>Ga0209564_1000010_pt1 | contig 885399 bp, 760 predicted proteins | sample AraplaCol_mMF_r2_FD_184272 | JGI IMG/M metagenome (GOLD analysis project Ga0209564, IMG submission 184272) | Arabidopsis root microbial communities from North Carolina, USA - plate scrape MF_Col_mMF_r2 (SPAdes) (version 3) | ecosystem: Host-associated > Plants > Roots > Endosphere | place...
TCTGTGGCATTGGGCCGTCAGCTGCGGAGCAAACCAGGATCGCGCCGTCCATCTGCGCTGCACCGGTAATCATGTTTTTGATGTAGTCGGCGTGGCCTGGGCAGTCAACGTGAGCGTAGTGACGGCCAGCGGTTTCGTATTCGACGTGTGCGGTGTTGATGGTAATGCCGCGTGCTTTTTCTTCTGGAGCAGCATCGATCTGGTCGTATGCTTTAGCTTCGCCGCCGAATTTCTTCGACAGAACAGTTGCGATCGCAGCGGTCAGGGTGGTCTTGCCGTGGTCAACGTGGCCGATGGTGCCGACGTTAACGTGCGGCTTGGTCCGCTCGAATTTCTCTTTTGCCATTTTAGACTCCTAACGATTTGGTGTGATTGCCCGGGCGTGCGCCCGACTGTCTTTGATAGTGCTGCGTATGTATTTATATGCTGCGGTACTGCGGGATACTGCGAATTCTGGTGCCCTTTACGTGGATTGAACACGTGGCCTCTCCCTTACCAAGGGAGTGCTCTACCACTGAGCTAAAAGGGCTTATGGGGTACTACTGCATTGCAACAACACTGGAGCGGGTGAAGGGAATCGAACCCTCGTCGTAAGCTTGGAAGGCTTCTGCTCTACCATTGAGCTACACCCGCGAGGATTGTTCAATTCTTACTTCATCTACTTGCGTCACCCAGTCTTTTTGCAAAAACTTGGTGGAGGGGGCTGGATTCGAACCAGCGTACTCGAAAGAACAGATTTACAGTCTGTCGCCTTTAACCACTCGGCCACCCCTCCGCGAGGAACCGCAGAGTATGAAGCAACTTCTTTGACCTGTCAACCCTTCTCAACGTTATTTCGCGTCATCCGGATGAACTGTCTGCTTCGGGGCGAGATTTTAACTGCACCAACTGCAAAAGTGCAAGTGTTGTTTTTACGTTGCACAAATTCCTATACAATCGGCTGACGATAGTGAGATCTGGAGCCCCGCAGTTGAACAACCGTAGCGGTAGTTTGCGCAGCCTGGTGCTGGCCAATGTGGGCCTGTTGGCCTGTTACTTCGTCACCGGCCGTCTCGGCCTGCTGCTGGCGCTGCCGCCGGGCTACGCCTCGCCGATCTTCCTGCCGGCCGGCCTGGCGCTGGCCTGCTGCGTGATCGGCGGGCGCGCCCTGCTCCCCGCCGTGGCGCTCGGCTCGCTGGCGGTCAACCTGGTCTACCCCTTCCTCAGTCCCGACGGCATCAGCGCCACCGCGCTGGCCGGCGCCACCGCCCCGGCGCTGGGCGCGGCGCTGCAAGCCTGGGCCGGCAGCACCCTGTTCCGCCGCTATATCGATCCCGCCATCGGCTCCGGCCGCGACGTGGTGCGCTTCATCCTGCTGGCCACCGGCGTCACCGTCATCAGCAGCACCATCTCGCTGACCGGCATGGGCCTGCTCGGCATCCTGCAATGGGACACCATCTTCCTCGACTGGCTGGCCTGGTGGATGGGCGACACCATCGGCATCCTGCTGGCGGCGCCGCTGACCTGGATCGTCATCGGCCGCCCGCGCGCGCTGTGGTCGCGCCGCCGGCTGCTGGTCGGCCTGCCGCTGCTGCTGTCGGCGGCGGCCTTCATCGCCATCTACCTGCAAGCGGACCGCTGGGAAAACAACCAGCAGCTGCAAGCCTTCCGTCTCAAGGCCCAGCAGACCGGCGACCTGCTGCAAGCGCAGTTCAGCGAACACGAGCGCTTCATCTATGCGATGGCCAAGGCCCTCAACGATCCGCGCCGCACGCTCAGCCCCGAAGATTTCGGCAACCTCGCGCACGGCTACCTGGACCAGCGCCCCGAGCTGCTGTCGATGGCCTGGCTGACGCCGGTGGCCGGCAGCGAGCGCGCCGCCTTCGAAGCCTGGGCCCGCGACCATGTCGCGCCCGGCTTCGAAATCCGCCAGCGCAGCGCCGACGGCACCTTGCACACCGCCGTGCAGCGCGAACACTATTTTGTCTCCACCTTCATCGAGCCCGAAGCCAGCCGCGCCTACCAGGGCCTGGACCTGCTGTCCGACCCGCAGCGCCGCGCCGCGCTGGAACGCGCCATCCAGTCCGGCCAGCCCACCGCCACCGCGCCGCTGCTGCTGATCCCGTCGCAGTCCAGCGCCGGCCTGCTGTTGCTGCAAACCGTATATCCCAATAACAACCGTCACCAGGCCATCGGCTCGCTGCTGATCTCGATGCAGTTCGACGCCTACCTCGACCAGGCGCTGCGGCGCTCCGAGTTCGGCCACTTCCTGATACGTTTCGAAGACATGGACGACGACGGCCCGCGCCACATCGTGCGCGACAGCCTGCAACGCGCCGCCGAGCAAGGCGACTTCCAGCGCCAGCTGCACTTCGGCGGCCGCATCTACGAACTGACGCTGGCGCCAACGCCGGCCTACCTGCAACAGCAACGCGGCTGGCAGAGCTGGACCGTGCTGACCTGCGGCCTGCTGCTGACCGGCCTGCTGGGCACGCTGATGATGCTGATCAGCGGCGAGCGCGCCCGCATCCAGGCCCAGGTCAAGGACAGCACCGCGCGCCTGCGCGAACGCGAGGCGCGCCTGCAGGCCATCCTCAACAAGGCCGCCGACGCCATCCTCACCATCGATGGCAACGGCCTGCTGATGTCGGCCAACGCCGCCGCCGGCCGCCTGTTCGGCTACGCGCCGGAAAACATGACGGCGCTGCCGCTGGACCGCCTGATCCCGGTCGGCGTCGGCGACGCCGACGGCCTCGACGCGGCCGGCCTGCTGCGCATGATCGCCTGCGGCGTCACCCACGAGTACGAGCTGACCGGCTGGCGCAGCGACGGCAACGAATTCCCGCTGGCGATGTCGGTCAGCGAAGTGGAGCTGCCGGACGAACACCTGTTCGTCGCCATCCTGCACGACCTGACCGAGCAGCAGCTGGCGCAGGAACGCATCCACCGCCTGGCCCACCACGACACGCTGACCGGCCTCGACAACCGCCTGTCGCTGAACCTGCGCCTGGATCAATTGCTGGCCCAGACCCGCCGCAGCGGCGGCGCGGCGGCCGTGCTGTTCATCGACCTCGACCACTTCAAGAAAATCAACGACACCCACGGCCACCAGACCGGCGACCTGCTGCTGGTGGCCGTCGCCCAGCGCTTGCAGGAGCTGCTGCGCGAAGTCGACACCATCGCCCGCCTGGGCGGCGACGAATTCATCGTCGTCACCTCCGGCAGCGTCACGCCGGACGAGGCGTCCAACATCGCCGTGCGCATCGTCGATTCGCTGGGCTCGCCCTACCACTTGCAGGGCAAGACCGTGCACAGCGGCGCCAGCGTCGGCGTCGCCATGTTCCCGTCCGACGGCGAAGACGGCAGCACCCTGCTGCGCCACGCCGACACCGCGATGTACGCGGCCAAGAGCCAGGGACGCGGCAACTTCCAGTTCTTCTCGGCCGCGATGAACACCGCCACCCACGAACGGCTGCTGCTGGAAAACCGGCTGTGGCAGGCGCTGGAGCAAAACGAGTTCGAGCTCTACCTGCAACCGCAGATCGAGCTGGCGTCCGGCCGCATCATCGGCGCCGAGGCGCTGCTGCGCTGGCACCATCCGGAGCTGGGCATGGTGGGGCCGGACCGCTTCATCCCGATCGCCGAGGAATCGGGCCTGATCCTGCCGCTGGGCGACTGGGTGCTGCAACGCGCCAGCCACCTGCTGGCCTCGTGGCGCACGCCGGGGCTGGAGCACCTGCGGCTGGCGGTCAACCTGTCGGCGCGCCAGTGCCACGGCGCCGGCCTGCTGCCGCACCTGGACCGCCTGCTCGACACCCACGGCATCGACCCGGCCCTGCTGGAACTGGAGATCACCGAATCGGCGGCGATGCAGGATCCGGAACGCAGCCGCGCGCTGCTGGTGGAACTGCGCTCGCGCGGCATCAAGGTGGCGATCGACGATTTCGGCACCGGCTATTCCTCGCTGAGCTACCTGAAGCTGTTCGAGATCGACCGCATCAAGATCGACCGCGGCTTCGTCAAGGACATCGAGAGCGACCCCAACGACGCCGTCATCGTCGCCGCCACCATCGCGCTGGCCCACTCGCTGGGCCTGGGCGTGGTGGCCGAGGGCGTGGAGACCCAGGCCCAGCGCAGCTTCCTGCGCGCCAAGGCTTGCGACGAGGCGCAAGGCTATCTGTTCGCGCGGCCGATGCCGGTGGCGCAGTTCGAGGCCATGGTGCGCAGCGAAAGCATGGCCGGGGCCGACCTCAGCCCGGCGTAAGCGCCACCAGCACCTGGCCCTTGAGGGCGCGGATCAGCGAGGTCTCGTCGGGCGGCACGCCCTCCGGCGCGGGAAACGCGCGGTCCGCGTAGAACAGGCCCAGCTGGATCGAATTGACCACCAGCGGCAGCACGATGAAGCTGCGCGCATCGGGCAGCAGCTGGCGGTGCCATTCCGGCAGCAGCGCCCGTATCTTCGGCGTGCTGGCGTCGGCGATCATCAGGTCGGCATTGTTCTGCATCGCCAGATGGAACAGATCGTCGCCGCTGGCGGTGGGGAAAACGAAACCGGCCTGGCGCTCCACATACCGCTCGCCGAACGCCACCCGCGCCCGGTACTGGCCGCTGCGCACATCCTTCAGGCACACGGTGGCAAAGCGGAAGCCCATGCCGCGATACAGCGTCTCCAGCACCGCCTGGATGATGTCGTTGACCTTGCCGTGGCCGCCGGCGCGCATCTGCGTCACCTCCTGCACCCCGGCCAGCAACTGGTCGCGCGCGTTGAACGGCTTGCCGCTCGGATGGCTGCCCTGCGCCGGCTCGGCCGCGCCCATCGTCGCCTGCGCCAGCACGCTGGGCAGGCCGGGACCGCCCTCGTCGGGATCGGCGTGGCCGCCCATCTGCAGGCTTTCCAGCAAGCCGTCCATGTCGCGCGCGACGGTGGCGAACATCTGCGCCAGGCGCTCATGGTCGAGATTGAGGGCGGCGCCGTAGCGCTGCGCCAGCGCCCTGCCCTCGACGCTGTCGGGGCCCAGGCGGCGCGCCAGCAGGCGCGCCGTCTCCATGCTGAACGACACCACCTGGCGCATCCACTCCTGGCGGCCGGCGGCCGGCTTCAGCGCGCCGGGCGGCAGCGGCGCCAGCGAGCGCACGATCACGTCCGGGATCTTCCATTCGTTGAGGATGGCGGCCGACAGGCTGTCGTAGCTGCAGCCCAGCACCTGCAAGGCCGCCTGCGCCTGCGTCAGCTTGCCGGCCGCGGTCAGCAGCGCGATCTCGCGGAACAGCGCATGCTCATGCGAGGCCACCACCAGCGCGCCGATGTTCTTGAACAGCGCGCCGATGGCCGCCTCCTCGGCGCCCTGGTAGACGCTGAAGCGGGCCATCTCGCGCCCCACCAGGCTGGCGCACAGCGCCGCCTCCAGCTCCACCCGCACGCTGTGCGCGTGCTTGCTGTTGACCAGCGTATCGACCAGCAGCATGGCCATCGCCGTGGTCTTGACGTTGTCGAAGCCGAGCAGGGAAATCGCGCGCGAGATGGTGGTGACGGCGGTGCCGCCGGCAGCGCGGTAGGTGGGCGTGTTGGCCAGCCGCAGCACCTTCTGCGTCAGCGCCACGTCCGACAGCACGTAGTAGGCCAGGCTCTGCGTGCCCTGGTCGTCGGAATCGGCCAGCTGCACCACGCGCGCCACCGACGCCCCCAGCGCGAACATGCCTTCGTCGCCGCTGAGCTTCTTCAGCAGCGCGGTCCGTGCCAACCCCTGCACCGGGCGCAGCTCGCTGTCGGACGGTGACGTGTGGGTAGGCATGGCATGGTCCTGGCGTGCTGCCGCCCGCGGGCGCGCAGCCTAGTCCGGCGTGCGGCCGATGGTCGGGTCGCGTTCGATCAGGTCCAGCAGCGCGGCCACCACCTCGGGGTCGAACTGCTTGCCGGAGCGGTCGGTGATGTAGGTCATCACCTCGGTGTGCGGCCACGGGTCTTTGTACGGGCGCTCGTGCAGCAGCGAATCGAACACGTCGACCACGGCGACGATGCGGGCCGAGACCGGAATCTCCTTGCCCTTGAGCTGGTTGGGGTAGCCGTTGCCGTCGTAGTGCTCGTGGTGGCCGCCGGCGATCTCGGCGCCGTAAGTCAGGTAGCTGACGCCGTCGACCATGTTGGCGGCGCGCTCCAGGATGGATTTGCCGACCGCCGCGTGGGTCTGCATCTCGGCCCGTTCCTCCGCCGTGTGGATGCCCGGCTTGAGCAGGATGTGGTCCGGCGTGGCGACCTTGCCGACATCGTGCAGGATGCTGGCCAGGCCTATCATGTCGAGCAGTTGCGGCGTCATTTCGTCGGCGTAGACGCCGCGCGCCTCCAGGCGCTGCGCCAGCGACGACGACAGCATCTGCACCCGGCGCACATGGCCGCCGGTGCCGCTGTCGCGGAACTCGGCCAGGTCGGCCAGCGCCACCACGGTGGCCTCCTGCGCCTTGCGCAGCTGGCCGAACATGTAGAGGTTGTCGAAGGCGGCGGCGATGCGCTGGCAGAACACTTCCAGCAAGTCGCGCTGGATCTGCGCCAGCGGCCACGGCGGCGTGACCGAGATCGCCACCTCGCGGTTTTCCTGCGTGTGGATGAACAGCACATTGGCCGGATGGTCGAACTGGCTTTTCTTTTCGGCGAAGGCCTTGGCGATGGTCGGCCACAGCGGATGCGTGGTCGGCATCAGCTCCGCTTCGCTCAGCGCCGCGTAGCCGCCGGTGGCCGCCACCACGCTGGTGACGCCGGTGTCGCCCTGCATCAGGCACAGCACGCCGTCGGCGCCGACATCGAGAATCGCGCTGACCTGGTTCAGCACGCCGGAAGCGAATTCGCGCAGCGAGTGGATCTGGTACAGATTGGTGGCGCCGGCCAGGATCTTGCCCAGGCCGATGCGGCTGCGTTCGAGCATGTTCAGGCTCTCGTAGGCGCGCAGCGCCGAGATCACCGTGGTGAACAGCTTCTGCGTGGTCAGCTCGGTCTTGGCCTTGTAGTCGTTGATATCGTATTCGATGATGACGCGCTGCTCGGGCGCCTGGCCCGGCTGGCCGGTGCGCAGCACCACGCGCACGATGGCGTTGTGCAGCTCCTCGCGGATGCGGCGCGCCAGCAGCAGGCCGGCGTCGTCGGTTTCCATCACCACGTCCAGCAGCACCAGCGCGATGTCCGGCGTGTCGCGCAGGAAGTCGTAGGCTTCGCGGCCGCTGTAGGCGGAAAACAGCTCCAGCTCGCGGCCCTTGAAGGACACGTTGCGCAGCGCCAGCCGCGTGACGGCGTGGACATCGACATCATCGTCGACGATCAGCACCCGCCACAGGCGCTGGTCCGGGGAGCCGGAGCCGGCGACCGGCGCCGCTTCCTCGTCCTCCTGGATCAGCCAGTTGTCGTCTGCGGCGTTGGAATCGGTCATGCGCGTCTCCTGGGGCTGGGCCCGTGGCTGTCTTAGGCCTAGCATAATCAGATTCCCCCCCTGTGACAACCCCCTTCGAAAATGCTAGCAACATGCGTGTTCTTTTCGCCCTTATCGGGCCGGGCCGCGCTCGTCATCGGGCCCCGACTCTGATACGCTAGGGCCGTCATTGTAAGGTTTGCGGCGCTGTCGGCGACCAAGGCGATCAGCGGTCAGATCAACATTTCAAGGACCACAATCATGCAAGAAAACGCATCGGACATCGCCGGCAGGGAGTTCCTCGCCTTCACCCTCGGCGCCGAGGAATACGGCATCGACATCCTCAAGGTGCAGGAGATCCGCGGCTACGAAGCCGTGACCCGCATCGCCAACGCGCCCGAGTTCATCAAGGGCGTGATCAACCTGCGCGGCATCATCATCCCGGTGGTGGACATGCGCATCAAGTTCAATCTGGGCGAGCCGGTGTACGACCAGTTCACCGTGGTCATCATCCTCAACATCGGCGGCCGCGTGGTCGGCATGGTGGTCGACTCGGTGTCCGACGTCACCACCCTCATGCCCGAGCAGGTCAAGCCGGCGCCGGAAATGGGCACCGCCTTCAGCTCCGACTACATGATAGGCCTGGGCACCATCGACGAGCGCATGCTGATCCTGGTCAATATCGACAAACTGATGTCCAGCGCCGAGATGGGCCTGATGGACGTCGCCGCCGCCACCTGACCCCTACCCGACCACCGTCCCATGAAACTGACCGACTTCAACATCAAAACCCGCCTCGGCGCCGGCTTCGGCCTGGTCGTGCTGCTGATGCTTGTCATGATCGTCACCGCCATCGGCCGCTTCGGCGCCATCAGCCAGAGCACCAAGGGCATCGTCGAGCGCGACTGGCCCAGCGCCTCGGCCGCCGCCACCATCGACGCCGCCGCGCGCGAGGATGCGCGCCGCGTGCTGGCCCTGTTCGTCATCACCGACAAGGCCCAGCGCGCCAAGAGCTACGAGCGCATCGACCAGGACAAGAAGGCCATCGACGCCGCCCTGGCCACGCTGGTGCAGCTGACCGACACCCCGGACGAGAAAGCGCTGCTGGGCAAGATCCAGGCGGCGCGCAGCGCCTACAACACCTCCTTCCTGAAGGTGGCCGACCTGGTCGAGGCGGACGAGCGCGACAAGGCGGCCGCGCTGATGAACAGCGAAACCTTCCCCCTGCTCGACTCGCTGGAAGAACTGACCGGCGGCATGGTCAAGCAGCAGAAGAGCGACATCGAGGACGGCGGCAAGGTGGCCACCGGCCACATCGACTTCTCGCGCACCATGATGGTGGTGCTGGGCGTGGTGGCGCTGATCGTCTCCGGCGGCCTGGCGGTCTGGATCACGGCCTCGATCACCGGCCCGCTGGAAGAGGCGGTGGCGATCGCCAAGTCGGTGGCGGCCGGCGACCTGAGCACCCGCATCGAAGTCAACGCCGGCGACGAAACCGGCCAGCTGCTGGACGCGCTGCAGCACATGAACGCCAGCCTGGCGCGCACCGTGCACGAGGTGCGGCGCAGCACCGGCACCATCAGCCAGGCGTCGAGCGAAATCGCCACCGGCAATATGGACCTGTCGGGCCGCACCGAATCGCAGGCCAGCTCGCTGGAGCAGACCGCCAGCACCATGGAGGAGCTGACTTCCACCGTCAAGCAGAACGCCGACAACGCCCGCCAGGCCAACCAGCTGGTGATCTCGGCGTCGTCGGTGGCCACGCGCGGCGGCGAACTGGTGGCCCAGGTGGTCGACACCATGGGCTCGATCAAGGCCAGCTCCAGCAAGATCGTCGACATCATCGGCGTCATCGACGGCATCGCCTTTCAAACCAATATCCTCGCCCTGAACGCGGCGGTGGAGGCCGCGCGCGCCGGCGAGCAGGGGCGCGGCTTCGCGGTGGTGGCGTCCGAAGTGCGCGGCCTGGCGCAGCGCTCGGCCACGGCGGCCAAGGAAATCAAGGTGCTGATCGACGATTCGGTGGAAAAGGTCGACGGCGGCAGCGCCGTGGTCGACGAGGCCGGCCAGACCATGGGCCTGATCGTCACCTCGGTGCAGCAGGTGGCCGACATCATGGCGGAGATCACCTCGGCCAGCCAGGAGCAGAGCCTGGGCATCGAGCAGGTCAACGAGGCGATTTCGCAGATGGACGAGATGACCCAGCAGAACGCCGCCCTGGTCGAGCAGGCGGCAGCCGCCGCGCAAAGCATGCAGGACGAGGCGGCCACCTTGTCGGCCTCGGTCAGCGTGTTCAAGCTGGACGAGGCGCAGGCCGTCCCCGCAGCCCGTCCGGCGGCAGTCAAGGCCGCCGCGCCGGCCGCCGCGCCGAAGCTGGCCGCGGTCAAGCCGGCGGCCAAACCAGTCGCCAAGGCGCCGGCGGCAAAAGCGGCGGCCGCGCCCAAGCCCGCCGCCAAGGCGAAGGCGAAGGCGGACATGGGCTCCGAATGGGAAGAGTTCTAGAGGCTAGTTGTTGACCGGCGCGGCCGGCGCCGCCGTGCTGGCCGCCGCCGTGCGGCTGGCTGGCGCGCAGCCGCTCTGGTTGGCGCCCACGTCCAGGTTCTGGTAGCGGATTTCGTATTTGCCGTTGGCGAGCTTGTCGACCACCAGCTTGTCGTGCGCCTGCACGTAGGCGTAGCGCACATTCGAATGGCGCTCCGTGTCGTAGATCTTGATGAACACCGCCGACGCGTTGCCGGCGTTGTCGAGCATCAGCTGCATATCGTCGCCCCGGTTACCGACCGGGAAACCGGTCATATAGCCGGACTGCGTCGGCCACGGCTCGCCGTTGGGCGCCACCAGGGTCTGGGTCTCGCTCTCGCAATCGGCGGCCGCATTCGGCAGGATCACCTGCGACAGCGCCTGCACCTTGATCGGCGCGGGCCGGGTGCCGTTCGCCTCGGGATAGTAAGGCTGGGTGGAAGCCCAGGCTTCGCGCACTTCTGCCTTGGGATCGCGTGCGGCGAGACGCGGCTGCGCCCGGCTGCCGCCCTCATCCACCTTGCCGCCCCAGGCCGAGGCCAGCGCGGACGACAGCAGGTGCGGTTCGGACACCATGGCCACGCCGCCTATCCAGCCCACCACCAGGCTGGCCGCCAGGCCGCCCCACCACTTCCATGCGGCGGGCCGGCGCGGACGCAAAGGCTCGTCGACCGGCTCCGGGCTCCAGGCCCGGTCCGGCGCGTCGTGGCGATGCTTGTCGGCGCTGCGGTGGCCGTGGCCGTCCTCGTGGCGGGTGCTCTCCAGCCACTCGATCTCCCACTCCTCGGCGGCGATCCACTCGTCGTGCTCTTTGCGGCGCTGGGCGTCGGACAGGGTGTCGTAGGCGCTGTTGAGGATGGCCATGATGCGCGCAGCCTTCTCATCCCCCGGATTTTTATCCGGATGGTATTTTTGACTCAGCGCCTTGTAGGCGGCACGTATGACCTCCTGCGGCGCCATGCGCGACACCTTCAGGTTGTCATAGTGTGTGTGTATCTTTGCCATCGTTCCAATAATTGTCCAGCGAGCGCGTCATTCATCATAGCCGATCTGGCGCGCCAAAACTCGGCGATCAAGCAAGGAATCGCCTTGCTATTCCGTCCATTGTGACATTCAGTCTACAGGCGATGGCTGCGATCGTGGGCGGCAATGGCGTCCGGCAAGGCGACGTTCTTGCCAATCACCAGCACCTTGAACAACTCGCCCATTTCCGCCGGCGACAGCAGCTTTTGCAGCGCCTTGGCCTGCGGCAGGTAGCGCAGCGCGTCGGACGGATCGGTGCGCAGCAGCAGCTCGCCGGCGCCGGCGCCGATCAGGAAGCCGGCCTGGTTCAGATAGGCCAGCACTTCGGCGCCCGCCTCCTGCGCCGCCAGCGCCATCGCCGTGAAATCGACGTGGGCCGTAATGTCCTGCAAGCCCGGGTAATAGAACGGGTCCGGGTGCGCGTGATGGCGGTAATGGCACATCAGCGTGCCGGTGGCGCGCTGGCCCAGGTAGTACTCGTGCGCCGGGAAGCCGTAGTCGAACAGGAAGGCGGCGTTGGCGCGGCCGTTGCGCAGCATGCGCGCCAGCGTCGCCATGAAGCCGCAGGCCACGCCGTGCACTTCGCTGACGTAACCGACCGGCAGGCTGTCATGCTCCGGGATTTGCAGCGCGATCTGCGCCAGCAGCTCGGGGCCGGCCGGCGTTTCGAGATAATCGAAGCGGCCGTCGCGCACCGTCACCTGCAATTCCTGCCAGCCTTGCGGATGGCGGGTGATCAGGTGGACCGGCATCGCATCGAGCACCTCGTTGCCAACCACCACGCCGTCGAAGGCGTCCGGGAATTCATCGAGCCACACCACCTGCGGGAAATCGCGCAGCTTGTCCTGCTGGCGCGCGCGCAGCTCGCCGGACAGTTCGACGATGAAATAGCGCTCGATCGCCACCCCGGCGACGGCCATCTCGGTCAGGATGTCGAAGGCCAGCTTGCCGGTGCCGGCGCCGAATTCGAGGATCTGCGGCGCGCTTTGGGCGATAATAGCGGCTGCGGCCTGTGCCACCGCCGCGCCGAACAGCGGCGTGAGCTCGGGTGCGGTTGTAAAATCGCCATCTTTGCCCAATTTGGCGGAACCGCCGCTGTAGTAGCCCAGATCGGGGGCGTACAGGGCCAGTTCCATATAGCGGGCGAAGGAGATGGCGCCGTCGTTGCGCGAGATTTCGGCGGCGATCAGGTGCGACAGGGCGTGGGACGCGGCCAGCGCGTCGCTTGAAGGTACAGGTAGGGACATAACCGGCATTGTAGCGAATCGGCGCGCCGGGCCGCCATTTTCACACTCAGACAACACATGACAGCACAGCACCATCCATCCACCGCCCCCGTCGCCCTCGTCACCGGCGCGGGCCGCCGCATCGGCCGCGCCATCGCGCTCGGCCTGGCGCGCGCCGGCTGGGACGTGGCGGTGCATTACCGCGCATCCGAGGCCGAGGCGCGCGAAGTGGTCGCCGCCATCGAGGCGCTGGGCCGCCGCGCCGTCGCCTTGCGCTGCGACCTGGCCGACGAAGCGGCCGTGCGCGCCCTGCTGCCGCAGGCCGTGGCCGCGCTGGGCGCGGTGCGCTGCGTGGTCAACAACGCCTCGCTGTTCGAGTACGACAGCGCCGCCGACTTCACCGCCGCCCGGCTGGACGCCCACATGCGCGCCAACGTCGCCGCCCCGGTGATCCTGGCGCAGGCGCTGCACGCCGCCCTGGCCGCCGATGAACAAGGGGTCGTCATCAACCTGCTCGACCAAAAACTGTACAATCTCAATCCTGATTTTTTGTCGTACACCCTGTCCAAGGCGGCGCTGCACACCGCCACCACGATGCTGGCGCAGCAGCTGGCGCCGGCGGTGCGGGTGGTCGGCATCGCGCCCGGCATCACCATGGTGTCCGGCGACCAGACCGACGCCGGTTTCGCCCACGCGCACCGGCAAACCCCGCTGGGCCGCTCCAGCACCCCGGAAGATATCGCCGACAGCGTGGTCTACGCTGCCACGGCACGCGCACTGACCGGCGCCACCCTGCTGGTCGACGGCGGCCAGCACCTGATGCCGCTGCCGCGCGACGTGATGTTTTTGGCCAAATGAATTCAATCTGAAGAAGGTAATGACTATGCTGTCCGCCCTGATACACCCGCAACTGAACGACTGCCGCCGCCTGTTCCTGCGCAACTACGAAGTGTTGATCAACATCGGCGTCTACGAGTTCGAGAAAAAGGGCGAGCAGCGCTTGCTGATCAACGTCGACCTGTACATCCCGCTGGCCGTCTCCACGCCGGTCAAGGACCAGCTGGAGGAAGTGGTGGACTACGACTTCATGCGCGACACCATCGCCAAGCTGATGGCGCGCGGCCACGTACATCTGCAGGAAAGCCTGTGCGACGACATCGTCAGCGCCATGCTGGAACACCCGCGCGTGCGCGCAGCCCGCGTATCGACCATGAAGCCGGACGTCTATCCGGACTGCGAAGGCGTGGGCGTGGAAGTATTCAAGATCAAGGGAAATGTATGAACGCAGTACTCGACAACGTAGCGGCCGCACCGGCCGCCGCCTCCACCAAGTCCGCCGAGAAGATCGCGCTGGAGAACAACAAGCTGCACAAGCGCCTGTGCCGCCTGGTCGGCCAGGCCATCGGCGATTTCAACATGATCGAAGACGGCGACAAGGTCATGGTCTGCCTGTCCGGCGGCAAGGACAGCTACGCGCTGCTGGACATCCTGATGACGCTGCGCGAACGCGCACCGATCAACTTCGAGATCGTCGCCGTCAACCTGGACCAGAAGCAGCCCAACTTCCCCGACCACATCCTGCCGGCCTACCTGAAGCAGCTGGGCATCCCCTTCCACATCGAGAACCAGGACACCTACAGCATCGTCAAGCGCCTGATTCCGGAAGGCAAGACCACCTGCTCGCTGTGCTCGCGCCTGCGCCGCGGCATCCTGTACCGCGTGGCCGATGAACTGGGCTGCAACAAGATCGCGCTGGGCCACCACCGCGACGACATCCTGGAGACCTTCTTCCTGAATATGTTCTTCGGCGGGAAGCTCAAAGGCATGCCGGCCAAGCTGGTGTCGGACGACGGCAAGCACATGGTGATCCGCCCGATGGCCTACGTGAAGGAAGAAGACACCGAGCGCTATGCCGAAGTCAAAGGCTTCCCCATCATCCCGTGCGACCTGTGCGGCTCGCAGGAGAACCTTCAGCGCAAGCAGATCAAGGGCTTGATGCGCGACTGGGAAAAGAAATTCCCAGGCCGCGTGGAGAACATCTTCTCGTCGCTGTCGACCGTGGTGCCGTCGCACCTGATGGACCGCGACCTGTTCGGCTTCAAGGACATCAAGGCCGACGGCCAGGCCAACCCGCTGGGCGACATCGCCTTCGACGAAGAGCCATGTTCGACGCCGTCCACGGTTCCCGGCATCATCCCGCTGCAACAGGGCTGACCGCCACCGCATGCAACCCGGCACCCTGACCGGCAGCCGCCGCGACTACTGGCTTGCGCAATGCGCCGGCTGGGGCATGCTCGCGGCGCTGGGCGTGTACTCTTCGTGGGGCAAGGGTTTTACGGTCTACGTGCTGTGGTTCTCGGTCGCCAAGATATTCTGCGCGCTGACCGGGCTCGCGCTGTCGCACGGCTGGCGCGCCTGGCTGCGCCGCTCCCGCTGGCTGGAGCAGCCGCGCGGGCTGCCGCTGGCGCGCATCGCCGCCGGCCTGGCGGCACTCAGCGTGGTGCAGACCGCGTCGGTGCTGCTGGCCGAGCTCCTGTTCCGCAACGGCGCCATCCTCAAGGACAACGACGAGGTGGCGGCCACGCTGGCCATCCTCGCCGTGCTGTGGTTCGCGCTGTTCGCGCTGTGGACCCTGCTCTACACGCTGGCGCTGTCGCGGCGCCGCGCCACGCAGCTGGAAATCGAAAAGCTGCAACTGGAAATCCACGTCAAGGACGCCGAGCTGCGCGCCCTTCAGGCCCAGGTCAACCCCCACTTTTTCTTCAACAGCATGAACAGCATCCGCGCGCTGATGTTCCAGGACGTGCCGGCCGCCGCGCGCGCGATGGGCCAGTTGTCCGGCATGATGCGGCACAATCTGCAGGCCGGCATGGCGGACACCGTGCGGCTCGACGAGGAACTGGCGGCGCTGCAAGCCTACCTGGGCATGGAGAAGCTGCGCTTTGAAGACCGCCTTCAACTGGAGCAGGACATCGCGCCCGGCCTGGAAGGCGCAATGCTGCCGCCGATGCTGCTGCAAACGCTGGTGGAAAACGCCATCAAGCACGGCGTGGAGCGCAGCGTCGCCCCCTGCCAGGTGCGCATCGCCGCGCAGCGCGAGGCCGGCAGCGGCGCCGTGCTGCTGCGCGTCGCCAACCAGGGCCGGCTGGCGGCGGACAGCACGTCCACGCGACTGGGCCTGGCCAATGCCGCCAAACGGCTGGTGCTTTTATTCGGACCCGGCGCCGGCTGCGTGCTGGCCGAGCAAGACGGCTGGGTCGTCGCCACCGTGACTCTGCCCAAGGAGAGCGCATGCGCGCACTGATCATCGACGACGAACGGCTGGCCCGCGACGAATTACGACGCCTGCTGCTGGAACATCCACAGGTGGAAATCGTCGGCGAGGCCGCCGGCGTGCAGGAAGGCTTGCAGCAGATCGCGCGTCTGTCGCCGGAGCTGATTTTCCTCGACGTGCAAATGCCCGACGGCAGCGGCTTCGATCTGCTGACGGCGCTGGAACAGCCGCCCGCCGTCATCTTCACCACCGCCTACGACCGTTACGCGATCCGCGCCTTCGACGTCAGCGCGCTGGATTACCTGCTCAAGCCCGTCGATCCGCCACGGCTGGCGCAGGCGCTGCAAAAGCGCCTGCCCGCGCAGGCACCGGCGCCGCCGCCGGACGGCAAGGTATTCATCAAGGATGGAGAACGCTGCTGGTTCGTCGCGCTGGACGACATCGTGCTGTTCGAGTCGGAGGGCAACTACACCCGCGTGTACTTCGACCACCACCGCCCCTTGCTGCTGCGTTCATTGTCGCAAATGGAGGCGCGGCTCGATGCCGCCAAATTCATGCGCGTCAGCCGCAGCCAGATCGTCAACCTCGCCCGCGTCACCGGCATCGCGCCGGCGCCGGCCGGCGGCATGGCGCTGACGCTGCAGGGCGACCTGAGGGTCGGCATGTCGCGCCGCCGCGCCATCCTGTTCAAACAACTCAATCGGCTGTGAGCTGCACCGGCTTGCGGTTGTCGGCCAGATTGCGGTCGATCAGCAGCTGGCGGGGATCGAGCGCCGCTTCGGCCGGCAACTGGTCGACCGTCACCGTCACCGTGGCGTCGCCCGCGCGCAGCTGATGCTTGCCGCGATACAGCTCGCGCCGCGTTGAACCGCCGGCGTACACCGCCACCTCCACCGGCTCGTCGTAGGCGCGCTGCACCTCGCGGCCCTTGCCGTCCGCTTCCAGTTTCGCCAGGCGCAGCTTCAGCGTCACATCCCAGCGACCGTCCGCGCGGCGGCGCGCATCGGCCGCCGTCATGCGGTTGTCGTACAGGACGATGCGCTCGAACAGATCGGTGATCAGCTGCTGCTTGCCGGCCGGCGTTTCGGCGCGGATGAAGGCCAGCAGATCGCGGCTGGTCGCATACGGCGTGCTGCGGTAACGGTGCCGGTCCAGGAAAGCCTTCAGCGCGCGGTTCAGCGCCGCCTCGCCGATCTCATCGCGCAAGCGGTAGAACACCAGGCTGCCCTTGCGGTACTCGATGTAGGCCTGGTTCTCGCTGCGGTACAGCGGCCGCTCTTCGCCCAGCTCCTTGCCGCGGCCACTCAGGTAGGCGTCCAGGTCGAAGCGCAGGATATGCCGCACCTTGTCCGCGCCGAACTGCCGCTCCATCACCATCAGCGCCGAATACTCGGCCAGCGATTCGGTCAGCATGCCGCTGCCCTGCACATTGGCGGCGATCACCTGGTCGCCCCACCATTGGTGCGCCACTTCATGCGCGGTGACGTAGAACACATGGTCCACGCCGTCCGGGTCGCGCAGGTCGCTGATGAAGCCCAGCGACTCCGAGAACGGCACCAGGCCGGGGAAGCTGCGCGCATACTGCTGGTACAGCGGGAACTCGACAATGCGCAGCTGCCGGTCAGGATAGGGGCCGAACTGCGCCGCGTAGTACTGCAAGGCCTGGCGGGCACCGGCGGTCATGCTGTCGATGTTCCAGGCGTGGCGGGCGTCGTAGTCCACCTCGATCGCCACGCCGTCCGCCTGCTCCTTGCGCACCTGCCAGCGGCCGGACTGGAAGGAGAAGAATGGCAGCACCGGGCGTTCCATCCGGTAGTGGAAATAGCGGCGGCCATCCTGCTCCCAGCTGCGCTGCAGCGTGCCCGGCGCGATGGCCGCCTGGTCGGCGCTGGTGGATACGGTGGTGTCGAAGTCGACGAAGTCGGCGTCGATGCCCCATTGCTTCCAGTAGTTGCTGTAGCGCGCACGCGGGTCGTCCAGGTCGGGCATGCCGTGCGGCTCGCCCAGGCCGCGCCGGCGCCGTTCGCCACGGTCCTCGATTTCCAGCGACGGGTTGTAGCCCAGACGCGGGAAGTAGTTCTCGATGGTGAAGTAAGTGCCGTTCAGGTTCAGGCCATCGGGCTTGCCGCTGTTGGTAAAGCCATCGTGGCGCACATCGACGATGAAATCGAGATCCAGCACGGCGCCCGGCGCCAGCGCCGTCTTCAGCTTGATCGCTTTCACTCCGAAGCGTTGATCGTCGACGATGGCGCTGTACGGCGGCAGGTGCGGGAAGCTGGTGCTGGCGGCGGTATCGGTTTGCAGGCGCAGCGTGTCGATCGGCGCCGTACCACGATTCGTCAAGCGATAACTGCCGCGTATCGCCAACCTGCGCTGCGCCGGATAGATGGCGACATCGGCCTTGATCGCCGTGATGCCGGGCTGCGGCAGTCCCTGGTACTGGCGATACAGCTTTTCGTAGGAGGCGCGGTCGTCGAGCAGCTCGGCGCTGGACTGGTAGCGGTTCAGCACATTGGTGTTGTAGTAGATCCAGCCTCCGGTGACTACGAAGCCGGCCAGGCTGGCGGCCAGCGCCCAGCCGCCCACGCCACGCAGGCGGCCCGCTGCGCGCGACCAGCGCAGGCGCCAGCCGGCGGCGCGGGCGGGCTGCTGGAGCGCCTGCGCCACGATCAGCAGCGCCGCCGCGCACAGCGCCCAATACAGCGCAAACCAGAGCCAGCCCGCGACAAAGCCGCCGTAGCCGTTCAAGTCGGAGTACACCAGCTGCGGCAACGCGGCGTAGCGGTACAGGCGGTGCTCCAGTCCCAGTGCGCCCAGCATCGGGTCGAGCCAGACCAGCAGGATGGACAAGGCATAGCCGATGAACTTGTGATTGACCAGCACCTGTATCGCCAGCAGAGCCATCGCCAGCAGCACAAAGTAGCCGGCGTTGAGCAGCGTCCCTTGCAGGTAAAGCAGCGGTTCCAGTGGTGCGCCGCCCTTGACGACTTGCATGGCGATGGCGGCCAGCACGCCGGCGCCAAGGAAGACCGCGATCACGGCGACCAGCGCACCGCACTTGGACAACAACGGCAGCCAGCCGGGCACCGGCAGCGCTTCGCTCAGGTCGGCGATTTTGGCCTGGCGGTCCTTGAAGACCAGCTCTCCGCTGTAAAACAGCAGGACGATGGACAGCACGAAGTTGAGGCCATCGCTCAGTTCATCAAGCATCAGGCGCGTGAGCGGATACGGCACGCTGTCGAAGCGCATGCCGCCGACGCTGACGTTGACGACGAAGTTGGCCAGCGCCAGCAACAGCATCACCAGGAAAGGCACGCTTCTCAGCACGCCGGCGGCGTCGAGCCGCAGCAGCGCCCAGAACTGCCGCCACGCGGCGGCCGTGCCGAAGCACGGCGCCACGGGATGCCACGACGCACGCGCCGTCGCTGCGGTCGATGGGGCTGGGGCCTGCGGCGCAAACCGGCGGGCCAGACGCGCAAACGTTCCATTCCAACGCGCGGCGGTACCGGCGCGCTGCGGCTTGAACAGCCGGATAGTGGCCGCCAACAGGGCCAGGGCAAGCGCCGACCATAGCAGGCGGTTAATCAGCAGCAGGCCGCTCATGGCGGGCAGCCTGGTATTCATCTCGGCGCCGCTGTAGTAGCGCGTTGCCTGCGACAGCGCCCGCACACCGAAGGGATCGAGCAGCGCCGCCACGGCGGCGCCTTCGGGCCGGCTGGCCAGCAGGCCCGCCATCGCCCACAGCACGAAAAATCCCAGCACGCCGACGTACACCATCAGCATCGAACGCGCGGCGACCGCCAGCAGCATCAGCAGCGCCGCCACGAACAGCAGGTTGGGCACGATGAAGAACGCGAAGCTCCACAGATAGGGCGCCGCCGACACAGGCCCCAGCCGCTCGGGATCGGCGCCGGAGGTGGCGGAGCCCAGCACCATCGCCAGCACCACCAGCACGAACACCAGCAGGCAGGCCGCGTAGCCCGCCATGAAACGGCCGCCGAGGTAGTCGCGCTTGCGCATCGGCGTGGCGTACAGCAGGTCGGCGATGCCGGCATCGCTGTCGCGCAGCACGGCGCCGGCGATGAACACGGCCACCAGGAACATGGCGATCATGCTCAACACGCCCAGCTGGTTGGCCACCACCACCGGCGCGTTCAGATGCACGTTGCCGATGGCGCCGCCCAGCCGGAAGCTGCTGCTGCCGGCGGTCAGGAAGGCCGCCGCCATCAGCGGCAAGGTCAATACCCACAGCAGCGGCTGGCGCAACTGGTAGCGCAGATCGAAACGGAAAAATTCCTGCCACATCGCGTTCTCCTCAGGCGGCCCGCAGTTGCAGGAAGTAGACGTCTTCCAGGTCCGGCTCGACGCGGCGGAAGCCTTCGTCCGGCTGGCTGTCGGCGTACACATTGATCTGCGGCCGGCCGCCCACCAGGCGGCTCGACAGCACGGTGCAGCGCTGCTGGTATTCGGCCAGCTCGCCGTCGCTGACGCTGCGGCGCCAGACCCGGTCCCGCAACGTGGCGATGGCCGCCTGCGGCGCGCCCTCGATCAGCACCCTGCCCTTGGCGATCATCGCCATGCGCGGGCACAGGTCGGTCACGTCCTCGACGATATGGGTCGACAGGATCACCACCACGTTCTCGCCGATGCGCGCCAGCAGGTTGAGGAAGCGGTTGCGCTCATCGGGATCGAGGCCGGCGGTCGGCTCGTCGACGATCACCAGCTTGGGCGCCCCCAGCAAGGCCTGCGCGATGCCGAAGCGTTGGCGCATGCCGCCCGAGTAGCTGGCCACGGCGCGCTTGCGCGCCTCCCACAGATTGGTCAGTTGCAGCAGCGCCTCCACCGCCTCCCTGCGCTCGCCGCGATGGCTCAGGCCTTTCAGTACGGCGAAGTGGTTCAGCAGCTCCAGCGCGCTGACCTTGGGATAGACACCGAAGTCCTGCGGCAGGTAGCCGAGCTGGCGGCGCAGCGCGGCCTTGTCGGCGACGACATCGACGCCGTTGAAGTGGATGGTGCCGCTGTCGGCATCCTGCAAGGTGGCGATGGTGCGCATCAGCGAGGACTTGCCGGCGCCGTTGGGCCCCAGCAGCCCAAACAGGCCGGTGGGTATCTCCAGGCTGATATGGTCGATGGCGTGGACGCCGTTGTCGTAGGTTTTGTTCAGCTGTTTCAGCGATAGCATGGGCGCGGACTCCGGTGAGAGGAGGAGCCAGCGTAGCGCCGCCCTCCACTCATCGCCATCGCCGGCACACGAACGGCGCAAGGCGCTGGCCGAACGGTCGAAAACCGTGACGGGCGGCGCCGGTATTCTTCCTCCCTCCACTCATGCAATTTGCGCTATATTGCGTAAATAACCATATACAGGGAAGACGACCATGAAAATCGATACCAAGGCACTCGGCGACGCCAGCGTGGCGGCCCTCGGCCAGCGCAAGAAAACCGACAGCGGCGCCGACTTCAAGGCGGCGCTGGAAGCGGCCAAGCAGCCAACCGCCGCGCAGGAGCTGGACACCTACATGAAGAAATCGCCGGCGCAGCGGATGCAGGAAATGATACTGAAAAGCCTGGGCCTGACGCCGGAGGGCCTGGCGGCCAAGTCGCCGGAAGAGCAGGCGTCGATCATGGCCAAGGTGGCCCAGATCATGAAGCAGAAGATGGAAGAAGCCACCGCCAAGCAATCGGGCGGCGGCAGCGTCAATATCTCGGTCTAGTACTTCTGCGCCGTGCGCAGCACCGGATAGAGGTTGTAGCGCTCGTCCCACGACGCGTGGCGGCGGGCGAAGAACTCCAGGCGCTTGGCGGGGCTCTTGTTGAACTCCGCGTCGCTGTCCAGTTTTTTCTGGAACTCGTCGCGCAGTGCAGGATCGGCTTCCAGCTGCTCGCGCGCCACGTCCTCGGCCACGTACTCCTCCATGTACTCCTTGCGCTCGAAGGCGTTGTTGAATTCTCCCCAGGCCAGCAACGAGTCGGCGCCACGCGGCTCCAGCATCGTCATCACCAGGCGCGCCTTGGGCTGGGCGATCGGCACGAACAGCGAACCTTTCGCCACGCTGCGGCGCTCGCGGCCCCAGTCGCCCTCCACCGCCAGCGACTGATGGCCTTCAAACGACTGCGCGCCGAATTTGACCTTGGCCGCGCGGAAGCTCTCCACCTCGGCCGACATCTGGTCCGACCCCAGCACCTTGAAGACGATGCCGTGCTGTTTCAGCTTGGCGCCGATGCGGGCCGCATCGGCCAGCGGCACCAGGTAGCCGCCCTTGGGCGCGGCGATCTTCAGGTCCGGCACCACTTCGTCGCGCAGCGGCACGCTCCAGATCTGCGGCTTGGTTTCGTCGTAGTGCGTCATCAGGCCGCCCGACACGTCCGAGTGGCTGCGCGTGTACGCGTAGCCCGGGAACTCGATGGTCTTGGCGTTGAAGGTGGTGCGGTAGCTGATCGGGAAATCGGCGCCGGCCATGGCGGCGGCGCGCACGTCGGCGTCCTGCGTCATCTTCTGCCATTGCTTGCCGTGCGCGGCGACCTGCGACAGCAGCGAGACGATGGTGTTGCGGGTGATGCGCACGCGGGTCGGGTAGTCCTTCCACGAATGGGTTTCGACCAGCATCGCGAAGCGGTTACGCATCGGGAAGTAGCCGGTCGAGAAGCGCGCCGTCGACATGCTGTCGACGAAGCCGGAGGCCGGATCGTCGTTCTCAGCGAACGAGATGTAGTACGGCTTGGGGTCGGAGCCCTGCGATTTCAGGTCCGCGATCACCGACGATTGCAGCGCCAGGCCGGCCTGCTTGAGCTGCTCGTCGCCGCCGTGCACAGGCTCGACCTGGATCGACACGTCCGGCTGGAACTTGGCGCCGTCGGTCACGTGCAGGTCGATGTAGGCCAGCGGATCCCAGGCGTTCACCAACGCCAGCATGGCCTGCATTTCCGGCGCGTCGGCTTTGACGTAGTCGCGATTGAGGTTGTAGTTCTGCGCCGTGGTGCGCCAGCCCATTTCCACCGGGCCGCGCTGGTTCGGGCGGTTCCATTTGCCGAAGCGCTCATGGCCGTCGACGTTGAACACCGGGACGAACAACAGCACCTGCTTGTCCAGCGCGCCCGGCGCGGCCTTGTTCTCCAGCGCCTCGCGCAGCGCCAGGAAGCCGGCGTCCTTGCCGTCGATCTCGCCGGCGTGGATGCCGCCCTGCACCAGCAGCACCGGCACGCCGCGCTTCTTCGCCTGCTCGGCGGTCAGCGCGCCGGTGCGGGTGGCGGCCAGCGCCAGCATCGGCCGGCCTTCCGGCGTGCGGCCGAATTCGAAGCAGCGCACCTGTTTCGGATACGCCTTCTGGAAGCCCGCGCACAGGGCGACGACTTCGTCGTAGCGGCCGGTGTTCTGGAAGCCGGAACGTTCGGCGATCGTGCTGAGGGGAGCGGCAACTGGCGCGGCGGCGGCCAGGGTAGAGGTAGCGGCAAAGGCAAGCAGAATGGCGGAACGTATCATGGACAGGCTTCCAGCAAGGGTTGAATGGCCGATGCCCGGCGGGGACTACCCGCCGGCATCGGATACGCGGGAAATTATAGTCGGCTTGGCGCGTCAGCGTTCGCGGATCGAAATTTCCTTCACTTCCGGCCGCACCAGCTGCATGGCGCCGGCCTGCGTGCGGTTGCGCATCGGCGCGACCGGACAGGCGCCGGTGGCGCGGTAACTGAGCGCGGTGGCCAGCAGGCTCTCGGACGGATCGCCCTGCGCGCGCGTCAGGTCGTCGCCCGCGCGGCAGGTCGGCGCGAAGCCGTCCGCGTAATCGCCGAAGCCCTTGCTGTTCACGCCCTGGTACTCGATCGCGAAATAGGTGGTGCCGCAGTTACTGGCGGGCAGGAAGGCATACGGCTTGCCGCAGGTTTCGCCGCCGATCAGCGTGACCTCGATATCGATCCCGCGCAGGCTGTTGATGACGGACTCGCTGGCCGAGCAGGTGCCGGGCGTGGTCAGGATGGTGACGCGCTTGAGGCCCAGGTAAGGCAGCGGCGTACCGAGCGTGACCTGGTCCGGCGACTTGTAGCCGCTGGCCGTGGCCTGGAACATCTGCGGCGGGTCCTGCTTGGTCTTGTCGTTCGGGCGCAGCTGCTCGAACACCTTGCCGGCGGTCGGCACCGGCCCGGCGATCATGTAGGCCAGTTCGCTGGCGATGGTCAGCAGGCCGCCGCCGTTGTAGCGCATGTCCAGCACCAGGTCGGAGACGCCGGCGGCCTTGAAGCCGCCGATGGCCTTCACCAGCGGGCCTTCGGACATCGCATTGTGTTCGTTGAACACCAGGTAGCCGACCTTGCCGCTGGCGGTGTCGAGCACTTTGACGTTTTGCACCGGCGGCTTGGCCACCTGCTGCGACGTCAGGTCGGCCGTCACCAGCGTGCCGGCGCGGCTCAGCACCAGCTGGTGGGTTTCGCCGGCCTTGGCCGGGAACAGGCCGGCGTTGATCTTGGCCTTGCCCTCGGCGCTGGTGTCGCCGATGGCCACGCCGTCAACCGAGACCAGGCTGTCGCCGCGCTGCAGGCCGGCCAGCGCGGCCGGCGAATCCGGCGCCACCATGGTCAGCGTCCAGACGCGCGGCGCGGCCGGGTCGGTGCTGCGCACCCAGGTCTGTCCGTAGCCCAGCTCAACGCCGTTGTTCGACAGTGCGATCCAGGCGTCGGTCGGATAGGTGAAATGGAAGCGGTCCTTGGCCCGGCCCGAGGCGGTGATCGCCGGCGTCTTCAGGTCGGCGAAGTAGTCCACCGCGCGCTTGTAGTCGTCCATCTTCAGGTTGGTCGGCAGCTCCTTGTACCACAGGTAGCTGGCGTCGAAGAAGGAGCGCATCCATTTCATTTCATCGGTCAGCGTGCCCTGCACGTCGGACCACACATTCGGACGCGGCTTCTCGCAGTGCGAGGCCAGCAGGTACCAGTCGCCGCTGAAGTCGATGGGCGGCGTCACCGGTGGCGTCGGCGGTACGACGGGCGGCACCACGGGCGGCACCGGCGGGTCAACCGGCTTGGGCGGCACGACCGGCTCGACCGGCGTGGGCGGGACGACCACCGTCGGCGGCGTATCGCCGCCGCAGCCGCTGAGCAAAGGGAGCGTCAGCGCGACGGCACAGGCAAGGGGAACGATTTTCATCGCGAAATTATAGTCCGCAAAAATGCCGGGGTATCAATTGGGCAATCTTTCTTACAATTTAGGTTTGCAGGTCGGGATCGGCCTGGAACACGCCGGCGATCCAGTCGGCAAACACCCGCAGCCGCGGCGACGCCATGCGGCCCTGCGGATACAGCAGCGAGATCGGCATCGGCGTCGGCGGCGTCGCGGCCAGCACCTCGACCAGCGCGCCGCTGGCCAGATGCTGGCGCACCTGGTAGCGCGCCGCCTGGATCACGCCCATGCCATGCAGCGCGCAGATGATGTAGGCGTCCGGATCGGTGACGGCGATCGCGCCCGGCACATCCACCGTCACCACGCGGCCGTCGATCATGTATTCCCAATCGAAGGGGCGGCCGGTGCGGCCGGAAAAATGCGTCACGCCGCGATGCCCGCGCAAATCGTCCGGCACTTGCGGCACGCCGTACGCGGCCAGGTAGGACGGCGCGGCGCAGGTCAGGAAGCCCATATTGCCGATGCGCCGGCCGATCATGGCCGAATCCTGCAGTTCGCCCACGCGCAGCGAACAATCGAGGCCTTCGCGCGTCAGGTCCGCCACCCGCTCGTTCAGGCTGATGAACAAGTCGAGGTCGGGATACTCGCGGCAGAAGGCGGGAATGTGCGGCATCACCACATGGCGGCCGACCGCGCCCGGCAACTCCACCCGCAGCTTGCCCTGCGGCTTGCTGCGGCCATGGCCGCGAAACGCGCCTTCCGCATCCTCCACCGCCTGCAAGATCTCCAGGCACTTCCTGAAATAGTCGGCGCCGTCGGGCGTGAGCGACAGGCGGCGCGTGGTCCGTTGCAGCAGCTGGGTGCCGAGGAAGGCTTCCAGCTTCTTGATGGTCGCCGTCAGCGCGGCGCGCGGCAGGTTCAGCGTTTCAGCGGCGCGCGTGTAGCTGTTGGCCTCGACGATGCGCACAAAGGTCTGCATGGCCTTCAGTCTGTCCATGATTGTTCATATAAAGTGAAAAGTATGGAAGCATTATGCCCTGATTATCTTTGCCCGGTTTTTGCCTAGAATTTGCGCATACCCACTCTTCCATGGAAACCATCATGAGCAATCCCGCACAAGACGACATCAGCCCCGGCATGGTGCTGCTGCTGGCCGCCGCGACCGGCCTGATCGTCGCCAACCTGTACTACGCGCAAACCCTGGTCGGTCCGATCAGCGCCGCCACCGGGCTGTCGCCGCAGGCGGCCGGCCTGATCGTCACGCTGACGCAGATCGGCTACACCCTCGGCCTACTGTTCGTCGTGCCGCTGGGCGACCTGCTGGAAAACCGCCGCCTGATCGTCGGCGGCCTGCTGTTCACGTCCGCCATGCTGGTGCTGGCCGCGTTCAGCACCAGCGCGTGGATGTTCCTGACCGCCGCGCTGGGCATCGGCCTGGGATCGGTGGCGGCGCAGATCATCGTGCCGTTCGCCGCCCACCTGTCGAAGGAAGCCACGCGCGGCCACACCGTCGGCAAGGTGGTCAGCGGCCTGCTGCTGGGGATCATGCTGGCCCGCCCCGCCGCCAGCCTGATCGCCGACTGGAGCAACTGGCACGTGGTGTTCGGCGGCGCCGCCGTGGTGGTGCTGGCCGTGGCGCTGGTGCTGCGCGCCAAACTGCCGCTGCGCGCACCGGCCGCGAAGATCGGCTACCCGGCGCTGATGGCGTCCCTGTGGCACCTGTTCCTGCGCACGCCGCTGCTGCGCCGCCGCGCCGCCTATCACGCCGGCCTGTTCGGCGCCTTCAGCCTGTTCTGGACCGTCACCCCGCTGATGCTGGCCGGCCCGCAGTTCCACCTGTCGCAGACCGGCATCGCCATCTTCGCGCTGGTCGGCATGGCCGGCGCCGTGGCCTCGCCCATCGCCGGCCGCCTGGCCGACGCCGGCCACACGCTGATGGCAACCGCCGCCGCACTGGCGCTGGGCGTGCTCGGTTTCGCGCTGCCGATGGTGGCGCCGCAGCTTCCCGGCCTGCGCAACGTGGCGCTGGCGATGCTGGTGCTCGCATCGATCGTGCTGGACATGGGCGTGGCGGCCAACCTGGTGCTGGGCCAGCGCGCCATCTTCACGCTGGGCGCGGAGGTGCGCAGCCGCTTGAACGGCGTGTACTTCGCGCTGTTCTTCGCCGGCGGCGCGCTCGGTTCGGCGCTGGGCGGCTGGATGTACGCCACCCACGGCTGGCACGCCACGCTGTTGACCGGCATGGCCTTCCCCGGCCTGGCGCTGCTGTACTGGCTGACCGAGTACGCCGGCCACGCCACGGCGCTCAAGGCCGAGGCGAAAGCCTAAGGCAGCGCCAGCGCCAGCGCCAGCGCCGCCGCGTGGGAGGCGACGAACCCGCCGGGCGCCACGCCCATCTCGCGACGGAACATGGCGATGAAGGCGCTCAGGCTGTCGTAGCCCAGCTCCAGCGCGACGCTGGTGACGGCATGGCCAGCCGCCAGCAATTCCACCGCGCGCATCAGGCGCGCGCGCTGGCGCCAGTCGGAGAAGGACAGGCCGGTCTCCGATACGAAATGCCGCGTCAGCGTGCGCGGCGCGATGGCGGCCCACTCGGCCCATTCGTTCAGCGAACGCGGATCGGCCGGATCGGCGGCCAGCGCCTGCGCGATCTTCAGCAGGCGACGGTCGGTGGGCATGGTCAGCACCAGCTGCTCGCGCGGCGCGGCCGACAATTCATCGAGTATCACCGCCGCGATGCGCTCCTGCGCCGGAGTCGGCGCGGACATCAAGCCTGCCGCCGGCCACGCGCTGGCGCGCAGCACCGCCTCCCTGAGCAAGCCCGATACCTGGAACACCTGCGGCTGCGCCGGCAGCGCCGCGCAAGCAGCAGGCGCAAGGTAGACGCTCCACGCGCTCACCGGCCCGTGCGCATCGAGGCCGTGCAGATGGTGCGGCGGGATCCAGATCGCATACCCGGGCGGCACCACCAGCCGCTCGCGCTCCGTGGCTATCGTCAGCAGGCCGCTCAAGGCGCCGATGGCCTGGCCGCGCGCGTGGCTGTGGGCCGCCGTGGTCCGCATGCCGCCGGACGACAGCGCGGCGAACAGCAGCGGGCCGTCGCCGTCATCGGCGCGGGCGGGATCGATGACCGGGGAATGTTTGGCTTGCATGCGACACATTATGGCATTTCCACGCAAGCCAGGCCAGCGCGCAGCCGTCAAGATGGAGTCCTCACCAACCCACAGGAGATTGCATCATGCGAGCACAAGACATACTGCCGGACCACGTCAACACCGGAGAATTCAACGGCGTCACCGTCCGCAAAGGCACCGTCGGCGCCTTCCTGGCCAACGCCCGCGCCTTGCAGGCAGAGGACAGCACGGAAAAAGCCCGCGACGAAGCGCGGGCCGACATCATCGATGCGGTGCCGGCGATGGCGGCACTGGGCATCTTCGAGGTATTCGAGATCAGCGATCCGGCGCTGCGCGAACTGGTCGCGCAGCACCGGCCTGTTTAAGAACCGAAGTGGTAGTTCAGCTCGACCCAGCCCTGGCGGCCGGTCGGGCTGTAATTGCCGACCGGGTAGTACGGCCAGCCGCCGCTGGTGTCCGCCTTGACCTTGTTGAACAGATTGTTGGCCGCCACCGACACCGTGGTGCGCTGGTTCAGGCGATACACGACGCTGGCGTTGACCAGCGTGGTCGGCGACAGGAAGGCCGTGCCGCCGCCGTTGGGCACCTTGCCGTAGCGCTGCAGGAACAGCGTGTTCGACCAGGCGCCCTGGTTCCAGGTCAGGCTGGCATTGAGCTTGTCGCGCCAGTCGGAGTTGCCCAGGTCTTCGCGGTCGTCCCGCAGCTCGTCGCCGGAGAACTGGCGCGATTTGGCGCTCAGCGTCTTCGAATAATTGACCTTCGAAATCCACACGCCATAAGCCTGGGTGCGCAGCACGTACTTGGCGCTGACGTCGATCCCGCTCACGCTGGTCGATGCGGCGTTGATCGGGTTGACCAGGATTTCCTTGATCTCGCCCGGCTTGTTCAACGCCGTCAGCGGATTGCGGACGATGCGGGCGATGGTGTCGGCGCAGGTCGGCGAGGTCAGGTCGCCGGCGATGCGGCAGTTCGACTCGTCGCGCAGCAGCTTGTCGGCGCTCAGGTTCGTCACCAGATCATCGATCTTGATGTTCCAGTAGTCCAGCGACACATCGAAGTTGGCGCTCGGCGACCACACCGCGCCCAGGCCCGACGAACGGCCTTTTTCCGAACGCAGGTCCTTGCTGCCGGACTGCACGTAGTTCGAACCCGGCGATACGTTGGCGAACTCGCAGCTGTCGATCGGCTGGCCGGCCTTGGCGCAGCGGTAGTAGTCGGTGGTCGACGAGTAGTAGCCGGTGCCGCGTGCCTTGTAGATGTAGTTCATGTCCGGCGCGCGGAAGCTGGTGGCATGGTTCGCGCGCAGCAGCAGTTGCGTGACCGGGCGCCATTCCAGGCCGGCGTTGTAGGCCAGCTTGCCGTCGCTGCGGCCGGCGAAGCTGTAGCGGTCGTAGCGGGTGGCCACGGTGGCATCGAGTTTCTCCAGCAGCGGCACGTTCGCCTCCAGGCCCAGGGCATAGCGCTTGCGGGTACCGGCCGTCACGTCGGACGGCGTCACCGTATTGAAGTAGCCCTGGTTGATGCGCGGGTCCGGCGTATTCGAGAAGCCCTGCTTGCCCAGCTCCGCCACCGTCGCCAGCTTGACCGGGCCGGCCGGCAGATTGAACGCTTCGCCGTTGGCGCTGACGCTGACGGTGTTGGTCCACGACTTGTCGTTGCTGACCGCAGTGCCGGTGATGCTGTCGAATTCCGCCGGCGTCAGGCGCTTGCTCAGGCGCGCAGGATCAGGCGCGTAGATCGGCGCGCCGTCCGCGTCCACGCCCAGTTTGGGACCGAGGAAGAAGCTGTCGATGTTGGCCAGCGCGCGCGGCGTGTGGCTCTCGCTCTTGTACAGCGAGGCCGTGTAGCCGGCCTCGTACTGCCAGCTGGTGCCGGGGATCGTGCCCTTGGCGCCGAACGAGAGCGAAGAAGCCTGGTCGTCCCAGCTGCGGTTGTAGCGCTGCACGCCGCCGATTTCCTCCGGCGAGATGTAGCGGTTCCAGGCCTCGTTGGTCTTGGTGTTCTGGTTCCAGAAATAGCTGTCGCCGGTCGCCGCCGAAGTCCACGACGGACCGCGCGTGTTGTTGGCGCTGCGGTTCTGGCCATACAGCGCCTCGGCGAACAAGGTGACGGACGGCGAGAGCTCGTAGTTGGCGCTGCCGAACAGGTTCTGGCTGCTGTTTTTGGTTTGGGTGGTCCAGTAGGTCGGCCCCACTTTCGGGCTGGCGCAGTAGCTGCCCGCCTTGGCCTTGTACTTGACGGTGCTGCCGCCGAACAGATCGCCGAGCTGGGCGCAGGTGTCGCCCGGATCGATGTACTTGCCGGTGTCGACATTCTTGCGCCACAGCAGAGGCGTCGGCGCCACGCCCACCTTGGAGCTCATGAATTCGCGCTCGCGGCTCCACAGCGGATCGCGTTCCAGGAATTCCGCGCTGAACAGCGTATTGAGCTTGCCAAAGCTTTCACCGCCGGTCAGCTGCAGGCGCTGGTCGCCGCCACCGCCGCGCGTGGTGCCGCCGGCTTTGAGATTGACGTCCAGGCCAGTGGCCTTTTTCTTCAGGATGATGTTGACCACGCCGGCAATCGCATCCGAGCCGTAGACGGCCGACGCGCCGCCGCTGAGGATCTCGACGCGCTCGATCACGCTCGATGGAATATTGGCCAGGTTGGTGAAGTTGACCGTGCCTTCGTAGGCGATCGGGAAATCGGCCAGGCGGCGGCCGTTGAGCAGCACCAACGTGTGATTGGGTCCGAGGCCGCGCAGGCTGATGGTGTTGGCCGACGGCGTGAAGGTGTTGCCGAAGTCGGCGCCCTGGGTGAAGCCGCTGTTCTGCGTCAGGTTGCTGAGCGCATCGAACACGTTCTTGTAGCCTTGCTTGGTGATGTCCTCGCCGGTGATGACGGTGACGGCGGAAGGTCCCTCCAGGCTGGCGCGCGGAATGCGCGAACCGGTGACGACGACGGCGGGCGGCGCAGCGGTAACTGCGGCCGCCTCCTGTGCCAGCGCGGAGCCGGCAGCCCCGCACAGCAGGGCGATAGCTCCCGCCGCCAGCGGCTTCAATTCGAATTTTGTTTTCATTGAGGTGATCCGGGTGAGAAAAGGATGCCACCTTACCAAGCCCCGGATCAAAGCCGAACGAATGATTTCTTCCTTGCTTATGCATTATTTTGGTGCAAAAAAAAGCCGGGGACTAGCCCCGGCTTTTCAAATGCCCGTCAAACTCAGGCCGCGTGCGGCGCCGCGTCGGACGATGCCGGCTTGCCGAAGGATGCCAGCAATGCCGCTTCCTTCTGCTTGGCCGCCTTGAAGTGACGCTCTTTCACATGGCCGTAGCCGCGGATGTCTTCAGGGATGCTGGCGATGGCCACGGCCTGCGACAGGTTCTCGGCCGTCAGCTTCGGCAGCAGCGAGGACACGGTGTCGCGGTACTCGCCGATCAGCGCGCGTTCCATCTTGCGCTCCGCCGTGTAGCCGAAGATGTCCAAAGCCGAACCGCGCAAGCCCTTGAACTTGGCCAGCAAGCCGAACGCCTTCATCATCCACGGGCCGAATTCCTGCTTGATCAGGTGGCCTTCGGCATCGTGCTTGGCAAACAGCGGCGGCGCCAGGTGGAACTTCAGCGTGACATCGCCTTCGAACATGCCGGCGATCTTCTGCTGGAATGCACCGTCGGTGTACAGGCGGGCGACTTCATACTCGTCCTTGTACGCCATCAGCTTGTAGTAGTAGCGCGCCACGGCTTCGCTCAGGCGGGTGGTCTTGCCCAGCTTGGCCTCTTCCGCCCGGACCTGGTCGACAAACGATTTATACTGTTTAGCATAATCGCCATCCTGATAAGCGGTCAGCAGCTCGACGCGGCGGGCGACGATGTCGTCCAGCGTCTGGATGCGTTTGAACTCGATCACCTTGGCCGGCGTGGTCAGCTTGGTCACGGACGCCAGGTCGTGCGCGGCGGTGCGGCCCCAGTTGAAGGCCGATTTGTTGAAGCCCACCGACACGCCATTGAGCTCGATCGCCTTGATCAGCGACGCTTCGCTCAGCGGCACATGGCCCTTCTGGAAGGCGTAACCCAGCATGAACATATTGGTGGCGATCGAGTCGCCCATTAGTGCCGTGGCGATCTGGCCGGCGTCGACGAAGTCCACCAGCTCATTGCCGCAGGCCTTGACGATTTCGCCGCGCGAGGAAGCGTCCGGGAACTGCCAGTCCGGATTCTTCACGAACGCCGCCGTCGACGAGCCGGTCGAGTTGATCATCGCGTGCGTACGGCCTTCGCCCATGCGCGACAAGGCGTCGCGCGAGGCGGTGACGATCAGGTCGCAGCCCACCACCAGGTCGGCGCTGCCGGTGCCGACGCGGGTCGAGTGCAGGTCGGACTGCTTGTCCGCCAGGCGCACGTGCGACATCACCGGGCCGCCCTTCTGGGCCAGACCGCTCATGTCCAGCACGATGGCGCCCTTGCCTTCGACGTGCGCCGCCACAGCCAGGATCTGGCCCACCGTCACCACGCCGGTGCCGCCGATGCCGGTGATCAGGATGCCGTACGGCGTTTCCGTCGACGGCAGCACCGGCGTAGGCAGCACCGCTTGCGGGCCTTCGCCCACGGCGGCCTTCTTCGGCTTCTTCAGCGCGCCGCCTTCCACCGTCACAAAGCTCGGGCAGAAACCGGTGGTGCAGGAGAAGTCCTTGTTGCAGGACGACTGGTTGATCTGGCGCTTGCGGCCCAGGTCCGTCTCCAGCGGCTCCACCGACAGGCAGTTGGACTGCACGGAGCAGTCGCCGCAGCCTTCGCAGACGGCTTCGTTGATGACGGCGCGCTTGGCCGGATCAGGATACTCGTTGCGCTTCCGGCGGCGACGCTTCTCGGAGGCGCAGGTCTGGTCGTAGATCATGGCCGACACGCCCGGCTTGTCGCGCAGTTCGCGCTGCACGTCCATCAATTCGCTGCGGTGGCGCACGGTGACGCCTGGCGCCCAGTTGTAATCGGATGGGTATTTTTCCGGCTCGTCGGTGACGACGATGATGGGCGTGACGCCTTCGGCGGCGATCTGGCGCGAGATCATGCCCGGATCCAGCGGACCATCGAAGGCCTGGCCGCCGGTCATGGCGACGGCGTCGTTGAACAGGATCTTGTAGGTGATGTTGACCTTGGCCGCCACCGCCGCGCGGATCGCCAGGATACCGGAGTGGAAGTAGGTGCCGTCGCCCAGGTTGGTGAAGACGTGCTTCTCGTTGGTGAACGGCGCCTGGCCCACCCAGGTGACGCCTTCCGCGCCCATGTGGGTGAAGGTCGAGGTTTCGCGGTCCATCCACAGCACCATGTAGTGGCAGCCGATGCCGGCCAGCGCGCGCGAACCTTCCGGCACCTTGGTCGACGAGTTGTGCGGGCAGCCGGAGCAGAAGAACGGCGTGCGGTCGGTCTGCGGATTCGGCTTGACCGACAGCGTCTTCAGCGCCAGTTCCTTCGCTTCCAGGAAGGCCACGCGCTCCTGCACGCGCTGCGCCACCGGATGGCCGGCGCAGTAGTGGGCGATGCGCGAGGCGATGGCGCGCGCGATCTGCGCCGGGTTCAGCTCATAGGTGGCCGGCAGCAGCCAGTCGCCGTGGCCGGTCTTGCCCTTGTTGCTCCATTCGCCGGTGTCGTCGAACTTGCCGACCACGCGCGGACGTTCGCCGTCCGGCAGGTTGTACAGCTCTTCCTTCAGCGCGTATTCGAGGATCTGGCGCTTCTCTTCCACCACCAGGATCTCGTCCAGGCCCTTGGCGAATTCGTGCACGCCGTCCGCCTCCAGCGGCCAGGTCATGCCGATCTTGTACAGGCGGATGCCGATGTCGGCGGCGGCCTGCTCGTCGATGCCCAGGTCGGCCAGCGCCTGGCGCGTGTCCAGGTAGGATTTGCCGGCGGTGATGATGCCGATCTTAGGCTTCGGCGAATCCCAGATGATCTTGTTCAGCTTATTCGCGCGGCAATAGGCCAGTGCGGCGTACCACTTGTAGCTGTTCATCCGTACTTCCATATCGAGCACGGTGTCCGGCCAGCGGATATTCAGGCCGCCTTCAGGCAGCTCGAAGTCGGTCGGCAGCTGGATCTGCACGCGGTCGGGATCGAAGTCCACCACGGCGCCGGATTCGATGATGTCGGTGACGCACTTCATCGACACCCACAGGCCGGTGTAGCGGCTCATGGCCCAGGCGTGCAGGCCGTAGTCGATATATTCCTGCACCGACGATGGATACAACACCGGGATGCCGCAGGCGTTGAGGATGTGGTCCGACTGGTGGGCGGTGGACGAGGATTTGGCCGCGTGGTCGTCGCCGGCCAGCACCAGCACGCCGCCGTTCTTGGCGGAGCCGGCGTTGTTGGCGTGCTTGAAGACGTCGCCGCAGCGGTCGACGCCGGGGCCTTTGCCGTACCACATGGAGAAGACGCCGTCGTATTTGGCGTCCTGGAAAAGATTGGTTTGCTGCGTGCCCCAGACTGCGGTCGCTGCCAGGTCTTCGTTCATCCCGGGATGGAACTTGACGTGGTGGGCGTCCAGGTACTTCTTGGCTTTCATCGCCGTCATGTCGACGCTGGTGACGGGAGAGCCGCGATAGCCGGTGATGTAGCCGGCGGTGTTCAGGCCAGCTTTCAGGTCCCGTTCGCGCTGCATCATCGGTAGACGGATCAGGGCCTGGGTGCCGGTCATGAAGGCCCGGCCGCGTTCCAGCGTCCACTTGTCGTCTAGTGAGATTTCGTTGTCCGAGTGCGTGCCCGGCTCCAGTTGCGAGCCCTTGTGAGGTGCGTTCATTGTGTCTCCATTATTCTTTAAGCCATGCGCTACAGGGCCGGATTGGCCCTTTAACGCGCGATCCGCCGGCCCTTGTGGAGACGGCGGAGCGGAAAAATGTGGTTTTTTATAGGGTACCACAGGCCTGCGTCCCGTTCTGTGCGGGACTGCCGGCTTTAGACCCTTGTTCCTTATGCGGCGGTAGGGTCTTTCAGCACGCCGCGCTTGATCTGATCCAGCTCGATCGATTCGAACAGAGCGCGGAAGTTACCCTCGCCGAAGCCCTGGTCGCCCTTGCGCTGGATGATCTCGAAGAAGATCGGGCCGATCACGTTCTGGCTGAAGATCTGCAGCAGCAGTTCGCGTTCGGTTTCGTTGCTATGGCCGTCGATCAGGATGCGCAGGCGGCGCAGGTCTTCCAGCGACTCGCCGTGGTTAGGCAGGCGGCGGTTGACCAGCTCATAGTAGGTCTCGATCGTGTCCTGGAAGGCGATGCCGGTTTTCTTCATGCCTTCGACGGACGAGTAGATGTCGTCGGTGCCCAGCGCGATGTGCTGGATGCCTTCGCCGTGGTATTCGTCCAGGTATTCCGCGATCTGCGATTTGTCGTCCGACGATTCGTTGATCGGGATGCGCACTTTGCCGCATGGCGAAGTCATGGCCTTCGACTTCAGGCCGGTCAGCTTGCCTTCGATGTCGAAGTAGCGCACTTCGCGGAAGTTGAACATCTTCTCGTAGAAGTCCGCCCATTCCTTCATGCGGCCGCGGTGGACGTTGTTGGTCAGGTGGTCGATATAGGTCAGGCCATGGCCGACCGGATTGGCGACCGCGCCAGGGATGGCGACGAAGTCGACGTCGTAGATGCTGATATCGCCGATGGCGCCTTGCTCGCCGCCGTTCTTGCCGCGCCAGCGGTCGACCAGGTAGATCAGCGAATCGCCCACGCCTTTGATGGCGGGGATGTTCAGCTCCATCGGGCCGGTCTTGTTGTCGAAGCCCCAGGCGCCCTGCTCCAGCGCGCGCTTGTAGGCGAACGCGGAGTCCTGCACGCGGATCGCGATGGCGCACACGGACGGGCCGTGGTGGCGGGCGAAGCGCTGGGCGAAGGAGTCCTGCTCGGCGTTGATCAGGAAATTGATGTCGCCCTGGCGATACAGGGTCACATCCTTGTGGCGGTGACGGGCGATAGCGGTAAAGCCCATGCTCTCGAACAGTGCGCCCAGAGCCTTCGGATCGGGTGCTGCGTATTCGACAAACTCAAAACCATCGGTACCCATCGGGTTATCCCAAGGCGTAAATTTCATGCGAGTCTCCTTCTTTGAATAGCGCACAGTATAGTCCCGGTCCGCCAGCATTAAATTGCAAACAATTCCCATGCATCGCGGTTCTGCGCAATAATATTGCCTGAACCATGAATTATTGAGGTATTTATGACCAAAATTGCGCTGGACAAAACTGACCGTAAAATTTTGTCAATTTTGCAGGCCGACGGCCGGCTGTCGAACCAGGATGTGGCGGAGCTGGTGGCCTTGTCGCCGTCGCCCTGCCTGCGCCGCATCAAGCGGCTGGAAGAGGCGGGCGTGATCCGTCAATACGTGGCGCTGCTGGACCCGGACAAGATCGGCCTGGGGCTGCTGGCCTACGTCAACGTGCGGCTGGAGAAGCACAGCGAAGCGGCGGCGCACAGCAACGCCCGCGCGCTGGGCGCGCCGAACGCGCCGGTATCGCCGCGCGCGGATTTCGCGGTGTCGGTGGAGCAGTGGCCGGAGGTGGTGGCCTGCTATGCGATGACGGGCGAGATGGATTACCTGCTGCGGGTGCATGTGGAAGACATGGACCACTTCTCGCGCTTCATGATGGCGACGCTGCTGCGCCACCCGGCGGTGCTGGACGTGAAATCCTCGTTCGCCCTGCAGCGCATCAAGGACACCACCGCGCTGCCGCTGGTATAACTCCGGACGGCCATCCGCTCAGGAAGTGAGGTGGCGACTCAGGTGCTGGACGAAGGGTTCCGGCGCCAGGAAGCCGATCACGCGGCTGTTCGGAATCTCCTTGCCGCCGTTGAAGAGGATGATGCCCGGCGGCCCGAACAAGCCGAAGCGCTTCATCAATGCCTTGTCATCAGCGCTGTTGGCGGTGACGTCCACTTGTATCAAGCGCACCTGCTTCAACTTGCCGCTGACGGCCGGCTTGGAAAAGGTGAAGCGCTCCATCTCCTTGCAGGACACGCACCAGTCGGCATAGAAGTCCAGCATCACCGGCGTGGTGCTCGACGCCAGCACCTGATCCAGCTCGGCCACGGTCTTGATGCGGCTGAAGCGGATCTCCTCTCCTGCAGGCGCCGCGCCCTCGGTGCGGGCGATGCTCAGATGGCCCAGCGGTTGCAGCACATCGCGGCCGGCGCTGGCGGCGCCTGCCAGTTCAAACAGGCCGCCCACCAGGAACGCCAGCCCCAGCGTCTTGCCGACGTATGCGCCCAGGCCCGCACCGCTCTTCGCAGGCAGCGGCTCGAACACATGCAGGAACACGGCGCACAGCAGCGCGAACACACCCCACAACGCCATCATCACCGTCACCGGGAACACCGGCGTCACCATCCAGATAGCGACCGCGATCAGCAGCAGGCCGAAGACCTTCTTCACGCCGTTCATCCACGCGCCGGCACGCGGCAGCAAGCTGCCGGCCGAAATCCCCGTCAGCAGCAGCGGCACGCTCATGCCGACCGCCATCGAGAACAAGGCCCAGCCGCCGGTCCAGACATTGCGCGTCTGGCTGATGTAGAGCAGCGCGCCGGCCAGCGGACCAGCCACGCACGGGCCGACGATCAAGGCCGACAGCGCCCCCATGACGAACACGCCGGCGAAGCGGCCACCGCCCATACTGCCGCTGGTGGCGCTCAAGCGGCTCTGCAGGGCGCTAGGCAACTGCAACTGGTAGACATCGAACATCGACAAGGCCAGGCCGACCAGCAGCGCGCCAAAGGTCAGCAGCACCCACGGCTTTTGCAACGCGCCAGCCAGTCCTTCGCCAGCCAAGCCTGCGGCCACGCCCAGCGAGGTGTAGACCAGCGCCATGCCCAGGCAGTAGGCAAGCGCCAGTGAGAAGCCACGTCCACGCGACACCGCCCCCTCACCCACGATGATCGAAGACAGGATGGGCACCATCGGCAGCACGCACGGCGTGAACGACAGCAGCAAGCCGAAGGCGAGGAAGGCCAGCCCGATACGCCACGCGCTGCCGCTTTGCAGCGTGCGCTGGGCCAGCGAACTGTCGTCTTCATGAATCGGCGCGGCGGCAGGCGCCACCAGCTTGCCCGGCGCCGACGGATCGACGCGATAACTCTGCGTCGCCGGCGAGTAGCACAGGCCAGCATCCGCACAGCCCTGATAACCCACGTTCAGTGTGAACGCCGCGGCCGCCGTCAGCGGCAGGTTGACCACCAGGCTGTCCTGGTAAGTCTCCATCTCCTTGTTGAAGTTGGAGTCGAACTTGCGCAGTCCGGCCGGCAGCGACGGAGCAGCGATCTGCGCGCCGTCCGCCTTGAAACTCAAACGGTCGCGATACAAGTGATACCCCGGCGCGATCACCCACGACAGCCGCACCGTATGCGCGTCCACCAACTCGCCCTTGAGCTGGAAAGCCTGCTCCGGCTCCAGGAAATCATCCGCCCGTGCACCGGTGGCCAGCGCGATCACCGCCAACAGCATTGCCAACAAGCGCGTCATCCAATTGTTCATCATTTCCATCCTATTCAAACATCCCTGAACAGCATCTGCCCCTGATCGTCCACAGCCAGATACCCCATGTCCGACGCATTCAAAAAACTCAAACCATCTTCCTGCTTCAGCATCGCGATGGTCGAACAACTACCGGCCGCAGTCGCCATCGGCGCCAGCACGCTGACCGAACGCCAGTAACGCACCGGCATGCCATCGCGCGGATCGAGGATGTGGCAATAGCGCTGCCCATCCAATTCGAAGTAGCGCTCGTAGTCGCCGCTGGTGGCCAGCGCGCCCTGGCTGACCGGGATGCTGGCGATCACGCTGTCCGGATCGCGCGGATCCTGGATGCCGATGCTCCACGGCTGCCCGTTCAGGCGCGGGCCGATGAAGCGCATGTCTCCGCCCAGGTTGACGTAGCCATGCCGCACGCCAGCATCGGCCAGCAGCGCCGCCGCGCGGTCCGCCGCGTACTCCTTGCCGAAGCCGCCGAAATCGATCTCCATGCCGGCCAGCCGCAGCGACACTTCCTCCGCTCCACAATCGACCTTGTCCCAGCCGACCAGCGCCAGCAAGAGCTCCAGCACTTCCTTGCGCGGCACCACGGGCTTGCGAAAATCCCAGGCCCGCCGCAGCACGCCGGAGGTGATGTCGAACAGTCCCCCGCTCGCGCCATGCAGCGCCGCCGCGTATCCGATCAGCGACATGGTTTCGCCGTCGCAGCGCACCGCATCCTTGCCCGCCGCCGCGTTGATGCGCGAGACGATGCTGTCCGGCCGGTAGCGCGAATACTTGGTTTCGATGCGCCGCACCTCGTCCATGGCCTGCTGCGCCAGCAGCGCCGCCATGTGCGCGTCCGGCGCGGCGAACCGCAACTCGCAGCGGCTGGCCATCGCCTCGAACGTGGTGCGATGTATCGCATCTACCATTGCCGGTTGATCCCTATCTGTATCGTCTGCGCCCGCAGCGCATCCAGGCCCGGGCTGCCGTCATGGAACAGCCGCCAGCTGCCGCGCTGCTGATACACCGACGCCTTCACATCGATGGACCACAGCTTGTCCAACTGCTTGCTGACCTTGAGCCCCAGCGTCACCGCACCGAATCCGGACAGCCGCTGGTCGGCCGACATATATCCACTGCCGTTGTACCCGGGCGGGAACGGCGCGCCGAGCTTGGCGTCGTACAGCGGATCGTAGTAGAAGCTGGCCGCGCTCTGCGAATACAGCCGCAGCTCCGGCGTCACCGTCCAGCCCTGCGACAGCGGCTGCACATACTCGGCGCCCAGCGTATGCCCGCGCACGCCGAAGCTGTCACGGTAGTAGCGGTAGGACAGCCGGCTGGTGCCTCCGGTCGATGCCAGATGATGGTTCCAGCGCGCCAGCAGCGTGGTCTCGTTGCGGCTGCGCGGGCGATTGTCGAACGCCTTGTACGGATCGGAGAAATAGCCTTCGCCCTGGCCGTGCGTCAGCGTCAGCTGCGCGATGTCGTTGGCGGTCAGCACCTGCGTCACGCCCAGCAGCAGACTGCTGGTGCGCTTCTTCTCGTTGCTGACGATCTTGTTGACCGGGTCGATGCGATCATCCGAGTGGCCAATGCCAACGGTCCACGTGGTGTTCTTGCTTTCGCTTTCCAGGCTACCTTGCAACGACAACGCGCGCGACACGTAATCATGCTCGGTCGAATACGCCGCGCCGACGGTGACGGTGCCCCGTTCGAAGTAGCGCGTGGCCGACGCATCGCCAGCCGTGCGGTGGTCCTGCATGTGCGATGCGCCCGAGATGGCGGTGTGATAGCGCGGCGAAGCGCCCGATACATCGTCCGACACCAACGATGCGCCGATGTTCCACACGCCCGCCACCGGCGCCGTGATCGCCACCGACGGCGAATGCACGGTGATGCGGTCCAGGCCAGACTGGCTGTCCTTGTAGTTCAAATAGCCCAGCGTGATGCTGCCGTTTGCCGGCGGCGTTTCGGCATGCGCCTGCACGCCGGGCAGCAGCATCGCCGCCGTCATGATGGAGGCTGCCAGGCCGCGCCCGGATGCCTTGTCTTCGTTACTCGTCATGGTGGTCCTCAATTGCAGCCGCAACCGCCGCCACCCACACCGGCGCCGCCGGACGAGGCCTCGCGGCTGGTGTAGATATGGTCATCGAAGCGTGTGAACATATGGCCGTCGTTAAACGTCATCTCGGTGCGCGCCAGCGTACCCTTCTCCCACGGCTGCACATTACCCAGCGAGGCGCAGCCGGACAGGCCGACCACCAGCGCGATCAACAGCAGCGTTTTCATTTGACGGCTCCCAGTGCGCTCTGGATTTTGCTTTCCAGCTCGGCGCGGTCGGCCTCGCGGAAGCCCGAGTGCTCCAGCAGCACCCTGCCGTCCGGGCCGATCAACACGCTGCTCGGCATGCCCTTGATGCCGTAGCTGCGCGGCGTGGCGCCCTGCGGATCGAAGCCGATGGCAAAGCGCGCCGGCGTCGTGCTCAGGAACTGGCGCGCGTCGGCGCTGTTGGCGTCGACGTTGACGCCGACGATCTGCAAGCCTTTGGCGCCATACTTGGCCTGCATCTCGTTCATCCAAGGGAAGGACTGGCGGCACGGGCCGCACCATGAAGCCCAGAAGTCCACATACACCACCTTGCCCTGCAACCTGGCCAGCTTCACCGCGCCATCCAGTCCTTGCAGGTCGAACTGTGGAGCGGCGGCGCCCTTCTCCAGCGCCCAGACCGGAGCGGCACTGAGCACGGCGGCCACCAGCATTGCGATCGAGATCGGTTTCATGTCAGCCTCCAATGCGTTTCGATTGACGACGGCGCCAGCCGATGGCGATAGCCGCTGCGATCACCAGGAACACCATCATCGGATCGTTGACGTCGTCCGATGCCGAGCAACCGCCGCCACCCCGGTTCGACGGCGCGGCATTGGCCGCTCCTGCCGCGCCCTGGCCGCTCAGCGCGATGGTCCAGCTGCTGCCGGCGACGCTGGACTGTATCGCCACGTTGCCGCTGCTGCTGCCTGCATTGACCGGCGTGTAGCCCACCACCAGATCGCAGGAGGCGCCAGGTGCCAGCGTGACCGGGAAGGCCGCGCAGCCGGTGCTGTCCGCCACGGCTGCGAAGGGGCCGGTGTAGGCGGCACTGGCCAGCGTGACGGCGGCGCTGCCGCTGTTGGTCAGCGTGAAGCGGCGCGTCGGCGAAGTCGTGCCGATAACAACGGCGCCGAAATCAAAACTCTGCGGCGCAATCGTCAGCGACGGCGTGGTGATGACGACGGCGACGCCGTTGCCGCTCAACGCCAGGTGGAACTGCGCGCCGCCGTCCGTCACCAGCAGCAGGTCCGCGCTGCGCGCTCCTGCGGCGGTAGGCTTCAACGCCGTGATCAGCGTGCAGCTGCCGCCGGGGGCGACCGCACCGCCGGCCACGCAGCTGCCGCCGAGGACGAAGTCGCCCGGCTGGTTGCCGCCCAACGTCAGCGTGGAGATGGTCAGCGACGCATTGCCGCTGTTGGACAGCGTCGTCGTGTGTGCCGCCGCACTGCTGCCTACCTGCGTATCGCCGAAAACAATCGGGCCGGCTTCGGACAGCAGCGGCGTCGCCGTGGCCTGTTTGGTGCCGGTGCCCGTGATGCCAACTTGCAGCGCCGTCGCGTTCGAGCTGACTGCCAGCGCAGCCGACACCGCACCTTCCGCAGCCGGAGCGAAGCGCACAGGTACCGCGCAGCTGGCGCCCACCGCCAGGGTCGCACCGCAATCGCTGGAGCCCAGGCTGAAGCTGGCCGCGCTGGCGGCGCTCAATCCGATCTTGCTGAAGCTGATGGCCACATTGCCGGTATTGGCCAACGTAACCGTCTGCGACACGGCAGCCGCGCCGATGGTCTGCGTGCCGAACGCGATGGCCGACGGCGTCGCCGTCAACGCCGGCGCAGGCGTGGCGGCCACCCCGGACACGCCGACCGTCGCATTGCCGTTGGACGCATTGGAAGCCAGCGTCAGGCTGGCGGTGAAAGTGCCCGCAGCCACGGGCAGCGCTTGCAGCGTCACCGTGCAGTTGCCGCCCGCAGGCACCGGCGCTGCGACCGCGCAGCTGCCGCCCTGCGTGATGATGCCGGCATTGGCGCCGCCCAGCGCGATGGAAGTAAAGTTCAGCGCGGCCGTTCCGCTGTTGCTGACAGTGATGGTCGATACGAGCGACGGAGTGCCCGTCAACAGCGTGCCGAAATTGACGCTGGCCGCAGACAGCGCGATGGTGGCCTGCGGCGTGGCGTTGCCGGTGCCGCTGAGCGCAACGCTGCTGCTGCCGCCGGTGGCGTTATGCGTGATAACCAGCGACGCCGCACGCGCACCCGCAGCCGTCGGCTTGAAGCTGGCCTGCACGGTGCAGCTGGCGCCCGCCGCGACAGCGAGACCGTTGGTGCAAGTGCCGCCGGCGACGCTGAAATCGCCCGCCGCCGCGCCGCCGATGGAGATGGTGCCGATATTGAGCGCGGCATTGCCCGTGTTGCTCAAAGTGGCAGCCAGCGGACCGGCAGTCTGGCCGATAGTGGTGCCGCTGAAGGTCAGGCTGGACGGCGCCAGCGAGGCCGCCGGCGCCGCGACCACATTGGGATTGCCGATGAAGGCCGCCAGGTCGGCCAATTCCGCCGCGCTGAATTTGCCGTTGTACAGGCCACCCATGCCGCCCTTGTTGGCGGCGATGGCGTTCTGGATGACGGACGGCTGGTTGGCCGCCGCCTGGATGTTGTTGACGTTATTCGCCGGCGACGCACCATGGCAGGTGGTGCACGAAGCACCGCCGCCCACCGGCCCGCTCAGATACAGGCTCTTGCCGTTCAAGGCATCGGCCGCGTTGGCACCCTGCCCCATCACACCGACCAGCAGGACCGCAGTCCATCGCAGCCGGGATACCCTTGATAACAAGCCTGTCATGACACTCTCCTGAAGTTTTATCTATAAGCCGCAGACAGAGATCGCAAAGGCATTCATGGCGCTGTGCGCCAGCGCGCACCAGGTCCAGCTTCGGCTGCGCTGGTAGAGCAGCGCCAGCGCCAGTCCCGGCGCCAGCACCGCCAGCGCATGCGGCCAGCCGGAGCCCAGGTGCAGCAGGCCGAAAACCGCCGTCGACACCAGTACGGGCCCAGACCGCGCCAATGGGCGCTGGCGCATCATCCACTCCTGCAGCCCGGCCCTGACCACACACTCCTCCAGCGCAGGCGAGAGCAACAGCAAGCGTAAGCAGACGGCGAAGTCCGGCGCCTGCAACTGCGTGCTGCAAAAATAAGTCATCGACGACACGGGATTAGTGGGTTTTGCTGCCGGTTGCGTATCTTGTCCGACCGTTCATACCCGGTGGCGCAGCAAAGGTTCTAACGGGGAGGGATTTATTTTCGGCCGGTGAGGCGGTCGAACCATTTAGCGGCGATGCGCTTGTTGGCTTTGAGGGTGTAGTCCAGCGTGGCGAATTGCTCGTCCAGCGCTTCCTGCAGCATGCTGGCCGGATTGGCCGGCAGCAGTTTCAGATAGGCGTCCGCCTCTCCGTAGTCGCGATGGATTTCCATGCCGGCTTTTTTCGCGATGTGCATCATCGTCTTGTTGGACGACAGGCAGTGCATGTACAGCGTATCGACATCGTTGTTGCGGCAGTGGATGGCGGCGCGCTCGAACAGCTTGGAGCCGATGCCCAGGCCACGCGCCGAACGGCTGACCGATACGCCGAACTCCGCGACCCTGTCCTTCTCGGTGATGGCGCTCTTGGACTCATCACGCGGCGCGAACGCCAGGTGGCCGACCGCCACCAGCTTGAACATGCGGTTGTACACGCCGAACACCATGTCACGCGAGAAGGCTATGCGGTTGACGTAGTTCTCCACCTGCTCGTCCGGCAGCACGGTGCCGAAGCGCAGCAGGCGGTCGCTGTCTTCCAGCCCGATGAAGTGCTTGACCATGCGCCGCCGATCGCGCTCGCGCAGCTCCTTGACCAGCACCGTCGGACGGCGCTTGCCGTCCTTGTGCTTGCCCCAGCGGCGCAGCGGATTCTGGAACAGGTCGACGGAGCTCATGGTATCGGCATGCCCCCTTCGTCCTCGCCGTCGGCGTCGCCGGCCCGCAGCGCCACCTTCACCGCCGTCACCCGCGCGCGGTGCACCAGCTCAGGGATGCGTTGCGGGTTGGCCGCGCAGCCCTGCGCGATCTCGCCGGCATTGACGCCCCGTGCCGCCGCCAGCGCCGTCTCAAGGTAAGCCAGTTGCGGGAAGGGCGCGTCGCGGAAGCTGGCGTTCGGGCCGATGCGGCCGCGTGAATCGCACTCGGTCGCCAGCAGCATCTGCGAGAAGCGCGCCGGCTTGCGGAAGGCGTCGCAGCGCTCGAACAGCGTGACGATGGTGTTGGGCCGCAGCTGCAAGGCGCGGCCGATGTTGCCATGCTCACGCGCCGTCATCACGGCCAGGTCGCGGCATTCCGTAGGCACCTTGAGGCGCTTGCACACCTGCTCGACCAGCTTGACGCCCAGACCTTCGTGGCCGTGGTGCGCAGGCCAGTTTTCCGGCGGCGTGGCGCCCTTGCCCAGGTCATGCATCAGGCAGGCGAAGCGCGTGGCCAGTTCATGGCCCGCTTCCGCCGCGCAGTCGATCACCTGAAGCATGTGCATGCCGGTGTCGATTTCGGGATGCCACTTCTCCGGCTGCGGCACGCCCCACAACACGTCCAGCTCCGGCAGGATGCGCGCCAGCGCGCCGCAGTCGCGCAGCACTTCCAGCATGCGCGAAGGCTTGTGCTCCATCAGGCCGCGCGCCAGTTCCTGCCACACGCGTTCCGGCACCAGCGCGTCGACTTCGCCCTGCTCCACCATCTGCCGCATCAGCGCATTGGTTTCCGGCGCCACGCGGAAGTCGCTAAAGCGGGCGGCGAAACGGGCCACGCGCAGGATGCGTACCGGGTCTTCGGCAAACGCTGCGGAGACGTGGCGGAAGATGCGCTGCTCCAGGTCGCGCCTGCCGCCGTAAGGGTCGGTGAGCGTGCCGTCGTCGGCGCGGGCGATGGCGTTGATGGTCAGGTCGCGGCGTACCAGATCGTCTTCCAGCGTGACATCGGGCGAGGTGTGGAACACAAAGCCCTTGTAGCCCGGCGCGGTCTTGCGCTCGGTGCGGGCCAGTGCGTATTCATCCTGCGTCTTCGGATGCAGGAATACCGGGAAGTCCTTGCCGACCGGGCGGAAGCCCTTGGCCAGCATGTCGTCCGGCGTGGCGCCGACGACGACGTGATCGTGGTCCTTGACCGGCAGGCCAAGCAGTTCATCGCGCACGGCGCCGCCGACTACATAAATCCGCATGGTCGTCAGTCCGGCATTTCGGCGTCGTGCTTGGGCGCCGTTTCGGTTTCGGCCATCGCCTCTTCTACCCAGCGCGCTACGGCGGGATGGGCCAGCACGCGCTGGCAGTAGGCGTCCAGCGCCGGCGCCAGCGACACGCCGTAGGTGCGGAAGCGCATCACCACCGGCGCGTAGTAGGCGTCGGCGATGGAGAAATCGCCAAACAGGAACTGGTGATGGCCGAAGCGCGACAGGCACTCTTCCCAGATCTCGCTGATGCGGCCGATGTCGGCCTGGGTGCCGTGGGTGCGGCCCTTGCCCGGATAGCTGGCGCGGATGTTCATCGACATCGAGGTGCGCAGGTCGGCGAAGCCGGCGTGCATCTCGGCACAGACGGAGCGCGCCATCGCGCGCGCAGCCACGTCCTGCGGCCACAGGTGCAGTTCCTGGAATTGCTCGGCGAGGTATTCGCAGATCGCCAGGCTGTCCCAGATCGTCATCTCGCCGGCCAGCAGCACCGGCACGCGGCCGCTGGCCGAGTAGCCGCAGATGCGGTTGGCGGTGTCGTCCTGGTCCAGCAGCACGCGCACTTCCTGGAACGGGATGCCGAAGGCGGTCATCGCCACCCAGGGACGCATCGACCACGACGAATAGTTCTTGTTGCCGATGACGAGCGTCAGGCCCGGCTCGCGCGCGGCGGCCAGGGTTTGCGACAGGCTGGGATCTAGTTGTGTGGTCTGCATGATGCGTCCAAGGTTGGTGTGGTGTTTAGCGCGAGCCGAAGCTCGACTCCTGCTGTTCCTGTTCAGTGTAGCCGCGCGGCGCAACGGTGCCCAGCCGCGCCTTCAGCGACTGCGGGCGGCCTTCAAACAAAGCCGCGTAGTAGGTCGTATTCGACATCACGTTCTTGACATAGGTGCGGGTTTCGACGAACGGGATCGATTCGATGAAGACCGCGCTGTCCATCGGCTTTACCAGCGTCGAACGCCACGAGCGCAGGCGGCCCGGCCCGGCGTTGTAGGCGGCGGTGGCCAGCACCTGCGAGCCGTCCATATTCCCGAGCACCATGTTCAGGTAGTTCGCGCCCAGCAGGATGTTGGTGCGCACGTCGCTCAGCATGTCCTGCGCGAAGTCGGTCAGGCCGATCTTCTTGGCCACCCAGCGGCCGGTGGACGGCATCACCTGCATCAGGCCCGAGGCGCCGACGTGGGACTGCGCGTCCATGATGAAGCGCGACTCTTGCCGTATCAGGCCGTACACCCAGGCCTTGTCCAGGCCCAGCGTCTGCGTGGTCGGGTGCATGATGTCGATGTGCGGCGACGGGAAGCGCTGCGTGTAGTCGACCTGGATGCGCGTGCGGTCCGAGGTGTTGACCATGCGGTCGAGGATATTGTTCTGGCGCGCGAATTCGGCGGCGGCCAGGTGTTCGCGTTCGCTCAGGCCGCGCAGGCCCCAGTTCCATTCACGCGTGCCTTCGAAGCGCAGGCGCATGCTGAAGAACTTGATGGCGCGCTGGAAGTTGGGGTTGGCCGCAATCGGCGCGATTTCGGACTGGCCGATCGGCAGGCCTGGCTGCGGGATGGTGATCAGCTTGCCGGTTTCCTCCAGCGCCAGCTGGCCGTAGAAGTTGGACTGGTCGGCGATGCTGCGGAACAGCTGCGCCGCTTCGCCGGTGGCCTGGATAGAACCGGCTTGCACCATCAGCGAACGGCCCAGCCAGTAGACCCAGGCCGGATCGGCGCGCAGCGACGACGGCATGGAGCGGATGTTCTTCTCCACCTGCTTCCAGTCGCCGTTGCGCAGCGCGATGCGTGTCTTCCATTGCAGCTGGTCGATGGACAGCGCGGCGCCGTTCGATTTCTGCCAGTACTCGGTGGTGTCCTGCGACAGCGAATACGACGATTGCAGCGCCACCGCGGCCCACGCCTCCTGCTGTTCCTGCGGACTCAGTTTGGAGGAGGCCTTGTTCAGCGCCAGCACCGCCAGCTTGGTGCTGGTCTTGGCCATGCGGCCGATGGCGACCACGTAGATCTCGTGTTCGACGCGGCCGCTGCCCACGCCCTTGGCCAGCGCGATGGCCGGCAGGTCGACCGCCTGCACCGCCTTCTTCTCGTTCCCGCCCAACAGCGCGACGATGCGGCGCGCCTGGCCGGTGGCGTTGTACTCGCCGGACAGGCGCAGCTGCGCATACAGGTCGTCGATGTTGAACTGGCCGGCTTGGTACAGCGTGGCGATCAGGCCCGCGCACGGTTCGCCGTAGCCGTTCGGCGCGGTGAGCAGTTCACGCGCTTCGCCGGCCACCTTCTGGCCCTTGAGCGCGCGCGATTGCAGCGCGTAGCATTTGACCTGGGTGTCGTCGTTCAGCACGAACAGCGGCAGCTGCTCGTCGAAGGTGGCCCAGTCGCGCTTGCGGCCCAGGTCCAGCAGCCAGTCGTTGCGCAGGCGGTCGACGATGGCCTGGCCTTCGTAACGCTTCATGAAATCGCGGATTTCGGCGGACGAAGCATCCTTCAGGCGCGGTTTCAGCCGATAATAATCGACGTAAGACGGAATGGAATAATCGCCCAGACGGGCGGCGTAGAAGTCGGCCTTGGAGGCGTCGTCCTGGCGCACGGCGTCGCGCAGCAGCAGGAAGGAATCGTCTGCCCTGCGGCCGTCGTCACCCAGGTCGTCGGCATGGGCCAGGGAGGTGAATGCCACGGCGGTCATCGCGGCGGCGCCGGCTATCCATTTCAAAGCGGAAATCAATGTGCAACTCTCTATAGTCTTGAAAATCTGAACCTATGACCAGCGACCCTAGAATACCACGCGCCACGACGGAACCACCAGCCCCGGCCCCTATGGCGAAGGCTGATTTACGCAAGCAGCTGCTGGCCGCCCGGCGCGCGCTGGATGCGTCCACGCGCGCCGCGTGGGACCGCGAGATCGGCGAACAGGTGGTCGCATGGTGGCAGGCCGCGCAACCGGCGGCGCTGGGCGTGTACTGGCCGCTGCGCGACGAGCCGGATCTGCAGGCGGCTTACGCGCAGCTGGAGCGTCTGGGCGCGCGACTGCTGCTGCCGGTGGTGGTGGAAAAACATGCGGCGCTGGAGTTTGCCGAATGGCGCATCGGCGAGGACATGGTCAAGGATGCGATGGGAGTGGCGGTGCCGGCCGACCTGCGTTTGCAGCAGGCGTACCCGCCGGCGTTGCTGGTGCCTTGCCTGGGTTTCAGTCCGCAAGGCTACCGGCTTGGATATGGCGGCGGTTTCTACGACCGCACGCTGGCGCGCTCACCGCGCCCGCAGACACTGGGCATAGCTTACCAGTGCCTGCAGGTGCGGTTCGACAGCGACGGTCACGATGTGGCGCTGGACCGCATCGTTACGGAACTAAACGCTGCCACAACGCGGTAGTGGCCGCGGCCTGGTTCATGCTGTAGAAGTGCAGGCCGGGCGCGCCGCCCGCCAGCAGGCGTTCGCACAGCGCCGTCACCACGTCCAGGCCGAAGGCCTTGATCGAGGCGCTGTCGTCGCCGAAGCTGGCCAGCTTCAATCGCACCCAACGCGGAATCTCGGCGCCGCACATGTCCGAGAAGCGCATCAGCTGCGTGTAGTTCGTGATCGGCATGATGCCGGCCACGATGGGCACGTCGATGCCGATCTTGCGGGTCTGCTCGACGAACTGGAAGTAGGCGTCGGCGTTGTAGAAGTACTGGGTGATGGCGGCATTGGCGCCGGCCTTCACTTTGCGCTCGAACGCCAGCAGGTCGTCCTGCGGCGACTTGGCCTGCGGGTGCACTTCCGGGTAGGCCGCCACTTCGATGTGGAACCACTCGCCGGTCTCCTGGCGGATGAACTCCACCAGCTCGTTCGCGTAGCGGAACTCGCCGGCCGCGCCGTAGCCGCTCGGCAGGTCGCCGCGCAACGCGACGATGCGCTTGATGTTGTGGGCCTTGAACTCCGTGAGGATCTCGCGGATCGATTCGCGCGTGCCGCCGACGCAGGACAGGTGGGGCGCGGCGTCTTCACCGGCGGCGAGGATTTCCACCACGGTGTCGAGCGTGCCGCGCTGCGTGCTGCCGCCGGCGCCGAAGGTCACGGAAAAATACTTGGGTTTGAGCTCGGACAGCTTGGCGCGCGTGACGCGCAGCTTTTCCGCACCCTCCACCGTCTTCGGCGGAAAGAACTCGATACTGAAATTATGATTAGCCATCTGACTTCTTCAAAAGTAAGGTAGACAGGGCCCAGGAAATCACGCTGTACAACAGTGCGCCGCCGATCGCCGAAGCGAAGCTGTCGACGTGGAAGCCGTCCACCCATTGGGCGACCAGCCAGAACATGAAGCCGTTGATGATGAAAATGAACAGGCCCAGCGACACCAGGGTCACGGGCAATGTCAGCAACAGCAGCACGGGGCGTATCAGCGTATTGACCAGGCCCAGTACAAGAGCCGCGACGAGGGCTGCGCCTATGCTTGTGACATCGACGGAATGCATCAGGTAGGGAACTGCCAGCAAGGCAATTGCATTGATTAACCAGGTAAGGACCAAACGCATATGAGGAACTCGCTGCAAAAAAGGACTGGATAAAAACGGGGCCGGCTAATTTGCCGGCCCCGCTTCATACCGGCAGATTAATAACGGTAGTGGTCTGGCTTGTACGGGCCGGCTTGCGTCACGCCGATGTAGGCCGCTTGCTCTTCGGTCAGCACCGTCAGCTGCGCGTTCAGTTTCTTCAACTGCAGGCGCGCGACTTTTTCGTCCAGGTGCTTAGGCAGCACGTACACGCCGACCGGATACTTGTCGGTGTTGGCGTACAGCTCGATCTGGGCGATGGTCTGGTTGGCGAACGACGACGACATCACGTACGACGGATGGCCGGTGCCGCAACCCAGATTCACCAGGCGGCCTTCGGCCAGCAGGATGATGCGTTTGCCCGATGGGAAGATCACGTGGTCGACCTGTGGCTTGATGTTTTCCCAGGTGTACTTCTTCAGCGCGGCGACATCGATCTCGTTGTCGAAGTGGCCGATGTTGCAGACGATGGCCTGGTCCTTCATGGCCAGCATGTGCTTCTCGGTCAGGATGTGGTAGTTGCCGGTGCAGGTGACGAAGATGTCGCCGTGTTCGGCAGCGTAGTCCATGGTGACGACGCGATAGCCTTCCATCGCGGCCTGCAGTGCGCAGATCGGATCGATTTCGGTGACCCATACTTGCGCCGACAGCGCGCGCATGGCCTGGGCCGAGCCCTTGCCGACGTCACCGTAGCCGGCGATCACGGCGACTTTACCGGCGATCATCACGTCGGTGGCGCGCTTGATGCCGTCGACCAGCGATTCGCGGCAGCCATACAGGTTGTCGAATTTGGACTTGGTGACCGAGTCGTTGACGTTGATCGCCGGGAAGGCCAGCTTGCCTTCCTTGTGCATCTGGTACAGGCGGTGCACGCCGGTGGTGGTTTCCTCGGTCACGCCCAGGATGTGCGGCAGACGCTTGGAGTACCACGACGGATCGATCGCCAGGTGGGCCTTGATGGCGTTGAACAGGCAGATCTCTTCTTCCGAGCCAGGTGCGGCCAGCACCGAGATATCTTTTTCAGCGCGCGCGCCCAGGTGCAGCAGCAGCGTGGCGTCGCCGCCGTCGTCGAGGATCATGTTCGAGTAGACCGCGTTGCCCGCAGCATCGGCTGGCCATTCGAAGATGCGGTGGGTGTAGTCCCAGTATTCGTCCAGGGTTTCGCCCTTGATGGCGAACACCGGGGTGCCGGCGGCGGCGATGGCGGCGGCGGCGTGGTCCTGGGTCGAGTAGATGTTGCACGAAGCCCAGCGGACCTTGGCGCCCAGCGCTTCCAGCGTCTGGATCAGCACGGCGGTCTGGATGGTCATGTGCAGCGAACCGGTGATGCGCGCGCCTTTCAGCGGCTGGGATGCGGCGAATTCCTCGCGGATCGCCATCAGGCCCGGCATTTCGGTTTCGGCAATCTTGATTTCTTTGTCACCCCAGCCTGCCAGGGAGATGTCGGCGACCAGGTAGTCTTGTGCGGATTTGAGTACGGCGTTCATCACGCCCTCCTTTCATGTGTTGAAAAAAGTAACGTGAGCGCGGTTTGGGACTCCGAGCCTGGCGAATTCGTGATTCGTCGCAACGCTCCTCGGAAGGCGCATTTTAGCACCGTTGCGTAGGACAGGCGCAAGAAATTCTACTTTGAGACTGCGCAAATAGACCCTATGCCGGCAGCCTATAGTGATCTTTTTGCCCGGAGCGCGCCATGGCAGCCGACCCTCGCGATGCAATCTGGAATGAAGCCCACCACCTGCAGTACAACGTCAGCTATACCGGGGAACTTGAAACGGCGCTGCTGGCGCGCTGGGTATGGCTGGACAGCATTACCAAGATCACCGTGGCGATCTCATCCGGCGGAGCCGCGCTCACCGGCCTCGTATTCTGGAAAAATAGCGACTATACTTTTTTGTGGCCGTTGTTTACCTCGGTCAGCGCCTTGCTGGCGATCGTGTCCAGGGAACTCTCGGTGGCCCAAAGGCTCAAGGTGCATGCGACCTCGGTCAGCACCCTGGCCTCGCTGCGGGCCGACATCGACTCGCTGATTATCCGCATGAAAATCAACGCAGGCTTCTCCATCGCGGACTTCGAGGAAAAATTGCTGGCATTGCGGGAACGCTACAAGATCGATATGGCCGAATTCCCTTACGACCTGCTGCTGACTGAACGCCTGCGGGTGAAAACCCAGCAGAAATTGGACGCCAGCCGCTCGGGCAAATAACTGCGGCATCGGGAGGAAAGCATGAACAGGGACAATCAGCGCGACAAATATCTGCCGCCCAATCCGCCGCCGCCGCCGCCGCTGCGGCCCAAATGACAAAACGCCCCGGCTGCAGGCGCAGGCCGGGGCGTTTTGATTCAGCGGACAGCGATTATTTCAGGCCGGCTGCAGCGCGCAGGATGGCGGCCTTGTCGGTGCGCTCCCACGTGAATTCCGGCTCTTCGCGGCCGAAGTGGCCGTAGGCGGCGGTCTTGGCGTAGATCGGACGCAGCAGGTCCAGCATCTGCACGATGCCTTTCGGACGCAGGTCGAAATGCTCCATCACCAGCGCGGCGATCTTGTCGTCCGGGATCACGCCCGTGCCTTCGGTGTAGACCGTGATGTTGATCGGACGCGCCACGCCGATGGCGTAGCTGACCTGCACCTGGCACTGGCGCGCCAGGCCGGCGGCCACCACGTTCTTGGCCACGTAGCGGGCGGCGTAGGCGGCCGAACGGTCCACTTTCGTAGGATCTTTGCCGGAGAACGCGCCGCCGCCGTGCGGGCTGGCGCCGCCGTAGGTGTCGACGATGATCTTGCGGCCGGTCAGGCCGCAATCGCCCTGCGGACCGCCGATGACGAAGCGGCCGGTCGGGTTGACCAGGTATTTGGTGTCGACCAGCCACTCGCGCGGCAGGACCTGCTTGATGATCTCTTCGATCACCGCTTCTTCAATCTGCTTGTGCTGCATTTCCGGCGCGTGCTGGGTCGACAGCACGACGGTGTCCACCGCCACCGGGCGGCCGTTGACGTAGCGCAGCGTGACCTGCGACTTGGCGTCCGGACGCAGCCATGGCAGGCGGCCATCCTTGCGCAGCTGCGACTGGCGCTCGACCAGGCGGTGTGCGTAGTGGATAGCGGCTGGCATCAGCTCGGCGGTCTCGTCGCAGGCGTAGCCGAACATCAGGCCCTGGTCGCCCGCGCCTTGATCCAGATCAATGCCCGCGCCTTCGTCCACGCCCTGGGCGATGTCCGGCGACTGTTTGTCGTAGGCCACCAGCACGGCGCAACCCTTGTAGTCGATGCCGTATTCGGTGTTGTCGTAGCCGATGCGTTTGATGGTCTCGCGCGCGACTTGAATATAATCAACGTTGGCGTGGGTGGTGATTTCACCGGCCAGCACGACCAGGCCGGTATTGCACAAGGTTTCAGCGGCAACACGGGCTTTCGGGTCCTGGGCCAGGATGGCGTCCAGGATCGCGTCGGAAATTTGGTCGGCTACCTTGTCCGGGTGGCCTTCGGACACGGATTCGGAAGTGAAAAGATAATCGTTTGACATCGCAAGCTCCTGATACTGGTTGAGAATGTTTTGTCGCTAACCAATACGGCTTGCGACGCTTTAGCGACATTTATATTCCGCTTCGCAAGTTGTCTGTTAACTCAGCGGATACTCCATACGTGGTATTTTACGCTTCTTAAAAAATTTTGGCACGGCAACAGAGGCCAAAAGCTCCTTCTATTAGACGAATTACTCATGCTTGTTCCAATTTTTCGATTTTTTTCAATCTTCCCATTGCCGTTTTTGCACGCGATGGGGACTGTGCTGGGATGGCTGGTCTACCTGAGTTCGCCATCCTATCGCCGCCGCATGCGCGACAACCTGGCGCAGGCGGGCTATTCCCGGCACCTGTCGGCCGCCATCGCCGAGGCCGGCAAGAGCATCGTCGAACTGCCCTTCATCTGGTGCGCCCAACCCGAGCGCGTGTCGCGCCACGCCAGCGACGAGAACTGGGCCATCGTCCAGGCCGAGCTCGATGCCGGCCGCGGCATCGTCTTCCTCACGCCCCATCTGGGCTGCTTTGAAATCGTCGCGCAGGAAATCGCCCTGCGCACCGAATTGATGGTGATGTACCGCCCGCCCAAGAAGGCCGCGCTGAAGCCGCTGATCGAGGGCGCCCGCGCGCGCGACAACCTGCTGCTGGCGCCGGCCAATATGTCCGGCGTGCGCATGCTGGCCAAATGCCTCAAGAAAGGCAAGCCTATCGGCCTGCTGCCGGACCAGGTGCCGCAGGAAGGCGAAGGCGTATGGGCCACTTTCTTCGGCCGCGACGCCTACACCATGACCCTGCCCGCCAAGCTGGCGCAGCTGGGCGACGCCACCATCATCGTCACCTACGCCGAGCGCCTGCCGGCGGGGCGGGGTTATGTGATCCGCTTCGTGCCCTTCGACGGCACGCTGGACGGCAGCGCCGCCGACCAGGCCCAGGCCATCAACCACGCCATGGAGCGCCTGATCGCGCGCAGTCCCAGCCAGTACTTCTGGAGCTACAACCGCTACAAGGTGCCGGCCGGCATAGACGCGCCGACCCCGGCGCCAACGGCGGGAGAACAGGCATGAAGCTGCTGTTGGGGATTATGTGGCTGCTGCACTGGCTGCCGCTGCCGGTGCTGGGCCGTTTCGGCGACGCCGTCGGCAGCCTGCTGTTTCTGGTGATGCGTTCGCGCCGCCATATCACGCTGACCAATCTGCGCCTGTGCATGCCGGAGCTGAGCGAGGCCGAGCGCATCGACATCGGCCGCCGCCACTTCCAGGCGTATTCGCGCAGCGTGTGGGAGCGCGGCATCCTGTGGTGGGCGTCGGAGCAAAGACTGCAGCGCCTGATCAAGGTCGAGCCGGGCCCGGTGCCGGTGGAGGAAATGACGTCCAGGCCGACCATCCTGCTGTGCCCGCACTTCGTCTGCCTGGACGTGGCCGGCGCCTCGATCGCCATGGTGGCCAGCGCCTCGTCGATGTACGTACAGCAAAAGAACGCCACCTTCGACCAGGTGCTGCGCGCCGGCCGCGCCCGCTTCAAGCCGGTCAAGCTGTTCACCCGCCAGGACGGCATCAAGCCCATCCTGCGCGCGCTGCGCGACAAGCTGCCCTACTTCATGCTGCCGGACATGGACTTCGGCGAGAAGGATGCCGAGTTCGTGCCCTTCTTCGGCATCGAGGCGGCCACGCTGACCGCCACCGCCCGCATCGCCGCCACCACCGGCGCCCAGGTGATGCCGGTGATCGCCACCTTCCTGCCCGATTACCAGGGCTGGCGTGTGAAATTCTATCCGGTGTGGGACAATTACCCTGGTCCCGACATGGTCGCCGCCACCCGCCGCATGAACGAGTTCATCGAGGAACGCGTGCGCGAAGCGCCGGCCGAATATTTCTGGACGCACAAACGGTTCAAGACGCGCCCGAACGGCGAACCTTCGCTGTACCAGCGTTCCGAATAAAACACAGGCACAGATGAAACTCAAATTCACCAAAATGCACGGCGCCGGCAATGACTTCGTGGTCATCGACGGCATCAACCAGCACATCGACTTTTCGCCCGCGCAATGGAAATTGCTGGGCGACCGGCGCTTCGGCGTCGGCGCCGACCAGATCCTGCTGGTGGAAAAGCCTAGCCAGCCGGGCTGCGACTTCCGCTACCGCATCTTCAACGCCGACGGCGGCGAGGTCGAGCAGTGCGGCAACGGCTCGCGCGCCTTCGTCAAGTTTGTCTCGGAAAAAGGCTTGACCGCGCAGCGCAGCATCACCGTGGAAACCAAGGCCGGCGTGATCGCGCCGCGCCTGGAACTGGACGGCAGCATCACCGTCGACATGGGCGCCCCGGTGCTGGAACCGCAGCGCGTGCCTTTCGATGCCGACGGCCTGCACGGCGAACGCCAGGCCGACGATACGCTGTGGCCGCTGGTGCTGGAACTGGGCGGCGCGCGCGAGAGCGTGCTGATGTCGGTGGTTTCGATGGGCAACCCGCACGCGGTGCAGGTGGTCGACGATGTCGACGCCGCGCCGGTCGAGCTGACCGGGCCGCTGATCGAACACCATCCGCGCTTCCCCAACCGCGTCAACGCCGGCTTTATGCAGATCGTCGACCGCGGCCACATCCGCCTGCGCGTGTTCGAGCGCGGCGTCGGCGAAACCCTGGCTTGCGGCACCGGTTCGTGCGCGGCCGTGGTGGCCGGCATCCGCCGCGGCCTGCTCGACAGCCCGGTGCGCGTCGAGGCGCGCGGCGGCCAGTTGTCGATCAGCTGGGCAGGCGTGGGCCAGCCGGTGCTGCTGACCGGCCCGGCCGTGACGGTGTTCGAAGGCGAGATCGAGATTTAAGCTCAGGCCGCCAGCCGGTCCTCGGCCGGTGGCACCCAGGTTTTCAGCCGGTACAGGCGCTGGCGGTAATTCCCTTCCGGGCCGTCCGGGCCGTTGTCGAGCTGGTCGAACAGGCGGCCGATGCGGTCCAGCGCCTGCCGTTCGCGCGCGGTGCGCAGCAGCACCAGGCGCCGCTTGCTGCGGCCGTAGCTGGCGCGGATGTCGACCACCAGGCAATGGCCCTGGTCGGCCGCCTTCACATCCAGCAGCAACGCTTCCGCCCGGCTCAGGCCGAACAGCTCGGCCAACTCCAGCCGCGCCGCCAGCAAAGGCTGGCTTTCCAATACTTCACGCGGCATGCCATTGAGTATGGCATGGGCCCAGGCCGACACCTTGGGCGCCGCGCCCACGCGCGCCAGCGCCGCCTCGGCCTCCTCGCAACCCTGGGCCGCCGCCTTCTGCAGCCAGTAGGCGGCGCGCACGTCGCTGTTTTCGTCGGTGCGGCGGTTGCGCCAGGCATACATGCCGCATTCCAGCTGCGCCAGGCCATGGCCCATGTCGGCCGCCCGCTCCAGGTAGACCTGGGCCTCCGCCACGCTGCGCTGCGAAAACTCCGGTTTCAGATAGATGCGCGACAAGGCGTACCAGGCGTCGGCCAGGCCCTGCTCGCCGGCCTGCGTCAGCCAGCGTATCGCGCGCTTGAAGTTGACGGCGGCAATGCCGTGCGCCTGCCGCTTGCCGTCGCCGTCCATGCGGGCGAACCACAGGCCCAGCGCCAGCTGGGCGTGGCGGTCGCCGCCGTGGGCGGCCAGTTCGCGACAGTGGTGCAATTCGGTGCGGTGCTCGGGATGGTGGTCGTGCAGCTCGGCACAGCGCGCCAGCAAGGTCAGCTGGGCTGTCGCCAGCGGCCAGTCGGCCGCGCGGGCCGCTTCGGCGTCGGCCGGAGCGTCCTCCAGCAGCTTGCGCGCCAGCGGCAACGCCCGTTGTAAAAACGCCGCGCGATCGCCGTGCCAGGCTTGTTCCAGCACCGCGTACTGGGCGGCGGCCAGGCCGCTGTCGGCCGCCCGCGCCAGCCACTGCTGGCGGGCGCTGGCCCGGTGCGACGGTGGACTGCCCGGGCCGCGCCTGGCAGGCTGCGGCGCCGGCGACGCGGCCGACGGCGGCTGCGCGCCGGACTGATGCGCCAGCAGCCATTGCGCCTCGGCCGAACCGGCGCGGGCGGCCGTCTCCAGCGCCTGCAAGGCTTTGTCGCGCAAATGCGACGCTTCGTGCCGTTCCGCCGGCGACGCGGCTTGATTTAACACCAGTTGCGCCAGCACCAGGCCAGCCTGTTCGACGCCGGCATCGTAGGCGCGGTCGTACCAGGACAGCACGGCCGGCAGGCAGTGTTGGGCGTGTTCGAAAGGAACGTAGCTGCCGATCAACATCCAGGCTTCATCCTGCTCCTGCAGGGCGGCGCGGTTGAGCCAATGCAGCGCGGTAGGCAGGCTGAGCGGCAAGCTGGCGCCGCCAAACAGGTAAAGCTTGCCCAACGCCAGCTGGCATACCGCGTCTCCCGCGCGGGCCCCCCTGATGATCCCTAATTCTTCGCGATTAGCCATCGTCTCACTATTAGTCCGATTCATGGAGCGGGCGGTGCAGCTACGCTGTCTGTGCAGGTTCCGGCGACCGTTGCTACTTATGAGTGTAGCGTGCGATCCGCGCCACACCCTAAATAATCTGCGGACGACTTTGATTTGGCACAAGCGCCCCACCCCGCCCCGCCCTGTACGCTAGAGCTGTTTTGATGCCTGAATGAAAGGAAATAATAGGAAAACAGGCATGAATGGCCTGTGAATCAAGCGTTTCAAAAATACAACAAGAAGCCTGATTTCTTGGGGTTTCGACCAAAACTAGCCGTCATAATCAACCAATCCAGCGTGTTCGGCCCGGTCAGATATTAAGGTTCCTATCATCCGAGGGTCGAAGTATGCGACCCGCTAGCTTTGGAAGTATGCACGTTCACTCATAAAGGAATAACTCAAATGAAAAAATCTTTAGTGGCTCTGGCTCTCATGGGCGTTTTTGCTGGCGCATACGCGCAATCGTCCGTGACCATCTATGGCACTGTAGATGCAGGCATTTCCAAGCGTACTGGCACCACCACCATGGTCGGCAAGCGTGACAACAACAAACTCGGCTTCAAAGGCGTCGAAGATCTGGGCAGCGGCCTGAAAGCCATCTTCCAGCTGGAAATCCGCTACGAGCCGGACACCGGCACCATTGAAAACACTTCCGGCGCCAACAGCCGTCCGCTGTTCCAGGGCCAGAGCCGCGTCGGCCTGCAGGGCGACTTCGGTACCGTGCGCCTGGGCCGCGGCCTGACCGCCTTCCAGGAAACCAGCACCGCCTTCGAACCATGGAGCGGCCTGCCAGCCGTCGCCGGCTACCAGACCGACCTGCAAGTGGCCGGCTACACCAGCGATCCGCTGAGCCAGGTTGGCAACTCGGGCAACCGTTTCTCGAACGCCGTGTTCTATAACACCCCGGTGATCGGCGGCATCTTCCAGTTCAACGCCACCGTCGCCGCCAAGGAAGCCAACAACAGCCCGGCCATCATCGGCAAGGGCACGGCCGCCGCGCCGCAGTTCGCCGCCAACGCCGCGCCGCTGACCACCCCTTACTCGCTGAGCGCCACCGCCAACAACGGCCCGTTCGCCGCCTATGCGGCCTACGAGAAAAACGCCATCGAAACCAAACTGTGGTCGATCGGCGCATCGTTCAAACCGATCAACGACTTGAAACTGATGGGTTCCTACCAGAAGCAGGACCAGGCCAGCAGCACCCTGATCAATCCTAAGACCAAAGCCTGGATCCTGGGCGCCAACTACACCGTCGGCGCCGGCATGGTGCGCTTCGGCTACGGCCAGAAGACCCCGGACAACAGCCTGGGCAACCCGGCCCTGGTCAAGACCAAGCAAGCGTCGATCGGCTACGACTACAACCTGTCGGCCCGCACCTACCTGTATGTCGATGCCTCGAACAAGAAGGCAGCTACCACGCTGAATTTCTACAGCCTCGGTATCCACCACAACTTCTAAGCCGCGCAGTCGGCAAGAACTGCCGGCGCTTGGGTTGGGGAATGACGGGCATGGGCAACCATGTCCGTTTTTTTTCGTTTAGAATGGCTATGCCTTTCCACCTTCGCAAATAAAGTACCTCAATGACTGTCCCACTGGATCACACCCTCGTCGCGCAATACCTGACCGAACACCCGAATTTCTTCGAAGAGCATGCTGAACTGCTGGGGGAAATCAAACTGGCCAGCCCGCTGACGGGACGCGCCGTGTCGCTGCAAGAGCGCCAGATGGAAGTGATGCGCGACAAGTACAAGGCGCTGGAATTGCGCATGAGCAATCTGATGCGCCTGGCGTCGGAAAACGAAGCGATCGCCAACAAGTTCCACCGCTGGACCAAGGTGTTGCTGGAAGCCGAAGATGTGGGTTCCATGCCACACGCGGTGGTCAGCGGCCTGAAGTCGAGTTTTGACGTGCCGCAGGCCACGCTGCGCATCTGGGACACCGCGCCGGACTACCTGGGCGAATGGTTCGTCAACGGCGTGTCGGAAGATGCGCGCATCTTCGCCAACAGCCTGATGGCGCCGTATTGCGGCACCAACAAGGATTTCGAAGCGGTGCGCTGGCTGGAAGACGCCACCGGCATCACCTCCACCGTCATCATTCCGCTGCGCAAGCCAGGCAACAAGAACGCCTTCGGCCTGCTGATTTTGGGCTCGTCCGACCCGGCGCGCTTCACCTCGCTGATGGCCACCGATTTCCTGGTCCACATCGGCGAAACCACCAGCACCGCGCTGGCCTGGCTGCTGGCCTGAGCGACGCCGCCATGAGCGCCGATCCCGACCGCAAGCTGGCCTGGATCGACGCCTACCTGGCCCAGCTGCGCGACCAGCGCCGGCTGTCGCCCCACACCGTCAGCGCCTACGGGCGCGATCTGCACGAATTGGCCGGGCTGTCCGCCGGCCACGACTGGCAGCAAGTCGACCATTTCACCATCCGCCGCCTGACCGCCAAGCTGCACGCGCGCGCCCTCGATCCCCGTTCGATCGCCCGCAAGCTGTCCAGCTGGCGCGGCTTTTTCGACTGGCTGGGCGGCCAGACCGCGCTGGCGGCCAACCCGGTGCAGGGCGTGCGCGCCCCCAAGCGCGCTAGGACGCTGCCGCGCGCGCTGTCGGTGGACGACGCCGTGCAACTGGTGGCGCCGTCCCGGCCGCACGCCGGCGCCGCCCCCGGGCCGGCCGAGCTGTGCAACCGCGCCATGTTCGAACTGTTGTATTCCAGCGGCCTGCGGGTGTCCGAGCTGGCCGGACTGGACTTGACCGCCGGCAAGGACGCTCTCGGCTGGGTGGCGTTGGACAACCGCGAAGTCATCGTCACCGGCAAGGGCAACAAGCAGCGCGTGGTGCCGGTGGGCGCCGCCGCGCTCGACGCGCTGGCGGCCTGGATCGCCGTGCGGCCGGCGCCCGCCGACGGCGGCAACGCCCTGTTCCTCAGCACGCGCGGCACGCGGGTCTCGCCGCGGGTGATACAACAGCGTTTGCAGGCCCATGGCGCGGCCCACGGCGCCCCGGTGCACGTGCACCCGCACATGCTGCGCCACTCGTTCGCCTCGCACGTGCTGCAATCCTCGGGCGACCTGCGGGCGGTGCAGGAAATGCTGGGCCACTCCAGCATCAGCTCGACCCAGGTCTACACCGCGCTGGACTTCCAGCACCTGGCCGAGGTGTACGACAAGGCCCATCCGCGCGCCAAGGTGAAATAGCGCACACCCGTACTGACGTTGCTCAATCGGACGAATTGCTAGCCCGGGCCGAATTCCGGCATAATCGGCCGGTTGCATTTCTGCATTTGATCCCCATCTAGGGTTTCCTCCTAGACCAGACTGGTAAGCACCATGGCACTGATACCGACCACCATCCTCACCGGCTTTCTCGGCGCCGGCAAAACCACCCTGCTGAACCGCATCCTGCAGGAACAGCATGGCATGCGCATCGCCGTCATCGAAAACGAGTTTGGCCAGGAAAACATCGACAACGAAATCCTGGTGCAGGACAGTGGCGAACAGATCGTGGAAATGAATAACGGCTGCATCTGCTGCACCGTGCGCGGCGACCTGATCGTCGCCCTCAGCGGCCTGGCGCAGAAGCGCGAAGCCGGCGAACTGCACTTCGACCGCGTCGTCATCGAGACCACCGGCCTGGCCAATCCCGGCCCGGTGGCGCAGACCTTCTTCGTTGACGAGGAAGTGGGCACTCACTACATGCTCGACGCCGTGGTGACGGTGGTGGACGCCCGCCACGCCATGGACCAGCTGGACCAGCACGAGGAAGCCCAGCGCCAGGTCGGTTTCGCCGACAAGCTGCTGCTGTCCAAGACCGACCTGGTCAGCGCCGACGACGTCGCCACGCTGACCGCCCGCCTCAAGCGCATCAACCCGCGTGCACCGATCAGCACGGCCGATTTCGGCCGCGCCCCGCTGTCCGAGGTGCTGGACCTGAAGGGCTTCAACCTGAACGACAAGCTGGAACTGGACCCGGATTTCCTGGAAACCGACCAGGCCCACGACGACGACCACGTGCATGACGAGCACTGCGGCCACCATCACACGCACGACCATGGCCACCACCACGAGGAACACGGCCACAACCACCACCACGCCCACCACAGCGACGATATCGCCGCTTTTGTGTTCAAAAGTACACGCCCGTTCGACACCGCCAAGCTCGATGAGTTCCTCGGCGGCCTGGTGAATGTCTACGGTCCTCGCATGCTGCGCTACAAAGGCGTATTGTTCATGAAAGACGCCGATCGCAAGGTCGTGTTCCAGGGCGTGCACCAGATCATGGGCAGCGACCTGGGCGCCAAATGGGGAGAAAACGACGTTCGAGGCAGCAAAATGGTATTTATCGGTAAAAATCTGCCGAAAGATATCTTTATTAGCGGTTTAGAACAATGTCTGGTATAAACTATCCGGGTTTTGTGGGGATGGCTAAATAGCCACGAAATCCGGGCTGATTAATTGAAAACTCTGTCGTATCGAAGGTAAGCGAAGTTATGACCAAAACTAATAAATCGACCCCCGCCGCCGCCGACCGCATCCTGACCGAAGAAGAAATTCTGAAGATGGATGAAAAGGATTATATGAATCCGGCGCAAATGGCCTTTTTCAAAGCCAAGCTGCAAGCGCTTGAAAAAGAGCTGTTGAAAAATGCCGGCGAAACCACCGAACACCTGCGCGAAACCGTGCTGGTGCCGGACCCGGCCGACCGCGCCACCATCGAAGAAGAACACGCGCTGGAACTGCGCACCCGCGACCGCGAGCGCAAGCTGCTGAAAAAGGTCCAGCAATCGATCGTTGCCATCGATGGCGGCGACTACGGCTGGTGCGAAGAAACCGGCGAACCGATCGGCATTCCACGCCTGATCGCCCGTCCGACCGCGACGCTGTCGCTGGAAGCCCAGCAGCGCCGCGAACTGAAGCAGAAACTGTACGGCGATTAATTCGCAACGACGTTAAAAAAAGCACGCAGCCGCGTGCTTTTTTTTACGGCCAACCATGAGGATCAGCGTGGGACTGTTCTCCATCTTCAAGAAGACCGACGCCGCCATCCAGCCTAACCCCGGCGACGATGACGAGGCCGCGCGCCTGGCCGCCAACAGCGAGCTCGAACGCCAGCAACAGCAGGCCCGCCAGCGCGAGATCGCCCGCGCCACCGCGATGAAGATCGACGCCATCGAATCGGCGATGACCTTCGACATCTTCAACGAACCCGAACCTGCCTGGGGCAGCCAGCGCGCCGCCCGGCCCGCCCGCCCCAAAGCCGCCGCCCACGCCGACGGCGGCCCCGACACCCAAGCCCTGGCCGACATCCCCACCACCCTGCTGCTGCGCGACGACGACCTGCCGCAGCTGGCCGTGGCCGCCGAAACCGCGCCGGTGGTAGAGGAAATCGCCATCCTGTACGCCAACGGCCAGGCCGCCGTGGCCGAACAGCTGCTCAGCGCCAGCCTGGCCGACGCCAACGGCGACCGCACCGTCTGGTGGATGCTGTTCGACCTCTACCAGGTCGGCGGCCAGCGCGACCGCTTCGACAACCTGTCGATCGACTACGCCAGCACCTTCGAAACCTCGCCGCCGCCATGGAACGCGCCGGCGGCGCTGGCCGCCGCCTCGCCCGGCTGGGCCGGCCTGACACCGACCGAAGCCTTCGCCGGCACGCTGGATCCGCACATCGCTGCCCAGCTGGAGCGCCTGCGCCTGGCCGCCGCCGACAGCCCGCTGCTGCGGCTGGAGTTCAGCCGCGTGACGGCGGTCGAGCCGGCCGGCTGCGCGCTGCTGCTCGACGCCCTGCGCAAGCTGCAGGCCCGGCAGCGCGAGCTGATCCTGGTGGGCGCCGACGGCCTGGCCGCGCTGATACGCGAAGGCATCGCCATCGGCCGCCGCGACGATACCGAGGCGCCGTGGCTGCTGCTGCTGGAACTGCTGCAACTGCTCAACCGCGAAAAGGAATTCGAGGAGACCGGCATGGACTATTGCGTCACCTTCGAAGTGTCGCCGCCATCGTTCGTGGCGCCGCACAAGGTGGCCACCGCCACGGCCCAGCGGCCGGCGGCCTCCGTTTCGGCCGCGCCCGACCGCTTCATGCTGCCGCCGCAGCTGGAAGGCCAGCTCGGCCCTTTACTCGGCCAGATCCAGCACTATGCTGATCAGTACCAGACCCTGGTGTTCGACTGCTCGCGCCTGACGCGCATCGACTACGCCTGCGCCAACCAGCTGCATGCCAGCCTGGTATCGCTGGACAAGAAGATCGAGTTCCGCGACGTCAACCACCTGGTGACGGCGCTGCTGCGTCTGCTGGGCTATGCCGACATCGCCCGCATCTACCCGCATAAATACTGAAACTTGTAATTTCCAGGTCCAGCCCCATTTTTCAGTCTTGAGCAGTTCGCGTCATTACTTTGAGGTAACTATGGAACAATTTCACGGCACCACCATCCTGTGCGTGCGCCGCGGCAAGCAGGTCGCGCTGGGCGGCGACGGCCAGGTCACGCTGGGCAACATCGTCATGAAGGGCACGGCCCGCAAGGTGCGCAAGGTCTACCAGGGCAAGGTCCTGGTCGGCTTCGCCGGCGGCACGGCCGACGCCTTCACCCTGCTCGACCGCTTCGAAGGCAAGCTGGAAAAACACCAGGGCAACCTGCTGCGCGCCTCGGTCGAGCTGGCCAAGGACTGGCGCACCGACCGCGTGCTGCGCCGCCTGGAGGCGATGCTGCTGGTGGCCGACAGCGAATCGACGCTGGTGATCACCGGCAACGGCGACGTGCTGGAGCCGGAAGACGGCATCGGCGCCATCGGCTCCGGCGGCACCTACGCCCAGTCGGCGGCCAAGGCGCTGGTGGAAAATACGGAACTGTCGCCGTCGGAAATCGTCAAAAAGTCACTGACCATCGCCGGCGAGTTGTGCATCTACACCAACCTGAACCACATCATCGAGACACTGGAACCAGCATGAACATGACCCCGAAGGAAATCGTCGGCGAACTCGACAAACATGTGGTCGGCCAGGGCAACGCCAAGAAGGCGGTCGCCATCGCGCTGCGCAACCGCTGGCGCCGCCAGCAGGTGGAAGAGCCGCTGCGCCATGAGATCACGCCGAAGAACATCCTGATGATAGGCCCCACCGGCGTCGGCAAGACCGAGATCGCGCGCCGCCTGGCCAAGCTGGCCGACGCGCCCTTCATCAAGATCGAAGCCACCAAGTTCACCGAGGTCGGCTACGTCGGCCGCGACGTCGACACCATCATCCGCGACCTGATCGACATCGGCGTCAAGCAGACCCGCTCGGCCGAGATGGCCAAGGTGCGCACCCGCGCCGAGGATGCGGCCGAAGACCGCGTGCTCGACATCCTGCTGCCGCCGGCGCGCGACTTCGGCTTCCACCAGGCCACGCCGTCGGACGCGCCCAAGGAAGTGGACACCACCCGCCAGACCTTCCGCAAGCGCCTGCGCCAGGGCGAGCTGGACGACAAGGAAATCGAGATCGAGCTGGCCGAGAACGGCCCGCAGATGGAAATCATGGCCCCGCCCGGCATGGAGGAAATGACCGAGCAGATCAAGTCCATGTTCTCCGGCATAGGCGGCAGCCGCAAGAAGGCGCGCAAGGTCAAGATCAAGGAAGCGATGAAGGTGCTGATCGACGAGGAAGCCGCCAAGCTGGTCAACGACGACGAGATGAAGCAGAAAGCCATCCAGAACGTCGAGCAGAACGGCATCGTCTTCCTCGACGAGATCGACAAGATCGCCTCGCGCTCGGAAGTGGGCGGCGCCGACGTCTCGCGCGCCGGCGTGCAGCGCGACCTGCTGCCGCTGGTCGAAGGCACGACCGTCAACACCAAGTACGGCATGATCAAGACCGACCACATCCTGTTCATCGCCTCGGGCGCCTTCCACCTGGCCAAGCCGTCGGACCTGATCCCCGAGCTGCAGGGCCGCTTCCCGATCCGGGTCGAACTGGAATCGCTGTCGATCGCCGATTTCGAGCGCATCCTGACCAGCACCGACGCCTGCCTGACCAAGCAGTACGAGGCGCTGCTGGCCACCGAGAACGTCACCATCGAATTCGCGCCGGAAGGCATCACGCGGCTGGCGGAGATCGCCTACTCGGTCAACGAGCGCACCGAGAACATCGGCGCCCGCCGCCTGTACACGGTGATGGAAAAGCTGCTGGAAGAACTGTCCTTCACGGCCAGCGAAGACAGCGGCAAGCTGATCACCATCGACGCGGCCTACGTGAACGCGCGGCTCGATGCGCTGGCGGTCAACGAAGACCTGTCGCGCTACGTGTTGTAAGGAGGCCGGGGCATGGCAAACAAGGCATTGGCGACGCGGCAGAAGATGACGATGCGCGTCGAACCATCGCAGAAACCGCCGCGCAATCCGGTGGCGGTGGCGGCCAAGGCGCGCGCCGGCGGCGCCGGTCCGCATGCCAAGCCGCAGTCGGTCGACCGCCAGGCGGCCAAGCGCCTGCTGGCCAAGATCAGCCTGAAGCCGGACCCGGAGGAAAAATAACCGTCAGCGGGCGCCGGTAGTGGCGCCCGCTCTAGGGTTATCCGGTGCCATCCCTGCTGCGAGGGACAGCGTGCCCGCAGTGTCCCCCACTTGCGCCCGATGTACCACCCGATTATTCCAGGCTCTGCTTTTCACGCCATCCGGTACCGTGTTACGATACCTTTTGTTTTTTTACCAAGGCAGGGTATGAGCTCACCGGAATTGCTGCTGCAAGTCTTGCGGACCCAGATGCGGGCCGCCGGCGTCACCTACAAAATGCTGGCCGAACGGATCGCCATGAGCGAATCGAGCGTCAAGCGCATGTTCGGCCAGCAGGACATGTCGCTGTCGCGGCTGGCGCAAATCTGCAAGGCGGCCGGGGTGGCGATGGAGGACGTGCTGCGCGGCGCCGCCGACGCCACGCCGCAGGCGGACGCGCTGACGCTGACCCAGGAAAAATCGCTGCTGGCCCAGCCGCACCTGCTGCTGATGGCGATCTGCTGCCTGGGCCACTGGACGCTGGAGCAGGTGCTGGAAACCTACAACCTGACCGAACCCGAATGCATCATGCTGCTGGCCGAGCTGGACCGGCTGGGCGTGATCGAACTCAAGCCGATGAACCGCTACCGCCTGCGCGTCTCGAACGCCTTCCGCTGGCTGCCGGACGGCCCGGTGCAGCAATTCTTCCGCGAGCACGCGGTGCACGATTACTTCGGCGGCAGCTTCGACGGCGCCGGCGAAACGCTGCTGTGCCTGCCCGCGCGGCTGTCGCTGCCCAGCGCCGAGGAACTGGTGGGCCGCATCCAGCAGCTGGCCGGCGAACTGGCGCGGCTGCACCAGAGCGACCGCAAGCTGGCGCCGCACGAGCGCGACGGCTTTACGCTGCTGGTCGGCTTCCGTTCGTGGGAGTTCGCCGCCTTCACCGCGCTGCGCCGCGCTGCGCCGGCGGCGCCGTCGACAACCGCCGCTACCAGATAGGGCCGAGGAACAGATAGGCGCTGCTGTTGCCGCCCTTGGTGGTGCCGGCGCCCAGGTACAGCGGACCGAAGCGCGTATCGACCGCGAAGAAGCCGCTGGCCGCCTGGTGCAGCGAACCCCAGCGCAACGGGCTGGTCGGGCTGTACGCCCCGCCCGCCTCCAGCGAAAAGCCCAGCCGCACATCGCCGCCCAGCGCGGCCGGCATCGCGCCTATGCTGCGCGCCATCACCACCCGTCCCAGCAACGTACGGTCGCCGACGATGGACTGCGGCGTCGAACCGGACAGGCGCAGGAAGCCGCCCAGGTTGTTCGCCGACCCGCCGCCCTGGCTGCGCGACCATTCCGCATACACATGGCCGGCCCAGCGGTCCACATGGAAGGCTTGCAAGCCCTGCACGCTCTGGCGCGTCGGCACGGCGCCGCTGGCGCCGCTGTGCATCAGGCGCTCCCAGTCCAGCGAGAACAGCGTGCCGCGCGTCGGAAAGGCCACCGTGTCGAGGCTGTCGATGTTGAAGCTCAGCCGCTGGATGGTCTGTATCTCGCTGAGCTCGGTACGGTCTTCCGGTATGCTCTGGTGGAACACCTGCTTCTCGCGCGACACGCCGTAGCGTATGTCGCCCCAATGGCCCAGCTGGCGGCCCAGCGCCACGCTGCCGCTCTGGCTGTTGTAGGCATAGCGCGCCTGGCGGAAGCCGGTCTCGTTGAAGATATCGATGGCCGCCGAATTGTATTGCAGCGCCGGCACCACATACCATTGCGAACCGGCGCCCAGCGGCTGCCAGAACTGCACGCCCACCGCGCGCTCGGTGCCGACGCGGCCGACGGTGCGCAGCTCGGCGCCCCAGTCGTTCAGCGACGACAGCACATGCATCACCTTCAGCTCGAAGGCATTGTTCTCGGTGAAATCGCTGCTCAGCTCCAGGCCCACGCGCAGGCGGCTGCGCGCCCAGTCGGCCTCGGTCGGCTTGATCAGCACGCTGCGGCCATCCTTGTCGTCATGGACTTCGGTTTCCACCCGCGCCAGGTCGCCGCGGCCGAACAGCTGGTTGCCGGCCGCCTGCGCCTGCTCGTTGGTGACGAGCTGCCCGACCTGCAGGCCGGACTGCACTTCCAGCGCCTTCGGATTGATGCGGCCGCTAGGCGCCACCTCCAGCTTGGCCAGCCGCACCGGCTGGTCTATGCCCACCGGCGCCGACAGGCGCTTGACTTCATACGCCGCATACTGCGCCTCCGGCAGCGCCAGCTTGACCAGCTGCGCGCTCATCGAGCGCACCGCCGCCTCGCCGGCCTTCATCGCATGGTCGTGGCGGGCGAAGTCGAGGAAGCCGATGCCGCCCAGGTCGGGCGCGATCAACACGTCGTTGGGGCGCAGCTCCTTGAGCGAGCGCTGCACGTTCTGTTCGGTCAGGATCTGCAGCATCTGCTGCGCCACGCTGACCGCGCTGATCAACTCCTTCTCCTGCGCCAGCGGCGTGCCGACGTTGACGGCGATGATGATGTCGGCGCCCATTTCGCGCGCCACGTCGACCGGCAGGTTGCGCACCAGGCCGCCGTCCACCAGCAAGCGCTGGTTGACCCGCACCGGCGCGAACACGCCCGGCACCGCCAGCGAGGCGCGCATCGCCAGGAACAGCGGCGTATCGTTCAGCTCCACCAGCTCGCCCGTGACCAGGTCCGAGGCCACCGAGCGGAACGGCAATTGCAGCAGGTTGACCGGCTTGTCGCGCGCGCCGTGCGGCAGCACGCGGGTCAGCGCTAGCTCCAGCGCCTCGTTGCCGGCGGCGGCCGGCGGCAGCGAAACGCCATCCAGCTTGGCGCCGAACTCGATGCGCGACGGCAGCAGCAAATCCTCCTCGCGGCGGCGATACACCAGCTCATCGCGCGGCGGACGATCCGCCACCACGGCGTTCCAGTCGGTGCGGCGCACCAGCTGCTCCAGCTGTTCGACCGAACTGCCGGCCGCATAGGCGCCGCCGACCACGCTGCCCATGCTGGTGCCGACCACGAAGTCGACCGGCACGCGCAGCTCCTGCAGCGCGCGCAGCACGCCGATGTGGGCGAAGCCGCGCGCGCCGCCGCCGGACAGCACCAGCGCGACCTTGGGACGCGGCTTGATCGAAGCGTCAGGCGCGACCGAGGTGGCGGGTGACGTGGGGGTTTGCGCGGCGGCAGGCAGGCCGATTGCGGCCGCCAACAAAAAACCGCAGCAAAAAGCTGCGGCCAGGGTACGGGAAATGACCATGGGGATGTCCTATTGTGTGCGGTCGGAACCGGGACCGGGAGCAATGGTGGTGGACGAAACGCTGGAGCGCTGCGGCGGTTGCTGCGGCGGTGGCGGCTGCGAAGGCGGCGCTTGCGGCGGCGCGATCTGCGGCAACGGCTGCTGGCCCGGGCCGGGCAGCAGCGACGGCGGCTGGCCGCCTGCCGCGCCGGCGCTGGCGCCGGTATCGGCGGCCAGCTCCACGCGCTTGAGCGCACCGCCTTCGGACAGCACCACGTATTTCGGATGCACTTCCTTGACAGTCACGCCAGGCACCACCTCGCGGCCCACGCCCAGCGCCAGCGGCGGCTGGCCGTCGACCACGATGATGGCCGCGCTGTCTTCGCCGCGCGCGGCGATCACGCCCCTGAGCTGGTAGTTGCTGACGGCGGCGACGGTGATCTGGCCGCCGAACAGGCCCTTGGCGGCCTCGATGTTCAAGGGCGCGGCGGCTTGCGGCGGCGCGGCGATGGCGCGCTGCTGCGGCTTGAACAACTGCAGCCCCCAGTAGGCCAGCGACGCCGACAACAGCACCACGGCAAGGACGGTAACGACTAATGGCAAACGCTTCATGATTCTCTTGCTTCCTCTGTCAGCGTACCAGCTGATTGATTTCGATGATAGGCATCAGCACCGCCAGCACGATCAGCAGCACCACCACGCCCATCGCCAGGATCAGCGCCGGTTCCAGCAGGCCGGCGATGGTCAGCGTGCGGCGTTCCAGGTCGGCTTCCTGCGCGGCGGCGGCGCGGTCCAGCATGGCCGGCAGCTCGCCGGTGATTTCGCCGGCGCGGATCATGTGGATCAGCATGGGCGGGAAATGCTTTTGCGCCGACAGCGAACGCGCCAGGCTCACGCCCTCGCGCACGGCGTCGCTGGCCTCTTCCACCAGCTCCTGCATGGCGACGTTGGACAGCGTATCGCGGCTGGTCTCCAGCGCGCGCAAGATCGGCACGCCGGAACCGGTGGTGATCGCCAGCGTGCTGGCGAAGCGCGCCGTGTTCAGGCTGCGCTCGAATTTTCCGTACAGCGGCGCGGTCAGCAGCCAGGTGTGCCAGCGCCGCTTCAGCGCCGGATTTTGCAGCGCCCTGCGCCACATGAACCACGCGCCCACCAGCAGGATCGCCACCACGATGCCGTAGTTGCGCACGAAGTCAGACACCGCCAGCATGATGATGGTCAGGATGGGCAGCTTCTGCTTGGTGTTGGCGAACACCGAGACGATCTGCGGCACCACGTAGGTCAGCAGGAAGATCACGATGGAGAACGCCACCACCGTCACGATGGCAGGATAGGTGAAGGCCAGCCTCACCTTCTGGATCAAGGCGTTGCGGCGCTCGATGTAGTCGGCAAGGCGCGACAGCACGCGTGACAACTGGCCGATCTGCTCGCCCGACGCCACCAGCGCGCGGTAGATCTCGGCGAAGTCGCGTGGATGCCGTCCCAGCACATCGGACAGCGCGGCGCCGCCTATCACTTCGGAGCGGATCGAGGCGATCAGGTCGCGCATATAGGGGCGTTCGGCCTGCTCCAGCAGGGCGGTGAACGCCTGCTCCAGCGGCAGCCCCGCCTCCAGCAGGCTGGCCAGCTGGCGCGTGAACAGGGCCAGCTCGGTGGCGGACAGGCGCTCGCCGAAGCCGCGGCTCTTGGCCACGCCGGCGGCGTCGACCTGCGCAGCGATGGCGTCCACCTTGAGCGGCACCAGGCCTTGCGTGCGCAGCTCGGAGCGGGCCGAACGCGCGCTGTCGGCATTGAGCACGCCCTTCTTGGTGGCGCCGCCGGCGTCGACGGCTTCATAACGGAATGCGGGCATCGTCGGTCGCCTAGTCTTTGGTCACGCGCAGCAGCTCGGCCTGCGTGGTGACGCCGGCCGCCAGCCAGCGCTCGCCGTCTTCGCGCATGGTCTGCATGCCGCCCGCCACCGCCGCCGTCTTGACCTCGGCCTCGGAAGCGCGGTTGTGGATCTGCGCGCGGATCTGCTCCGTCGTCTGCAGGAACTCGTAGACGCCGACCCGGCCCTGGTAGCCGGTATGGCCGCAATGCTCGCAGCCGACCGCGTGCCACTGCTGGCCGTCGAAGCTCTTGCAGCTGCCGCACAGTTTGCGCACCAGCCGCTGCGCCAGCACGCCCAGCAGCGACGACGACAGCAGGAAGGGTTCGATGCCCATGTCCAGCAGCCGCGTGACCGCCGCCGCCGCGTCGTTGGTGTGCAGGGTCGCCAGCACCAGGTGGCCGGTCAGCGAAGCCTGCACCGCGATCTGCGCGGTTTCCAGGTCGCGGATCTCGCCGATCATGATCACGTCCGGATCCTGGCGCAGGATGGCGCGCAGCGCCTTGGCGAAGGTCATGTCGATGCGCGGGTTGACCTGGGTCTGACCGACGCCGTTCAAGTCGTACTCGATCGGGTCTTCCACCGTCATGATGTTGGTGGTGGCCGCGTTCAGCAGCGACAGCGCGGCGTACAGCGTGGTGGTCTTGCCCGAGCCGGTAGGCCCGGTCACCAGCACGATGCCGTGCGGCTGGTTGATCAGCGCATCGAACTGCGGCAGCATCGCCTCGCTCATGCCCAGGTGGTTCAGGTCCAGCCGGCCCGCTTCCTTATCCAGCAGACGCAGCACCGCGCGTTCGCCGTGGCCGGTCGGCAGCGTTGACACGCGCACGTCGACCGGCTTGCCGCCGATGCGCAGCGTGATGCGGCCGTCCTGCGGCAGGCGCTTCTCGGCGATGTCCAGCTGCGCCATGATCTTGATACGCGAGATCAGCGAACCGTGGATGGCCTTGCGCGGACGGACCACGTCGCGCAGCGAACCGTCGACGCGGAAGCGCACCACCGAGGTCTGTTCGAACGGCTCGATGTGGATGTCCGATGCGCTGTCGCGCAGCGCCTGCGTCAGCAGCGCGTTGATCATGCGGATCACCGGCGCGTCGTCCGACGATTCCAGCAAGTCTTCGATGGCCGGCACGTCCTGCAGCAGCTTGGTCAGATCGAGGTCGGCGTCGAATTCCTCGGCCACCATCGAGGCGTTGCCGCCCGAGCTGGCGTAGGCCGCGGCGATGGCGGTTTCCAGGTCGGCGCGCGGCATGCTTTTCAGCTGGATGCGGCCGAAACGGCGCGACACTTCGGCGATGGCGGCCGGCGCGGTGGCGCCGCAGACCAGCACGTCCACCGTGTGTTCGGCTTCGTCGCTCTGCTGCGCCAGCACGACGAAGTCGCGGGCGAAGGCGTAAGGGAGAAGATTGCTCATATCACTGCTGCTTGGCTGGTTCGGCGGCGCCAGGATCGCGCGCAGGTATCGGTGCAGGCGGCAGCGGACGCGCCATCGTCGTGCCGCCGACCGGCGCGCCATCCTTCAGCACCGGCAGCGTCGGCTGGCCATAGTCCTTGACCAGGATGCTTTCCGGCGGCTGGATCGCGTCCTGCTGCGCGCGCATGTAGTCGTAGCGGTCGCTCGCCAGCGAGGTGCTCTGCTCCTTGTTGCGGATCACCACGGGGCGCAGGAACACCATCAGGTTGGTTTTCTTGCGGCTGCGGGTCTGGTACTTGAACAGATTGCCCAGCACCGGAATGTCGCCCAGGCCGCGCACCTTGTTCACGCCGTCGCCTTCGGTGTCTTCGATCAGGCCGCCCAGCACGATGATCTGGCCGTCGTCGGCGATGACGTTGTTCTCGATCACGCGCTTGTTGATGGTGATGCCGGCGGTCGCCGTCAGCGTGGTCTTGTCGACGCTGGAGGTCTCGTGATAGATCGCCAGCTTGACCGTGCCGCCTTCGGAAATCTGCGGACGCACTTTCAGCGTCAGGCCCACTTCCTTGCGGTCGATGGTCTGGAAGGGATTGTTGTTGGTGCCGGAGGTGGTGGTGAACTGGCCGGTCAGCACAGGCACGTTCTGGCCGACCGAGATGGTGGCCAGTTCGTTATCGAGCGTGATCATGTTAGGCGTCGACAGCACGTTGGCGTTGCCGTCCGATTCCAGCGAGCGCGCCAGCGCGCCCAGTCCCAGGCCGCCGGCGACCTGCTTGAACACGCCGATGGTCAGGCCCGCGCCCGGCAGCGCCGGCCCGGTGGTGCTGGTGCTGGACTTGTTGAGCAGCTGCGTGGCCAGCGTGCCGATGTTGTTGCCGCCGCTCGAATACGACTGCAGGCCGCCCACGCGGTAGGTGCTGTTCTCGTTGCCGGTCGCGCCGACCCACTGCACGCCGAACTCGGAGGCCTTGTCGGACGAGACTTCGACGATCAGCGATTCGATGTAGACCTGCGCGCGGCGCACGTCCAGCATGTCGATCACGGCGCGCAGGTTGCGGTACACCGATTCCGGCGCGGTGATGATCAGGGTGTTGGTGGTGGAATCGGCCTGGATGTAGCCTGCCGTGCCGCCGCCGCCGCCCGGGGTCTGGCCGGTGCCGGTCAGCAGCGGATTGGTCGGGCCGCTGCTGCTGCCGGCACCGCTGCTGTTGCCGCCGAAGCCGCCGGTGTTGCTGCTTTGCCCGCCCTGGTTCTGGCCCTGGGTCTGGCCGCCCTGGCCGCTGCCGCTGACGCCCGTGGCGTTGGGCGCCGAGGTGTCGCCGGACACCACCGAGCGCAGCGTCTGCGCCAGCTTGGCCGCTTCCGCATTCTTCAGGTAGACCACGTGGACGTTGCCCAGTTCCTGGGTCGGCTGATCGAGCTTGGCGATCAGCGACTTGGCCAGGTTGGAGCGGGCCGCCGACGGCGCCCGCAGCACCAGCGAATTGGTGCGCGGATCGGCCAGCACGCTGACCTTGCCCGCGTCGCCGGCGCCGGCGCCGGAGTCCATCAGTTTGTTGACCATGGCCGCCAGGTCGCTGGCGATGGCGTAGCGCACCGGGATCACATCGAGGTCGGCGACGGCCGGCGCGTCCAGCGCGGCGACGATCTTGGCCAGGCGCTTGACGTTGTCGGCGTAGTCGGTGACGACCACGGTGTTGTTGCCCGGGTTGGCGTTGATGGTGTTGTTCGGCGAGATCAATGGGCGCAGCACCGTCACCACGTTGGCCGCCGACTCATAGTTCAGGTGGAAGATCTGGCTGACGATCTGGTCGCCCTTGGCCGAAGCCTGGCTGGCGCCGACCTGGGTCGGTCCGGCCTGCAGCTTGGCGTCCGCTTCCGGCACCACCTTGGCGTAGCCGTCGCCGCTGACCACCGCATAACCCTGCAGGCGCAGCGCGGAAGTGAGCAGGCCGAAGGCTTGCGACTTGGTGACGGGCTTCTCCGACACCACCGTCAGCGTGCCTTTGACGCGCGGGTCGATGACGAAGGTGATGTTGGTGTAGTGGCCGACCGCCTTGATCACCGACTCGATGTCGGCGCCGACGAAGTTCAGCGCGGCGTCGTCGGCCGCGGCGTGGGCAGCCAGCGGCAGCATGGCCAGCAAGGGCGTAACGACCGGCGCGACGGTAGCGCAGCACAGCATCGCGCCCGCGCTCAGGCGGCGCAGCGCGGGAAGATTGGATTTGCTCACGGACTGTTTTTTCATTGTCTGAACTTTTATCTGAACTTAGTGGAACTCTAAAGCGATGATGTTGCGGTCACTATTCGGTTTGCGCTGGCCCAGCAAATTCAACAGATTGGCCAGCTGCTCCTCAAATCCTTTTGCTGCCTCGGCCTGCCCGGAAAACTGCAGGCGGCCGTTATTCAGTGTGCCGGTCCCGCTCAACAACAGCGGTCCCTTGGCGGAATTCAGCGTCAGCGCCGCCGACTGGCCATGCCAGTCCAGCGCCAGCGTGTAGCTGCCCAGCGGACGCAGGGACGACAGCCGCGAAGCCATGTCCGTCATCTCCAGCGTGGTGCGGCCGTTGATGGCCGCCTGGCGGTCGACCAGCGCCACCTCCAGCGCGGTCCACGACAGCCGCATCGTGCCGCTGGGCGCCACGGTGTTCAGCGGCGCGCCCAGTCCGGCCAGGCCTTCGGCCGGCAGCAGCAACGCCGATGGGCTGAGCTGCCATTGCGACCAGCTGCCCTTGAAGGTCAGCGGCTGCGCCAGCGCTTCGCTGTTCTCCAGCTGCAGATCGACCATGCCGACCAGCGCCAGCGGCGAAATCTTCCAGCTGAAACGGCCCGGCAGCAGCGGCGTCACCGGGCTGTTGCCGCTGGCGGCGCCGCCGATAAAGGCCGAACCGCGCCACAGCGTACCTTGCGCGTCTCCCAGCGTCAAACGGCCGCCCGTGCGCTGCTCCACCAGGGAGCCCAGCCACGTCGCCGGGAAGAACACCGCCAGCGTCAGGGCCACGCTCAGCGCGATGGTCAGCAACCATAGCACGGCGCGCTTCATGGACAGCCTTTTTGCATCATTGGCCGCCCGCATTCTGACGCAGCGTCAGCGTGGCGTTGACCATGCCGGCGGTATCCTGCGCGCTGATGTTCGCTTCCGACACGGCGATGCGGCTTTCGGTGCGGATCGCGTCCAGCCAGACGATCAGGCCCGGGAAGGGCACGCCGTTCAGCTGGAGCTTGGCGTATTCGCCGGTGACGGCCACCGATTGCGCCGTCAGGCCGCGCGCGGTCAGGCCGGCGTTGAGCATCTCGCGCGTCATCGGCGCCGGGGCGATGGTGTTCTGGCCGCGCAGCGCGGCCGCTTCCAGTCCCAGCGCCTGCAACTCGGCCGCCTGCTGGCGCAGCTCCGGCAGCGACTTGCGCAGCTTGGCGCCGCCATCCAGCGCCGGCGCGACCAGCAGCGAATAAAACAGCGCCAGTCCCAGCACGGCGCCGCCGACGCCGAGGAACTTGCGTTCCTGCTCGGTGCGTTCGATCCAGAAGGCCGAGGCGCGGCCGCGATAGTCTTGTAGCGTTTGGGTCAGTTTGCTCATGATTTTCCTCCGCCCGCACCGTTCAGCGGACGTATTTGCCAGGTGCCTGACGACGCTTCCGACAGGTCCAGCTTGCGCGCCGCCAGCGCGGTGCGCAGCTGCGCCAGCGTGCCGGCGTCGACGGTGTTGGGCTTGACCTTGATCTGCAGGGCGTGCTCGCGGTACTCCAGCGTGGCGATGATGTCCTTGCGCGGCAACACGCCCAGCGCTTCGCCGAAGGCTGCGCTCAGCGCGGTGAATTCATCGGCGGACGGCTGGCCGCCGTCGGCCTTGGCCAGCGAGATATTCTTGCGCATCTGCGCGGCCGGGTCGAGTATCACCGCCTCTTTCGGATAGGCGGCCTTGAAGGTTTGCAGCATCGACAGGCTGATGGCGGAGGCCTCGCGCTTGAGGCGCAGCCATTCGATGTTCAGGCCCGCCACGTTGACCAGCAGCGCCAGCAAGGCGATGCGCAGCGGCCAGCGCCAGCGCTGCCACTGGCGCGCGTTGGCGCCGCTGGCGCCCAGCGCCGGCGCCAGGTCCAGCCCCGCCGTGCGCGAGGCGGCCACCCAGTGCGCCCAGTGGTCTTCCATCAATGTGATTCCATGTCCCATGCCGTGGCCCGCTTCGATGCCGGCCACCAGCGGCGCGAACTGCGCCATCTGCGCCGGCGCCAGGTACAGCGTGACCGGCTCGTCGCCCGCCATCGCCCGCAGCGTCTGCAACGCGGCCTGCGGTTGCGCCGGCAGCGTCAGGCCCAGGCCCATGGTCTGCGACTGGCGCAGTATCAGTTCGAAACCGCTGTCGCCGGTGCTCAGCGCGGCCGAGACGGAGCCCGGCTGGAACGGCAGGCACAGTTGCGCCGGCAGCACCGAGACGTTGTGCGCGCCCTGCGCCAGCAGCGCCTTGACCAGCACTTCGATCCAGCTGCGCTGCACCACCGCCACCGTGCGGCCGCCTTCGGCGTCGGCAGCGCCGGCCGCCAGCACGCAATCGGCCGGGTCGCCCAGCACTTGTTCTTCCACCAGCGCCGGCAGCGCGGCCTTCAGGCGCGCGGCCGACAAAGGCGGCGCCACCACGCGCAGCAGGGTCACGTCGGCGGCGGCCAGCAGCAGCACCACGCGCCGCGAGGAAGCCACCAGGTCCGCCAGGTTGCCCAGCGCGGAGGCGCCCTGTTGCAGCAGATTGCCGCCATCGCCCACCAGCGCGAACGGGCAGGTCTGGGCCGCGCCGCTGTCGACGCTGGCCTTGGCCGGATAGCGGATAAGTAGTGTAGTCAAAGGGTCTCGCTTTCGTTCATAGCTGTTCTAGTTTTCCCGTATCCAAACCACCGTCGTGATGCCGTTCGTCGCCCGCTCCAGCAGCGACTGCGTGTCCAGCGCCGCGCGGTCCAGCCTCACCCGGCTGTAGGCCAGGAAGAAGTTGCTATTGACGTCGTAATCCGCCAATGCCGTCAACCCGGTCGGCAGAAGCGCATCGAAGTTCGGCTTGTCGCGGTAGTAGGCGCGCTTGCGCGTGTTCACCATCGCCGCCGCATCCGACATCGACATCTTGTCCATCATCGCCGACATCAACTCGGCCGACACGGTATTCGCGTTCAACTTCGTGCGCTTGGGCAGGACGATGACGAAGTCGCGCAGCTTCTCTATCGTTTGCGGCGTAAAGCCGCTCACCGCCAGCAAGTCTTCGACCCGCATCAGGCCGATCACCTTCGCCGGCACGCTTTGCTGCCCCTGCTGCTGCGGTTGCACCGGCTGCGCATCCGCCACCTGCCTGGCCACCGCCTGCGCCAGCGACGGATCGAGCCGCAGATTGGTCAGCAGGCGTTCGAACAGCAGCACTTCCTTCGGCTTCGGCTGACCATTCTCGGCCAAATTGGCAAGATTGTAACGCGACTGCGCGTCTATCATCCTGCCGGACAGGGTGGCGTTGAAATTTTCCGCCTCGGCGCGTTCGCGTTCGATGTAATCGTCCAGCCGCGTTTCCTCCAGCGGGGTGGCCCAGATGCCGCCCAGCTGCGTGTACGCCTGATTCTGCGTGTCGATATAGTCCTGGAACAGCACCAGCCGGCTCAAATCCAGCGCGCCGCGCACGATCCAGCGGGTTTGCAATTGCAAGCGCTGGTTCTCCATCGAGCGTACCTGCACCTGCTGCTGCCAGAACAGGCTGGCGACGATGGTCACCGCGAGCGTCGTCAGCAACAGCGCGGTGACGACGGCCACGCCACGCTGGCGCCGCCGCATCACAGTGCCCCCAGCAGGAAGGACTTCGTCATCGGCACTTCCTGGCCGTCGAGCACCATCGACACCTCAAGGCCGCTGGGCGCGCCGGCGGCCGGCGTCGCCATCACCCCGGCTGCCTGCACCCAGCCCTGGTTCGTCCAGAAGCGCATCGCCATGCGCTGCACGCCCGACTGCAACGCCACGCTGGCTGCGGGGTCGATATCGCTGTTGGCCGCTTCCCACAGCGCGTCCAGCTGCGCCAGGTCGCGCGTGCCGGCCGATTCGCGCCGCGTCAGCACGCCGTCGCGCACGCGGTAGGACACCACCTGCAAGCGCGTGGCGTCGTTCTCGGCCAGCACCACGCGCATCAGCGTGATGCGGTTGTCTTCGGCGCGCAGCAGCGGGCGGGTGCCGACCAGCGATTGCGGCGCCAGGTTGGCGCTGTCGCTTTGCAGCTGGGCGAAGGCCAGTTGCAGGCCACGCGTCTGCTCCATCTGCGCGGTCAGCGCGCCGCGTGAGCGGATGATGCCGTCCAATCCGCGCCAGCCCAGCACCGCGACGATGGCGAGGATGGAAATCGCCACCAGCAGTTCGATCAGCGTGAAGCCGCGCGCATGGCGCAATCGGTGCAGGCGGCGCGTCATTGATTCAGTACCAGTTGGACCAGCTTGATGATGCGGCGCTCCGGCGCGGCCTGGTCGTAGACGCTGACCTCGACCCGGCGGAAGCGCGGATTGGGGCTGGCGATCACTTCCTCTTCGCACATCAGCTTCATGTCGCCCTGCGGGCATTCGAAGGTCTGCTTGCCGACCGCCGGGAACTGGCGCGTCAGGCGCAGCTGCACCAGCCGGTTCTCGGCCGACCAGGTGGCCATCATGGCGCTGCGCAAGCCGCTGCTGTTGGACGCCAGGCTGCCGACCGCGCGCAGCGACGCGCCCAGCGCCGTGCCAACGATAACCAGCGCCACCAGCACTTCCAGCAAGGTAAAGCCGCGTTGTCGGGATGTGCGCATCTAGTCCACCGTGAAATGGCCGATGCCGTCGGCGCGGATGGCGACACTGGCGTCGCCGCCGCTGAGGGTCAGCACGAAGGGTTTGTCGACCGGCTCGCGGCCGAAGACGATGCGCAGGTTGGCCGACGGCACGCTGGGCGGAGGATCCAGCATCAGCGTGACGGGGGCGTGCTTGAATTCGCGTTCGCGCAGCAGGTCGTCCTGAACCACCAGGTCCCACTGCTTGTCGTTGCGGATCAGGAAGCGGTAGCCGTCCGTGCCCGCCTCGAAGGCGATCTGGCGGTTGCGCACGATGGCCTCGTCGCGCGCCAGCTGCAGCAGCAGCGCGACGCGCTGCGCATCCTCACGCAGGAACTGCTGCTGGCCCGGCAGCGCGTTGAGCGACACCAGCCCCAGCGTGATGCCCAGGATGACCATCACCACCAGCAGTTCGATCAGCGTGAAGCCACGCCCGCGGCCGGCGCGCATGAGCCGTGGTCCCCGTGCGATCAGTTGTCCCAGGATCCGATGTCGGCGTCATCGCCGGTGCCGCCCGGGGCGCCGTCGGCGCCGTAGGAGAACACGTCGATCTCGCCCTTGATGCCGGGCGACAGGAACAGATATGGATTGCCCCAAGGGTCTTTCGGCATTTTTTCCAGGTAGCCGCCAGCTTTCCAGCCGTTGGCTGCCGGGCCGGCGGTCGGCTTGGTCAGCAGCGCTTGCAGGCCCTGCTCGGTGGTCGGGTAGCGCTGGTTATCGAGTTTGTACAGCTTCAGCGCCTGCATCACGGTGGCGATATCGACCTTGGCGGCGGCCACTTTCGACTCGCCGGTGCGGCTGAGCAGCTTGGGCACGACCAGCGCGGCCAGCACGCCCATGATGACCACCACCACCATAATTTCAATCAGCGTAAAGCCGCGCGCGGCACGGCGGGGGATGGAGAGTTTTTTCATATTCGATAACAAATTAAAGTGAGTGCAGAGTATAAGGCCGAATCGGTGCCAGCGACACCCCAATACGATTTTTGCGCCGGGAGGCTTAACCAGGGCTTAACCGGGCGCTCCGCGCGCCCGGCTTTTACCGCGTTTTACTTGGCTTAGTCGCGCTGGCGGGCGGTGGCGTCGATGCGGCGCAGCGCGCCGTCGTTGCCGCCGCCGTCGGTCTGCGCCACGGCAGGCGCGGTTCTGGCAGCCTGCGGCGCATCCTTGACGAAGGGTGCGATGCCCAGCGCGGCGTCGATCTCCTGCGGATAGATGACGTAGCCGCGCGTGATCACCGCCGACACCTTGCGCAGGTCGGCGATATCCTTGGTCGGGTCGCCGTCCACCAGCACCAGGTCGGCCAGCTTGCCGGCCGCGATGCTGCCGCGCTCATGGCTGGTGCGGGTGTAGCGGGCGCCGTTGCGGGTGGCCACCTGCAAGGCCTGGGCCGGCGTCAGGCCGGCCTTGACCAGCAGCGCCAGCTCCGAATGCAGCGTGAAGCCGGGGATGTCGTCGGTGCCGGCCACGATGGGCACGCCGGCCTTGTACATGATGCCGACGAATTCCACCATCTTGGCGTAGGACTTCTGGTAGCGCTTGAGCGTGGCGTCGCCCTCGATCTTCATGCCGCCGACCGCGAAGCTGCGCGCCACGTCCGGCGGCATGTTGGCGGCGAAGGCGGCGTATGGCAGGTTGACGTCGCCGTCCTTCTGCTGGATGAAGGCGAAGGCCGACATCGTCGGGTCGATCGAGATCTGCTTCCTGGCCAGGCCGGCGACGAAGTCCTTGAACGGCTTGGACTTGAAATCCATGTCGCCGACTTTTTCGGCCGGCAGCAGGAAGCGGTTCAGGTTGCGGGTTTCGGTGTCCGGCTTGACCAGGAAGTTCAGCAGCACCTGGTTGATGTGCTGGATCTCGTCGTAGCCGGCGTCCAGCGCGTCCTGCGCGCGCAGGCCGGCCGGGATGTGGCCGGACACGCGCATGCCGCGGCTGTGCGCATAGGCCACGGTGTCCTTCAGGATGGCTTTCGGGAAGGAGTTGTAGATCTTCAGCTGCGGATAGCCGCGCTGCGCGTACCAGTCCACCGCGTCCTTGGCGCCCTGCAGGTCCTTGATGATGAAGCCGTTGTTGGCGCTGAACGGGCTCTCGCCTTCCAGGAAGCCGGCCGGCACCACCTGCGGCGCCAGCAGCTTGCCGGCGGCGGTTTCGTCCAGCATCGCTTGCAGCTGCTTGTTGTCGTTGCCCATGTCGCGCACGCTGGTCACGCCGGTCGACATGTTCAGCGCGCCGGACCAGCGGTCGACGTGGCCGTGCATGTCGAACAGGCCAGGCAGCACGATGCGGCCGCCGGCGTCGATGGTGTTGTCGGCGCCGCGCGACGGCGAGCCGGCCGGCACCACGGCGGTGATGCGGCCGCGCAGCACGTAGATGTCGGACGGCGCGCCGACGGTGGCCTTGTCGCTGTCGAACACGCGGGCGTTGCGCACCAGGGTCACGCCGCTCAGCGGATGCTGCAGCTTGGCGGCCAGGCCTTCCAGCATCTTGCTCTCGGCCTGCTTCTGGCGCGCGGCGAGGGCCGGGGCGGCGCCCTGCCAGCCCTCTTCCAGCATGTTGGCGAAGCCGGGGATGATCACGCCGAACAGGCGCGGCGCGGAACCGGAGGTGGCCCAGTAGAACGCCGGCGACAGGCCGACGCCGGTCTGCGCCACCAGCTGCACGGTTTGTTTGGCGCCGGTGGCGCTGCTGATTTCCAGCGTATCGAGCACGGTCTGCGACAGCGTGCCAGATGGCAGCAGCGCCAGCTTGTGTTCCGGCGCGGCGGCCAGCGCGGTGATGTAGGCCGAGACGATTTCAAAGGAACTGTTGAGCGGCAGGTAGCCGGCCGGGCCGCTGACGGCTTTCTTGCCCTGCTCCGAGGTGGACTTCCATTCGGCCTGGCCGCCCTTGCGTTCGAAGCGCTCGTCGACCACGGCGCCGAAGGTGGAGTTGCCCTTGACGCTGTATTCGGTCATCAGGCCGTCGGCGCCCATGCGGAACTGCTCGGCGAGTTCCGGGCCGCGGCCGTTGTTCTTGTAGATGAAGCGCACCTTGGTCAGGCCATCGTCCTGGCGCTCCGCCACCTGCTCGCCGATCTGCTTGCCGTTTTCGGCGATGATCAGGTACTTGGTGGTGGTGGCTGCCTGCGCAGCGAAGGCCGCGGCCAGTGCCAGCGGCAGTACAGCGTATCGTTTCATCGACCAGCGTTTCATCAACAAGACCGTCTCCTCGGATTAGTTTTTTTTCGTCGCGCAGACCGGGCAATCGCCGTTGCGCCCCACCGCTATGCTGGTCCACTCCATGTGCAGACCGTCCAGCATCAACAGGCGCCCGGCCAGCGAGGCGCCCACGCCCATCAACAGCTTGAGCGCTTCCGCCGCCTGCATGGCGCCCACCACGCCCACCAGCGGCGCGAACACGCCCATGGTGGAACAGGCCACATCTTCAAACTGCTGGTCCTGCGGGAACAGGCAGGAATAGCAGGGCTGCGCGCCGCCGCGCGGATCGAACACGCTGATCTGGCCGTCGAAGCGTATCACCGCGCCGGACACCAGCGGCTTGCCCAGCGCGACGCAGGCGCGGTTGACGGCGTGGCGGGTGGCGAAGTTGTCGGTGCAGTCGAGCACCACGTCGGCCTGCGCCACCAGTTCGGCCAGGCGGGCGTCGTCCACGCGTTCGTTCAGGGCGGTGACGGTGATCTCGGGATTGATCTGCTCCAGCGTGATGCGCGCCGACGCGGCCTTGGACTGGCCGACGCGCTCCGTGGTGTGGGCGATCTGGCGTTGCAGGTTGGTGAGGTCGACGGTGTCGTTGTCGACCAGCGTGATGTGGCCGACGCCGGCCGAGGCCAGGTACATGGCGGCCGGCGAACCGAGGCCGCCGGCGCCGATCACCAGCGCATGCGCGGCCAGCAGCTTTTGCTGGCCTTCGATGCCGATTTCGTCGAGCAGGATATGGCGCGAATAGCGCAGCAGTTGCGAGTCGTTCATCGTCCTGGGCCGGCGGCGGCGCGCGCCGTTACTGGGTAAGAGGTTGTTTCAAGGCGGGCTTTTTGTCGCCGGCCTTGGGTTTGACGTCGGGCTTGACGGCGGGTTTTGCGGCGCTTTTTTCCGCCTTGCTGTCCGACTTGATCTCGCCGACTTCGCCGCCCGGGGCCGGCGTCGCCTCCACTTTCGACAGCTTGACCGGCAAGCCCTTGAAGTGGTTGATCGCCTGCGCCAGCTGGAAGTCGTCCTTGGAGCCGAATTCCACCGGCTTGGCTTTCTTGGCCAGGCTGGCCAGGCGCTGCTCGTCTTCCAGTTCGTCGCGCTGCGCGCTCAGGGCCTTCTGCGCGGCGCCGTCGCCGGCCGGGTCCTTGTCGTTGTTCAGGTGCTTTTGCAGGTCGGATTCGCGCAGGCGCAAGCTGTTCAAGCCGTCGCCGTCGGCGGTCTCGTCGACCATCAGGTCCGGCACGATGCCGCGCGCCTGGATCGAGCGGTTGTGCGGCGTGTAGTAGCGCGCGGTGGTCAGCTTGACGGCGGTATCGGCGGTCAGCTGGCGCAGCGTCTGCACCGAGCCCTTGCCGAAGGTCTGCGTGCCCATGATGGTGGCGCGCTTGTAGTCCTGCAGCGCGCCGGCGACGATTTCCGAGGCCGACGCCGAACCGGCGTTGACCAGCACCACCATCGGCACGTCCTTCAAGGCCGCAGGCAGCTTGGCCAGCGGATCGCTCTTGCCGCGCACCGCGTAGAACTCGCTGCGGCCGTAGAAGGTCTGCTTGGAGTCGAGCAGCTGGCCGTTGGTCGAGACGATCACCGAATCCTTGGGCAGGAAGGCGGACGAGACGCCGATCGCGCCCGGCACCACGCCGCCCGGATCGTTGCGCAGGTCCAGCACCAGTCCCTTGATATGCGGGTCTTGCGCGTACAGGGCGGTGATCTTCTTGGCCATGTCCTCGACGGTCGGCTCCTGGAACTGCGAGATGCGCAGCCAGGCGTAGCCCGGCTCGACGATCTTGGCCTTGACGCTCTGGACGCGGATTTCCTCGCGCACGATGCTCAGGATGATGGGCTTGTCCTCGTCCTTGCGGCTGATGGTGACGGTGACTTTGGAGTGCGGCTCGCCGCGCATCTTCTTGACGCTTTCGTCCAGCGACAGGCCCTTGACCGGCGTGCCGTCGATGCGGGTAATCAGGTCGCCGGTCTTGACGCCGGCCTTGAAGGCGGGCGAATCCTCGATCGGCGACACCACTTTGATGTAGCCGTCTTCCATGCCGACTTCGATGCCGATGCCGACGAACTTGCCGGCGACGGTCTCGCGCATTTCGCGGAAGGCCTTTTTATCGAGGTAGACCGAGTGCGGGTCGAGCGAGGACACCATGCCGGAAATGGCTTCCGTCAGCAGCTTCTTGTCGTCGACGTTTTCGACGTAGTCGGTCTTGATCAGGCCGAACACGTCGGACAGCTGGCGCAGCTCTTCGAGCGGCAGCGGCGAACCAGTGACTTTTTGCGCGATGGCGGAAAACTGCAAGGAGGCGGCGACACCGGCCACCATACCCAGGCCGATCAGGCCGATGCTCTTGACTTTGTTGCCCATTTTTTCCGCAAACCCTAAAACTTGACCCAGCCAGCCGGATCGAATGCCGTGCCCTGATGGCGAAGCTCAAAGTATAGCCCCGATTCCTCGTTACCGCCGCTGTTACCTGCACTGGCGATCGAGTCTCCCGGTTTGACGGGGTCGCCCACGCGCTTGAGCAGCGACTCGCAATAGCCGTAGATGCTCCAGTACTGGCCGCCGTGGTCGACGATGATCATATTGCCGAAGCCGCGCAGCCAGTCGGAGAAGATCACCTTGCCGCCGGCGACGGCGCGGATCTCGGCGCCTTCGCCGGTGCGGATGAACACGCCCTTCCAGGTCGGCCCTTCGCCGCGCTTGGTGCCGAACTTGGCGGCGACCTTGCCGCTGACGGGGGCGCGCAGCTGGCCCTTGAGGCTGACGAACGACGCGCCCGACGGCACCGTCGGCGCCAGCGCGATGTCGGCCGCCCTGGCCGCCGGCTTGGCGGGTTCCTCGTCACGCGGCGCCGGTCTGGCCGGTTCGACCGGTTTAGGCGGCTGTTGCGCCACTTTCGGCTCGTCGGCGTCGATGGCGTCCGGCTTCGACGGCACCGGCTTGATGGTGCCGGACTTGGCGGCGTTGGCCTTGGCCAGGCGCTGGCGTTCGGCTTCGGCCGCCTTGGCCTTGGCCAGCGCGCGCGCTTCGGCGTCGGCCTTGGCTTTGGCCTCGGCGCGGGCGGCGGCCAGTTGTTCCTGGCGTTTTTTCTCGGCGGCGGCGGCGATCGCCTGCTCCTGGATCAGCTTGCCCAGCTTGTCGACCAGGCCGGTCAGGCGCTGTTCGTCGCGCTCGACGTTGCCGGCTTCCTTGCGCTGGGCCGCCAGTTTTTTCGACAGCGAGGCCAGCAGCGCGGCGCGGCGGGTCTTTTCCTGCTCCAGCCTGGCTTTCTGCTCCATTTCCTCGGCGGCGATTTCCTGCAGCTCGTCCTTGGCGTTCTGCGCCTCGGCCTGGTTGACCTCGACCGCCTTCAGGTTGGCGCGCAGCGAGTCCAGCAGCCGGGCCTGGGCCTGCGACACGTAGGACATCATTTGCAGGTCGCGGTTGATGCGGTTGGGGTTGTCGCCGGACAGCAGCAGCTTGATGCGGTCTTCATTGCCGGCCACGTATTGCTCGCGCAGCAGCTTGGCCAGCTGCTGCTTCTGCGTGGCGACCGTGGCCGCCAGCTTGTCGTGCTCGACGGACAGCTGCTGCAGTTTGGTGTTGGTGTCGCCCTGCTCCTGCGCCAGGTCGCGCAGCGAGCGGTTGGCGTCGGAGATCGCCTGTTCGGACGCGGCCAGCGTGTCGGCGGCGTCGTCCTTGGCGCTCTCGGTCTTGCCGATGTCTTTTTTCAGCGTACTGAGCTTTTGCTGCAGGCTGGCGCGTTCGGCCTCGGCCGCCGCTTTCTGCTTGCTGCGCTCGGTGGTCTTGCTGAACGGCGCGGCCTGCGCCCCGTTCAGCATCAATGTCAGCAGCAGCGCCGCACTGGTGGCGGCGCCGCGCCAGCCTCGGAAGGATGAATGCGACAAATTACTTGGCCTTGCCCTGGTTGGCGACGGCAGCCTGGGCTGCGGCGATGGCGTCGGCGTCACCCAGGTAGTAGTGACGGATAGGCTTCAGGTTCTCGTCCAGCTCGTAGACCAGCGGCTGGCCGTTCGGGATGTTGAGGCCGACGATGTCGTTGTCGCTGATGCCGTCAAGCATCTTAATCAGCGCGCGCAGGCTGTTGCCGTGGGCCGAGATGATGATCTTCTTGCCGGCGCGGATGGCCGGGGCGATTTCCTCGTCCCATACCGGCATCACGCGGGCCACGGTGTCTTTCAGGCATTCGGTCAGCGGGATCTGCGCCTTGTCCAGGCCGGCGTAGCGCGGGTCGTTGAAGGAGGCGCGGTCGTCACCCGCTTCCAGCGCCGGCGGCGGCGTGTCGTAGCTGCGGCGCCATACCAGCACCTGGTCGTCGCCGTACTTGGCGGCGGTTTCGCCTTTGTCCAGGCCTTGCAGCGCGCCGTAGTGGCGTTCGTTCAGGCGCCAGTCGTTCTTGACCGGCAGGTACATCATATCCATCTCGTCCATGGCCAGCCACAGCGTGCGGATCGCGCGCTTCAGCACCGAGGTATAGGCCAGGTCGAAGGTGTAGCCGGACTCCTTCAGCACCTTGCCGGCGGCCTTGGCTTCGGCGATGCCCTTCTCGGTCAGGTCCACGTCGGTCCAGCCGGTGAAGCGGTTCGAGAGGTTCCAGGTGGACTCGCCATGGCGCATGAATACGATTTTATACATGTGAACTATCTTCAAAAAAGGATTGAACGAAACGGAATACCGGTACTGCGAGAACTCTTCCAGCTTCTATTTTATAATGCGCGGATTGACTTAAACCATTGGAACCCTGTGAAATTCTTCATTGACAATATTTTCATCATCGCCATCGTGGTCCTCTCGGGCGGCGCCCTGCTGTGGCCGGTACTGACGCAGCGCGGCAAACGCGCCTCGGCGCAAGAGGTGACGCTGTTGATTAACCGCAGCAAAGCCACCATTGTAGACGTACGCGATGCGGCGGAATTTGCCACTGGTCACTTGCCAGAAGCCAAGAATATTCCTCTGAACGAGTTGTCCGAGCGCGTAGGCGAACTGGCGAAGTTCAAGACCAAGAGCGTGGTCGTGGTCTGCAAGACGGGCGCGCGCGCCTCGTCGGCGGCCGCCAAACTGGCCAAGGCGGGCTTTACCGACGTGGTCAACCTGGACGGCGGCATTGCCGCATGGCAAAAAGCCGGCCTGCCGCTGGCCAAATAAGGAGCGCGAGATGACTGCCCGAGTAATCATGTACACCACCGCCGTCTGCCCCTACTGCGTGCGCGCCGAGCGCCTGCTGGAATCGAAAGGCGTGACCGGCCTGGAAAAGATCCGCGTCGACCTCGACCCGGAGCAGCGCGTGCTGATGATGCAGAAGACCGGCCGCCGCACCGTGCCGCAGATCTACATCGGCGACACCCATGTCGGCGGTTTCGACGATTTGTATGCGTTGGATCAAGCTGGCGGCCTGTCGCCCTTGTTAAATGGCTAATCACCCCCAAATACAACGAGAGGGCCGCAGAAATAGTTTGAAACCATAATGGTTTTGATACAATTGCCCTCGCGTTTGATTTGAGCTCCATACCAAGCAAACTTATTCTGAGCGGCCCGTGCCGCTCGTTTTCACTATAACGAAAGCGTTCCATGTCTGACGAAAACCTGCAACCAGTATTCCAAATCCAACGCGTCTACCTGAAAGACATGTCGCTGGAACAACCGAACTCCCCAGGTATCTTCCTGGAACAGGAAGCGCCAACCATCGAAGTCGCACTGGACGTCGGCGCCGAGCCGCTGGCCGATGGCATCTTCGAATCGACCGTCACCATCACCGTGACCGCCAAGGTCAAGGACAAAGTCGCTTTCCTGGTTGAAGGCAAGCAAGCCGGTATCTTCGAGGCACGCAACATCCCTGCAGAGCAGCTGGATCCGCTGCTGGGCATCGGTTGCCCGAACATCGTCTACCCTTACCTGCGCGCCAACATCGCCGACGTGATCACCCGTGCCGGTTTCCCACCAGTACACCTGGCCGAGATCAACTTCGAAGTGTTCTACCAGCAGCGTCTGCAAGCCATCGCTGACGCCGCCAAGGCACCAGCAGCTGCCGACGGCGCCGCTACCACGCACTAAGCGTTACAACCAAGCGTTACTGAAGTACTTCGCTGCCGGGCGCCATGTCCGGCAGCGGTATCACCCCGACATGCCGCGCCTGCTGCGCGCTGTCCATCTGCAAGGTAAGCCATGACATTTCCCCGTTTGATCGCTGGTCTGACCATGCTGCTGGCCGTAGGCGCCAGTCACGCGTTCGACTTCAAAACGGTGGGCGCCGCACCCGTCATCCTGTACGACGCGCCATCGACCAAGGGCGGCAAGCTGTTTGTCGTGCCGCGCGGCGCACCGCTGGAAGTGGTGCTGGCCTATGGCGAATGGCTGAAGGTTCGCGACGTCAACGGCGAACTGGCCTGGACCGAGGCCAAGGGCCTGACCGCCAAGCGCAACGTCATCATCCGCACGCCCAACCTGAAGATCCGCGCCACGCCGGAAGACAGCGCCACGCCGGTATTCACCGCCGACAAGGGCGTGCTGCTGGAAGTGACCGAAGCGGCCGCCGGCGGCTGGCTCAAGGTGCGTCATCGCGACGGCCTGGTCGGTTACGTCAAGAATTCCGAAGTCTGGGGCATATAATTGCCATAGCGGCGCATCCAGGCGCCGAATGAGGTCCCATGCAAGATAATCCAAACAAATCCGCTGGCGGCGTGCGCCAGGTGGCGGTGCTCGGCGCCGGCGCCTGGGGCACGGCCGTCGCCATGGCGCTGGCCCAGCGCCACGATGTGATGCTGTGGGGCCGCAATCCCGACGCCCTGCAGGACATGGCGCGCACCCGCGAAAACACCGCCTACCTGCCCGGCCATCCCTTCCCGGCCGGCCTGCGGGTGGCCGCCGATTTCGACGCCGCGCTGGCCCATGTGGCCGGCCCGGACAGCCTGCTGATCGCCGCCTGCCCGGTGGCCGGCCTGCGGCCGCTGCTGGAACAGCTGAAGTCGCGCCCGATTCCCAACGTGGTCTGGCTGTGCAAGGGTTTCGAATACGGCACCGGCCTGCTGCCGCACCAGATCGTGCGCGAAGTGCTGGGCGCCGGTGTGGCCGGCGGCGCGCTGTCGGGACCGTCGTTCGCGCAGGAGGTGGCGAAAGGCTTGCCGTGCGCGCTGACCATCGCTTCCGACTCGGCCGCCTTGCGCGACTGCGTGGTGGCGGCCGTCCACGGCGGCAATATCCGCGTGTATTCGAGCGAGGACCTGGTCGGCGTGGAAGTGGGCGGCGCGGTGAAGAATGTGCTGGCCATCGCCACCGGCGTGGCCGACGGCCTGGGCCTGGGCTTGAACGCGCGCGCCGCGCTGATCACGCGCGGCCTGGCGGAAATCACCCGGCTCGGCACCGCGCTGGGCGGGCATGTCGAGACCTTCATGGGTTTGACCGGCATGGGCGATTTGATCTTGACCTGCACCGGCGACCTGTCGCGCAACCGCCGCGTCGGCCTCGGGCTGGCGCAGGGCAAGCCGCTGGACGTCATCGTGCATGAGCTGGGCCATGTGGCCGAGGGCGTGCCATGTTCGAAGGCGGTGCGCGAGCTGGCGGCCCGCATGGGCGTCGACATGCCGATCACCAACGCGGTGGCCGGCGTGCTGTTCGACGGCGACCAGCCGCCGGTGATGGTCTCGCGCCTGCTGGCGCGCGACCCGCGCGACGAAAAAGTGCAGCGTTAAGCTTCGTCCACTTCCTCTTCCTTCGCCGCACGCATCCACTCGACCAGCGGGAACGCATCCTTCAGCCCGCTGGCGATCATCGGCACCAGCAACTCCGGCTTGTTCAGCGGCAGGTCGATCTCGGTCCACACGAAGAAACTCTTCAGCTTGATGTACTCGATATGCTCGTGCCCGGGGTCGAAGCCCTTGGGCGGGCGCATCAGCTTGCCTTCGTTCTGGATGTCGCCGAAGGTGGCTTTCAACTTCTTGTTCTTCAACACCTTGCTGAAACCGGCCGCGTCGTCGACCATGTGCTGGCGCAGCGCCTTCAGGCGCGACGGCGGCGGCATGTATTCGCCTGCGCCGAACAGCAACTTGCCGCTGCCGTCGATCTGCATGTAGTAGGTCGGCCCGCCGGCCTTGCTCGGACGGCGCAGGTCGTTCGGCGCCACCGCGGCCGAGAAGCGCGTCTTGTACGGGCTCTTGTCGTGGGCGAAGCGCACGTCGCGGTTGATGCGGAACATGGCCTTCTTCGGATTGCAGAACTTGACGGCCGCATCGAACTTGCCCAGCTCGATAATCATGTCCGTCACCACTTGCAGGAATTCTTCGCGCAGGATGTCGTAGCGCGGTTTGTTCATGATGAACCAGGGACGGTTGTTATTGTCCGCCAGTTCCTTGAGGAATTGAGTCAGGTCGCGCAGATGCATTGGGGGTTCCTTATTTGGCGCCGGCCGGACGCTTGCCGACCGTGATGTCCAGCGTGGTCTCGCGGCTCTTGCGCAAGACCGTCATTTTAGCTTTTCCGCCAGGAACGAGTTGGGCGATCACATTCAGCATCTGGTTGGTGTCGGCCACCGGCTTGTCGTCCACCGACAGCAGGATGTCGCCCGGCTTCATGCCGCCCTTGTCGGCCGGGCCGTTGCGCACCACGCCGGCGATGATGGCGCCGCTCTGCCGCTTCAGGCCGAAGCTGGACGCCAGTTCCGGCGTGATCTCCTGCGTCTCCACGCCTATCCAGCCGCGCACCACGTGGCCGGACTTGATGATGGCTTCCATCACCGACTTGGCGGTCGAGACCGGGATCGCGAAGCCGATGCCGACCGAGCCGCCCGACTGCGAATAGATCGCCGAATTGATGCCCAGCAGGTTGCCGTTGGTGTCGACCAGCGCGCCGCCCGAGTTGCCGAAGTTGATCGCGGCGTCGGTCTGGATGAAGTTCTCGAAATGGTTGATGTGCAGGTTGTTGCGCCCCAGCGCGGAGATGATGCCCATCGTCACCGTCTGGCCGACGCCGAAGGGGTTGCCGATGGCCAGCACCACATCGCCCACCTGCGCCTGCTCGGCCTGGCCCAGCACGATCACCGGCAGCTTGTCGAGCGCGATCTTGATGACGGCCAGGTCGGTCTCGGGGTCGGTGCCGACCACCTTGGCGGCGGCCTTGCGGCCGTCGGCCAGCACCACCTCGATCTCGTCGGCCGCCTCGACCACGTGGTTGTTGGTCAGGATATAGCCTTCGCCGGACACGATGACGCCCGAACCCAGGCTGGACTCGTCGTCGTCGCCCTCGCCGTCATGGTCGCGGTCGCCGAAGAATTTCTTGAAGAAGGGATCGCGCAGCAGCGGATGCTTGCCGCGCTTGGGTTTCTTGCTGGTGATGATGTTGACCACGGCCGGCATGGCGCGCCCGGCCGCCGCCCGGTAGGAGCCGACCGCGATGCCGGGCGCCTTGCCCGGCGCCGCTTCCAGCATCACGGCCGGATGGTCGGCGCTGCCGATCTGCTGGGCCCGCACCGGCGCCCGCCGCTCCGGCCCCACGGCCGTGTAGACAAAATACAGTGCCAGTACGACAGTCACCGTTTGCGCAAACAATAACCAGAGTCGTCGCATAGCCTTGAGTCCGCCGCCCGGTGGACGGCTGCCTTGTTATTTCTTGAGAGAGTCGCGGATCTCGCGCAGCAGCACGATGTCTTCCGGCGTCGGCGCCGGCGCCGCGGCTTCGGCCGCCGCCACTTCCTTGCTGCTCAGCGTGCGCGCCTTGTTCATCAGACGCACCATCTGGAAGATCACGAAGGCCAGGATGACAAAGTTCAGCAGGATGGTGGCGAAATTACCGTAGGCCCACACCGCGCCCAGCTTTTTCGCTTCGATCAGGCTCAGGTGCGGATCCTGCCCGTTCAGGCCGATGTAGTAGTTGGCGAAATCCAGGCCGCCGAACAGTTTGCCGATGGGCGGCATGATGATGTCGGCGACCAAGGAATCGACGATCTTGCCGAAGGCGCCGCCGATGATCACACCGACAGCCAGGTCGACCACATTCCCCTTCATCGCGAATTCTTTGAATTCTTGCATCATTGCCATTTTACTATCCTCGCTGTGGTCATTTGTGAACAAAACTGCGTCTGAATCATACTATTCTTTCAATTAGATTCCAAACACGCTAGCCGCATGCGCATTTGGACGCCAAATTACGCTATAAATTTGTCTTGCATCAATATCTATCGCTTGCGCTCCGCCAGTAGGGCATGGGGCGCAAAAAATCAAGTCCAAAACGGTGCGCAAAACGCGCCAATTGGGGTTACGGCAACGTTTTTGCTTTAATTCGTATCACGCTTACCTTATAATTTAAGGTTGCTAGAAGCTATATTCGTGCTTCAACAAGTTTCAGGTTTTGTTCTCGGTTCTCGGATTTTGTTCGCACTTTGACTGATTGGGGTTTGTATGAGTATCGAAAAGCAGGTCGATTCCGGCCGACGCGGATTGCTCGTCGCAACAGGCGCGGCGGGTGGTGTAGTGGGCCTGGCAACCGCCGGGGCACTGGTAAGCACGTTCCAACCGTCCGAGCGCGCAAAAGCCGCCGGTGCGCCGGTGGAAGTGGATATTTCCAGCCTCAATCCAGGCGAAATGAAAACCGTCGAATGGCGCGGCAAGCCGGTCTGGATCATCAAGCGTACCCCTGAAATGGTGGCCTCGCTGAAAAAGACCGACGGCAAAGTGGCCGACGCCGATTCCAAGCGCAATCCGGAAGAATTCACCCCCGAGTACGCCCGCAACGAATGGCGCTCGCGCAAGCCCGAGCTGCTGGTCGCGGTCGGCATCTGTACCCACCTGGGCTGCTCGCCCTCGTCGAAATTCACCCCAGGCCCGCAGCCTTCGCTGCCGGACGACTGGGAAGGCGGCTTCCTGTGCCCATGCCATGGCTCGACCTTCGACATGGCCGGCCGCGTGTTCAAGAACAAGCCGGCGCCGGACAACCTGCAAGTCCCGCGTCACATGTTCCTGAGCGACACCAAGCTGGTCATTGGTAAAGACGAGAAAGGCGAGGCGTAAATCATGGCGGCTTTCAAAGAGACAAAATTCCCGGCCGATGCTCCGGCCGCACAAAAAGCACTGGGCTGGGTCGACGACCGTTTCCCGCTCACCAAGCTGTGGAATGACCAATGGGGCAAATACTACGCTCCGAAAAACTTCAACTTCTGGTACATCTTCGGCTCGCTGGCCATGCTGGTGCTGGTTCTGCAGATCGTCACCGGCATCTTCCTGACCATGCACTACAAGCCGGACGCCAACCTGGCCTTCGGTTCGGTCGAATACATCATGCGCGAAGTACCGTGGGGCTGGCTGGTGCGTTATATGCACTCGACCGGCGCTTCGGCCTTCTTCATCATCGTCTACCTGCACATGACGCGCGGCCTGCTGTACGGCTCGTACCGCAAGCCACGTGAACTGATCTGGCTGTTCGGTTTCGCCATCTTCCTGTGCCTGATGGCCGAAGCGTTCTTCGGCTACCTGCTGCCATGGGGCCAGATGTCGTACTGGGGCGCACAAGTGATCGTCAACCTGTTCGGCGCGATTCCGCTGATCGGCCCTGACCTGTCGCTGTGGATACGCGGCGACTACGTGGTGTCCGACGCCACCCTGAACCGCTTCTTCGCCTTCCACGTGATCGCGATCCCGCTGGTTCTGCTGGGTCTGGTGGCTGCCCACCTGATCGCCCTGCACGAAGTCGGTTCGAGCAACCCGGACGGCATCGAAGTGAAGGAAAACCTGGGCGCCGACGGCCACCCGGTCGATTCGATTCCTTCGCACCCTTACTACACCGTGCACGACCTGTTCGGCGTGTCGGTATTCCTGCTGATCTTCAGCACCGTGGTGTTCTTCGCCCCGGAAATGGGCGGCTACTTCCTGGAATATAACAACTTCCTGCCGGGCGATTCGCTGAAGACCCCGCTGCACATCGCGCCGACCTGGTACTTCACCGCGTTCTACTCGGTGCTGCGCGCCACCACGGCCGACTTCATGTGGGTGCTGATGTTCTTCGTCGCCGCCTACGTCGTGTTCGTGTGGCTGAAGTCGCGCCTGCCGAGCATCGTGAAAACGGCGATCGCCGTGATCGCGCTGGTGGCCATCATCGGCATGCTGCCGCAGGTGCTGGACGCCAAGTTCTGGGGCGTGGTGTTCTTCGGCGGTTCGGTGGTGATCCTGGCCTTCCTGCCTTGGCTGGACAAGTCGCCGGTGAAGTCGATCCGCTACCGTCCAAGCTGGCACAAATACGTGTACGGCGTGTTCTTCTTCTGCTTCCTGGCGCTGGGCTACCTGGGTACCCTGCCGCCGACCGAAGGCCGCACGCTGTTCTCGCAAGTATGCACCCTGCTTTACTTTAGCTTCTTCCTGTTCATGCCATGGTGGAGCGCCATGGGCACGTTCAAGAAGGTTCCGGACCGCGTAGTGTTCCACGCGCACTGATCGACCACTCGGCTAAAGTACACAAAGGACATTACATGAATTTTCCTAAAAAACTGCTCGCCATCCTGGCATTGCTGCCGGGCCTGGCACTGGCCAACGAAGGCGGCATCGCGCTGGACAAGGCGCCGGACCGTTCGAACAACATGGCCGCGCTGCAGCATGGCGCCAAACTGTTCGTCAACTACTGCCTGAACTGCCATAATGCGTCCTCGATGCGCTACAACCGTCTGCGCGACCTGGGCTTGACGGAAGAGCAAATCAAGGCGAACTTGCTGTTCACCGGCGACAAGGTCGGCGAAATGATGACCACCACCATGAATCCGAAAGATGCGAAAGCATGGTTCGGCGTGGTGCCGCCGGACCTGTCGGTGATCTCGCGCGCGAAAGCGTCGGGCGCCGGCACCGGCAGCGACTATCTGTACACCTACCTGCGCACCTTCTACAAGGATGACACCCGCCCGACCGGCTGGAACAACCTGGTGGTCAACAATGTGGCCATGCCGCATGTGCTGTGGGAACTGCAGGGCATACAGAAGGTCAAGATGAAGGAAGTGGCCGATCCTCACGAGGAAGGCAAGAAGATTCATCAGTTTGACGGCTTCGAAGAAGTCACGCCGGGCACGATGAAGAAGCTGGAATATGACACTGCGGTGGCCGACCTGGTCGGTTACATGGAGTGGATGGCGGAGCCTGCAGCGCAGACCCGCAAAAAACTGGGCGTAGCGGTGGTGCTGTTCATGGCCCTGTTCGCCTTCCTGGCATGGCGCTTGAACGCGTCGTTCTGGAAAGAAGTTAAATAATCGAGAGCGCCGGCTGGCCGGCGCTTGTTTTGCGATGCCCGCGCTGGCGGGCGATCGATCCGGGGTGATCCGTTCGCGGCGTCACCCCCTTTGTTCTTCTAAGGAACTATAAAAATGATGGTTCTCTACTCGGGTACAACCTGCCCATTCTCGCAACGCTGCCGCCTGGTCCTGTTTGAAAAAGGCATGGACTTCGAAGTGCGCGATGTCGACTTGTTCAACAAGCCGGAAGACATCTCGACCATGAATCCTTATGGTCAAGTGCCTATCCTGGTCGAACGCGAATTGATCCTGTACGAATCGAATATCATCAATGAGTACATCGACGAGCGCTTCCCGCATCCGCAACTGATGCCGGCCGACCCGCTGATGCGCGCCCGTGCGCGCCTGATGCTGTTCAACTTCGAAAAAGAATTGTTCGTCCACGTGCACGTGCTGGAAAGCGAACGCGCCAAGAGCAACGACAAGAGCCACGACAAGGCCCGCGCAGAAATCCGCGACCGCCTGACCACGCTCGCGCCGCTGTTCCTGAAAAACAAGTACATGCTGGGCGATGAGTTCTCGATGCTGGACGTGGCGGTAGCGCCGCTGCTGTGGCGTCTGGATCACTACGGCATCGAACTGTCGAAGACCGCAGCGCCGCTGATGAAGTACGCCGAGCGCATCTTCTCGCGCCCTGCCTACATCGAAGCGCTGACGCCGTCGGAAAAGGTGATGCGCCGTTAATTCGGAAGCACACCGTTTTACTTGAAGTCCATCGGCGCGTTTGCCTGCCTTAGCGGGCGGCGCGCCGGGTTTTACTGCAGTCTGGAATACCATGTCTGAAATCTCAACCAAGCCCTACATGCTGCGCGCCATTTATGAGTGGTGCACGGACAGCGGCTATACGCCCTACCTCGCCGTCAAGGTCGACGCCTCGACCACGGTGCCGATGGAATATGTGAAAAAAGGCGAAATCGTCCTCAACATCAGCTTCGGCGCCACCTCGGGCCTGAAGATGGACAACGACAGCATCCGCTTCCACGCGCGCTTCGGTGGCGTGTCGCGGGAGATCTATGTCCCGGTCAACAACGTCATGGCGATCTATGCCAACGAGAACGGCCAGGGGATGGCGTTCGAACCGCAACTGGGCTTTGCCGAGTCGCCGGCGGAGCAGGAAACCAGCGCACCGGCGCCGGTGCTGGCGGCCGTTCCGGCCCCTGCTGCGGAGGCCAAGAGCGAGGCGCCAAGCGCTCCGGACGACGATAACGAGCCGCCAAAAAAGGGCGGCCGGCCTACTCTTACGCGAATTAAATAGCGTATAATTCGCCCCGTACAAGTTTCGCCGACTTAGCTCATTTGGTAGAGCAGTTGATTTGTAATCATCAGGTGGCCAGTTCGAAACCGGCAGTCGGCACCAAACAGTAGTTTCGCTCTTGCAGAAAAAACCCGGAATGTCCCTTTAGGGGAACTCCGGGTTTTTTACGTCTGGCTTGCGGAAAAATTACCGAAGAGGAGATTGAGCGCATCTGTCTAGCTTTACGCTGGCCGAACGACGGCAGCGCGACGGCTCCTGAGACTGTTCAACAACGTATTGCGCTAGCTTTCTTGTTCGCGATAGAGACCGCCATGCGCGCCGGCGAGATATGCGGATTGCGGGCGGGCGACGTCAACGGCTGGGTCGTGCGGCTCAAGATGACCAAGAACGGTTTCCCACGCAACGTTCCTTTGTCGCCCCGCGCGATGGGGATCTGGTCCATGGTTCCTGATGGCTTCGGCATCACAACTGCGACCTTGGATGCGATGTTCCGCACCGCACGCACACGGGCCGGCGTTGATGGTCTGACGTTCCATGACACGCGCCACGAAGCGATAACGCGCCTGGCAAGCAGGCTTAACGTGCTCGACCTCGCTCGCATGGTCGGTCACCACGACATCAAACAACTGCAGACTTATTACAATCCCACTGCAGAGGACATCGCAAAGAAATTATGAATCGTCCATCAACACAAACAACGAAATGTAGCATTGCCGAATATTTTTAGCCGTCCAGCCCCGCAACACGTCAGACAGACGCCTTACTTCTGTCCCAAGGACACACTGGCATGTACACTTGGTTATCGCATGCGTTGACAAGCATCTAGTACAGCTTGGTGCAATTGGCGACGGAGACCATCTTGAACAATATGGGCAGTCACACTCACGACACTGACAACAATGAAAGCCATAGCAAACTGATCTACGATCACGTCGAGGCCAGACCGAGAAATTCGCTCGTTATGTTGCGCCAAACTCCAAGTAAGCATGTAGGCTAAAACAATTAAGAACAGGAACTTTGAGGAGATTTGAGCTAATGCATCCGCCACACGATAGATCCAATATTTCGTTGGTTCAGCTTTTCGTACCGAGAAATGAATCTTCTTTTCAATTTCTCTTGTGAGCGATATACGTTGGAAAGGGAACATGCCTAGACTCCGAGTTGCAATACGGAAATAATACATCACTTTCCTCAGTATCAGCCATTCTAAATCCAGCGGATGCCCAAGCATGTCGAAATCAGTGCTAGCGACAATGTCAAATTAGTACTAGTATTTGTCAATCCATAAGGAAACGCATGAAATTGCCTGATCCATTAAATGTTGATACCTTGGAAGCTGCATACTCGGCATGGGATCCCAAGTCGGATCCCATATTGTCTCTGCCAGTCACGTTACCGGCCCCTCTTCCATTTTGCGTAGAAGCGTCACTACTCCAATTTACAGCTTCGGCCTCACGCAGATCCGGTGATGGCCTCACAGTGGCGTTGGATGGAATTTTTAAGGACAAAAAGAGCTACTCAGCAGCACTGACCCAGGCGATTGGCAATACGCACGTCCTTTGCGGATGGATCATGGCTAGTCAAGTGGTCGACGGTGCCGGTCAAAGCATATCGAAGTCCGAGAGTCATGTGTTTTCGCAGTATCTCGATGCTATGGATTCATATGACTTTTTGCAAACACATGCCACCTCTCAAATGCGCGTCAATCTTATATGCGTGCAGGGGGCTATGCGAGAATTCATCCAACCGCTTTACCATGAAGCGAATGGGCGAGCGACGATTCGCCCCTTCCCAGACATACGCCTGTTCGTACAGGATATTCTGTCCCAACTGGCACCTGGATGGACCGGCAAACAGATACTTGAAGTGTCGTCTCCATTAGCTCAACTTGTAAAGGAGTTGATGGAAAATGCAGATTGGTGGGCACGGACCGATGCATCTGGAATTCCATACAAGCGCGGAAAAAGTTTTCGCGTTTTGAGTTTCCGCCTTGTTGATATCGACGAAGATAACGCAGCTATTTTTGGGGGGGCTAATCACCACCTCCAAAGCTATCTACAAACCGTCCTACTGGAGCAGGGGCAGTTGGATCAAGGCATTTCAAGCTCGCGACAGCAGTCAATTAAGCGTCATTCATTTCTAGAGCTGACTGTTGTGGATTCTGGCCCAGGACTAGCCAGGCGGTGGCTTAGTTCACGTGAGCAATCCCCGCGCGTTGTAGACGATCTAGAAGACCTCCCTTTTGAGGAGGAAACACAAGCAATCGCAGACTGCTTCAAAAAATGGGCGACCTCCTCACACAATTCAGTACGGGGCATCGGGCTTTTTTCGGTGGCGCGGATGCTCCGAGAGAAAAATGGTTTCATGCGCCTCAGAACGGGACGTACGGCATATTTGTACGGCACTAAATCGGCGACGAAAGACGTCCAACAAAAAACTCAGCATCTAGGCGAAGTGGGGCAAGCGACACAACATGTTTTGCCAGATGGCACACATGTATTTATGGAGGATCACGACGTCGCATTTTTTCTTCGACCATGGCATAAAGAAAAGCTTGGCCCAGTTGAAGGAACCTCTTATTCAATTCTCCTCCCCGTCTGAGACTAAACTATGCACATTCTTTCGTTTGAAGATGCTAGCAAAGCGGGAACTCCGTACGCAGACTGCGTAGTTATTTTTCTTGGATTAGAAGTTCCAGAATCAGTCTCTATTGACCATGCCTATTTTATATGGACAGAAACCCACGTCCCCCCTACTACGACCCTTATAATTGGTCGCAAAGATAAGCTCCTGGAATTTCACAGCAAACACGTTTTACCCACCGGTCGATTGAAAGAACTGGATAGGCTATACGGATACCAGTGTACCAATAACGTAATTCTTGCCGGATTTGATTCCACGGGTACAGTTGCGACTATTTGCAACGGGGATGCGGAACCTCAGAACCTCACAAATATTTTCAATGACATCGTTCGAACCTATATTGAGCAAAGGTGCGATGATTCAGACGTCATAATTCCAGCACCTCCTGGAACATATTTTGATAAGCAATCTACAAGGCTATCGAGCCATTTCATTCGCGCTGAAGCCTTGCTTCACTCGACTGAGGCAATAGAAATGCTGGCTCTGCGTTTACTCCATCCGTTTCATGAATGGTGGAGCAAACTACCAAATAAAACTGCACAAGGCTTAACGATTTACATTGATACAATGTCAGTTTGGCCCATCGCTGAAAAGCTTCGACAGCTTCATGAGGTAGATAACCTTGATGCGACCACTCTACGAATTGAAAGCTTCAAATCATACGACGGCTTAGATAACTGGCATCCACTCCCACGTCCAGCATTTGTAATTATCTCAGCATCAACTTCCGGCGGGCTGGCGCAGCGAGTCAAGAAAAAGATATCTTCAACTAACACCGCCGTGTGGACTATGTTGGCGCTGGCGCCTGCAATACTCGCAGAACCCCTTCCCAATGAACATATTGCCCTTATACCGCGTAGCCTTACAGGTAGACCATCATTAAATGGACTCCGCTCAACTTTTGAGGTCGACGTAACGTCTCCGCCTCCTGGCACAGAAACCATCTGTATCGTTGGGGAGCGCTTCCTGAGCCAACCAGCCAAGCCTAAGCGTGTACGGTTGATTCATAAGAATCTTGACGCAGAGGCCAAGAGGACGTTGGCGAAAATCGCCAGGCAAGGGATTGTTAACGTTGGGCAAGGCCGATTTGACGCCAAGTCCCGTTGGGCACTTTCCTTCGATCTTTCTGCGTTAATTAAAAGTGCGTGTACTCCACAGGATGACAAAACAGATTCATTATTGAAGTCCTGGCTTCGAAATTACAGTTCTCCCTCTCCAGTAGCTGTTATATATCCATCTCCAGAAGGTCAGTCAGCGAAGTTAGTAACTAAGGCCGCGGAAGATCTCGCCGAGTACACTGCTGCGACACTTAAAGAATTTTCTCCAGGTGCGACGGTATTCATTTTGAGCAGCGCCGAGCTAGCACGTGCAAGCAAACCGCCTCCACATGATCTAGCATCTTGCAGCATAATCGTTGTATGCCCGGTTATCGGTAATGGTTTTATTCTCAAACAAATAAGTGCGCTACTGCGCAATAAACAGCCGACGGGACCTCGACTTTATCTGACTTTAGCTGCTTTGCCGGAGTCAGATGAACATTTAAAGCAACTCAAGCTAGATATAGCGTCGGTTAATTCCGATGACTCCCGTTACGAGTTTCGGTGTCAATATGCATTCTCTATTGGTAGATTAGACAAAGCTATCAATTGGAGAGCGGAGATAGACATTCTAGAGGAGCTTCAGCGACGTCTAACCACTGAAGGTAAGCCATCTTCGTGGATCAAATCGAGATTAAATTCCATTGAACAACTTCGTCCGCTAGACGGTGATGCGATATTTTTCCCATCAGCTCACGATAAACCACTACCACTTTCAACTGGCTTCCTCCTATGGGAGGGTAGCTTCGACATTCACGGTAATAACTTCGGCGCAGCGGTAATTTTATCGATTTCTGCACTCCTACAAGCAGCAAGAGTCGCAAAATCTAAATCCGACGACACGAGTCTCAGAACTGGATTATTCCAGCATGCACTTATCTGTCCGGAGTCTTTTACCAGGTTCAACGATCCGGTCATCCAAGCGGCGATCTTACGCGCTGCCTATCCTCCAGAGCTAAATTACAGCGTAAGCCCGCAGATGAGCTATGACATGGCTCGGTTGCTGCAGAAATGGATCCAGTACTACGCAGATCCGGCAGGCGCTGCTGCAGGGGAGTTTTTGCTTGCCATCGCCTTGGGGAAATTAAAGCTATGTGAAGATGATATACAAAGTGTCCTAGTTAGTGCGTCCAAATGTACGGGATGGCTCAAGAATCTTGCGGACATTGCGCAGTCACGCTTATATCCGACAACTAGTATTACTACACTTACGTAGATACCGGCTGGAAGCAATATCCACCTTATCTCGAAGTGTGACGTTGCACCCAAGCGATCACCTCCCGCACTTTGAAAAGAGCCTAAACACGCACGGTGCACAACCGATGGGGCGATTTGCGGATGGAGAGTGCCCTCCCCCTAGGAAAGCTAACCACATGAAACATGTTCTTGCTTCCCCCCGGAATAGACTAGAAAATTCTATACTTCGCTAATGTCCTTATCCGTAACAAACGGTGCAAATTTCTTGAGTAACACAAGCATTTCTTCCTCAATTGGGCTACCCATTTCCTGTGGCAATTGTCTCTCCAAGAGTGAGCGCAATGCTTCAAAAAGCACAAATATCGCAACAACAACGGTATCCTGGAATTGAACATAGCTTGGACCGAATTGAGCGTTAGCCGGTTCATTAGGATCACTTATGAATATATGATGTTCAATTGCAGTGATTGAAGGATGCGAATCTTGCGAAAGACGACGATAATATCGTGAATACCACCCACTGCGCTGGAGATCTTCGGCTAAATTCTGGAGATTAATGCCTGTAGGCTTAGTCTCCTTCACACCCTCCATTGCTCGCACAACGTCTGCTTTGACATCAGCCGAAAGAAATTCAGACTGCAGGACTTGTAGAGATTGTCTTAACCGGTAGGAGTCATTCGCTGAAAGCACAGCGTCAACATAACTAATCGGTGAAGCTCGGCCGCTCTTTAATTGAATATCTTCGCTGGCAGCCAAACAATGGAACATCGTTTCTAATGCACTTCGAGCCATTGTCCTCGACTGGGCTCGCATACCTCGACTTGCCATTAAAATTACAGCCTGGTAGTCCTGAACAAGCCTAGCGTAAAGTACGCCCGCCAAAAAATCAGAAAGCGAATTTAAAGGAAATGAGACTTGTGCAACTTTCATTGCAAGTTTATTGATATCGTAACTCAAACATTCTAGTTCAAGATCTAACTCGACCTCATCGGGCAACTTGCCATAAAAATCTTTAGATTTTTTAAGAGATATAAATATATTCGGTGATAAAAAACCATCGATCTTCATCGTCATCAACTCCAAATTAGTAGTTCGATCATACACCTCCCCTCGGACTTCTGTACATATCGCATAATCTGATCTAATGGCAATTAATTACGATCGCAACAATAAAGTCAGCCCACAAGCCTCTCCTTCATATAAAATTATCAAGGCAAAAACTTCCACTCCGTGACAACCCGAATTGACAAGGAAGGCTACAAACCGACTCTACTGCCTAAAATATGACAACCATAAGTGTATTAATAAATAGTCTTTCTCTATAGCCTGCGCTAGGTTCCAATCTCTTAAATATCAAGGTTGACGATGCAATTTGTCAGAAATGGCCCCTATATCCCCGAACGTCTATTGCAGGCGCACGAGGACGGTCGCGTTGTTTTTTTTTGCGGTGCCGGCGTATCTTACCCAGCACGTCTGCCAGGCTTCTCCGGGTTGGTTGACAAGCTCTATACGGACTTAGGAGCCGTCCCTGACATCGTACAAAAGGCTGCGATCAAAGCAGGCCAATACGATACTGCCGTTGGGCTGCTAGAAGCAGACATCGTGGGTGGTCGCGAAGCTGTTCGACGTGCACTGGCTAATATCTTAACTCCCGACCTTAGCGCTCCAAATGCGACAGCTACCCACGATGCCCTACTTACACTCGCCAGAAATCGCGAGGGACGCACACGGATCATTACCACCAACTTCGATCCTCTTTTCGAAGAAGTAATCGCAGCAAAGTCGCTGGCAATCGAGCGTTTCGAAGCGCCTCTACTACCGGTCCCCAAGAACCGTTGGGATGGTTTGGTATACCTCCACGGCCTGCTGACCGCATCGCCAACTGCAAGTAAACTAGATAGGCTAGTCATCTCCAGCGGCGATTTCGGCTTGGCTTATTTGATCGAACGTTGGGCTGCACGTTTTGTAAGCGAGCTGTTCCGCAACTACACCGTATGTTTCGTTGGTTACAGCATTAATGATCCTGTACTACGTTACATGATGGACGCACTTGCCGCCGATCGCTTACTTGGAGAGTCGCCACCGGAAATGTTCGCCTTCGGCAGCTATACCAAAGGTAAGGAAGAGGAACGCGCAAACGAGTGGCGGGCAAAGAACGTGACTCCAATCCTCTATCGGGAACACAATCGTCACGCCTATCTACATAAGACACTTCGGGCATGGGCGGATACATATCGTGATGGTGTACGTGGCAAGGAGCGAATCATCGTCGAATGCGCCATTGCTCGACCGTTGGTGAGCACCCAGCAAGACGACTTCGTCGGTCGTCTTTTATGGGCTCTTAGTGACCCTGGAGGGGAACCCGCCAAGCGCTTTGCCGAGTTAGATCCAGTGCCGTCGTTAGATTGGCTAGAGCCCCTGAGCGAAGACCGCTATCATCACGCCGACTTGGGACGCTTTGGAGTCCCACCTAAGGTAGCTGTGGATGACAAACTCGTCTTTAGCCTAACTTGCAGGCCGTCCCCATATCCATTGGCGCCACTGATGACGCTTGTCGATGCAAGCATTAGCAACAGCGGCTGGGACGAAGTGATGCGCCAATTAGCGCGCTGGCTCATGCGTCATCTCGGCGATCCAAACTTGCTGATTTGGCTTGTCAATCGGGGTGGACTACTTCGTGACAATTTGGTCTGGTCGATTGAGGACAGGTTGCAGGCGCTACACAAACTTGAAAAGGATGGAAACCTAGTCGAGTTGGCCCGTCTGCGCAAGAATGCACCTCAAGCTATTCCAGGCCCGTTGATGCTTACTCTCTGGAGGCTGCTACTGACTAAGCGCGTAAAAACTCGTGCACGAAATTTGGATCTTCGTCGGTGGGGAGAGCGCTTAAAGCGAGACGGTTTCACACCTGCCGTTCGCTTGGAGTTAAGAGAGATGTTGACTCCGCGCGTATCAGTACGGCCCCCATTCCGCTGGCGTCCCGAACATGCAGCAAACATTGAACCAAAGCAAATTAGAGATATGGTGGAATGGGAAATAGTACTTTCAGCCGATCATGTCCATTCCAGTCTAAGCAATTTAACAAAGCACGAACATTGGACCACTTCTTTACCGCACCTCCTTTCTGACTTCAGCATGCTGCTATTGGACGCACTTGAACTTATGAGTGAACTCGGCGGCGCTGGGAACTGGCACGATCTTTCTTATGTGCATCAACCGTCAATCAGCAAACATCCACAGAACAGGGAGTTCCATGATTGGACAGCCTTGATCGACCTGACGCGAGACGCCTGGCTTGCCAAAGCAATACAATCACCAGACCATGCGGCACTTACAGCAGAAACATGGTGGCACAGTAAGTATCCGTTGTTCCGACGCCTGGCATTTTTTGCTGCAGCCCAGGGTGAAATAATTCCTCGCCGCCGTGCGCTTGACTGGCTATTAGCAGATGAGCAGTTTTGGCTGTGGTCAGTAGAAACTGAACGCGAAGTGTCACGTCTGCTGGTTGAACTTGCACCGCAACTTGATGCGCAAATGCTGGATGAACTTGAGCGAGTCATCCTCGCTGGCCCTCCGCGCACCATGTTCAATGACGACATCGACCAAGCGCGCTGGACTCAAATCGTAAATAGAAAGGTTTGGTTACGGTTAGCAAAGATTGGGGAGACTGACGCAGTTTGGGGTATCGCAGGCAAAGAACGATTGGATTCCCTGTCATCTCAGAACCCTGACTGGAAGCTCGCAGTAGATCAGCGCGACGAATTTCCTGTTTGGATGAGCGATGGTGAGGAATGGAGCAACTTCGTCACTACCCCTCGTCGCCGTCGCGAACTAATTGAGTGGATCAAGCAGCAACCAACTAGAGATCCGCATCAGGAGGACGACTGGCAGCAACGTTGCCGCGACAACTTTTCCACTACGGCCTGTGCACTATTTGCCCTCGCCGAGGAAGGCTATTGGCCTACCTCCTACTGGACGGATGCATTGCATGCATGGACGGAGGAAAAACTTGTTCACCGGTCTTGGCGCTATATGGCGCCGGTATTGACCAATGCGACTGACAAGGTACTACTAGTACTCGCAAGAAGTTTAAGCTGGTGGCTGCAATCGATCGCCAAGACTTTCAAATCTCATGAAACTCAGTTTTTCTCACTAACGTCCCGAATTCTTAATTTGGACCATGCAGATGACTTTGATAGCAAAGAGCCGGTCATGCAAGCCATCAATCATCCAGTTGGCCAAGTGACAGAGGCACTGCTTCGCTGGTGGTACCGACATTCTCCAGAAGATGGCGAAGGCCTGTCAGAAAGGATTCGTGACTCCTTCACCCAGCTATGCGCTATACGAGTAACGAAGTTTCGGCACGGCCGCGTTTTGCTTGCCGCGCATGTAATAGCTTTGTTCCGAGTAGACCAAAATTGGACAGAGCAACATCTCTTGCCGGTTTTCGACTGGCAGATCTCCAGCGTTGAGGCGAATGGGGCTTGGGAAGGGTTTTTATGGTCTCCACGGCTCTATAGGCCATTGATGGAAGTTCTTAAGCCTGCCTTCCTTCACACTGCAGATCACTATGCAGTAGCTTGGCGCTCACGGTGAAAAATTTGCGTCGCTTCTGACTTACGCTGCCCTAGAGCCAAGCGATACATTCACCTTAGGCGAACTAGCAGGCGCTACCCGCGCTCTGCCCCCAACGGGGCTTCGCGAAGCAGCGCAGACGCTGATACGAGCGACGGAGGCGGCGGGTGACCAACGTACAGACTATTGGCGCAACAGGGTTGTTCCCTATTTCCGCTCCGTCTGGCCCAAGACCAAGAATAACATCTCCCCCGCAATTGCTGAAAGCTTGGGGCGATTATGCGTGGCAGCACAAGATGCGTTTCCCGAGGCTCTGGATTTGCTGCAACCTTGGTTAAAACCACTGAACGACGGTGACTATCTTATACATCAGCTGCACCAAACAAAACTTTGCAGTAAATTCCCTCAAGAGACGTTGAGCTTCCTGAGCCTCCTAATCGGTGACCAAATCCAGTGGCCTCCTTTCGATCTTGGCCAATGCTTGGAAGCGATCCGCGTGGCAGAACCAGAGTTGATAAATGACCAGCGATTTGAAAAGTTAACTACTTACCTTCGCAAACATGGAAATTTATGAGCTTGAAAGGAAATTAGCCGGGCATTATAAGAAGTCTGGCCAGCAGCAGAGGTAGCAATTGCCCATCAATAAGAAATACAAACTTATCAACATGCAACATTCGTTGGGTTAGTCTTATAGGTAAAGGTCGATAAAAAACAAAATCTGAAGAGGCTCGACCGGCCTGCCAATGGCGAGAATTTGCCATTTAAGGAGCCAAGTGCATGATTTTTTGTATTTCTGGATTCCGGCAGTCGGCACCAGCAATATCCAGCAAAAAGCCCAGCCCCTACCGGCTGGGCTTTTTGCTTTTTGTCTGGAGGGGCGGCATCAAGCGCCAAATCGGGCTGGCGAGAACGGTTGCGCGTCCGTGTAAGGTGCGCGGTTCTCGATCAGGTCGGCCAGCAAGCGAGCACTGGCCGGCCCTAGCGTGAAGCCCTGATGCCCATGGCCGAAATTGAACCATAGGCCTTTGTGCAACGGGGCTCGGCCGATCACCGGTTTCATGTCGGCGCAACAAGGTCTGCTCCCTAGCCAGGGATCGGCCTCCACCGGCTCGCCCAGCGCCAGCAAGCCTCGCGCTTCCACTTCCGCGCCGGTCAGCTGGTGCGGGGTCGGACGGGCGTCCTGATGGGCGATTTCTGCGCCGGTGGTCAGGCGCAGGCCGCGTCGTTGCGGCGACAGCACGTAGCCGCGCTCGGCATCCAGCATCGGCAACTTGACGCTGGCGCCGCCGGTGTAATGCCGGTGATAGCCGCGTTTGACAAACAGCGGCAGCCGATAGCCTAAGCGACGCGTCAACTGCGCGGCCCACGGGCCCAGCGCAACCACCGCGTGTGCCGCGTCTACTGTCCCTTGCACAGTGTCGACTCGCCAGCCAGAGGCGGTTGCGCGCAGGCTCTCCGCATTCCCGACGAGCAGACGCCCGCCCTGCTGCTGAAACAGCCGCGCATACCGCTCCACCAACTCGCCGGGATCGCTGACGCTCCAGGAGTCCAGCCAGTGCACCGCACCAGCCAGCGCGATGCGGAATGCCGGCTCGGCTGCGGACAGCGCGTCGCCATCCATCGGCGCAAACACGATCCCGTACTCGCGCTGCAGGCGCTCCGAATAAATCACTGCCTGGTCGAACGCCTGCGGCGTGCGATAGACCAGGCGCAGGCCATCCTTGCGCACCAGATCCTGCGCGTCGGCCAACGCCATGTAGCGCTCATGCTCACTGGTCGCGTGCGCGATCAGGCTGGCGTACTCGCGGCTGATTTGCCGATGCCGATCCGGCGCCGATGCGCGCCAGTATCTAAACAACTGCGGCACCGCCGACCACAATCCACCGACGTGGTAATGCACGTCCAGCGAACGCCGCAGCGCGACCGACAGCAAAGTCCCTATATCGCGCGGCATGCCATACGGTTCCACCGCCTCGCGCTGGATCACGCCGGCGTTGCCGTACGAGGTTTCCTGTCCAGGTGCGCGCCGGTCCACCAGCGTGACCGCATGACCGCGCAGCGTCAGTTCCAGCGCCGCACTGACGCCGACCATGCCGGCGCCCAACACCAATATCTCCTGTGCCATCGGCCGCGCTCAGCTTGGGGTAGGCTCGGCCGCGACCACCGTCAGCTCGACGCGCGCCGACGGCACAACCAACGCGGCCACGACCGTGGTACGCGTCGGAAAGGGAGCACTGAAATGCCGGCGATAGATCTCGTTGAATGAGGCGAAGTCTTCTTGATGGCTCAGGTACACCGTCACTTGCACCACGTCCGCCAAGGTCAGGCCAGCGTCCGCCAGCGTGACGCCGATGCGCTGCAAGGTCAGCTCGGTTTGTGCCGAGATTCCCTCGGGGATGGAACCGTCCGCGTTCAGCGGCAACTCGCCGGACAGGAACACCAGACCGCCCGCACGCCGGATCCTGGAAAACGGCAGGCTTGTATTTAACGACATGGAAAACTCCTTTGGTTTGAAAGGTATTTCATTACATCACAGTGCGCAGTGTCCACAGCTCCGGGAACAGCACCACGTCAAGCATCTTGCGCAGATAGGAAACGCCCGAAGTGCCGCCCGTGCCGCGCTTGAAACCAATCACGCGTTCAACCGTGCTGACGTGACGGAAGCGCCACAGCCGGAATGCCTCTTCGACATCCACCAGCGCCTCGGCCAGTTGGTACAGATCCCAGTGCCGCTCGGGACTACGATACACCTCCAGCCAGGCCTGTTCGACAGCCGGGCTCGCCACATGAGGCTCGGTCCAGTCGCGCTGCGTATGCTCGGCGGGAATGGCGAAGCCACGGCGTTCGAGCAGCAGCAAGGCCTCGTCGTAGAGCGATGGTTGACGGTAGGTCAGCTCGACGTCGAGCAGGCGGCCGGCGTGATGCGCGTGCGGCTTGAGCATCGCGGCATTCTTGTTCCCCAATAAAAACTCCACGCAACGATACTGCCAACTCTGGAAGCCTGAGCTGTTCGACAGATAGGGCCGGATGGCGCTGTACTCGGGTGGCGTCAGCGTCGCCAGCACATTCCACGCATCCACCAGTTGCCGCAGAATTTGACGCACGCGGGCCAGCATCTTGAACGCGCTATCGAGCTCGTTGTTCGCCACGCAGCCTATGGCCGCCTGCAACTCGTGCAGCAACAGCTTCATCCATAGCTCGCTGGTCTGGTGCTGGATGATGAACAACAGCTCGTTGTGATCCGGCGACAAGGGACGCTGCGCGTCCAGCAACTGATCCAGATGCAGATAATCCGAGTAGCTCATCTCCCTGGAGAAATCGAGCCGGGCCCGCTCCTCGTGCACGATGCGTTCTGTCGCCCTCATGTCACCACCTCGCGCTGCTGGAAGCGCGCCTCGTGCGCGGCGCCGGACGACAGCACCTGCTCCAGCCTGTCGACCGCATCCCACACGTCGACAAAGCGCGTGTACAGCGGCGTAAAGCCGAAGCGCAAAATATCGGGCGCGCGAAAATCGCCGATGACATCGCGCGCGATCAACGCCTGCATGATGGCGTAGGCATCGGTGGGGTGCGACAGGCAAACCTGGCTGCCGCGCAAATGCACCGTGCGCGGCGTCGCCAACGCCAGGCCATGTCCAGCGCAACGTTGATCGATGAGCTCGATAAACAGCTGCGTCAAGGCGAGCGACTTGGCGCGCAGCGCCTGCATATCGCCGGCCGCCAGCAATGTGTCGACGCCGCACTCCAGCGCCGCCATGCCCAGTACGGCGGGCGTGCCGCACAGGTAACGCCCCACGCCAGGCGCCGGCGTGTAAGTCGGCGTGAACTGGAACGGCGCCGCATGGCCGAACCATCCCGACAGCGGCTGACTGCAACGCCCCGCGTGGCGCGGATGGACCCACACGAAGGCCGGCGCGCCGGGGCCGCCATTCAAATATTTGTAGCCGCAGCCGACCGCGAAATCGGCGTCGTCGCGATGCAGGTCCAGCGGCACCGCGCCCGCCGAATGCGCCAGATCCCACAACACCAGCGTGCCCTGTGCATGGGCGCGGCGGTTGAGCTCCGCCATGTCATGCATGCGGCCGGTGCGATAGTTGACGTGGGTAAGCATCAGCACCGCCACCTCGCCATCGTCCAGCAGCGGCCCCAACTGCTCGACGGCGTCGACCAGCAACAGCGTGCAGCCCTGCTCGCGGGCCAGGCTGTCGGCGATGTACAAGTCGGTGGGAAAATTATCCCGCTCCGAGACGATCAGGCGGCGACCCGGATGATCCTGCCTGGCGATGGAGAGCGCGGCATGCAGCGTCTTGAAGACGTTCACGCTGGTCGAGTCCGCCACTACCAGTTCGCCGGCCCCGGCGCCAACCAGGCGCGCGATCTTGTCGCCCACGCGACGCGGCAGGTCGACCCAGCCTGCCTTGTTCCAGCTGCGTATCAAGCCTTGCCCCCATTCACCGCGCACGACCTGGCTCACGCGCTCCGGCGTGGCGCGGGGTAACGCGCCCAGCGAATTGCCATCGAGGTAGATCAGTCCAGGCGGCAAATCGAACAGCGCCCGATGGCTGGCCAGCGCATCGTCGCGGTCCCATGCCTGCGCCTGTTCCCGCGTCGTCATTGCAGAGGCGGCGCTCATGCTAGCTCCGGCGCCGGGTTCTCGACCGCGGGAAAATAGTCGCGGCCGCGCGTCCGGTACGGCAGATGGGCGAAATCCATCGACAGCGCCGCACCGGTTTCAACGATGTGGCAGTCGGTCGACAGCGCCTGGAATTCCGCGTAGTAGTGATGGCTGGATTTGACCGCGATCACCTGCGCCTCGTGCAGCGGCACGCCCAGTCCGGTGAACGCGCTCGGCGACAGGGTTTGCTGGCGCCGACTGATCAGCACGATGTCCGTGGCGCCGGCGCGCACCCATGCCGCCCGTCCCAGCGGGTCGCTCATGCCGGCGGTCTGTTGTGTATGGCGCTCGGCGGTCGCCCGCACCACGACTTCCACTTCCAGTGGTTGGCCCGATACAGGGCCAGCCTTGCCGCCTATGCGCAAATGCAAGCGCGCGCCCACCCCGGCCGCGTGGCACAGCTCGACCGCCTCGGGATCCCACAACATGCCCACCGCGCTGCGCAGCTCGGGCCGTTGCAGCAGGGCCGCCAGCAGCACCGTATGGTCGCACGGCGCGCCGCCGCCCGGATTGTCGCCCGCATCGGCCACGATCAACGGCGCCGCGCCTGCGGGCAATGCCGCCAGCGCCTGATCAATGCTCTGCAGGGTAGGCCGCAACGCGTGACGCAAGCGATAGAAGCGCTGCGCCAGCTCCTGGGCCACGCTGGCGGCCAGCGAGCGGTCGCCGTCGGCCACCACCAGCACCTTGCTGCCGGCGTCGGCCACATCGCCCCACGGGAAGCCATGCACCAGGCTGGCCGACAGGACGCCGGGGCGGCGCTCGGCCTCGTACAGGGCGGCGACCAGTCCACGCATCGGTTCCGACGTGGTGGGATAGAAACCAACCATGCGGCAATCGACCACGGCCATGACGGGCTTGGTCGCGCCGCTGGCGGCAGCGCGGCACAGTTCGAACAACTCAATCGCCCGCTGCTCGAAATCGGTATGCGGATACTCGCGCATCAGCACGATCGCATCGGCGTGCGTCGTCATGGCGGCGCTGAGATGGCAGTGCGGATCCAGCTCGACCCCGATCACGCAGCCGGCGCCGACGACCTCGCGCACCGCGCGCAACAAGTCGCCTTCGCAATCGTCCACGCCTTCGGCCGCCATGGCGCCGTGCAAGAACAGCAGCGCCATGTCCAGCGGCATCGCCTGCCGCACCCGCTCGACGAGTTCGTCGCGCAACTGGGCATACGTGGCCGCGGGCACGCGGCCGGCCGGTTGCGCCATCGCGTACAAGCCCTCGTGCAATTCGTCGCCGTAATGCTGCGCCAGACGGCGCCATTGGCCGCCGATCGCGCCGGTCTCGGTCAAGGCGGCGGACGTGATGGGGCCGCGCACGATGCCGAGCTCCTCGAACGCCGCCATCGTGGTGGGAAAAGTGGAAAAGGTGTTGGTCTCTGTGACCAGCGCGGAGGTGAAGATTTTCATTGAACAGCTTCCTTATGCCAGAACGCGCGCAGGCGCGAAGTCAGTAACAACAGCATCAGCAGCGCGGCGACCAGCGGCAACACCGGCGCGCCGATCCACACCACCACCAGGCGCGACAGCGCCGCAGGCGGTGCGTCCACGCCGAGTCCGCCGACCCAGTCCAGGCCGAATCCAACCACGATGCCGCCCAGGGACTGGCCCAGTTTTTCCGCCGAAAACAATATGCCCAGATACATGCCCAGGCTCTCGCCCTCGCCCGAGGATTTGGTGGCGGCTTCCATCGCCAGCGTCGAGATCAGCACGGTCAGCACGCCGAACGCCAGCCCGAACACGACCGAGGCGGCGATCATTTGCCCGTTGCCGCGCGCCACGGCCGTCAGCCACGACACCCCGGCCAACGCCACCAGCAGGGCGCCGCCCAGCGCCGTCTGCGGCGGCGCGCGCCGCGTCAGCCACGGCGCCGCTGTCACACCGGCCAGCACCGACAAGAAGATCGGTGTCAGCAGCAACGACAGATTGTCCGGCTGCGCCCGCAACAGGTGCTGGTTGGCGTAAGGCAGGGCCGCGAACAGCGCCGTGCTGCTGGCGCCCAGCAAGATCAGCAGCATCACGACGCAATAAAAGGCGCGGTTGCGCAGCGTGCGCCGCAGCGCCGGCAGCAGGGACGGCGACGCTTCCGCGCTGGCGCCATCGCGCATCGGTACGCGACGCACCACCAGCCAGCAGGCGCCGCTGGCGGCAATCGAGGCCAGGCCCAGCACCAGCGCCATGCCCAGGTAGCCGCCATGGAAGGTCTTGAAGCCCGACACCAGCTGTGGCGCCAGCACCGACACCGCCAGCCCCGCCACCGTCTGCCCCAGCGCGCGCGCCGACATCAGCGTGCTGCGGCCCGCCATGTCGGCGGCGATGTCGCTGGCGATGGCGGTGTGGGCAACGGCGAACACCGTCAGCATCAGCGATTGCAGCACCAGCAGCACGCCAAACGCCGCCACCCGCAACGGCAGCGCCAGGTCGGTCATCGGCAGGAACATCAACACGCTCAGCACCGGCAACACACACGCGATCAGCATGAGCAGCAGGCTGCGGCTGCCCAGTGCGCGCGCCCAGGCATCGGCGCGCCGGCCCAGCCAGGGGTCGAGCAACAGGTCGGCGAACTTCGGCAGCGCCAGCAGCACGCCGGCGACGCCGGCCGGCACCTGGGCGTACTCGGTCAGGTAGTACAGAAACAGCAGCGGCACCACGCCGGAGGCCAGCGTCGCGCCGAGCGGGCCGGCGCCGAAGCCGGCCGCCATCAGGCGCGCAGGCGGACGCGGCTCAGTCATGGACGCGCCCCTCGGCCAGGTTCAGGCCGCGGGTGCGCGCGGTATCCAGCACCAGCCGGCGGCGTTCGCCCGCCGCGCCGTCCAGGCGCAGCGTGCCCGCCAGCGGCACCGCCGGATCATCGCAGCTGAGCAGGCAGACATCGGCCAGCAGCGGCTCCAGCTTGTAACTGTTGCGGCCGTAGAGGCCGGCGATCCGCATGCTGCCCGGTTCGGACTTGATCACGATGTCGGCGCCCAGTTCCGTGCTGACCCAGTTGCCCGCGAACGGCGCCAGCGTCAACGCGGCCCGGTCCTCGGCAACCACGCGTTCGCAGCGCATGCGCTGTCCCTGCTGGGTGACGTCGATGGCGTGGACCTTGCCTTCCGCGTCGCGCAGCGCCGTCACTTCCAGCACAATCACCGACAGCAGATTGATGTGCAAGGTATCGCCGCTGCCCTGCTGCAGCGGCAGCGGCATGCCGAAGTCCTTCAGGCACAGCACGCCGTCCTGCAGCACGATGGCAAAGTGGCGGCCGCTGGCGCGGCAGTAGTAGTCGCCGCCGTAGCTGTCGATCAAGGCCGGATCGGCCGGCGCCGCGGCCGCCTCCAGCGTCTCGTCCAGCAAGGCCGCCAGCAACTGCTCCGCCAGCGCCGGGGCCGCCTTGTCGCTGCGGTTGGTGATGACCACGATCTGGATGTCGTGCTCCGGCGCCGCCAGCATCTGGCAGCTGCCGCCGACCACGCCGCCGGCGTGGTGCACCAGCGTCACGCCGCGCCACTGCTCGCGGATCAGGCCGAAGCCGTAGGGGGTGACATGGCCATTGTTGAGTTCGGTTGGCGCCAGCATTTCCATCGACAGCGCGGCCGGCCATAAGGTCGGCGCCAGCAGGTGCGCCAGCCAGCGCTGCATGTCGTCCAGCGTGGAGGCGACGCCACCCTCGCCCAGGATCACCGAGGGGAAGATGCCCTTGCCGAAGCTGCCGTCCGGCCGCGCGATGTGGGTGGCCGCGCTGCCCGGCAGCGGATCGAGATCGCTGCTCCACAGCGAGGTATCGTGCATGCCCAGCGGTTCGAACAGGTGCTCGGCCATGGCTTGCGCCAGCGGCATGTCGAGCACCCGTTCGATGACCATCGACAGCATGCGATAGCCGCCGTTGTTGTAGATGAACTGGGCCCCGGCGGCGAAGTTGTCGTCGTGCTGGCGGCACTGGTAGTCGAACGCCGCCTCGCCCGGCGCCAGCACCATGCCATTCGACAGCAGCGACAGGTCGAGGTAGTCGCGGGTGCCGCCGGTGTGGTTCATGAATTGCCGCAGCGTGCGCCGGCCCTGGGATGGCGGCAGTTCCGGCAACCAGCGCGACACCGGCTCGTCGATCGACAACTTGCCCTGGTCGCGCAGCAGCAGCGCCAGCGTGCAAGCCAGATGCTTGGTGGTCGAGCCGATCCGCATCTTGGTCGACGGCGTGTTGACCAGGCCCGATTCCAGGCTGGCCAGCCCAAAGCCGCCGCGCAGCAGCGATTTGCCGCCGCGCCGCACGCTGACGATGGCGCCAGGTGCACCGGCGCCAGCGCCGGCGAAGTCGTTCATCACAGCTGCCAGTTTTTCGATTTCAGTGTTAGCCATTGCATACTCTTTCAAAGTAAAATAAATAATCATTCATTTTTAATGTCAGCCATGCCCAAAAGAGATGAGCGCCATATGGCCTCGATGCGCAAACAGATACTCACTGCGGCCCAGATCGTCTTCGAGAAAAAGGGCGTGCACGCGGCTACGATGAGCGACGTCAGCACCCAGGCCGGCCTGTCGGTCGGCTCCCTGTACGTCCACTTCCGTTCCAAGGAAGAGGTGCTGCTGCAGCTGATCGACTCCGGCGTCAACGGCGAGCCGTTCGACGCCTGCACCACGGCGGGCGAACTGCTCGGTCTGGTCGAGGCCATCCTGCAGGCGCTGGAGGCGCCGGGTTCCGCCAGCCAGGCGGCGTGCACCGCGCTGGAAGTGGCCGCCATCGCCCGCCGCAACGCCGAGGTGCAGGCGGTGGTGGTGCGCAACTTCGCGCGCCTGCGTGACGCAGTGCTGGGGGCAACGGCGCGCGTCGCCAGCGGCGGCGGCACGCTCGATGTGCAGACCGTCGGCGAGGCGCTGCTGTCCCTGCTGCTGTCGGCGCAGGCGCAGATGCTGATCGGCGTCCCCACCTGCACCGACGCCAAGCTGAAGGTGGCGCGCCTGTTGATCACGCAACTGCATGGGGCACCGGTACGGGTGAAGCGCTATACGGCGCCGCTGCGGCCGACAGGCTCGGACTGAAAGCCGACTCGGCGTAGCTGATGCAGCCGCCGTGATACAGCGCGGCCGGCGTGGTGTCGCCGGCCATGAACAGGGGCGCGTCGAGATCGACCAGATCGGCGCCCTGGGCCGCGATAAACGCCGGCAGCAGCGCCATCGAACGGCCGCCCATGCAACCGATCATCACGCGCAGGCCGCGCCGCCGCGCTTCGGCCGCCAGCGCCAGTGCCTCGCTCAGTCCTCCGCATTTGTCGAGCTTGATGTTGGCCACCTGGTAGCGCGCCTGGACGCGATCCAGATCGGCCATGGTTTGCAGGGATTCGTCGGCGGCCAGCGGGATCGGCGCGCGCATCCGCTCCAGCGCGCTGTCGGCGTTGGCGGGCAATGGCTGTTCGATCAGCTCCACGCCGTTATCGACCAGCACCGCCATCATGCGGTCGAGATGTTCGAGCGACCAGCCTTCATTGGCATCGATGGACAGCCTGACATCCGGCCGCACCTTCCTGACGGCGATCACGCGGGCCGCGTCCTGGTCGCCGCCATCGAGCTTCAGCTTGAGCGCCCGGGCAGACGGCAGCGCCAGCGCCGCCTGCGCCATCTGCTGCGGCTCGGCGACGCCCAGCGTGACCATCGTCACCAGCGGCCGCACGCGGGCAAGAAACGCTTGCCGGTAGGTCGGCTCGCCGCGCGCGGCGGCGGTCAACTGCCAGCAGGCCCAGTCCAGCGCATTGCGCGCGCCGCCCGGCGCCATCCGGCGCACCGCTCCCCAGACGCCCAGCAAGTCGGCGGGCAGGTCCGGCAGCAATGTCTCGATCTCGCGCCGCATGCTGGCGCCGCTTTCGCCCCGGTAAAAAACACCCGCCGCTTCGGCATGCGCCACGTTCGGCCCATCGTGTACCGCTATGCGCAGCACGGATTGACCGGTGAGGGTGCGGCCGGCTATCCGCAGCGGCTGCTTGAACAATACCTCGTCGATAAAAGTTTCGATCTGCATGGTGGTATGAACTCCGTATCTCACTTGAAGGACTTGCTGAGTTGCAGGCCGAAGGTACGCGGCGCGATCAGATTGATCCGGCCCGGGCCGCCCAGCGAACTCAGGGTGGTATCGGCCGCGGTCTGGCCGCGCCGGTCGCCCAGGTTGCGGATGAACAGCGACAACGCGAATTGTTCGAACTCGATGCCGCCGCGCAGATCGATGGTGGCGTAGCCGGGCATGCGATACAGCGGCGTGCCGGGCGCGGCGGAGAAGGTGTTGAAGCGCTCGCCGGTGTAGCGCGCGGTGGCGCCCACATAGGCGTCGCGGCCGCCGAGCTGGAATTCGCGGTCGGCTTGCAACGCGGTCGACACACGGGCAGTGTCGGGCAAGCGTTCGCCGGCCTTGCCGCCCAGATCCGGGCTGGCGTCGAGCAGCTTGGCGTCGATGACGCTGAGCGCGGAGGACAGCCGCCATCCGCTGATAGGCGCGCTGCGCAAGGTCCACTCCAGCCCCCTTGAGCGGGCACTGCCGGCGTTGCTGATGCCGCCGAAACCGCCGCCACCGCTGAACACCTGCATGTTTTTCCAGTTGATCTGGTACAGCGCCAGTTCCGATGCCAGCAGGTTCGGCAGCAAGTCGCCCTTCCAGCCCAGCTCGTAACTCCACAGGCTGTCGGAGCGGAAGGCGGGCTTGTTCAAGGGCTCGCCGGTCAGCGGATTGCGGATCACGGGCAAGGGGCCGCCCGGGCGGTAGCCGCTGGCCACCCGCGCGTACAGGGCCTGTCTGGCGGCGGGCCGCCAGCGGCCGGTGAGCAGCCAGGTGGTCACGCCTTCGGACGAATCGGCCGCCGGCTGCGACGCCGGTGCGAACATCCCGCTGAGCTGATTGTCGAGATGCTGGCGGTTCTGGCTGCGGCGCACACCCAGTGACAGGTCGGTCTGCTGGCTGGTGTAGTACGTGCCGGTGCCGAACAGCGCCGCTTCGCGGAAGGTGGAGGGAAACGTGGCGTCGAGCAGCAGCGGCGCGATAGGCTGACGCGCTGCATTCAATGGATCCATGTGCTGATTCTTGGAGCCATCCTCGCTGGTGTAGAAGGCTCCGGCCAGCCACTCGAATATCTTGCTGCGCGGTGAAGTCAGGCGCACTTCCTGGGTCAGCTTGCGGTTGTAGAACGAATAGTCCAGGGCGTAGCCGGCGGCGTTGATGCCGGCCGCGCCCAGCAACGGCACATAGAAGGCCGATGGGTCCATCCGGCCATGGTTGGTGGAACGTTGCCAGCCGCTGATGACGTCCAGCGTGGCCCATTTCAGGTCGGCCTTGATCGCCATCGAAACAAGATCGTTGCCCACGTCGACCGGCTCGGAGATAAAGCGCCGCATGGTATCCGGGCCATCGACCGGCTGCATCGTAGCCAGGCTCATGTCCTCGGCAGTAGAGCCGTCGTGGCGCTGGCGTTGGCTTAAGGCGGTGACGCGCAGCGACAGATCTTTATTCGGGGTGAGCAGGAAGGCGAGCCGCCCGCCTGACGTGGTCGAGCCATCGGCCGCGCCGCCAGGATGATTCAAGTCACGGATGAAACCGCCGTCTGCGCGCTGGTAGAGCGTGGCGCGCAGCGCGGCCACGCCTGGTTGGAGTGGCGTGTTGACCACGGCGCGCAACACGTGGCCGGATTCCCCGCCCTGCTTGCGTGACAGCTCGCCCGTGGTTGCCACGCTGAACTCGCCGGTGTCGGGTTCGACCGCGGCATACTTGATCAAGCCACCCATCGCGCCCGCGCCGTACAGCGTGCCTTGCGGTCCGCGCAGCACCTCCACATTGGCCAGGTCGAACAGGCCCAGATCGAGTGCGCTGGAGCCGCCGCCCGCATACGCGGAGCTGGAGCCGAACGGCACATCGTCGATATACATGCTGACCGTGGCGCCGACCTGCGAGCCGGTGGTGACGCCGCGCATGGTGATCTGACTCTGGCCCGTGGCGCCGCCCGCCTGGTTGAGATTAACACCCGGCAGCAGTGCAGCCAGGTCGCCCAGGGACTGATAGCCGCCCCGCTCCAGCGCCTCGCCTTTGACCACGTCCACGCTCAGCGGCACTTCCCGCGCCGGTTCGCGGCGGCGCTGCGCGGTGATGGTCACAACCTCGGTCGGCTCGCCGGCGGTGCTCGCCGCCGGCGCGGTGACAGCCTCGGAGGCAGGTGGCTCGGCCCAGACGGCAATCGGCAGCGTGCCACACGCCACCGCCAGGGGGAGATATGTCAGTTTCAATTTCGAGCCAGAACCACGGTCACACGTACGCATCGTTGTCTCCATAATGAATGAACATTCGTTTTTTTTGCGATTATGCGCGTGTTATTGCGGGCAGTGCAAGCGATATTTGCTTACCCGGATCGGTACCTGTTGTGCGTGGAAACATCTGACGGCCGGTTCGAAAACAACGGAAAAGGACAGGTAACGCGCTACAACCTGGCGTATATTAATCACGACTTGTATCAGCGGGACAACGGCAGAGTGATCGGTTACGACAACGCCCATGGCGTCCATCATCGGCATCGAATGGGTGTCGTGGAGCCTGTGGAATTTACGAACTTCGACGATATTGATGCGCGTTTCCAGCAAGACTGGCAAGCGCTATTGGGGAAGAAATGAATACCGTGATTCTCAATCTTGCAAACGACGATGACTTCTTTCGGCACGGAAGGCGAATTGCCCAATTAGCCGATCAACAGAAAGAACTGTGCGCAGAAAACACTGTCAGCTTCGAAGACCCTGCCGACCTGCTCAAGTTACTGACGTCCCACCGCCTGGCGCTACTCCGCACCATCAAAGATTACCCCGGACCGATAGCCGCTATTGCAGAGCGTCTAGGACGTACCCCAGATACCGTACAGCGCGATGTTAACGAATTGGAAATTCTCGGTTTGGCCCACGTGGCGCAGCAAGTAGTCCGCTTGACAGCCGAGCACATCAAACTGGAAGCCGTACTGGTCTGATCCAAAAACCACACTTGAATATGCGTAAATATTCCTCCCGCGCGCAGCGCCGCAGGCACGGCATCGCGCTACACTAGCCGCTCGCCCACCTGCCTGAGGAATCGAGACATGACACGCAAAACCGCTGCCGATTTTGACCCGGAAGTATTGAAGCTGTTCGACCAGTACGTACATGGCGGCATCTCGCGCCGTGATTTCCTGTCGTCGTCGGCACGCTATGCGGTGGGCGGCACCACGGCCGCCGGCCTACTCGCCACGCTCAGCCCCAGCTTCGCCGCCCCGGTCGTCAACGCGGACGACCGCCGCATCAAGGCCCGCTTCGTCGAGCTGCCTTCGCCGCAGGGCAACGGCACGGTGCGCGGCTACCTGGTCTCGCCCGCCGACGCCAAGGGCAAGCTGCCACTGGTGCTGGTGGTGCACGAAAATCGCGGCCTGAATCCGCACATCGAAGACATCGCCCGCCGCCTGGCGCTGGACGGTTTCATCGCCTTCGCGCCGGACGCCTTGTTCACGCTGGGCGGCTACCCTGGCGACGAGGACAAGGCGCGCGCCCTGTTCGCCAAGCTGGACCAGCCCAAGACGCGTGCCGATTTCGTCGCCGCCGCACGCTGGCTGCAACAGCAAGCGGAAGGCAATGGCAAGCTGGGCGTGGTCGGTTTCTGCTTCGGTGGAGGGATTTCCAACTACCTCGCCACGCAGTTGCCGGAACTGGCGGCGGCCGTGCCTTTCTACGGCGGGCAACCGGCGGCGGCGGACGTGGCGCGCATCAAGGCCCACCTGCTGATCCACGACGCCGGCAACGACGAACGCATCCGCGCAGGCTGGCCCGCCTACGAGCAGGCGCTGAAGGACGCCGGGGCGACCTATCAGTACCATGTGTATCCGGGCGTGGAACACGGCTTCAACAACGACACCACGCCGCGCTACGACGCCGCCGCCGCCAAGCTGGCCTGGCAGCGCACGACCGACTTCTTCCGCGCACGGCTGGCTTGAGCCTGCGGCCTATTGATATTTGGCCGCCAGCCGCTGCCACTCGGGATCGTCCTTGAGCTGCCGGATCACGGGGGCGATCTTGTCATACACCGCCGCCTTGGCGCGCGGCACCAGGAAGCGGCGCTCGGTGGCGCGGGACGGCAGTTCGTGCAGCTGGAATTTGTCGGCCGCCACCGCGTGCACCTTCATGTAGTAGCGCGCGATCGACTCGGCGACCATCACGCTGTCCACCCGCCCGAGCCGCAGTTTTTCCAGGTTGTTGTCGTCGCTGATGGCGTCGCTGCGGACCAGGCCCTGCTGGCGTATCCACGCTTCCAGGTCGGGATAGCTGTAGCCCAGCGCCATGCCGACCGTGTGGCCGCTCAGCGCGCCGGGTTTGGTTTCGCTGTAAGCCTGGCCCGCCGGCAGCACGATCACGTAACGGTCGATGTCGAACGGCACCGTCCACAGGTATTGTTTCTGCGCGCCGTCGTTGAACCAGTCCGGCATCATGCCGATGACGATGCCGTCCAACTCGCCCCGCTCCACTTGCAGCTGCAAACGCTTGCGCGGCAGATAGATCAATTTGAAACTCAGCGGGCCGAGCTTTTTGCGGTTCAGGTAATCCACCAGATCGGGATAGATGCCGCCGCCGTCGCCGGTCACCAGCGGAGCGACACGGGCGCTGGTATAAACATTGACGACCTCGCCCTGCGCCGCTCCGTGGAGCACGCCCAAGCACAATATCGCCAGCGCCATCAGGGACTTTCTCATAGTTGAAATATAGCATGGTCCGATTTAAGCTCGCCCTAACCTTGCCGCCGGTTTGCTTGCTACAATGGCCGGATGCGTAACGTCCTGGCCCTCTTTGTCGCGGTGATTTTCGTGCTGTACAGCTCCATGCTGGCAGCCGCGCCCGCGCATGCCTGCTGCAAGAGCGCCGATTGCCCGGTGACGCAGTGCGTGGCGGCCGACTGTCTGCCGTCGGCGATGCCGGCCGCCCTGGGCGATATCGCGCAGCAGGCGACGCCGCCCGCCAGCGTGGCGGCGCAATGCCCCGCCCCCGCCATCCTGCCTCCCCCACCGACCAAAGTGTGGTGTCCTCCCGACTGACGGTGAAAGTGTTTTCAATCAAGCAAACAACTTTTACTTTTATAAGGAAACACCATGAAAACCATCATCATCAAAGCATCGGCCGTGACGGCCATCCTGCTGGCATCCGCCGGCGCCTACGCCAGCTCCATGGATTGCTGCAACGGCCTGGAGTGCTGCATCAAGATGCTGGCCTGCTGCTTCTAAGCGCTAGGCTGATGTAAAGAAAGGGCCCCTCGGGCCCTTTCTTCATTTTAAGACTTGGCGAAGGCCAGGAAGTCGGCGTTGAACCGGTCCTTGTGCGTATCGGTCAAGCCGTGCGGCGCGCCCGGGTAGACGATCAGCTTGGCGTGCTTGACGATGGCAGCCGAGGCTTTGCCTGCGGCGTCGATCGGCACGATCTGGTCGTCGTCGCCATGGATCACCAGCGTAGGCTTGTCGAACTTTTTCAAGTCTTCGCGGAAATCAGTCTCGGAGAAGGCCTTGATCGAGTCATAGGTATTCTTGTGGCCGGCCTGCATGCCCTGCGCATACCAGGCCTGGATGATGCCCTGCGAAGGCTTGGCGCCCGGACGGTTGTAGCCGTAGAACGGACCCGAGGCGATGTCCAGGTACAACTGGGCGCGGTTGGCGACCGAGCCGGCGCGGATGCCGTCGAACACTTCCATCGGCAGGCCGCCCGGGTTGGTGGCGGTCTTCAGCATCAGCGGCGGCACGGCGGAGATCAGGCCCAGCTTGGCGATGCGTTTGGTGCCGTGACGGCCCACGTAGCGCGCCACCTCGCCGCCGCCGGTGGAGAAGCCGGCCAGGATGATGTTTTTCAGATCCAGCGCTTCGATCAGCTGCGCCAGGTCGTCGGCGTAGTGGTCCATGTCGTTGCCGTCCCAAGGCTGGCTCGAACGGCCGTGGCCGCGGCGGTCATGGGTGATGACGCGGAAGCCGTTGTTGGCCAGGTGGAAGGCTGCCGATTCCCAGCTGTCGGCGTTCAGCGGCCAGCCGTGGCTCAGGATCACCGGTTGGCCGGTGCGCGGGCCCCAGTCCTTGTAATAGATCTCGACGCCGTCGCGGGTGGTGATGGTGCTGCCCGTTTTGCTGACTGCGCCACCATGAATCACCGGCGCGGCCTGTGCGCTGCCCCCGGCAAACGCGGCCAGCGGAACGGCCACGGCGGCGACTGCGGCACCGGCGCCACCGAAGATGGCGGAGCGGCGGGATGGGTTCACTGCTTGGTCTTGGGTAGTTTTGTTCATGATGGACTCCATTTTAGTTAGTTAACGATTTAATAGGAAACTACGTTTTTACATTCTTACTGGCGCTTCTTGTGCTGCCCACGTGCTCAATATATATCGCACGCTATTCAATAGCAAGCTATTTTAATTAATTCTTTTACAGCAACTTCTTCCTTTTAGTTGATACTTGGCTACAAGGGCCTGTGCTACAGTGCTTTGCACGTTTGGCCTTGCGATGGGTTGAATCTTAGGCCAGCCGGGGCGTTTGCGGAACAGACAGCCCTGCAAGCTGGCTTTGCAAAAATGCAGGCCTCCCCCACGAAACGACATCCTCCATGCCCTCAAATACCGAATTCGACTGGAACGACATCCCGCTGATCCTGACGCTGGCGCGCAGCGGCAGCATGAGCGCCACCGGCCGCCAGCTGGGCGTGGACGCCTCGACCATCAGCCGCCGGATCGCCGCCGCCGAAAAAGCCCTGAAACTGCGCCTGTTCATCCGCGACAACACCGGCTACCAGCTGACCGACGCCGGCCAGGTCTTCGTCCAGCACGGCGAAGCGGTTTACGGCAACGTCCAGAGCATGTTGCAAGCCTCTACCCAGGAGGCCGACGCCACCGCCGGCCCGGTCAACATCACCTCCATCGACTTCCTGTTCGACTACTGGCTGCTGGACCACGTTCCCGCCCTGCACGCGCAGCATCCGCACCTGCAGTTGACGCTGCAGGCGGAAAACCAGAACCTGTCCTTCACCCGCCGCGAGGCCGATTTCGCCCTGCGCCTGGGCAAGCCGGGCGAGGACGCGGCGCTGGTGATGCGCAAGCTGGGCGACCTGGGCTTCGCCGTCTACGGCCACGCCAGCTTCGCCGACACGCCGCGCGCCTGCTGGGGCACCCAGCCGTGGATCGCCTACGACGACGCGCTGGCCGGCACCGGCGAAATGCAGTGGCTGGCGCAGATGGACCCGCAGCCGCGCAAAGTGCTGAAGGTGAACAGCCTGAGCACGATGGTGCGCGCCTGCCGCGCCGGCGTCGGCATGGCGCTGCTGCCCTGCCTGCTGGGGCAGCAGGAAGGCTTGGTGCGCATCGGCAGCGGGGTCGAGGTACAGCGCGATATTTGGCTGCTCAGCCATCGCGACGCCGGCTCCATCGCCCGCTTCAAAACCGTCTCCGCCTGGCTCACGCAGCTCTACGCCAGCAATCAAGACCTGCTGTGCGGCGCAGTTTCAAACCGCTAATCCGCATTCTGCCCCCTCATTTTTGCAGTTCGTCACATCCCGATGGATGTACAGGGGCCCCTTGTCTATAGTTCACTCAACGCAAGACAAAACGCAGTGAACCACACAACCCAAGGAGCTCAAAATGAACATCGCCAAAAACATGGAAGCCATCTTCGTCGCAGCAATCGTCGTCGCCAGCGCCACCTCGTTCGCCACCGCAGCCGTACCGGCCATGCACAGCGCAGCCCCAGTGGCAGCAGTCGCCGCCAAGGCCGACGCCAGCAAAATGCAGGTTGTCACCGTCAGCGCCAAACGCCTGACCGCCGCAGAAAAAGCAGCACTGTAATTCACGCAGCAACCCTCGAACAACGACGGAGCGCATCATGAAAAAATATCTGCAGGCTGCAATGCTGGCCACGGTACTGAGCAGCGGCGCAAGCGCCGCGCTGGCGGCCGATGTCATCAGCGAAAACCGCAGCGTCGATGCGCGCGCCGTCAACATCGACCTCGATGGCGTCATCAGCCTCAAGGTCAAGCAAGGACCAGTCGCGTCGCTGACTCTATACGGAGAGGCTGACGCGCTGAAAAAAGTGACGGTGGAGCAGACGGGCGATACCCTGCACATCGGCACAAGCAAGATGCGCAGCTTCAGCTTCGGCAACAAGCAGTCGCTGCGCGCGGAGTTGACGCTGCCGAATCTGCAGCAGGTGGTGTCGGGCGGCGTCGGTTCGACCGAAGTCGCCGGCTTCAGCGGCGACAAGCTGCACCTGAGATTGGACGGCGCAGGTTCGGTGAAGGTCAACGCCCAGTATCGCAACGTCGACGTGAAGCTGGGCGGCGTCGGCAGCATGACCGTCAACACCGGCAACAGCGACAACGTCGATCTGAATCTGCACGGCGCCGGCCATATCGAAATGACGGGCCAGACCAGGCAACTGCACGCCACCTTGGGCGGCGTGGGCGGACTCGATGCGCAGGCGCTGCGCGCCGATGCGGTGGACGTCGACATGACAGGCCTGGGCAGCGCGTCGGTGTACGCGAAGAACAGCGCGAATATGAAATTATCGGGCATGGGTTCGGCCAAGGTGTACGGCAACCCGGCCAGTCGTAACGCCAGCACCCGCGGCATGGGCAGCATCAGCTGGCAGTAAGGAATGCGGTAGTCCGCAGCAGGAAACACATGGGTGTGTTTTTACCGTCCACGAGGGTCACCCCCTCCCGGACGGTTTTTTTTTACTTCAAATAACGGGCCTGCACCACGTCGTGCCCCAGCACGATGCGCATGTCGGCGTAGGCCGATTTTCCGCTCTGCGCCTGTAGCGGCAAGCCCAGTCGCTGCGCCAGCGTTTGCGCCAGCAGCTGCTGGTCGCGCTGATACTCGATGCGGCTGAGCGGCACCACGAAAGGCCGGACGTTGGTCAGGCGCGTGGCCTTGATGCCCTCCTCGTTCAACGTGCGCGCCAGCCGCGCGGCGGCGCCGGTGATGCCGTTGCCGTTGCTGATCTCCAACCGGACTTCCGGTGGCGTGGGTGCGGCGGCGGAGACGGTGGCATCGACACTTGCGCCGACGCGCAGCACCTCCACCAACGCCGCGCCGATCTTCCGCACTTCCGTACGCGGCATCGATGCATCGAGGGCGGCCCTGGCCTGCGCCGCCCCCTCCTTCAACAGCATGTAGTCACGCTGCACATCATGCGCGCGCAGCGTGGCCGCCTGCCTGAACATGACCGCCGCCCGCTCGCGTTCTCCGCCAGCCTCCAGCGCCGCGCCCAGCTGCTCCCAGCTTGATGCCTCGGTCGGCGCTTGCAGGCAGGCCCGCTCCAGCGCCGTCAGCGCAGCGCTCCGCATGTCAGGCTCCGGCTCGGGCGCAGGTGCGGGCGCCATGCCGCTGCACGCCATCAGCATCGCGCCGCTGCATGCGGCGCCCAGTACATATTTCATCATCGTCTCCTATTGGCCCAGCATGGCCGGCAGCATCCGGTAGATCTGGATGCCCGCTGGTCCCATCAGCACCAGCATCAGCGTCGGGAAGATGCAGAAGATCAGCGGGAACAGCAGCTTCAACGCGATCTTGGCCGCAGCCTCCTCGGCGATCACGCTGCGTTTGCTGCGCAGATTATCCGAGTGCACCCGCAAGGACTCGCCCATGCTGGTGCCGAAGCGCTCCGACTGGATCAACATCGCCACCAGCGTATCGACATCCTCGACGCCGCTGCGCAGGGCCAGGTTGCGCAAGGCCTTCTCCTTGCTGAAGCCGGCGCGCATCTCCATCAGCACCAGTTGCAGTTCCTGCGCCAGCGCCACGCTCTTGATGTGGATTTCCCCCGCCACCTTGGCCAGCGCGCGCTCCAGGCTCAGGCCCGCCTCCACGCAGACGGTCAGCAGATCCAGCGCGTCGGGGAAGTTTTCGAAGATCTCGCGGCTGCGGCCCGCCGCCTTGTGCGACAACACGGCGTTCGGTATGTAGTAGCCGATAGCCGCCGTCACCAGCAGCAGATGAAGATAGACTCTGTTCAGCGTGCCCTGTAGCGCGGCGGCGCCCACCACCGCCACCACGGCCGGCAGCCCCAGCGCCAGCAGCGTCTTGGCGGCGAAGTACAGCGACGGCGCCGATGCGCGGCGCCAGCCGGCGTTCATGAAACGAGTGCGCAGCGGCGAACGCTCCCAGCCCTCCTCCGGCAGCGACAAGCGAGAGAACGGCTGCGCCGCCTGCGCGACCTTCTCCACCCAGCCTCCTTCGACCGGCGACGACGACTCCGACGTGCCGATAAAACCGCCGAGCCGTTCGCGTATCGGCACCGACGAAAAGCTGAGCAACGCCACCAGCGCAATGCACACCACCACCGCGAAAACAATCACGAGGAAGATAATCTGCCGGATGTCCATGACGCGCTCCTCAAACCCGTATGCGTATCAGCTTGCGCATCCACAGCACGCCGCCACAGGCCATCACGCCGGCGTACCACGTCAGCCGTATGCCCACAGGATCGGTCCACAGCACGCTGATGTAGGCGGGATTAAGCAGCACCATCATTCCCAGCACCCCGAGCGGCAGCAGGCCCAATATCCAGGCCGACATCCTGCCCTCGGCCGACATCACGCGCACCTGCGCCAGCAACCGCAGGCGGGCGCGTATCAGGCGGCTGATGTTGCCAAAGACTTCGGCCAGGTTGCCGCCCGACTCGCGCTGGATCAGCACCGCGATCACCAGGTAGCGCAGGTCGGTCAGGGGCACGCGCATCGCCAGGTTGTGCAAGGCTTCGTTCATCGGCACGCCGTAGTTGATCTCCTCATAGGCGAACTTGAACTCGCCGGCGATCGGCTCCGGCATCTCCTCCCCCACCATTTGCATGACGTTGGCGAAGGAGTGGCCTGCGCGCAGCGCCCTGCCGAGAAAGTCCGCCGCCTCCGGCAACTGCACCTCCAGCTTGAGCAGGCGCGCGCGGCGAGTACGCATCAACACCACCCAGGGTAGCGACAACGACAACGCCAGCAGCCCGGTCGCCGCCATCGCTGGCATCGACAGCATCGACAGAACCAACAGGCCGCACGCCAGCATCGCCAGCGTGCAGCAGAGGAACTGAGACACCGACCACTGCACGCCCGCCTGCAGCAGCAGCCGGTCCAGCACGGCCAGGCGATCGACCCGGCGCAGGATTCTTTCCAGCGCGGGATTGCGGCTATAGCTGCGTTGCTTGAGGATGTCGATACGTTCGCCGCCGCGCTCACCGCGCGCCGCCATCAGCCGCAGGCGCTTGGCGATGCGCCGCGCACCGCCGCCGTGGGCGCTCGACCACCACAGCCAGGCGCCTTCGATCATCAGGATCACTGCGGCGAACAACAGCACCGCGAAGGCTGTGAGGAGCGTGTCCATGTCGCTACTCGTAGATCTTGTCGGGGTCGAACACCGAATCGGCCACCGGCACGCCGAACATGCGCAGGCGGTCGGCGAAGCGCGGCCGCACGCCGGTGGCGGAGAAGCTACCCTGCACCTTGCCGTTCGCGTCCACGCCTTTTTGCTCGTAGCGGAATATCTCGTGCATGGCGATCACGTCGCCCTCCATGCCGGTGATCTCCTGCAGGCTGACCAGCTTGCGCGTGCCGTCGGTCAGCCGCGACACCTGCATCACCACGGTGACGGCGGAACAGATCTGCTGGCGGGTGGCGCGCGGCGTCAGGTTCAGGCCGGTCATGCCGACCATGTTCTCCAGCCGCGACAAGGCATCGCGCGGCGTGTTGGAGTGGATGGTGGCCAGCGAGCCTTCGTGGCCGGTGTTCATCGCCTGCAGCATGTCGAGCGCCTCCGGCCCGCGCACCTCGCCGAGGATGATGCGGTCGGGCCGCATGCGCAGCGCATTGCGCACCAGCGAACGCTGATTGACCTCGCCCTTGCCCTCGATGTTGGGCGGCCGCGTCTCCAAGCGCACCACATGCGGCTGGCGCATTTGCAGTTCCGCTGCATCCTCGATGGTGACGATGCGCTCCGCCGCCGGAATGAAGCCGGACAGCACGTTCAACATGGTGGTCTTGCCGCTGCCGGTGCCGCCGGAGATCAGGATATTGACCTTGGCCTGTCCCAGCGCCTTCAGCACCTCCATCATCGGCGGCGTCAGGCTGCGGTAGTCGAGCAGGTTCTGCACCGTCAGCGGATTGACGGAGAAGCGCCGTATCGACAGGATGGGGCCATCGATCGCCAGCGGCGGAATGATGGCGTTCACGCGCGAGCCGTCCGGCAGCCGCGCATCGACCATCGGCGACGACTCGTCCACGCGGCGGCCCACGCGCGAGACGATCTTCTCGATGATTTTCATCAGGTGGGCGTTGTCGTTGAAGGTGACGTCGGTCAGCTCCAGCCGGCCGGCGCGTTCGACATAGACCTTGGCGCAGGTGTTGACCAGGATGTCGGACACGCCGGGATCGGCCAGCAGCGGCTCCAACGGCCCGAAGCCCAGCATCTCGTGCTGGATGTCGAGCACCAGGCTATGCCGCTCGTGCTGATTGAGCACGATGCGCTCTTCCTCGATGACGCGCTGGACCAGCAGCGCCAGCTCGTGCTTGAACTGCTCCGGCGTCAACCGCTTCAGGCGCTCCAGGTCGATGCGGTCGAGTATCGTCTGGTGCATGCTCTTCTTCAGCTCCAGATAGGCCGCAGCGGCCAGGCCCGGAGGCCCGTTGATGCCCTGGCGGTTGTCGTCGGCGGTCGCCAGCCGTTCGCGTAAGCTCATGTCATCCTCCTCAATCGTTGTCGTGGCGGCCGAACAGGCGGTCGAACAGGCCTTTGCTTTCCGATACCCGGCGCGCCGTCACCAGCTCCACCAGCTCGGCCAGGCTGCGCGCCACCGCGCTGCTGCGCGACAGTTGCAGCACCGGTATGCCCTGGTTGACCGAATCCGTGGCAGACAGATAATCGTTGGGGACCGTGTGCACCACGTCCGCACCCAACGCTTGTTCCAGGTCCATCAGCCGCAGCTTGCCGCCCTTCTCGTAGCGGTTGACGATCAGGCGCGTGCGGTCGCTCGGGTAGCCCAGCGAGCGGAAGATGTCCAGCAGGCGGCGGCCGTCGCGGATGTCCGGCAGCGCCAATTGCAGCACCGGATGGATGGTGTCCGCCTGGTCCAGCGCGCGCAGCGAGATGGCGTCGATCTGGCGGCCGACATCGAGCACGATGAAGTCGTAGTGCTGGCGCGCCACCCGCAGGATGGCGTCCATATGCTCGGGCTTCATGTCGACCGCGTGATTGGGATCGTCGGCAGCCGCCAGCACGCCGAAGTTGGAGGCCACGTGCACCAGGCAGGAATCGAGGAAGGAGCCATCCATGCGGCTGATCTGCGCGCAGATGTCGGACAGCGTCATCGCCGGCTTCTGGTCCGATACGTACAGCGTGGCGTCGCCGAACTGGCCGTGCAGGTCGATCAGCAGCACCTTCTTGTCGGCCAGCGCGGCCAGCGCGTAGCCGAAGTTCGTCGACAGGAACGTCGCGCCGCTGCCGCCCTTGCAGGAGATGAAGGCCAGCACCTTGCCGTCGCGCGTCTGGCTGACGCCCGTCGCCACTTCGATGCGGCTCATCGATTCGTGGAAGGCGCTGTGCACCAGCGGCAGTTGCAGCACCTCGCGCATGCCGGCGCGCATGGCGCGGATCAGCAGGTCCTGCTGCGGCTCGCGCGTCAATAGCATGAAGGACGACGACGAATACAGCTTGCCCAGGCGCTCGAGCAGTTCCGTCTCGTCCGGCGCGGCGTCGCTGGCATCGACGATCACCAGGTCCGGCGTCTCCGGCAGCTGGCGTTCGACCGCATCGCGCAGGCCGTTGCGCGACGCCACCAGCTGCATCGGCGGCATGCGCGCGGAACCTTGTGCGGCGACTTCGGCGTGCAGCAGGCTGTCCCTGCTGATCATCAGTGCTTTCATGATCGCTCCTCGTGATACAGCTACTTGGCGCCGCTGACGCCAATGGTGAATGCAGACGGCTGCGGCGCCGGGTCGCTGCTGGCCTTCTGATACCGCTCGTAGGCCGCGTGTGCGGCGCGGCCATCCATGCCGGCGACCGGATCGCCGTTGCGGCCCGCGTCCGCATGCATGACCTGCTGCGCCAGCGTGGCGCGGGCGGCGGCGCCGAAGTTGCGGTCCCATTGCGGCGTGGTGGCCGTGATGGACGGGGCATTCAGGGCGCACGCGGCCAGCGTGCATGCCATCGGCAGGCTAAGTAGGTATCGCATCGTCGTATCCTGGTTATTTGTGATCGGTGCTCTGGACCGGTGGCCCTTCCATGCGGCCTTCGAGGAACAGCTGCGCGCGGCTCGGCGTCGTGACATCGTCGGTCGGCAGCTTGTAGTTCGCCGGCAGCGGCTTGACCAGATGCGGCGTCACCACGAACAGCAGCTCGGTGCGGTCCTGCTGGTAGTCGGTGCTGCGGAACAGCGCCCCCAGCACCGGCAGCTCGCCCAGCACCGGCAGGCCGTGGATGTTGGTGGTCTGGGTGTTGCGGATCAGGCCACCGATGGCGAAGCTTTGGCCATCGAACAGTTCAACCGTGGTGGAGGCGCGGCGCGTGGTAATCAGCGGCAGGATGGCGCCGCCCGAGAAGCCCGCAGCCGAGATGCCTATGCCCTCGCGCGACAGTTCCGATACTTCCGGCGCCACGCGCAGGTTGATGCGGCCGCCGGCCAGCACCGTGGGCGTGAAGCGCAGGCCGACGCCGAATTCCTTCTCCGCCAGCGTGATCTTGTTGTTGTCCTGCGCGACCGGAATGAAGATTTTTCCGCCCGCCAGAAAACTGCCTTCCTGGCCGCTGATCGCCATCACCGTCGGCTCGGCCAGGATGCGTACCAGGCCATCCTGCTTCTCGGCGGAGATGCCGGCGTGGTTGCCGCCGGCCTTGCCGATGCCTAGCAAACCTTTCAGCGTGCCGGACACGAAATCCGATGCCAGCGCGGTGGTCCAGCTGCCGCCGCCGAAGCTCAGCGCCAGGCCGCTCTCCAGTTTGTCCAGCAGCGTCTTGGAGACCTCGGCGATTTTCACTTCCAGCATCACCTGCTGCGGTGCGCCGACGTTGAGCAGGTTGACGATGCGCGTGGCGCCAGCAGCGGACGGCGCCGATGCCGAAGGCGATGCGGCGGCGCCCTTGTCGCCCTTGACCGCCTCCAGCGCCTGCGCCGGACGCCGCACAAACGCGGCCGCCAGCTCCAGCACGCGCGCCGCCGTTTGCGCATCATCGACGGTGCCGCTGATGACCAGCGTGTCGCCGGCGGCGCTGACCTGTATGTCTTTTTGTGCGGGCATCAGCGCGGCCAGCGCGTTTTGAAGCGCGGCGGGGTCGACGCCGACCACCACCTCGATCACATTGCACATGCCGCTGCGACCCTGCACGATCATATTGCTGCTGCCGATATCGACGCCCACCACGTACAGCGTATCGGGCGCCACCAGCATCGCCTGCAGCACGGCCGGATTGCCGACGCTGCGCGCCTGCACCGCCTCGGGCATGCGCATCAGCGTCGACTTGCCCAGCGCGAGCGTCAGGTTGCCAGGCGTCGCCGCCTGGCCGGCGCAGCGCAGGCCCACGGCATCGCGGCTCGGCTGCGGCTGCGGCGCTTCCGGTGCGGCAGCGGCCTGCGCCTGGCCGGCCACCACAATCAACAGCAAAACGTATCGTAGCGTCCTCATGGCGCGCTCACAGGCATTCCTGCGTGCGCTGCACACCGGCGATCACGCCGACGCAGGAACGGCTGCGCGGCGCCGACTGCGCCAGCTGTGCGCGCGGCTTGTCCGCAACAGCGGGCGTTGCGGCCGGAGCGGGGGCAGGAGCGACAGCCTTGGCGATGCCGAGCAGGCTGAATTTGGTCGCGCCATCCGTCACGCCGGGACGCGGATCGACCTGGTTGCGCAGCACCAGCGACAAGCTGCCGACGCTGCGCGCCAGGTCGATATTCTCGGCCTGCGCCGGCGTCACCTCCAGCGTGACGGCGTTGACCACGCGCGGCTTGGTCTCGTCGCGCCCCACTTCCTGCGCCACGGCCAGCACCAGTATCCGTTCCAGTACGATCTTGGAGATCGCGTTGTCGGTGCCGGAAGCGGCGGCCTGGGTGTTGACGATGATGTCGACAAAGTTCCCCGGCAGCGCAAACCCTGCCACCCCCACCACATCGTTCACGCGTACCGTGATGGCCCGCTTGCCTTCCGAGATCAGCGCCGACAGGCCGCCCAGTGTGCCGGCAGGCGCCAGCTTGGCCTCGCTCAGCGGCTCGTTGCGCAGCACGCTGGTCTTCAACACGCGCCCCACCAGCCGCGAGCCGTCGCGAATGGCGCCGTGCGGCAGGCTTTCGGCCGGCCAGTCTATCGTCATCAGCATCTCCGGCGTCAGGCGCTGGCCCAGGTTCACGTCGGTGGCGGCGACGACGATCTTGTTGGCCGACGCCGGCGACTGGCGCAACAGCCAGCGCGATGCCAGCCCCACGGCCACCAGTCCCAGCACGACAGCCAGCGCCATCATCAACAGTGCGCGCTTGTTGTTCATGCTATGCGCCGTTGCAGCTGATCGATCGCATCGCCGTCGGCCGCCGCCGGTTCGCAGGTGGCGAACATGCTGATCCAGGCCTGCTCCAGCGCCGCCACGCTGAGGCGCGCAGGCTCGCCCAGGAAGCCGGCGAAATCGTTGATGCGGCCGATGATCGCGCGCGGGTAGCAGGCCAGCAGCGGCAGGCCGCTGCCCGCGTGCAGCACGTCGATCAGATGGCGCAGCGCCGCTTCATCGAACACCACGCCCATCGTCACGCACTGTTGGCGAAACAAGGTGCGGTAGCTGGCGCCGTCCAGCGGGCCGACCGGGATCTTGTAGCCAATGCGGCGCAGCGCCGATGCGTCGAGCAGCGTCTCCGGCGCCAGGCTGGTGGCGAACACCAGCTGCATATGGCACGGCACGCTGAAGTGGTAGCCGCCGGCCAGCGCCAGCTGGCTGCGTTCCAGCTCGCGCGCCTGCGAGAAGCGGTTCAGCAGATCGGCGGCGGGCATGCGCTGCCGGCCCAGGTCATCGACGATCAGCAAGCCGTTGTTGGCCTTCAGCTGCGGCGGCGAGCGGTAGCTGCCGCTATGGCTGTCCGGCTGCAGCTCCAGCATGTCGGCACTGAGGTCGGCGTCCAGCGCCACCACGGGCCGCTGGCACAGCACCCAGCGCGGATCGCTGCTGCGGCGTTCCTGCGCCGGCCGCAATGCGCGCAGGTGCTGCGGCGTCGGCGCACGATGCAGCAGCGCGTCGTAGACCTGGACGATCTCCTGCCCCACCACCAGCACATGCGGCACCGCGATCACGCCCTGCTGCAAACTTCCAAGGCGGCGCGCCAGCACCGACTTGCCGCTGCCGGACGGCCCATGCAGCAGCACCGTGCGGCCCGCGTACATGGCCGCGCCCAGCATGCGCTGCACGGCGGGGCTGAGGAAATCGTCGGCGAATTCGGCCGCCAGTTCGTCGGCGCACAGCTGCGGCACCTGGGCGGCCTGGCGTTCGACCACGGCGCGGTAGGCGTCCAGCGTCACCGGCGCCGGGCCGACGTAGGGACAGCGGTCCATCCAGGCGCTGGCGCGCAGCCGTCCCGCCGCCGTCAGCTGGTACTGCACGTCGATGTCCGACTCGCCGCGCCAGGCCACTTCGACCACGTGTTCGGCCAGCATGAACTCCAGCACCTCGCGTAGCACGTTGATCGACAGGTGCAGCCGCGTGGTCAGCACCGGCAGATGGCTTTTGCCGTTGACGAAAATGGCCTTGGCGATCAGCTCGACGATCAGCTGCTGCGACAAGCCGGTGTCGCGCACCGATTTCGGCTGCGCCGGCAGCTCCCCGGCCAGGCCGGCATCATGGGCGGAGGAAGGCGATTCGACTGCGAGCATGGCGGTCTCCAGCGGTGAATAAGTTACGTTGAGGAATCAAGTCTATCGGCCCGCACTTTGTGGACATTGACGCGCAGCAAAGGCGCGGCAGGCGGCCGGTCAGCGATGCGCCAGCGCGACAACGGCCATCGTCGCCAGCGCGATCGCCAGGCCGTAGGGGATGCCGCCGACGCTGGCGCCGGGCTCCAGTGGCACCGCTTGTAACGGTATGCCGAGGCAACGCCACAGCAGCGGCTTGCAGATCGTGGACAGGTTGCGCCAGCCATCGCGCCAGCGGCCGCTCCACAGCAGCATCAGCAAGGCCATCACGCCACCGATCAGCGTGGCCAGCGCGGCCACATGCAGCGCCGCCAGCGGGCCGACGAAAGCGCCGACCATGGCCATCAGCTTGACGTCGCCGGCGGCCATGCCGCGCAATAAATACAGCGGCAGGAATAAAAAAAAGCCGGCCAAGCTGCCGGCCAGCCAGTTCGTCACAGGCGCCCAGTGCTGCCCGCCCAGCATGTGCAACATCAGCGCCAGCAACAGGCCGCTGAGGATCAGTACATTCGGAATCTTGCGCAGGGCCAGGTCGGTCACAGCCGCTTGCGCCACCAGGCAGATCAATATCAGTTCGATCGCATTCAGCATGACGGTCTCTCCAACAAAAGGCTTTCCAGCCCGACTGCGGCTGGAAAGCCTGGTGCTTACGGGGTGGTGATGGCGGTCGCGATCGTGGTGAAAGCGGTCCTCAGCGCCGGCCCCAGCAAGGCGAAGGCCGTACCGACCGCCACCACCATCGTCGCCGCGATCAGGCCATATTCAATGGCGGTGATCCCTTCTTCGTCGTGCGCAAACACCTTTGCTGCTGCAATAAGCGAGTTCATGATTTACTCCCGGATTAAGTTGAACAACTACCCCTGGCGCGGCTTGGCGGACTGCCCGGATCGCCTTCGCTTCACCATTAAGACCTACTATACGGATCGGAGTTTTCCGAGAGTTGACGTGACGCAAGTTTTCCGTGCGGCATCATTTTAGGGGTATGATGAAAATGTTCGTGCGGGACAGACATCCCGGCTGGCTTATGTCAAACTGCACCAATTTCCTGCTCATTAAGCTCTGACGGAATGGCCCGGCTGTCGGAAAAAGGTCGCATAAGTTGCAAGGAATGTTTTTTTTCGCACACATGAATTGCCTTGATTGCAAAAAGCTATTATCCTGCTTAGCTGTTCTTTGGAAAGGCCCCGTGTTGCAGCTTCACTGTGCGCCTGACTATCAAAGATATTGGCTTGATAGGCGTGAACAAAACGTGGCTCGACGCAAGGTTGTGTGATTATTTTCCAGAGAAGAAAATGGATTCCCTACTGAAACACATGGTGGACATGACCGGCCACCGCGATCACACGATGCTCGACATCTCAGTGATCTCGGCGGTGCAGGAGCTTGCCCGCGCCAGTCAGGCCCGCGTGCTGACGCTGGCCACAGTCAGGGGCAAGATTTTCGTCCGGCCGCGCGCCATCATCTGCGCCGGCGAAGCGGCGCGCATGGTCGACACCTCGGACCTGCACAATCCCGGCGAACCCATCGAGAACATCCCGGCCCTGGCCCAGTGCATCGCCAACCACGAATCGGGCGCCGACGTCGCCAACGAGGCGGGCGAGCACACGCTGTGGCTGCCGATCTGGCTGGGCGACAAGGCCGATACCTGCCTGGAAATCGTCAACCCGACCCCATACACCAGCGACACCATCCACGTCATCGGCGGCATCGTCAGCGTCTACCGCAACTTCCAGAACCTGCTGGACTACAGCGAACGCGATTCGCTGACCGGCCTGCTCAACCGCAAGACCTTCGACGACCAGCTGGCCAAGATGCTGGCCGCCAGCACCGAGCAGGACGCCATCACGCTGCCGGGCGAACCGGAGCGCCGCAGCCATCATGATGAGGAAAAACAATGGCTGGCCGTGGTCGATGTCGACCATTTCAAGCACGTTAACGACCGTTTCGGCCATTTATACGGCGATGAGGTATTGATCCTGATCGCCAACCTGCTGACGTCCTCGTTCCGCGCACAAGACCGCGTGTTCCGTTTCGGCGGCGAGGAATTCGTCGTGCTGCTGCGTTCGACCACCCTGGACAACGCCAAGAAAATCATCGACCGCTTCCGCACGAATGTGGCTTCCCACGATTTCCCGCAAGTGGGCAAGGTGACGGTGAGCGTTGGGTTTGTCAGCATCAGCGCGCTGGAGGCGCCGGTGATCATCCTGGGACACGCCGATCAGGCGCTGTACTACGCGAAAAGCCACGGCCGCAACCTGGCTTGCCACTACGACGAGCTGGTCGACGGCGGCCTGCTGCACGCCATCGAGTCCAACGACACCGCCGAATTCTTCTAGGCCAGCGTCAGGAAGCGCATCGGGTCGACATTCCACTTGCTGGGCGACTCGTGGCCGACGATCTTGTCGCCGCCGCCGAAGCCCAGTCCGCGCGACAAATCGACGGTTTCAGGCTTGATGTAGAGATTTTGCTTGGTGTTGAAGAAAACATTCACCTTCGGCGCCAGCAAGTTGGTCTCGTGTGGCTCAACCACCACACCCAGGCGTCCCGATTCCAGCATGACCATCGTTCCGACCGGATAGATCCCCACGCAGCGCATGAACTCCTGCGCAAACTTCGGGTTGAAGTGGAACTTGCTCCACTCGTAAATCTTGCGCAGGGCCGCCGCCGCCGACATGCCCTTGTGATAGCAGCGGTCCGCCGTAATGGCGTCGTACACGTCGACAATCGCCGCCATCTGCGCCAATTCGCTGATATCGTCGTTGGCCTGCTTGTTCGGATAGCCGCTGCCGTCGCGCCGTTCGTGGTGGTGCAGCGTGATGTCGAGCGGAATCGGCCCCACCTCCGGCGATTGCCGCAGGATGTTGTAGCCGTCCTGCGGATGGCGTTTGATGATGGCGAATTCCTCGTCCGTCAGCGGGCCGGGCTTGTTCAGGATGGCGTCCGGCACCAGCGCCTTGCCGGTGTCGTGCAGCAGGCCGCCGAGGCCGGCCTGGTGGGTGGTTTCGGCGTCGATGCCGCGCGAGCGGCAGAACGCCACCAGCAGCGTACATACGCTAACCGAGTGCAAAAAGGTGTAATCGTCCTTGTTCTTGATGCGCAGCAGGCCAACCAGCGCGCCCGGGTTGCGCAAAATGGATTCGGTGATATTCTGCACCACCGGCTGGACCTGATCGAGTTCGATGGCCTTGCCCAGGCGCGCATCCTGCATCACCGTGCGCACCAGCGTCGAGGCCTGATGGCGGATCTGCACCGCGCGCTGCATCTCCTCGCCCAGCGACACGCGGGTGATGACCGGCGCCTTGGCGACGATTTCGACGATTTCGCGCTCGGTGGCAGCTTGCGCCTCGTCCACGCTCGGCGCGTCCTGCACGTCCATCCCTTTGGCGTTGTCTATGACAACGTCGTGGATGCCGGCATTGATGATCTTGCGGATTTCATCTTCGCTGGTGAGCAGGAAACGGTTGCGAACAAAGGGATGGGTCATCCAGTCGCAGCTCAGGTCATGAATGTACATGCCCACTTTAAGCTGGGAAGAATCGACTTTCTTTAGCATACTGGTACCCACTTTAGAGAGGCTGGCGGCAGCGGAACGGGCTGATACCAGTATAACAAATAGTTTCCTGTCAGGATTAGTTTTACAAGTGCTACCATTTGTTTGTCCAGGTTAATACAACGCTTTGCCTCCATGGAATTACGCCAACTTCGGTACTTTGTAGCCATAGTAGACCACGGCTCCCTGTCAAGGGCGGCCGTGGTGTTGCATGTTGCGCAACCGGCACTGACGCAACAGTTGCGCCAGCTCGAAGAGGAGCTCGGCGTGCAGCTGCTGCATCGCTCCGCCCAGGGCGTGCTGAGCACGGACGCCGGCAAGATTTTCTATGAACACGCGCAAGCCATCCTCAAGCAGGTGGCCGATGCCCGTTCGGCCGTGGCGCAGTCGGCCGAACGCCCCAGCGGCAGCGTCACGCTGGGTCTGCCGCACAGCATCTCCGGCGCGCTGGCGCTGCCGCTGCTGACGGCGGCGCGCGCGCAATACCCCGAAATCACGCTGCAGCTGACGGAAGAGCTGACCGGCAACCTGAGCGACCAGCTCAAGTCCGGCCGCGTCAACCTGGCCGTGCTGTTCGACGACGGCCAACTGGCCCAGTTCGCCACGACGCCGCTGGTGGAAGAGGAACTGCGCTTCATCTGCCGCGCCGACGCCGCGTACGCGCAAGGCGAGCAGGCACTCACCCTGGCGCAGACGCTGAAAACCACGCTGATCCTGCCCGGACTGCAACACGGCGTGCGGCCGCGCATCGAAAGCGTGGCGCGCCAGGCCGGCTTGACGCTGGATAAGGTGATCGAGATCAATTCCATCGCCATCCTCAAGTCCGCCATCCTGGCCGACATGGGCGCGACCATCCTGCCGTCGGCGCCGGTGCTGGACGAGCTGGAGCGCGGCGCCATGCGCTCGCACCGCATCCACAGCCCGTCGATTTCGCGCACGGTGGTGTTGTGCGCCTCCAAGAATATCCCGCTGACCAACGCGGCGGCGGCGGTCAGCCGGCTGGTGCAGCAGGTCAGCGCGCAGCTGTGCGCCGGCGACACCTGGCCGGGCGCCACCGCCATTACCGGCGGTACAGCCTCCTAGCGGCCGGCCAACTCCAGCGCCGCCATCGCCGGCGCGATCATGGCCAGCAGCCGCGCCTTGCCGACGCCGTCGCGCGCCTGCACCGACAGTCCATGCAGCAGCGTGGCGTAGACATCGCCCAGCGCCACCACATCAGTCCCGGCCTTCAGCTCGCCAGCCTTCAAGGCCAGACGCAGACGGTCGACTATCGACTTGGTGCGGGCGCTGCGGAACTCCCCTAGCCAGGCGATGACGGCGTCGCTCTGGATGCCGCCGTTGGCCGCCGCCGACACCACCATGCAGCCATGCGGCCGGCCGCTGCGGGTGTACAGCTGCACAGCTTCGCGCAGCATGCGTTCGATGGCGGCGCGGGCAGTCTCCTCCTGCGCCAGCGCGCGCGTGGCGAAGCCGCCCTCGCCTTCCACGTAGAGCGCCACCGCCTCGCGGAACAGCTCCTCCTTCGAACCGAAGGCGGCATAAATACGCGCCGAGGCGATGCCCAGCGCCGCCACCAGATCGGACATGGCGACACCCTCGTAGCCGCGCTCCCAAAAAGCGTCCCTGGCCTTTTGCAGCGCCAGTTCGCGGTCGAATTCTCTTGGCCTACCAGCCATCATTTACCTCAGCAAAATCACCAGGACGGCCAGTATAGCCGCTCGCTCCGGCCACCCGGCGAACAAATACCGGCTTGACCGCCCGACAAATTTACCCTATTCTTTGTCGATCGACAAACAATAGGAGCCGATAAAAATGCGTACCATCAAAGGACCAAGCCTGCACCTCGCCCAATTCAGCGACACCGCAGCCCCCTTCAACGACCTGCCATCGATCGCCGCCTGGGCCAGCGACACCGGCTTCAAGGCATTGCAGCTGCCCGCATGGGACCAGCGCCTGTTCGACGTCGCCACCGCCGCCGAAAGCCAGGCCTACTGCGACGACATCACCGGCATGCTGGCCGGCCACGGCCTGGTGCTGAGCGAACTGACCACCCACATCTTCGGCCAGCTGGTCGCCGTCCATCCCGCCTACGACGCCATGTGCGACAGCTTCGCGCCGGCCGAACTGCACGGCAAGCCGCAAGCGCGCACCGCCTGGGCCATCGAGCGCCTGCTGATGTCGGCCAAGGCCTCGCGCCGCCTGGGCCTGACCGAGATGGGCACCTTCTCCGGCTCCTTCGCCTGGCCCTACCTGTTCCCCTTCCCGCAGCGTCCGGCCGGCCTGATCGAGACCGCCTTCGACGAACTGGCCAAACGCTGGCTGCCGGTGCTGAACGCCTGCGACGAACAGGGCGTCAACCTGTGCTACGAAATCCACCCCAGCGAGGACCTGCACGACGGCGTCAGCTTCGAGATGTTCTACGACCGCGTCGGCCAGCACCAGCGCTGCAACATGCTGTACGACCCCAGCCACTTCGTGCTGCAACAGCTGAACTATCTCGACTTCATCGACATCTACAAGGAGCGCATCCGCATGTTCCACGTCAAGGACGCCGAGTTCAATCCGAGCGGACGGCAAGGCATCTACGGCGGCTACCAGTCGTGGGAAAACCGCGCCGGGCGCTTCCGCTCGCTGGGCGACGGCCAGGTCGACTTCAAGGCCATCTTTTCCAAGCTGACCCAGTACGACTACGCCGGCTGGGCCACGCTGGAATGGGAGTGCTGCCTCAAGCACCAGGAGGTCGGCGCCAGGGAGGGCGTGGACTTCATCAACGCCCACATCATCCCCGTCACCGACAAGATCTTCGACGACTTCGCCGGTGCGCCGGTCAACCCGCAGCAGATGAAACAGCTGCTCGGCATCGCCTGATGCCGCCACCCGACGACCACACAAGGAACACCATGCACTTGGCACTCGCAGCAAAAGACCAACAAGACCATACCGAAACCGGCTACACGCACGACTACGTGCGCGTCGACGGCAACCGCATCCACTGCGTCAGCGCCGGCGCCGGCCGTCCGGTGTTGCTGATCCCCGGCTGGCCGCAAACCTGGTACGCCTGGCGCCACGTCATGAGCGCGCTGGCCGCGCAAGGCTATCTGGCCATCGCCGTCGACCCGCCCGGCACCGGCCACTCCGACCGCCCCGCCGGCGGCTACGACACCGGCACCGTCGCCAGCATCCTGCACCAGGCCATGGCGCAGCTGGGCCACGCCCACTACGACGTGGTCGGCCACGACATCGGCATGTGGATAGGCTACGCGATGGCCAGCGATTTCCCCGGCGCGATCGGCAAGCTGGCGCTGACCGAGGCGGTGATACCCGGCCTGGCGCCGGCGCCGCCCATCTTCGTCCCGCCGGAGGACAACATCTTCCTGTGGCACTTCATGTTCAACCAGGTGCACGACCTGCCCGAGGCGCTCACCGCCGGCAAGGAGCGCGAGTACATCGGCTTCATGCTGGACAAATGGTCGTACCGGCGCGACCGCGTCGCCGCCGAGGTCTACACCGAGGCCTACGCCACGCCGGGCGCGCTGCGCGCCGGCTTCGCCTACTATCGGGCGATACCCGAGACGATACGCCAGAACCTGCTGCGCGCCGCCTCGCCGCTGGCCATGCCGGTACTGGCCATCGGCGCCGAGCACGCGACCAAGGACGCCCCTCTGCTCACCATGCAGGGCCGCGCCCTCGACCTGCGCGGCGCGATGATTGCCGACTCCGGCCACTTCGTGATGGAGGAGAATCCGGGAGACTTCCTGGCGCATCTGCTGCCCTTCCTGGAGGGCAGCCCGGTGTAGCCATCACTTTTTCTTATACCCCCATCGGCATTCGGTATTTCCGTATACGTCAACTCGCGCCCATACTCTGCTACAAAGCGGGTTTTTTAAGCCTAAAATACCTGCAACGCCGCTAACCATGCGGCCCATGGCCTGATCCTGGCGCGCCTACCCGGCGCCTCCAAGCTTGGGCGCGAACCGACACAACACCGGAGACACCGCCATGCCCGATACCACGGCAAACGGCGCAGCAGCATCCGCAAGAGATGCAGCCGCCGCCACATCCCGCCTCACCACCGTGAGCCTCGACGACAAATACACCGCGACCAAGGGCGACATTTTCCTGTCCGGCATCCAGGCGCTGGTGCGCCTGCCGATGATGCAGCGCGTGCGCGACCAGGCCGCCGGCCTGAACACCGCCGGCTTCATCTCCGGCTACCGCGGCTCGCCGCTGGGCGGCCTGGACGAGAACCTGTGGAAAGCCAAGCCGCACCTGGAGGCGCACCACGTACAGTTCGTGCCGGGCGTGAACGAGGATCTGGCCGCGACCGCCGTCTGGGGTTCGCAGCAGGTGGACCTGATCGGCGAAGCCAAGTACGACGGCGTGTTCGCCATGTGGTACGGCAAGGGTCCGGGCGTGGACCGCTGCGGCGACGTCTTCAAGCACATGAACCATGCGGGTACTTCGAAGCACGGCGGCGTGCTGCTGGTGGCAGGCGACGACCACGGCGCCTACTCGTCGACGCTGCCGCACCAGTCGGACCACCTGTTCTCGGCCTCGATGATCCCCGTCCTGTATCCATGCAATGTGCAGGAATACCTGGACCTGGGCATCCACGGCTGGGCCATGTCGCGCTTCTCCGGCTGCACGGTGGCCTTCAAGGCGCTGGCCGACACGGTCGAATCGTCGGCCTCCATCGACGCCGATCCGTTCCGCGTCGAAGTCAAGATCCCGCAGGACTTCGTCATGCCGGAAGGCGGCCTGAATGCACGCCTGTCCAGCATCCCGCTGGGCCAGCAGGCGCGCAATCAGGAAGCGCTGATGCAGGACTACAAAATCTACGCCGCGCTGGCCTACGCGCGCGAGAACAAACTCAATCACACCACCATCACCAGCCCGAACGCCAAGCTGGGCATCATCGCCTCCGGCAAGTCCTACCTGGACGTGCTGGAAGCGCTGGAAGAACTGGGCATCGACGAGAAGATGGCGGCCGACGTCGGCCTGCGCCTGTTCAAGGTCGCGATGCCATGGCCGCTGGAACCGGACAGCGTGCGCGAATTCGCGCAGGGCCTGGACGAGATCCTGGTGGTCGAAGAAAAACGCCAGATCGTCGAGTACCAGCTGAAGGAACAGCTGTACAACTGGCGCGACGACGTGCGCCCACGCGTGATCGGCAAGTTCGATGAAAAAGGCGAATGGGTCGCCCCACGCGGCGAATGGCTGCTGACCTCCAAGGCCGACTTCTCCGTCTCGCAGGTGGCGCGCGTGATCGCCTCGCGCGTCAAGCGCCTGATCTCGGACCCGGTCACCTGCGACCATATCAAGGCCCGCCTGACCTTCCTCGACGCCAAAGACGCGGTGCTGAAGAAAGCCATCAACACCCCGTTCCGTCCAGCGTTCTACTGCTCCGGATGTCCGCACAACACGTCGACCAAAGTCCCTGAAGGCAGCCTGGCGCTGGCCGGCATCGGCTGCCACGTGATGGCGACCTCGATCTACCCCGAGTTCAACAAGCTGACCACGCACATGGGCGGCGAAGGCGCGCCGTGGATCGGCCAGGCCGCGTTCTCGAAAATTCCGCACGTGTTCCAGAACCTGGGCGACGGCACCTACTTCCACTCCGGCTACCTGGCGATACGCGCGGCCGTTGCGGCCAAGGTCAACATGACCTACAAGATCCTCTACAACGACGCGGTCGCGATGACGGGCGGCCAGCCGGTCGACGGCATCACCTCGGTGCCGATGATCGCCCAACAGATGGCGGCCGAAGGCGTCAAGCGCATCGCCCTCGTCACCGAAGACCTGAACCGCTACACCGACCGCAGCGCCCTGCCGTCCATCGTCAGCCTGCACGACCGCAAGGACATGGACGCCGTCCAGCGCGAACTGCGCGAAGTGGGCGGCGTATCGGTGCTGATCTACGACCAGACCTGCGCGGCCGAGAAGCGCCGCCGCCGCAAGAAGGGCGAGTTCCCCGACCCGGCCAAGCGCATGGTCATCAACGAAGCCGTGTGCGAAGGCTGCGGCGACTGCGGCATCCAGTCGAACTGCACCTCCATCCTGCCGAAGGAAACGGAGTTCGGCCGCAAGCGCACGATCGACCAGTCGTCCTGCAACAAGGACTACTCGTGCGTGAAGGGCTTCTGCCCGAGCTTCGTCACCGTCGAAGGCGGCTCGCTGAAGAAGACCAAGACCGGCGTCACCAAGGACAACGCCGACGACGGCTTCGGCGCCCTGCCTGAACCGGCGCTGCCGTCCTGCGAGCAGCCATACAACATCCTGATCAACGGCATCGGCGGCACCGGCGTGATCACCGTCGGCGCGCTGATGGGCATGGCCGCTCACCTGGAAGGCAAAGGCGCTTCGGTGCTGGACATGACCGGCATGTCGCAGAAAAACGGTTCGGTCACATCGCACGTCAAAGTCGCGAAGACCCCGGCCCACCTGCGCGCACAACGCATCGCCACCGGCGAAGCGGACGTGATCCTGGGCTGCGACATGCTGACCGCCGGCGCCGCCGACGCGGTGTCGAAGATGCGTCCTGGCCGCACGCTGGCCATCGTCAACCTGCACGAGCAGCCGCCCGGCACCTTCGCGCAGAACGCCGACTGGCAGTATCCGGTGGAAGAAGTGCGCGCACTGATCGAGGAATCGGTCGGCGCCGGCGCCGCCGATTTCATCGACGCCACCAAGCTGGCCACCGCGCTGATGGGCGACTCCATCGCAGCCAACCTGTTCATGCTCGGTTACGCATGGCAGAAAGGCCGCATCCCGCTGAAGGAAGAATCGCTGCTGCGCGCAATTGAACTGAACGGCGTCGGCATCGCCTCGAACAAGAAGAGCTTCCTGTGGGGCCGCCGCGCCGCCGTGGACCTGAAGCGCGTCGAGCGCGTGGCTACGCCTACGCAAGCCATCGTCATGCAGATGCCGCAAAGCCTGGAAAACGTCATCGGCAAGCGCGTCGAGTTCCTGACCGCCTACCAGAACGCCGCCTACGCCGCGAGCTACGAGCAGCTGGTGTCGCAGGTGCGCGCCAAGGAAACCGCCCTGGGCCTGGGCAACAAGCTGTCGACCGCCGTCGCCAAGTACGCCTTCAAGCTGATGGCCTACAAGGACGAATACGAGGTGGCGCGCCTGTACACCGACGGCCGTTTCGTCGAACAGCTCAAGCAGCAGTTCGAGGGCGACTTCTCGGTCAAGTTCAACCTGGCCCCGCCGATGTTCGCCAAGAAGGACGCCAAGGGCCACCTGGTCAAGGCGGAATTCGGTTCGTGGATGTGGAGCGCCTTCAAGCTGCTGGCCAAGTTCAAGGGCCTGCGCGGCGGCGCCTTCGACATCTTCGGCTACACCGAAGAGCGCAAGATGGAACGCGCGCTGATCGTCGAGTACCGCGAACTGGTGACTGCGCTGATGGACAAGCTGACGCCGGAAAACCACGCCACCGCCGTGGAACTGGCCGGCCTGCCGGAGAAAGTGCGCGGCTTCGGCCATGTGAAGGAAAAGGCTGTGGCCACCTTCCGCACCGAGAAGGCACGCCTGCTGGCGCAATTCAGCCAGCAGCGCGCGGCTTGAGTCCTATAATGGAACCACGACGCAGATCGACACAAGAATACAAGGGACACAAATGAACGACTTATCCGCACCAAAAATCGCCGCCGTACCCGAGCAGCCGCGCCTGAACAACAAAGTCCGTTTCGTGACGGCCGCCTCGCTGTTTGACGGCCATGACGCCTCGATCAACATCATGCGCCGCATCCTGCAATCGAACGGCGTCGAAGTGGTCCACCTGGGCCACAACCGTTCGGTCGACGAAGTCGTCACCGCGGCGCTGGCCGAAGACGTGCAAGGCATCGCCATCTCCAGCTACCAGGGCGGCCACGTCGAATACTTCAAGTACATGATCGACCTGCTGCGCCAGCGCGGCGGTTCGCACATCAAGGTATTCGGCGGCGGCGGCGGCGTCATCGTCCCCGACGAAATCGCCGACCTGCATGCCTACGGCGTCACCAAGATCTTCAGCCCGGAAGACGGCCAGCGCATGGGCCTCGTCGGCATGATCCAGTGGATGGTGCAGCAGTGCGACATCGACCTGTCCAACTACTCGCCGACCACGCTCGCGCCGTTGAAGGAAGGCGAGATCGCCGCCCGCCACCGCCCGCTGGCCCAGCTGATCACCGCGCTGGAAAACGACAAAGCCTCCCCCGCCCTGCGCGCCGAGCTGCTGGCCGCCGCCGAAGGCCTGGCCGTGCCGACGCTGGGCATCACCGGCACCGGCGGCGCTGGTAAATCCTCGCTGACCGATGAACTGATACGCCGCATCCGCCTCGACCAGGGCGACGCCGTCAACATCGCCATCATCTCGATCGACCCGTCGCGCCGCAAATCCGGCGGCGCGCTGCTGGGCGACCGTATCCGCATGAACGCGATCAATCCGTGGAATGGCCAGGCGCGCGTCTTCATGCGCTCGCTGGCCACGCGCGAAGCAGGCTCCGAAATCTCGCAGGCGCTGCCTGACGTCATCGCCGCCTGCAAGGTGGCGGGCTTCGACCTGGTGATCGTCGAAACCTCCGGCATCGGCCAGGGCGACGCCGCCATCGTGCCGCACGTCGACGTGTCCATGTACGTGATGACGCCGGAGTTCGGCGCCGCCTCGCAGCTGGAAAAAATCGACATGCTCGATTTCGCCGACTTCATCGCCATCAACAAATTCGACCGCAAGGGTTCGCAGGACGCGCTGCGCGACGTCGCCAAGCAGTACCAGCGCAACCGCGAAATGTGGAGCAAGCGTCCGGAAGAAATGCCGGTCTACGGCACCCAGGCATCGCGCTTCAACGACGACGGCGTCACCTCGCTGTACCAGGGCCTGGTGCCTAAGCTGGTGCAGTTCGGCCTGAAGGCCAAGCCGGGCAAGCTGGCGCCGGTGGATGTGCGCTTCTCCAGCGGTAAGAACGTGATCGTGCCGCCGGCCCGCGCGCGCTACCTGGCGGAGATCGCCGACACCGTGCGCGGCTACCACCGCTTCACGCGCAAGCAGGTGACGCTGGCGCGCGAACGCCAGCAGCTGACCGAATCGAAGCGCATGCTGGCCATCGCCCACAAGACCGCCGACTTCGACGACCTGATCGCCGAGCGCGATGCGGAAATGGACGGCGGCGCCAAGAAGCTGCTGGCCCAGTGGCCGGACATGCAGGCCGCGTACGCCGGCGACGATTACGTCGTCAAGATCCGCGACAAGGAAATCCGCACCCGCCTGATCCAGCACACGCTGTCCGGCACCAAGATCCGCAAGGTGGCCCTGCCGCGTTATGAAGACCACGGCGAAGTGCTGCGCTTCCTGATGCTGGAAAACGTGCCGGGCTCCTTCCCGTTCACGGCCGGCGTGTTCGCCTTCAAGCGCGAGGGCGAAGACCCGACCCGCATGTTCGCCGGCGAAGGCGACGCCTTCCGCACCAACCGCCGCTTCAAGCTGGTCTCCACCGGCATGGACGCCAAGCGCCTGTCGACCGCGTTCGACTCCGTGACCCTGTACGGCGCCGATCCGGCGCTGCGTCCCGACATCTACGGCAAGGTCGGCAACTCCGGCGTGTCGATCGCCACGCTGGACGACATGAAGGTGCTGTACGACGGCTTCAACCTGTGCAGCCCAAGCACCTCCGTCTCGATGACCATCAACGGCCCGGCGCCGACCATCCTGGCGATGTTCATGAACACCGCCATCGACCAGCAGGTTACGAAATTCGTCGAAGAGAACAAACGCCAGCCTAGCGCCGACGAAGCGGCCAAGATCAAGGACTGGGTACTGCAAAACGTGCGCGGCACCGTGCAGGCCGACATCCTGAAGGAAGACCAGGGCCAGAACACCTGCATCTTCTCGACCGAGTTCTCGCTGAAGGTGATGGGCGACATCCAGGAATACTTCGTCCACCACCAGGTGCGCAACTTCTACTCGGTGTCGATCTCCGGCTACCACATCGCCGAAGCGGGCGCGAACCCGATCTCGCAGCTGGCGTTCACGCTGTCGAACGGCTTCACGTTTGTGGAAGCCTACCTGGCGCGCGGCATGCACATCGACGACTTCGCGCCCAACCTGTCGTTCTTCTTCTCGAACGGCATGGACCCGGAATACACGGTGCTGGGCCGCGTGGCGCGCCGCCTGTGGGCGGTGGCGATGCGCGACAAGTACGGCGCCAACGACCGTTCGCAGAAGTTGAAGTACCACGTGCAGACCTCTGGCCGTTCGCTGCACGCGCAGGAGATCGACTTCAACGACATCCGCACCACGCTGCAGGCGCTGATCGCGATCTACGACAACTGCAACTCGCTGCACACCAACGCCTATGACGAAGCGATCACCACGCCGACCGACGAATCGGTGCGCCGCGCGCTGGCGATTCAGCTGATCATCAACCGCGAGTGGGGCCTGGCCAAGAACGAGAACCCGAACCAGGGCTCGTTCATCATGGAAGAGCTGACCGACCTGGTGGAAGAAGCTGTGCTGCAGGAGTTCGAACGCATCGCCGAGCGCGGCGGCGTGCTGGGCGCGATGGAGACCGGCTACCAGCGCGGCAAGATCCAGGAAGAGTCGATGCTGTACGAGCACCAGAAGCACGACGGCACGCTGCCCATCATCGGCGTCAATACCTTCCGCAATCCGAAGGCCGGCACCGAAGCGCCGCAGATCATCGAGCTGGCGCGTTCCACCGACGACGAGAAGCAATCGCAGCTCACGCGCCTGGAGGACTTCCATGCCCGTAACGCGGATGCCGCACCGGCAGCGCTGGCGGCATTGCAGCAAGCGGCCATCGACAACGCCAACGTGTTTGAAAAGCTGATGGACGCCGTGCGCGTCTGCTCGCTGGGCCAGATCACGACGGCGCTGTTCGAAGTCGGCGGCCAGTACCGCCGCAATATGTAAGCCTGCAAAGCGGGAGGTGGATCAATGCCTCCCGCCAGCTGACTGCAACAACCTCCGGCCCTTCTCGGAAACGAAGATCCGGCCGGAGGCACCCTCTTCGCTCGCGATCAAGCCGTCAGCGCAAGCATCTTCCCATATGGCCAGCCTGGGACAGGAACTGCGCCATACTTCCATCACCTCGGAATACGAATGTGGCCGCTGCTGCAGCCAGTCCAGCATCTGCAGCGTCAGATTGTCGTGCGGGTTTGCCATGGTGCTCTCCCTAACGGTGTGATCCCAATTCAATATAGCCGCAGAACCGGACTAGAACAAGCCATTAAGCAGCCGGCATTCAACGGCACTCGAAATGCGGGCCGGCCCCTTCCTGCGCCAGCGCATCCTGTGCGTTGCGCAGCGGGCAGGCCTTCAACGACAGGCATCCGCAACCGATACAGCCGTCGAGCTGGTCGCGCAATTGCGTCAGCGTCTTGATGCGCTCTTCCAGCTCCAGCTTCCACGCGGCCGACAAACGGCGCCAGTCGGCGACGGTGGGCGTGCGTCCGGACGGCAGCGCGTCGAGCGCCTGCGCGATGGCCGCCAGCGGCAGGCCGACGCGCTGCGCCACCTTGATCACGGCCAGCCGCCGCAGCACCGAGCGTGCATAGCGCCGTTGGTTTCCGCTGGAGCGCACCGAATGTATCAAGCCCTTGGCCTCGTAAAAATGCAGCGCCGATACCGCCACGCCTGCGCGCCCGGCCAACTCGCCGACGCCGAGTTCCTTTGGAGGGGATGCCATATAAAATCCTTGACCTCAAGTTAAGTTGAGATTTTATAGTGTCTGCACATTCACTGCTTGAAGGACACCATGAAATTCATCAACCCACCCGGCCTGTACGATCCACGCCCCAACGGTTACAGCCACGTCGTCGTCGCCGAAGCGCCGGCGCGCATCATCTACATCGCTGGCCAGGGCGGCGAGGATGCCGAGGGAGTGCTGTCCGAAAGTTTTGAGGCGCAGGTCAAGCAAGCGCTGGGCAATCTGCAAACCGCCCTCGCCGCCGCCGATGCGCGGTTGAGCGACGTCGCCAAGGTCACGGCACTGATCGTCGATCACAGCGAAGAACGGCTGGGCATCTTCAGCAGCGCACTGCGATCCGCGTGGGGCGACCTGCCCGCGCCAGCCTGCACGCTGATCCCCGTGCCTCGCCTGGCGCTGGACGGCATGCTGTTCGAAATCGAAGCCACTGCTGTCATTAACTAGTCCGGCACCGCAGGAAGCAAATCAACACCTCCTGCCTTCCCTTGTCGACAAGGTAGTACTACACTGGCATATCAGGTGCGATCAGGGGATAGCCATGGCAACGCTAAAAATCTCTCTACCAGATGACTTGGCCAAGGAAGCCGAAGAAGCGGGGTTGTTGATCCCAAGCGTGCTCGCAGCGCTGCTGCGCGACGGAATACTTCAGTTGAAGATGAACCAGATCTTTACAGAAGTCGAGGGTCAATCTGGATCGCTAATGACCACGGAAGACATCTTGGCTGAAAAGCGTAGCAATAGTCATGCGCCAATGGAATGGCTCAAGCAATGTTCCGAGTTTGGCGAAAAGTTACATCAACGGCGAATGGGTCGCCTATTCTCCAACATGGAAAAAATGGCGGCATCCAGCGGCAAGCCCATGTCGTTGGACGACATCCAAAAAGAAGTGAAAGCTGTTCGGGCAAAGCAGCATGCGGATCGTTCTTGACACCAACGTCGTGATCTCCGGCCTGATCTGGAACGGCACTCCTGGAAAAATCCTGGCCGCCGCCAGATCGCGGCGTGCCGAGATCTTCACCTGTATCGAGCTGCTCAACGAACTATCACGTCAGCTCAAGGCAACTATTGTGTTCTATCCTCCAGCAGACGCGCCCAAAGCATAGCGGTTCAGCATCGAGGCAACGCATCGCCTGGATATCAATTTCGCGGCTGCGGGCCCACCGTTGAACCCAAAAGTAAAACCGGCTGCCACAGTTCCTGCAACTCACCAGCCGGTTTGCCGTCCACCAGCGCCAGCAGCATCTCGACCATGCGGGCGCCGGCTTTGTGGGCGTCGGGTTGGTCTATCGTGGTGACGTCGATGCCGGCCAGCGTATCGGCCATGCTGCCCCAGACGATCACCGACATCTCCTTGCCGATGTCGATACCCGCATCGAGCAGCGCACGCACCGCACCAACGCCGGACAGGTGATTGTCAACGATGACGGCGGTAGGCCGCGGCGAGCACGCCAGCAACTGCTGCATCGCCTGATACCCGCTGCGCCGGTCCAGCGTATTGTCGATCAGGTAGCGCGTATCGACCACCAGCCCGGCCGACGCCATCGCCGCCACGAACGCATCCTTGCGCTGGCGGGCGAAGTTCAATTCCAGCGGCGCGCTTACCAGCGCCACGCGCTGATGCCCCAATCCCAGCAGACGCTCCATCGCCATGCGGATGCCCGCCGCATTGTCGTAGTCGAACCACGCATACGGCGCATCGAGCTCGGTGCGGCCGTGCGCGACAAACGGGAATTTGGATTTGCTCAGAAACGCGATACGCTCGTCGCGCACCAGCGTGCGGCTGACCACCAGCCCGTCGACCCGCCGCCCGCGCACGATCTGCTGGTACGAGGGCTGCTCCGCCGCCGGCGACACCGGCGCGATGATCAGGTTCTTGCTGACCGCCTCCAGCGCGGCCGACATGCCGGCCACCACGTCGAGGAACATCGGATCGCCCAAGTCCGCCGGCAGCAGCGGATAGATGATCCCGAACACATTGGTGCGCCCCAGCGCCAGCGAACGCGCCATCGGATTGGCCTGGTAGCCATTCTCCTTTGCCGCCTTCAGCACGCGCTCGCGGGTCCGTCCATTCACCTCGGGATAACCGTTTAACGCCCGGCTCACCGTGGTTTTCGACATGCCGAGTAAATTCGCGAGGCGCTCCAGGTTCATAGACAATTGCTCAATGTTGACCGCTGATTATAGCGGACGGGTCGAAACCACCACCACCGTCATCTACCGCTTTTTTGAAAAAATACAACATAATCAAGACGATAGATATCGGCACCAGCGTCAGGTAGAAAGCGAAGTGGCCGCTGAAGTTGCCGAACACATAGCCGGTGATCAGCGAGCCTGTGGTGCCGCCCAGCGCCGAAAAGATCACCAGCAACCCGGTCATGGCCGAATGCTGGTTCTTCGGCAGAGAGCTGAGCATCACCGAATTGATGCCCGGGTAGATAGGCGCCATGAACAGCCCAATCAGCGGGAACAGGAAAGTCGCCAGCGGCGCGCTGGACCAGCTGATGTTGGGGTCGGCCACCACGTCGTGCGTCAGCGGCAGCGCCAGCAGCACCATGGCCGCCATGCCGATCACGCAGGCGTTCATCACCGGATACCAGTTCAACTTGCGCATCAACACGCCGGCCGACAAACGGCCTATCGCCAGGCAGGCAGCGAAGATGCTCGTCACCTGCACACTCATCGCCGCCGGCAGTTTCAGGATCTCGTTGTTGAAGGTCGGCAGCCAGGTGCCCACGCTTTGCTCGATCAGCACATACAGGAAGGCCGTGATGACGAACACGCACACCAGCGGCTTGAAGAACAGCTTGAGCATCGCCGCGAAATCCTGGGCGATGCTGCGGCCTTCCGGCAGCGCCGCCATGTCCTCGTTGAAGGGAGTGGTCAGCAGCAGCGCGAAAGTCAGCGCGCACAGCACGGCCAGCACCCAGTACACCTGCAGCCAGCTGCGCGACAAGGGATCGGACGAATCGATGAAGTAGCCGAACACCCAGTAGGCGCTCAACACGCCAACCATGAAGAAGCCTTCCAGCAGGTTCATGATGCTGGCGTGCTGCTTGCGGTCGGCCGCGATCAGGCCCAGCGTCGAGTACACCGACACCTTCACCAGCGCGAACGATACGCCGACGCAGAAGAACAGCAGCTTGGTGGTGGCGAACGACGGCAGCACCGGCATCGCCACGCAGGCGGCGGTGACGATGGCCAGCCCGGCCAGCATGGCCTTCTTGTAGCCCAGGCGCGGCAGGAAGGAGGCGATCAGGAAGGACACCGCCGCAATCGGCAAGTCCTTGAAGCCTTCCAGCACGCTGGCGCCGGACTTGCTGATGCCGTAGTTGTTGATGATCTGAAGGATGACCGTGCCCACGCTATTGAGCAGGATCGCGAATACAAAGTAAATCAGAAATAGCGCAAGCAGAATGCGGTTGTTCTTCATACTGTCTCCGAATTTTTATAATTTATATTATTTAGTATGATTCGAGATTAAAGTCGCCCAGGCTCGTGATGACCACGTCGGCCTGGGTGAGCACAAAGGGATGGCCTATCCCCAGCGCGAACATCCCCGCCGATTTGATCGACGCCACCCCCGCCACCGCATCCTCCACGCCGAGGCAATCCTGCGGCGCCACACCCAGCTCCCGCGCCGCCTTCAGGAAGATCTCCGGATCCGGCTTGCCGCGTGCGATGGTCGCCGCATCAACCACGTAATCGAATTTATCGGTGATGCCCAGGCGGCCCAGCACCGTAAAGGCGTTCTTGCTGACCGAGGCCAACCCGATACGCAGGCCCGCAGCGCGCACCACGTCCAGCGCCCGCACCGCGCCCGGCAACAGATCGGCGGACGACATGGTGGCGATCAGTTCCTGGTAGTGGCGGTTCTTCTCGTCGGCCAGCGCCAGCTTCTCTTCCGGCGTGTACACGCGCTTGGACGACGCCAGGATCAGATCCAGCGATCCCATGCGGTCGATGCCCTTCAGGTTTTCGTTGAAGGCGTGGTCGAAGTGTACGCCCTGCGACTCCGCCAGGCGCTTCCACGCCAGGTAGTGATAGTGGGCGGTGTCGGTGATGACGCCGTCCAGGTCAAAGATAACGGCTTTAAAGCGGCTCATGCAAAGCTCCTCGATTGCGTCGGTTGCGACAGCGTCAGTGCGACGGCTTCGCCGCCGTGGGTGAAGTTCAGCGTCTCGCCTTGCAGCAGGCGGTAGTCGGCGCGGCCAGGTTCAACGTGCACCTCCAGCAGCGCGCCGCGGAAGTGGATCTTGAAGGTGTAGTGCTGCCACTGCTTCGGCACCGACGGCGCGAAATGCAGCTCGCCGCCCACCACGCGCATGCCAGCGAAGCCGTACGCCACGCCCATCCACGTACCGGCCATGGCCGCCGTGTGCACGCCGTAGTGCGTGTTGCCGTGCGTGTCGTCCAGGTCGAGGCGCGCGGTCTCCATGAAGTAGTCGTAGGCCTTGTCCGCGTAGCCCACTTCCGCAGCGATGATGCTGAAGATGCAGGAGGACAGCGAAGAATCGTGCGTCGTCACCGCCTCGTAGTAGTCGAAGTCGCGGCGCTTGTCTTCCAGCGTGAACTGGTCGGACAGCAGCAGCAGCGCCAGCACCACGTCCGCCTGCTTGCACACCTGGTGGCGGTAGATCACCATCGGGTGGTAGTTCAGCAGCAGCGGGTAGTTCTCTTTCGGCGTGTTGGCGAAATCCCACACTTTCTTGGAGAGGAAGCTGTCGTCCTGCGCGTGGATTTGCAGCGCGTCGTCATAAGGAAGGTTCATCAGCGATGCGGCACGGCGCCACTCGGCCGGTTCGTCCGCAGCCAGCGCGGTGGCTGCGGCGATGCGCGCAAACTCCGCCGGTACCTGCGCCTGCAACTGCTCCGCGATCGACGCAGCAAAGTTCAAGTGCATCTGCGCCATCGCGTTGGTGTAGTAGTTGTTGTTGACCAGCGCCGTGTATTCGTCCGGCCCCGTCACCTGGTTGATGCAGTAGCGTCCTTCGCGGTCGTAGCTGCCGATGCCCATCCAGATGCGCGCCGTCTCCATCACGATCTCCGCGCCGTGCTTCACCAGGTATTCCTGGTCGCCGGTCGCTTCCATGTACAGCTTGATGGAATAGGCGATATCGGCGTTGATGTGATACTGCGCCGTCCCCGCCGGGAAGTAGGCCGAGCATTCATCGCCGGCGATGGTGCGCCACGGGTACAGCGCGCCGGTCGCATGCGACATCTGGCGCGCACGCTCGCGCGCTTTCGGCAGGCCGGCGTAGCGGTACTCCAGCAGCTTGCGGGCGATCTCCGGCTTCGAGTACAGGAAGAAGGGGAAGATGTAGATCTCCGTGTCCCAGAAATAGTGGCCTTCGTAGCCCTCGCCCGTGACGCCCTTGGCGGAAATGTTGGTCTTGCCGTCGCGGCCCACCGATTGCAGCAGGTGGAACTGGTTGAAGTGGATGCCTTGCTGGAGCGCGTCGTCACCGGCGATCTGCACGTCGGCCTGCTGCCAGAAGTCGGCCAGGTACTGCTCCTGCGCCATGCGCAGATCGTCGAAGCCGGCCGCCTTGGCGGTGGCCAGCGTGTCTTTGCTGCGCCACATCAGCTCCGCCTCGGCGTAGTCGCGCGAGGAGAAATAGCTGCCGTATTTGTTCAGCGTGATGGTCTGGCCGGCCTGCGCCTGCACTTCGTAGGTCTGCATCAGGCGCTGCTCCACCTGGGCGATTTCGATGGTCGCATCGGCGCCCGTCAGTTCGGTATCGGTGGCGCTGACCAGCATAAAGCCGCTGTTGTGCGTGCGCTGCACCAGCGCCGCAAAGCCGACGTTCTGTTCGTGCGCCACCATGTGCAGCGACTGGCCGGACACCGCCGAACCCACGCGCGGATCGTCGCCGGCCTCCTGGTTCTTCACCGCGCCATCCAGCGACGACACCAGCCGCACGCGGCCTGCGAAGTTCAGCGGCGTCACCGAGAACTCGATCGCGAACAGATGCTTGTTCTCGAAGCACACCAGGCGGCGGCTGTGCAGCTTCACGCTCCGGCCCTGCGGCGAGGTCCACTCCACGGTGCGGGTCAACACGCCGGTGCGGAAGTCCAGCACCCGCTCGTACGCCTGCACGAAGCCGGACAGCAGATCGAAGCGCTCGTCCTCCAGCCACAGTTCGATGCCCTTCGCGTTCGGTACGTTCAGCATGAACTGGTTCACCTTGGCCAGGCCGTACGCCGCTTCCGGATACTGGATGGGCTCCGATTCGTAGAAGCCGTTCAGGTAGGTGCCATCGAGCGAGGTGCCGGCCGGGCCGCTGTAGCCCTCCTCGCCGGTGCCGCGCAGGCCGATGTAGCCGTTCCCCAAAGCGAACAGGGTCTCGTCGAGAAAGTGGGAGTCGGTGTCGAAACTGGTCTCGCGGATGCACCAGGCTTCGAGGGGATAGGTGTGTTGTTGCACAGCGTATTCCTTAAAAATGCGATTCAAAGCGGTTTGAATTTTGAAAAAAGCCGGTTTTTAGACGTTTTTGGCTTTTTTCAGGGGAAAACGGGAAAACTAGGTCTGGCGTACCATCAAGGTGGTCGGCAGCATTTCGGATGCGACCGGGTGGCCTTCGATCAGGCCCAACATCTTCTTGGCCAACAACACGCCACCGTCGCGCAGATACTGGTGCACGCTGGTCAGCGGCGGCACGAAACTGGCCGCACCGGGCGTATCGTCGTAGCCGATGACGGAGACATTCTCCGGCACCCGCAAATTCTTCTCGGCCAGCGCGCGGATCGCGCCCATGGCCAGCAAATCACTGGCGGCAAACACGCCGTCGAAATTGGCGCCCTTCTTTTTCAACAGCGCCGAGATGCTGTCGAAGCCCGCCTCGAAGGTGAAGGCCTTCGGACGGATGATATGCACCGTCGCCCGGCCGCCCATCGCGTCGATGAAGCCGGCGCAGCGTTCCTGCACCTCGGCGTGGTCGACGTCGCCCAGGAACACCAGCTTCTGCCGGCCCTGCGCGATGAAGCGCTCGGCGGCGCTGATGCCGCCCTTTCTATTGTCCGAGCCGACCACGATGTAGTCGGTGTCCGGCTCCGGCGCGCCCCACACCACCAGCGGCATGCCGGTCTGCTGCAAGGTACGCACCGCCTCGCCGTGCGAGCCCTGGCCCAGCAGGATCAAGCCGTCGGCGCCCTGCACCGGCGCCGTGTTCATCAACTGCTTGGACGTCAGCACCACGCTGTAGCCGGCCGTGGTCAGCTCCTGCGTGATGCCGCCCAACAGCTCCAGCGGATACGGGTCGGACATCGGCCGGCCGCGCACGGGTGTCATTTCCACCACAACCGCCACCGAATAACTGCGGCCCATGCGCAGATTGCGCGCACTGACGTTGAAACGGTAGCCCTGCTCATTGGCCAGCGCGCGGATTTTCTCGCGGGTTTCCACCGTCACCAGCGGACTGTCGCGCAGCGCGCGGGAAACGGTGATCTTGGAGACGCCGGCCAGCTTGGCCAGGTCTTCCATCGTCAATGCTGTTTCGGCTTTGCGGGCTACAGACTTATTCGAAGGCATTGATCGCTCATAGGTTGGAAACAGGGGGTGCGCACGCATTATGACAGAAATTTTTCGTTTGTCGCGGAAAATGACATCGATAACATTTTGATTGACATCGATATCATTTCTTGTTTCAATGGCCCATCTTCACGAAAAGCGGAAGATGGGGATGGAACTACCGCAGGCTGTTTTTGCTGGTGGCGCGCCGTCCAGGAGACGATTTACACCATAAGAAAGCACAGACCACATGAAAAGCCAGAATCCGTTCTTGTTATCCGCAGTCACGGCTGCCGTCCTCACGCTCGTCAACCAGACCGCCGCACAAGCTCAAAGCGCCGCCCCGACTGAACCCGTACCGTCCAAGGAAGTCGCCGCCGAAGTCCAGCAGGTCGTCGTCACCGGTGTCGCCTCGGCGCGCGGCGTGCGCAAGGTCGACTCGGCCTTCTCCATCACCACCGCCACCGAAGAACAACTGAAACAAGCTTCGCCGAGCAGCACCGCCGACGTCATGAAACTGGTGCCGGGCGTGTATGCGGAATCGACCGGCGGCCAGTCCGGCGCCAACATCGAAGTGCGCGGCTTCCCGTCCGGCAGCGATTCGCCTTTCGTCTCGGTACAACTGATGGGCAACCCTATCTTCCCGCCGCCGACGCTGTCGTTCTTCGAAGGCTCGTCGGCCTTCCGCCTGGACGATACGGTCGAGCGCGTTGAAGTGCTGCGCGGCGGCCCGTCCACCATCTGGTCCAACGCCCAGCCCGGCGCGACCATGAACTTCATCCTGAAAGAAGGCACGGACACGCCGGAAGGCTCGGTGCGCTTCACCACCGGCACCGGCAGCCTGCGCCGCGTCGACATGTACTACGGCGGCAAAATCAGCGACGGCTGGTACGGCTCAGTCGGCGGCTTCTACCGCAAGACCGACGGCGTGCGCGACGCCGGCTTCCCGGCCGACGACGGCCACCAGCTGACCGCCACGCTGACCCGCAAGCTCGACGACGGCAAGCTGACCATGTACGTCCGCAACACCGACGACAAGAACGCCTTCTACACCGGCGTGCCGCTGATCTCCAGCAACGGCGGCCACACGATCTCGCAATTCCCCGGCTTCAATGCGCTGACCGGCACACTGATGAGCGGCGAAATGCGCAACTTCACCATCGAAGCCGCACCGGGCAAGACGCTGAACCGCGACCTGGCCGACGGCCGTGGCCTGAAAGCCACCGTGTTCGGCGCCGACTTCGACCAGAAGATCGGCGAGTGGAGCGTATCGAACAAGTTCAACCGCTTCGACGGCGACCTCAACACCAACGCCATGTTCACCGGTAACAACCCGCTGTCGATGAACGATTACCTGAAGGCGGCCATCGCCTCGGCCAACGGCAACGCGGCGACCGTCGCTGCGGCCGGCGGCAAGCTAGCCACGGCCGGCAGCGCCACCTATGTGCACGGCGGCGCGGTCGATGGCAGCCAGCAGGTGGTGCAGGCCGGCCTGTGGTCGGTGGAAAAGAAACTGGCCTCGTTCACCGACGAACTGCGCGTCAGCAAGGACATCGGCCACGGCAACACCGTCACCGTGGGCGGCTACTTCGCCGACTACTCGTCGCGCGACGTCTGGTACCTGGGCAATAGCCACCTGATGACGGCCGTGCCGCAGGCCAGCCTGATCAACGTCACCCTGAACAACGGCGTGGTGGTGTCGAAGAACGGCACGGACGGCAATGTGTTCTACGCGCCGGTCGCTTCGTACGACGGCCGCAACACCGCCGCCTTCATTTCGGACGAGTGGAAAGTCAACGACCGCATCAAGATCGACTTCGGCATGCGCCATGAACAGCAGAAGATCAGCGGCACGATCTCCAACCTGACCTCGGCCGACACCGACAACAATCCGCTGACCGTGTACAACAACGGCACCTCGATGCCGGACGGTTCGAACACCTACCTGAGCCGCACCGACAGCGCCAACTCCTTCACCATCGGCGGCAACTACAAGCTGGCCAAGGATACGGCCGTGTTCGTGCGCGCCAACCGCGGCCATACCTTCATCTCCTTCGACGACTTGCGCGGCGCCGGCAGCCAGAAGGCCGTCAACGACCGCAGCATCCTGCCGACGCCGAAGGTAAGCCAGTACGAAATCGGCTTCAAGACCGCGACCCAGATGTATAGCGCCTACATCAACGCCTTCCACACGGAATTCGACGGCATCGCCTTCTCGCAGGTGCTGGCCGACGGCCGCGAGCTGCATTCGATCAGCGGCTCCAAGGGCAACGGCGTGGAATTCGAACTGGCCGTGCGCCCTATCGAAAACCTGCAACTGGCGTTGACCGGCGATTACCAGAAATCGGAATACCGCGACAATCCTGACACCGCAGGCAAAACCGTCCAGCGCCAGCCGAAGCTGCAATTCCGCTTCACGCCGACCTACAAGATTCCTTTCGGCGACGGCAATTCGGCCAAGCTCTACGCCACCTACACCTCGATCGGCGAGCGTTGGGCGGACCAGGCGAACCAGCAATACCTGCCGTCCTACCGCACCATCGATGCCGGCGTGCTGTTCTCGCTGGGCGACAAGATCGAAGTGCGCCTCAGCGGCACCAACCTCAACAACGAACTGGGGCTGACCGAGGGCAATTCGCGCCTGACCGCGGGCGGTACCGGTCCGATCAACGCACGTCCGCTGTTTGGCCGTACCTGGGAAGCTTCGGTCTTGTACCGCTTCTAAACTGTTCCATCCCTCCCTCACAGGCAAGGCGTAGTTCGCCTTGCCTTTTTTGTTTTTCTAGCCTAATCTGCAATTGATCGTGCTCAACACGATTCTGCCTTGCTATGTCCAGAATTTTTGCCTAGAGGTTAGATTGTGGCTTCCGTAACGTCCGTCAGTGCGCTGCAGGCATCGATAGCACAGGCCGAAAGGCAGGTGCAAACGGATCAGACACGCGTGAGCCAGGATGCCAACCGCCTGGAGCAAAGCCGCCAGCAGCTGACCAAGGACAAGCAGACGCTGAGCGATACCCAGCGCGAGAGCGATCAGGCGTCCGCGCCGCCTACGAAGACGGCGCCAGCCCAAAATTTGAGTAATGCGTTGAATAATGCGATAGAAAAACCATCGCGCGCGCAGCAAGTATTGCCGGCCGACCTGGCCGCGCCGCCCAAGCCGCAGATCAACGCCCAGGGCGAGACCATCGGCAAGCTGATCAACGTCGTCGCCTGACTCAGGCGGCGGCCATCGCCGCTTCCTGTTCCTTCACCCTTTCCCACCATTTTCCATCGGCCAGCGGCAGGCGGATATCGAGCGCCTGGCCGATTTCCGGCGTGGCCAATGGCAGACGGCGTTCCGCCGCCAGCTCGGCGATGCGGTCGAAGGGGTCGTGCCACGCGTGCAGCGACAAATCGAAGGTGCCGTTATGAATCGGCAGCATCACCTTGCCGCGCAAATCGATGTGAGCCTGCAAGGATTCCTCCGGCTGCATGTGCACATCCGGCCATTGCGGATCGTAGGCGCCGGTTTCCACCATGGTCAGGTCGAACGGACCATGGCGGCGGCCGATTTCCTTGAAACCGTCGAAATAACCGCTATCGCCGCTGAAAAACACCTTCACGTCGCGGTCCTCGATGACGAAGGAGGCCCACAGCGTCTTGTTGCGGTCGCTCAGGCCACGGCCGGAAAAGTGCTGGGCCGGCGTCGCCACCAGCTTCAGGCCGGCCACATGGGTCGATTGCCACCAGCTCAGCTGCTGCACCTTGGCGGCCGGTATGCCCCAGGCGACCAGGCGGTCGCCCACGCCCAACGGCGTGATGAAATGCTCGGTCTTGGCGGCCAGCTTCATCACGGCGGCGTAGTCCAGGTGATCGTAATGGTCGTGCGACAGGATGATGCCCTTGATCGGCGGCAGTTCTTCGATGCTGATCGGCGCCTGGTGGAAACGCTGCGGCCCGGCCCACTGCACCGGCGACGCGCGCTCGGAAAACACCGGATCGGTCAGCCAGAAATGGCCGTTGAGCTTGAGCAGCACCGTCGAATGCCCGAGGCGGAACAGGCTGCGATCCGGAGCATCCAATAACTGCTGCTGCGTGATCGCATGAACGGGGATGGCCTGGCGCGGCACGGTGTCCTTCGGCTTGTCGAAGGCAAAGCGCAGCATGACGCCCAGCGACTTGAAGAAGCCCATCTGGTGCATCTTCACCGGATTGCGGAACTTGCCGTCGCGGGTACGCGGCGCGCTGGGCACGGACAAACCATCGAGGGCGGATTCAGCGGTAACGGATTGATAAGTCATGACGGGCGACTCCTGGATTGAGAATGTACACTACACAGTGTAGTTCTTATTTTTTGAAAAGTAAACTAGTCGGTGTAAAATAAAGCCATGAACACGCCCCTCAAACTGACCGACCGCAAACGCCAGGCCATCGTCGAAGCCGCCATCGCCGAGTTCCGCGTCAGCGGATTCGAATCGACCAGCATGGACAAGATCGCCGCCACCGCCGGTGTTTCCAAGCGCACGGTGTACAACCACTTCCCCAGTAAAGACGAACTGTTCGCGCAAATATTGCATGAGTTGTGGAATAGTTCGATGGCACAGGAGCAGCAGCCCTACGATCCGGCCGTGCCGGTGCGCGAGCAATTGCTGGCTTTGCTATGGAAAAAGATGGCCATGCTGCAGGACAGCTACTTCCTCGACCTGGCGCGGGTGGCGATCGCCGAATCCATCCACTCGCCCGAGCGGGCGCAGGAAATGGTGACGCGGCTGACCCGCAAGGAAGAGGAAGCCGTGGTCTGGCTGCGCACCGCCCAGGCCGACGGCAAGCTGACCAAGGCCGATCCGGTGCTGGCCCCGCAGATGCTGACCGGCCAGCTGAAAACCTTCGCCTTCTGGCCGCAGGTGACGCTGAACCAGCCGCCGCTGGACGCGGCCATGCAAAAGAAAGTGGTCGAAGCGACCGTCGATATGTTCCTGGCCTACGCCGGCTGAATCAGGCTAGGCGAAACTGACCGAGTAAATCGGCGGCAAGGTGGTGGAGATGGTCTGCCACTGGCCGCCGCCATCCTCCGACAGCCAGGCGCCGCCGGTGGTCGATCCCATCAACAGGATCTGCCCGCAATCGCTGACCGCCAGGCCGTGGCGATACACCAGGTCGTAGCAATGCTGCTGCGGCAAGCCGCCGCGCCAGGCGGTGAAGTGCTTGCCGCCGTCCGTGGTGCGGGTGACGGCCAAGGCCGCGTGCGCCGCGATGCGCTTGCTGTCCGCCTCGGCCGGCACGAACCAGGCCGTCTCGCCATCCGAGGGATGCACGGCCGTCACAAACCCGAAATTCGACAGCGGCGCGCTATGCACCTCGGTCCAGTTGGCGCCGTTGTCCACCGAACGCCAGATGCCGTTGTGATGCTGGCACCACAGCTTGTCCGGCTCGCCGGGGCAGCGCACGATGCGGTGCGGGTCTTGTATCTGCTGCACATCGGCCATTTCCGGCGGCATATAGTTTGCCTTCATGCCTTGCGCGCGCAGCGACCAGCTCTCGCCGCCGTCGGTGGTCAGCCAGGCGCCGCCGCAGGAGATGCCGACCAGCACCGACCGGCTGTCGCGCGGATCGACGCAGATGCTGTGGATGCCCGGCACGTCATAGCCGCCGCCCATCCACTGCGCGCGCTCGGGCACGTTCCACAACCCTTCCACCAGCTTCCAGCTCTCGCCGCGGTCGTTCGAGCGGAACAGGCCGCCCGGCAAGGTGCCGGCCCACAGCACGCCCGGCTGGTCCGGCCCCCCCGCCGCCAGCGACCAGATCTGCTTGACCGTCCACTCGACCGGATCGGCGGAGTCGGCCGGCTTGGTGGGAAAGGCCGGCGCCGCCACCTCCACCCAGTTGTCGCTGCCCGCATCGCGCCGGTGCAGCTTGGCGCCGAAGTGGCCCAGGTTCAGCGCCGCGTACAGCGTGCCGTCGCGCCGGTCCGGCAGCACCATCGACACCGGGTCGCCCAGGAAGTGCTGCTGATCGATATGCCACGCCTCATGGGTGCGGTAGATTTCAAACAGGCCTTTGCGGGTGCCGATGTAGGCGCGGTCAGACATGTCAACCTCCAGAGAGAGCTTGCAGGATATAGACTTTGGATAGGGGAGCCAGCGCGTCGTTCAATATTTTCCGCTCGCGGGTGCGCTGGCCGTCGATGAAGATGACGACGTTCTCGCGCAACTGGCCCTGCTCGTCGAGCACGTAGCCGCGCAGCCGTGGGTGGTCGGCAAAGGCGGCGTCGAGGGCGCTGCGCAGATCGGCCGCCTTGGTCTCCACCTGCGGCACATCCATGAAACGGCCCAGTTGCTGGGTAAAAATGAGTTGCGCCATCGTTGTGCTTATTGGTTTGATCGACGGGAATTCAGATTCTATGCCCGTTTCGAATAAAATGAAAATGCATCAACTAATGGAGCGCCGCATGACGATCACACCGCAAGAGCTGGAACTGTTGATGGAGGAAGTGGAGAAGGAAGACCCGATCGATTTCGCCGACTTGCCGTTCGACGAACACGATCTGCGCGGCCTGATCTCCAACCACCTGTGCGAGATGGCCGAGGCGATGGAGAGCTTCAGCGAAGAAGACAAGCACCTGACGCTGCTGGCCGTGGCGGCCAAGCTGGTGCTGGAAAACATGGTGCTGAATATCCAGCTGATGCGGCGCCACGGCGTGCCGCTCAGCGAATCGACCGACGCGCTGCTGAGCCGCCTGCGCAAACGCGACGACGGCCCGGCGACCTAAGCGATCCGGGAAGCGGCGGGCGCCTCGATGACCAGGTCGGTTAGGGCAATGGCCACGCAGGGCAGGATGTAGCCTTCGCGCTTTTCGTCCAGGCTCAGGCCGGGCCACTCGATCAGGTAGCGCACCGTGCCGCTGGTGCTCAGGCAGATGCAGGTGCGGCAAGTGCCGTTGCGGCAGGAGCTGGGCAGGCGCACGCCGGCGCGCTCGGCGCTTTGCAGCACCGTGTCCGGCGCCTGCGCGTCGAAGCTCCATCCCTGCCTTGCCAGCCTGATTTTTACCGCAGCCTCCATGCCGATTCCCGATTTGCCCCGTCAAACCGGCATGATAACCCGATCAGGCCAACAGCTTGAGCCGGGGCTTGGCCGCCACCTGCGGCGCCGGCGCCACGGCGACGCGCCGCACCGCCGCCCCCTGCAGCTTGAACACCGCCATCGCTTGCGACACGCACCGCGTCTGCTGCGCCAGATTGCCAGCGGCGGCGGCGGCCTGCTCCACCAGCGCCGCATTCTGTTGCGTGATGTCGTCGATCTGTATCACCGCCTGGTTGACCTGGTCGATGCCAACGCTCTGCTCGCGGGTGGAATTCGAAATCTCTTCCATCACGCGCGACACCCGGTCCACCGACTCGATCACCTGGTTCATCGTTACGCCGGCGCTGTTGGTCAGCACCGTGCCGGCCTGCACCTTCCGGATCGACTGGTCGATCAGCGTCTTGATCTCCTTGGCAGCCGTGGCCGAACGCTGCGCCAGGTTGCGCACCTCGCTGGCCACCACGGCAAAGCCGCGCCCTTCCTCGCCGGCGCGTGCCGCCTCCACCGCCGCATTCAGCGCCAGGATATTGGTCTGGAAGGCGATGCCGTCGATCAAACCGATGATGTCCAGCACCTTGTTCGACGAGGCGCTGATATCGTCCATCGTCAACACCACCTGCGACACGATGCTGCCGCCCTGTGCCGCCACCGCCGACGCTTGCCCGGCCAACTGGTTGGCGCTGGCGACATTGCTGGCGCTCTGCTGGACGGTCGACGTCAGCTGCTCCATGCTGGCTGCGGTCTGCTGCAAGCTGGAGGCCTGCGACTCCGTGCGGCCCGACAGATCCAGATTGCCGTCGGCGATTTCCCCGGTCGCCACCGAGATCTCGTCGAAGTTGGCGCGCACGTCGCCGATGATGCTGTGCAGATTGATATTGGTCTGCCGCAGCGCCGCCAGCAGCTGGCCCATTTCATCGTCGCGCTGGACATCGAAGGCCGCCGTGAGATCGCCGCCCGCCATCATGCGCGCCGCGCGCGTCGCCTGCCGCAGCGGCAGCGCCACGTTCAGATACAGGCTGCGGCCGAACCACACCATGCCCAGCATGGCGCACAGTGCCAGCGCCCCCAAGCCGCTACGCACAGCGGCGACGCCCGCGTCGCCCAGTCCCAGCAAGGCAAAGGCCAGCACGGCAAGCACGCCGCCGGTCAGCAGCGTCGCCGCGCCGATCTGGCGCGCCAGCGACATCCGCATCAAGCCCGCCAGGCGCGCAACGATGCCAGTCTCCACCACGCGTCCGTTGACGATGCGCAGCCGCTGCGGATTGCCCGCCTTGAACTGGCGGTACAAGGCATCGGCCTCGCGCACCTGCTCGCGACTGGGCTTGGTCCGCACCGACAGATAGCCGACCGGCTTGCCCTGCTCGATCACCGGCGTCACGTTCGCCAGCACCCAGTAGTAGTCGCCGTTCTTGCAGCGGTTCTTCACCAGCCCGGTCCACGGCATGCCGCTGCGGATGGTCTGCCACAGATCGGCAAAGGCTTCGACCGGCATGTCCGGATGGCGCACGATATTCTGCGGCGCGCCCAGCAGCTCCTGTTCGGTGTAGCCGCTGACCTCGATGAAATACGGATTCGCGTAGTTGATATTGCCCTGCAAATCGGTGCTGGAGACAATGGTCTTGCCATCTTCCATCAGGTATTCGTTTTGAGTGACTGGACTGTTGATGCGCATGGCCGTTCCTTAATTATCGTTATGGAAGGGGCGTGCCGGGGTTTGGGGAGCGCCATCGGCACGTAGCCGATGAGTCCAGAATACGGGGCGGATCCCTGCGCAAAAGTCACCAATTGTCGCTCGGAATGTTTACCGCAGGTTTTTGCCGGAGATTTTTGATCTATATCAATTTTCCTGTGCGCGAACGCAACATCTTTCAGTCCGGCTTGAAGTTTTGGCCCAAGGACATTGGCTTATTCAGCAAGATTGCTTGCGGATTCCGGCAAATGATGACTAGTACGACGATAGTGGCGAGGTAGGGCAGCATCGCCAAAAACTCCGACGGGATATCGAGCCCCATGCCCTGGCCATGGAACTGCAACACCGTCACGCCGCCGAACAGATAGGCGCCCACCATCACGCCACGCGGCTTCCACGTCGCGAACACCACCTGCGCCAGCGCGATCCAGCCGCGCCCCGCCGTCATGCCTTCGACCCACATCGGCGTCAGCGCCAGCGACAGGTAGGCGCCGCCCAGGCCGGCCATGGCGCCGCCGAACAGCACCGTGCCGTAGCGCAGGCCGATCACCGGATAGCCGATCGCATGCGCGCTGTGCGGCGACTCGCCCACCGCGCGTATCACCAGTCCGATGCGGGTGCGCGCCAGCATCCAGCCGACCAGCAGCACCAGTGCGACAGAACCGTACACCATTGCGTCAAAACGGAACAGCAGCGGCCCGACGAACGGTACATCCGATAGCAGCGGGAAGTGCAGATGCGGCATCGGCTCCACCGTCTGCCCCACCAGCCCGCGCCCCATGAAGGCCGACAGCCCGATGCCGAACAAGGTCAGCGCCAGGCCGGTTGCCACCTGGTTGGTCTGCAAGGTCAGCACCAGGAAGCCGAAGATCAGCGACATCAGCATGCCGGCCGCAATCGCCGCCAGCAGCCCAAGCCACATCTGCCCCGTGCCCAGTGTGACACCGAAGCCCACCACCGCGCCCACCAGCATCATGCCCTCCATGCCCAGATTGAGCACGCCGGAGCGCTCCGTCACCAGCTCGCCCATCGAGGCCACCACCAGCGGCGTGGCGGCGCCCGCCGTGCTGGCGAGGAAGGCGATTAACAGTTCGGTGCTGATCATGCGGTTTCTCCGGCGGTGACAGGCAAGCGGCGATGCTGCGGCTTGAAGCGATAGTGTATGAACAGGTCTGCGGCCAGCAGGTAGAACAGCAGCAGGCCCTGGAACATGCCGGTGATCGCCGACGGTACCTGCAACTCGATCTGCGCCGTCTCGCCGCCGATGTACAACAGCGACATCAGCACCGCCGACAGCACCACGCCCAGCGGATGCAGGCGGCCGACATACGCGACGATGATGGCGGCGAAGCCGTAGCCAGCCGACACCGAAGGCTGCATCTGCCCCAGCGGCCCCGCCACTTCGCCGACGCCGGCGACGCCCGACAGCGCGCCGCTGACCATGAAGGCCAGCCACACATTGCGCGGCTCGCTGAAGCCGGCGTACAGCGCGGCGGCCGGCGCCATGCCGCTGACCTGCATGCGGTAGCCGGCAAACGTGTGCTTGCAGAAGAACCAGGCCGCAGCCGCCGCGACCAGCGACAGGATGAAGGCCGCGTTCAACCGCAAGCCTTCCACCAGCAACGGCAAGGTGGCCGAGTCGCCGAACATCTTCGACTGCGGGAAGTTGAAGCCGGCCGGATCGCGCATCGGCCCGTGCACCAGGTAGCTCAGCAGGTGGTACGACACGTACACCAGCATCAGGCTCACGAGAATCTCGCTGGTGTTGAAGCGCGTGCGCAGCAGCGCGGGGATGGCCGCCCACAGCATGCCGCCCAAAGCGCCCGCCGCCAGCATCAGCGGCAGCACCCACCATGCCTGCACCTCGTCGAAGTACAGCGCGACGGCGCCGGCAGCGATGGCGCCCACCGTCAGCTGGCCGTCGGCGCCGATGTTGGCGACGTTGGCGCGAAAGCCTATCGCCAGGCCCACGCCGCACAGGATCAGCGGCGTCGCCTTCAGCAGCAGCTCGCCCACGCCGTACAGCGTGGTCCATGGCTTGATGAAGTAGACGTAGAAGGCATGCAGCGGTTCCTGTCCCAGGAAGAAGAACAGCGCGGAGCCGGTCAGCAGCATGGCCGCCGCCGCGATCAGCGGCGACGCCAGCATCATGCGGCGCGAAGGTTCGGGACGTCGTTCAAGCCGCGACATGGTCTGCTCCCTGGTGATCGAAATCGCCGCTCATCCACACGCCGATCTGGTTGATGCTGGTGGCGGACGCCGCCACCGCCTGTGATAAACGGCCATCCGCCAGCACGGCGATGCGGTCGCTCATCATGAACAATTCGTCCAGCTCCTCCGACAGCACCAGCACCGCCACGCCCTGGTCGCGCATGTCGATGATGGCCTGCCGTATCAGCATTGCGGCGCCGATGTCCACGCCCCACGTGGGCTGCGCGAACACCATCACCTTCGGCGCCAGCGCGATCTCGCGGCCGACGATGAACTTTTGCAGATTGCCGCCCGAAAGGCTGGCAGCCGCCGATTGCTCGCCGCCGCATTTGACGTTGAAGCGCTCGATCACCTTGCGCGCAAACTCGCGCACGGCGCCGCGCTGTATCAGCCCGCGCCTGACCATGCCGGTATTGGCGGCGGGCAGATAGCCGGTCAGCAGCGCGTTGTCGCCCAGCGACAGCTCGGGTGCGGCGCCGCGTCCGAGCCGCTCCTCCGGCACGAAGCCAAGGCCCAGCTGGCGGCGTTGCGCCGCATCGAGCTTGCCCACGTCCCGTCCGCACAGGCGGATCGCGCCGCTGTCCGCAGCCAGCGTGCGTTCGCCGGAGATGGCTTTCAACAGCTCCTGCTGGCCGTTGCCGGAGATCCCGGCGATGCCGACGATCTCGCCGCTGCGCAGCGCCAGGCTGACATCCTTCAGGCGCGTGCCGAACGGATCGTCGCTGCGCACATTGAGCTGGTCGAGCGAGAGCAGCACCTCGCCCGGTTCACGCGGCTGGTGCACGCAAACGGGCAGCTCGCGGCCTATCATCAGCTCCGCCAGCGACCTGGCGCTTTCCTCTTTCGGATTGGCCGTTCCGGACACGCGCCCGGCGCGCAACACGGTGGCCTTGTCGCACAGCGACTGGATTTCATCGAGCTTGTGGCTGATGTACAGGATGCTCACGCCTTCGGAGGCCAGGCGCCGCAGCGATTCGAACAGCTTGAGCACCGCGTCCGGCGTCAGCACCGACGTCGGCTCGTCCATGATGAGCAGGCGTGGCGACTGCAGCAGGCAGCGCACGATCTCCACCCGCTGCCGCTCGCCCACCGACATGCTGTGCACCAGCCGTTGCGGGTCCAGCGGCAAGCCATATTGTTCGGACACTGCGCGGATGCGCGGCGCCAGCGCGGCCGGCGTCACGTGATCGTCCAGCGCCAGCGCGATGTTCTCGGCCACGGTCAGCGTTTCGAACAGCGCGAAGTGCTGGAACACCATGCCGATGCCCAGCTTGCGCGCATCGTGCGGCGAGTGGATGTGGACCTGCTTCCCCTCCCACATGATCTGGCCTTCATCGGGCCTGGTCACGCCGTAGATGATCTTCATCAGCGTACTCTTGCCGGCGCCGTTCTCGCCCAGCACGGCGTGGATTTCGCCGGGCATGACGGTCAGGTCGACGGCGGCGTTGGCCACCACGGAAGGGTAGATCTTGGAGATGCCCAGCATCTTCAGGCGCGGCTCTGTCATCGGCGCTTCCCTCATCGTATACAAATTGAATACAACATCAGACGCAATTAACATGCCACGCACGGCACGCCGGAAACGCGCCGTTTTGGGCGGAAGAGTGCACTAAATATGACACACTTCCTCCCCAAAAACGTGCGTAACGCTCGAAAATGAGGACAAAACAAAGTCGTTTCGTACACAATACAAGACAGCTTCGCAGCGGATTGTTGTACACGACGTAGTTAGCATGGTTCCTGCTTTATGCAGTGTGAGCACCACCCTCACGGAGAATCGAACAATGCCATCACCCGGCAAACGCCAACCCCGCAAGGCCGCCCACGAGGCCACCGCTGCGAGCGCGCCTGCCGCCGCCATCAAGCGCGGCACCACCGCCGTCGACCTGCGCATCTACCGCGCCGTCGTCAACGCCGTCATGAGCCACCGCCTGCCGCCCGGCACCCACTTGGGCGAAGCCGATTTCTGCGAGCTGTATCAAGTGAGCCGCACCACCGTGCGCAAGGCGCTGCAACGGCTGGCGCACGACCACATCATCGAGCTGCGCCCCAATCGCGGCGCGGTGATCGCCTCGCCCACGCCGGAGCAGGCGCGCGACATCTTCGCCGCCCGCCGCGCCATCGAAAGGGAGATCGTGCCGCTGGTGATACGCCACGCCACACCGGCCTCGCTCAAGCAGATCCGCGCCGCGCTGCATGCGGAGGACCAGGCGCGCCGCACCGGCGACCGCGCCGGCTGGATACGATTGGGCGGCGAGTTCCACCTGCTGCTGGCGGAGCTGGCCGGCAACCAGGTGCTGCAACGCTTCATGGCGGAGCTGGTGTCGCGCTGCTCGCTGATCATCGCGCTGTACGAAACCCCGGGCGCGCCGATGTGCGAGAACGACGAACACCAGGATCTGGCCATGCTGATCGAACAGGGCAAGGTCAAGGAAGCCACCCATTTGATCGAGCACCACCTGCTGGAAATCGAAGCGCGCCTGCATTTGAATGAGCAGGACAAGAAAGTGAACCTGGCCGAGGCGCTGTCCGGCTTCTAACGCCGTGGCCCGGGAATTGCTAGAGATTGGATACAAAAGAAGTTTTTATAAACCGTGCTGTCCTCTGAATGGAGTTCAAAAAAAATGTCGCCACTTGTCACCCGCACCGCCCTCGCCCTCCTTGCCAGCTGCGCCTGCGCAGCCCACGCCGCCGACTGGAGCGACACCTCGCTGAGCTACCGTTACGGCACCAAGTTCGCCGAGCCGTTCAACGACAAGGACATCACCAAGAACATCGTCAACCTGTCCAGCGTCTCCGGCTACAAGTACGGCAAGAACTTCTTCAGCGTCGACTTCCTGATGTCGTCGGAAGTGGATCCATCGTCGGCCGGCGCCAAGAGCGGTGCGCATGAGGCGTACGCGCTGTACCGCCACACGCTGGACCTGGGCAAAGTCACGGGCGGCAACTGGGCCTTCGGTCCGGTGCGCGGCGTCGGCGCCACGGCGGGCTTCGATTTCAACAGCAAGACCGACGCCGGCTACAACTCCAAGAAGCGCATGATCGTCGCCGGCCCCACGCTGATGCTGGACGTGCCGGGCTTCCTCGACGTCAGCCTGTTCGCGCTGTGGGAGAGCAACGCGCCGTACAACACCTTCACCGGCGCCGCCACGCCGCGCTACGCCTACAAGACCCACCCGATGCTGACCGCGGCGTGGGGCATCCCGTTCAACATCGGCATCCCGCTGTCGTTCGAAGGCTTCGCCAACTTCATCGGCACCAAGGGCAAGAATGAATTCGGCGGCGACACCGCGCGCGAGACCAATATCGACATGCAGATCATGTACGACTTGAGCGCCGCCGTCGGCGCGGGCAAGAACACCTTCAAGGTCGGCATCGAGTACCAGTTCTGGAAAAACAAGTTCGGCAACTCCGACGCCAACAACCCTGGCGCCACAGCGAAAACGCCGATGGTCCGCGCCGAATACCACTTCTAAACCCTGCCACCCAAAGGAAACCGTATGATGAATCGCCGCACAATGCTGGCCATGGCCGCCGCCATCTGCCTGTCCGCCCCCGCCTTCGCAGCGGAACCGCTGAAGATAGGCTTCGTCTACGTCGGCCCGGTCGGCGACGCCGGCTGGACCTACGCCCACGACCAGGGCCGCCTGGCGATGGAAAAGGAGCTGGGCGCCAAGGTCAAGACCACTTACGTCGAAAACGTGCCGGAAGGCGCGGACGCCGAACGCGTGATCCGCAAGCTGGTCGCCGAGGGTAACAAGCTGATATTCACCACCTCCTTCGGCTACATGAACCCGACCGAGAAGGTTGCCAAGGCCACGCCGGGCGTGGTGTTCATGCACGCCACCGGCTTCAAGACCGGCAAGAACCTGGGCACCTACGAATCGCGCCTGTACGAGGGCGCGTATCTGAACGGCGTCATCGCCGGCAAGATGACCAAGTCCAAGACGCTGGGCTTCATCGCCTCCTTCCCCGTGCCCGAGGTGATCCGCAACATCAACGCCTACACGCTGGGCGCGCAGAGCGTCAATCCCGGCATCAAGACCAAGGTGATCTGGGTGAACTCGTGGTACGACCCGGCCAAGGAACGCCAGGCGGCGGAAACCCTGGTGGCGCAAGGCGCGGATGTGATGGCACAGAACACCGACTCGCCGGCCACGCTGCAGGTGGCGCAGGAAAAAGGCGTGTACGCGTTCGGCTGGGACTCGGACATGTCCAAGTTCGCGCCGAAGGCGCACCTGACGGCGGCCACCAACAACTGGGCGCCCTACTACACCGAGACCGCCAAGGCGGTGCTGGCCGGCACCTGGAAATCCGGCGACTACCACGGCGGCATGAAGGAAGGCATGGTCAAGATGTCGGTGCTGAACGCCGTGGTGCCGGCGGATGCGGCCAAGGCCTTCGAAGAGAAGAAGGCCGCGCTGGCGGCCGGCACCTTCGCGCCGTTCACCGGCCCGATCAAGGACCAGTCCGGCGCAATCAAATACGCCGCCGGCGTGGTGGTGCCGCTGAAAGATCTGCTGTCGATGAACTTCTACGTGCAGGGCGTGGACGGCGCGATTCCGAAGTAAACCCCGGGGTCAAGTCTGACATTTGGACACGAACTCGACTGTGGCACGCCGCCAAGGTTGAGTCCGTGTCCGAATGTCAGACTTGACCCCTCCCCCAAGGAGGCCGCATGAATAGCGCCACCGAGCAGGACCAAACCTTCCTCACCCGCGTGCTGGCGCTGGCGCAGCGTTCGCGCGACGAGGGTCATCATCCGTTCGCCGCCATGGTGGTCGCCGCCGACGGCACGGTAATCGCCGAGGCGATGAACGCTTCCAGCAGCGACCGCACCGCGCATGCCGAGATGAACGCCTTGCGCCTTGCCTCGCAGCGCCACAGCCCGGAACAGCTGGCGACGGCCACGCTGTACGCCAACGCCGAACCCTGCGCCATGTGCGCCGGCGGCACCTACTGGAGCGGGGTAGGACGGGTGGTGTATGCGATGTCCGAAGCGAGCCTGCTGGCACTGACCGGCAGCGATCCCGAAAATCCTACGCTGTCGCTGCCCTGCCGCGAAGTGTTCGCGCGCGGCCAGCGCACCACCGAAGTCATCGGCCCGCTGCGCGAAGACGAGGCGCGGCTGGCGCACGCTGGATTCTGGAAAAAATAGCTGATACATCTCACACAAGCTGGGATCATAATTGTGATCCCGGCCTGGTGGAGAGCACACTGGCTTATCCGACAAAATTGCAAGAGTGCGGCCAGCACTGCGCGACGCGGCGCTCGCCGCCTGCGCCGCGATATTGGCTGCGACCCTGGCCGCCTGCGGCGGTGGCGGCGGTTCCAGCGTGGCGGAAACGCCGCCGGTCACGCCCGTCACCCCGGCGGTTCCAGGCTCCTACGATGATACCCTCGCCTATTCCAGCCTCGCCAACGCCTCGCTGTCCTCACCCAACGAAAACGCCGCCGTCATCGCCAGCCATATCCAGCTGGGCGGCCAGCAGTTCAACTACACCGCCACCACCGGCCACCTGACCGCCACCGACGTCCGCACCGGCAAGGCTTCCGCCTCGTTCTTCTACGTCGCCTACACCGTGCCCGGCGCCGATCCGGCCAAACGGCCCGTCACCTTCTTCTACAACGGCGGCCCCGGTTCCGCTTCCACCTACCTGCACCTGGGTTCCTTCGGGCCGCGCCGGCTGGTCAGCACCATCCCCAGCGCCGCCATCGTCGCGCCGCAACTGGTCGACAACCAGGAAACCCTGCTGGCACAGTCGGACCTGGTGTTCGTCGACGCCATCGGCACCGGCTACTCGCAAGCCATCGCGCCCAACACCAACCAGACCTTCTGGGGCGTGGACGCGGACGCCGCCGCCTTCCGCGATTTCGTGCAGCGCTACATCGCCGTCAACAAGCGCGAAGCCTCGCCCAAGATCCTGTTCGGCGAATCCTACGGCACGCCGCGCACGGCGGTGCTGGCCAACCTGCTGGAAACGGCCGGCGTGCCCGTCGCCGCGCTGGTGCTGCAATCGTCCATCATGGACTACAACAGCAACTGCGGCGTGCTCGACCCGGGCGCCATCAGCTGCGAGGGCTATATCCCGACCTACGCCGCCACCAGCGCCTACTACCAGCTCGGCACGCCGCTGCCGACCGACTTCAGCGCCTACGTGCAGCAGGCGCGCATCTTTGCCGCCGGCGACTACCGCAGCGCCATCTCGGCCTACCTGGCAAGCAAGGTGGCGCCGCCGGCCGGCGTGATAGCCCAGCTGGTCAACTACACCGGGCTGCCGGCCCTGACCTGGCAGCAGAACTTCGACATGGGCCCGAACTACTATCAGCGCAACGCCGTGCCGGGCAAGCTGGTGGGGCGCTACGACGCCCGCGTGTCGGCGGCCAACGGCAGCGCGCTGGCGGCCGACGGCGATCCTTCGCTAACCGTCATCAATTCAGCCTTCGTCAGCAGCATCGCCACCTACCTTGCGGGCGAGCTGCACTACAGCGCCCGCTCCGGCTACGTCAGCAACAACGACATCGTCGACCGCTGGAACTTCAGCCACGACGGCCGCCAACTGCCGGACACCATCCCGGACCTGGCCGCCGCGATGACGCTGAATCCGAAAATGAAAATCCTGGCGGTGAACGGCTACCACGACCTGGCCACGCCCTTCCACCAGACGGAGCTGGACCTGGCGCGGCTCGGTGCAAATCCGCAAATTGTGCTCAAATATTACGCAAGCGGCCATATGACGTATCTAGACGACACTGCGCGCCGCGCCCAGCAAACGGATTTGATTAATTTCTTCAATAGCGTCACAGTGGCACAATAAGCCATGCGCCAGGCTGACAATACGGCGCGGGAGGAGTCGATCATGAAGCAACTTTTCCACTTTGCCATGCTGGCAGCCGCCGTGGCCTGCGGCTGCGCGCACGCCCAGGCGCCGCAGCCACAACCGCAGCCCAACCTGGTCGCGCCGGCCATGATGTCGGCGCCGATGCATCCCGATCCCTACATCCCGCCGGCCATGCGCAAGCCGCCGCGCGACGGCGCGTCCGGCCCGGTGCTGCAATACCAGGCCATGCAAAAACTGAAGAAACGCTTTGAAGAAGCCGACCTCGACGGTAGCGGCAGCCTGAGCCGCGACGAGGCGCGCAAGGCCGGGCTCGGCTTTGTTGAAAAGAACTTCGACCATATCGACACCGCCCAGCGCGGCGTGGTCAACTTCGAGGATTTGAAAGCCTTCATCATCCAGCGCCGCGAGGAAGCGCGCTCGCGCTGAAGGCCTGCGCTCAGGCCGGCGGCGCGTCGCGGCGCGGCAGGGTCAGCGTGAACACCGCGCCCTCGCCCACCACGCTACGCACGGCCAGGGTGCCCTCGTGCACCTCGGCCAGCTCGCGCGAAATATACAAGCCCAGCCCCAATCCCGACGGCGCCTCGTTGCCGGCGCCGCGCTCGTACGGCTCGAAGATTTTCTCCTGCAACTCCGGCGCGATGCCGGCGCCCTCGTCGCGCACCTCCACCCGCACCTGTTCCGGCTCCACCCGCAGCGTCACATGCACCGGCTTCTGCGCGCCATAGCGCAGCGCGTTGGTCAGCAGGTTGACGACGATCTGCTCGATGCGGAACTCGTCCCACCAGCCGCTGACCGGCGTGCCCGCGTCCAGGCTGATGCTGCTGCCGGCGGTGGCGGCCTGCGGCGTCAGATCCTGCACCAGCCGTCGCAGCAAGCCCGACAGCTCCACCCAGCCCGGCCGCAGCGACAGCTTGCCGCTGCGGATGCGCGACACGTCCAGCATGTCGTCGATCAGGCGGATGATGCTCTGGATCTGGCGGTCGTCGCGCGCCACCATGCGTTGCAGCTGCTCGGCGCCGAAGGCCGCCATATTGCCGCGCTCCAGCTGCATCTTGCGCAGCTGCGTTTCCAGGTACAGCGTGTTGAGCGGCGTGCGCATCTCATGCGACACCATCGACATGAACTCGTCGCGCATCGCCAGCGCGCGCTGCAAGCCGGTCTGCGCCGCGTTCAGCTGGGCCAGCGTGCGCTCCTGCTCGCGGCGGGCCTCTTCCAGCGCCTCGACCTGGCGCCGCACCGCCTCGCGCTGCTCGTACAGCGAAACGAAGACCTGCACCTTGCCCTTGACCGCGCGCGCGTCCAGCGGCTTGTACAGCACGTCCACCGCGCCCGCCTCGTAGCCCTTGAACGAGTAATTGAGTTCCTTGCCGGCCGCCGTGACGAAGACGATGGGAATCTGCCGCGTGCGGTCGGTGCCGCGCATCAGCTCGGCAAGTTCGAAGCCGTCCATGCCCGGCATCTGCACATCGAGGATGGCCATGGCGAAATCGTGCTGCAACAGCAGCGCCAGCGCTTCCTCGCCCGAGCCGGCCTGGAAGATCTCGCGCCCCTCGCCACGCACGATGGCGTTCAAGGCTTGCAGGTTTTCCGGCAGATCGTCGACGATCAGCAGTTTGGTCGGGTGCTCGGCTTGCATCAATTCTTCTCCAGCATCAACAGCAATGTTTGTATGGCGTCCAGCGGCAGGACCAGGTCCGGCCGGTGCAGACGTATCGCTTCCCTCGGCATGGATGCAACTTCGGCCTGCTCGGGGTCTTGCACCACGGTCAGGCCGCCGGCGCGGGCGATGGCGGCCATGCCGGCGGCGCCATCGTGGTTGGCGCCGGTCAGCAGGATGCCCAGCAACGCCGGGCCGTAGGCGTCGGCCGCCGATTCCATCAGGTAATCGATGGCCGGACGGGCAAAGTGCAGCGGCGCCTCGCAACTGAGGGAAAAACTGCGGTCCGTCTCCACCGACAAATGGTAGCCTGAACCGGCAAAATACAGCGTCCCGGACGACACCGCTTCCTTGTCGGCCGCCTCGCGCACCGGCATCGCCATGCGCTGCTGGAACACCTCGGCCAGGTGGCTCTGGCGGAACTCCGGCAGGTGCAGCAACGCCACCACCGCGCGGCCGTAGTCCGCCGGCAGCCCGGGCAACAGTTGCAGCAGGGCGCCGACGCCGCCGGCCGAAGCGCCGATCACCACCGCTTCCACGGTGCGGCCGGCCAGCGCGGCGCGGATCGCGGGCAGGTGCGCGCTCATCGCTTGCGGAACACGCGCTCGCGCTTGTTCACCGGCTCGAAGGCCGGCGCGTAGGCGGAGAAATCGATGCTTTCCTTGCTGCCCAATCCCAGGAAGCCGCGGTGGCACAGCGACTCGTGGAACAGGCCAAAGGCGCGCTCCTGCAATTTCTTCTTAAAGTAGATCATCACGTTGCGGCAGCTGATCAGATGCGTCTCGGCGAACACCGCGTCGGTCGCCAGGCTGTGGTCGGCGAAGGTGACGTTGTCGCGCAGCGCGCTGTCGAACAGCGCGGCGTTGTAGGCCGCCGTGTAGTACTCGGAAAAACTGCGGGTGCCGCCGGCGGCTTGGTAGTTTTCCGTGTACTCGCGCATCGCGTCCAGCGGGAACACGCCCTTGCGCGCCTGCTCCAGCGACTGCGGATTGATGTCGGTGGCGTAGATCATGCTGCGCTCCAGCAAGCCTTCCTCCTTGAGCAGGATGGCCATCGAATACACTTCCTCGCCGGTGCTGCAGCCGGCGATCCAGATCTTCAGCGACGGGTAGGTGCGCAGCACCGGCATCACGTGTTCGCGCAGCGCGGCGTAATAAGTCGGGTCGCGGAACATCGACGTCACCGGGATCGTCAGGTATTGCAGCAGCGTGCTGAATGCGTCCGGCTCGTGCATGATGCGCGCCTGCAGCGCCGAGATGCTGTCGCATTCCATCTCGCGCAGCGCGTGCAGCACGCGGCGCTTCTGCGAGGCGCCGGTGTAGTCGCGGAAATCGTAGCTGTACTTCATGTAGATGGCTTCCATCAACACTTTCAGCTCGATGTCGGTATCGCTGTGCTGCATCATCATTTAACCCCGTTCGCCGTTCGGCATCCACACCCGCAGCAGCGAGTACAGGCGCGACAGGTCGATAGGCTTGGCCAGGTAGTCGCTGGCGCCCGCCGCCAGGCATTGCTCCTGGTCGTCCTTCATGGCCTTGGCGGTGATGGCGATGATGGGCAGGCGGGCGAAGCGCGCGTCCTGGCGGATGCGGCGCGTCGCCTCCAGGCCGTCCATGCCCGGCATCATCACGTCCATCAGCACCAGGTCGATGTCGCTCACCTCGTTGAGCTTGGCGATCGCCTCGAAGCCGTTGCGGCCCACTTCCACCAGCACGCCCTTGTGCTCCAGCGCGCTGGTCAGCGCGAAGATGTTGCGCACGTCGTCGTCCACCAGCAGGATGCGGCGGCCTTCGAACACACGGTCGCGCGAGCGCACCGTGCGCAGCATGTCCTGCCGCTCGCTGGACAAATCGGCCTCCACCTTGTGCAGGAACAGCGTCACCTCGTCCAGCAGGCGTTCCGGCGAGCGCGCGCCCTTGATGATGATGGAGCGCGAATACTTGTGCAGATCGGCTTCCTCGGCGCGCGACAGGTTGCGGCCGGTGTAGACGATCACCGGCGGGAAGGCCGCCAGCGATGCGCCCGCCATGCGCTGCAACAGTTCGTTGCCCTGCATGTCGGGCAGCTTGAGGTCGATGATCATGCAGTCGTAGATGGTGGTGCGCAGCAGCGCCAGCGCTTCCTCGCCGCTGCCGACGGCGACGATGTCGACATCGTCGTCGGCGATCAGCTGCACCACGCTGTCGCGCTGGCGGTCGTCGTCCTCGACCAGCAGCACGCGCTTGATCTTCTGCGTCAGCTTGCCTTCGATGCGGCGGAACACTTCCATCAGCTGCTCGCGCGTGGCCGGCTTGAGCGCGAAACCGATCGCGCCCAGGTGCAGCGCGGCCTCGCCATTGTCGGAGCCGGACACCACGTGCACCGGGATGTGGCGGGTCTGGGCGTCGTCCTTCAGCAGTTGCAGCACCGACAGGCCGGAGCGGTCGGGCAGGCGGATGTCGAGCAGCACCGCGTCCGGCCGGTATTCGCGTGCCAGCGCCAGGCCTTCGTCGGCGTCGAACGCCACCAGGCAGCGGTAGTTTTTCTCATGCGCCAGGTCGTACAGGATGCGGGCAAAGGTGGCGTCGTCCTCGATCACCAGCACCTTGCGGCCGCCGGCCTCGCCGGTCATGCCGTCGCGGTCGTCGGCGAAGGCGCGCACGCGCGGCGCGGCGGGCGACGGCACCGGCGACGGCAGCGCCGCGCTGTCGACCGGCTGTTCCACCGCCCAGCCGGACGGCGGGGCCATGCTGCTGGCGGCCGCGTCCGGCGCGCTCCAGGCCAGCGGCAGCGTCAGCGTGAAGCAGCTGCCCTTGCCCGGCTCGCTGACCAGGCCGATGCCGCCGCCCAGCAGCTGCGCCAGGTCGCGCGAGATCGACAGGCCCAGGCCGGTGCCGCCGTACTTGCGGCTGGTGGTGCCGTCGGCCTGCTGGAAGGCGTTGAAGATGGCTTGCTGGTCTTCGGCGCGGATGCCGATGCCGGTGTCCTGCACGGCGAAGGCGATGTGGTGGTCGCCGTCGGCGCGGGCCGCCAGCGTGATCTGGCCGCCGCTGGTGAACTTGAGCGCATTCGACAGCAGGTTCTTCAGAATTTGTTCCAGGCGCTGGCGGTCGCTGGTCATGGCGTCGGCCAGGCCGTCGGCGATCTGCACCCGGAAGGCCAGCTTCTTCTGCTGCGCCAGCGGCTCGAACAGCATGGCCATGCCCTCGACCACGTGGCGCGGCGACAGCTGTTCCGGCACCAGCTCCAGCTTGCCCGCCTCGACCTTGGAAATGTCGAGGATGTCGTTGATCAGGTTGAGCAAATCGTTGCCGGCCGAATAGATGGTGTTGGCGAAGCGCACCTGCTCCTCGTGCAGGTTGCCGGCGGCGTTTTCCGCCAGCAGCTTGGCCAGGATCAGCGAGCTGTTGAGCGGCGTGCGCAGCTCGTGCGACATATTCGCCAGGAACTGCGATTTGTACTGGCTGGCGCGCTCCAGTTCGGCGGCGCGCTGCTCCAGGTCCAGCTGCGCCTTGCCCAGCGCGGCGTTCTTCTGGTCCAGCGCCACGCCCTGCTCGGCCAGCTGCTCGTTGGTCTGTTCCAGTTCGGCCTTCTGGTTTTCCAGGCTGGCCTGCGATTCCTCCAGCACGCGCGACTGTTCTTCCAGTTCCTCGTTGGCGGTGCGCAGCTCTTCCTGCTGCACCTGCAATTCCTCGTTCAGCTGCTGGGTTTCGGCCAGCACTTCCTGCAGGCGCTGGCGCGACTGGCTGGCGTCGATGGCGTTGCCGAGGTTGCCCTTGACCAGGTCGAGGAACTCGACATCACGCGCGCAGATCGGCCGCAGCAGGCCCAGCTCGACCACGCCGTTGATCTCGCCGTCATTGTCCAGCGGCGCCAGCAGCACGCTGGCCGGCGCGCCCGCGCCCAGGCCGGACGCCAGCTCCAGGTAGCCGGCCGGCACCTGGTCCAGGCGGATCAGGCGGCGCTGCAGGGCGGCCTGCGCCACCAGGCTCTCGGCCGGCTTGAAGCGCTGCTCGCGCTCCTCCCATGCGGCGCTGGCGCCGTAGGACGCCACGCGGCGGAAGCTGCCGTCTTCGGCGCGCAAATACAGGGCGCCCACCGCCACATCCAGGTAACGCGCCATGAATTGCAGCAGCGCCGACGACAGTTGCGGCAAGCCCATCTGGCCGATGCCCTGCTGCGCCAGCTCGCTCTGGCCGGTGCGCAGCCAGGCTTGCTGGGCCAGCAGTTCCGCATGCTGGCTGTGCTGCTGCAAGGCGCGGTTGTAGACCGTCGACAAGCCCATCAGCTCGCGCCGGCCGAACCAGGCCAGGATGCCGCCCACGCCCAGCGTCAGCAGCAGGTAAAGCGACGCCACCCAGATGGTGACGGACCTGGCGGCGTCCTGGCGCTCCTGGAGCATGCGGATCTCGAAGGTGACGAAGGCGTCGATCTGGCTGCGGATCTCGTCGAACTGGAGCTTGCCGCGGCCCGCCTTGATCGCCCCGGCCACGTCGCCGCCGGCGGTGCGCAGCCGTATCATTTCCTGGGCGTACAGATCCCATTGCTCCTGCTGGGCCTTGATGACGCGCAGGCGGTTCACCTGCAAGGGGTTGTCCGCCACCAGCACCATCAGCGCGGCGATGCCGGCGCCGACCTTGGGCTTGCTGAGCACATAGGGTTCCAGGAAGGCGTTTTCGCCGGCCAGCAGGTAGCCGCGCATGCCGGTTTCCATGTCCACCATCTGCTTGGAGATTTCGTTGGCGCTGCCGATCACGCGTTCGCTGTGCTCGACCCAGTTCATGGTGTTGAGCAGATACGCCAGCAACACCGCGAACACCCCGGCGCTGACCACGCCGGCGGCCAGCGGAAGGGTGACGTTACGCACCAGAATGCGGCGGAAGCCGCGTTCGTCCAGCGACGATTGATTGGGCATGATCTGGGCCGCGATAGCAAGGAAAGCAATGAGTTTAGCTCAAATACAAACCTTGCAATCCGGTCATCTCAATCGTGCGTTAGCGAAATAACAGAACGCCGCCCGGCCGCCGGGCGGCGGCGCGGGCAACTTGCCGCTTACAGCTTGTAGTTCAGGCCCAGCAGGAACTGGCGGCCGTAGGTGGTGTAGCGCTCGGGCGCGTACGAACCGCCCGAGAACGGATCGCCCTGGCGGGTCTGGTAAGGCGAGTTGTTCAGGTTGTTCACCTGGAACAGGAAGGACAGGCCCTTGTAGCGGCCCTCCTCGATCGCATAACCCAGTTGCAGGTCGATCTGGCGCTCGGCCAGGATCTCGCTGAAGGCACGCTGGGCGAACAGACCCGTCACCTCGCCACGATAAGCCGAACGGTAGCGGCGGCTGGCGCGCGCCTGGTAGCCGTTCTTCTCGTAGTAGACCGTGACGTTGGACACCACGCCCGACAGGCCCGGCAGCTTTTCCTTGGTGCCCGGACCGTTGGGATGGATGGAGCTCTCGGTGCCCGACATGCTGCCGGTAACGCCGAAACCTTCCAGCGGCGCATACAGCAGGCCGCCGTCCAGCGCGCCCGACAGTTCCACGCCCTTGACCATGCCGCCGGTGCCATTGGCCGGACGGTTCAGCGTGCCGATATCCTGCAGCGGCACCACCGCCGACGGATTCGGGAAGCCGGCGAAGCTGAACGCGGTCTGCTGGTTGTAGATATAGCTTTGCAGTTTTTTATACCAGAGCGCGCCGGCGATGTAGCTGCGCTTGCCCATGTATTTTTCCATCGACAGGTCGTAGGAATTGGCGCGCCACGGTTCCAGCTGCGGGTTGCCGCCGCTGCCGTTCCACATGCGGCTGGTGGCGTCGACGCCGCCCGAGATGCCGGCGCGCATGTCCGACATCTGCGGACGGGCCACGGTCTTGGCCGCGCCGAAGCGCAGGTTGGTGGTCTCCAGGTATTTGCCGAGGTCGAAGTTCAGGTTCAGGCTGGGCAGGATGTCGGTGTAGTTGGCGCCGCCGGTGATCGAGCCCAGCTTGCCGGCGTTGACGGTGGCGCCGCGCGATTTCTGGTCGACGCTGACGGCTTGCAGGCCGATATTGCCGCGCAGCGGGAAGGGGCCGACGTCGGTGTCTATGCCCAGGCGGGCGTAGGTGGTCGTGACTTTCTCGGTCACGCCCCAATCCTGCAATGCCTGGTCATCCGGGCGGGCAGGCTGCTTGTCGTAGTACTTGTTCAGCACGCCCAGAACGTCGTAGGTCAGCACGCTCGGGATGCCGGCGAAGGCCAGCGAGGTCGATGGCTGGATCAGCTCCGGCGACACCGTGGCCGGCTTGCGGCCGTCCTTGAGGAACCAGTAGTTGTTGGTGTCGGCGTGGGTCTTCTCGCGCTTGCTGTAGTTGACGCCGCCTTCCAGGCTGCGGAACATGCCTTCCAGGTCGCGCTTGGCCGACAGCTTGATCGAACCGAGCTTGTCCTCGACCACCGGGTGATGCATGTCAGCATCCTTGCCCCAGCCGCCGACGTCGGTCAGCTTGATGATCTGCGGATCGGCGAAGTTCAGGCTGGGCGTGAAGGTAGGCAGGCCGCCGGCGGTCGGGATCTTGAACTGGAAATTGTTGTCGGTGATGTGGGAGCCGGCAGGGCCCAGGCCGGCGTAGGTTTCCAGCACCTGCTCGCGGCGCTTGGCGGTCGAGTAGGAAGCGTCGCCGACCAGGGTCCAGCCATCCTTCTTGTAGGTGTTGTTCCAGCCCACCGCGCCCAGCTGATCCTTGCGGGTGTTGAAGTCGTTGCGGACGATGGGTTCCAGGTTGACCAGCGAACCGCCCACCAGCAGGCGGGTGCCGCCTATGGTCTGGATGTCGGGGTTCTTGTAGGTGACGTCGCTCCATTGGTGCGAGTTCCACATCATGCCGCGCATGGTGGTGTCCTGGGTGAACTCGGAGTAGTACAGGTCCAGCGTGGTGCGGAATTCCTTGGTCGGACGGTATTCCAGCACGCCCATCAGGCCGTCGCGTTTTTGCTGGCGCGACGAGGCCGTCACTTCGGCGCCCTTCAAAGCCACCACGTCGGCATTACCCGGCGGCAGCTTGTTGTCGGTGCCCCACCACCACGATTTGTATTCCTGCTGCTGGCCCGGCGAATCCAGGTGGGCATAGCCGATGGCCACGCCCAGCGTGTTGTTCATGAACTGGTCGACATAGGAAGCGCTCAGGCGCGAACCGTTGGCCGAAGTGTTGGAGTTCAGCTTGCCGTTGGAGTTGTGTTCGCCGCGCGCGTTGAACACGATGGTGCGTTCGCGGACGTCGAGCGGGCGCACGGTGTGCAAGTCCACCGTGCCGGACAGGCCGCCGCCGGCCAGCGCCGCATCCGGCGTCTTGTAGACGGTGACGCCGTTGATCAGCTCGGACGGATACTGGTCGTACTCGGCGCCGCGGTTGTTGCTGGTGGAGACCAGCTCGCGGCCGTTCATCAAGGTGCCGGAGAAGTCCGGCGCCAGGCCGCGGATCGAGATCGACTGCGCCCGGCCTTCGACGCGCTGCGCCGTCAGGCCGGCCAGGCGGGCGATGGATTCGGCGATGCTGACGTCGGGCAGTTTGCCGATGTCCTCGGCGGTGATCGCCTCGACGATGGAATCGGCGTCGCGCTTGACCGCCATCGAGGTTTCAATGCTGCGGCGGATGCCGGTGACGACCACCGACTGGACTTCCTTGTCGCCGCTGGCGGCGGCAGGCCCCTGCTGCGCCCAGGCCGGGGCGGCGGCGAACGCCAGCGCGGCGCAGGCGGCGGCGATCGGTGTCAGTGTTAATGCTTGTGTCTGCTTGTTCATCATCTGGTCTCGCTTATAGTTTTAGACGGGTGGGTACTACAAACTGCTGCTAACGGAAGGGCTGCGGTACGGTACTGCTGGTCATCCAGTCCTGCATGGGCTGGTGCACCTCATAAGCCTGGGTGCCAAACAACTTGAAAAGATTTTCGATATCGGCGACGGGCGCCGTGGTGAAGTCCACTGCCGGCACGGCGGCGCCGGCGGCGTTGGTGACGAAGCCCCAGGTGCCCTTGCCCTGGCCGCCGCCGTTGCTGACCACCTTCCAGCTCCACGCCGTCGTCGCCCAGCCATACTTGGCGTAGGTATCGAAGGAGGCGCGGGCGATCTGGCCGCCCAGGTCCAGGCCCAGGCCCATCCACGGCTGGGTTTCGCCGATGAAGAAAGCGGTGTCGACGGCCTTGATCTTGTTGTCCCACTCGCACACGCCGCTGTTGCTGCCGCCGCTGCAGGTAAGCCAGTCCTTGTGCACCTGCATGCCGGGCTGGCCCCAGCCGAACAGGCCGGGATAGAAGTGCATCTCGAAGGCGACGTTGCCCATGCCCTGGTCGGCCGGCTTGCCGTAGGCCGTGATGTTGCCGCTGTTGTGGCCGGGCAGTATCACGACATGGTTGGCATCGACGGCGCGGATCGCCGTGTACAAGGTCTTGACGACGGCGGCCAGGTTGGCGGCGCTCGTGCCCCATGGTTCGTTGAGCACGCTGTAGCCGGCCACCGCCGCGCGGTCCTTGTAGCGGCCGGCGATCTGCTGCCACAGCCAGACGGTGCGCTCCTGGAATTCCGGCGTGCTCCAGTACAGGTTCTTGTTGGCGCAGCCGCTGTGCTGTTCCCAGCCCTGCGAGCCGACCGCGCCGTGCAGGTCGAGGATCACGTACATGCCGCGCTTCTCGGCCTGGGCGAGGGCGTCGTCCAGGTAGCGCCAGGCGTCGGCGCGCAGGTGGCGTGGATTCTTCTCGTCCTCGACCACGCTGTAGATGAAGGGCAGGCGCACCACGTTCAGGCCGAATTTCTGCATCTGGTCCCAGTCGCGGGTGGTGATCCAGTTGTCGCGGAACAGCTGCATCAGGCGCTGGCGCTCGGCGTAGCCGAAGCGGGTGTCGAAGTTCGCTTCCAGCTTGCATTCGTCATCGATGCCGGCGCTGCCCTGCCCCATCATCCAGAATTCATTGATCAGCCAGTTGCCGAGGTTGGTGCCCTTGAGCGCGACCTGGCTGCCGTCGGCCTTCAGCCATTTCGCGCCCTGGGTGTGCAGCATGGACAGCGGCAGCACCGGCACCGGCGTGACCGGGGTCGGCTTGATCTCGGCCGCCGGCGGCGGCGCGGGCGGCGTCACAGGCGGCGGGGTGTTGGCGGCGCCACCACCGCTGCCGCAGGCGGCCAGGAGCAGGGCAAGTAACAGGACGGGCAGTCTGAACATCTGTTTCTCCTTGTGTGGAAGCGCTTCCACTTTTGTTCTGAAAAAACTGCCGTGCGCCTGCACGACAGTGCTGGTTATGGTTTCCAGGTAAACGTCGCGACGCTGGCGGCCGGCAAGGTGTAGCTGAAGCTGCGCTGGCCCGGCGCCAGCCGTACGGCGAAACTGCGCGGCGCCTTGGCCGAATTCACCACCAGCAGCGCCACCGAACCGTCGTCGGCGTTGCGGAAGGCCACGGTGTCGAGCTGGTCATAGCCGCTGGTCGAGGCGATGCGGCGCGCACCCTGGCGCACGAAGCGGCTGGCGTGGGCCAGCGCGTAGTACTCCTCGTTGCGCGTGACCTTGCCGTCGCGGCTGTCGATGGTGACGACGCCACGGCAATCCTTGCAGCCGCCCAGGTGCGGGCCGTCGTTCTCGTCCAGCGCCAGGTTCCACAGCAGCACGCCCCTGGCCCAGCCGCGCGTGGCGCCGATCACCAGCGTGCGGGCGAAGTGCTGCAAATTATCCGACCATACCGGCGCCCATTTGCCGCCCGAGCATTCGGTGAAATAGGTGTCCTTGTCGGGCCAGCGGTCGTGCAGCGCGGCCTGCACGCGGACGTCGCCGCCGTAGCAGTGCCAGGCCACGCCGTTGACGTACTTGCTGGCGACCGGGTCTTGCAGCACCGCCGCCGGCGAGCCCGGCTCGTCCCAGTTGTGGTCCCAGTCCAGGATGCGGGTTTGCGGATGTTCCTTGGCCAGCACGGGGCCGAGGTGGCCGCCGATGAAGGCGGCGCGCTGGGCCGGCTCGACCCGCATGCCGGGATAATCCTTGGGCTCGAAGTGCGGTTCGTTCTGCAAGGTCAGCGCGTAGATCGGTACGCCTTCCTTTTCATACGCGCCGATGTAGCGCGACAGGTAGGCGGCGAACGGCGCGTAGGCTTCCGGCTTCAGCGTGCCCTGGATCAGGCTGTCGGTGCTTTTCATCCAGCCCGGCGCGCTCCACGGCGAGGCCATCACGCGCAGATGGGGGTTGATCGCCAGCGCGGCCTTGACCACCGGCAGCACGTCGGCGCGGTTGGGCTCGATGGAGAAATGCGCCAGCGCCGGGTCGGTCTGGCCGGGCGGCATGTCGTCGAAGCTGTAGTGGTGGCGCGAGAAATCGGACGCACCGATGGTCAGGCGCGTGAAGCTGAAGTTGACGCCGGGCGCTTTGCCAAACAGCTCGTTCATCAGCGCGCCGCGCTGCTGCGGGTTCAGGCGGTTCTGGATCAGCCATGCCGAGGCGTCGGTGATGGCGGCGCCGAAGCCCACCATTTCCTGAAAGCGCTGAGCCGGATCGACTTCGATGATGGTGGCGGCCCGGGTGCCGGACTGGAAGGCGGCATCGGCGCCGCGCGCCATCAGCAGGGTCTGGTCGCCGGTGGTGATCCAGGCTTGCACCTTGCCCTGGGCTTGCGCGCCGCCGTGCACGCACAAGAACAGCGCCGGCACAGCCAGCAGTCGTCCCAGCTGTCGCAGCGGGTGGCGGGTAGGCAAGAAGCGCAAGCGCTCATCGCCCGGCATAGCGGGGCTGGGTGTGGTCATTCTGTCTCCGTGCGGCAGGGTCGTTGCCCGTCCGTCCTGGTTTTATCGTGAGTGGAAACGCTTCCACTTGTTAAATTAACTATAGCACCGTGAATTCTTTCATGTCAATCAGGGAAAAATACAACGCGTGGTAATTGGTGAGTATTTACATCGGCAAAAATGCTCAGAATTATGTTGTCCGCCCCGGCGTCGGGCCAGTATTCTGCGCGGGCAGCCTGTTGTTTTGGGCTGTCTCGAATTCGCCACGCTGGACCATACCACTTACTCCACAGGAGCTTTCCATGCCCACTACCCAAACAGCCGACTTGATCTTCTATCTCAACGGCGAGCGGGTGCAGTTGCCGACCGTCGACCCGACCGTGCTGCTGGCCGACTACCTGCGCTCGCCGGAAGTCGGCCTGACCGGCACCAAGATAGGCTGCAAGCAAGGCGGCTGCGGCGCCTGCACCGTCATGCTGTCGAGCTGGAACGAGGACACGGGACAAGTCGAGCACCGCTCGGTCAACTCCTGCCTGCGCCCGGTGGCCTCGCTGGACGGCATGCTGGTGACGACGGTGGAAGGCACGGGCAGCGTCAAGTCCGGCTGCATCAGCACCGTGCAGGACGGGCTGGCCCGCAACAACGGCACCCAGTGCGGCTACTGCACGCCCGGCTGGATCATGAACATGACGGCCGCCGTGGCCCAGCGCGGCGAAAAGCCCGGCACCAAGCAGGAAATCGAGGCCATGTTCGACGGCAATATCTGCCGCTGTACCGGCTACCGCCCCATCCTGTACGGCTTCAAGAAAACCTTCGCCTCCGACTGGGATCCGAAAGTCGACGAGGCCGGCTGCATGCGCTGCGAGGTCGATCCGGCCGAGGAAGTGGCGCGCACCGCGCCGGTGGAGGTCGCCTTCCCCGACGAACTGCGCAAGCCGCCGCGTCCGGTGCACTACTCGGCCAACGGCTACCACTGGTTCCGGCCGCTGACGGTGTCCAGCACCATCGGCCTGATGCGCGACTTCCACGACCGCGCCGAGCTGCGCCTGGTCGGCGGCAACACCTCGATCGGCATCTATCCGCGCACGGTGGAAAATCCGCACGTGTTCATCGACATCTCGCACGTGCCGGAACTGCACGTACTGTGCCGCGCCGGCGACCATCTGCGCCTGGGCGGCGGCCTGCTGTACGCCAAGCTGCTGGACTTCCTCGACGCCGAAAACACCGCCATGCCCAATGCCGGCTTGCAGGCGCTGGCCTACATGGCCGGCCGCACCGCCGGCGGCATCGTCCGCAACGCCGCCACGCTGGCCGGCAACACCATGCTGGTGGTCACCCACGCCGAGCAAGGCGTGCCCTTCCCTTCCGACCTGTTCACCGCGCTGGCCGCATTGGACGCCACGGTGACGGTGGCCGCGCCCGAACAGGCCGAACCGAAAACCCTGCCGCTGCTGGAGCTGCCCGCCTACTGGCGCCGCCATGCCGACGGCTGCGTGCTGCTGTCCTACCACGTGCGCCTGACCGGCGCCGACGAGTACGCGCAAACCTACAAGACCGCGCAGCGCGAGGTCAACGCCCACTCCATCGTCAACAGCGGCATGCGCGTCAAGCTCGACGCCCACCAGCACGTCGCCGACATCGCGCTGGTGTTCGGCGGCATGTCGCCGGTGGCCACGCGCATGCCGCACACCGAGCAGGCGCTGCGCGGCAAGCGCTGGGACGACGCCGCGCTGGCGGCGGCGATGCCGGTGCTGCGCCAGGAACTGGAAGCGCTGATCGACCGCTACGCCAGCCACTACGCCCAGCTGCCCGACGAAGGCTACAGCACGGCCTACAAACGCCAGCTGGCCGAATCGTATTTGTATAAATTCTTTATCGCCGTGTGCGAATGGCGCGGCCTGCCGGTGCCGCCGGCCGTGCGCTCGGCCGGCGAACGCAGCGAACGGCCGGTGTCGACCGGCATCCAGGCCTACAAAGCCTATGCCGACCAGTTCCCGGTGCACGTGCCCTACGTGAAAATCGAAGCCATGCTGCAAGCCACCGGCGAGGCCCAGTACATCCACGACATACCGATGCCGCCCACCGGCATGAATGGCGCACCGGTGCAAAGCATGGTGGCCAAGGGAACCTGTACCTACGCCGTGCCGGGCGTCAGCGGCCCGGCCTCGCCGGCCGAGGTGCTGGCCGCGCTGAAGACCTTATACCCGGCGGTGAAGGACTACATCACCGCCATCGACGTGCCCGGCCCCGTGATCGACGGCATGGCGCTTGACGATCCCATCTTCGCCATCAGCGTCGACGCCGCCGATTGCCCGGACGGCACGCTGCCGGCCGGCTACGACCCGCGCGCGCCGCTGCTATTGACCGGTTACGGCCAGTGCATCGGCATGGTGGTGGCGCGCAACGAGCAGCTGGCGCAGGAAGCGGCCTTCTATCTGCAACAGCACTACTGCCAGTTCCAGGCCGAGACGCCGCTGATCGAGTTGCCCGACACCGACGCCGAACGCAACAAGCTGGTCTTCCTCGACAAACCGGCAGGCGCCCCGTGGTACTCGCACATCTGGAAGATCACGCGCAGCGGCACCAACCTCGACTGGATGCCGCCGCGTCCGCCAGAACAGCCCGACCTGAAGCAGCCGGTGGTGGCCCACAACGTGCCGATTGCCAGCGACATCTACGGCAGCGTCAGCTGCACGCGCGTCTCCAGCAGCCAGAAGGTCGGCAGCCAGATCCACTTCTACATGGAGACGCAGTCGAGCTATGTCGAGCCGGTGGAAGACCGCCAGGTCCGCGTCTACGCCTCCACCCAGGACGCCAACGTGGTGCAGAGCGCGGTCGGCCGCGTGCTGCAACTGCCGGCCAACAAGGTCGACGTGCGGGTGCGCCGCATCGGCGGCGGCTACGGCGGCAAGTGCGGGCAATCGGCCTTCGCCAGCACCATCGCCGCCGTCGGCGCGTGGAAGCTGAACCGGCCGCTGCGCATGGCCGCGCTGCGCCAGGTCGACACCGCCATGTTCGGCCACCGCCATCCGGCGCTGGGCAACTACAACATCGCCATCGGCGACGCCAGCAACCCGCTCACGCACGGCAAGCTGTTCGGCTTCCAGGCCGATTACTGGCTCGACGGCGGCCGCACCTACGATTGCAGCTTCATCATCAGCGACTGCATGGCGCTGCGCAGCGACTCGGCCTACTTCATCCCCAACTGGTCGTGCACCACCGACGTCTGCCGCACCGACAAGACCAGCAACACCTCGATGCGCACGGTCGGCATGATCCAGGGCGCCATCATCGTCGAGGACGCCATCGAGGCGGCCGCCCACAGCGTCGGCCTGACGCCGGAGCAGGTGCGCTCGCGCAATCTGTACGTGCAGGGCCAGGTGACGCCGTATGCCGAGCCGCTGGAATCGTGCTACATGCGCGAAGTGTGGGAGTACACGCTGGACAAGGCCGGCTACGCCGAACGCGCGGCGGCGGTCGAACAATTCAACGCCGCCAACCGCTGGCGCAAGCGCGGCATCTCGGTGCTGCCGGTGAAGTACGGTTCGGGCTTCAACCTGGCGCTGCTGGAACAGGGCGGCGCGCTGATCGAGGTGTACTCGCAGGACGGCACGGTGCTGGTGCGCCACGGCGGCATCGAGATGGGCCAGGGCCTGAACACCAAGATGGCGCAAGTGGTGGCCTACGCGCTGAACGTACCGATAGGCATGATACGGGTGGCGGAAAACGACACCGCCGTGGTGCCGAATCCGGAAAGCACCGGCGCCTCGACCGGCACATCGTTCAACGGCCTGGCGGCGCAGCAGGCTTGCGGCGAGTTGCGCGGCCGGCTGGAAGCCTACTGCCTCGGCCTGCTGACCGCCAACGGCAACGACTGGTGCGTCGCCAACCGCATCAACTTCTGGGACTACAAGGATGGCTGGCGCGCCGAGACCACGCCGGGCAATCCGCAAACGATGATCTGGAAGAACATCGTCAGCATGGCCTTCACCGAGCGCCTCAACCTGTCGGCGCAATCGCGGGTGGCGATCGAGGGCGGCGAGCACCCGGACGGCAACCTGGAATTCAAGCTGGTGGACGGCAAGCCCGCCAGCGAGGAAGTCGACTACTTCACCGGCTACACCTACAGTGCGGCCTGCGTCGAGATCGAGCTCGACGTGCTGACCGGCGAGACCACCATCCTGCGCGCCGACGTGGTGTACGACGGCGGCAAGTGCCTGAATCCGGCGGTGGACGTGGGCCAGGTGGAAGGCGGCTTCGTGCAGGGCCTGGGCTATGTGACCAGCGAAGACCTGAGCTACCAGCCGGCCACGTCCAGCACCGAGGCCAGCGCCACGCGGCCGGCGCCGGGCGCGCTGTACACCACCAACACCTGGGAGTACAAACCGCCGGCAGCGCAATCGATCCCGCTGGAGATGAACATCATGATGTTCCCGAGGGAGCTGGCGCCGAACGCGCCGGAGGAAGGCGACATCCTGTCTGCCAAGGAAATCGGCGAGCCGCCGATGACGCTGGCGGTGGCGGCCTTCTTCGCGATCAAGCGCGCCGTGCTGGCGGCGCGCAAGGACCGCGGCCACCACGAGTGGTTCCAGATGGAGTCGCCGGCGACGGTGCAGCGCGTGCGCGAAGCCTGCCTGGTCGATACGGCCGACCTCAGCGGGCACTGACCTTCGGCCTAGCCGGCGCGCGCCACGCTGTCCCAGTCCAGCTGGAAGCGCGCCAGGTATTTCTTCAGCCGGTCCGCATCATTGGGCTTGGCCTTGGCGTCGCGCGAAACGGCGTACAACTTCCTGCCGGCGTCCGACATCGACCTGGACGCGCGGCAGATGCCGATCACGGCGCGCAGCTGCATGGCGTCGAACAGATCCAGTCCCGCCACCGCTTCGGCGGACATCACCTGTTCCAGTTCAACGTCGGGAGCGCCGGCAGGCTGCGCATAGTGGCGCCACTGGCGTTGCAGGCGTGCGATCTCGCTGCCGACGATATCATCGTCAATGCGGCCCGCTTCGGCCAGCGTCGCCATGCGCGTCACCGAGGCCGACAAGTCGCGGAAGTTGCCTGCCCATAGCGCATCCGGGGAGGCGGCGAAGCGCGTGTAGCGCTCGCGCGCCTCCTTGTTGAAGCGGGCAATCTGTCCCAGATCGGCGCCAATCTGCGCCAGCAGGAAATCGATATTCGGCTCGATGTCCTCCGGCCGGTCCACCAGGCCTGGCAACTCGTAAGTCCATAAATTGATCCGGGCAAACAGGTCTTCACGGAAGCGCCCCGCCACCACCTCGCGCGCCAGGTCGCGGTTGGTGCCTGCGATCAGCTGGAAATCGCTCTGCGCTTCATGATCGCCCCCCACCGGCAGGAAGCGCTTTTCTTCCACCGCCTTGAGCAGCATGGCTTGCTCGTCGAGGCCCAGTTCGCCGATCTCATCCAGGAACAGCAAGCCTTTGTGTGCAGCCTTCAACAGGCCGGGCCGGTCCGATGAGGCGCCGGTGAACGAGCCCTTGATGTGGCCGAACAAGGTCGATCCGGCGCCATCGCCATGCAGCGTCGCGCAGTTAATCTCGACAAAGCGGCCGTCGATCTGGTGGCGTGCCTTTTTCAGTTCGTACACACGCCGCGCCAGGAACGACTTGCCGGCGCCGGTAGGCCCCATCAGCAGCATCGGCGCCTTGGACTTGATGGCGACGCGCTCCATCTCATCGATCATGGTATTGAAGCGCTCGTTGCGCGTGGCGATGCCGGATTTGAGGAAGGCCACGCCCTCTTCCTGCTCGCGGCTGAAGCGCTGTGCGATCTGATCGTACTTGGACAGGTCCAGATCGATCAGCACATGGCTGCCCGGATCGCCGGCCGCATGCCGGCGCGGAGGCGAGGTCTGCAGCAAACGGCCGGGGAAATAAAACGCTTCCGTCATCAGGAACATGCAGATCTGCACCACGTGCGTGCCGGTGGTGATGTGTATCCAGTATTCCTCGTTGTCGGTATCGAAGGGATAGGACTTGGCGAAATCGAACAGCGCGCCATAGACCTGCTCGAAATCCCACGGATCGTCCATCGGCACATCGCGCAGCACAACCTCGGTTTCCGGCGACACCGTAGCGATATCCGCCGCGACCTCGTCGGCCAGTTTGCCGAAGCGGCCGCTGTACAGCAGCTCGAAACGGTCGATGACGATATCGGGATATTGGGTGATGGCGATACTGGGCCGCCAGCGCTCCCAGCGCGCAGCACCTTTACCGCTGTCGAGCTGGGTGCCGACAAAACCGATGGCCACGATACGTTTCTTGTTCATTTCAGGATAAATATTTATCTAATTGGATAGTTTATAACGATACAGCTATTTCATGAATTTAGCCATTTTTTCTAAAAACCATTTTTAATCAATAGGTTACAGACTCAGGCAAGAGCTGGCACAGCGCTTGCAATGGTAGTCATAGAAAATCAGATAAAGAGGAAATGAAAATGGCAAACGTCCAGTTGTTCCAGTCGCTGAAAAACACCTTCCTGCCTGCGGCTACCGCGATCAATGCGGAAGGCGCACCGGCCTATGCATTGACGCCGAAACACCGCTTGGCGCAATACGCCGCTACCGGCTGCCTGAACGCGACCTTCTACGCCAGCGCCGAAGCGCAGCTGGCGACGGTGATGGAACTGTGCCTAGACATGGAGCCGCGCTTCATCGCGCAAACCACCGTGTACTGCCGCGAACGCGGCTACATGAAGGACATGCCGGTGCTGCTGGCTGCGATCCTGGCCGCGCAAGGCCGTGCCGAACTGGCGCCGGTGTTCGGCCGGGTCATCGACAACGGCAAAATGCTGCGCAATTTCGTCCAGATCATCCGCTCCGGCGCGGCCGGCCGCAAATCGCTGGGCACCCGGCCGAAGAAGCTGGTGCAGGCATGGCTGAACACCGCCAGCGAGAAGGCCTTACTGTCGGCCGCTGTCGGCAACTCGCCGTCGCTCGCGGACGTGGTGAAGATGGTGCACCCGAAACCGTCCGAGCCATGGCGCGCTGCGTTCTTTGCGTGGCTGATCGGCAAGCCTTACCAGGCCGAGGCGTTGCCGCCGGTGCTGGCGGCGTTTGAAGCCTACAAACGCGACCGCGCGCAGCCTCTGCCGGACGTGCCATTCCAGATGCTGACCGCATTGGAATTGTCGCCGCAAGCCTGGGCGCAGATCGCGGCGCGGGGTGGCTGGCATATGGTGCGGATGAACCTGAACACCTTTGCCCGGCATGGCGTGTATGCGGTACCGGGCGCGGTGGAGGCCATCGCCGCCAAGCTGCGCGATGCCGAGAGCATTGCCAAGGCCAAGGTGTTTCCATATCAGCTGCTGTCTGCATACAAGGCGGCAACTGACGAGGTACCGGCGGCGATCCGCAACGCCTTACAGGATGCGCTGGAGATCGCGTTGGCCAATGTGCCGCAGATCGAAGGACGCGTGGTCGTGTGCCCCGACGTCTCCGGTTCGATGTCGTCGCCGGTGACGGGATACCGCAGCGGCTCGACATCTAGCGTGCGCTGCATCGACGTCGCAGGACTGGTGGCGGCGGCCATGCTACGCAAGAACCCTGACGCCGAGGTGATGCCGTTTGAAGTCGATGTGGTGCAGTGCAGATTGAATAGCCGCGACAGCGTCATGTCCAACGCCCAGAAACTGGCGGCGATCGGCGGCGGTGGCACCAATTGCAGCGCACCGCTGGCGCGGATGAACAAGGACAAGGTGAAGGCCGATCTGGTGGTTTTCATCTCGGACAACGAGTCGTGGATCGATGCGCGCCGGAACGGTGGAACGGAAACCATGCGGCAGTGGAATACGTTCAGGCAGCGCAATCCTCAGGCCAAGCTGGTGTGCATCGACTTGACGCCGCATGCGACCACGCAGGCAACGGAACAGGCCGATGTGTTGAATATCGGCGGATTTTCGGATGACGTCTTCAAGATCATCGCGGCGTTCGCGGCCGGGCAGTTGCGCGCCGCGCACTGGCTGGGTGAGATCGAAGCGATAGACATTTAGGAGGCCATCATGGGATGGACGCTCAGTGTAAGCAGTACAGGTTTTGAGCACAGCAAGAATGCTGGTGTGACTACATCCCGTAAAAGTCATGTCACACCGACTACTCGTCTGGCAGGTGCTCAATGGAGTTTTACCCCGAATGCAGACAGGACTACATCTGGTGACGCCGGTTCGATTCCGGCCTGGCAGGCACACCGTGTCTGCCAGCATGTCCTGTCAACCCTGGTCGGGATTGATTGATGTCGGGCGCGCGAATGCGTAAAGAAATACACGTGTCCCCGGTTCGAACCCGGGCGGCTGCGAAGGCAGCCGTAGCTCAGCTGGTAGAGCAATTTCTTTCAAGTCTGGTCGCGCAACCGGCTCTGTTTAGTTAATATGGAACACACTATGAAAAACGAAGAATACGAAGTACTCAATATCGAAGGCGGACGTCCAGTCAAGATGTGGACCCGTGGCGTACCGGTCGAGGCAGAAGCCAAGCAACAGCTGGCCAACATGGCCAAGATGCCCTTTATCTACAAGCACGTGGCGGTGATGCCCGACGTACACGTCGGCAAGGGTTCGACCATCGGCAGCGTCATCCCGACCCTGGGCGCGATCATTCCTGCCGCGGTCGGCGTCGATATCGGCTGCGGCATGATGGCGGCCAAGACCACGCTGACCGCCAACGACCTGCCGGACAACCTGGGTCCGCTGCGCAGCGCGATCGAGAAAGCCGTGCCGCACGGCTCTTCCCCGCAGCTGCGCGGCAAACGCGGCCGCGATGAAGGTTCATGGCATACGCCACCGCAGCCGGTCGATGTGGCGTGGGCCACGCTGCATGAAGAATTCGACGCCATCTGCGCCAAAACGCCCAAGCTGAAGAACACCAACAACTACCGCCACCTCGGCACGCTCGGCGGCGGCAACCACTTCATCGAGATCTGCCTCGATGAAGCGGGCGCGGTGTGGTTCATGCTGCACTCGGGGTCGCGTGGCGTCGGCAACGCGATCGGCACCTACTTCATCGAACTGGCGAAGAAGGATATGCGCACCCACTTCATCAATCTGCCGGACCAGGATCTGGCCTATCTGGCGGAAGGGACGCAGCACTACAACGACTATATCGAGGCGGTCGGCTGGGCGCAGAAATTCGCCCGCACCAACCGTGAAGTGATGATGCACAACCTGATCGCCGCCGTCCGCACCGTGATCGCCAAGCCGTTCGAGACCCACGTCGAAGCCGTCAACTGCCACCACAACTATGTGCAGCAGGAGCGCCACTTCGGCAAGGACGTGCTGATCACCAGGAAAGGCGCCGTGTCCGCCCGCGAGGGCGAACTGGGCATCATTCCAGGCTCGATGGGCGCAAAGAGCTTCATCGTGCGCGGCCGCGGCAATCCAGAAAGCTTCAACAGCTGCAGCCACGGCGCCGGTCGCACCATGAGCCGCACCGAGGCCAAGCGCCGGTTTACGCTGGAAGACCAGGCGAAGGCCACCGAGGGCGTGGAGTGCCGCAAGGACGCCAATGTGATCGATGAAATTCCGATGGCCTACAAGGACATCGATGCGGTCATGCTGGCGCAACGTGAACTGGTGGACGTGGTCCACGTGTTGAAACAAGTCGTATGCGTGAAGGGTTGAGCAAAATGATAGAACTGGATGGAGCACAAGGCGAAGGAGGCGGCCAGATCTTGCGGACCGCGCTGACGCTGTCCATGATCACCGGCCAACCCTTCCGCCTGACCAATATCCGCGCCAAGCGTCCCAAGCCGGGATTGATGCGGCAACATCTGGCGGCGGTGCACGCCTCAGCGCAGATCTGCGGCGCCGGCTTGTCGCAGGCGGAGCCTGGCTCGCAGACGCTGGCCTTCACGCCGGGCGCCATCAAGGGCGGCGACTACAGTTTCGCCATCGGCACGGCTGGCAGCTGCACGCTGGTACTGCAAACGATACTGCCGGCATTGCTGTACGCGGATGTGGCGTCGACCATCAAGATCAGCGGTGGCACGCACAATTCGATGGCGCCGCCGGTGCACTTCCTGCAACGAGCCTATGGCCGCGTGCTGGAACAGATGGGCGCCCGCGTGGAGATCGTGCTGAAGCGCTTTGGCTTTTATCCAGCGGGCGGCGGTGAAGTCGTGGCCACGGTTGAACCATGCGCACAGCTGAAGATTATCGATCTGATGAAGCGCGGAGAGCGCCGCAACGGCTTCGCGGAGAGTTTCACCGCCGGCGTGCCGGCCAGCGTCGCCACGCGTGAGCTCGGTGTGATCGGACTCGGCATGGGCTGGGAAGAACCGCAGCTGCTGCATCGCGGCCTGCCCAGCGAACAAGGACCGGGCAACGCGCTGCTGGTCACGCTTGAGCACGAACATGCGACTGAAGTTTTTGCCGGCTTCGGTGAAAAATCCGTGCGTGCCGAAACGGTCGCCCGGCACCTGCTTCAGGAGGTGCGCGACTACCTCGTCTGCGGCGCAGCGGTAGGAGAGCATCTGGCGGACCAGCTGATGCTGCCGATGGCGCTGGCAGGCGGCGGGCGCTTCACCGCGTCTCGCCTGTCGCAGCATGCGCTGACCAATGCCGAAGTCATTTCACGCTTCCTGCCTGTCGCGTTCGATCTGCAACAGGGCGAACGCTTCAGCACCTGCATCGTCACCAGCGACGGTCCAGCGCGCTAGTGGATCGTCAACACCGCACGCACGCTGGAATCCAGCGCGCTGCGGTCGATATAGCCGACCAGGTTGGGATTGTCGGCCACCAGGCGCTTGATGGCGGCGCTGTCGCCCGATTCCACCGGCGGCTGTCCGCGTCCGGTGAACAGCATGCGCGCCCAGTAAGCCTTCATCTGCGCCGGCGCCTTGCCGCTGCTGCGCAGGTAGAAGGTGTCGCGCACCGGCGAGCCTTCGCTCTGGTCGATAGGCACCGCGTGCAGGCCGTTGGGGAAGTCCGCCGACACGCCCAGGAACAGATCTGCCGCCTGCTCGCTGCTGAGAACTTTGACGGGGTTGCGGGCCGAGACGATCACCACCACCTCGGCGCGGCAGACACTGCCTGCCAGCAGTGCGGCGGCCAACACAGCGATGATGATGGGCTTTCGCATGGTTGGCCCGTCAGTAGAGGAAATCGGCCAGCACGCTGACCACGTTCACATGGCCGCCGCGCGGCGTGCCCGCCACCACATTCTGCAAGGTGCCGTACGAATTGCTGCCCAGGTGCAGCTGGTCCCACTGCAACTTGAAGTCGACGTTGCGCGCCGCGTCCCAGCGCAGGCCGGCCGCATAGGTGCGCTGGGCAACAGGAATATTGCCGGTGTCGGTCAACGGCCGCAGCTCGGACAACGTCACATAAGGCGCCAGCGTGCCGAAGCGCATGCCGCCGTTCACATACCAGGCTTCGCGTATCGCCTTCACGCCCTTGCCGTCGTAATTGCCGACCCTGGCCCATTCGCCGGACACAAACCACGGCCCTGGATCCCACGCCGCGCCCAGCGACATGAAGCGCCCGCGCGGCGGATTCTGGTTGTCGACGTCGCGCTGCTGATAGGCCGCGTGGATGATCAGCGGGCCACGCTCCAACGTGTCGAACACGCCCATGACGGCGGTGGAATGCACGTCGATGCCGCGCGTGTTGGTGACGGTGCGCTTGCCGTACAGGATGCTGGTGGTGTTGCTGAAGCCGCTGAAGTGCGTGCGGTACGATGCATCGACGCCGTCGCTTTCCTTCAGCGCCAGCAAGCGGTAGACCTCGATCGGCGGCCGCGCCGTCATATTGCTGTAGCCGACCCGGCGCGAATCCGACGCCATGAAACTGGCCAGCCCGATGCGCCCCACGCGCACGCTGAGGTCCGGCGTCACCGCGTACTTGAGGTTGGCCCAGCTGATCAGGGGCTGGTAGCGGTTGTTCGAGCGGTACTCGGACACCACTTGCACCACGCCGGACAGCTGCGGCGTGAAATTGGCCGTCAGTTGCAGGCCCAGGCGGCTGTCGACATCGCCAGTCCACTGGCGATTGCGGCCGGTGCCGGACGGTTGCAGATTATCGAACACATAGTCGCCGGCATGCTGGTCCGAATGGGCCAGCCCGATCGTGCCGAAGCCGTTGACCGACCACATCGGCTGCGCCGGATCGGACGGCGGCTCCGCAGCCCGCGCGGGCAAGGCGCAGGCGCCGCCCAGCAGCGCCAGCAGCGCCAGCAGCATGGCCTGATTCAAGGGGGAAGTGGCGTGCATCCAGCCTCCATGCGGGTCGGTTAGGGTTCCAGGTAGCGGGCCAGCAGCTTGTCGAGTTCGTGCGTCTTGGCCAAGCGCGCCAGGCCTTCGTTCAAATGCTGCAGCAGCTTCGCGGCATCGGCGCCGCCGGCGGCCACGGCGAAATACAGCGGCCGCAGCGGCGAATCCGGCAGCGGCTGGCTGACCAGCGTGCCATCCACCAGCAAGCTGCGCAGCTTGGGGTTGATCAGGTACTGGCCGGCCATGGTTTCGCGGCTATCGATGAACAAGTCGCAGCGGCCCAGATGGAGCTTGCCAATCAGCTGCTCGTAGCCGACGGTGACGCCCCGGTCCACCTTGCTGGTGGGGATGCCGTAGGCTTCGAACTGGTAACCGCCCAGGCCGCACAAGTGGTAGTTGAGGGCGTCGCTGAGCTTTTGCAGCGTCAAGCCTTGCGGCCGCGCCCGGCGCGAGTAGAAGTACACATTGTGCATGGTGAAGTAGACATCGCTGAGCGCCAGCTTGCTGCCGGCGTCGGTCTGGCCGGCGTTGAGCGCCAGGTCCATGCGATGATCGGCCACCAGCGCCAGGCAGCGCGCCCACGGCAGCAGCTGCACGCTGACCTGCCAGCCATAGCGCGCGCCGATCAGCTTGAGCAGGTCGACGCTGGCGCCCACCACCTTGTCGCTGCGATGGCCGTCGGCGCGTTCGGCGAACACCAGCGGCGGCATCTCCGCCTGGTCGGCGCACACCTGCACGGTGGCTGCACAGGCGGAACCGGCAGCGAGACCGAGCAACAACAGGAATGCGTAGAAACGACTCATGGCATGGGAGGCGACCGCAGTAATCCGAGCCTCATTCTAGCAAATGCCGTCTGGATCGCCGCAATGAGTGTTGCGCCGATGCAAACTTTTTTTGCGAGCCAGGTCCTTCCGTCTACTTCCTGCGCGGATAGTAGGCCAGCGCCAGCGCCGGCACCAGCGCGCCCGCCGTCAGCATGCCGGTCCACGCCACCGCGCCCGCTCCCACGCCCCACAGCAGCACGCATGGGTAGATCGCCAGCGCCAGCAGCACGGCACCGGCGACACGCAAGACCAGGCGCGCGCCCGGCGTGGCGTCGGCGCCGTAGACCTGGCGGTGGTGGCGGTCGATCGCCAGCGACAGCGCCGTCATGCCGGAGCTGGCCAGCAGCAGGGCCGCCGCCACGGTCAGTGCGTAGTTCATGACGCCTCCTTGGGTGCCGCACGCAGCGCCGCGACGGCCAGCGCCACGCCGAACGCCAGCACCGCCAGCTCGACGCCGCCGCGCTCGATATCGCCCGCGAGCAGGTAGCCGAACACTTGCTGGCCGGTGGTGACGGCATTCAGCGCCGGCAGCAGCAGGCACAGCGCGGCGGCCGTCCACAACTGCTCGCTCCACGCCAGCGCGGCGGGCCGGCACGCGGCGTGCGCCAGCGCCGCCAGCCAGGCGGCGAAGAAGGCCGCCACTTCCCACTCGTGCCGCTCGGCCAGCGCCAGCGGTATCAAGCGGTTGGACCACAGGTAGGCGATGCAGGCCAGCGGCAAGCCCGCCACCGAGGCCACGTTGAGCACGTCGATCAGGCGATACACCTGCGGCGTGCGCGCGCCGAATTCCTTGAGCGACTTCACCCGCCGCTTGACCATGAACAGGATGGCGCCCACCGCCATCATCGCGGTCCCGGCCAGCCCGGCCAGGAAGTACAGCCAGCGGATGACCGCGCCGGCGAAGTGCAGGCGATGCAGCTCGTCCAGCGTACGCATGGTGGCGCGCGCCGGATTGGCGGGCACGGCATGCGGCATCTGGGTAGCCAGCAGCGCGCCGCTGACGCCGTCGAAGGTCATCATGCCGCGCGTACTGAGCAGCTGCCCCTGCTGGCTGGATGGCGACGTGCTGCTGTAGACCTGCACCGTCATCGCCGCGTCGCCGGGATGGTTGACCACCACCGCGTAGACCGGGCTGCCGAAAGTCTGCTCGGCGCGCAGCACCAGCGGCGCCAGGGGCGTCATCGCGCCGGGACGGCCGCTGGGCCGGCTCTCCGGGCCGTAGTCGCGGACATTGGTTTTTTCGCCGGTGCGCATCTCCTGCGCCCAGATCACGGCCGGCATATAGGTGCTCCAGCTGATCGCCAGCCCGCTGTAGACGATGACGAACAAAAACGGCAGCGTCAGCACGCCGAGCAGGTTGTGCGCGTCCAGCCAGGAACGCTGGCCCTTGCCCGGCCGGAAGGTGAAGAAGTCCTTGAAGATACGCTTGTGCGTAATCACGCCCGAGATCAGCGCCACCAGCATCGCGGCCGACGCCACGCCGACTATCCACAACCCTACGCTGCCGGCATGCAGCGCGTGGTGGAATTCGACGAAGTGGTTGCCGCCGCTGGTGTCGCGCACCATGCCGGCGTCGTCCGGCACTTCGGCGCCGGTCACGGTGGACAGGTGGGCGTCGGAATAGTAGCCGCCGGCGTTGATCCAGAACACCTGGAACGCCCGCTCGCCAGCACGCGGCCACAGCTCCCACATGCTGCTGCCCTGCGCCTGCTTCTGCAAATGGCGGATGCCGTGCGCCAGCTGCGCATCGTGGCCGCTGGGCGCGAAGGCCGATGCTTCGGCATGCTGTTCCACCAGTTCAGGCCGCATCCAATGCGAGATCGGATCGACGAAGACGCTGAGCGTGCCGGTCAGGAAAATCGCGAACGACAGCCAGCACACCCACAAACCGCCCCAGGTATGCAGCCACGCCATGCGCTGGCGCAGCCCCTGCTGTGGAAGACTCATGGCATCCCCCTAGGCACGACGGCCAGCGCATACGCGGCGACCGCCAGCAACAGGCTGGCGCCCAGCAGTCCACCCCATGCGCGCAAGGCGCTGCGGGCGGCGAAGGCCCAGATGATGGCGGGCGCGTACAACGCCAGCCCCAGCAGCGCCCCGCCCAGCATGGCGTCGCCGGCCGCCACGCCGGGACCATCGCCCAGCGTCGCCAGCAGCACCGCGCCGGCGGCGGCAAGCAGATAGCCGCCCAAGACTGCGGCCAGCGTGCGGTTCAGTACGGTAGGCATGTCAGTGGAAGCGATAGTTCAGCGACAGCATGACGTTGCGCGGATCGCCATAGAAACCGCCACCGCCGGACGAGTAGTAGTGCTTGTCCAGCAGGTTATTGACGTTCAGCGTGGCCGACAGCTGCTGGCTGATGCGGTAGCGCGCCATCAGCGACACCAGCGCGTAGCTGCCCTGGGTGAAGCGCTCGCGGTTGGGGCCGGCGTTGTCGGTGTAGATTTCTCCCTGCCAGTTGATGCCGCCGCCCACCGTCAGGCCGTTGCCGACGTCGGGGAATTCATAGCTGCTCCACAGCTTGAGATTGTTCAGCGGCTGGCTGGTTTGCAGACGCTTGCCGCTGCTGTCCTCGACGCGCGAGCGGGCATAGCCGGCCGTCAGCTGCCAGCCGCGCCGCAGCTGGCCCGACACTTCCAGCTCGAAGCCCTGCGCGGTCGCGCCCTTGACCGTGTGGTAGGCATAGGTGCCGCCGCCTGCGGGCAGCAGGAATTCGTCGGCATCCATTTCCGCCAGGTTGTCCTGGCGCATGTGGAACACGGAGGCGCTGGTGCTCAGCAGGCCGTTGAGGAAGTCGCCCTTGATGCCCAGTTCGGTGTTATTGCCTTCCAGCGGAGGCAGCAGGCTGTTGCTGCGGTCGCGGTAGGTTTGCGGCGAATAGATGCTGGTGTAGCTGGCGTAGGTGGACCAGTCCGGCGTCAGCGCGTAGACCGCGCCGACATACGGCGTCAGCTTGCCGTTCTTGCTGAAGCTGTCGCTGACGGTCGGCGAGCCGAAGGACACGCTTTCCGTATCGCGCTTCCAATTGGTCACGCGCATGCCGAGTATCAGCGACAGCGCATCGGTCGGCCGCAGGCGTACCGAACCGTATCCGGCCAGCGAGCGCTCCTTCTCCAGATTGCTGCCGTTGATGGTGCCGTTGTAGTTGGGCGTGGGCGAGTTGCCGTTCCAGGTATAGAAGTTCGGCACCGTGGCATCGTAGCCGGGCAGCGACCAGGCCGGGAAGGTCGGGCCGGTGGTCTTGGTGTTCGATGCGCTCATGCCGAACACCAGGTCGTGCTGGCGGCCGAAGGCGGTGAACGGTCCGCTGGCGTAGGCGTCGATCGACAGCTGCTGCGGCTTGCTGTCCCACTTGGTCTGCCACAACGACAGGCCGGCGCCGGTGCGCTTGTCCAGCTGGCCGCGCATGGCGTAGCCCTGTTCGGCGTCGTACTGGTTGGCGGCGTAGTTCAGCGCCAGCTTGGCGCTCCAGTCGTTGTCGAAGAAATGCTCCAGCGTGACAAAGCTCAGGCTTTGCTTGCGGTCATAGAACGAAGCCTGGGAGGCGCTGTTGATCGAGCGCGGGAAGTCGGTCTGGCTGCCGTCGCTGTAAAAGCCGATGAAGCGGCGGCTGGCGCCGTTGAGGCGCTCGTGCTGGTAGCTGAGGCCGGTGCTCAGCAGGGTCGAGTGGCCCAGGTCGGCTTCAACGATGGCGTAGAACAAGTCCTTGTCCTGGCGGTAGCGGTCGATGAAGGAGCCCTGCTCCTGCTCGGCGACCACCACGCGGCCGCGCACACTTTTATCGTCGCTCAGCGGCGCCGAGATATCGGCTTGGGCGCGATAGCGATCCCAGCTGCCTGCCTGCAATTCGGCTTCGGCGCGCAGCTCGCGCGACGGGCGCTTGCGCACCAGGTTGATGGCGGCGGCCGGGCTGCCGGTGCCGCCCATCAGGCCGGCCGCGCCGCGCACGATTTCGATGCGCTCGTAGATGTTGGCGTCGAAGCCGGTCGGCTCCACCAGCCTGGTTGTGGGAATGCCGTCGAACAGATAGGTGTCGACCGCGAATCCACGCGAGAACAGCTGGTCGGTCTCGCGGGTGGTGGAGGAATGGTCGAGCGTGATGCCGGTGGTCTGGGCGACCACGTCCTGCAAGGTCTCCAGGCCCTGGTCATGGATGCGCTGGCTGCCGATGACACTCATGGCTTGCGGGGTATCGCGGACGGACAGCTCCAGGCCGGTAGCGCCGCTGCTGCGGATCTTGCCTGGCGTGCCGTTGCCGCCTTCGCCCAAGGCGTGCACTTCAACTTGCGCTAGCGTGGTGGCACCGGCGATGGCGGTGGCCGAGGTGGCCGGAGTGGGCGCGTGCTTTTGCAGCGTCAGCGTGCCGTCGCTGCGGCCGACCAGCGCCAGGCCGCTGCCGGCCAGCAGCCGTTCCATCGCGGCGCGCGGCGTGTAGCTGCCCTTCAGCGCTGGGCTGTTCAGGCCAGCGGTCAGCGCGGGGTCGAAGGACAGCGGCATGCCGGCGCCTACCGCTATCGTGGACAGCGTGCGGCCCAGCGGGCCGGCATCGAGCTGATAGGTTTGCGGTGCGGGCTCGGCGGCAGTGGCCAGGCTGGCGGCGGCCAGCGACATGCTGAGCACGGCGATACGGACGGCACGCGACAGACGGTGCGCGGACGGGATGGCATGGGTATTCGACATTGCAGCGACTTCCTTTGTTTGGCGGATAGAGAGGTTCACTCTCCTTGCCAGCCGAGCCGCGAAAAAGTATCAGGCGGACGGCAATTATTTTTCCTGGCGCGGGGCCAGCGTGATCCAGTAGCCGTTCAGGCGCGACAGCGCATCGACGGGATAGGTCGAGACCAGCATGTCCAGTGCGCGCTCGCTGTCCGCCACCGGGAAGGCGCCGGAGATGGGCAGGCCGGCCACGCGGGCGTCGACGCCGATGTAGCCGCCACGGTAGCGCGACAGTTCCGCCACCAGCCGGTCGAGGCGCATCCTGTCGGCCAGCAGCATGCCGGTGGTCCAGGCGGAGCTGCCGGCGTCCAGCTCGCGGGGCGTCGCGGCGCCCTGCGCGGTGTAGCGGCTTTGCTGGCCGGCCGCGACGACCAGGCCCTGCCCATGTTCCGGCGTGATGCGCACCGCGCCCTGCTCCACCGCCAGCGCGGTGTCGTCCTCATGCAGGCGGACGCTGAAGCGGGTGCCCAGCGCCTGCAAGGTGCCGTGCGCGGTCGTCACGCGGAACGGACGGTTCGCGGCGTCGTGCCCGGTCTGGACCAGGATCTCGCCTTTGCGCAACAGCAGCAGGCGTTCCGTGCCGGTGTAGCGGATATCGACGGCGCTGGCGGTGTTCAGCGTCAGCTGCGTACCGTCGGCCAGCGTGACGCTGCGGCGTTCGCCGACGGCGGTGCCGATGTCCGGCGCCCAGGCTTGCGATTGCGCGTAACGCCAGCCCAGCCAGCCTGCGGGAATGGCGGCGATGGCCGCGGCCACACGGGCGACGGCGGCGCGGCGGCCGGCCGCAGCGGGGCGGTGCAGCGCCGGCATCGCCAGCGCCTTCGGCAGTCCGTCGAACTTGCCCAGCAGCGTGGCGGCGCGCTCCCAGGCCCGTGCGTTGTCGGGATCGCTGCGGCGCCACTGCTCGCAGGCCGCGTGATCGGCTTCGGTGGCGCCGTCCTGCAAGCGGACCAGCCATTCCGCCGCCTGCTCCAGCGCGCGCGGCGCTATCGGTGCGGCCATGGCTACGCGTTCTCCATCGCCAGCAGGCAGCGCAGGTAAGCCTGCTTCATGTAGCGCTTGATGGTGATGACCGACAGGCCCAGTTGCGCGGCGATCTCGTCGTAGCGCAAGCCCTCCAGCTGCGACATCAGGAAGGCTTGCTTGACCTTGGCCGGCAAGGCATCGAGCATGGCGTCGATTTCGTGCAGGGTTTCGAGGATCAGCAATTGCTGTTCGGGCGAGATGGCTTCAGGCTCGGGCAGCGTGGCCAGCGCTTCCAGATAGGCGCGCTCCAGTGCCTGGCGCCGGTACCAGTTGATCAATATGCCCTTGGCGACGGTGCTCAGGAAGGCGCGCGGCTCCTGGAGTGCAGGCAGGTCGCCGCGCCCCAGGATGCGGGTGAAAGTGTCCTGCGCCAGGTCGGCGGCGTCGCCGACATTGCCCAGCTTGGCGTACAACCACCGCTGGAGCCAGCAGTGGTGCTCGCTGTACAGGGCGGTGAAGTTGAGTGACGTGTGCGTGGCCGGCATATGTGAGAATGGGAATTATTCTCATCTATTCTACAACCAAACGGCTAATGCCACAATCACGAATCCGGCGCGGGGGACTTCGGCGGCGCACGCTAGCCGCCCTGCGGCTCCCATACCGCCGCCGCCGCGCGTTCGAGCACCGGGCGCCAGTCGGGCGTCACCGGCAGCAGGAAGACCTCGGCCAGCACCTGCTCAAGTTCGCCGGCCGACAGGTAGCGGCGCTCGCCGCCGCCATCGGTGCGGCGTATCGTCAGGCGGTTGCGTAGCAGCGCGTGGCGGGCCTCCGGCGTGCTGCGCGCGACGATCAGGTCGTGGCGGAAGTGCGACGAAGGATAGGTCGACGAGTAGAAATTCGCCATCTCATAGTCGCCCTCGCGGCACGGCGCCGGGGAGATCATGTAGACCGGCATCCAGTCGTCGCCCAGCAGCGCCTCCAGCAAATGCTCCTTGCCCTGCGGCGTGAGACGGAAGCGCTCGTGCTGCGTGGACTGCGGCGTGGTCAGGTCGAAGCGGATGGGCGCGGTCAGCACGCAGCTGCCGAAGCCGACGTCGCACAACCACGGCTGGCCGTCGACCGTCACGCGCAGCACCATGTGCGTGCGCGGCCGGTACTGGGACTCGGGGCCGGCCATCCAGCGCACTTGGGCGATCAAGGGCTCCACCTCGAAGCCCAGCGCGGTCAGCACGCGCTGGAACAGGCTGTTCTGCTCGAAACAGTAGCCGCCGCGCCCGGCATGGATCAGCTTGGCGTCCACCGCTTGCGGCGCCAGCAGCACCGGGCGGTCCAGCAGCACGTCGATGGCTTCGAAGGGTATCGCGGCCGGGTGCAGTTGCTGCAGGGCGCGCAGCGTGTCCAGCGTGGCGGTGCGCGGGCCGGTGTAGCCGATGCGCGCGCAATATGCGTCCAGTAATTCCATGGTCTCACCTCATCATAATGTTGGCGAAAGAACCACCATCATAGCAGCCCTGTTGAAACCGGATCTGGCACGCGCCGCGCAAAATGTTGTACATTAATATTATCGAATAAATAAGGATGGAAGAATGAAAACCTCGGCACTCCTCATCGCCGCGCTGGCGCTGACGGCTTCGGCAGGAAGCCAAGCCAGCGGCGGCGCGCAATCTGGCGGCGCTACCGGCGGCGGCATGCCCGCATCGCTGACCGCCCCGAACGGGCCGGATATCGCCGGCGTGCGGGTGGGCATCACCGCCAACGAGGCGCGCCAGCTGCTGCAAAAGATCAATCCCCGCTACAAGATCACCCCCATCATTCCGGTTGGCACGAAGACCGAGGTCGGCTTCAAGGCATCCGTCGGCAACGGGGTCACTGACGCCAATGGCGGGGACATCTTCCACGTGCTGTACAACGAGGCTGGCGTCGTCTGGCTGCTCAGGCGCGAGCAAACCGTGACCGCGGACAAGGCTGTGCTGAAAGACACCTTGATCAAGTCGCTGACCGCCAAATACGATCAACCCGGCGGCGAGGTCAAGTATCGCGACCCCGGCAATCTCAATTTGGTCTGGAATCACGACATGTCGGGCAAACAGCTCGCCTCGTTCAGCACGGACGTAAATAACAGCCCATGCCGCGAAGTGCCGTACGCCCGCTACTACCCGGTTTCAGAATCCTTCAGCATCTACGAAAAGTATGCTCCGACTTGTTCGATGATCATCAGCGCACGCAGCCGCGCTTTCCGCACGGGCAATCAGAACATGCTCGATGTCTACGGAGCGGAAATCATCGCCCCACCGTTGCAGCACGACGCCGGCGCGCTGAATGCCGCAGCGACCGCACGCGAGCAACAGCGCAAGAATCTTGAGAATACCGTCCGCGACAACAAGCCGCAGTTGTAAGCATCCGGCAAGCGGCGAACCTGCTACGCTCCGTACAGGTTCGCCAGCAGCCACCCCGGCAGGCCGAGATACAAGGCCAGGCGGCCGGCGCGCTCCAGCCAGCCGCGCACGGCGATGGCTTGCCCGGGACGCAGCAACGCCGCCATCAAGGCGCCGGCTTCAATCGCCGCCCGCAGCAAGGCCGCGCTCAACACGACGCCGATGGACCAGGCGGCCCACCACAACGCAAACGCCGTGAGATACGCCTTCAATCCGTAGGTGTAGTACTCGCCGAACGCGCTGCCGTAGGCGATATGCTGATGCAGGTGGAAGGCGGGTATCGCCAGCGCCAGCGGCAGCAGCACGAACTTGACCAGCGGCCGGTCGAGCTTGCGGCCGCGCAGCGCCAGGCGGGCGCGCGCATACACACCCATCACCGCGCCCGGCTGCTCCTGCTTCAACCCCAACGCGGCGGCGAACGCCATGGGGTTGGCCAACGCCAGCCCATACTGCCAACGCTGGCCCGACGCCAGCCGCAGCGCGACACCGGCGGCCGGAATCGGCAAGCGCCATAACTCAAACGATGCAATCTCTCCAAGCGCCAGTTCGATGCGCTGCGCGCCCCGCGTCAGCACCAGCACGCCGCCATCGATCGATGCTTGCGCGGCAAACGCCAACAGCACGCACCACGAGGCGATTTCCGGCGCGAGGAACAGACCGCTGAACAAGCGGATCTGCGCCAGGGTGTTGGTGCGCAACGGTTCGTTCAACAGCAGCGCCACGCAGATGCCGAGCAGGCCCGCGCGCGCCAAGGCACGCAGCAACGCTGCGGCAAACCGGGCCGCCGGCGGCAGCACCGCGACACGAACCGGGAAACGCATGGCAGGCTGCGCGGGCGACAAGGCGCCCTCGCCTTCCGCACGCCAGGATGGAATGGCCGCCCTGGCCGCCAGCAACAGCAGGAAGACGCAGGCGGCGCGTCCGACCCAGTCGCCCCAACGGACCATCAAGGTCGGCGCCGGCTGGCCTGGCACCACGTCGGCGATCACCAGCGCGGGTTCGCCCATGCGCGTGCCCGCCAGCTGGCTGCCGGTGGCGTCGAACACGGCGCTGTAGCCGTTGGTGGTGACGCGCACTTGCGGCAGCCGCGTCTCGATGCTGCGGAACGCCGCCACCGTCTGGTGCAGGCGCGCACCCTCGGGATCGGTGGTGAACCAGGAATCGTTGGACATCGTCATGATCGCCTGCGCGCCCAGCCTGGCGCCGGTGATCGCCAGGCCGGCGTCGACATCGTCGAGACAGATCAGCGGCAGCACCGGGATCTCGCGGCCGTCGGCGAGCTTCAGCGGGAAGACCCGCGCACCATTGCCCGCCCGCCAGTTGCCGGTCCACGGCAGCAGCTGCCGCAGGCGCGGTCCGTCCAGCCAGGCCGGTACGTATTCGGTAAAGGGGAACAGGCGCGTCTTGCGGTACAGCCCCGTCAGGCCTGCGCCGGGCTGCACGAAGGCGGCCGCGTTGTATTCGCCGTCGCTGTCGATATCGTAGGTGCCGAACACGAAGGGCACGCCGGCGGCGCGGACGTTGGTGAGGATCTCGCGGTCGAACTCCGCGCCGGCCGCGCTCTTGGGATGGCCAAACGTGGTGGGATAGGCGGTCTCCGACCACAGCACCACTTCCGCATGGCGACGCACCACCGCGTCGTAGCTCATGGCGAAGTGCGTGGCGAGCACTTCCTGCACCACGGCGCGGGCGCCCTTGTGGCGGCGCATGCCTTCGTAGTCGACCAGGTTGGCCTGCACCAGGCCCACGCGCAGCGGCTTGCCGGCGACGACATTGCTATCCTTGTCCGGCAGCACGGCCAGCCCGTAGCCCGCCAACAGCAGCGGCCCAAGCGCGGCCAGCGCGAGCGGCCGGGCGATCGCGCGCCAGCCATCGCGACGCTGCGCCAGCGCGGCCACGACGCCCTCGTTGGCCAGCAACAGCAATACGGTCAGGCCCGCGCCGCCAGCCACGGCGGCGCCCTGGCGCATCAGACGGGACGGATACAGTCCATAGCCGAGCGTATCGCCGAGTAGCTTGGGCAGCAGCCATTCCGCAGCTACCCACGCGGCCGCCGCAGCCAGCGCGCGCAGCAGCGGGCCATGCCGGCGTCCGGACACATGGCGCACCAGCGCGAACACGAGAAACTGCGGCTGGAACAAGGGCGCGGCCAGCAGCAGCACGGCCAGTCCCACGCCGGCGCCGGAGTGCGTGTAGCGTCCAAGCGCGGTGCCGAACCAGGGGAACACGGCCGCCGTGAAAGCCAGCGACATCAGGTAGGCCCAGCCCAGCGTTGCCTTCAACGTAAAGCTGGCGTTGAGCGTGAACAGCCACGGCGCCAGCATCACAAAGCCCAGCAGCCAGCCGGCGCCGCCACGCGCATACAAGGCCGACAGAACGGCGCTCGCCAGGATGCCGGCCGCCATACGGGTCGTTGAAGAGGTCAATAGTTGTCGCATGTTTTTCAGCGGCCGGGGCCGGTCGGGTCCACGGGCTTGGGAATGACGATGCGCCGGATCGGCAGTCCGGGCGGTGCCAGTTCAGGCGGTACGACGCGGTCTTTGGGCATGGCTATCGGTTGGTGGGCGGCATCGTAAAGTTGGAAATCCGGCGCGAACATCAGGATGGCTTCGATGCGCTGGCCGTCGTCGGTGGCCTGGTGGTGGCGGACGTAGCCGGGCGGTAGTTCGAAGTTCTCGGGCACAGCCAATCCGACCATGGGCGGACGAGTGCCTGGCGGAGAAAATGCGCCGAGGCCGGAGTAAATGCCGCGCTCATGCAGCTTTTCTATTACCTCGGGCATGGTCGGCTTCTCGCCACGGGCCACGTAGCTTTTCAGGTCGCGTGTCGGGTCGGCGTCGCCTTCCGGCAGGCGCGGCGGCGTTGATGATGAGGTTTGCGCCACGGGCTGCGGCATCGCCGGAGCAGGCGCGGGCTGAGGCCCGGCGGCAGACGCCGTGCCGGCCTGGGCAGGCAACGGCGGCCCGACCAGATTGGCGTCGGGCGTCGTCACCAGATAAACCAGCACGCCGCAGCCGATCACGGCCAGCACCAGCGCGACGGCAAGATAGCCGGCGCGCGGATGCCAGGTGCTGGGAGGCTTATCCAAGGGATAGTCTCCGTTGTGCCTCAGGGCGTTGCGACGTTATAGGTCGACACCGCCCAGCCCATCCGCTCGTGGCCGTACTGGTTCCAGATCGGATTCTTACCGCCGGAGAAGGAGCTGTAGCGTGGCGCTCCCGTGCCCGTGCTGCCGCCGAACAGGCCTGCCGTTACCGTGCTGCCGCTGTAGGTCGGGTGGGTGTCGTCCGATTGGATGTAGTCATAGCTGCTGCCGGCCGACACGAAGTGCGTGTTGGCGTCGCGCAGCGTCGAGCGCAGCGTACTGGTGATGCGGGTGACATAGCTGGCCTGGCTCTCGCCGCTCACATAGCGCAGCGCCTCGGAATCGATCTTGCCGTCGCCGTTGCTGTCATAGTCCGCGCCCATATACTGGGCGAAGTTGTCCGCGCAGGCAAAGCCCTTCTGGCGCGCCAGGTCGCACATCGCGAAGTTGATGCGGACCAGGGACGGCAGGAATTTTTCCTGCATGTTCACGGTCTTGCCGGTGGATGGATCCTTGCAGGAACTCTGGACGTTGTCCGCAGAGTAGCCAGGGTAGTGCAGGTTAGACACCAGCTTGAGCTTGACGCCCGAATAGGCGTTGGCGTTGATGTAGTCCATCGCGGCCCCGACATAGGTCTTGCAGCTGCTTTCCGCCGCGGTCAGCACGCTGTCGTCGCAGGTGCCGGTCTGGCTCTTGAAGGCGGTGCGGGCTTGCAAGCCGTCATTGCCGCACATTTCGAAGGCGACCACGCGGGTGTTACTGGCCTGCATATACGAACGCTCGGCCACGATCTTGTTGTTGTAGACGTCCGAGGCGACCGCGCCGGACTTGGTGCGGCGCACGCTCTCGATGTCGGCGTTCCATAGCGCGGACAGGTATTCCGCGTCCACCGTCGGCGCCGAGTACTTGGCGGCGCTGGTGACGGAGCCGTTGTAGCCGGCAAAGATGGAATCGCCGTAGGCCACCACGCGATAAACGGTGCTGGTGCCTGGCCGGTCGATGGTCCAGGAAACGTTTTGGTTCAGGGTGCTGGCGGCCGCATGGTTCCCAACGGCGAGCAAGACCAGGGTGGACAACAGCGTAGGCAACGACTTCTTGTGAAAGCGGGTGTACGACATGGGGTGTCTCCGATCAGAGTCTCTGCAAGATGGCTCATTTTGTGATTTTCTCGCACTACGACGTACAGCAGCCCCGGTCGCACGAGCCATCATAGCGCGGCGGTCAGGCTGCCATCGTTCCCATCAACTTCAAGTTAGCAAACAATTCATGTTACCTACGCCAGCAGCCGCACGATTCACCTGTGCGGCCGCTGTCTCGAAAGGACACGAAAATGTCTCGCCGGGTCCGCTCACCTGTGGCGTGGGGATCACATGGGCTGCAAACCCAGCCACAAGCAAGCGGCGACAGGAAGTTCAATGTAATAACTATACTTTTGTATAATTACCAATTGATGACAGTGCGGATAAATGAGCCGGCCTAGCGGCGCAGCTTGAAGACGCTGACGGCGCCGGCCAGTTCGGCGGCCTGCTGCTGCATCGATTGCGCCGCCGCCGTGGCTTGCTCCACCAGCGCCGCATTCTGCTGCGTCACCTGGTCCATCTGGACGATGGCGTTGTTGACGTGCTCGATGCCCGAGGTTTGCTCCTCGCTGGCGTCGGCGATTTCCCCCATGATGGCGCTGACGCGATTGACGCTGGCAACGATCTCGTCCATCGTCGTGCCGGCCTGCGCGACCAGGCGCGCGCCCTGCTCCACGCTTTGCACGGAGACGCCGATCAGTTCCTTGATTTCCTTGGCGGCGGACGCCGAGCGCTGGGCCAGGTTACGCACCTCGGACGCCACAACGGCAAAGCCGCGTCCCTGCTCGCCGGCCCGCGCCGCCTCGACCGCCGCATTGAGCGCCAGGATATTGGTCTGGAACGCGATGCCATCGATGACGCCGATGATGTCGACAATGCGGCGCGACGACTGGTTGATCTCGCCCATGGTCGTCACCACCTCGGACACCACCGTGCCGCCCTTGACCGCGACCGCCGCCGTCGCCGCCACCAGGCCGCTGGCCTGGCGCGCGCTGCCGGCGTTCTGCTTGACCGTGCTGGTCAGCTCGTCCATGGCGCTGGCGGTCTGGCCCAGCGAGCTCGCTTGCTGTTCCGTGCGGTTGGACAGGTCCAGGTTGCCGTCGGCGATTTCGCTCGACGCCGTCGAAATGGTCTCGGCGCCGCTGCGGATCTGCGCCACGATGCCGGCCAGGCTTTGCTGCATCGACTTCATGGCCGACAGCAGGCTGTCGCGATCGCCGCCCGTGGTCTGTATCTCTTCGGTGAAATCGCCAGCAGCGATGCGGCGCGCGATGTCGGCCGCGTAGTCCGGTTCCCCGCCCAGCTGGCGCATCACATTGGCCGCCAGCCAGTAAGTGACCAGGCCGGCCGCCACCAGCGTGGCCAGCGCCAGGCCCAGACTGATCCACAGCGTGCGCTGGGTCGAGGCGATCACGCTGGCTTCGGCCGCCTTGACGTCGTCCTTCTTGGCCTTGAGGAAGTCCAGCAGATGGCCGCGCATCACGCGCCAGACCGGCGTTTCATCCTTGTTCAACACCTGGATCGCGGCGGGCTGGTCGTCCTTGGCCAGCGCCATGATCTTGGTTTGCAGCACGGCCTGTTTTTCGCGCAGTTGCGCCACGTCCGCGAACATCTTGCCGGCCTCGCTTTGCGGCGGGACCAGGCCTTGCGCCACCTGCATGTGTTCCGCGAAGGATTTGCTGGCATCCTCGATATTCTTGAGTCCAGCCTTGTTGCTGGGATCGAGCACCACGTTGCGCAGCGCCTGGCCCATTTGCAGGCCTTGCGCGTACAAATTGGTCGTGGTCTGCAACAAGGCCTGGTCCACTTCCAGGAATTGCTGGAACTGGTTGCGGGCGCTTTGCATGCCCATCAGCGCCACCCCCAGCGCGACAAGGAAAGCACAACATACTACAGCCATGCACAGCACCATCTTGTCGCGTAACTTCATCGGTGTTCTCCCCTGGTGGAATATTTTAAATTTATGGCAACAATACGGAACAGGAAATCTCTTGCGTTGAGGAACTTGTACAGGCTAAGCTTATCCCCATAAAAACACAAGGAGACCGGCCGTGACGGATGTGCTACGCACTATCGGCAGGCTGTTGCAAGCCCCCGAGCATCATCTCGGCGAGGCGCAGCATGCACAGGCGCGTACAGCGCGCCGCAGCTTCATGGGTAAGGCTTTGGCCATGGGTGCCGGCGTTGCTGCGGGCGGCGTTGCCGCCGCACAGAACGCGGCCGGCGACGACGCCATCCTGACCTTGCCTGCACACAGCAAGACCCTGGGCCAGCCGGTCGCCGCCCAGCCCTATGGACAGCCGTCCAAGTGGGAGGGCAATGTGCTGCGCCGCGAAAGCCCGGGGCTGACCCGCGTGCGCCAGGCTTCTGTCAGTTTCACGCCACTTCAAGGACTGTTCGGCATCATCACGCCGAGCGGCTTGCACTTCGAACGCCACCACCAGGGCTGGCATGACATCGACCCCAGCCAGCACCGCTTGATGATCAACGGCATGGTGCGCGAGCCGCGCGTGTTCACCATGGACGACCTGATGCGCCTGCCGTCGGTGTCGCGCATCCACTTCATCGAATGCGGCGCCAATACCGGCGCCGAATGGGGCAACGTCGCGCTGCCGACGGTGCAATATACGCACGGCATGCTGGCCTGCTCGGAATACACGGGTGTGCTGCTGTCGACTCTGCTCGACATGTGCGGCATCGACCGCAAGCGCGCCCGTTTTGTACTGGCCGAAGGCGCCGACGGTTCCAGCATGACGCGCACCATCGCCATCGAACGGGCGCTGGACGATGTCATCGTGGCCTGGGGCCAGAACGGCGAAATGCTGCGGCCGGAAAACGGCTACCCGCTGCGCCTGGTGGTGCCGGGCGTGCAGGGCGTCAGCTGGGTCAAGTATCTGCGCCGCATCGAAGTGGGCGACCAGCCTTGGGACACCAAGGATGAAACCATCCACTACGTCGACCTGATGCCGGACGGCCAGCATCGCCAATACACCTCGATCCAGGAATGCAAGAGCGTGATCACCTCGCCGTCCGGCGGGCAGACCTTGCTCGATCGCGGCTACTACAACATCAGCGGCCTGGCGTGGTCGGGGCGCGGCCGCATCAAGCGCGTCGATGTCAGCACGGACGGCGGCCGCAACTGGCGCACCGCACGCATCGAAGGGCCGGTGCAGAACAAGGCGTTGACGCGATTTAATATCGACTGGGTGTGGGATGGCAGCAACGCCGTGCTGCAAAGCCGCGCCATCGACGACAGCGGTTATGTGCAGCCCAAGATCAACCAGCTGCGCGCCGTGCGCGGCACGCGCTCCATTTATCACAACAACGCCATCCAATCCTGGCTGGTGTCGCCGAACGGCGAAGTCTCCAACGTGCAGGTGAGCTGATGAAAAAATCGATCATCGCCGCCGCCACGCTGTTGGGCGTTTGCCTGCTGGTGCAAGCGGCCGACGCGCCATGGCAAGCCATCGGCCGCCCCGCCACGCCGGCTGAAATCAAGGCCTGGGATATCGACGTGCGTGCCGATTTCCAGGGACTGCCGAAAGGCCGGGGTTCCGTCGCCCAGGGCGAGCAGATCTGGGAAAACCGCTGCGCCGGTTGCCACGGCAGCTTTGGCGAATCGAACGAGGTGTTCACGCCCATCGTCGGCGGCACCACTGACGCCGATATCAAGAGCGGCCACGTGGCGGCGCTGTCCAACGGCAGCGTACCGCAGCGCACGACGCTCATGAAGGTGGCCCGTCTGTCCACGCTGTGGGACTACATCAACCGCGCCATGCCGTGGGATGCGCCCAAGTCGCTGAGCGCGGATGAAGTGTATGCCGTCACGGCGCACATACTGAACCTGGGCGGCATCGTGCCATCCGATTTCGTGCTGAGCAACGACAACATCGCTGACGTGCAGAAGCGTCTGCCCAACCGCGACGGCCTGGTGCGCCAGCCCGGCCTGTGGGACATCAAGGGCAAGCCCGATGTGCTCAACACCGCCTGCATGACCAATTGCCCGACCGAGGCCAAGCAGACATCCAGCCTGCCCGACTTCGCCCGCAACGCGCACGGCAATCTGGCCGAGCAAAACCGTGCGCTGGGCGGCGTGCGCGGCACCGATACCACGCGGCCGCCACGCGCCGTGCTGGCGCCAGCAGTTGCGGTCGCCGCAGCAGCAGCGCCCGCCCCTGCCAAGGCCGCCGCCGGCGGAGACGTGCAACAACTGCTGAACAAGAACGGCTGCCTGGCCTGTCATGGCGTGACCAACAAAATTATCGGTCCCGCCTTGCGCGATGTCGCCGCCAAGTACCAGGGCCGCGCCGACCGCGCAGCCTATTTGCAGACCAAGATACGCAGCGGCGGCGCCGGTGCATGGGGCTCCATGCCCATGCCGCCGCAAAGCCAGTTGAAAGAAGCCGACATGCAAGCCATCGTTCAATGGCTGGCCAGCGGCGCGCAATGAGCGGGCCCACCCGCAACCACCAGGAGACTGCATGAACCCCACCCGTCGTACCGTATTGAAAACCAGCTCGGCCCTGGGCCTGCTGGTCGCCTGTGGCCTCGTGACCAGCCAGCAAGCGCTGGCCGCCACCGGCCGCGAAGGCTTCAGCGCCAAGAACCTGGCCGATGCGCTGGCCGCTGTCGGCGGCACGCCGGCCGACAGCAAGGACATCGTCATCACCTCGCCCGACATCGCTGAAAACGGCGCCGTGGTGCCGGTGAGCGTGGCGTCCAATATTCCCGGCACCAGCGAAATCTACTTTTTTGTAGAAAAGAACCCGAACCCGCTGGCCGCCAAGTTCATCATCCCTGAGGGCACCACCACCGCCGTGCAGAGCCGTCTGAAGATGGGCCAGAGCACCAACGTGGTGGCCGTGGTGAAAACCGCCGACGGCAAGCTGTATTCCGCGACCAAGGAAACCAAGGTCACACTGGGCGGCTGCGGCGGCTGACCCCAATCAGAATCAGGACAGGAGCAGACATGGCAGATCCAATGAAAATCCGTGCCAACGCCGCCAATGGCGTCACGGAAGTGAAAGTACTGATGGCCCATCCGATGGAGGCCGGCATCCGCAAGGACGCGGCCGGCAACGTGGTGCCCGCGCACTACATCACCGATGTCACCGTCAAGCACGGCGAGCGCGTGGTGCTGCAATGCCTGTGGGGCCAGTCGGTCTCGCAAAACCCTTACCTCGCCTTCAAGTTCAAGGGCGGCGCCAAGGGCGACACGGTCAGCGTGAGCTGGCAGGACAATCTGGGCGAAAGCCGCACCGATCAAGTCACCGTAGCCTGAGGCCATCACCATGCCACTATCCCGTGTCACCTGGGCCAGCCTGTTGGGGCTGGTCATTGCAGGCAGCGCCGTCGCGCAAAGCACCAGCGATGAAATCGCCAAATACCGCGCCATGCTGGCCGACGGCAATCCCGCCGAACTGGTCGAGGGCCAGGGCGAAGTACTGTGGACCACCAAGCGCGGCCCCAAGCAAGCCACGCTGGAAGGCTGCGACCTGGGCAAAGGTCCGGGCGTCATTGCCGGCGCCTATGCCGAGCTGCCGCGCTACTTCAAGGACACGGGCAAGGTGATGGACGCCGAAGCGCGCCTGGTGCATTGCATGGTGACGCTGCAAGGTATCGAACGGGCCGACATCGTGCGCAAGCCGTTTTCCGAACAGGGCGAGCGCGCCACCGACATGGAAGCGCTGGCGGCCTATGTGTCGGCCGCCTCGCGCGACGTGAAGATCAATCTGCCGCAGCAGCATGCAGAGGAAAAGGCCGCGTATGCGCGTGGCAAGCAGGCGTTCTTCTACCGCGCCGGCCCGCATGATTTTTCCTGCGCCTCCTGCCACAGCAAGAACGATCAGCGCATCCGCCTGCAAGACCTGCCTAACCTGCAACAGGCGGCCGCCGCGCGCGGCGCTTTCGCCAGCTGGCCGGCTTACCGCGTCAGCCAGGGCGCGGTGCGTACCATGCAGTGGCGCATGGCCGACTGCTTCCGCCAGCAGCGCTTCCCGCAACTGGAATACAACTCCCAGGCAGCCATCGACCTGATCACCTACCTCGGCGTCAATGCCAAGGGCGGCGTGATGGCGGCGCCGGGCTTGAAACGCTGATACGGAGTGTCCATGCAAAGCAAACTCATCACCGCAGCCCTGTTGGGCGTGCTGGCCTCCAGCGCAGCACTGGCCGCCGGGCCTGCCGCCAAGGATAGCGCCGACCTGGCCGCGTTCAAGGCTTCGTTCCGCGACAAGAACGAAGCCACCGTCGACCGCCTGGAACAGACCGAGGCGCAGCGCCTGTGCTCGCAGGATGCGCAACGCCCGCTGAAGCCCGCGCAACGCAAGCAGATCGAACAGCAGGCCACAGCCGCCGTGCGCTATCCGGCCGACGGCAACTACCTGGGCGACTGGAAAGAAGGCGAGAAGGTCGCGCAGAACGGGCGCGGCCTGCAATCGTCCGATCCGAAAGGGACGGCGGCCGGCGGCAATTGCTATGCCTGCCATCAGATGGACAAGAAGGAAATCGCCTTCGGCAATATCGGCCCCAGTTTGCAGCAGTACGGCAAGCTGCGCGGCGGTCCGACGCCGGAAATCCTGAAGTACACCTGGGCCAAGATCTACAACTCGCATGCCTTCCAGGCGTGTTCGGTGATGCCGCGTTTCGGCGCCGCCGGCATCCTGACGGAAAAACAGATGCAGGATGTGATGGCGCTGCTGCTGGCGCCTGAATCGCCGGTCAACCAGTAATTCATCCTTAGCCGGGCTACCCCATGCAACGACGCGAATTCATGCAAATGCTGGCCATCGCCAGCGCCGGCGGCCTGGCCTTGGCCGGCAAGGATGCGCTGGCCGCCACGCCCGGCGCCGCCGAGCAGCTGTATGCGGTGCCGAAGTTCGGCAACGTCAGCCTGCTGCACATCACCGATTGCCACGCCCAGCTGCGGCCGCTGTATTTCCGCGAGCCCAGCGTCAACCTCGGCATCGGCGACGCGGCCGGCAAGGCGCCGCACCTGGTGGGCGATGCCTTGCTCAAGCAGTTCAAGATCGCGCCGAAGACGGCGCGCGCGCACGCCTTCACCTACCTCGATTTTGCCGCCGCCGCCAAGGTGTACGGCAAGGTCGGCGGCTTCGCCCATTTGTCGACGCTGGTCCAGCAGTTGCGCGCCAGCCGTCCGCACGCCGTGCTGTGCGACGGCGGCGACACCTGGCAGGGCTCGGCCACGGCGCTGTGGACTAACGGCCAGGACATGGTCGATGCCGCCAAGCTGCTGGGCGTGGAAATCATGGCGCCGCACTGGGAGTTCACGCTGGGCGCGCAACGGGTGCAGGAAATCGTACAGAAGGATTTCCAGGGCAAGGTGGATTTCGTCGCGCAGAACGTGGTGACGGCCGATTTCGGCGACGCCGTGTTCGCCCCCTACAGCTGGCGCGAAATGAACGGCGTGCCAGTGGCCGTGATCGGCCAGGCGTTCCCGTACACGCCGATCGCCAACCCGCGCTACCTGGTGCCGGACTGGAGCTTCGGCATCCAGGAGGAGCGCTTGCAGGCGCTGGTCAAGGAAGTGCGCGCCAAGGGCGCCAAGGTGGTGGTGCTGCTGTCGCACAACGGTATGGACGTGGACCTGAAGCTGGCCAGCCGTGTCAGCGGCATCGACGCCATCCTCGGCGGCCACACCCACGATGGCGTGCCGACGCCGGTGGTGGTGTCCAACCAGGGCGGCCAGACACTGGTGACGAACGCCGGCTCGAACGGCAAGTTCCTCGGCGTGCTCGATTTCGACGTGCGCGACGGACGCATCCAGGGCTACCAGTACCGCCTGCTGCCGGTGTTCTCCAATCTGCTGCCGGCCGACCGCGCCATGCAGGCGCACATCGACGCGGTGCGCGCACCGTTCCGCGCCAGGCTGGATGAAACGTTGGCCTTCACCGAAGGCTTGCTGTACCGGCGTGGCAATTTCAACGGCAGCTGGGACCAGTTGATCGTCGACGGGCTGCTGGCGGTCAAGGGCGCCGACCTGGCGTTCTCGCCGGGCTTCCGCTGGGGCACGTCGCTGCTGCCGGGCGCGCCCATCACGCGCGGCGATTTGATGGACCAGCTGGCGATCACCTACCCGGCCACCACGCTGACCGAGATGACGGGCGCCACCATCAAGACCATCATGGAAGATGTGTGCGACAACCTGTTCCACCCGGATCCCTACTACCAGCAGGGCGGCGACATGGTGCGCGTGGGCGGCATGAGCTACACCTGCACGCCGGCCGCGGCCACCGGCCGGCGCATCAGCGACATGCGGCTGAACGGCAAGCTGCTCGATGCGGACAAGATCTACAAGGTGGCCGGCTGGGCGCCGGTGGCCGAGGGCGCCAGTGGCGCGCCGATCTGGGACGTGATGGAAACGTATCTGCGCGCCCATCCGGTGGTGCGCGCGCGCCGTCCCGACCAGCCGACGCTGGTGGGCACGGCCGGCAATCCCGGCATGGCTGGCTGAACCGCTGTGGCCGACGCCCCGCACGCGCCCTTGCTGCCGCCGCTGCTTGATCTGCGGATGGAACTGGCCGCGCTGGCGGCGCCACGGGCGGTGCTGGTGCTGCTGGTGTCGCGCAGGGACTGTCCGTATTGCCTGGAAGTGCGGCGCAACTACCTTGCGCCGCTGCTGCGCGAAGGTGATCCGCGCCTGGTGCTGCGTGAGCTGGAAAGCGATACCGTCGACCAGTTGGTCGACGCGGCAGGACAGCAGCAGCCCATCGCCGAAGCGCTGCGCCAGCTACATGTGAGTTTCTTTCCCACGGTATTATTTCTCGGCAGCGGAGGCCGCACATTGGCCGCCCCCTTGCCCGGCCTGGACCAGGCCGGCTTTTACGGCGCCTATCTGGAGGGCCGCCTGCAACAAGCGCAAGCCGCCGCCTTGTTAGCGCCCAAGGATACGATATGAATCTTTTCCGCCGACTGCTGTTGCTGACTGCGCTGCTGCCCGTGCTGCCGGCCCAGGCAGACCCGGACATCGTCCTCAAGCCGGTCAAGGTCAGTCCCCACGTCTACTACTTCCAGGGGGAAGCCGGCATGGCCAGCCAGGCCAACAAGGGCTTCATGTCGAACGCCGGCTTTGTCGTCACGCCCGCCGGCGTGGTGGTGTACGACGCGCTGGCCACGCCGGCGCTGGGCGCCGCCATGCTGCGCGCAATCCGCCTGGTGACGAAGGCCCCGCTGAAGATGGTGATCGTCGGGCATTACCACGCCGACCATTTCTACGGCCTGCAAGCGCTGCGCCAGCCCGGCGTGGTGATCGCCGCCCACCGCAACGGCCGCGACTACCTGCGCTCGGACCTGGCGCGCGAACGGCTTGCACAGCGCCGCGCCGAACTGGCGCCGTGGGTGAACGAGCAAACGGAACTGGTGTCGGCCGACCGCTGGCTGGACTTTGCCGACGGCCAGCCGTGGCGCTTCGAACTGGGCGGCCTGCACTTCCGCGTAATCGACAGCAGCGGCGCCCACTCGCCGGAAGACTTGCTGATGCTGGTGGAGGAAGACCACGTTTTGTTCGCAGGCGACCTGTTCTTCAGCGGCCGCCTGCCGTATGTCGGCGACGCGGACAGCAAGCGCTGGTTGCAGGCGCTGGATCGCATGCTTGATGCGCAGCCGTCCGTGGTGATCCCCGGCCACGGCCCGGCCTCGCGCGCGCCGCGCCAGGACATGCTGCTGACCCAGCGCTATCTGCGCTACCTGCGCGAACAGATGGGCAATGCCGTGCAGGAGCTGCTATCCTTTGATGAGGCCTATGCGCGCACCGACTGGTCCGCGTTCAAGGACTATCCCGCTTTCAGCCAGGCCAACCGGCTCAACGCCTATGGCACGTATCTGCTGATGGAAAAAGAATCTCTAGAAACTGGCAAGGAGTCCAAATGAAACTGTTCCGTATTTTGATGTTGCCCCTGCTGCTGCTGTGCGCCCAGGCGTCGCAGGCCGAGGCGCCGCGCGTGGAAAAAGTGGTCTATCACTTCAGCGAGGCCGGCAACGCCATGGGCGGCTTGCGCAACATCCGCAACCACCTGGACGCCAGTCCCAATGCACAGATCGTGGTCGTGGCGCTGGGCGGGGGCATCGATTTCCTGCTCGACGGCGAGAAGGACAAGAACGGCAATCCGTATGAAGTGGTGGTGCAGGAGCTGGCGGCCCGCCATGTGCAGTTCCGCGTCTGCAACAACACCCTGAAAGCGCGCAGCATCAGCAAGGACAAGGTGCTGCCGGAAGCGACCATCGTCCCATCCGGCGTGGCGGAAATCAGCCGCTTGCAGGCGCTGGAAGGCTATGCTTACATCAAGCCGTAGGCGTATTCGAGGGCGCGGGGATTATGCTGTGATAAGGCGCTGCCGTATCCAATCAGCCGCCTGCAGCTCCGTCATGTTGCCAGCGGCTATGGCCAGCATGAAATTGATGGCTTCGAACTCGCTGAACGCAAGCGTTTTACCGTTGATCGCCAGGAATAGACGGCCGATCACCCAGGCGGTACGCTTATTGCCGTCGCTGAATCCCTGGCTGGTGGCGATGCCGTAGATGTACGGCTGCCGCAAGATCGGCTACATCCGGCGGCGGATTGCCATAGGCATCGAGGTTGGGCGCCCGATTGAGCGCCGACTCCACGCTATTGAGGTCGCGTACATCAGCCAAGCCGCCGTGCACTGCTAGCTGTTTGTCGTGGACCGCAAAAACGGTATCTCGCACCACCCATTGCCAACTCATTTAGCGAGCACCCGCAGGATCTCGCGGTCATCGTGCATGATAGCCTCGGCCAAGAGCATCTGGCGCTCAAACTCAGGGTTATACGGCGTGATGCGCATCGCGCCGTCCGGGGCCTCGGTCAAATATAGGGTATCGCCTTTCTGCACGTTCAGGATGCGCCTGGCCTCCTTGTTCAAGATCAGCCCCTCAGATGCGCCTACTGTAGTTACCTTGACTGTCACCATGACGCCCCCTTTGTATATAAGTTTTATTATATAAATGGCCCGAGATGTATCAAGCAGCTTTACCACGGGGTTCGATCGCAGCGGCGGTAACGAAATTGATACTCAGCGCGCGGTCCGAATATGACAATTCATACTCTGCTACCGGCACCTAGCCCTTCCAATCTCAAAAAAACCCATGTAATCAATGGTTTGACTCAATATTCCGGCTTGCCACTCCCATGGCACGGATAGTGCTATCTCTGTTGTGAAAAGCATATTCGATGGTGGTCATCCGCTTCGAGTCGTTTTTTACTACACATAAAACGGAGACAACGAAAAATGAACAAACTAATTCCCGCCCTAACGCGCAGGCCCGCTTCCTGACGTAAGCGCCGGCGCCGCCTGTCTGGCGGGGCCGCTTGCGCGCCACTCCATCGCTAATTCACGGCTGACCGAGCTCGGACCTTGCTCCCGCAGGTCCGGCGGGGATCGCTGCGCCCTCGATTTCCCAGGTGCGGCGTTCCAGTGTGCCCGGTCGCGTGCTTGTACCTATCACACAAACTTATTGGATCGTTTTATGAAAGCATCATTAGTAGCTGGTCTCCTGCTCGCCTCCACCGCCGGCGCCGCCTCGGCGCAATCCGGCGTCACCGTCTACGGCATACTGGACGCGGGCATCGCCCGCGAAACAGGGGGCGCCGAAGGCTCGGTCACCAAGCTGGCCACTGGCGTTCAGTCCGGCAGCCGTCTGGGCTTCAAGGGGCAGGAGGACCTGGGCAATGGCATGAACGCCCACTTCGTGCTGGAGAACGGGCTCGATCTCGACACCGGCAAGGCGCGCCAGAACGGCGCCTTGTTCGGCCGCCATGCCTATGTCGGCCTGACTACCAGCGCCGGTACCATCAACCTGGGCCGCCAATGCAACCCGATCTTCATCGCACTGGACGGCATCGACCCTTTTGAAACCGGCTTTACCGGCTCCGCCACCAACCTGATGAGCATCGGCACGGCACGTACCAATAACACCATCAGCTATGCAACGCCCAAGCTGAACGGACTGTCGGCCAACGTGATGTATGGTTTTGGCGAACAAGCCGGCGATAGCACCTTGGGCCGTACCATCGCTTTTTCCGTCGACTACGCTGCGGGCCCGTTGGTGGGAACCCTGGCATATGACAGCCTTAAGGTCACTTCTTTCAATACGTTGAAAGAGGTCCTGCTGGGCGCCAGCTACAACTTCGGCCCCGCGACCGTGCACGCCGCATTTGAAACCGAAAAGGATGACGTCGGCGGCGATTTCCGCGACTTCCTGCTGGGCGCCTCCGTGCCGCTCGGACAGGGCAAGCTGCTGGCCTCGTATGTGAAAAAGCAGGATCGTTCCGCGACCCAGCGGGGCGGAAGACAGTTTGCGGTCGGCTATACCTACGCTCTGTCCAAACGCACCAACCTCTACAGTTCATTCGGCACCATCCACAACGAGCTGGCCGCCACCAATGTGGTGGGCGATGCCTCCAGCGGCGGCAGCACGCCGTCTGCTGGAAATGGATCGCGAGCATTGGCGCTCGGGATCCGGCATAAGTTCTGACATCCCGGCGCATACAACCCACCAAGCACCATCGGGGTTTGGCCCCTTTCGGGATCAGACCCTACCCATTACCTTATCTTTCTTGGAGACTCTATGTTCGTTCCTATTTCCTCCCGTGTGTTGTCCGCGCTGTGCGCCTTGACACTGCTGGCCGGGGCCGCTCCAGCGGTCCGCGCCGCTGACGCCGCGCCATCGGCCCATGTGACCATCCTGGCGACCGGCGGCACCATCGCCGGCAGCGGCGCCACCAGCACCACCACAGTCGGCTACACCGCCGCCACGGTCGGCGTCGATCGCCTGATCGCAGCCGTGCCGGAACTTGCCAAGGTGGCGCAAGTCAAAGGCGAGCAAGTGTTCCAGATCGCCAGCGAAAACATGAGCAACGAACACTGGCTGACACTGGCCAAGCGCGTCAACACGCTGCTGGCGCAGTCCGACGTGGACGGCATCGTCATCACCCACGGCACCGACACGCTGGAAGAGACCGCCTACTTCCTGGATTTGGTGGTCAAGAGCCGCAAGCCGGTGGTGCTGGTGGGCGCCATGCGTCCCGGCACCGCGCTGTCGGCCGACGGCCCGATCAACCTGTACAACGCCGTGCTGCTAGCGGCCAGCAAGGAAGCCGTCGGCAAGGGCGTGCTGGTGGCGATGAACGACCAGATCCACGGCGCCCGCGATGTCACCAAGACCAACACCTCGACGCCGGACAGCTTCAAGACCCCGGAGCTGGGCATGCTGGGCTACTTCCAGGGCAACAAGCCTTACTTCTACCACGCGTCGACACGCAAGCACACCGTCGATACCGAGTTTGACATCAGCAAGCTCGATGCGCTGCCGCAGGTCGACATCGTCTACGGCTATGCGAACGTCAATCCGGTGGCGCTGAACGCGCTGGTGGGTGCCGGCGCCAAGGGCATCATCCACGCCGGCGTCGGCGACGGCAGCCTGGCGTCCAAGGTCGTGCCTTCGCTGACTGCGGCACGCAAGCAAGGCGTGCTGATCGTGCGTTCGGCGCGCGTCGGCCAAGGCATCGTGGCGCGCAACGGCGAAGCCAATGACGACGAGCTGGACTTCGTCGTTTCCGATACGCTGAACCCGCAAAAAGCGCGCATCCTGCTGATGCTGGCCCTGACCAAGACCAACGACAGCAAGGACATCCAGCGCATGTTCTACACCTACTAAAACTTGGGATAGTCCGAGGGAAGATCCCTGGACGCGACTTGGAATCATATCTTTGCCAATCGGCGAAGTTATGGTTCCAGTAACAAACTTATTGATTTACTTGGGGAATTTTGGTGCGGCTGGCGGGGATCGAACCCACGACCCTTGGCTTCGGAGGCCAATACTCTATCCACTGAGCTACAGCCGCGCTGGGGGAATTTCTGAAGTGTGCCGTAGGATACCGTTTTTATCGAGGCCCGTCCATGGAAAGTGTCGTTTTGAGCATCTTTGCGTTTCCATGCAGGCATTTTTGAGTCTATAATCGCCCGTTTGGTGAAGGTTTTGCAAGGCAGCTGGTTGATCCATTTCTTCTCACGCCACCCGGCTTCGAAATTAGTCTGTTAAGGAAATCATGAGCGACGCACATAACGAACACGAATCCGCCATCAGAACGCCCAAGCAGCTTGTTGCTGCCGTTATCGGCTTCTTTGGAGTCACAGTAATCGGTATCATCCTGCTGGTGCAGTTCGTGACCGCAGACAAATTGACCGGCGCCGGCTCCAACAGCCAGACCGCTGAAGAAATCGCCACCCGTATCGCTCCCGTCGCCGACGCCGGCTTTACCCTGAAAGACTCGAACGCGCCGAAAGTGCTGCAAACCGGCGAAGCCATCTACACCTCGACCTGCGCAGCCTGCCACGGCGCCGGTGTCGCCGGTGCGCCTAAGTTCGCCGACAGCGGCGCCTGGAGCGCACGTATCGCCCAAGGCTACGATACCGTCGTCAAGCACGCCATCGAAGGCCTGCGCGCCATGCCTGCCAAAGGCGGCAACCCGGACCTGGACGACGTCGAAGTCGCCCGCGCCGTGGTTTACATGGCCAACCAGTCCGGCGCCAAGTTCAAGGAGCCTGAAGTTCCGGCCCCGAAAGCAGCCGCACCAGAGGCTTCGGCGCCAGCCAAGTAAGCACCTGCCTCTCCAGAAGAACCGGCCCCCAGCGGCCGGTTTTTTTACGTCCCGGCTATTTGCGGCCGGCGGCGATCTGGTATTTCTTCAGCTTGTCGTAGAGGGTTTTGCGCGGCACCATCAGGTTGTCCGCCGCGAGCGCGACGTTGCCGTCGACGGCGGACAGCGCCTGCACGATCAGCTCGCGTTCATGATGGTCGACCTGCTGCGGCAGCGACAGCGCCCCGCCATCAACCGCCGGCGCCGGCACGGCAACCGCAGCGGTGGCGGCGATGCCCAGCACCAGCCGCTCGGCGAAGTTGCGCAGTTCGCGCACATTGCCCGGCCAGTCCGCCGCCTGCCATTGCGCCATCTGCTGCGCGCTCCAGTCCGGCAGCGGACGATGGTAGCGGGCCGCCGCATCGGCGGCGAAGTGGGCCAGCAGCAGCGGGATGTCGTCGCGGCGGTCGCGCAGGCGCGGCAGGTCGATGCTGACCACGCTCAGGCGGTAGTACAAGTCTTCGCGGAACTGGCCCTGCGCGCTCAACTGTAATAGATCAAGTTTGGTCGCGGCGACCACCGTGCAATCGAGCGCGACCGTCTCATTGGCGCCCAATCTTTCCACTCGCCGCTCCTGTAGCACGCGCAGCAATTTGACCTGCAAGGCCATCGGCATGCTTTCGATCTCGTCGAGGAAGACGGTGCCGCCCTGCGCGTACTCCAGCTTGCCGATGCGGCGCTTCTGCGCGCCGGTGAAGGCGCCCGCTTCGTGGCCGAAGATTTCGCTTTCGAACACGGACTCCGGCAGCGCGCCGCAGTTGATGGCGACGAAGTTGCCCTTGCGGCCGCTGGCCGCGTGCAGCAGGCGCGCGGCCACTTCCTTGCCGGTGCCGGTCTGGCCGTTGATCAGCACGTCCACGCCGGCCGGCGCGATATTGCGTATCAGGACTTTCAACTGCTCGATGGCGGCCGAGCGGCCGACCAGGTCCGGCACGTCGGGATGTTGGGCGCGGGCGGTGCGCAGTTGGCGGTTTTCCAGCACCAGCCGGCGGCGCTCCTGGGCACGCTTCACCGCGTCCAGCAGGCGCTCGGCGGCGAACGGTTTTTCGATGAAGTCGTAGGCGCCGCTGCGCATCGCGGCCACCGCCATCTCGACATCGCCATGGCCGGTGACGACGATCACCGGCAACTCCGCATCCATCGCGGCGGCCTGCGCCAGCAGCTCCAGGCCGGAGCGACCCGGCAGCCGCACGTCGGTGACGATGACGCCGGGATAGTCGGCGCGCAGCAGCGCCTGCGCTTCCTCGGCGCTGGCGCAGGCCTGCACGCTAAAGCCGCCCAGTTCCAGCGTCTGGCTGGTGGCCAGGCGCAGCGCGGCTTCGTCTTCGATCAAAATAGCCTGCACTTTATGCTCCCTCGGTTTGCAGCGGCAGGCGCAGCTCGAAGCGCGCTCCGCCGCCGGCTTGATTATGTGCCGTCAATTGGCCGTTCATGGCCTGCACGATGGACGACGAGATCGCCAGCCCCAGTCCCAATCCCTTGCCGGACGGCTTGGTGGTGAAGAACGGCTCGAACAGATGCGCCACCACCTGCTCCGGTATGCCTTCGCCGCTGTCGCTGATGCTGACCAGTGCGCAAGCGCCATCACGCTCCAGGCCGATGACGACCGTACGCCGTTCGGCCGTCTCCACCGCGTCGAGCGCATTGCGCAGCAGGTTGATCAGCACTTGCTCGATGCGCACGCTGTCGCCGGTCACTTTGATGCCATCGGACGCGGCGATCTCCAGCACGACGGCGTGGCGGCGGAATTCACTCTCCAGCAAAAACGCCGAGGCCCGCACCGACGCCGCCAGGTCGACCGTCGCCACCGTTTCATCCTTGCGCGCAAAGCCCTTCAGCTGGCCGATGATGGCGCCCATGCGCGCGCTGGCCTCGCTGATGTGGCCCAGGTTGCCCGCGACCTGCTCGCCCTGCCCGCGCTCCAGGAACACGCGGGCGTTGTCGGCGAAGGCGCGGATCGCGGCCAGCGGCTGGTTCAGTTCATGGGTGATGCCTGCGGCCATCTGTCCCAGCATCGCCAGCTTGCCCGCCTGGACCAGCTCATTCTGCGTGGAGCGCAGCAGGTGTTCGGTTTCCTGTAGCTTGGCGTACTTGCTCTCCAGATGCTGGTTGGTGGTGCGCAGCTGCTGCGTGCGCTCGACGATTTTGTCGTCCAGCTCGGCGGCGGCCTGGCGCAGCGCGGCGGCCGAGGCCATGCGTTCCTCCAGTCGGCGGCGGCGCTGGTGCAGCGCCCAGCTCGACACGGCGGCACAGGCCAGCAGCAGCGTAGCGGCGGCGGCCCATTGCGCACCGGTACGCAGCACGCGCGACTGGCCGGGGAACAGCATCAGCTGCCAGCCCAGCTGGCCCACCGATTGCGTGACGAACAAATCGGCATGTCCGCGCAGTGGCGTGATCTTCTGCCCCGTGTATTGCTGGGTATGCGCCAGTTGGCGTTCGGTGGCGGCGTCCAGCGCGTGCAGGCTGCGGTAGATCCAGTCCGGGCGATTGCTGAGGAAGATCACGCCGCTGCTGTCGGCAAGCGCGATGGTGTCGTCGCTGCTGCGCCAGGTGCGTTCGAAATCGGCCAGGCTGATCTTGACGGCGACCACGCCGGTGACGGGGCCGCCCGCCGTGCCATTGCGGTACACCGGCTGGGCGATGAAGTAGCCGGCCTCGCTGGTGCTGGTGCCGATGCCGTAGAAGCGCCCCGCCCTGCCGTGCAGCGCGGCGTCGAAGTAAGGCCGGTAGGAAAAGTTCTTGCCGACGAAACCCAGCGGCTGGTCCCAGTTGCTGGCGCCTATGGTCAGGCCGTCGCGGTCCATCACGTAGATGGCGCCCACCTTGGCCTGCTGCTGGATGGTTTGCAGTGTGCTGTTGAGACGGGTGATCGCCGGCGCATCGGACGGATGCGCCAGCGCTTCGATCAGGTCGGGCTGGAAGCCCAGCACGAAGGGCAGGGTTTCATATTTTTGCAGCAGCGTTTGCAGGTCCGGCGCCATCAGTTGCAATTGGCGCTGGCCCTGCTGCCGTAGCTCTTCGCGCGCGCGCCAGGTGCCGGCCAGGTAGGAGCCGGCAATCACGCCCAAGGCGCATGCGAACGTGACGGCGAACAGCAGCAGGTTTTTTTGGGCGCGCATACGCAGATTCTACTGCACCTGCTCAGTCCACCGCCGCCATGCGCATCTCGTCGTTGTGATGGCGTTGCTGCTCTTCCATCACCAGTTGGCCCAGCTCGCGTTTCAGTGCATTGAACTCGGCGGCGGACGGGTCGCGCAGGCGCGGCAAGTCCACCATCAGGTCGCGCTTGACGGTGCCGGGACGGTAGGTCATGACGACGATGCGGTCGGCCAGGTAAATCGCTTCCTCGATGCTGTGGGTGACGAAGATGATGGTCTTCTTCAGCTCGGCCCAGATGCGCAGCAGTTCGTCTTGCAGGTTGCGACGGGTCAGCGCGTCCAGTGCGCCGAAGGGTTCGTCCATCAGCATGATCGGCGAGTCCAGCGCCAGCACGCGGGCGATGGCGACCCGCTGGCGCATGCCGCCGGACAGGTCTTTCGGGAAGCGGTGCTTGAAGTCGCTCAGCGACAGCATGCCCAGCAGCTGGTCGACCTTGGCCGCGATCTCCGCCTGCGGCATGCCTTTGATTTCCAGGCCGAAGGCGATGTTCTTTTCCACCGTCATCCAGGGGAACAGTGCGTACTCCTGGAACACCATGCCGCGTTCCGGGCCGGGGCCGGTGACCAGCTTGCGGTCGGCGGTGATGGTGCCGGACGACGGCAGCGAGAAGCCGGCAATCGCGTTCAGCAGCGTGGACTTGCCGCAGCCCGAAGGCCCCAGCAGGCAGACGAACTGGCCTTGCGGGATGTCGAGGTTGATGTCCTTGAGGGCGATCACTTCGCGGCTGTCGGTCTTAAAGACCTTGTTGACGGCTTTGACTTCGATATGGGTCATCTTAATTCTCCAGGCCACGGTGCCAGCGCAGCAAATGATTGTTCAGTTTGTTCATGCCGACGTCGATGATCAGGCCCAACAAGCCGATGCTGATCATGCCGGCGATGATTTTGTCGGACCAGAAGTATTCGCGTGCCTCCAGGATGCGGAAGCCGAGGCCGTTGTTCACGGCGATCATCTCCGAGACGATCACGACGATGAAGGCGGTGCCGATACCGATGCGCACGCCGGACAGGATGTAGGGCACGGCGGCCGGCAGCATCACGCGGACAAACATGGTGCGCTGGCTGACGCCGAGGTTGCGGGCGGCGCGGATGTAGATGCCGTCCACCTGGCGCACGCCGGCGATGGTGTTGACCAGCACCGGGAAGAAGGCGCCCAGCGCGATCAGGAACACGGCCGGCGCATTGCCCAGGCCGAACCACAAGATGGCCAGCGGAATGTAGGCGATAGGAGGAATCGGCCGCAGCACCTGCATCAGCGGATTGAACCACGCATACATGCGCTGGCTCGATCCCATCAGCAGGCCCAGCGGCAAGGCCAGGCCGGCGCCGATGGCGAAGCCGACCACCACGCGGTACATGCTGCTGAAGGTGTCGCCCAGCAGCTCGCCGGACAGCGCCCAGCCCAGCCACGATTGCGCGGCCGGATCGTAGGCGGTCAGCGGCAGCAGGTATTCGATCCACTTGTGCACCACCGCGAACGGCGACGGCAGCACTTGCGGATTGATCCAGCCCAGCATGGCGCTGGCTTGCCAGAAGGCGATGATAACAATGGGCACGACCGCGCCCGAGGCGGCTTGCCGCCAGTCTTGCTTGCTCATGGTGTGTCTCCGTTATTGGACGCAGTTATTGGATGTTGAGGCTTTTCTTGGCCGCTTCCAGCAGGTCGGTCTTGACCCAGTCCTTGGCCACGGGCGCGGCGCGCATCTTGCCGGTGCCGTGCTTGGCCATCACGTCGGTGGTGATCTGGATGTGCTCGGGGCTGATGTCGTAGCTGTACGGCGAGTTGCTGATGGCGTCGTCGAAATCGTCCTTGGTGATCTGGTTCTTGAAGATCACTTCGCGCACGTATTTCTCCGCGACCGGCTTGTTGTCGATGAACAGCTTGGTAGCCTGCACGAAGCAGTTCATGAACTTGGCGGCGGTGGCGCGGTGTTCCTTGTAGAACTTCTCGCTCATCACCATGGTGCGCACCGGCGCGCCGATCGGCGTGTCGTAGGGCTTCATCACTTCCACGCCGTAGCCTTTGTTGATGGCTTGCGAGGATTGCGGTTCGCTCTGCATGATGGCGTCGAGGTTCTTGCCCATCAGCGCCTGGTTGAGGTCGGCGAACGCCAGGAACACCAGTTGCACATCCTTGCCGGGCTGGTCGGAGGCGGTCAGGCCGGCCTGGGCCAGTTCGGCGATCAGCAGCACCTCGTGGATGCCGCCGCGCGTGACGCCGACACGCTTGCCCTTCAAATCCTTGATCGCCTTGATGTTGCTGTCGGGACGGGCGACCAGGCGCGCACCGCCCTTGGCGAAGCCGGCCACCACGTAGATCGGCGCACCGTTGGCGCGGCCGGAGATGGCGGCCTCGGAAGCGGTGGCTCCGACGTCGAGTTCGCCGGCCAGGATGGCCTGCATCACGTCCGGGCCCTTGGCGAAGACGTGCTCCTCCACCTTGATGCCGCACTTGGGCGCGATTTCCTTGATGTACGAGACGGCGCCGTAGTGGGCGAACTTGAGGTTGCCGAGGCGGACCACTTCCTGGGCTTGCGCACCCGAAGCGGCGGCCAGCGCGAGGGCCAGCGATAACAGACGGAACTTGGACATGCGTGTCTCCTTTGCGGTTGTAGTTACCGGGAGACATTGCAGCTTCCGTGCCAAGCGGGGGCTGCGGTTCAAGTCCTTGATTTGTAAGGACGGGAAGACAAAACTGTTCGCATCTTTTGCGAGAATCCGCAATCTCAACCAGGAGTCGTGCGAAGTTTCGCCCAATCGTGTTGAAAAAATCTCATAGCACAATCCTTGAGAATTATTTTGTAGGATTTAGATTTATCTAAATTCCCGTTGCGGATATTTCGTTTATTTCGTAAGATTCACTTAGCTGTCTTTAACACTTTAGCTTCGGAGTGCTTTAAAAATGAGCACTAAATCCAGGAGAATATGATGTCAAACGTTCTAGATCGTGAAATGATCCTAGACAATAAAGAAGATGTTGAGCTGGCAAAAGCGGCTCAACGTTGCATAGTGAGTGCACTTGATCATTCTCACGCAGTTAATATTGCAATAATGGAAGATGGAGTTGAAAGAGTCGATGATCTTCCACTGTTAAAGTTACCGCCTAAAGTACTTCGACTCTTTGCAGATATGTTGGGCTCCCTGGCACAAGGCAAAGCTGTGGCTATCATGCCTAAGGAGCTAGACGTGACTACGCAGGAAGCTGCCATGTTCCTGAATGTCTCACGGCCCTATCTTGTTCGTTTACTGGAAGAGGGAAAGATTCCCTTTCACAAGGTAGGAACACATCGCAGAATTCGATTCGAAGACGTTGTTCAATACAAAGAACAAAGACAAAAAATCTCTCAGGATGCACTCCAGCGGCTGGCGGATCAAGCTCAGGAGCTCAATATGGGCTACTAATGGCTGGTTACTATCGATATACGGCTATTCTAGATGCTTGCGTGCTGTACCCGGCGCCGCTGCGCGATCTGCTTATCAGCCTCGCGGTCGAGGGCGTATTTCGCGCACGATGGACCAATACGATTCAGGCTGAATGGATGCGGAATCTATCCGCGAACCGTCCAGATCTGCGCCGGGATGCGCTTGATCGAACTATCGCAACAATGAACGAAGTTGTTGATGATTGCCTTATCGAAAATTTTGAGTACTTGATTGAGAAGCTAATCCTACCCGACCCAAATGACAGACATGTCTTGGCCGCAGCGATCATAGGGCACGCGGACGCAATCGTAACTTTTAATCTTAAAGATTTTCCAGAAACAGATACTCGTCTACATGGCATCGAAATTTTGCATCCCGATGATTTCGTGGTCGCTCAATACGAACTTGATCCAATTCGCGTTCTAAAGACAATCAAGGCTGTTCGTGAACGGCTCAAATCCCCGCCCAAAACTGCACAAGAAATTATCGAGACCTACGAGTCTCAAGGGCTTCCTCAAACGTGCCAGATTCTACGAACAGCTATCGAGCTCATTTGACACCTAGCTGCACAGGCCGAAGGCCTTGCGGTCGGCGAAGTAGCGGTAGGTGAAGGTGCGCATCGGGTACTTGGTCAGCGCGATCTCGAAGGCGGGCGGGACGACGTCGAAGCGTTCCGGCAGTTTTTCCTTCACGCGCAGGCGCACGCGCCAGATCGTATCGTCGCTGGTGGCGCCGGCGACCAGCATGTCCGGCACCTTGGGGATCACGTCGACGATTTCCGGGCGCGAGTTGGTGGCGCGCTGGTAGAAGCTGACCAGTTCGGCCTTGGCCAGCACCGGCCCCTTGGGCGCGGTGACGTGGTATTCGCGGGAGAGGAACATGGCGCGCTCGCCGCGCGGCACCAGATAGACGAAGGTGAACTCGGCGCCGCCATCCGGCAGCGTCACCGGCGGCGTGGTCGACACGCTGATCCCACGCGGCAGCTCATAGCGCGAGCCATCCTGCCAGGTGGAGCACTCCGGCGTCTTGGCCATGTAGACATCGACAGGCTTGAACGAATCGCCGCAAGCGGCCAGCAGCAGGGGCAAAACAATGAGTGCGGAATAACGCAAGCGCATGAGGGTACCGGTTTCTTGAAAATCGAAGTCCGTAGTTTACTCTGAAATGAAAAAGGGCCGCATCGCTGCGGCCCTTTCTTGCGTTACATGGTGATTACCACATGATCACGCGGTCTTTTGGTTCCAGGTACATCTTGTCGCCCGGCTTCACGTTGAAGGCGTCGTAGAAGCCTGGCTGGTTGCGCATCGGGCCGTTCGCGCGGAACTGGCCTGGCGAGTGCGGATCGGTCTTGATCTGAACGATCTGCTGCGCTTCGCGCATCTTCAAGCGCCATACCTGCGCAAAGCCCATGTAGAAGCGCTGGTCGCCGGTCAGGCCGTCGATGACAGGCGCTTCCTTGCCGCCCAGCGACAGCTTGTAAGCCTTGTACGCAATCGCGATGCCGCTGTTGTCGGCAATGTTCTCGCCCAGGGTCAGCTCGCCGTTGACGTGGTAGCCAGGCAGCGGGCTGAACTGGTTGTACTGCTCCACCAGCATCTTGGTCTTGGCCGCGAAGTTCTTGTGGTCCGCAGCGGTCCACCAGTCGCGCAGATTGCCGTCGCCGTCGTACTGCGCGCCCTGGTCGTCGAAGCCGTGGCTGATTTCGTGGCCGATCACGCCGCCGATGGCGCCGTAGTTGACCGCGTCGTCCGCGTCAGCATTGAAGAATGGTGCTTGCAGGATCGAGGCCGGGAACACGATCTCGTTCATTTCCGGGTTGTAGTAGGCGTTGACGGTTTGCGGCGTCATGCCCCACTCTTCGCGGTCGATCGGCTTGCCCAGCTTGGCCAGTTCCTTGTTGTACTCGAACTCGCGCGAACGGATCACGTTGCCAACCAGGTCGTCCTTGGAAACGACCAGCTTGGAGTAATCGCGCCAGTGGTTCGGGTACGCGATCTTGGTGGTGAACTTGGCCAGCTTCTCTTGCGCCTGTTTCTTGGTGACTGGGCTCATCCAGTCCAGCTGGTCGATGCTGGTCTTGTACGAAGCCAGCAGATTGTTCACCAGCACCTGCATGCGCGCCTTGCGCTCGGCCGGGAAGTTTTGCTCGACATAGATCTTGCCGACTGCTTCGCCCAGCGCGCCTTCGGTGACGGATACGCCGCGCTTCCAGCGTGGACGCTGTTCGGTAACGCCGCTCAGCACGGTGCCGTAGAAGGCGAAGTTTTCATCGACGTAAGCTTTGCTCAGGTAAGGTGCGCCCGAACGCAGCAGATGCCAGCGGAAGTAGGATTTCAGCGTGTCCAGATCGGTCTTGGCCAGCAGCGCGGTCATGCCTTTCAGGTAGCTAGGCTGGCCGACGATCACGTACTTGACCTTGCCGGCGATGCCGGCGTCGGCCAGGTAGGCGTTCCAGTCGTAGCCCGGCGCGACCTTGCCCAGCTTGGCGATGTCGACCTTGTTGTAGGCCTTGACCGGGTCGCGCAGTTCGACCTTGGTCCACTGGATCTTGGCCAGTTCTTTTTCAAACGCCACGATGGCGCGCGCGTTGGCGTCGGCCTTGGCGTCGCCCGACAGCGTCAGGATCTTGGCGATGTGCAGCTCATACTTGGCCAGCGCGTCGGCCATTTTCTTGTCGTCGGCTTTCAGGTAGTAGTCGCGGTCAGGCAGACCCAGGCCATCCTGGCCGAAATCGACCACATACTTGGTCGAATCCTTGTTGTCCTGGTGGATGCCGTAGCCGTAAGGCGCGGTCACACCGATCTTGTTCAGGTGCGAGATCAGCGCCGGCAGCTGCTTCTTGTTCGACACGGCGGCGATCTTCGCCAGTTCCGCGTTCAGCGGGGTCAGGCCCAGCTGTTCCAGCTTGGCTTCGTCCATGAAGCTGCTGTAGAAATCGCCGATGCGCTGGGCTTCAGGGCCGCCGGCCTTGTTGGCGGCGGCGCCTTCGATGATGGCGCGCAGCTGCGGCTGGATGTCGTCGCGCAGCTTGGCAAACGAGCCCCAGCTCGCTTTGTCAGCCGGGATTTCGGTCGTGGCCAGCCATTTGCCGTTCATGTGGATGAACAGGTCGTCCTGCGCGCGTACCGCTGGATCGATGTATTCCACCGCGATACCGGAGGCCAGCTTGCCATTTGCTACTTGGGCGCTGGCCGGGGCTGCACTTGTGGTGCTGTCGGCGGCGCCCGCCAGGCCTGCGATCAGGCTCAGGGTCAATGCACTTACGAGATGACGTTTCACGAAAATATCCTCTTGATTGTATAAAGGCCAATCCACGATGTTTGGCCCTGTTGCGCTTTATATCACAGGGCCGCTACCGCATAAAGTGTTACCACATGTTGACGCGGTCTTTTGGCGCCAGATACATCTTGTCGCCCGGTTTTACCCCAAAAGCGTTGTAAAAACCCGGCTGATTGCGCACCGTGCCGTTGGCGCGGAACTGGTCCGGCGAGTGCGGGTCGGATTTGAGGTAAACGATTTGCTGGGCGTCGCGGGTCTTGCTGCGCCACACCTGGCCGAAGCCCATGTAGAAGCGCTGCTCGCCGGTCAGGCCGTCGATCACCGGCGACGGCTGGCCGTTCAGCGAAATCCGGTAGGCCTTGAGCGCGATCGCCGCGCCCGAGTTGTCGGCGATGTTCTCGCCCAGGGTCAGCTCGCCGTTGACGTGGTAGCCCTTGACCGGGCTGAAGGCGTTGTATTGCTTGACCAGCATCTTGCTCTTGGCGGCGAAGTTCTTGTGGTCGGCCTTGGTCCACCAGTCGCGCAGGTTGCCGTCGCCGTCGTACTGGGCGCCCTGGTCGTCGAAGCCGTGGCTGATCTCGTGGCCGATCACCGCGCCGATGGCGCCGTAGTTGACGGCGTCGTCGGCGTCGGCGTTGAAGAACGGCGGTTGCAGGATGGCGGCCGGGAACACGATCTCGTTCAGCTCGGGGTTGTAGTAGGCGTTGATGGTTTGCGGCGTCATGCCCCATTCGTCGCGGTCGATAGGCTTGCCGAGCTTGTTCACTTCCTTGTTGTAGTCGAACTCGCGCGAGCGCTGGATATTGCCGACCAAATCATCCTTGGCCACCACCAGCGGCGAGTAGTCGCGCCATTTGTTCGGATAGCCGATCTTGACCATGAACTTGCCCAGCTTGGCCTGCGCCTGTTCCTTGGTGGCCGGGCCCATCCAATCCAGCGTGGTGATGCTTTGCTTGAAGGCCGCCAGCAGGTTCTGCACCAGCGCCTCCATGCGCGCCTTGCGCTCGGCCGGGAAGTGCTGCTCCACGTAGAGCTTGCCCAGGCTCTCGCCCAGCGCGCCGTCGGTGGCGTTGACTGCGCGTTTCCAGCGCGGCTGCTGTTCCTTGATATCGCTGAGCACGGTGCCGTAGAAGGCGAAGTTCTCCTGCGCGAAATCCTTCGACAGATACGAGGCGTTGGCGTGGATCACCTGCCAGCGGAACCACGCCTGCCAGGTCGCCAGCGGCGTCTTGTTCAGCACCTGGTTGAAGCCGGTGATGAAGCTGGGCTGGCTGACGATGACGTAATCGACCTTGCCGGCGATGCCGGTGTCCTTGAGCCAGGTGGCCCAGTCATAGCCCGGCGCCAGCTTGGACAGCTTGTCCAGCGGTACCTTGTTGTAGGCCTTGACCGGATCGCGCAGCTCGACCTTGGTCCACTGGACTTTCGCCAGCTCGGTCTCCAGCGCCACGATGGCCTTGGCGTCGGCCGCCGCGTTGGCGTTGCCGGCCAGGGTCAGCATCCTGGTCACGTGCTGCTCGTACTTGGCCAGCGTGTCGGCCATCTTCTTGTCCGACTTTTTCAGGTAGTAGTCGCGGTCTGGCAGGCTCAGGCCGTCCTGGACGATGTCGGCCACGTACTTGGTGGAATCCTTGTTGTCCTGGTGGATGGCGAAGCCGTAGGGCGCGGTCACGCCGTAGCGGTTGAAGTGGGCGATCAGGGCCGGGATGTCTTTCTTGTCCTTGAGCGCGGCCACGCGGTCCAGTTCGGCGCGCAGCGGGCTCAGGCCCAGCTGCTCCAGCTTGGCTTCGTCCATGTAGCTGGCGAAGAAGTCGCCGATGCGCTGGGCGTCCGAGCCCGGCGTCTTGTTCGGATCGGCGGCGGCCGCCTCGATGATGGCGCGCAGCTGCGGCTTGGTGTCGTCGTCCAGCTTTTCAAACGAGCCCCAGCTCGACTTGTCGGCCGGGATCTCGGTCTTGGCCAGCCACTTGCCGTTCAGGTTGAGGAAGAAGTCGTCCTGCGGGCGGACGGCGGCGTTGATCTCGGCCACGTCGACGCCCGAGGTTTTTTGCTGTGCCTGGACGCCGGCCGAAGCCAGCAGCGCCAACATCAGCGCGCTTAACATATGTACTTTCAAGTCTATCTCCATGGTTGTATAGGCTAGGCTTGGAACAATAGCAAAAAGGCCACGCGAGGTGGCCTTTTTTTGCGTTCTTCCCAGTGGTTAAGCGCTTACCAGATGATGACGCGCTGTTCCGGCGCAACATACATCTTGTCGCCCGGCTTCACGCCGAAGGCTTCGTAGAAGCCCGGCTGGTTGACCATGGTGCCGTTGGCGCGGAACTGGCCCGGCGAGTGCGGGTCGGTCTTGATCAGCACGATCTGCTGCTTGTCGCGCGTCTTGCTGCGCCATACCTGGGCAAAGCCCATGTAGAAGCGCTGGTCGCCCGTCAGGCCGTCGATCACCGGCGCCGGCTTGCCGCCCAGCGACAGCTTGTAGGCCTTGTAGGCGATCGCCACGCCGCTGTTGTCGGCGATGTTCTCGCCCAAGGTCAGCGAACCGTTGACGTTGTAGCCCTCGATCGGGCTGTAGCCGTCGTACTGCTTGGTCAGCGCGTCGGCCTTGGCCTTGAAGTTGGCGCGGTCTTGCTTGCTCCACCAGTCGCGCAGGTTGCCGTCGCCGTCGGACTGGCTGCCCTTGTCGTCGAAGCCGTGGCTGATTTCGTGGCCGATCACCGCGCCGATGGCGCCGTAGTTGACGGCGTCGTCGGCCTTGGCGTCAAAGAACGGCGGCTGCAGGATGGCGGCCGGGAACACGATCTCGTTCATCGACGGGTTGTAGTAGGCGTTGATGGTCTGCGGCGTCATGCCCCACTCTTCGCGGTCGATAGGCTTGCCCAGCTTGCTGATCATGCGCTGGTGGCCGAACGCCGAGGCGCGCAGCACGTTGCCCACCAGGTCGCCACGGACGATGGCCAGCGACGAGTAGTCGCGCCATTTGTTCGGGTAGCCGATCTTGGGCGTGAACTTGGCCAGCTTGGCTTGCGCTTCCTTCTTGGTTTCCGGGCTCATCCAGTCCAGCGTGTCGATGCTGGTCTTGTACGAGGCCAGCAGGTTCTTCACCAGCTCTTCCATGCGGGCCTTGCGCTCCGGCGGGAAGTACTGGCCCACGTACAGCTTGCCCAGCACTTCGCCCAGGCTGCCTTCCACCAGGCCCACCGCCGATTTCCAGCGCGGCGGCTTGACCTCGACGCCGGTCAGCACGGTGCTGTAGAAATCGAAACTGGCGTCGGAGAAATCCTTCGACAGATACGGCGATGCGCGGCGCAGCAACTGCCATTCGAAGTAGGATTTCCAGGTCGCCAGGTCGGTCTTTTCCAGCAGGGTGTTGAAGCCTGCCAGGTAGCTCGGCTGGTTGACGATCACGTAGTCGACCTTGCTGGCCACGCCGGCCGCGGCCAGCGCGTGCTGCCAGTCGTAGCCCGGCGCCAGTGCGGACAGCTTGACGATCTCGGTCTTGTTGTAGCGCTTGACCGGGTCGCGGTTCTCGACCTTGGTCCACTGCACTTCGGCCAGCGCGGTTTCCAGCGCGACGATGGCCTTGGCGCTGGCGGCGGCGTGCTTGTCGCCGCCCAGGGCCAGGATCTTGGCCACATGCGCCTCGTACTTGGCCAGCGTGTCGACCATCTTGGCGTCGTCTTTTTTCAGGTAGTAGTCGCGGTCCGGCAGGCCCAGGCCGCTTTGCGAAATGCCGACCGCGTACCTGGTCGATTCGCGCGCATCCTGGCTGACGTAGACGCCGTACGGCGTGCTGACGCCGAGCTCGCTCAAGTGGGCGATCAGCATCGGGAAGGCTTTCTTGTCCTTGATCGCGCGGATGCGGTTGAGCTCGCCCGCCAGCGGCTTGGCGCCCAGCGTCTCCAGCTTTTTCTCGTCCATGAAGCTGGCGTACAGGTCGCCGATCTTTTGCGCATCGCTGCCGGCCTTGCGGGCTTTATCGGCCTCGGCCGTTTCGATGATGCCGCGCAGTTGCGGCAGCACGTCGTCGCGCAGCTTGGCGAAAGTGCCCCAGCTGGATTTGTCTTCCGGGATTTGCGTGACCTTGAGCCACTCGCCGTTCAGGTGGCGATAGAAATCGTCTTGCGGACGCACGCTGGCGTCGATGTACTGGGTGTCGATGCCGGACACCGGGGCAGGATCGGCGGCGGCGGCGCCGGCGTAGGCGGTCATCAGGCTTAAGGCAAGCGTGCTCAGCAAGTATCGTTTCACTGCAATTCCCTTGTGGTTAAAACTTCATTTCGTATTTGACGCTCCAGACGACGTACGTCTGGTTGGTCGTATCGGCCAATTGTGCCAGGCCACGGGCGGTCACGATATTACTACCGAGGGCGTCTTCCGCCATCAGATTATTCGCAGAAATGCGGATTTGATGGCGCGCGTCGAACTTCCACAGGCCGTAGGCGTCGAACGAGCGCTTGCGGCTGGTGTACACCACCTGCTCGGCGCTGCTCTGGATGATGGTCGGCGGCGTCCAGTTGAGGCTGGCGCCCAGCGTCAGCGGCACCGGTTTCAGGCGGTAGTCCAGGCCGACGTTGGCGGTTTGCTTGGGTTGCGCGTCGAGGCGGTTGTTGGGGCCGGGGATGCCGTCCACGCTGGACCAGAAGCGGCTGTAGTTGGAGCGGAAGTCGATCGCCGGGCCGTCCGCCATCAACTCCTGCAACTGGAACTTGGCTTCCAGCTCGATGCCCTTGGTGCGCGCGTGGCCGATGTTGCCCGGGGTCGAGACCCAGCGCGGGCCGGTCGGCGTGTCCTGCAAGGTCAGCTCGCGGCGTATCAAGTCCTTGATGTCGCGGATGAAGCCGCCGGCAGTGATGATGCCGCTGCGACCGAGGTAGTGTTCGTAGGCGAAGTCCAGGCCGGTCGCCAGTTCGGGCTTGAGGTCGGGGTTGCCGGTGCGGTCGGGACGGGTGGCGCTGTTCAGGCGCGACAGCGACGGCAGCGCGATCAAGTCCTGGATGTTGGCGGCCTTGTAGCTCTTGGTCAGGCTGGCGCGGATCTGGTCCTTGTCGTGGCCGGGAATGCGGTAGACGCCGTGCAGCAACGGGCTCAGCACGCTGCTGGTGTTGCTGATGTCCTGGCCGGCGCGGGTGCTGGTGGTGCGTATGCCTTCCCAGCGCAGGCCGGCGTAGCCGGACCATTGCTGGCTGATGTCCCACTCGTCCTGCGCGAACACGGCCAGGCGGCGCGTGTCGGCGCTCAGGTCGTTGCCGGAATCGCCGAACTGCGACACGCCATCCTTGTCCAGCGAAGTCTTGGTTTCGGCGCGATGGCCCAGCTCGATATCCCAGCCTGCCGCCAGCGCGTGTTCCTTGCCGATCGGCGTGGTGTACTTGCCGCCGGTGCTGGCGCTGCGGTCGCGCACGGTGGAGTCGTCGGTGTAGCGTTGCAGCAGCTTGCCGCTGTTATCGTACTGATAGCGCAGCGAATCGCTGTCGCTGTGGCCGCTGCCGAAGCCGAACTTGACGTCCAGCTTGGCCGCGCCCTGCAGCTTGTGCACCCAGTTGCCGAAGCCGCGCACGAAGGTCGATTCGGCGTGGGTGCCGGTCAGCGCCAGGTTGTATTCGGGCGCTTGCAGCAGCGCGGGCGGCACCAGGCCGGGGTTCTGCGTCAGGTCGCTGCGGCCGTCGCCGTCGCTGCGGTTGACCATCAGGAAGGGCTGGAAGTTCAAGGTGTCGCCGTTGTCGAACTTGTACGACAGGCGCGGCGTCAGGTGGATGCCGCGCGAGCTGCGCTTGTTCTCGTCGAGGACGTTCTGGTCCTTGAGCACCACACCGTCGCTGCGGGTGTCGCGGTTGACGGTTACGGTCTGGTCGTGCTGGCGGTTCTCGAAGACCGAGCCGGTCAACAGCCAGGTCAGGCTGCCGGCCTTGCCCGGCACCGTCAGCGACAGATTGGGCGCGTGGCGGCCCTGCTCGATGCTGTCGGTGAACTTGAGCTGATTGTCTTTTTGCTGGTAGCCGTCGCGCAGGATGATGTTGATGGTGCCGGCGATGGCGCGCGTGCTGTGTTCGGCGATCGGGCCGCGCATCACTTCGATGCGCTCGACCTGGTCCGGCGCCAGCGACTCCATCGAGAAGCCGGCGGGCGGGCGTTCGCCGTTCAGCAGCACTTGGGTGTAGCCGTTGCCCATGCCGCGCATGCGCACATCGCCGCCACGGCCAGGACGGCCGCCGATGGTGACGCCCGGCAGGCGCTTGAGGATGTCGCCGAGGTTGCTGTCGCCGTTGCGGTCGAGCTCCTCGCGGCCGTAGACCTGCTTGCCCGCCACCGAGTTGCGGCGCTCGTCCATGTCGCCGGCGCGGCCGCCGCTGATGGTGATCTTGGGCAGCGGCTTGCCGTCCGGCCCCAGCACCGGCTGGGTTGGCGTCGCGCCGGTTTGTGCGGAGACATCGGCGGCGCCCAACAGGGCCAGGCAGGCTAAGGAGATCAGTTTATTCATAGGCTGGATATTCTACCGGCAGCCCTGCCTGCAAATTGATCAGCGGGCGGTTTTTTACTTTACGATACACACCGCCCCGCCCGCGCCAGGGGTATCCCTTAGCCGCCACCGCCGGGCAGGCTGATGCTGGCGCCGCCGGGTCCGCCGACGCTGCCGCCCATGCCGTTCTTGCGGCCGCCGCGATGCTGCTGCTCGCCGCCCTCCTGCTTGTGCGGCGCGGCGCCGTGGGCGCCGTTGTCCGGCACGCGCAGCAGTTGTTCGCCGACCAGCAGCACCACGGCCTGGCGCTGCGTTTCATTCAAGGCATCGTTGACGGTCAGCCACCATTCGCGCAGCAGTTTTTCTTCGCTGGCGGCGGCGTTGGCTTCCTCATCGACCGCCTTGGCCAGGTCGCGCAGTTCGACGTTGGCGCCCTTGGTGGCTTCCAGCGTGGCCGCCTGCAAGCGCTCGCGGCGGGCCTGGCGCTCGCGCAGCAGATTGCGCGTCTTGGTTTCGGTCTGCTGCCACAAGATCTGCTGGTTGGCGTTGAGGTTCAGCGATTTTTTCAACTCGGCCGCCATCGGCAGGAAATCCTCGGCGCGCATCTCCATGACAGGCAGGGCAAACGCCGGCGACAGCGCGGCGCTCAGGGCCAACGCAGCGCTCATGCGCTGCAACGTGGAACGAAAGTTAATACGCATGTAGGCTCCATGGATAAAAAAAAGCCTGCGCTTGGGGCGCAGGCGAAAACCACTTCAGGGTAGAGAGAAATACGAGTTCAGTTTAGGTCGCGGCCCCCGCCGTTACAGGACTTCTTACAATTGCTTACGGTCGTGAACGTGGGGGATACACTGCGTACAAAACAGCAAACTTGACACTTCGCAAGCGGGCGCTGGAGTGCTTTAAAAGTCAACGGCAAGCGTTGTAAATTCTCGTAAAGGTATAAATCATTTCGTGACGGCTACTACGTTTGCCAGGAATCAGGTTTATACTCAACTCAAGCGCGTTGCGGCGGGAAGGCCCGCCGGCGGCGGCTGTCGGCAATAGCTTCGATAGGTGAAACATGGGCAAGAAACTAAAAAATTCCGGACTGATCGGCTTGGGTGTCGTGGCCGGTGTCGCGATCTCGCTGCAGTTTTCCGCCATGGCGCAAAAGCCGGTGGACCCGCCGCTGCCGCTGGAAGAACTGCGACAGCTGGCCGATGTGTTCGGCCTGATCAAATCCGACTACGTCGAAAAAGTCGAAGACAAGAAGCTGCTGACCGAAGCCATCTCCGGCATGGTGGCCTCGCTGGATCCGCACTCCGCCTACCTGGACAAGAAAGCCTACGCCGAACTGCGCGAAGGTTCGCAGGGCAAGTTCGTCGGCCTCGGCATCGAGATCGGCCAGAGCGAGGATGGCTACATCAAGATCGTCGCGCCGATCGAGGATTCGCCGGCCTGGCGCGCCGGCATCAAGGCGGGCGACCTGATCTCCCGGCTGGACAACACACCGGTCAAGGGCCTGAGCCTGGACGAATCGGTCAAGAAGATGCGCGGCGAGCCGCACACCAAGGTCAGCATGACCATCCTGCGCAAGGGTGAGGCCGAGCCGCTGGTATTCAACATCACGCGCGAGGAAATCCACCAGAAGAGCGTGAAGGGCAAGATCGTCGAGCCTGGTTACGCCTGGGTGCGCATTTCGCAGTTCCAGGAACCGACCGTCGATGACCTGGCCGCCAAGATTATCGAATTGTACAAACAGGATCCGAACATCAAGGGCCTGGTGCTGGACCTGCGCAACGACCCGGGCGGCGTGCTGCAAGGCGCGATCGGCGTGGCGGCGGCCTTCCTGCCCAAGGATGCGGCCATCGTCTCGACCAACGGCCAGCTGCCGGATTCCAAGCAGATCTTCTACGGCCGTCCCGAGTACTACGCGCTGCGCAACGACAGCGACGCGCTGGCCAAGCTGCCGGCCGCGATCAAGCAGGTGCCGCTGGCGGTGCTGGTCAACACCGGTTCGGCCTCGGCCTCGGAAATCGTCGCCGGCGCGCTGCAGGATTACAAGCGGGCCGACATCATCGGCACCCAGACCTTCGGCAAGGGCTCGGTGCAGACCATCCGCCAGCTGACCGCCGACACCGCCGTCAAGCTGACCACGGCGCGCTACTACACGCCGAACGGCCGCTCGATCCAGGCCAAGGGCATCGTGCCCGACCTGGCGGTGGATGAAAACGCCGACGGCGACGGCCTGAACGCGCTGCGCACCCGCGAGGCCGATCTGGACAAGCACCTGAGCAACGACCGCGACCAGGAAATCGCCAAGAGCAAGCGCGACGAGCTGGAAGAGCAGCTGCGCATCGTCGCGCTGGAGAAGAAGCGCAAGCCGCTGGAGTACGGCAGCGCCGACGATTTCCAGCTGGCGCAGGCGCTGAACCACCTGAAAGGCTTGCCGGTCCAGCTGGCCAAGCCGGAAACCACGGTGGTGCAGACCGAAGCCGCGCTCGGCGGCGTGAAGAAGGATCTGGCCAAGAAATAAAAACCTTGGGGTCAAGTCTGACATTTGGACACGGGCTCTACCGTAAAGCGCTCTACGGTAGAGCCCGTGTCCAAATGTCAGACTTGACCCCATTTTTTCAGCGGCGCCGCAAGGGCGCCGCTTTTATTTTCGCCTAACGTGCAGCCATTGTGTAGAATTTGCCTCATTATTGGCATGAGCCATTGCTAAATTTGAAAGTTTAAACATGAAACAAGCTGTCATCAGCGGTACCGGCCTCTTTACGCCAGCCCAGTCGATCTCCAATGAAGAGCTGGTGGAATGCTTCAACGCCTACGCCGAACAGTTCAACACCGACAACGCCGCCGCCATCGCGGAAGGCACGGTCACGGCGCTGGAAATGTCCAGCGTGGCCTTCATCGAGAAAGCGTCCGGCATCAAGTCGCGCTATGTGATGGAAAAGACCGGCATCCTGGACCCGGCGCGCATGGTGTCGCGCATTCCCGAGCGCGCGGACGAGGAACTGTCGCTGCAAGCCGAAATCTGCGTGGCCGCCGCCCGCCAGGCGCTGGACCGCGCCGGCCGCGTGCCGGCCGATATCGACATGGTGCTGGTGGCCTGCTCCAATATGCAGCGCGGCTATCCGGCGATGGCGGTCGAAGTACAAGGCGCGCTGGGCATCGATGGCTACGGCTTCGACATGAACGTGGCCTGCTCGTCGGCCACCTTCGGCATCCAGCAGGCGGTGGCGGCGGTGCAGAGCGGCCAGGCGCGCGCGGTGCTGGTGCTCAATCCTGAAATCACCAGCGGCCATTTGAACTGGCGCGACCGCGACAGCCACTTCATCTTCGGCGACGCCTGCACGGCGATGGTGATCGAAGCGGCCGACACGGCCAAGGGCTCGCACCGCTGGGAGATCGTCGAGACCAAGCTCAAGACCAGCTTCTCCAACAACATCCGCAACAACTTCGGCTTCCTGAACCGCTTCGACGAAGCGGGCATCGGCCAGCCGGACAAGCTGTTCCGCCAGCAGGGCCGCAAGGTGTTCAAGGACGTGTGCCCGATGGCCGCCGAGATGATCAAGAACACCATCACCGGCGCCGGGCTGGAAGTGCCACAGGTCAGCCGCTACTGGCTGCACCAGGCCAACCTGAACATGAATCTGCTGATCAGCCGCATGGTGCTGGGCCGCGACGCCGAACCGGGCGAAGCGCCGGTGATCCTGGACACCTACGCCAACACTTCGTCGGCCGGTTCGGTGATCGCCTTCCACAAGCACTCGGACGACATGACCCCAGGCCAGCTGGGCGTGATCTGCTCCTTCGGCGCAGGCTACTCGATCGGCTGCGTGGTGGTGCGCCGGATTTAAGCGACGCAGGTTTCCAGCTCCCGCTCGACGGCCGCGAAAGCGGCCGTTGTCGCTTCCGGGCCGAATGCCGTGGCCTGGACGGAGAGGAAGCTGAGGCTCTTCAGGCCTATCGTCGACAGGATGGCGCGCAAATAAGGTTCGAGGAAGTCGGGCTGGCGGGCGCGCTCGCCGGTGCGGTAGCCGCCGGAACTGACGGCGATGTACACCGGACGGTCCGCCAGAGTACCTATCTTGCCCTCCGGCGTGGCGTTGAAGGTGACGCCTATGCGCACCACATGGTCCAGCCACGCCTTCAGCACCGACGGCACCGTGAAGTTGTGCATCGGCGTGGCGATCACCACGCAATCTGCATCGTGCAACTCGGCGATGAGCCGGTCCGACAACGCCAGCGACGACAGGCCGCGCGCCGGAGCCGCCGATATGCGGTCACGCGTGCCGCCCAAGGCCGCCGCATATTCACCGTCGATGTGCGGCAGCGGCTCGGCCCACAGATCGCGCGTGACGATTTGCGCGGCAGGGTGCTGCGACAACAGCCGGTCCATCACACGCTGGGACAAGCGATAGCTCACCGACTGCTGCCCGCGCGCGCTGCAAGTGATGTGCAGGATCTTCATGCCGCACCCGCTTTCAGGAATTTACCGAAGCGCATGGCGCCCGTCAGCAGCCCCTGGCGGAAGTAGAAGCGCTGCGCCAGCGCGTTCGCCATCCCGGTGTCGAGCACCAGCTTGGCGCATGCAGCCTGCTCCGCATGCACGGTCAGATGCTCCAGCAGCCGCGCCCCCCAGCCCTGGCCGCGCGTCTTCTCGCCCGCCACCAGGTCGTCCACATACAGGAATTTTCCGTACACCAGATTCTCCTCCAGGCGATAACCGGCCAAGGCCACCACTTCGCCCTCCTCCCATGCGGCCAAGATGCGATAGCCCTGCTGCCCCATGCGCGTGACGCGGGCGACGAAATCGTCCTCGGTTTCCAGGTGCGGGCGCAGCTGCTTCATCACCGGGTAGCAGGCGCGCAGCTGGTCCTCCGTCTCGACATCCCTCAGTTTTTCACTCATGGCTGATCCTTTCAAAACGCCATCTTATGAGCGCAATGGCATAATCTCCAGAGCCATAAAACGACATCTCGACTAGGCCATGAAAAACCAGCCCGATTTTCTCCAGCTCGACACCGCCGCCGCCGAACCGCTGTACCGGCAGATCTACACCCGCTTCCGCAGCGCCATCTCGGAAGGCCTGCTGCTGCCGGAGGCCCGCATCCCATCGGCCCGCGCGCTGGCGCTGGAGCTGGGACTGGCGCGCGGCACGGTGGAAGCGGCCTACTCGCTGCTGGCCGCCGAGGGCTATGTCGAAACACGCGGCCAGGCCGGCACCATCGTGACGCCGGCGCTGGCACGCCACGCCGCGGCAACACCCGCACGCATACCGCGCACCCGCGCCAGTCCGACGACATCGGCAGCGTCGGCGATGCCCACCCCGCTGAACCGCCCCTTCCAAATGGGCCTGCCCGCGCTAGATGCTTTCCCGCGCAAGGTGTGGGCGCGGCTGGCGGCACGCGCAATCCGCGCCACGCAAGCCGATGACATGGCCTACCCTCCCTTCGCCGGCCAGGCGCCGCTGCGTGCCGCCATCGCCACCTATCTGCAACTGTCTCGCGGCATCGACTGCGCGCCGTCGCAAGTGTTTATCACCTCCGGCTACCGCAACACGCTGGAACTGGTGACGCGCGCCCTGTTGCAACCGGGCGACGGCGTCTGGGTGGAAGACCCCGGCTTCCCGCCGACGAGCGAGCTGCTGAAACAGGCCGGCATGAAACTGGCCCCGGTGGCGGTGGACGGCGACGGACTGGTGGTGTCGCACGGCGTGGCCACCGCGCCGCGCGCCCGGGCCGCCATCGTCACGCCCGCGCATCAAAGCCCGCTGTGCGTCGCGCTGTCGCTGCCGCGCCGCCTGGCATTGCTGGACTGGGCCAGGCAGGCCGGCGCCTGGATCGTGGAAGACGACTACGACGGCGAATACCGCTACGCCAGCCGCCCGCTGCCGGCGCTGCAAAGCCTGGACCGCGACGGCCGCGTGCTGTACGCCGGCACCTTCAGCAAGGTCCTGTTCCCGGCGGTGCGGCTGGCCTACCTGGTGGTACCGCCGGCGCAGGTGGCGCGCTTCGAACAGATAAGCCAGACCTTCGCCGCCGGCGGCCCGGCGCTGACGCAAACCATCGTCAGCGACTTCATGAACGAAGGCCACTTCGCCCGCCACATCCAGCGCATGCGCCGCCTGTACGCCGAACGCCGCCAGATCGCCGCCGAAGGACTGGGCGCGGTGCTGGGCAAGCACCTGCGCGTCGATCCGCAGCCGGGCGGCATGCACCTGGTGCTGCGCATGAAAGGCCGCCACACCGACCGCGCACTGGCAGAGCGCATGCGGCAGGACGGCATGGCCGCGCTGGCACTGTCAGAACGCTGCGTGCTGCCGCATGCGGCGTCTGCGCTGCTGCTGGCGTTCACCAACATCGACACGCCGCAGCGGGCGCGGGAACTCGGCAGGCGGATACTCAGGCTGATGTAAACATGGCCTAGTCCAATAGCCCATTCTTGGCTCTTCACGGCTAGGCCATGCGCCAGCAGAATACGCTCATTCGCAATCAATCAAGGAAACGCCATGAGCAAGCGCCTCGAAGTATTCAAGCACGCGCCGGAAGCCTACAAGGGCTTCGCCGCCGTCAAGAGCTATGTACAAACCTGCGACCTGCCGTCCGAGCTGGTGGAGCTGGTCTACCTGCGCGTGTCGCAGATCAATGGCTGCGCCTACTGCATCGACATGCACACCCGCGACCTACTGAACCAGGGCGTCAAGATCGACAAGGTGGCGCTGGCGCCGGTGTGGGAGGAAGCGGCCGCGCTGTTCAGCGAGAAGGAGCGCGCCGCCCTGGCCTGGGCCGAAAGCGTAACCCGCGTGGCCCAGACCAATGTGCCGGACAGCGACTATCAAAAGGCGATCGCCGTCTTCAGCGAAAAGGAACTGGCCGACCTGACCGTGGCCGTGTCGCTGATGAATGCCTTCAACCGCTTCGGCGTCAGCATGCGCATGGCGCCGGCGGCCCTGGCCTACTGATCGGACGATCCATGCGGGACGCGATTGTGCTACGCTAGGGCTCACCCACCCTAGCGCAGGAGCCCCGCACGCATGCCCCACAATATCAGCCTGATCACCACCATCGCGGCCGCACTGGGCTTTGGCCTTTTGTTCGGCTATATCGCAACGCGCCTTAAACTGCCGGCGCTGGTGGGCTATCTGGCTGCGGGCATCATCATCGGCCCCGCCACGCCTGGCTTCGTGGCCGATACGGCGCTGGCCGGGCAGCTGGCCGAAATCGGCGTGATGCTGATGATGTTCGGCGTCGGCCTGCATTTTTCCCTCGACGATTTATGGGCCGTGCGGCGCGTCGCGCTGCCGGGCGCCGTGCTGCAAATTGCGGTCGCCACCGCGCTGGGCATGGCGCTGGCGCACTTCTGGGGCTGGAGCATGGGCGGCGGTTTGGTATTCGGTCTGGCGCTGTCGGTGGCCAGCACGGTGGTGCTGCTGCGGGCGTTGGAGGAACGCGGAATTCTCGACAGCTTCAACGGCCGCATCGCGGTCGGCTGGCTGGTGGTGGAAGACTTGGTGACGGTGCTGGTGCTGGTGCTGCTGCCTGCGCTGGCAGGTTCGCTGGGCGGCACCTACAGCGAAAGCCGCGGCGTTACGGCCATGGGCGAAGCGAACCTGTGGACCACGCTGGCCATCACGCTGGGCCAGGTCGGCGCCTTCATCGCGCTGATGCTGGTGGTGGGCCGCAAGCTGTTCCCGTGGATTTTGTGGCAGGTGGCGCGCACCGGCTCGCGCGAGCTGTTCACGCTGTGCGTGATCGCCGCCGCCGTCGGTATCGCCTACGCATCCACCCACTACTTCGGCGTGTCGTTCGCGCTGGGCGCCTTCTTCGCCGGCATGGTGCTGCGCGAATCCGAACTGGCGCACCGCGCCGCCGAGGAATCGCTGCCGCTGCGCGACGCGTTCGCGGTGCTGTTCTTCGTCTCGGTCGGCATGCTGTTCGAGCCGGCGATACTGGTCGAGCAGCCGCTCAAGCTGCTGGCGGTGGTCGCGATCATCGTGGTCGGCAAATCGGTGGCGGCCTTCCTGCTGGTGCTGCTGTTGCGCTACCCGGCCAAGACCGCGCTGATGGTGTCGGCCAGCCTGGCGCAGATCGGCGAATTCTCCTTCATCCTGGCGGCACTGGGCCTGTCCCTGGGCCTGATGCCGGCCGAAGGCCAAAGCCTGATACTGGCCGGTGCGATCATCTCGATTGCGCTGAACCCGGTGGTGTTCCGCGTCACCAAACCATTGGAGCGCTGGATGGGACGGAACGCGTCGCTGGCGGCCAAGTTCGAACGCACCGCCGATCCGCTGGCGGAGCTGCCGACATCGGTGCCGCAGGAGCATCTGGCCGGCCAGGTGGTGCTGGTCGGTTATGGCCGCGTGGGACGGCGCATCGCCGCCGCGCTGACCGAGCGCGGCATCCCCTTCGTGGTGGCGGAACAGAACCGCGAACTGGTGGACCAGCTGCGCAAGGAAGGCATGCATGCGGTGGCCGGCAATGCGGGCGAGCCGGCGGTGCTGATCCAGGCCCACATCGCGCGCGCCTCGATGCTGGTGATCGCCACGCCGGACACCTTCCACGTGCGGACCATGATCGAAACCGCGCGCGCGCTCAACCCCAACATCAAGACCGTGGTGCGCACCCACAGCGACGAAGAAGCGGAACTGCTGCGCGGCGAACGCGCGGGCGAAGTCTTCATCGGCGAACAGGAACTGGCCAAGGGCATGACCGAATTCGTGCTGGCGAACTTAAAGAAAAACGGCGGCCACCATGCTCACTAGACGTGCAATGATGCGCTGCGCCGCAGCGCTGCCCTTGTCGCTGATGCTCGCAGGCGCGGGCGCTACGCCGGCACGCGTGAAGCTGGAATTTCACAGCGGGTTCCTGATGAACCTGCACCACTTCCTGTTCAACCTGGGCGTGCGTCCGGAGCGGCTGGAAAAAACCGTCTGGACCAGCGCGCCCACCGCCGACGAGATGACGGCGCTGCGCAGCGCCGTCGCCTGGTATCGCGACAACTACGCCAAGCACGATCTGCTGTTCGACGCGCCCATGCCGGCCATCAAAACGGCGCTGAGCGTGGCCGACACCCGGCGCGACGCCAACGGACTGGCCCTGCCGCCGCAACTGGCGTCCACCTTGAACAGCGTGGCGCCGATGTATGCGCGCTGCCTCTGGGCGCAGCACGACGCCAGCAACCGCCAGTGGATCGCCGAAGCGAAGCGGCTCGATGAACGCTACGGCGCGGAAGTCCAGGAAGGCATTGCGCGCCACCTGCAATCGCCCTTCCCATCGACACCGGTCCGCATCGACATCGTGGTGGAAACCGGCAAGCGCCAGGGCGCCTACACGGACACGCAAGTGGTCATCCCCGGCGGACGCCCCAGTTATCAGGGCCTGGCCGCACTGGAGATGATGTATCACGAGATTTCGCATGCCGAATCGACGGCGAAGCTGGAAGAGTCGATCGAGGCACGCCTCAAGGCGACCCGGCGGTCGCCGGACTCGGACCTGTGGCACGCGGTGCAGTTCTACACCGTGGGCGCCGTGGTGAAGGATGCCCTCAAGCGGCGCGACAATATCGACTACGAACCTTACGCCGACAAGGCCGGCCTGTTCAAAGGCTACTGGTCGCCGTTCATGCCGATGATCGTCAGCGAGTGGCAACCCTATATGGACGGCAAACAGACATTCGAGCAGGCAGTCGTTCGCATGGTGGATCGACTGCCTGCCGCATAGCTTGTAGTTACAGGCTGACCGCCAGCTCCGCGCCTTCCTTGATGGCGCGCTTGGCGTCCAGCTCCGCCGCCAGCGCGGCGCCGCCGATCTTGTGGAAGCGCGGCCAGGCTGCGTTGGCCTTGACCTCTTCTTCCGACGGCATCAACTCGGTCAGGCTGTCCTGGCCCGCGCAGACCACCACGTTATCAACCGACAGCAGGCGCTGCTCGCCGGCGATGGTCACGTGCAGGCCCTGGTCGTCGATGCGGTCGTACTGCACGCCCGCCAGCATCACCACGCCGTTGCGCGCCAGGACCGCGCGGTGCACCCAGCCCGAGGTCTTGCCCAGGCCCGCGCCCAGCTTGGAGGTCTTGCGCTGCAACAGATACAGCTGGCGCACCGGCTCCGGCGTCGCCACCGTCGTCAGGCCGCCCGGCGCGTCGCCCTTCATGTCCACGCCCCACTCCTTGGCCCAGACATCCAGCGCCAGCGGCAACGGATGCTTGGGATCGTGCAGCAGGTACTCGCCGACGTCGAAGCCGATGCCGCCCGCGCCGATAATGGCCACGCGCTTGCCCACCGGCGCCTTGTTCTGCAGGACGTCGATATACGACAGCACCTTCGGATGGTTGATGCCTTCGATCGGCGGACGGCGCACCTTGATGCCGGTGGCGACCACTACGTCGTCGTAGCCCTCGGCGATCAGCTGCTCGCGCGTGACGCGCACGCCCAGCTTGACGGCGACGCCGGTCAGTTCCAGCTTGCGGCGGAAGTAGCGGATGGTCTCGGCGAATTCCTCCTTGCCCGGGATCTGCATGGCGATCTTGAACTGGCCGCCGACGCTGTCGCTGGAATCGAACAGGGTGACGTCATGGCCGCATTCCGCCGCCACCGTGGCCGCCGACAAACCGGCAGGTCCGGCGCCGACCACCGCCACGCGGCGCTTCTTCGCGGCCGGGGCGTAGACCAGCTCCGTCTCGTGGCAGGCGCGCGGATTGACCAGGCAGCTGGCGCGCTTGTTGGAGAAGGTGTGGTCCAGGCAGGCCTGGTTGCAGCCGATGCAGGTGTTGATTTCGTCGGTGCGGCCTTGCGCGGCCTTGATGACAAAGTGCGAGTCGGCCAGGAAGGGACGCGCCATCGAAATCATGTCGGCGTCGCCGCGTTGCAGGATGCCTTCCGCTTCGGCCGGCATGTTGATGCGGTTCGAGGCCACCACCGGTATCGTCACTTCGCGGCGCAAGCGTCCCGCCAGGCTGGCGAAGGCGCCGCGCGGCACCGAGGTGACGATGGTCGGCACCCGCGCCTCGTGCCAGCCGTAGCCGGAATTGAGGATGGTGGCGCCGGCGTGCTGCAGGGCCTTGGCCACCGCCACCACGTCGTCCCAGGTATTGCCACCGTCGACCAGGTCCAGCAGCGAGTGCCGGTACATGATGATGAAGTCATTGCCCACTTCCGCGCGGATGCGTTTGACGATCTCCACGGAGAGACGCATGCGGTTCTCGATGCTGCCGCCCCAGCGGTCGGTGCGCAGGTTGGTGCGGGCGCACAGGAACTGGTTGAGCAGATAGCCTTCGCTGCCCATCACCTCGACGCCGTCGTAGCCGGCGTCGCGCGCCAGTTTGGCGCAGCGGGCGTAGTCGCGGATGGTCGCTTCGATGCCGGCCTCGGTCAGCGCGCGCGGCTTGAACGGCGAGATCGGCGATTTCTTCTCCGACGCCGACACCACGAACGGCTGGTAGCCGTAGCGGCCCGCGTGCAGGATCTGCATCAGGATCTTGCCGCCCTCCTCGTGCACCGCGCTGGTGACGCGCCGGTGGTTGATCACGTCGCCCTTGAAGTTGAGCGTACCTCCAAAGGGTAGCAGCCACCCGGAGCGGTTGGGGGAGATGCCGCCTGTGACGATCAATCCCACCCCGCCGCGTGCGCGCTCGCGATAGAATGCCGCCAGTTTTCCGTAGTTGTAGAAGCGGTCCTCAAGACCGGTGTGCATGGAGCCCATGACAACGCGGTTGCGCAGCGTCGTGAAGCCAAGATCGAGTGGGGCCAGCAGGTGTGGGTATGGTGAAGTTGTCATTATGGTTCTTAGAGTCAGACGTTGGGTCGGGCATGGTGATGCCCGCATTAAAACTCAATTCTCTAGACCTGGGCTTCTAAAGTCCCGGCGCCCGCCCCGCGAATTTGGCGGTCGGTGCGGTAGCGCTCTTGTATTCTGCCACCCTTTCCCTTACGCTGGAAAGATGATGCGATTCCTTCTGTTTTTGTTGTTAGGTGTAGCCGCCCCGGTGCTGGCGCAGGCACCTAAGCTTGAATTGCCCAAGCTGGAGGTGTCGGTCAACCGGGTTGAACTCGATGCGCTGCATATGTACGAAGTGGACGCCACCGGCACGGTGGCGGCGCCACTGCCGAAGGTATGGCGCATCCTGACGGGCTATGAACGCATGGCCGAATTCGTGCCCGACATGGAGTCGTGCAAGGTCCTGTCCCGCAACGGCAATGAGGTCATCGTCGAACAGTTCGGCGTGGCGCGCTTCCTGTTCATGACTAAATCCATCCACCTGATCGTGCGCGCGACCGAGCAGCCGATGTCGTCGATCGACATTTCGCTGATCTCCGGCGACATGAAGCACTATGAATCGCATTGGGAATTGATACCGGTGCCCGAGACGGGCGGCACCCGGGTGGTCTACAGCGGCAAGCTGATACCGAACTTCTACGTGCCCGGCATCCTGGGCGCCAAGATGATACGCGGCGATATCGAGCGCATGATGAATGCCGTGCTGGCGCGCCTCGACCGCCGCGAAGACGCTAAATAATCGAGCTAAATAATTAAGCTAAATACGTGTCGCGGTCGCGAAGCTCGGCGAAGTTTTCCAGGCTGCCGATCTTCACCAGCACCGGATTGAGACTGAGCTTGGCCTGCATGGCGCGCCAGGCGAACTGCCATTCCTGCTCCTGCGCTTCGGCCGATGTCTTGGTGAAGGCCACGCCCAGGGCTGCGCGGGTGCCGTATTCGACGGCGCCGTCGATGCCCGCCCAGCTGGGCAGCGTGCGCTGCACCGCACGGTGCAGGCGCTCGCCGAATTCCTCGGTGTTGTGGATGACCAGGCAGCTGTCGGACGAAAACAGCTCGAACAGCTTGCGGTCCCAGGCCTTGGAGAGGCTCAGCGTCAGGCAGCTGTTGGCCGGGGTCAGGATGAACTGGCCCTGGGTCAGCGCCAGTTCCAGGTCTTCGCGCACGCCGTAGCGATACAGGGTCGGAGGGCGTTGGTAATCGTGCATGTTGGTACTCTATTCTTTACAAAGTTATTTGAGCGGGCGGCGCACATGGCGGTGCGAACGCATCGCCGCCGAAGCGATGAAAATCTCCCGCAGCAGGTAGACGAAACTGCCGATCAGGGCCAGCATCGCCACCACGAACATGCCCGCGATGTACTTGTCCAACGAGATGTTGGTGATATCGCCCAGGAACAGCATCGCAATCACCAGGCAAATCAGCAGCCCGCAGGCGGTCGACAGCGTGATCGAGGCGTTGATCAGGTGCGATCTTCGGTACAGCACATCGAGTTCGTTCAGGTAGACGTCGCTGTAGCCGATATCGAGCCTGTCCTCCAGCACCCGCGAACGGTCGATGATGCGCGCCAGGCGGTTGGTCAGCACCATCAGGTTGGTGCATACGCCCGTCAACAGGAACACCGGCGCGATCGCCAGCTGGATGATATGGCCGATGTCGCCGACTTGTATATTCATGGATGCGTGGAAGCTGGAATTATCGATAGTGTATCAGCCCGCGCGCCATGCGGGCCGATTCCGGGCCGGCTCAGTCAAACCTGCGGCTGCGCTTGAACTGCTCGGTGGCTCCCACCAGCGCCCGCGAAATGCCTTTTTCCATGGCGCCGTGGCCTGCATCCGGCACCATGTTCATCACCGATCCAGGCCAGGCCTGGTGCAGGCGCCAGGCCGATACCGGTGGGCAGATGACGTCGTAACGGCCCTGCACGATCACCGCCGGCAGGTGGGCGATGCGGTCCATATTGCGCAGCAGCTGGTCCTCGCCGAAAAAGCCCAGGTTGGCCATGTAGTGCGATTCCAGCCGGCCCACGCCCAGGTCCAGCGTGTCCGACGGCGGATCTTCGGCCTGCGGCAGCAGGAACACGCGGCGGCCTTCGAAGCGGCTCCAGGCGCGCACCGCCGGCCAGTGGATCGCCGGGTCGTCGCTCATGATGCGGTTCACATAGGCTTGCAGCAGGTTGCCGCGCTCCGCCTCCGGAATCGGCGCGATGAATTCGGCGTGCACCTCGGGGTGGAACCACTGGGCGCCGTGCAGGAACCAGTCCACTTCCGCCTGCGTGCACAGGAAGATGCCGCGCAGGATGAAGCCCAGGCAGCGCTCGGGATGCGCCTGGCCGTAGGCCAGCGCCAGCGTCGAGCCCCAGGAGCCGCCGAACACCAGCCACTGCTCGATGCCGAACATCACGCGCAGGCGCTCGATGTCCTCAACCAGCAACTGGGTGGTGTTGGCGCGGCATTCGCCCAGCGGCAGCGACTTGCCGGCGCCGCGCTGGTCGAACAGGATCACGCGGTACTGCTCGGGATCGAAGAAGCGGCGATGCTGCGGCGACAGGCCGGCGCCCGGGCCGCCGTGCAGGAACACCACCGGTATGCCTTGCGGATTGCCGACTTCTTCCCAGTAGATGGTGTGCAGGTCGTCGACCGCCAGCATGCCGTGGCGTGACGGCAGGACGGGCGGGAACAGGGGCGAGGTCGGGTCGAACATGGCTATCCTTTAGGCATCGATAGCAGATTGTACGAAAAAAAAGCCAGGATCGCGAACGATCCTGGCCTTGGGCTGGAATGCCTGGCCGCTTAGGACATGTGCTGACCACCGTTGATGGCGATGTTGGCGCCGGTGACGAAAGCCGCTTCGTCCGACGACAGGTAGGCCACCAGGCCCGCCACTTCTTCCGGCTTGCCCAGGCGGGCCATCGGAATTTGCGGGATGATCTTGGTATCGAGCACCTCCTGGGGGATTTCCATCACCATTTTGGTGCCGATGTAGCCCGGCGAGATGGTGTTGACGGTCACGCCCTTGCGCGCCACTTCCAGTGCCAGCGCCTTGGTGAAGCCGTGCATGCCGGCCTTGGCGGCCGAATAGTTGGTCTGGCCGAAGGCGCCCTTCTGGCCGTTGACCGACGAAATATTGATGATACGGCCCCAACCGCGTTCCACCATGCCATCGCACACGGGCTTGGTCATGTTGAACACGGAGTCCAGATTGGTGGCCATGACGGCGTCCCAATTCGGTTTGTCCATCTTCTTGAAGGTCATGTCGCGGGTGATGCCGGCGTTGTTCACCAGCACATCGATCGGACCGATATCTTTTTCGATAGCGGCCACGCACGCCTGGGCCGAATCGTAGTCGGCCACGTCGCACGGATAAGCGCGGAAATTAAAGCCCTGATCGCGGGTAGTTGCGAGCCATTGCTCGACCTTCGGATTGCCAGGGGAATACGTGGTGACGACGCAATAGCCTAGTGCCGACAGTTTGAAACACACTGCTTCGCCCAGACCACCCATGCCACCGGTTACTAATGCAACTCTTGCCATTTTCGTCCCCTCGTTAATAGACACCAAAAATCATCTGACACCGCGCCGTCGACAACCCGGCGCGGCACTGCTACTGCCTGATGCTGCTTAAGCGCGTTCGATGGCCAGCGCCACGCCCATGCCGCCGCCGATGCACAGCGAGGCCAGGCCTTTCTTGGCATCGCGGCGCACCATTTCGTGGATCAGCGTGACCAGGATGCGGGCGCCGGATGCGCCGATCGGATGGCCGATGGCGATGGCGCCGCCGTTGACGTTGATCTTGCTGGTGTCCCAGCCCATTTCCTTGTTGACGGCCACGGCCTGGGCAGCGAAGGCTTCGTTAATTTCCAGCAGGTCCAGGTCGTCCGGGGTCCAGCCGGCCTTTTTCAGGCACAGCCTGGTGGCCGAGACCGGGCCCATGCCCATGAAGGCAGGGTCCAGGCCGGACGAGGCGTAGGCCTTGACCTTGGCCAGCACCGGCAGGCCCAGTTCCTTGGCCTTGGTGGCGGACATCATGATGACGGCGGCGGCGCCGTCGTTCAGGCCGGAGGCGTTGCCGGCGGTGACGGTGCCATCCTTGGCGAAGGCTGGGCGCAGGCCGGCCAGCGCTTCGATGGTCGAACCTGGTTTGACGTATTCATCGCTGTCGAACACGATGCTGCCTTTTTTCTGGACGATTTCCAGCGGCAGGATCTCATCCTTGAACTTGCCAGCTTTTTGCGCGGCTTCCGCTTTCAGCTGGGAGTTCAGCGCGAACTCGTCCTGCTCGGTGCGGGAAATCTCGTATTTCTTCGCGACGTTCTCGGCGGTGGTGCCCATGTGGTACTGGTTGTAGGCGTCCCACAGGCCGTCGACGATCATGGAGTCGACCATTTTGAAGTCGCCCATGCGGAAGCCGTCGCGCGAGCCGTTCATCACGTGCGGCGAGGCGCTCATGTTTTCCTGGCCGCCGGCGATGACGATGTCCGCGTCGCCGGCCTTGATGGCTTGCGCCGCCAGGTGGGTGGCTTTCAGGCCGCTGCCGCACACGTGGTTGATGGTGAAGCCGGGAATGGTGTTCGGCAGGCCGGACTTGATGACGGCCTGGCGCGCCGGGTTCTGGCCGACGCCGGCGGTCAGCACCTGGCCGAGGATGGCTTCGCTGATCAGGTTGGGATCGATGCCGGTCTTGGCCAGCAGGCCCTTGATCACATGCGCGCCCAGCTCGGAAGCCGGGGTCTTGGCCAGGCTGCCGCCGAATTTGCCTACGCCGGTACGGCCAGCGGCCACGATAACTACATCATCCATGAGACTCTCCAATGCGCCGGCCACGGCCGGCTTAGTTTAGCAACAACGCGAACTTCGATAATACGCTTCCGGCGATGAGGCCGTGCAGGGTTTCGATTGTGCGTCGCCGCGAGAACCTTCCCTCGTGCAAGGGTTTCTCTAGCAGCATCCATGCCAGCGGCCTGCAATCACTGGGCACCCATCGTAAGCGGCGAGTTTGGCGGGACACTTGATGTGCGTCAAACCCGTCTCAATCATTTTGAAGAAATAGTGTCAATCTGTCACGATAATAATTTGATACCGTCCAGGGTGCTGGCGCACTGTTCGCGTATCACGTTGACGAAGTCCAGCACGTAGGCCTTTTGCTTCTGCGCTTCCGGCACGGAAACAAACAAGTCGCTCCACAGGCCCTGCTCGCCGACCGGCTTGGCGATCACGTAGTCGTAGTCGACATAGTTCTTGATCGCCCAGTTCGGCAGCGCGGCGATGCCGCGGCGGCTGGCGACCAGCTGCAGCACGGCCACCGTCAGCTCGGCGGTGCGGCGTTCGAAGTGGATATTGGCCGGCTGCAGCACTTCACGGATCAGGTCGATGCGGGTTTCCGGCACCGGGTAGGTGATCAGCGTTTCGCCTTCGAAATCAGACGCTTGCAGGCGGCGCTGGGCGGCCAGGCGGTGCTTCTGCGCCATCACCACCAGGATTTCAAAGCGGAACAGCGGGAAGGTGGCGAAGTCCGGGCCGTAGGGCGAGCCGATCACCAGGTCGGCGGCGCCACTGCGCAGCAGCTCGGCCGGTTCGCTGTGGAAGCCCGACACCAGGTCGATCTCCACTTCCGGCCAGCGCTTGCGGAATTCATCCATCACCGGCATCAGCCAGTCGAAACAGGTATGGCACTCCAGCGCCACGCGCAGCTGGCCGGTGTCGCCCTGGGTCAGGCGGGCCACTTCGCGCTCGGCCGATTCGATTTCCGGCAACAGCAGATCGGCCAGCTTGAGCAGGCGGGCGCCGGTGGCCGTAAAACCGATCGGCACGGATTTTCGCTCAAAAAGCGGCCCGCCGTAGCGATCTTCCAGCAATTTGATTTGATGCGACAAGGCCGACTGCGTCAAATTCAGCAGTTGCGCAGCACGGACCAGGCTGCCGGCGGAGCGTAGGGCACTCAGGGTGCGCAGGTGGCGTATCTCTAGCATGGTCTATTAAATTTTTTCATGTGAAGCCGCAAAATCTTTCGTTTTGATTATAGACCGGATTGCCGCACACTTTATATCACCAATATTAAATGCGGATGACATCAAAATGACAACATCGAAGAAAGCCATACAAAGCCACGTTCCGGGCTTTCCGCGCATCGGCGCGGCGCGCGAACTGAAATTTGCGCTGGAGGCCAACTGGCGCGGCGAATTGCCGGAAGCCGAACTGGAAACCGTCGGCCGCGACCTGCGCGCGCGCCACTGGGCCTTGCAGCAGCAAGCCGGCCTGGATTTCGTCACGGTCGGCGATTTCGCCTTCTACGACCAGGTCGCCAACCACATCCAGCTGCTCGGTTGCGAACCGGCCCGCTACGGTTTCGGCGACGGCCAGTCGCAGCTGAGCCGCTACTTCACGATGGCGCGCGGCAAGAGCGGCGGCAAGCCCGCCGAGCCGGCCGCCTGCGGCCACGACCACGACCACGGCGAAGGCAATCTGCACGCCTCGGCCGCGCTGGAAATGACCAAGTGGTTTGACACCAACTACCACTATTTGGTGCCGGAATTCACGCCGGAGACCGCCTTCTCGCTGGCCTGCGAGCGCCTGTTCGATGAAGTGGCCGAGGCGCAGGCGCTGGGCCACGCGGTCAAGGCCGTGCTGCTGGGGCCGTTGAGTTTCCTGTGGCTGGGCAAGGCCAAGGCCGACGGCGATTTCGACCGCCTCAGCCTGCTGGACAAGCTGCTGCCGGTCTACGGCCAGGTGCTGGACCGCCTGAAGACGCAGGGCGTGCAGTGGGTGCAGATCGACGAGCCCATCCTCGGCCTCGACCTGCCTGCGCCTTGGCGCAGCGCGTTCGAGAACAGCTACTGGCAGTTGAACCAGGTCGGCGTGCCGCTGCTGCTGGCCACCTACTTCTCGCCGCTGGAAGAAAACCTGAGCCTGGCCTGCCGCCTGCCGGTGGCGGGCCTGCACGTGGACGGCGTGCGCGCGCCGCACGAACTGACCAGCATCGCCGACTGGCTGCCGGTGCACAAGGTGCTGTCGGTCGGCATCGTCGACGGCCGCAACATCTGGCGCACCGACCTCGACGCCGCGCTGGCCACGCTGTCGCCCATCGCCGAGAAGCGCGGCGGCAAGCTGTGGCTGTCGGCCTCGTGCTCGCTGCTGCACGTGCCGTTCACGCTGGCGGCCGAGACCGCGCTCGATGCTGAAATTCGCTCATGGTTGTCCTTCGCCACCGAGAAGCTCGACGAACTGTATGTGCTCAAGCAAGCGCTGCTGGGCGAATACGATGCAGCCACCGCCGCGGCGCTGGAAGTATCGCGCGCCGCCATCGCCAGCCGCCGCGCCAGCCCGCGCGTGCACCAGGACGCCGTGCGTGCGCGCATCGCCGCCCTGCCCGCCGACGCCGACCGCCGCCACTCGCCGTTCGCCCAGCGCCAGGCCGAGCAGCGCGCCCGCTTCAAGCTGCCGGCCTTCCCGACCACCACCATCGGCTCCTTCCCGCAAACGGCCACCATCCGCGCCGCCCGCGCCGGCTACAAGCGCGGCGAACTGAACGCGGCCGACTACGAGACCAAAATGCGCGAGGAAATCGCCTACGCCGTGCGCCGCCAGGAAGACCTGGGCCTGGACGTGCTGGTGCATGGCGAGGCCGAGCGCAACGACATGGTCGAATACTTCGGCGAGCAGCTGGCCGGCTTCGTCTTCACGCAGCTGGGCTGGGTGCAATCGTATGGTTCGCGCTGCGTCAAGCCGCCCGTCATCTACGGCGACGTCAGCCGTCCGAAGGCGATGACCGTGGACTGGACCGTGCACGCGCAAAGCCTGACGGGCAAGCCGATGAAGGGCATGCTGACCGGTCCGATCACCATCCTGCAATGGTCCTTCGTGCGCGACGACCAGCCGCGTGCGCGCACCGCGCTGCAAATCGCGCTGGCGATCCGCGACGAGGTGGCCGACCTGGAGCAGGCCGGCATCGGCATCATCCAGATCGACGAGCCGGCCGTGCGCGAAGGCTTGCCGCTGCGCCGCAGCCGCTGGGACGAGTACCTGGACTGGGCCACGCGCGCCTTCCGCGTGTCGGCCAGCGCGGCGGCCGACGGCACGCAGATCCACACGCACATGTGCTACGCCGAGTTCAACGACATCCTGCCGCAGATCGCCGCCATGGATGCCGACGTCATCACCATCGAGACCAGCCGCTCGGACATGGAGCTGTTGAACGGCTTCGGCCAGTTCCGCTATCCGAACGAGATCGGCCCCGGCGTGTACGACATCCACTCGCCGCGCGTGCCGGGCCAGGCCGAGATGGTGCGGCTGTTGCAGAAAGCCAGCGCGGTGATCCCGCCGGCCAATCTGTGGGTCAACCCGGATTGCGGACTGAAAACCCGCGGCTGGGCGGAAACCGAAACCGCGCTGCGCAACATGGTGGCGGCCGCCCGCCAGCTGCGCGCCGAACACGCGATCTACTAAGTCCCTCAGCGGCTCCGTTCCCCGGAGCCGCATTTTTACTGGCCCAGTACGGTGCCAGCCCTCCCCATCCGCCGTTTTCCACAGTAAAATGCTCGTGCCTGCGCATGCGCGCGAGGTTAACCCTCTAATACTGTCGCCCATGTCCAAGAGCCTGTTTCAAAAGCCCATAGAAATCAAGATTTCCACCGTAGTCGCAGTCTCCGCCATCCTGTCCACGGCGGACCGCCTGGCCCTCGATGCCGCGCTGGCCGAAATGACCGGCGGCACCACCGACTTCTTCGAAGACGACCTGACCGTGATCGACGTCGCCGCGCTGCCGGCCGGCAGCGGCCCGGTCGACTGGGCCGGCATCATCGCCCTGCTGAAAAAATACCGTTTGAATCCGGTCGCCGTGCGCAACGCGCCGCCGTCCATGGCCGCCGAGATCGCCGCCCACGGCCTGAGCCTGGAAACCGCGACCAAGCCGCGCGACGAACAGGAGGCAGCACCGGCGCCGGTCAAGCCCGCCCCGGCGGCAACGCCCGCTCCTGCGCCAGCCGCACCGGCCGAAGGCTTCCCCGGCAACGCCGGCGTGATGATCATCGACACCCCGGTGCGCGCCGGCCAGCGCATCTACGCGCGCGGCTGCGACCTGATCATCACCGCCGTGGTCAACAACGGCGCCGAGATCATCGCCGACGGCAGCATCCACGTGTACAACACCCTCAACGGCCGCGCGCTGGCGGGCGCTTCCGGCAATGCCGAGGCGCGCATCTTCGCCATGACGATGTCGCCGGAGTTAGTGTCGATTGCCGGCGTTTACCGCACATTTGAAGACGGCTTCCCGGCCGAATATGCACGTTCTCCTGCGCAAATCCGCCTGGTCGGCGACCGAATCGATATACTATCTGTCAATTCTGCAAACCGCGCTTGACTAGCAACTCTCTGAAAAGGACTTTTTTGTGGCGAGAATTATTGTTGTAACGTCCGGTAAGGGCGGTGTCGGTAAGACGACTTCCAGCGCCAGCTTCTCCACCGGGCTGGCCATGCGCGGCCATAAAACCGCTGTCATCGACTTCGACGTCGGCCTGCGCAACCTCGACCTGATCATGGGCTGCGAACGCCGCGTGGTGTACGACCTGATCAATGTGATCAACAAAGAGGCATCGCTGACCCAGGCGCTGATCAAGGACAAGCACTGCGACAACCTGTTCATCCTGCCGGCGTCGCAGACGCGCGACAAGGATGCGCTGTCGGAAGACGGCGTGGAAGTCGTGCTGCACGAGCTGATCAACATGGGCTTCGAATTCATCATCTGCGATTCGCCGGCCGGCATCGAGCACGGCGCGCTGATGGCGCTGACCTTCGCCGACGAAGCCATCATCGTCACCAACCCGGAAGTATCGTCGGTGCGCGATTCGGACCGCATCCTCGGCATCATCCAGGCCAAGTCGCGCCGCGCCCAGACCGGCGGCGAGCCGGTCAAGGAGCACCTGCTGATCACCCGCTACTCGCCGAAACGCGTGGAAGCGGACGAAATGCTGTCGTACGAAGATGTGCAGGAAATCCTGCGCATACCACTGATCGGCATCATTCCCGAATCGGAATCGGTGCTGCACGCGTCGAACCAGGGCAATCCAGCGATTCACTTCAAGGGCACCGATGTCGCGGAAGCCTACGAAGATGTGGTGTCGCGCTTCCTCGGCCAGGAATTGCCGTTGCGCTTCACTAACTACGAGAAGCCTGGCCTGCTGCAGCGTATTTTCGGGAGCAAGTAATCATGGCCCTGCTTTCTTTCCTGTTCCCGCAAAAACCGAAAACCGCCACCGCGGCCAAGGAGCGGCTGCAGATCATCATCGCGCGCGAGCGCAACGGCCGCAGCGGCCCGGACTTCCTGCCGGCGCTGCACAAGGAGTTGATCGAGGTGATCTCGAAGTACACCAAGGTCAACGCCGACGACATCAAGATCTCGCTGGACCGCCAGGGCAACCTGGAGGTGCTGGACGTGAACGTGGTGCTGCCGGACGCGTAATTACGCCGGGCGGCCGATGCCGGCCGTCAGCAGTTCCTGCGCCACCTTGGCGCAGGCATCCACATGCTGGTAGCCGATCTGGCGGAACGCCATGAAGCCGATGCCGGCCGAGGCCAGTTGCCCGGCCAGCGGCACCAGCTTGCTGGCCTGGCGCGCCACCGTCTTCAGGCCGGTGCGCCGCAGCAGGTGCACCACCACTTCCCGCGTCACCAGCTTCCCCACCAGCATGCCGCCGACGCCGATCGCGGCTTCGTAGGCGATCAGCCGGAACTTCGGCTGCATGCGCTCGATCTGCTGCGCCGTCAGGCCGAATTCCTGGTTGATATCGTCGATCAGCAGCGCGAACAGGCGCAGGTCGGACACCACGTCCAGGCCCGGGATCGGCACCGCCGCCACGCCGGCCGACACCATCGCGCGCCGCCGCACCAGCTTGCGGCAACGCTCGCGCACCGCTTCGATGTCACGTTCGGACCCCGGCACCAGCGTCCAATTTGTGTCTTTTTTCAATCCCATGCGCGCTCCCGGCCGCCAGTTGGCGTTCTTTCCTTTTTTCAACTTCTTCATTGAACTCAGCGTTTTTCCAGTGTACCGTGTAATGGTTATGCAAGCGCGCACGGTGAATTATTGAGTTGTCGTCAGGGAAATATTAGTGCATTAAGAAAAATAATTAGCCATTTTGCTAACTTTTTTTGTAAATCTCTGTTATATTTGTAGTGACTTCTCCTTAACATAATTTCCTACAGGCAGTAGCATGAGAATCGCCGTACTTGACAACGACCGCAGCCAAGCCGATCTGATCTGCCAGGTGCTGACTTCGGCAGGCCACGTCTGCCACAGCTTCCAGACCGCCAAGGATGTGCTGGCGCAGTTGCGCAAGGATAGCTACGACATGCTGATCCTCGACTGGCAAGTGGTCGATCTCAGCGGTGCCGAAGTGCTGCGCCGCGCGCGCGAAAAACTGCCCGACAGCGCTCCGGTGCTGTTCCTGACCACCAGCTCCGGCGAGGACGATATCGTCGCCGGCCTGGCCGCCGGCGCCGACGACTACATGATCAAACCGCTGCGCCGCAGCGAAATGGTGGCCCGCGTGCAAGCTTTGTTGCGCCGCGCCTACCCGGCCCAGAACGGCGCCGAACAATTGCAATTCGGTCAATACGTGTTCGAGACCCGTCCCGGCCGTTTGTTGATGGATGGCATCGTATTGGACGTCACCCACAAAGAGTTCTACCTGGCACTGTTATTTTTCCGCAACATCGGACGGCCGCTGTCGCGCGCCTACATCCATGAAGCGGTGTGGATACGCGAGACCGCCGTGCCGTCGCGCACCATGGACACCCACGTCTCGCGCGTGCGCAACAAATTGCAACTCAAGCCGGAAAACGGCTTCCGCCTGGTGCCGGTGTACAGCTACGGCTACCGGCTGGAAAAACTGGGCGCCTGATCGGACCCGCGATATGCACGGTATGCTGCCAACGGTATAGGCAGCCACAGGCAACCTACTGGTACAACACGGTATAATGTCCGCACAATCAACGCACGGACCCGAAATGCAGCTGCTTGCCGTCGGCCTCAACCACAATACCGCCCCCGTCTCGCTGCGCGAGCAGCTGGCGTTCGCCCCTGAGCAACTGGGCCAGGCGGTGGTGGCGGCGCGGTCGTGGTTCGAGCGCATCGACCATCGCGGCAGCGACGAGGCGGCCATCCTGTCCACCTGCAACCGCACCGAGTTGTACGCGGCCAGCCAGGTGCCCGATCCGCTGGCGGCCGGCGCCCACTTCCTGGCCGATTTCCACAAGCTGAACTACGCCGAACTGCGCCCGCACCTGTACCTGCTGCCGCAGCACGACGCCGTGCGCCACACCTTCCGCGTCGCCTCCGGGCTCGATTCGATGGTGCTGGGCGAAACCCAGATCCTGGGCCAGATCAAGGACGCGATCCGCACCGCCGACGAAGCCGGCGGCCTGGGCACCTATCTGCACCAGCTGTTCCAGCGCTCGTTCTCGGTCGCCAAGGAAGTGCGCAGCACCACCGAGATCGGCGCCCACAGCGTATCGATGGCGGCGGCCGCCGTGCGCCTGTCGCAGCGCATCTTCGACAAGATCGCCGAGCAGAACGTGCTGTTCATCGGCGCCGGCGAAATGATCGAGCTGTGCGCCACCCACTTCGCGGCGCAGAACCCCAAGACCATCACCATCGCCAACCGCACGCTGGACCGCGGCGAGATACTGGCGCACCGCTTCGGCGGCCGCGCCATCCGCCTGGCCGAGCTGCAGGACAAGCTGCACCTGTACGACATCGTCATCTCCTGCACCGCCTCGTCGCTGCCGCTGATCGGCCTGGGCATGGTGGAGCGCGCGATCAAGGCGCGCCGCCACAAGCCGATGTTCATGGTCGACCTGGCCGTGCCGCGCGATATCGAACCGGAAGTGGGCCGCCTCAACGACGCCTTCCTGTACACCGTGGACGACCTGGGCAAAGTGGTCCAGACCGGCATGGAAAACCGCCAGGCCGCCGTGGCCCAGGCCGAAGCCATCATCGAAACCCGCGTGCAATCGTTCATGCACTGGATCGACGACCGCGCCGTGGTGCCGGTGATCCAGAGCCTGCAGGAAAACGGCGAGGCGCTGCGCCAGCTGGAGCTGGAACGCGCCCGCAAGATGCTGGCCAAGGGCGAGGATATCGACGCCGTGCTGGAAGCCCTGTCCAAGGGCCTGACCGCGAAATTCATGCACGGCCCGCAGCAGGCGCTGCACCGCGCACAGGGCGAGGAACGCGCCCACCTGGCCGAGCTGCTGCCGCAGCTGTTCCGCGGCCGCCGTTAGCGGCACTGCCTCACCCGCGCGCGCCACGCCGCCGCGCACTCCCCGCCGCCACTGCGCGGCATCTGCATCAACTCCTTTACCGAATACGCTATGAAACCATCCATGCTGGCCAAGCTCGATCAACTGGCGAACCGCCTGGTCGAACTCGATGAATTGCTGATGTCCGAAGGCGCGACCAATAATATGGACGCCTACCGCAAGATGACCCGCGAGCACGCCGAACTCGGCCCGCTGGTGGCGCTGTACAAGTCCTACCAGGAAGCCATCGGCGACCTGGCCGCCGCGCAGGAGATGCTCGGCGATCCGGAGATGAAGGACTTCGCGCAGGACGAAATCGAAGCGGCCAAGACCCGCCTGGCGGAACTGGAACTGGAGCTGCAAAAAATGCTGCTGCCGAAGGACGCCAACGACGAGCGCAACATCTTCCTGGAGATCCGCGCCGGCACCGGCGGCGACGAATCGGCGCTGTTCGCCGGCGACCTGCTGCGCATGTACACCCGCTTCGCCGAGCGCAATCGCTGGCAGGTGGAAGTGGTGTCGGAATCGGCGTCGGACCTGGGCGGCTACCGCGAGGTGATCGTGCGCCTGATCGGCAACAGCGTCTACTCCAAGCTGAAGTTCGAATCCGGCGGCCACCGCGTGCAGCGCGTGCCGGCCACCGAAACCCAGGGCCGCATCCACACCTCGGCCTGCACGGTAGCAGTAATGCCGGAGGCGGATGAAGTGGAAGACGTGAACATCAACCCGGCCGACCTGCGCATCGACACCTACCGCGCTTCCGGCGCCGGTGGCCAGCACATCAACAAGACCGATTCGGCGGTGCGCATCACCCACCTGCCGACCGGCATCGTGGTCGAGTGCCAGGACGACCGCTCGCAGCACAAGAACAAGGCGCAGGCCATGAGGGTGCTGGCCACGCGCATCAAGGACGTGCAGCTGCGCGAACAGCAGTCGAAGGAAGCGGCCACGCGCAAGAGCCTGATCGGCTCGGGCGACCGCAGCGAACGTATCCGCACCTACAACTACCCGCAGGGCCGCATGACCGACCACCGCATCAACCTGACCTTGTACAAGCTGGACTTCATCATGGACGGCGACCTGACGGAGCTGACCAATGCGCTGGCCGCCGAACACCAGGCCGAGCTGCTGGCGGCGCTGGGCGATTAAACGGAAGTTAACACCGGCCTAAGGCTGAAGCGACAACTTTGTGCGAGAATTGCCCGCTACTTCCACCGCCATCAAATTGGATCACCCATGATACATACGCGCTCCCTGCTGCTGTCCATCGCCATCGCCTGCTTCGGCCTGATCGGGGTCGCCCTGTATTTGCAGATCGGCCTGGACATGCTGCCCTGCCCGCTGTGCGTGATCCAGCGCTACCTGTTCATCGCCATCGGCATCTGCTGCCTGGTCGGCGCCTACACCAAACCCAAGCTGGGCACCGGCCTCGCGCTGATGGCGGCGCTGGGCGGCCTGTACACCGCCGGCAAGCACTTGTACATCCTGGCCAATCCGGGCCTGTCGTGCGGCATCGATCCGATGGAGACCTTCCTCAACAAGATCCCCACCGCGACCTACCTGCCCTTCCTGTTCCACGCCGACGGCCTGTGCGAAGACGCGCTGGCGCCGTGGTTCGGCCTGTCGATCCCGCAGTGGTCCTTCCTCGGCTTCGGCCTGTGCACGCTGGGCCTGGCCTGGCTGCTGATACGCCGCGCACGCTGATGATCTCGGACATCGGCGCCATCGCCGCAGGCGTCACCATCGGCGCGCTGCAAGTGCAGTCCCTGCTGGACCCGCTGGACAACCGCGTGCTGCTGTGCCACGCGCTGGGCCTGTCGCGCGTGAGCCTGATCACCCAGTCCGAGCGCGAACTCGATGCCGAACAAGCCACGCGCTTCGCCGCGCTGGTGCAGCGCCGCCTGGCCGGCGAACCGGTGGCCTACATCGTCGGCCAGCGCGAATTTTTCGGCCTGCCGTTTGAAGTCAACGGCGCCGTGCTGATCCCCCGTCCCGACACCGAACTGCTGGTCGAACTGGCGCTGGACCGCCTGCCGCCGCAAGGCCGCCTGCTGGACATGGGCACGGGCAGCGGCGCCATCGCCGTGGCGCTGGCCCACACCCGGCGCGACGCCGCCGTCACCGCGCTCGACGTCAGCCCCGAGGCGCTGGCCGTGGCGCGCCGCAACGCCGCCGCCAACAGCGCCCAGGTCAACTTCCTGCACAGCGACTGGTACGCCGCGCTGCAAGGCCAGCCGCCGTTCGACATCATCGTGTCCAACCCGCCTTACATCGCCAGCGGCGACCGCCACCTGTCCGAGGGCGACCTGCGCTACGAACCGACCGGCGCGCTGACCGACCACGCCGACGGCCTGTCGGCGCTGCGCATCATCGTCGCCGGCGCCGCCGCCCATCTGAAGCCGCAAGGCTGGCTGCTGATGGAGCACGGCTACGACCAGGCGGCGGCGGTGCGCCAGTTGTTAACCGAACAAGCTTACACCGAGGTGCAAAGCTGGACCGACCTGGCCGGCATCGAGCGCGTCACAGGTGCGCGGGCGCACTGACAGCGCCATCCCTGCGCAGTATTCTGGCTTTCGGCCACCTTCCCAAGTATTTGATAAACTAGCAAGCGATCTTCGGCTCCGGTGAACTTTGGGCCGGCACCGACGCGATTGTCCGTTTTCGGTTAATCTCGCACCTCACGCTTTGATGCAACACTAGCTGCACTACGAAAGGAAGATCCAATTGTCCAATCTATTGACTCGCCGCCTGGCCTTGCTGGCCCAGCCAGAGCACCGTCCGGTGCTGGGTGGCTTGCGTGGCATCGAACGCGAAACCCTGCGGGTGGACGCCGGCGGCCACCTGGCCGCGACCCCGCATCCGGTGGCCATGGGTTCGGCCCTGACGCACCCGCAAATCACCACCGACTACGCCGAGACGCTGCTGGAGTTCATCACCCCGGCCGAGGCCGACATCGGCACCACGCTCGACAAGCTCGACGGCATCCACCGCTACGCCTACAGCAAGCTGGGCGACGAGCTGCTGTGGAGCCAGTCCATGCCCTGCCAGCTGCCGGGCGAGGAAGACATCGAGATCGCCTGGTACGGCACCTCCAACATGGGCACGCTCAAGCATGTGTACCGGCGCGGCCTGGCGCTGCGCTACGGCAAGGCCATGCAGTGCATCGCCGGCATCCACTACAACTACTCGCTGGACGAACGCCTGTGGCGCGTGCTGGCCGAGCATGAGGGCAACGCCAAGCGCCTGTCGCCGAAGTCCTTCCAGTCCGAAGCCTACCTGGCAACGATCCGCAACTTCCGCCGCTACAGCTGGCTGCTGATGTATTTGTTCGGCGCCTCGCCGGTGCTGTCGAGCGGCTTCCTGCGCGGCCGTCCGCACAAGCTCGAAACGCTGTCCGACGACACGCTCTACCTGCCCTACGCCACCAGCCTGCGCATGAGCGACCTGGGTTACCAGAACGACGCGCAATCCGGACTGAGCCCCCACGAAAACTGTTTGGACAGCTACGTGGCCGCGTTGACCAAGGCCGTCAACCAGCCGTACGAGCCGTATGCGGAACTGGGCACCAAGCGCGACGGCGAATGGATACAGCTGAGCACCAACGTGCTGCAGATCGAAAACGAGTACTACTCCACCATCCGCCCCAAGCGCGTGATCCAGACCGGCGAGCGGCCTATCCAGGCGCTGTGCGCGCGCGGCGTGCAGTACATCGAAGTGCGCTGCATGGACGTCGACCCGTTCGAACCGGTCGGCATCAGCGTGCAGACCGGCCGCTTCCTCGACGCCTTCCTGCTGTTCTGCGCATTGGAAGAAAGCCCGGCCATCTCGCCGGAAGAAGGCCTGCGCCACACCGACAACTTCGCCCGCACCGTCAAGGAAGGCCGCCGTCCGGGCCTGACGTTGAACAGCGACGACGGCGCCATCAGCCTGCAAGCCTGGGGCCAGCAGCTGCTCGAACGCATCCGCCCGGTGGCGGCCCTGCTGGACGCGCAGCGCGGCGACACCGTCCACGCCGACGCCATGGCGCAGCAGGCAGCCAAGCTGCTCGACGCCGACCTGACGCCATCGGCCAAGGTGCTGGCGGCCTTGCGCGCCAACGGCAAATCGTTCGCCGCCTTCGGCCTGGCGCAGAGCAAGCAGCATGCGGCCTACTTCCGCAGCCACGCGCCGGACGCCGGCGAAGCGGCCTACTTCGACGGCCTGGCAGCGACCTCGCTGGCCGAGCAGGCGGAGATGGAAGCGGCGCCGCAATCGAGCTTCGACGATTACGTCGCCGCCTACCGCGCCAGCAATCTGTGCCACTCCAGCACGGACTGCGACTAAACCCGAGGCTTCCTTGCTCACCTTTTACAACGAACTGCACGCCCAGCACCACGGCCGCTTCGAGATCTTCCGCGGCGAGATGGTGCCCTGCTTCGAAAAGCCGGAGCGTGCCGACGCGGTACTGGCGGAGCTGGGCCGGCGCGGACTGGGCAAGATCGTCACGCCGCACGGCGTGCCGTTGATGTCGCTGGAGCGCATCCACACGCCGCGCTACCTGCACTTCCTGCGCAACGCGTGGAGCGAATGGCTGGCGCTCGATCCGGCCAATGCCGGCAAGGACGCCTTCCCCGCCGTCTGGCCGATACGCTCGCTGCGCGACGACATCGAGCCGGATAACTTCTGCGCCAAACTGGGACTGTATTCGATGGACAGCGGCACGCCGCTGACGGCCGGCACCTGGACCGCCGCCAAGACCGGCGCCGATTGCGCGGTCAACGCCGCGCATGCGCTGCGGTTGGGCGAGCGCGGTGCGTTCGTGTTGAGCCGTCCGCCGGGCCACCATGCGGGGGCCGATTTCTTCGGCGGCTACTGCTTCCTCAACAACGCCGCGCTGGCGGCGCAGCACATGCTGGACGACGGCGCGCGCAAGGTCGCCATCCTCGACATCGACTACCACCACGGCAACGGTACGCAGAGCATCTTCTACAACCGCGACGACGTGCTGTTCATCTCCATCCACGCCGATCCGCGCAACGAGTATCCGTTCTATCTGGGGCATGCCGACGAACGCGGCGAGGGTGTGGGCATGGGCTACAACATGAACCTGCCGCTGGCGGCGGGCAGCTCGGTGCAGGCGTGGTTCTCGGCGCTGGAGACGGCCTGCATCCGCCTGGGCAGCTTTGCGCCGGATGCGCTGGTGGTGTCGCTGGGGGTGGATACCTTCGCCGGCGATCCGCTGTCGCGCTTCGCGCTGCAAAGCGCAGATTATCTGAAGATCGGCGAACGCCTGGCCTACCTGAACCTGCCGACCGCCTTCATCTTCGAAGGCGGCTACGCGGTCAAGGAGCTGGGCACCAACGTCGTCAACGTCCTCGAAGGCTACGAGACCGCGCTTTAATACACGTCGCGGCGGTAACGGCCGGTTTCGCGCAGCTCGTCGAGGGCCGCGTTGCCGATGATGTCTTCCAGCGCGGCATCGACGCCGCCCGCCATTCCCTGCAGGCTGCCGCACACGTAGATCACGGCGCCGTCGGCGATCCAGCCGCGCAGCTGGCCGGCCTTGGCGCGCAAGCGATCCTGCACGTATTGACCGTCGGCGTCACGCGAATACACCAGGTCCAGCTCCGGCAGATGGCCGCTATTTCGCCAGCCATCGATTTCGGCCGCGCAGATGCTGTCAAACTCGCGCTGGCGTTCTCCGAACACCAGCCAGTTGCGCCGCTGCCCGCCGGCCACCCGCGCCCGCAGGTGCGAACGCAATCCCGCCATGCCCGAACCGTTGCCGATGTAGATCGCCGGTTGCGCGCCGTCGTGCATGTCGAAGGATGGATTGTCCACCAGGCGCACGCGCACTTCATCGCCCAGCGCGGCCTGCGCCGTCAGCCAGCCGGAGGCCAGCCCCATGCCATGTTCGTTGCGGGCCTGGCGCACCAGCAGCTGTATGCAGCCGTCCTGCGGCAGCGACGCCAGCGAATAGCGCCGCGCCGTTTGCCCCGGCGCGTAGTGGCCCGGCCAGACATCGAGCAAGGCGCCCGGACGCCAGCTCGCACCATCGCCGCCGGTCAGCGTGATCTCGTACAGCGCCCCGCCGGCGCTGCCGGGATTGAGCAGTTCGCGCCGTGCCAGATGGCAGCTGGTGTAGCCGCTGTCGGGCAGCGCGGCCGACAGTTCAACGGATGGCGCATCGCCACCGATGCCGGCCAGCTCGCGCAAGGCCTGCGACCAGCGGGCCAGCGCACCGGCGTCGCCATTGTCGACTTCAATGATCGGATGCAGCGGCTGCGCGCCCAGCATGCGCAGGCGGCGATCCAGCGTCTGGCCGAAGCCGCAGAATTGCAGATAGTTGCGGTCGCCCAGCGCCAGCACGGCGTACTGCAAATGCGCCAGCTCCTCGGCGGCGGATTGCAACAGGCGGCTGAAGCGGCGCGCGGTGTCCGGCGGTTCGCCTTCGCCGAAACTGCTGGCGACAAACAGCACGCGACGGTAGCTGCCCAACAGCGGTGGCGTAAGCTTTTCCAGCGACTGCACATGCACCGCCACGCCGGCCTGCTGGAGCACGGCCGCGCTTTGCAGCGCCAGCCGCTCGGCCGATCCTGTCTGGCTGGCATAGGCCAGCAGCACAGGGTCGGCGCTGTCGATGCGGCCGGCTTCGGCCAGCTTGGCGCGTTCGGCCTGCGCTTCGCGCTTCTGGCGGCGGCGCTTCAGGTACAGCATCCAGCCCGTGACCGCGAAGCCGGGCAGCGCCAGGCTGGCGCAGAACATGAACAGACGCCCGGGCAAGCCGAAATACGTCCCCATGTGCAGCGGATAGAGCGTCGTCAGCGCGCGGGCGCCGACGCCCATCTGCACATACGGCTCGTTCTTGACGATGGCGCCGGTCTGCTGGTTGATCGACATGCGGCCGCGCGCGCGTATGTGCGGCGCGTCGCTGGCCACCCACAGCACTTGCAGCGGCTGCGTGGCGCGCTCCGGCGGCCGCAGTGAGACCGTTCGCCAACCCGGCGCCTGCTGCTGGAAGGTGGACCAGGCCAGCGTGAGATCGGTGGCTTCGGCGGCCTTGGGCTTGGACGCAGCCGCTTTAGGTGCGGCCGCTACACGCGGCGGACGCCGCACGCCGGCCCAGCCATCGACCGTGTCGCGCACCACGTCGTAACTCCAGTACACACCGCTGACGGTGAAGAGCAGGTAGGCCAGCAGCGCCCAGGTGCCCGCCACCGAGTGCAAGCCCCACAGGAAGGAGCGTCCCTTGAGGCGCGTATCGAAGGTCAGCCAGGTGCGCCAGTCCAGCGAGCGGCGCGGCCAGCGCAGATACAGGCCGCTCAGCGCGAGGCCCATCAGGCACAGGGCCAGCGCGCCGACCACCGGGCGGCCGTCATCCCGCGGCAGCAGCAGATGGCGGTGCAGCGATTCCACCCATTCGAACACTTCGTCGTAATGCAGCGACGGCAGCATGGCGCCGCTGTACGGATCGACGAAGACGGTCTCGCCATGCTTTTCGCCCGGCGCCGGCGCCAGGCTGACGCGCGCCGTGGTCCCCGGCTCGGCATCCAGGACGATGCTGGTGATGCGCATCCCGGGATGCGCGCGCTTGACCGCTTCGGCCACCTGCGGCGGCGCCAGCATGGGCGCCTGGCGCACCGCCACGCTGGTCACGCCGGGATTGAGCACGTCCAGCAGCTCGTCGCGGAAAGCCAGGATGGCGCCGGTCAGGCCGATGACGATCAATACCGTGCCGGCGGTGATGCCGACCAACCAGTGCAGCTGGAACCAGAGTTTTTTCACAATCGACCTTCAAGCGTTAAGCGCGGCTATACCAGCGTTCATTCTACCAGTTAATAAGAATCATTATCAATTGGCGGAATGACATTGCTGGACGCCTGATGTCTATTGCGGCGGGAAAGGCCCCCAGGCTGGCTGCCTGACGTTGCCGTCCTGCGCGCTCAAACGCTGCTTGACGCGGCCGTCCACCGACACCACCGCCAGCGATTTGCGCCCTGCCGCCTCGGTGGCGTAGAGGATGTACTTGCCGTTCGGCGCAAAGCTGGGCGACAGGTCGTCGGTGCTGTCGGACAGGCGCTGTTCCTGGCCGGTGGCCAGGTCCATCACGTACAGCTGGTAGTTGCCGTCGCGCAGAGAGATATAGGCCAGCGTCGTACCGTCGGGCGAGATGCGCGGGCTGATGTTGTAGCTGCCCGCGAACGTGATGCGCTTGGCCTGCGTGCCGTCCACGTTCATGCGATAGACCTGCGGGCCGCCGCTGCGGTCGCTCACGAAGTAGAGGCTTTGGCCGTCGGCCGAGAACTGCGCTTCGGTGTCGATGGCCGCGCCGGTGCCGTCGGACACGCGGCGCAAGCCGCTGCCGTCGGCATTGACGATGTAGATCTGGGTATGGCCGTCCTTCGACAGCGACACGGCCAGGCGGCTGCCATCCGGCGACCACGCCGGCGACGAGTTGCTGCCCTTTTCATTGGCGATGACGACGCGCGTCTGCGTCGCCAGGTTCTGCACATACACCACCGGTCTTTTCTGTTCGACCGATACGTAGGCGAGCTTGCCGCCATCGGGCGACCAGGCCGGCGAAATAATCGGATCGCTCCCGCGCCGCGCCGTCTGCTCGCCTTCGCCGTCGACATCGGCCACCACCAGCTGATAACTGCCGCCCTCCTGCTTGACGTAGGCGATGCGGGTGGCGAACGCGCCGCGCACGCCGGTCAGCTTGAAGAACACATCGTCGGCGATCTTGTGCGCCGCCAGGCGGGCCGCCTGGCCGGACACCGACTGGTCCTGGCGCGACAGCTGGCTGGCCTTGACGGTGTCGAACAATTTGTAGCGCACGTCGTAGCGGCCGTCGGCCAGCGTCGACACGGTGCCCACCACCAGCGCATCGGCGCCCTTGGCCTTCCATCCCGCGTAATCGATTTTGTTAACGTCAGCGATGGTGCCGGCATCGATCACCTTGAACATGCCGCTGCGATCCAAGTCGGCCCTGATGATGGCGGAGATCTGCTGCGGCGCCAGCAGCTCGTCGGCGAAGCCGGCTACTGCGACGGGAATCTGATTGCTGCCAACGCCGCTGATTTCAACCCGCATTTGCGCGTGAGCGCCGCTCATGGTCGCGGCCACAACCAGGCCGGTGTAGAACAGGTAGTGTGTCAGTTTTTTCATAAGTGGCTCATCATACGCAAATTGTGCATCCCCTTCCAAGCTATCGTAGTACCATCGTACGCTGCATTCCTCGATTGCTTTTCCTTCATCCGATAGGTGATAGAAATGGACAATTCCCCAGGTAAGCAGGTGCATATCGATCGCTGGCAAAAGAACCGCCAGAAGGCTTTCAAGGTAGTACCCGAGGATGGCAAGACGTTCCGCTATCTGGGCAAGGAATTCCTCGTTTTCCCGAATACGTTCTGGCCTTACACGGACAGCCAGCCGCTGGTGCGCAGCCTGCGCGTTCCGGCAGGCGGCAGCGTGCTCGATGTCGGCACCGGCTCCGGCGTCATCGCCGTATTCGCCTGCTACGCCGGCGCCGCCCGCGTGCTGGCCGTCGACATCAATCCCGCGGCCTTGAAAAGCGCCCAGCACAACGCTGCGGCACATGGTTTCGGCGAGACGATGGAAGTACGATATTCCTGCCTGTTCGACGGCATCGGCAATGAGCAGTTCGATGTCATCACCGCGAACCTCCCCTTCCGCAACAAGGAGGCGCCCGATGTGGTCGCGCGTTCGCAATGGGACACGGACTTCCGCACCAACACCCAGTTCTTCGAACAGGCAGACAAATATCTGAAACCGGATGGGCGCATCTACTTTGCGCACTCCAATTTCGGCGCGGTCAAGGAAGTGCGCAAGCTGGCCAAGGACAATGGCTTCAGCATGCGCCTGCTGGCACGCGTCAGCGCGGACGAGACGAAAGAATTCTACGGCTTCCTGATCCAGAGAATGCGTCAAACCCCGCGCGTATGAACGACGTACTGCACACCATCGCCAACTTGCGCGCCGTGCCCCCTGCGCCGTGGCGCAACCAGGTGCGGCGGGTTGCCGTCATCCTGAGCAGCTCGCGCGCGGGGTCCAGCCTGATCAAGCACCTGCTGGCGGAACATCCCGACATCGCCTCGCTCGACGGCGAGATCGAGCCCTACCTGGCGCTCACGCAAAACGGTTTCGGCATGCACTCCGACAGCGACGCCGTCAGCACGCTGCTGCAGCCGGACGTATTGGCCGATAACATCTTCGCCGAACTCAACGTCCCCAGTCCGACGCTGCCGACTGCGGAGCAATTGCAAGTCCGCTGGCAACGGCGCCTGCTGCTGCAGTTCCCGCTGCTCTTCATCGATCCGGCGCAGCAGCGAAAACTCGGCGATGCGCTCGACGAAGTCCTGCACGCCCTTTGCCGGGACAGCAGGCAGCAGACGGATAGCGCGCTCCAACACATGATCCTCGCCTCCGTGTTTCGCGATCAGCCATGGCGCATGAATTTTTACGATGCGCAGCAGTCATCGACGCAGCGCGATTTGCAGCTGGGCGCGAGCGGCTACTACGACGAGCAACTGAAGCTTGAAGAGCCTCCCTTCGTGCTGCCCCGCAGCTATCGCCGCCAGTTCACCGCCGACGATGCAGCCAACAAGATCCTGCTGTTCAAATCGCCGAGCGACGCCTACCGCATCGGCATCTACGAGCAACTGTTCCCGCAAGCCGAGATCCAATACATCCACCTGAGCCGGGGCTATGCGCAGACGGTCAATGGCTTGATGGATGGCTGGCTGTCGCCCCGGGGTTTCTTTTCGCACGACATGGCGCGGACCTGTGCAGCGTTGCAGATACGCGGCTACTCCGACGCCACGCCCTTCGGCCGGCGCTGGTGGAAGTTCGACCTGCCGCCCAACTGGCGCCAGTTCACCCAGGCCAACCTGAGCGATGTATGCCTGAACCAATGGCTGGCATCCCATGAAGCGATCCTGGCCAGCCGCGTGCCGGCGCTGCGCCTGAGGTTCGAGGATTTCATGGAACGGCCGGCGGTGCAGTTTCAGCGCATCGTCGAGTTGCTTGGCTTGTCCGGTCTGTCGCTGCCCAGCCAACTGCCGGTCACCATGGCCACCGAAGCCCCCAAGGCGCTGCGCTGGCGCAAGCGCGAACAGGCCTTGCTGGACATGGGCCAGCGCCAGTCCGTGCAGGCGATGATGGCGCAGCTGGGCTATTCGATGAATCCGGATACATGGACATGAACAATCGCTTGCTGGTGCCCTTCCTGCTTGGACAACGTCGCGACGGCCTGCGCCGCGCCGCCGGGCTCTCCGACCATGATTGGGATATCGTGGACGTACCCGATTTCGCGGACGTCACGGTGCCAGACCCCAACGAGAAGTTGCGTAGGATGGGCAGCATCTACGCAGGCCTGGCGGAGCGGGTCGGCCGGATCGCCGCAGCAGGCAAGGTCCCCGTCAGCATCGCCGGCGACTGCATGTCCACGCTAGGCGTGCTGGGCGGCCTGCAACGATGCGGACGCGAGCCGGACCGGATCCTGTGGCTCGATGCCCACGGCGATTTCCATACCTGGGAAACCACGCAGACCAAATATCTCGGCGGCATGCCGCTGGCGGTGCTGGTGGGACGCGGCGACCGCCGCAAGCAAGGCCGCGATGCGATAGGCGCGATGCTGGCGACCATCGGCGTCATGCCCTTCCCTGAAGAACGTGTGGTGCTTTCCGATGCGCGCGATCTGGATCCGGGCGAGCTGGAAGCGGTGAGAAGCTCCGACATCGTCTGCTGCGCCATCGACCGGATCGGCGAGCACCTGAAGCCGGGCGAGCGTTTGTACCTGCACTTCGACAGCGACGTGATGGACGCGGAAGCGGACATCCCGGCCTTGAAGTACCACGTCAAGGCGGGGCCGAGTTTCGACGACATCGCGGCGCTGTTCCGCTCGCTGCGCGGGCCGGACATCATCGCCGTATCGGTGTCGGCGTGGCATGAGGAAAAGGACCACGACAACAAGGCCGCGCTGGCTTGTCTGGCGCTGCTGGGCGAACTGGAGGAATAATCTGAGCAAATAAAGTCGCAAACTCCACTAAGGGCTACACAGGCTAAAAACGACGCGGTATTACGCAGGTAAAGTCGAAAATAAACCGGTATCGCAGCGCTTGGGCCGCCCCTTTCTAACAATTAAAGTCGAAAACAACATAGCAATGTAAGACTTGGTATCCCAATTCGTACGCGTGCGTAAAGCGCCCTCGACTTGGTGACGCTGCTGAGTCGTTATATAGGTGGGTATTCTCATCACTGAATCGCCACGACCATTGTAGACACTCCTAAGCCATAATTTAGGCAAAGGAGAAATCATGAGCGGGAAGCGTTACACGGAAGAATTTAAGGTCGCTGCGGTCAAGCAGGTTATTGATCGCGGGCACCCTGCGGCCGAGGTCGCCGAACGGCTTGGTGTCAGTATCCACAGCATCTATGCATGGACAAAGCGGTATGGCGTGCCCGAAGTCGAACGCAAAGCCCAGGACGCCCAGTCTGACGAGATGCGGCGCCTGAAGGCCGAGTTGAAGCGCGTTACCGAGGAGCGCGACATCTTGAAAAAGGCCGCGGTGTACTTTGCCAAGACGTCCGGGTAAGGTACGCCTTCATTCAAGAAGTACAGGACGAATTTCCGGTGCGGCGCTTGTGCAAGATGATGGGAGTTCATCCCAGCGGCTTCTATGCGTGGTGCGTTGAGCCAGAAAGCAAGCGGGCCAAGGACGACAAGCGCCTACTCGGCCACATTAAGCAGTCATGGCTGGAAAGCGGTGCGGTCTACGGCTACCGCAAGGTATCCGACGACCTGCGCGACTTGGGCGAGCGATGCGGCATCAATCGTGTTCACCGCATCATGCGCGCGGCGGGGCTGCGCTCGCAGACCGGATACGGCAAGCGCAAGTGGAAAGGCAGCGGCGTGCCATCGGTGGTGGCGCCGAATCATCTGCAGCGGCAATTTGATGTGCTTGAGCCAAACCGGGTCTGGGTGACGGACATAACCTACATTCGGACCCATGAAGGCTGGCTATACCTGGCAGTTGTACTCGACTTGTTTTCACGCTAGGTTGTCGGGTGGTCAATGAGTTCGCGGATTGATACAGAGCTGGCGATGAATGCGCTGCTGATGGCGGTTTGGCGACGCAAGCCGGCCGATCCTGTGATGGTTCATTCGGATCAGGGCTCGCAGTTCACCAGCAAGGACTGGCGCGATTTCTTGACAGCGCATCGGCTTTAGCCAAGCATGAGCCGGCGTGGAAACTGTCACGATAATGCTGTCGCTGAAAGTTTCTTCCAGCTTCTAAAACGCGAGCGCATCAAGCGCAAGATCTATGCAACAAGGGACGACGCCAGACAGGACATCTTCGACTACATCGAGATGTTCTACAATCCGAAGCGCCGTCACGGATTTAATGACTGGCTTTCGCCAGTAGAGTTTGAGCGAAGGCATTTTGAACGGCTCGCGGGTGTCTAGCAGACTCGTGGCGATTCATTTTCCTTGAAAGCCTCGGGCTGACCATCGGCAGCTACAGTGAACAACCTAAACGTTTTTGCCACTCTACCAAACCCGTTATCATTAGCAGATGCAAAAACACCTCGACCTCAATCGCAAGTTTGGCCACGTGGTCAACTACACGTCCTACGAACTTCACTCGCTCGGATTACGGACAAAGCGCCTCTCTTGGGAACAGGTGCTCAAAGGCCGCTATTCAGTCATCGTTGGGCGGGCGAACTTCGGTAAAACGTCGGAGTTCCGAGCCAAAAGCCAAGCAATTAGGAGCAAAGGAGCCGCGTCAATTTTTGTCGCGTTACATCGAGTCTTTGGTGAAGACGTTTTTGTCGATGCATTGGAGGTCGAGGAGCAAGAGGCGTTCGAGACCTGGAAGCAAAGTGGCGGTGAGGTGGTCGTTTTTGTCGACTCTTTGGATGAAGTGGCGCTCGTGTCGAAAGATGGAATTTCAAAGGCGCTGCGGAAGGTATGTAACGCAGTCGGACGAGGTAATCCTGACGTCAGATGGGTTCTATCCACTAGGCCCGCAGTGCTTACGGACAGCGTTCTTACGCTATTGCAGCAAGAACTGCGCACGACCTTGTTTAAAAATGGCGAACAGACAATCGAAGATGCCTTCAATGACGGTTACGCTGAAGATACGAGGGAGCCTCAGGTAGACGACGTTGACGGTGAAAGTGGCGTTGGCGAAACTGATTCAAAGGGAGCAGTTGAAAACAAGGTCCGTGAACGGGATCAGTTGAAAATTTTCGCGCTGCAGCCGTTAGACCGCGCGGCGGCAAATCTCTATCTGCGTGAGCATGTTGGCATTCTCCACCCAAGAGAGACGTTACTGGCCGCGCGGCGTTATGGGCTGGACCGCATGACTGATAGTCCCGGTGGGCTCGATATTCTAGGCCATATCAACCCTCTCCGAACGCCTCCACAGTCGCTTACGCAGGTCTATGAGCGAATTTCGGATGCGATCCAGGAGCAGCAAAGCGCGGACCCCCGCGATGAGCTACTCGAAGAAGACTCTGCAGCGTTTGAGGATGCGATGCAATGCTTGGCTGCCGCGTCGCTGGTATGTGGCCTGCCGAACATCGAGCTTTCTGAAGTGGCCTTGCAGTGGCAGCCCGGTGTTCTTTCTGCGCGTCCGATAGTTGCGGAAATTTTGCGTGGACCTTCTTTAAAGTATCTACTTGGTTCGCGGCTCTTCATCGACTCAGGCCAGCACCAGGTAAAACTCTATCCAGATGACCTATTGCCTTTTCTGGCTGCGAAGCGCCTTGCCGCTCTTGTAGCATCACCTGAACATGCTCAGAGATTGCTGAACAACTTTTCTTGGAAGGCGCCGACTGGCGAATGTGGCGTTTATCGTGAGCTGTTGACCCTGGCCGGTTGGCTTTCGGTGTTCAGTACGCATTGCAGAAAGGTGCTGCTTGAGATTGAACCGCAGGCAGTGGCGTTCTTCGGTGATTTGCGTAACCCAAGCGTCTCCTTGCATGACGCGACGATTGCTTTAGAGCGGTCGATTAAGCGTTTGGTGCAAGACGGGGATTCACTAGGACGTCGCCACTTCACCCTGACGGCAGAGAATTACTGGCAGGTGATGAAGGATGGTATCGCACCAGTGCTCGACGGTCTGTATAAGCAATTTGGTTCTGACATAAATGCTAAGGATGCCCTGCTGGATATCGCCAGTAACACGAATTCGGAAATTTTCCGCGACACGGTACTGGATGCCGTGTGCCGTGATTATGAGAAGCTGCTCGGTGACCAACTGGGCCTGAGTTACATCCTGGAGCTCGGCCGGCAAGACGACTTCGACGCCTTGGCTGAGGCGCTCATCACGCATCCTGAGCTGCCTGAAGATCGTATCGCGATGGTGATTGGTCGGATTGCTTGGCGCTCGCTTCGGGCGAAGGACATTGCGGGATTTGTCGTTCAACAATTTGAACGCGGTCGCGAAGGGCATTCACTCGACTGGGCACTGACGGGAGCCGTCGCGGAAAACGCGAGCGACATCGAACTGTATCACCTTATCAGAACGCTCATTGTCAATCTCATCAACCGCAAGATTAAGCGTGGCCGAACCTCCGAAGAATACCGTTCGGACCAAAAATTTGTCGAGTTAGTCCTGGATTTGCTCGCGGTGTTTGTTGGACGCTTCAGCGTGAGCGTAACTCATGCCGTGAGGCTCTGCCTTATTCTGAATCGCTTTATGGTGAAGAACTATTACGGGAGCGCAGACGTTGACCAGCTGCGTAGCTCTTTGCGCGCGAATAAGGCCGTGCGCCTAGCGTTCCTGCAAGGCCTGATCAGTCCAACCGACAAAACCCTCGCTGGGATTGTGGACGGCGTGTCTTTGTATCACTCCTTATATTCGTTAGTCGATGGGGACGAGATTGAGCTAAATGAACCAGGCTTCACGCAGTTGGTTGAGCAGTGGAAGCGGAATGCTGAGAAGCCTCATAAGAAGCCATTGCCTGCCAAGCAAAGACAACAGACGGTCGATGCGCACTCTAAGCAGTTGCTAGTCGAAAATTTGCAGAAAGTCACCCAAGGTAACGATGACCATGCGTTGTCCTGGGCTGGTCGCTGGCTGTCCACTACGATTCGGGAATCTCGGTTTGGTGAGTGTGATTTTGTCGCGTTCAGAGAAGCGGCCGGTGACGAAATTGCCGATGCCATCCGCGAAGGCATCAGCAAACTTTGGCGCCAGCGAGACCCGCTGTGGGATGAGGCGGTGCCGCACTCAACCTTTAACTTAACCGTAGCTGGGTTGCAGGGGCTATTTCTCGACTTGGGGGATGGCTCAAGCTTACCTATGTTGACTAAGGTCGAGGTTCAGCGCGCAATCCACTATGCGGCTTTTGAGATAAATGGGTACCCTAAGTGGTTTTGGAAGCTGGTCTATGCCCATAGTCAGGTTGCGGGAGCTGAGCTGCTTCAAGTATTCATAAATGCCGCACGTGGGGCTGTATCTATGGCCCACGCAGAAGCTCTCGTTCGGTCTCTTGATGATGTGCCTTCCGAATTGCAGCGCCCGCTTGCCCAAGGAGCTTGGGACTTTGTTCGCACTACGCCATCAGTTGGTGAATACACCGCAAAGATGGCGCTTAAGGTTGCCGCAGCCAATGCGGTCATCGAGCAGGCAGCTCTCGAAACTGAGGCACTACGTCTGATGCGGGAGGCGTTTGACGAAGAGAGGCCCGCAACAGATAACGTCGTATTCAACACGAGCACGGAGCAACAGGCTCACCAGCAGAAAATTACGGAATTCACGCGGCTGCGTAACAATGCGCTCACGTGGGGTTGCGTCTGGCTGTGCATGTACCCTAAAAGCTTTGGCCACGCATGGCAAAATTGGAGTGCCACAAAACGGCAGGGCGCCCAGGACTTTATGTTTTCATTGGCGGTCGAGCTTGGCGAAGAGCGCGGTGCGCGCTTGATGCAGGTTGCCACTAAAGGGGCCGATGGGCTGGAGGTACTGAAGATGCTGTACCACTGGTCGCATTCGGCCATCAAGATTGAAGATGACACTGAGCGCGAGAACTTGAAAGTGTATTCGCCAACGCAGAGGGACCACGCCCAAACATTGAGGGATGCCATCGTGCCTGCGATATCGCATGCGAAGTCTGAGCAGGCGTATCGGATTCTTGAGGAAATCCGGCTGTCGTCGTCTGGCGCCACCGCCAAGTATTTGCGCTATACCCAGTTCATGATGCGTGAGGAGCAATATCCACGTAGTCAAGTTGAGCAGCGTGACTATAATGACTTCGAGCGCAACCTCGCACCGACGGTGTCCTCTTACGTCAGTTTTGCTATGGCGGTGGAAAATGACTTATTAATTGTGAAGTCCCAGGTCGAAACTGGAGACTTCAGCCTACGCAGGTTCTTTAACGGGATAAATTTTGCCCGAATCAAGACCTCGAACGACGGTCTGGCGCTGGAAGATGATTTCCAATCGCTGCTCGGTAGTGAACTGAACCATGCGAGTCGTGGTCGATACTCTGTGGCGCTTGAGTCTATTCTTCCGGGCGGTACACGGCGCGACGTCTTGTGCCAGATGGGCGATTTCAAGGCAACCATCGAGCTGAAAATGTCGGTGCGGTGGACGGTTGATGACTATGTCGAGGCGCTTGAGAAGCAATTGCAAGGCCAGTACATGATGGCTGAAAATTCTAAGATTGGCTTCTTCGTTATCGTCCTGCAAACGCAAGGGCGGACGTGGGACTTGCCCAGTGGCGGTAGAATCGGATTTGACCAGTTGATTGAGCTTCTTAGAGAAAAAGCGCTACAAAAGCAGATTGCTGATAGTTCTCTTTTCCTGCGCGTTATCGGGATTGATGCTTCTCCTAAAGAGGACTTCCGAAAAGAGCGGACGGCGAAAGGCATTACGAAAGCTGGTTCCGCTAAGTATGCCGATGGAAAAGGCGGTGTGTGGTCCGGACGTGGCAAACATCCGAAATGGTTGACTGACGCCATATCTGCCGGAGCAAAGAAAGAGAACTTCCTTGTGATGTGAGCATGAACGCCGCATCTGGCCTTGGAAAGCAAAGAGGCCACTAAATGACGAACAACAAAAAAAGGCGGTTGTTCGTCACTACAACTTAGATGTAGTAGCTCAAACTTGATCTGACATCGATTGTCAGATGGGTTCGAGACTGTTTGATTGCGCTGGCTCAAATCACTGAATCGTGAATGGAGTAATCTACTCTAATCGTTCCGTTAGCCGGAGGCGCGGGCGGTTGTTAGCTTTGGCCCGGAGTGAGGCCACGCTGAACCAATTGGACGCAGAGGCTTTGTGCTAGAACCCCGACTCATCCAGCTCGACAGCGCATTCACGTACCAGCAGGCTGCAATACGCCGATGAGCATGATGTTAATGTCGTCAAGATGTACGCTGACTTTATCCAGGGGCATATCATCTTGCGTGGGGAGCATCCCGACGATAGAGGGCAATACTGGCATCCAACATTTGCCTCGATATTCGAACTGCGTGCGTAGGAAAGTGATGAAGCGCAGGGATAAACTCAGACAGATTAGTGAATCGCCCCGGGTTTGAAGGAGGCTTCAGCATTTGAGGGAATGGAGCCACTGCAGCTACAAATCCTGGATAATCAATGATTGCGGACAGCATTTCTTTCTTGAGCGCGTCATCGGCTAAGTCGGCGTCACACGACCGTTGGAGGTGGGAGGCAACCGTCAGATCGTAGGGTGCCTTGACTGTAAATTCGCTGGGCCTCTTCCAGTTCAGCAAATGTTCTGCGAAAACCGCCTGTAAATGTCTCTTGCCATTCAGCTACCGAACACCCAAGCACGCGAGTCTCTGTCGTCATGATGGACGGGGAACGAAATCGATTGGTGATCATATGGGAAGATTTCATCATGTTCTCGAACGGCTCACTACATTACATTAATCATACTCTCAAACGGCACATTCGTAATTGTTCACGTACGTTGCTTGCAGCGTGTTCGTTTGCTTGCCAAATTGCCTAGCTCAGTTTGCCCCACCCGCCCTCTCACAAACGCTGCTCCCCAGTTGTAAGACCAAGCTTATAGGGGGCAATTGATGTTGATCAACGGGGCTGCACTTCGTTGCGTTATGTGGATAACGGCGAGGACGCACTGAGCTTCTCCAAGCACTGTTTCAGTCCAAGTAAGTAGCGGGTGGTGCAAGCGGTCACGTGATGTATGAATTTGATGCCCTAAGCCGAAATTCCGCTTAGGGGATGGCCGCAACCAAAGCTGAACGCTGGCGGTGACCAACGAGAACGAGTGGCTGCGTTAAATGCGATTGGGTGGTCGGAGAGAACAGCTTGCGGCGACTTTGAGAATGGGTAACGGCAGTGAAGAGAATATTCAGTCACGTGTAAAACAGCGTAGAGAATTTTCCAGTCGAATTGAAATTCAGCGTCCAAAAAATTTTCGCCGATCCAATGACTGCAAGGTTTTCTACGAATCTCGCTGGAAACTCCGCGCGCTGACAGTTGGAAAATTTTCGACGCTGTTTGACGCATGGGTGGCGCATCTATATGTAGTCGGGGGGGCAGAATTTGCCTTGAAGTGACTATTTCGGGATGCGGATTCTGGACGGGCCGAACACCTTTACAGGACCGCCTAGGTCGGATATTGGCTTGGCGTCTAGCGCGAAGTGCAGCGTCACAATCCCGTTACTTGCAGTAGATGTTGAAGCTGCAGGCTGCCGCTGCGCGCGGCGTTGCGCCAATCTCTCGGCAGCCCGCTTCCTGTATTCGGCGACCATGAGTGCTTCGTGCTCGTTCCGGTCCATCGCATCCCCTAATACTTGTCACTATTTTAGTCTTCCCAGCCACCAATCAGCAAACTCTAACAAGTCGCTGTGTCGCGAATGTGCCCTAGTGAATTTCTCTTCAATGTTGGGGCGGCCATTTGGTTCGCACAGGATCAACGCAGCGTGAATAGACGAGGGAATATTGCGAAGGTAAGAGCGCTGCATTATCGGGGCGGTTTTCCTACCGCCCGGGCGATCTTGCTCACGCGCTCTTGCCGAGCGCAACTGTGTTGATGTCGATGCGGTAATCAGCGTCCTCTGTAAAGTGGATGTCGCATGGATTCGAATGTGTAATCGCTCCGCTCACCCACGTCTCGACATGCGGGGCGCGGTAGTTGAAGTAGAAGGCACTGGCTTTTGTATGATCGCGTATCAAGCCCAGGGTTTCGATATGGGGGCGCATGCCGTGGAGGCCGTTGGACGAAAATAGAAAGTTTTCGCATGTCATGGCATTCAACAGGGCTTTGCTGACGTTCGCCCTGCTCCCATGATGCGAGACCTTGTACGCGTCGATCCGATAGGGTCCCGTTCCCGAGAGCCGTTTCAGTCCTGCGCAAAGTGTGCTTGCGTACGCGTCGCCGGCCAGCAGCACCCTCTTCCCATCATATTCGGCGACAACCGCAATGCTGCTTCCGTTGGGTTTGGAATTGTCGCTTCCGAACCCGGCAGGCTGTGCCCTGGCGGTGGATTTTCCTCCCAGCATATCGTCCGCTCCAGCGCTGTGGCCAGGCTTCGCTTTAAACTTGGCCAGGGCGTCCTCCCAGCCTTCCGCCAGCTTCGAGAGCAAAGTTGGCGTTGGGGACAGCAGCATCAGCTTCATGCCGCCAAACTCGGGCGGCGGCCGGCGATCGCCTGCCTTATGAACGACGGCTGCGCCGACATACGCACGGTTCCAGCAGGGTTTCAAATCAGGCTTGTCCAACTCTTTGGCGAGAACGATTGCTTCCGGGAATCCCAACATATCGCTAACGTGGCGGTAATCGTTAAACCATATTTCACCAAACGTCACGCCCAGGCTTTTTCGGTGCCTCAGCAAGTCGATCGCACCACCGATATGGTCCTTGTCGATGTGCGAAATGACGAGCAGGGCAAATTTTCGGTCTTTGGGATCGAGCTTTTCTATCCGTTCCTTCAGCATGGGCCACGTGTCCTTGGTCCCACAGTCGTACAGGATGCGGTGCCTGGCTGCAGGGGGACCATACTCGATCCAGATGCAATCGCCCTGTTCCGCCGGCAGCATATACAGGTCAAACATATTCGTTGCGGAGCCGATGCCGATGTTTGCTATCATCCGAACACCCATTCCGCATCACCGGCCGCGCTTAATGTTAGTGCCATGGCGCTGCCGCTTCCCATCAAGCGCTGCTTGGCACCAAGCAGGACCCAGCCGACGGTATTTTCGGAGGACTCGTTTGCCGCTCCGGGCGCCATCGCAAATGCGGTGCCGATTTCCTTGATGCAGAGGGCGGCTTGCTTTCCCCGCAGGTCTGCGATCGTTGCCACCGTCAGCGCGGCGCCCGCAATCGTGAACATTGTCGTCAATTCTCCCAAAGTGCCCGGCCCATAGCGCGTGCCACACCCCAGCATGAGCATGACCGGACCGCTGCCATTCAAAGGACGGAGACTGCCTTCTGCCAGTTCGGTGGAGATCATTTGCTCCCCTTCCACTTCCATCTGTGAAAGCATAAAGTCCGTCATGCTGGTGTGCGCGACGACGGCAACCAGTGCAGGCAAGTCCCTGGCCATCGTGTCTTTCCAGTGCTGCCATCCGGTCGCTTTGGTACACGGAAAAGAAGTGAGCTTCTTGAGCGAAGCCGCGATGCTCGTCCGGTCCGCATCGTTGACTCTTGAGCTGAATGCACACATCGCGCGCGTAAATTTAGGAAGCACGCGCCTTGTCTGCTCGGGAAGGCCGATGGCATAGTCCATTCCCGGTCCCAATTCGATTTTTCGCCAGGGTTGACGCTCAATAACGCGGGACACGCCCCAAAATCCAATCGGACAAATCACCGTCGGGCTTCCCCGGTCCGGACACTCACCGCAAGTTCCGCCGGGAAAAGTGGGATCAATAAATTTCGTGCACAGGGCGGCGTCGTGGTTGGGCGCCTGATAGTCATAGAAGATTTCAACGGGCAGGAAGGCGTCAGGTTTCGCCTCCACCACCTGCAATCGCTGCGGCTGGGTCAGGCTGAACAGATCCTGGGCGGCCCAGCTTTTCAACGCAGGCTTGCCATAACAAACTTCAATCCGCATTTTGCTCCCGATATGCGCCAGTTTGTACAATCGGCCACGTAAAACGTTTTTATAGCGACGCCCCGCGCTATTGACCCGATTAATTGCCGTTAGTTGTTTACTGGCTGCCGCAAGTATCAGATCAAACCCCTTGCTGGGTTGGCAGAACTCCACGAAGCCGGGTGTAATCGTCGCGAACCTGGACTCGCCGTTCGGGCCGTGATTGAGTACCAAGGACATATCATATGGCCGCTGCGGCCGCAGGGCCGAAAAGTCGCCTTTCACGATGTTTTCCACCTCAAGTCTGATTACTTGACCAGACGCCTTGGCCTGGTTGCCCGGCACGTGAAGCATCAGCGATTGCAGTACGCGATTGTCATGCATCACGAGCATGCGGGCGCCAAATTCCAACGCAGACTGCTCATAGCTGAAGTGAAAACGCGCCTCCCCCGACCATCCGCTCGCCTTATCGAATAGAACCTCCTGGCTTTGTGCGCGTCCATATTCCCCGTCGGCGCAGCCGAGCAAAGGTAGCATGATCAGACGCAGGATCACGACACTTTGCTGCGTGTCGATCGCATCCACCGGTAGCGCCGCGTCGGCGCCAACATCGTTTGCACCGCGCAGATTGCCAATCCAAACTGCCAGCGCATACTCGCCATCGTCCTCCAGACCTGCAACCTCTCTGTCTTGGCGCAACAAACGAGCGGAGACGGAAGGATTTCTTGCGCGCGGATAGTCCCGCAGCACGGGCGCCGGCACAGAATCCTCGGCCAAGCGGGGGATGGTTTTGCGCGGCGCCTCTCCCGCAGGGGCGGCGCTATACCCGCCCCTTCGATCCAGTCGCAAGTCAGGCACTTGCTCGCGCAGGGCCGAAGTCAGTTCGCCCAGTTCACTCAGTTCCTCGCGAAACGTGACGGAGTCCATTCCCGTATCGAGCGTCAGCAACCGCACCAAGTCCGGCAAGACCAATTCGGCGGGGCTCCTTTTCTTCAGTTGATTGACCAGAGCCCGCGTCGCCAAGGCTGGATCCGTCCATGTGAGCGCGCGCTCGTGCGCGTACAACATGGGTGCGAACGCCTTGCTGCTATTGCGCAGCATGACATCCAGAGGCGCTCCAGGACCGATGGCACGTTCGAATCCACGCACAAACCGCATCAGGGTGCGCAAGGATGTTGGCAACGTGCTATTAAGCATGGCAGCACCAGCGCTGCGGCATACGTTGGTTGCTTTCTGCAAATCTTCGATCTTGTTGGTCGTTCCCGTGCCAACCACGTAAGCGTATTGGCCATGCCTGAAGTACCTTGCGCGCGTTCGTAAAACGGTTGAATCTCCCGCTATCAGCCTGACCGCCGCGAATGTACCGTCGTATTCGTCCGCCCTAACCACGCGCACGAGCGACCGGGCGGGAAGCAAGCGGCCCCAGAAAGTTGGCCCCAGTCCAGGGTCGTCGATCACGATGGTGAGAGGCCAGGTCCAAGCCTGTTCTACTGCCTCGTCGGCGCGGGAACCTCCCCAGCTCGGCGCACGGACATAGCCCCCTTGTGTCTGGCGAAGCAAATTGCGCAGCCATCCGGACTGCCATGCGCCATCCAGCGCGGCAAGAACCTTAGCACTGCCATTCACCGTGAAGCGGTAGTCAAAATCCCGATTGAATATCACGGCCCAATCCGATGGTGCCGTGAGCGTCAGTAGGTGGGGCAACACGTCACTGACCGCCACGACATCGAACAACATGGGGACCGGTCCGCTGTCCGCAGGATGGCGCGCAACGATCTCCCCGTAGGCATTCCCGATCCCCTCGATCAGGTAGGCTCGCAGTGACTCGGGATGCGCAGGTGCGCGGGAAAGCCACCCCGGCTGGCGCCATTTACTGATGCCTGCAAGCAGGACCTGGAGGGCTGCGGCGCTGTTTTCGTCGTCGCCTTCGAGCCACTTGCCGAACGCGCGAAAATGTTCCGGGCTGGCTGTCTCCGCTACCAGTTCAATCAGCTTCATAAATCGCTTTCAAAGTTTCCCATGGCGAAATTGTACGCAGCTTTGGCAACGTTGCCGGATTATCTATTGCGGGTCATTGAATAAAGCCGCGTCAGCATGGCTCAAACTGTTTTCCGAAAGTCCTGCCGCCTTGCGGGAGCTTGATCGCCGCGGCGGAGCGCCATTGGCCGCTCTCCAGCACCCGAACTGACGCCGGACTACCCAGCACAGTTGCGCCGCTGAGCTTCTGCATGGCTGTGATAGCACCAGCGTGGTCCTGTAGAGCGTGAGTATTCAAGATGTAGCGGATATCTTCGACAAAGAATCCTCGCTCGCATGCCGCGCTCGCTCCTCAGCGGCCATCAACTCTGAGGCAGCGATGCATGTGCCGTGTAGATCGACTTGATCGGTGGCAAAGATTCCAAGTTTTTGTTTCACAGCTTCTCCTTGAAATGCGTCTCGCGTTCTGATTTTGCTAGCCAACAAGAGCAAGTCAGCGTTTTAAACAAAGGGATTGTGCCAGCATCCCGGGCTGGCGGAGTCAAAGAATACAACTTCTTCAACGCCAATCCCCCTGAGGGTGTCTTCAGCATGACGCATATACGCCGCGTTTCCCCCATAGACCGATACGGCAACTCGCCTGCAGCAGGACTGCCGAAGTCCGTCAAGAATGTGCTGCTCTTGTTCTGCAAGGCCCCAGCCGTAAATGACCAGGGAAGATCCGACGGCGGGGAGGACCTCGCGGTTCACGCGTTGCAAGTATGAGGAACTCTTAATTGACTTAACTTTGTGTTCAGACGTGCCCTCGCAAACGAATAGCGGAACAGCTTCACCTGCTTCCCAAACCTCAAGCACACGGCTCAGCAGGTCCTGACCGCCGGCTGATATCTTTGCTTCTTCATCATCGACACCACGAGCCAAGGCTAAGTTCCCATGGGGATAAAAGAACAGGGTGGTGCCAGTTGCTTTATACGGCTCCCGTTTGGACTCCCAGTCGTCAGCGAAGACGCCACCCTTGCCAAAGCAATCCTTGAACCAGCTGCCAAGTTCCGCCCGGCTTTGCATTGCTGCCCAATAGACGATGAGGTCATAGTTCAGCGAAATCACGGTCTTGAAATTTTGCATAAAAGTGTAAATCGGCGCCAGATGAGCGGAGGCGTCATCGTGGCTGATATGCACTTCCCGGACCGTCTCAATCAGTGCCGTTCGGACTTGGGTGTATGCCTCTTCAACGCGACCGGCAGCGATGTCCAGCGTCTCATTTACGACCTTCGCCTGCCAGAGGCGACGAAGCACCAGTTCGAAATCGTCGACACCGAACGCGGCAAAAACGGCAGCTACTTGTGGAGTGATGTGATTGTGCTCCTGCGCGGCTGCAAACAGTCCCGTATATCCAAATTGACGATGAATAGCCATGCTCGCGCCATTCCCCAGCAAAAGGCCATCACAAAAATTGTTGCTGATTTCAGACCACTGATAAATGGGCATCGAAATTCCTTCTAAATCAGGTTAGGTGCAAGTACAAAGGCCCCCGGATTGGAGGCCTTTGATTTCAATTACTTTCGATTATAGCTCCGCCGCCAAGGGACCAGGTCAGGCGATCCAACATCCCAGCGGCACGCCGCTGAAAATTAACAGGCGCATCTCGCGGCAGACTGCGGCAAGGCCTGATAGATGTGAGCGGTTGCGCGTCGCATATGTTTCGTCCACGCGCGCTAAGAAACTTTGCATTTGGTTCGCAGAAGCGGTGGGGGTGTTCGTTTGCTGGCCGGATTGACCCTCTCAGTTTGACCCGCCCTCCAGGTCCTCGCGAACGCCGCGCCCCTGTCGTAAGACCCCTCGACCCCCAATTCTTTTAGGTCCTCATGGATCTGTTTCAGCGTGCGCCGCTGCTTGCGCGACTTCGCCGCCTCGGTCTTGAGGAGGGCGGAAAGCTGGAACGCGTATTTGTCGATGGCGCGGGTTGAGCGCCGCTCAGCGTAGGCTGGCTCTATGGTTTCCGAGCGCAGGTAGCGTCGGACGGTGTTTCTGGAGATGCCCAAGCGCCTGGCAATCTCTCTCAATGGGATCTGCTCGCGAATGTGCCAGCGTCGAATAATGTCTAGTAATGCCACGTTGATCACTCCGATTCCCCGCTCATTGTCATGAGCAGGATTGTGTCTTAAACGTGGGTCAGTTCCGATTGCAAATTATGCGGCAAAGTGGGTCAAATTCCGCTGCAAATCAACACCGCATCTCGTTTTACTCGATACGCTGCAAGGCATCAATACCGCAGAGGTGCGAAACCGGATTAGTAGTTGGCTTGCCGAGATTGGGCGAGCTGAGTATTAGCATCAAACCCGCCACCATTTAGCATCGGACACCCACCACCATCTAACATCACAGACCCGTCAGCGATTCGTACGCAAACCGCCACTTGATTTTGCTGTCAATGGTATGTGCTGATGCGGGGCGTCCATCCCATTGCTTACGCGACGATTTGGTTGCCCGGAGGCTGATGTCCATCTCGTGGCGTCGGGAAATCCTGGGCAATCCAGGCTCGCGCCTGAACTGACTACAGAAAGTTAGAGGCAAGGCGAATGATCTCTCGGGTATCGGGCACCGTCGTTCTTTGCACCGTGACATCCAAACTCGAATTTTGGTATAACGGGGAAAAGTCAGTATCGTGGGTACGTTGGCAGGCTCAAAACTGATCCATCCTTATGCTCGCAAAATTGTTCCAATATCTTTACCACATCAAAGAGATATGGCGGATTGCGGTGCCGGATAGAAGTCGTAAAATCAGCTAATTCTCCAAATGGCAAAAATACATTGGCCCGAATGTTTGACAGGCCTCCCAATCGTCCAAGCAAGTGTTTTAGATTACAGTCATCACCTTGCTCGAAACTCGGATTTCTCCAGGACTCTTCCATGTGACGCTCAGCATCAATGTCCCGATGGCGCTCCAAAACCTCATACGATAGTGAACTTTGGGGGTGGAGCTCCTCCACTGCGCAATACGCTCGCGACCTTCCAAAGAAGTCGTCTTCATCTAAGCCTTTCGTGTGCTTCCCGTACACTGAGTTTGCCTTCTTGTCGAGCAATTTTCCTACGCCAATTGGCTTACCCAGGTCGCTGGGTTCAAAATCAGAAGGCAAATATTCACTATAGAGCCAATGCTGGTTAACGGTAACCAGAACTAAACTCATCAGACAGTATCCATAACGATCCACCGGATTCGTCCAACCAACAACAAAGCCAGATTGCTGCATGCCCTGACAAGCCCGTACAGCTTTGAAACCGACACCGCCGAGATAGTGTCGTGCTCTTGATACCGCACCATCTGTCACAGTAACCCCCAGCGTGCTCGAGGACATCGCGTAAAAAGGGTCATAGGGTTGCACAAAACGCATGTTGAACAGGTCCAATCGAATCTTAAGCCTCAGTTGTTCGAGAACATCCTCCTTCTGCATCCCTCGTACCCCATACGCATGCGTCACATCATGACTCCACTGAAGCGGCAGAATACGTCGACCTTCCATAATGAGCGCTTGGACACTCCGCTGCAGCAGGACATCCCAAGCGCCGGCTACAACGATGAAAAGAAACTCATTCACGTACGGATAGGCCAGCTTAATTGCAGCACTATAGGCTAGCAATTCCTGCACTCCTTGCCGCTCCGCTGCAGCCTTTGTCTTAAGCTCGACAAGAATATAGTTAGCTCCCCCCGTGTACAGGATGACATCTGGTCGCATTTGACTCGATGTATTCAAACTAACACTCCTATCTGCAGCAAGTATGGTCGCTTCCAACAAAGAACGGCAGATATCCTTCGCGTGTTCTAAGCCAGCACGCTCAATATCTTCGGTGCGTTTGTTTCTGGATTTCAGATACTCCAAGCGCCCATCTAAATCTGAGGTGTTCGTGATAGCTGAGCATAGGGAGTTTTCCTGGGCTCTCGTTTCGAACCAATCTTGCAGCCATGCTTCTGGAATTTCGTTAAGTCTCAAGGTCACTCTCCAACCTTCATTGCTTGTTTGTCCGCGGACTTTGCCGCCTTCTTTGCCTCCCGTTCGGCCTTGGCCTTCTCGACGGCTTTCTGCAGTGCGAACTGGCGTACATCGTCCGCAATCCTCTTTGGGATGAACACGTACTTCAGAACCTCATCAATGATCTCGGGATGGAGGAAGAATGGGGAGTTGCCAGACTCCGAGTTCGATTGCATCATAACCCCCTTACGTCGTGACGGACCAAAGAACAGATTGTTCCAAATAAGCCCTTCCCGTGCTGGATCATCCTTCTTTTCGATGATCTTTTCCAAGATGCCGCTCAAGATACATGTCCCTTTTTCGTTTTTCGCTTTCGCCCGATGGACGCGCTCAAGTTCAAGGGTCAATAAGTTGATCGTCTTGCCGCTCAGATCAACTATGTCGTAGTCTAGAGGCTGACAGTACCTTCGGAGCTCCCATACTGCGCGGTCGAATCGTATAATGTCGAATGGCCGAGTATCGTACGAAACTTCGTAATACCGATACTCGGCACCATAATCTTCGAGTTTCTTGATGAACTGGATAGTGGTCGGGCTTAGATCGAGTTCGAATTTGCCATGCTGCTTCATCCTCTCAATCCCGGGAAGCACGCTGTGGCCCCTGTGAGCCTCTATTCGATTGAGCACCAGAATACCTTTGACGTACTTCTCTAGGCAGTGCAGCGAGGACCACAGAAAAGGCTGAATCAGTCGCGCTCGGTAAGCCATCCGGGCAGCGATGTAGTCCTTATCTGCTGTCTCGCGAAAGCTTCTAATTGCGAAGTCGTTGACCAGAATATGCATTGGTTCAGACATAATGTCTCTCGTCCCTAAAGCTAGCTCAGAAAACCATACATTTTTGACCGCCGCGTGAACGCTTCCTTTGCCCCTTCCAGGATGGCACAGGCCGCATCACGCGTATCTGTTCGATCTATCGATCCACGGGAGACAATCTCCGCGCGATCGTTGTTGGCCTTCATGACGATGATTTGTTCTGCATCTCCCAGCACTGCCACATTAGCGTTATGGGTGACGATAATTACTTGGCGTCTCTCTTTCGCCCGTCGCAAAACGGGTACCAGCGTGGAGTAGATAAATTCTCCGTCCAAATTGTCCTCCGGCTGATCGATAATGAGAGGCTTATCACTGTTCGCTGAAAGCATTAGCGCAAGAAGAATGGACTGCTGCTGGCCGAGCGATAACTTCGAAAACTCGCGCTGCATCGTTCGCGTCCCGCTGGCGCCATTGGGCACCTGTTTGCTAACCTGCAGCTTTGGAACATCGTAGAGTGCCACACGTTCCAGTGCGAAACGGATAGCTTGGACAGACAACCGATCCAACACAAGCTTTGCCTCGGCCAAATCGAAGGCCTGAGCGCCGTCTTTTGTTAGCAACTCCGTGAGCGGTGAAGGATCGTTTGCCTGGATCGCTTCCAGCAATTTGGGCACAGTCAGACCTTCGACCAGGTAACTTGCGCGTACCTGCTGATTCGTGCGCCAGTTCATTGCTGTAATGATCTGTTCAGAAGCCTCAGGGGAACAGGCGCTGCTTGTGTACTTTAAACTCACCTGAAGATCAGACAGAGATTCCCTGAGCGTTTTTGTGGCCATGCGCCCGAAGGCTTCACGCTGAGTGGCAATCCGGTCGCGCGCAGCTCGTCGACGACCCAACGCAGCCAGCCGATTACGTCGTGCGGCCTTCAAATTTTCGTTCCAAGCTTCGAGGTTTTTTAGAGTCGCTACTAAGCTTGCCTCGTCGTTTGCCAGCTTGGTGATATACGACATATCAAACGTAATTCTGAGGGATTCCAGTTCCTTCTTCTTTGCGTCGATTTTCCCCTGCGCATCTGTGTCCTTCAGCTTCCAGGCGTTCGTCTGAGCGATGACGGCCTTTTCCAACGCTGTTGTACCGGCAGTGATTTTTGCCTTGGCCTCGAGCACGAGTGTTTTGAAGACGCCTACCTCGGTGACGATCGTTGCAAATTCTTTCTGACCAAGCGCCAACGATTTTGAATCCGCTAGGCCGGCAATTTCTTCCGCTGCCGTCGATTGGGTTGCGAGGTCGCCGCTACCTTTAAGCTGCTTAAGCTTCGCCATAATCTGGGTTCGAAGTTCACGTTCGGTGGCCAGTTGCCGCTGAAGCTCGATTAATGCCTTAACCTCCGCCTTTTGCATAGCCTGCAAGGCGTTGCGCGTCGTCTGAAGCTGGCGTTGGTACTGCGGAATTAACGCCACCTGCTGCTCCGCCTTTTCTATTTCTGTCTGCAGGTTCAGCAACTCATCGCGCGCTTCGTTCTCCTCTGCCAAAAGGACTCCAAGGTCTACAAATTTGTCGAGGTAGTTAAGCAGTGCCAGGGGATTGGATTGAGACTGTAGACTAATTCGCGCCGCGTCGCCCTGCCCAAAGCAGTCTATGTCGAAGGCATTGGGTCCGCCATCAGGATCATCGACATTCTCTATGTCGCCTTCTTTATGTCGCGCTAACAGGTGTCGCTGTCCCGCTTTGTCCTGCCAGACAAGGTGGAGAACATCCGGCCATACTTCCGAATCGACGACTTTTCCAGGCTCCTCTGCCGAGTCGATCAAACAGCGAACACCCTCAAAGGTAGTTGACTTTCCGGTTCCGCGGCCGCCGATGATACAGTTGAGATTCCGATTGAACTGAATGACTTGCTTGTCCAGGAAGCCGCCTTCCATTGCAACGCCAACGACATAGGGTACCGCTTGAGGTATGAGGTCCTCAATACGAACTCGCGCGTCCGCGTCTTCCAGTGCGATCTTCAGGGAGGCGAAGCTTGGTTCGTCCATTTTGTAGCGCGTAATCCGCTTGTCATTAGATGCATTTCGACCGAGTGCGTTCAAGGAGTGGGAGTCTGAATTAACTACCCGGGCCAAAAACTGCTTAGCGCCAAGGCCAAGGCGCAAAATCCGTTGCTGTCCCATGTGGGCCCGTTCGGCCTGATCGTCAAACGGCGAATAGTGGATCTCAGCTGATGCATGTTTGAGCTCGATGCCGGCCAGCGCCGGATGGCAAATCACATCCACCTTGTGCGGTGAGGCGCCAGGGGTATCATGCTCAAAACCGGAGGGCACGTCCACGTGGGCAAGGACGCCAAACCCACCGTGCGTATTTGCCAATGCCAGACATTCGAGGATAGATTGCTGGCAGCGGGAAGTCGGCAGTCCTGAATCGACTATGCTCAGACTAGCGAAAAATTTAACCAATCGAGTGAGGTCGGGAAGGTAGCAAAGCAAATGCCCCTGGGCAGTCGACAGCTCGACACCCGGGATCACCAAGACACCGCTACTATTCCCAGCCGCTATCGCTCGCTGGACATTTGAGATGTCGTTGTGGTCGGTGATCGAAATAATGGTGATGCCTTCCGACACCGCAGTAGCCACAATGTTCTCAGGCGTCATGGAGACGTCAGAGACGTCGTGCGAGGCTCCATGAGAGTGTATGTGTAGATCTGCACGATAGAACATCGCACCGACCGGCTGGGCATTGATCTCCTCGTAGTCGGACATACTTTCCCCTTCGTGCATCTCGGTTTAACAAGCGATTTGGGCCCCACCGATTTCCATCGGTGTTCGGCATGTCATTTGTCGACTGCGCCCAGCGTCGCTGCGAAAATGACCACAAGGATAGCATTCTTGCCAAATCGAAAAATACGCAAAATATCACATGAGCAAGACGTATTTCAGTGCTGCGAGGACCGCCGCTGCGCCTACATCGTAGGTTCAGGCGACCGGATACCTGAAATTCTGAATGCGATCCGGGAAGCGGCAATTGGCAAGTAAAGCAGCAAGAAACTTGTCTTCGGTCGAGCTCGGGAAAAGTTCGCGGGTCAACATTCTCTCGGCTAGCGGCAACTCGAAATCGATCCTTATAGCGTGTACGAGATAAAGGCCTGCAAGATTAATCGCAAGGGAAGAGGAACGGCAAATTACACATGACTGGTTCTTGGGACGAAGAGGCTCAAGATTATGCAGTACCCGACCATGAGCATATTCGGGCATCTCATGTCGGTCGTGCTTGAAGATATACAGGATTGATTTTCCTTCGTTACTCCCGACGAATTGATACTCAGGACCGCTAGCTGGTGATCTGTACTTGTGACTAGCGAAAAAGAGGGCGATCCTGAGGTCACTCGATAGATCTAAGTAAGGCGTCGGAAGACCGTAATGCTGCAGAAGCGTGTTGAGGAGATCGGGAAGGTTTATTGGCGAACCCATCGAAAGATCTAGCTTGATACGACCGTATGTGCTCAACAATGGATCGTCGGAATCTTCTAGATCCTGCGCTGAAGCCAACCATTCGCCCTGATCAATTCTCTTTTTTATCCGCCGATCGATTTCTTGAAGATCGAACTGGGACTCAATGATTTTCATCCACTCAGGCCAAATAAGTCCCTCGAAGCAGTGATAGGAGTTGGGCTTTTTCTGCAAAAGCGTTCGCCAAATCGACGGGATAAGTGAGACCTCACCTAGCCCGTCAAGTACAAAATTCGGATTAGGTATCTTGCGTGTGGTTTGATAGTGCGTAGTCTGTCCCCTGAACAAGAGCTCCCGTCCTTTCAGCTTGTCGCGCAGGTCCTTTATTTGCTGCTCTAGGTCATCTATAGAGGTGGCGGAAGTTACTAGAGGGGGTTTTCTGAACATGGGCGTCCGGGACTTCGTAGCCTCGTACCACATCTTAAACGTGCCCATATCAAATCGTGTTATAGAATCGATGCTCATGAGCGGACCACCGTAGTAGCGATCAATGATCGTATCGCCCATCACATTTACATAGCCAGACTCGATCAGTGTATCGTGTTCTTCGGGAGGAATTCCTGCCTGCTCAAAAATCTGGCGAGTCCGTGCAATGTCGGGCCGAATGAAGTTGTCTGGCCAGTCATAGTCGTCTCTGAAGTAATTCCAATAGTTATGGAAGGTAAACATGCGTCCTCGTTGTTGGGGAAAAGGTGTGAACAAGAATTAACCTTTCAGCCTTCTCATAGCTGACTACATTCTTGCGACGACGATTGATCTCATCATCTAGATTTTTCACATTGCCCCGGTCAACCAGGCCGCGTAGCGCAAACTACAGTTCCGACGGGGAGATTGCGCTGCATGCGACAGTCCGGTTCTGGCCGACCGACGGAATCTAGGATAGCATCTTGCCATTCTGCAAAACTCACTTATTCTCACTTCGCCCCAAAGACGCCATTAACCGGATCATCAAGTGCTGGTTTTGCATGCAAGTCGCTGTGGATTTTGGATGGTGGCGATACACGTTTCGCCGCCACCTACGCACGCATTTTCAATTTTTTCTGAATTTCACGGGGCGTGAACGTCGAGAAAAACTGAAACTGAACCGCCATGGCTACATGGGGGGCGTCATAACGACCGCCGAGCAGTTCGATGATCGAGCGTAGGTGTCACTGCTACTAGCGATGCATGGAGGTACTGAATTCGTTGGCGGCCCATCGTCCCGGTAGTGGTTGTGACTTATAAGAATAGTAAATATTCGCGTACTTGGACAATAGCGCTAAACCAGAGCGTTCAAGTCCATCTTTCTCTCCGCCATAAATAGTTAATGCGAGAACGCCCCGAATCCGTTCTTAACAGCCCTTCATAAAGAAGCGTCACAACTAGGTCGCCAATCTGATCTTTTGTGATGTTAGCGATTTCTTTCGGAAGTGGTCCAACGAAATGTGGGTCTGGTTCGAAAAATGGAGAGTGTGTATATGTCAGGGCAGTAACGATATTTCCGCGCAAGATGCGTACGGCAGTGTTTATACGCTCCTGGGGCTTGGCACTCTCGGCATATCGCTTCGCCTGCGCGTGGAGCAGGCGATGTGCGCGTATGTAGTCTGTGGAGGTACTCAATAATCGAAGTTGGCGCGGCTGCAGTATCTGCGCGCCAATCCGACTAGAAAATAGGTCGAAGATTTTGTGAGATAGCCCCAGCTCGTCCAATTCTGGGCCGAGGATCAGGAGTACCCGCTGTAAACATGCTGCCCACGCTTCTAAGCAGTAAGGTCGCTCGTTCTCTTCTATACCAACCCGGATATGGAGCGTCAACAGCGCGAGTGCATCCAAGCTGGCTCGTCTTTCGATCTTTAGATAGACGCGCTCTTCAACCCACAAAGAAAGATATCCGAACGAGTCGAACTCTGCGAGCTCCCGGATATCTCGCGTGATTTCAGCTAACCACGTCTTTGCTCGTCGTTTTGAGATCAGCGCGTCCTCGTGCAGCAGGCGCCATAGCACATGATTGAGAATAGCGGCAGAGCCCGGCACCCTTTGTTCGGCCATACGAGTGACCAGGTCCCGCGGGAGCTGCGCCCCGCGTGAGTAAAACAGATACCGTGAATTCGGGCTTTCCCCGTAGCGCTTGCGAACGCCACCATGCTCTACAAGGCTATGCAAAACGTTGGGTTCCAAGGTTCCCAAGGACTTGCCTATGAATCGATACCAGTACAGGATGCGGACGTGATCGGTAAGCTCATCTCCACGTTTTCGTTTTTTGATTTCTAAATCCATGCTCTGAATAAATTCGGTCGAAATCCAGTACATTTCCCATAAAAATCAAATGCTTAGCGGATAGCGTGCTTAACACAATATTTATTTTTCGGGTCTTAAAATCTCTCTATCGTAACGCCAGTCAGGTTGCTACCATGAGTGAAAGTCAAAGCGGCATGGATCGTCGACGAACAAGCCTGAACATTCAAGCTGCTGTATCCACAACCATCAAAGGGGATTTAAATGGAGTGAATTAGCCTCCGCTAATACTTACCTGAGGCGAAAAAAGGAAAAGCCCGCGAGCTGCGAACTCACGGGCTTAGAGATGCTGAGCACTACTTTATTCCAAGTCCAGTATCGTCTTTCTTCCCTCCCCTGTCAACATTCCGAGCCCTGCGGCCCGCGCCTCGTCACGTCTGTATGCGACGGCGTTCTGATCGTCGTAAGCAAGGACACGTTGGCAAGACTAGTCAATACATGAGGAAAGAATCGTATGAGCAAAAGAGCATATTTCACCATACAGACCTTAACGAGGTTTGTTGCTTTAGGCCGGGGTATAGGTACCGGCGGATCTTATCTTCCCTGGCATCGCGTCACGAAATCAGATCCATCCAGCCGAGGGCGCTCTCACCTTCAAACATGGCATGGCCGACAGCGAGAATTGCTGAGCGATGGTGAGCTTGTCGCCTTTCTATTCTCGACTATGCTTCCCGACGTGATCGATATCCGCGAGCAGTTTCCCTTGAGTGCCACCCCATCCCAACATGAATCGAATGATTACGAAACTGGAGCCTGCAATAGGCTTTACCCCGGCACGTTAGAACTTGCCGAACATCTTGGCATCAAGCATCCCATGGTGCGCAGTGGTGAGACCAGAATACCGTGGGTTCCTACAACGGATCTATTGATCACGTTGCGCCTGCCTGACGGCAGCATTGACTTCATTGCGGTGGCAGTGAAGCCAGCAAAGGAATGCCATAACCGTGCGGTATTGAGCCGGCTCTCCCTGGAGCGCCAGTATTGGCTCGAGCGAGGCGTCCAATGGCTACTCGTTAACGAAACCCTTTATGACCCGCTGGTGGCGGCAACTTTGAAAAACAGCAGGGCATGGGCTTTGTCGCCACAGGCCGACCTCCCGATCGCAGATTGGTTATGTGAACGGATCAACGTCTTTAACCGCCGCAGCCTCACGTACATCTTGGATGAGGCTACAGCCCGCTGGAAAAATAAGGAGTCAGTGCAATGCGCATTCTGGCACACCGTATGGTCCGGACGATTGCCGTTTGATCTTAAGCGTAGTTGGCGACCTAGTGCGCCGTTCATTACCTTAATGCCTGAACAATTCTGGCAGCGCAACCCTATTTACTGCCGGAGGAGCTCATGGCCGAACTGATGCACAACCAGACAATCCGGCTCTCGGGCGAACTGGAGGGGATATACAGGATCGTACTCTTTGATAGCGCCAGAAATCTGGCCATACTCGTGTGCCTGGCCCCATTGGTGTCTACCCCTACGACTACATCTAAAAGTACAAAAGAGCACCAGCAGAATAAGCGTCCTGCACCACTATGCGGAGCATTAACCTGGACCGAGGCAGAAACGCTTCTCTCACTTCTTCACAATGGTGAACTCACCGTCATTGAAATCGAACGCGAAAATTTCAAGACGTCACCGGCTTCTCAAAAGCGGTATGAGCGTCGGGTGACGGTGATGTCCAAGTTCCTTGAGATTGACACTTTGTGCGACTCTATACTTGCCCACCACAATCTTGGCGAACTGGTCAGGCAAGCCCTCAACGAGCATGGCGTGAGCCGCTATTTCGTTTACCACTGTTGGTCCATGCTATGTCGCTATGGCTTTACAGAAGAGAGTCTTCAATCGCGCTACGACCGCTGTGGTGCCGCAGGTGTAAGGCGTGATTGTTCACCAGGTGGGAATAAGAAGGCAGGACGTAAAACAATCAAGGAGCGATTACAGCAGCAGGCTGGCGTGCCTGTCATTACTGCTCAACCCGGGATGACCGCTCATTGGCGAAATCTGATTTTGACCGAAGATAAGAAGATACCCACACCGAAGCCCCGTCTTGCGACGCGCTACACCAAGATTCTCACTGGTGCCTTCGTTAAAGACTACCTGGAAAAGGACGGCGTGCTCGTAGCGCAACAACTGAAGAAAGGTGAGTATCCAAATAAACGCCAGGTAAAGCGAGTACTTGAAGTCGAAGTTCCACGCCTTCAAAGGCTGATGGAAGCGACAACAAAAGGCCACTTCGCCAGAAGCCAGCGCGGGTTGACCGGAAGGAACTGGGAGGGAGTAGCCGGTCCTGGCCATACTTGGGCCATCGACTCGACGATAGGAGACATTTACCTGCGATCGAGCATCAACCGCGCATGGGTAATCGGGAGACCCATTGTCTACGTTATGGTCGATGTCTGGTCTACGGCTGTGGTCGGACTCCACGTCTGCCTCCGAGGGCCGAGTTGGGATACGGCAAAGGTAGCATTGTTTAACGCAGTGGCAGATCCAACACTGATGACTGAGCTTATGGGATTTGAATTTTCCTTAGGTTTGAATCCCTCGCCAACACTTCCTTATGTCCTGTTGTGCGATCGCGGAGAGTACCTCAGCAAAGCGGCAACGATCACAGCACTTAAGTTGCTTCCCTGCCTTAGCTACACTCCGCCATATCGGCCGGACCTTAAGGGATTGGTCGAAGTACTTCACCGTATCGGGAAAGACCACCAACAATGGGTGCCAGGGGCGATCGATGCTCGCCGCAAGGAGTTTGAACTTAGGAAGTTCGATCCGAATACCGGCATCTTTACTGTGCAGGAGTATATCCAGTATCTGATCAATCTCTTCACTGAGTACAACCTCACCGCTGACCGGACAAACCGTCTGGATACAAAAATGATCGCGGATGGCGTGTTCCCTTCTCCTGCGGGTCTTTGGCGTTGGGGCCATGAAATGGGCATTGGCGTAACGCGAAACACGGAGCAGTCCCAACTCATCAGAACGCTTCTGCCAAAGGCAGAGGCCTCGGTAGGCCGGTCAGGCATCGCTTTGGCAAAGCTCAACTACAGGTCTGCGGAAACAATCGACGCGGCATGGACTGCAGAGGCGCGCAACTTTGGCGCCTGGCGTATACCGGTGCATCACTATCCGGGCACGGTATCGCGAATCTGGACGCCGAACATGGCCGGCGCAGGCCTCTTAGAACTTCATTTGACGGACCAGGCCAATGCGTCACCCGAGCAAACATTTGAGGAAGTAGAGGATGCAGTCGCCTTTAACAAACTTGCTAAAGACGAGCAGGAACACTACCGCACCGGAATCAAGGTCAACAAACATCTGCAAAACGAGGAACTTGTGGAGCGTGCCAAAGATAGTACCGCACAAGCGCTGGCCCAGCATGACGGGGAGAAGCGTGCACTTCGCCAATCAAGAAAAGAAGAGCAATCACGAGAAGCGACGCCTGCTTATGCGGCATCGGCGCCGCCCAGCCCGCAGACGGCCTCGGTATCTAACGATAAGGGCGAGGATGCCTATCTTGAGATGATGAAAAGTATTCTTGTTGACGTTAAAAGGAAGCAGATATGAGCCGTCCAGACATACTTCTCAATCCTTATCAAGGCAACGTCTTGATTGATCATCTGCCGCCTATTGCATCGCGTGCTCAGGTTTTAAAGTCGCTCCTTCGCCTGCCAGCTTTCCCGGCTAATATCGCCGATGTGCCAATCCACGTCCGCATGCACTACCTAATGATGCTGCGTGAACTTCATGTGCCATCACTGGAGGAAGGGAAGCTCGCAGATACAGTGGATATTCTTTTGAGAAGCGGCTTGCATAGTCGCGATCCGAGAAATAGCCGCACATGGGCACTAATCTGCAATGGGCAAAGCGGGAGTGTCCCGAAAGCGTCCACGCCGGCCGCCTTGGTGGCAGGCTTCTCGGGCACTGGCAAGACGGCAGCGATCGAAAATGTCCTGTGTCGGTATCCACAAACGCTTACGCATAAGGATTTTCCAATGTCGTCCAAACCACTCAAGCAAGTCGTGTGGTTGTCAGTGGAGGTTCCTGCATCAGGACGCTCTGGAGATCTCGCAGCCGGCCTCATGCAGCAGTGGGATTTTGTAACGCAGGACAACAGGTTCGATTCGACGCTCAAACGCACCAGAAGAAACGGTTCTGCAATGCTGGACGAATGGCGGCAGGTCGCTTCGTCGCAGTTCCTGGGCTTGCTTCATTTGGACGAGATTCAAAATTTGTTTAAGAGCCCGACGTTGGCAAGACGCAGATCCAACGCCAACAGCAATAAGAAGCTGGAGCTTAGTCTCGTTGAAGACGCTTGTCTGAAGCTCTTTTTGAATCTCAATAACACGAGCCAGTTTCCGGTTCTATTTTCCGGCACCCCCGACGGGGTTTCCGCATTGACTAAGCGCCTGGCTACGACACAACGAATCACGACAGGGGGCTACCATCACTTCCCGCACTTCAGCGACGCTAGCGATGCCTTTTTCGAAAAGACATTTTTTCCCGTGCTAATGCAGTATCAGTATGTGGCAAAGCCATTGAAGATGTCGAGAGAGCTGGCTGAACTAATCGTCGAACTTTCCGGCGGTATTCTGCGAGTCATCATTGCTTTATGGGTTGCAGCGCATCGCGTGGCATTTGAACGCGGAACCGATGATTTGCAGCTGAACGACTTCAAGTATGCGTCCGAAACATTTCTTGCTCCGCTTAAGCCCGCGCTTACAGCACTTCGCTCACGCGATCCCAAACTTGTGGCCGACTTCGAGGATATGGTCCAACAGGATGAGCATTTCTGGGCATCCTTCTGGAGTCCTTAGCAGCTGGACTACGCTTTCTCTGGCAGATCCATCTGACGTAGAGCGGCAGGCAGGTGTATGCCTGCTTGCCGCACCATTGATTCGACATCTTCGGCCGGGACACCCGCCAGTCGGGCGCTAACATCCAGAGACATCTGGTGGGAATAAAAGTAGTGTAAGGCAAACGCGTGCTTTGAGTACTGAAGATTGTTGGGGCTTCCCAGATTCGGCAAGCCGAACGCCAAAAGCTGGGACTTTATGGCGCTCACAGGTAGCCCATACTCACGCGCTATTTTTGCATGGCTTCCTTGGCAACGGATATAACTTGCCAAGCCCTCATGCAGTTCAATCTTCCGGTCGACCTTTTCCCATCTGTCGCTACGCTTGCCAGGTGTCGCAGGTTCGGCATCCGATAACGCGCGAAGGAAGTCGTCCGCAGTATCAAATAATACGCATGCCCCTAGTAGATATGCCACGATGGATGAGGAGGAAGTCGAACAATAAAGAATGCCATCAAGTTGATGCTGTATTTCACCTGGGCTCTTTGCCGAGGCTTGGGGAAATACCAGCTCAAGCCAGCTGCCGGGGTAGCGTGAGAAAATCTTGTCGCTCAGGCGATACTTACTATTCTTGGTCGGATACACCGAGATATTGAGAGTCTTCGCTCGCACACACAGCACAGAGCGTGCGCGGTGCAAGCTGATTGGACGCGGGAGTTCAGCGAGTGCCAGCGATAACCGAAGAAATTCCTGCACATGCTTGTTTTCGTGATTTTCCGACGCCCAAGCGCTATCGATTGCGTGACACCCTTCAAGGCCTACCGTCGGAGCCAACATGAATGCCTTTAAGGAATCAATGTAATACAGCGCATCGCCATGCAGCGGGCATACGTACATACCCGGAAGCTGATGGCATCTCCTCCAATAGCTCGTTCCGTGAAACACCACATCAGCGTCGACGCAAGTGGCGCAAAAATATGCTGCTGGTCTGGCGAAGCGGTTAGCTGAATATCTGATCATCGACATCTCCTGCTCGTCGCCATGCACCAGGTCCTGCTTATAAGAGGCGATCGAGCGCCGATACGGGAGCTGCGTATGCCGCCTCACGAATTCGCGAATTGGCATCGAGGACGCGAACGAGAGTAACTCGATCAATCCAGGATCGCTGCTTATCAAATTTTCAGAGGCAGCTCGGGCCTTTAGCAACTCGATGGCATCTGCTTCACTCCTCAAGCCATTCCAGCGATTGAACCTTCCCCAATAACCAATATGGACTTCATCAGGGAGCGTCGAGGGATAAATCAAAGTATAGTTCCGGCGTTGATATTCTTCGCCTCGCGCATCAGTGCGCGAGTTATCGAGAGCGGGGCCAGAGTATAACAGTGCTCGCTCGCTTCAACGAACCCATGCTAGCTCATCTTCCTCCGTCCAGAACGGCAAAGTCCTGAACCAGAAGACGAGGGCGATTTGGTCCATCACGTAAATCGAGCGTTTGCCTTTTATATAGCTGGAAAGCATGTGATGGACGCTATATGCAGACATCGATATTCCTTTGTAGTCCTCCACGACCGAGAGCTGTTTAGTGATCTGCACGAAGCTTTCGCAGAGCTCCTGAACTTCGATTTTGTCAAACACGACCAATCCACCTGTCGGGGTCAAAAGACCTTTCTCCGCGACGAAGGCTACGAATCGGTCCCTAAACAATGCCAGTCCCTCTACGCCCTCCTGCATGTCGGCAGTGAGGTTTTGAATGATCAGCGCGAGTTCCCAGAAAGTCTTTTTGGACTGCCTATGTATGGCGGGTGAAGGTGCCAGTGACGCTAACACAGGTGAATGAAAAAGGAACCTTTGCGTACTCGACGGGATCACTATGGTCTGCTGTAGAACGGCTTTGTGCTTGAGGCAAATCCAAGCACCGGGATACTGGTGCTGAAGATGCCAGTAAGGCATCCCGAAGCTTGTCTCATCCTCTCCCATGCATGAAGCACAAGCTCTCAGCGGATGATTTGTTGTGAAGCTGCCGTTCCACAACGCCATCGGGAATTTCAGTTGAGCCGAGAAGTCCAGTCGAACCGAAAAGTATCGCTCACGCTCCTGCGGCTTCATGAACACCTGGTAGAACCTCAATAGCGTGTGGTTCTCAAGAATTTCGAGAGGGCTACCAAGTCTTCCTTGGGCTCTCACCACCAAAATCTCAATGGCATCCATTTCCAGTAACTCAGCCCGTTCCCCACGTTTACCGAACAGCAGATCAATCGTCTGTGCTGGATTACGGTATCCCCAATAATTGTGATTTCTGGCTACTAAGCTAAACAAGTACTCATCCGGCAGCCACCCTAACATAGGTCGCCCGACCGGCTGTACCTCGGAAGGAAACGCCGGTACCCGCCTCCAGCTCTCCGGATGAAGATCCGGAATGTGTTTGCAACTATTTTTTTTCATTTGCGACTTTAATTACCTGTTTGTGACTTTTTTTGCGCGGAACAAGGAATAACTGCCACGCATCCCGTTCAAAAATATTTTCAAAAATAGCTTGCTATTGAATAGCACACGATCTATAGTGTGGTCATGGGCGCTGCAAACAACGCCGGATAGTAGTACAAAGTAGCTAGCGATTTAATAGTCAACTAAGTATTCTCACTCACTGAAAAGGAAATATCATGTCGATCCAACAAGTTCTGTACCGCGCAAACGCTAAAGCAACCGGTGGCCGTGAAGGCCGTGCTGTCTCCTCCGACGGCGTGCTGGATGCCAAACTGACCACCCCGAAAGAACTGGGCGGCGCCGGCGCCGTCGGCACCAACCCTGAGCAACTGTTCGCTGCCGGCTACTCGGCCTGCTTCCTGGGCGCGATGAAATTCGTCGGCGGCCGCGACAAGATCGCCGTACCGGCTGACGTATCGGTCGAAGGCACCGTCGGCATCGGCGCAATTCCTACCGGTTTCGGCATCGAAGTCGAACTGAAAATCTCGCTGCCAGGCCTGGACCGCGCAGAAGCCGAGAAACTGGTCGCCGCCGCCCACATCGTGTGCCCATACTCGAACGCCACCCGCGGCAACATCGACGTGACCCTGACCATCGTTTAAGCGATACGGTCTCCCGCTGAAAGGCCGGCGCCCTCCGAGGCGCCGGCCTTTTTTCACATACAATCATTGTTTTGAACCGCATCGGGACACGCAATGATTGAGTGGCAATGGCTGGCCTTTGAAGACATCCCCCGCCAGGACTGGTACGAAGTACTGCTGCAACGCCAGCAGGTGTTCATCCTGGAGCAGACCTGCTTGTACCCCGACATCGACGGCGCCGATCCGCAGTGCCATCACCTGATGGCGTGGCGCGAGATCGACGGCAAGCGCACGCTGGCGGCCTATCTGCGCTGCGTGCCGCCGGGCGTGAAGTTCGATGAGATGTCGCTCGGCCGCGTGCTGACCACGCAGGCCGCGCGCGGCAGCGGCATCGGCCGCGAGCTGCTGGCCAAGGCGATTCCGCTGGCCGAAGCGCTGCATCCGGGCCACGCCTTCCGCATCGGCGCGCAGGCCCACCTGGAAAAATTCTATGCCAGCTTCGGTTTCAAGACCGTGACCGAGCCTTACGACGAAGACGGCATCATGCACATCGATATGGTGCGATGAGGCCCTTGCGTTAAAACGTCAGCATGAAGCGCGCGCCGGCGCTGACCGAGCGCGCGTAACGCACCGTGCCGCCATTGGCGTGCACCAGGTGCCGCACCATCGCCAGGCCTATCCCCCGGCCCTGCTTCTTGGTCGAGAAGAACGGCGTGAAGATGTGCGCGGCCAGCGCCTCCGGCACGCCCGGACCGTTGTCCGACACTTCGATGCGCAGGCGGCCGCCCCGGCTCAGGCGCGCGCGCACCTGCGCCTCCGGCGCCTTGCCGGTGATGGCCTCGGACGCGTTCTTCAACAGGTTGATGAGCGCCTGCTCCAGCTGCCCCGGATCGATCATCACCGCCAGCGACGCCGGCTCCACCGAAAACACCACGCGTCCGCCCAGCGCCTGCCACTGCGGCGCGAGCAGCATGGACAGGCGGTCGAACAATTCCTCCAGCAGCACGCGCTGCGGCTGCGCCTGCGCCACGGTCGACAGGCTGCGGTAGCTGCCGACAAAATCCACCAGGCTGGCGGCGCGGCGCGAGATTGCATCCAGCGCGGTGCCAAGGTCGGCGTGGATGTCGGCCGGCAGTCCGGCACCCACTTCGTCCAGCAGGCCGCAGGCGGTGCGCGACAGCGAGGCCACCGGGGTCAGGGAATTCATGATCTCGTGGGTCAGCACCTGCACCAGTTCGCGCCAGGCGTTCAGCGCTTCGGCTTCCAGCTCGCTCTCCACCGGCATCAGCGCCGCCAGGCGCTGGGCCACGCCCTGCATGGTCAGCGCAGCGACGGCGACCAATGCGCGCTCGACGCCGCGCTCGGTGTCGAAGCTGATCAACTGGCGCTGGCCGGCGGTTTGTGCCGCCAGCAGCTGGTGCAGATCCTGGGGTGCGCTGGCGCGGCCGGGCGCCAGCAGGCGGCGCGCGCTGGCGTTCAGCGGCGCCACCGCACCGGGGCCGGCCGAATTCCCTATGCTGAACAGGGCGATAGGCGCGTGTTCAAGGCGCGCTTCCAGTGCGAGCAAGGCGTCGGACAGTTCGCGGCCTGCGGACGGAGTGCAGGTCTGCTGCTCCATGCGCGGAGTGCGGGGCGCCAGGGCGCGCAGGCATTGCCACAGCACGGTGACGGGGACCAGCCCGGCCAGGCAGCACAGGACGATGCGACGCGCTTCCGGCACGGCGGACGTCACGTCGGCCACCGCAGTCAGCGCCATCAGGGCGCCGACGCTGGCGACCGCGCCCAGCTTGAGGGCGCGCTCAGATGCCATGCTTGCCCAGCTTGCGGTACAGCGCCGCGCGGCTGATGCCCAGCGTCTTGGCGGCGTGGCTGATGTTGCCGTTGAATTGAGCCAGCGCCGAGGCGATGGCTTCGCGCTCCAGCGCATCGAGCGTCATGTCGCCGGCAGCGGCTGCGCGTGCCGGGATGGGAGCGGCGTCATCGCCGTCGACAGCCACCGCGCCGCTGCCGGGCAGGCCGAAATCGCTGAGCGCATAGTCGGCGCCCTGCCCCAGGATCACGGCCCGTTCGCAGGCATGGCGCAACGCCCGCACATTGCCCGGCCATTCGTAGCGCAGCAGGCCGTCCATCGCCGCCGGGCTCACATTGCGCGCCGGCCGTTCGTACTGCAAGGCATAGTGCGTCAGGTAATGCGACAGCAGCAAAGGAATATCCTCGCGCCGTTCGCGCAGCGGCGGTACGCGGATCACGATGGTGTTCAAGCGGAACAGCAAATCCGGGCGGAACACGGCGGGATCGAACAAGCGCGTCTCTTCCAGATTGGTGGCGCTGATGATGCGTACATCGATGGCTTCCGGCTTGTCGGCGCCGATCGGCGTCACTTCGCGCCGCTCCAGCGCCGTCAACAGCTTGGCCTGCGCGGCCAGCGGCATGTTGCCGATTTCGTCGAGGAACAGCGAACCGCCGCGCGCGGCCTGGAAGCGCCCCGCCCTGTCGGCCTTGGCGTCGGTGAACGAGCCTTTGCGATGGCCGAACAACTCGCTCTCGAAAGTCGATTCCGGCAGCGCCCCCATGTCCACCGCCAGCAGCGTGCCGGCAGCGCGGCGCGACAGCGCGTGGATGGCGCGCGCCACCAGCTCCTTGCCCACGCCATTCTCGCCCAGCACCATCACATTCGCCTCGGTCGGCGCCACACCCGCGATCAGGGCCTTCAGCTCGCGCATCGCCGCCGACTCGCCCATCAGGTCCGGCGCCGCCGCCGTCGGCCCGCGCAGCGCGGCGCGACGGGCCAGCGCCTGGTCGATGGCGGCCACCAGCCGCGCATTGTCCCAGGGTTTGGTGATGAAGTCTCCCGCGCCGCGCTTCAGCGCTTCCACCGCCAGCGGCACGTCGGCGTAGGCGGTCATGGCGATCACCGCCGGCGGCTGCGCCTGCGCGCGCAGCAGATCGAGCAGCGCCAGGCCTTCGGCGCCGTCGATGAAGCCGGGCGTGAAGTTCAGGTCCAGCAGCACCACGTCGGGCACGCCCTGCGCCAGCAAGGCCGGCAGGCCGGCCGGATCGCTCAGCGTGGCGACCTTGCCATAGCGCCGCCGCAGCAGCAACTGGGCGGCAGTGGCGACATCGGCATCATCATCGAGTATCAGTACATAGGCGGACATGCAGGCATTCTAGCAGCCGCCAACCGGCTTGGGACCGGCCCTCCGCCACCGCCCGCCGCAAGTGTTCAGTTCCGAACATCTGCCACTGTTCATAAGCGGACACCGAACGGGCGATGCGGGCCATATCGCCCGTCAAACCGGGCGATATGGGCATGGCACGGGCTTTGCTGTATGGCTGACATGCACATCAAAAAAAATTTCGGCCCCTCTCCTTCTCCCCTGCCATCCAGCGGCGCGTCGATGGATGTCGTGGTGCCCCGCAAGCGCGGCAAGGCCATCGCCATCGGCGTGGCGGCCACGCTGGCCGTGGCGGCAGCAGGCTATGCGCTGTGGTCGTGGATGCCGCGCGGCCTCCAGGTGGACGGCGCGGAACTGCGCATCGGCCAGGCCACGTCCGGCATCTTCGTCGACGAGATCGTCGTGCGCGCCAATGCCGAGCCGCTCAATTCGGTGATACTCGACTCGGTCGAATCGGGCCGCGTCGAAGAGGTGTTCGCCCTCGACGGCGCGCTGGTGAAAAAGGGCCAGCTGCTGTTCCGCATCTCCAACCCGCAGCGCAACCTGGAACTGCTGGCGCGGCAATCGGAACACGCGGTCAGCATCTTCAACCTGTCCAACCTGCGCGTGGCGCAGGAGGCCAGCGCCAGCGACCACCAGCGGCGACGTGAAGATCTCCAGTACGCACTGGAGCAGGTACGCAAGCAGCACGAGCGCAATGCCAAGCTGGCGGCGCAGGGCTACATCTCCGCCGTCGCGCTGGAGGAATCGGCGGACAAGCTTCAGCAGCAGCGCCGCCTGCTGGCGCAGGAAGAACGCGCCACCGGCACCGAGGAAAGCGTGCGCCGCAGCGCCGCACAGCAGCTGGAAACGGCCATCGATGGCTTGAACTCCGGCCTGAAACTGGTTTCGGCCACGGTAGACGCGCTGGCCGTGCGGGCGCCGGTCGAAGGCCGGCTGACCAACTTCCGCCTGCAAGTGGGCGAATCGATCAGCACCGGCAAGAACATCGGCCGCATCGACGATCCGGCGCGCTTCAAGCTGTCCGCCAGCGTCGACGAGTACTACCTGAACCGCATGGCGGTGGGCCGCCACGGCAGCGTCAAGCAGGAGGAGCGCAGCTACGCGGTCGACATCCGCACCATCTACCCGCAGATCAAGGACGGCCGCTTCACGGTCGAACTGGTGTTCACCGGCGGCCAGCCGCCGGTACTCAACCCCGGCCAGAGCCTGGACGCGCGCATCACGCTGGGCGAACCGGCCAAGGCGCTGCTGCTGCCGAACGGCGCCTTCATCAACGACAGCGGCGGCGCCTGGGTCTATGTGCTCGACGCCGGCGGCCGCACGGCGCAGCGCCGCGCGGTACGCATCGGCCGCCGCAACAACAGCCAGCTGGAAGTGCTGGAAGGACTGGCCGCAGGCGACAAGGTGCTGTTGTCCAGCTACGCGGCCTACGGAAATTCACCACGACTGCAAATTACGCAGTAAATTCTCACCACTATCATTAAAGGCACACCCCATGCTCAAACTCGTCGGCATCAGCAAAATCCACCAGGCAGGAGAAATCCAGACCACGGCCCTGGACCGCATCGACCTGGAAATCGAAGCGGGCGAATACGTCGCCATCACCGGGCCGTCCGGCTGCGGCAAGTCGACCATGCTGAGCATACTGGGCTTGCTGGATGTGCCGAATCACGGCGAGTACTGGTTCGAAGGCCAGAACGTGGCCGGCTGGAGCGAATCGAAACTGAACCAGCTGCGGCGCGGCCGCATCGGCTTCATATTCCAGAGCTTCAACCTGATCGAAGAACTGACCGTGTTCGAGAACGTCGAACTGGCGCTGGAATACAACGGCACGCCCGCGCGCGAACGGCGCGAGCGCGTCACCGCGATGCTCAACAAACTGGGCGTGGGCCACCGCGCTTCGCACCGCCCTTCTCAGCTATCGGGCGGCCAGCAGCAGCGCGTGGCGATCGCGCGCGCACTGGTGGCCGGCCCCGCCGTCCTGCTGGCCGACGAACCGACCGGTAACCTGGACACCGCGCACGGCGATGAAGTCATGCGCCTGCTGCGCGAGATTAACGCCGAAGGCACCACCGTGGTCATGGTCACGCACTCGCCGGACCATGCCGCGCAAGCTTCCCGCACGCTGAATCTGCTCGACGGCCGCATCATGGTCGACGTACTGCAAGCCGCTTAAAGCGTCAGGATCACTCACATGAACCTGCGCGACTTTCGCATAGGCTGGCGGCTGCTGTTGCAGCAGCCGGCCTACTCCGCCGTGGTGATAGGTGGTCTCGCCATCGGCTTCGCCGCCTGCTTCCTGCTGTTCGGCTTTGTCGATTTCTGCGTCAATTTCAACAGCACCATTCCCGACAACGACCGCGTGGTGATGATCAAGCAGCGGATCAACGTCTTCCCGCGTCCGGACTGGCAGACACGGGCCTTCATACCCTTGCGCGATGTCGCTATCGCCAGCGGCATGGTGTCGGAAGCCAGCATCGCCAAGCAGCTGGAAGTGCCGGTGAACGTCGGCAGCGAGCTGCGTGCGGTGGACCTGCAGGTGGTCGATCCCGGTTTCGCCGCCATGTTTGGCATCGCCGGGTTGCAGGGCGACCTGGCTGCGGCGCTGACCCAGCCGGACGGCCTGGCGCTGACGCGCGCCGGCGCACAGAAGCTGTTCGGCTCATCGCCCGCGATCGGCCAGACCGTCAGGATCGACGGCACCGTATTGCAGGTCAGGGCCTTGCTGCCCAATCCCGCAGCCAACAGCAGCCAGCAGTACGAAGCGCTGGTCGGCACCGCCAGCAGCGCCTGGCCGGAGCGCGAGACCGCGATCAGCAAATGGGGCCGCGCCACCATCTACATGAAACTCAAGCCCGGCGCGTCGATGGCGGAGTTGACTGCATTGCTGCAAGAGGCCAGCGAAAAATCGCCGGCCAACCAGCGCGTCAAGACTGGGCCGATGGGCAAAGGCCTGAACGGCCGCAATGTCGCCGATATCAGCCTGCTGCCGCTGCGCGACGTCTACTTCGATGAAGGCCTGGCGAACAGCCGCGCCGGCGAAAAATACGGACAGCGCAGCAGCGTGTTCGGGATGGCGGCGGCGGGCCTGCTGATCCTGCTGCTGGCGGCGATCAACTACATCAACCTGGCCACGGTGCGCACCCTGCGGCGCCAGCGCGAGATCGGCATCCGCAAGCTGCTGGGCGCCAGTGCGGCGCGGCTGGTGCGCCAGTTCCTCAGCGAGGCTACGCTCACTTCGGTGCTGGCCGCCGCCGCCGGCCTGGTGCTGGCATGGCTGCTGCTGCCGACCTTCGCCGAGCTGGTGAACCGTCCGCTGGCGGGCATGTTCACGCCGGCACGCTGCGTGGCCGCGCTGGCGTTCGGGCTGTTCATCGGCGTCTGCGCCGGCGCCTATCCGGCGTGGCTGGCGCAGCACGCCTTGCCCGGCCCCGCTCTGGCGGGACGCGGCAACAGCGAAACCGTGGCCGGCCTGTGGGTGCGGCGCGTGCTGACCGTGTTGCAGTTCTCCAGCGCGATGGCCTTGTCGGCAACGGCGCTGGCGGTCGGGTGGCAGACCTGGTTCGCCATGCATGCGTCGCCGGGCTTCGATCCGGCGCATCTGCTGGTATTGAATCTGCCTTCCGATACCGAGGGCAAGCCGGATGCCGTGGCCTTCACCGAACAACTGGGCAGGCTGCCGCGCATGGAAGGCGTGTCGTCCATCTCGGAGGCCGTCGGCCGCGACGGCATGAAGCTGATTAACACCGTCACCACCAGGGATGGCCGCGAGATCCCGCTGGAGGGCAAGAACGTCAGCGCCAACTGGTTTGAAGTGAGCCGCCTGCAACCATTGTACGGACGCCTGTACAACGCCGCGCAGGATGTCGGCTACGACAAGGCCCCGCGCGCCGTGGTCAACACTGCGGCCGCACTGGCGCTAGGCTATGCATCGCCGCAGGATGCGGTCGGAAAGGTGGTCCCGGGCGGCATGGAGATCATTGGTATCGCGCCGGACGTTCGCTTCCAGGGCTTGCACCAGCCGCCGAAAGCGGTCGTCTATTTCGTGCGTCCCGGCGGCGTGCTGATGATACGCACCCGCGACAGCCTGGACACCGCCTACACCGAAATCGAACCGCTGTGGCGCCGCCACTTCCCCAACGCCATCATGGAAATGAAGACGCAACAGGGCGTACTCGAAGAACGCTATGCCACCGAAACGCGCCTGATACGGATACTGACGGCGACCAGCGTGATCGCCATCGCGCTGGCGGCGTTCGGCATTTACGTGCTGTCGGCCTACAGCGTGCAGCGCAGCCAGCGCGAGATCGTGATGCGCAAGCTGCACGGCGCCGGCCGCGTCGACATCGCGCTGATGATGGGCCGCGAGTTCTCGGCGCTGGTGGGCGCGGGCGCGCTGATCGGCCTGCCGCTGGCGGCGGTGGCGATCCAGCGTTACCTGGCCGTCTACACCGAGCATGCGCCCATCGGCATCTGGACGCTGGTGGCGGCGCTGGTCATGGCGATGTTGGTGGCGCTGCTGGCCACGACGCGCCACACGGCGACGGCCTTGCGCATGTCGCCCGCGTTGGCGCTGCGCGACTAAGCCGGAGGACTTGAATGAAACCCAGCGACTTCCGCATCGGCTGGCGCCTGCTGCTGCGCCAGCCCTTCCACGCCGCCGTGGAGATACTCGGGCTGGCGACCGGCTTCGCCGCCTGCTTCCTGCTGCTCGGCTTTGTGGCCTACTCCTTCAGCTACGACAGCGACGTGCCGCAGCGCGAGCGCGTGTTCGTCATCAAGCACCGCCTGAACTTCATCCCGCAGCCGCAATGGATGGAGTACACCCCGTTCGCGTTGCGTGAAGTGGCGCTGCGCAGCGGCGTGGCCCTGGAAGCCAGCGCCTGGTGGCCGCGCCAAACCACGCTGCAGCTGCAAGGGCGCATGCAGGAACTGGAGGTGACGGCAGTCGATCCGGCATTCCAGTCCATCAGCGGCCTGCAAGCGCTGGCCGGCGACCTGCAAGCGGCGCTATCGCGCCCTGACGGCCTGGCCGTCACGCGACAGACGGCGCGGCGCCTGTTCGGCGACGCCGAGCCGCTGGGACGCACCATCGAAATCAACCGCCAGGCGCTGCAAGTACGCGCAGTGCTGACGGACCGCCCGGCCAACAGCACGCTGCAATTCAACGCGCTGGTCGGCGTGGGCAGCGCGCTGTGGCCGCAGAAGGAGCGCGAGGACGCGCTGTCCAACTGGATGGGCATCGGCGGCCGCATCTACGTCAAGACCGCTCCCGGCGTCAGTCCGCAGGCCTTGCAGCGGGTGCTGCAGGATGCGATCGACCGCGCGCCGTGGGCCAACCTGGCGACGCCGGAGATGAAGGCGGCGCTGGGCCAGCGCAAGATGGTCGATATCGGCCTGGGTCCGCTGGCCGACGCCTACTTCGACCGCAGCGTCGCCAACACCATGGGCACCGGCCCACGCGGCGACCTGCGCGTGGTGCTGGCGCTCGGCGCCACCGGCTTGCTGATCCTGTTCCTGGCGGTGGTCAACTACGTCAACCTGGCGACGGTGCGCAGCGTGCGCCGCCAGCGCGAGATCGCAGTGCGCCGCGTGCTGGGCGCCAGCACCCATCAGTTGCTGACGCAGTTCATGGCCGAGGCCATGCTGCTGTCGGTGGCCGCCGCCGCGCTGGGCGTGCTGCTGGCGTGGCTGCTGCTGCCGCTGGCGTCCGACCTGCTGGAGCGCCGCCTCGACGGCATGTTCACGCCGGCGGCGATCGGCCTTTGCCTGCTGTCCGGAGCCGTGGTTGGCGCTGCGGCCGGCGTTTATCCGGGCTGGCTGGCGCGCGGCGTCGACATGGGCGGCACGCTGGCCCATCGCAGCGGCGAAACCGCAGGCGGCGCCTGGCTGCGCCGCAGCTTGACGGCGGTGCAGTTCGGCGTGGCGATGAGCATGGGCAGCATGGCGCTGGCGATCCTGTGGCAGACGCAGTTCGCCGCAGCGGCGCCGCCAGGCTTCGATCCCGCACCGCTGCTGGTGGTGGAGATGAAGGACAATCTGCGCGACAGCCCCGCCGCCCGCTCCCTGCGCGACGCCATCGCGCAACTGCCCGGCGTGGCCGGCGTGGCGGACAGCCGCGACGTGCCGGGCCGCGACGACGGCACCGGCACGCACGGCAGCACCACGGTCAAGCGCGTGGACGGCAGCAGTGCATCGCTGGGCGTGCATTTTGTCGGCGCGGATTTCTTCAACGTCTACGGACTGAAGCCGCAGGCCGGACGCCTGTTCGATCCGCGCATCGAGACCACAAGCGGAGATGGCGATGGCGAGCAGAACGTGGTGCTCAACCAGGCGGCGGTGCGGGCGCTGGGCTGGCCGTCCGCGCAGCAGGCTATCGGCCGGCGCATCGAAGGCACGCAGTTCCGCATCGCCGGCGTGGCGCCGGATCTGCGCTGGGAAACGCTGCGCGATCCGGTACGGCCGACCATGTACCAGATCGCGCATGACAATGAACTGCTGACCGTACGCATGCGTGCTGAGGGCATGCGCAGCCGGGCCGCGCTGGAGCAGGACATTGCTGCGGCATGGCGCCGCTACTTCCCGGGCAGCGAGCCGGTGATACGCGGCGCCGGCGGCTACTACGCGCAAGCCTATGCCGATGATGTACGCATGGCCAGGCTGCTGGCCTGCGCCACCGCAGTGGTGTTCGCGCTGGCGGCTTTCGGCATGTACGTGCTGGCGGCGCACAGCGTGCAGCGGCGTTCACGCGAGATCGTGCTGCGCAAGCTGCACGGCGCCGGCAACGGCGCGATTGCGGCGCTGGTCAGCCGCGAGTTCGTGCTGCTGACGGCGGTGGCCGCTGCGGTGGGGCTGCCCTTGGCCTGGATTGCCATCGAGCGTTACCTGGCAGGCTACGCGGCGCGCACGCCGCTGAGCGGCTGGGCGCCGGCGGCGGCGCTGGCGTTTGCGCTGCTGGTGGTGGCGCTCGCCACCTTGCGCCACACGCTGACGGCGATGCGTATCGCGCCCGCACAGGTGCTGCGCGACCAGGCATAGAGAAACGAGGACGAAAAAAAAGCAGCCGAAGGCTGCTTTTTTTATGCGTAAACCATTTTTACTTGATGCCTAGCAGTTCGATATCGAAGACCAGCGTCGAGTTGGCAGGGATGCCAGCTTGTGCCACCGCTTTGTAGGCCAGGTCAGGCGGAACGATCAGGGTGCGCTTGCCGCCAACCTTCATGCCTGGAATGCCTCGGACCCAGCCGGTGATCACGCCGCTAGTGGTCGCGGTGGCCTCTACCAATGGCAAAACGGCAGGCACATCGCCGATCGTCGTTTGGACCTTCGTGCCGTGGACATCCGCGCGGGTGCCATCGTACAGGTACAGCGTGTAGTTCACGGTAATCGTCTGGCCGGCAGCCACTGTTGCGCCGGTACCGATCACGGTGTCGGTGATTTGCAGCGTGGTAGGCGGAGGCACGGAAACCGGCGGCGGGCTCGCCTTGATGACATTGACCAGCTCAATATCGTAGACCAGCGCCGAATTGGCCGGAATATCCTTGTAACCGAAAGGATTCGTGGTCGGCGCCAGGCGCGCGGTAACGCCATACGCCATGTTGGACGGCAGGATGGCGGTACGCTTGGCGCCGACCTTCATGCCGACGATGGTCTGGTCCCATCCCGTTATCACAGTGCCCACGCCGACGACGAACGGCGCGGCAGGCTTGCCGGTATCGACCGAGCTTTCCACCTTGTCGCCCTTGGAACCGGGCTTGGCCGAGTCGTACAGGTAGCCGACGAAATTGATCACCACCAGATCGCCCGCCGCTGCCTGGGTGCCGGTGCCGGCCTGGGTTTCGGTCACCAGGAATGCCGGTTGCGGTTTCACGTCCGTCGTCGGGGATTTCGAACCGCCGCCGCAGGCCGTCAGGGCCGCTACGCAGGCAACGGCAGCAATAAATTGGAACATCGATTTCATGATTACCTTTGATGAGTGTTCGTATTGGGGCGCTGACGCGCGCGCATTCGGAGCAGAAGTTTAGCAGACCTCGCAGCTTCCGCTCCGTGCACAACATTCGGTTACATCTTTTAGCGCCGCCCGTGTGCTTAAATTTCCACTTGCGTACCCAGCTCGATCACGCGGTTGGTCGGGATCTGGTAGTAGTCGGCGGCGCCGCGCGCATTGCGCGACATCGTCACGAACAGATGCTCGCGCCAGGTCGCCATGCCGGCGCCCGGGGTCGAGATCACCGTCTGGCGGGCGATGAAGAAGGAGGTCTCCATCATCTCGAACGGCAGGCCGAGGCAGTCGCACAAGGCCAGCGCGCGCGGGATGTCCGGTTCGTCCTTGAAGCCGTAGTGGACGTTCAGCTGGTAGCACTGGTGGCCCAGGTCCGTTACCTTGACCTGCTCGGCCTCGGGAACGTAGGGCTCTTCCACCACATGCACCGTGAAGAACACCACGCGTTCATGCAGCACCTTGTTGTGCGACAGGTTGTGCAGCAGCGCATGCGGCACGCCGTCGCTCTCGCCGCGCAGGAAGATGGCGGTGCCGTACACGCGCGTCGGCGGCGCCACGAACAGCGAGGACAGGAAGTCTTCCAGCGGAATCGCGTGCTTCTGCAAATTCTGGAACACCAGCTCGCGGCCGCGCTTCCACGTCAGCATGATGGTGAACAGGATGATCGCCAGCAGCAGCGGGAACCAGCCGCCGTGGAACAGCTTGAGCGTGCTGGCCGAGAACAGCAGCAGGTCGATGACGATGAAGAAGCCGGTGGCGGCAAAGCACAGCCACAGCGGCAGGTTCCAGCGGTAGCGGATCACGAAGAAGGTCAGGAAGGTGGTCGCCAGCATGGTCGCGGTAACCGCGATGCCGTAGGCGCCGGCCAGCTTCTCCGACGAGCCGAAGCCGATCACCGCCAGCAGCACCACCGCCAGCTGCAGCCAGTTGACGGCCGGGATGTAGATCTGGCCGATTTCACGCTCGGACGTGTGCACCACCCGCATGCGCGGCAGCAGGCCCAGTGCGATGGCCTGCTTGGTCATCGAGAAGGTGCCGGAAATGGTGGCCTGCGAGGCAATCACCGTGGCCAGCGTCGACAGCACCACCAGCGGGTAGACGCTCCAGGCGCCGAGCTGCTGGAAGAAGGGATTGGAGATCGCTTCCGGGTGGGTCAGCAGCAGCGCGCCCTGGCCCAGGTAGTTCAGCGCCAGCGACGGGAACACGATCAGGAACCAGGCGAAGCGGATCGGCCGCTTGCCGAAGTGGCCCATGTCGGCATACAGCGCCTCGGCGCCGGTGAAGGCCAGCACCACGGCGCCCAGCGCGACGAAGGCGATGATGCGGTTCTCGAACATGAAGCGCAAGGCGTGCCACGGGTTCAGCGCCCACAGGATCTGCGGCGCCTGCACGATGTTAATCAGGCCCATGACCGACAGCGCGACGAACCAGATCACCATCACCGGGCCGAACCAGCGGCCGATGCCGGCCGTGCCGTGGCGCTGCACTGCGTACAGCGTGACCAGCACGATGATGGTCAGCGGCACGATGTACTGTTCCAGGCCGGGCGCGGCCACTTCCAGACCCTCGATCGCGCTGAGCACGGAGATGGCCGGGGTAATGACGCTGTCGCCGTAGAACATGGTGGCGCCGAACACGCCCAGCAGCATCAGCGGATAGTGCCAGCGCGGCGCGGTCTTGGTCACGGAATTGAGCGCCAGCGCCATCAGCGCCATGATGCCGCCTTCGCCGCGGTTGTCGGCGCGCAGCACCAGGCTGACGTATTTGAGCGAGACGATCATCGTCAGGCCCCAGAAAATCAGCGAAATAATGCCCAGCAGGTTGCCCTCGGTCAGGGTCAAGCCGTGTTCGGGATCGAAGATGGTTTTGAGGGTATAGAGGGGACTGGTACCGATATCGCCGTAGACGATGCCTACCGCAGCCAGCGTCAGGGCGACGAGGCTGCTTTTCTTATGTTGCTCGGTCAAGATTGCACCTGTTGTTGTTTTGGTGCATTGCACAATAGGATAAGTATTTGCAAAAGGCAAGGAGATTTTCGCATGGAAGGGCGTTCCAATATTTCAATAACGCCAGTGTACGCCGGTGCGGGCTCAAGCGCGAGGTCCGCAGCGGCGGTGCGCCATTTCAGCGATAATGGCAGACCTTGCCCTCGTCCCCGCCGTCCGCCCTCATGAACACAGGTATTTTTTACGCCACATTCGCGTTCTTCTGCTGGGGCCTGTTCCCGCTGTACTTCCACGCCATCGGCGAGGTGCCGGCGCTGGAAATCCTGGCGCACCGCATGCTGTGGTCGCTGCTGTTCCTGGGCCTGGTGCTGACGGCGCGCCAGCAATGGAAGTGGCTGCCGCAAGTGCTGCGCAATCCGCGCGTGTTGGCCAGTTTTGTCGCCAGTTCGCTGCTGTTGACGGCCAACTGGTTCGTCTATATCTGGTCGGTCAACAACGGCCACGTCATCGACGCCAGCCTGGGCTACTTCATCAATCCGCTGATCAACGTGCTGCTCGGACTGCTGGTGCTGAAGGAAAAACTGCGGCGCGGCCAGTGGCTGGCCATCGCCGTGGCCGCCAGCGGCGTGCTGTGGCTGAGCTGGTCGGCCGGCCAGGTGCCGTGGATTGCCTTAATTTTAGGCATCACCTTCGGTGCCTACGGCCTGCTGCGCAAGACGGCGGCGCTGGCGGCGCTGGAAGGCTTGTCGCTGGAAACCATGCTGCTGTTCCCGCTGGCGCTGGCCTATGTGCTGTGGCTGACCATGCATGGCCAGAACACCTTCCTCAACACGCCGTCCGACGGCACCCGCTGGCTGCTGGCGGCGGCCGGGCCGATCACCGCGATTCCGCTGGTGATGTTCGCGGCCGGCGCGCGCAAGATTCCGATGTCGGTGCTGGGCCTGCTGCAATACCTGTCGCCCACCATGCAGGCGCTGCTGGGCGTGTGGGTGTTCCATGAAAGCTTCCCGCAGGCGCGGCTGATCGGCTTCGTCATCATCTGGAGCGCGCTGGCGCTGTACGTGGCCGAGGGCCTGTGGATGAGCAAACGCGCTAAATAGTGGGCGGGCGGCGCGATTTATCGTATCCTGTCGTCCTTCCTTGCATTTCTACGCAATTCAAAAATTCTGACTGAGATTCTCAATGGCAAATTACGTCTATACCATGAACCGCGTGGGCAAAATCGTCCCGCCCAAGCGCCAGATTCTGAAAGATATTTCGCTGTCCTTCTTCCCGGGCGCAAAGATCGGCGTGCTGGGCCTGAACGGCTCCGGTAAGTCGACCTTGCTGAAAATTATGGCAGGCATCGACACCGACATCCAGGGCGAAGCCGTGCCGATGCCGGGCCTGAACATTGGCTACCTGCCGCAGGAACCGCAACTGGATCCCGAAAAAACCGTGCGCCAGGAAGTCGAATCCGGCCTGGGCGAAGTGTTCGAGGCGCAAGCCAAGCTGGAAGCCGTGTACGCCGCCTATGCCGAGGAAGACGCCGACTTCGACGCGCTGGCCACCGAGCAGGCGCGTCTGGAAGCGATCATCTCGACTTCCGACGGCGGCAACCTGAACCTGCAACTGGAAATGGCCGCCGACGCGCTGCGCCTGCCGCCTTGGGACGCCAAGATCGGCGTGCTGTCCGGCGGCGAGAAGCGCCGCGTGGCGCTGTGCAAGCTGCTGCTGTCCAAGCCGGACATGCTGCTGCTCGACGAACCGACCAACCACCTGGACGCCGAGTCCGTCGAATGGCTCGAACAATTCCTGCTGCGCTTCCCGGGCACCGTGGTCGGCATCACCCACGATCGCTACTTCCTCGACAACGCCGCCGAATGGATCCTGGAACTGGACCGCGGCCATGGCATCCCATGGAAGGGCAACTACTCGTCGTGGCTGGACCAGAAGGCCAACCGCCTGAAGCAGGAAGAATCGACCGAGTCCGCGCGCCAGAAAGCACTGGCCAAGGAACTGGAATGGTCGCGCCAGAATCCGAAAGCGCGCCAGGCCAAGTCCAAGGCCCGCCTGGCCCGCTTCAATGAACTGAGCGAGTACGAATACCAGAAGCGCAACGAGACCCAGGAGATCTTCATTCCTGTGGCCGAGCGTCTGGGCAATGAAGTGATCGAGTTCAAGAACGTGTCGAAGGCGTTCGGCGACCGCCTGCTGATCGACAATGTGTCGTTCACCATTCCGCCGGGCGCCATCGTCGGCATCATCGGCCCGAACGGCGCCGGTAAGTCGACGCTGTTCAAGATGATCGCCGGCCTCGACAAGCCGGACAGCGGCGAAGTGGCGATCGGCCAGACCGCCCGCATCTCGCTGGTGGACCAGAGCCGCGATACGCTGAGCGACAGCAAGAGCGTATTCGAGGATGTGTCCGGGGGCGCCGACATGCTCAGCGTCGGCCGCTTCGACATGCCGTCGCGCGCCTACCTGGGCCGCTTCAACTTCAAGGGTTCGGACCAGCAGAAGATCGTCGGCAACCTGTCCGGCGGTGAACGCGGCCGCCTGCACCTGGCCAAGACGCTGCTCAAGGGCGGCAACGTACTGCTGCTCGATGAACCGTCGAACGATCTGGACGTGGAAACCCTGCGTGCGCTGGAAGACGCGCTGCTGGAGTTCGCCGGTTCCGTGCTGGTGATCTCCCACGATCGCTGGTTCCTGGACCGTATCGCCACCCACATCCTGGCCTTCGAAGGCAACTCGCAAGTCACCTTCTTCGACGGTAACTATCAGGAATACGAAGCCGACAAGAAGAAACGTCTGGGCGAGGAAGGCGCGAAGCCGAAGCGCATCCGCTACAAGCCGCTGACCGTGTAAGCGATGAAGGCCACCGCAAGGTGGCCTTTTTTATTGCTGCTAACTGAGCTTAGAAGTTGTAGCGGATGCCGGCAGTGATCGCGCCGTTTTTGCGGCCCATGTCGATGTTGTTCTTGCCGTAGTTTTCATACTCCAGCGAGACTTTCACTTGTTTGGAAATCGCGTACTCGGCGCCTACCGAAGCGTACAGCGCGCTCTTGTTGGCGTCGCCGCTGACAGCCGCGATGCCGGTGGTGCTGACGGAATTGTGGTTGCGCGCCACGCCCAGCTTGCCGAACACGGCGATCTGCTCGTTCACAGGCCAGGTGCCCTTGCCCGCGACGTAGAACGAATGCGCGTCGGACTTCACGCTGCCGGCGGCGCCGTTCACGGTGTAGTTGTAGTCTTGCTTGCCGAAGTTGGTGTAGCCGCCTTCAACCGCCCAGGTTTTGTCGATATTGTAGCCGGCGTAGATCTTGCCGCCTGCCTTGGTGCCGCTGTTGCCGGAAGAGCTGGTGGCGTTGGGCACATCGAACTTGTAGCGGCTGCCCAGCACGCCAGCACCAACGTAGGCGGAGCCTGCGTCATCGCCGAAATCGGCTGCGTAAGCGGAGGTGCCGGCCAGTGCGGCGGCGGTAGCGACTAATGCGAACAGAATTTTTTTCATGGTCTTGGATCTTTCAGCAAAAAATGAGTGTTGGACTTGCTTGGGATCGCAGTTCTCTGAAGTGCGATGGAGTCAAGATAGCACTCGTGCCAACAGCTGTCCGCACCGATTTAGTAAGAAGTGTGACAGGATGTAAGCCGAATAATGGCTGGCTTAAATCAGCTTAGACCAAACTTAAGAGAGGCTTAAGGTTCGCGCAGAATATTGCGGAAAGTGAGGTTGATGCGCGGCCCGCATGGCCCGCGTTCCTTGTTGATGCCGTGCTGCCAGTGGTGCTGCAAGCTGCCCGCCATCAGCAGCAGACAGCCGTCGCCCAGCGCCAGCTTGACGGTCTTGGGCAGGGTGCGGTGCTTGAGGATGAAGGTGCGCGGCGAACCGAAGCTGACCGAGGCGATGGCGGGATTCGGCCCCAGCGTCGGCTCGTTGTCGGCGTGGAAGCCCATGCGGTCGCGCTCGTCGCGGTAGTAGTTCAGCAGCAGGCTGTTGAACTGGCGGCCGGTGGCCTGCTCCACTGCCTGTTTGATGTGCAGCTGCAAAGGCGTGAACGGCAGCGGATGGAACAGCTTGCCCGAATACCGGTAGCGGGCGTCGCCATGCCAGGCACTCAGGCGCGGCTGCATGTGCAGCTTGCCCCAGACCTGGATCTGTTCCTCGCGCCAGTCGGTTTCGTCGAGCAGGCGCTGCATGGCCTCGGCCGGCGTCAGCTCCAGCGCCAGCCGCTGCTGGAACCACAGTTCGCCATCCTCGATAGGGATGGGCATCAAGGCGCTGTCGTCGGCAAATAGATCCATGCGCGGTATGATACCGGCACTACGTCAGCCAGGAGTATTCCGCATGAAAAAACGCCAGTTCCTCGGCCGCGCCGCATTGGCCGGCATGGCCGCCGCCGCCCTGCCCGCCACCGCGCAAGCGGCCGCGTCGAAAACCGCCGGCCCGGCGCTGCTGACCGTGACCGGCGCCATCGGCAAGGTCAACCGCGGCCGCTTCGATCCGGTGCGGGACCAGATGATGTTCAAGCAAAAGCTCAGCTTCGACAAGGCGCACGCCTTCGACTTCGCCGCGCTGGCCGCGCTGCCGGCCATCACCATCGCGCCGACGCTGGAATACGACAACAAGGTGCACACGCTGCGCGGCCCGCTGCTGCTGGACGTGATGAAGGCTGCCGGCGCATCGTTGAACGACGGCAGCAAGCTGGTGTTGCGTGCGGTGGATGGTTATGCGGCCACGATAACGGTGGCGCAGGCGCGCGCGCAGCGCTACATCGTCGCCACCCATCTGGATGGCGCGGCGATGGCGCTGGGCGGCTTGGGACCGCTATGGGCGATCTACGATGCCGACAAGGTCCACGAGATGGCCGTCAAACCGCTCGCCGAGCGGTTCGGTTCCTGCCCGTGGGCGCTGTATCACATCGAAGTGCAGGCTTAAAAAACTTAGGCGTAGGCTTCGGCCAGAGTCATTACGCGTGGCGTGATGGTGATGCCGATGCCGCCGAACAGCGCGGTGATGGCGGCCATATTGGCTTCCATCTCTTCCGCTTTCCAGCCCTGGAACAAATCGGTGCCGTCCTTCTGGAAGTGCAGGTCCAGCACCTTGCCGCGGTCCTTGTGGGTGTAGCCGCCGCTGTAGGTGTTCTTGAACCCCATCGCAGCCAGCGCCGCCAGCACTTCGGCCGGAGGATTGTCGGGATCGGTGGCCATGAACACGCCAAAGGTCTTGCCTGGCGGTTTAGCGGCGATATCTACGTCGTAAATCCCTGGCGCTTTCGTGACGGTCGTACTCTTCAGAAATAACATGTTCTTACCCCTATCCTATTGGTGCGCCGGCTTGGTGTTTGATTCTTCAAGAAAACATTCTAAGAAACAAGCTTATTGCTAATTCCGGAGTTTGTCGACTAATCCTGAAACTTATTTGTGAATTCGTACCAATAAAACTGCAACGCCGACAGGTGCCGACGTTCTGGACAAAGCATACACCTACTTAAAATATAGTTGTTAAGTAGTAATTTGCAAGGAGATAAGAGCCGTAGTCGTCACAGCGTGCTATTTCTGCGGTTTTCGCGCCGCAAGTTCGGTGGTCGGCGCCACCAGCGCCCGATACAACTCGCCGGTGGCGGCATCCCACTGGCTGACCGCGCGTTGTTGACGATCCACAGTCGCCATGTCGCCGCGCGCGATCGGGCCGGTCAGCGCGGCGGCGGCGCCGAGGCGGAACACATTCGCCATCGATTCGGTGGCCAGCGGCTGCGCCATCTGCCGCGCTACCGGCTCCGGAATGCCGGCGGCCTGGTAGGCGCGCAGCGCGGCGTCCAGCACGGTGACCATGTAGTTGCTGGCGAAGACGGCGGCGGCGTGATACACGGTCTTGGCCGATGCGGCGATGGGCACCGGCTGCGCGCCGATGGCCTGCAAGGCCGGGATCAGCACGGCCAACGCGGCGTCATCGCCTTCGATGCCGAAGAAGGTGCCTGTAAATTGGGCAGCCACCGCCGCCGGATCGGCAAAACTGCGGATCGGATGGGCGCTGGCCACCAGCGCGCCGGCATCGCGCGCCGCCTGCAACTGGTCCGAGGCCAGCGCGCCGCTGCAATGGAACACCACGCTGCCGCGCAGCGGCACGGCCTGCGCCAGCGCGGCGCAGGCGGATTGAATCTGGTCGTCGCCGACGGCCAGCAGGTACACGGCGGCCGGCTGCAATTGACCGTAGCGCTCCACGGCAGCGCCGCTGCCGATGAAGTCCACGGCCGCACGTGCCGAGGCGGCGGAGCGCGTCAGCACCTGCTGCACCTGGAAGCCGGCTTGCGCCGCCAGCAGGCGCCCCAGCACGCGGCCGACATGGCCGGCGCCGATCAGGTTCAGCGTCGCCATCAGAAACCGGACCCCGGCTGCTGCAGATACGCCTGCTCTTCCGGCGTCGACGCCCGGCCGAGGATGGCGTTACGGTGCGGGAAGCGGCCAAAGCGACGTATCACCTCGCGATGGCGCTGCGCATAATCGAGCATGCCGGCGATGCCGTTGACGGCGGGTACCGCATCATTCATGCGCGTGTACAGGGCCACGGACTGCTCCTGCATCGCCATGTCTTCCGCGTGCTCGAAAGGCAGGTAGACAAAAGCGCGCTGCAAGGGCGTCAGCGCCTGATCCCGTCCCGCGACGACCATGTGCTGCGCCGCCTGCAAGGCCTGCGGATCGCCGGCAAAAGCCAGCGGCGTGCCGCGATGGACGTTGCGGCAGAATTGATCCAGTATAAGGATGCGCGCCAACGCCGACTGCGGGCCTTCCTCGTCCCATTCATGCAGGCCGCCAGCCAGCGCCTGTTCTATCAGCGCGCCGAAACGGCTCTCGATCTCGCGGTCGAACGCCTCGTTCTTCTGGAACCACTCGCCGCGCATCACATCGGCGGGCAGGAACCAGAAATCGAATACGGCTTGGGCTTGTGCGTTCATCGTCGTGATCAGTTACGTGCGTGGGAAAGTTGGAAGCTGTGGATGCCGTCGAACTGGGCCAGCTCCGCCGACAATACCGACATCGGTGCGCCGCTACGCTTGCTCAGCGCAATGGCGACGAAGCGCCACTCCTGCATGCCGCCGTCGCTGCCTATCATCATCGAACCACCGGCGATCTCGTAGCCGCGCTGCAGCGCCATCGCGCGCAGCACCGGCTCCTGCGGCAAATAGCCCGCCTTGAAGCGCATGGTGATCGCGATCGCATGCCGCGACGGCAGCCAGGCTTCGACCTTGGTCAGCAGGATCATCGCGCCGGCGCACAATACCGCCAAACCCATCGCGCCCAGGTAGAAACCGATGCCGACCATCACGCCGATCACCGACGAAGCCCAGATCGACGCCGCCGTGGTCAAACCGCTGATGTTGAAGCCTTCGCGCATGATGACGCCGGCGCCGAGGAAGCCGATGCCGGTGACGATGCCCTGCACGATGCGGGTCGGGTCGGAGGTCAGGATGGTGTGGCCGGCGTGGCCGCCGAACCAGTCGCCCGGGTAGCCGCCGATCACCGTCAGCGCGGCTGAAGCCATGCAAACCAGCCCGTAGGTACGCATGCCGGCGGCGCGGCCGTGATACGAACGCTCATAGCCGACCATCAGTCCGAGCAGCAGCGCCCCCACCAGGTTCAGCAAAATCACGCCGTTCGTGGCGATTTCGTGGGCAGACCAGTAGGCAAACAGGAATTCTATCGATGGCATGCTCGGTCTCTCTCAGTGGTGGCGTGCCGTGTGACAGGCAGCGCGGCGGCGCTCAGGGCGCTTTTTTAATTAGCTGCTTTTCAAATGCGACATCGAGCTTGCTGACACGCTTGGGCGGTCCGGGCGAGATGCCGTTGACGAAGGCGACGAAGTCGTCCAGCTCCAGCGGCGCGCACAGCGGCGGCTGGCCCGCCCCCTCGGTCAGGAAGAAATGGCCGCTGCCGGTGCGCGACATCGAGTATTTGGCATTGCCGCTGCGGACCTTGAGGCGGTCGACGGCGGACGTGGCCCGGGTGGCGCGGCCGCTCATATTAGTGCCTCCGTACGGGTTTCCAGCCAGGCCAGCGCAGCGCCGGACACCAGCGGCCGCAGGCGCTTGCGCACCGTGGCGTGATAGTCGTTCAGCCAATGTTTCTCGTCGTCGCGCAGCAGCGCGGCGTCGATGCAGCGGGTGTCGATCGGGCACAGGGTCAGCGTTTCGAAATCGAGGAATTCGCCGAATTCGGTCTGGCCCGCAGGGCGGTTCAGCACCAGGTTTTCAATCCTGATGCCCCACTGGCCGGGACGGTACAGCCCCGGTTCTATCGATGTAATCATGCCTGGCTCCATGGCGGTGTGCGGCTCCGGCATCGCCGATTGCGAAATCGACTGCGGGCCTTCGTGCACGTTGAGGAAGTAGCCGACGCCGTGGCCGGTGCCGTGGCCGAAGTCCAGGCCTTCGGCCCACAACGGCGCGCGGGCGATGGCGTCGAGCATAGGCGATTTGGTGCCGCGCGGGAAGCGCGCGCGGGACAGGGCGATCACGCCCTTGAGCACCAGCGTGAAATCGTGTTTGTGTTCGGCCGTGATGGCGCCGACGCCGACCACGCGGGTGATGTCGGTGGTGCCGCCCAGGTACTGGCCGCCGGAATCGATCAGCAGCAGGCCGTCGCCCTCGATGATGGAGTGCTGGGCTTCGGTGGCGCGGTAATGCATGATCGCGCCGTTGGAGCGGAAGCCGGCGATGGTCGAGAAGCTTGGGCTGACGAAGCCGGGACGGCGCGCGCGCGCCGCCGTGATGTGGTGGTCGATGGCCACTTCGGTCAGCGGGGCGCGCTGCGGGTCGGCCAAAGTCTGGTCCAGCCAGGTGAAGAATTCGCACAGGGCGGCGCCGTCCTGCTCCATGGTGGCGCGCACGTGTTCCGCGTCGGCCTCGCTTTTCTTCGATTTGGCGAAGGTGGTCGGGTTGATCGCCTCGATCACCTTGACCTTGGCCGGTACCCACTGGCGCGTGCCGTAGGTGAGGCGGCGCGGGTCGATCAGCAGCGTGCTGTCGGCGGGCAGCGCAGCCAGGGCGGCGGCGGCCGATTCGTAGGATGCGACATCCACGCCCTCCTCGGCCAGCGTGGCGCGCAATGCGGGCGGAATCTTGCCGTCGGCGACGAACAGCGTGGCGCGGGTCGGCGCGATCAGCGCGTGCGACAGGAAAATCGGGTTGTAGTTGACGTCGGCGCCGCGCAGGTTGAACAGGTAGGCGATGTCGTCCAGCGTCGAAATCAGGTGGCGTTGCGCGCCAAGTTGCTTCATTGCAATGCGCAAATCGGCCAGTTTGCCGATGCGGGTTTTGGAGGCGTAGGGCGGCAGGTGCTCGTAAACCGGGGCGGCCGGGAGCGCTGGGCGGTCGGTCCAGACCTGGTCGAGCAGGTCAATATCTGTGCGCAGCGCAACATCTTTGGCTTGCAGAGCCTGTTCCAGCAGACGGGCGATGGACAGGCCGAGCACGGCGCCGTCGACGGCTGCCGTCTGGCCGGATTTCAAATGGGCGGCCAGCCAGTCGACATATTGGACGCTGGCGCCGGAGGTCAGCTTCATGAGCTGGATGCCGGTATTGGCCAGTTGCTGTTCGGCCTGGGTCCAATAACGGGCGTCGGTCCAGATGCCGGCGAATTCGGGCGTGATGATAAAAGTGCCGACCGAGCCGGTAAAACCCGACAGCCATTCACGGCCCTGCCATCGCGGCGGCAGATATTCGGACAAATGGGGATCGGCGGACGGCACGATCAACGCGTCGATCTGCTGCTGACGCATCGCGGCGCGCAACAGCGCCAGGCGCTCAACGACGTGGGAGGTATCTGAATTAGGCATGGAATAAGTCGAAGTCCGGTGCGCCGCCGGTGCGGCATAGCTTACCGCTATGATACCGCGATTGCTGGGGATATACGTTTCGAACTTTGAACGTGTGCATTAATGGCACAGCTTGTTCTGCAACGCGCCGAAACCCGCAGTGATCATGATCGCCTCGTCTCCGCCAACGGAAAATAGCGTTCATTCGAACAAGAGGATTATCACCGACGGCTACGCATAAGCCTCTTCATTCCTGGAATTATATTTACGGCCAAAGAAAATCAGCACTACTAACGATAAGCCGAGCATTAAGCCATCGTAGAAAAATAACAGCCTCAACGACTCATTCGATTCGGCCTTCAAAAGCTGAAATTTGGCGCAAACACGCTAAAAACTAGCATGATTTGAAGGCAAAAACTGCCCTGATCGAAAACTGGCAACGTGTGGGAGTGGTGCTCAGGCCTCGTAGCGGCGCAGGCCTTCGAGGTCGAGTATGCGGATGCCGCCGTAATCAAGACTTAATAAGCCTTGTTTCTCCAGCAGCTGTAATGCCTGATTGGCGCGCTGGCGCGAAGCGCCGGACAGCAGGCCTAATTCCTCCTGCGATATCTGCACCAGTTTCTCCAATCCCGGATAAAGATGGGAATTAAACATGGACACCAGACAACGCGCAACCCGAGTATCCGGATTTAATAAGCGATCATTTTCCACCATGCCGATAAACTGCCCCAAACGCTCATTCAATTGCATCAACAAAAACCGCGTAAAAGGCAAACTCGTTTCCAGCAACCAATGAAAAGTAGAAATAGGCATACGGGCGATACGCGTATCGCGCAAGGCCATCGCATCGTATTTGAGTATTTCCTTCTTTAAAAGCGAACCCTCGCCAAACCAGCCGCCGGCCGGCACGCCGGTAAATGACACGCTTTTACCGGCCGCCGAGAAATTCGTCATCTTGACCATGCCGTCCATAATACCCAGCCAATTCTCCACCATCTCGCCTTTGCGGCAGACATAACCCCCCTTGGCGACAAAGGTTTCAAAGGTCTCGGCTTCCACACGCGCCATTTGTTCCGGCGTCAGACCCTGGGCCCAGATCGCCGTGCGCAATGCTTCTTTGAGGCTAATTTGATGTTGATTAGGCATTATTGCAACGCACCATGGAAAAGTCGGTCAAATGTCGCTGAAAAGACAACCTGACTTCCAGCGGCAGGCTAATATCATCACATAAAAAGGCTGCCGTATCAGAAGTTTAACAAGTACGAGCAAACAGCAACAGGAGACACTGGTGCATACACAGAACGAGACATTCCCGCGCTGGTTGCTGGCCCACGGCCGGCTCCGTCCAGGGAAACCCGCATTCCGCGAAAAATACCTGGGCATCTGGCAAAGCTGGAGCTGGGCCCAGGTCAACGACGAAGTGCGCGCCCTGGCCTGCGGCCTGGCCGCCATCGGCTTCCAGCGCGGCATGAACCTGGCCATCATCGGCGACAACCGCCCCCGCCTCTACTGGTCCATGCTGGCCGCGCAATGCCTGGGCGGCGTGCCGGTGCCGCTGTACCAGGACGCCCCGGCCGCCGACATGGCCTACGTGCTGGAAAACGCCGAAATCCGCTACGCCATCGTCGAGGACCAGGAACAGGTCGACAAGTTGATGGAACTGCAAAGTTTATATCCGCACATCGAACACATCGCCTACGACGACGAACGCGGCATGCGCCACTACCGCCAGAAAGGCCTGCTGTCCTTCGCCCGCCTGCAAGAGCTGGGCCGCGCCTGGGACAAGGCCAACCCCGGCATGTTCGACAACGCCGTCAAGGCCGGGCAGGGCAGCGACAACGCCATCATCCTGTACACCTCCGGCACCACCGGCAAGCCGAAAGGCGTGTGCCAGACCCACAACGCGCTGATCGCGGCCGGCACCGGCGGCGTCGGTTTCGAGAACCTCACCGACGAAGAGGACATCCTGTCCTACCTGCCGATGGCCTGGGTGGGCGACTGCCTGTTCTCCTTCGCCCAGGCGATGACGGCCGGCTTCACCGTCAACTGCCCCGAATCCGGCGACACCGTCATGACCGACATGCGCGAAATCGGCCCTACTTATTACTTCGCCCCGCCGCGCGTGTTCGAAAACATGCTGACCACCGTGATGATACGGATGGAAGACGCCGGCGCCATCAAGCGCCACATGTTCCACCACTTCATGGCGGTGGCCCGCCGCTGCGGCGCCGCCATCCTGGATGGCAAGCCGGTGGCGCTGTCCGACCGCCTGGCCTACGCCGTAGGCCGGGTGCTGGTCTACGGGCCGCTGAAAAACGTGCTGGGCATGTCGCGCGTGCGGGTCGCCTACACCGCCGGCGCCGCGATCGGCCCGGACCTGTTCCGCTTCTACCGCTCCATCGGCGTGAACCTGAAGCAGTTCTACGGCTCCACCGAAACCTGCGCCTACATCTGCTTGCAACCCGACGGCCAGATCAAGTTCGACAGCGTCGGCCTGCCGGCGCCCGGCGTCGAGGTCAAGCTGGCCGACAACGGCGAAGTGCTGGTCAGGTCGCCAACATTGATGGACTGTTATTACAAGCGTCCCGACGCCACCAGCGAAGCGATCGACGCCGAAGGCTACTTCCACACCGGCGATGCCGGCCTGTTCGACCACGAAGGCCACCTGAAGATCATCGACCGCGCGGCCGATGTCGGCAAGATGAACGGCGGCGCCATCTTCGCGCCCAACTATGTGGAAAACAAACTCAAGTTCTTCCCCTTCATCAAAGAGGCGGTGGTGTTCGGCGACCAGCGCGACGAGGTCTGCGCCTTCATCAATATCGACATGGAAGCCGTGGGCAACTGGGCCGAGCGCCGCAGCATCGCCTACTCCGGCTACACCGACCTGGCCGCGCACCCGCAGGTGTATGGCCTGGTGCGCGACTGCATCGAGCAGGTCAACGCCGACCTGGCGGCCGAGCCGATGATGGGCGACACGCAGATCCACCGCTACCTGGTGCTGCACAAGGAGCTCGACCCCGACGACGATGAGCTGACCCGCACCCGCAAGGTGCGCCGCAAGTTCATCGCCGAGAAGTACGCGGTGCTGATCGCGGCGCTCTACAGCGGCAAGCCGTCGCAGTACATCGAAACGCAGGTCAAGTTCGAAGATGGACGCAGCGGGCTGGTGGCGGCGGACCTGAAGATCGAACCTTGCAAGACGTTCCCTGCCATCCAGGCAGCGGCATGACGGAGGACATCACCATGCAAATGAACGAACCAGACACCCATTTCGGTGCCGACGCAGACCCCGACCGCCGCAAGATCGGCCCGGTGATCCTCGACCTGAAAAACATCTCGCTGTCGTTCGGCGGCGTGAAGGCGCTGACCGACATCTCCTTCGACGTCAAACAGCACGAGATCCGCGCCATTATCGGCCCCAATGGCGCCGGCAAAAGCTCGATGCTCAACGTGATCAACGGCGTGTACCGCCCGCAGCTGGGGGAGATTATCTACCGCGGCGAGCACCGCAAGAACATGGACTGCCACGCCGCCGCCAAATCCGGCATCGCCCGCACCTTCCAGAATATCGCGCTGTTCAAGGGCATGACGGTCCTCGACAACATCATGACCGGCCGTAACCTGAAGATGAAATCGAACTTCCTGATGCAGGCCCTGTACTGGGGGCCGGCGCGGCGCGAGGAAATCGCCCACCGCGTCAAGGCGGAAGAGATCATCGACTTCCTGGAAATCCAGGCCATCCGCAAAACGCCGGTGGGCCGCCTGCCCTACGGCCTGCAGAAGCGCGTGGAGCTGGGCCGCGCGCTGGCCGCCGAACCGGAGATCCTGCTGCTCGACGAACCGATGGCCGGCATGAACGTCGAAGAGAAGCAGGACATGTGCCGCTTCATCCTCGACGTCAACGACCAATTCGGCACCACCATCGTGCTGATCGAGCATGACATGGGCGTGGTGATGGACATCTCCGACCGCGTGGTGGTGCTCGACTACGGCAAGAAGATCGGCGACGGCACGCCCGACGACATCCGCTGCAACCAGGACGTGATCAACGCCTACCTCGGAAAGGCCTGCGAATGAACGTGAACTTTTTCTTTGAGGTGCTGATCGGCGGCCTGCTGTCCGGCGTGATGTACGCGCTGGTGGCGATCGGCTTTGTGCTGATCTACAAGGCCTCCGGCGTCTTCAACTTCGCCCAGGGCGCGATGGTGTTCTTCGCCGCGCTGACCTGCGTCGGCATCGTCGACAAGCTGGGCGTGTCGCTATGGCTGGCGATACCGATGACCATCGTGGTCATGATCCTGCTCGGCATCGCCATCGAGCGCGTGGTGCTGCGGCCGCTGGTGAACCAGCCGGAGATCACGCTGTTCATGGCCACCATCGGCCTGGCCTTTTTCATCGAGGGGCTGGCGCAATTGATGTGGGGCTCGCAAGTGCACAAGCTGGAGCTGCCCATCGAGGATGTGCCGTCCGAATACCTGATGAACAAATTTAACATCCTGGTCTCGCAGTTCGACATCATGGCGGCTGCTGTCTGCGGCCTGCTGGTGACGGCGCTGGCCCTGCTGTTCTCCAGGACCAAGGTAGGCCGCGCACTGCGCGCAGTGGCGGACGACCACCAGGCGGCGCTGGCCGTCGGCATTCCTCTGCAACGCATCTGGGCGGTGCTTTGGGCGGTGGCGGGGCTGGTCGCGCTGGTGGCGGGCCTGCTGTGGGGCGCCCGCAATGGCGTGCAGTTCGCGCTGACCTTCGTGGCGCTGAAGGCGCTGCCGGTGCTGATCCTGGGCGGCTTCACGTCGATGCCGGGCGCGATAGTCGGCGGCCTGATTATCGGCGCCTCCGAAAAAATGGCCGAGGTGTATATCGGCCCGCTGGTCGGCGGCGGCATCGAAGGCTGGTTCCCATACGTGCTGGCGCTGATGTTCCTGCTGGTACGGCCGGAAGGCCTGTTCGGCGAAAAAATCATCCGCAGAATCTGAGAGGCCATAATGCTCTACCGCGAAGCAGGACAATTTAAAACCAGCTATCAGGCCGACAGCCAGATCTTCCCCATCCTGCAAGACCGCATCGCGCTGTTCGCGCTGCTGATGGTGGCGATCGTGGTGGTGCCGCTGTTCGCATCGCCGTACACCTTGTCGGCGATCCTGATCCCCTTCCTGATTTTCTCGCTGGCCGCGCTGGGACTGAACATCCTGACCGGCTACGCGGGCCAGCTGTCGCTGGGCACCGCCGCCTTCATGGCGGTCGGCGCCTTCGCCTCGTACAACTTCCTGGCGCGCCTGCCCGGCCTGCCGGTGCTGCTGGCCTTCGTGCTGGGCGGCTTGAGCGCGGCACTGGTCGGCATCGCCTTCGGCCTGCCGTCGCTGCGCATACGCGGCTTCTACCTGGCCGCGTCCACGCTGGCCACGCAGTTCTTCGTGGTCTGGTGCCTGACCAAGATCCCCTACCTGACCAACTACAGCAGCTCCGGCGTGATCACCGCACAGAAGATCGTCATCCTCGGCTACCAGTTCGACACGCCGGACCGCAAATACCTGCTGGTGCTGGGCGTGGTGGCGGTGATGGCGCTGCTGGCCAAGAACATGATCCGCTCCAACGTCGGCCGCTCGTGGATGGCGGTGCGCGACATGGACGTGGCGGCCGAAGTGATCGGCTTCCGCCTGATGCGCACCAAGCTGCTGGCGTTCGCCGTCAGCTCCTTCTACTGCGGCGTGGCCGGCGCGCTGTATGCGTACGCCTACCTCGGCACGGTGGAGCCGGAAGCCTACAACCTCGACCTGTCGTTCCGCATCCTGTTCATGGTGATTATCGGCGGCGTCGGTTCGGTGCTGGGCTCCTTCCTCGGCGCGGCCTTCATCGTGCTGCTGCCGGTGTTCCTGAACATTTTCGCGCACAGCCTGTCGCTGCCGACCAGCGTGGCGTCCAATCTGGAGCTGATGGTGTTCGGCGCCCTGATCATATTTTTCCTGATCGTGGAACCACACGGTCTGGCGCGTTTGTGGCAAATCGGTAAAGAGAAACTGCGTCTGTGGCCATTCCCGCACTGAACGCATACAACAATAACCTGGAGGAGTAGACAATGAAGCGCATCGCATCCCTGGCACTCGGACTCACACTGGTCGCATCCATACCCGCATGGGCGCAACCCGCCGTGGCCGATCAATACGTCGCCCTGCCCTCATATCGCGTAGGCCCTTATGCGGCGGGCGGTTCCGGCTTCTACGGCGGCATCATCGACTACTTCAATCTGGTCAACCTGTCGGGCGGCGTCAACGGCGTGAAGATCTCCTGGGAAGAATGCGAAACCGAATACAACCCTTCGCGCGGCGTCGAATGCTACGAACGCCTGAAGACCAAGAACGGCGGCGCCACCCTGGTCGAACCGCTGTCCACCGGCGTGGCCTACGGCGTGCTCGATCGCCTGCCGACCGATAAGATCCCGATGACGATGATAGGCTACGGCCGCTCGGACGCCGCCAACGGCAAGGTCTTCCCCTACGTGTTCCCGCTGATTACCAGCTACTGGAACCAGGCCGCCGCGATGATCAAATACCTCGGCGACAAAAACGGCGGCATGGACAAGCTGAAAGGCAAGAAGATCGCCTACCTGTACCACGACTCGGCCTTCGGCAAGGAACCCTTGCCGGTGCTGGACGCCTTGTCCAAGCAGTACGCCTTCGACCTGATCAAAATCCCCGTCACGCCGCCGGGCACCGAGCAGCAATCGCAGTGGCTGCAAATCCGCCAGGCCAATCCCGACCACGTGATCCTGTGGGGCTGGGGTTCGATGAACGCGGTCGCCATCAAGACCGCGCAGCGCAACGGCATCCCGCGCGAGAAGATCCTGGGCGTGTGGTGGGCCGGCTCTGAGGAAGACACCGTGCCGGCAGGCGACGCCGCCAAAGGCTACAGCGCGATGACCTTCAACACGCCGGGCAACTACCCGGTGATGGAAGAGATCCACAAGAAACTCTACGACGCCGGCAAGGGCAACCTGGCCGACCGCACCCGCATCGGCTCCGTGTACCACATGCGCGGCGTCAGCGCGGCCATCCTGTGGGTGGAAGCGATGCGTACGGCGCAGGAAAAATTCGGCAAGGGCAAACCGGTCAACGGCGAACAAATGCGCTGGGGCCTGGAGCACCTGAACGTCGACGAAGCCCGCCAGAAAGCCATCGGCGCCTTCGGCATGCTGCCGCCTGTGAAGACCAGCTGCGACGACCATGAAGGCTCGGGCGCCGTCAAGGTCCAGCAATGGGACGGCAAGAAGTGGAACGCCGTCACGCCGAACTGGATCGTCGGCGACAAGGCACTGACCCGCAAGCTGCTGGAAGAAAGCTCCGCAGCCTACGCGGCCGAGAAAAAAATCACCCCGGCCTGCGCAAAATGACGACAGCCGCCAGCACAGCAGCCGCTCCGGCGGCGGCACCCTACCTGTCCGTGAACAACGTGGAAGTCATTTACGACCACGTGATCCTGGTGCTCAAAGGCGTGTCCCTGCAAGTCCCGCAGGGGAAGATCGTGGCCCTGCTGGGCGCCAACGGCGCCGGCAAGTCCACCACGCTCAAGACCATCTCCACGCTGCTGCGCGGCGAGCGGGGCGACGTCACCAAGGGCGAAGTCCAGTTCAAGGGCGAGCGCATCGACCAGCTCACGCCCAATGAGCTGGTGCGGCGCGGCCTGTCGCAGGTGATGGAGGGCCGCCATTGCTTCGGCCACCTGACCATCGAAGAGAACCTGCTGACCGGCGCCTACACCCGCAGTGCATCGCGGGCGGAGCTGAAGGAATCGCTGGAGAAGGTGTACCACTACTTCCCGCGCCTGCGCGAGCGCCGCTCCAGCCAGGCCGGCTACACTTCCGGCGGCGAGCAGCAGATGTGCGCCATCGGCCGCGCGCTGATGGCCAAGCCGTCGATGATCCTGCTGGACGAGCCGTCGATGGGCATCGCGCCGCAGATCGTCGACGAAATCTTCGGCATCGTGAAGGACTTGAACAGCAAGGAAAACGTCTCCTTCCTGCTGGCCGAGCAGAACACCAGCATCGCGCTGCGCTACGCCGACTTCGGCTACATCCTGGAGAACGGCCGCGTGGTGATGGAAGGCGCGGCCTCCGAACTGGCCAGCAATGAAGACGTCAAGGAGTTCTACCTCGGCGTCTCCGGCGCCGGCCGCAAGAGCTTCCGCGACATGAAATTTTACCGCCGCCGCAAACGCTGGCTGGCCTGAGGGATCGCACGCATGAATATCAAGCAGGCCAAGGCCTTGTGCCGCACCTTTCCCGGTGCGACCGAGGATACCAAGTGGGGCGCGGACCTCGTGTTCTCCGTCGGCGCCAAGATGTTCGCCGTCACGGAGCTGGACGACAAGGCCAAGGGCATCAGCTTCAAGGTGGAGGACGACCGCTTCCTTGAACTGACCGACCGCCCCGGCATCATCCCTGCGCCCTACCTGGCCCGCGTGAAGTGGGTGCGCGTCGAGGATTTGAAAACCCTTGGCGACGTCGAAGCGAAAGAACTGCTGACGCGCTCTTACGAACTGGTGTTCGGCAAGCTGACCAAGAAGCTGCAACGCGAAATTCAAGGATAAACAACCATGGCCGATACCTACGACAGTCTCGAAACGCGCGCGCCCGAACAACGCGAACGCGAACTGATGGCGCGCCTGCCGCAGCTGGTGGCGCGCGCCAAGGCCGCCGCCGGCTGGTCGCGCATCCTGCATGACATCAACGCCGCCGGCATCGACAGCCGCGCCGCGCTGGCGACGCTGCCGGTAACGCGCAAGTCCGACCTGCACGCCCTGCAGCAGAAGCAGGCGCCGTTCGGCGGACTCAATACCACGCCGGTCGGCCAGCTGTCGCGGGTGTTCATGTCGCCCGGCCCCATCTTCGATCCCGAGGGACGCGGCCAGGACTGGTGGCGTTTCGCCCGGCCCATGTACGCGGCCGGCGTGCGCGCCGGCGGCCTGCTGCAGAACTGCTTCTCCTACCATTTCACCCCGGCCGCCTTCATGGTCGAAGGCGGCGCCGCGCGCATAGGCTGCGCCGTGATACCGGCCGGCGCCGGCCAGACCGAGATGCAGGTACAGGCCATCAGCCACCTGCGGCCCGATACCTACATCGGCACGCCGTCCTTCCTGAAGATCATCGTCGAGAAGGCGCAGGAGCTGGGCGCGGACGTCAGCAGCATCAGGCAGGCGTTGATGTCCGCCGAGGCGCTGCCGGAATCGCTGCGCAGCTGGTTCGTCGAACACGGCGTGCCGCATGTGCTGCAATGCTATGCGTCGGCCGATGTCGGCAGCATCGCCTACGAAACCCAGACCGGCGGCGTGCGCGATCCCGGCATGGTGCTCGACGAAGACCTGATACTGGAAATCGTCCGCCCCGGCACCGGCGATCCCGTGCCCGACGGCGAGATCGGCGAAGTGGTCATCACCCTCTTCAATCCGGACTATCCGCTGATACGCTTCGCCACCGGCGACCTGTCGGCAGTGCTGACCGGGGTGGCGCCGTCGCCGTGCGGCCGCACCAACACCCGCATCAAGGGCTGGATGGGCCGCGCCGACCAGACCACCAAGGTGCGCGCGATGTTCGTTCATCCGTCGCAGGTGCACGATGTCGCCCGCCGGCACCCGGAAATCGTCAAGGCGCGGCTGGTGGTCTCGGGCCACATGGCGCAGGACGTGATGACGCTGCACTGCGAGGTAGTCAACCCGGCCGATCCAAGCGCCGCCGCCAGCGCCGCCGCCATCACCGAATCGATACGCGACCTGACCAAATTACGGGGCGAGGTACGGTTTGCCGCCATAGGCAGCCTGCCCAACGACGGCAAGGTGATCGACGACGTGCGCGACTACAAATAAGCTACGGACGGTTGTGGTGGAAAACCAACGGCATGCTATGGTCCAGGATATGGCGGATAATAGCGAACTCACCACCTGTTTTTAGAAGCCGAAGAAGACCATGCAAGACTTCCACCACAACCGCGCCCGTGCCCTGCTGGAAAACGCGGAAGAGCTGTTCAGCAAACAAGACGTCGACAACGCCGTGACCGCGATGGCCGACACCCTCAACGCCCGTTTCGACCGGCCGGACAGCGAGACCTTCCCGCTGGTGCTGGGCGTGATGGGCGGCGCGGTGGTCTTCACCGGCAACCTGCTGCCGCAGCTGACCTTCCCGCTCGAATTCGACTACATCCACGTCAGCCGCTACGGCGACGACGACCAGGGCGGACAAGTGGTGTGGAAAGTGGTGCCGCGTTCGAACGTGGCCGGCCGCGTGGTCATCGTGCTGGACGATATCCTGGACGAAGGCGAAACGCTGGCCCACGTCAAGCAGCGCCTGCTGGACATGGGCGCGGCCGAAGTGGTGCTGGCCGTCTTCGCCGACAAGGCGATCGGCAAGGCCAAGCCGTGCAAGGCGGACATCGTCGGCATCACCATTCCGAACCGCTTCGTCGTCGGCTTCGGCATGGACGCTTACGGCTACTGGCGCAACCTGCCGGGCCTGTGGGCTATCCAGACCGAGAACTAAGCCTTACCGCCGCAGGCCGCAGTGATACTTTCGTGGCTGTTCCTGCTGGCGATAGGCCAGGCCTTCCTGATGACGCTGACGCTGCTCAGCGTCCGCCAGCCGGAGATGCGCACCGCCAACCGGCTGTTGTCCGCGCTGCTGCTGGTGTTCGCGGCCATCATCGGCCATAACTGGCTGGGCCTCAATCACCTCTACCGGCAATACCCGCACAGCGCGCTGGCCATCGTCACGCTGGGGCTGGCCGTGGGGCCGCTGCAGTACCTCTATCTGCACGCTATGCTGTCCGATCAAAAGCTGGGACGTCGCGCGCTGCTGCACTTCGCGCCGTTCGCCGTCGCCACGCTGGCGATGACGCCGTTCTATCTGCAATCGGCCGAGCAGAAGCTGGCATGGCTGAGCCGCTGGGATGGCTGGCCGTGGTACATGACCGTGGCGGGGCTGGCCAAGCTGGCGATCCTGCTGGCCTACATCCGCGCCACCTACCTGCTGGTGGGACGGGTGCCGGCCGATTCCGACCTGGTGCGCGACCTGCGGCGCCTGATGGGCATGTGGCTGGTCAGCGCGGTGCTGAGCATCGTCGCGCTGGCGATGGCGGTGCTGGACGTGGAACAGCCGCTGTCCGCCGACGCGATGGATGGCATCTCGCTGATGCTGTTCGTGTTCGCGACCGCCTTCACGGCGATGCGGCTGCCGCTGGGCTATCGTCCGCGCACCCTGCCGCCATCGCCTCCGCCCAAGCCGCGCTACGCCGGCAGCCAGCTGTCCGCCGGTGATCGCGACGCCTTCCTGGCGCGGCTGAACGCCTGCATGGCGCAGGAACAGCCCTACCGCAACGGCGAATTGAAGCTGGAAGACCTGGCAGCGCAGGTGGCGATGACGCCGCACGAACTATCCCAGCTGATCAACGAGCACTGCGGCGGCAATTTCGCCGATTACCTGAACCGGCACCGCGTCGAGGCGCTGAAACTGGCCCTGCGCGACCCCGGCCAGGCCGGTTCCAGCATCCTGGACCTGGCGCTGTTGGCTGGATTTAACAGTAAAAGCGCGATGAACCGCGTATTTAAAAAGCACACCGGCATGACGCCGGGCGAGTTCCGCGACCAGGCCTGAACGCCCGCCTGGCGGGGTGCCAGATCATCATTTGAGACGCACAACCCGGCCTGCGGCTGCAAACTGGGCTCCTCACAACACGGAGCCTCGCATGAAAACCACCCGCATTCTGGCCAGCCTTTCCCTTCTCCTCTGCGCCCAGGCCTGGGCCGGCACGCAGACCTGGATCACCAACGTCAAGCTGGTGTCGCCCGAAAAGCTGGACCGTATCGAAGCCGGCAGTGTGCTGATCGAGGACGAGCGCATCGTCCGCGTCGTGCGCGGTGCCGGTGGCAAGGCGCCGGCCGGCGCCCGCCGCGTCGACGGCAAGGGCCAGTTCCTCACGCCCGGCCTGATCGACTCGCACGTCCACCTGTCCTCCGTGCCCGGCATGAGCTTCGAGCAGGCCGACCAGAAGCAGACCATGGCCGCCGAATACTTCGCGCAAATGCCGCGTTCCTTCCTCTACTACGGCTACACCACGGTGATCGACCTGGCCGCCGGCAGCCGCGAATTCATCGACCGCGTCAAGGCCGCGCCGCTGCATCCGGACGTCTACGACTGCGGCGCGCCGCTGGTGTTCGCCAACGGCTATCCCTCGTCATACGCGCCGCCGGAGACGCGCTTCGACATGTTCTCCAACTTCATCTACGACCCGGCGCAGGCCGACAAGATCCCCGCCCGCTTCAAGCCGGAGGACTACACGCCGGCCAAGGGCGTGGCGCGGGTCAAGGCCGACCACGCCATCTGCGTCAAGACGCACTTCGAACACGGCTTCGGCACCATGCACAACCTGCCGGTGATGAGCCCCGCCGTGTATGCGGAGGTGCGCACGGCGGCCAGCCGCGACAATCTGGTGCTGGTCACGCACGGCAATTCGTTCGAGGCGCAGACCTTCGCCGTCAACGGCGGCGCCGACGTGCTGGCGCACGGCATGTGGCACTGGGGCGAGATGGACAAGGAAAAGGAACTGCCGCCGGCGATCAGGCAGCTGCTGGACAAGATCGCCGAGCGCAAGATCGGCTACCAGGCAACGATGCAGGTGCTGCATGGCCTGAACGCCTACTTCGAACCGGCCTATCTGAACCACCCGGCGCTGCCCAAGCTGCTGCCGCCTTCGATGCTGGCCTGGCTGAAGACGCCGGAAGGCCAATGGTTCAAGCAGGAGATCGCGGAAGATGAAACCGATGCGGCGGTATTGAAGGGGATGGAAGCACCGCTGCGCCGCCAGCGGCAGGTGGTAGCCTACCTGGCCGCCAAGGACGCCAACTTCGTGTTCGGCACCGACACGCCGTCGTCGCCGACCTACGGCAACATCCCCGGCCTGAACGGCTACCTGGAGATGCAGGACCTGCATAAAGCCGGCCTGTCGCTGGCGCAGCTGTTCAAGGCGGCCACCATCAACAACGCCCGCACCTTCAAGATCGATGCGCAGGTCGGCACCATCGAAGCGGGCAAGCTGGCGAATCTGGTGCTGATGAAGATGTCGCCGCTGGCCGATATCCGCGCCTACGACAGCGTCGATACGGTATGGGTACGCGGCAAACAGGCTGCGCGCGGCAGCCTGTCGGTCAAGTAGTCATTACAGCGCCAGACGCGCGCGGGCGGCGTCGTATTCCTGCTTCAGGCGGGCCACCATCTCGGCGGTGGTCGGCACGTCGTCCATCAGGCCCACGCCCTGGCCGGCGCCCCAGATGTCGCGCCAGGCCTTGGCGCTGCTGGAGCCGAAGTTCATCGAGCTCTTGTCGGCCTGCGGCAGCGCGTCCGGGTCCAGGCCCGCTGCGACGATGGATTTTTTCAGGTAGTTGCCGTGCACGCCGGTGAACAGGTTCGAGTACACGATGTCCGCCGCCGTCGATTCCACGATGGCATTGCGGTAGTCGTCGCTGACGTTCGATTCCTGCGTCGCCAGCCAGCGCGAGCCGATGTACGCGAAGTCCGCGCCCATCGCCTGTGCCGCCAGGATCGCATCGCCGGTCGCGATGGAACCGGACAGCGCGATCGGGCCCTTGAAGAATTTGCGGATCTCGCCCACCAGCGCGAACGGCGACAAGGTGCCGGCATGGCCGCCGGCGCCGCTGGCCACCAGAATCAGGCCATCGACGCCCGCCTCCAGCGCCTTCTCGGCGTGACGGATCGAGACCACGTCGTGCAGCACGATGCCGCCGTAGCTGTGGATCGCGTCCAGCATCTCTTTCGGCGGCGCGCGCAGCGAGGAGATGATGATGGGGATCTGGTGCTTGACGCAGACTTCCACGTCATGCGCCAGACGGTCGTTCGACTGGTGCACGATCTGGTTGACGGCGATCGGGCCGACGCGCTTGTCCGGATTGGCGGCCTGGAATTCGGCCAGTTCCTTCTGCAGGTCGGTCAGCCACACATCCAGCAGTTCCGCCGGACGCGCGTTCAGCGCCGGGAAGGAGCCGACGATGCCGGCCTTGCACTGCGCCGCAACCAGGGCCGGGCCGCTGGCGATGAACATCGGGGATGCGATGACTGGAAGAGAGAGGTTTTGCAACGCTGCAGGCAGGGCCATGGCGAACTCGCTGTGGGAGATTAAGGAAAATCGATTATAGATCGAAAATAGTACGACCGTGCCGAAAGTAGGCGAGTTCCTCTATATTTACTCGCCGATCACTCGTTAAGTAAGTACTCACCATCGATGTGAGCCGCGCCAGCCCGTACCAGCTGGCCGACTACCCAGGCGCCGAGCTGCTCCGGCGTCTGCTTCAGGAAGTTGGCGTTGGCCTTGGCGAACACCGGCATCGCCAGCAGCAGCTGCGGCACGTCCGCCAGCGCAATGCGCTGGCGCTCCAGCAGCAGGAACTTGAGCAGCACCTTCAGCGCGTTCTGCGCGTTGCGCAGCGGGTCGGCTTCCAGGTAGTCCAGCCGCGAACGGGCCCGCGCCAGCGCGCCGGCCACGTCGTCGAAAGGCTTGCCGTGGCCGGGGATCACCAGCCGCACATCCAGCCCGGCGATCAGGTCCAGCGTGGCGCGCTCCTCGGCAAAGCCGGACTGGCCGTCCAGCTCCGGGAAGATGATGCCGAAGCCGTTTTCCCACAGCGCGTCCGCCGAAATCAGCAGCCGCTCCTGCGGGCAGTAGAAAATCAGCGAGTGCGGATCGTGGCCGGGGGCGGCCAGCGCCTGCCACTCCATGTCCGCCAGCGTCAGCACGTCGCCGGGAGCGATGGTGGCGTCGAAGGTGAAACGGTCGCAGCGCTGGCCGGTGGCCTTGAAGCTGAGCGCCTCCACGTCCCAGTGCCGCACCTTGTCCGCCTCGGCCACCGGTATCGACGTGCGGCTGCCGAAATGCGCCTGCAAGGTGGCGTTGCCGCCGCAATGATCGGAGTGCAGGTGGGTGTTGATGATCTGGTCGAGATGGCGGCCGTGCAGCGCATGGCGCACCAGCGCCAGCGTCTGCGGCGCGTGGGTCAGGTAGCCGGTGTCGATGATGGCCGTATCGTGGCGGCCCATCAGCATCACGTTGTTGGACGACAGCCAGCCCCGTTCGAAAACCTGGATCGTATCCGGCAGTGCGTTCATTCGTCGTCGAAGCCGATCAGTTGTTCACGGCGGCGGATTTCCGCCCACACGCCGCGCTTGTAGTCGTCGTCCGCCTTGGACCAGGCGATGATCTCCGGGATGGTGCGCATGCAGCCCAGGCAATAGAGGCGGTCGTCGTCCATTTTGCACAGGCTGACGCACGGCGACGGCACGGGCACGGCCAGTTCCGGCGCGCCGGGCGGAATTAAGTTAGCGGTTTCACTCATGCCGCCATTATGCCGCGAACACGCTTGACTTGGTGGATTTCAGGTCTATACTACCATCCATGTAGATGGTATCCGGATGGAGACTTATGGCAAAGCAAGAATTAAAACTGAAGACCGCTGAATCGGAAAAGATCACGATCAACCTCGGCCCCATTGACCTGGGGCAGATCGATCTGCTGGTGCAGGAGGGGTTTTACTCCAATCGCACCGATCTGATCCGCACGGCGATCCGCAATCAGTTGAACCAGCACGCCGACGTCGTCAAGCAGACGGTGGCGCGCAAAAGCCTGGTACTGGGAATGCAGCACTACTCACGCGCCGACCTGGAAGCGATCCAGGCGGCCGGGCAGCGGCTGCAAATCCAGGTACTGGGCCTGGCCAGCATCGCCAGCGACGTTTCCGTCGAACTGGCGCTGGCGACGATCGAATCCATTTTCGTATTGGGATCGCTGCACGCCAGCGCCGTGCTGAAAACCGCGCTGGCAAACCGCATCCATTAAGGGACCATCATGAAACTACCGCTTTTTTCACACATGCGCGAAGCAGCGCAAAAGCTGATGAACAGAAGCGCATCGGCGGCCATCCAGCAGGCCATGGACAGCCTGCGCGGACATGCAGCCAAACCGGCGCAACCCGTCATGCGCGACATCAATCCGCCGCCAGGCCATGCCATGCCATCCCGGCCGGCGCCGGAAGCCAAGGCCGCTCCCGAACCGGCGGCGGCGCCGAATCCGGCCACCCATCCGGCCGAATTCGCGCAGGACATGTTGAACCGCATGGGCATCAAGGTCGACCTGCAAGCCAATCTGGATCGCGCCATCGATGTCGGCGCCTTCATGCATCCGACGCCGGAAGTGGCGCTGCCCGAGGGCGCGAAGTTCATCAAGGGCAGCTACACCAACCACGCGGGCACCCGCAACTACAAGCTGTACATCCCGGCCAGCTATCACGGCCAGGCGATGTCGCTGCTGGTGATGCTGCATGGCTGCACCCAGAACCCGGACGATTTCGCCAACGGCACGCAAATGAACCGGCTGGCCGAGGAAAACGAATGCTTCGTGGTCTACCCGGAGCAGACGCCCAACGCCAACCAGCACAAATGCTGGAACTGGTTCAACGCCATCGACCAGCAGCATGGCCAGGGCGAACCATCCATCATCGCCGGCATCGCGCAGCAGGTCATCGACGAATATCCGGTCAACGAACGCCAGGTGTACGTGGCCGGGCTGTCGGCCGGTGGCGCGATGGCGGTCATCGTCGGCACGCTGTACCCGGAACTGTTCGCGGCGGTGGGCGTGCATTCGGGCTTGCCGTTCGCCTCGGCGCAGGATCTGCCGTCGGCATTGACGGCGATGAAGCGCGGCGTCATGTCGCCCCGCAAGGCGGGTGACGGTTCGCAGCCCATCATCGTCTTCCACGGCGACAGCGACACCACCGTCAATCCGCGCAACGGCGAGCAGGTCATAGAGCAGCGCCTGCACGACCGACCAGGCAAGCCGTCGGTGCAGTCGGGCAGCGTGCCGAACGGGCACCGCTACACGCAGACCACGCACACCAGGTCGGACGGCAAGCCGCTGGGCGAACACTGGGTAGTGCACGGCGCCGGCCACGCATGGTCCGGCGGCAGCACCAACGGCACCTACACCGACGCCAAGGGTCCGGACGCCAGCCGCGAAATGCTGCGTTTCTTCCGCACGGTCAGTTGAAGTAGCCGCGACGTGCCGAGAATCCGTGATTCCCGCGCAAGCGGGAATCCATGCTCCTAGCAACTAACAGCGGCAATACTCTTGCCTGTACGCAGGTCAATCCCGATCCAGCACCGATATCCTTTTACGCCATCTTTCGCGGAATAGCTGCAATAAACTTCCCTCTTGCGCCTATCGCGATCACCTTTCTCCTGGCTACAAGTCGGATGAAAGTCCGGCCCCATCGAATCGAAAATTTCCTTCGCAGATCGCCCTTCTATCGCGATCGCCAGTTTTCTGTCAGTCGCGGTTGGCATTCCGCGTTCATCGCCCATTTCTCCCGAATAGATCGAATAGGTCGCCTGAAGTGGCTTATATTCATCTGTCAATTCGGCGGAATAAACCTGCGGAAAAATTGTGACGACGCCAAAAACAAGCCAGGTTATTTTTCTCATGTCAGGCCACCAATTGGACATGGAAATGGTTGTCGTGTCCCTTGAGCGGCCGGACAACAGGCAGATTTGGCGCGTTGAAGTAGATCCGAACGACCGGAGACCAGATGCAAAATAGTTCGATTAGCTTTTCCGTCGCATCATGATCGTACTCGACGTCATGCCAGGTCACTGGCTCGCGCTTGCCGTCTTTGCGCAAAGGCCGGACGTCCACTTCCAGTCCGCTCATATGCGTGTTGTGGTCTTTATATTTCGGGCCACCGGAGAGGCTGATATCGCCGATGCCAAATTTCCGGTCATCGATAGCTTGCCATTCGCGCTCGACCCACAAGATCGCGGTGATCATGGACGTGGTGGCGTACTGGTAAGCGCCAAGGCTCGGCTTTTGATTCAGCTTGCCGTACACGTAGTAGCCGGCATCTTCCGGCGCCTGGGGTAGCATGAAATACCTCCGCGCATCCAGAGGTTGGAGACCGATTCCCTGTGTCATGGCTCGCTCCCCTTACACGACTCGATTAGTCGAAAGATCCCAGCCGCCATAGGTATTGCCACCGGCGCCACCGCCAATTTTCTGCTGGGTATATCTCCATTTGATTTTTGAGAATTTCAGCCCGAAACTGTCATGCAGGATATCGCCCTCATGCACTGTTTGGCTGATATTGCCGATGAGGACATTTTCAAGTTCCACTTCGTAATACTTGACGCGCTCGCCTTGTCCATCGGCCCGCATGAATTCGAGCTTCGCCTTGGGAATAGTTTTTCCTGCCGAGCAGGTCTGCATCAGGATCGGCGTAGACAGGTCCGCAAGCTTGGTCAACGTAATGCTTCGATGTTCACACCGTTCTGCCGTGTGGCCGCCCGCAGTCGAGGCAGTAGCGCTTTTGGGTTGTGACACACCCAGTTGAGCCGAACTGATTTCGATCCAGCCCATGTGTGCGGAATCGTTTGATTCGCCTTTGATTCCATCAATCTGAAGATAAACGTCGATTGCCATACAGCCTCCGTAAGTAAGGTGAACAGTATGGGAATTATTTATGTCTTCAGAATCGAAGGTGTTGAGTGATGTCAGGCTACTTCGTTCACAGCACAAACGCGGCCAACCTTGGCCTCCCGTGAAGAGGATGCAAGCATGGACACCATCCACCGATTAGTCAGCCGCCTCTCCACGCCGTTTTTGGTATTTCACCGCAGTGCGCCCACTCCTATCTTCGGGTAGATGATAGAGCGCAATTGCATTATGCCTAATCTTAACTGGTTGCCCACTGGCATTGTCCTTGTGGGTAGTCAGGAATGCCATGCCGGGGCGCTTAGTACAATCGTTCCTTACGAAGTCAGGCAGCTTCTGCGCGGAAACGTGTGCATCCCATTCTTTTAGGTGAGCAGTTGGGTCTGGGCGCTTGGTATATGCAAGCATGCCCCGACTTGCGTGCACAGGGCTTGCGTTGCGATATCGGGTGGTAAGTTGTAAAAAACCTTCTTGGAGATTATCCAGTGTCTTGTAGATTTTGGCTTCTCCGATCCAGCTCCAGAGAGGGTTTGTGCCCTTTACCGTAACGTCTACATTCCCGCCATTTGTAGTGCCTTGCGTGGCGCTGTAGTTCCGCATCTTGAGCATTGAGACGATGGAGTGCGTAATTTTATCTTCGTCATCATCGTAGTAATGCTGAGGGTTTTCCTCAAGTGTCGAGATGACAATGTCCATTTCGTCGTAGAGAACGTCCACGAATTCGTCGTAGGTCGTAACTAATTCTTTACGAAGGAAATTTCGAGTATTTGGATTACCCGCAATCAGCGCTTCGATCTGGTCGATTGAGAAGTCTTTCATGCTTACTCCACCACCAATGCCGTCTTCGCAAGATCGGAAGGAATAAAATACATGAAAATTTTGCTACCTATTTCAGCATCCTCATCTCCGGTAATCGGATTGATCTTGCTGTACTTGGCGGCGCGTACCTGCTCAACGTCTAGCGGCTGCACGACATCATCTTCAATGAACTCAAAACCTGTTTTCAGTAAGTGCAGGTCGCCGCCGGTCAGATAGGTGACGATGTTGACCACAACATGCTGGTCTTTGATGTCTGCTTGCCGGGCGACTGCAAAAAATTGTGCAAACGATATGTGGACTGCATCCGTATGTGCAGCGAGAAAATCGACGATGAGATGCCCCGCATCGGCTTCGGGCCGACCGGCCCAAAGTTCTCCGATGATGGAGTGAGCAGCACTCCTGTTGTGGGGGGCGTTCATTATTAGTAGATGTAGGTCACTAGGCGATTCAAAGTGTGCTCAAAAGCGGCGAATGACGAAGACGTAACATAGCATCCATGCAGGGTCGGTGTCGCAGACGACAACTCACGAATCAGCGCTGATAATTTCAGGGTTGCAATTGTACTGTGCTGCTTGATTTCATAGTCAAGCGCCAATTCATACGGACTAATTTTCTGCCCCACGGCGTTCATGCCCGCGTGGTGGAATTTCTCGTTCCTCAGATCATCGTTATCCGGTGTCATCCGTTCTCTTTTTATGGAGCCAGTCATTGTTCTGAAAGCCAGCCCCATGACCTTGCCTTCTGCGCTGTGGTAGTACATCCCGGCGATAGCCGGAAATAGATTCTCTGGCGGCTTTGCGCCCATCCCTTTGAAATTCGCGATGTGCAGCGCGCAGGCTGAGAGAAGCTTTAAAGGTAATGCCTCTATCTCAGCGGTTTTTGCTTTAGCCGGTGCATCGATGCAAACTTCGATCCGTCCTAATTTCGTTCTCAGCGTTACTACATCATAGGCTTGGTAGTAGACCTTGCGGTATGTCACCAACTTGTCGATGCCTCGATATGTGTCGAGAACATGAGCAGGTAACTGCTTAGCCTCATATGCATTCTTATCCTCGTGCCACCGAGCAGAACAGAAAATCAGCGAAAAGTCGCCGTTATCGTGAGGGCGAACTTCGCATAATTCAGGCTCACTAGATGAGCCTGCTAGCTCGTTTTGGGGGATTGGTAGCGGATAGGGCGTCCCGAATGTAGGGCTACTTACCACTGCCGCTTGCATTTGAGCGGCGATTTGCTTGGCTTCTTCATCTTCCACAGCAAAGAGCTGAACATACCGCTCACCTGTAATTGTGGTCTCAGCGAAATATGTCCCCAAGAACTGCCGGAATTTATCTCCCTGCGTCGTGCTTTCACTCGCGTTCGCAATCACGTCGGCCCATCCTTGGCCTACTGGAAGCTTTTCGCGCTTTAGGGCGTCACGCATCGCCGTGAACATAGTCCTGGCCTTCAATGCTGCGACAAGACCCTCTACCGATACCTGTTGTTGAGAAGATGGCTGCGTAGCCACCACATGCAAATGACCCATACGTACTTTGACTTTCTACTCTGAGGAGACAATGTAGTGATACCAACGCTCACATGATCTCATATTGCCAAATGGACAGGGGGATTTTCCATTATGCAATATTTGGATAGAATTGCTTGTGGGGAATTTCCGATTCGAGGTTTGCTGAGATTGGCTGACGTTGCCTGCTTTTTGCTGATCGCCTGTTGCAACGAAGTTTGCAATTAGTTTCAAAATGCTGAATGCGAAAAGGTTGTCGCCATAGTAAAGCGGCGATCAAAGCAAAAGAAGCGCCGCTTCCTTAGGATCATGCATGCGTAGGCTTTAGCAGCACAGCAGTGCATTGAAGGCATCACCATCCGTGCCTTTCAGTCAGTTGCATCGCAGTTTTCCGTCGTTCTTCATGTATCCAATTGCGGACTCGATGGCGCTACGGCGCCTGTTGTCGCGTCGTAGGCGTGTGGTACATAGACCTTGGTGCCGACTTGCACCTCGGCGCAGCGATAGCCCAGATCCACGAACACTTCCTTGGGCCGGTGTTCGGTGAGAATCATCACCTGCTTTAAGGTTTCGTACAAGATATGGCCGTCGTGCGGATTGCCCGGTATGCTGCGCATGCCTGCCACCAAGCCTTCCTTGTGCGTGGCGGTGATCGACACCTTCACACCGAATTCGTAAGGCTGCCGTGTCGAACAACAGGCCAACTACATAGATATCCGCACCGAGTGAGAATATTCAGCCGGTGAAGCGCTCGATCTTTTCGCGGTGCTGCGTCATGTCGTGGTCTGAGTCGGCATAGCGTTTGGCGATGTCGATGAAGTCCTGCTGCAGTTCCATGAAGGCGTCGACCATGTCGGGGTCGAAGTGCTGGCCGCGGCCCTCGGCGATGATGGCCACCGCCGCCTCGTGCGACATGCCTTCCTTGTAGACGCGGCGGCTGATCAGCGCGTCGTACACGTCGGCCACCGCCATCAGCCGTGCGGAGATCGGGATGTTGTCGCCGCTCAGGCCTTCGGGATAGCCGCTGCCGTCCCATTTCTCCTGGTGGCCGTAAGCGATCTCCTTGGCGAACTTGAGGAAGTCCACCTCCAGCCCCAGCTCGCGCTCGGCCTGGCGGATCGCGTCGCGGCCCAGCGTGGTGTGGGTCTTCATGATCTCGAACTCGTTGCCCTCGAAGCGGCCCGGCTTGAGCAGGATGCGGTCGGGGATGCCGACCTTGCCGATGTCGTGCAGAGGCGCGGACTTGAACAGCAACTCGATATTCTTATCGGTCAAAAAATCGCTGAAGCGCGGATTGGTGCGCAGCTTTTCCGCCAGCGTCTTCACGTAATGCGCGGTGCGGCGGATATGGTTGCCGGTTTCGCTGTCGCGCGTTTCGGCCAGCGAGGCCATGGTGTGAATGGTCACGTCCTGCAGCGCGACGATTTCCCGCGTGCGCTTTTCGATTTCCGTTTCGAGGAAGTTGTTCTGGTCGCGCAGGAAGTCGTGCACCCGCTTCATCGACAGCTGGGTCTTGATGCGCGCCAGTACGATAGGTGCGGAGATCGGCTTGGTGATGTAGTCCGCCGCACCCAGCCCCAGGCCGAGCTGCTCGTCCACCGTCTCGCTCATGGCGGTGACGAAGATGACCGGAATGTCGCGAGTATCGGGATTGGCCTTGAGCGCCTTGCACACCTCGTAGCCGCTCATCCCCGGCATCATCACGTCGAGCAGGATCAGGTCCGGCTTCGATTCGCCGTTGGCGATCTTCAGCGCGCGCTCGCCGTTGACGGCGATCTTGGTGCGATAGTCGTCTTCCAGCACGGCGCACAGCAGATCGATGTTGTCCGGGATGTCGTCGACCACCAGGATCGTTGGTTTTGCGTTCATCGGCATACTCTCTTCACAAAGCGATGTTCAGTGCATCGGCGGCGGCCTTCAGTTCGTCCAGCGCCCCTTCGAAATCATATTGCCCCAGCATGCGGCGCAACTGGCGCGCGTGCTCGCCCTGCCCTGCCCCCGTCAACGCCGCGCACAGGCGGTCCAGCAGCTTGACGGCGGCGCCGTCGTCCTGCGCCAGCAAGTGCGCCATCTCCCGCACCACCGCCGTCAATTCGGCCAGGTCGGCCGGTTGCGCGGCCACGGGTGCGTCGGCGGCGGCCGGCTTGTCGTCCATCGCCATGGCGATACGCGCCACCAGGTCGCTCAACTCGCCCGCCATGTCGACGATGGCTTCGTCGCGGCCCTTGGTCGTGCCCATCGCCAGCATCTGCTCGACCTTACCTGCCGCATCGGCCATGCCGACCGCGCCGATATTGCCCGCCAATCCCTTGACAGTATGCGCCTCGCGCGTGGCCCCGGCCAGGTCGTTGTTTTCGATGGCGGTGGCGATGCGGTGCATGGCGTCGATCTGGGTTTCGACAAAGCGCGACAGCAGCTTGCGCATCAGCTTAACATTGCCGCCCACACGCTGTAGCGCGGTTTCCATGCGCAGGCCGGCGATGACGGGCAGCGCCTCATCATCAACGGCGACCGGGGCTTCGGCGGCGACTGCTTCCGCCGTCACCGGATTCTTCACCTTGACCCAGCGCGCCAAGGTGGTGAACAGCTGCGCCACGTCGATAGGCTTGGCGATGAAGTCGTTCATGCCGGCGTCCAGGCACTTTTCCTTGTCGCCGACCATGGCGTTGGCGGTCATGGCGATCACCGGCAGGTTGGCGTAGCGCGCATCCTCGCGCAGCCTGCGGGTGGCGTCGTAGCCGTCCATCACCGGCATCTGGCAGTCCATCAGCACACCGTCGTAGTCGGCCACCGCCAGCTTGGCCAGCGCCATGGCGCCGTTGGCGGCGATGTCGACGCGGATGCCGGCGTCGCTGAGAATCTGCTGCGCCACTTCCTGATTGACTTCGTTGTCCTCGACCAGCAGCAGGTAGGCGCCGCGCACCGCTTCCTCGGCAGCCATGTAGTCTGCGCGGCGGCGCGTGCGGCGGCAGCTGCGCAGGTCCTTGCCGAACACGGTGGACACCGAATCGAGCAGCGTCGATGAGCTGACCGGCTTGTTCAGCATCGCATCGATGGCGATACCGCGCGCCTCGTCCATCAGCACGTCGCGGTTGTAGGCCGTGACCATGATGAAGGCCGGCGCATCGACGCCGTCGGCCTCCGCCTGCGCGCGGATCGCCTGCAACGTCTCCAGCCCGTTCATGCCCGGCATCTGCCAGTCCAGCAGCACGATGTTGAACGGCCGTCCTTCGCTGCGCGCCTGCGCCACCATGTCGACGGCGCGCTGGCCGCCGTCGGCACAGGCGGCGGCGAACTGCATCGACGACAGCATGCCCATGAAGATTTCGCGGGCGCTGGCGTTGTCGTCCACCACCAGCACGCGCAGGCCGGAGATGTCCGGCAGCGGCAACGGCTCCTCGACGGCGCCGATACCGAACACCGCGCTGAAATGGAAGGTGCTGCCCACGCCCGGCTCGCTTTCCAGCCCGATCTCGCCATCCATCAGTTCGACCAGGCGCTTGCTGATGGTCAGGCCCAGGCCCGTGCCGCCGTGGTGGCGGGTGGTCGAGGTGTCGGCCTGCGTGAAGGCCTGGAACAGGCGCGCCTGCTGCTCCGGCGTCAGTCCCGGCCCGGTATCGCGCACGTCGATCCGCAGGCGCACCCGCTCGTCGGGCAGCTGCTCCAGCACGCGTATCGTCACCACGATCTCGCCTTGCTGCGTGAATTTGATGGCGTTGTTGGTCAGGTTGATCATCACCTGGCCGAAGCGCAGCGGATCGCCGACCAGCACCTGCGGCACATCCGGCGCGATATCGAACAGCAGCTCCAGGCCCTTGTCCTGCGCCCGCATGACGGACAAGTCGGCGATATTCGCCATCACGTCCTCGACGTAGAAATCGACCTGCTCGAAGGCCAGCTTGCCGGCCTCGATCTTCGAGAAGTCCAGGATGTCGTTGATGATGCCCAGCAGGTTGCGGGCCGCCGACTCCACCTTCTCCAGATAGTTGCGCTGCTTGGGCGAGAGCTCGGTTTGCAGCGCCAGATGGGTCATGCCGATGATGCCGTTCATCGGCGTGCGGATCTCGTGCGACATATTGGCCAGGAAGTCGGACTTCATCTTGGTCGCATCCTCCGCCACCGTTACTGCGCGGCGCAGCTGCTGCTCGGCGGCCAGGCCGGCCGTCATCAGCTTGAGCGCGTGCAGCAGCTCGCCCGTTTCATCCTGCGACTTCACTTCGATGACGGAGCTCAGGTCGCCCTGCCCGACCCGCTTGGCGATCGCGATCGCCTCCTCCAGCGGCCGCGTGATCGAGCGCGCCGACAGGCCGAAACCTATCCCCACCAGCACCGCCGCGCCGCCCATCAGCGAAATCAGCATCAGCGAAAAATTGATGTCGGCGCGTGCGCGCGCGGCGCTGGCCATCACCTGGCTTTCCTGCAGCTTGTCCAGCGCCTTGATCTGCTCCAGCAGGTGGTCCAGCGCGGGCAGCGCCATCGCGTTCATTTTGGCCTCGGCCGCTTCGCGGTCCTCGGCCTCCACCATGTCCGCCACGGCGATGAAGCTGTCGTAGTAGGCGGCGCGCGCCCGCTTGACCTGCTCGATCTGCGCCCGCGCTTCCGGCGTGGCGTCGAGCTTGTCCAGCTGCTCCAGCTGGGCGTCGATATCGAGCTTGATGCGGTCGATGCGGCTGTAGCTGTCGATGCGGTGCTGCTGGTCTTTCTGGATGATCAGGGTGACGATGCGGGTGGCCGCCTCGCGCGACTGCGTGTCGATGGCGTTGATGGCGGAGCTGGCGGCCCAGTCCTGGTGCAGGATATGGTCGCTCTCGGCGCGGATGGCGTAGATGCGGTTCACGCCGACCAGGATCACGCCGACCATCAGCAGGATCAGGATGATGTAGCCGCTGCTGATGCGCGCGCGGATACCCATGTCGCTAAAACGGCGCATGCGTACTTCCTTCAGGCTAGCCGGCCGGTTTGGGATGGTCGGCGATATGCTGTTTCAGACAGTCCGGGCACCAGCAGCTGGCGCCCGGCGCGGACGGCACCGGCAGCGATGCCGGCAAATACGTGCACCAGCAAGGCTGCGGGGGCGCCGCCGGATCGGCATCCACCATGGCGCAGCTGAAGGTTGCGCCGCAGCGCGAGCAGGTGCTCATGGCGCTTACGGGCGGCGGTGTTCGTGGTCGTCGTCGAGCGGCGCCGGGCCGGCGTCCGGCGCGTCGAACGGGAAGCGGCGCATGGCCGTGCGCAGCAGCGACATCTGGCCGTTGAACCGGGTACAGGCGTCGCACACCATCAAGTGCAGCCGCATGCGGGTGCGCTCGATGAAGGACAAGTCGCGGTCCATCCCTTCCGACACCAGCCGGTGCACTTCGCGGCAGGTGGGCTTCAAGCCGGTTTTATGTGGTTCCATAGTCGCTGACAGTAAGTGGCGCGGTCACGTGGCCTGGCGGTTGCCAAACCAGTTCAAGTCCAGGCATTCGCGCAAACGCATGCGAGCCCGATACAAGAGCACCCAAGCATTAGACGTTGTAATCGCCAGTTCCTTACAAATTTCGTCGGTTTCCAGTTCCAGCCATTCGCGCATCATGAAAATGCGGGCGGTCTTGGCGGGCAGCTTTTCCAGGCAAATCTCCAGCACCTTGAAGAAATCCTTCTGCTCCAGCGTCGCATCCGGATCGCCCCAGGCCATCGGCTGCTCGCGGGTGTGGCCGTCGGCCTTGAACAGGGAGTCGATGGCGTCGTCCTCGGACTGGTCCTCGGCGGTGTCGATCTGGCGCTCGCGCGAGCTGGCGCGCAGGCAGTCGATGATCTTGAACTTCAAAATCCCCGTCACATAGGTGCGCAGCGACGATTGGCCGTTGAAGCGCTCCGGTTTCTCCAGCACCGCGATCAGCGCGTCCTGCACCGCATCCTCGGCCAGGGCCTGATTCCGTATTTGCAACTGTGCAAATCGGACAAGCAGGGGACGCATGACTTCTAGCTGGCGGTGAAGGGTATCGGTGGCGGTCATGCGGGCAGCGTATCGGATGATCCGGGAAAATACAACCGGATAGCCCTATAATGCGTAGTTGATTGCAGCATCAGGCTGTAAAATTGCACAAATTTTCTAAACCGGACTCGCCATGACCCAACTGACTAACCTTAACTTAGGCATGAATGACGACTTGACCGCGGTGGCGCCGCAGATCAAGGCGCAGATTCTGGCCGAGGCCCTGCCCTATATCCGTAATTTCCATGGCAAGACCATTGTCATCAAATACGGCGGCAACGCGATGACCGACGAGCGACTGAAGCACGGCTTCGCCCGCGATGTCATTTTGCTCAAACTGGTGGGCATGAACCCGGTCGTGGTGCACGGCGGCGGTCCGCAGATCGACAACGCGCTGAAAAAAATCGGCAAGCAAGGCACCTTCGTGCAGGGCATGCGCATCACCGACGAAGAAACCATGGAAGTGGTGGAGTGGGTGCTGGGGGGCGAAGTCCAGCAGGACATCGTCATGCTGATCAACCACTACGGCGGCCAGGCAGTGGGCCTGACCGGCAAGGACGGCGGCCTGATACGCGCCAAGAAAATGTCCATGCCGGACAAGGACAACCCGGGCCAGTTCCTCGACATCGGCTTTGTCGGCGAGATCGACGCGATCAACCCGGCCGTGGTCAAGGCGCTGCAGGACGACGCCTTCATTCCTATCATTTCGCCGATCGGCTTCGGCCAGGATGGCCAGGCTTACAACATCAACGCCGACGTCGTCGCCGGCAAGATCGCCGAGATCCTGAAGGCTGAAAAGCTGATCATGATGACCAACATCGCCGGCGTGCAGGACAAGCAGGGCAACCTCGTGACCGACCTGTCGGCCCGCGAGATCGACGAAATGTTCGCCGACGGGACGATTTCGGGCGGCATGCTGCCTAAAATTTCATCAGCCCTGGATGCCGCCAAGTCCGGCGTCAACACGGTACACATCATCGACGGGCGAATTGAACACAGTTTATTGCTCGAGGTGTTGACCGAACAGGCTTTTGGCACTATGATCCGGTCTCACTGAAAAAACGGCGATGCACGTTTAGCCGCGTTTTACAGTGCATCGCCATACCAGTACGCCCTTTTAGCTCAGTGGTAGAGCACTCCCTTGGTAAGGGAGAGGCCACGTGTTCAATCCACGTAAAGGGCACCATTCTTCCTGTAGCACCCTCCCCCGCTTAGTACATCCGCTCTACCGTCATGCCGCGTTTGCGCAGCAGTTCCGGCACGCTGCCCTTGCCGATCAAATGCAGTATGCCGATCGCCGCCACGCAGTTGTTCTCGCGCGCCAGCAGCTTGGCCATGCCGTCGGCCAGCGCCGGATTGCGGCCGTCCAGCAGCACCTTCTGCACGAAGCGGCCGGAAAAGCTGTCGTCCATCTCCGCCTTGAGCGCCAGCGCGTCCAGCGCAATCACATCGGCCTTGCGCCAGGCGTCGGCGATTTCGCGCGCCTGGTTGGCCTGTTCCTTGTCCTCGATGCCGGCGATGGCCTCCTGCAGGAATTGCAGCTGCTCGGCGGCGCTCATCTGGTCGAACAGCGCCATCTGGCTCTCCGCCGATTCCAGCTCGATCACCTTCTGGCCGCGCCCGTGCGCCTGCCGGGACAGATGGGCGTCCACCGCCAGCGCCGCCTCGTAGCCCTGGGCCGAAAATTCGCTCACCGTCAGCAGGCTGGCCAGCAGCCATGGCTTCATCGCCGCCACCGTCTCCGCCTCGATGTTGTACTGCTTGAGCAGGCGGTCCAGCCGTTGCCGCCAGTCGGCCGACAACTCCGGGCCGGCCGGGCCGCCACGCGTCAGCATGCCGTGGCGCTGCACGGCGCGCATCAGCTGCTGCTGGTCGCCCAGCGGATCGATCTCCAGCGCCAGCACCGGCGCCTTCTTCAGCGCGGCGGTGATGCGCGGCTCCAGCGGATAGAAATCCGCCGCGCCGACGTGAATGGTGCCGAACAGGTACAGTGTATGTCCGCCCTGCTGCACCTTGAACAAGGCGCCGTGGTTGGGCGCCTGGACTTTGTCGGCCGCCCACGCCGGCGCGAGGGTAAAACAGAGCAAAGTCCAGAACATCACTATAATCTGGCGCTGTATGGCTTCCCGCATGGCTTCCTTAGATGACTGACTTGAAGTGAACATTATTACCCGCAATTCCCCCGTGTGGCTATTCGATCTGGATAACACGCTGCACAACGCCTCGCACGCGATCTTCCCGGCGATCATGGCCAGCATGAACGTCTACATCGCCAATGTGCTGGGCGACGGCGTCACGCCCGCCGGCGAGGACGCGGTCAACGCCGCGCGCACGCTGTACTGGCGGCGCTACGGCGCGACGATGCTGGGACTGGTCAAGCACCATGGCGTAAAAGCCGCGCATTTTCTCGACGAGACCCACCGCTTCGAGCGGCTGGCCGACATGATCCGCGCCGAACGGGGACTGCGCCAGCTGCTGCGCCGCCTGCCCGGCCGCAAAATCCTGCTGACCAACGCGCCGCACCGCTATTCGACGCAGGTGCTGCGCCACCTGGGTTTGCAGCGCCAGTTCAGCCACCACGTCTCGGTGGAGTCGATGGTGGTGCACCGGCAAATGCGGCCCAAGCCGTCCAAGCTGCTGCTGCGCAAACTGATGCGCCGCCACGGCCTGACGCCCAATCGCTGCGTGCTGGTCGAGGATACGCTGGCCAATCTGCGCAGCGCGCACGCGCTGGGCATGCGCACCGCCTGGGTCACGCAATACCTGGAGGTGGGCGACGCGGTCGGCCTGGCGCATCCGCAAAAAAGGTTAATTCGCCCCGCTTATGTCGATGTCAAAGTAAAATCTGTCAGGAATTTGCCGGCACGCCTGCATCATCTGCGTTGAACGAAAAATCCACCCACCCATACACTTATCCGCGAGATCACATGGCAAGCAACCCGCCGGGCCAGCGCCGCATGCAGATACTGCAGGCGCTGGCGGAGATGCTGGAACAACCCAAGGGCGACAAGATCACCACCGCCGCGCTGGCGCGCAAGCTGGAGTTCTCCGAGGCCGCGCTGTACCGCCACTTCGCCAGCAAGGCGCAGATGTTCGAGGGCCTGATCGAGTTTATCGAATCGTCGGTGTTCGGCCTGATCAACCAGATCGCCGAGCGCCAGAGCGACGGCCTGGCGCAGGCGCGCGACATCGTCGGCATGCTGCTCAACTTCGCCAGCCAGAATCCCGGCATGACGCGGGTGCTGATCGGCGAGGCGCTGGTGAACGAGGACGAGCGGCTGCAACTGCGCATGAACCAGTTCTACGACCGCGTGGAGCTGGCGCTGAAGCAGGCCTTGCGCCTGGCCGTGAGCGAAGGCCAGGCCCACGAGGCCGAGGTGCAGGCGCGCGCCGGCATGCTGGCCAGCTTCGTCATCGGCCGCTGGCACCGTTACGCCAAGAGTGGATTCAAGAATAACCCGGCGCAGGACGCGCCTTTGCAGATCGCCCTGCTGCTTGCCTGAGTTGATGATGAACGAAGTTTTCGCACTGCTGGATGACGCCAGCCCGGAGGGCACCCAGACTCCGGGCGCGCGTTCGCGCCTGTACACCGGTCACACCGGCACGCTGCGCTGCGACCATATCGGCCAGTGGCCGCAGCTGCTGGAGCAGATGCAGGCGGCGCTGGAGCGCGGCGAATACGCCGTCACCATCTGCGCCTATGAACTGGGCGCGGAGCTGCTGGAGCTGGGTGCGGCCGCCGTGCCGCCACCATCGCCGCTGGCTCCGCCGTTAGCTCAAATTCTGCTGTTCTCGCACTGCGCGCAGCTGTCGTCGGCCGAAGTGGGCGACTGGCTGGCGGCGCGCTCCTTCCCGATCGAGCGGCCGTCGGGCATCGCCAACATCCGCGCCAACATCGGGCAGGACGCGTTCAGCGCGGCCCTGGCGCGCATCCACGACTACATCGAGGCCGGCGACACCTACCAGGTCAATTACACGTACAGGCTGCGTTTTGACGCGTTTGGCAGCATCCACGCGCTGTACGCCCGACTGCGCGGACGCCAGCCGGTACCCTACGGCGCGCTGGTGGGGCTGGAGGACGGCAGTGCCGTGCTATCGCTGTCGCCCGAACTGTTCGTACGCCACGAGAACGGCGTGCTGACCGCGCGGCCGATGAAGGGCACGGCGCCGGCCGCGCCGCCAACACAATCGGCCGAGAACATCCTGCGCGCCACCACGCTGGCCGCCGATCCGAAGAACCGCGCCGAAAACCTGATGATCGTCGACCTGCTGCGCAACGACATCGCCCGCGTCGCGCAGACCGGCAGCGTCGAGGTGCCTGCACTGTTCGAGGTGCACCGCTACAGCAGCGTGCTGCAGATGACCTCCACCATCACCGCCAGGCTGCGCGCCGACGCCACGCTGGCCGACATCTTCAGCGCGCTGTACCCATGCGGCTCGATCACCGGCGCGCCCAAGCGGCGCACCATGGAGATCATCCGCGAACTGGAGCCGGACCCACGCGGCATCTACACCGGCGCCATCGGCTGGTTCGATCCATGCAGCGATGGACAGGTGGGCGACTTCTGCATGTCGGTACCGATCCGCACGCTGACGCTGCAAGCGCCGGACAGCCCGAACGGCGCGCGCCGCGGCGAAATGGGCGTGGGCGCCGGCATCGTCTTCGACAGCGACGCGCAGGAGGAATACGCCGAATGCCAGCTCAAGGCGCGCTTCCTGACCGGCCTGAAAAACGACTTCGAGATTTTCGAAACCATGCACGCCACACGTGCCGGCGGCGTGCGCCACCGCGAGCGCCATCTGAAGCGGCTGGCGTCATCGGCGGCCTGCTTCGGCTACGCCTGGGATGCGGCGGCGGCCGACGCCTACCTCGACACAGCCTGCGCGATGCTGGACGCCGGCACCGGCTACCGTCTGCGGCTGGCGTTGAGCGCGGCCGGCGCCTTCTCGGTGCAGCACGCGCCGATCGCGCCGCTGACGGAACCGGTGCGCGTGCTGCTGGCGCCGGACGCCACAGAAGCGGGCGACCTGTTCCTGCGCCATAAAACCAGCATCCGCAGCCGCTACGACGCCGCCTGGCGCGAAGCGGAGGCGCAAGGAGCTTTCGATACGCTGTTCTTCAACGAGCGCGGCGAGCTGACCGAAGGCGGCCGCACCAATGTGTTCGTGCGCATCGATGGTCGCTGGCTGACGCCATCGCTGGACTGCGGCCTGCTGCCGGGCGTGATGCGCGGCGTGATGCTGGACGATCCGCAATGGAACGCCAGCGAGGCCGTCATCACGCGTGCGATGCTGGAAGCGGCCGATGAAATCGTCATCTGCAACGCGCTGCGCGGTGCGATGCGCGCCGTGCTGGCGAGCTAGGGCCGCCACTCCAGCAGGCGATACAGGCCGGCGTCACCGGCATCCTGAAATCCCAGGCGGTCGTACAGCCGCTGGGCTGGATTGCTGCGATCCACATGCAGGCTCACATGCAGTCCGTCGCGCGCGGCCTGCTGCTGCACGCTGCGCAGCAGTTCTGCGCCGTGGCCCTGGCCCTGCCATGGCGGCAGCAGCGCGATGTCGATCACATGGAAAGCCTGCGGCTGCTGCGCGACGTAGAAGCGGCCTATCGGCGTGCCATCCAGTTCGACGATATCGAACCGGCCGTGCGGATAGTTCCCGCGAAAGTGGCGGTCCTGCGCGTCGAACTGCATGCGCAGGAAGATCTCGGCCTGGCTGGAGTGCCAGCCGAACAGGCTGATCTCGCCGGCGCGGGTGGACGCGTACACGCTGCGCAGAAACGCCTCGTCCTGCGGCTGGCTGGGGCGCAGCGACAGCATCTACAGATCGATCATCATTTCGAAGCCGCCAAAGATCATGCGCTTGCCGTCGAAGGGCATGTTCTTCGGATCCATGTAGTGGGCGATGCGCGGATCCTTCATGACCTTGTCGTTGATCTCGTCGCGCGCGGCGCGGTTTGCGTAGACGATCCACGAGAACACCACCGCCTCGCCCTCCTTCAGGTCGACGCTGAGCGGGAACGACGTCACCTTGCCGGGCGGGACATCGTCGCCGATGCACTCGCGGAATTCCAGCGCACCGTATTCCTTCCAGACCTTGCCGCACTCCAGCGACATTTTCTTGTATGCCTCCACATTTTCCTTAGGCACCGGAATCACAAAACCGTCTACATAGGACATGGCCGTCTCCTTTTTAGTGGGAGATTCAGGGTAGCCAAATATGGCTGAAATGACAAGCGGCGCGGCTTATATCGTGCCGGAAAAACGGCGCCGGTAGGCGCCCGGCGTGGTCGCGGCCAGGCGGCGGAAATGGTGGCGCAGCGATTCCTCCGAACCGAAGCCGGCGCGCTCGGCGATCTGCGCCAGCGGCACGTCCGGCACCTCCAGCATTTCCTTGACGAGGGCGACGCGTTCGCGGATCAGCCATTCGACGGGACCGAGGCCGGTGGCCTGCTGGAACTGTCGCTGCAAGGTGCGCGGACTCATCGCGGCGCGTTCGGCCATGCTGGCGACGGTGTGCGGCTGGCCCGGATGGCTGCGCAGCCAGTCCATCAGGCGCGACAGGCGGCCCTGCTCGCCCTGCGCCATCGGCCGGGGCAGGAACTGCGCCTGGCCGCCTTCGCGATGCGGCGCCACCACCAGCCGCTGCGCCACCTGGTTGCCGACCTTGGCGCCATAGTCGCGCCGCACCAGGTGCAGCAGCATGTCGAGGCCGGCGGCGGAACCGGCGGCGGTGATGACCTGGCCGTTGTCCACGTACAGATGGTCGGGCTGGACCTGGATCTGCGGATAACGCTGGGCCAGGCGGTCGGCATAGCGCCAGTGGGTGGTGGCGCGCTGGCCGTCCAGCACGCCGGCGGCGGCCAGCACGAACACCCCGGAACAGATCGAGCACAGCCGCGCGCCGCGCCGGTGGGCGGCGCGTATCAGCTCCAGCATGGCGGGCGGCGGCGGTTCGTCGGCGTCGCGCCAGCCGGGGATGACGATGGTGTCGGCCCGCTCCAGCAGTTCGGGCGTGTACGGCGCCTGCACGGTGATGCCGCCGGCCGCGCGGATGGGGCCCAGCTCGACGGCGCAGACGGCGAAGTCGTACCAGTCCACCTCCAGCTCGGGGCGTTCCAGCGCGAACAGTTCGACCGTGCAGCCGAACTCGAAGGTGCACAGGCGGTCATAGGCCAATGCGACAACCAAGTGTTTTTTCATGGCGTAATCTTAACGCAGAATGGCTTGTGCGCCACTGCCGGCGACGGCGGCGGCGTCGCACAATGGCGTCACTGTCCACTCATTGAAGGAGAAAACGATGTCCGCCAAGTCCCATGTCGCCGCCATTCCCGCCGCCGCCAGCAACGATGCGCTGGCCCGCTTCGAAGCGAGCTTCAGCTATGAAACCGACTGCTGGGACGTGCATGATGCGCTGACCAACGGCCCGCAGGATTTCGTTCTGCTCGATGTGCGCGGCACGGAAAAGTACGCGGCCGGCCACGTGCCGGGCGCGCTGGACCTGGCGCACCGCAAGATCATCGGCTCCAAGCTGGCGGAGTTCCCGGCCGACACCTTGTTCGTCGTGTACTGCGCCGGCCCGCACTGCAACGGCGCGGCGCGCGCGGCGGTACGGCTGGCGCAACTGGGGCGGCAGGTCAAACTGATGCCGGGCGGGATCACCGGCTGGGTGGATGAGGGCTTCGCGTTAAGCCAGCCGACATTCAAAGGCATCGAATCGGTGCCAGCGGAACACCAGTGAAAACGCACCAGACTCCTGGAACACCTCTTCGTTTTGCAGGTAGAGATACAGGATGAAAATCTTGCGCTTCGACGCAGCTGCGGCTTGCCGGATATTGGCAAGCACCTGTCTCAATACGATCTCATCGAAGGGGTTGAAAAAATACAGGATCAACGGCCCGTCAGGCAGGGGGAACTGCGTTGCGTCGACATTGAGCGATTGGATGTGCGTGTCGTGCCTGGCCTTGTAGCGCAGAATGTTGGCGACGGCATGCCGATGCAATTGCTCTCCGAATTCGACGCCGATAATGCGCTTGAACGGAAAGTCGCTCGCCATCAGCAGCGTGCGGCCTTTGCCGGAGCCAAAATCGATGAAGGTGTAGTCGGCAAGATTCACCTTCAGCTTTTTCAAGACGCGCCGGAACGATACCGGGGGCGTGGCATGGTAGCGGTTGCCGTGCAGCTTGTTGGGGCTGTCGATGTTCAGCTCGGACAGGTGGACATCGATTTGCGTGTCCACCCCATGCCTGCTGTCGAAGCGGTGCCGCTCGAATTTCTCGTACAGGTTCATCGGGGAGAAACGCCAGTAGTTCCGCGCTATCCATGCAGCCATCTGCCTGATCATATTGCCTCCTGAATGACGTTCCACGTAACGCCAGTGTAAGGAGGAGGAATGAGAAGGCATTGATATGGCTGGTGGTGCTGCGCGGAAGAGGCGCACGGTCACGGGACGGCGACAAACTTGCCGGCTCTAAAATAGCCCCTCACCGCTCGACCGTCCAGCTCGCGGATGAGCAAATTGGGGTCTTGTGGATCGGCGCGAAAAACCGGCGTGCCGGGCTCAAGGTCAAGATTGACGCCTGGCGCGACCAGCATATCGCCGCGCTCCCGCACCAGTTGCCAGGCGGTCGGCTTGTTCTCCGGGAGTACTATGCCACCAGCCGGGATATCGATCAGCTCGCTGGATTTTGGCGCGGCCAGTTGGGCCGCAACCTTTTTCGCGATACGCGCCATAACGCCCTCCTCCATCGACAGTTGGGCCGCCGGGGCAGCCATTACTGGTAGACCTCTACCGAATGCAAAAGTTCAGCGCGCCGACGAAGCGCGTTTGGCGATACTATTAGCCCACCATCCGCACTGGGAGCGCCGCATGACCATCAACGCAGGCCGGCTGATCACCGCTGCGCTGCTCGCTTGCCTGCTGGCGTCCTCGGACCTGGCGCAAGCCGGCCCTCTGATCCGCCTGGGATCGGACGATTGGTGCCCGTTTGTGTGCGCTGCCGACGGCAAGCCTCCCAGTGGCTATCTGGTGGAGCTGGCCTCGATGGCGATGGCGCAGGAAGGGTATCGGGTGGAGCCGGTGCTCATGCCGCTCAACCGGGCCATCACCCAAACGGTGCATGGCGATATCGAAGGGGTCTACGCTCCGCCGATCGACCGGCGCCTGCATCTGAGCGCGCCATTGGCGCAGTCGCGGGCCTGCTTCTACACGCGGGCGGACGACGACTGGAGTTTCCACTCCATCGGCTCGCTTAAAACACTGGTGGTGGGTGTGATCGACGACTACGGCTACGATAACGGGCCGATGGATGCCTACATAGCCGAGAACCGGCGCAAGCCCGCCCTGATCGCGCTCGCCTACGGCGCATCGGCCGGTACGACCAATGTGCAGAAGTTACTGGGCGGACGCTATCGTGTCATGCTGGAACATGCGGCCGTCATGGCGCAATTGAGCAAGCGGCTCGATGTGGCCGGCCGTATCCGCCAGGCGGGTTGCCTGGACCATGAACTGCCGCTGACCATCGGCTTTGCGACGCAGGATATCCGCGCCGAAACCTGGATACGCGCACTGGCGGACGGCCTCCACAAGATGGAAGCGTCCGGCGATCTGAAGGCACTGCAAAAGCGCTACAAGATCGACTAGCCAATCGCACGTCACGGCAGCGGAGCCACCACATCCAGCCATTGCGTGATGGCCCGCGAGGGAGATCCCATTTCGCGGATATCGAACAGAATCTCGTTGTTTGCACGCACGTGGACGGGAGTATAAGTCTGCTGAAGCGAACCGCTGTTATCGAACAGAATCGCCGCATCCACGACGCCAAGCGCCTGCGCAACCGCCTGCTGGGTGCGCGGAAAGCGCTCGATCAGCTTGCGATGCGCAACTTTGTGGCCGCCCTCGTGTACCCGCGTCAGTACTCGTCCAATGGAAAGGCCCACATCGGCCAAACCAACAAACAACTTTGCGCCCATACCGGCCAAGGGCGGTTGCCATACTGCTCAGGCAATAACGAAAGCAGGAGACGATCAACATTTAGCAAGGGAATTTTAAAATAGTCCGCCAGAAACTCGTACCATAAGGTCGACTTGCCCGAGCCATTGTGACCACAGACGACAATAGCCAGCCGCCTGTCCTTCTGGGGCAACGCCATGCGGACAGCGCCACGAACTGTGCGTACCACGCGCACAATAGCCTACTTTATTTCGACAAACTTGCCGCCAACGAAGTGGCCGCGTGAGGTTTTTCGCTTGAGTTTACGGATGAGTATCGTCGGGTCGGAAGGGTCGACGGAAAACAGCGGGGTATCACTCTTGAAGCGCAAACTCAGCTCAGCAGGCAAAGCGGCTACTGCCACTGGCAAGACCTTTGCTACACGACGGCTGTCCCGCAGATCGGTATCATCTGCCAACGGTGGAACTGCTATCTGCATTTTTCTATTGCGCGCCATAGCAACCTCCTGCACCGGCGGTTGAGCCGCCGAGGCAGCCATTACTGGTGGACCTCGGCCATGCTCAAAAGTTCAGCGCAACTTACATCGCCAGCGCTTTCTCCACCGCGCCGACCAGTTGCTTGTCCGACGGCGTGACCTTGCTGCCGAAGTTCTCCACCACTTTGCCGTTGCGGTCGATCAGGTATTTGTGGAAGTTCCAGGCCGGCGCCTTGCCGGTGATTTTGATCAGGTTGGCGAACAACGGATTCGGTTCCTTGCCCGACACCACCGACTTGGCGAACATCGGGAACTTCACGCCGTAGGTGTTGTAGCAGAAATCGGCGATCTCCTTGCTGCTGCCCGGCTCCTGCTGGCCGAAGTCGTTCGACGGGAAGCCCAGCACCACCAGACCCTTGCCGCTGTATTTGGCGTACATCGCCTCCAGGCCTTCGTACTGGTTGGTGAAGCCGCAGTAGCTGGCCGTGTTGACCACCAGTATCACCTTGCCCGCATACTGGCACAGATCCTGCGGCGTATCGTCCTGCAAGCGCTTGAAGTTCTGCTTGAGGATGGCAGGACAACTGCCCGCCGCCGCTGCCGGCGCGGCAGATGGTGCGGCCGCCGGCGCCTGCGCAAACGCAGACGCGCTGGCCAGCAGGGTCAGCGAGGAAACTAGGCACAACTGGGCAAAGGTCTTGGACATGATGGTCGGCCGCAAAAGGTAAAAAACCATTTTATGCCAAACTCGCCCACCCTGCTTGCCGAGCCCGCAAATGCCCCTTTTCGCCCCGCGCACGATTGAGCGAAATTAAGCAAACCGCCAGCCCCTGCCCCACACTGAATTTCCGTCCCGGCGCCAGGAGGCCTATCATGAAGATGCTGTGTTTGCTGTGCTTGTGGCTCATCGGCCTGTGGGGCGCGTCCGTGCAGGCGCAGGTGGTGGCGCTGCCGAACATGAGCGCGACACAGGTGACGGTGTCCGGCCTGTCCTCCGGCGCCTACATGGCGGTGCAGTTCGAGGTGGCGTTCTCGCAGACGGTGCGCGGCGCCGGCGTGATCGCCGGCGGCCCCTACTTCTGCTCGCAGGGCAGCGTGTTCACCGCCACCACCAGCTGCAGCTGCACCACCGAGCTGTTCGCCTGCCGGGTGCGCGCCGGCGGCACACGCATCAACGACCTGATCGCCTTCACCGACTGGTTCGCCGGCGCCGGCAGCATCGACCCGACCGCCGCGCTGGCCGGCCACCATGTCTGGATGCTGTCCGGCAGCGCCGATTCCGTCGTGCCGCAGCCGGTGATGACCGACCTGTACTTCTACTATCGCCACTACATCGACGCCGACCACATCTCCTACACCCGCACCCTGCCGGCCGAGCACGCGATGCCCACCGACCAGTACGGCAGCAGCTGCAACACGCTGGGCAGCCCCTACATCAACAACTGCGGCTACGATGCGGCCGGGGAACTGCTGCGCTGGCTCTATGGCCCGCTCACGCCGCGCAACAACGGCACGCCAAGCGGGCGCTTGATCGCTTTCGACCAATCGGAATTCCTGGCGCTGCCGGGCTGGCACGGCATGGCCGGCACCGGCTACTTGTATGTGCCCAAGGCCTGCGACGGCAACAGCGGCGCGGGCTGCAAGCTGCACGTAGCCTTCCATGGCTGCCTGCAAGACCTGGACAATATTGGTCCCATTTTCGTCGAACACGCCGGCTACAACGCCTGGGCCGACAGCAACAAGCTGGTGATCCTGTATCCGCAGGCGTCGGCGATCTACCCGTACACCAATCCCAATGCTTGCTGGGACTGGTTCGCCTACGACGACCCGCGCTACGCGCTGCAATCGGGCCGCCAGATGGCGGCCGTCAAGCACATGGTCGACCGGCTGACCGGCGTTGCGCCGGCCACGGTGCTGGTGCGGCTGCGCGCCAGATAGGCGCTTAGATGCCGCCCATGCAGATGTATTTGATGACGAGGAAGTCATCCAGCCCGTAGTGCGAACCCTCGCGCCCCAGGCCCGATTGCTTGACGCCGCCGAACGGCGCGATCTCGTTGGAGATCAGGCCGGTGTTGACGCCGACCATGCCGCTCTCCAGCCCTTCCGCCACGCGCCAGATGCGGCCGATGTCGCGCGAATAGAAGTAGCTGGCCAGGCCGAACTCCGTGCTGTTGGCCAGCTCTACGGCTTCCTCGTCGGTGGTGAAGCGGAACAGCGGCGCCAGCGGGCCGAAGGTTTCCTCGGTGGCGACGATCATGTCGCCGGTGACGTCGGCGATCACGGTCGGCTCGAAGAAGCTGTGGCCCAGCGCATGGCGCTTGCCGCCCGCCAGCAGGCGGCCGCCCTTGGCCAGCGCGTCGGCCACGTGCTGCTCGACCTTCTGCACCGCCTTCTCGTCGATCAGCGGGCCTTGCGTGACGCCCTCGTCGGCGCCGTTGCCGACCTTCAGTTTGGCCACGGCTGCCACCAGCTTGGCGGCGAACTGCTCGTACACGCCATCCTGCACGTACAGGCGGTTGGCGCACACACAGGTCTGGCCGGCGTTGCGGTACTTGGACGCCAGCGCGCCCTCCACCGCCGCATCGAGATCGGCGTCGTCGAACACGATGAAGGGCGCGTTGCCGCCCAGTTCCAGCGACAGCTTCTTGATGGTCTTGGCGCTCTGCTCCATCAGCAGGCGGCCGACAGCCGTCGAGCCGGTGAAGGTCAGCTTGCGTACGGTGGGGTTGGACGTCATCTCGCCGCCGATGTCCTTCGGCGTGCCCGTCACCACGCTGAACACGCCGGCCGGCACGCCCGCGCGCTCGGCCAATACCGCCAGCGCCAGCGCGCAGTACGGCGTCGATTCGGCCGGCTTGAGCACCATCGGGCAACCGGCGGCCAGCGCCGGGCCGGCCTTGCGGGTGATCATCGCGATCGGGAAGTTCCACGGCGTGATGGCGGCGCAGACGCCGATCGGCTCCTTCGTCACCAACAGGCGGCGGTCCGGCCACGGCGAGGCCAGCGTCTCGCCGGCCACGCGCTTGGCTTCCTCGCCGAACCATTCGATGAAGGAAGCGCCATACGCGACTTCGCCGCGCGATTCGGCCAGCGGCTTGCCCTGCTCGGCCGTCATCAGCTGCGCCAGGTCTTCGGTGTTTTCCAGGATCAGGTCATTCCACTTGCGCAGGATGGCGGCGCGTTCCTTGGCGCTCTTCTTGCGCCAGGCCGGCCAGGCCGCGTTGGCGGCGGCGATGGCGCGGCGCGTCTCGGCCGCGCCCATCAGCGGCACGGTGCCGAGCTGCTCGCCGGTGGCGGGATTGGTGACAGCCAGCGTAGCGCCGCTGTCAGCATCGCGCCATACGCCGTCGATATAGGCTTGCTGGCGCAGCAGGGTGGGATCTTTCAGTTGCAGCATGGGTAGCTCCTTTTACTCCACGGTGAACGAGGACAGGTCGGGATGCGGCGCGGGGTAAGCCAGGTCCATGCCTTCCAAAGTCTCCAGCAGCAGGCTGGCGACCACCAGGTTGCGGTGGGTCTTGGAATTGGCCGGCACCACATACCACGGCGCATGCGGCGCGTTGGTCTCGCGGATGGCCTGTTCGTAGGCGCGCTGGTAGGCGTTCCACTTCTTGCGCTGCTCGACGTCGGCCGGATTGAATTTCCACTGCTTGTCGGGATCGTCCAGCCGCTCCTGCAAACGCTCGCGCTGTTCTTCCTTCGAGATGTGCAGGAACACCTTGACGATCACCGTGCCCGTCTCCGCCAGCATGCGTTCGAAATCGCGGATCTGCGCGTAGCGGCGCTGGCATTCGTCGCCGTCGATCATGCCCTGCACCTTGGTGATCAACACGTCTTCGTAGTGGCTGCGGTTGAAGATGGCGATCTCGCCCTTGACCGGCACCTGCTGGTGCACGCGCCACAGGTAGTCGTGGGCCAGTTCATTGTCGGTCGGGGCCTTGAAGGCGGCGGTGCGGATGCCCATCGGGCTGATGCCGTTGAACATGGCGCGTATCGTGCCGTCCTTGCCGGAGGTATCCATGCCTTGCAGGATCAGCAGCACCTTCTGCTGGTGCTGCGCGTACAGCTTGTCCTGCAGGGCGCGAATACGGTCGATCAGCGCGGCGATGCGCTTCAGGTCCAGCGCCTTGGCCTTGGATTTGCTCAGTTCAGGATTGGCGGAGCGGCTGGAGAAAGCCGCGTCGTCTGCATCTTTTTCATGCAGTTTGAGTTTGGCGGTGGCGCCGAAGCGCTGGCGGGCGTTATGTGTCATCGGATTAGCTTATCACTTTGCGGCAAGGGTTGCTGCGCGATAGCCCCACCACGCGGCCTCCTCGAAAACCGAGAAGCCCGACAGGTCGGCATGCGCGAACAGGATGGGGCCATCGACCTCGCGCAAGGCCTTCATGCCGGCGTTGCTGCGGAAGTTGGGCCACGGCGCGGCCATCGCGTGCCCGCGCAGCGTGATGTCGACCCGCTCGACGCAGGAGGCGAACTGCGGGCCGTAGGCTTCCTTCAGATCGGCGCTGGCCAGCGCCAGCAGCTCCTCCGGCTTGGCCGCCGCCATCCAGTGGCGCGCGGTACTGGGCTTGCGGTCCGACAGCGCGACGTAGGCGCTAAATACGGTCTTCTCCGGCGGCCGCACGCGGATGTCCTGGTGCGTGGAGACGACGAAGCCCAGTCCCGGCTCGCTGTACACCACGTTATCCCACGACAGCGGCTGGCTGGGGCGCTCCTCCGGGAAGCGCTTGAGCAGGAAGTTCGCCACCATCCACGGCGCGTATTCGGGAATGTGTTTGGACGGATCGAAACCGTAGGCGGCGATGTTATCCACAACCCGCGCCGCCACGTAGATCGGCATCGCGCAGATCGCCTTGCGGGCGCGGACCAGATAGGTGGACGGTTTGCCGTTTTCCAGCTTGAAGCACAGCGCTTCGACGCCATCCGCCGTTTTTCTCAGCGACACCACGGTGCCGGCCATGCGCTTGACGCCGGACGCGCGCTCGATGCCGGAAGCCAGCGGCTGCAAGCCTCCCGGCCATGTCAGCCAGGCGCCGTTGCCGGCGTTGGCGGCCTGGCCCCAGCGGCTGCAATAGTAGTGCAGGCCGGCCCAGGCCGAGACCTGGTCGTAGCGCGTGCCGTAGTCGTCGCGGCAGCAGTAGTTCAGATACCAGTGCAGCGTGGGCGATTTGTAGCCGCCCTGCTCCAACCACTGCTTGAGCGTGATGCGGTCCAGCGCCTGCCACTGCGGGTCTTCCGACGACATCACGGTCGGGAACACGAACACGCGGCGGCCGTCGGCGCCGTGGGTCTGGCGCAGCCGCGCCACTTCCGCGAAGAAGCGCGCATGTTCGTCGCGCTCCCACTGCGGCACGCCGTCGGTGGGGATGAAGCCGTCCTGCCAGTGGCCGTTGAACAGCAGCCGTTCCTCCGGTCCGTGCAGGATGAAGCGCTCGTCGTAGTAAGGCTTCTCCGCGAACGGGTCTTTCTGGATGATGCCCAGGTCGGCCAGGATTTCGCGCACATGCACCGATTCCGGCGATGGCAGCGGCAGATAGTGCGCGCCGGTCGGATATTCGAGGTCGCCGAAGGCGCCGCCGGCGGCGTTGCCGTGCGGCTGGGGACCGTCGATCATCAGCATGTCGGTCTTGCCGAGCTTATTGAGCTTCCACGCGGCGGTCAGGCCGGCCACGCCGGAGCCGAGGATGGCGACATCGGTGTGGATAACTTGCGAGGGCGGCGGCAAGGCTCGGCGGTCGCGCAGGAAGTGGCCCTCGTCGCGGCCAGGATAATGGAGCGTTGGCGTGATCTCCTGCCAGCGTTGAAAACCGGCCACGCTGCCCGCCGCCACCACGCCGCTGGCGCCGGCCCACACGAGGAAGGAGCGGCGCAGCATCAGCGTATCACCCTGCGCCAGTCCTGCTCGAACTCGTGCACCAGCGACTGCGTGTTGAGGCGGTTAGGCTCCATCGGCAAGGCCTTCATATCCGGCGGGAAGATGAACATCTCGCGCGTGGTGTCGGCGTTCAGGTAGCGCATCGGCAGGCGGTATTCGGTGGGCGGCTTGTATTGCGCCTGGGGCGTGGCGAGTATGAAGCCCCATTCGCCGAACGACGGCACGTAGGCGTGGTAGGGATGGGTTTTGAGGCCGACCTCGCGCAGCGTGGCGTCGATGGTCCAGTAAGCGTGCGGCGCGAAGAACGGCGACGTCGATTGCACCACCATCAGGCCATTGGCGGCCAGGTGCTTCTTCACCATGCCGTAGAACGGCACCGAGTACAGCTTGCCCAATGCGAAGCTGGACGGATCGGGGAAGTCGACGATGACGGCGTCGAACATGTCGTCGCTGTTTTGCAGCCAGATCGCGGCATCGGCGTTGATGACGCGCACCCGCTTGTCGCCGAAGGAGCCGTGATTGAGCTTGACCAGTTCCTCGCGCTTGGAGAAGGCGCCAGTCATCGCCGGGTCGAGGTCGACCAGCGTGACTTGCTCGATATTCGGATAGCGCAGGATTTCGCGCAGCGCCAGGCCGTCGCCGCCGCCCAGCACCAGCACCCGTTTGGCCCAAGGCAGCGGTTGCAGCACCGGATGCACCAGCGCCTCGTGATAGCGGTACTCGTCGCGCGAGGAGAATTGCAGGTTGCCGTTGATGTACAGGCGCAGGTCGTCCTTCCAGCGCGTGACCACCAGCCGCTGGTACGGCGTGGTGGTGGCGAACACGATCTCGTCGCCGAACAGGCCATGCTCGCCCCAGTAGGTCATCTTGTCGGCGAAGGCGAAGCCGAAGATCAGCACGCACATCACGCTGGCGGCGCGCAGCATGCGGCCGGTGACGTTTTTAAGCTCTGTGCGGAAAGCCATAATTGTCCACAGGGCGACGCCGACGTTCAGCATGCCGAACAAAAATCCAGTACGCACCAGGCCCAGGTACGGCGCCAGCACCAGCGGGAACAGCAGCGACACCGCCAGCGCGCCCAGGTAGTCGAAGGTCAGCACGCGGCTGACCAGCTCATTGAACTCGGTCTTGCGCTCGTTGAGCGCGCGCATCACCAGCGGGACTTCCATGCCGACGAAGGCGCCGATCAGGAACACCATCACGTACAGCAGCGTGCGGAACGGCGCGGCCATCCACGAGAAGGTCAGGAACAGCACGGCCGCCGACAAGCCGCCCACCAGGCCGACGGCCAGTTCGATATCGACGAAGCGCGCCAGCACATCCTCATCCCTGACATACTTGGAGAAATGCGCGCCCACGCCCATCGCAAACAGGTAGCAGCCGATGATGGTGGAGAATTGCAGGATGGAGTCGCCCAGCAGGTAACTGGACAGGGCGCCGGCGATCAGTTCATACGCTAGGCCGCAGGAAGCGACGACGAAGACGGACAGGATCAGAATCTTTTTGGTCATTTAGCTCTTTTTGCTCTAATATGTTTCAGCGTTAGCAAGTTAACCACTTTAACCCAAGGTGCGCCGTGCCCGCCATCCTAAACTACCTGATCCATCTTTTGCTGGCTGCCGTGCTGCTGGCCGTCTTTTTCAAAGCCTATACGTGGATGACGCCTTTCGACGAGGTGCTGCTGATACGACAGGGGAATTTCGCCGCAGCGCTATCGCTGGGCGGGGCCCTGATAGGTTTTTCCATCACCATCGGTTCAGCGCTGGTGCATACTGCCGATTACCGCGAGTTCGCGGCCTGGGCCTTCGGCGCCATGGTGGTGCAGATGCTCTCCTACGCGATCGCGACACGCGTGCTGAACATGTCGAAAGACCAGATCGAAGCCAACAACGCCGCATTCGGCGGCCTGCTGGGCGCTATCTCCATTTCCATCGGCGTCATCAACGGCGCCTGCATTTCCTAAATATTTAAGCGAGGACCATCATGGGCTTAGGCAGCTTTATCAAGAAGCAGTTTATAGACGTCATTCAATGGAATGAAGAAGTCGACGGCGTACTGGCGTGGCGTTATCCGATGCAGGACCAGGAGATCCAGAACGGCGGCGTGCTGGTGGTGCGTGAATCGCAGATGGCGGTGTTCGTCAACGAAGGCCAGATCGCCGACGTGTTCGGCCCCGGCACCCACAAGCTGACCACGCAAACCCTGCCGGTGCTGACCAACCTGAAAAACTGGGACAAGCTGTTCGATTCGCCGTTCAAGTCGGATGTCTATTATTTCAGCACCCGCGTGCAGACCGGCCGCAAATGGGGCACGCAGCAGCCGATCACCATCCGCGACAAGGACTTCGACATGGTGCGCGTGCGCGCTTTCGGCATGTACTCGTACCGCGTGGCCGATCCGCGCCTGTTCTTCAAGGAGATCAGCGGCACCCGCGAGGCCTACACCCGCGACGAGGTGGAAGACCAGCTGCGCGGCATCCTGATGGCGACCATGGCCAGCTCGCTGGGCAGCGCGCAGGTTCCCTTCCTCGACATGGCGGCCAACCAGGCGCTGATGGCGCAGCAGGTCAAGGGCGACCTGGCCGCAGCGTTCGGCCGCTACGGCATCGGCCTCGATGAATTCAACGTCGCCAGCGTCAGCCTGCCGGAAGAACTGCAAGCCGCGCTGGACGAGCGCATCTCCGCCGGCATGAAGGGCGGCATGAGCGCCGACAAGATGGCCGGCTTCACCAAGTACCAGGCGGCCACCGCGATTCCGCTGGCGGCGCAGAACGAGGGCGGCATGGCCGGCATCGGCGTCGGCCTAGGCGCGGGCGTGCAGCTGGGCCAGGTGATGGGCCAGGCGCTCGGTTCCGCGCTGGCGCCGCAGGCGGCACCGGCTGCTGCCGCACCGGCCGAGGACTCGATCGAAGCGCGCTTGGAAAAACTTAAAGGTCTGCTCGACAAGGGCTTGATCACGGCTACCGACTACGACAGCACCAAGGCCGAACTGCTGAAAAAACTGCTCGGCTAATGCAAATCGTTTCCTGTCCCAGCTGCGGCGCGGAAGTCAAATTCCGCTCGCATGCCTCGGTTATGGCTGTCTGCGAATACTGCAGCACCAGCGTGCTCAAAGACGCGGACTCGGTCAAGGACCTGGGCAAGATGTCGTCCGTGCTGGAGGACTATTCGCCTATCCAGATCGGCACCACCGGCGTGCTGGGCAAGCGCCAGTTCACGGTGGTGGGCCGCATCCAGCTGCGCTATGCGGCCGGCATGTGGAACGAGTGGTACCTGCTGTTCGACGACGGCGTCACCTCATGGCTGGGCGATTCGTCCGGCATGTACACCATCACCGCGCAGTACAAGGGCGAAGGCGAGATGCCGGCCTTCGAACAGCTGCAGCCCGGCCGCAACTACGCCATCAACGGCGCGCCCTATACGGCCGCCGAAATCCGCACCGCCGATTGCATAGGCGGCCAGGGCGAGCTGCCGTTCAAGGTGGGCGAGGGCTACCAGGCCAAGGTGGCGGACTTCCGCCGCGCCGGCGAATTCATCACGCTCGATTATTCGGACGGGCCGCGGCCCGTGGTCTACACCGGCCTGGCCGTCACGCTGGAGGGCATGAAATGCCAGCTGCTGCGCGACGACGACACCATCCAGCGCGCGGCCGGCCGTTATCGCGGCAAGGTCGATGCGCTCGACTGCCCGTCGTGCGGCAGCGCGATCAAATACATCCCCGGCGTGACGGCGACGCTGGTGTGCCCGGCCTGCCAGGCGCAGATCGACGCCGCCAGCCCGAAAGCCGAAGTGCTGGCCGCCGGCGAGCGCGTGACGCGCTACGAATCTTCGCTGGAACTGGGCGCGACCGCCAGGATCAACAACCAGGACTTCACCATCATCGGCATGATGCGCCGCGCCGACGACGAGGGCACCGAGTGGAGCGAGTACCTGATGTACGGCACCCGCGCCGGCTTCTCGTGGCTGGTGGAGACCGACGAGGGCTGGTCCGGCTCCAACGTGATGGCCGAATGGCCGTTGTGGTACGCCCCCGGTTCGGATCGGGTGACTGTGGATAAGGTCCAATATAACCGCCTGTACGACTACGGCTCGGTGGTGACGTTCGCCGCCGGCGCGTTCAACTGGCGGGTGGCGGCGGGCGACCGCACGCGGGTGGAGGAATTCACCGCCGGCCAGATCCGGCTGGCGTCCGAAACGTCGGAGCAGGAAATGACGTGGTCGCGTTCGTCGCCGGTATCGGTCGACCAGCTCAAGGCCTGGTTCGGCAAGCAGTTCAAAGGCCAGGTGGCGCCGGCCAAGGCAGGCAAGCGCCGCTACCGCGACACGGCCAAGTACATCATCTGGTTCATGCTGGCGATTAACGCGATTCCGCTGCTGATGAATTTCTCCGGCACCTGGTTCCTCAGCCTGATCGGTGCGGCGGCCATCTACCTGCCCGCCTGGTTTATGGATAACGAAGACAAATCATGAGCAAATATTTCATCTACGCGGTCATCGTTTCCATCGTCACGTCGGGCAGCAGCTGGATGCGCGCCACCAGCAGCAGCAACTACAGCAGCGGCTACCGGGGCAGCACCTGGAGTTCGAACACCGGCGGTGGCGGCGGCAGCTATGGCGGCGGTTCCGGCGGCGGAGGCCACAAGTGAAACGCGAAACGCTACCGCAGGCGGCGGCGCCCGGGCTGGTGCACCAGCCGGCCGGCACGCATCTGCTGGCGGACCTGGGCGGCATCGCTGCCGAAAAATTGGGCAATTGCGCGGAACTGGACGCGCTGCTGCGCTCGGCGGCCGAGGCTGCGGGCGCGCGCGTGCTGTTCAGTCATTTCCACGGTTTTGGGGAAGGTCAGGGTGTGACCGGAGTGGTGCTGCTGGCGGAATCGCACATCACGATCCACACCTGGCCCGAATGCGGCTTTGCCGCCGCCGACCTCTTCATGTGCGGCAGCGCGCGGCCTGAGTTAGCGCTCACCATCATTGAAACGGCCTTGCAGCCGACGTCCAGCCAGATCAACACGGTGCGGCGGGCACCTCCCGCGATCAGTTGACCCTGGCGGCGCTCTGGCTCGGCGACATCAGCTTGAGCGGCACGTCCTCCAGCAACGCGCTGGAGGTGATCGCGGGCGCGGCCAGCTGGCGCACTGTGACGACGATGTTCTGCGGGTAGTCGAAGCCGGCCCCGGTGCTGCGGTCGACGATGTAGCCGATGCCGCCGCCCAGCAGGATATTGCCCCACACCGCGCCGTTGGCCTTGGATACGGCCGTGGCGTTGCCGACGTAGGCGTCCTGCTTGCAATTGATCGCCAGGTCCGCCGTGCTCTTGTGGACGATGACGCTTGCCGGGCTGGTCAGCGACCAGTTGCCGGCGTCGTTGCTCAGGGTGCAGCCGAAGCCGGCGACTTCCTTGCTGTCCAACATGGTCGTGACGGAGACCGGCTGCATCTTCCCGCTCAGTACAGACGCGCAGCCGGTCAACGCCAACATCCCGGACAAAGCGAGTATTCTCTTCATGTGTTTTCCCTGATGGACTTCATGTCCATCAAATTATCACTCAGGAAACACAAGATGACAATGTGCAATTATCAAAGGGACGAAAAATGACGCTTTCCCGCATCGGGCAGATCGCCCTTCCCGTTTCCAACGCCGACCGTTCGGAGCAGTTCTACGGCGACAGCCTGGGACTGCCCAAGCTGTTCCGCTACGGCGAGCTGGTGTTTTTCGATTGCGGCGGCGTGCGCCTGATGCTGGAAGGTTCGGGCAAGGCGCCGGTGCAAGCCGGCACCGGCGTGTGCCACTATTTCAAGGTCGAGCAGATCGAGGCGGTGGCGGCGGATCTGCAAGCGAAAGGCGTGGTGTTCGAAGCGGCGCCGCACCTGGTCGCGAAGATGCCCGACCACGAGTTGTGGATGGGCTTTTTCCGCGACTCCGACGGCCATCTGCTGGCCGTGATGGAAGAGAAGCGCTAGGCGGCAGCGGCTTGGGCGGCGGCCAGTTCGCCGTCCTTGGTGTTGGCGGCGGCGAACGACGGGCGGCTCGTGACGCGGGCCACGTACTGCTCGATCACCGGCAGCTTGGGCAGCAGCTCGTACATCCCCATCCAGCCCATGGCCGAGGCCCACAGCACGTCCAGCGCGCTGAACTGCTCGCCCAGCAGGTACGGCCCCTTGGACAGCTGTTCGATCAGCGTGTTGAACATGGTGTCGAAGTCGCCGTAGTGGCAGGACGCCTTATCGGCTGGCGCATTCTTCATCCATTTGTCGACCACGGCCGGCTCGAAGCAGCTGCCGTAGAACGCCATCCAGCGCAGGTAGGGGCCGCGCAGCGGATCGCCCAGCGGCGGCGCCAGCTTGGCGTCCGGGAACAGGTCGGCCAGGTAGAGGTAGATCGCCACCTGCTCGGTGATGACGGCGTCGCCGTGGCGCACCGCCGGCACCTTGCCCATCGGGTTGACGGCCAGGTAGGCGGCCTCGCGGTTCTCGCCCTTCTTCATGTTCATCACATGCAGGTCGTAGGGCGCATGCAGCTCTTCCAGCAAGGTCAGGACGCCGGTAGAGCGGGAATACGGGCAGTGGTACAAAGTCAGCTGTGGTGCCATGTGTGTCTCCTGTATGGGGTGAAGAAACGCCACGATAACTCTTGCTATGATGGTGGTCTTGTAAAAACGCGAACAGCTATGCAAACCGTCACCAGCAGGCCCAAGGGCGTGGTCAATCCCGCCGCCGCGGAAAAAATCTTCCGGCTGGAACGCTACCTGCCGGAACCCGACCTCGCGCCTTTCATCGAGTACTTCTGGCTGGTGGCGTGGCAGTTGCCGGACGGCGTGACGCATGTGCAGCGCACCCTGCCCTCGCCCTGCATCCACATGGTGTTCGACACCGGCCGCACGGCGGTGTTCGGCGTGATGACGGGCGCTTTCGAATATACGCTGAAAGGCAGCGGCCGCATCCTGGGCGTGCGTTTCCTGCCGGGCGCCTTCCGCAGCTTCCTGAGGCAGCCTGTGCAATCGGCGACGGATCGTGAATTGGCGCTGTCGTCGCTGTTCGATTGCGACGATGCCGAGGCCGAGCGCAGCGTGCTGACGGCGGACGACGACGCCGGCATGGTGGCGGCCGCCAGCGCCATCCTGCGCCGCGCCCTGCCCGCGCCCGATCCGCAGACCGCGCGCATCGCCGGGATACTGGAAGCGATCCAGCAGCAGCCGGAGATCACGCAGGTGCAGCAGTTGGCCGAGCACACCGGCGTCAGCGTGCGGAGCCTGCAAATCCTGTTCAAGGAATACGTGGGCGCCACGCCGAAATGGGTGATACGCCGCAACCGCCTGCTGGACGCGGCCGACCAGCTGGCCCACGGCAGCGATGTCGACCTGGCCTCGCTGGCGCAGGCGCTGGGCTATTACGACCAGGCCCACTTCACCACCGATTTTGAAAAGCTGGTCGGCAAGCCGCCCGCCGACTACCGCCGCAGTTGCAAGGAGCAGGCATGAGCCGTCGTTTCAAGTAGGCTACCTCGACGGTGAGCCCTGGATAGGCGGCGACGTCGTCAGTTCAGTCGGCTGCCTCATGCATCGTTGACAGTATCAAGCCAGCTTCCGCTCGAACAGCAGCAACCATTTGACGCCAAGCCAAATCGACTATACTTCTTGAAGGTACATTAAAGGAAATTCGCCGTGTCTACGAATAGCAAACTGCCTCTCAGCGATGAAGAGCTTGCTGCCTTTGAAGCCACCCGCGACTTGGCTGCCGAGTTACTGCTAGCTGGCGAGCAAATGAAAGCCGGGCTGGGACGTGTGGTCTATTCGCCGCTGATCGCCGCACGAAAAAATACCGGGCTGACACCGGAGCAATTCGCAGCCTTGTTCGGTATTTCCGTCAGCACCTTGGAAAGCTGGGAACAAGACCGAAGTCCTCCGGTAGGCGCCGTACGAACTCTGATCGCCATTGCCCTCCACCATCCCGAAGCACTGGTCGCTATCGCAAACCAAACTCAAGAAGTATGAACACGATTGACGGCGCCGTCGTCCAATGAGACACTGCGATCCTTATCAAACCACAGGAGACCATAAAATGCGCCAAGTAGATACTGCCCTCCTGTCGGCTGCCTGATTACGTCGGTATCCCCTCCGTAGTGTATTGATCCGCGCGTTCTCGCGCAGCTGACTTCCCGTATTCGCCACCTGTTCGCTTTATCGCGAAGGGTATCGCTCGTCTTACCGGAATCAGGAAATACACACACCATGATCGACATCGATTTTGAATCGCTGCGCCTTATCGGCTTAACGCAAACCATCGCCAGCCAGCTTTACCAACTGCACGACGCGCCGGCCAACGCCAGCCTGGTGCGCATCACCGAAATCCAGCGCGACTGGCTCACCGTCCACGATGGCCAGGCCGAGTTCCGCGCGCGCGTGCTGCCGGCGCTGCACGACGAGGCGCTGGCCGTCGGCGACTGGGTGCTCAGCACCACGCTGGCGCACGACGAACGCTGGCTCAGCACGCTGCTGCCGCCCACCACCCACATCGCCCGGCGCGGCAACGACGGCCGGCATCACAGCCTGGTCAGCAATGTCGACACGGCGCTGCTGGTGATGGGGCTGGACCACGACTTCAACGCGCGCCGCCTGGAGCGCTACCTCGCCATCGTCAAGACGGCGGGCGTGGAGCCTGTGGTGGTGATGAGCAAGGCCGACATCGGCGACGACGTCGAACAGCGCATGGAGCTGCTGCGGCAGCGCCTGCCCGCCAGCATACCGCTGCTGGCCGTCAACACGCTGAGCGACGACGCGGCGGCGCAGCTGGCGCCGTGGCTGGGCGTCGGGCAGACGCTGGTGCTGCTGGGCTCTTCGGGCGCCGGCAAATCTACGCTGACCAACACGCTGACGCAAGCGGGCCAGCAGACCGGCGGCGTGCGCAAGGGCGATGGACGCGGCCGTCACACGACCACGTCCCGCTCGCTGCACCTGTGCGCGGACGGCGCCTGCATCATCGACACGCCCGGCCTGCGCAGCTGGCAACCGGATGCCGACGAAGCCAGCCTGACGGCCGCCTTCGAAGACATCGACGCGCTGGCGGCGCAATGCCAGTTCCGCGATTGCCGCCACACGGGCGAACCCGGTTGCGCGGTGCGCGGCGCGGTCGATGACGACCGTCTGCTGAACTACCACAAGCTGATGCGCGAAGCGCGCCGCAGCCAGCAAACGCCGCTGGACCGCATCGCCGAAGTCGCCAAATGGAAAGTGATGCAACGCGCCGCCGTGGCCCGCTCGAAGGACAAGCTCGGCAAGCGCTAACGCGCATTTGGTGCTCCGCCAGATCGGCTATACTGCCTTTAGGTATAGTCGATCTGCAGCGCAGGAGGGCATATGAACCAGCAAGTTATACATCGCGATCCGGAGATTTATAGCGGTGCGACCGTTTTCGTTGGCACGCGCGTGCCACTTTCGACACTCTTTGATTACTTGAAAGCAGGTGAATCTCTTCACGGTTTTCTTTCCGACTACCCATCGGTCTCAAAAAACGCAGCTATCGCAGCACTTGTGATCGCTGAACAATGTGCAGACCGACAATGCGCATCCTGCTAGATGAATCATTGCCGCGCAGATTCGCAGCAGAACTGCCTGGCCACCAGGTCAAAACTGTCGTTGACTGTGGCTGGGGAGGAGTAAAGAACGGTCAACTACTGACTTTGGCTGCCTCTGCTTTTGATGCCCTGATAACTGGCGACAGAAATATGCAGTATCAGCAAAATCTCAACACGCTGCCAATAGCAGTAGTCGTCCTCGCCACTGCGGATAATCACCTCGACTCTTTGCGCAAGCTGGCACCCAAATTACTCAGTGTACTGACGAATCTCCCGCCTCGTGCGTTGATTGAACTTACACCCTAATGGCTACGATGACTGCGCAGCGACAGGCTTGCGCAGCAACAGCGGCAGGCACAGCACGTAGAGGCCGGCGCCGATCAGCCACACCAGGCCGGGGAAGCTGCCGCGCGACATGAAGTAGATCGTGCTGATCGCCACCGGGCCGATCACCGTCGCCAAGCTGGCGGCGCTGGCCAGCACGCCCTGCAGCTTGCCTTGCTGGTCCGGCCCCACGCTGCCGGACATGATCGCCTGCAAAGCCGGCGCGCCGATGCCGCCTATGCAGAACAGCGGCATCAAGGCGAACAACATCCAGCCCTGGTTGGCCAGCGCGATCAACACATACGCACAGGTATCCGCCGTGACGCCCACCATCAGCGCGCGGCGCTCGCCCCAACGCTCGGAGATCGGGCCGACCACGAAGGCCTGCGCCAAGGCGTGAAACGCGCCGAAGCCGGCCAGCGAAATACCGATGGTCAGCGTATCCCACGCGAACTTGTCTTCGCTGTACAGCACCCAGACCGTGCCGCCTATCTCGCCGATCAGCACCAGCATGCCCGATGCGAAGATCATCGGCAGCAAGGACTTGAAGCCGGCAGCCCAGCGCAAGTTGGCCAACGGATTGAACGACATGTCCGACGCGGAGGCCGAACGTTCGGTATGCGACTCGCGCACCAGCAGCAAGGTCAGGATCAGGTTGACGGCGTTCATCGCCGCGGCCGCCAGGAACGGCGCCCTCACCCACCACGCGCCCAGCAAGCCGCCGATCACCGGCCCGATGATGAAGCCGATGCCGAAGCAGGCGCCCAGCTGGCCGTAGCGGCGCGAGCGCTGGTCTTCCGGCGTGACGTCGGCGATGTAGGCGTAGGTGACGGCGATGCTGGCGCCGCTGATGCCGGCAATCGCGCGGCCGATGAACAGCAAGGTCAGCGACGGCGCCATCGCCATGAACAGATAGTCGACCACCGCGCCCGCCAGCGACAGCAGCAGCACCGGCCGGCGGCCGATGCGGTCGCTCAGCACGCCAAGCACCGGCGAGAAGATGAACTGCATCAGCGCGTACAGGCCGGTGAAGGCGCCGAAACGCCAGCCCAGTTCGGCCGTATGGCCGACGTCGCGCATCAGCTGCGGAATGATGGGCATCGTCAGCCCGATGCCGACGGCGCTCAGGACTACGGTGGAAAGGATGGTCAGCAGTGCTCGGTTCATCTGGCGCTCTTCAGGAAGTAGCAGCCAATTGTAAAACGATCAATCTTGCACCGCTGTGCCCGCTGTCACAAATTACCAGTCTTCTTTCTTCGGCTCGCCCGCGACGGCTGGACTGCTGCGTGCCGCGCCAGCTTTGCGTGCGGCCGCCTTCGGCTTCTCGGCCGCTTCGGCCACTGGCGCCGACGCCGGCGCTTTCGCCGCTACCGCTTCACGCAACTGCAAGGCGCCCGGACGCACGCCATCGAGCTTGACGGCGACGTTTTCCAGCACGCCATACGACAGCTTGGGCGTGACGCGGTTGATCACGACTTCGCAGCAAGCCGATTCCATATTGCCCAGCGACTGGCCGGTCTGCGGATCCTTGATTTCCTTGCCTTGCAGGTAGATCTTGTAGCGGCCATTCTCGACCACGGCCGTGCCGCCCTGGCTGAGCACGACGTTCATGCCGTCGCGCTCGACCACGCTGATCGGGAAGGTCTGCAGCAGGATCGCTTCGGCCGAACGCTTGACGATCTCCGTTTGCATATTGCGCATGGTCGCGCCTTCATCGATGCCGGCGCCCATGGTGGTTGGCGCGATCGACGGCGCCGTACCCTGCAGCGTTGCCGACTGCAAGATCTGGCGGGTAGCCAGGTTGATCATGCGCTGCGACACCGACCAGCCGCCCGAATAGCTGACCAGGTCGCGATCCGAGGTTTGCAACTTACGCACATGCTTCTCGTAGGCGAGATCGTTGACCACGCCGACCCACACCAGGTCCGCGCTCAGTGCCTGGCCCAGCTTGGCGAAATCGGTGTTGACGGTTTTACCGGAGCCGATCATGTCCAGCTCGTTTTGCAGCTCGTCTTCGAACTGGCGGTCCAGCACGGTGAAGCGGCCGCTCTGCGACAAGGTGTCGATGATTTGCTGGCGCAGCGCGCCCAGCACTTCGGCGGCGGGAACGTTGCGGCCGCCGATATTGAAGCTGCTGCGGGTCGAGCGCAACGGCGCCACGACGATCTTGATCTTGCCGCTGTCGGCAGGCGCCTTGAACTTGGCGATGCTGGCGGCGATGTCCACGCGGTACAAGCCGCCCTTGCCGGCCGGCGGCGTCAGCTTGACGACCTTGAACGACGACACCACGCCCTTGGACTGGGTGACGATCTGCTCGGCGAAATGGCTGCCCTGCATGGTGGCGGCGGCCTTGATGCTGTCGCTGCCGTCGGCGCTTTCCACGTCCAGGCTGGCCGTGACCTGCGAATAGGTGTTGAGGTTGGCGGAGCTGGCGTCGACGGTGGTGCCGTTGACCTGCATGATGGCCGTCTTCAGCGCATCGTTGATGGCCGCGCCGGGCGTGACGCCGCTGCCGCTGGCGCTGGCCTCGACCTGCTCGATTTTGCCCACGTCCGGGGTCTGGGTCAGATTCGGGCCGGGCTGTGGAGCCGACGCGGCCGGCGCTTCTTCTTTCTTGCCGCATGCCGCCAGGCCCAGGCACAGCAGGCCGACCATCGCGAGTTTTTTCATGTTCAGTGTGCTTTTCTAAAGGTAAAAAAAAGCAAGGCGCTGTGGCGCGCCTTGCTCCGGTACGAATGATCGATTACAGCAGCGAGGTAGCGTCGGTCGCTTCCTTCGGTACCGGAATGTTGTTGGCTTTGGAGAAGTCCACGGCCGTCTTCAGCGAGCGGCCCAGGTTCTTGATCGAATCCGGCAGGTTCTTGGCGACAAACAGCGCGCTGCCGGCGGCGGCGCCGATCGACGACATGCCCGGCTTGAAGCTGCCGACATCCTTGCTCATGTCGACGTACTGGATCACGCCACGGGCCAGGTCGCCCACGCCGTTGGCGAATTGCTTCTTGCTGGCGGCATCCATCTCGATTTTCTTGCCGTTCAGGCTGCGCTCCAGCGCCTCGCTGTTGGCGGTGCGGACGGCTGCCGCCTCTTCCAGCGAACCCTTGGTCGCGCCTTCGGTCAGGTTCTTGGCCTGCACCGACGCTTTTTCCGCTTCATCCTTCAGGCCCACCGCCGCCAGCATGTTGGCGTCGGCGCGCATCACGCTCTGGGTGCCGCCCACGTATTTGGCGACGATCTGCTCGGCCGTCACGCTGCCGCCGCTGCTGCCGCCGATATTCAGCGCCTTGGTCAGGCCACCCAGTTGCGCCGAGGCGGCGCCGGCCATCATGGTCATGGCGACAGCGACGATGGCTTTGACGTAAGTACTTTTCATAGGTAATACCTTCTCGTTAGTTAAGGACCGTCGATTGAATAGGCCGGCAAGCTATCGACGTTCGCCCGCCGGTCGCATGTATCAGTGAATGCCGTTGACGTTGAGGCGGCTGACGATTTCCTTGGCCGCCAGCAGCGACGCATCCTTCAGCGCCTTGGTGGTGGCCACCGCGTTGTCCGGCGCCAGCGCGAAGTACTGCACCGGCGGCACCGAAGCCACTTCGCGCGGCAAGGCGCCGCTGACGTCGAGCACGCGGCCGGACACCGTGACCGTCACGCGCTGCATGCCGGTTTCCGCATCCTGCGCCGGCGTGCCGACGTCGAAGGTAGCCAGCACGAACAGCGGCACGCTGGCCTTGCGCAGCGACTGCACCAGGGCGCGCATGGTGGACGGCGTCAGGTCGCTGCCCTTGGAAAAGTCGGCGTTGACGGCTTTCAGGTCGCCGTCGGCCAGCACGAACTCGGGGTCGGCCACCGCAAAGCCGGATTGCGAGAACACGCTGGTGACCGAGGTCTTGTGGCTGGCCATCGACAGCATGCGGTAGGTGGTTTCATCCTGCTTGCGGGTGGTGCTGCCGCCGGTTTCCACGTTCAGGGTCTGGTTCAGCGTGACCTTGGCGTTCTTTTGCTTGGCGGCGTTGGTGGCGATCTGGTTGGACTTGATGTTCTCGCCTTCGCTGCCGCGGGTCGTGGTGTTGATCTTGGCATCGCTGTCGAGCTTGGTCTCGACGCGCTTGACCACGCGGTCGTCGAACGATTTCACCGCGCCGACGTCACGGCCGAGGAAGACATACACCATCGGCGAATTGCCGGCCGGCGCGGTCTGGCTGACGCGGCTGGCGCCGCGCAAGGTGATGCGCAGCTTGGTCACGTTCAGCTCGGTGCGCACCGACACCGAATACTTGTGCAGCACCGGCTGGTCCTGTTCGTTGAGCATGGTGGCGCTCATGATGAACTTGTCGAGGTTGGCCTCGACCTGGGGACGGATGGTTTCGAAGTTTTCCGATTCGGCCTCGCCCGCCTCGGCGAAGTAGCGCTCGATGGAGGCCACCTGGGCGGCGCGGTAGGCGCGCTCGACGTCGGCCGGGCTGAGGGCGGCGCCATAGCTGACCGTCGCCACGCCCTTGGCGGAGACGACTTGCGCATAGGACGGCAGCGCCAACAGCGCGGTGGCCAGAGCCAGCAGGAATTTTTTCATTTATTTACTCGCCTTTATGATTGTTTTGGAAGTTTCGATTTGTTTGACGGCGTCCTTGGCGGCGGTGGCGGTGGTGATCCACTTCGATTCCGGCTGCACCAGGGCGTCGGCGAATTTGAGGAACAGGCCGCGTATCGCCGCCTCGTAGGCGGGGAAGTCGTCGAGGTCGGTCTGGTTGGCCGGCACGATCTTCACCTCGCCGTTCTTCAAGTCGGAATTGAAGAAGTCGGTGTTGAGCAGCGGCTCGAAGAAGCGGACGTTGCCGTACACGCCGTAGACGTAGGAGGCGCCGACATTGTTTTCGCCGCTCTTGATCTTGGCGAACTTGTTGAGCGCGACGTCGAACAGGTAATCGCCCTCGCCCACTTTCAGGTCCAGCGCGTCGCCGTTATCCAGGCGGAAGGACATGGTGCCCAGCGCGTGGCCCAGGCCGGTAGGCAGCAGCGACACGCCCAGCTTGGCGGCCAGGATGGAGCCGAAGGCGTCGGAAATCATTTGGCCGGCCAGCGCGGGTTTGTCGCGGATGGCGGCCGGCATCACGGCCAGCGCTTCGGGCGTCAGTTGGGCGCGGCGCACCTGGATGGTCTTGGTGCCGGGCGCCGGCAGGCGCGCGGTCGACAGGCGGCGGGTGAACTGGGTCAGCAGGCCGCCGCCGTCTTCGCGCAGCAGCAGATCCTTGACGTAGGCCTCGATCGCGGCCGGGGTGGGCGGCTGCGCGGTGGCGTCGAAGATCACCACGCTGAGCGGATAGCTGCGCACCACGGTCTTGTTTTTGTAATCGAAGATCAGCGCGTCGGCGCGCAGGCTGACAAAGGTCTTGTAGTAGTTGCCGATGTGTTCGGTGGAGACGGTTTCGCCGTTCAGCAGCAGCACCGCCATCAGCGCCTGGTCGGCACCCTTGACGTTGGTCAGGGTGTCGCGTGGCGCATATTCGAGCGACGCGTGTTCGCCCGCGTAGGCGCGGTCGATGGTGATGCGGGACAGCGACTTGCCGGCGCTGTCGGCCTTGAGCGTTTTTTCGATGCTGGCGACGTGGGGGAAACGTTCGCCTATGGTCGCGTAATCGCCGGCGAAGGAGAAGCCGGCGAAGGTGATCGTCTGCGCCAGGGATGGAAGGGGAGCAAGCAGCACGGCCAGGCACAGGGCCGACAACATCGGGAAGAGACGTGGCAGGACTGGCGTTTTAAAAGGCAAGGTAATCTCCAGAATGCAGCGACGACCAGCAGCATTTCTTTCTAGGAAATTAACTTTGCTTTTCGACAGCTATTGATTTTTGGAAATTATTGCAGAAAATAATCTTTCAAAACTAACCAATTGTCACAGGTTGAAGCGGAATGCAGAAATAGGAAACACAACGGCAGCTCATCCGCCCCCTATGGAGCTGCCAAATGCGCCAGGTCAAATCGGCTATACTTTGTAGACGTAAAGTCGATCGATGCCGCAAGGTACGCTGGGCGCGCAAAGGTGTGGGGAAATCAGGTGGAGTTCGCGTGATCTACTTCACGCGCACAGCTGCGGGACAAATCATTTTGCTGACGATCTACGCCAAGGCGACGACCGCCAATTTGACCCCTGCTCAGTTGAAGGAGCTACGTTATGACTACGAAAAGAACCTTGCCTTTAAGCGATGAGGAATTGGAAGCGTTCGAGGCGACTCGCGATCTGTATTCAGAGCTTAAACAGGCAGCAAAAGACATACAAGCCGGCTTGGGAAGGGTGGTCTACTCGCCGATTATCGCGGCGCGAAGAAACACCGGTCTGACTCAAGCGGAATTTGCCGAGTTGTTGGGCGTATCGGTCCGCACGCTTGAAGATTGGGAGCAGGGCCATCAACAACCCCAGGGCGCTGCCCGCACCCTACTGGCTATCGCGCTCGACAACCCCGATGCCCTGCTCGTAGCCAAAGCTCGCAATGAGGAAGCTGCGCTGAAATAAACGAAATGCAAAAGTGCTATGGCCTGACTAGTGATTCTTGATGACGTGTTTCGTTAAGGCGCCCTGCGGATCGAAGTAAAAATCCAGGGTATCCGGATCGACGAAGGTCTGGCAATAGCCAAGCTCGTAAGAGGCTTCGCCGCCACGGTCATAATCCGGCTTGCCGAGCAGCGCGACCAGTTGGCTCTTCTGCATGCCGATCTGGACGTGTTTTTTCAGCAGGCTGTCGACCATCGCGCCGCGCGCGCAGCTGTTGTCGGTGGCGGGGGTGACGAGGGCCCAGGCCCGCTGGTCGAAGTCCGCATGGGAAAATGGCGACGAGAACACCAGCCAGCCGAGATACCCGACGATCAGCGTCACCGCGGCCACGCAGACGATCTCGGCTTTGACATACCATGCGACGACGGTTGCTGTTTTCATGCTCGCGCCAATAAAAAAGGCAGCCGAGGCTGCCTTTTTGCTGTGATGCTGTGCGTTGCTTAGTGCTTCGCGCGCAGTTTGGCGATCGCCGCCAGCTGGCCGATGGCCGCTGCCAGTTCGGCTTGCGCTTTCGCGTAGTCGATACCGGAGGTGTTGTTCGCCAGCGCTTCTTCGGCACGTTTCTTGGCCGCTGCCGCTTTGGCTTCGTCCAGATCCTTGCCGCGTATCGCGGTATCCGCCAGCACCGTCACAGCGCCCGGCTGCACTTCCAGCAGGCCGCCCGCGACGAAGACAAATTCTTCCTCGGCTTGACCTGGTACCTGGATGCGCACCGCGCCCGGACGGATGCGGGTGATCAGCGGCGTGTGCTTGGGGTAGATCCCCAGCTCGCCCTGCTCGCCCGGCAACGCGACGAATTCGGCTTCGCCCGAGTAGATCAACTCCTCGGCGGAAACCACGTCAACGTGAATAGTGTTTGCCATGTGTGTCCTGTCGGTGTGATGCGGCCCCGTTTGCACGGGGCCGCGATCGAAACTCAACGATTAGTTGAGCTTCTTGGCTTTTTCGATAGCTTCGTCGATCGTGCCGACCATGTAGAACGCTTGTTCTGGCAGGTGATCGAGTTCGCCGGAAGCGATCATTTTGAAGCCCTTGATCGTGTCTTTCAGCGAAACGTATTTACCTGGCGAACCGGTAAACACTTCAGCAACGTGGAATGGCTGCGACAGGAAACGCTGCATCTTACGTGCACGGGCCACCAGCAGTTTGTCTTCCGGCGCCAGTTCGTCCATACCCAGAATCGCGATAATGTCACGCAGTTCCTTGTAGCGCTGCAGGGTGCCCTGAACAGCGCGCGCGGTGTCGTAGTGCTCTTGGCCGACGACCAGCGGATCCAGCTGACGCGAGGTCGAATCCAGTGGGTCCACCGCAGGGTAGATACCCAGCGAGGCGATGTCACGCGACAGAACGACGGTCGAATCCAGGTGACCGAAGGTGGTCGCTGGCGATGGGTCGGTCAAGTCATCCGCTGGAACGTAGACGGCCTGGATCGAGGTGATCGAACCGGTCTTGGTCGAGGTGATGCGCTCTTGCAGACGGCCCATTTCTTCGGCCAGGGTAGGCTGGTAACCCACTGCGGAAGGCATACGGCCCAGCAGTGCGGATACTTCGGTACCGGCCAGGGTGAAGCGGTAGATGTTATCCACGAAGAACAGAACGTCCTTGCCTTCGTCACGGAACGATTCCGCGATGGTCAGACCGGTCAGCGCTACGCGCAGACGGTTACCAGGTGGTTCGTTCATCTGACCGTAGACCATCGCTACTTTCGAGTTGGCCGGGTTTTCCAGGTCAACTACTTTAGCGTCAGCCATTTCGTGGTAGAAGTCGTTACCTTCGCGGGTACGCTCGCCAACACCGGCGAACACGGACAGACCCGAGTGCGCTTTAGCGATGTTGTTGATCAGTTCCATCATGTTCACGGTCTTGCCTACACCTGCACCGCCGAACAGACCGACTTTACCGCCTTTGGCGAACGGGCACACCAGGTCGATCACCTTGATGCCGGTTTCCAGCAGATCCTGCGATGGCGACAGTTCGTCGTATGCAGGAGGAGTGCGGTGGATCGAAGCGATCTGGTCGTGAGCGACCGGGCCGCATTCGTCGATCGGGTTGCCCAGCACGTCCATGATGCGACCCAGGGTAGCTTTACCCACTGGCACCATGATCGGCTTGCCGGTGTTCTGGATCATCATGCCGCGGCGCAGGCCGTCGGACGAACCCAGAGCAATGGTACGGACTACGCCGTCGCCCAGCTGTTGTTGTACTTCCAGGGTCAGCTCGGAGCCTTCCATTTTCAAGGCATCAAATACCTTAGGCATCGCGTTGCGTGGAAACTCTACGTCCACCACAGCGCCGATACACTGAACGATTTTGCCATCAGCCATGTTCGTTCCTTCAAATATAGTTAAATTCGTTTAAACCGCAGCCGCACCGGCAACGATTTCGGAGAGTTCTTTGGTAATCGCAGCTTGGCGGGTCTTGTTGTAGATCAGCTTCAATTCGCCGATCACACTGCCGGCGTTGTCGCTTGCCGACTTCATCGCCACCATACGCGCCGATTGCTCGGACGCCAGGTTTTCCGCCACCGACTGGTACACCAGCGCTTCTACATAGCGCTCCAGCAGTTCGTCAATCACGGTCGCAGCGTCCGGCTCGTAGATGTAATCCCAGTTGTGATTACCCGCGTCGGCCTGCGTCTTCGCGGCTGGCAGTGGCAGCAACTGCTCCACGACCGGCTCTTGCTTCATCGTGTTGATGAACTTGGTGTAGCACAGGTAGACTGCGTCGACTTCACCGTTCTGGAACTTTTCGAGCATGACCTTGACAGGTCCGATCAGTTTTTCCAGGTGCGGCGTGTCGCCGATCTGCGTTACTTGCGCAACGACAGGAATGCCTACGCGATTCAAAAACCCCAAACCTTTGTTACCGATAGCTACCGCGGCAATCTTGTTGCCGGCTGTTTCCAGCTCACGGGTTTTCGCCGTCACCATGCGCAGGATGTTGGTGTTCATGCCGCCGCACAGACCTTTGTCGGTGGTGACGATCACGAAGCCAACTGCCTTCGCCGTATCCTGTTGCTCTTCAGCCAGGAACGGGTGGGTGTATTCCGGATTTGCGGTAGCCAGATTGGCGGCGATATTGCGAATCTTTTCACTGTAGGGACGGGCGGCGCGCATGCGATCCTGCGCTTTGCGCATTTTCGATGCGGCGACCATTTCCATCGCCTTGGTGATCTTCTTCGTATTCTCTACGCTCTTGATCTTGCCACGTATCTCTTTGCCTACTGCCATGAGTCCTTACTCCTTCTGCGCGGAAGGCGTCCCGGGCGTGAGCCCGGGGACGCCGATGTGCTTAAAATGCGCCGGATTTCTTGAAGTCCGCAACGGCTGCCGACAGCGTTGCTTCGCCGTCTTTGTCCAGTTGCTTCGACGATTCAATCTTGGACAGCAGGTCAGCTTGCTTGGTCTTCAGGTAGGCATGCAGGCCGGCTTCGAACGGCAGTACTTTCTTGACTGGCACATCATCCAGGAAGCCCTTGTTCACTGCGAACAGCGAAGCGGCCATCAGGGAGATCGACAGTGGCGAGTACTGAGCCTGCTTCAGCAGTTCGGTCACGCGTGCACCGCGGTCCAGCTGCTTGCGGGTCGATTCGTCCAGGTCGGAAGCGAACTGCGCGAACGCAGCCAGTTCACGGTACTGCGCCAAGTCGGTACGGATACCGCCGGACAGGTTTTTGATGACCTTGGTCTGAGCGGCGCCACCAACGCGCGATACCGAGATACCCGCGTTAATCGCAGGACGGATGCCCGAGTTGAACAGCGAGGTTTCCAGGAAGATCTGACCGTCGGTGATCGAAATCACGTTGGTTGGAACGAAGGCCGAAACGTCGCCAGCCTGGGTTTCAATGATCGGCAGTGCGGTCAGCGAGCCGGTCTTGCCTTTGACTGCGCCGCCGGTGAAGGCTTCGACGTAGTCGGCGTTGACGCGTGCTGCGCGTTCCAGCAGACGGCTGTGCAGGTAGAACACGTCGCCTGGGTATGCTTCGCGGCCTGGTGGGCGGCGCAGCAGCAGGGAGATCTGACGGTAGGCTACAGCTTGCTTGGACAGGTCATCGTACACGATCAGCGCGTCTTCGCCGCGGTCGCGGAAGTACTCGCCCATGGTGCAACCCGAGTAAGCCGAGATGTACTGCATCGCTGCCGATTCGGCGGCCGATGCGGCGACAACAATGGTGTACTCCAGCGCGCCGTGCTGTTCCAGCGAACGCACGATGTTCTTGATCGTCGAGGCTTTCTGACCGATAGCCACGTAGATGCAGGTCATGCCCTGGCCTTTTTGGTTGATGATCGCATCAACCGCTACGGCGGACTTACCGGTTTGACGGTCGCCAATGATCAGCTCGCGCTGGCCACGGCCGATTGGTACCATCGCGTCGATCGATTTCAGACCGGTCTGCATAGGCTGCGAGACGGACTCACGGGCGATAACGCCTGGAGCGATCTTTTCGATTGGCGAGGTCAGCTTGGCGTCGATGGCGCCTTTGCCGTCGATAGGCTGGCCCAGGGCGTTGACCACACGGCCACGCAGTTCAGGACCGACCGGCACTTCCAGAATGCGGCCGGTGCACTTGACCGTGTCGCCTTCGGAGATGTGCTCGTAAGCACCCAGAATCACGGCGCCGACGGAGTCACGCTCCAGGTTCATCGCCAGGCCAAAGGTGTTACCAGGGAATTCCAGCATTTCGCCCTGCATCACTTCGGACAGGCCGTGGATGCGGACGATACCGTCGGCGACGGAGATAACCGTGCCTTGGTTGCGTACTTCAGCGCCGCCATCAAGGCCTTCGATACGGCTCTTGATCAGCTCGCTGATTTCAGATGGGTTGAGTTGCATACTAACTCCTAAAAGTGTTTCTCTCAGCTTGCGCGAGATGAAGAATCTGTTCTAAGCGACGCTTATGCGACCAGTGCGACACGCATTTGCTGCAGCTTGGCGCGGACCGAAGTGTCCAGCACTTCATCGCCAACGACCACGCGCACGCCACCGATCAACGCTGGGTCCACGGTGACAACCGGGTTCAGCTTGCGGCTGAATTTCTTTTCCAGCGTGGCGACCAGCTCGCTCACTTGAGCCGAGCTCAGGTCGAATGCGCTGGTGATGTCGGCGTCTGCCGCACCTTCCTGGGCGTTTTTCAACGCCTGGAATTGCGCGCCGATTTCCGGCAGCAGACTGATGCGGCCGTTTTCGACCAGCATCGCCAGGAAGTTTTTCGCTTCCGTGTTCAACGGCGACTTCACCAGTGCCGTAATGGCGGCGCTCACATCGCTAGCCGAAGCTTTCGGGTTGCGGGCGAATGCTTGCACCTCGGGGTGGGCACCGATCTGGGCCAGTTCGGCCACCAGTTCGGACCACGCCGCGAGGTTGAACGATTCCTTACCTGCTTGGGCTACGCGGAACAAAGCTTCCGCGTAGGGACGGGCGACGGTTGCGTTTTCTGCCATGATTACAGCTCGACAGACAGGCGCGACAACAGTTCGGCGTGAGCCGAGGCGTTGACTTCGCGCTTGAGGATTTGCTCGGCGCCCTTCACAGCCAGGTCAGCCACCTGAGCGCGCAGCGCTTCACGCGCTTTCGACAGTTGCTGATCGGCGTCGGCTTTAGCTTGCGCAATGATGCGGTCGGCTTCAGCTTGTGCATGTGCTTTGATTTCTTCCGCAACCAGTTGCGCGCGCTTTTCAGCGTCGGCAACGCGTTGCGCAGCTTCTTCGCGTGCACCGGCCAGCGCTTCGCTGGCGCGCTTCTCAGCGACTACCATCGTTTGCTGGCCTTGGTCGGCCGCAGCCAGACCGTCAGCGATACGCTTGGCACGCTCATCCAACGCTGCATTCAGCGAAGGAAATACGAACTTCATCGAAACCCAGACCAACACCGCGAAGGTGATCATCTGACCGATGAGAGACATATTGATGTCCATACCTTTGCTCCTAACTAAAAGTTTCTCCTAGAAGGGAGCGAATTAATGTGCTGCCAGAACTGCTGCCAGGAATGGGTTGCTGAAGGTGTACAGCAGAGCAACGCCGACGCCGATCATCGAGATCGCATCCAGCAGACCAGCGATAACGAACAGTTTGGTTTGCAGTTGTGGCATCAGTTCTGGTTGACGTGCCGAAGCTTCCAGGAATTTGCCGCCCAGAATTGCGAAACCGAGTGCGGTGCCGATAGCGGCCAGACCGATGATGATTGCTGCGGCCAGAACGGTCATGCTTTGTACTTGTGCGATCAGAGCTTGCATTGAATTTCTCCTAAGATTTTAAAAAAGACTACAGATACTAAAAAAGTTAAAACTAAGTTGCCTAGTGCCTGATAAAACCGTAGCGAGCGGCGCTAGTTTTGCCCGAGAAGCGGAGCCGTACGCATGTACGGTGAGCATCGGAGGGCAAAAATGGTGCCGCGCAGTAGGTTTGATCCGGTACTTAGTGCTTCTCAACCGCGAGGCTCAGATACACGACAGTCAACGCCATAAACACAAACGCTTGCAGGGTCACCACCAGGATGTGGAAGATAACCCAAGGACCACCCAGCAGCCACTGCGCCCACCATGGCAGCAGAGCGATCAGAATGAACAGCAGCTCACCGGCGTACATATTGCCGAAGAGTCGCAGCGACAGCGACAGTGGCTTAGCCAGCAACTCGATCATCTGGAAGACGAAGTTGACCGGGGCCAGCACGATGGCCATGAAGCCATGCGCGTGGAACGGCGCGGTCAGCAACTCTTTACCCCAGCCGCCGAGACCTTTGGCTTTGATCGAGAAACCAATAATGCACAGCATGACGCCGAACGACATGCCGAAAGTGTGATTGACGTCCGCGGTCGGCACGACACGCAGCTTGTGAACGCCAAAGTAGCCAAGAATCTTAGGCAGCAGATCGACCGGCAGGAAGTCCATCGCGTTCATCAGCCAAACCCAGCAGAAGATCGTGATGGCCAGCGGCGCGATTACCTTGCTCTTGGCGTGGAATGCGGAATTGACGACTTCGTTGACCAGCTCCATGACGGCTTCAACGAAGTTTTGCAGCTTGCCCGGCACACCGGCGGTCGCGCGGCGCGACGCCATGTAGAACACACCGAGGAAAATCATGCCCAGAACGGCCGAAACCCAGAACGTGTCCAGGTTGAATGCGCCGTCGGCAGACTTCAGGTGCGACAGGTGATGCTGAATATACTCAATGGAGGTGGGCGCTTCGTGTGCCCCTACAGCGTTTTCTGTGGTCATAAAAGTATTAGATTTTGGTGATTAAATTGCGAGCAGTGAAAACCAATAAGCTAAGGTTGCCACCGCGAAACCCAAGATCAGCCATAACCAAGAGGCCGACTGAAACAGCGCCAGTGCCAAAACAAACAGCACTACCGTGATAAATATTTTCACTACTTCGGCGCGTACATGCGACCGGAAAGCTTTTTTGGCGTCATTTGTTCCGCCCGCAACAATCATCGCGTACATCAGACTCCCGATGACTGCGATTGCTCCGCCATAGGCGGCCGACCAAGCTTTGAGTACTCCACCCAAGTTCCAGGCGAGCAAGGCGAATCCAGTTGCGATGGCTAACTGGAGGGCGACGACTTTATACACCGGCTTGGAAATACTCGTCGAATCATTCATCTGGCGAGCTCCCAAAAAGCCGATAAAACCCAAAGACACGGGATTATATGTGTCTTTACTGTATCACGTCAAACATTGCTGCACCGCAGCAGAGCAATTGGTGCACGAAAGAGACGCTTTTATAAACATTTCCGAGCCGGTTGCACCAAGTTGGAACCAGTTAAGCGTTTTCGTTTTTTGTTAATCAAAACGCAATTCGCGGCACTCACCCCGAGGCTACGCTTTGGGGTCGGACCCGTACGGGGTCCGACCCCGCCTTCCCGGGGTCAGGCGCGCAGGCGGGCCAGCACGCCGTCGAGGATGTCGAGGTCGGCGAAGTCGATGATCATCTGGCCGCGGCCCTTGGTGCCCATCTTGAACACCACCGGCGTGGCCAGCTTGTCCGACAGCTCTTCTTCCAGGCGCACGATGTCGCCGGACTTTTCCTTCTGGCGCGCTTCGGTCGGCGAGGCTTTTTGATCTTCCAGCGTTTTTGCCACCAACTTTTCAGTTTCACGCACCGATAACCGTTTGGCGACAACCATGTTCGCCAGGTTGATCTGCGTGGCCGCATCGACCGACAACAGCGCGCGGGCGTGGCCCATGTCGATATCGCCGGCCATCAGCATGGTCTGCACCGGATTGGCCAGGTTCATCAAACGCAGCAGGTTGGACACCGCGCTGCGCGAACGGCCGACAGCCGTGGCCGCCTGCTCGTGCGTGAAACTGAAATCGGTGATCAGGCGATGGATGCCCTGCGCCTCTTCCAGCGGATTCAAATCCTCGCGCTGCATGTTCTCGATCAGCGCCATCGCGGCGGCGGCCTGGTCGTCGACATCGCGCACCAGCACCGGCAGCACTTCCAGGCCAGCCAATTGCGCCGCGCGGAAACGGCGCTCGCCGGCAATGATCTCGTACTTGATCGCGCCGGTCAGTTTATCCGTGCCGACCGGGCGCACCAGGATGGGCTGCATGATGCCCTGGGTCTTGATCGATGCGGCCAGCTCCTGCAGGCCGCCCTCGTCCATGCGGGTACGCGGCTGGTACTTGCCAGCCTGCATTTGCGTAACCGGCAGTTCGGACGGCGTGTTGGCGTCCGGGGTGGTGATGTCGCCGTCGCCGCCGAGCAGCGCTTCCAGGCCGCGACCCAGGCCTTTGAGTTTTTTGGTTGCCATGTGATTGCCTTACATTTTCTTGATGCGCTTGACCATCTCGGCGCCGAAGGCGATATACGCCTGCGCACCCTTGGAGGATGGATCGAAGGTAACGCCCGGCAGGCCGTAGGACGGCGCTTCGGCCAGGCGTACGTTGCGGGGGATGATGGTTTTGAAGACCTTGTCGCCGAAGTGCTGCTCCAGCTGGGCCGACACTTGCTGCGACAGCGTCATGCGCGGATCGAACATCACGCGCAGCAGGCCGATGATCTTCAGGTCCGGGTTCAGGTTGGCGTGCACCTTCTTGATGGTGTTGACCAGGTCGGACAAGCCTTCCAGCGCGTAGTACTCGCACTGCATGGGGATGATGACGCCGTGCGCGGCGCACAGGCCGTTCAGGGTCAGCATCGACAATGCCGGCGGGCAGTCGATCAGGATGAAGTCGTACTCCTTGTCGACCAGGGCCAGCGCATCCTTCAGGCGGCGTTCGCGGTTGTCCAGCGAGACCATCTCGACTTCGGCGCCGGCCAGCTCGCGGTTGGAGGGCAGCACGTCGAACTGGCCGGGCTCCGAACGCTGGCGCGCAGTGGCCACGTCGGATTCGCCCAGCATCACCTCATAGGTCGACGCAGGCAGTCCTGCCTTGTTGATGCCCGCGCCCATCGTGGCGTTGCCCTGCGGGTCCAGGTCGACCAGCAATACCCGCTGGTCCAGCTTTGCCAATCCGGCGGCCAGGTTTACCGTCGTGGTGGTTTTCCCTACGCCACCCTTTTGATTCGCTACGCAAAAAATTTTCGCCATGTATTTCTTTGTGTTGTACTTCTTAATTATTTATACTATTAAAACGATATAAACGATTTATACTGTTTATACAGAATAAACGGTATAAACCATTTATATCGTATAAATCATTTACTTGGTTTCGGCTTGGATGAATACCAGATGGCGCTCCGCGTCCAGCCCTGGCACTTCTAAAGGTTCCAGTTTCTGCACTTTCCATGGCTCTGGCAGTCGTTCGCGCTCCTCTGCCGGCGCCGTTCCTTTCAGGGCGATGAATCGCCCGCCCTCTTGCAGCAGGTGCCCCGACCAGTTGACGAAGTCGGACAGGTCCGCGAAAGCCCGCGAGGTGATGACGTCGAACTTGGTCTTCACTTCCAGCTGCTCCACGCGCTTGGTGTACACCGTCACGTTGACCAGTTCCAGCTCCGCCTTCACCTGGTTGAGGAAGGCGGTCTTCTTGTGCACCGTGTCGATCATCGACACCTTCATGTCCGGGCGGCTGATCGCCAGCACCATGCCCGGCAGTCCGCCCCCTGCTCCCACGTCCAGCACGTTCTGCGCGCCGGCAAAGGCAGGCACCGCCGCCAGCGAATCGAGCACATGCAAGGTGACCATCTGCATCGGATCGCGCACCGAAGTCAGGTTGTACACCGAGTTCCACTTGTTCAGCAGCGCCAGGTAGTCCAGCAATTTCTCCACCTGGTCGTCGTTCAGGTCCAGCTTCAGACTGTTGATGCCTTGTTTTAAAACATCCGCTAGTACCGCACGGTCAAACACCTTCATTGAACAGCCTCATCTTTTTGATTCAAAAAACCGCCGAAACCGGCCTTCTTCAGGTGCACCAGCAGCAGCGAAATCGCCGCCGGGGTCACGCCGGAAATGCGCGATGCCTGGCCCAGCGTTTCCGGACGCTGCGCGTGCAGCTTCTGGCGCACTTCCACCGACAACGCGGTGATGTCCAGATAGCTGAAACCTTCCGGCAATTTCAGGTTTTCGTAGTGCTCGTGACGCTCGACTTCCTTGGTCTGGCGGTCGATATAGCCCGAATATTTGAGCTGGATTTCCACCTGTTCGCGCACCGCTTCATCGGCCACGCCGGGGCCGGCGAGGTCGCGGCCATCGATGCCGGACAGGCTCATCAGCTTGTCGTACTCGACGCCGGGACGGGCCAGCAGGTTGGCCAGCGAGTACTCGCGCTCGATCGCCTGGCCGATAACGCGCTCGGATTCAGCCGCTTCCAGGATGCGTGGATTGACCCACGTGGAACGCAGGCGCTCCAGTTCGCGCGCCACGGATTCGCGCTTGGTTTCGAATGCCTGCCACTGCGCATCGCCGACCACGCCCAGCTTGCGGCCGATTTCGGTCAGGCGCATGTCGGCATTGTCTTCGCGCAGGCTCAGGCGATACTCGGCGCGGCTGGTGAACATGCGGTACGGTTCCATCACGCCTTGCGTGACCAGGTCGTCGACCATCACGCCCAGGTAGGCTTCGGAACGGGCCGGTGTCCAGGACTCGCGGCCCTGGGTTTGCAGCGCGGCGTTGATGCCGGCCAGCATGCCCTGCGCCGCCGCCTCTTCGTAACCGGTGGTGCCGTTGATCTGGCCGGCGAAGTACAGGCCGTTGATGGCCTTGGTTTCCAGCGATGCCTTGAGGCCGCGCGGGTCGAAATAATCGTATTCGATGGCGTAGCCGGGACGCAGGATGTGGGCGTTTTCCATGCCCTTCATCGAGCGCACCAGGTTGATCTGCACGTCGAACGGCAGGCTGGTGGAGATGCCGTTTGGATAGAATTCGTTGGTCGTCAAGCCTTCCGGCTCCAGGAAAATCTGGTGCGATTCCTTGGCCGAGAAGCGGTGGATCTTGTCTTCGATCGACGGGCAGTAGCGTGGGCCGACGCCTTCGATGACGCCGGTGTACATCGGGCTGCGGTCCAGCCCGGCGCGGATGATGTCGTGGGTCTGGCTGTTGGTGTGCGTGACCCAGCACGGCATTTGCTCAGGATGCATGGACGCATTGCCCATCACCGAGAACACCGGCACCGGATCGAGGTCGCCAGGCTGCTCGGTCATCAGCGAGAAATCGATGCTGCGGCCGTCGATGCGCGGCGGCGTGCCGGTCTTCAGGCGGCCTTGCGGCAGCTTCAGTTCCTTCAGGCGGGCCGACAGCGAGATGGCTGGTGGATCGCCGGCGCGGCCGGCCGAGTAGTTCTGCAGGCCGACGTGGATCTTACCGTCGAGGAAAGTGCCGGCGGTCAGCACGACTGCCGGCGCCAGGAACTTCAGGCCGATCTGGGTGACGGCGCCGACCACGCGGTCGCCCTCCACCATCAGGTCGTCCACGGCCTGCTGGAACAGCCACAGGTTCGGCTGGTTTTCCAGGCGCGAGCGGATGGCTTGCTTGTACAGGATGCGGTCGGCCTGGGCGCGGGTGGCGCGCACGGCAGGGCCCTTGGACGAGTTCAGGATACGGAACTGGATGCCCGACTCATCGGTGGCGATGGCCATGGCGCCGCCCATGGCGTCGACTTCCTTGACCAGATGGCCTTTGCCGATACCGCCGATGGATGGATTGCACGACATCTGGCCCAGCGTCTCAATGTTATGCGTGAGCAGCAAAGTCTTCTGCCCCATTCGGGCGGAAGCGAGGGCAGCCTCGGTACCGGCGTGACCACCGCCGACAACGATGACGTCGAAATTTGTAGGAAATAGCATGTTGGAATTGGTTAAAGCGAAGGGATCAAGGTCAGATTATAGAGTCTTTTTGCTGCTGCGACTTTTTTAAGCAAAAAAATATCCCCAAATTGTTCCACGTGAAACATTGAAAAAGGGCTCCGAAGAGCCCTCTTTTTGTTCCACGTGAAACAGTGTCACCAACGCAACCATGCATCGTAGCCAGTCTTTATGATCAGTATCGTCACCACGACCAGGAACAGCTTGCGAACGAATCCGCTGCCGTGCTTCATCGCCATGCGCGAACCGATCAGCGAACCGGCGATCTGGCACACCGCCATGGTCGCACCCAGTTGCCAGATCAGGTGGCCGCTGTAGCCGAACCAGATCAGCGCGGCAAAGTTGCAGGCCACGTTGACGACCTTGGCCACGGCCGAGGCACCGAGGAAGTCGAAGCCGAAGATGCGTACGAACAGGAACACCAGGAAGCTGCCGGTGCCGGGGCCGAAGAAGCCGTCGTAGAAACCGATGCCGGCGCCGATCACCAGCGCCAGCGTCTGCTCTTTGGCGCCGGAGTGGATGGGGGCGTGCACGCTGCCAAAGTCTTTCTTGGCGAAGGTGTAGATGGCCACCGCCACCAGCACCAGCGGCAGCAGCAGGCGCATGAACTCGGCGGAGACCTTGGTGACGGTGTAGGCGCCGAGGAAGGCGAAGACCAGGGCGGCCAGCGCGGCCGGCGTGGCCACCGACCAGGCGATGGCGACCCGGCGCGCATAGCTGACCGCCGCCACGCCGGTGCCGAAGATGCTGGCCAGCTTGTTGGTGCCGATCAGCGTGGCCGGGGCCATGTTGGGAAACACCGAGAACATCGCCGGCAACTGTATCAGTCCCCCGCCCCCAACTACCGCATCCACCAGTCCCGCGCCGAACGCCGCCACTCCCAACACCAGATAATCGACCATCGCCCTGCCATCCTTCCACATGCAAAGGCTACATTGTACGGAAGAAATTCAATGCGGCTGATGCGCATCCTGCATAGATGGGCGCATGCGCAAGGCAGCCGCATGAGGTAAGCTTCACGTGAAATCCACCACCTGGAATCGCCATGCAAGACTTCCCTGCGTTTGCTTTCAGCACCGTCGCCCACATCGTTTCCGAGCTGGGCGCGGCCGGCCGGCTCGGCGAACATATCGCCCAGCGCTTCCCGGCGGCCACGCGCGCCCTGCTCGTCACCGATCCCGGCTTCCTGAAAACCGGACTGGTCGATGCTCCGGCCGCCAGCCTGCGCGCCGCCGGGTTGGCAGTAGAGATCTACTCGCAGGTGGTGGCGGACCCGCCGGAGCAGGTAGTGCTGGATGCAGTGGACGCCGCCCGCGCGCACCAGACCGACATCGTCATCGGCCTGGGCGGCGGCAGCTCGATGGATGTCGCCAAGCTGATCGCCGTGCTGGCGGCCAGCGACCAGCCGCTTGCCGCGATCTACGGCATCGGCAATGTGAAGGGTGGACGGCTGCCGCTGGTGCAGATTCCCACCACCGCCGGCACCGGTTCTGAAGTGACCAACGTGGCCATCGTCACCACCGGCGCTACCACGAAAATGGGCGTCGTCGCGCCGCAACTCTATGCCGATCTGGCATTGCTGGACGCCGAACTGACCATCGGCCTGCCGCCCATGGTGACGGCCGCCACCGGCATCGATGCGATGGTGCACGCCATCGAGGCCTACACCAGCCGCCACAAAAAGAATCCGCTGTCCGATATCCTGGCGCGCAAGGCGCTGGGGCTGCTGTCCGCCAACGTGATACGCGCCTGCGAAAACGGCCGCGACCTGGCGGCACGGCAAGCCATGCTGCTCGGCGCGATGCTGGCGGGGCAGGCGTTTTCCAATGCGCCGGTGGCGGCCGTGCATGCGCTGGCGTATCCGATAGGCGGCATCTTCCATGTGCCGCATGGGCTGTCGAACTCGCTGGTCTTGCCCCATGTGCTGCGCTTCAATGCGCCGGAGGCGGCGCCGTTGTATGCGGAGTTGGCGGAGATCGTCGTGCCTCAGGCCAGCGGCAGCGCCGAGGCGAGGGCGGAGGCGCTGGTTGTTGCGATGCAACAAATAGCCATCATCACGGGAATAGAGCGGACCTTGCAGCAGGTGGGGATCAGGGAAACGGATCTGGACCGGCTGGCGGATGACGCCATGCTCCAGACCCGCTTGTTGGGGAATAACCCCCGCACCGTCACGCGCGACGATGCGAGGGCGATCTACGCGGCAGCGTTGTAGACCTTAGTTCGGCACGTCGACCGTGGTGCCGCTGACCGTGATGGCATTGGCGCCCGGCGTGGCCACCATCGGCGGCACGTTGGCGACAGTGATCGGCGTGGTGTTGTCGAAGCGCGGCACCGTCCGCACCAGCTGCGACGGCGGCAACGCCGCCGACGAACTGCGCAGATTGGCCAGCATCGCATCGAGCGCGCGGAACAGGTAGACGTGCAGCGGCACGATGTTCGCCGGCAGGGCGTTGGTGAAGGAATCGAAGTGGTTGGCGTTGGTCACCTCGATGTAGCGCAGCTTGCTTGCCGCCCCTTCCACCGACGCGTTCAAGCCCACATACGAGCGCGAAGCGAAGTTCACCGGGATCAGCGTATCGCTGCGTCCGTGCACGATGATGGCCGGTTTGCCGCGCAGATTGCCGGTCGCCGCCACCTCGGCCATGCCCGCTTTCACGCGGGCGCTTTGGGCCGCCAGCGTCGCGCTCAAGGCGCCGCCCGTCACCGGATCGACGCCGGTCGCCAGCGAACGCAGGCACAGGAAACCGTCCAGCGACTGGTCCGCCAGGCTGCTGCTCGGCGACACGCCGAAGTTATACGCCCTGGCGCCACCCACCGAATTCTCGTACACCACGCTGCCGACGATGCCGCTCTGCGTGGCAAAGCTGCTGGCCTTCTGCGCGGCCGTGAAGGCCAGTGGCGCGCCCGTCGCATCGGTCGGGGCGAAGGAGAATCCGCACACCTTGTCCGTCACGGAGAACTTGCCGTAGGCATTGGCGTAGGTCACCGCCACCAGGATGTTGGTGCCGGCGTGGGCCGCTTGCAGAATGTCGGAATCGACCAGCCAGCCGTAGGCCTTCAGGCGGGCCTTGGCGTCGGCCTGCTGCGCCGGCAGGTCGGTGCCGGTCAACAAGCCCTTGGCGGCCAACGCGGTGCAACGTCCCGGCGCGGCGGCGGTCGAGGCGATGCAGGGCTGGTACAGCGCCGCATAGGTCGAGTAGTCGAACAGCGCCTTGCCCTGCCCCGTCGCGTTGACGCCACCCTGGCGCACCGTGTAGCCGGTGGCGGCCTTGGGCTGCACCTGCGGCTCGGTGGCTGCCACGCCGCCGATCAGGCCCTTGGCGTCCTGCTCCGCCGCCAGCAGGGCCGAGCCGGCGCCGTTCGAGATGCTGGAGGCGATCGTCACCGTGTTCTTCGGCGTCAGGCGCACGATGTGGCTTTTGTTGTCCTTGGCCAGCACGCCGTACTTTTCGTTGAGCACGTAGAAGGCGAATTCCAGCGACTGCAAGGTGACCTTGCCCCAATCCTTTTCCGGGTTCTGCTGCGAGTGGGCGTGCTTGAAGGCGATGCGGCCGGGCGACGCGGCGGCGAAGGCGGCGCGGTCGGCGTCGCTCAGCGCCGGCGCGAACATGGCGTTCTTCGCGGCTGCGGTGCGGGTGGCGCGCACGCCGTTCTGCAGGTTCACGCTGTCGTCGTCGAAGGTGTAGAGACCGGTGCCGCTGCCCTTGTCGGCGTAGGCCACGGCGCAGTTGTTCTTCAAGCCCCATTCGCCGGCGCTGCCGATGGCGCCATAGATGCCGCGCGAACCGCTCGACGTACCGGTGACGATGCAGGGATTGTTGATGTCGAAGCCGGTCGGGATCTGCACCATCAAGGTGACGTTCTGGTTGCCGCTGCCGTCGTCCGAGTAGGCGACGTACTCGGTGCCGGCGATCATGCCCTGCCCTGACCCGGCCACGCCCTTGGCGTCCACGTTCGGGCCGTACAGCGTGCCGTAGCCGCTGTTGGCGGCGATGTCGAGCACGGCGCGATAGTTGGCGTAGATCGCGTTGCGGCGCAGCTCGGCGGCGGTGGGATTGGAGGGATCGGTGTACGCCGGCGCGGCGACGGCGGCCAGGCCGGTCGCGCCCAGGCCGGCGGTCAGCAGGTCGTCGGTGGCGCCGTCGTAGGTCTTGCTGCTGATGGTGCCCAGATACGTGGGCAGGACGTTCAAATCCTCGGTCGCGTTGTGCTCGTTGGCACCGCAGGCGGTCAGCGCAATGCCGGCCAGCGCCAGCGAGATTTTCTTGATATGCATGTATGTCATCCTCTATGTCGATAAAAGTTACGGACGGACTACTCCCACTCCGGCCGGCGGCCAGACGAAAATTTACTACCGATGAAGAAAAAACGCCGGACAGAACGTCCGGCGTGTGTGTTGCATCAAGCTGATTTCTTGGCGCCGGCGAAGGCGAACTTGGCGACGATCTCGCCGACGATGCCGCGCCGGAACAGCAGCACGCAAACGATGAAGATAAAGCCGATCACCATGTTGACCGCCTCGCCGATGGTGTTGAACCATTCGATGCCGGTGTGCGCGACCATGAAGATGCCGAAGTCGCCCAGCTTGTTCTCCAACGCGATGATGAGGATGGCCCCCAGCATCGGCCCGGCCAGCGTGCCCATGCCGCCCACCAGGGTCATCAGGATCACCAGGCCCGACATGCTCCAGTGCACGTCGGTCAGCGTCTCGAAGCCCTGCACCAGCATGTTGGACGCGCCCGCCAGACCGGCCAGCGCGGCCGACAGCACGAAGGCCAGCAGCTTGTACTTGTCCACATCGTAGCCCAGCGAAATCGCGCGCGGCTCGTTTTCCTTGATCGCCTTCAACACCTGGCCGAACGGCGAATGCACGGTGCGCACGATCAGCATGAAGGCCAGCACGGCCACGCCCAGCACGAAGAAGTACAGCGCCGTATCGTTGCTCAGGTCGACCAGGCCCAGCAATTTTCCACGTGGAACGCCTTGCAGGCCGTCCTCGCCGCCGGTGAACTCGCCGGCGCGCAGCGCGCCGAAGTACACCATCTGCGCCAGCGCCAGCGTGATCATCGAGAAGTAGATGCCCTGGCGGCGGATCGCCAGCGCGCCCATCACCAGGCCGATCAAGGCGCCGGCGGCGACGCCGGCCAGCATGCCCAGCTCCACCGGCCAGCCCCACACCTTCATCGCGTTGCCGGCCACGTAGCCGGCGGCGCCGAAGAAGGCCGCGTGGCCGAACGACAGCAGGCCGGTGAAACCGATCAGCAGGTTGAAAGCGCTGGCGAACAGCGCAAAGCACAGCAGCTTGGCCAGGAAGATCGGATAGCCGACAAACGGCGCCGCCAGCGCGACGGCGAAAGCGACGATATAACCTATGTTTTTGTTCATCTGCGGCCTCTTATTTTTCTTTGCCGAACAAGCCGGCTGGACGGATCAGCAACACGATGACCATCACCAGGAACACCACCGTCGACGAAAACTCGGGGTAGAACACCTTGGTCAGGCCCTCGATCACGCCCAGCCCGAGGCCGGTCAGGATGGAGCCCATGATCGAACCCATGCCACCGATCACTACAACGGCGAATACGACGATAATCAGGTTCTGACCCATCAGGGGCTGCACCTGGATCACCGGAGCCGCCAGCACCCCTGCAAAGCCCGCCAAAGCGACGCCGAAGCCATAGGTCAGCGTGACCATCAGCGGCACGTTGATGCCGAAGGCTTCGACCAGCTTGGGATTCTCGGTGCCGGCGCGCAGGTAGGCGCCCAGTTTGGTCTTTTCGATGACGAACCAGGTCGACAGGCATACCGCCAGCGACGCCACCACCACCCAGGCGCGGTAGTTAGGCAGCACCATGAAGCCGAGGTCGGTTGCGCCCGCCAGCGCTTCGGGCACCTGGAACGGCTGGCCGGACACGCCGTAGAACGAGCGGAACACGCCTTCGACCAGCAGCGTGATGCCGAAGGTCAGCAGCAGGCCGTACAAATGGTCCAGCTTGTAGAGCCAGCGCAGCATGGTTTTTTCGATGATGATGCCGAACACGCCGACGATGAACGGCGCCAGCACCAGCATCACCCAGTAGTTCAGGCCGAGGTAGGCCATGCCCATCCACGCGACAAACGCGCCCATCATGTAGAGCGCGCCGTGCGAGAAGTTAATCACGTTCAGCAAGCCGAAGATCACGGCCAGGCCGAGCGACAGCATGGCATAGAAGGAGCCGTTGACCAGGCCCAGCATCAGCTGGCTCATAATCATGGGCAAGGGGTAGCCGAATATTTCCATGAGATCACAATATAAAGATCGCCGTCCCGGACGGTGCGGCGCGACACCAGAAAAAGGCCGGGCAAGGGCGCCCGGCCTGTGTACAACTCAGCTTATTTCCACAGGGAGCACTTGGTCTCCGCCTTGGTGGCGTAGGCCTGGTCGCCCGGAATAGTGGCGACGACTTTGTAGTAATCCCATGGATATTTCGATTCCGACGGCTTCTTCACTTCCATCAGGTACATATCGTGGACCATGCGGCCGTCCGGACGGATCACGCCGTTCTTGGCGAACATGTCGTTGATCTTGTTGGCTTTCAGGTAGGCCATGACCTTGTCGGTGTCGTCGGTGCCGACGGCCTTGACCGCCTTCAGGTAGTTGGCCGCCGCCGAGTAGTCCGCCGCCTGCAGCATCGATGGCTCCTTCTTCATCTTCTCGAAGTAGCGCTTGGACCAGGCGCGGGTCTCGGCGTTGGCGTCCCAGTACCAGCCGTCGGTCAGGTACATGCCCTGGGTCAGGTTCAGGCCCAGCGAGTGCACATCGTTGATGAAGATCAGCAGGCCGGCCAGCTTCATTTTCTTGGTGATGCCGAACTCGTTGGCGGCCTTGATCGAGTTGATCGCGTCGCCGCCGGCGTTGGCCAGGCCCAGGATCTGCGCGCCCGACGATTGCGCCTGCAACAGGAAGGACGAGAAGTCCGACGCCGACAACGGATGCTTGACCGCGCCCAGCACCTTGCCGCCATTGGCCTTCACCACTTCCGCCGTATCTTTTTCCAGCGACTGGCCGAAGGCATAGTCGGCGGTCATGAAGTACCAGCTCTTGCCGCCCTGCTTGACGATGGCGCCGCCAGTGCCGCGCGCCAGCGCGATGGTGTCGTAGGCGTAGTGCACCGTGTACGGCGTGCATTCCTCGTTGGTCAGGCGGGCCGAGCCGGCGCCGATCGAGATGAAGACTTTTTTCTTCTCGGCCGCGACCTTGGCCATGGCCAGGTTGGCGCCCGAGTTGGTGCCGCCGATCAGCATGTCGACGCCCTGCTGGTCGAACCATTCGCGCGCCTTGGAGGCGGCGATGTCGGCCTTGTTCTGGTGGTCGGCGGAGATGAACTCGACCTTTTTGCCGGCGATGACCACGCCCGCATCGGCAATCGCCATCTTGATGGCCTCGGCGCCGCCGGCGCCGTCGATGTCCGTGTACAGGCCCGACATGTCGGTGATCAGGCCGATCTTGATGGTGTCGCCGGAAACCTGGGCTTGGGCAGCAAAGGACAGGCCGAGTGCGCACACGGCGGTGGCTGCGATGGTGATGGCTTTAAGTTTCATTTTGTCTCCGTTGGTTCAAGAAGTAGTGTTTGCTTATTTTTTGTACACTTACTCAGACACCCAGAAGCTCGGTCAGGACCGGCATCTTGGCGCTCAATTCCGATGCAACAAAGGTCTCGACGATCTGACCGTGTTCCATCACATAAAACCGGTCCGCCAGCGGCGCGGCAAACCGGAAATTCTGTTCCACCATGACGATGGTGTAGCCCTTGGCTTTCAGCGTGGTGATCATCCGCGCCAGCCCCTGCACGATGACCGGCGCCAGGCCTTCGGAGATTTCATCGAGCAGCAGCAGGCGCGCGCCGGTGCGCAGGATGCGCGCCACCGCCAGCATCTGCTGCTCGCCGCCGGACAGCCGCGTACCCTGGCTGTGCTTGCGCTCTTCCAGGTTGGGGAACATGGCGTAGATTTCCTCGACCGACATGCCCTTCTCGCCGGTCGACAACTGCGGCGGCAGCATCAGGTTTTCCTCGGTCGACAGCGACGAGAAAATGCCGCGCTCTTCCGGGCAATAGCCGATGCCGAGGTGGGCGATTTTATGCGTCGGCAAGCCGATCGCTTCCACGCCGTTGACCTTGATCGAACCCTTGCGGGCGCCGGTCAGGCCCATGATCGCGCGCAGCGTGGTGGTGCGGCCGGCGCCGTTGCGGCCCAGCAGCGTGACCACTTCGCCGGGCTGCACCTTCAGGTTCACGTCATGCAAAATATGCGATTCGCCATACCAGGTTTGCAGGTTGGAGATTTCCAGAGCGGCCGCCATCAGTGGGCTCCTTCCAGCACTGCGGCTTCGGTACCCATGTAGGCTTCCATCACTTGAGGATTGCTTGAAACTTCGGCGTACGTGCCTTCGGCCAGCATCGCGCCGCGCTGCAAAACGGAGATCTTGTCGCAGATGCCGGACACCACTTTCATATTGTGTTCGACCATCAGGATGGTGCGGCCGGCTGAAACTTTTTTAATCAGTTCCGTCACGCGGTGCACGTCTTCGTGGCCCATGCCCTGGGTCGGTTCATCCAGCAACATCAGCTCAGGTTCCATCGCCAGGGTGGTGGCGATTTCCAAAGCGCGCTTGCGGCCATAAGGCATATCGACGGTGACGGTGTCGGCGAATTCGGTCAGGTCGACCTCGGCCAGCAATTGCATGGCGCGCTCGTTCAACTTGTCCAGCGACCGTTCGCTCTGCCAGAAGTTGAAGCTGGTGCCGAGCTGGCGCTGCAATCCGATGCGGACATTCTGCAGCACCGTCAGGTGCGGGAAGACTGCGGAAATCTGGAACGAACGGATCACGCCCATGCGGGCGATCTGCGCCGGCTTGGCGGCGGTGATGTCTTTGCCGTTGAAAAGTATCTGGCCCGAGGTGGGCACCAGGAACTTGGTGAGCAGGTTGAAGCACGTGGTTTTACCCGCGCCATTGGGACCGATCAGCGCGTGGATATGGCCGCTCTGAACTTTTAAATTCACATCATTGACCGCGGTAAAACCCTTGAATTCCTTGGTCAAATGCTTTGTTTCCAAGATAACGCCGGACATCCTGTCTCCTTGTTATTCTTTTCAAACTACTAAATTTTTTTAGATCATACACAGTAACAAATTGGCTAACAATACAGTATAACTACGGTCGACTTTTGATCTGGACCTAGCGAACACGAGGTTTCATTTCCACTCTGAACGGATCAGTTCTGAAGCTTTCTCAGCGATCATGATGGTGGGCGAATTGGTATTGCCGGAGGTGATGAAAGGCATGACGGACGCGTCAACTACACGCAGTCCTTGTATCCCAATTACACGCAGCGCGCTGTCGACCACGGCGGTCGGATCGTCGGCGCGGCCCATCTTGCAGGTGCCGACCGGATGGAAAATCGTGGTGCCGATCGCGCCCGCAGCCGCCGCCAATTCTTCCTCGGTGCGATAGTGGGCGCCGGGCTTGTACTCTTCCGGCGCATAGCGCTGCAACGCCGGCGCGGCGACGATCTTGCGCGTCAGCGTCAGCGCGTCGGCGGCGACCTTGCGGTCTTCCGGCGTGCTCAGATACATCGGCGAAATTTTCGGCGGCGCGTAGGAATCGGCGCTGGCGATGCGCACATGGCCGCGCGAGGTTGGCCGCAGATTGCACACGCTGGCGGTGAACGCGGGGAAGGCGTGCAAAGGCTCGCCGAACTTTTCCAGCGACAAAGGCTGCACGTGGTACTGCAGATTCGGCGTCGCCTGCCCTGCATCGGAACGCGCAAAAGCGCCAAGCTGCGACGGCGCCATCGACATCGGCCCGCTCTGGAACAGCGCATATTGCAGGCCGATTTTCATCTTGCCGTACCAGCTGGCCGCCATCGTATTGAGCGTGCGGGCGCCGCCGCCGAGCTTGTAAATCATGCGCAGTTGCAGATGATCTTGCAGGTTTTCACCGACGCCGGGCAAGTCCACCAACGGCTCGATGCCATGCTGATGCAAGCGCTCGGCCGAGCCTATGCCGGAGCATTGCAGAATCTGTGGAGAACCAACGGCGCCAGCCGCCAGCAGGGTTTCTTTCTCGGCCGTCGCGCTGAACTGCGTGCCGCCGCCGGTGAAAATCACGCCTTTACACACGGGTCCGCGATCGCTCATTTCGATCTGCAAACGTTCCACGTGGCAGCCGGTCATGATGGTCAAATTTGGCCGCATCGACACCGGTTTCAAAAACGCCTTCGCCGTATTCCAGCGGATGCCGCGCTTTTGATTGACCTCGAAATAGCCGCAGCCGGCGTTGTCGCCGCGATTGAAATCATCGACTTTCTGGATACCGGCCTGCTCCGCCGCATCGCGAAACGCGTCCAGTATCTTCCACGACAAGCGCTGCTTTTCCACGCGCCACGCACCGCCGGCGCCGTGCAGTTCGGACGCGCCGCCGTGATAATCCTCGCTCTTTTTGAACAGCGGCAGCACCGACGACCAGCGCCAGCTGTCGTCGCCGGTCAGCTCTGCCCAGCGGTCGTAGTCGCCGGCCTGGCCGCGCATGTAGATCATGCCGTTGATGGAAGAACTGCCGCCCAGCACCTTGCCGCGTGGGTACAGCAGACTGCGTCCGCCCAGGCCGGCATCGGCTTCGGTGCGGTACATCCAGTCGGTCCTCGGATTGTCGATGCAATGCAGATAGCCGACGGGAATGTGTATCCACACATAATCGTCTCTACCGCCCGCTTCGATCAGCAGAACATTCGCGTTCTTGTTTGCGCTGAGCCGGTTTGCCAATACGCAGCCCGCCGAGCCCGCCCCAATAATGATGTAATCGTAACTGCCTGCTGATTCCAAAAACTTCTCCTCCAAGAGCGGTATTTCGGTCAGGCGGCTGCTATCTCCGCCAGCAAAGTCTCAACCAGTTTCGCCGCCGGCATCGGCCGGGCGCGTGCCACGCCGGTGCCGCACCACAGCGACATCAATTCCGTTTCGCCGCGCTTGCCCGCCTCGGCACGGATGGCGCCGGTCAACGCATTTTGTATCGGGTAGGCCGGGATTTGTTTTTCCACCGCCGCCATCTCGCGCATGAAACGGTTCTCCAGTCCGCGTGCATAACGGCCGGAAAAAGTACGCGTCAGCCGGGTCGGATGGTCGCCGGCCGTCAGCAAGCGCTGCTTGTAAATCGGATTGATGGACGATTCATCGCACACCAGGAACGCCGTGCCCATCTGCACCGCCTGGGCGCCGCCGTCCAAGGCGCGCTTGATATCGGCGCCGTCCATGATGCCGCCGGCGGCGATCACGGGAATATTCACCGCTTCGACGATGGTCGGCAGCAGTTCGAAAGTGGTCAACTTCGCGTCTTCCTGCGCGCCGATGAAGGTGCCGCGGTGGCCGCCGGACTCAGTGCCGGAAGCGATCACCGCATCGGCGCCCCTGCTTTGCCAGGCCAGCGCTTCGTCGGCGTGGGTAATCGTGCCGATGACGGCAATTCCGGCCTCATGCAGTCGCTTGATCTGCTCGACGCTGAGGATGCCGAAAGTAAAACTGGCGACGGCGGGCCGCATTTCGATCAGCGCTTCAAACTGGGCGGAGAAGTCTTCGCACCATTTCGCGGGCGCCGGTAATTCCGTCCAGCCCAACGACGACCAGGCCGGCTTGAGCCACTCGACGGCGCGGGCCACCTCGGCCGGATCCGGCGTCGGCGTCTCCAGAACGAAGAAATTCAGGCAAAACGGCTTGTCGGTGAGGGCGCGAATTTGCGCGGTTTGCGTGCGTATGGTCTCGGGCGAAAGCAGGGAACAAGCCAACGAACCCAGGCCGCCTGCATTGGAAACCGCCGCCACTTGCGCCGGGGTGTTATTGCCGCCGGCAGTCGGTCCCTGGATGATGGGATGAGGAAAAATTGATGCCAAATTCATCTGATTTCTCACAAAAAGTGGCGTTTACGACATGTGGATAAGTCTATGGATATCCACAGGCACCAAATGTGAGTAAACAAAAAATTTTTGGGGACCGATTTTCTTATCCCAAAACAGTTCTTTGCTCATACACGGCTTTCTCGCCTGCTTATGCAGCCCGTAAACGCCTGATTCTAATCCAAAATGAACACTTATCCACAGAAAAGTGTCTGCGTTAACAACTACTACTATTTTTATATCTACATCTTTAGAGTAAACCATAAACTCAAAAACCACAGGCGCACGCGCCAGAACCACCTGATACCCTACTGAAACGGAAATAAGATTTCGCCAACATCTGCTTTCCCCTATACTGGATTGGCAAACAAACTGCACAAGCCGGAGACACTTTGGCCTCACAGCGCAAAAATCTGCGGTCGCCTGCATATCTGCGTTTTCGGCGACGCCTGATCACCGGCCTTTTGCTGATGGCCGCACTTGCCATTGCCCTGGTCGTCTCCCAATTCCGCACTGCCTACGTCGAACGCGAACTCGCGGTCAAAAACCAGACCGAGCATTTCGTCAAAGCGATGGAAGCCCACGTGCTGTACTCGATCGAATCCGTCGACCTGTCGCTGATTGGATTTGCCAACGCCATCAAAGTCCTGACTGCCCAACAACGGCATTCGCCGGAAACCATGTCGGAATTGCTGTCCTCGCGCGGTTCCAGTTTCAACAGTGAATATTGGATCAGCTTTCTCGATGCCAAAGGCAATGCAGTCGCTACTTCAACCGGCAACAACATCACCGGCACGCAATACGGCGACCGCGATTACTTCAAAGCCCATTTGGATGTCGTCATGCGCGGCAAATTGTTCATCGGCGAACCATCGACAGGCCGGCGCAGCAGTCAAAAGCTGTTTTTCCTCAGTCGCCGGGTAGAAAGCGCCAAGGGTGAATTCCTGGGAGTGATCGTCGCTCCGTTGAATGTCAGCCGTTACGTCACGGTGTTTGAAAATTCCCGTTTCAGCTCCGACATTTCGATCGCGCTGGTGCACGGTGGCGGCAAAGTGATTGCCCGCGTGCCGAATTTTGAAGAATCCTTTGCCCGCGACCTGGGCCCTACCGCCCTGTTCGACAATGTCCGAACAGCCAATGCCGGAACGTTCAAAGTCGTCAGCACCATCGACCAGATCGCGCGCGTGTTCAGCTATCGGGTCTTCGATAACCTGCCGTTGATCATCGTCGTCGGCAGCAACGATGCGGAATCGGCCCGGCTGCTCCAGCAAAACTATCTGATCGCTGGCGCTGGCCTGATCATGCTGCTCATTTTGATGGCAGGCGCCGGTCATTTTTCGCTGCGCACCTACACCAGGCAGGAAGAACGCGAACTGCGCTACCGCGCCCTGTATGCAGACAGCCGTGAAATGGAACAAAAACTGCTGGCCAACGAGGAAGAACGCAAGAAAAACGAAGAATCCATGAAGTTGGCGGCCCTGTTGTTCCAGAACAGCGGCGAGGGCATGATGGTGACGGACGCGGACGGACGCATTCTGACCGTGAACCCGGCTTTTTCCCTGCTGAGCGGCTACACCGAAAAAGAACTGATCGGCCACCGCGGCTACGAGCTGACGACCAGCCGCCAGGACATCAACTTCTACACCCGCATGTTCGAATCGATCGCCCAGACCGGGCAGTGGGAAGGCGAACTTTGGCACCAGCACAAAGACGGCGACGAATATCTGGTGGCGATGCGCTTCAACACCGTCTACGACGAGTTGGGAAATCCCTTCCGCTACGTCGCGCTGCTGAGCGATATCACCAAGAAAAAAGCCTCGGAAGAATTGATCTGGCGCCAAGCCAACTTCGATGCGCTGACCGGCTTGCCAAACCGGCGCATGTTCCATGAGCATTTGCGCCAGGAAATGAAGAAAACCGACCGCTCGCATCTGCCGATGGCGCTGGTGTTCATGGATTTGGACCACTTCAAGGAAATCAACGACACCCTGGGCCACGATAAAGGCGATTTGCTGCTTAAAGAAGTGGCAAACCGCTTATCCAGCTCGGTGCGCGGCACCGATACGGTGGCCAGGCTGGGCGGCGACGAGTTCACCATCATCTTGAGCGAGCTGCGCAATGCAAGCGATGTGGTCCGCACGGCCCAGGAAATCCTCAAGCAGATGAGCACGCCGTTCAACCTGGGCAGCGCCGGCGACAAGCATGTTGCCCATATTTCGAGCAGCATCGGCATCACGCTCTACCCTGAAGACGGCGCCGATGCTGAAACTTTAATCAAAAACGCCGACCAGGCGATGTACGCGGCCAAGCAGCAGGGGCGCAACCGCTTCAATTATTTCGCGCCGTTCATGCAGGAAGCCACGCGCGTACGCATGACCCTGGTCAACGAATTGCGCGAAGCGGTCAACCACGATGAATTGCGGATCTTGTTCCAGCCGATTATCGACCTGGCCAGCGGCAAGATCTGCAAAGCGGAAGCTCTGGTCCGTTGGCAACATCCGGTACGGGGACTGCTCAATCCTGCTGAATTTATCAGCATCGCGGAGAGCAGCGGCATGATAGTCGGCATCGGCGACTGGGTTTTCAAGCAGGCGGCACGGGAAGTGCAGAAATTGCAGGCGCTGGGATTGCCGGATTTCCAGGTCAGCGTCAACAAATCGGCCTGGCAGTTCCGCGACGACGGCAGCAACTACCAGCAATGGCTGGATTTTCTGCAGGAACTGCATCTGAATGCCAACAGCATCATCATCGAAGTGACGGAAAACCTGCTGTTGGACACGGCCAACTCGGTTTCAGAGCGAATGTTGGCGTTCCAGCACGCCCATATGCAGATTTCTCTCGACGATTTCGGCACTGGCTACTGCTCGGTGGCGTTTTTAAAGCGTTTCGATATCGATTACATCAAAATCGACCCGACTTTCGTCTCAAATCTGTCGGAAGGGACCGACGGCGTGGTGCTTTGCGAGGCAATTATCGCCATGGCGCACAAGCTGAACATCAAAGTTATCGCCGAAGGTATCGAAACACCTCAACAATTGGCCGCCTTGACGGCTGCCGGATGCGATTTAGGGCAGGGATACCTGTTCTCCAGGCCGATTTCAGGCGAAGAACTGGAAAAACAGATCAAAAACGAGCAGGCACCTGTGAATAAGTCGCTGGATATCCACAGGACGACTTGTGAGTAAGGACGAACTTGTCCAAAGGCCAGCATTTTATACAGAATTGCTCCTGAACTGGTACAGCGCTTATGCATGTGCTTATCTTTCACGTAAACAAATGATTTGTAAACGTATACATGACTTATCCACAGGCTTTTGGTCGTTTACTATTACTACTATTTTTATATAAATCCTTTGTAAACTACTAAACCTCGAAAACGCGAAATCCGAAGGAAAAAGCCGAAAATTGAAGGCTTGTTCGCCTTCTGTAAGCACTTCTGACCACAAAAAACGCTTTAAAATCGATCGTTTTTTGTAAACTCCTGTGGAAAAGCAGCATGAAATCCACAAGCTCCACCTTTAAAAACCCTCTGAAATCCAAGGAAACGTATGCGTTTAGGCATCATCAGCGCTTTGGCTGAAGAACAGCACGGGCTTATAGAAGCCCTTGAGAGCCCCTACAAGCTCGTCCACGGTATGCGGGAGTACACGGCCGGGAAACTCTGGGAAATCGACGCTGTGTGCGTTCTGTCGCGTATAGGCAAGGTTGCAGCGGCCATGACAGCTGCAATCCTTGTGGAAAAGTTCGGAGTTACCCACATCGTCTTCACCGGCGTTGCCGGTAGCGGGGATAAAAACGTCAAAGTCGGCGATATCGTCGTCGCTGAAGAACTGATTCAGCATGATTTCAATGCCAGCCCGCTGTTTCCGCAGTTTGAAATCCCGCTGACCGGCCTGTCGCGCTTCGCGACCGACCGTGCTTTGACCGAGCGATTGGCTGGCGCTGCTGCGCAAACCACGCGCGTACATCGCGGTTTGATCGCCAGCGGCGACCAGTTCATCGGCAAATTGACGCAAATTCAGGCACTGAAGACTGCTTTGCCCGATTTGTTGGCAGTGGAGATGGAAGGCGCTGCTGTGGCGCAAGTGTGTTTTGAGCTGGGCATTCCGTTCGCCGTCATCCGCACGATTTCCGACAATGCCAACGATGATGCCGCCGTTGATTTCATGCATTTCATCAAAACCGTGGCTTCCCGCTACGCGTATGAGGTGATCGAGAACTTTTGCAAATGGCGATAGAGATGGTCGTTATCCCGGCAGGAACCATCGCTTTGAGGGATGACAGGACCAGCCGCGCATGGGTGGTCGAACTGCCGTCCTTTGCGATCGGCCGTTATCCGGTCACGCAGGCGCAGTACGCGGCGGTCAGCGGCTTGTGGCCGTCGTCGCATGTTGCTGCGGAATGCCCGGTGGAAAATGTCTCCTGGATCGATGCTGTGCGGTTTTGCAATATGTTGTCGGAGGCCGAAGGCTTGCGTGCCTGCTACGTCTTGGATGAAGACGGCGTGGGCGCATCCCGCCTCAGCGATGGCGACGGCTATCGCCTGCCTACCGAGGCGGAATGGGAGTACGCCTGCCGCGCCGGCAGCAACACTCCCCGCTACGGCGAGCTCGACGATATCGCCTGGTATCGGGAAAACTCCGGTGGCAGCAGCTGCGCGGTGGGCCTCAAGCAGCCGAATCCATGGGGGCTGCACGACATGTTGGGCAATGTCTGGGAATGGTGCGAGGATCAGTACGATCCCGAGGTCTATGGCTCGTACCGGGTGTTCCGGGGTGGCGGCTGGTCTGACGCGGAGCGTGGCTGCCTGGCCACCAACCGCCGCCGCAGCCATCCGACCTACGCCATCGACGATCTGGGATTCCGCATCGTCAGGCAGCGTGCATAAAAAAAGGGCCAGGTTCGACCCTGGCCCCCAAAACAACAACAGGTAATCGTTACGCGTCGAGCGTCATCAGGCTGGCGTTGCCGCCGGCAGCCGTCGTATTCACGCACAGAGCGCGCTCAGCAAGCAAACGCCACAGGGGGATGGCGCCATCCTCATTGGTGTCGATCAAGCCCACCAGCGCCCCGCTACGGGCCGCCAGCGAGGTGCGCAGGCCGCCGACCAGCATCGCCTCCACCAGCGCGATCTGGAAGTCGCCATCGAAGCTGTCGAGGTTGCCAATGGCCTGGATGCGGTCTTTCACCACCGCCGGCAGGTCGGCCGGCAGCAATTTCGACGATTCCGCCGTCACCAGGGCGATATTGCCGGTCGCCAGCGTCGCTGCGAGCTGGTTCAGCAGGCCGGCCTGGGTCGCGGCGGCGCACACCACGGAGCCGCGCGCGACCAGCGCCAACGTATTGCGTTCGCCCGTCGGGCCCGGCAGCACGGTCAGGCTGCCCAGCATCGTCGTGCGGCTGTATTGCTCCGCCAGAGCGGCGACACGCTCATGGCCGTGCATTTTCGACCAGACCGCCAGCGCATCCAGGCCCGGCGTCGCCTGACGCTCGTGGGTGGCGTTGGCGACGGCGCCGCGCTGCAGGCGCTTCAGGTACAGCGGACCGCCCGCTTTCGGGCCGGTGCCGGATTTGCCTTCGCCGCCGAACGGCTGCACGCCGACCACGGCGCCGACGATGTTGCGGTTGACGTAGATGTTGCCCACATGCGCGCGCGAGGTGATGTAGTCGATGGTTTCATCGATGCGCGAATGCACGCCCAGGGTCAGGCCGTAGCCGCTTTCGTTGATTTGCTCGACCAGTTTCGGCAGATCGGCGCGCTTGTAGCGGATCACGTGCAGAACCGGGCCGAACACTTCCTGCGTCAGCTCGGAAAGCGAGCGGATCTCCAGCACGGTCGGCGGCACGAAGGTGCCGGCCGTGGTCACGCTGGAAGGCAGGTCCAGCGAGAAGTAGTTCAGCGCGGTCGCCTTCAGCTTGTTGATGTGGGCCAGCAGGTTTTGCTGGGCTTCGGCGTCGATCACCGGGCCGATGTCCGTCACCAGGCGGTCCGGGCAGCCCACTTTCAGCTCCTGCATCGCGCCCTTGAGCATTTTGATGGTCTTGTCGGCGATATCTTCCTGCAGGAACAGCACGCGCAGCGCCGAGCAGCGCTGGCCGGCGCTGTCGAAGGCCGACGAAATCGCATCCTGCACCACTTGCTCCGGCAGCGCCGACGAATCGACGATCATGGCGTTCTGGCCGCCGGTCTCGGCGATCAGCGGGATGTCGGCGTTTTCAGCGACGGCGCGCTTGGCCAGCGTGCGGTTGATCAGCTGCGCCACTTCGGTCGAACCGGTGAAGATCACGCCTTTGACGCGCGCATCGGCGGTCAGCGCGGCGCCGACCACTTCGCCGCGGCCCGGCAGGAATTGCAGCGCGGCGCGCGGGATGCCGGCTTCGTGCAGCAGCTCGACGGCGCGGTGGGCGATCAGCGGCGTCTGCTCGGCCGGCTTGGCCAGCACCACGTTGCCGGCCGCCAGCGAGGCCGCCACCTGGCCGGTGAAGATCGCCAGCGGGAAGTTCCACGGGCTGATGCAGGTCACCGGACCCAGCGCCAGCGGATTGGTCGCGCCGTGCACTTCGCCGGCGTAGTAGCGCAGGAAGTCGACCGCCTCGCGCAGTTCGGCGATGGCGTTCGGCAGCGATTTGCCCGCTTCGCGGATGGCCAGCGTCATCAGTTCCATGGCGTTCGCTTCGAACAGGTCGGCGGCGCGGTTCAGCGCTGCGGCGCGCTGCGACGGCTCGGTGGTCTGCCAGTCCATGGCGAAAGTGCTGGCGCTGGTCAGCGCGGTCTCGACGTCGGCGGCGCTCGCTTCGACCAGCTGGCCGACGATATCGCTGCGTTGCGCCGGGTTGGTGACGTCCTGCACCGGCTGGCCGGCGCTCAGGCCGCCCGCCAGCAGCGGCGCGGCGTGCCAGCTGCGCGGCGCGGCCAGTTCTGCCGAAATTTTACGCAGCACATCCTCATTGGCCAGGTCGAAACCGGCCGAGTTCTTGCGGTCGGCGCCGAACATGTCCAGCGGCAGGGCGATGCCGGTGTGCGGCAGGCCGCCCTGTTCGCGCGCCTGCGCGACCGGGTCTTTGATCAGTGTATCGACCGGAATCGCCTCGTCGACGATCTGGTTGACGAAGGAGGAGTTGGCGCCGTTTTCCAGCAGGCGGCGCACCAGGTAGGCCAGCAGCGTCTCGTGGGTGCCGACCGGCGCGTAGATGCGGCAAGGCTTGTCCAGGTTGTCTTTGCCGACCACCTGGTCGTACAGCGATTCGCCCATGCCGTGCAGGCACTGGAATTCATAGTCGGTCACGCCGTCGCGCTTGGCCCAGGTGTAGATCGTCGACAGGGTTTGCGCGTTGTGGGTGGCGAACTGCGGATAGATCACGTCGGTCGCGGCCAACAGTTTTTGCGCGCACACCAGGTAGGACACGTCGGTGTAGACCTTGCGGGTGTAGACCGGATAGCCGCTCATGCCGTCCACCTGGGCGCGCTTGATCTCGGCATCCCAATACGCGCCCTTGACCAGGCGCACCATGAACTTGCGGCCGCTGCGCTTGGCCAGGTCGACCAGGTAGTCGATGACGAACGGGCAGCGTTTCTGGTAAGCCTGCACCACGATGCCGATGCCTTCGAAGCCGGCCAGTTCAGGGTCGTGCGCCAGCGCCTCGACCAGGTCCAGCGACAGTTCCAGGCGGTCTGCCTCTTCCGCGTCGATGTTCAGGCCGATGTTGTAGCGCTTGGCCAGCAGCATCAGTTCGCGTACGCGCGGCAGCAGTTCCTGCATCACGCGGGCGCGCTGGGCGCGGCTGTAGCGCGGGTGCAGCGCCGACAGTTTCACCGAAATGCCGGGACCGTTCTTGATGCCGCGGCCGTTCGAGGCCTTGCCGATCGCGTGGATCGCGGTTTCGTAGGAAGCGTAGTAGTTCTTGGCGTCGGCCTCGGTCAGCGCCGCTTCGCCCAGCATGTCGTAGGAATAGCGGTAGCCGCGCGCCTCGTTGGACTGGCCGTTCTTGATCGCCTCGGCTATGGTCTGGCCGGTGACGAACTGGTTGCCCAGCATGCGCATCGCCAGGTCCACGCCCTTGCGGATCAGCGGCTCGCCGCCCTTGGAAATGAGCTTGGTCAGCGCCGAGCCCAGGCCGGTTTCGCTGCTGGTCGAGACCAGCTTGCCGGTGATCAGCAAGCCCCAGGTGGCGGCGTTGACGAACAGCGAAGGCGATTCGCCCAGGTGCTTGCGCCAGTCGCCTTTGCTGATTTTGTCGGCGATCAGGCGGTCGGCGGTGGCGTTGTCGGGAATACGCAACAGTGCTTCGGCCAGGCACATCAGCGCCACACCCTCTTCCGAGGACAGCGAAAACTCGTGCATCAGGGCGTCGACGCCGGAAGCGCGGGTGCGCTGTTCGCGCACCGAGCTGACCAGTTTATGGGCCAGTTGCTGGGCCTGTTGCAAGGTGCCGGCATCGTTGTTCTTGATCTGTTCCAGCAGCCACTGAACGGCGCTGATTTCATCGCGGCGGTAGGCCGCTGTCACTGCTGAGCGCAGGGGAATCGGGTCGCGCAGGATCTCGTCCTGTAGTGCTGCGAAAGGGGTAAAACCGGTGGCTGCTGCTGCTTGCATTGAATACTCTCAGAAGGGAAATTTTGGCGCCGCTGATTGCAAAAAAACGCCCGGCCGGCGGGTGCTGGCGAGCGTGAATCCGAGTCAACTGCTGATGATTCGATTGTAGTGGGATTTCTTCTGGATTAATTCTGGTATTGCAGGGGGCTAGCAATAGATTGTTTTTAGTGCGACAATTTAACCAAATAATATTTATTTGGGAGTTCCCGGAAATGTTAGACAAGATCAGCAAAAAAATCTTGATGGAATTGCAGAGCGATGGCCGCATCAGCAATGTGGAACTGGCGGCGCGGGTGAACCTGTCACCAGCCGCTTGCCTGGAACGCGTGCGCAAGTTGCACGAGTCCGGCTACATCATGGGCTACACCGCGCAACTGAACCCGCAGCTGCTGGATGTGTCCCTGCTCGTCTTTATCGAGGTCGTGCTCGATCGCACCACACCCGAAGTCTTCGACGCCTTCAAACACAGCGTCCAGGTGATCCCGGAAGTGCTGGAGTGCCACATGGTTGCCGGCGGCTTCGACTATCTGGTCAAAGCCCGCGTCAAGGACATGGCGGCCTACCGCGAATTCCTGGGTAAAACCCTGCTCCAGAAGGGCGTGCGTGAAACCCACACCTACGCCGTTATGGAAGAGGTGAAGAATACCACCAAGTTACCCATAAAATAGCAGCAGGGAAATAAAATTAGTCGAGACGCCCGAGGCGCCTGGTAAAACGGGGGACAAATGAAGCTTTTGCAGCACAAGCTGGTGCAACGTGGATTATGGTTTTTGGGCGCGACGGCAGGTGGCACCTGCGTAGCGTATCTGTTCAAGCTGGCGGCCGGCGACGGCGCCACGCTGGTTTATACGGCGGCCCCGGCGGCACTGGCAGGCGCCGCAGTGGCCTGGTGGGCCGCCCGCCAGAACGGCGATGAGGACGGCGTCAAGCGCTTCGCCCACGTGGTTGGCGAGGAAATCGACGCCATCATGATCGGCGCGGCGGAAACCTCGTATTTCGTCGATTCGGTCAAAAAGAAAATCGAGCTCGACGTCGGCACCGCCGGCGGCATCGTCCGCAGTTCCGCTGACAATGCCCTGGCCACCGCCGCGATCGCCGCCAACGCCGAGCGCGCCGCCAAGATCGCCGCCCAGGTGCGCGGCGAAACGGTGGCCGGCCGCGCCGAGGCCGACAACGGCTTGCAGCGCATCAACACCGCGCGCCAGGATGCGCAGACCGCAGCGGCCGTCATGGCCAGCCTGCAAACCAACTCCCGCAAAATCTATGGTTTTACCGAGGCCATCAGCGAAATCTCGGCCCGCACCAACCTGCTGGCGCTGAACGCCGCTATCGAGGCAGCGCGCGCCGGCGAACAGGGGCGCGGCTTTGCCGTGGTCGCCAGCGAGGTGCGCCAGCTGGCCTTGCGCACCAAGGAAGCCACCGACGAGATCAGCACCATGGTGCGCGAGATTAACCAGCAGGCCGAGCAGGCGGCGTCCGGCATGAATTCGCTGGCGGCCAAGGTCAGCGAGGCGGCCGGCAATGTGGAAACCGTGCACGGCCTGCTGGGCAATATCGAGCGTTCTTCCGGCGTGTCGGAAGAGGAAATCGGCGAGATCGCGCGGGCGTCGCGCGAGCATGTCGCCACCACCGAGGACATCGCCACGGCCATCGCCAGCATCCGCGACAGCTTGTTATCCACAGAGAAGGAATTGCCGCGCGCCGCCAGTTCGGCGATGGCGCTGGCGGAGCGGGCCGAGGTCATCACCGGCGCGCTGGGCGAATCGTCGATCGCCACTTCGCACGACGCGATCCGCATCGCCGCGCAGCAGGCGGCGGCGGACGTGGGACGGATCTTCGAAGCAGCCATCGCCTCCGGCAAGATCACCCGCGAAGCGCTGTTCGACCGCACTTACACGCCGATCCCGAACACCGACCCGCCCAAGCACAAGACCCGTTTCGACGATTTCACCGACCGGGCGCTGCCGCAGTTGCAGGAGGGCGTGCTGGCGGCGATGCCGCAGCTGGCCTACGCCGGCGCTGTGGATAACAATGGATATTTCCCCACCCACAACAAGAAGTTTTCGCAGCCGCTGACGGGCAATTACGATGTGGACATCGTCAACAACCGCACCAAGCGCATCTTCAGCGACCGCACCGGCAAGCGCTGCGGCTCGAACACCAAGCCCTTCCTGCTGCAAACCTACAAGCGCGATACCGGCGAGGTCATGCACGACCTGTCGGCGCCGATCTATGTGAACGGCAGGCACTGGGGCGGTTTCCGCATCGGCTACCGCTCCAGCCACCAGTAATCGGTAGCGCCGTTTAGTACGTGTCGTTCTTCGGCGCCGTGCCCGGCGCGGTGCGCTGGGCCACGGTGTTCATGCCTTCCAGATGCATGCGCAGCCACTTGTGGGCCGGGCTGCGGGCATCGCGCTCGTGCCACAGCATGTCCAGGTGGACCGCCGGCAAGGTGAACGGCAATTCCTTGGAAATCAGCGCATCGGTCATGCCGGTCGAGGCGATCAGGTGGCGCGGCAGCACGGTGATCAGGTCCGAATTGGCCACCACGCGGCCGGCGGTGAAGAACTGGTTGACCGTCAGCAGGATGCGGCGCTCGCGCTGGATCTGCGCCAGCGCCTCGTCCACCAGGCCGTGCGCGCGGCCGGAAAAACTCACCAGCAGGTGGTTGGCCTTGCAGTAGTTGTCCAGCGTCAGGTCGACCTTGGACAGCGGATGGTCGCGCCGCATCACGCACACATAATGTCCCGAATACAGCCGCTCGTGGCGGATCGGCGAGCCGGTCTCGTACGACAGCTGCGCCGCCACGCCGGGGAAGAAGCCCACCGCCAGGTCGATATCGCCGCGCAGCAGCATGGGGCGCGGCTCACGCGTGGTCAGCGGCACCATGCGCACGTTGACGCCCGGGGCTTCCCGCTCGATCGAACGCATCAGCGACGGCAGCCAGAAGGCGGCGGTGGCGTCGGCCATGGCCATGCGGAAGGTGGCGTGGGCGGCGGAGACGTCGAAAGTCTCCGGCGCCACCGCCGCTTCCAGGCTGGCCAGCGCGCTGCGCACCGACGGCCACAGCGCCTCGGCGCGCGGGGTCGGCTTGACGCCGTAGGCTGTGCGTATCAGCAATTCGTCGCCCAGGCTCTCGCGCAAACGCTTGATGGCGTTGGAGACGGCGGGCTGGGTCATGGCCAAGTGGCCGGCGGCGCGTGTCAGGTTCTGCTCTGTCATCACGGCGTCGAAGACGCGTAACAAATTCAAGTCCAGCGTCAAAAAGCTCATGTTGGCTCGGGATGTGGGGTTGGGGTCGTTGCAGTATCGAGAAATATGGATTTCTCGTCAATGATAAGACATCCCATTCACCAAACGAATAATTGTTATCGGGGAAGTAAATTGGATACTTATGTTGCGCTGCACTATAGTTACACTTGATTCTAAATGCAGTGTTACAACATGTCTACCATCATCTCATTCGTACAAAATTTTTCCCTGGTCGCCGCCGGTGAGCTGGCGCTGGCCAGCGGCGCCGTCTGCGCGCTGATCGTGCTGTTCAAACCGCTGTTGCGCGGCCTGGGGCGCGCAGCCCTGCTGGTCGTCAAGCCGAAACGCAGCAAGGAAGAACAGCTGCAGCGCCGCCAGATGCGCGACGCCATGATGCTCAAGCGCATGCTGAACTCGGTGGAGCCCAGCCAGGCCGCCGAGCTGCGCGCGATGGCAGCCCGTGCCTAAATTTTAAGCGGCGGTACCGTGGGGACGCCCCCACCGGTACCGCGCCGCAACATTACTTCTCGCCCAGCAGGGCAGGTTTCAGCGAGCTGTCGACCGGATGGTCGCCCAGCCAGATGCGCAGCACGGCGTTGTAGAACGCCACGTCCGGCATCAATTCCCCGATTTTCTTACCGTTCAAATAGCACTGCGTGCCCTCGCCCGGGGTCCAGTCCAGCAGCATCTGGTCGCCCTTTTTCAGCGCCTGGATTTGCGCGAACACTTCGCCGAACTTCATCGTCTGCGGCAGGATCTTGCTGCGCTCGTTCTTGTCGGTGTTGTTGTTCAGGCCGTCCATGAAGGCCTTGCCGAAATCTTCCGAGCTCACTTCGCGCAGCATCGTGATCGCCACGCGGCGCGGGCCCTGGGTCGCCAGCACGTCCGGCACGGTGGTTTTCTTTTCGGTCAGGTACAGGCCGGCGGCGTAGACCTTGAAGATGACCTTGGTGCGCAGACCGGCGCCGTTCAGCTTCAGTTCTTTGCCGGCAACGCTGATGCTGTCGTCGAACTTAACGCCGGCCACGTCCACGGCGGCAAATGCGGGCAGGCTGAAGCTGCCGGCCAGGAAGGCGGCTGCCATCAGGCTCTTGATGGTATTTCTGCGATTCATGTGTAGTCTCCGAGGGCGCCCGCGAGGTAGGCGTTGGTGGAATATACCACCCGGAGCGGGACAGCAACACGGTGCGGCGCAAATTGGCCGCACGGTCATGCTTTTTTGGCTCGTCAGGCCTTGGCAGCCTGCAAACGTTCGAATTTGTCGCGCAACTGTTCTTCGCTCTCGCGCCAGGCGGGATTGAAGGGGATGCAGCTGACCGGGCACACCTGCTGGCATTGCGGCTCATTGAAATGGCCGACGCATTCGGTGCATTTGTCCGGGTCGATTTCGTAAATTTCCGCGCCCATGTAGATCGCGTCGTTCGGGCACTCAGGCTCGCAAACGTCGCAATTGATACAGTCGTCGGTGATCATCAAGGCCATGATAGAACTCGCTTATTGCTCGGCGGCCTGGTTGGCGGCAATTTTCTTTTGCAGCCAGCGGTCGACCGATGGGAAAACAAACTTCGACACGTCGCCGCCCAGCACCGCGATCTCGCGCACGATGGTGCCGGAAATGAACTGGTATTGGTCGGACGGCGTCAGGAACAGGGTTTCGACATCCGGCAGCAGGTAGCGGTTCATGCCCGCCATCTGGAACTCGTACTCGAAGTCGGACACGGCGCGCAGGCCGCGCACGATGACGCGGGCATCATGCTCGCGCACGAAATCCTTCAACAGGCCGGAGAAACTCTCGACCTTGACGTTGGGATAGTGGCCCAGGACTTCGTTGGCGATGGTCAGGCGCTCTTCCAGCGAAAAGAACGGTTTCTTGTTCTTGCTGTCGGCGACACCGACCACCAGCGTGTCGAACAGACCGGATGCGCGACGCACCAGATCTTCGTGACCACGGGTCAACGGATCAAAAGTTCCTGGATAAACGGCTACTACCATCGCGGCTCCTTGCAGTGCACCAATATAGAACGCGCATTATGCCTGAAAAACCCTGTTTGCCTTAATTTGGGGCGGCTTGCGGCCCTTTTAGCGGCAAATGGCGGGTGTTCAGGCAGCCGTTTGCTTGTGCTTTAACAGATGATAGAACACCATCCCGGCCTTGTCAGCCCGCAGCACTTCCCATGGCGCCATCCACTCCGGCGCCGCGCCTTCTTCGAACTCCAGCGCCAGGCCGGATTCGGCGTAGATCAGGCCGCCCTCTTTCAAGATGCGCGTGCACAGCGGCAGGCAGCGTTCGAGGAATTCCTGCTGGTAAGGCGGATCGAGGAAGATCAGGTCGTACTTCTGGCCGCGCGCAATGGCGGACTGGGCCACGGCCAGTGCGTCGGCGCGGATGATCTGCACGTTGTCCGCTTTCAGCTTGGCCTTGATGTCTTCCAGCTGGCGCACCACCGGCACCACGGTGTCGATCATCGTCACCGATTGCGCGCCGCGGCTGGCCGCTTCGAAACCCAGCGCGCCGCTGCCGGCGAACAAGTCCAGCACCTGTGCATCGGCCCAGTAGCCGTCGCGCTGGTGATTGATCCAGTTGAACACGGTTTCGCGCACGCGATCCGGTGTCGGACGCAGGCCGGAGGCGCTCAGCACCGGCAGCGGCGTGCGCTTCCAGGCGCCGCCGATGATGCGCACCTGGTTGCTGTGCTGGGGACCGTGGACCGGGACTTTGGCTGGTTTAGCGGGCTTGTTGGCGGGCTTCTTTGGCATGTGGCTGTGTTCTAAGTCATTGATTCAACAGGGGCCACTATACCATACCGCCCTTAGCGGGGTTCCACCGCCAGGCTCTTGAAGTCGTCGATCCAGCCCTGCATGCGCTTGTGCGCGTGGGCTTTCTGGGCCGGCGTCGCGATCTTGATGACGGTCAAGACGAACTGCATGGTGGCTTCATCGTAGGCATCGAAGAACGGTTTGCGCTCGGAGTGTTCCAGGCGCTCGAAGCTATCCTTGATCAGCGTGTGGATCAGCGCCATCGTCGCCTCCTTGCTCAGTTTTTCGCGCTGCACCTTTTGCACCAGCGTCAGGATGTTTTTCTGGCGGCGCATGCGTTCGTCCAGCCAGATATCGTTGTCCAGCGGGCGGGCGTCGGAAGCGCGGCGGATCTGGGCTTCCTGGTCGGCGCTGAAGTTGCCGAACCACAGCTCGAACTGCTCCATCGATTTTTTATACCGGAACTTTTGCTGGGCTTCCCTGTCGCCCTTCATATTCTTCTTGCGGAACTCGGCGTTGTTGGCGGCGAATTTTTTCTCCAGCGCGGCGATCTGCTCGGGTTGCAGCGAACGCGCCAGGTCGGCCAGTTCGGGCAAGGCTTTGAACAGCAGGAGCTGGGTGCGGCGTTTGATCTCGTCGTAATCGGCGTCCAGGTCGGACACGGTCGGATTGCCGGCCAGCTGACGCTGTCCGGTTTGCAGAATTTGCACGTAGTCATGCAACTGAGTCTTGCGATGCCAGTGGAACAGCTCGTCGATATCCTTCTTGACCCAGACTTTTTGATCGCTGTTGAGGTCGACGTAGGCGTCCAGCCACCAGTACAACAGCGTATCGCCGTGGTTGTAGGCCAGGCGCAGCGAGCTGCAACCGGCCAGCACCGCCATCAGGACGATCAGGAAAACCCGGCGCAGTGCGGGGCTGTGGATATCTGGCATGTTAAACTTTCGCATTGATTAACTTTCTTGATTTGGCACCTATGAATGTAGTTATCCTCGCAGCAGGCATGGGCAAGCGCATGCAATCGGCCTTGCCAAAAGTGTTGCATCCGCTGGCGGGCAAGCCGCTGTTGTCGCATGTTCTGGATACGGCGCGCAGCCTGTCTGCCAGCCGATTATGCGTGATTTACGGCCATGGGGGCGCAGCCGTGCTGGAGATGCTGGCCAAGCAACCCGAAAAGGTCGCCACCGCCCTGCAGGAACCGCAGCTGGGCACGGGCCACGCCGTCATGCAGGCGCTGCCGGAGCTGGACGACAGCGCCGCCACCCTGATCCTGTACGGTGACGTGCCGCTGACCACCTCCGCCTCGCTGCAAGCGCTGGTGGACGTGGCCGGCAAGGACAAGCTGGGCATCCTGACCGTGGTGCAGGACGATCCAACCGGGCTCGGCCGCATCGTTCGCGAGAACGGCGAGATTGTCCGCATCGTCGAGCAAAAAGATGCGAACGAAGCCGAACGTGCCATTAAAGAGATCAACAGTGGCATCCTGGTGGTGCCGACCGCGCGCCTCAAGCAATGGCTGGGCGCGCTGAAGAACAACAATGCCCAGGGCGAGTACTACCTGACCGACATCGTCGCCATGGCGGTGGCGGACGGCGTGCCTGTCGTGTCGGCCCAGCCGTCGGCGCAGTGGGAAGTGGCCGGCGTGAACAGCAAGGTGCAACTGGCCGAGCTGGAGCGCATCCACCAGGGCAATATCGCCCTGAAACTGCTGGAACAGGGCGTGACGCTGATGGACCCTGCCCGCATCGACGTGCGTGGCGAGTTGATCTGCGGCCGCGATGTCACCATCGATGTCGGCTGCGTGTTCGAAGGTAGGGTTGAGCTGGCGGACGGCGTGCGCGTCGGCCCGCACAGCGTCATCGTCAATTCCCGCATCCTGGCCGGCGCGCAGATCAAGCCGTTCTGCCATATCGAAGAAGCGGCGGTGGGCGAAGTGTCCATCATCGGCCCTTACGCGCGCCTGCGTCCCGGCACCGTGCTGGCCGAGGATGTGCATGTGGGTAACTTCGTCGAAATCAAAAACGGCCAGGTCGCCGCGCACAGCAAGGCCAACCACCTGGCCTACATCGGCGATGCGACCATCGGTTCGCGCGTCAACATCGGCGCCGGCACCATCACCTGCAATTACGATGGTGTGAACAAGTTCCGCACCGTGATCGAAGACGACGCCTTCATCGGCAGCGACAGCCAGCTGGTGGCGCCCGTCACCGTCGGCAAGGGCGCGACCCTGGGCGCCGGCACCACGCTGACCAAGGATGCGCCGGCCGGCAAGCTGACGATTTCGCGCGCGCGCCAGATCACCATCGACGGCTGGAGCCGCCCGGTGAAAAAGCCGAAGTAAGCGCTCAGTGCCTCAAGCAAAGCCGGGATACGTCCCGGCTTTTTTTACGCCCCGCATTGTGGATAACGATGTGGAGAAGCCTGCGTACAAGCCCTGCAAAAGCCAGGTATAAGCCAGGGAAAAGTATTGGACAAGCTTGCTTGCATGAGCGAAGCGACCCCGCGCCACGGCCTGTAGCCCCACTTCCGGCCATATTGTGGATAAGCCTGTGGGAAATCATGTGAGTAATTCAGGATAACTTTTTACTGTGGATAAGCTTGGGTATAAGCCCGTGCATAGCCCTTGGAAAAGCCGTGGAAAAGGCGGGAAAACATTTCCCGTCCTGGCTCCCATGTGGATAAAGCTGTGCAAAAGCACCTGAACAAGCCGGGGATAAGCTGCTAAACCGCGATCCGCGTCTCGAATTTGCTGCGGAAAGTGGAGAAGTAGGCTTTGACGTTGCGCACATTGGTCTGCGTAGCGAACAAACGATGCGCCAGCGCGTGATAGGCAGGCATGTCCGCCACCTGGACGATCAGCACGAAGTCCGGCCCCGGCGCCACGCGGTAGCATTGCAGCACGGCGTCGTCGGCCGCCACATGGGCTTCGAACTCGGCCATGCGTTCGGCGGCCTGGATATCCAGCGAGATTTCCACAATCGCCGTCAGGCTGGGGCCGACCTTCTCCGGCGCCACGATGGCGACCTGGCGCTGGATCACGCCGCTTTCAGTCAGGTGCTTGACCCGGCGCAGGCAAGTGGGCGCCGACACGTGGACCGCCAGCGCCAGCTCGCTGTTTGTTTGCGAAGAATCAACTTGTAGTGCATTCAAAATGCGACGATCTATCTCATCCATAAAAATATTCCTCAAAAATGAAATAATATTTCACACTAACAGTGTGGTGAAAGAATATTCCAAAATATACAGGATTTAGAAAGCTTATTTCAGAAGTCCTGCTCTAGCATGGCTACACTTATTCTTAGCGAGGTTTTCCATGTGCGGCATTGTCGGCGCGGTAGCGCAACGTAACATCACCCCTATCCTGATCGAAGGCCTGAAGCGCCTGGAATACCGCGGCTACGATTCCTGCGGCGTCGCCCTGCACGTGGACGGCCAGTTGCAGCGTTCGCGCAGCACCTCGCGCGTGGCCGACCTGGAAAAGCAGATCGCCGAAGTCGGCATGCAAGGCTTCACCGGCATCGCCCACACCCGCTGGGCCACGCACGGCGCCCCGGCGTCGCACAATGCCCACCCGCACTTCTCGCCATCGACCGAGCAGGCGCGCATCGCCCTGGTCCACAACGGCATCATTGAAAACCACGACGAATTGCGCGCCGAACTGACCGCGCTCGGCTACGTCTTCCAGAGCCAGACCGACACCGAAGTGATCGCCCACCTGGTCGACCACATGTACAACGGCGACCTGTTCGAAACCGTCCAGCTGGCCGTCAAACGCCTGCACGGCGCGTATGCGATCGCCGTGTTCGCCCGCGAAGAACCGCACCGCGTGATCGCCGCGCGCCAGGGTTCGCCGCTGATCGTCGGCCTGGGCCAGGGTGAAAACTTCGTCGCTTCGGACGCGATGGCGCTGGCCGGCACCACCGACCAGATCATCTACCTGGAAGAAGGCGACGTGGTCGACCTGCAACTGGCGCGCACCTGGATCGTCGACGTCGACGGCAAGCCGGTCACGCGCGAAGTCAAGACCGTGCAGGCGCACACCGGCGCAGCCGAGCTGGGCCCATACCGCCACTACATGCAGAAGGAAATCTTCGAACAGCCGCGCGTCATCGGCGACACGCTCGAAGGCGTCACCGGCATCATGCCGGAACTGTTCGGCGACGGCGCCTACAACGTCTTCAAGAAGATCGACCGCGTGCTGATCCTCGCTTGCGGCACCAGCTACTACTCCGGCCTGACCGCCAAGTACTGGATCGAATCGGTGGCCAAGATCCCGGTCAACGTCGAGATCGCCAGCGAATACCGCTACCGCGACAGCGTGCCGCACCCGGACACGCTGGTGGTGACGATCTCGCAAAGCGGCGAAACCGCCGACACCCTGGCCGCGCTGAAGCACGCGCGCAGCCTGGGCATGGAACACACGCTGACCATCTGCAACGTCGCCACCAGCGCCATGGTGCGCGAATGCAAACTGGCCTACATCACCCGCGCCGGCGTGGAAGTGGGCGTGGCGTCGACCAAGGCCTTCACCACGCAGTTGGCCGCGCTGTTCCTGCTGACGCTGTCGCTGGCCCAGGTCAACGGCCGCCTGAGCGACGAGGAAGAAGAGCAGCACCTGAAAGCCATGCGCCACCTGCCGGTTGCGATCTCGGCCGTGCTGGCGCTGGAGCCGCAGATCATCGCCTGGTCGGAAGACTTCGCCCGCAAGGAAAACGCACTGTTCCTCGGCCGCGGCATGCACTACCCGATCGCGCTGGAAGGCGCGCTGAAGCTGAAAGAGATTTCCTACATCCACGCCGAAGCCTATCCGGCAGGCGAACTGAAGCACGGCCCGCTGGCGCTGGTGACGGAAGAAATGCCGGTGGTGACGATCGCGCCTAACGATGCGCTGATCGAGAAGCTGAAGTCGAACATGCAGGAAGTGCGCGCGCGCGGCGGCCAGCTGTACGTGTTTGCCGACGTCGACTCGCGCATCACCTCGGGCGAAGGCGTGCACGTGATCCGTCTGCCGGAACACTACGGCCTGCTGTCGCCTATCCTGCACGTGGTGTCGCTGCAGCTGCTGGCCTACCACTCGGCGCTGGCACGCGGCACCGATGTGGACAAGCCGCGCAATCTGGCCAAGTCCGTTACTGTCGAGTAAGCCGTGGGCTTCAGTGGAAGCCCTCGAACGACACCTTCAGCATGTGGCGCACGATATCGTCGGTCGCCATCTTGCTGTACTTCTGTAGATACTCGACCGCCGGGTCGCAGGTCCGCGCGTAGTAGCTGAACAGGATGACGTCGGTGGGCAGCTCGCGGTTGAGCTGCCCCTGCTGCTGCGCCTGTTTCACCAGGGCTTCCAGCTGCCGGTTCAGTTTCATGATGCGCAGCATGTACTTCACATTCCGTATCAACATATCGCGCACATGGGGGCTGGTCGACGGCAGGAAGGGCATGCCGCCCTCCAGACGCACCCGCAGCGCCCATTCCAATAGCGCCGACAATTTCTGCAACGCGTTCAGCGCCGGATCGAGCGCCGCGACGTAATCCAGCGCCCCATCGAGCAAGCGTATCAGCGCCTCGCCCACCAGCTCCTCCTTCGACTTGAAGTGCTTGTACAGGCTGGGTTTGGAGATGCCCACCGCGCCGGCGACGTCATCCATGGTCATCAAGTCATAGCCTTTTTGGCTCAGCACAGCGGTCGCGGCATCGAGGATCGCATTTTCGCGCAGCTTAAATGCTTGATTTTTAAAGCTTAATCTGGGAAGGATACTCATTGGTAAATTTACGCTACTAATCAGTAGCTTTTGTTGTGTGGTGGTAGTAATATTAGCACGCCGGTACACCAGGCGGTCAAAATAACCATACAAACGACATGAATCTGCCACGCAAACGTATCGCCATTATCGGTTCAGGCATCTCCGGCCTGGCCAGCGCCTATTTCCTCAGCCGCAAGCACGACGTCGTGCTGTTCGAGGCGGCCGGCTATCTCGGCGGTCACACCAACACCGTCGACGTCACGCTGGAGGGACACACCCACGGCGTCGACACCGGCTTCCTGGTGTACAACGAGCGCACCTACCCCAACCTGGTGGCGCTGTTCGACGAACTGGACGTGGCCAGCAATGCCAGCGACATGTCGTTTGCCGTATCGATGGACGGCGGCGCGCTGGAGTGGGCGGGCACCAGCCTGGCCACCGTGTTCGCGCAACTCGCCAACCTCGGCTCGCCGTCCTTCCTGCGCATGCTGTGGGATATCCTGCATTTCAACCGCAACGCCGAGCGCTTCCTGCAATGGTCGAGCCGGGACGACCTGACGCTGGGACAGCTGCTCCAGCAACAGCGCTACGGCGCGCGCTTCCGCGACGCCTACCTGCTGCCGATGGCCGCGGCCATCTGGTCCAGTTCGCCGAACGACATCCTGAAATTTCCGGCGGCGACCTTCCTGCGCTTTTGCCTGAACCATGCGCTGTTGCAGGTCAACGATCGTCCGCAATGGCGCACGGTGGCGGGCGGCGCGCGCCATTACGTCCGGAAGATCGCCGCCGTGCTGCCCGACTGCCGGCTGAACACGCCCGTGCGTGCGGTGCTGCGCGAGGGCGGCAAGCTGAAGGTCTCCACCGCCGCCGGCACCGAAGCCTTCGACGACGTGGTGTTCGCCACCCATGCGCCGACCACGCTGTCGCTGCTGCTCCATGCCGGCGAGGCCGAACGCGCCATCCTCGGCGGCGTACGCTATCAGCCCAACACCGCCTATCTGCACACGGACGCCAGCCTGATGCCGCGCCGGCGCAAGGTCTGGGCCGCCTGGAACTACCTGGCCGGCGCGCAGTCGGCCGGACAGCGCCCCGTATGCGTGAGCTACTGGCTGAACCAGTTGCAGGCGCTGCCTTTCGCGACGCCGGTCATCGTCACGCTCAATCCCTACACCCCGCCCGCCGCAGGCACGCTGCTGGCCAAGTTCGAGTACGACCATCCGATCATGGACCAGGCCACCGTGCGCGCCCAGCAGCAGCTGGCGCAGATACAGGGCAAGGGCGGGGTCTGGTACGCCGGCGCCTGGACCGGCTACGGCTTCCACGAGGATGGCTTGAAATCGGCGCTGCGCATCGCGGCGGCCTTCGACGCCGCGCCCGCATGGACCACGCTGCCATGAAGCCGCCCGCCGCCCAGCTGGTGCACGGCCAGGTGATGCACGCGCGCCTGCGCCCGGCGCCGCACCGTTTCGTCTATCCGCTGTTTTACGTGCGCCTGAACCTGGCCCGGCTGGACGCCTGCAACTCGCGCTGGTTCGGCGTGGACCGCTGGCGGCCGCTGTCGATCCGCCGCCGCGACTACGGCCCGCGCGACGGCTCCAGCCTGGAACTATGGATGCGCGCACTGCTGCGCGAGCACCACATCGCCGCCGATGGCGAGATCTGGCTGCAAACTTTTCCCCGCGTCGCCGGCTATGTATTCAATCCCGTCAGCTTCTGGCACTGCCACGACGCCGATGGCCGGCTGTGCGCCGTGCTGGCCGAGGTCAACAACACCTTCGGCGAAAGCCACCGCTACCTGATGCGCGTCGCCACTACGGAGGGCGGCTCCGGCACCGCCCGCGCCGACAAGCAAATGCATGTGTCGCCGTTCTGCGAGGTCGAAGGGCACTACCGTTTCCGCTTCCGCCTCGGCGGCGCCAGCCACTGCACCGGCCTTGACTATCACGACAGCGACGGCCTGCTGCTGCGCACCGCGCTCAGCGGCCGTCCCGTGCCGATGACCGACCGCGCCCTGGCCGGCGCGCTGCTGCGCTATCCGGTGCTGGGGCTGGGCATCGTGTTCCGCATCCACTGGCAGGCGCTCAGGCTGTGGCTGAAGCGCGTCCCGTTCTTCAGCAAGCCGCCCGCCCCCGCCCATCACACCACCGTGCACCAGGAGACTGCCCGATGAACCGCACCTTATCCACCGCCACGCTGTCGGCCCCCGTCGGCGCGCGCATGTTCCTGGCGCTGCTCAACAATATCCGCCACGGCCACCTGGAGCTGATCACGCCCTGCAATACCCGCATGGTGTTCGGCGACGCCCACGCGCCCACCGGCGCCACGCTGCAACTGCACGACTGGCGCGCCTGCCAGCGCATCCTGCGCGCCGGCGACATCGGCTTTGCCGAGGCCTACGCCGCCGGATGGATAGCCACGCCCGACCTGACCGCGCTGCTGCGCCTGGCGCTGCGCAACGAAGCGTCGCTGGACCAGCTGGTGTTCGGCGGCGCGCTGGCGCGTTGCTGGTACCGGCTGCGGCACTGGCTGCGGCCCAATACCCGCAAGGGCAGCCAGCGCAATATCCACGCCCACTACGACATCGGCAACGACTTCTACCGGTTGTGGCTGGATCCCAGCTGGACCTATTCCAGCGCGCTGTTCGACGGCGACTACAGCCTGTCGCTGCAAGACGCGCAGCAGCGCAAATACCAGCGCATCATCGACACGCTGCAACTGCGGCCGGGCCAGCGCGTGCTGGAAATCGGTTGCGGTTGGGGCGGCTTCGCCGAGCAGGCCGCGCAGCAGGGCATCCACGTGCATGGCGTGACGATTTCGCCGTCGCAGCTGGAGGTGGCGCAGCGCCGCGTGCAGACGCAGGGCTTGCAGGACAGGGTCCAGCTGGAACTGTGCGACTACCGCGACCTGAACGGCGAATACGATGCCGTGGTGTCGATCGAAATGTTCGAGGCGGTCGGCGAGCAATACTGGCCACAGTATTTCCACACCGTCGCAGCCCGGCTGAAAGCTGGCGGGCAGGCGCTGGTGCAGTCGATCACCATCGGCGAACGGTACTTCCCGCGCTACCGCAGCAGCGCCGACTTCATCCAGCAGTACATCTTCCCCGGCGGCATGCTGCCCAGCGTCGAGCGCTTCGAACGGCAGGCGGCCCGCTGCGGCCTGCAAGCGCTGGCGCGCCACGCTTTCGGCCGCGACTATGCGGAAACGCTGCGCCGCTGGGACGCCCAGTGCCGCAACGTCCACCACCAGATCGCCGGCCAGGGCTTCGACGAGCACTTCCTGCGCATCTGGCATCTGTACTTCGCCTACTGCGAGGCCGCCTTTGACGAGGGACGCACCGATGTTGTCCAATTCCTGCTGCAAAAAACCTGATCCCGCCTGGCTGCGGCTAGGCCGGCAAGGGGTTCTGCTGTGCTGCCTTTTAGCGGGCGGCCTGTGCAGCGCCGCCAGCTGGCGCGACGAGCTGCCCCGCGCCGAGGCGCTGGGCGACGGCGAACTGCGCTGGCTGGGCTTTCGCATCTACCGCGCCACGCTGTGGGCGGAGCAGCGGCCGTTCCAGCCCGAGCGCGCGTTTGCGCTGCAACTGCACTACTACCGCAGCATCAGCCGCCAGCGCCTGGTGCAGACCAGCCTGGACGAAATCCAGCGCCTGAGCGGCGCCGCCATCGACGCCACCACGCTGGCGCTATGGGACAAGTCGCTGAGCCGCGCCTTCACCGATGTCGCGCCCGGCGAAGAATTGACCGGCGTGTATGTGCCCGGCCACGGCATGCGCTTCTACAACCAGCAGCGCCTGCTGGCGGACATCGACGACCTGCGGCTGGCGCGCGCCTTCTTCGGCATCTGGCTAGACGAGCGGACCCGCGATCAAGACTTGCGCCGCAAACTGATGGGAGCCCCGCAGTGACGCCCGCCGCCGCGCATCCGGCCGGGGGCCATCCGCATTGGTGGCGCCTGGCCGCCTACGGCCTGCTCGGCCTGCCGCTGGCCATGGCCGCGCTGCCCGTGTACGTGCAGGTGGGGGCGTACTACAGCATGTTGCGCGGCGTGCCGCTGGCGCAGCTGGGCTGGGTGCTGTTTGCCGCGCGCCTGCTCGACACCTTGCAAGACCCGCTGCAAGGCCACGTCATCGACCGCCTGCGCAAAGGCATCGGGCGCTGGCTGGCGCTGGGCGGCGCCGTGCTGGCGCTGGCTTTCGCGGGCCTGTGGCAGCCGCCGGCCAGCGAACTGGCCGCAGCCGTCTGGCTGGGCGCCATGCTGGTGCTGGCCTACAGCGCGCACAGCATGTTGAACATCGCCTACCTGACGTGGGGCGCGCGCCTGAACGGCGGCGCCCTGCTGTACGCTTCGGCCTGGCGCGAAGGCGCAGGACTGGCGGGCATGATCGTCGCCAGCGTGATCCCCGCCACCATCATGAGCGGCGACGCCGAACGCATCCCCGCCCGCATGGCGCTCTACAGCCTGGCGTTTGCCGCGCTGCTGCTGGCCGCCCTGTGGGCGCTGCTGAAACTGGCGCCCGCTTGGCCGGCCGTCGCCGAACGCGCCGGCGGCTGGCGCAGCGCGCTGCGGCGCATGGCGTCGAACCGCGCCTTCCTGCGCCTGCTGGCGCCGTACTTCCTCAATGCCTGTTCGGTGTCGCTGCCGGCGACGCTGGCGCTGTTTTTCATCCGCGACCGGCTGCACGCGGCGCCGCTGGCCGGCGCCTTCCTCGGTTGCTATTTCATCGCCGCCGCCTGCGGCCTGCCGCTGTGGACCGCGCTGGCGCGCCGCATCGGCGTGCTGCCGTGCTGGCGTATCGGCATGGCGCTGGCCATCGCCAGCTTCGCCGGCGCCGGGCTGCTGGGCGAGGGCGACGTGCTGCCCTACTTTGCCGTCTGCATCGCCGCCGGCGCGGCGCTGGGCGCCGATCTGGCCATGCCGCCGGTGCTGCTGGCCGGGCTGATCGGACGCGATGAAGCGGCCGGCGCCTACTACGGCGTGCTGACGCTGCTGGGCAAGCTGGCGCTGGCCTTGTCCGGCCTGGCACTGCCGCTGCTGGCCGCGCTCGGATACCAGCCCGGCGTGGCCGGCGGCGCCGCGCTGGCGCTGGTGTACGCCGCCGTTCCTTGCCTGCTCAAACTGCTGGCGATGGCGGCGCTGTGGCGCTTCCAGTCAGCACCCATGCCCGTCGTACGCTACTGGAGTTCACCATGAAAACCCTGTTCTGCGGCCTGCTGCTGGCCTTGCTTGCCGGCTGTGCCGGTCCCGACGTCCAGCAATACAAGGCGCAACAGCCCGCGCTCGACCTGGCCGCCTACTTCACCGGCACCACCGATGCCTGGGGCATGTTCCAGCGGCGCGGCGGCGCGGTGCAAAAACGCTTCCACGTCGTCATCACCGGCACCAGCAGTGACGGCGTGCTGACGCTCGACGAACAGTTTCGCTACGACGACGGCAGCACCCAGCGCCGCGTATGGCGCCTGACGCGCGCAGCCGACGGCCGCTGGCGCGGCCGCGCCGACGACGTCAAGGGCGAGGCGCAGGGCGAACTGGCCGGCAATGCGCTGCGCTGGCAATACACGCTGCTGCTGCCGGTCGACGGCAGCACCTACGAGATGGCCTTCGACGACTGGATGTTCCTGATCGACGACTGCACGATGATCAACCGCGCCAGCATGGCCAAGTTCGGCATCGAGCTGGGGCAAGTCACGCTGATGTTCCGGAGGCGCGCATGCGGCCCCTGAACCGGACGATCACGACGTGGGCCGACCGGCGCGTCTGGCTGGTCGGCGCCTCCAGCGGCATCGGCGCCGCGCTGGCCCAGGAGCTGCTGGAGGCGGGTGCGCGGGTGGCGCTGTCGGCCCGCCGCGCCGAGCTGCTGCAAGGCGTCGCCGCTGGACATCCGCAAGCCATCGTCGCGCCCTTCGACATCCTGGACCAGGATGCATGGGCCGAGCGCTACCAGTACATCTGCGAACAGGCCGGCGGCGTCGACCTGATCGTGTTCTGCGCCGCCGCCTACCACCCCGAGCGCAGCTGGGATGTCAGCCCGGACGGCGCCGCCCACACACTGGCCGTCAACCTGGGCAGCGTCTACACGGGATTGGCCACGGTGCTGCCGGCCATGCTGGCGCGCGGCAGCGGCGGCATCGCCGTCGTCGCCAGCGTGGCAGGCTATGTCGGCCTGCCCAATGCCAGCGTGTACGGACCGAGCAAAGCCGCGCTGATCAACCTGGCGGAACTGCTGTACACCGACCTGCGGCCGCGCGGGCTGGACGTCTATCTGATCAATCCCGGCTTCGTGCAGACGCCGCTGACCGCGCAGAACCAGTTCGCCATGCCGGCGTTGCAGACACCGCAGGCGGCGGCCAAGGCCATACGGCGCGGCTTCGCCGCCGGCCTGTTCGAAATTCATTTTCCGAAGCGCTTCACGCTGATGCTCAAACTGCTACGCTGGCTGCCGTACCGCTGGCGCTTTGCCCTGATCACCCACTTTCTGATACCGCAATGACCGATCCCGAACCCCTGTTGGCCTGGTATGCCACGCTGACGCCGCACACCGTTGCTCGGGCCGGCGAATTCTACGCAGCCGATGCGCAGTTTCGCGACCCCTTCAACGACGTGCGCGGCGTTGCCGCCATCGAGGCGATTTTCCGCCACATGTTTGTCCACACCGAGGAGCCGCGTTTCGTCATCGGCGAACGCATCGTGCAGGGCGATCAGGCCTTCGTCACCTGGCTGTTTGTGTTCCGGCTGCGCGGCGTGCCGTACCAGATTGCCGGCGGCAGCCACCTGCGCTTCAACCAGGACGGCCTGGTGGTGCTGCACCGCGACTACTGGGACGCCGCCGAGGAATTGCTGGCCAAGCTGCCCCTGATCGGCGCGCCGATCCGCTGGCTGCGCGGCCGCTTCCGCGTTCCGATGCCGGACTGAATATGAGCACAACGCTCAAACTGATCCTCGGCGACCAGCTCAATTGCCGCCATGGCTGGTTCGCCCGGCCGCGCCAGGACGTGGTGTTCGTGCTGATGGAAGTGCGCCAGGAGACCGATTACGTGCTGCATCACGCGCAAAAGGTGATCGCCATCTTTGCCGCCATGCGCGACCTGGCGCGCAGGCTGCGCGAGGACGGCCACCGCGTCCACTACCTGAGCATCGACGACCCGGACAACCGCCAGTCCCTGCCCGCCAACCTGGACTACCTGCTGGCGCACTACGGTGCCGACAGCTTTGCCTGGCAGGCGCCGGACGAATGGCGGCTGGACCAGCAGCTCGCCGCCTACGCCGCCGGCCTGGACATCGCCACGCAGATGGACGACAGCGAACACTTCTACACCGCCCGCCGCGAGGCCGCAGAATTTTTCGTAGGCCGCGCCGCATGGGTCATGGAACCGTTCTACCGCCACATGCGCAAGCGCCACGACGTGCTGGTCTCGGAGACTGGAAGTCCGACGGGCGGGCAGTGGAATTTCGACCATGACAACCGCCAATCCTGGCCGGGCGTGCCGTGGGAGCCTGCCGATTCGCGTCCGCGCCACGACCATAGCGCGCTATGGCAAACCATCGAAGCGGCCGGCGTGCGCACTTTCGGCGCTCCGCAGGCCGGCGATTTCGCGTGGCCGCTCAACCGCGAGGAGGCGCTGCTGCAACTGGACAGCTTCGTGCAACACGCCTTGCCCCACTTCGGCCGCTACCAGGACGCGATGAGCGTGCGCGCCTGGCGGCTGTTCCACTCGCTGCTGTCGTTCGCGATGAACACCAAGATGCTCGATCCGCGCACCGTGGTCGAGCGGGTCGTGGCCGCCTGGCGCGACGGCGCCGTGCCGCTGGCGTCGGCCGAGGGCTACATCCGGCAGATACTCGGCTGGCGCGAATACGTGCGCGGCGTCTATTGGCACCGCATGCCGGGCTATGACCAGCTCAACACCTTCGGCCATACGACCGCGCTGCCGCACTGGTTCTGGAGCGGGGACACGCGCATGCGCTGCGTGGCGGCGGCTGTCGGCCAGTCGCTGGAGCACGCGCACAGCCACCACATCAACCGGCTCATGGTCATCGGCAATTTCTCGCTGCTGGCGGGGTTGTCGCCGCAGCAGCTGCATCAATGGTATCTGGGCGTCTACATTGACGCCTTCGAATGGGTGGAATTGCCGAACACGCTGGGCATGAGCCAGTACGCCGATGGCGGCCTGCTGGCGACCAAACCCTATGTGTCCAGCGCCGCCTATATCGACCGCATGAGCGATTATTGCAAAGGCTGCCACTACCAAAAGAAACAACGCATCGGCGAACGCGCCTGTCCCTACAACGCGTTGTACTGGGATTTTTTCCTTCGCAATGACCAGCAACTGGGCAGCAACCACCGCCTCGGCATGGTCTATCAGCAGCTGCGCCGCATGGGCGACGCCGACCGCGAGGCCTTGCAGGAGCAGGCCGCCGCGACCCGTGCCAACCTGGCCGGGCTCTAGCAGTCGCCGCGCCAAACGCGCTATTCAGCCGCAGATATAGGCTGCGACAAAAATCCAGTTTTTGCGGCTAGCTATATAAATATGCGACTAGCTGAGAAATGTGATAATATTTTGCTTGGCTGATCTCGGCCGCAACCATCACTTAAAGGATTTCATCATGAACAAAATCTCTCCATACGCAACGGCTCAGTTGCTCGCAATCAATGCGGCGCTGTACTCCGACGAAAAAAACAAGGAAGTCTCGCGCTACCGCTTCTCGCGCGAGGCGTTGCGAAATATTTCTGGCTGGGGGCGTCTCAGCGCTCCTTTTGTTGAAGAGCTTGCTGCTGACCTGTGCCGGCTTGGCTGGATACTGATCGATTTCTCCGACAGCGAATTCGCGATCATCCAGGCGTCGAAAATCACTGTCTGGCCGAAACTGTCGTCCAAGAGGTTGCGTGCAGACGATGCGCTGTGGACGATAAATGAAGACGAAATCAATGCGGCATACCTGGCGCGCTTTCCCGCCAACGAGTTGTCGGAAACCGAGTCGTAGTCACTATGGGCCCTGCTTGCTGCCCGCCATGCAGTAAGTCGTAGCTAAGTACGTCATCCGCACAACGCCCACTCATGCGAGTGGGCGTTGTCGCATCTGCTGTGTCACCCCAGAGCCGATATTCATCGATATTCAGCCATATTCATCTTCTAATTCATGGTGGAATCCGCAAGAATATGCCCATTCTCCTGGAAGAAAGGCATGTCCCCGATGAATTTTGGCGAACGACTCAAGCAAATCAGAACAGAAAGAAATCTCACGCAGCCGCAGATGTCGGCCGCGATCGGCATCGAGCAGTCCTACCTGTCCAAACTGGAAAACGATAAATCCCAGCCTTCGGCCGAGATGTTCAGCGCCATCATCGCCGCCCTCGAACTCGACGCCAGGGAATTCCTGGGCGGTATCAACAAGCAGGCGCTGCAAACCTCGCTGCGCCATATACCGGAAGTTAGCCAGTTCCTCAACGGCACCGTCACCCAGCGCGTCCACGACGCCAGGAAATGGCTGTTCAGCGCCGCCGCCGCCGGCGCCCTCGGGTTCGCGCTGATGCTGGCGGCCAACGACGGCATTTTCTCTTCCAACATGCAGTACAAGTACGTGTCCAAAGGCGTGCTGCTGAAAAATGAGTCAGACAATATCTTTGACCAGTTCAAGGAAATCCAGAACCTGAAGCTCGCCGCGAACACGATCAGCGCCGAAGAACACGCCAGATTGCTGGCCGCCTTCGAAGCCGACCGGGTCCGGCTGGCGACGGTCGAGTTCCCGGAAGACCGGGGCAGCGTGTTCTTCGAGAACGTCGAGAACGGCAAGCGCAAGTTCGAACTAGTCAACACGCGCCATGCGCGTTCGCCGCTCAACCGGGTGTTGCAATACCTGGGCGGGCTGCTGGCGTTTTGCAGCGTGCTGATCTGTTTCGTCGAGTGGCGGATGCGCAAGGCAAGCGCTGCGATTAACAACGAGTTGAAATAAGCAAAGGAGAAGTAGCGTGTCGCAAATCAGAACATTTTTGACGGGTGCAACGACCATGGCCAGCGCGCTGGCCGCAGTGTTTTTCCTGACCGGGGCCAGGGAGCCGATCAGGCACGAGAAGTTCGACGAGATCACGGTCGGCCGCATCAATATCGTCGAACCGGACGGCACCAAGCGCATCGTCATTTCGAACAAGGCGCAGTTCCCCGGCGACTTCATGCAGGGCAAGGAAGGCGCCCGCCCCGACCGCAACAGCTTTGCCGGCATGTTGTTCATCAACGAGGAAGGCACGGAAAACGGCGGCTTGATCCAGAAAGGCAGCATCGCCGCCGATGGCAAGATCTCATCCGGCCTGTCGCTGACCTTCGACCGCTTCCGCCAGGACCAGGCCCTGCAATTGATGAACAACGACAGCGCGGCCCATCAAATGACCGGCATCAAGATCAACGATGTGCCGCTGTACACGGTGACGTCGATGGAAGACATCAGCCGCTTCCGCGAAGCGGCGAGAAAGCTGCCCAAGGCCGATCAGGAAGCGTATTGGCAGAAGCTGAGCGACCAGGGCCGCCTGAGCAACAACCGCATCTGGCTGGGCAATACGCGCGACAAGGGCTCGTCCCTGCAACTGAATGATGCGCAAGGCCGGGTCCGCATGATGCTGCTGGTCAGCGCGGACGGCAAGGCCGAAATCCAGATGCTGGACGAAGCCGGCAAGGTCACCAAGACCATCTCGCCGACCTCGAAGGAATAAGGCTTACTGATCCTCTGCGCCAGCCTGGTGGAACACCAGTTCCTCCACCCGTTTGCCGTTGCACAGGTGGTCATCGATGATGCGATCCATGTTCTCCGGCGTAACGTTGTAGTACCAGGTGCCATCCGGCTGCACGCAGACGATGGGGCCGCCCTTGCAGGCGGCGAAACAACCGACGCGGCTGCGTTTGACGCGCAGTTCGCCCGCATCGAGCCCGGCGGCCTTGAACTTGCCGCCCAGGCTGTCGAACAGCAGCTGCGACGCGCCATCTTCGCTGCAACGCGGGCCGGTGCAGATCAGCAGGTGACGGTGGTAATTGCCGATCTTCGGCTTGACGACGGCTTCACTCATGCTTCGGCCTCCTCGCTGGCGGCGGCTTCGGCTTCCACTGGTTCATTCAAAGTGTCGCGGATGTAGTCGGCCGGCAGGCGATGGCGTGCCGCCAGCGTCTCGACGCTGTCGCCGGCCGCGTGCTCGGCCTGCAGCGTTTCCAGCCAGCCCAGCAGGCCGGTGGACAGCGAACGCCCGGCGCGTTCGCCCTCACGCGTGGCGCCGCCCTCTTCCATGTCGTACTTGTTGGCGTAGCCGCGCGGCGTGACCATCAGGCCATGGCGCACGAAGGTATTGCTGTTGCCGATCAGGACGGTGCTGAGCATGCCGATGTCGGCGTTGGCCATCGAATCGAGCGTGGTGAAGACGATGTTCTGGCGGCGGCGGTAGCCGCTTTTGACGATGGCCACCGGCGTATCCGGACGGCGATGGCGCAGGAACAGGCGCTGCGCCTCCAGGATCTGGCGCGTGCGGCGGCCGCTCTTCGGGTTGTACAGCGCGACGACGAAATCGGCCATCGCCACCGCGTCCAGGCGGCGGGCGATGGTTGGCCACGGCGTCAGCAGGTCGGACAGCGAAATCGCGCAGAAATCGTGCGTCAGCGGAGCGCCGACCAGCGCCGCGCAGCTGTTCAGCGCCGAGGCGCCGGGGATGATCTCGACCTGCACCGGATCGTCCGGCGTCCAGCCGGACTGGAACAGCACCTCGAAGGTCGGCCCGGCCATGCCGTACACGCCGGCGTCGCCCGACGAAATCAGCGCCACCTTCTTGCCCGCGCGCGCCGCCTCCAGCGCGCTGACGGCGCGGTCCAGCTCTTCGGTCATCGACTTGCGGATGATCTCCTTGCCTTCGAGCAGATCCGCCACCAGCTTGATGTAGGTGACGTAGCCGATCACCACGTCGGCTTCGGCGATGGCGTCGCGCGCGCGCTTGGTCATGTGGTCGACGCTGCCGGGGCCTATGCCCACCAGCATGATCTTGCCGGCGGTCGGGACGTGTGCTTCGTTCATGGTTGTTTCCTTGCGATGGAGACGGTGGCATTGCGGCCATCTGCGCCTTTGAGTTTATGTTTTTCGACGACCAGCGCGGTCATCGGCGTATCCGGTCCGGCGGCCAGCAGCGCCGCCGCTTCGCTCACCGACGGCGTGCCGGTGTAGCGGCGCACGGTTTCCGACGGGTGCGGCACTTCCACGGCGGCCAGTTGCTGCGCCTCGTAGAAATGCAGCGGCCAGCCGTTTTCCGCCGCCAGTGCCAGCAGCGCGGCTTCGTCCTGCTTCAGCGTGATGCTGGCGGCGGCCACCACTTGCCCGGCATGCGCGCCGGCGTCGGCCAGCGCCGCCTGCACGGCCTCGCGCAGCGTCTCCAGCAGCACGCCACGGTCGCAGCCCAGGCCCACGGTGAACTGCGTCATGCCGCGTTATCCTGCGGCGGACGGTAGACCACCAGGCGTTCGGTCAGCGCATCCCAGCGCTCGGCCGTCACATCGGCGTGCGTGACCCACAGCAGCGCCGCGTAACGGTCCAGCGGCACGTCGTCGAAGCGCGCAAAGCGGTGGATGTTGTCCGGCACCGGGGTGGGACGGGTCCACCAGTCCGGGCTGCCCGCTTCCTGCACGAAGGCGATCGGTTCGCCGTTGACCACGTGGGCGGACACGCGCGTGATGTTGATCTTGGGCGCTTCCACTTTCCAGCCCAGGTGGCGGCCCAGGATATCGACCGGGATCGTGCGGCCGACGTCGGACGCGGTGGTCAGCACGGGCGCGGCGCCCAGCAGGTCGGCGACCCGCTCGCTCCACTCGTTGGCGCCGCCGACGTGGCCGGACAGCACCGGAATCACATACTGGCCGGCGTCGTCGACGACGATGATGCCCGGGTCTTCATCCTTGCTGCGCAGGTGGGGCGCGATCAGGCGCACCACGGCGCCCAGCGAGACGAAGAAGATGATCTGGTCGTAGCCGGCGAACAGCGGGCCGATCTCGTCGCGCAGCGCGCCGTCGTAGGCGCGCACGGTGTTGCTGGCTTCCGCAAACACGGCGGCGAATTTGGCCGAGGTGCAGATGTCCGCTTCCGGCAGGTCGGCGGCCAGGCGCGCGGCCTGTGCTGCGCCGTGCTTGGTGATGGCGACCAGGCATACGCGTGGTGCTTCGGTGGTGATAGGTGCGCTGCTCATGCGGTCTCCGTGACTTGGGGTTGAGGGCCGTCTTTCTTCAGACAGCCTTTGATACGTTCGCCGCGTATGCGGTGTCCGTGTTTGACGATCAGCAGCGACAGGTAGCTGACCTTGGTGCCGCGCAGGGCCAGGATGTCGTTGCCGCTGAAGCGGCGTTCGTCGGGTGCGCCCACGCGTTCGATGAAGTGCGAGCCTGCCAGCAGTTCGCGCCGTTCGAGCCAGTCGATCAGCTCATCCATCAACGGCTTCACCTTCATCAGCACCAGCGTGTCGAAGTCGGGCAGCAGGCGTTCGACCGCGCTGACGCCATACGCTGCGGGCACGATGGCGACCGTGTCGTCCTGTTCGGCGAACGGCACCGGCACTTGCGCGCAGGCGGCGGTGAAGGCGTTGACGCCGGCGATGATCTGCACCGGCACGCCGGGATCCAGCGCATTCACCGTGCGGGCCAGGTGGCCGAAGGTGGCGTAGGTGCTGGCGTCGCCTTCGACCAGGAACAGTACGTCGCGGCCTGCGCGCAGCCATGGCAGCACGGTGTCGGCGGCCCGGAGCCATGCGCGGCCGAGTTTCTCGCCGTCGTGCGTCATCGGGAACAGCAGCTGCGTGTGCTGCTCGGGCGGCGTGGCGCCGGCGCGTTGCACGATGTCGAAGGCGTAGCTGGGCGTCTTGCCGCTGCGCGCAGGGTAGACCCAGATCGTGTCGCGGCGTTGCAGCGCTTCCCACGCGGCGCGTGTGATCAGGCCCGGATCGCCGGGGCCGAGAGAAATGCCCCACAAGGTGCCGGGCTGGATATGCTCACTCATCGCGGGCCTCCTCGGCGCGGCGGGCGCAGACGATCCACACGGGGTTTTCCGCCGCCATGCGGTGCATGTGCAGGATAGGTTTGCTGCGCGCCGCTTGCAGTTGCAGCACGTCCCAGTCGACACCTTCCAGCGCTTGCAGCGTGGCGGTGGCGGTGGCCAGGTTTTCCAGCGTGACGAAGTTCATCACCAGCGCGCCGCCGGGACGCAGGCGCGACATCACGCCGCCGATCAGCGTCGCCAGCTCGCCGCCGGAACCGCCGACAAAGACCGCGTCCGGATCAGGCCAGGCGTCGAGTCCTTCCGGCGCCTTGCCGAGGAACAGGCTGTAGTTGCTGACGCCGAAGTTGGCGTGGTTCTGTCCCGCGATGGCGTAATCCGCCTCGTTTTTTTCGGTGGCATAGACGTGGCCTTGCGGGCAAAGCCGCGCCGCCTCCAGGCCCACCGAGCCGGAACCGGCGCCGATGTCCCACACCACGCTGTCGGCCCGCAGTTGCAGGCGCGCCAGGCTGACAGCGCGCACTTCCTGCTTGGTGATCAAGCCCTTCTCCGGCTGCCGCTGCACGAACTGCGCATCGGCCAGGCCGAAACGCACCGGACGCGCTGCCGGCGTCACGCGCCACAGCAGCACCACGTTGAGCGCGGCGAAGCGCATCTCCGACGCCTGCTGCGGCGTCAGTTCCGCCACCACGCGTTCTTCCGGTTGCAGCAGGTTTGCCGCCACCGCCATCAGGAAGTCGTCGCCCAATCCTTCGGCCAGCAGCAGGCGTGCGATCCGATCGGGGCTGTTGTCAGGGCTGGTCAGCACCAGCAGGCGCGCGTGCTGCCGCGTGGCCTGCGCCAGCGCATACAGGCCGTGGCCGGGCGTGCTGCCGCGCTGCCATTCGCCTGCATCCTTGGCGTGCACCGAGACGATGCGCGCGTCCTGCCACGCCAGGCCGATGCGCGCACAAGCCAATTGCAGCGTCGACAGGTTGGGCAGGATGTCCAGCGCCTGCACGCACAGATGCTGCGCCAGGTAGGGCGCGATGCCGTGGCACAGCGGATCGCCGGTCGCCAGCACCACGCAGGACAGATGATCGGCGCGTGCGGCGCGCACCCATTCCGGCACTTCTTTCAATTTGCCGGTGAGGTCGTGGCGCACGGCGCCGGGCTTGAACTCGGGCGCCAGCAGGGCCAGCGTGCGGGTGCCGCCAACGATCACGTCTGCGCTGCGCAGCAAGGCCAGCGCGGTCTGGTTCAAACTGGCGATGCCATCGTCGAGCACACCGATCACGCGGCAGGGATTGGGGTCTTGTATTTCCATAGTCAGGATTCCGGTAAGTGGTCGATGCCGGTGCGGCCGGCGCTGGCCGGGCGTTCGTGCGGTTCGGCGGGGGCCGACAAAACGTCAGCCACTTGCACGCCACTGAAGTCGCACACCAGCACGCGTATCTGGAAGGCGCGGCCATAGCGATCTGGCGCGGTCAGGGTATCGATGGCGGCTTGCGCCAACGCCTGGTGGAAGGCGTCGCCGAGGCCACGTTCGACCATCAGCTCTGCGCCGAAGCGCGCGGTTTCGGCGGCGGCCATCGCGGCGCAGTCTTCCGGCGTGGCGCCGATGCGGCGCGCGATCTCGGCCACCAGATCGGTGTCGACTTCGCTGCGGTTGGCGTGGGTGATGGTTTCGCCTTGCGCGATCTTGGTCAGTTTGCCGACCATCAGCGCCAGCACCACCAGGCCTATGCCTTGCGCCACCACTTCATCGAGCGCGTAGCGCAGGAAGTCGCCCATCTGCACGAAGCAGGCGGACGGCAGTTCCGGGCGCTCGGCGCGCAAGGCGGTCATGGCGAAGGTTTCGCTGCGGCCGCCCGTGGTCAGCGCGACCATGTCGTAGCCGGCGGTGGCGGCCACCTGCACGCCCTGCACCACGCTGGCGCGCCAGGCGGCCGTCGAATACGGCTTGACGATGCCGGTGGTGCCGAGAATGCTGATGCCGCCCAGGACGCCCAGGCGGGCGTTGGTGGTCTTCTTCGCCATCACCTGGCCGTCCGGCACGCTGATGGTGACTTCGATGCCGTCTTCGGCCAGCAGCGCGGGCGCGGCTTCGCGCAGGTTGTCGGCGATGTTACGGCGCGGGACCGGGTTGATGGCCGGCCCGCCCACTTCCAGGCCCAGGCCCTTCATGGTGACGGTGCCCACGCCGTCGCCCGCCACGTACGAAACCACGCCGGCTTCGCCCGGCAACCGGCGCAGGTCGACCGTCATGTGGGCGCCGTCGGTGCAGTCCGGATCGTCGCCGGCGAATTTGATGACCATCGCGTGCGCGTGATCCGGCCCGCAGCGGCCGTCGTGGATGGCGAAACGCACCCGGCTGCCGTTGGGCAGCAGGCTTTCGATTTCTTCCGGCACCTGGCCGTGGGCGAGGCCCAGCACCGCCGCGCGGGCGGCGGCGGCGGCACAGGCGCCGGTGGTGAAGCCGGTACGGGTGCCACGTTCGGCAGCCGTTTTTTCCTTCATGGCTGGGCCTTTTGACGGGCTTCGGCCAGCGACAGCAGCGCGTGCAGGGTGGCCACCACCAGCGTCGAACCGCCTTTGCGGCCACGGATGACGATCCACGGCACGTCGTTCAGCGTGGCCATCAAGTCCTTGGATTCGGCGGCGGAGACGAAACCGACCGGCATGCCGACCACCAGCGCGGGGCGCGCGCCTTCCTCGCGGATCAGGCGTACCAGTTCGATCAGCGCGGTGGGCGCGTTGCCGATGCCGACGATGGCCCGGTCCAGCAAGCCGAGTCGGTGCGCTTTGCGCATCGCTTGTACGGCGCGCGTGGTGTCTTCGGCCTTGGCGGTTTCGATGACGTCGGCGTCGCTGATGAACTGATGGGTCTTCATGCCGAAGTGGCCCAGTCGCGGTTGCGACAGGCCGGAGCAGATCATCTCGACATCGGCCACCACCGGCGTGCCGCCGGCCAGCATGGCGTTGATGCCGGCTTCCACTGCGTCTGTATGGAAGTCGGTCAGGCCGTTGAAGTCGAAGTCCGCGTTGGCGTGGATCATGCGGCGCACGATGGGCCATTGGGCTTCGGTGTAGTCGTGCGGGCCGACTTCGGCGTCGATGATGGCGAAGCTGTCGTGCTCAATGACCTGGCCGGCGCGGGTCAGTTGCTCGGTGACGGTGTTCACGGTGCTCATGCTGGCTGGCCCTCGTGGTGGGCGTGATCGTGTTCGTGTGGGTGCTCGTGCGGGTGCGGATGGTCGTGGCCATGGTCGTGCGTGTGTGCGTGCGAATGGCCGTGGCCCAGGTCATGCGCGATTTCGCGATAGCTGCAACCGTCGCAAGGCAGGCGGCTATCGGGCACGCCGGCGCGCAGGTCTTCCACGCGCTGGTCCATCAGCTCGAAGATTTCCGCCTCAAAGCCGAAATGCTCGCCACAGACAAAACGCACTTGCGGATACTGGCCGCGCAGATGTTCCACCTGGCGGTGGATGCGCTGCATCAGTGTGCCGGTGTACAGGTAGTACGGCAGCACTACAACCTGGCGCATGCCCAGCAGGACCTGGCGCTGCACCACCTTCTCCAGGCGCGGCCAGGTGATGCCGGTGAACGCCAGGTCGATCAGTTCGTGGTCGCCCTCTTCCAGCAGCCAGCGCGCCATCTTGGCCATTTCACCATTGGCGCCACGGTCGGACGAGCCGCGTCCCAGCACCACCACGCCGGTGGTGGTCGGATCGGGCATGTCCAGCGCGTTCATGCCCTTGCGCAGGCGGCGCTTCAGGATCGCCAGGATAGGATCGCAAGCCGTCAGGTGCGGCGCCAGCATGATCTCGGTCTGCGGACAGGCCGCGCGTACCTGCTCGATCGCTTCCGGTATCTCCATCTTGACGTGGCCGGCCGCGTTCAGGATCAGCGGCACCACCAGCACGCGGCGCGAGCTGCGCGCTGCGCTCAGCAAGGCGGCGTTCATTTCGGGCGGCGCGAATTCGATGAAGCACAATTCGATGCGCCAGTCCGGACGGCGCGCGCGCCATTGCTCGGTGAATTCGCGTATCTCCTGGTTGCCGGAGTCCTCGCGGGAGCCGTGGCCGACAATCAGGATCGTCTCGTGGGGTACTGGGTTCATGCGCTCGCCTTTCTGAAACGATGGGTGAAGGTTGGGTCATACAATTTGGAGCGCGCCAGGGTTTCCCAGTGCAGCGCGCCCAACGTGGGGCTGGCGACGATCATCGCCTGGCTTGCGATGCCGGCCTCCCGGCATCGCTGTTTGATATCGGCCAGCGTGCCGCGGACGATTTTCTGTTCGCCCGGCCAACTGGCCTTGTGCACCACCAGCATCGGCGAGTCTTCGGCCCAGCCGGCGCTGCGCAGCGCGGTTTCCACCTTGTGCATCAAGGTGATCGACAGGAAGATGCAGATCGTGGTGCGGTGCGCGGCCAGGCTGGCGAGGTCTTCGCCGTCCGGCATCGGCGTGCGGCCTTCGACGCGCGTAAGGATCACGGTTTGCGTCACTTCCGGCAGCGTCATGGATTCGCCGGCCGCCGCCATCGAGGCCATCGCCGACGAGACGCCCGGCACCACCGACCACTCGATGCCGGCGTCGCTCAATGGGCGCGCCAGCTCGATCAGCGCGCCATATAGCGCCGGGTCGCCGGTTTGCAGGCGCACCACGGTGGCGTGGCTGCGCGCCTGTTCGATCAGCCAGGCGGTCATCTCTTCCAGCGTCATGTCCTTGGAGTCGCGGATGGCGCAGCCGGGCGGCGCGTACAGCGTCACGGCGTGGTCGACCAGCGAGCCGGCGAACAGCACCGCGCCCGCTTGCGACAGCAGCTTCTGGCCTTTGACTGTGATGAGTTCCGGGTCGCCGGGGCCAGCGCCTACGAACCAGATTTTTCCGAAGGGGGTCATGAGATGCTTGCTCCTGTTGGTTGTAGTGCGCGCAGCGCGTCCAGCAGCGCGTCGACGCTGCGTGGCGCGGGGCCCTGCGGCAGCACGCCGAGGGCGACCAGTTCCGCGTGCAGCGCCAGGGCGGCCGGCGGACGCTGGCCTGCTGCGCGCAGCATGTCGGTCTGTGTCGCCAGTTGCTGCGCCGGGCCGGAGGCGATGCAGCGGCCGGCCGACATCACGTGGATGTCGTCGGCCCAGCGCAGCGCGAAGTCGATGTCGTGGGTGGACAGCAGTACTGTCACGCCTCCTGCGACGAGGCGGTCCAGCAGTGCGGCCAATTCGGTTTGCATGGGGGCGTCGAGGCCCGCCATGGGTTCGTCCAGCAGCAGCACGTCCGGTTCCATCGCCAGCACGCCGGCGATGCAGACGCGCTTCTTCTGGCCGAAGCTCAGTTGATGCACGGCGCGGCGCGCATGGCCGCGCAGGCCGACGGCGTCCAGCGCCGCGGCGACGCGTGTGCGTACTTCGGCGGCGTCCAGGCCGAGGTTCAAGGGGCCGAAGGAAACGTCTTCCTCGACCAGTGCGGAGAACAGTTGGCGGTCCGGGTTCTGGAACACCAGGCCTACGCGGCTGCGCAGCGCGGTGAGTCCCTGGCGGCTGTAGTCGAAGGGCTGGCCGTCGACGCGCAGCGTGCCGGCGGTCGGGCGCAGCAAGCCGTTCAGGTGTTGCAGCACGGTGGTCTTGCCGGCGCCGTTGGCGCCCAGTAGCGCGTAGCGGCGGCCGCGTTGCAGCGCCAGCGTGCAGTCGCGCAGGCCGGTGCTGCCGTCCGGGTAGATGTGGTCGACGGCTTGCAGTTCCAGCTGCGGCATGCTCACAGGCGCGTTCACAACCTATCTCCCACGGCGATCGCCAGCATCAGCGCGCCGGCCAGCGCGGCCCACGCCTGCTGGCGCCGCGCCAGCGGATACACGGCGGGCAGGAAGCGCAGCGTGCCCTGGTAGGCGCGGGCGTCGGCGGCCATTTGCAGGGCGGCGGCGCGCTGCCAAACCTGCACCGCCATCTGGCCCGCCAGCAGGCCGGTGGAGCGCCAGGCCTGGCGCAAGTTGCGATAGCCCAGGCGCGCGCTCTGCGCGGTGATGCTTTCGTCCCAAGCCTGGCGCATGACGAACAGCATGCGGTAGCACAGCACCATCAGGTCGAGCAGCAGCTCCGGCGTGCGCAAGCGCCGCAACAGGTTGAGCAGGTCCGGCAACGGCGTGGTGAGCACGAGGCCGAGCAGCGCGGCCAGCATGGCGAGCGAGCGCAGGGCGGTATGTTCGATGGTCGGCAGCATGGCGGTGGTGAGGCCCCAGTGGCCATGGGCGTCGGGGCCGACCAGCATGGTCAGGCAGGACAGCAGCAGGAAGCCAAGCGGCGGCAGCGCCACTTGCAGGTAGGCGCGCGGATTCACGCGCGCGCCGCACAGCGCGGCCAGCATCAGCAGCGCGGCCAGTGCACCCAGTGCGGCGGGACTGCGCGCCAGCCAGGCCGCGACGATGCCGGCCAGCGCAAACCACGCCTTGGCCGACGGCGCCACATCGCGCCATCTGCTCGCGTAAGCCGAAGCCTCAATCAGCACGGCGATCCTGGGACGATACGGCAGCAGCCTCCCGACGCGCACGTTCGCGGGCGATGGACAGGCCAAGCCAGAAGCCGATCACGCCGGCGCCGATGGCCGCTTGCAGCGCGAACAGCAGCGAGGCGATTTCCGGGCTCGCCGGCGAGAAGACCGGCGCGAACCACGGCTGGTAGCCGGGCGCGATGTCGCCGATGGCCCGCTGTGCGCGGTCGTCGGCGCCGGCGAAGATCGCGGGTGCGTCGGCGCCAGGCGCCGCCGGCGGTGCGCTCACCAGCCATAGCGGCAGCACCGTCAGCAATATGATCGCCAGCCATAGCAAACAGGTACGGGCCTTCATGCGCTTTCCTTCCGCGCGCCCAGGCGCATCACCGGCAGCGCGCGCAGTTCGTGGGCGTTGAAGCGCACCATGGCGTTCACCACCAGCACCGTCAGCAAGCCTTCGCTGATGGCGATAGGCACCTGCGTCAGCGCGAAGATGCCGGCGAATTTGAAGAACGATACGCCGAAGCCACCCGCCGCAGCAGGAAACGCCAGCGCCAGTTGCGCCGAGGTGGTCACATACGTCGCCAGATCGCCGAGGCTGGCGGCCAGGAACACCGCCACGGAGCGGGACAGGCCCAGCGCCGACACGGCGCGCAGCACGCCGTAGGAAACGAACGGCCCGACGATGGCCATCGAGAACACGTTGGCGCCCAGCGTGGTCAAGCCGCCGTGCGCCATCAGCAGCGCCTGGAACAGCAGCACGACAAAGCCCACCGGCACCATCGCGGCGGGGCCGAACAGGGCGGCGCCGAGCCCGACGCCGGTGGGGTGCGAACAACTGCCCGTCACCGACGGCAGCTTGAGCGCCGACAGCAGGAAGGCGAAGGCCGCAGCCACGCCCAGCAGCATGCGCCGCTCGGGATGGGCGTGCAGGTCGCGGCCGATGGCGCGCAAGCCCCAGGCCAGAAAAGGTAAGGAAACGGCTGCCCAGCCGAGCGCGTGCGCTGGCGGCAAAAAGCCTTCCATGATGTGCATTCGAAACCTCCCGTCGAATGGGCGATATGGACACCAAGGACAGGGGCAGGAGAGGACGGTCGACAGCAGCGGGGACGGAAAGCCGGTCGACAGCGGCTTCCCCTTACCCCGGAGAATGGTGCTGGACTTTTTGGGCCGGTATTCTGGCTCGCCTTCATCCTTCTCCGTGTCTTCCCGCGTGTTACGGCAGTGACGTGTTGACGGAGTCGTCTGGCTTACAGCAGCGGGGGCTGCACCGGAATTGAACCGGTTTCCCGTTTAACGCCTATCCCCGCAGGGATTCGGCGCACCCAAGCGTCGCATCTTACACTAGGCCCCATAGCGTGCCAAGCGAAACCCAAACCGTGCAGTAGCCGGTATCATTCGCCCTGGAACATCACTCAAAGGATAGCAATGGCAGCGCTGGGAAAAGTCTATTTGATCGGAGCGGGACCGGGCGCGGCCGACCTGATCACGGTGCGCGGCGCGCGTCTGCTGGCGCAAGCCGAGGTCGTTTTATACGACGCGCTGGTCACGCCGGAGATGCTGGCGCTGTGCGCGCAGGCGGAGCTGATTTCGGTCGGCAAACGCTCCGGCCAGCGCTCCACCGCGCAGACCGTGATCAACCAGCAGCTGGTCGAATGCGCGCAGCGCTATCAGATGGTGGTGCGGCTCAAGGGCGGCGATCCGATGCTGTTCGGCCGTGCCGACGAGGAGTTGCGTGCACTGGAAGCCGAGGGCATCGAGGTCGAAGTCGTTCCCGGCATCACCACCGCGCTGGCCGCCGCCGCCGCCACCAAGCAGCCGCTGACGCGGCGCGGCGTGGCCCGCAGCGTGGCCTTCTTCACCTCCAGCACCGCGCCCGGCGAGCCGGACCACCCGGCGCTGCCGGCGACGGACACGCTGGTTCAATACATGGGCGGGCGCGAAGCCGTCGGCACCGCCACCCGTCTGCTGGCCGAGGGACGCCGGCCCGATCTGCCGGTGGTGGTGGTGGAAAATTGCAGCCGCGCCGACCAGCGCATCCGGCGCCTGACGTTGGCGGGCCTGGGCGAGGGATTGGATGCGACGGAAGGGCCGGTGCTGGTGATGATAGGCGAGGCGCTGCAACTGCGCCTGCATCAACCGGTGTGATTCAGTTCAGCGATTTTTCTTCGGGGCGCAGCGTCAGCACCTGCACGCCGTGACGCGTCACCGCCACCGTATGCTCGAACTGCGCGGACAATTTTCCATCCGTGGTGACGACGGTCCAGCCGTCGTCTTCGGTATGCACGGTGCGGCGGCCCTGGTTGAGCATGGGCTCGATGGTGAACACCATCCCTTCCTGTAGCACCAGTCCGGTCTTCGGTTTGCCCCAATGCAGAACCTGCGGCGGTTCGTGCATTTCGCGGCCTATGCCGTGTCCGCAATATTCCTTGACCACCGTGTAGCCGGAGCGCCGCGCATGGCGCTCGATGGCGTGGCCCACATCGCCCAGCCTGGCGCCCGGACGCACGGTGCGGATGCCGTGCCACATCGCTTCGTAGGTCGTTTGCACCAGCCGCTTGGCCGATGCCGAGACGGCGCCGACGAAGTAGGTCTTGCTGGAGTCGGCGATGAAGCCGTTCTTCTCCAGCGTGATATCGAAGTTCACGATATCCCCGTCCTGCAGGATATCGCCGGCCGATGGCACGCCGTGGCACACCACGTGGTTGCGCGAAGAGTTCAGCGCATAGGCATAGCCGTACTGCCCCTTGCTGGCCGGGCGCGCCTTGAGTTCGTTCACGATGTAGCGGTCGACCAGGTCGTTCACTTCCATGGTCGACATGCCGATCAGGTTCAGCTTGTCCAGCTGGCCGAACACGCTCGCCAGCAGCTTGCCCGATTCCGCCATCAGGGCGATTTCTTCCGGCCGCTTGGTCATGCGGCCGCCACCCGCAACGGCGGTATCTCGACCCCGGCTGCCCGCATCTCCCGCGCCACGATCTCGTTGAACGTCAGCGTGGGATGCATTTCGCTCAGCATGCCCATCTTGACCCAGAAGGCCGCCTGGGCGTTGATGGAGCGGCAGCCTACGGTGCTGGCCTTGCGGATCTGGTCGTGCAGATCGTCGTCGATGTTCACTATGCCCATGATGTATCCTATATACGAAACGTATACGGATTATATATTCGTGTTGCCAGACCGCGCAAGCGGCAAGATGTATTAAAGTAACGCCATGGACCCACTCTCGGATGTACTGTCATTGCTGAAACCGCGCAGCTATGTGTCCGCCGGCTTCGATGCGGGCGGCGACTGGTCCGTCCGTTTTTCGCAGCAGCAGAACTTCATCAAATGCTGCACGGTGGTGTCCGGCCAGTGCTGGCTGGCGGTGGATGGCGTGCCGGAGGCTATGCACCTGGCGGCCGGCGATTGCTTCGTGCTGGGCAGCGGACGCACGTTCCGGCTGGCCAGCGACCTGTCCCTGCCCGCCGTTGAATCCACGGCCGTGTTCTCGTCCGCGCAGGAAGGCGGCGTCGTCACCTACAACGGCGGCGGCGGCTTCTTCCTCGGCGGCAGCCGCTTCGCCGTCAATGGCGACCATGTGGGCATACTGCTGGCCATGCTGCCGCCCGTCGTCCACCTGTGGAAGGAAAGCGACCGCGCCGCGCTGCGCTGGGCGGTCGAGCGCATGGCGCAGGAGCTGCGCGAACGGCAGCCGGGCAACGATCTGGTGGTGCAGCAGCTGGCCCACATGATGCTGGTGCAGGCCTTGCGCCTCTACCTGTCCGACGAGCACGGCGAGCAGGCCGGCTGGCTGGGCGCGCTGGCCGACAAGCAGATCGGCGCGGCCATCAACGCCATCCACCAAGACCCCGCGCAGCGCTGGACGTTGGCCGGGCTCGCCAGCGTGGCCGGCATGTCGCGCTCCATCTTTGCGCAGAAGTTCAGGCAGAAGGTCGGCACGCCGCCGATGGAATACCTGACCCGCTGGCGCATGCTGCTGGCCGCGGACCGGCTCGCCAATTCCAGCGCGCCGATTGCGCGCGTGGCGCTGTCGCTCGGCTACGAATCGGAGAGCGCTTTCGGCGCGGCGTTCAAGCGCATCATGGGCGGCTCGCCGCGCCAGTACAGCCTGGAGCGGCAAGCCGCAAGCCTCGGCTAGCGCTTAGAGGCTGGGCCCCGGCACATCGCCATCCTTCGGATACGACGGCAAGGCTGGCGGCGCAGGCGGCAGCACCGCCGGCTGACGATCCAGCGCATCGACCAGCATGCGGATCGCCGCTTCCAGCTGGGCATCCTTGCCCGCCAGCGTCTCACCCGGCACGTCGTTGACTTCCACGTCGGGATCGGTGCCGTGGTTCTCGATCAGCCAGCGGCTGTCCGGGCTGTACAGCGCGTCCTTGGGAATGGCCAGGTAGCCGCCGTCGGCCAGCTCCATCGCGCCGGTGACGCCGCGCACGCCGCCCCAGCTGCGCTGGCCGACGACCTTGCCCAGTCCGTAGTCGCGGAAGTAGTAGGCGAACTGGTCGCCATCGGAACCGGTGAACTGATTCGTCAGCGCCACCTTGGGGCCGATGATCTGCTGCGCCGGCAGGGTCTCGCGGCCGCCGGCGCGGTTCACATACAGGCCCGCCACGTTGCGCCGCAAGCGCGCCAGGATCTGCTGGCTGGTGAAGCCGCCCAGGTTCCAGCGCACATCGAAAATCAGCCCCTGCTTGTCCATCTGCGGATAGAACTGGCGCACGAACTGCTCCGCGCCGGTTTGATGGAAGTCGCGCACGAAGACGTAGGCGATGCGTCCGCCGGACAACTGCTCCACCTTGCGGCGGTTTTGCTCGATCATGTATTCCTCGCGCAGCGCCATCTCATTCCTGATCGGATCGACCGTGACCTGGCGCGGCGTGCCGTCCGGCTTGTCGGCGACCAGCAAGTCCAGCTTGCCGTTCAGGCCTTCCAGCAGTTCGTCTGGCGTGTGCGGCGCGGCCAGCGGCTTGCCGTTGATCGCCAGCAGATAGTCGCCTTCCTTCACATCGAGGCCGGGCTCGGCCAGCGGACTGCGCAGCGACGGCCGGGAGTTGTCGCCGGGGTAGATGCGCGCCAGGCGATAGCGGCCGCTGGCCTCGTCCAGCGCATAGTCCGCGCCCAGGCGCGGCGTCGCCGGCCGGTTCGGCGGCGGACCGAAATCGCCGCTGCCGTAGACCATGTGCGAGGTCGCCAGTTCGCCCTGCAACTGCCCGATCAGGTAGTTCAGGTCGTCCCGCGAGCCAAGCAGGGGCAGCAGGCGCGCGTAGGCCTTGCGCACCGCCGGCCAGTCGATGCCGTTCATCGTGGGGCTCAGATAGAAATCGCGGTCGAGGCGCCAGACCTTGTTGTACAGCGCGGCCCATTCTTCCTTGAGGTTGATGGTAGCCGTCATGCCCTTGAACGACAGCGCCTGGCTGTCGGCGGCGCCGGCCGCCGTGGCGATGGTCTTCCATTGGTCGCCCTGTTTGATCAGGACCTGGCGGCCGTCGCCGGACAGCTGGAACTGCTCCACATCCTGGTGCAGCACGCGGTCTTCGCCGCGCTGCATGTCGTACAGGTGCAGCGCGTTCTGCTGGCCCGGCAGCTCGCCGGCCACCAGCGGCATCGGCTGGCTGAGGTAGACAACGTTACCCTGCTTTACCGCAAGCCCCGAATAGTTGCCCGGCCCGACAGGCACGGGAACGGCGCGGCGCATCAGTCCGTCGAAATCGATTTGTCCGTTCGCAGCCTTGCCGCTGCCGGCCGGCGCGGAGGCGCGCAGTGCGCGCACGGCGGACGGCGCTTGCTGCTGCAAGGTGGTGACGTAGATGCCGTTCGGATTCACGGTCGCAAACGCTTCCTCGCTGCTGGACGATACCGGCAGCTCGTGGCGCGACGACAGGAAGTACAGGTACTGGCCATCGTCCGAGAAGGCCGGCTTCCAGTCGCTGTTCATGGGCGAGCTGACCACGCGGTCCTGCCCGGCCGCGATGTCGTACAGGTGGATGCCGCGCTGCTGGTTCCCGGCCTGGATGCTGTAGGCCAGCCAGCGGCCGTCGGGCGAAAACGCGGCGTCGTCGATCACCCGATGCAGGTCGTGCGCGACGTCGCGCAGCTTGCCGTCGGCCACGGTGAGCAGCCACAGGCGCTTGTCGCTGTCGGCGACGGCCAGCGTCTTGCCGTCCGGCGACCAGACCGGCGTGTAGTAGGCGCCGCGCGTGGAGTGCGTCAGCAGCCGTTGCGCGCCGCCTTGCGCGGGACGCACGGCGACCTGCTGTTCGCCGTTGATGTCGGTGATGTAGGCCAGCAGCTTGCCGTCGGGCGAAAACGCCGGACGTTCTTCATCGGCGCCGCTGGTGGCGGTCAGCCGGGTGACGGCGTTCGCGCCGGTGGCGACCGCGAACAGATCGCCGCGCGCGGAAAACACCGCCGCGCCGCCGTCGGGCGCCAGGGCGAAGGCGGCGTCGCCCTCGCGGATAAAGCGGGAGGCATCGACTTCATGCACCAGCGGGCTGTCGTCGGCCGGCAGCGTCACGCGGATCTCGTGCAGCCGCTCCGTCGGCAGGTCGAGCGCGTACAGCTTGCCGCCCTGCTGGAAGATGATCTGATTGCCGCCGAGCGCGGGGAAGTCGATATCGAAATCCGTGAAGAAGGTCAGCTGGCGCGACTTGCCGCTGTCCTGGTCGTAGGCCCACAGGTTCATGCGGCGCTTGCTGTCGCTGTCGGACAGGTAGTAGATGCTGCGGCCGTACCACATCGGCGCGGTGTCGTTGCCCTTCCAGTGCGTGATTTTCCGGCTGGCGTGGGTGTCGAGGTCGTAGGTGTGGATGTCCTGCGCCAGGCCGCCGTCGTAGCGCTTGCGGGCGTCGAAATCGTTGAGCACCTGGGTGTAGGCGATGTGGCGCGCGTCGGCCGCGTAGCTCATCAGACCGGCGTGCTCCATCGGCAGCGGCTGCGGCAGGCCGCCGTCGCGCGGCACCAGGAACATGCGGTAGCCCTTCTGGTTCCAGGCCTGCATGCGCGAACCGAACACGATGTGGCGCGAGTCCGGCGTCCAGGTCACGACCATGTCGTCTTTCTGCTGGGCGTAGTTGGGATTGAAGGTCAGGCGGCGCGGCTCGCCGCCGGCGGCCGGCATCACGTAGACATCCTGGTGGCCGTCGCGCTGGGCGCTGAAGGCTATCCACTGGCCGTCCGGCGAAAAGCGCGGCATCACCGGCCGGGTGGCCCCCGGCGCCAGCTGGCTCGCCACGCCGCCGCCGCGTGCAACCTGCCACAGCTTGCCTTGGGCGACGAACACGATGCGCTCGGCGGATGCATGGGGAAAGCGCTTGAGCACGTCGCCGGCCTGCGCGGCGGACATGCATAAGGCCAGGGCCAGGGTGGTACGCAATTTCATCGGGTGTCTCCAATTGTTCGGAGGCGCCATGGTAAATCGATTAAACCAGATGAATTATGCCGCGACGACGCACTGCAGTTTGGCGGGAATAGAATGCAGAAAAGCCGTCGCGGGCGGCCTCGGCCGAGCCGGTCCGATTACGCGAAATAGTTCGCCTGCCGCAGGTCGGACAGCAGCTCCGCCTGCGCCGGCAGCCATCCCAGCGTTGCCCGCGTCCACGCGCTGGACGACGGAATATCCATCGCGGCAAAGTTGGCGAACCAGCCGAAGTGTGCGGCCGCTTCCCCGGCGTTCAGGCTGACGACGGGCAGGCCCAGCTTGTCGCCGATGAGACCGGCGATGTCGCGGAAGGCCACGCCCTCCTCGGCGGCGGCGTGATAGCGGCGGCCGGCTTCACCCTGTTCCAGCGCCAGGCGGTAGAGACGGGCCGCGTCCAGCCGGTGCACGGCGGGCCAGCGGTTCAGCCCACCGTCGACCATGGCGGAGACGCCGGTCCGGCGCGCCGTCTCGATCAGGATGGGCACGAAGCCATGGTCGCCCGCGCCGTGCACCGACGGCGGCAGGCGCAGCACCGAGGCTTGCACCGCCCTGGCCAGCAAGGCATCGACCGCCTGCTCCGACGCGGCGCGCGGATGGCCGATGGGCGTCGACAGTTCGGTCGAGACGACGCCACGCGGCAGCACGCCCATGGCCGACGTCACGACCAGCGGCCGAGCGCTGCCTTCCAGCGCCGAGCCCAGCGCGTCGATGACGAGGCGGTCCGCCTCGCAGCTGGCCTGGAATTTCGAGAAGTCGTGGTTGAAGCCGGTGTGGATGACGCCGTCCGCTTGTGCGGCGCCTTGGCGCAGGCTGTGGACATCTTCCAGGTCGCCCCGGTGCGCTTGCGCGCCGGCGGCGGCCAGCGCCTGGGCGGCGGCGTCGGAGCGGGCCAGGCCCGTCACCTGGTGGCCCGCAGCGATCAGTTCTGCTACTACAGCGGAGCCGACGAATCCCGTCGCTCCGGTAACGAATACGCGCATCTTGCATTCCTTCAGTGTGGTGAAAGAACACATGCTATGCCGCCGCCCGGCTGTGGGCTATGCGTCGGCGTCCGTATTGTTGTCGCGATCGTCCGGGCCTGCTTTAGCGCGGGTTCTGGTAGCCGCTGTCGGCTAGCAGGCGGTTGAAGTCCCTGGTGTTGAGAATCTCGACGATGGCCTGCTTCTTGTCCTTGGCCTGCTGGTAGTAGGCCTGGCAGATGCGGAAGCCCATGAAGTAGCCGAGGTCGGCCGGACGCCCGGTGGCTTCGTCGGCGCCGCCGTACAGCCATTGGCTCATGTCGCTGCCCTGTATGGCGGCGAAGAATTGCTGCTTCAGTTCGGCCTCGTGCGCGCGTAGTACTTGGGCCGCTTGCTGATCGACGCGTACAGGTTGGCGCCGCTGCCGATGCGGTGCGGGATGAAGCCGTGCAGGCCGACGCTGCCGGCGTCCAGGTACTGCTGGTCGAGCAGTTGCGCCGGCGCGCTGGAGGCCGGCAGTTGCTCGAACACTTTCCAGAATCGGTCGAGATCGCTGGTGATGAATTTGAATTGCTCGGGGCTCGCGTGCGCGGCCAGCGCCTCGGCTTCGTTGCCGGCCTTGAGGTGGGCGGCGGCCAGGTCGTACATCAGCGTCGCGTCGCGATAGCCGCCGTCGCGCGCGGCGCGGTAGCCGCTGATCGCCGCCGCGTAGTCCTTCTTCTCCAGCGCGGTGGCGGCGGCGTTGGCCAGCTGGCGCGGCGATGGTTGCGCATAGGCGCAGGTCATGGTGGCGGACACGCAGACGGCCATGCCCAGCAGGGTGGTCAGTTTCATCGGCTGCCTCCTATTTTTTTTCCTGGGCCGCCGCCGGATATTCGTGTTCGATTTCCTTGATGATGTCCGCGCCCAGCGCGGCGTAGTCCTTGTAGCGGTCGTACAGCTGCGGGTAGGTCATGCGCTTGCGCAGCAGGCGCTTGCCCTTGGGCGCGGTGATCAGCCGGTAGCGCTCGGCGAGGCTGTCCTCGCCGGTCAGGCCGTTTTCGATGTAGGCGCGGTAGAGATCCTGGTTGTTGCGCCAGCCGGCCTCGGACGATTTGATGCCGGCGGTGTGGCGTTCGTACAACTCCAGTATCTTGTCCAGCAGGACTTCGTTCTCGATGTGCCCCAGCTTGCCGGAGGATTTGAAACCCTGGTAGCGGCTGACCAGCGGATTGAAGAAGTAGTTGTTGTCGGCGAGCTGGTAGGCGGCTTCGAAGGCTTGCGGCTCGGGCGCGCTGCGCGGATCGAGCTTGCCGAGGTAGTCGAAGTTGGCGTCGTACGCATGGTAGGCCTGATTGAGCTCCTTGATCATGTCGAGGTCGCTGCCTATATCGTGCCGCACGCCCAGCAGGAAGGCGCGCACCTGCTGCTGTTCATGGCGGTGTTCGCCCAGGCTGTGCAGCCAGATGCTGAGGCTGACGGCGAAGACGATGGTGACGATCTCCAGCCCCATCTCGCCCAGCTTGTGGCGCCAGCCGTGTTCGCTCTTGCCCATCAGTTGCACCACTTTCTTGGTGTGCTTTGCTATTTCCTGTTCCGCCATGTCCATCCACAGTTGAAAAATAAAATAGCCGAAACTATAACGTATCGCCGTGGCGGTGGCGAAAAAAGTCCGATAGCCGGGCTTAAGGTTGACGCCGTTATAATCGCCGCATGCATATCTTGATCATCGAAGACGACCTGGACCTGGGATTCGCGCTGCAGCAGGCGCTGAAGGCGGACGGCATCAGCAGCGAGTGGCTGCGCCGCGTGGCCGACGCGCCGCTGCTGGCGGCCGACCTGCCCTACGATTGCGCGCTGCTGGACATCTCGCTGCCGGACGGCAGCGGCCTGGACTTGCTGCTGCGCTGGCGCCAGTCCGGCGTCACGCTGCCCATCGTGATGATCACCGCGCGCTCGGCGCTGCACGACCGCCTGGCCGGGCTGGACGGCGGCGCCGACGATTTCATCATCAAGCCGTTTGCGATGGCCGAGCTGGTGTCGCGATTGCGCGCGGTGCTGCGCCGCTATGCGCAGCAGGCCAGTCCGCTGTGGACCATCGGCGAGCTGCACATCGAGCCGCGCGGCTACAAGGCCTGGCTGGCCGGCGAGCTGCTGGATCTTTCGCCACGCGAATTCCGGCTGATGCTGGAACTGGCGCGTGAGCCGGGGGTGGTGGTGCCCAAGGGCGCGCTGGCGCAGCGCCTGGAGCCGCTGGGCGACGCGCTCGATTTCGGCGTGATCGAAGTCCACGTCTCCAACCTGCGGCGCAAGATCGGCGCCCAGCGCATCCGCACCGTGCGCGGCGTCGGCTACATGCTTGCCGCCTGAGGCGGGCAGGCCGTTGTTGCAAACATTTTAATTTGCGGCAAGAATACGGCTCGTCCCCATCATCCCGGAGTACCTATGACCGACGTTAGCGCCGATGGCCAGCCGCAGCTGAGCAAACACCGTATCGAAGCCCTGATCGATGGCATCTTCGCCGTCGCCATGACCCTGCTGGTGATCGAGCTGCGCCTGCCCGAGCATGGGCACCTGGACAGCGAGGCGGCGCTGCGCGGCGCGCTGTTCGGGCTGCTTCCGAACCTGATTTCGTGGCTGGTCAGCTTTTTCGTGCTGGCCATCTTCTGGATCGCCAACCACCGCCTGTACAGCTACGTGCGCCATGCCGACCAGGGCTTGTTGTGGATGACCATCCTCGGCCTGGCCAGCGCCGCGCTGCTGCCGTTCGCGTCGGCGGTCAACGGCCAGTACGCGTCGATCACCGGGCAGGCGCTGTATTCCGGCGTGATGATCTGGCTCAGCGTGTCGACGCTGCTGCTGGCGCGCTACATTTACCGCCATCCCGGCCTGTGCGTGCATGCGATGTCGCTGGGCGCCTACCGCGCCACCGTGGCGCGCAGCTGCGGCGTGATGCTGATCGCCGCGCTGGCCGTCGCCATCAGCTACGCGGCGCCGGGCAAGGCCAACTGCGTGTTCGTGCTGATGTCCCTGATGCGCCCGATGGGTACGCGCATCGAGCGCCACTACGCGCAGGCCAAGGCCAAGGCGGACGCCCAGGCAGCGGCCTAGACCTCGCTCCACTGCCGCAGCAGGTTGTGGTAGTGGCCGGTCAGGCCGACCAGTTCCGGGCAGTCGCCCAGGCGCGCGCGCAGGCTCTGGATGTTCTGGTCCAGTTCCAGCAGCAGGCTGCGGCGCATGTCGTCGCGTACCATGCTCTGGGTCCAGAAGAAGGAACAGACCCGCGCCCCGCGCGTGACCGGCATGACCCGGTGCACGCTGGTCGACGGATAGACGATCAAATCCCCGGCCGGCAATTTCACCTCATGCTCGCCATAGGCGTCGGTGACGATCAGCTCGCCGCCGTCGTAATCCTCGGGATCGCACAGGAACAGCGTCGACGACACGTCGGTGCGCAGCCATTGCCCGCTGGACGCCACGCGCCGCAGCGCGCCGTCGACGTGGTCGCCGTAGTGCTCGCCGCCGGCATAGCTGTTGAACAGCGGCGGGCAGGTGCGCAGCGGCAGCGCGGCCGAGAAGAACAAGGGGCTGCGCGCCAGCGCCGCCAGCACTTCCGCGCCCAGTTCCTGCGCCAGCGCCGAGCCTTCGGCCAGCTGGCGGTTCTGCTTGACCTGCGCGCCCTGGGCGCCGACCGTGCTGCGGCCGTCGATCCAGTCGGACTGGTCCAGGCGCTGGCGCATGGCGGCCACCTGTTCGCGGCTCAGTACGCCGGGAATGTGCAACATCATGATGATACTCCTTGCAAAAAAAAGCCCCGCCGATGAGGGCGGGGCCAGCATAACAGCTGCGCTGTCGCTTAGAACTTGAAGTTGGCGGTCAGGCTGGCCGAGCGCGGTGCGCCCGGGGTGTAGCGGTAGCCCGACTTGTTGATCGCCTGTACGTACTGCTTGTCGGCCAGGTTGTAGACGTTCAGGCGCAGATCGACATGCTTGTTGATCGGGTACGAAGCCATGGCGTCGTACACCCAGTACGCATCGGCGTAGGCCGGGGTGCCGACCGCGCCGTCGGTGCCGCGCATCAGCTTGTCGCTGAAGCGGGCGCCGCCGCCGACTTGCAGGCCCATCGGCAGCGTGTACGAGGTCCACAGCGTGAACGCCTGTTTCGGCGTGTAGCTCAGCAGGTTCTCGCCGGCGGCGGTGACCAGCTTGCCGGACACGACCTTGGTCGACATGCGGGTGTAGCCCGCGCTGACCAGCCAGTTGCGCATGATTTCGCCGGTCACGCCCAGTTCGACGCCCTGCACGCGCTTCTTGCCGGTCTGGTAGAAGTTGGCCGCGTTGTTCGGGTCGACTTCGATCTCGTTGCGCACGTCGGTGCGGTAGGCCGCGGCCGACAGCGACAGCTTCTGCTTCAGCAGATCCCACTTGGTGCCCATCTCGTAGGTGGTGGTGATTTGCGGATCGTAGTTCGGGTTGGACGCGCTGCTGGCGGCCGAGCTCAGCGTGAAGTTGTTGCCGCCCGGTGGAGCTTTCGAGGTCGCGGCCAGCACGTAGACGCTGCTGTCGGCGGTCGGCTTGTACAGCGCCGACAGTTTGCCGTTGATCAGGTTGTCCGACGCCGTCAGCGAGGTGCCCAGCAGCGTGCCGACCGGGATGGTTTGCGGCGTGGCCGTGCCCTGCACCGTGACGCCGTTGTAGGTGGTGTTGTAGTGGTCCAGACGCACGCCGGCGTTGAAGATCCACTGCTCGCCCAGCTTGGCGGTGTCGAACACATACAGGCTCTGGGTGTTGGTGGTGCCGTCGCCGCGGGCGCCGTTGCGCACGGTGCTCACCTGCGCGGCCGTCACCGGCTGGCTGGTGTTCGGGTGGTAGATGCTGACCAGCGGCAGGCCGGTCGCGCCCGGTGCGTTGACGTTGGTGTAGTTGGTCTGCTTCTCGTTGATCAGCTCGATACCGCCGACCACGGTGTGCTTCATCCCGGCGCCGTCGAAGTCGGCGGTGACGGTGGTCTGGTTGGTCAGGATTTCGTTCAGCTGGTCTTTGTAGTTCAGGTTGGTGCGCGCCATCTGCCAGTTGTCCGGATTGGAACCGGCGACGACGCCGCGCAGGTTGGCGCCGGTCGACATGAAGGCGGTCAGCAGGTAGTCCTGCTTGGTGCGGCCGTAGCGGGTGGTGTTCTGCAGCTTGGCGCCGCCGGCGAAGTCATGCTCGATGCGGGCGGTGAACATGTCGGCCTTGACCTTGTCGAAGTCCAGCACCGAACCGTAGAAGTTCTTCGGATCCACCGGCTTGGCGCCGGCCATGAAGTCGAAGCTCGGGCCGAACACGGCAGGCTTGCCGTCCTTGGCCGGGGTGATCACGACCGGCGCCGGCGGGGTCCAGCCCGGCAGGCCGATGGTCAGCACGCCGCCGTCGGGGATGTTGTTCTGGCTGACGTGCAGGTAGTTCAGGTAGACGCGGGTAGGACCGTTGAGGCCGAAGGCGACCGACGGCGCGATGGCCCAGCGCTTGTTCTTGACCACGTCGCGCGCCGGATTGCCGCTGTCCTGGTCGAGCAGGTTGAGGCGGAAGGCGGTGCCGGTGTCGGCGTTGATGACCTTGTTCAGGTCGGCGGTGGCGCGCTTCTGGCTGCCGCTGCCGACGGTGACCGACCCCAGGTAGGCGTCTTCCATCAGCGGCTTCTTGCTGACCAGGTTGATCGAACCGGTCGGCGAGCTGCGGCCGTTGTCGGTGCCGGCCGGGCCTTTGAGCACGTCGATCTGTTCGATGTTGAAGGTGTCGCGCGAGATCGAGCCGACATCGCGCACGCCGTCCACGTAGATGCTGCTGGAGGCGTCGAAGCCGCGCATGTAGACGCCGTCGCCGGTGGTGGTGCTGCCATTTTCGCCCAGGAAGAAGGCGCCCACGCCCGGGGTGTTGCGCAGCGCTTCGCTCAGCGTGACGGCGCCCTGCTGGTCGAACAGCTCTTTCTTGATGACGGTCAGGGTCTGGGCGGTGTCGACCAGTTTCTCGGTGTACTTGGCGGAAGAGGCTTTTTCAGCCTTGAAGTCGTTGATGGCGTTGCCGGTGACTTTGACTTCCTGCAGCGTCTGGTTGCTGCCGGCCACGATGACCGGATCGACGCCGGCGTCGGCGGCGTGCGCGGCGACCGGGAGCAGCATCACGGCCAATGCCGCGCTCATTTGCTGGTTGAAGCGCGATTGCGCGTGTTTGCGACTCTTAATCATTTGCATCTTTCTTCCGAGAATGTAGGCGGCTGGCTGCGCTGAGGTGAAGCATTCTTGCGTCTGGCTGCCGGATCATGGCAATTTAATAGGGAGGATTGTAACAACGAAGCCTACATATGTAAATGCGAATTATTATCAATAGCGTTTCGTTATGTGAAAAAAGACAGCGCCCCGGGCCGTGGCCGGGGGCGCAGATGGTGACAAATGTAAAGATGAAGGGGCTTACAGCTGTTCGCGTTCCAGCCAGGCGCGGGCCTGGGCCAGCGTCAGTTCCAGCTCGTCGCAGACGGTCTGGTAGCGCTGCGCCAGCTCCTCGTCGCGCTGCTCGTTGATGGCGTTCTCGGCGTCCATGGTGGCCTGGATCAGGCGCTTGGCGCCCAGCACGCCGACCGCGCCGCGCAGGCTGTGGAACAGGCGGGCGGCGTCGCGCAGCCGCCCTTCCTGCAGCGCCGTGCCGGCCTCCTCGGCCGGCGTCATGCCGGTGTCGACGGCGCCGCGCACCATCTTGGCCATCACCGCGCGGCCCTTGGCGTCCTTGCCCATCACCCGCATCAGCGCGTCCATGTTGAAGATGCTGGCCTCGCCGGTGGGCATGGCCGCGACATTGGGCTTGACCAGCACCGGTTCCGGCATCGGCGCCGGCGCCGGCGCCGGCGCGGCGGCGGCGGCCATGGCGGCCAGCAGATCGTCCTCGACGGCCGGCGCGGCCGGGGCCGGGGCAGGCAGATGGCGCAGCAGCACTTCCAGCATTTCCTCGACTTCGATCGGCTTGGGAATGAAATCGGTGATGCCGGCCTCCTGGCTGCGGTGGCGCTCGGAACCGAGCACGCCGGCCGTCATCGCGATGATGGGCAAGTCCAGGCGCAGCTGCTCGCGCAGGATGCGGGTGGCGGTAAAGCCATCCATCACCGGCATCTGCATGTCCATCAGCACCAGGTCGTAGCGGCTGGCGTTGGCGCGCAGCAGCTCGACCGCCTGGCGGCCGTCGCCGACCACGTCCAGCGTGGCGCCCGCGTGTTCGAGGATGCCGCGCGCCACCACCTGGTTCAGCGCATTGTCTTCCACCAGCAGGAAGTGGCGGCCGGCCAGGCTGCCGGCGATGCCGGCGTCGGCCGCCGCCTGCGGCTGGCCTTCGCTCTTGGCCACCAGCGCCTGGTGCAGCGCGTCGAACAGGTTGGAACTGGTGATCGGCTTGACCAGCACCACGTCGGCCTCCGGCGCGTTGGAGATTTCCTCCACGTGGTCGCGGGCGAAGGCGTTGACCATCACCACGATGGGCTGCTTGCCGCCCCCCGCCGCCTCGCGGATGCCCTTGGCAGTGGCCAGCCCGTCCATGCCGGGCATGTGCCAGTCGGCCAGCACCACGTCGTAGGTCTGCTGCGATTGCTGGCTCTGGCGGTAGCGGTGCAGCGCGGCCGCGCCGGAATCGACCTCGTCCGCATGCCAGCCCCAGGCCCGTATCAGCTTGGCGATCACTTCGCGGCTGGTGCGGTTGTCGTCGGCCACCAGCAGGCGCAGATTGCCCAGCGCCGGCTTGCGGCGCTCGTCCGGCAGTTCCGGCAGCACGTCGAACGGCAGGCTGAACCAGAAGGCCGTGCCGCGCCCCTGGGCGCTGCTGACGGCGATCTGCCCGCCCATCAGCTCGATCAGGCGCTTGGTGATGGCCAGCCCCAGGCCGGTGCCGCCGAAGCGCCGCGTGATGCTCTGGTCGCCCTGCGAGAAGGCCTGGAACAGTTGCGCCAGCTGGGTCTCGGTCATGCCCATGCCGGTGTCGCGCACTTCGAAGCGCAGCAGCGCGTGGCCCTCGTCGCGCGCGCTGAGCTCGACGCTGACCACCACCTCGCCCTGCTCGGTGAACTTGATGGCGTTGCCGGCCAGGTTGACCAGGATTTGCTGCAAGCGCATGGAATCGCCGCGCAGGTGGCGCGGCACGGCCGGGTCGACGCTGATCGCCAGCTCCAGCTCCTTGTCGCTGGCGTTCATGGTCATCAGCGTGGCCAGCGAGTTCATGGTGTCGTCCAGCGTGAACTCCACCGGCGACAGTTCCATGTGGCGCGCCTCGATCTTGGAGAAGTCCAGCACGTCGTTGAGGATGCCCAGCAGCGACTGGCCCGACACCCGCACCATGCTCAGGTATTTGCGCTGCTGCGGCGTCAGCGGCGTATTGCCGAGCAGGTAGACCATGCCCAGCACGGCGTTCATCGGCGTGCGGATTTCATGGCTCATATTGGCCACGAATTCGCTCTTGGCGCGGTTGGCCGCCTCGGCGCGGTCGCGTTCGCGTTCCAGTTCCTCGGCGCGCGCCTCCACTTCCAGCCGCAGCCGGTGGCGTTCGGTGATGTCGGAAATCACCGCCAGCACTTTCGTGCCCTGGTCGGTGCGCACCGCGCTCAGGTTGATCTCGACCGGGAATTCGCTGCCGTCCCGGCGCAAGCCGTACAGCACCGTGCCGTCGCCCATGCGCACCGGTTCGGCGCTGAGACGCTCGGCAAAGAACTTGAGGCGGTGGGCGGCGTGCTGGCCGCGCAGGCGTTCCGGCACCAGCATCTCCAGCGGCTGGCCCAGCACGGCGTCGCGCGCGTAGCCGAAATAGCGCTCGCCCTCGCGGTTGAAGGTTTCGATGCGGCCGTCGACGCCGACCACGACGATGGCGTTCGGCGCGAACTCGACCAGGCTTTGCAGGCGGGCGTCGGCCGCCAGCCGTTCGTGCATCAATTCGTTGAAGGCGGTGGTCAGCTGGCCGACCTCGTCCTGCGCGTGGGCGGGCAGCGGCGTGAAGCGGCCGGGATCGTTGCGCAGGGCGACGATGGCGTCGCGCAGCCGTATCAGCGGCGCCAGCAGGCGCAAGGTCAGCCAGCCGATCAGCGCGGCGGCCGCCAGCGAGGCCAGGCCGCCCCACAGCAGCAGCCGGTACAGCACGCCGTTGAAGGGTTCGAACGCTTCCTCGGCCGGCAGCGAGGCGGCCAGTACCCAGTCGACCGACTTCAGCGCCTTGTAGCTGTTGAGGGTGCGCTTGCCGGCGCTGTTGACGCTGTCGACCGTGCCTTCGAAATCCTGCTCCAGCGCCCGCGTGGTGGCGGGGTTGGCGTTGGGCTGGCGCGGCTTGAGCAGGCGGCTGGCCTCGGGATGCAGCACGTACACCGGCTGCGGGCCGCGGGTCAGCGCGAAATAGTAGCCGGTGCGGCCGACCTTGGCGTTGCGCAGGTGGCCCAGCAGATTGTCCTTGTACAGCCGCAGCACGCCGACCAGCAGGCACACCACCTCGCCCTTGGCGTCGAGCACCGGCGCCACCATCTGCACGATGGGCTGCTTGCCGGCGCGGCCGATCAGCGGTTCGGTGATCAGCGGCTTGCGGGTGCGCATCACGGTCTTGAAGTAGGTGCGGTCGGAGGCGTCGATGCCGGCCCGGCCCGGCACTTCCGGCAGGTCGGCGATCACCATGCCCTCGGGACTGATGACCAGCAGGTCGTCGAACAGCGCCAGCACGGCGCGGTCCTGGTAGTAGGTGCGCAGCTGGTCGGGATGGCGGGCCAGCGCGGCCGGCGTGTTGCGCGCCGATACGGCGATGATGTCGAGCAGCATCAGCAGCTTGTCGTCCAGCTCTTCGGCCGTGCGGTTGACCAGCCCCGTCTGCTGCGTGAACAGCACCCGGGTGAAGTCTTCCTGCATGCGATGGGTTTGCACCACCGTCACCAGGGCGATCATCAAGACCGAGGTGATGCTGGTTGCCAGCGCAACTTTTGCCTTGATGCCAAGTGACTTCATTTCATCCTTTAGGCGAGGCCGGGCGAGATTGGAAAAAATATGAAAATGCTAGCAAATTCTCCTATCAAACCCCGGCCTTGGCAACAGGATTAACGCTGGGCGGCGGCGATGATCACTTCGGCGACCTTGGCCGGCTGCGAAACCATGGGCACGTGGCTGGTTTTCAGCGTGACGGTGGTGGCGTTGAGCTTTTTCGCGAAGGCCTGTTGCAGCGCCGGCGCGATCATGCGGTCGTCGGCGGCGGCGATGTAGTAGTTGGGCTTGGTTTTCCATGCGGCCACGGTGGTGACGTCGCCGAAGGCCTTGGAGTTGATCGGGCCCTGGGTGGCGGCGATCAGCGCGGCGGTGGCCTTCGGCACGTCCGGGGCGAAGTTCCTGGCGACGGAATCGGCAGGCAGCCACAGGTAGCCGGCGGCGTCGGCTTGCAGGGTGGCGATGCCGGGCGGCACGGCGTAGTCCTTGCCCAGGTTGGCGGTGGCCTCGCCTTCGGACGGCGCGAACGCGGCCACATAGACCAGGGCCTTGATCTTGTCGCTGGTGCCGGCCTGGGTGATGACGGTGCCGCCCCACGAGTGGCCGACCAGCACCACCTTGCCGGTTTGCGCATCGACCACGCGCTGGGTGGCGGCGACGTCGTCGGCCAGCGAGCTCAGCGGATTTTGCACGGCCACCACTTTCAAGCCTTTGGCCTGCAGCAGCGGAATGACCTTGTCCCAGCTGGAACCATCGGCGAACGCGCCGTGAACCAGGACGACGGTGGTGTCGGCGGCCGGGGCGGCGGCCTGGGCGGCGAATGCGGAAGCCAGCAGTGCGGTAGCGATCAGGGTGCGTTTCATGATGTTTCCTTTCAGTTGGTTAGTTGGCGATCAAATAGTGTGCTACTTGATGTGTTGAACTATAGCTCGCAATTTAATCGCGTGCAAGATAAAAATTCTAAATATTTTGTGATAATTCATCCGCAGCGCGAATCCAAACGGCGCCGGCCGCCCTCTTAGCAGCCGAGGGACTTCCTCTGCGACGAATTGGAGTGCAATATGTTCTATGTGAAAAACGTACCAAACTGGGAACGCGCACTGCGCGTGGTGGCCGGCCTGATCGCCGTGTGGATAGGCGTCGGCGTGCTGGGCGGCATGTGGGGCATGGTGCTGGCGGCGTCGGCGGCGGGCATCGTCGGCTCCGGCCTGTTCGGCTTCTGCCCGATGTGCGCGCTGGTCGGCCGCCGGCTGGACAAGGCGCAGGCTGCCAAACATAACGGCAATTCATGACACTGGCGGCACACCATCTCCCCGTGCTGGACGCCGCCCACCGCGGCGATCCGGCGGCGCTGGCGCTGCTGCTGCGGCTGTGCCAGCCCGATATCCGCCGCTATGCCCAGCGCAATTGCCTGATCGGCGACGTCGACGACGCCGTGCAGGAAGCCCTGCTGGTGCTGTCGCGGCGGCTGTCGTCGGTGCGCCTGCTGGCGGCGTTTTCCGGCTGGCTGTTCCAGGTGGTCAAGCGCGAGTGCCACCGCCTTGGCCGCATGGCGCTGGGGCACGATCCGTGGGACGACGAGCGCGCCGAGCAGTGGCTGGCCAGCCAGGACACGGCCGGCCTGCGGCTGGAACTGGTCAACGCGCTGGAATCGCTGCCGGCCGATTATCTGCAAGTGGTGCTGCTGCGCGATTTCGCCGAGATGTCGATCGCCGAAATCGCCGCCGAGGTGGGCGACAGCAGCGCGGCGGTCAAGAGCCGCTTGCATCGCGCAAGGAGGATGGCGCGAGAATACTTGATCGGATGACTGCGGCATCAGCCACAAATGACGACAAATGGTCTACACTGGCTGCATGATACGAGAACTTCCAGAGCTGGTCCTGCCCAGCGCCACCATCGAGATCCTCAAGGCCAGTTGTGCAACCTGCAGCATGCACCAGCTGTGTTTGCCCATGGGGCTGGACAACAACGACATGGAGCGGCTCGACCAGATCATCGGCCGCCGCCGCAAGGTCGCGCGCGGCGCCACGCTGTTCCGCATCGGCGATCCGTTCCAGAGCCTGTTTGCGATACGGCTGGGCCATTTCAAGACCTACCAGGTCAACCGCGAGGGCGCCGAGCAGATCACCGGCTTCCAGATGGCCGGCGAGCTGCTGGGCATGGACGCCATCAGCGCCGACCTGCACCATTGCACCGCCGTGGCGCTGGAAGACAGCGAAGTGTGCGAGATTCCTTTCAACAGCCTGCAACAGCTGCTGGCCGACATGCCGACGCTGCTGCGCCATTTCCACCGCATGATGAGCCAGGAAATCACGCGCGAGCAAAGCGTGATGCTGTTGCTGGGGAATATGCAGGCGACCCAGCGCTTTGCCGCCTTCCTGGTCAACCTGTCGTCGCGCTACGAGGCGCGCGGCTATTCGCCCAACACCTTCCAGCTGCGCATGTCGCGCGAGGAAATCGGCAACTACCTGGGGCTGACGATCGAGAGCATCAGCCGCCTGCTGTCCAAGTTCAAGAAGGAAGGCCTGCTGCGCGTGAGCAACCGTGAGATCGAATTGCTCGACCCGCCGACCTTGAAGGCCATCACGGCCGGCCTGCAGACCTGCGCCTGATCAGTTGTCGGCCTGCAGCGTCACCTGGCGCTGCGCCGGCCAGGTCCACGCGCCGGCCAGCCGCCAGTCGCGTTTCTCCCCCTCCACCAGCACCACCCAGCGGCTGCGCTCCAGCATCGGCAGATTGATCTGGAACGCGCCGAACTCGTCCGGCTGCACCACCAGCTGGATATCCTTTTCCGGCAGCGTCGCGTGCGACAGGTGGACGAACAGCCGTTCGCTCCTGCCCTGGTCGCTGCTGTGGCGCCGCAGCTGGCCGTTCAGCGCGCCCGTCGTGGCGTCGTAGCCCAGCGTCATCGACAGGCCCAGCGTCGAGGCCAGGCGGTCGCGCCGCAAGTCCTGGTTGATGGCCTTGCCCTGCTTGTAGTAGTCGCCCACCACCAGCGCGTCCTGCTGCGACCAGGCCAGATAGCCGGTGTAGCTGCCGGCCACCACCACCACGGCCGGACCCAGCATCAGCAGCCACGGCCAGCGCTGCTTCCACCAGGGCGTGGTCGGCGCCTGCGCCATCATCGTCGATACGCTCATCTTGCTCTCCTTAGCGCGGCACGAAGAATACCGCGTGTTCCTTCACATGCAGCGACGGCTGGTCGACTGCGGTCAGTTCGATCTCGATCTTGTTCGAGCCCGGCTGGCCGACGCCGTGCGCGGTGCGCAGGCGGATCGGATAAGCCTTGGTCTCGGTGCCTTCCACCCGCACCTCTTCCGGCGTGACCTGCGACAGCGTGGCCAGGCCGCCGACGCGGATGCGGTAAGTATGCGCCTGCTCCGTCGTGTTCATGATCTGCAGGCGGTAGACGTTTTCGATCATGCCTTCCTCGACCTCGCGCCCCATGGCGCCGCGGTCGCGTATCACGTCCAGCTTGAGCGGCGTGCGCATCCACAGCGCGACGCCGACCGCGGCCACGATCAGCGCCAGGATGCCGGCGTAGATCTTCACGCGGGGCCGCAGCGTGCGCTGGCGGATCTCGGTCGGCGTGTAGTGCATCAGCAGCGCGCGCTCGGTGCTGTAGCGTATCAGGCCGCGCGGCTGGCCGATCTTGTCCATCACGCCGTTGCAGGCGTCGACGCAGGCGGCGCAGCCTATGCATTCGTACTGCAAGCCCTTGCGGATGTCGATGCCGGTCGGGCACACCTGCACGCACAGGCTGCAATCGATGCACGAGCCGCCGTTGACTTCGTCGCGCTTGTTGAGCGGCGCGCGCGGTTCGCCGCGTTCGCCGTCATAGGTGATGATCAGGGTGTCGCGGTCGAACATCGAGCTCTGGAAGCGGGCGTACGGGCACATGTATTTGCACACCTGCTCGCGCAGCCAGCCGGCGTTGCCGTAGGTGGCCAGGCTGTAGAACAGCACCCAGAACCATTCCCACGGGCCGAAGCTCAAAGTCAGCACCTCGTTGCCCAGCAGCTTGATCGGCGTGAAGTAGCCGACGAAGGTAAAGCCGGTCCACAGCGCCACCGCGCCCCAGGCCAGGTGCTTGGCGCTTTTCTTGCCGAACTTGGCGGCCGACATCGGCTGCCGGTCCAGCGCCATGCGGGCGCTGCGCTTGCCTTCGATCTGACGTTCTATCCACAGGAAGATTTCGGTGTACACCGTTTGCGGACAGGCGAAGCCGCACCACACCCGCCCCGCCACCGCGGTGGCGAGGAACAGCAGATAGGCGCAGATGATCAGCAGCGCCGCCAGGTAGATGAAGTCCTGCGGCCACAAGACCAGGCCGAAGATGTAGAACTTGCGCGCCGCCAGATCGAACAGCAGGGCCTGGCGGCCGTTCCACTGCATCCATGGGGTGCAGTAGAACGCCAGCTGCGTCAGCCATACGCACAGCCAGCGCAGCCGGGCATAGCGGCCCGAGGTTTCGCGCGGATAGATTTCCTCGCGCGCCGCATACATCTTGATGACTTGTGGTGCAGGATCGTTCATTTTGCTGCCGTAGCGGTTTCTGTCGCCGCCGCGACCGGTGAGGGTTCAACATGGTTGACGTCGTTCGACAAGCTCCACACATAGGCGGCCAGCACGTGCACCTTGGCGTCGCCGAGGAAGTCGTCGAAGGCCGGCATGGTGGTGCTGCGACCCTTGCGGATGGTCTCCATGATGGTCTCGGCGCTGCCGCCGAACAGCCACACCTTGTCGGTCAGGTTGGGCGCGCCGAGGGCCTGGTTGCCGGTGCCGCCCGCGCTATGGCAAGCCATGCAGGCGCCGAACTTGTCCTTGCCGAACACCGCCTTGATCGGGTCGGCGGTCGAGCCGGACAGGCTCAGCACGTAGTGGGCGACGTTTTCCACATCCTTGTCCGAACCCAGCGCGGCGCCCATGGCCGGCATCACGCCGGTGCGGCCGTGCAGGATGGTTTCCTTGATGGTCTCGGGGGCGCCGCCGAACAGCCAGTCCTTGTCGGTCAGGTTGGGGAAGCCCTTGTTGCCGCGCGCATCGGAGCCGTGGCACTGCGCGCAGTAGGTCAGGAACAGGCGTTCGCCGATGGCGTGGGCCTTGGGATCGGCCGCCACCTGCTTCAAATCCTGCTTCTGGTATTGCGCGAACAGCGGGCCGTACTCGCCTTCTGCCTGCTTCAGCTCGGCCTGGTACTGGCCCGAGGATTTCCAGCCCAGCTTGCCGGCATAGCTGCCCAGGCCGGGATACAGGACCAGGTAGCCCAGGCCGAAGACGATGGTGATGTAGAACAGCCACATCCACCAGCGCGGCATCGGCGTGTTCAGTTCGCTCAAGTCTTCGTCCCACACGTGGCCGGTGGTTTCGCCGGCCTTGCCCTTGATCTTGGATTGCGAGAACAGCAGCACGCCGCAACCGATGATGCCGAGCAGGGTCAGCACGACGATGTACATGTCCCAGAAACCGTTGGTGAAATCAGCCATGGCCGTGCTCCTTCTCGTCGTCGTCGAACGGCAGCTGGGCCGCCGTGGCGAAATCGGCTTCCTTGTTGTGGATGAAGGCCCACCACAGGATGCCAACAAATGTGATGAAGGAAATCACCGTCATCACGCTGCTGGCGCGATCAAACAGGGTATCGATAGCCATGCTAGTTCCTCGTCTTGATTAATGTGCCCAGGCCTTGCAGATAGGCGACCAGGGCGTCTTCTTCGGTCTTGTCTTTGAGCTCTTCCGGCGCGGCCGCGATCTCGGCGTCGGTGTAGGGATCGCCCAGGCGCTTGAGCGCCTTCATCTTCGGCACGATCGATTCCGGCACCAGCGAGGTCTTCGCCAGCCATGGGTAGTTCGGCATGTTCGATTCCGGCACCACGTCGCGCGGATTGGCCAGGTGGGTGCGGTGCCATTCATCGCTGTAGCGGCCGCCCACGCGCGCCAGGTCCGGCCCGGTGCGCTTGGAACCCCACTGGAACGGCCGGTCGTAGACGAACTCGCCGGCGACCGAGTAGTGGCCGTAGCGTTCGGTCTCGGCGCGGAACGGACGCACCATCTGCGAGTGGCAGTTGTAGCAGCCTTCGCGCACATAGATGTCGCGGCCTGCCAGGCGCAGCGGCGAGTAGGGCTTCAGGCCCGCCACCGGCTCGGTGGTGGACTTCTGGAAGAACAGCGGCACGATCTCGACGGCGCCGCCGACGCTGACCACCAGCGTCACCAGCGCGATCAGCAGCCAGGGATTTTTCTCGATCCAGTCATGTGAAAATTTCATACTCAGCTCCGATATCAGGCGTGGCCGGCGGTCAGCGCGGGGATGCGCGCCACGGCGGTCTCGCGGTTACGCAAGGTCATCCAGGTGTTGTAGCCCATCACGCACATGCCGCTCAGGTACAGCAGGCCGCCGGCGAAGCGCACCACGTAGTACGGGTAGGTGGCTTTGACGCCTTCGACAAACGTGTAGGTCAGCGTGCCGTCCGGATTGACCGCGCGCCACATCAGGCCCTGCATCACACCGGCGATCCACATCGCGGCGATGTACAGCACGATGCCGATGGTGGCGACCCAGAAGTGCAGGTCGATCAGCTTGGTGCTGTACATTTTTTGCTGGCCGGCCAGGCGCGGCAGCAGGTAGTAGATCGAGCCCATGGTGATGAAGCCCACCCAGCCCAGCGCGCCGCCGTGGACGTGGGCGATGCCCCAGTCGGTGTAGTGCGACAGTGCGTTGACGGTCTTGATCGACATCATCGGGCCTTCGAAGGTGGCCATGCCGTAGAACGACAGCGAGACGATCATGAACTTCAGGATAGGATCGGTGCGCAGCTTGTGCCAGGCGCCCGACAGGGTCATGATGCCGTTGATCATGCCGCCCCAGCTTGGCGCCAGCAGGATCAGCGAGAACACCATGCCGATCGATTGCGTCCAGTCCGGCAGCGCGGTGTAGTGCAGGTGGTGCGGGCCGGCCCACATATAGGTGAAGATCAGCGCCCAGAAGTGCACGATCGACAGGCGATACGAGTACACCGGACGTTCGGCCTGTTTCGGGATGAAGTAGTAGACCATGCCCAGGTAGCCGGCGGTCAGGATGAAGCCCACCGCGTTGTGGCCGTACCACCACTGGATCATGGCGTCCTGCACGCCGGAGTAGGCGGAATAGGATTTGAACAAGGTTGCCGGCATGCTGGCGCCGTTGACCACGTGCAGGATCGTCACGGCGATGATGTAGCCGGCGAAGAACCAGTTGGCGACGTAGACGTGCTTGACCTTACGCGTCAGCAGCGTGCCGAAGAACACCACCGCGTAGGCGATCCACACCACGGCGATCAGCAGCGTGATCGGCCATTCCAGCTCGGCGTATTCCTTGCCGCGGGTCAGGCCCATCGGCAGCGTGACGACGGCGCTGACGATCACCGCTTGCCAGCCCCAGAAGGTGAAGGCGGCCAGCTTGTCCGAAAACAGCCGCACCTGGCAGGTGCGCTGCACGACGTAATAGGACGTCGCGAAAAGTCCGCAGATACCGAACGCGAAAATCACCGCGTTGGTGTGCAGGGGCCGCAGGCGGCCATAGGTCAGCCATGGTATGTCCAGGTTCAACGCCGGCCATGCCAGCTGGGCGGCGATAATGACGCCAACCAGCATGCCGATGATGCCCCAGACCACGGTGGCGATTGCGAATTGCTTCACAATCTTGTAGTTGTAGTTCTGTGCAAGGTCCACTTGAAGTTCTCCCAAGAACGCTTTAATGATGTGTATCAAAGGTTACTTTTTTGGGAGTGGAAAAACCTTGATGTGGATCAAAATTTCCCAGATCAAACTATTCTAGTGGCGGCTTGTCGTCGTCCTGTAACACGCGCAGCGCCGGACCGACCAGGTCGTCGAACTGGCCGCTGTCGGAGGCGCTGAAGAACACCCACAGCGCGGCAAACACCAGCACCACGCTGAGCGGAATGAGCAGGTAGAGCGCTTCCATCATTTTCCCCTTCTGAGGCGCAGCGCGTTGGCCACCACCACGGCGGAACTGAGCGCCATGCCGACCCCGGACAGCCACGGGTTGAGCAGGCCCATCGCCGCCGCCGGGATCGCCAGCGCGTTGTAGACGCTGGCCCAGCCCAGGTTCTGGCGGATCACGCCCATGGTGCGCGCCGCCACGCGGGCGCTGTCGGCGACGGCGCCGAGGCGGCCGCACAGCAGCACCGCATCGGCATGGGCTTGCGCCAGCGCGGCGCCGGCCCCCATCGCGAAGGAGACGTCGGCCGCGCTCAGCACGGCGGCGTCGTTGATGCCGTCGCCGACCATCGCCACCACCGCGCCGGTCTGCTGCAGGCGTTTGACGAAGGCCAGTTTTTCATCGGGAAGGTAGCCGCCGACGGTGGTGCTGATGCCGAGCTGGTCGCCGACCTGGCGCGCCAGGTCGGCGTTGTCGCCGCTGAGCAGCACCACGGTCTTGCCGGCCTTGCGGAAGTAGTCGACCGTGGCTTGCGCATCGGGCCGCAAGCCGTCGCGCAAGTGGAAGCAGGCCAGCCAGCGGCCGGCTACGCCGAGGTAGACCGGCGTGACGCCGCGCCCAGCATCGTGCGGCGGCGCCGAGCCGCTCAATTCGGCGACGAAGCTGGCGCTGCCCAGGCGGTACAGGCGGTTGTGCAGCACGCCTTCGATGCCGCGCCCGGCGATTTCATCGACCGCCGTGGCTTGCCAGTCGGCGCGCGCGCCGCCCTGCGCCGCAGCGGCGGCGTCGACGATGGCGCGCGCCAGCGGGTGGCCGCTGCCGGCATCCAGCGCGGCCGCCACTTGCAGGCAGAAGTCGGCCTGCATCAAGCCCAGTTGCACGGTCTGCTGCAAGGCCGGGCGGCCGAAGGTCAGCGTGCCGGTCTTGTCGAACACGATGTGGGTGGCGCGGTGCAGCGTTTCCAGCGTTTGCGGGCCGGTGATCAACACGCCCTGCCGCAGCAGGCGGTCGGTGGCGGCGGCCAGCGCGGTCGGCGTCGCCAGCGACAGCGCGCACGGGCAGGACACCACCAGCACCGCGATGGCGATCGGCCAGGCGCGGGCGGCGCTGTCGCCGTCCATCCAGTACCAGAACACGAAGGTGGCCAGCGCGAACAGCAGCAGCGCCAGCACGAACCAGGCGGCGACGTCGTCGGCCCACTGGGCGATGCGCGGCTTGTCGCGGCCGGCGCGGTCGACCAGCTTGACCAGCTTGGACAAGGTGCTGTCCTGGGCGATGCGGGTCACGCGCGCCAGCACCACCGAGCCGGCGTTGATGGCGCCGCCCGGCAGGGCGTCGCCGCTGTCCTTGGCCACCGGCGCGCTTTCGCCGCTGAGCAGCGACAGGTCGAGCTGCGTGCGGCCGTCGACGATGACGCAGTCGGCCGCCACCGCTTCGCCGGGCTTGATCATGATGACCTGGCCCACCGCCAGCGCGGCGGCCGGCACCAGGGTGGCGGCGTGGCTGGCCGGGTAGTCGTCGAGCAGCGTGGCCGATGCCGGCAGCGCGTGCTGCAAGCGCTCCAGCGCGGCGCCGGCCTTGCGGCGCGCGCGCAGCTCCAGGTGGCGGCTGCACAGCAGCAGGAAGATGAACATCGTCACCGAATCGAAATACACGTCGCCGTGGCCGCGCACCGTGGCCAGCACGCTGGCGCCGAAAGCGGCGGCGATGCCCAGCGCCACCGGCACGTCCATGCCCAGCGTGCGGGCGCGCAGGCTGGCCCAGGCGCCGCGCCAGAACGGCAACGCCGAATAGCAGATGGCCGGCGCCGTCAGCAGCAGGCTGGCCCAGCGCATCAGCGCGGCCATGCTGTCGTCCAGCGTGCCGTCGTCCGCCAGGTAGGCCGGGGCCACGTACATCATCACCTGCATCATCGACAGGCCGGCCACGAACAACTGGCGGCCCAGGGTCTTGGCGGCCTGGCGCTGCTGTTCGCCGTGGCGCTGGGCGTCGTAGGGATAGGCGGCGTAGCCGATCGCGTGCAGCGCGGCCAGGATGTCGCCAGGCTGGCAGTCGGCCGAACGCCAGCGCACGTACAGGCGTTCGGTGGCGACGTTGAGCTGCGCGCTCTGCACGCCGGGCAGCTTGGCCAGGCGCTGTTCGATCAGCCACACGCAGGCGGCGCAGCGTATGCCTTCGACCGCCAGCGTGGTTTCGCGGCTGTCTTCATCGAGGGCGAAGCGCGGATCGGCGTTGTCGTACAGGCGCAGTTCCGGCGGCAGCATTTGCGCGCCCTCGGCGCTGGCGGCGAAGGCCGAGCGCTCGTGGTAGTAGGATGCCTGGCCCAGGTCGACGATGGTCTGCGCCACCGCCGCGCAGCCGGGGCAGCACATGGCGTGGTCGACGCCGGCTATGCGCACCTGCCATTCGGGCTTGGCGGCGGCCGGCAGCGGCTGGCCGCAGTGGTAGCAAATACCGGCTTGCACCGGGGGCGCCGCGTGGCGGCTTATTGATGTGGTGTCAGGCATAAAGTGTCCATCCAGTCTGGCGCGATGCCGCCGGCCGCGCGCGCCAGTCCCAGCACGCCGAAGGCCAGCACCAGCAGGCCGCAGGCGATGCGCACGCGGCGCTGTTGCAGCGCGCGTTGCAGGCGGGCGCCGGCCAGGCCCAGCGCGGTCAGCATGGGCAGCGTGCCCAGGCCGAAGGCCAGCATGACGGCGGCGCCGTCGCCGGCCGAGCCGCTGAGCATGGCGGTCAGCAGCACGCTGTAGACCATGCCGCACGGCAGCCAGCCCCACAGCGCGCCCAGCGCGAAGGCCTGGTGCGGACGCTGTGCCGGCATCAGGGTTTTCATCATCGGCGCGATGGCCGGCTGTGCGCGCTGCCACAGCACGCGGCCGCCCTGCTCCAGCAATGCCAGGCCGCGCCAGGCGTTCATCAGGTACAGGCCCAGCGCCACCAGCATCAGGTTGGCCAGCCAGTAGAACAGCAGCTGCACGCCGGCCAGCGCCGACAGGCTTTGCGCGCCGCCGGCCAGGCCGCCCGCCAGCGCACCGGCCACCATGTAGCTGGCGATGCGGCCGGCGTTGTATGACAGCACGCGCGGCAAGGCGGCAGTGCTGGCGGGGACTACGGCGATAGGGATCACGCTACGCGCCGGCATCGGCGCCGCCGTGCCGACCGACAGCGCGCCGACGATGCCGCCGCACATGCCGATGCAATGCACGCTGCCGGCCAGTCCGACCACCATCACCGGCAGTAGCTGAAGCAGGTTCATGATGCGTTCATATCGTTTTCGAGTAGCGCAGCGGCTGCGGGCCGTCGACGCGCGGCATGCTCAGGTAGCGGTCGAACACCATGCAGATATTGCGTATCAGCAGACGGCCTTTCGGCGTCACGCTGATCCATTGCGGATCGATCTGGACCAGGCCGTCGTCCTCGAAGGCCTTGAGCTTTTCCAGCTCGGCCGCGAAGTACAGCGGGAAGCGGATCGGATACGCCTGTTCGATCGACGAGATCGACAATTCGAAATTGCACATCAGTTTCTGGATCACGATGCGCCGCAGCAGGTCGTCGGTATCGAGCTTGATGCCGCGCGTGACCGGCAGCTTGCCGTCGTCGAGTTTTTCGTAGTACGCCTCCAGCGTTTTCTCGTTCTGGCTGTAGGTGGCGCCGACCGCGCTGATGGCCGACACGCCGCACGAGATCAGGTCCGCCTCGGCGCGCGTGGAATAGCCCTGGAAGTTGCGCTGCAAGCGGCCCTGGCGCTGCGCCACCGCCAGCTCGTCGCCCGGCTTGGCGAAATGGTCCATGCCGATATAGACATAGCCGGCCGCGCACAGGCGGCGTATGCACAGCGCCAGCAGGTCGAGCTTGACGGCGGCCGTCGGCAGGTCGGCTTCGGCGATGCGGCGCTGCGGCTTGAACAGGTGCGGCAGGTGGGCGTAGTTGTACAGGGCGATGCGGTCGGGGTCGGCGTCTATCACCTTGTCCAGCGTTTGCTCCATGCTGGCCATGGTCTGCTTGGGCAGGCCGTAGATCAGGTCGATGCTGATCGAGCGGAAGCCGGCGGCGCGCGCGGCGTCCATCACGGCGCGGGTTTCCGCCTCCGGCTGGATGCGGTTGACGGCCTTCTGCACCTCGGGGTCGAAGTCCTGCACGCCCAGGCTGATGCGGTTGAAGCCTTGCGCGCGCAGCGAGTGCACGCGCTCGACGCTGACGGTGCGCGGATCGATCTCGATCGAGTACTCGCCCTGCGCGTCCGGCGCGAAGCTGAAGTTCTCGTGCAGGTGGGTCATCAGGTCGCCCATCTGGCGGTCGCTCAGGTAGGTCGGCGTGCCGCCGCCGAAGTGCAGCTGTTCGATCTGGCCCATGCCGGCGAACAGGCGGCCCTGCATGTCGATTTCCTGCTTCAGGTAGCCGAGGTAGGTGGCGGCCTTGCTGTGGTCCTTGGTGACGATCTTGTTGCAGCCGCAGTAGTAGCAGATGGTGTCGCAGAACGGAATGTGTACGTACAGCGACAGCGGCCGCTGGCTGCGGCGCATGCGCAGGCCGGCCACCGCCTCCAGGAACTGGCCGTAGCCGAAGTCCTGCTGGAAGCGGTCGGCGGTCGGATAGGACGTGTAGCGCGGGCCGGACTGGCTCAGTTTGCCGATGATCTCGGCGTCGAACTCGACGGCGGGGAAAGCGGTATTCATGTTCATGCTGCCAGGCGTTTCAAAGGCTGTTGACGATGGGCGGCGGCATGTGCGGGACGCGGCTTGCGCGTGCCCGTGCTGGTGCTGCCGAACTTGAACAGGCTGACCGCCTGCGTCAGGCCGCCCGCTTCCAGCGCCAGGCTGGCGGTGGCGGCGGCCGCTTCTTCGACCAGCGCGGCGTTCTGCTGCGTGACCTGGTCCATGTGGGCGATGGCGGCGTTGACCTGGTCGACGCCGATGCTTTGTTCGCGCGAGGCGACCGAGATTTCTTCCATGATGGCCGTCACCTGCTGCACCGAGGCCACCACTTCCTTCATGGTGGCGCCGGCGCGGTCGACCTGCACCATGCCGGCGCTGACCTTGCCGACCGAGACGTTGATCAGGTTCTTGATGTCCTTGGCGGCGGTGGCGCTGCGCTGGGCCAGGTTGCGCACCTCGCCCGCCACCACGGCGAAGCCGCGGCCCTGTTCGCCGGCACGCGCCGCTTCGACGGCGGCGTTCAGCGCCAGGATGTTGGTCTGGAAGGCGATGCCTTCGATCAGGCCGATGATGTCGACGATCTGGCGCGACGAGGCGTTGATCTCGTCCATGGTGGCGATGACGTCGGCGACGATCTCGCCACCCTGCACCGCGACGGTGGAGGCGTTCTGCGCCAGCTGGTTGGCCTGCGCCGAGTTGTCGGCGTTCTGCTTGACGGTGGACGAGAACTGCTCGACGCTGGACGCGGTCTCCTCCAGGCTGGCGGCCTGCGCCTCGGTGCGGCCGGACAGGTCGGCGTTGCCGGCGGCGATCTGGCGCGTGGCCACGGCCATGGTCTCGACATTGATGCGGACGTCGCGGATGGTGGCGATCAGGTTGCTGTTCATTTGTTGCAGGGCGCGCAGCAGCTGGCCCACTTCATCGGTGGCCTCGGTATCGAAGGAGCCCGACAGGTCGCCGGCGGCGATGGCGCGCGCGCCTTGCAGCGCGCGGTCCAGCGGCTGCAGCACCGATACCCTCAGCGTGTACCACAGGAAGACGTTGATCAGCAGGCCGAAGAAGGTGGCGAAGAAGATCGGGTAGTTGTTGGCGCCGCCGCTCATCAGCGCTGCGGCGCAGACGATGACTTGCAGCACGTTGACCACGCTGGTGGCCAGCCAGATGCGCATGGCCAGCGACACATGGCTCAGGCGCGACATCAGCGAGCCGGCGCCCGCCTGGATCACCTGGCCGTTCTTGATGCGGATGCCGTGGCGGCCGCCTTCGCGGATGGCGCGGTAGGCTTGTTCGGCCTTGGCGATCTGGTGACGCTCGGCCTTGACCCGCACCGACATGTAGCCGGTGGTCTTGCCGTTGTCGCGGATGGGCGTGATGTTGGCGCGCACCCAGTAGTGGTCGCCGTTCTTGCAGCGGTTCTTGACGATGCCGGTCCACGGCGTGCCGCCCTTGATCGAGCTCCACAGGTCGGCGAAGGCTTCGGCCGGCATGTCCGGATGGCGCACGATGTTCTGCGGCGCGCCCAGCAGTTCCGCCTCGCTGTAGCCGCTGATTTGCGTGAAGTAGGGATTTACGTAGACAATGTTGCCATTTAAGTCAGTCTTGGAAACGATGGCCTGGTCGTCCAGAACTTCCATTTCGCGGTTGGTAACGGGCTGGTTGTTGCGCATTTTCGGAACTCCACAGTTGGGGCGGCTTGGCCGCGTATTGCTCTATCGCAATTGATGTGTCCAGTTTACGGAGTCCGCCCCGCATTTTTATTGATGTAGATCAAAATTCCCCGGATTGGGGTTGGCTAAGGAAAAGCATGGAACTTCAAGGACCTATCGGCATCTTCGACGCCGGCATCGGCAGCTATGCCATCGTCGAGCGCGTGCGCGCGGCCTTCCCGGCGCAGGACATCGTGTATTTCGCCGACCGCGCCAGTTTCCCCTACGGCGCCAAGACGCCGCCGCAGTTGCTGGAGTCGGTGCAACGTGCTACCGCCTTCCTGCAGGCGCAGGGTTGCGTGGCGGTGGTGCTGGCGTCCAACGCGCCCAGCGTGGTGGTGCTGGAGCCGTTGCGGGCGGCGGCGGCGGTGCCGGTGATCGGCATCTTCCCGCCGGTGGCGGAGGCGGTGCGGCGTTCGGCCAGCGGCCAGGTGGCGGTGCTGGGCGTGCGCTCGATGGTGGGCAGCGCGGCCATGCAGGCCTACGCCGACGCCCATCGCGGCGAGGGCGAGGTGGTGCTGGTGAACGCCTCGGCGCTGGTGGACCTTGTGGAAAACTTCGCTTTTGTCCACAGGCCGCAGGAAGTCCAGGCCGCTGTCAGCGGCTTCATCGCCGAGCTGCGGGCAGCCCATCCGCAGCTCGATGTGATGACGATGTCGTCCACCCACCTGCCGTGGCTCAAGCCCTTCTTTGAGGCGGCGGCGCCGGATGTGCAGTTTCTCGATCCGGCCGACGGCGTGCTGCGGGAGTTGGCGCCGCACACCTCGGCCGGCGGCGGCCGCACGCGCTGCGTGGCCACCGCCAGCGCCGAACTGAGTCTGGACGACTTCAACACGGCGCTGCGCGCGCTGGGCACGCCGTTGCAGGCCGAGCTGGTCGCCTGCTAGGCGCCGGCGCTGAGCGGGCGCAGCGTGCCGACCGCGTAGCCCTGGGCGTAGTCCAGCCCCAGTTCGCGCACCACGGCCAGCGTCGGCTCGTCCTCGACGTATTCGGCCACGGTGCTGATGCCCATCACGTGGCCGACCTCGTTGATGGCCTTGACCATGGCGCGGTTGATGGCGTTGCTGGCGATGTCGCGGATGAACACGCCGTCGATCTTGAGGAAGTCCACCGGCAGCGCCCGCAGGTAGGCGAATGACGACAGGCCGCTGCCGAAATCGTCCAGCGAAAAGCGGCAGCCCAGCGCCTTCAGCCCGGCCATGAAGTCCTGCGCCTTGACCAGGTTGGCGATCACCGCCGTCTCGGTGATTTCAAAGCAGATCTGCGACGGCGCGATGTCGTGCTCGATGAACTGCTCGACGATGTAGTCGTGCAGGCCCTCGTCGCCCAGCGAGGTGCCGGACAGGTTGACCGAGTACTGCGCCGACCGCGCGCCCAGGCTTTGCAGGTGGCGGCAGACGGCGCGTATCACCCAGCGGTCGATGGCCGTCATCATGTCGTAGCGCTCGGCGGCGGGGATGAAGGCGCCGGGCAGGATCAGGTCGCCCTTGGCCGGCTGGATGCGGATCAGCACTTCGTCGTGCGCTTCCTCGTCCTGCGCGCCGAGGCGCACGATGGGCTGGGCGTACAGCCGGAAGTACTGGTGCTCGAAGGCTTCGTTCAGGCGCGACACCCATTGCATCTCGCCCTGCCGCCGCGCCAGCCGCAGGTCCGATTCCTGGTACAGGTGCACGCGGTTGCGGCCGCGCTCCTTGGCCAGGTAGCAGGCCTGGTCGGCGGCGATCAGCAGCTCGGTCATCGATTTGCTGTGGTGGTTGATCTCGACCAGGCCGATGCTCACGCCCAGCTCGAAGGTGTGGTCGTCCCACACGAAGCGGAAGTTCTTGATCGACTGGCGCAGCTCGTCGGCGATCAGCAGCGCCTGGTCCGGCGGGCAGTGCGGCAGCAGCACGCCCAGCTCGTCGCCGCCGAGGCGGGCCAGGATGTCGCTGTCGCGCATCTGCGTCTGCAGCATCTTGGACAGCAGTTGCAGCAGCAGGTCGCCGGCGCTGTGGCCGCAGGTGTCGTTGACGATCTTGAACTGGTCCAGGTCCATGTACAGCAGCGCGTGCACATGGCCGTCTTCCTTGGCGCTGTGCAGCGCGTCGGCGATCTGCACTTCGAATTCGCGCCGGTTGATCAGGCCGGTGAGCGTGTCGTGGCTGGCGTTCCACGACAGCTGCTTGGTCAGTTTGCGTTCGTGGCTGACGTCGCGGAACACCACCACCGCGCCCAGCAGCTCGCCTTCGTCGGACCAGATCGGCGCGGCCGATTCCTCGACCGCCACGTGGCGGCCGTCGCGCGTGGCCAGCTGGTTTTGCGACGACATGCCGATCGCCTGCCGCAGCCGCAGGCATTGCAGCGCCACGTGTTCCGGGATGGCCTGGCCGGCGTCGTCGACCAGCTTCAGCGTGCTGGCGATGTGCAGCCCGCGCGCCTCCTCGTGGGTCCAGCCGGTGAGTTGTTCGGCGATGTAGTTCAGGTAGTCGGTTTCGCCGTGGGCGTTGGTGGTGATGACGCCCTCGCCGATCGAGCGCAGCGTGACGGCGGCCAGTTCGCGCTGGCGGGCGGTGGTTTGCTCGCTGGTCTTGCGTTCGGTGATGTCCCAGACCACGCCCAGCGTGCCGAGCGGTTGGGCGCGCTCGTCGCCATTGCAAAACACGAGGGCCTTGGCGGCAAGCCAGTGCCGGCTGTGATCGGGCCAGACCACGCGGTACTCGACTTCGTAGCTGCCGCGGTTGTCGACCGCGGTCTGCATGGTGTCGAGCAGCTGGTCGCGGTCTTCGGGGACGACGAACTGGAGAAAGATGGCAAACGGCTGCTTGAGGTCGCCGTACGGCAGGCCCAGCAAGGTGGCGCCTGCGCCAAACCATTTGACCGTGCTGTCGATGACGCTGCCATCGTTGAGCTCGGAATCCCAGATCGTCATGCGCGCGGCGTCCAGCGCCATGCGCAAGTGTCGCTGCATGTGCTCCATACCCTACCTCCTTCGCCATTGGAGCGTAAGGCGGGGCGGAAGTTCCCGGGATTTTTTGAATGGCGCCCTAGCCGGCTTCGCCGCTGCCGGCGTGGTCCTTGCCCTTGATGGCGGCGATGTCGCGCACGTTTTTCTGCACTGCCACGGCGGCAAACAGGCTGAGCACGAAAGCCATCGCGTAAAAGCCTTTTTCGCTGGGCGCCAGGGTGGCGTTGAACAGGCCCACGCCCAGCAGGCCGACCGCCAGCAGCACCGATACCCAGCACAGGCTGAAATACAGGCCGCTGACCGGGATGGCCTCGCTGCGGTCGCGCACCGATTTCTGCAGCGAGACGGCGGCGAACAGGCCGTACATCAGCAGCGTGAAGTAATAGCCTTTTTCATTCAGCTGCATGCCGGCGTTCCACAGGCCGATCAGGTAGGTCAGCGCGCCGGCGATCAGGGCGACCCAGGAGGCGGCGATGAAGGCGCCGGTTGGGCCTTGTTGGGCAGGAAGGGCCATCGGTATTCCTTTCAGAAAATGTGGCGGAGCGCCACCCGCGGAATCATAGCAAAAATAACAGATTTATTTTTTGACTAGACGCAACAGTTTTCCACCCAGCATGACCACCGCCAGCGCCAGCGCGCCGGCCACGACGCCGGCCACCGCGTCCAGCGCGGCCGGCGTGGCCCAGGCCAGCAGCGGGCCCAGCACCGGCACCGTGGCGACCGCTTCGACCGCGTGGTGGACCAGGTCGTGGGTGCCGGGCAGGCCGTGCATCAGGATGCCGCCGCCGACCATGAACATGGCGGCCGTGCCGACCACCGACAGCAGCTTCATCAGCCTGGGCGCGGCCGCCAGCAGCACCCGGCCCAGCGCGCGCACGGCGCTGCCGCCGCGCTGGCTCAGGTAGAGCCCGGCGTCGTCCATCTTGACGATGCCGGCCACGATGCCGTACACGCCCACCGTCATCACCAGCGCGATGCCGACCACCACCGTCACCTGTTGCAGGAAGGGCGCGCCGGCCACCGTGCCCAGGGCGATGACGATGATCTCGGCCGACAGGATGAAGTCGGTGCGGATGGCGCCCTTGATCTTGTCCTTTTCCAGCGCCACCAGGTCGACGTCGGGATCGCTGACGGCGTCGGCCAGCTCGCCCAGGTGCCGGTCGACTTCCTCGCGGTGCAGCAGCGTGTGGGTGATTTTCTCGAAGCCTTCGAAGCACAGGTAGAGGCCGCCGGCCATCAGCAGCGGCGTGATGGCCCAGGGCGCGAAGGCGCTGATCGCCAGCGCCGCCGGCACCAGGATGGCCTTGTTCTTCAGCGAGCCGAGCGCCACCGCCCACACCACCGGCAGTTCGCGCTCGGCGCGCACGCCGGCCACCTGCTGGGCGTTGAGGGCCAGGTCGTCGCCCAGCACGCCGGCGGTTTTCTTGGCCGCCATCTTGCTCATCAGGGCGACGTCGTCGAGGATGGTGGCGATGTCATCGATCAGCGCCAGCAGGCTGGTGCCGGCCATTAGTGCTGCTCCGGGGGGAAATGTGGCTGGGTCATGGGGGTTTCCTTGGTTGATAGGCAATATTAACCGATGACGCGCCGGGCGGCGAGACGCAAGCGCCGCTACAATGTACTTTTCCCCGCAGCACGGTGCTGCGGCTGACCGCACGGGACAACTATGAGCTTCGCCACCTGGATCACTTTTTTCATCGCCGCCTGCATCATCGCCGTCTCGCCCGGCTCGGGCGCGGTGCTGTCGATGTCGCACGGCCTGTCGTACGGCGTGCGCCGCACCAGTGCCACCATCTTCGGCTTGCAGACCGGCTTGATGATGATTTTCTGCATCGCCGGCGCGGGCGTCGGCTCGCTGCTGCTGGCGTCGGAGGTGGCGTTCAACATCGTCAAGACGGTGGGCGCGCTGTACCTGATTTATCTCGGCCTGAGCCAGTGGCGCGCCAAGGTCAGTGTCGGCGCCAGCGAGGACCGGGCGGAGCTGGTGGTGCCGACCGCCCGCAAACGCTTCCTGACCGGCTTCCTGACCAACGCCACCAATCCCAAGGGCATCATCTTCATGGTGGCGGTGCTGCCGCAGTTCATCACCCAGGGCTCGCCGCTGCTGCCGCAACTGCTGATCCTGGCCGCCACCATGTGCTGCATCGACCTGGTGGTGATGCACAGCTACGCCTTCCTGGCCTCGTCGATGCAGCGTTATTTCCGCGACGCCGGCGCCGTCAAGAAGCAGAACCGGGTGTTCGGCGGCCTGCTGATGGCGGTCGGCGCGGCGTTGTTCTTCGTCAAGCGGGGCGGCGCAAGTGCCTGAAAGATAGCGGATTTGTAACAGGGCGTTACCCCGGTAGGCGTATCCGCCGCCATGGCGTTAAATGGAAATACAACAAGGAGACGTCGCCATGGGCCGCAAGTTTATTCATTTCATCATGTTGGCCGCGCTGGTCGGCGTCAGCGCCTACGCGCTGGCCGACCCGCCCGCCATGGTGGGCCGCATTTCGGCGGTGCAGGGCCAGGTCACGCTGGTCGGCGACGACGAACCGGTGGCCGCCTCGCTGAACTGGCCCGTCACCGGCGCCAGCCACCTGACCACGGCCAGCGGCGCCCGCACCGAATTCCGCGTCGGCTCGACGGCGGTGCGGCTCGACGGCGATTCCGACCTGGAAATCACCGACATGGATGACGACCTGCTGCGGCTGCGCCTGAATTACGGCAGCATCAGCATCCGCGTGCGCAGCCCCGAGCTGCTGCGCGACTTCGAACTGAACACGCCGCAGGCCCGCATCACCTTGCTGGAGCCTGGCCTGCTGCGCGTGGATGTCGAGCGCGTGGCCGACACCAGCCAGGTCAGCGTGCTGGCCGGCAGCGCGCGGGTGGACGGCGCGGGCTCGTCGCTGACGGTCGGCCCTGGCCGCCATGTCGATGTCGGCAGCGCCGATGTCAGCACCAGCGTGGCCCGGCGCGACGGCTTCGATGTCTGGTCCGACGAGCGCGACCGCGCCGCCGAGGTGGTGGTGAGCACGCGTTTTGTTTCCAGCGGCATCACCGGCTATGAAGAACTGGACCGCAACGGCAGCTGGAGCGACAACGTCGAATACGGCGCGCTGTGGACGCCGCGCAATGTCGCGGTCGACTGGGCGCCCTACCGCGACGGCCGCTGGATCTGGCTGGCGCCGTGGGGCTGGACCTGGGTCGACAACGCGCCGTGGGGCTATGCGCCTTCGCACTACGGCCGCTGGGTGGTGGTCAACCGCCGCTGGTGCTGGGCGCCGGGGCGTCCTGCCGGGCGTCCGGTGTGGGCGCCGGCGCTGGTGGGCTGGGTCGGCGGCGATGGTTTCTCGCGCGATCACCGGCCGGGGCTGGGCTGGTTCCCGCTGTCGCCGCGCGAGCGTTATGTGCCGACTTACCGGGTGTCGTCCGAGCATGAGCGGCGCCTGATCTGGACCCACAACGGCAAGCAGTTCGAGCCGCGCACCTTGCAGCCGGGCCAGGTCGATCATCGCCGCGACGGCTTGACGGTGCTGCCGCGCGACCAGTTTGAAGGCCGGCATCGCAGCGTGCAGGTGCCGCGTGGTCCGCAAGTGATACCGGCGCCCGGCGTGGCAGCGACCGCCGCGACGGTGGCGCCGCCGCAGCCGGCCGTCGCCCGCGCGCTGGACACCAACCGCCGCGGCTGGCAAGACCGCGACCATGACGGCCGTCCAGACCGCACCGACCGTTCCGATCGTCCGGGCCGGGTGCTGACCGCGCCGTCGGTGCCGCAGCCGGTGACGACGCCGGGCCGTCAGCAGACCACCACGCTGGCGCCGGGCCAGTTCGGCCGTCCCGACGCGCCGCCGCAGACCATCCAGCCTGGCGACGTGCGCATCGACCTGCGGCCGCACGGCCGTCCGGGCCAAGCGCCGAACCAGCCGGTGATGCCGGCGCCGCATATCCAGCAAGCCAATCCGGTGATCTCGGCGACGCCGAACATCCAGCAGCCGAATCCGCCGATCACGGCGGCGCCGGTGGCGGCTCCGACCGTGCCGACGCCGTTCCCGGCGGGGCGCGACCGCAATGACCGTGAGCGTTACGAGCGCGACAGCCGCGACCGCGACGACGGCCGCCGCCAGTATCGCCAGCAGGAGGAGCGGCGCCAGATCCAGCAAGCGCAGCAGCCGCAGCCGGTACAACAGCCGCAGCCTGTGCAGCAACCGCGTCCGCAGCCGGTCCAGCCGCAACCGCAGCCACCCCGCGCAGTAGTCGCGCCGCAGGCTCAGCCGCAACCGCAACAGAACCGCGACGGCGGCCACGACAAGCAACAGGAGCGCCGCAAGGAAGAAGGCCGTGAGCGTGGCGACAACCGTAACCAGAATCGCAATTAGCAGTTCACCTTTTTTGCCCTAACTATTTCCCGATTCCGATCAGAGAATAGTTTTAGCCAGCCTCCGGGCTGGCTTTTTTTTGCCCGGCGGCCTAGCCCTGCTCCGCCTTCACGCGCAGCCGCGCCCGCCATTCGCCCAGCGCCGACAGCGCGCCCTGGAACTCGCGCTCGATCAGGTCGGCCTCGGCCGCCGTCACCTTGCCGTCCAGCAGCGCGGTCGATACCGCCTCCGCCACCGCACCCACCTGGCTCATCACCTTGCACACGGTTTGCGACAGGTCGTCGTCGCCGATGTTTTCCGGCGTCGGCACCACGAAGGCCGCCATGCCGTGGCGCACCAGCAGCGCGTGCAGCGGCAGGTGGGCGTCGGCCACGCCGGCCCGGTGGCACAGGTCGACCACCGCCGAGACTTCCTCGAACGAGGGGTAGTGCGAGGCGATGGTCGGCGCCAGCTTGTTGCGCAGGACGTTGACCGAGATGCCCATCGCCTGGGCCAGCGCGTCGATGCCGCCGGGGTAGCTGCGCGCCACTTTGTAGAGCGCGTCGTGTTGATTCATGTCCAGGTATTTGCGTGTCATGGTGAAGCTAGCCTTTTATTACCGATGCAGTCGCCGACGCGCGGCGCTATGCTGATTTTCATTCAACTTCTTTGCGAAACGACATCATGAAGTTCTTTCATTCTGCCCTGTTATTGAGTTTGTGCCTTGCGCTGGGGAACACTGCCTACGCCGACGCCCGCACGTCTTCGCATTCTGGCACATCGTCGTCGTACAAAAGTGGATTTTCTTCACAAAAGAACAACGCCAGGAGCAAGCCGACGGCGCCGCCGGCCGGCCGCCAGAGCGGTCCCGGCGCTTTCGGCAAGGCGCCCGGCTCGCCGGCCTCGGCCACGCCGCGCAACAGCTCGGCCGCCTCGCGCGACCTCGACCAGAGCGCGGCCCAGGCCAATGCGATGAGGACGCTCGATGCGCGCCGCAACGCCGCCGCCGTGCCGCCGCCACCGCCGCTCAACGATACGCCGGCGCGGCAGCAGCCGGCCCCGGCCTACCAGGCGCCGGGGTATCAAGCGCCGCCGGTGTACCAGCAGGCGCCGGTCATCGTGCAGCAGCCGGGCAATGGCTTGATGCACGGCGTGCTGGGTTTCATGCTGGGACGGGCGATGAGCCAGAGCCACCAGCCGGTGTCCTACCCGACCACGACGGCGCCAGCGGCCGGGACCACGACCGCAGCCACCGGCGGCGAAGCGCCGGCCGGCATGATCAACGGCATGCCGGGACTGGGTGCTCCGGTCCCGGCCGCCCCGCCGGAGCCGTCCTTCCTGGCCAGCGTGGCGCGCTGGCTGGTCTGGCTGGCCGTGTTGGGTGCGATGGCCTGGGCGGCGGTGTACACGGTGCGCAAGCTGCGCCGTCTGCGGGCAGGAAACGCAACGAATTATTCATTTGAAAGGAATTGAGATGGGCTGGTCGGACGCATACAACTACCTGCGCAATGGCGCTGCCAAGCTGGGCGGGGCCGAAGCGCCGCGCACGGATCGCGATTTGCCGCTGGGTGCGCGCATCGGCAGCGTGATGCAGTTGCAGCAGTCGCCGCTGCTGCGCGCCGCCGGCGACGGTTCGCTGATCGCCCTGCCGGACGAGGGCGACCCGTGCATCGTGGCGGTGTCGCAAATCCGCTTGCAGCAGAGCGGCGGCCTGTACCGCTACTACCTGGACACCGGCGAGCGCGACACGAAGGAGCGGTTTTTGCAGGTGTACCAGAACGCCCAGGGCCAGGTGGCCGAGCTGATGTACTGCACCCAGCTGGCCCGCGTGATCCCGGAAACGGCGGAAGACCAGGAAGCCTACATGGGCCTGGCCGGCGCCGGCCTGGGCGACCGCAGCTACACGCTGTGGCGCGAACAGCTGGGCGATGTGGGGCTGGACGAGGCCGACCTGGAGCTGGTGTTCGGCGACCGTGACGGCGTCGATTACTGGCGCGACGCCGGCGATCCGGATGCCGAATTCGTCAAGCCGTTCTCGGGCACCGAGACCCGGCTGGACGATTCCAGCGGCCGCACCGGCCTGCGCCAGGAAATGTACTTCATGCCCTACGTGCGCGATTTACGCGGCGGCGGCAAGGAATATCTGCTGATCACGACTGAAATCATCAACAGCGTGAACGGCGATGCATCAAAACGCGGGATCCATGTCGACTTCGTCATTGGCATCCCGGTTGAGCAGCAACGCATCGTTATCCAATGATGCGCAACTTGAAAAGGAAGACTGACATGAGCAACTTGAATGGCTGGGGTTTGACCGCGCGCTTGATTTCCAAACATTTTGGCGCGCTGGGCGACCGTGTTTCCGAAGCGATCGCCAATTTTGATCCGGAAACGGCCACCGAGGCCGACCGCGACCGGCTGGCCGACAGCCTGCGCCAGACCGCGCAGAAACTGGCCGCCGCCCGCAGCTCCTTCCAGAAAGAAGCGGACGACGTGGTCAAGCTGCGCCAGCTGATCGCCACCGACGAGCAGGCCGCCGGCACGCTGGGCGACCGCCTGGCCGCCGGCAAGATCTCGGAGGCGACCATCACCCTGTTCTGCGACGAGCTGGAAGCGAACAAGGCGCGCATGCCGCAGGAATTGCAGGAGGAAGCCGACGCCCGCCAGTACATGGACGAACTGCAAACCATCGTCGATGCGCTGTCCAAGCAGCTGGCCGATTTCGATTCGGCGGCCAAGAAGGCGATGCAGGCGCTGGCCTCGGCCCGCGCCCAGCAAGACCTGCAAAACCTGCGCGCCGAGCGCCAGGCCCAGCTGGCCGGCCTGTCCGGCATGCGCGGCAACTCCAGCGCCTTGAACGCGCTGACCCGCCGCGCCCAGGCCATCAGCAACGAGGCGGCCGGCTTGAAGATCGTCACCGACATCGGCCAGCGTCCTTACGAGCAGGCGGCCGAGCTGGAGGCGATCCGCAAGTCGGTCAGCCAGCCGGCCATCGCCAACGAATCGGCGCTGGCGCGCTTGCAGCGCCTGTCCGGCCAGCAGCCGGCGCAGCTGGCCGCGCCGGCGGAAACGGCCACCCTGGCGCTCGGCAAAGCATAAGCCCGCGCTGAATTGGCTACAATAGAGGCCGGTGGCGTCGCGTTGACGCCGCCGGTTTTCTTTTTTGATTGGAATGAATATGCAAGCGATCCCGCCGTCAGAGTCCCTCATCGAGTACCCGAGCGACTTCCCGATCAAGGTGATGGGCCCGACTCATATCGATTTCGCCCCGACCATCGTGCTGGTGGTGCAGAAGCACGACAAGGATTTCCATGAAGGCAAGATGGAAGTGCGGCCTTCGGCCAAGGGCAACTACACCGGCCTGACCGTGATCGTGCGCGCCATCAGCCGCGAGCAGCTGGACGCGCTGTATGCCGAGTTGTCGGCACACCCGATGGTCAAAATCGTCATGTAACTCACGCTTGCTGGCGCTGGAAGGCGGCAATCTCCTCCAGCAGCCAGTCGCGGAAGGCCTGCACCTGCGGCTTGCCGGCCGCACCGGGCGGCGACACGAAGAAATACTCGTCCGGACACGGCGTGGCGGTATCGAACAGCCGCAGCAGCTGCCCGGAGGCGATCTCCTGCATCGCCACCACATGGCGCACCAGCGCCACGCCGTTGCCGTCGGCGGCGCAACGTATCAGCATCGACAAATCCTCGAACATCAGGCCGCCGGACGGCTCGGCCATATCGACCCCGGCCGCGTGCAACCACGGCGACCACGGCTCGACCGAGCGCAGCAGCGTGTGCTGGCGCAAGTCCTGCGGCGTGGCCGGTTGCTGTCCGCCGCGATAGTGGGGACTCACTACCGGGTAATACACATCGCCCATCAGCCGCTGCACCACCAGCCCCGGATAGTTGCCGCGTCCGAAACGGATGCCGACATCGATGCCGTCGCGCGCCAGGTCTTGCAGCTGTCCGCTCGATTGCAGCACCACCTCGATATCCGGATAACGGTCGATAAACCGGCCCAGCCGGGGCGCCAGCCAGCGCGCGGCGAACGAGGGAATCGATGAAATCGTCAGCCGCCGGTTGACGCTGGCGGCCCGCATGGCGTCCGCCGCAGCGGTGATGTCGGCGAAGGATTTGCCTAAAAACTGGGCAAATTTCAGCGCATCGCTAGTTATTTTCACCTGTCGGCCATTGCGCACGAACAGTTCCCGGCCCAATTCCTGCTCCAAAGCCCGCACCTGATGGCTGATCGCGCCATGCGTCAGATGCAACTCTTCCGCCGCCCGGGAAAAGTTCTCGTGGCGGGCCGCCGCCTCGAAGGCGCGCAGTGCGGAAAAATTGGGCAGGCGTCGGCTGGCGCTCATCAGGTCGGCATGCTGTGGATAACTATGTGAATAAAATTAGCAAGAATCACGAAAATATAACGTTATACAGGCGCTACGGCAAGGCTTACCATGTGAATAAATCTACACCAAGGGGAGCCGCCATGCCATTCACGCTGTACGTCGATAGCCTTTTCACCAGCCCATACGCCCTGTCCGCCTTCGTGGCGCTGACCGAAAAACGCCTGCCGTTTGCCATGCAGACCGTGGATCTGGAGGCCGGCCAGCAAAAACTGGGCGCCTACCGCGACCGCGCGCTGACCGCCCGCGTGCCGGCCTTGGTGGAGGATGGCGGCCCACCGCCGTTCGTGCTGACCGAATCGACGGCGATTACCGAATATCTGGACGAGAGCTTCCCGGCGCCGGAATACATCGCGCTGTATCCACAGGACCGCCGCCAGCGTGCCCAGGCGCGGCAGGTGCAGGCCTGGCTGCGCAGCGACATGGTGCAGCTGCGCGTCGAGCGGGATACGGAAACAGTGTTTTTTGGTAAAGCTTGCCAGCCGCTGAGCGAGGCCGGCCAGGCCGCCGCCGACAAGCTGCTGCACGCCGCCGATCGGCTGGTGCAGGGTCCCAACCTGTTCGGCGAGTGGTCGATCGCCGACGTCGACCTCACTGTGATGCTGAACCGGCTGATCCTCAACGGCGACGAGGTGCCGCAGAAGCTGAAGGACTATGCCGCCGGCCAATGGCAGCGGCCGTCGATCCAGCAATGGCTGGCGCGCCACCAGCCCGGCTAAGCCCGCCGCAGCCCCGATCGGCGGGCTGATTTATAATGTCGGCATGACGTTCCCTACCCCTAGCGAGCCGGCGCTGATACGCCACCTGGGCCGCGCCGACTACGACAGCACCTTCGCCGCGATGCGCGCCTTCACCGACGCGCGCACGACGGACACCCGCGACGAACTGTGGATCGTCGAGCATCCGCCCGTCTTCACGCTGGGCCTGGGCGCCGACCGCGGCCACCTGCTGGCCGGCGCGTCTGCCATCCCGGTGGTGCAGACCGACCGCGGCGGCGAAGTCACCTACCACGGCCCCGGCCAGGTGGTGATCTACATGCTGATGGACCTGCGCCGCAACAAGCCGGGCGGCAAGCTGTATGCCCGGCAATTCGTCCATAAAATCGAGCAGGCGATCATCAACGTGTTAGGGGCGTATAATCTCGCCGGTGAGCGCGTTGAAGGGGCGCCCGGCATCTACATGGCCGGCGGGCCCAAGCAAGGCGCCAAGATCGCCGCGCTCGGCCTCAAGGTGCGCGGCAACGGTTGTACCTATCATGGGCTGTCGCTGAATGTGGCGATGGATCTGGCCCCGTTTTCCTGGATTAACCCCTGCGGCTATGCCGGACTGGAAACAGTCGACATGCGCACCGTCGGCGCGACCGCCCAGTTGTCCGACGTGCAACAGCAGCTGGCCGAGGAGTTGATCCGCGTCCTGGCGCATGTTGCCGAACCAGCAGTACACGAATAACCAAACTTTGCCCGCGAGGGCACGCAGCCAAATGACTTCTGAAACCACTACCAGCGTTGCCCCGGCTTACAACCCGAGCGAAAAGCAAAAAGGCGCCAGCAAGACCGCGCGCATTCCGATCAAGATCGTGCCGATCGAGCAAGTTGAGCGTTTGAAGAAGCCGGACTGGATACGCGTCAAGGCGGCGTCGGCCTCGACCCGTTTCTACGAGATCAAGGACATCCTGCGCGAGAACAAGCTGGTGACGGTGTGCGAAGAAGCGAGCTGCCCCAACATCGGCGAATGCTTCGGCAAGGGCACGGCCACCTTCATGATCATGGGCGACAAGTGCACCCGCCGCTGCCCGTTCTGCGACGTCGGCCACGGCCGTCCGGATCCGCTGGACAAGGAAGAGCCGTTCAACCTGTCGAAGACCATCGCCGAGCTGCGCCTGAGCTACGTGGTGATCACCTCGGTCGACCGCGACGACTTGCGTGACGGCGGCGCCGGCCACTTCGTCGAGTGCATCCAGAACACCCGCGCGTTGTCGCCGAAGACCCAGATCGAAGTGCTGGTGCCGGACTTCCGCGGCCGCCTGCAAAAGGCGCTGGACATCTTCAAGGATGGCCTGCCGGACGTGATGAACCACAACCTGGAAACCGTGCCGCGCCTGTACAAGGAAGCGCGTCCGGGTTCGGACTACATGCACTCGCTGCAGCTGCTGAAGGAATTCAAGGATCTGTATCCAGAGGTGAAGACCAAGTCCGGCATCATGGTCGGCCTGGGCGAGACCGACGAAGAGATCCTGCAGGTGATGCGCGACATGCGCGAGCACAACATCGACATGCTGACCATCGGCCAGTACCTGGCGCCGTCGAACAGCCACCTGCCGGTGCGCCGCTACGTGCACCCGGACGTGTTCAAGATGTTCGAAGCCGAAGCCTACAAAATGGGCTTCAAGCACGCCGCCGTCGGCGCCATGGTTCGCAGCTCCTACCACGCGGACGAGCAGGCGCACAACGTGCTGGCTGCCGGCTAAAAATTCCGCAGCATCAAAAAAAGCAAGCCCTCGCAAGACGGCTTGCTTTTTTTTCGTTGAGCGATATCAGAGGATTGTCATATCGCTACCTTGTCATCATCTTTGCGCAAGCTAGACTGGAATTGTTTGCCCGGAGAAGAACATGGCGATATTCGATATTGATGAAGCGAAAATCAGGCTATCGACACTGATCGAAGATGCCTCCAATGGCCAGGAAGTCATCATCGCCACTGGTGGTAAACCTCTTGTCCGACTGGTGGCGATCCACGCTCATATGGCATTGCGAAAGCCCGGTTCCATGAAGGGAAAGATCTGGATCGCCGATGATTTTGATGGGCCACTCCCTGAAGACATGGGTTGTTACCCCTAATCCATCGTGATCCATTCGACCGCATGCTGGTCGCCCAAGCCATGTGCGAATCCAGGAAACTGTTAACCGTCGACCGTGTTCTGGCGGACTATTCGGAACTTGTCGAGATAGTCTGAGCCGGGGGATGAATGAGTGTTCGTATCGAGCCTTCCTGGTCGGTCCCCGAAGGCAACCGCCTGCGCACACAAGGGCTTCTTCGGCAGCAAACCATTTTCGCGCGCGAATGACTAACTCATCGCTAACTGGCAAACGCCGATCCAGTGGGCCTGATCAGGCGCTGATCAGCTTCAGGTCGAATGCGCGTTCGACCAGCCACACCACCGCCACCAGCGCAATCGCCACCGAGCCGCCCGTCAACAGCCTGCGGTAGAACCACGTGCCGCGCAACGCGAACGCCAGCGGCAGGAAGGCGGCGACGATGCACAACTGGCCGATCTCCACGCCCAGGTTGAAGCCGAATAAACTCGTCAGCAAAGCTCCCTGCGGCAAGCCCAGGTCGATCAACACGCTGGCGAAGCCGAAGCCGTGGATCAGCCCAAACGCGAACGCCGCCAACGGCCGCCGCCCCCGGAACAGCGGGTAGACATTGTTCAACGCCGCCAGCACCACCGACGCCGCAATCGCCGACTCCACCCAGCGCGACGGCAGCGCAATCAAGGACAGGCTGGCCAGCGTCAACGTCAGCGAATGCGCCAGCGTGAAGGCCGTCACCACTTTCAACACATCGATGAAGGACTCGCGCAGGCTGGCCGACGGCGTGCCCAGCATCACCGCCGGCAGCAACAGCGACAGCAGGAACAGGATATGGTCGTAGCCGATCCAGATGTGCCACACGCCGTCCTTCACGTAAGCGCCGAACTGCTGCAAGCGGTCCGGCGACGATAGCGACAAACTCTGACGCGCATGCGCGGGATCGAATATCGCCGTCGACGTCACCCCGTCATGCACCAGCCGCAGCAAGCCTTTGTGCTGCGGATCGAGATCGGCGAACAGCCGGTAGTTGATGGTCAGCGCCGCCAGCGGGCTTGGACACGTGACGTGAAAACGCAGCACGCTGTAGGCGCCGTCGGTGTGGTCGTCGATCAGTTGTTCGTCGGCGTCGATCAGGCAGGAGCCCTTGTCGGTGGCGATGCCCAGGCGCTCCAGCGCGTAGGCGGCAATCGCCGCATGTCGCGCGCGGATCTCGTCCCAGGTCAGCTTGCCGTCGCCATCCTGATCGAGGCCGATGGCGAAGTCCAGGTCGCGCAGTGCGATATCCCACTGGCCTGCGATGCGTTCGCCCTGCACCTCCAGCGACAGGTAGCTGTCGCTCGGCTTGTGCGCCCAGGCCGGCAACGCCACGCCGCACAGCAGTGCGAAAAATAAGAGTAGGCGTTTCATCATGTCCTCGTTTGCAGTTGACGGACCAGGCGCGCTGCGGCCACGTCCTCCATGTGATGCAACGCGATCCAGTCCAGCACCGGCTTGGCGGCGCTTGCATCGCGTGCCTGCACTGCCGATTCCAGATAGATGCGGATATCGGCCGGTTCTTTTTGCACCGCCCAGTTCTTGCGCGCCAGCGCCAGTGCGCCGGCCGGATCGTGGCGCAGCAGCAGTTCAAAGCGCGCTTGTTCGCGCTGGTGCACGGTGTCGCCGCGCTGGGCGGCGGCGTCGAAACGGGCCGACAGTTCCTGCACGTCCGCAGCCAGTGCCTTGCCCTGCTGCTGCAAGGCCAATGCGCGACGCAGCAGCAGCGCGTCGATGCGGGTCTGGTCTTTCAACAAGGTGATGACTTCGCCGGCGCGTCGCTGCTCCAGCAGAAAATCGGCGTAGGCGCCCAGCAGATAGCTGTCGCGCGGGCTCAAGGCCAGGCCGCGTTTGTAGCGTGTCTCGGCGATGTCGGCCGCGCCGCGCCGTTGCGCCATCTCCGCCAGCAGCGTCAAGGCCCACACTTGCAGCGCGGCCGGCGCGTTGCTGCTGCGTTCCAGCGTCAGGTCCAGTAGTTGTTCGCTTTTCAGCGAGCGTCCCGTTACCGTGCCCACGTTGGCGATGCAGGTGATGGTGATCAGTTCTATCGACATCGACGACAGGTGCGCGCAGCTGGCGGAGGCGCCTGCGTAGTCTCCCTGCACGGTTTGCACGGTGGCCTGCGTCAGCCAGGCCTGCGCGTTGGCCGGATCGGCTGCCAGTACGGCCTTCAGGTCCGCCATCGCCTGCTCAAAGTGGTGGGTGCTTTGCAGCAGCGTGGCGCGCAGCAGGCGCACCGGTACCGGCGGCGATGTCAGCCACCACCACGGCGCCAGCGCCGCTTGTGCATAACCGAGGTAGCGTGGATCGGTTTCGCTGCGGGCCAGCGCGATGTAGCGCGTGGCCAGCGTGGTGGCCAGCGCCAGGTCGTTGGGACGGGCGTTCAACTCGCTGCGCATGCGGCGCAGTTCCTGCTGCACAGGATCGCCGCGACGCGGCAGTGTCTCTATCACCTGCGCGCCGCTGGCGGGAACGTAGGGCGCCGCCTGGATTACGGTGGCGGCAGCCAGCAGCAGTAAGGCGTAAATCTGCTTCTTCATATCGACCTCAAACAAAAAAACGGGCGGAGGCATTTCGCATCCGCCCTTGTGCTGCAAGGCTTACTTGTACGCGACCGGTTCCGTGTCTTCCGGTGCGGTGGCGACGACGGTGTCCGTTGCCATAGGTTCGGCGGAGCTTTCGCTGCCATCGCCGATGAATGCCAGCACTGCGGTGTAGAACGCATCGAGCGTCACCACCGGTGGAGGTGGTGGCGTCACCGGCGTGCGGTCTTCATAACTGGTGCTGCCTCCGCATGCGCTGAGCACCAGCAGCGCTACGAGGCCGAGGTGCTTCATGGCTTGCTCCGGCCGGACGTGATGCCCGAGGTTTGCGGCGAACCGGCGATCGGCGTCTTCAGGTACGGGAAGGCGGCGGTGAAGTAGCTGTCGTCCAGATAGGCGCCGTCGGTGAAGTGCAGGCCGCCGGCCGGTGCGTCGGCCGGAGTGCAGCCCAGGCTCAGCGTGCATAGTTTTCCCATCACCACGCGCAGCGCGATGTCGACCACGTCGTCGCCGGGACGGCGGCCGTTCGGGAAGCCGGCATTGTCGCCGCCGATCACGCCCAGGCGGTTCTGCGCGCCCATCGCGACGGCTGGCGTCGACGTGTTCAGGCGCAGCATCTCGGAGGCGACCACGGTAACCGGCTGGTTCAGGCCCTTCACGCCGGTGAGGAAGGCCGCCACCAGGTCGTTGCGCGGGAAGTTGGTGGGCGCTTTGGCGCCGGCGCTGCCGTACAGGATTTCAATCAGCGCAGGCAGCGTTGGATTGGTGACGTAGGTCGCGAACTGCGCATCGCCGGATGGCTTGCTGCTGTTGAAGGTGTCCTTGTCCTTCAGGCCGATGACGACCTCGTTCACCAGCGGCATGCCGAGGCGAGATACCTGCGTCCATGCGCCGCCTTCTTTCGATGCGGTGCTGGTGTTCGGCATCGGGTTCAGCAAGCGCGCCTGGCGCACGCTGGCCGTGGTCCAGCCGCCGATGACGGGATCGCTGCTGCCGGCGGCGGTCAGGCACGAGGCGGCGACTTCGATTTCGATCGAGGTCACGTTCTTGTCGGCCAGGTCGTCCCTGGCGGCCTTCTCAGCGTTGGCGCTGAATTCGGTGGCGGGCGCCTTGATGTTGACCAGGTCGAAAGTCTCGCCGAGGTTGACCACGAACGGATCCTTGCGCTGGCCGACGAACATCCGCGCCGGCGTATTGCAGCCGGGGATGTTGACGCTGTAGACGTGGGCCGCCGCATAGGCCGCGTAATTCGGAATCGACTTGTTGCCGATATTGTCGAGCGGCTTGTCGAAGGTGCTGGTGCCGTCGGCCGCGTTGGTGACGGCGGCCTTGGCGCCGGTGCGGCGGTCGCCGCGCACCACGTTGACGCTGTAGGTCTCGCGCACATTCGCGCCGGCCGCGTTCGGGCCGGCGATGGCGCCGCCGTTGATCACCAGCGGTATCGATACCTGCTTGCCGCCGACGGTCAGCTTGGTGTCCTTGTTGGTGTTGGTGAAGCGGAACTGGAAGGTCAGGTCTTCCTTGGCGTCGCCGTTGTTGTCGATGTGGATCTCGTACAGCGCGTTCGGGTCCATGGCGAAGTAGTTCGGACCGCCGTAGGCATCCTGCAGCGGGATGTAGTTGGCGATCAGCGTGACGAAGTTGGCGCGGCCGCTTTCGTAGCTGCGGAACATGTAGAAGTCGGTGCCGTCGACTTTGGGACTCTGCGTGACGAACGGTGCTTCGCGGTGGCTGGACGCCATGGCCGCCGGTGCGAATGCGCTGGCGATGGCGCCGATGACGGCCGCGCGCATTGCGTGTTTGACGATGGTTTGCATCTTGTGCTCTCCCCTCTAGGTTGATCTGGCAGGTACTGCACGGTGATATACGGCGCGCGATCCGGATCGGATTCAAAATATATTTGTGTTCGTGCGTGCGCGGGATATGGTATTTTTCTCACGCTTGCTCGTTCCCTCCACTTTCCCAAGGCCCGCAGTGTCCGACGCGAATACTCTCGATCCCCAGCAACTGCGTACCTGGCTGCACGGCGCGGCCAAGCGCGATGCTGTCGCATTTCGTTCACTTTATGATGCGACCTCAGCGAAACTGTTTGGCTTCGCGCTGCGTATATTGATCAAGCGTGAACTGGCCGAAGAGGTGCTGCAAGAGAGTTTCGTCGCGATCTGGAACAACGCCGGTAGCTACCAGAGCCATTTGGCCGCACCGATGACCTGGATGACGACCATCGTGCGCAACAAGGCCTTCGACCTGCTGCGCCGTAGCGACGCCACCACGGAAATCGACGGGGAACAGTTTGACAGCGAGGTTATCAATGCACTGCAAGATCCCGGAGCCACGCCCATCGAGGCACTCGAAATGAGCCGCGACGCCAAGGCGCTGGCCTATTGCATGTCCGCGCTGGAAGGGTTGCACCGGCAGGTGCTCGGCCTGGCCTTTTTCCATGATTTGTCGCACAGCGAAGTGGCGCAGCAGATGGCGCTGCCGATCGGCACCGTCAAGACCTGGATACGCCGCAGCCTGGAAAAACTGAAGACCTGCCTGGCCAAGGGAGAACGCGCGTGAACCTCCGCGACAACGCCCCGCTGCGCGAAAAGCTGGCCGCCGAATACGTGCTCGGCACGTTGAAGGGCGGCGCGCGCCGTCGCTTCGAAGGCTATCTGCACAATGACGCGGCGCTGCGCCGCATCGTGGTCGAATGGCAGGACAGGCTGACGCCGTTGGCCGAGTTCTCCACCGCGCAGGCGCCGCGCAAGCAAGTGTGGCGCGGCATCGAACGCCGCCTGAACCTGCCGAGCGCCTATGCCGCCTGGCAGTTCTGGCGCAACGAGTCGGTGACGTTCTGGCGTTCGCTGGGCGTGGCGTCGAGTGCCATCGCGGCGGTGCTGGTGGTGGTTGTGGCCACGCGCACGCTGGAGGCGCCGCAGCTTGACTACATCGCCACGCTGGCCGACGACAAGGCGCAGACCGCGCTGGTGCTGACCGGCGACAGCCGCCATCAGGCGATGACGGTGCGCGTGGTGGGCGTGGCGGCGGTGCCGGGCGATAAGTCGCTGGAGCTGTGGGCGGTGCCGAAGTCGGGCAATCCGCGTTCGCTGGGCCTGGTGGGCGATCATGGCGAGGTCAGGCTGGCGATGACCAGCAAGGCCATCGGCGACGACGTGGCGCTGCTGGCGGTCACGCTGGAACCGAAGGGCGGCTCGCCGGATCCGAAAGGGCCGACCGGACCGATACTGTACAAAGGCAGCTGGGTCCGTGTGATGTAGGGCGAAAGTTGCTATCATCGCTGGCGTCGGGCGCAAGCCCCCCTCTCGCGAAAGGCAGTCATGGACGCCAGCAAGTTCAATCCCGAATATTTTAACCAGTTCGGCAAGGGCACTTTGCCCGATCACCTGGGCATCGTCATCACCGGCGTGGCCGAAGGCGAGATCGTGGCGGAGTTCGCGGTGACGCCGCGCCACCTGGCGCCGAACGGCTTCCTGCACGCCGGCAGCGTGGTGACGCTGGCCGATACCGCCTGCGGCTACGCCTGTTTCTCGCACCTGCCGGAAGGGGCGAACAGTTTCACCACGATCGAATTGAAATCGAATCACCTGGGCACGGCGCGCGACGGCGTGGTGGTGGCGACCGCGAAAGTGGTGCACCTGGGCCGCACCACGCAGGTGTGGGACGCCATCGTCACCAACAAGGCGACTGGTAAAACGATAGCGTTGTTCCGCTGCACACAGATGGTCTTGTATCCGAAATAGCTGCTAAATTGTAGCTGGGCCCACTTGCAAGGATACGAGATGATGAACTTCGCACAGACGACCGCACTCGGCCTGCTATTGGCCTCTTCGCTGGCTACGGCGCAAACTCCCTACACCGACGACGCCACTTATCGCGGGCTGGGCGGCAAGGAGGGCATCAAGAAAATCGTCGATACCTTTGTGCCGATGCTGCTGGCCGATCCGCGCATCAAGGAAAGCTTCGCCGACTTCGACATGGTGCAGCTCAACGTGCGGCTGCAGGAGCAGTTCTGCGAGTTCGCCGGCGGCCCGTGCAAGTACACCGGCAAATACCGCGACAAGACGATGGACGGCGTCGGCACCGTGCGCGACATGGCCACCGTGCACCAGGATTTGAAGATCACCAATGCCATGTTCAACGCGCTGGCGGAAGATTTGCAGATCGCGATGGAGCAGAACAACGTGCCCAGCAGCGTATCGAACAAGCTGATCGCGAAGCTGGCGCCGATGCAGCGCGCCATCGTGACCAGCACGGCCGCGCAGACCAGGCCGGACTTGGGCAAGTTCCTCGCCACCGGCGGCGTCAGCCAGGTGGAGGGCGCGGGCGGCGGCGGCATCACGCCGTGGGCGCTGATCAGCGGCTACGGCACGCGCGACAGCTGGAGCGCGAACGCGCACTACACCTATATCGACACCCAGGACTACAAGCTCAACAGCTACGGCGTGGCGGTGGGCATCGCCGACCGGCTGGAGATTTCGCTGGCCAAGCAGGAATTCAAGGGCAGCCTGGCGCCGCTGAACCTGCTGAACATCAAGCAGGACATCCTGGGCCTGAAGCTGAAGGTGGCGGGCGACGCCGTCTACGAGCAGGACAACTGGATGCCGCAGGTGGCGATCGGCGTGCTGTACAAGCGCAACAAGGGCATAGGCGGGCTGGGCGCGCTGGGCGTGACCAATGTGAAGCAACTAGGCGCCAAGGACGACCATGGCTACGACTACTACGTGGCGGCCACCAAGATCTTGTTCGAGCAGAGCCTGCTGCTGAACGGCACGCTGCGGGCGACCCGCGCCAACCAGATGGGGATATTGGGATTCGGCGGCGACAAGGGCGACAGCCAGCGGCTGATGCCGGAGGTGTCGGCGGCCTACCTGGTCAACCGCAAGCTGGCGGTGGGCGCCGAGTACCGGCGCAAGCCGCACAACCTGGGTGTGGACAACGAGAAGGCGTATTACGATGCCTTCGTTGCCTGGTTCCCGAGCAAGAACTTTTCAGTGACGGCCGCGTATGCGGAGCTGGGCGACATCACCATCTTCAATCCGAAGAAGCAGCACGGCTTGTACCTGTCGCTGCAGGCCGGCTTCTAGCCGTGCAGCGATGCTTCCAGCAGCTTGTGCAGGGCGGCGAAGTCGGGTTCGCCCAGGTAGCGCTTGAGGATCTTGCCGTCCTTGCCGATGACGAAGGTGGTCGGCGTCATCGCCACGTTGCCGTAGGCCTTGGCGGCTGAGCCGTCGGCGTCGAGCGCCACCTTGAACGGCAGCTGGCGCGTTTCGGCATAGTTCAGCACGTAGTTGGGCGGGTCGTAGTTCATCGCCACGGCGACGAATTCCAGGCCTTGCCCCTTGTACTTGTTGTAGGTGTCGACCATCTTGGGCATCTCGGCCACGCAGGTGGTGCACGAGGTGGCCCAGAAATTGACCATCACCACCTTGCCGCGCAGGCTGGCCGGCGAAATCTTTTCGCCCTTGATGCTGACAAAGGTGACGTCCGGCGCGCTTTGGCGCTGGTTCAGCGTCAGGTAGCCGCCCAGGCCGATGGCGCCGATCAACACGGCGGCCACGACCGGCTTGACCCAGCCGGGGGAGGATTTGGTCTCTTGCATGATAAGCCCAGACATCGAAGAAGGTGAGGCCATTATAGACCTCCCCGGAATTACGAGTTGCCGGCCGGCTTGCTAGGCTGGTAGCTCTTCCACTCTTCTTCGGTGATGTACTCGAACACCTTGACCACCTTGTTCACGCCGCTGACGCCGCGCGCCACGTCGGCGCCGATCTGGCCTTCGCGCTGGGTCACGCGGCCCTGCAGGTAGACCACGCCGCGCTCCGTCACCACCTGGTAGGAGTTGGCCGAGATATCCTTCATGTCGACCAGGCTGGCCTTGACCTTGGTGGTGATCAGCGCATCGTTGGAACGCGAGGTGTAGCTCGACGGGCCAGCGATTTCCAGCTCGTTGATGACCGAGAGCACGCCCTCGATGCCGCGCAGCTCGCGCTCGGCGGCGGCCTTCATGGCCTCGTCGCGCACTTCGCCGGTCAGCAGGGCGCGGCGGTTGAAACTGTTGATGTTGGTATGACCCGCATTGCCGATGACGTTGTTGAGCTTGATACCGCCCTTGACTTCGATCGCCCGGTCTTCCGTCTGCGCACCCAGGGTGCGGCGGTCGGTAGCGGCCAGCGTTCCGGAAATGGCGCCGCCCGCGACCAGCGCGACACAGCCCGACAGCGACGCCAGCATGGCGCCGCACAGGACGCTCATGGCCAGCGGCCGTTGTACTTGTTTCCAGATTGCGCCGGGATTAGTCATTCACATCTCCTCCGAATAGCGCGACGTCGATGCCGTCGCAAATGCAGTGTATGGTTACCAGATGAACTTCCTGGATGCGGGCGGTACGGTCGGCCGGCACGCAGATGTGCACGTCGGCGTCGGTCAGCATCTTGCCGATGGCGCCGCCGCCCTTGCCGGTCATGGCCACCACGCGCATTTCGCGCTCCAGCGCCGCTTCGATCGCCGCCATCACGTTGGCCGAGTTGCCCGAGGTCGAGAACGCCAGCAGGATGTCGCCGGCCTGGCCGAACGCTTGCACCTGCTTGGAGAAGATCTCGCGGTAGCTGTAGTCGTTGGCCACCGCCGTCAGGATCGACGTATCGGTGGTCAGCGCCATGGCCGGCAGCGGGAAACGCTCGCGCTCGAAGCGCCCGACCAGCTCGGCCGCGAAGTGCTGGGCGTCGGCGGCGGAACCGCCATTGCCGCACACCAGGATCTTGTTTCCGTTGGACAACGCCGAGAACATCAGCTCGATCGCTTGCGCGATGTGCGGAGCGAGGACGGTGGCGGACTGGATTTTGAGTTCGGCACTTTCGTGGAAGTGCGAGAGTATGCGTTGATTATTCATAGTGTGCTGATTATAGTGCAGCCGCTCAACGAGCCGGACAAGCGCTGTTAAAAATGCTTACATTTCGAGTGTGTTTTGTATCCATGACAACTTTTCACCGTCGATGGCGACCAGGTCGAAGCGGCATGGCGGCAGGCTGGGGTAGCGTAGCAGATAGAACTGGGCGGCGTGGATCAGGCGCCGCTGCTTGGCCGGGGTGACGCTGGCGGCGGCCCCGCCGTAGCGCTTGCCCGCCCGGCGCCGCACTTCGACAAACACCAGGTGGGCGCCGTGCTGCATGACCAGGTCGATCTCGCCCGCCTTGCACAGGAAGTTGCGCTCGACCAGCACCAGGCCGTGCTCCAGCAAATGGGCCAGGGCGCGGTCTTCGCCGAGCCGGCCCAGGCGCTGTTGCTCGGTCTGCGGCATGGCGGCCTCACGGCGGCGTGACCGGTTGCGGCACGCCGTTCTTCACCACCGCCGACTGCTCGACCCGCTCGAAACTGGCGGCGCCCTGGCCGAAATCGATGGTCAGCCGGCCGGTCACGCCGTCCAGGTGGAAGCGGCCGACCGGATGGCGGGCGATCTCGCGCGCCACGCGGTAGGCGTCGATGCCCAGCGCGTACAGGCGTTCGAGGTCGGCGCTGCCCGGCTGCGGCGGATGCGGGTAGACCATCACGGCCGGGTGGTCGCGTTGGATCTGCCAGGGCAGGTCCAGCAGGCGCACGCCGTCGAGCTCCTGGGTCGGGGTATTGTTGCCGCTGCCGGCGTTCAGCGCCGAGGTGCCGTAGACCGGCAATGCGCGCAGCGGCGCGGACGGCGCCGGGGCAGGTGGTGGCGGCAGCGCGTCGGCGGTGCTGAAGATGGGGTTGGCCGGCTCGCCGTTGACATTGTCGCCCAGGGCGGCGCGCAGTTGGCGGGTCTGGTCCGCGCCCATGGCGGAGAACAGCAGGCCTGGCAGGTCGTCGCGCAGGCGGGCGCGCAGTTGCACCAGTTCGGGGTCGCTGAGGTAGCCGTCGGGCGCGCTCAGTTCGACCTGCTTTACCGGCAGGCCGTGGCGCTGCCACTGGGCGGCGAAGGCGGCCGCCACGCGGCGCTGCCATGGCGTGCTGGTGCTCAACACCACGGCCGTGCTGCCCGGATGGTCGGCGGCGGCCCATTGGGCGGCCTGGCGGGCTTCTTCTTCGATGGACAGGCCCATCGCCAGCATGGATGGCGGCAGCGGTGCGGCGCCGGGCTGGCCGTGCCCTTCGGGATAGTTGAGCGCGATGGTTGGTTTTTGTGCCAGCGGACTTGCGGCGATGGCGGCCACGGCGGAACGCGCCAGCGGGCCGATGATCAGGTCGTCCTCTTGCTGGGCGCGGGCGTAGCTGGCCAGCACGTCCTGCGGCACATCGCCGGTTTCGATCACGGTGACGGTGATGTTGTCGCGGTCGCGCTCCCAGGCCGCCAGGAAGCCGGCCCGCACCGATGACGCGGCCTGGCCCAGGGACTCGGAGCGCAGCGGTAGCAGCAGCGCCATGCGGATGGGCGCGTTGGACGGTTGCGCGGCCTCGTCGACTGCGCGGGGCGGGGTCTGCGCAGCGGCGGCAGGCGCGGCGGCGGCCATGCCCGGCAGCGTGACGGCGAAGGTTTCCGCCGCCGGCGGCGTCGGTTCAGGAGGCGGTTTGGGCAGCGGCGCGGGCCGGGCCGGCGGCTGCGGGTATGGCGCCGCACTTGTATTTGATGAGCCGGGCGCGCACAATCCTCCGGGCGCGTTGCAGAAAGGCGTGCTGCACGCACTGACCAGTGCCGCGACCGCACACAGCAGCGACAACCTCACACTATTCATCCTACCCCCAATGACCGCACAAGAATCCAGCTCCATCGCCACCCTGCCCGTGATGGGCGAAATGGCGCACCAGACCTATCCTAGCGCAACCTTGTACGTCGTGGCGACCCCGATCGGCAATGTGACGGATATTAGCCTGCGGGCGCTGCACGTCTTGAGCCTGGTCAATGCCGTGGCTTGCGAGGACACCCGCAACACCGCCCAGCTGATGACCCGTTTCGGCCTGCACAAGCCGCTGATCGCCGCCCACCAGCACAACGAGCGCGAAGTGGCGGACACGCTGATCGCCCGCCTGCAAGCCGGCGAGCGCATCGCGCTGGTGTCGGACGCGGGCACGCCGGCCGTGTCCGATCCGGGCGCGCGCATCGTCGACGCGGTGCGGGCGGCCGGCCTGCGCGTGCTGCCGCTGCCGGGCGCGTCGGCGGCGGTGACGGCCTTGTCGGCCAGCGGTCTGGTGAACGATCAGTTTTATTTTGTCGGCTTCCTGCCGGCCAAGGCCAAGCAGCGCGAGAACTTCCTCGGCACGCTGCGCGCGGTGACGGCCACCATGGTGTTCTACGAAGCGCCGCACCGCATCCTCGATTGCGCCACGGCGCTGGCGGCGGTGTTCGAGCCGGAACGCCAGGTGGTGTTCGCGCGCGAGCTGACCAAGATGTTCGAGGAAATCCACCGCTGCCCGCTGTCCGAGGCGGAAGCGTGGATCCGCGCCGATGCCCATCGCGAGAAAGGCGAGTTCGTGGTGCTGCTGGCCGGCGCCCCGGCCGCCGAGGACGAGCAGGATGTGGAGGCCGAGCGCATCCTCAAGATCCTGCTGACCGAGTGCTCGGTCAAGCAGGCCGCCAACTTGGCGGCGCAGATCACCGGCCGCAAGAAGAATGCGCTGTACGACCGCGCCTTGCAGCTCAAGGGCGAGGAATAATCAGAATTTGCAGCCGCTGTCCTTCTTGTCCAGCAGCCAGAACAGCGGAGTCAACAGGTTGCCGCTTTCCTTGAGGCAGCTCGGCCGGGCGGCGCCCTTGATGTCGCGCGCCAGCTTGCTATCCCGCTGCTCCGGATAGAGCGGATGGTCCTCCAGCTGCGCCACCGGCAGCCCGGCGCGGGCCGGATCCTTGGCGTTGGCTTCCTTGCGGGCCGTTTTCAGCGCCGCGTCCATGTCGAATTTCTTCGGTTGCAGCTCCGGGTGCAGCGGATCTGGCGCTGTGCTGGCCGGCGGCAGCGTGATCGCCTGGGCGGTGGCGGGCGCCGGCACCGGCTCCGCTGCGCTTGCGGCTTTAGGCGGACTGGTTCGCTCCGCCACTTGCGGGCGCTCGCGCTTGCGCGGCTGGACCGGCTCCGGCTTCGGCGGTGGCGGCGGTTCCACTTTGGCGACAATGGGCTTGGGCGGCGCAGGCGGCTGTAGCCAGACCGTCATGGCCTTGGCCGGGCGCGGCTCGTCCGGCGCGCTAGGCGCCGCCAGCCGCCAGCCGAAGATCAGCGCCGCGTGCAGCACCAGCGAGACGGCGATGCCCGCGACTATCCCCGGCCGGCGCATCGGCGCAGGTTGGGCTTGGGTGAGAATCGCGCTCATGGTTGTTTAGATAAGGTCTGCACACCCGCCATAATCTCACATTGAAAAAAAAGTGCCATGGTACATACTGATTTCATGGTGACACTTGACGGATACTGGAGCAGCTTGTATTATCTTGCTTCTTCGGAGTGTGGCGCAGCCCGGTAGCGCACCTGGTTTGGGACCAGGGGGTCCAAGGTTCGAATCCTTGTACTCCGACCAAGATTCAAGAAAAAAGACTCAAGAGCTCTGGCTCTTGGGTCTTTTTTTTATCCCGGGCCCATTTTTTTGAAAATATATATAAGCGCTTATATAAATAGTGCTACCATCGCCGCATGAAACAAGGACTCGGAACCCAACTACGACACCTGATCGAACTGCTGGACGGCGCGGTTCAACAGGCCTATACGGATGCAGGGCTGGATTACCGGCCCCGCTACACGCCGGTGATGCGCGCCCTGGCGCAGCAGCGCAGCGCGACCATCGGCCAGCTGGCCGAGCTGGCCGGCATCACGCAGCCGGCGGTGACGCAGACGGTGGCGCTGATGAAAAAGGAAGGCCTGCTGCTGGTCGAGGCCAGCGGCGCGGACGGCCGCCAGCGCGTGGTACGCCTGAGCAGCCAGGGCGAGGCGCTGCTGCCCCGCCTGCAGGAATGCTGGCAAGCCACCAAGCGCGCGGCCGACAGCCTGGATGCCGATCTGGACTTCCCCTTGTCCGAATGCCTGGCGCAAGCCATTGCCGTGCTGGAGCAGCGCTCCTTCGGCGACCGCATCCGCGCAGCACACAACAAAACAAAACCAACCCCTTGAGGAGAGAGACGATGGAAAACACGCTGAGCATGGCAAACACCAACAAACCTTCCCTGGCATCGCGCCTGATGGCCCATCCGCTGATCCGCATCGTGCTCGGCCTGGTGTTGACCTTTGCCGCCGTGCCGTTGACGATGATCGTCGCCGCGCAACTGGTGGCCAAGCCCTACCGCGTCGTCTGGCCGCAATTGCTGGCTGCGGTGCTTGTGTGGTTCGGCTACCGCTTCTACCTGCGCCGCATCGAAAAACGCCAGCCTACCGAGCTGGCCACGTCCGGCATGGCGCGTGAACTGGGCGCCGGCCTGCTGCTGGGCGGCGGACTGGTGGCGCTGACCTTTGCGCTGCTGGGCGCGCTGGGCGTCTACCGCTTCGACGGCATCCATCCCTTCAGCGTCATGATGCTGGTGCCGCTGGCCGAGCTGGCGCTGGTCGGCCTGGCCGAGGAGGCGATGTTCCGCGGCGTGATCTTCGGCGTCACCGAACGTTCGCTGGGCAGCAAGGCCGCCATCGTGATCTCGTCGCTGGTGTTCGGCCTGGGCCATTTGCCGAACGAAGGCGTGTCCTTCCTCGCGGTCGGCGTGATCACCGTCTACGGCGTGCTGCAAGCCGCGCTCTACATGAAGACGCGCCGCCTGTGGGTCTGCATCGGCTCGCACGTGGCCTGGAACTACTGCGTCAGCACCGTGTTCTCGGCAACCGTGTCCGGCCACGCCGCCACGGATGGCCTCTTGCGCGGCGAGCTGGTGGGCAATACGCTGCTGACCGGCGGCGTGTTTGGCGTCGAGGGCTCGCTGATCCCGCTGCTGCTGATTACCGCCGCCGCCCTGTACTACCTGCGCAACGCCTTCCGCCGCGCATGATCATGCGCGGCGTGCCGCTGGCCGGCTGGCTGCTGTTGCAAGGGCTGCTGATGAATCCCGCCTGCGCCGGGGATGGCCCGGCGGCGGTGGTCGTCAGCACCAGCAAGGACCCGGACTGGAAAACCTACCGCGCCTTCAACGCCGGCCTGGACGTCTTCGACCAGCAGCACAGCATGGCGCCCGCGGCGTCGCTGCGCTTCGTGCTGCTGCCCAGGGCGGCCGGTGCGTCGCTCAAGGACATCAAGCTGCGCGTCGCCGGCGATGACATGAGCATTCCGCTGGCGGTCGCGGACGACGGCACCTTCGCCGTGCCGCGCAGCGAGGCGGCCCTCAAGGAGGATGCCGAGCTGATGCTCAACCGCAAACCGGGCACCTTCCGCTGGCGTCCCGACGTGCGCACGCCCGGCGTGCCGCCGAACGCCCGCCGCCTGGGCGACCTGCGGCTGGAGTGCGCGGTGCGCTGGGCGGTCGAGCAATACGAGCTGCCCTATCTGTTCCGCAAGATGCTCAACGCGGCGGGCCAGCCCTGCGTGACGGCGCGGATCAAGGTCGACAATATCGCTCCGCATCCCATTGCCGCGATGTACCTCAGCCTGAACGGCCGCCGCACCCAACTGCCCGCCGGCCTGCTGGAAGACGGCGGCAAAGTCTACCTGGCGCCGGTCCACGACCAGGACTGGCCGGACGACGCCTTGCTGGAATTCGAGTTCATCCAAGGAACGAGCTATACGAATTGATCATAGTTCCAGTTGAATACGCAATTGGTTGGACATCCACTTCTTGCGTACCATGGTTTTCAGCGCGGTGTAAAACGCGCAATAAAAACTATGGAGATACCATGCAACAGACTACGTTCAACTGGCCCACGGCCAGCGTGTGCGCCATGACTTCGCAGCAGGCCGCATCCCCGCAGCAAGCGGCCATGTCCGGCCCGGAGCGCAGTCGCTCCTGTTAGTTCGCCCCAGCGGCGATCGCCTGTTCCCGCACCATTAGAGCTTAGCGCCATCCCGGGCAGGCAGGCGTACGTCCGTCCAAAAATCAAAAATACGGAGACACAATGAAAACGAATCAACCTGCTTTGCGTAGAACGGCCATCGCCGCCGTGATTGCCGAAATGCTGATGATGAGCGGCGCCTATGCGCAAACATCCAGCGAGGCCAAGCCCGTCGATACCGGGGCGACCGTCATCGTCAGCGGCATCCGCGCCTCGCTGTCCTCGTCGCTGACCACCAAGCGCATACAGGACGGCGTGGTGGACGCGGTGTCGGCCGAAGACGCCGGCAAATTCCCGGACACGAATATCGCCGAATCGCTGCAGCGCGTCACAGGCGTGCAAATCCAGCGCAACAACGGCGAAGGACGCTACATCTCGGTGCGCGGCCTGGGGCCGGAGTTCAACAATGTGCTGGTCAACGGCCGCACCATGACCAGCGACACCGGCGGCCGCGAGTTCTCCTTCGACCTGCTGTCCTCCGACCTGATCTCGAAGGCGCTGGTCTACAAGACTTCCCAGGCCTTCCTGCCGGAGGGCGGCATCGGCTCGACGGTGGATATCCAGACCGCGCGGCCGCTGTCGGGCAAACTGGGCCACAGCTCGGTGGTCAATGTCTCGGACTCCTACGATACCAACTCCAAGAAGAACACGCCCAACATCAGCGGCATGTACTCGTTCGCCAATGACGACCGGACCCTGGGCGTGACCGGATCGCTGTCCTACACCGACCGCGCGTCCAAGCAGAACAAGGCCGTCAACGACGCCTGGAACTACCGCGATGTGTCGATGATCAACGGCGACCTCAACTCCAAAGGGTTGACGATGGCCGACGTGACCACCAAAAAGCTCTACATGCCGCAGAGTTATGGCTTCCAGCAGGAGAACGAAAGCCGCAAGCGCCTGGTCGGCAATCTGACGGTGCAGTACAACCCGTCGCCGACCTGGAAACTGACGGCCGACGCCCTGTACTCGCGCCTTGATCAAAAGAACGACGTGATCGCGTTCTCCGATTGGAACAATCCCCAACAGCTCGGCGTCAAGTATGACTCCAACAACCAGGTCACCAGCTTCCTGCGGCCCGGTTCTATCTTCTACGCCAACAACCCGGAGCTGGCCGGCAGCGGCAAGCTGCTGGGCGAAGCCAATTCGAACGACATGATCGTCAAGGGCGGCGACCGCCTGTCCACCACGCAGGCGTTTGGCCTGAACTCGAAATGGGCGCTGGCGCCGGAACTGAAACTGGAAGGCGATATCTCCAGTTCACGCACCACTTCCAAGTCGCCGAATATGTGGATCGTGGCCGGCATGGTGCCGAAGAATGGCGATACGCTGACCTTCGGCGCCACGCCCGGCCTGGTGTTCGGCGACGGCATCGCCGATCCGACCGCGGTGCGCGCGCACGCCGTCTCCTATGGCGATATCCGCAATCTCGACGATCTGCAGGAAGGACGTTTCAGCCTGGCCTGGAGCCACGACATCGGCTACTTCAAAGGCATCGATAGCGGCATGGCCTACTCGCAGCGCAACGTCGAGCGGACCCAGTGGAATAACGACGCCTGGAATGCCTTCAGCGGCTACCACGTCGGCCTGCCGGCGTCGCTGTTCACCGTGACGCCGATGGATAACTTCATGGGCAATGGCGCGCAGATTCCAAGTGCCTATCTCCGCTTCAATCCGTATGAGTACATGAACTACCTGAACCAGCCCTCCCTGCTGGCGCAGTCCAACGACCCGGCGCTGTACCAGGACAAGACCAAGTATCCGAACGGCCCGATGGCGATCGACTACACCAAGCCGGACATGTGGGGCGTGAAGGAGAAGGTATCGAGCTTCTTCCTGGACTCCAAATGGGAAGGCGCGGGCTGGTCGGCCAATGCCGGCATGCGCGTGGTGCATGTGAACTCGGCGTCGACCGGCATCAGCCGCGTACTGCTGTCGGCGACGAAAAGCCCCAACGATACGACCTACATCCTGAACTGGGGGCCGACCGCCGTCAACACCGTCACCAACAGCTACAACAGCTTCCTGCCATCGGCCAACCTGAAGTTCGACCTGACGTCCGACATGCTGCTGCGTTTGGCCGCATCGAAGACCGAGACCCGTCCTACCTTGAACCAGATGGGCGTGAGCAATTCCTACGGCGGCCGTTATGGCGACGTGCAGACCGGCGGCGGCAATCCCTACCTGAAGCCTATGCAGTCGAAGAACTACGACCTGTCGTATGAATGGTATCTGTCGAAGACCAACTACGTCAGTCTCGCCGTCTTCCGCAAGGATGTCTCCAACTTCCTGGAGACCAAGATGGTGGATATGAAAATCCCGCAGTACACTGAAGTGGTGCACGACACCCGCGTGCGCAACGGCCAGCAAGGCAAGATCAAGGGCGTGGAACTGGCGGGCCAGTACGCCTTCGACAACGGCATCTCCTGGCTGAAGGGCTTCGGCGTGGCGGCCAACTACACCTATGTGGATGCCAGTGCGACCCGCGAGGCCGACAGCGGAGCGCCGGCCTGCGGCTATCCTGGCTTGTCGCCGCAGTCGTACAATGGTTCGGTGTTCTATGAAAACGACAAGTTCATGGCGCGGGTGAGTTATAACTGGCGTAACCACTTCTCCGTCGATTGCGGCGGCGGCAGCACCTTGCCGCGCACCCGCGCAGCCTACGGCCAGAGCGACGCCAGCCTGCGCTACAACATCACGCCGAAGATGGCGCTGTACGCGGACTTTATTAACCTGAACAACGCACGGATGCGCGAATATGCCAACAACGAAACGCAGTTCCTCACCCTCGAAGATGTCGGCCGCCGCGCCAACGTCGGCCTGCGGGTGGCGTTCTAAATGATGCGTACGAACCTGCCCCGCCGCCGCCTGCTGCAAGGAGCCGCTGCCGCCCTGCTGCCGCTGCAAGCCGTCGCCCAGGGCGGCACGTCGCCGCGCTTCGCGGTCGGCGCCAGCGATTTTCTGTTGGACGGCAAACCGCTACAGATACGCTGCGGCGAGATGCACTTCGCCCGCGTGCCGCGCGAGTACTGGCCGCACCGCCTGAAGGCCATCAAGGCCATGGGCCTGAACACGGTGTGCGCCTACCTGTTCTGGAATTACCACGAATGGCGCGAAGGGAAGTTCGACTGGAGCGGCCAGCGCGACGCCGTCGAGTTCTGCCGCCTGGCGCAGCAGGAAGGGCTGTGGGTGATCCTGCGCCCCGGACCATATGCCTGCGCCGAGTGGGAGATGGGCGGCCTGCCGTGGTGGCTGCTCAACAAGCATCCTGGCGACGCCTTCCTGCGCACGCGCGATCCGGCCTTCGTCGATCCGGCGCGGCGCTATCTGCGCGAAGTGGGCCGCGTGCTCGCGCCGATGCAGGTCACGCAGGGCGGCCCTATCCTGATGGTGCAGGTGGAGAACGAGTACGGCTTCTTCGGCGAAGACCTGGAGTACATGCGCACGATGCGCCAGGCTTTGCTCGACGCCCGCTTCGACGTGCCGCTATTCCAGTGCAATCCGACCAACGCGGTGGCGAAGACCCACTTGCCCGGCATGCTGACGGTGGCGAACTTCGGCAGCGATCCGGCCGGCGGCTTCAAGGCGCTGGCGGCGGTCCAGCAGGCGCCGTTGATGTGCGGCGAATACTACTCGGGCTGGTTCGACACGTGGGGCAATCCGCACCGCCGTGGCGACAATACGAGCGCGGTTGTCGACATCCAGGCCATGCTCAAGGCGAACGGTTCGTTCAGTCTTTACATGGCGCACGGCGGCACCACTTTCGGCCTGTGGGGCGGCTGCGACCGTCCCTTCCGGCCGGACACCACCAGCTACGACTACGACGCGCCGATCAGCGAGGCCGGATGGGTGGGCGCCAAGTTCAACGCCTACCGCGAAGGCATGCGGCCGTTCCTGGCGGCGGGCGAAGTGCTGCCCGAACCGCCGGCGCGCAATCCGGTCATGCGTATCGACGCGTTCGCGCTGAGCGAGTCGGCGCCGGTGCTGGCCAATCTGCCGCCGCGCACGATCAAGGCGCGGACGCCGGCTCCGATCGAACAGTACGACATCAGCCGCGGCCTGGTGGCCTATCGCGTGCAGCTGCCGGCCGGCCCGGCGGGCTTGCTGGCCGCCGCCAAGGTGCGCGACCTGGCCTGGGTCTACATCGACGGCAAGCAGGTGGGCACGATGGATACGCGCCACCGGCGCTTCTCGGTCGCGCTGCCGGCGCGCAGCAAGGCGGTGACGGTGGAGATCCTGTTGTACACCATCGCCCGCGTGAATTTCGGCGTGGAGGTGCACGACCGCAAGGGCCTGCACGGTCCGGTGACGTTCACGGCCAAGGGCGGCGCGGCGCAGGCGCTGGAGAACTGGGAGATACGCGCCATCGACTTCGATGCCGACGGCACGTTGCCGCCGCTGGCCTTCAAGCGCGGACGCGCCAAGGGTCCGGCCTTCTGGCGCGGCGGCTTCGAGGCCGGCAAGCAGGCCGACACCTTCCTCGACATGTCCAGCTGGGGACAGGGCATCGTGTGGATCAATGGTCGCTGCCTCGGGCGCTACTGGAGCATTGGGCCGACGCAGACCATGTATTTGCCCGGTCCCTGGATCAACAAGGGCCGCAACGAAATCGTGGTGCTCGACTTGACCGGCCCGCGCAGCGCCCGCATCGCCGGGCTGACCGAGCCGATACTCGACCAGCTCAATCCCGAGCTGGATCTGGCGCGTCCCGCCAGCACGGTCAAGCCGGCGCTGGAAGGCGTCGCACCGGCGCACGCGGGCGAATTCGCTGCCGGTGGGGCGACGCAGGATGTGATGTTCGCCGCGCCGGTGCAGGGCCGCCAGTTCTGCCTGGAGTCGCTGAACGCCTTCGATGGCAAGCAGTACGCGGCGGTGGCGGAGATTTCGCTATTGGGCAGGGACGGCAAGACGATCAACCAGCAGTCGTGGACGATCGCCTACGCCAGCAGCGAGGAGTTGAAAAAGGAGGACGGTTCGGCGCTCAACGCCATCAATGGGCAGGCGTCGGATCACTGGCACACCGCGTTTTCGGGCGCGGCGGCCGGCCATCCGCATCAGCTGATCATCGATCTGGGGCAGCAGGTGGAAGTGGCGGGCGTGCGCTACACGCCGCGCCAGGGGCCCGACACCGTCACCGGGCGTATCAGGCAGTACCGCATGTACGTCGCGGACAAACTGGTTCGCGAATAGCCGTCATTCCCGCGCAAGCGGGAATCCATACGCCGCGTATTCGGAGGCGAAGTATAGATTCCCGCCTGCGCGGGAATGACGTTAACTGGCGCGCTTGGCAGCGATGGCGTTGCCGGCGCGGCTGGCGCCTTTGCGGCCCAGGAACTGCGAGATGAACTGGCCGGCGTCGACCACGATATCGAGGTCGATGCCGGTTTCAATTCCCAGCCCCTGCATCATGTACAGCACGTCCTCGGTGGCGACGTTGCCGGTGGCGCCCTTGGCGTACGGGCAGCCGCCCAGGCCAGACACCGACGAGTGATAAATCGAGATGCCCAGCTCCAGGCTGGCGTAGATGTTGGCCAGCGCCTGTCCGTAGGTATCGTGGAAGTGGCCGGACAAGCCGTCAATGCGGAATGCACGGATCGCCGTTTCCATCACCGCTTGCGTCTTGCGCGGCGTGGCGACGCCGATGGTGTCGGCGATGTCGATCTCGTCGCAACCCAGGTCGCGCATGCGGCCCACCACGTCGGCCACCGCATCCAGCGGCACCTCGCCCTGGTACGGGCAGCCGAACGAGCAGCTGATGCTGCCGCGCAGGCGCAGGCCGTTGTCCTTGGCCGCTTTGGCCACGCCTTCGAAGCGCGCGATCGACTCGGCGATCGAGCAGTTGATGTTCTTCTGCGAGAACGCCTCCGAGGCCGAACCGAAGATCACCACTTCGTCGGCTTGCGCGGCCAGCGCCGCTTCGAAGCCCTGCATGTTCGGCGTCAGCGCGGAGTAGATCACGCCCGGCTTGCGCGTGATCGCGGCCATCACCTCTTTGCTGGTGGCCATCTGCGGCACCCACTTCGGCGACACGAAGGACGCCGCTTCGATGTTCTGGAAACCGGCGCTGGTCAGGCGGTTCACCAGCTCGATCTTCACTTCGGCGGGTACGCTTTCTTTTTCATTCTGCAGGCCGTCGCGCGGGCCGACTTCGACGATCTTTACCTGTTTCGGCAAACTGTTCATATCAATATCCTCGGTTGCGGTCCACCACGCCGGCGACGGTTTCGCCCTGCGCGGTCTTGCGGATTTTTTCGGCGATCTGCTGCACGCTCTCGCGGCGCAAGGTCAGCGCGGAGATGTGCGGCGTGATCGTGATGCGCGGCTCCTGCCAGAACGGATGCTGCGCCGGCAGGGGCTCGTTGCGGAACACGTCCAGCGTGGCGGCGGCGATGTGGCCCGACTTGATCAAGGCCAGCAGGTCCGGCTCGGCCACATGCGCGCCGCGCGCCACGTTGATCAGGTACGAGCCTTGCGGCAGCTTGCTCATATTGGTGCGGTTGATCAGGTTGTTGGTATCCGGCGTCAGCGGCAGCATGCAGACCAGCACACGGCTGCCGCGCAGGAAGGTATCCAGGCCGTCGGCGCCGTGGAAGCACTGCACGCCCGCCATGCTCTTCTCGGTGCGGCTCCAGCCGCGCAGCGGGAAGCCGAACGGCGCCAGCGCCTCCAGCACGCGGGTGCCCAGCACGCCCATGCCCAGTATGCCGACCGCGAAGTCTTCCTTCGGGTGCTGCGGCAGCGGCAGCCATTGCCCGGCGCGCGCCTGGACTTCATATTCGTCCAGACGGCGGAAGTAGCGCAGCACCGAATGCGTCACGTACTCCGCCATTTGCAGTGCCATGCCGGCATCTTCCAGGCGGATGATGGGGATGTGCGACGGCAGCGCGTCGCTGAACTTGAGCAGCGAATCGACGCCGGCGCCGGTGACGAAGATCGCCTTTACCTGCGCCAGTTCCGGCAGCATGGCCTCCGGCGGCGACCACACGACGGCGTAGTCGCAAGCCTGGTTTTTTTCTCCCGCATGCCAGATTTCGACTTCGGCCTCCGGCAGGTACTTGGCAAAGTCCTTTATCCACGGCTCGGTCTTGCCGTCCGCTCGATGTAGAAGAATACGCATGATGTCCTCCTTACGCCGTCTTGAACGCAAGCAGCGGTGCACCGTCGGCGACCTGGTCGCCCACGCTGTACAGGATGTCGTCGATCACACCGTCGTGCGGCGCGGCGATGGTGTGCTCCATCTTCATTGCTTCCATGATGACCAGCGCGTCGCCCTTCTTCACTTCCTGGCCTTTGGCGGCCAGCACGGCCACCACCTTGCCCGGCATCGGCGCGGTCAGGCGTCCGCCTTCGGCTTCGGTCTCACCGGCGTGGGCCATCGGATCGTTGTAGGCCAGCGGATAGTGCGCGCCGTTGGTGAACACGTGCAGCACGTCGCCATCGCGGCGCACGGTGCCGTGTACGGCCTGGTCGCCCAGCTTGATACTGAGGTCATTACCATCTTGCGACATCAGGCTCAATACCTGCGGCTGCGCGGCGCCGACGCTGAACAGCCAGTCGGCGGCGCGGTAGCTGATGTTGACCTTGTACGGCTGCTCCGCCGCGAACTCGTCGCCGAAGGACAGCGTGCGCAGATAAGGATGGTTCATGCGCCAGCCCAGCGCCTGGCCCCACGGGTCGGCGGCGTTGGCGCCGGATTGCGCGGCCGAGCGGTCCTTCTCCGATTCGATCAGCGACACGGCGGCCAGCGCCAGCGCCGCATCCGGCGCCGCGTGGGCGGCAGGGAACAGCGCGTCGTGATTGCGTTCGATCAGGCCCGTGTCCAGGTCGGCCGTCGAGAAGGCCTGGCCTTCGACCAGGCGTTTCAGGAAGGCGATGTTGGTGGCCAGGCCGACGATCTGGTACTGCGACAGCGCCTGCGCCATGCGGGCCAGTGCCTGCTTGCGGTCCGCACCCCAGACGATCAGCTTCGCGATCATCGGATCGTAGAACGGCGAGATGGCGTCGCCGGCGCGCACGCCGGAATCGATGCGCACGCCCGCCGGCAGGTTGACGGCGCCACCCAGTTCGAAGGAAACAGCGCCCGGCGTCTCCATGTGGCGCAGCGTGCCGATCGACGGCAGGAAGCCCTTCTCCGGATTCTCCGCGTAGATGCGCGCTTCGATGGAGTGGCCGTTGATGGCCAGCTCGTGCTGCTGCTTGGGCAGTGGCTCGCCGGCGGCAACGCGCAGTTGCCATTCCACCAGGTCGGTCCCGGTGATCATTTCGGTGACAGGGTGTTCGACTTGCAGGCGGGTGTTCATCTCCATGAAATAGAACGAACCGTCCTGGTTGGCGATGAACTCCACCGTGCCGGCGCCCACGTAGCCGACGGCCTTGGCGGCGGCGACCGCCGCTTCGCCCATGGCTGCGCGGCGTTCGGCCGGCATGTTCGGTGCAGGCGCTTCTTCCAGTACCTTCTGGTGGCGGCGCTGCACCGAGCAATCGCGCTCGAACAGGTAGATGCAGTTGCCGAGGGTATCGGCAAACACCTGGATTTCAATGTGGCGCGGACGCTGGAGGTATTTCTCCGCCAGCACCTTGTCGTCGCCGAAGGAACTGATCGCCTCGCGCTTGCACGACGCCAGCGCGTCCTTGAACTGCGCCGAGTTCTCGATCACGCGCATGCCCTTGCCACCGCCGCCGGCCGAAGCCTTCAGCAGTACCGGGTAGCCGATCTTGTCGGCCTGCGTGTGCAGGAAGTCGGCGTCCTGCTGTTCGCCGTGGTAGCCGGGCACCAGTGGTACGTTGGCTTTTTCCATCAGCTGCTTGGCGGCGGACTTGGAGCCCATCGCGCGCATCGCCGATGCAGGAGGACCAATGAACACCAGGCCCGCTTCGGCGCAGGCGTCGGCGAATTCGGCGTTCTCGGACAGGAAGCCGTAGCCGGGGTGGATGGCTTGCGCGCCGGTGGCCTTGGCGACGGCGATGATTTTCTCGCCGCGCAGATAGCTTTCCTTGGCGGCGGCGGGGCCGATCAGCACCGCTTCATCGCACACCGCGACGTGCTTGGCATTGGCGTCCGCCTCCGAGTACACGGCGACGGTCTTGATGCCCATGCGGCGCGCGGTAGCGGCCACACGGCAGGCGATTTCACCACGGTTGGCGATCAGTATTTTTGTAAACATGGTCTCTCTCTTTGCAGCTTGTGGCTGGAAGTTTTTTTATCGTGTGGTGGAGCCTTGGGCTGGATCAGCAGCCGCACTTCTCCTTCGGCGCCGAGTCCAGCACGGCGCCGCGGGTTTTCAGGCCCAGTTTGTTCAACAGCGTACGGTCGTCTTCCGCTTCCGGGTTATCGGTGGTCAGCAGCTTGTCGCCGTAGAAGATCGAATTGGCGCCGGCCAGGAAGCACATGGCTTGCACCGCTTCGCCCATCTGGCGACGGCCCGCCGACAGACGCACGCGCGCCTTCGGCATCGTGATGCGGGCAACGGCGATGGTGCGCACGAATTCGAACGGGTCCAGCGGGTCCATGCCGTACAGCGGCGTGCCTTCCACCTGCACCAGGTGGTTGACCGGCACCGATTCTGGATACGGGTTCAGGTTGGCCAGCTGCGCGATCAGCCCTGCGCGTTGCAGGCGCGATTCGCCCATGCCGACGATGCCGCCGCAGCACACCTTCAGGCCTGCTTCGCGGATGCGGCCCAGCGTGTCCAGGCGGTCCTGGTATTCGCGGGTCGAGATCACGTTGTCGTAGAACTCAGGCGCGGTGTCCAGGTTGTGGTTGTAGTAATCGAGGCCTGCGGCCTTCAGGCGCTCGGCCTGTTTTTCTTCCAGCATGCCCAGCGTGGCGCAGGTCTCCAGGCCCAGCGCCTTCACTTCGCGCACCATCTCTTCGACCTTGTCCATGTCGCGGTCTTTCGGGCTGCGCCAGGCCGCGCCCATGCAGAAGCGCGTCGCGCCGTTGTCCTTGGCCTGCTTGGCCGCATCCAGCACGGTGTCGATGTCGAGGATCTTCTTGGCTTCGACGCCGGTGTCGTAGCGCGCCGCCTGCGGGCAGTAGCCGCAGTCTTCCTCGCAGCCGCCGGTCTTGATCGACAGCAGCGTGGCCAGTTCGACGTCGCCGTCCGGGAAGTTGGCGCGATGCGTTTCCTGTGCGCGGAACATCAGGTCATTGAACGGCAGGTCGAACAAGGCCATCACGTCGTCCAGCGGCCACGTCGCGGCTGGCGGCAAGGTGATGGCGGCCGTTGGACGGTGCAGCGCTACGGTTTTCGGTTCTTGCAGGGTGTTCAGGGACATCGTGATTCCTTCTTCGTTCAAAGTTTGTTCTGAGCTGGCCAGTTGGGCAGCTGCGTAAAGTCGATATATTCGGCGGCGGTGCGTGCGCCGGGTTCGGCCAGGCGCGGCACGCGGCCCAGCAGCGGTGCGCTGATGCGCTGTTCCAGCGCGGCGACGTTTTCGTCGGCGAAGGCCATGTCGGCCTGCGTTTCGTTGGCGACCCAGCCGGCCAGGCGCAGGCCGCGCGCTTCGATCGCTTCCACCGTCAGCAGCGCGTGGCTGATGCAGCCCAGCCGCAGGCCGACCACCAGCACCACCGGCAGGTCGAGTTGTTCGGCCAGGTCGGCGGTGTCGAAGTCGTCGTTCAGCGGCACGCGGAAGCCGCCCACACCTTCCACCACGGTGGCGTCGGAGGCGGCGTTGATTTCGACGTAGGCCGCCAAAATCGGCACCGGCGAAATGGTGATGCCTTCCAGCGCGGCGGCGATGTGCGGCGCGGCCGGTTCCTTCAGCAGGAACGGCGTGGTGATCGATTGCAGCAGGTGGACATTGCCGGCGGCGGCCAGCTGGTCGCAGTCGTCGTTGTGCCATGCGCCGTCGCGCAGTTCGGCGCCGGCGGCTACCGGCTTCATGCCGCAGGCGCGCACGCCGGCCTGCACCAGCGCGTACAGCATCGCCGATGAGACCAGCGTCTTGCCGATTTCGGTGTCGGTGCCGGTGACGAAGCAGCTGAAACGCGGTGGTATGCCGGTGGCGGCGGGCGCGGGCTGCACCTGCGTCTGCGGTGCGGCCACGGTGATGACGGGATCGTCGAGACTCATATCAAGTCCTTTCCAATGCATTGATCGCAGCTATCAGCTTTGCGACTTCCATGCTGCTATGCCCTGCCGACAGCGTCACGCGCAGGCGCGAGGTGCCCGGCGCCACGGTCGGCGGACGGATGGTGCCGACCCACAGGCCCTGTTCGTACAAGGCCGCGCCGGCGCGCATGGTCTCGGCATTATCGCCTATCAGGATGGGCTGGATCGCAGTCATCGAGGGCAGGCGCTGCCAGCGCTTCAGGCGCAGGCCATCGTCCAATTGTGCCACCAAAGCCTGCAGCTGTGCGCGTCGCGCGCGGCCTTCTTCGCCTTCCAGCAGTTCAAGGCTGGTCAGCAGCGCGTGCGCCAGCGCCGGCGGCGTGGCGGTGGTGAAGATGTAGGGGCGGGCTTTCTGGATCAGCGTTTCGATCACCGTCTGGTGCGCGGCGACGAAAGCGCCGCTGACGCCGGCCGCCTTGCCCAGCGTGCCCATATAGACCAGGTTGGGCGAACGCAGATTGAAGTGTTCCAGCGCGCCGTGGCCGTTCTCGCCCAGCGTGCCGAAGCCGTGGGCGTCGTCCACCACCAGCCAGGCGCCATATTGTTCGCACAAGGCCAGCAACTGCGGCAGCGGCGCCAGGTCGCCGTCCATGCTGAAGACGCTGTCCGTCACTACCAGCTTGGTAGCGGCCTTGGACGCGGCCAGCATCCGCGCCAGCGCTTCCAGGTCGGCGTGCGGGTAGACCTGGACGTTGGCGCGCGACAGGCGGGCGCCGTCGATCAGCGAGGCGTGGTTCAGCGATTCGGAGAAGATGTCGGCATCGCGGTCGCCGGCGGTCAGGCCGGTGACGATGGCGAGGTTGGCCATGTAGCCGGTGCAGAAGGTGAGCGCGCGCGGCGACACCAGGTGGGCGCCGACGAATTCCACCAGCCGCTCTTCCAGCATGGCGTGGGCGCGGCCATGGCCGCTGATCAGGTGCGAGGCGCCGCTGCCGACGCCGTACATCGCCACGCCTTCCTGCAGCGCGAGCTTGATGCTGCGGTGGTTGGCCAGGCCGAGGTAGTCGTTGGTGCAAAAGGCCAGCAGTTCGCGGCCGTCCACCGATACGCGTGGACCGCAGGGCGTGTCGACGGTGCGGCGGGTGCGGATCAGGTCCTGTTCTTCCAGCGCTTGCAGCTGCTGGCTGAGGCGATTGAGCATGTCCATGGTCAGCCCGCCATCACTTTGTCGAACACGGCCAGCGTGTTGGCGGCGAGGCCGTCGATTTCCTCGTCGTTGAGGATATACGGCGGCATCATGTAGACGGTGGAACCGATGGGGCGCATCAGCAGTTCATGCTCCACGGCCGTGGCGAAGAAGCGGCGCGAGAAGTCCGGCGTGGCGGCTATGGCATCGAAGGCCCAGATCATGCCGCGCTGGCGGAAGTTGCGCACCTGCTTGTGCTGCGCCAGCGGTTGCAGCGCGGCGGTCAGGCGCGCGGCCTTGATGCGGTTGGCGGCGAGTACATTGTCTTCTTCGAAGATTTGCAGCGTCGCCAGCGCGGCGCGGCAGGCCAGCGGGTTGCCGGTGTACGAGTGCGAGTGCAGGAAGCCGCGTGTGACGTCGCTGCTGTAGAAGGCTTCATAGATCTCGTTGCGCGTCATCACCAGCGACAGCGGCAGGTAGCCGCCGCTGATGCCCTTGGAGAGGCACAGGAAGTCCGGCCATACGCCGGCCTGCTCGCAGGCGAAGAAGGTGCCGGTGCGGCCGCAGCCGACGGCGATTTCGTCGAGGATCAGATGGACCGAGTGGCGGTCGCACAGTTCGCGCACGAGCTTCAGGTACAGCGGGTCGTGCATCGCCATGCCGGTGGCGCATTGCACCAGCGGCTCGATGATGATGGCGGCGATCTGGTCGGCGCGTTCGATGAACAGGCGCTCGACATCGGCGGCGGCTTTGCGGGCCATGTCTTCGGCGGTTTCGCCATCTGCCGCGTTGCGGGCGTCCGGCGACATCACCGTTTGCGAGGCGCGCAGCAGCGGGCCGTAGGCGTCCTTGAACAGGGCGACGTCGGTGACGGCCAGTGCGCCTATGGTTTCGCCGTGGTAGCTGCCTTTGAGGCAGACGAATTCCTGCTTGCCGCTCTTGCCGTTGTTGCGCCAGGAATGGAAGCTCATTTTCAGGGCGATTTCCACCGCCGATGCACCGTCGCTGGCGTAGAAGCTGTGGCCGAGCACATGGCCGGTCAGCGCCGACAGCTTCTCGGACAATTCGATCACCGGTTCGTGCGTGAAGCCGGCGAGCATGGCGTGTTCCAGCGTGTCCAGCTGGTCCTTCAGCGCGGCGTTGATGCGCGGGTTGGCGTGGCCGAACAGGTTCACCCACCAGGAGCTGATCGCGTCCAGGTAGCGGCGGCCTTCATGGTCGTACAGCCACGCGCCCTTGCCGCTCTTGACCGGAATCAGGGGCACGGTTTCGTGGTGCTGCATCTGGGTGCACGGATGCCATACGCTGCGCAGGCTGCGTGCGACCCAGTCGCTTTGTTTATTCAATTCCAAAACTACTCCAAACTCAATTCAACCATGACGGTTTTCGCTTCTCCAGGAACGAGGCCACGCCTTCGCGGCCCTGTTCCGAGGCGCGGATATGGGCGATGCGCTCGGCGGTGTCGGCCAGCAGCGCATCGTTGACGGTTTGCCCGACCACGTCGCGCACCAGCGTCTTGGCTTGCTTCACGGCGTTCGGGCTGTTGTTGACCAGCGCCTTGACGATCTCCGCCACCTTGGCGTCGAGCGCGTCGGCGGCCACCACTTCGTGCGCGAAGCCGATGCGCAGCGCTTCCTGCGCGCCGAATCGCTCGGCGGTGAGGAAGTAGCGGCGCGACGCGTTCTCGCCCATGGCCTTGATCACATACGGCGAAATGGTCGCCGGGATCAATCCCAGCTTCACTTCGCTCAGGCAGAAATTGGCCTGGTCGACCGCGACGATGATGTCGCATGCGGCCACCAGGCCCATGCCGCCGGCGTAGCAATCGCCCTGCACCTTGGCCACCACGGGCTTGGGGCACAGGTAGATCGTGCGCAGCATCTCCGCCAGTTGCAGAGCGTCGGCATGGTTTTCGGCGTGCGTGTAGCCCGCCATTTTTTTCATCCAGTTCAAGTCGGCGCCGGCGCAGAAGGCCGGGCCGTTCGCGGCCAGTACGATGGCGCGCAAGTCTTCTTCGGTACCCAGCTCGCCGAAGGCGCGGGTGATTTCGGCGATGGTCTCTTCGTTGAAGGCGTTGCGCACGTCCGGGCGGTTCAGCGTGACGGTGGCGACCTTGCCTTCGCGGCTGATGGTCAGCGTGGTAAAGCTGATCTCTAAGCTCATCTCTTGTCCTTGATGGTGTATTTGATTTCGGTCGGCATGCCCACGCCTTGCAGGAAGCGCATGGTCTCGGGCAGCCAGATGGCGACGCCGTCCGGGCTGGAGCTCATGCCGTGCGCATCGCGCTTGAACGGTCCGTAGGCCACCAGCTGCGCCTTGCCGCCGGCGCCGGTGTAGGCTGCGTACATATCGGCCGCAAGCTTGGGGCCGAAGTGTTGGTCGTTGGCGCCGTAGAACCAGATGCTCGGCGTGGTGCTGACCGCGCCGTAGGCTTTGAAGGCGTCCACCAGCGCGGCCTGCCAGTTGCAGTGCGAGCGGCTGTTGACGCCTCCGGCGAAGTTGATCACGCCCTGCACGCCGCTGATGTTATGGCTACCTGCTGCGATGGCCGTCAGGCCGCCGTGCGACTGTCCTGCGATGATGACGTGCTGCTGGTCGGCCCACGGCTGCTTCATCACGTAGGCCATCGCGAAGTACAGCGATGAGGCTTGGTCCTCGCCGTTAAGCCTGGCCTCGCAGTGGGAGTTGACGTAGGTACCGCCCGAACCGGCAAAGCCCTGCCGCATCGGGATCACCACCGCGTAGCCGCGCTTGACGAATTCGCGGCTGATGACCGGATAGCGCGCGCGTGGCTGCTGGTGCGCGTCTCCGCCGTTTTTACCGTGGTTCATGAACAGCACCGGGAACGGGCCGTCGCCCGGCGGCTTGTAGAGGGTGGTTTGCAGCGTGATGTCGGCGCCGCCGATTTTGGCGGGGATCGCAATCACCTGCTCGCCCATGCGCGCATCGACCACCGGCAAAGGACCGGCGTGCGCCGCGGCGCATGCCGCTGCGAGCGGCAGCGCGGCCAGTCCTTGTCGGTATCGGGTCTGCATGGTCATCTTCTGCTTACATCCTGAAGACGCCGAACTTGGTGTCCGGGATTTCCGCGTTCAGCGCGGCGGACAGGCCCAGGCCCAGCACCATGCGGGTGTCGGCAGGGTCGATCACGCCGTCGTCCCACAGGCGCGCAGTGGCGTAGTACGGGTGGCCCTGGTGCTCGTATTGATCCTTGATCGGCTGCTTGAACGCGGCTTCTTCTTCCGCCGTCCACGAGCCGCCCTTGCCTTCGATGCCGTCGCGCTTGACGGTGGCCAGCACCGACGCGGCCTGGTCGCCGCCCATGACGGAGATGCGGGCGTTAGGCCACATCCACATGAAGCGCGGCGAGAAAGCGCGGCCGCACATGCCGTAGTTGCCGGCGCCGAAGCTGCCGCCGATGATGACGGTGAACTTGGGCACGGCGGCGGTGGCGACAGCCGTCACCATCTTGGCGCCGTTGCGGGCGATGCCTTCGTTTTCGTACTTGCGGCCGACCATGAAGCCGGTGATATTTTGCAGGAACACCAGCGGGATCTTGCGCTGCGCGCACAGCTCGATGAAGTGCGCGCCCTTCAGCGCGGACTCGGAGAACAGGATGCCGTTGTTGGCGATGATGCCGACCTTCATGCCGAAGATGTGGGCGAAGCCGCAGATCAGGGTGGTGCCGTAGCGCGCCTTGAATTCATCGAACTCGCTGCCGTCGACGATGCGGGCGATCACTTCGCGCACGTCGAATGGCTTGCGGGTGTCGACCGGGATCACGCCGTACAGTTCTTCGGTGGCGTACTTCGGTTCCGACGCCTCGCGCAACGCGCCCTGCTGGGGCTTGGTGCGGTTCAGATTCGAGACGATGGTGCGCGCCAGCGACAGCGCGTGCAGGTCGTTCTGCGCCAGGTGGTCGGCCACGCCGGATAAACGGGTGTGGACATCGCCGCCGCCCAAGTCTTCAGCGGTGACGACTTCGCCGGTGGCGGCTTTCACCAGCGGCGGGCCGCCGAGGAAGATGGTGCCCTGTTCCTTGACGATGATCGATTCATCGCTCATCGCCGGCACGTACGCGCCGCCGGCGGTGCAGGAGCCCATCACCACGGCGATCTGCGGGATGCCCTTGGCCGACAGGTTGGCCTGGTTGTAGAAGATGCGGCCGAAGTGGTCGCGGTCCGGGAAGACGTCGTCCTGATTGGGCAGGTTGGCGCCGCCCGAGTCGACCAGGTAGATGCACGGCAGGTTGTTCTGGTCGGCGATTTCCTGCGCGCGCAGGTGCTTCTTGACTGTGATCGGGTAGTAGGTGCCGCCCTTGACGGTGGCGTCGTTACAGACGATCACGCATTCCTGGCCGGCCACGCGGCCGATGCCGGTGATGATGCCGGCGGCCGGTGCGGCGTCGGCGCCGTTGGCGTCCTGGTACATGCCGTAGGCCGCCATCTGCGACAGTTCGAGGAAGGGCGTGCCGGGATCGAGCAGCATCTGCACGCGGTCGCGCGGCAGCAGTTTGCCGCGGGCGACGTGCTTGGCCGATGCCGCTTCGCCGCCGCCGAGGGCGATCTTGGCGACCTTGTCGCGCAAGTCATCGACGACGGCCTGCATGGCGGCTGCGTTGGCTTTGAAATCCTCGCTGCGGGGATTGAGTTTGCTTTCGATCTGCGGCATTGCTTTTCCTTTTGCGCGTGGTCTCGGACGCGTCGTAGTGATTTATTCTGGAAAACTACCGTCAACGTAAAACCAGCGCAGCCCGCCTTCGGCAGGTTCGCGCACAAAATTACTGATCTCGTGCAGACGCTGCGCCCGGCCATTGGTCTTGAACCGGGCGACAAACTCCACCGTATCCTTGGTCAGGTCGGCATCTTCTGCTTTACGTTGACGTAAACGTAAAGCAGATTTTACCTCAAGTCCCAGCCACTGCAATTTTTCTTCTTTGCTCATAATCGGCTCGGCCGGACGGGTGCTGGCGTGCCAGGTTGCCATCAGGTAGGGCTCGTTGCGCTGGACATAGGCGGTATAGCGCGAACGCATCAACGCTTCCGCGCTGGGCGGGATGGCGAGGCCGTCGATATACGGGCCGCAGCAGCTTGCGAGAGAGGGGCCGCCGCAGGGGCAGGCCGCGGTGGCGGTGGACTTCTTGGACATGTGGAGACGGTCGGGCTGATGTAACAATCCAGCATTATCCGCCAAATAGCCGCATTCCGCCGGGCTTGCCGTTATGCTATGGATATAAATATTGTGACTTTCAGCGTCCCGATGCGTACATGTTTCGTGTAACGCTATTACACTAGAGGCGTGAGGAGATTTGAATGAGCCAGACCAGTTTTGAATTCAAGGCGGATGCCAACGACAGTACGCCGCTGTACATGCAAATTGCCCGTAAATTGAGCGATGATGTACATAACGGCCGTTACCAGGTGGACCAGGCGCTGCCGTCGGAGCGGACCCTGTCGGAGCTGTTGAACGTCTCGCGGGTGACTGCGCGCAAGGCGATCGACCAGCTGGTGGACCAGGGATTGGTGGTGCGCCGTCGCGGATCGGGCAATTATATTGCGCCGCGCATCGAGCAGCCGCTGTCCAACCTGACCAGTTTTTCCGAGCAGTTGCAGCAGCGCGGCCACATCCCCGGTTCGCGCTGGCTCAAGCGCGCGGTGGTGACGCCGACGCCGGAAGAGCAGCTGAGCCTGGGCCTGTCGCCGTATTCCAAGGTGGCGCGGCTGGAGCGTTTGCGCCTGGCCGACGATGTGGTGATGGCGTATGAGGTGTCGGTGCTGCCGCAGACCGTGCTCAACGACCCGAACGCGGTCGGCGCTTCGCTGTACCAGTATCTGGAAAGCATAGGCCAGGCGCCGGCGCGCGCCTTGCAGCACATCCGCGCGATGAATGCGTCGGCCGAGCTGGCCAAGCAGCTGGGGGTACCCGAAGGGCAGGCGGTGCTGTACATTACCCGTATTGCTTATCTGGAATCGGGCGAGGCGATGGAGCTGACCCATTCGTATTGCCACAGCGATCACTACGATTTCGTCGCGGAGATGCGTCGCGCAACGTAACAAAACTACCCATGCTAAAAACCGAAACGCCGAGTACGCAGCACGCGCAGCTGGATCAATATTCGGTTGAGGCATTGGTGGCGGCGCTGGTCGATGACCAGGCGCAGGCCGTGCAGGCGGTGCAGGCCGCCGAATCGAGCATCGTCGCGGCCGTGCGGGCGATGGCGCCGCGCATTGCCGCCGGTGGGCGGCTGATTTATGTCGGCGCCGGTACTTCGGGGCGGCTGGGCATACTCGACAGCGTGGAGCTGTTCCCTACTTTCTCCTGGCCGCATGAGCGCGCCATTGCGCTGCTGGCCGGCGGCCTCGGCGCCATGTTCGAGGCGGTGGAGGGGGCGGAGGATGATCGCTCCAAGGGCGCTTCCGACTTGCGGCTGCTCTATCCGGTCTACAACGATGTGGTGCTGCTGGTGGCGGCGTCGGGCACCACGCCCTATGTGCTGGGTGCGTTGCAGGCGGCGCGCACGGTGGGGGCCTTGACGGTCGGCATCGCCAACAACAACGGCACGCCGCTGACGGCCGGGGCCGATATCGGCATCACCATCGACACCGGGGCCGAAGTGATCTCGGGCAGCACGCGGCTCAAGGCGGGCACGGCGCAGAAGATCGTGCTGAACACTTTGTCGAGCGCGCTGATGGTGAGGTTGAACAAGGTCTACGGCAACCTGATGGTGGACCTGCACGCCACCAACGCCAAGCTGGTCGAGCGTGCGGTGCGGCTGACCATGCACGCCACCGGGGTCGACGCCGGCATCGCGCGCGGCGTGCTGGAGCGCTGTCATTTCCAGGTCAAGGTCGCCATCGTCGCGCTGCTGAACAACACCTCCATCGAAGATGCGCAAACCCTGCTGGATGCGTCCGACGGCAATGTACGCGCTACGCTGAAGCCATGATCGAGATACGAGCGGTCGCGCCGGAGGACTACGACGCCTGGCATGTCTTATGGTTGGGCTACAACCAATTCTACGGCCGCCATGGCGACACCGCGCTGCCGGAGGAAATCACCCGGACCACGTGGTCGCGCTTTTTCGATGACGCTGAGCCGGTGCATGGGCTGGTGGCCGTGCATGAGGGACAACTGGTCGGCCTGGCCCACTACCTCTACCATCGCGGCACGACGCAGATAGGCCTGAGCTGCTACATGCAGGACTTGTACACCGCCGAAGCCGCCAGAGGCCGGGGTGTGGCGCGCAAGTTGATCGAGGCGGTCTATGCGCAAGCCCGCGCCGCCGGCAGTCCGAGGGTCTACTGGCAAACCCACGAAACCAACCACACCGCCATGCAGCTGTACGACAAGGTCGCCGACAAGTCCGGCTTCATCGTGTATCGCAAGCTGCTTTAGTCAACTAGCATGGTTTTGAGCAGGCGGGTGCTGGGTGCCGGCGGTGAGTCCAGCCTTGCCAGGAATTCGTCGTAGGCTTCGGGGCTGGCGACGATGTTGATCTGTTCCAGCAAAGCATCTTCGGATGCTCGCCGCAGGACGTCCTGGATAAAATCGTCGCGACTTTTGCCAGAGACCCGGGCGGCGCGCTCGATGAGGTTGCGTTCTTCCAAACCCATGCGTATGGTGAGCGTTTCTGGCTGGCTTTGAGTATCGGCTGGCGTGGACATGTCTCAATCTCCGATGGCTGTCTGAATTGTAGTCCGAATTTTGCCGAACAAAATCGAAGGATGTATGGATCGAGCGCAACAACGTAGTCCCTGGTGCTGGGTGCCCAGTATTTCATTCAGCCAGGCTGTGCCTTACGTCGCGGTGATGATGTTGTCGTCCGTGATGTACAAGAAGCTCGGCGTGTCCAATACCGACCTGGCGTTCTACACCGCCTGGCTGTACCTGCCCTGGGTGATCAAGCCGCTGTGGTCGCCCATCGTGGAGCTGTTCGGCACCAAGCGGCGCTGGATCGTGCTGCTGCAACTGCTGACCGGCGCGGCGCTGGCCAGCGTGGCGCTGACTTTGCACCTGCCGGAGTTCTTCCGCATGAGCCTGGCCGCGCTGTGGCTGATGGCGTTCAGCTCGGCCACCCACGATATCGCGTCCGACGGCTACTACATGCTCGGCCTGCCGACCCAGCACCAGCAGGCCGCCTTCGTCGGCGTGCGCAGCGCTTTCTACAAGCTGGCGATGATTTCGGGACAAGGCGGCCTGGTCTACCTCGCCGGCCGCCTGACCGCCAGCAGCGGCGATCCCGCCTGGGCCTGGTCCTTGGTGTTCGGCGCGATGGCGGCGCTGATGCTGGCGCTGAGCGCGTATCACCAGCTGATCCTGCCCCGCCCCGATACCGACCGCAGCCATACCGGCGGCGGTGCGCTGTGGAAGGATTTCGTCTACACCTTCCGCAGCTTCTTCCAGAAACCCGGCATCAAGGCCACCATCGGCTTCCTGCTGCTGTACCGCCTGGGCGAGGCGCAGCTGCTGAAGATGGCCGCGCCCTTCCTGCTCGATCCGCGTTCGCAGGGCGGCCTCGGGCTGAGCACGGAAACTTTCGGCGTGGTCTACGGCACCGTCGGCGTGTGCGCGCTGGTGCTGGGCGGGCTGGCAGGCGGCGTGGTGATCGCCCGCTTCGGCCTCAAGCGCAGCCTGCTGCCGATGGTGTTCATCATGCACGTGCCGGACCTGGTGTTCGTCTACCTGGCCACCGCCCTGCCGACCAGCAACGTGTTGATCTCGGCCTGCCTGGCGGTCGAGCAGTTCGGCTACGGCTTTGGCTTCTCGGCTTTCATGCTGTACATGGTGCTGGTGGCCGACGGCGAGCACAAGACCGCGCATTACGCGATCTGCACCGGTTTCATGGCCCTCGGCATGATGGTGCCTGGCATGGTCAGCGGCTGGATACAGCAGCAGCTGGGCTACCAGAATTTCTTCATCTGGGCCTGCGTCGCCACGCTGCCGGCGTTCTTCATGACGGCGCTGGTGCGGATCGATCCGCAATTCGGCAAGGAATAAACGTCCGGCGCATTACAATACGGTGCTCAACAGATTCGGGGAATGGTTTTGGTTTTTAATGCAAAGAAGCGGCTGACCTTGTCCGCCGGCGTGGCCGGCGCCCTGGCCGTGCTGCTGGACGGTTGTTCCAGCACACCGACCGCGCCCGCCCCGGAGGCCGGCGCCGTGCCGCGTCCGGCGGCCCCTGGCGCCACCGTACCCATGGCGCCGCCGGCGCCGTTCGATATGAACCAGCCGCCGCCGGCGCCGCGCGAGTTCCGCGCCGCCTGGGTGTCGACCGTGGCGAATATCGATTGGCCCAGCCGTAACAACCTGACCATGGCCAAGCAGCAGGCCGAAGCCCTCGCCATCCTCGACCGCGCACAGGCGCTGAACCTGAACGCCATCGTGCTGCAAGTGCGGCCGAGCGCGGATGCGATCTATCCGTCCGAGCTGGAGCCGTGGTCCGAGTTCCTGACCGGCCAGCAGGGCCGCGCGCCGGCCACGGCCTGGGATCCGCTGCAATTCTGGATCGAGCAGGCGCATGCGCGAGGATTGCAACTGCATGCGTGGTTCAACCCCTACCGCGCCCGCCACGCGACGGCCAAGTCGCCGCTGGCGCGCAGCCACATCGGCAGCACGCATCCGGAAGTGGTCAAGCCCTACGGTCGCTACCTGTGGATGGACCCGGGCGAAGCCGCCGCCTCGCAGCACACGCTGGACGTGGTGCTGGACGTGGTGCGCCGCTACGATATCGACGGCGTCCACATCGACGATTATTTCTATCCCTACCCGATCGACGCTTCGGCCAGCACGGCCGGCCCGGAAGGCGTGGCGCTGGACGCCGGCGTCGGCCAGAAGCAGGAGCTGGAGTTCCCGGACCAGGCGTCGTGGCAGCACTATCTGCTGGGAGGCGGCACGCTGGACCGCGCCGGCTGGCGCCGCCAGAACGTCAACTCGCTGATCGAGGCGCTGTACCTCGGCATCCACAAGGAAAAGAGCTGGGTGCGCTTCGGCATCAGCCCGTTCGGCATCGGCCGCCCGGACCGCCGCCCGGCCGGCATCGTCGGCTTCAGCCAGTACGACAAGCTGTACGCGGACGCCGAGCTGTGGCTGGCCAACGGCTGGCTCGACTACCTGGCGCCGCAGCTGTACTGGCCGGTGGCGCAGGCGCCGCAAGCCTTCGACGTGCTGCTCGACTACTGGCTGGCGCAGAACACGCGTGCGCGCCATGTGTGGCCGGGCCTGTACACCAGCCGCATCGACAACAGCGCCAAGGCGTTTGTGCCGGAAGAGATCGTCAAGCAGATCGGCGTCACGCGCACCCGTGCCGGCGTGCAGGGACATCTGCACTTCAGCATCGCGGCGCTGATGGAAAACCGCAAGGGTATCGCCGACCAGCTGAAGGCGCAGGCCTACCAGACGGCGGCGCTGGCCCCGGCCAGTCCGTGGCTGGGATCGGAGCTGCCGCCGGCGCCGGCCGCGTCGGCGCGGCGCGAAAACAATGGCGTGGGACTGCGGCTGTCCGCCGGCGCCGGCAAGCCGGTCGCGCATTACGCGATCTGGTCGCGCTACGGTTCGGAGTGGCGTTTCGCGCTGGCCCCGGCCTCACGTCCGGTGCTGCTGCTGCCGGACGACGCGGCAGGCGGCTCGGCGCAGGCGGTGGTGGTCAGCGCGGTCGACCGCCTGGGCAATGAAAGCGAACGCATCAGCGTCATGCGCTGACCCTTAAGGAGCGATGATGGACGAGATGGGACTGGGCATCGACGCCGGCGGCACGCAAACCCGCTGGGCCCTGGCCGACCGCGCCGGGACCATCGTCGCCGAGGGCGCCGTGGCCGGCATGTCGGCCACGCAGATGGCCCATGCCGCCGGCCGCGACGCGGTGCGTGGCATCTTCTCGCTGCTGGCCGCGCAGGTGCTGGCGGCGGGCCGGCCGCAGGGCGTGTGCGCGGGCCTGACCGGCTTCGACGGCCTGGCCACGCTGCCGGCGCAATGGCTGGCTGAACTGCTGCATGTCGCGCCGCATGCCGTCACGCTGCGCAATGACGTGGAAATCGCCTACCTCGACAGTTTCGCGCCCGGCGAAGGCTATCTGGTCTACGCCGGCACCGGCTCGATCGCCGCCTGGATCGATGCGGACGGCGCCTTCCACCGCGCAGGCGGACGCGGCGTGACGCTGGACGACGGCGGCGGCGGTTTCTGGATCGCCCGCGAGGCGCTGCGCCACATCTGGCGGCGCGAGGACGAAGAGCCCGGCGCCTGGCAGCAATCGGCGCTGGCGCGCGCGGTGTTCGAACAGATAGGCGGCAGCGACTGGGCCTTGTCGCGCCAGTTCGTCTACGGCCAGGACCGTGGCGCGATCGGCCGCCTGGCGCTGGCCGTGGCCGCCAGCGCCGGGGCCGATCCGGTTGCACATGCCATTCTTGAGCAGGCCGGGCAGGAACTGGCGCGCATCGCGCTGGCGCTGGTGGGCCGCTATGGTCCCCGCCCCATCGTGCTGAGCGGACGGGCCGCCGGCCTGCATCCGTCGATCGCCCAGGCGATGCGCGCTGCGCTGCCGGCGGAACTGTCGCTGCGACAAAAAGAAGCACAGGCGCACCACGCTGCGGCCCGCATTGCTCTACACTCACGGAATTGAAACGTTGCCGAGACCGCTAATGATGAAGCTACTGCCGCTTGCCGCCCTGTCCACCGCCGCCGCCCTGCTGGCCGGTTGCGCCACCGCGCCGCCCGCCGGGCCGCGTATCGATACCACGCTGAGCGCGCGCAGCCAGAGCGACCGCATCAAGTACATCATCCTCCACTACACGGTCAGCGACCTGCCGCGCTCGATCAAGATCCTGACCCAGCAGGAAGTCAGCGCCCACTATCTGCTGACCGACACGGAGCAGCCTTTCTTCTACACGCTGGTGGATGAATCGCGCCAGGCCAACCACGCCGGGCTGAGCAGCTGGAAGATCTACAACCAGCTCAATTCGGCGTCGATCGGCATCGAGATCGTCAATCCCGGTTTTGTCGAGACGCCGCAGGGCCGCGTGTACGCGCCGTTCCCGCCGGCGCAGATCGACCAGCTGATTTTGCTGCTGAAGCAGATCGTCGCCCGTCACGACATCAAGCCGGAAAACATCCTCGGCCACAACGATATCGCGCCGCAGCGCAAGCAGGATCCCGGCCCGATGTTTCCGTGGAAGCGGCTGGCCGATGCCGGCCTGGTCGCGTGGCCGGAAGCGAGCCGCGTGGCGGCGCGCCTGCCGCTGTTCCAGGAACAGTTGCCGGACGTGGCCTGGTTCCAGCGCAAGCTGGCCCAGCACGGCTACGCCGTGCCGCAGACGGGCGAGCTGGACCAGGCCACCCGCAATGTGATGGTGGTGTTCCAGTCCAAGTATCGGCAGGCGCTGTACGACGGCGTGCCGGATGCGGAATCGGCGGCCATCCTCGATGTGCTGACCAGCCCGGTGCCGGTGATGGCGATCCCGCCGACCGTGATGCCGCAGCCGCAACCGGCGCCCGGCACCCTGCCGACTGAATAAATCCCGGGAGCGTCGCATGGCTGTCACCATCAACTGTGAAGACATTGCCGGCCATGGCGAATTCCGGCGTCTCGACAGCATAGACGGCATCGCCGTCGACCTGCGCTATGCCACGCCGGACAACTTCGTCGGCCGGGATTTGTACTCGCCGCTCGATTGCGGCTGGCTGCACAACCATGCGGCGGCGGCGCTGGAGCGGGTGGTGGCGTGGCTGGCCGAACGGCGGCCCGATTGCCAGGTGCTGGTGCTGGATGCGCTGCGTCCGCAACGCGTGCAGGAGCAGCTGTGGCTGGCGCTGCAAGGTACCGAGCTGCTGGGCTACATCGCCGAGCCGGTGCGCGGTTCGATCCACTCCTTCGGCATGGCGCTGGACTTGACCTTGCTCGATGCGCACGGCCGCGAGCTGGACATGGGCACCGGTTTCGATGATTTGTCCGAACGCTCGCATCCGGCGCTGGAGGCCGGGCTGCTGGCGCGTGGCGAGCTGACCACGCAGCAGATCGCCAACCGCAGCCTGCTGCGCGAGGCCATGTTCCAGGCCGGCTGGGTCGGCATCAACAGCGAGTGGTGGCACTTCGATTGCGGCGACCGCTTGCTGGTGCGCCGCGACTACATCCGAGTACTCTAGCGATCCACCATCGCCATGCGCTCCTTGCTGTAGCGCAGGCCGGACACCTGCTTCAGCGCGTTATCCAGCACCGCCATCTCCATCTCATCCAGCGCGATCTCCGCGGCAGCCACGTTCTGCTCCAGGAAAGTGCGGCGGCGCGTGCCGGGGATGGTCACGATATCGTCGCCCTTGTGCATGGCCCAGGCCAGCGCGATCTGCCCCGGCGTCACCAGGCGATGATCGGCCAGTTCGCGCACGATGGCGGCCGCTTCCATGTTGCGGTCGAAGTTCTCCCCTTGCAGGCGCGGGTCCAGATGGCGGAAATCGCTGGGCGGATACTCTTCCGCGCGCTTGGCGGTGCCGGCCAGGAAACCCCGTCCCAGCGGGCTGAACGCCACCAGGCCGATGCCCAGTTCGCGCAGCGCCGGCAGCACGTCGGCCTCCAGGTTGCGCTCCCACAGCGAATACTCGCTTTGCAGCACGCTGATCGGATGCACCGCATGGGCGCGGCGGATATTGGCCACGCCCGCCTCGGACAAGCCCAGGTAGCGCACCTTGCCCTCGCGCACCAGGTCGGCCATCACGCCCACCACCTCCTCGACCGGCACCAGCGGATCGATGCGGTGCTGGTACAGCAGGTCGATGTAGTCGGTGTTCAAACGGCGCAGCGAGCCTTCGACCTTTTCGCGGATATGGGCCGGGTCGCTGGTCACGCCGACGGTCTTGCCGTCGCGGATATCGAAGCCGAACTTGGTGGCGAGGATGACCTCGCTGCGGCGGCCGGTGAAGGCGCGGCCCAGCAGGGCTTCGTTGTCATAGGGACCGTATTGCTCGGCCGTGTCGAAGAAGTTGATGCCCAGCTCCAGCGCGCGGTGCAGCGTGGCGACCGCCTCGGTCTGGTCGGCCGGCCCGTAGGTATTGCTCATGCCCATGCAGCCCAAACCCTGTGCCGATACCGTCAGACCCTGGCTGCCTAAAGTGCGTTGTTTCATGATGACCTCTGCGTGTTGTGGTGCTTTTAGTATCGGCGCTGCACAAAAAATACACAATCCGCTTAAAATGCAAAGCATTGTTGATGTAGCTGCAACGGCGGAGTGATGCGATGGAAATGTTGAAGGAGATGGCCATCTTTGCACAGGTGGTCGACAGCGGCGGTTTTTCGGCGGCGGCGCGGCAGCTGGAGCTGACCACGTCGGCGGTCAGCCGCCACGTGTCGCGGCTGGAGGCGCACATGGGCGGACGGCTGCTGCACCGGACCACGCGTTCGCTGTCGCTGACCGAGCTGGGGCAACAGGTGCATGCGGCCTGTGTGCGCATGGTCAGCACGGCGCGCGAAGTGCATGCGTTGGCCGGCAGCTACAGCGCCCGGCCGAACGGCACGATACGCGTCAGCGCGCCCATCGTGCTGGGCCAGGTGTGGCTGGCGCCCAAGCTGCCGGGCTTCCTGGCGCGCTATCCCGAGGTGAATGTCGAGTTGCAGCTGATGGACCGCAAGATCGACCTGATCGAGGAAGGCATGGACCTGGCGGTCCGCATCGCCACCGAGCTGGCGCCGGGGCTGGCGGCGCGCACGCTGGGGCCGGTGACTTATGTGCTGGTGGCCACGCAGCAGTACCTGGATGCGCATGGCGAGCCGCAGTCGCCGCAGGAATTGCCGTCGCATCAGTGCAGCTACCTGGGCTACGCCCGCTTCGGCGACGCCTGGAGCTTGCGGCGCGGCAGCGAGACGGCCAGCGTCCGCGTGCCATCGCGGCTGACGATCAACAACAGCGCGGCGCTGATGGCGGTGGTGGAGGCGGGCGGCGGCATCGGCCTGGTGCCGGACTTCACGGCGCGCCCGGCGCTGGCGCAGAATCGCGTGCGGCAGGTGCTGCCGGAGTGGATTTTCGACGAGCCGTACGCCGGCACCGTGCACGCGGTCTACATGCCCGGTCCGCACCTGGCGTTGAAGGTGCGGGCGTTTATCGATTATCTGGTGGAGCAAGGGTTGCCAGGATGATGCATAAATGACACATAATTGTAAATTTATTGAGATTGCCCACTTGCTAAGAGTGGGTTGTGACAATTCGATAGATTTATAGTTGACACTTTACTTACACTCACGACAGATGCAGCAGTGCCACGTACATTCCAGCGAGGCTAAAAAATCGTGAGTAAAAACCTTACCCCCAGATTTACCTGTATCGCCTGGGCTTCCGGCCCCTACAAGGCGATGTTCAAAAATTTGCAGGCTGATTGCGAACGGTTCGGCTACCCCAGCCACCTGTACGAAATCGACCAGGATTATTCCAGTCTGCTGCAGGCCTGGTGCAACCATCCGCGCATCATCCGACAGGGGGTGGAGGATTTCGGGACCGTACTCTACATGGACGTCGAATGCCGCATCGTGGCGCCGATACCGGAGTCATGGCAAGCGCCGCTGGTGTCGATCCGCTGGCCGGAACAGAAATTCTGGATACGCTACAACTCCGGCACCGTCATGGCCGACGAAAGCTGCATCCCCTGGCTGGACGCCTGGATACGCATCATCGACGAATGGAAGCTGGGCGACCTGGCGCGCGAAGACCACGTGCACTGGCCGGGCGATCTGTGCGATGAACTCGGCATGGCCGCGGCCTTGAGCGCCTTCGGCGTGCGCGTGCAGACGCCGCGCCTGGAGTACGTCGACCGCGACACCGATGCGGAACTGGCGCGCGGCTTGTGGAGCAACCGCCACACCATCATCCAGCATCCGACGCAGCACCACTGGCCCAAGGAGGCCGACCCGGTCGAGTGCAAAAAGCTCTTCGTGCAGAACTACCCGGGCAATCCGCTCGACGCCGCCGGCATTTTTTCCGGCGACGGCGACGTCCAGACGCATCTGGGCTGGGTGTTCCATCCCGAGCAGCGTACCTATGCGCCGGCGGAATTCTGGCCCGAACATGCGCGGCCATGGATCGAGGAAACTGTGCAGTTGACCTCGGCTCAGCGATGAGCATGCGCTGGTTTGCCTGGTGCGTGCACGCGTTCACCGCCAGCGGCGTCGTGCTGGGCCTGCTGGCCCTGCTGGCGGTGGAACAAGGCGATTGGCAGGTGGTGTTCGGCTGGCTGCTGCTGGCGCTGGTGATCGATGCCGTCGATGGCCCGATCGCCCGCCTGATACGCATCAAGACCGTGCTGCCCCGCTTCGACGGCAGCACGCTCGACCTGCTGGTGGACTACCTGACCTTCGTCATCGTGCCGGCGCTGGTGCTGTGCCACGCGACGATCCTGCCGGAATCGCTGCGCATTGCCGGCGCCGCCGCCATCCTGGTGACGGCGCTGCATCACTACTGCAACCTGGACATCAAGACCGGGGACGGCTACTTCGTCGGCTTTCCTGCGTTCTGGAATATCGCGGTGTTCTATCTGTATCGCTTTCCGGTGTCGCCGGCTGTGGCTGCGGCCATCGTTGCCGCGCTGTGTGTGCTGACCTGCGTGCCGATCAAAGTGGTGCACCCTTTGCGCGTCAAAAAGTTCCGGGTGTTTTCCTTTGCCTTCCTCGCGCTGTGGCTGGTGGTGGGCGGCTTCGCCCTGTTGCGGCCTGACCTGAACGGCAATTGGCTGCTGGTGCCCAATCTGGTGCCGCTGGCGTATTTCACCCTGATCAGCATCCGCCGCACCGTGGCCGGGGTGGATGTCGAGCATGCGGACCATGTCGCAGCCGACCCTCAAAATGCCTGAACTGTTCGTCGTCACGCAACGCCGTGACCCGCACATACAAAGGCGCAGGGACATGTTGCGCGCCCATCCGCAGATACGCGGCCTGTTCGGTCCCAACCCGTGGTCGTTGGGATTGACGGCCGCGCTGGTGGCTTTGCAGCTGGGCCTGGCGTCGCTGGCGCAGCAGGCCGCGTGGTGGCAGATGCTGCTGCTGGCGTGGCTGGCCGGCGCCTATGTCGCCGCCTGCCTGTTCGCGATGATTCACGACGCCAGCCATTTGCTGATACTGCGCGGGCGCGCGGCCAATCATCTGGCCGCCTGTTGCGCCAACCTGCCGCTGGTCATGTGGAGCGCCGTACCGTTTTTCCGCTATCACCTCTGGCACCATCGCGGCCTGGGCGATTATGAGCGCGACGTCGGCGTGCCGACGGAGGCCGAGGCTGTGTGGGTCGGCAACAGCGCGTGGCGCAAGGCCGCGTGGCTGGCTTTCTTTTCCATCGTCCAGGCGTTGAGGACGCGTAAGTTCCCGGAGACCAAAGCCTATTGGAACGGCTGGATGGTGTTCAATGCCGCGCTCCAGCTCGCGGTGGATATCTTGATCGTGCAGCTGCTCGGCTGGCAAGCCTTGCTGTACCTGGGGTTGTCGATATTTTTTGCGCTTGGCTTCCATCCGCTGGGCACGCGTGTGGTGCAAGAGCATTTCGTCGTCGCCGACGGCCAGGAGACGAATAATTTCACCGGCTGGGCCAATGTCTTCGAGTGCAATTTCGGCTACCACATCGAGCATCATGACTTTCCCAATATCCCCTGGAACCGGCTGCCCCGCCTGCGCCGCATCGCGCCCGAGTTCTATGCCGGCCAGGCCGGGTTTTCTTCCCGCCTGCAATTGATGGTGCGGTTCATCTTCGATCCGCGCTGGACGGTGTTTCGCAATACCGTCCGCTTGCGGGCGCCGTCTGACGCCGGCATCACATGAGCCGCATGCTGCGTCTGGCGGTCATCGGCGCCGGCATGATGGCGGGGCGTCGCTCGCGGGCGTTTGTCGCCACCGGGCGGGCGCAGATCGTGGGCATCGCCGCGCGCCGGCTGTCCAGTGCGCAGGCCATGGGCGCGGCGCTGGACTGCACGCATTGCTACGACGATTACCGCCGCCTGCTCGACTGCGAGCCGGATGCCGTGCTGATCGAAGTGCCGCATCAAGACCAGGATGAACTGGTGTTATGGGCCATCGGACAGGGGCTGCCCACGCTGATCGGCGGCCCGCTGGCCGCTTCCGTGCAGGGGGGCGAGGCGATACTGCGCGCTGCGCAACAGGCCGGGGTGCCGGTCGAGTGCGGCTTTGAGGCGCGCTACAAGGCGGTGTGGGAAACCGCGAGGGCATTGCTGCATGCCGGACGCATCGGCCGGCCGATTGCCGTGCAGTCGATGGCCTTGTGGGATGGCGATCCGGACAGCTGGTACTACAACCAGGCGGCCAGCGGGGGCATGCCTTTGACCCACATGAGCTATACCTTCATCAATCCCTTGCGGTGGTTGTTGGGCGAACCAGTGCGGGTCTCGGCCTTTGCCAATCGCATCAAGCATACGGCTGCCCATCATGTGCGCGAGGAGACCTGCGTCGCGCATCTGCAGTTTCCGGACGAGGTCATGTGCTCGATGCTGGCCGGCTATGTCAAGCCGGGCAGTTGCGACGCGTGGCGGCTGACCATCGTCGGCACCGAGGGCGTGATGGAGTTGCAGCCGACGGAAATGGATAACGGTTGCCTGCGGGTCTCGCACGGCAATGAAATCGATATGTATGAGTTTGCCGAGGCGCCGGATGCGTTTGTGTCGCAGGCCCACGCATTCATCGATCTGGCCCGGGGCGGGCCCCGTGGCCGCAACGCCCCCGAGGATAGCCTGCGCGATGTGCAAGTGGCGCAGGCGATCAGCACATCGGCCCGGGAAGGCCGCGCCATCGAGCTGTTTTCCTGATAGACGAGCGGACTATCCGGAACGTGCAAATTCCAAGATTGGCGCAACGCTGCCATGATTTACAACGATGATTTTTTTTGCTTCCAGCTCGGCGACAATCTCATTCTTGGCGCGGCCGCGTGCCGTAGGTTCATCGGACTCTGGTCCTTTGACGGTGAAGAGGACTTGAGGTGGCAACAGGTTGCGCTTCTTAAGTGCATCTATTCGGTAAAGCCACTGGCCGCCGTGGTCGATGATTTTCGCGGCATCAGCGTAATTGAGATTGAGCGGCTTGATGATTTTCTGCGGATGCTCTTCCGGGCCCGCCACGAAAGGAAAGTGCGCGTGATATTCATCGTTGCCGATACGCGCCGCGTGGAATATATTCTGAAGCCCTGCCTCTCGTAGCCACCCGCTAACGGCGCGCTCCAGGAGTTTTTCCTGATACTCCTTGTTGGCGAAATTGTGGCCCACGTAGTAGTCGTAAAGTTCAAGCAGTTTTGACGAGCAGTCTTCTGCCAAAACCAATCGTGGCTCACTGAAACGCAACATGGTTTCACGGGGCTTGATCAGCTCACTCCAAATGCGTAGCAGGCCTTCTTTGTCGTAGCTACCGGTCTGGTTCAATATCGAACCGAGTCGCGCCATCTCCTCGCGCAGGTCGCTGATCGAGGCTTTGAAAACCTTGGGGTCGAGACCTTCAAAAAAATTGGTAACGCGAGCGTATCGGCTGACCAAAAGCTTAAACCCAAAGAAGCGTACCCCAGGCGCAAACATCACCAAGCCAACATTGGCGAACTCCCCAGTCTCAATGAATGGGGTAAAGCGAACGATGGCGTAATGACAGGCGATATTCATGTCGGTGGTAACTGCCAGAATGCATCCGTTAAAGCGCGCTCCAGAAGCCGCTTGATCTCGTCAAACGGGAATTTGGTCGGCATGGTCATTTCGGCGTCGATAAAGTGCCAAGCTAAAGGAAGCGTATCACAAATATCATCCCAGTTTTCCAGTGCAGTGGCAAAGCGGGCACGGTATGTGTCGCGCAGGAGGAAATCGCTGAACAGATCGGCTACTTCGTAGGAGAATACATGTAGCTGAAGGAATTGTACCGGGTCGAAGTTCGCATCAAAAGCCAGATTGTGGTCAATCATGACCAGGGCTGGCGGACCGCCGACGGTCCATAAGAGATTGGGGTTTCCGCCGATATCCGTTAAATTGCGATCGGCATTGTGCACCTACCAATCAAATAAGATAATGTCGCGCCGCAGATCTTGCGGCACCCGTCTGATATGGCTGTGCATCAGGTTCTTTGCGTTCACGCGCCGCGAGGCGAACACTGGGCCTGGTCCCAAATCCTGATAGGCGCCAGTCAAGTCAGCCTCGATTATTTCGACGGGTACTGCTGCCAAAGCGTAATGGGCAATTGGCAGTTCCAAAGCTGTGCATAACTCAGCACATATCCACTCGGCGATCAACTGATATCGGGTTGTCGATCTTCCCTTGACGAAGTAGACGTCTCCGTCATCACACCGACAGATGTAAGGACGGGTTTGTCCCTCTTGAGAACGGCCCAATATTTCGGTGACGGTTAAGGACATCTTGCAATGTTCCCCGCTGCGTTATGTTTAAATCATTTTACGCGAGTTTCAGTTCGGAAAATTGCGGTTCATTTGGTACGGGCCACCCAGTCGATGACGCCGTCCAGCACGGTGCGGCCCGCGCCGTTGGCGACGTGCTCATCGTTCAGGATGGCGACCACGATGCAGGGCTGGTTGTTGGCGTCGGTGACGTAGCCGGCGATGGCGATCACGCTTTTCAGGCTGCCGGTCTTGATGCGGGCGCGCAGGGCGGCCGGGCTGTCCTTGAGGCGCTTGCGCATGGTGCCGTCGGTGGCGGCGATCGGCAGGCTGGACAGGAACTCGGGCATCCACAGGCTTTTCAGGCCCGCTTGCAGCACGCCGGCCAATTGCGCCGGCGTGGCGTGCTCGGTGCGCGACAGGCCGGAGCCGTTGTCGAACACCAGGCCGTTGGCGTCAATGCGCTGGGTTTGCAGCCAGGCGCGGATCGCGCTTTCGGCGCGCATCGGGGTGCTGGCCAGGTTGCCGTCGGGCGGGAGCGGGCGGCTGCCCAGCACGGGGTCGGCTTCCAGGCTGCCCAGCATCAGGAACACTGTGCGGGCCAGGGTGTTGTCGGAGAATTTGTTGATGTCACGGAGGATTTCCGGCAGCGGGCGGGAGACGTGTTCGGCCAGCAGGCGCGTGGCCGGGACCGGCGCGGCTGCCGGCGTCGCTTCGGTCGCAGCCGCTGGCGCGCTGGCCTCGCGCACCTCGCCGCTGATGCTGCCGCCGAGCTTGCGCCAGGTGGCGCGCAGCAGGCGTTCCAGGTAGTCGTGGTGGTCCAGCACGTCGACGCTGGTCGCCTTGCTGCAATTCTTGGGGAAGCTGCCATGCAGCACCACGTCGATCTTGTCGCCATGGCGCGAGGCGTCCGGCGAACGCCAGCCCTGCTCCCACGACGCGCACGGCGCATCGCTGAGCTTCATCTCCGAGCGGATGCCGACCTTGTCCATCTCCGGCATCATCACCAGGCCCACCTTGCTGCCGGTCGAGCGCATTTCCACTTTCAGCAGATTGGTGCCGGTCAGCAGCGCATCGGGGATCACGTTGTAGTAGGCCCATGGATACTCGTCGAACGGCGGCTGCCCCACATCGGGCCGCGCCGGCTGGAACAGCTGGCGGTCGAGGATCACGTCGCCCTTGATCTTCTGGATGCCCTGGTTGCGCAGCGCTTGCAGCATGTGCAGCAGCACGTCCTCGTTCAAGTCGACATCGGCGCCGCCGCGCAGTATCAGGTCGCCTTGCAGCACGCCGTTGACCACCTCGGCGCTGGTGCGGAATTCGGTGCGTGCGCGGAAGGCCGGCCCCAGTTGCTCCAGCGCCGTCAGCGTGGTGAACAGTTTCATGGTCGATGCCGGCTGCATGCTCTGCTGGGCGTTGTGCGAGACCAGCGTGGCGTCGCCGCGCATGACGACGATGCCGGCGCCTTCCGGCGGAATGTGCGCCGCTTGCAGCAGGGCGCTGATGGGTTCCGGCAGTTCGGCGGCGTGGGCGGTGCCGGCGGCAAGCAGCGCGGCGAGGATGAGGCGACGAAGCATGGCGGCCCTGTTCAATGGAAGAAGATGTAGGAGACGAAGATGGCGGCGATCACGCCGGCCAGGTCGGCGATCAGCCCGCAGGATATCGCGTAGCGCGTCTTGCGTATGCCCACCGAGCCGAAGTACAGCGCGACGATGTAGAAGGTGGTGTCGGCCGAGCCGTTGAACACGCAGGCCAGGCGGCCGACAAACGAATCCACGCCGTAGGTGCGCATGGTGTCGATCATCATGGCCTTGGCGGCGCTGCCGCTGAGCGGCTTCATCAGCGCGGTCGGCAGCGACGGCACGAAATCGGTGTTGAAGCCCAGGTGGCCGAACAGCCAGCTGAAGCCGTCCACGACGAAGGTGAACACGCCGGCGTTGCGGATCACGCTGATCGCCACCAGCATGCCGACCAGATAGGGGATCACGGTGATCGAAGTCTGGATGCCGCCCTTGGCGCCTTCGATAAACGCCTCATACACGTTGACCTTGCGCCGCAGCGCGCCGATGATGAAGCCGGCGATCACCACCATCAGCACCAGGTTGCTGAAGACCTTGGAGAACAGTTCGATCTCGATCTTGGTCAGGTAGTGCGTGAAGTAGAAGACCATGCCGGCGATGGCGGCCGTCATGCCGCCCAGCCAGCTGAGCACCACGCCGTTGAACAGGTTGATGCGCTGGCGGATGGCGACGGCGATGATGCCGGTCACGGTGGCCACGTAGGTCGCGATCATGCAGGGGATGAAGATGTCGGACGGATCGGCCGCGCCCAAAATCGAGCGCTGCGCCATGATGGCCAGCGGGATCAGCGTCAGGCCCGAGGTGTGCAGCACCAGGAACATGATCTGCGCGTCGGTCGGCTCGTCCTTGCTGGGGTTGAGGGTTTGCAGGCTTTCCATGGCCTTCAGGCCGAACGGCGTGGCGGCGTTGTCCAGGCCCAGCAGGTTGGCGGAGAAGTTCATCACCATGTGGCCGGTGGCCGGGTGGTTCTTCGGCACGCCGGGGAAGATGCGCGAGAAGAACGGCGCGATCAGCCGCGCCAGCAGGTCGATGGCGCCGGCTTTCTCGCCGATGTTCATGATGCCCAGCCACAGCGTCATCACGCCGGCCAGCGGCAGCGCGATGTCCATCACGCCGGCCTTGGCGGAGTCGAAGGTGCCGTCGATGATGCGTTTGAAGATTTCGGTGTCGCCCGTCAGCAGGAACTGCGCCAGCGCGGCCGCAAAGCCGACCAGGAAGAAGCCGGACCAGATGTAATTGAGCGACATGGGTAGAGATTTTCCTGAAAGCAGTGGGCGATTTGCAAAGTATAGCGGGTAAGCCGGTGAAAAAAGTTATAAGCTGCCGCTTTACGTATGCGATGTGGAAGGGACCTGATGCCCAAAAGTTATGCCGCAGCCTTGCTGGCGTTGATATTGAGCGCGCTGCCTGCCGCTGCTGCGCCGGTCGCCGCCAGCGGCTCCGCGCCCAAAGTCCTGCACGCCTTCCTCAGCACCGGCGAGACCGGCCTCGACCCGGCAGTGGCTTCCGACATCGCCAGCCTCAGTCTGCTGGAAAACTTGTTCGATCCGCTGCTGCGCTACGATTACCTGGCCCGCCCCGTCAAGCTGCAAGCCAACACGCTGAGCGCCATGCCGACCGTGGAAGACAACGGCATGAGCTACACCTTCCATCTGCGGCAGGACGTCTACTTCACGCCCGACCCGGCGTTCAAGGGCGCGCATCGCCAAGTCACGGCGCAGGACTACGTCTACAGCCTGAAGCGCCTGTACGATCCGCTGCTGAAATCGCCGTGGCTGTTTCTGCTGGAGGGCAAGATCGCCGGCGACGAGGCGCTGAAGACCGCCTTCAGCTACGACAGCAACATAGCCGGCCTGCAAGCGGTGGACAAGTTCACGCTGCGTATCAAGCTCAAGGCCGCCGATCCCAACTTCCTGTTCTATCTGGCGACGCCGTCCACCGGCGTGGTCGCGCGCGAGGTGATCGAGGCCTACGGCGCGCAGGCCGGCAACCATCCGGTCGGCAGCGGCCCCTTCATGATGGGGCGGTGGAAGCACAGCGACCAGATCACGCTGCTGGCCAACCGCGATTTCCGGCCGACGATGTTCGAGGGCCGCCGCCTGCCGCTGCTGGACCAGGTCGACATCAAGATCGTCGAGGAATACCAGTCGCGCGTGCTGGGCTTTCTGAACGGCGAATTCGATTTCCTCGAACAGTTGCCGGAATCGATGAAGGACATGGTGCTGACAGGCGACCTCAAGCCCACGCTGAAACCGGCGCTGGCGCAGCAGGGCATGGTGCTGTCGCCCTTCCCCGTGCTGCAAACCTACTACATGTGGATGAACATGGAAGACCCGCTGATCGGCGGCTACAGCAAGGAGAAGCTGGCCTTGCGGCGCGCCATCGCGCTGGGCTACAACAGCGGCGAGGACGTGGCGCTGATGAAGAAGGGCCTGGCGCTGCCGGCCGTCACGCCGCTGCCGCCGAACGTGCTGGGCTACGACCCGCGCTACCGCAGCCCGGTCGCCTACGATCCGGCGCTGGCTAATGCGCTGCTGGACCGCTACGGCTACCGCAAGGCCGCCGACGGTTTCCGCACCCAGCCCGGCGGCAAGCCGCTGACCTTGGTGATGCACAGCGAATCGTCCACCGTCGGCCGCCTGCGGGACGAGCTGTGGCGCAAGAACCTGAACGCCATCGGCCTCAACGTCGTCTTCAAGAGCGACAAGAAAACCGAGATCATCAAGGCCTCGCGCCTGGGTTCGGTGATGATGTTCGAAACCAACTGGGTCGCCGACTTCCCCGACGGCGAGAATTTCTACCAGCTGCTGTACGGCCCCAATAGCGGCCGCGCCAACTATGCCCGTTTCAACCTGCCGGCCTACAACCAGCGCTACGAGCAGAGCCGCGGCATGGGCGATACGCCGCAGCGCACCGCGCTGTACGGCGAGATGGCGCAGCTCATCCACGCCTACACGCCGTGGGTGCTGCTGACCCATCCGATTTCCGCCGATCTGCAGCAGCCGTGGCTCAGGCATTACCGGCGTCATCCGGTGGAACTGACCAACTGGCGCTATCTGGACGTAGACGCACATAACCCGCGCTGATCCATGCGTACAATGGGCGGATGAACCTATTTAACCGCAGGGCGCTGCTGCATGTCAGCGCGCACCCATTGGACTTCCTGCTGCAATGCCTGAAGGGCTTCCGCGCCAACCAGGGCTTGCTGCTGGCGGGTGCGGTCGCCTATTACTCGCTGCTGTCCATCGTGCCGCTGGTGATGCTGGTGGTGGTGGCGCTGTCGCACTTCATCGCGCAGGACGAGCTGCTGGCCACGCTGGGCCGCTATCTGAACTGGCTGGTGCCGGGGCAGGCCAGGCCCATCGTCACCGAGGTCGGCCATTTCCTCGATCACCGCGACCTGATCGGCGGCGTGCTGGTCGTCAGCATGATCTTTTTCAGCTCGCTGGCCTTCACGGTGCTGGAAAACGCCATGTGCGTGATCTTCAAGCACCGGGTCGAGATACGGCGCCGGCATTTCCTGATCTCGGCCATCATGCCCTACTGCTACATCCTGTCGCTGGGTGTCGGCATGTTGCTGGTGACGCTGGTCGCGGGCAGCTTGCAGGTGCTGGGCGAGGAGAGCGTGCAATTCCTCGGCTACAGCTGGTCGCTGCATGGCGTTTCCGGCGCGCTGCTGTACCTGCTGGGCCTGGGCGGCGAGGTGCTGGTGCTGACCTCGATCTATCTGGTCATGCCGGTGGGCCGGCTGTCGCTGTCGCACGCGCTGATCGGCGGGGTGACGGCGGCGCTGCTGTGGGAGCTGGCACGCCGCATTCTGGTTTGGTATTTTTCAACCTTGTCGCAGGTGAACGTGGTGTACGGCTCGATGACCACCGCCATCATCGTCATGTTCAGCCTGGAAATCGGCGCCACGCTGCTGCTGTTCGGCGCGCAGGTGATTTCGGAGTTCGAGCGGGTCGGCCGCCACCGGCCGCAGCGCGCAGCCATGCCGATGACCACCCAAGCTACAGAAGTAAAATAATTTGTGCGTCGCACAAAAAACTGTGTTACACTACGTTCGTGGTTGAGGTTGTACGGGAGGAATCCCGGAAAGCAGTCCCACTTCCAAGATGAGCGCCGCAGTTCGATATGTGTAAGACCGAACCGCAGTTGACGCGAAAAACTGGAGTTGTAATTCCGAATACGATGGTCGATTTACACGTTGGAGGCACCTTGCAGATAGCATGGGCGTCCGAGACTCTGGAGTCACTTTGCAGATAGCACTGGACCCCGGCATACGATTAAAGCATTGGTAATACATTGGAACAAAGCCCGCAGAGATGCGGGCTTTTTTTTATTGCCGATTCATTTCGATATTATTTGAAATGTCGAATCGTTTACGTTAGCATGGGCGCATGGATACCAAACAAGCTCTGGCGGCGTTATCGTCGCTCTCCCAGGAAAGCCGGCTGGCCGTGTTCCGGCTGCTGGTGCAGGTGGGGCCGGATGGCATGGCCGCCAGCAAAATCGCCGAACGGCTGGCGATTTCGCCATCGTCGCTGTCTTTCCACTTGAAGGAGCTGAGCCATGCGGGCATGGTCGGCTCGCGCCAGGATGGCCGTTTCGTCATCTACACGGCCGATGTGGGCGCCATGAACGGCCTGATCGGCTTCCTTACCGAAAACTGCTGTGGCGGCCTGCCCTGCGGCGTCAACGAATGCACCCCATGAATGTTCTTTTCCTGTGTACCGGTAATTCCTGCCGCTCGGTGTTGAGCGAAGGTGTCTTCAACCATCTGGCGCCTGAAGGCTGGCGCGCGCTGAGCGCGGGCAGCCAGCCGGCCGGGGCGCTGCATCCGCGCGCGGTCGCGCTGCTGGCGCGCAAGGGCATTTCCACCGAGGGCTATTACAGCAAGTCTTGGAACGATTTGCCGGCGACGCCGGATATCGTCATCACCGTTTGCGGCAGCGCGGCCGGCGAGACTTGCCCCGCCTATCTGGGCCAGGTGCTGCGCGCGCATTGGGGCGTGGACGATCCCAGCCATGTGGTCGGCACTGAAGAAGAAATCGAGACGGCGTTCGAGCTGGCTTACCGCATCATCCGCGCGCGCATCGAGGCCTTCCTGGCCTTGCCGCTGGCGCAGCTGGCGGCCGACCAGCAGGCATTCAAGCAGGAGCTGGACCGCATCGGCGGCCTGGGCGCGGCCTGATGCTGGCCGCCTTCCTGATCTTCCTGGCGACGCTGACCCTGGTCATCTGGCAGCCGCGCGGCCTGGGCATAGGCTGGAGTGCGGTGGCCGGCGCCTGCGTGGCGCTGCTGGCCGGCGTGATCCACGTCGGCGACATCCCCGTGGTGTGGCACATTGTGTGGAACGCCACCGGCACCTTCGTGGCGATCATCATCATCAGCCTGTTGCTGGACAAGGCCGGCTTCTTCGAGTGGGCCGCGCTGCACGTGGCGCGCTGGGGACGCGGCAGCGGCAAGCTGCTGTTCGCGATGTTCGTGCTGCTGGGCGCGGCGGTGTCGGCGCTGTTCGCCAATGACGGCGCGGCGCTGATCCTCACGCCCATCGTCATCGCCATGCTGCGCGAGTTGAAGTTCTCGGGCAAGGCTACGCTGGCCTTCGTGATGGCGGCCGGCTTCGTCGCCGACACGGCCAGCTTGCCGCTGGTGGTGTCCAACCTGGTCAACATCGTATCGGCGGACTACTTCAACGTCAGCTTCGCGCGCTATGCGGCGGTGATGGTGCCGGTGAATTTTGTCGCCGTGGCGGCCACGCTGGTGGTGCTGCTGTGGTTCTTCCGCCGCGATATCCCGGCCGATTACGACATGGCGCAGGTCAAGCGTCCTGAAGACGCGATCCACGACCGCGCCACCTTCGTCACCGGCTGGTGGGTGCTGGGCCTGCTGCTGATCGGCTTCTTCTGGCTGGAGGATCTGGGCGTGCCGATCAGCGCCACCTCCGCCGTCGGCGCGGCCATGCTGCTGGCGGTGGCGGCGCGCGGCCATCGCATTTCCACGCGCGAGGTCATCGGCAATGCGCCGTGGCAGATCGTGGTGTTCTCGCTGGGCATGTACCTGGTGGTGTACGGCCTGCGCAATGCCGGATTGACCGACTACCTGACGGCCGCGCTCAACGCCTGCGCGCAGCATGGCGTGTGGGGCGCGGCGATGGGCACCGGCATCATCACGGCCATCCTGTCGTCGATCATGAACAATCTGCCGACCGTCCTGATCGGCGCGCTGTCCATCGACGCCAGCACGGCGCAGGGCGCGGTGCGCGAGGCCATGGTGTATGCCAACGTCATCGGCAGCGACCTGGGGCCGAAGATCACGCCCATCGGCAGCCTGGCCACGCTGCTGTGGCTGCACGTGCTGGCCAACAAGGGCGTGCGGATATCGTGGGGCTATTACTTCCGCATCGGCATTTGCCTGACCTTGCCGGTGTTGCTGGTGACGCTGGCGGCGCTCGCCGTACGTTTGAGCTGAGAGGACAACCATATGGACCTGCCCAACATCAATCCTTCGCTGCTGGAGACGCCGACGCTGGACAAGCTGGCGCCGGTTGGCGACCTCGATCATCCACCGCGCATCCTGATGCTGTATGGCTCGCTGCGCGAGCGTTCGTTCAGCCGCTTCCTGACGGAGGAGGCGGCGCGGATACTGGAGCACTTCGGCGCCGAGGTGAAAATCTTCGACCCGACCGAGCTGCCGATGGTGGGCAGCGTGCCGGAGGACCATCCCAAGGTGCAGGAGCTGCGCGCCTTGTCGCTGTGGTCCGAGGGCCAGGTGTGGTGCAGCCCGGAGCGGCATGGCGCCATCACGGCGGTGATGAAAAACCAGATCGACTGGATACCGTTGGAACAAGGCGCGCTGCGCCCGAGCCAGGGCCGCACGCTGGCGGTGATGCAGGTGTGCGGCGGATCGCAGTCCTTCAACGTGGTCAACACGCTGCGCCTGCTGGGGCGCTGGATGCGCATGTTCACGATACCGAATCAATCGTCGGTGCCGATGGCCTACAAGGAATTCGACGACAACGGCCGCATGCGTCCGTCAGGCTATTATGAGCGGGTGGTGGATGTGATGGAGGAGCTGTTCAAGATGACCCTGCTCCTGCGCGGCCGCACCGACTACCTGACTGACCGCTACAGCGAACGCAACGAACGTTCGGTGAAGGCGATCAATCGGCAATTGGGGAAGATTTAATTGTAGAGTATTACAGCGCGCGGGCGATCAGCAGTTTCTGGATGTCGCTGGTGCCTTCGTAGATCTGGCACACGCGCACGTCGCGGTAGATGCGCTCCACCGGGAAGTCGGACACGTAGCCGTAGCCGCCGTGGACCTGGATGGCGTCGGAGCAAACCTTCTCCGCCATCTCGGAGGCGAACAGCTTGGCCATCGCCGCTTCCTTCAGGCACGGCAATCCCGCATCCTTCATCGACGCCGCATGGCGGATCAGCTGGCGCGCCGCTTCGATCTGCGTCGCCATGTCCGACAAACGGAACTGCACCGCCTGGTGCTCGAAGATCGGCTTGCCGAAGCTCTCGCGATCCCTTGCGTACGCCAGCGCCGCTTCATACGCCGCGCGCGCCATGCCCACCGCCTGCGAGGCGATGCCGATGCGGCCGCCCTCCAGTCCCGACAAGGCGATCTTGTAACCCTGGCCTTCTTCGCCGATCAAATTCTCCGCCGGAATGCGGCAGTTCTCGAACAGGATCTGCGCCGTGTCCGACGAGTGCTGGCCCATCTTCTGCTCCAGCCCGGCCACGATGTAGCCCGGCGCCGAGGTCGGCACCCAGAAGGCGCTGATGCCCTTCTTGCCGGCCGCCTTGTCGGTGACGGCCATGACGATGGCCACGTCCGCATACTTGCCGCTGGTGATGAACTGCTTGACGCCGTTGATCACATACTCGTCGCCGTCGCGCGTGGCGGTGGTGCGCAGGGCGGCGGCGTCGCTGCCGGTGTGCGGCTCGGTCAGGCAGAAGGCGCCCAGCATCTCGCCCTGCGCCAGCGGACGCAGCCACTGCTCTTTCTGCTTGTCGTTGGCGTACATCATGGCGATGCTGCACACCGGGCAGTTGTTGACGGAGATGATGGTGGACGTGCCGCCATCACCCGCCGCGATCTCTTCCAATACCAGGGCGAGCGACACGTAATCCATGCCGGCGCCGCCCAGCGCCTCCGGCACCGCGACGCCGAACGCGCCCAGCGCGGCCAGCTCCTTCAACTCCTCTTTCGGGAAGTGATGTTCCTTGTCCCAGCGGGCCGCGTTGGGCGCCAGGCGCTCCCGCGCAAAGGTGCGCAGGGCGTCGCGTATCATTTCGTGTTCTTCGCTCAGTATCATATAGTCTCGTTTATCGTTATTGAATCACCAACCGATGCTTGTGCCATCGTAGTCGCGATACACCGCCAGCTCGGACGCGGGTAGCGCCGCCAGCGTTGCGCGGATGCCGGCCGCGCTCTCCTCCACCGACAGGTCGGCCTCGCTGCCGCCCATGTCCGTGCGTACCCAGCCCGGATGCAGGGCGACGCAGGTGGCGCCCTGCTTGCCGAAGGTCAGCGCGGTGTCGATCAGCACCGAGTTCAGCGCCGCCTTGCTGGCGCGGTACAGCGATCCGACAGGATTGCCGCGCTCGCTCAGCGAACCCATTCTCGACGACACCACCGCCAGCTTGCCGCGCACCGCGCACACCATCGGCGCGATGATGGGCAGCAGCCGCATCGCCGCCAGCACGTTGGTGTGCATCACGCTGTCGAAGTCCGACTGCAGCGGGAAGCCTTCATGGCGCGGGCCGTACACGCCGGCGTTGAGGATGGCCACGTTGAGCTCCTCGCCGTCCAGCTTCCAGCCCAGGCCGGCCACGGCTTCGACATTGGTCACGTCCAGCCCATGGGCTTCGGCGCCCATGGCGGCCAGCGTGTCCACGTCTTCCGCCTTGCGCGCGGTGGCGATCACGCGCCAGCCGTCGGCCAGGTACTGGCGCGCCAGTTCCAGGCCGATGCCGCGCGAGGCGCCGATGATCAGTGCCGTCGCCATCCGCTTACACCAGCTCGATCGCCATCGCGGTCGCCTCGCCGCCGCCGATGCACAGCGCCGCCACGCCCTTCTTGCCGCCGGTGCGCTTCAACGCGCCGATCAGGGTGACGATGATGCGCGCGCCGGAGGCGCCGATAGGATGGCCCAGCGCGCAGGCGCCGCCGTGGATGTTGACCTTGTCGTGCGGGATGTCGAGGTCGCGCATGGCGGCCATCGGCACGGCGGCAAACGCTTCGTTGATCTCGAACAGGTCGACGTCCTTGCTGCCCCAGCCGATTTTCTTGTACAGCTTTTCGACCGCGCCGATCGGTGCGGTGGTGAACAGGTTGGGTTCCTGCGCGAAGGTGGCGTGGCCGTGGATCTTGGCGATGATGGTGGCGCCCAGTTTCTTGGCGGTCGATTCGCGCATCATCACCAGCGCGGCGGCGCCGTCGTTGATCGACGACGACGAGGCGGCGGTGATGGTGCCGTCTTTCTTGAACGCTGCGCGCAGGGTCGGGATTTTCTCGACCTTGGCCTTGAGCGGGCCTTCATCCTGGTCGATGACGGTGTCGCCAGCGCGGCTGCTCACGGTGACGGGCGCGATTTCCCACTTGAAGTAGCCTTCCTTGGTGGCGACCTGTGCGCGCTTGACCGATTCGATGGCGAAGTTGTCCTGCGCTTCGCGGGTGAATTCGTACTTGGCCGAGCACTCTTCGGCGAAGGTGCCCATCGAGCGGCCTTCGCCGGTTTTCTCGTTGCGCGAGTAGGCGTCTTCCAGGCCGTCGTACATCATGTGGTCGAACAGCATGCCGTGGCCGATGCGGTAGCCGCCGCGCGCCTTCGGCACCAGGTAGGGCGCGTTGGTCATCGATTCCATGCCGCCGGCGATTACCACTTCGGCGCTGCCCGCGACCAGCTGGTCGTGCGCGAAGATCGCGGCCTGCATGGCCGAGCCGCACATCTTGGACAGCGTGACTGCGCCGGTCGAAGTCGGCAGGCCGGCTTTCAACAGAGCCTGGCGCGCAGGCGCCTGGCCCTGGCCCGCCATCAGGCAGTTGCCGAAGTAGACGTGCTCGACCAGCTTGCCATCGATGCCGGAGCGTTCGACGGCGGCCTGGATCGCTACTGCGCCCAGGTCGTGCGCGGCCTTGCTGGAAAAGTCGCCCTGGAAGGCGCCCATAGGGGTGCGGGCTGCACCGACGATTACGATAGGATCATTCATTTTCTAAGGTCTCCATAAATGGCGGCTGGATCGCCGCCGGTGGGGTGGTGTGCTGATTGCAAAAACGGATGTGTTGCGGATACGGGAACACGTCTTCCACGTAGCCGTCGAGGATGCGCTGCTTGCGCGCCTGCCACCACGCCTGCGTCAGCAGGTCGCTGTGGTGCTTCATAAAATATTTTCGGATCTTGGCGTTCCCCAGCAGGAAGCGGCCGAACTGCTCGGGGAAAACGTCGTATTTGCCGATCGGGTACCACGGCTCGGAAGCCATTTCCTCTTCTTCCGTGCGGGCCTCCGGGATCACGCGGAAATTGCAGTCGGTGATGTATTCGATTTCGTCGTAGTCGTAGAACACCACGCGCTGGTGGCGCGTGACGCCGAAGTTCTTGTACAGCATATCGCCGGGGAAGATGTTGGCCGCCACCAGTTCCTTGATGGCGTTGCCATACTCCAGCACGCCGTGTTCGATCTGGACTTCGTCGTTGTCCTGGTCGGCGTTGGTCAGCCACATGTTCAGCGGCACCATGCGGCGCTCGATGTACAGGTGCTTGATGATGAGCTGGTCGCCCTCTTCTTCCAGCAGCGACGGCGCGAAGTGCTTGAGCTCGGCGATCAGCTCTTCGCTGAAGCGGTGGCGCGGGAAGGCGACGTTGGAATATTCCAGCGTGTCGGCCATGCGGCCGACGCGGTCGTGGTGTTTGACCAGCAGGTATTTTTCCTTGATCAGCGCGCGCGTGGTTTCCTTCGGCGACGGGAAGAAATCCTTGATGACCTTGAACACGTACGGGAAGGACGGCAGCGCGAACACCAGCATCACCAGGCCGCGGATGCCGGGCGCGATGTCGAACAGGTCGGACGAATGCTTGAGGTGCTGCAGGTAGTCGCGGTAGAACAGCGTCTTGCCCTGCTTTTGCAGGCCGAGGATGGTGTAGATCTCGCTGCGCGGCTTGCGCGGCAGCAGCGTGCGCAGGAACTGCACATAGGCCGACGGCACTTCCATGTCGACCAGGAAGTAGGCGCGCGTGAACGAGAACAGGATGGTGATCTGCTCGTGGTCGAACAGCACGGTGTCGAGGATCAGCTCGCCATGCTTGTTGTGCAGGATGGGCACGACGAACGGGTATTCCTTGTTGCCGTTGATGCCCTTGCCGACGATGTAGGCGCCCTTGTTGCGGAAGAACAGGCTCGACAGCACATGGATCTGGTGGTTGGGCTCCAGCTTGATGCCGCCGAACAGCGTGCGCAAGCGGCCTTCGATCTGCGCCACGTCGCGCGTCAGGTTGGCGAATTTGGTCGCCAGCTGGAAGTTGGTGATGACGCGCTTGAGCGTGTAGTGCAGGCCGTCGGTGCCGGGGTAGTAGACGCGGTAGGTCGGCGCGATTTCCTCGGTCTCGATGTACTCGGTGGACACCACCGGGCGCACGAAGATGAATTCGTTGTGGAAGTAGCTGCGGTGCAGGATGTTGCAGCAGACCGAATTGAAGAAGGTTTCGGCCAGCTCCGGCTGCTTGTGGTCGGACAGCATGCCGATGTAGTGCAGCTTGAGTTCGCGCCACACTTCATCGGTCAGCTCGGCCGGGTCGTACTCGTCTTCCAGCGTGTGCACGCATTCCTGCACGCGCTGGTCGTAGAAGCCGATGCGCTCGCGCGCGACCCGCTGCGATTCGCCCCAGGCGCCCTGCTCGAATAGCTGCCGCGCCCGCTGGCTGGTCTGGCGGAACAAGCGGTAGTGCTTGTCGAAACCGTCGCGGATGGTGCGGGCGATGTCGAACGCGATCTGCGAGCGCAGCAGTTTGGGGAAAGCAGCCTGGATCATGGGTCAGCCCTGGTGTGCGTTAGCTGGCTATCAGCGGAATACAGCCGCCGGGCCAGCCCACGCACACGCCATGCTTACTTGGTTTCCGCGAACAGTTCGCGGCCGATCAGCATGCGGCGGATTTCGCTGGTGCCGGCGCCGATTTCATACAACTTGGCGTCGCGCCACAGGCGGCCGACCGGATACTCGTTGATGTAGCCGTTGCCGCCCAGCGTCTGGATCGCCTCGCCGGCCATCCAGGTCGCTTTTTCTGCGCTATACAAAATGGCTCCCGCTGCATCCTTGCGCAACTGGCGGACCGCTTCCGGGGTTTTGGCCCGGTCGCAGGCCTGACCGACGGCATACACATATGCCTTGCACGCCATCATGGTCGAGTACATGTCCGCAATCTTACCCTGCATCAGCTGGAACTCGCCGATCGGCTGGCCGAATTGCTTGCGGTCGTGGATGTAGGGCACCACAGCATCCATGCAAGCCTGCATGATGCCCAGCGGGCCGCCGGACAGCACGGTGCGCTCGAAGTCCAGGCCGGACATCAGCACGTTGACGCCCTTGCCCAGGCCGCCCAGCACGTTCTCGGCCGGTACTTCGCAATCTTCGAACACCAGCTCGCCGGTGTGGGAGCCGCGCATGCCCAGCTTGTCGAGCTTCTGGGCCACGGAGAAGCCCTTGAAGCCTTTCTCGATCAGGAAGGCGGTCATGCCTTTCGGGCCGGCTTCCAGGTCGTTCTTGGCGTAGACCACCAGCACGTCGGCGTCGGGGCCGTTGGTGATCCACATCTTGGTGCCGTTCAGCACCCAGCGGTCGCCCTTGAAGTCGGCGCGCAGCTTCATGCTGACCACGTCGGAACCGGCGTTCGGCTCGGACATCGCCAGTGCGCCGACGTGTTCGCCGGAAATCAGTTTCGGCAGGTATTTTTGTTTTTGCTCTTCGGTGCCGTTGCGCTTGATCTGGTTGACGCACAGATTCGAGTGGGCGCCGTAGGACAGGCCGACCGAAGCCGACGCGCGCGAGATTTCTTCCATCGCGACGATGTGGGCCAGGTAGCCCATGTTGGCGCCGCCGTATTCTTCGCCGACGGTGATGCCGAGCACGCCCAGATCGCCCATCTTGCGCCACAGGTCCATCGGGAACTGGTCGCTGCGGTCGATTTCGGCGGCGCGCGGGGCGATTTCCGCGGCGGCGAACTGTTGCACGGCTTCGCGCAGGGCGGCGATGTCTTCGCCGTGGTCAAAGGTCAGGCCTGGGAGATGGAGCATGTCGTCCTCATTCTTGTGTTTTGGTTGAAGCGTCAATAATACGCGGGTGTGACGTTAACGTAAACGTAAACTCCGGGGCCAGGTCCCCCATTTCTACACGGCCTCAGCCGTAGTAAGGCACTACGGCTGAGGCCGTGTAGAAATGGGGGACCTGACCCCGGAGTTTACTCGCCTATGGCCGCCAGCAGGCGCTTGCATTCGTCTTCGTGGGCGGTGATCTCGGCCAGCGACATTTCGATATCCTCGCGCTGCTGTTCCAGCGTCTCGCGGTGCTGGGCCAGCACGCCGAGGAAGCGGTTCATCTGGGCGCTGGTGTCTTTCGGCGATTCGTACATGTCGACCAGGCTCTTGATCTCCGACAGCGACAGCCCCAGGCGCTTGCCGCGCAGGGTCAGCTTGAGGCGGGTGCGGTCGCGCGGCGTGTAGACCCGGTTGCGGCCGCCCGCGCCTTCGCGGGACGGGCTCAGCAAGCCCTGGTCTTCGTAAAAGCGGATCGCGCGCGCCGTGATGTCGAATTCACGGGCCAGTTCGGTAATGGTGTAGGTGGTGGGCATCTCAGGGTGTGCGGTAAAGTCGTACAATTTCCGTTTACGTCAACGTCAATCGCATTGTAGCGCGCCTGCCCATCGGAGAGAACAAATATGAACCTGCTCGAATCGCAACTGGACTACCCGCTGGGCGACACCATCCCGGCCGCCGGCGCCGTGCACGAGATTGTTCCGGGCCTGCGCTGGCTGCGCATGCCGCTGCCGTTTGCGCTGGATCATATCAACCTCTGGCTGCTGCGCGACGGCGACGGCTGGAGCGCGGTCGACTGCGGCGTGGCCGGCGACGCCACCCGCGCCGCCTGGGAAACCATCTTCGAGACCAGCCTGGACGGCCTGCCGCTGCGGCGCGTGTTCGCCACCCATTGCCATCCCGACCACATCGGCCTGGCCGACTGGCTGTGCCAGCGCTGGGACGCGCCGCTGTGGACCACCACCGGCGAGTACGCGTTCGCGCGCATGATGTCGGCCGCCCTGCCGGGCGTGGACGGTCCGGCGGCGCTGCCGCACTTCCAGCGCCACGGCCTGCGCGATCCCGACATGCTGGAAAAGATGGCAGGCCGGAAAAATTACTATCCGACTCTGGTACCGTCGGTACCAACGGCCTACACCCGCATCCAGGATGGACAGTTGGTCGTCATTGGCGACCATCAATGGCAGGTCATCACCGGCTTCGGCCATGCTCCCGAGCACGCGTCGCTGTATTGCGCGGCGCTCAATGTGCTGATCGCCGGCGATATGGTGCTGCCGCGCATCTCCACCAATGTGTCGGTTTTCGCCGTCGAACCGGAATCCAACCCTTTGACGCTATATCTGGATTCATTGGCCAAGTTTGTTGACTTGCCGAATGATGTATTGGTCTTGCCCTCGCACGGCAAACCATTCCACGGACTGCACACCCGTATTACACAATTGCAACAGCATCATGCCGAGCGGCTGGCCGAGGTGGTCGACGCCTGTGGCGACTGGCAGTCGGCGGCCGACATCGTGCCGCTGATGTTCAAACGGCCGCTGGACGCCCACCAGCTTGGCTTTGCGCTGGGTGAAGCGCTGGCCCACCTGCACAAATTGTGGCACGACGGTATCGTGCGCCGTGAAACAGGGGCGGACGGCATCATACGCTTCCGCCTCAAGTAACGCTTAAAGTCTGGCCGTAAACTAGCAGTAGTGTTATTGTAATAACTTCACTATTTCCGCTAAAAACGGCTCCAGGTCTTGGCTTCGTTTTGCAGCGGGAAACCGAATAAAGTTCGGCGCAGCCGGTAACGCGCGCTTGCACTTACAGAGGATAAAGTGTTAATTAAAAAATCCCATCACGTCACAATCAAGTCTTAAAAACAAGAGACTGACTTTCATGACGCAACGTGAAATAGTGCAATTATGAATTCTTCTAATGAACGCGAAAGCTTTAGCCAGCGCTTGCAACAGGCTCTCAAAAACGCCCACTACTCCCCCGACAGCCCGACTCGATTGGCGCGGGAATTCAATATCCGCTTCGATGGCCGACCCATCACCGTCCACGCCGCCCGTAAATGGCTGGTAGGCGAGGCGATTCCGACCCAGGAAAAGCTGCGCATGATCGCCCAGTGGCTGGGCGTGCCGGCCGAATGGCTGCGCTTTGGCGGCGCCGAAGCCGATGCGCCGGCCGGTGAAGGCGGCAACGGTCTGTCGCGCTTCGAGTCGGCCGACGTCAAGTTAATCGCCGATTTGCAACGCCTGGACGAACATCACCGCCAGATTGCACGCGAATTTATCCGCATGCTGGTGCGAATTAACTACCAAAAGTAGTCATTTTACGTACTACTACGGAGTTATTTTTACCGTTTGTGGCTGACGTTTCAGGTGTTTCCATGTGAAACTAGTTTCACACTTCAACCAGTTTTTGTTCGGAAAGGGCGCTCCTCAGGGGGCGCCCTTTTTATTTTCACAGGCTTTACGAATTGTCATAGTTTCGACATGGATTTGAGGCACAATAGGTGATCAGCACCGCTGATGAGCAGCATTTACTTCAGGAGTCCAGCTTTTGAGCCGTCTTATGAAAAGTAACTACAGCAACGTCGCGCAGCTAAAAGATTTGATGACCGCCCCCCCGATGACCGCCGCCCAGCACGCGGAAGTAATGCGCAAGCGCATTGCCCACCGCCGCATGGTCGAGGAAGCACGGGATTTGAAAAAAGCTAGCGGATCGCAGTTCGATAAACGCTAGGCTGAAGCAGCAGGGGTAGTACGGCTGGACTTAGTTGGATACGCTGACGGGCTTCATGCCGTTCCAGCGCGGGGCCAACGCATGCTCGATGCCGAACAAATCGATGACCCGGCCGACCGTGTGGTCGACCATCTCCGCAATGCTTTGCGGGTTGTGATAAAAGCTGGGCAACGGCGGGAAGATGATCCCGCCCATTTCCGTCACCGCCGTCATATTGCGCAAATGCGCCAGGTTGAACGGCGTTTCCCTCACCATCAGCACCAGCCGGCGGCGCTCCTTGAGCACCACGTCGGCCGCGCGCGCGATCAGGTTGTCCGACAGGCCATGCGCCACGGAGGCCAGCGTCTTCATCGAGCAGGGCGCGACGATCATCCCATCCGACTGGAAAGAACCGCTGGCGATCGAGGCGCCGACGTCGCGCACCTTGTGCACCACGTGGGCCAGCGCTTCGACTTCGCGCCGCTGCAGGCCGGTTTCCTGGTGCAGCGTGAGGACCGCGGCGTCGGAGACGATCAGATGCGTCTCCACGCCAGCGGTATGTTGCAACTGTTGCAGCAGACGCACGCCGTACACCGCGCCCGTGGCGCCGGTGATGGCGATAATGATCCGCTGCGGCCGATCAGGCATCCAGCAAGGCCTTCAGCTCACCCGACTCGAACATCTCGTTCATGATGTCCGAACCGCCGATGAACTCGCCCTTGACGTAGAGCTGGGGAATGGTTGGCCAGTTCGAGTAGTCCTTGATGCCTTGGCGCACTTCCGGATCTTCCAGCACGTTCACGGTTGCAATGTTCTCAACGCCGCAAGCTTTCAGGATCTGGATGGCGCGGCCGGAAAAGCCGCATTGCGGGAACTGGGCGGTGCCCTTCATGAACAACACCACAGGGGTGTTGGTCACGGTTTCTTTGATCCAGGTTTGTACGTCGCTCATAGCTGCCTCAGTGAAAAGATGTAAATAGATGCCGTCATTTTATAAGAAAACGCCGGCACCGGTATTTTTATGGCCGTTGGATCAGCCGCGCAGCTTGGCGAACGCCGCCGCCATGCTGCCGCCGATAGGCTCGGACTTGGCGGCCTGCTTCTGGTGCTGGCCCATGCTCTTGCGGTCGTTGCGGTCGCCGCGCTGCTGCGGCTGCGAGCCGGCTTGCGGCGCGCTGTCGCTCAGGCGCATGGTCAGGGCGATGCGCTTGCGCTTCTCGTCCACTTCCAGCACTTTCACCTTGACCACCTGGCCGGCCTTGACCACCGTGTGCGGATCCTTGACGAAGGTGTTCGACAGCGCCGAGATGTGCACCAGGCCATCCTGGTGCACGCCGATGTCGACGAAGGCGCCGAAGGCCGCCACGTTGGTGACCACGCCTTCCAAAATCATGTCCGGACGCAGGTCGCGGATTTCCTCCACGCCTTCCTTGAAGGTGGCGGTGGTGAACTCGGGACGCGGATCGCGGCCCGGCTTCTCCAGCTCCTTCAGGATGTCGGTAATGGTCGGCACGCCGAATTTGTCGTCGGCGTACTTGGCCGGGTTCAGCGTCTTGATCAGCGCGGTCTCGCCGATGACGGCCTTGATGTCCTTCTTGATGTCGCCGAGGATTTTTTCCACCAGCGGATACGATTCCGGGTGCACCGCCGACGCGTCCAGCGGATTCTCGCCGCCCATCACGCGCAGGAAGCCGGCCGCTTGTTCGAAGGTCTTGTCGCCCAGGCGCGGCACGGCTTTCAGGCCGGCGCGCGAGGTGAAGGCGCCCTTCGAGTCGCGGTAGGTGACGATGGCCTGCGCCACCGTCGACGACAGTCCCGACACGCGCGCCAGCAGCGGCGCCGAGGCGGTGTTCACATCCACGCCGACCGCGTTCACGCAATCCTCGACCACCGCGTCCAGCGAGCGGGCCAGCTGGGTCTGCGAGACGTCGTGCTGGTACTGGCCGACGCCTATCGATTTCGGATCGATCTTGACCAGCTCGGCCAGCGGATCCTGCAGGCGGCGGGCGATCGACACCGCGCCGCGCAGCGACACGTCCATGTCCGGCAGCTCGCGCGAGGCGAATTCCGACGCCGAGTACACCGACGCGCCCGCTTCCGAGACGACGATCTTGCTCATTTTTTGATCAGGGAATTGCTTGATCAAATCCTGCGCCAGCTTGTCGGTTTCGCGCGAGGCGGTGCCGTTGCCGATCGAAATCAAGGACACATTGTGCTTGGCCGCCAGCTTGCCCAGCGTGTGCAGCGAGCCGTCCCAGTCGTTCTTCGGCTGGTGCGGGTAGATGACGGCGGTATCGACCACCTTGCCGGTGGCGTCCACCACGGCCACCTTGACGCCGGTGCGCAGGCCAGGGTCCAGGCCCATGGTGGCGCGCTGGCCGGCCGGCGCGGCCAGCAGCAGCGCCTTCAGGTTGGTGGCGAAGACGTTGATCGCGTCCAGTTCCGAACGCTCGCGCAGCGCGCCCATCAGTTCGGTTTCCAGGTGCATGAAGCTCTTCACGCGCCAGGTCCAGCGGGCGGTGTCGCCCAGCCATTTGTCGGCCGGACGGCCCTGGTTCTTGATGCCGAAACGGGCGGCGATGCGGCCTTCGCACGGGTTGTGCGGCGCGTCCCACTTCGGTTTCTCGGCTTCGGTGTCCAGGCGCAGCGTGACGTCCAGGATGCCTTCGCGGCGGCCGCGCAGCAGGGCCAGCGCGCGGTGCGACGGCACGGTGCCTATGGTTTCGGAATAATCGAAGTAGTCGGCGAATTTTTCGCCTTCGTCCTGCTTGCCTTCGACGACCTTGGATTCAACAATGCCGTGATCGAGCACGTACTCGCGCAAGGATTGCAGCAAGGTTGCATCTTCGGCAAAACGTTCCATCAGGATCTGGCGCGCGCCGTCCAGCGCCGCCTTGGTGTCGGCCACGCCCGGATTGTTGCCCTCGGCGGTGGTGAAGGCTTCGCGCAGGAACTTGTTGGCTTCCATCTCGGGATTCAGTTCCGGATTGGCCAGCAGGCCGTCGGCCAGCGGCGCCAGGCCCGCCTCGATGGCGATTTGCGCCTTGGTGCGGCGTTTTTGCTTGTAGGGCAGGTATAAGTCTTCAAGACGGGTCTTGTCTTCTGCATGCATGACAGCATCTAACAGTTCCGGCGTCATCTTATTCTGCTCGGTGATCGATGCCACGATGGCGGCGCGGCGGTCTTCCAGCTCGCGCAGGTAGCGCAGCCGTTCTTCGAGCAGGCGCAGTTGAATGTCGTCCAGGCCGCCGGTGGCTTCTTTCCGGTAGCGGGCGATGAAGGGCACCGTGGCGCCTTCGTCCAACAGGGCGATGGCGGCGGCGACCTGCACCGGTTTGGCGTTCAGTTCCAGGGCAAGACGTTGTTCGATAGAAGGCAACATGTGGGCGATTCCTAAGCAGTCAAGCCCGGAATCATACGCAATCGGCGCGAATGTGCCAGTCTTGACAGTCCAAAAGGACTGTGCACGCCCCGGAGAACGCCGAAGTAACACGTTTACATGCGGCTTTTATGAAGAATCCGCAAACACGAACGCGTGTATGGCGGATAATATCGCCTGTTGCCGTTTTTGAACCATCTTTGACCAACAATGCGACCTATGGATTTTACCCGCGACGACGCCACCGACGATGTTCCCGCCAAGCCAGCTGCTCCGGCCGCCCCAGCATCTCCCGCACGCCCTGCGCCGCCCGCGAATCAATTGTCGTACGCCGTAGCCACCTGGCTGCAGCGTGTGGATGCGGCAGCGCATCCCAAAGCCAAACTGAACGCGCCGCCGGTCGATAGCGATCCGAAGCAACAAACCCAATACAAGCTGATCTACGTGATGGCGCCCACCAGCGGCGGCCGCCATGTGGCGCTGTGCCTGTACAAGGCCCGCCTGCGCTCGAACGGCGACGTCGCCGCGGCCAGCCCGGTCAGCGAAGTGTTCTCGCTGCTGTCGGCGCCGCCGAGCTTCCTCGCGGCCGGCGACGAGGACTTGATCCGTTTCTTCGTTGCCATGCGCAGCGGACAGAATTCCCAGACCGGCTCGGCCACCGAGCCGCGCGGCAAGATCGGCGCGGCCCTGCTGAACATGCTGGCCGAACAGGATAAATTGCTCTGGGCGAATTCCTGGGCCGACGTCGGCAACGGCCTGGTCTACCCGCTCAAGGGCGGTGTGATGCGCGAAGCCAACCTGGCCTGGCGCGAAGAAGGCAAGGGACTGCGGCTCGGCTGGCAGGTGCAGGCGCCGCCGAACGCCAAGCATGTCGGCGCCGACCAGGTCGACTACATGCTGCCTACCGATCCGCCGTGGTACATCGACAACCTGTCCTGCGGCGTGCTGCAACTGAACCAGGGCGGCGCCTCGATTCCGCTGGCCGATTTGCAGGCGCTGGTGGCGCAAGCCCCGCTGCTGACCAGCAATGACAAGATGCGCGTGTCGCAACTGCTGCTGGCGCACGGCCTGCAACAGCTGATGCCGCTGCCGCAACCGCTGCCGCAGCGCGTGCGCGACGACGTCAAGCCGCGTCCGGTGCTGACCCTGGACGCCGCCATGCTGGCCGACGGCTCGCTGCAACGCTGGCATGATTTCGCCGTGCTGTCCTTCGACTACGACGGCGAGCGCGTGTCCTTCGATCCGTCGCAGCGCGTGGTACGCCAGAAGGGCGAAGTCACCGAGATCATCCAGCGCGACGCCGCCTCCGAAGAGCTGGCGCTGGCGCTGCTGACCGAACGCCATTTCCTGCCGCCGGCCACGCTGCCGCTGAGCAGCGTCAAGGGCGGCCTGCTGCTGCCCTCCCAGGCCGAATGGCTGCGCTTCGCCCGCGACGGCGTTGCCGCGCTGAAGGACGCCGGCTGGAAAGTCGAAAAAACCGTCAAGTACCGCTACGACGTCACCGAAGTCGGCGACTGGTATGCGGAAGTGACGGAAGATCCGGCCGACGGCGGCCGTGCGTGGTTCGAGTTGGAGCTGGGCATCATGGTCGACCAGGACCGCGTGCCGTTGCTGCCGGTGCTGGTGCAGATGATCCGCAGTGCGCCGAACGATTTCAATCCCAAGACCATCGCCCAGCACGGCGACGAAGACCAGATGCTGGCCACGCTGCCCGACGGCAGCCGGGTCGCGCTGCCTTGGGGCCGCGTCAAACCCATCCTGACCACGCTGGGCGAGTTGTATTTCAGCGACAAGATCAAGACTTCGCTGCGCATGGCCACGCTGGACGCGGCGCGCCTGGACGAGCTGGCCCGCAACGTCGAGCTGAACTGGCACGGCGGCGAGGAGCTGCGCGAAATGGGCGCGCGCCTGAACCAGTTTGGCGCCGTCAAGCGCATCGCCACCCCGGCCGGCCTGCAAGCCACGCTGCGCGACTACCAGACCGACGGCCTGTCGTGGATGCAGTTCCTGCGCGAATACAACTTCGCCGGCATCCTGGCCGATGACATGGGCTTGGGCAAGACCGTGCAGACCTTGGCCCACATCCTGGTCGAGAAGGAAGCCGGCCGCCTGACCGCGCCGGCGCTGGTGATCGCGCCGACCAGCCTGATGGGCAACTGGCAGGAAGAGGCGGCGCGCTTCGCGCCCGGCCTGCGCGTCCTGCTGCTGCAAGGCAAAGACCGCATGGGCCAGTTCGACCAGATCGATGAAGCCGACCTGGTGCTGACCACCTACGCGCTGCTGCCGCGCGACGAGGAAAAACTGCGCGAGCACGATTTCCACCTGGTCATCCTGGACGAATCGCACTACATCAAGAACACCCGCAGCAAGGCCGCGCAAAGCGCCGGCCTGCTGCGCGCGCGCCACCGGCTGTGCCTTTCCGGCACGCCGCTGGAAAACCACCTGGGCGAGCTGTGGTCGCAATTCCACTTCCTGCTGCCGGGCCTGCTCGGCGACGAGAAGGGTTTCAACACCGTGTTCCGTCATCCGATCGAGCGCCAGGACGACCCGCTGCGGCGCGCGCTGCTGAACCGTCGCATCAAGCCTTTCCTGCTGCGCCGGACCAAGGACAATGTGGCCAAGGAACTGCCGCCCAAGACCGAGATGGTGCGCAAGGTCGAACTGACCGGCGCCCAGCGCGACCTGTACGAAACCGTGCGCCTCGCCATGGACCAGAAGGTGCGCGAGGAAATCGACCGCAAGGGCGTGGCGCGCAGCCAGATCGTCATCCTGGAGGCGCTGCTCAAGCTGCGCCAGGTGTGCTGCGATCCGCGCCTGGTCAAGTCGCTGCCGTCGAAGAAGCAGACGGCCGGCTCGGCCAAGCTGGTCGACCTGATGCAGATGGTCGAGGATTTGCTGGAAGAGAATCGCAAGATCCTGGTGTTCTCGCAGTTCACCAGCATGCTGGAGTTGATCGAGGAGGAACTGGAAGCGCGCGATATCCCGTATGCGCTGCTGACCGGCGAAACCAAGGACCGCAGCGCGCAAGTGGCGGCCTTCCAGCAGGGCGCGGTGCCGATCTTCCTGATCAGCCTGAAGGCCGGCGGCGTCGGCCTGAACCTGACGGCGGCCGACACCGTGATCCACTACGATCCGTGGTGGAACCCGGCGGCGGAAAACCAGGCCACCGACCGCGCCTGGCGCATCGGCCAGGACAAGCCGGTGTTCGTCTACAAGCTGATCGCCAAGGGCACGCTGGAGGAAAAAATCCAGGTGCTGCAGCAGAAAAAATCCGATCTGGCGCAATCCATCCTGGCCGAAGGCGAGTCGCAGAAAATGGCGCTCACCCAGGAGGATTTGCAGCAGATCTTCGCTCCGCTGGCGGAATAAGTGGCGACCGTCGCCGAACTGCAAGCGGCACTGCGCCAGTCGCAGGCGGAGGCGGAGCGCTATCGCCTGCTGCTCCAGCACAGCGGCGAGGTCAGCTGGATGGCCGATTGCGCCAGCCTCAAGCTTTCCTGGCTCAGTCCGGCTGCGGAACGCCAGTTCGGCTACACGCTGGACTCGGCGCAGGCGCTGGCGGCCGGCCTGTTGCAGCAGCTGCCCGCCAGGCTGGAACGCCACGCTGGCGGCGACCTGAGCCGTCTGCGCCTCGTGCGCGAAACCGAGTTGCCGCATGCCGACGGCCGCATGGTGCCGGTGGAAATCGAATCCACATTGATCCTCGACGAGCACGGCGTTGCCGTCAGCGTGGTCGGCGTGGTGCGCGACCTGAGCGCGCGGCGCGAGCTGGCCGCGCAGCAGAAAAAATTCGCGTCCATGCTGTCGCACGAATTCCGCACGCCGCTGTCGACCATCGACGGCGCCGTGCAGCGCCTGGAAATGACCGGCGCCCATCACGACGAAGGCACCCGCAAGCGCTACCGCAAGATCCAGACCGCGGTCGACCGCATGCTGGCGATGCTGGACGAATACCTGTCCCCCGAGCGCATGGCCAGCATCGGCCGTGAGCGCCAGCCCAATGAAATTTCCCCCGCCGCGCTGCTGGAGGCGGTGGCCGAGCAGGCCCGCAGCCGCCGTGGCGGCATCATGCTGCGGCTGGAAACGCTGCCCCAGTGGATGCGCTGCGACCCCGCCGGTGTGCGTTTATGCTTAGAAATTTTGCTGGACAATGCAATAAAGTACACAGACACTCATACTCCGATAGAATTGATAGGCAAAATGGCAAGCGAGGGCGGCGTCGAGTTCTTGGTCCGCGATCGTGGAACCGGTTTGCCGGCGGCGGAATGGGCGCAGGTGTTCGATAAATCCTTCCGTGGCAGCAACGCTGCCGGCATCGCCGGATCGGGCCTGGGCTTGTACATGGCGCGCGCGGTGGTGGACGTGCATGGGGGCACCTTGACGGCAACAAATGTTTCTGAAAGCGGCACGGAATTTCGGATTTGGCTGCCCGTGGCGGCCAGCGCCGGGAAAAGCCTTGCGCGGGCGGATGGCAGCAGTGATAATTCCTTGGACGCAAGCTGAAGCAGCAGGGCAGGACTGAGCACCGTTGCTCAATAATCGATCGAATGGCGCATCAATGACGCAAATACTCATCGTGGAAGACAATCTGGACTATGCCGAAGAAATGGCAGAGTTCTTGACTGAGCTTGAACACGAAGTGCACATCACTAACAATGCCAGCGATATGTGGTCTGCCCTGAGCCAGGGCAACGTCGGCGTGGTCGTGCTCGATCTGGGTTTGCCGGACGAAGACGGTTTCAACGTGATACCCCGCATGCGCCAGCTCTACCCGCAGATCGGCCTGCTGGTGCTGACCGGCCGTGTCGCTTTCGACAACCGCATCCTTGGCCTGCGCCTCGGCGCCGACCACTACCTGACCAAGCCGATCAAATTCCCGGAACTGGCCGCCCACATCGAGGCGCTGGACCGCCGCGTCGGTCCGCAGGAAACCATCCCGGCGCCGAGCAAGTGGACGCTGAAGGTCAGCGCCCGCCAGCTGGAGCTGCAAGGCATGGCGATCACGCTGACTGAAAAGGAATGCAATTTCCTGCATCTGCTGACGATCAACACCCGTCCAGTGCCGCGCCAGGTCATCGTGGCCGGCATCGGCGGCGACGATCCGGACGCCGGCCGCCGCGTCGACATGCTGGTGTACCGCCTGCGCAAGAAGGCCCGCACCGGCCTGGGCCAGGACCTGCCGCTGCGCAGCGCCTACGGCGAAGGCTACAGCCTGTCCGCCAGCTTCAACCTCTCCTGAAAAATAGGGACAGAGTCGCGCCGGTTTTTCGGCGCGCCTGAATAATCGGGGACAGAGTGGTGTAGAATCGGTGCATCCGATATCTTCTGCTCAAAATTATGGCACGTCTCCCTCGCTTGATCGTCCCTGGCCAGCCTCATCACGTCATCCAGACCGGCAATAACAACCAGCCGGTGTTCCAGGATGCCGAAGACTATCAAACCTTCCTCGGCTGGCTGCGCACCGCCGCCAAAAACTACAAAGTGGCCGTGCACGCCTATGTTTTGATGCCGAATCACCTGCATTTGCTGGTCACGCCGGCCGATGCGGACGGCCTGGGCCAGATGATGCAGTGGATAGGCCGCTATTACGTGCCCTATTTCAATCAAAAATATGGCCGCAGTGGAACTTTGTGGAACGGACGCTACAAAACCTCGCTTATCGATGCCGAGCAATACTTCATGTCGTGCAGCCGATATATCGAGTTCAACCCGGTGCGCAACGGCATGGTGGGGCGGGCCGAGGATTATCCGTGGTCCAGCTATCCGCACCACGCCGGGCTGCGCCCGGACGGCCTGATCGTCGATCATCCGAAGTTCTGGGAGCTGGGCAACACGCCATTCCAGCGCGAGGCGGCGTATATCGCGCTGGCCGAGCCGTCCCTGAGCGAGGACGAGGTGGCGCATATCAGCAAGGCGCTGCTCAAAGGCTGGCCGCTGGGCAGCGAGCAGTTCAAGACGGCGCTGCAGCACAAGGTCAAGCGCCAGGTATTGCCCGCCAAGCGTGGCCGGCCGTTCAAAATCAAGCCGGAAGCCGCCTGAACAGCTAGCGGATGCCGCAGGAATCGCCGGTTCCTGCGGTTTTTTTAGAATCGGCATCACTCTGTCCCTAATTAAAATTTTCGAAAACTTTGAAAAAATTAATCCGACTCCGACCCTAATTGTTATTGTTGAATTTTCTGCTGCATTGCACTACTCTAGTTTTTCGTTAGTCAAAATTGCAGTGGAGAGCCCATGAAAGCCCAAGGTCTGTACGATCCGTCCAATGAACACGATGCCTGCGGCGTCGGTTTCGTCGCCCACATCAAGGGCAACAAGAGCCACTCCATCGTGGAGCAGGGTCTGCTGATCCTGAAAAACCTCGATCACCGGGGCGCCGTCGGCGCCGATGCGCTGATGGGCGATGGCGCCGGCATCCTGATCCAGATCCCGGACCAGTACTACCGCGACGAAATGGCCAAGCAAGGCGTGGAACTGCCGCCGCCAGGCGAATACGGCGTCGGCATGGTGTTCCTGCCTAAAGAAAATGCATCGCGCATCGCCTGCGAACAGGAGATCGAGCGCGCCGTGCGCGCCGAAGGCCAGGTCGTGCTGGGCTGGCGCAATGTGCCGGTGGACTGCGACATGCCGATGTCCCCTACCGTGCGCGCCAAGGAACCGGTGATCCGCCAGATCTTCATCGGCCGCGGCGCCGACATCATGGTGACGGATGCGCTGGAGCGCAAACTGTACGTGATCCGCAAATCGTCGGGCCACGCCATCCAGGCGCTGAAACTGATCCACGGCAAGGAATTCTTCGTGGCCTCGCTGTCGGCCCGCACCATCGTCTACAAGGGCCTGCTGCTGGCGGACCAGGTCGGCGTGTACTACAAGGACTTGCAGGATGCGCGTTGCGTTTCCGCGCTGGCGCTGGTGCACCAGCGTTTCTCGACCAACACCTTCCCGGAATGGCCGCTGGCCCACCCTTACCGCCTGATCGCCCACAACGGCGAGATCAACACCGTCAAAGGCAACTTCAACTGGATGCGCGCCCGTGAAGGCGTGATGAAATCCGCCGTGCTGGGCGACGACCTGCACAAGCTGTTCCCGCTGATCTACGAAGGCCAGTCGGACACCGCCTGCTTCGACAACGCGCTGGAACTGCTGCTGATGGCAGGCTATCCGATCGCCCAGGCGATGATGATGATGATCCCGGAAGCCTGGGAAAATCACGGCACGATGGACGACAATCGCCGCGCGTTCTACGAATATCACGCCGCCATGATGGAACCGTGGGACGGCCCGGCCGCCATGGCCTTCACCGACGGCCGCTACATCGGCGGCACGCTGGACCGCAATGGCCTGCGTCCGGCCCGCTACATCGTCACCGACGACGACCTGGTGGTGATGGCCTCGGAATCGGGCGTGCTGCCGATTCCGGAATCGAAGATCATCCAGAAATGGCGTCTGCAACCAGGCAAGATGTTCCTGATCGACCTGGAAGCCGGCCGCATCATCGACGATAAAGAGCTGAAAGACACCTACGCCAACGCCAAGCCCTACAAGGCGTGGATCAACGCGGTGCGCATCAAGCTCAACGAAATCAAGCTGAGCGAAAGCCAGCTGGCGCACAACCGCGCCAAAGACATCGCTCCGGCCCAGGGCGAAAAAGCCCTGCCGTCGCTGCTGGACCGCCAGCAAGCCTTCGGCTACACCCAGGAAGACTTGAAGTTCCTGATGGCGCCTATGGCCGCCGCCGGCGAAGAAGCCACCGGCTCGATGGGCAACGACTCGCCGCTGGCCGTCATGTCCAACAAGCTCAAGCCGCTGTACAACTACTTCAAGCAACTGTTCGCGCAAGTGACCAACCCGCCGATCGACCCGATCCGCGAGGCGATGGTGATGTCGCTGGTGTCCTTCATCGGCCCTAAACCCAACCTGCTCGACACCAACAACGTCAACCCGCCGATGCGCCTCGAAGTGTCGCAGCCGGTGCTGGGCTTCGACGACATGGCCCGCCTGCGCGGCATCAGCCTGCACACCGGCGGCAAGTTCAAGTCGTACGAGCTGAACATCTGCTACCCGCTGGCCTGGGGCAAGGAAGGCGTGGAAGCCTGTCTGGCCTCGCTGTGCGCCGAGGCGGTCGATGCGGTCAAGTCCGGCCACAACATCCTGATCGTGTCGGACCGCTCGGTTGGCGCCGATCGTGTCGCCATCCCCGCGCTTCTGGCGACATCCACCATCCATCAGCACCTGGTGAGCAAGGGCTTGCGCGCTTCCACCGGCCTCGTCGTGGAAACCGGCTCGGCCCGCGAAACCCACCACTTCGCGCTGCTGGCCGGCTATGGCGCCGAAGCCATCCACCCTTACCTGGCGATGGAAACCCTGGTCGAGATGGCGCACGGCATGCCGGGCGATATGTCGGGCGAGAAGGCGGTCTACAACTACACCAAGGCCATCGGCAAGGGCCTGATGAAGGTCATGTCCAAGATGGGCATCTCGACCTATATGTCCTACTGCGGCGCGCAGATCTTCGAAGCCGTCGGCCTGAACAAGTCGCTGGTCGACAAATACTTCAAGGGCACGGCTTCCAACGTCGAGGGCATCGGCGTGTTCGAAGTGGCGGAAGAAGCGCTGCGCCTGCACAACCTGGCCTTCGGCAATGATCCTGTGCTGGAAAACCACCTGGACGCCGGCGGCGAGTACGCCTACCGCGTGCGCGGCGAAGACCACCTGTGGACCCCGGATGCGATCGCGAAATTGCAGCACTCGACCCGCAGCAACAACTTCTCCAGCTATAAAGAGTACGCCCAGATCATCAACGACCAGAGCAAGCGCCACCTGACGCTGCGCGGCCTGTTCGAGTTCAAGCTCGATCCGTCGAAGGCGATCCCGCTGGACGAAGTCGAGCCGGCCAAGGAAATCGTCAAGCGCTTCGCGACCGGCGCGATGTCCATGGGTTCGATCTCGACCGAAGCCCACGCCACGCTGGCGGTGGCGATGAACCGCATCGGCGGCAAGTCCAACACCGGCGAAGGCGGCGAAGATCCATCGCGCTACACGATGGAACTGAAAGGCATCAAGATCAAGCAGGGCGAGACCATGGCTTCGGTCATGGGCAAGGAACAGATGGTGGTCGACATTCCGCTGCAGGAAGGCGACTCGCTGCGTTCGCGCATCAAGCAGGTGGCGTCCGGCCGTTTCGGCGTGACCGCGGCATACCTGAACTCGGCCGACCAGATTCAAATCAAGATGGCCCAGGGCGCCAAGCCTGGCGAAGGCGGCCAGCTGCCGGGCCATAAAGTGTCGGAATACATCGCCACCCTGCGCTTCTCGGTGCCAGGCGTGGGCCTGATTTCGCCGCCGCCGCACCACGATATTTATTCGATCGAAGATTTGGCACAGCTGATTCACGACTTGAAGAACGCCAATCCGCGCGCTTCGATCTCGGTCAAGCTGGTGTCGGAAGTCGGTATCGGCACCGTGGCCGCAGGCGTGACCAAGGCCAAGGCCGACCACGTGGTCGTTGCCGGCCATGACGGCGGCACCGGCGCTTCGCCGCTGTCGTCGGTCAAGCACGCCGGCACGCCGTGGGAGCTGGGCCTGGCGGAAACCCAGCAAACGCTGGTGCTGAACGGCCTGCGCAGCCGCATCCGCGTCCAGGCCGACGGCCAGATGCGTACCGGCCGCGACGTCGTCATCGCCGCCATGCTGGGCGCCGATGAAATCGGCTTCGCCACCGCACCGCTGGTGGTCGAGGGCTGCATCATGATGCGCAAATGCCACCTGAACACTTGCCCGGTCGGCGTCGCCACGCAGGATCCTGTGTTGCGCGCCAAGTTCTCCGGCAAGCCTGAGTACGTCGTGAACTACTTCTTCTTCGTCGCCGAAGAGGCCCGCCAGCTGATGGCGCAACTGGGCATCCGCACCTACGACGAGCTGATCGGCCGCGTCGACCTGCTGGACAAATCCAAGGCGATCACGCACTGGAAAGCCAAGGGCCTGGACTTCAGCAACATCTTCTACCAGCCGGAAGTGCAGGAAGGTCATTCGATCTACCACACGATGGAACAGGACCACGGCCTCGACAAGGCGCTCGATCACAAGCTGATCGCGCAAGCCAAGGCGGCGCTGGAAAAAGGCGAGCGCGTGTCCTTCATCTCGCCGGTGAAGAACTTGAACCGCACCGTCGGCACCATGCTGTCGGGCGAAGTGGCCAAGCGCTACGGCCACGCCGGCCTGCCGGACGACACCATCCACATCCAGCTGCAAGGCACGGCGGGCCAGTCGGCCTGCGCCTTCCTGGCGCACGGCATCACCATCGACCTGGTCGGCGAGGGTAACGATTACGTCGGCAAGGGCTTGTCGGGCGGTCGCATCATCGTGCGTCCGAACACCGAGTTCCGTGGCTGGGCGGTGAACAACATCATCATCGGCAACACCGTGCTGTACGGCGCGATCAGCGGCGAAGCCTTCTTCAACGGCGTGGCCGGCGAGCGTTTCGCCGTGCGTAACTCGGGCGCCACCGCCATCGTCGAAGGCACGGGCGACCACGGTTGCGAATACATGACCGGCGGCACCGTGGTGGTGCTGGGCGCCACCGGCCGCAACTTCGCGGCGGGCATGTCGGGCGGCATCGCCTACGTGTACGACCCGGAAGGCGATTTCGAGGCGCGCTGCAACACCGCGATGGTGACGCTGGAGCCGGTGCTGACCGCCAAGGAGCAGGAAGCCCAGAGCGAAACCTGGCACGTGCAGCACAAGGACCATGGCCGCGAGGCGGACGAGGTGATCCTGAAGCGTTTGATCGAGCGCCACTTCAAGCACACCGGCAGCACCCGTGCCCGCCTGTTGCTGGACAACTGGGCCGAAGGCCGCGGCAAATTCGTCAAGGTCTTCCCGAGCGAATACAAGCGCGCCCTGATCGAAATGGCCGAAGACGTGGCGAACCAAGCCGCCGTCGTCCAACCGATCGCAGCCTGATGCTTGACCGTACAGAACAATATTTAAGGACTTATCGTGGGTAAAATCACCGGCTTCATGGAATTCAAGCGTCAGGACGAGAGCTATCTGCCGCCTGCTACGCGTTTGAAAAACTATTCCGAATTCGTCATCACCCTGAGCAATGAACAGGCCAAGGTGCAGGGCGCGCGCTGCATGGATTGCGGCATCCCGTTCTGCAACACCGGCTGCCCGGTCAACAACATCATCCCGGACTGGAACGACCTGGTCTATCGCGGCAACTACCGCGAGGCGCTGGACACCCTGCACTCGACCAACAACTTCCCGGAATTCACCGGCCGCATCTGCCCTGCGCCGTGCGAAGCCGCCTGTACGCTGGGCATCAACAACGATCCGGTCGGCATCAAGTCGATCGAGCACAAGATCATCGATGAAGGCTGGGAACACGGCTGGGTCGTGCCGCAGCCTGCGGCCAAGCAGAGCGGCAAGAAGGTCGCCATCGTCGGTTCCGGTCCTGCCGGCCTGGCGGCGGCGCAGCAGCTGGCGCGCGCCGGCCACGCCGTCACTGTGTTCGAGAAGAGCGACCGCGTCGGCGGCCTGCTGCGTTACGGCATCCCTGACTTCAAGATGGAAAAGTCGCACATCGACCGCCGCATCAAGCAGATGGAAGCCGAAGGCGTGGTGTTCCGCACCAGCGTACTGGTTGGCAAGGACTTCCCGGCCAACGTCAACAACTGGGCCAAGGAAACCATCTTCCCGGAAGACCTGGAGAAGGAATTCGACGCCGTCATCCTGGCCGGCGGCGCCGAGCAGCCGCGCGATCTGCCGGTGCCGGGCCGCGAGCTGAAGGGCGTGCACTTCGCCATGGACTTCCTGCCGCTGCAAAACAAGGTCAACGCCGGCGACAAGGTGAAGGACCAGCTGAAAGCCACCGGCAAGCACGTGGTGGTGATCGGCGGCGGCGATACCGGTTCCGACTGCGTCGGCACCTCGAACCGCCACGGCGCCGCTTCGGTCACGCAGTTCGAACTGATGCCCATGCCGCCGGAGCAAGAGAACAAGCCGCTGGTGTGGCCGTACTGGCCGACCAAGCTGCGCACCTCCTCGTCGCACGAGGAAGGCTGCGAGCGCGACTGGGCGGTGGCCACCAAGCGCCTGGAAGGCAAGAACGGCAAGGTCGAGAAGCTGGTCGCCTGCCGCGTCGAGTGGAAAGACGGCAAGATGGCCGAAGTGCCGAACTCGGAATTCGAGATGAAGGCCGACCTGGTGCTGCTGGCCATGGGCTTCGTGTCGCCGGTCGCCAACGTGCTGGACGCGTTCGGCATCGAGAAAGATGCACGCGGCAACGCCAAGGCCAGCACGGACGGCGAAGGCTGCTACAAGACTTCCGCCCCCAAGGTGTTTGCCGCCGGCGACGTGCGCCGCGGCCAGTCGTTGGTGGTGTGGGCGATCCGCGAAGGCCGCCAGTGCGCGCGCGCGGTCGATGAGTTTTTGATGGGCTCTTCGGAACTGCCGCGCTAATCCCAGCGCACCGCGATAGCCTGCCTCCCGCCGGTGGCGAACGGGTGATCCCCGTTTCCACCGGTTTTTTTACGTCCGTTTTATTTGCGCAGAAATCGGTACATCCGTTAGAAAATAATCAGTTGAGTCGACTTGAATTTTTCCGTCAGGATATATATGTGGTAATTTTGAAATGTGTCAATGTAAAAATATTTTGAAAAGCTAATATCCATTTAGCCAATTTTGGTGACAACTGGAGATAGTGATGAAAGAGCTTACTTTGCAAGAAGTTGATAGCGTCAGTGGCGCTGTCAGCAGGGATGCAGCCTATGGTGCAGCTGTTGCCGTGGCTGGGGGATTGCTGGGACTTGGACTGGGCGTCACGGCTCCCGTTTGGGGAACCGCGATGTTGTTAGGCGGGTCAATATTTTGCTCGGGGATGGGCATCTACTACGTGTTTGCCGCTTAATCGTTGCCCCAAATACCTGTCCATTTTGGAGGTTCTTATGCGCCCAATTCTGTTATCCACTTTGGGTTTTACTGTGGCGATTGCAGCGCTGATTAGCGCCCTGATGTTCCTGGGGGGGCTGGTAAGTAAGGGAAATATCATTCTGCCCTTTGGTGCTGGCATTCTCGTTGGCTTGGCGAGCGTCTGGCATGCTGTGAAGATGCTTAAACGACAAAACAGCGCATCAGCCCATGCAGAATGACGAAATCGGCAGCGGTGATCGCGATGGGGAGGCTAGACCTCCCCGTTTTTATTGCCCTTCGAGCGACAGGCTGGCTTGTGCAATGCAGCAATGTAACAATTCTTGATAGGTGTAAATTGCTGACTTTAGGTTCATTAGTGTTGTATTATCTGCTACTTACAATGCCTCTCTCTGTCACAAAAGAGGGGGGCGCCAGCAGAGATTAACCTTTCTGCACTACAATACGGCATTAAAAACAATGAGTTCAGTCGTGGCTAATCTAGTCGAAATCCGTGATCTACACTTTTCCTATGGAAAGCGCGCCATCCTGTCGGGCCTCCAGATGGATTTCCCACGCGGGAAAGTGATCGCTGTGATGGGCGGCTCGGGCAGCGGCAAGACCACGGTATTGCGCCTGATCGGCGGCCAGATCCGCCCGCAACGCGGCCATGTCAAGGTGCAGGGCCAGATCGTGCACAAGCTCAATACCGCCGGCTTGTATCTGCTGCGGCGCAAAATGGGCATGCTGTTCCAGCATGGCGCGCTGTTTACCGACCTCACCGTCTTTGAAAACGTCGCCTTCCCGCTGCGCGAGCATACCGACCTGCCGGAAGAGCTGATCCGCAACCTTGTGCTGATGAAACTGCACGCGGTCGGCCTGCGCAACGCCGCCAAGCTGAAACCGGGCGAAATTTCCGGCGGCATGGCCCGCCGCGTGGCGCTGGCCCGCTCGATCGCGCTGGACCCGGAACTGATCATGTACGACGAGCCCTTCGCCGGCCTCGACCCGATCTCGATGGGCGTCACCGCCAACCTGATCCGCAACCTGAACACCGCGCTGGGCTCGACCACCGTGCTGGTCTCGCACGACGTCAAGGAATGTTTCGCCATCGCCGACTACGTCTACTTCCTGTCGCAGGGCAAGATCGTCGCGCACGGCACGCCGGCCGACATGATGGTGTCGACCGATCCGTATGTGAAGCAGTTCGTCAACGCCGAGGCCGACGGTCCGGTACCCTTCCACTATCCAGGCAAGTCCCTGGCCGATGACCTGGGCCTGGGAGTGCAAGTCTTATGAGCGTCAAGAACTGGTTGTCCAAGCTGGGCGCGCCGTTGCGCGATTACGTTGAAAGCATAGGCTACGGCGCCCGTACCTTCGCCAACATGCTGGGCGTGTCGCCCGGCCTGCTGCGCCGTCCGGCGCTGCTGGTCGAGCAGCTGCACTTCATCGGCAATTACTCGATGCTGATCATCACCCTGTCCGGCCTGTTCGTCGGCATGGTGCTGGGCCTGCAGGGTTATTACACGCTGAACAAATACGGCGCCGAACAATCGCTGGGCTTGCTGGTGGCGCTGGGCCTGACCCGCGAACTGGGCCCGGTGATCACCGCGCTGCTGTTTGCCGGCCGCGCCGGCACCTCGCTGACCGCCGAAATCGGCCTGATGAAGGCTGGCGAGCAGCTGTCGGCGATGGAAATGATGGCCGTCAACCCTATCCAGCGCGTGCTGGCGCCCCGCTTCTGGGCCGGCGTGATCTCGGTGCCGCTGCTGGCGTCGGTGTTCAGCGCGGTCGGCGTGCTGGGCGGCTGGCTGGTCGGCGTGCAACTGATCGGCGTCGATGACGGCGCGTTCTGGTCGCAGATGCAGGGCGGCGTCGACATCTGGAAAGATATTTTCAACGGTTTTGCCAAGAGCGTGGTGTTCGGTATCGCCATCACCTTCATTGCGCTGTACCAGGGCTATGAAGCCCAGCCGACCCCGGAAGACGTGGCGCGCGCCACCACCCGCACGGTCGTGATCTCATCGCTGATGATCTGGTGGCTGGACTTCATGATGACGGCGCTGATGTTCAGCAAGTAAGCGACGCAGCACAAGATAAAGCACAAGATAAGAAACTAAGGAATCGCTATGCAACGTAAATCTCTGGATGTCTGGGTCGGTCTGTTCATCGTCGTCGGCGTCGCCGCACTGATGTTTCTGGCGCTGAAGGCCGGCAACATGGGTTCCATGTCCTTCGGCAAGGTGTACCCGATCACCGCCAAGTTCGACAACATCGGCAGCCTGCGCCCGCAAGCGGCGGTCAAGGCGGCCGGCGTGGTGGTAGGCCGTGTGGGAGAGATCAAGTTTGATGACAAGAGTTACCAGGCACTGGTAACCTTGAACATGGAAGAAGGTTACAAATTCCCTAAAGACAGCTCGGCCAAGATCCTGACCGCCGGCCTGCTGGGCGAACAATACGTGGGCATCGAAGCCGGCGGCGACACCAACAACCTGGCCGCCGGCGACAAGATCGCCCGTACCCAGTCTGCCGCCGTACTGGAAGACCTGATTAACCAGTTCATCTACAGCAAGGCTGCAGAAGGAAAGGACAGCAAATGACGCAACGTTCCTCGAAACACATCCGTAGTGCCGCACTGGCGCTGGGCGTCACCGTGCTGCTGGCCGGCTGCGCCGGCCCGAACCCGCGCGACCCGTACGAAGGCTTCAACCGCGCCATGTTCAGCTTTAACGATACGGTCGACACCTATGCGCTGAAACCGGCCGCGACGGCCTACCGCAACGTGCTGCCGAACTTCGTGCAGACCGGCGTCAACAACTTCTTCGGCAACCTGGCCGACGCCTGGACCGGCGTCAACAACCTGCTGCAAGGCAAGGGCGAAGCCGGCATGTCGGACGTCACCCGTTTCGCGCTGAACTCCACGCTGGGCATCGTCGGCCTGTTCGACATCGCCTCGGAAGCCGGCCTGCAAAAGCACAAGGAAGACTTCGGCCAGACGCTGGGTACCTGGGGCGTGCCGTCCGGCCCCTACCTGATGCTGCCGCTGCTGGGCCCATCGACCGTGCGCGACACGGTGGCCCTGCCGCTCGATATCAAGGGCGACATCTGGGCCTACAAGGAACCGGTCTACATCCGCAACACCGGCACCGCGCTGCGCGTGGTGGACCAGCGCTCCAACCTGCTTAACGCCACCAGCCTGCTGGAAGACGCGGCGCTGGATCGCTACGAGTTCATCCGCGACGGCTTCCTGCAGCGCCGCGAGAGCCAGATTCATCCTGACGGCGACGATGCTCCGCGCAAGTCCAAGAAGGACGATTCGGCCGAGATCGACGCCAAGCCGGCCGCTGCACCCGCCGTTGCAACGGCTGCCGCCGCACAAACTTCTGCCCCCGTGTCATCCGAATCGGCGCCAAAAGAGTTAAACTCTGGCGCACCGGCTGCAAGCAACGTCAGCCCGTGACCCCGAAGAACCACACAAAGGTAACGACAACATGAAATTGATTAAACAACTTATCGCTGTAGCAACTGTTGCCCTGGCCGTCAACGCCCAGGCAGCTGCCCCTGCCAACGAGGCGCCGGACGTTCTGGTCAAGCGCATCAGCCAGGAAGTGATCGACACCGCCAAGTCGGACAAGGCGATCCAGTCGGGCGACCAGAAGAAAGTGCTGGACCTGGTCGAAAGCAAGATCCTGCCGTACGTCGATTCGCAGCGCATGACCGCGCTGGCGGCCGGCCGCTTCTGGCGCGACGCCACGCCCGAGCAGCAAAAGCTGCTGTCGGAACAGTTCCGCACGCTGCTGATCTTCACCTACTCGGGCGCGCTGTCGCAGATTAAAAACGAAACCATCGAGTTCAAGCCGATGCGTTCCGATCCGACCGACAACGAAGTCGAAGTCCGCTCGCAGGTCAACGTCGCCCGTGGCGAACCAATCCCGCTGAACTACCGCGTCGCCAAGACCCCTGCCGGCTGGAAGATCTACGACATCAACGTGCTGGGCGCGTGGCTGGTCGAGACCTACAAAGGCACGTTCGCTTCCGAAATCGGCAAGGGCGGCATCGACGGCCTGATCAAGACGCTGACCGAAAAGAACAAGTCGCTGGCCAACAAACCACTGAAAACCGTAGCTAAATAAGCCATAACGCCATGTCTACCGCCGTCTCCGACCCTATCGACAACCTGCAGTCGCTCACGACCCTGACCGTGCTCAACGCCTCCACGGCGCTGGAGCGCGGCCTGGCGGCCCTCAAGGCCGGCCAGACCGTGTTCGACCTGCGCCATGTGTTGACGGTGGATTCGGTGGCGGTGTCCGTCATGCTGGCGTGGCAGCGCGCCGCCCAGGACGCCGGCATCAAGCTGGAACTGAAAAACCTGCCGCCGGCGCTGCAAAGCCTGACCAAGCTGTATGGCGTATGCTCGCTGCTGTTCCCGCCGTCGGTCCAGCTGGAGCCGGGCGCGCCTGCCGCGCCGAATCCGCTGCACGAAGAATTTGCCCCGGTCAACGCACCGGAAACTTTCTTCACCAAGAAGACCGGTCTCGCCGACGACTCGGCCTCGCACCACCATCATTGACCCTCGCCACACCCCGCCGCCCGTAGTACCTCTGCGCAGTCAGCCCGTAAATAGCCAGTCCGGCTCTGCCGATCCGAATTTCCAATATAATTGAACGTTGCCGCTGCCGGAGAGCCGCGGCGCCCGCAGCATCTTCCGCCACGTTTAGGCCACACCGCGCCGGCTCGCGCCGCCGCACCTTACAGATAAGTCAAGCATGACAGCGATCCAAATAAGCAATGTCGAGAAGCGCTACAAGTCGCTCCAGGCACTGGGCGGCGTGTCCCTTTCGATCGAAGAGGGCGAGTTTTTCGGTCTGCTTGGGCCCAACGGCGCCGGCAAGACCACCTTGATTTCCATCATCGCCGGCTTGATCCGGCCTGATGCCGGCAAAGTCACCATCCACGGCCACGACGTCACCGGCGATTTCCGCGCCGCGCGCAAGAAGCTGGGCGTGGTGCCGCAGGAGCTGGTGTTCGACCCCTTCTTCACGGTGCGCGAGACGCTGCGCCTGCAATCGGGTTACTTCGGCCTGCCGAACAACGACGCCTGGATCGACGAAGTGATGCACAACCTCGACCTGACCAACAAGGCCGACGTCAACATGCGCGCCCTGTCCGGCGGCATGAAGCGCCGCGTGCTGGTGGCGCAGGCGCTGGTGCACAAGCCGCCCGTCATCGTGCTCGACGAGCCGACCGCCGGCGTCGACGTCGAACTGCGCCAGACGCTGTGGAAGTTCATCTCGCGCCTGAACCGCGAAGGCCACACCGTCGTGCTGACCACCCACTACCTGGAAGAAGCGCAAGCCATGTGCAAGCGCGTGGCCATGCTCAAGAGCGGCAAGGTGGTCGCGCTGGACACGATGGCGTCGCTGATACGCCGCATCTCCGGCTCGCAGCTGACCGTGAACCTGAGCAGCGGCGACCTGCCGCAAGACCTGCGCCACCTGGTCACGCACCCGGAGCAGTCGGAGCACGGCAAGAAGTACAGCCTGCGCATCAACGAATACGCTGAAGTCGAAACCCTGCTGGCGCGCCTGCGCGAGTCCGGCGCCGTGATCGATGAAATGCAACTGCAACAAGCGGATCTGGAAGACATCTTCTTGCAGATCATGGATAAGGGCACCGTATGAACTTCATCTCCACCGGCTTCCGCACCCTGGTCTACAAGGAGACGCTGCGCTTCTGGAAGGTCGCCACGCAAACCGTCGCCGCGCCCATCCTGACGGCCATGCTGTACCTGCTGATCTTCGGCCACGTGCTCGAAGGCCGCGTCACCGTGTATGCGGACGTCAGCTACACCGCCTTCCTGATCCCCGGCCTGGTGATGATGAGCGTTCTGCAGAACGCCTTCGCCAACTCGTCGTCCTCGCTGATCCAGTCCAAGATCACCGGCAACCTGGTGTTCGTGCTGCTCACGCCCCTGTCGCACTGGGAGATCTTCTCGGCCTACGTGATCGCCGCCATGGTGCGCGGCGTGGTGGTCGGCTTCGGCGTGTTCGTCGTCACCGCGTGGTTCGCCCACCTGTCGTTCACGGCGCCGCTGTGGATCATCGTGTTCGCCTTGCTGGGCGCCGCCATCCTCGGCACCATGGGCCTGATCGCCGGCATCTGGGCCGAGAAATTCGACCAGCTGGCCGCGTTCCAGAACTTCCTGATCATGCCGCTGACCTTCCTGTCCGGCGTGTTCTACTCCATCCACTCGCTGCCGCCGTTCTGGCTGACGATCTCGCATTTGAATCCGTTCTTCTACATGATCGACGGCTTCCGCTACGGTTTCTTCGGCCAGTCGGACGTCAACCCGCTGGTCAGCGTGAGTATCGTCTCCGCCTTCCTCGTCGCGTTGGCACTGCTGGCGATTCGTTTGCTGCGCAGCGGATATCGTCTGCGTCATTAATTCCAAGGACTTCATCATGACCACTACTCCAGAACTGATCCACGGCTACCTGAGCGCCGGCCTCGAATGCACCCACCTCGAAGTGGAAGGCGACGGCCAGCACTTCCAGGCCATCATTGTCTCGCCGGCCTTCGTCGGCAAGCGTTTGATCCAGCGCCACCAGATCGTGTACGCCGCGCTGGGCGACCGCATGCGCGAAGAAATCCACGCGCTGTCGATGAAAACCCTCACCCCTGACGAATACCAAGGATAAGCAAGCATGGACAAGCTCCTCATACAAGGCGGCAACCGCCTGAACGGCGACATCAACATCTCCGGCGCGAAGAACGCGGCGCTGCCTATCCTGTGCGCCGGCCTGCTGACGTCGGGCGACGTCGAACTGTCCAACGTGCCGCACCTGCACGACGTGGCGACCATCCTCAAGCTGTTGAGCCAGACCGGCCTCAAAGTGACGCAGGACGGCGACAAGGTCACGCTCAACGGCAGCGCCATCGACAAGCTGGAAGCCCCGTATGAGCTGGTGAAAACCATGCGCGCCTCGATCCTGGTGCTGGGTCCATTGCTGGCGCGCTTCGGCGAAGCCAAGGTCTCGCTGCCGGGCGGCTGCGCCATCGGCTCGCGTCCGGTGGACCAGCACATCAAGGGCCTGCAAGCGCTGGGCGCGGACATCACCGTCGAAGGCGGCTACATCTACGCCAAGTGCAAAAAGCTCAAGGGCGCGCGCATCGTCACCGACATGATCACCGTGACCGGCACCGAGAACCTGCTGATGGCAGCAACGCTGGCCGAAGGCGAGACCGTGCTGGAAAACGCCGCCTGCGAACCTGAAGTGACCGACCTGGCCAACCTGCTGGTGGCCATGGGCGCGAAGATCGAAGGCATCGGCACCAACCGCCTGGTGATCCAGGGCGTGGCCGAACTGCACGGCGCCAAGCACGCTGTCATCTCCGACCGTATCGAAGCGGCGACCTTCCTGTGCGCAGTGGCTGCCACCGGCGGCGACATCACGATCCGCAACACCCGCGTCGACATCATGGACGCCGCGCTGGACAAGCTGCGCGAGATCGGCCTGCAAATGACCATCGGCGACAACTGGATCCGCGCGCAGATGGACAAGCGCCCTACGCCAGTGACCTTCCGCACCACCGAATACCCGGGCTTCCCGACCGACATGCAGGCGCAGTTCATGGCGGTGAACACCATCGCCGATGGCGCCAGCCGCGTGACCGAAACGATTTTCGAAAACCGCTTCATGCACGTGCAGGAGATGAACCGCCTGGGCGCATCGATTGAAACCGATGGCAACACGGCCTTCATCAAAGGCGTCGAGCAACTGGTGGGCGCGCCTGTGATGGCGACCGACCTGCGCGCCTCGGCATCGCTGGTGATCGCGGCGCTGACCGCGCGCGGCGAAACGCTGATCGACCGCATCTACCACCTCGACCGCGGCTACGACCAGATGGAAGTGAAACTGTCCGCAGTCGGCGCCAACATCAAACGGATTAAATAAATCATGAGCGCATTCCAGGCCAACTCGCAGCTGATCCTCGCGCTGTCGAAGGGACGTATTTTCGAGGACACCCTGCCGCTGCTGGAAGCGGCCGGCATCACCGTCACCGAAAACCCGGAGACTTCGCGCAAGCTGATCCTGTCGACCAACGATCCTGACGTGCGCGTCATCATCGTGCGCGCCACCGACGTGCCGACCTATGTGCAGCACGGTGCGGCGGACTTCGGCGTGGCCGGCAAGGACGTGCTGCTGGAGCACGGCGGCGAAGGCCTGTACCAGCCCATCGACTTGAACATCGCGGCCTGCCGCATGTCGGTCGCGGTGCGCAACGGCTTCGACTACGAAACCGCCGTGCGCCAGGGCGCGCGCCTGCGCGTGGCCACCAAGTTCGTGGAAACCGCGCGCGAGCACTTCGCCAAGAAGGGCGTGCACGTCGACCTGATCAAGCTGTACGGCTCGATGGAGCTGGCGCCGCTGGTCGGCCTGTCGGACGCCATCGTCGACGTGGTCAGCACCGGCAACACGCTGCGCGCCAACGACCTGAAAGAGGTCGAAGCGATCATGGACATCTCGTCGCGCCTGATCGTCAACCAGGCCGCCCTGAAGCTCAAGCGCGCCCGCCTGCAACCGATCATCGAAGCATTCGAACGCGCCTCTAAAAAGTAAAACATCATGTCGATTCAAATTACCAAGCTCGATTCCACCCAAGCCGATTTCAAAAAGTCCCTGGATGCCCTGCTGGCATTTGAAGCGAGCACTGATGAAGCGATCGAACGCGCCGTCGCCGGCATCCTGGCCGACGTCAAAGCGCGCGGCGACGCCGCCGTGCTGGAATACACCAACCGCTTCGACCGCATTCCGAACGGCGGCGCCTCCAGCATGGCCGCCTTCGATATTCCCGAAGCCGAATTGCAGGCCGCGCTGGCCGCGATTCCTGAAGCGCAGCGCAACGCGCTGCACATCGCCGCGCAGCGCATCCGCGTATTCCACGAGCGCCAGAAGCAGGAACTGAACGGCTTCACCTACACCGAAGCCGATGGCACGGTGCTGGGCCAGAAGGTCACGCCACTGGACCGCGTGGGCATCTACGTCCCCGGCGGCAAGGCCGCTTATCCATCGTCGGTGCTGATGAACGCGATTCCCGCGCACGTCGCCGGCGTACAGGAAATCATCATGGTGGTGCCGACCCCGGACGGCGTGAAGAGCCAGATGGTGCTGGCCGCCGCCGCGATTGCCGGCGTCACCCGCGTCATCACCATCGGCGGCGCGCAGGCTGTCGCCGCGCTGGCGCACGGCACCGAGACCATCGCCCCTGTCGACAAGATCGTCGGCCCGGGCAACGCCTACGTGGCCGCCGCCAAGCGCCGCGTGTTCGGCATCGTCGGCATCGACATGATCGCCGGCCCTTCTGAAATCCTGATCGTCTGCGACGGCACCACCGATCCTGACTGGGTGGCGATGGACCTGTTCTCGCAGGCCGAGCACGACGAACTGGCGCAAGCCATCCTGCTGTGCCCCGACGCCGACTACATCGCCAAGGTGGAAGCAAGCATAGAAAAATTACTGCCCCAGATGCCGCGCGCGGAAACCATCCGCACCTCGCTGACCGACCGCGGCGCGCTGGTCAAAGTACGCGACATGGCCGAAGCCTGCGCCATCGCCAACAGCATCGCCGCCGAACACCTGGAAATCTCGGCCGAGAACCCGCAGCAATGGGCCGACCAGATCCGCCACGCTGGCGCCATGTTCCTCGGCCGCTACTCGTCCGAATCGCTGGGCGACTACTGCTGCGGCCCGAACCACGTGCTGCCGACGTCGCGCACCGCGCGCTTCTCGTCGCCGCTGGGCGTGTACGATTTCCAGAAGCGTTCGTCGATCATCCACGTCAGCGAAGCCGGCGCGCAAACGCTGGGCAAGGTCGCGGCCGAACTGGCCTACGGCGAAGGTCTGCAGGCCCACGCCCGCAGCGCGGAGCTGCGCCTCAAATGAGTGAAGCGTGGATCAATCAGGTCTTCTGTGAGGATGCGCTGGCCGGCCTGGCGCGCATCCCGGACGGTTCCATCGACCTGATTTTGACCGACCCGCCGTACAACCTGGGCAAGGACTACGGCAACGACTCGGATTCGCAAACGGTGGAAGACTACCTGCGCTGGACCGAGCAGTGGATCGACGCCGCCCTGCCGAAGCTGAAACCAAACGGCAGCCTGTACATCTTCCTGACCTGGCGCTTTTCGCCGGAGATCTTCGTGCTGCTGAAAAAGCGCATGACGATGATGAACGAGATTATCTGGGACCGCCGCGTGCCGTCGATGGGCGGCAGCGTGCGCAGCTACTCGTCGGTGCACGACACCATCGGCTTTTTCGTACGCCGCAAGGACTACTACTTCGACCTGGACTCGGTGCGCATCCCCTACGACGCCGAAACCAAGAAAGCCCGTTCGCGCTCGATCTTCATCGGCGCCAAGTGGCTGGAAGTAGGCTACAACCCCAAGGATTTGTGGAGCGTGTCGCGCTTGCACCGTGAGCATCCCGAGCGTGCCGACCATCCGACGCAAAAGCCGCTGGAGATCATCGAGCGCATGGTCAAGGCCTCGTGCCCGCCGGACGGCGTGGTGCTGGACCTGTTCATGGGCAGCGGCACGACGGCCATCGCGGCCAAGCGCTGCGGCCGCAATTTCGTCGGCTTCGAATTGAATCCCGACTACTGCGCCATCATCGCCGAACGCCTCGCCATGCCGGAGGTGCCAGCACCGCCGGAGAAGAAGAAAAAAACCGCTGTCAAACGAAGTTTAGTCAACTCATAGGAGCCTTAGTAAGATGTCTTCCATCGACACCCTGGTCAACACCACCATCCGCTCCGACGTGCGCGCCATCCATGGCTACCATGTCGCCGACGCGAGTGGCTATATCAAACTGGATGCGATGGAGAACCCTTACCACCTGCCCCATCATCTGCGCGAGGAACTGGCGCGGCGACTGGTCGAGGTGACGCTGAACCGTTATCCGGTCGCCTCCTACGCCACCATCAAGCAAAGCGTGTGCGCCAAGTTGGGCGTGCCGGCCGGCTACGACGTCATGCTGGGCAACGGCTCCGACGAGTTGATCTCCATCCTGTGCATGGGCTGCGCGCTGCAGGACCGCCGCGCCGTGGTGCTGGCGCCGACGCCGTCCTTCGTCATGTACCAGCGCTCGGCGCAGTTCGCCGGCATGGATTATGTCGGCGTGCCGCTCAAGGCCGACCTGACGCTGGATATGCCGGCCATGCTGGCCGCGATCAAGCAGCACAAGCCGTCGCTGGTGTTCCTGTCCTACCCGAACAACCCGACCGGCAACCTGTTCGCCGAAGACGACATCGTCGCCATCATCAAGGCGCTGGACGAGAATGGTTTCGGCCTGGCCGTGGTGGACGAAGCCTACGAACCGTTCGCGCAGCAGACCTTCATGCACCGCCTGCCGGAGTTCGAGAACCTGGTGGTGATGCGTACCGTATCGAAGCTGGGCCTGGCCGGCATCCGCCTGGGCTACATGTCGGCGGCGCCGCAATTACTGGCGGAGTTCGACAAAGTGCGGCCTCCTTACAACATCAACGTATTGACGCAGGCAGCGGCCGAATTCGCGCTCGACCACGTGGAGGTGCTGAACCAGCAGGCCACCGCTTTGCGCGCCGCACGCGCCGATCTGGCGGCTGCATTGGCCGCCATGCCCGGCGTCGAGGTATTTCCGTCGGCGGCGAATTTTATCTTGATACGGGTGCCAAATTCCGACGATGCCTACGCGAAACTGCTGTCCCGCAAGGTATTAATCAAAAATGTAGGTAAAATGCACGAGGTGCTGGCCAATTGTTTACGTATCACGGTCAGTACCCCGGAAGAGAATTCCGCCTTCCTCGATGCCTTCGCCGCATCGCTGGCATCCTGAGACCATCGCGAGCCCTTCATGAACCGCACCGCAGAAATTATCCGCAACACCAACGAGACGCAAGTCCGCGTTTCGATCAACCTTGACGGCACCGGCCAGCAAAAGCTGAACACCGGCGTGCCCTTCCTGGACCACATGCTGGACCAGATCGCCCGTCACGGCCTGTTCGACCTGGACGTGGAAGCGACCGGCGACATCCATATCGACAACCACCACACGGTGGAAGACGTCGGCATCACGCTGGGCATGGCCGTGGCCAAGGCCATCGGCGACCGCAAGGGCATCGTCCGCTACGGCCACTCGTATGTGCCGCTGGACGAGGCGCTGTCGCGTGTGGTGCTGGATTTCTCCGGCCGTCCAGGCATCGAGTACCACATCCCGTTCACGCGTGCGATGATCGGCACCTTCGACGTCGACCTGACCCTGGAATTCTTCCGCGGCTTCGTCAACCACGCGCTGGTAACGCTGCACATCGATAACCTGCGCGGCACCAACGCCCACCATCAATGCGAGACCGTGTTCAAGGCTTTCGGCCGCGCGCTGCGCATGGCCTCGGAGCTCGATCCACGTGCCGCCGGCACCATCCCGTCGACCAAGGGCAGCCTCTAAAACGTCATGAAAAAAATCGTAGTAGTTGATTACGGCATGGGTAATCTGCGCTCGGTCGCGCAGGCCCTGCGCGCCGTCGCGCCCGAAGCCAATGTGCTGATCTCCGGCGAAGTGGCCGACATCGAAACCGCCGACCGCATCGTGCTGCCCGGCCAGGGCGCCATGCCGGACTGCATGCGCAGCCTGCGCGAATCCGGCGTGCAGGAAGCGCTGCTGGTGGCCGCCAGGACCAAGCCGCTGATGGGCGTCTGTATCGGCGAGCAGATGCTGTTCGACGGCAGCGAGGAAGGCAATGCCGCCGGCCTCGGCCTGTTGCCGGGCAAGGTGGTACGCTTCCAGCTGGACGGCCAGGTGCAGGAAGACGGCTCGCGCTTCAAGGTGCCGCAGATGGGCTGGAACCAAGTCCACCAGAATGCGTCTCACCCGATGTGGCAGGATATCGCGGATAACAGTTACTTCTATTTCGTGCACAGCTATTTCGCCCAGCCGGAGCGGGCCGAGCACACCGTGGGACAAACTGTCTACGGTGCGGCGTTCAGCTGTGCCGTCGCCCGTGATAATATTTTTGCGACCCAGTTCCACCCGGAGAAAAGCGCCGCGGCCGGATTGCAGTTGTATAAAAATTTCGTTCACTGGAACCCTTGATTTCACTTACCCTCTAATCTACTGAAACCATCATGCTGCTCATTCCTGCCATCGACCTCAAAGACGGTCACTGCGTTCGCTTGAAACAAGGCGATATGGAACTCGCCACCGTATTCTCCGAAGACCCGGCCGACATGGCCCTGCATTGGCTGAAGCAAGGCGCGCGCCGCCTGCACCTGGTCGACCTGAACGGCGCCTTCGCCGGCAAGCCGAAGAACGAAGCCGCGGTCAAGGCCATCCTGCAAGTGGTGCAGGAGTACGCCGAAGAAAACGACCTGGACGAAATCCCCGTGCAGCTGGGCGGCGGCATCCGCGACCTCGACACCATCGAGCGCTACCTGGACGCCGGCATCAGCTACGTCATCATCGGCACCGCCGCGGTGAAGGAGCCGGGCTTCCTGCACGATGCCTGCGGCGCCTTCCCTGGCCACATCATCGTCGGCCTGGACGCCAAGGACGGCAAGGTCGCCACCGACGGCTGGAGCAAGATGTCCGGCCACGAAGTGATCGACCTGGCCAAGAAGTTCGAAGCCTACGGCGTCGAATCGATCATCTACACCGACATCGGCCGCGACGGCATGATGGGCGGCGTGAACATCGAAGCCACGGTCAAGCTGGCGCAGGCGGTCAAGATCCCGGTCATCGCCTCGGGCGGCCTGCACAACCTGGGCGACGTGGAAGCGCTGTGCGCTGTCCAGGACGAAGGCATCGAAGGCGTGATCTGCGGCCGTTCGATTTACGAAGGCACGATCGACCTGGCGTCGGCGCAATTGCGCGCCGACGAACTGAGCGGCGATCTGATCGAAGAAGACACGGAAGAATAATGCTCGCTAAACGCATCATCCCCTGCCTGGACGTGACCGATGGCCGCGTCGTCAAAGGCGTCAATTTCACCGAGCTGCGCGACGCCGGCGACCCGGTGGAAATCGCCCGCCGCTACGACGAGCAGGGCGCCGATGAGCTGACCTTCCTCGACATCACCGCCACCAGCGACAACCGCGGCCTGATCCTGGACATCATCGAAGCCGTCGCTTCGCAGGTGTTCATCCCGCTGACGGTGGGCGGCGGCGTGCGCGAGGTGGCCGATGTGCGCCGCCTGCTCAACGCCGGCGCGGACAAGGTCAGCATGAACTCGTCGGCGGTGTCGAATCCGCAGCTGGTGTACGACGCTTCGCAAAAGCACGGCTCGCAATGCATCGTGGTGGCGATCGACGCCAAGCAGGTCGCGCCCGGCAAGTGGGAAGTGTTCACCCATGGCGGCCGCAAGGCCACCGGCATCGACGCCATCGAATGGGCGAAGAAAATGGAGCAGATGGGCGCCGGCGAAATCCTGCTGACCAGCATGGACCGCGACGGCACCAAGTCCGGCTTCGACCTGGGCCTGACGCGCGGCGTGTCCGACGCCATCGGCATACCGGTGATCGCCTCGGGCGGCGTCGGCGGCCTGCAGGACCTGGCCGACGGCATCAAGCTGGGCAAGGCCGACGCAGTGCTGGCGGCCAGTATCTTCCACTACGGCCAGCACACGGTGCAGGAAGCCAAGCGTTTCATGGCGCAACAGGGCATTCCGATGCGCCTGGCGTAGTTTTTAACCGCATGGAAAAGTAAGATGTCGACCACCGCAAGCGCCTTGGCCAAGGCTAAATGGCTGAAGAAAATCCAATGGGACGAGCACGGCCTGGTGCCGGTCATCGCCCAGGAAGCGGGCAGCAACGATGTGCTGATGTTCGCCTGGATGAACCGCGACGCCCTGGCCAAGACGGTCGAGCTGGGCGAGGCCGTCTACTGGAGCCGCTCGCGCAAGAAGCTGTGGCACAAGGGCGAAGAGTCCGGCCATGTGCAGAAGGTGCTGGAAATCCGCCTCGACTGCGACGAGGACGTGGTGCTGCTGAAGATCGAGCAGGCCGGCGGCATCGCCTGCCACACCGGCCGCCATTCCTGCTTCTTCCAGAAGTTCGAAGGCGATGCGCTGGAAGGCGACTGGCAGAACACCGAGCCGGTGCTGAAAGACCCGACGGAAATCTACACCCCCGCCACCGTGGCGAAAACCAAAGCAAAGAAATCGACATGAGCACTATCCTGGACCGCCTGGCCGACATCATCGAATCGCGCAAACTGGCCAATGGAGGCGATCCCGCGACGTCCTACACGTCCAAGCTGTTCTCCAAGGGCGATGACGCCATCCTGAAGAAAATCGGCGAGGAAGCCACCGAGACCGTCATGGCCGCCAAGGATGCGCGCGCCGGCGGCAACAGCGGCAAGGTGCTGTACGAGGTGGCCGACTTGTGGTTCCATACGCTGGTGCTGCTGGCCCAGTTCGATCTGAAGCCGCAGCAGGTGCTCGACGAGCTGGCGCGCCGCGAGGGCGTTTCCGGCATCGACGAAAAAGCCGCCCGCAAAGAATAATCCCCCCATTTACGGAGTCGTTGTGGAAAACTGCCTGTTTTGCAAAATAGCCGAAAAGAAAATTCCATCGTCCATCGTCTATGAGGACGAGGACTTGCTGGCCTTCAAGGACATCAACCCGGCCGCGCCGGTGCATTTGTTGGTGATCCCGAAGAAACATTTCGCCACCTTGTCGGATTGCAGCGCCAACGAAGCGCCGCTGCTGGGCAAGATGCTGGCGCTGGCCCCCCGTCTGGCAGAGGAAGCCGGCTGCGGCGTCGGCTATGATGCGGACGGTTCGCCGACCGGCGGTTACAAGACGCTGATCAACAGTGGACCGAACGGCGGCCAGGAGGTGTACCATCTACATCTGCACGTGATCGGCGGCCCGCACCCATGGCGCGGACAGCGCTAAGCACGGCAGCGTTATATCGATAGCTGCATGACATCTACATGACACGCGGCGGTTCGCTTATACTGTCGCAGCAGTTCTCGAATCAACGGACAATTGGGGCGCGCGCGCCTTGCAAGGGGAATATGATGGGTTCATTCAGTATTTGGCATTGGTTAATCGTTCTGGTCATCGTAATGCTGGTCTTCGGTACCAAAAAACTGGGCAATATGGGTTCGGACATCGGCAAGGCCGTTAAAGGCTTCAAGGACGGCGTCAAGGGCGACGACGACAAGCCGGCCGCGCCAGCCGCTCCGGGCACCATCGACGTCGACGCTAAAGAGAAGAAGTAAGCTTGGGGGAGCAGCGCTCCCTTCACGCTGAAACACCCTTATGATCGATCTCGGTCTTACCAAACTTGCTGTGATCGGCGTGGTTGCGCTGGTCGTCATCGGTCCTGAAAAGCTGCCCAAGGTGGCTCGCATGGCCGGGACGCTGTACGGCCGCGCCCAGCGCTACCTGAACGAAGTCAAAACCGAAGTCTCGCGCGAAATCGAACTGGAAGAGTTGAAAAACCTCCAGAAGGAAGTGCAGTCGGCGGCGGAAAGCGTGAAGGCGGACGTCGAGAGTTCGATGTCGCAGCATGTGGCCGAGGTGGAAAACGCCTGGCACGATACGCCGACCATCCACGCGCCGAGCATCAGCCACGTCACCACCGACGACCTGTCGCGCAAGGCGCGCGAGTTCCGCCGCAAGAAGCTGGTGCGCAATTCGGCCATACCCGGCTGGTACAAGCAGCGCCACGGCGGCAAGATGCACGTGACTTCCGGCGCCGCGCGCGTGGCGCGCTTCCGCCCCGGCAGCAACTCCTCTTCTTCGTTCTACTAAATGACTACACCTGAAAAGGGCGAAGAGACCTTTATCTCTCACCTGATCGAGCTGCGTGACCGTCTGGTCAAGGCGTCGATCGGCATTGCCATCGTCTGCATCGCGCTGATGATCTGGCCTGGTCCGTCGCAGATCTACGATTACATCGCGCGGCCGATGATCGCTTCGCTGCCGGTCGGCTCGAAGATGATCGCCACCGGCGTGATCTCGCCCTTCCTGGTGCCGATGAAGGTGACGCTGGTCATTTCCATCATCCTGTCGCTGCCGTGGGTGCTGTACCAGCTGTGGGCCTTCGTGGCGCCCGGCCTGTACGCGCACGAGAAGCGCCTGATCGCGCCGCTGGTGATTTCGTCGTCGGTGCTGTTCATGTCCGGCGTGGCGTTTTGCTACTTCCTGGTGTTCGGGCGCGTGTTCCAGTTCATCTCGGAGTTTTCGCCGCAGTCGATCGCGGTGACGCCGGATATCGAGAACTATCTCGATTTTGTCATGTCGATGTGTCTGGCGTTTGGCGCGACCTTCGAGGTGCCGGTGGTGGTGGTGATCCTGGTGCGCATGGGCTTGGTGACGGTGGCCAAGCTGAAAGAGATACGGCCTTACGCCATCGTGGGGGCTTTCGTGATTGCCGCGATCGTCACGCCGCCCGATGCGGTCAGCATGTTCTCGCTGGCGGTTCCGATGTGCCTGCTGTTCGAACTGGGCCTGCTGGTAGCGCCGATGTTCGTGCGCATGTCGACGGCGCCGGAAGAAAAGGCCTGAGCTATCTGGCTATGGCAGCCGGCTCAATATTTTGAAGAGCACGCCGAGCGTTACTCCATGTAGCACCAAGGATAGTCCGGTCAGCATGTAAAGCACGTTGAACCGGACGTTCATGTGCGCTTTCAATTCGACGATCTGTGCTTTCAGTTCGACGATCTGTGCTTTCAGTTCGACGATCTGCGCTTTCAGTTCGACGATCTGCGCTTTCAACGCGTCGATCTGCGCTTGCATATCACTACGCAATTTTTCGATTTGCCCTTGCAAGTCATTACGTAGTGTCTCGATCTGCCCTTGTATCTCATTACGCAGCTTATCGATTTGTGCTTGCACATCACTACGCAGCCGTTCAATCTGCGCTTGCACATCGGTACGCAGCCTTTCAATCTGGGCTTGCACGTCGGTACGCAGCTTCTCAATCTCCGCTTGTACATCACTACGCAGCTTCTCAACCTCGACTTGTACATCACTACGCAGCTTATCGATCTGCGCGTGCACATCGCTGCGCACTATTTCCAGTCGGGCGACGAGGTCGGTTTTCAGCAATAGCATATCGCCGGGCGTTACCGTGGATTCGGCTAGCGCGTCGCGCAGGGCCAGCGACTGGGCCTCGGCTTGCTGCTGAGGCAGCCCTGCTTCCTCAAGTTTTCTAGCGTATGAAAGAGTGTCGAATTTGATAGGCATGTTCATGACCGCTCCTTGATTTAATCGTAGCAGAAACCGCCCCGAATGCGAGCCGGCCCACTAGCGTATCGAATCAATGGATGAGCCGTTTGCGCGCACTCAAGTGCGCGCAACCCCATGCATTTTTACTGCGTCATCAAGCCCTTGATTACGCGCACCGGCGCGCTGCCGTAGCTCAGGAATTGCTCGTGGAATTCCTTCAGGTTGAACTTCGCGCCCAGCTGCTGCTTGCGCTGCTCGCGCAATTCCATGATCTCGCTGTAGCCGCTGAAATAGCTGGTCAGCTGCACCGACGACACCTGCACCCGATGCCACTTCTCCACCGCCTCGCTGCGTGTCTGGAAGGCCTGGCGCGTCAGCAGATCGATGGCCTGCTCCTCGGTCATGCCCAGCACATGCACGCTGTAGTCGAGGATGGTGTTGGTGACGCTGCGCAGGTTCCACTTCGAATACATCAGCCACATCTCCGGCGCGTTGTCGCCGTAGCCGGACTCCAGCATCATGCGCTCGCCATACACCGCCCAACCCTCCACCATCGCGCCATTGCCGAAGATGGATTTGACGATGGACGGCGACTTGTTCGCATACACCAGCTGCGCATAGTGCCCCGGTATCGCCTCGTGGATATTCAGGATCTGCAAGATCCAGTGGTTGTACTCGCGCAGGCTGCTCTCGGCCGCCTCCGCCGTCGCGCCATCGAGCGGCGTCACGTTGTAGTAGGTGCGGTCCTGCGGACGATACGGTCCCGGCGCATCGATGCTGGCGCCCGCCACGCCGGCCTGGTAGGCAGGCGTCGCGCGCACTTCCAGCTGCTTCTTCGGATCCAGCGTCAGCAGGTTGTGGCTGATCACCCAGTCCTGCAGCACCGGCACCTGGCGGCGGATCTCGGCGAAGAAATCCTCGCGCTTCACGTGGCGCTCGGACAGCTTGTCGATCACCTTGCCGATCTTGGCAAAGCGGTCGGCCGGCTTGACGGCGACGCCCATGGTCTTCTCCCACAGCTCGTCCGAGATGCGGTCCATATTGGCCAGCAGTTCCTCGCGCGCGGCCAAGGCCTTCTGGTAGGTCTGCTCGGCGCTACTGCCGGACTGGATGTCGAAGGCGAATTTTTTCTCGTACAGCTCTTTGCCCAGACGGAAGCTGCGGCGGCCGTTGGCGTCCATCTGCTTGTCCATCTCGGTCAGGAAGGCCACATAGCTGTCCACCGCCGTCAGCGCCGCGTTGACGCGCTGCGTGAACAACTGCTTCTCCACCGGCGTCAGGATCGACGCTTGCGCCGCCTTGTCCACATCGGTCAGCAGCGTCTGCACGCCGGGCGCCTGGGCGATCGCCAGACGCGTGTGCTCGCGTGTCGGATTGACGATGTTGGCGCGCGCCGCCTCGTAGTAGGCCGGGATGCCGGAGATGCGCTTGAGCAGCGTGCGCAGGCGCTGCGGCTGGGCCGCGTATTCGGTGTTCAGGATCAAGTCGATCGGGCCGGCCACGTTGTAGCTGGCCGGGTTCCACTCGTATTCCTTCAGCGTGGTCAGGCGGAAGCGGTCGCTATCGAGCTTGTTGATCAGTAGCGCCAGGTCGGTGCGCTGCTTGGCCGACAGCTGGCTGGCGTTGATGGCGCCGAAGCGCTGCTTCCATTCGTCGATGAAGGCCAGCTCCTTGGCCTGGCCCGCCTTGTCCGGGATCGACAGCGTGGCGGCGGTATCGTACTTGCCGGCGTAGATCGCGCTTTCCGAATCGATGCGCCACAGCGCGTTGAGGAACTGGCTGCTCTGGCCGTCGAAGGAACGGTCCTGGCGGCGCTCCGGCGTGCCGGACGGCTTCAGCGATGGCGCAGCCACGGCGGCCACAGCAGCGGTGGCGGCGACGGCTTTCGCCTTGCCATGCTTGCCGCTGGATTTGCTGTTGCCCTTGGCGGACTTGGCGCCGCTCTTGGCGTGCGCGGAGTGGCTCGTGTGCGAGGACTTGCCGCTGCTTTTGCTCTTGGCCGAGGTGCTGGCCGCCTTGTGGTGCGTGGTGGCGCCGGCTGGTGCGACGGCGAGCGTCGTCATCAATACAGCCAGTGCGATTTTTGTCTTGATCATCTTGAACAGCCTTGTCGATATGGTGGCCGGGCGTGCCGGGCCGAAGCGGAGGAGATTATCACTAATCGGCCCGTTTGAGAGCCTCCGGTTTGTAACTGGACGGCTACTTTCGCATCCCTTCTTGCAGCATGTTCAACATCTCGGAGGCCGACATGCGGCCCGACACATCGCTGCCTTCCAGCAGGCTGTCGGCCAGGTCGCGCTTGTGCTGGTGCAGGTCGACGATGCCTTCCTCGATGGTGTGGCGCGCCACCAGCCGGTAGATCGTCACCGGCCGCAGCTGGCCCATGCGGTGCGCGCGGTCCGACGCCTGGTCTTCCACCGCCGGATTCCACCACGGATCCATGTGGATCACGTAGTCGGCCGCCGTCAGGTTGATGCCGACGCCGCCCGCCTTCAGGCTGATGAGGAACACGTCGCCCTCGCCGGCCTGGAACAGGTCGACGCGCTTCTTGCGCTCGGCCATGGGCGTGGAGCCGTCCAGGTATTGGTAGCCGATGTTGTTGGCGTCCAGGTGGGCGCGTATCAGCGACAGGTGGTCGACGAACTGGCTGAACACCAGCACCTTGTGGCGGTTCTCCAGCAAGCCTTCCAGCAGGTGGGCGAAGGCCGCCAGCTTGCTGCTCTTCAGGCCCAGCTCCGCCGCCACCAGATTCGGGTTGCAGCAGGCGCGGCGCAGCCGCATGATCTCGGCCAGGATCTGGATCGACTTCTTCTCGGCCGGGCCTTCGACGGCGGCCAGGTTCTCCAGCGCGGCGCGGCGCAGCGATTCGTATAGCGCGGTTTCCTCGGCAGACAGGTCCACTTCCAGCGTGATCTCGGTGCGCGACGGCAGCTCGGTCAGCACCTGGGCCTTGGTCCGGCGCAGCATGAAGGGCTGGATCAAACGGCGCAGGCGGTTGCGCGCGCCTACTTCGGCGCGGTGGTCCTGCGGCTTTTCAATCGGCGCGGCGAAGCGCAGGTTGAACTGCTCGATGCTGCCCAGCAGGCCCGGATTGATGAAGCGGAACAGGTTCCACAACTCGCCCAAGTGGTTCTCCAGCGGCGTGCCGGTGGCGATCATGCGGAAGTCGCCCTTCAATGCCATCACGGCCTGCGAGCGCTTGGTGGCGCCGTTCTTGATGGCCTGCGCTTCGTCGAGCACGATGGTATTCCACTGCACGCCGGCGAACAGCGCGGACTCCAGCTGCAACAGGCCGTAGCTTGTCACCACCAGGTCGTAGGGCTGCAAGGTGGACAAGGTCTCGGCGCGGTCGCCGGCGCCGAACAGCTTGACGTTCAGCGTAGGCGCGAAGCGCGCCGCTTCGCTGATCCAGTTCATGCACACCGAGGTCGGCGCCACCACCAGCGTAGGGCCTTGCGGCGCGCGCGACAGGATCAGCGCCAGTGCTTGCAGCGTCTTGCCCAGGCCCATATCGTCGGCCAGGCAGGCGCCCACGCCCCAGCTGGCGAGGCGTGAAAGCCAGTTGAAACCTTCCAGCTGGTAGTCGCGCAGCTCCGCCTGCAGCGTGGTTGGCAGCTGCGGCACGAAGGCCGCCTGCGCCTCCATGCGCGCCAGGTGCTCCTTCCACAGCTTGTCCGATTTCAGGCCGCCGATATCGTCGGCCAGTTCCTCCAGCGCGAACGACGCCAGCGGATGCAGGCGCACGCCATCCTCGGTGATCTCGCCGTAGACCGACACTTCCATCAGCCGGCGGTGCAGTTCCTCGGTCAGCGCCAGGTAGCGGTTCTCGCCCAACTCCACGAAGCGGCTCTGGCTCTTCTGCATCAGCTCCAGCAGCGTTTTCAGATCCATGACCTTGCCTTCATCGATCTGCAGTTCGCCGCTGGCCGCGAACCAGTCCTTGTTGCTCTTGATGGCCAGGCGCAGCTGCTTGGTTTCCACCTTGGCGGTCACGCGGAAGCTTTCGCCTTCAGGCCAGGCCAGCACGATGCCGTCGGCCGGCATCTCTTGCAGCTCCACCAGCAGTTGCAGGCACAGCGCCGGTTGGCCCAGCAGCCATTCGCCGTGTTCCTGCTCGGCCGACTCCAGCACCGGGCATTTGGCGATCAGTTCGCGCTCGGCGTCGCGTTCGTCGATCAGCTTGCGGCGTGCCTGCACCGGCTTGCCGTTGACGTCGGCGATCACGCTGTCCGCACCGGCGCCGGGCGCGTAGTAGGCGCCGTTTGCCAGCGGGCGCACCAGCACCTGCATCTTCAGGCCATGCTGGTAGGGCAGCAGGTGCAGGTGCAGGCGCATGTCGGCTTCCACCTGTTCCATGTCCGGCGCGGCGCCGCCGATTTCCGATTGCACCGTCACCAGCGACGAGATGGAGCTGATCGCATGCAGCACCTGCTGCTCCGCATGGGCCGGCACGTTCAGGCCATCGCCGACGATGGCGGCGATGCGGCGGTGTTCGTCGAGGATGTTCACCACGCGCAGGCGGGTCGGCGTCTCCTTGCTGACGATGACGGACGAACTGTCGTCCGGTATCGGCGGTTGCAGGCGCAGTTCCAGGTTGCCGGGGCTTTTCTTGATCAGCAGTTCAGGCTCGCCGGCCAGCATTTCCACCCGCGTGTCCGGCGCATCGGCCCAGAACAGCAGCGGATGGCCGATCAGCGCCGACGCGGCGCGCTGCGGGTCGATCTCGTAAGCGAGGCCGCTGGACTGGTAGCTGCGGTGCGCCACCGAGATCGCCTCGGAGGCGCGGATGTCCTGCGGCGTCAGGAAGTCGAACTGCTCGGCTTCGAAGCGCAGCCGCTTCAGGCCGACGGCGCGGCCCTTGCTCCACAGCCCGCGCGCATCGCGCTTCTGCTCGACCGGCGCGACGTCGGTCAGGCCGTGGCGGTTGTCGTAGTTGAGCATCCACACCAGGCGCGTGCTGCCGGCGGCATCGGCGGTGGCGGGCTGCTGGAGGTTGATCAGCGCCGTCAGCTGCCGCTGCCATGCTTCCTGCCGTTCGAACCACACGCTCATGTCGGGATAGCCGAGGCGTGCGCGCAGCGCGTTCGCGTGGCGCTGCTGCTCGACGTCGCCCAGGTGGCCCAGCAGGCATGCGGCCTGCCCGGCGATGAACAGATAGCCCGCGCGTTCCGCGTTCTGCGCCAGTTCCTGCAACTGTGCCTTGCGTTCGGACAGCTGCGGCAGTGACAACCAGAAGAACAGCAGGCACTGGAACATCTGCGTTTGCAGGCTGTTGTCCCAGGCCAGCGCGGCGACGGCGTCGGTCTGCATGGTGCCGGCGCGGATCTGGCGCAGCATGTCGATCTGCTGGATGACGGCGGTATCGTGGTTCTGCGGCATGCGCACGGCGATTTCGAGATAGGCCTCGGCCGCCTTCAGGTGCTTGGCGTCGCCGCTGCGCAGCATCGACAACAGGTACAGGTAGCCGGACATGCCGGTGAACAGGTGCTTGCGTTTGCCGGTGTCGCGGCGCAGCGTCTTCAAGGCCGCGTCGAAGCCGACAATGGCCGCGCCGCTGGCGCCGCGCAGCAGCACCACGGCGCTGGCGAGGTATTGGCTTTGCGGACCGGCGGTGCGTTCCAGGTAGCGCTTGGCGTCGTCCAGGCGGCCGCACAGGATGGCGTCTTCCGCCAGCGCCATGCGCAGCTCGGGGCTGATGTCGTCCTTGGCCGCCAGGCGGCGCTGCATATGCTGTTCGCAGAATTCGCGTATCACCGGCACCGTCAGGAATTCGTGCTGGGCGTTTTGCAGCAGCACCATCAGCACATCGTCCTGCAGCAGTGGATGCACGCGCGCCAGCATGCCCGGTTCGAACGGACGGCCGAAGATGTCGACAATCGGGTGCAGCTGGGCCGCTTCGTAGCTGCCCAGGCAGAACGCCAGTATCGGCTGGATCTGTTGCGGCGCCACGCCGCGCAGGAGGCCCATGCGCAGGCGCGCCATGCCGGCGCGGTAGCTGCGCGGTTCGAAGCTGTTCCAGGTCTGGCGCATCGGCACCAGCTCGTCGTAGGCGCTGCACAAGTCGTCCAGCGCGTGCGTGCCGATGGAGGCGCGTATCGCCGGCCAGCGCAGCTTGGGGTTGCAGACGAAGCCGCGCCCCGTCACGATGCTGATAAAGGCCAGCCGCTCCAGCTTGCGCAACGCTTCGTCCAGCGTGCCGACGCCGTAGGGATTGCCGTCCTTGTCTTCGATGCGTGCGTGGTTCAGGTGATCGAGGATGGCCGTGCGTCCCACCGGCTCGCCGATCAGGGCGAGCAGCGCCAGTATCATTTTTTCGTTGAATTCAAGCGCGTCAAATTCGGCGAGCAGCTTTGCGTCGGCCATGCGGGGTCAGTCTTTCAGGTTATCGATGTGTACCGGCGGCGTGGCCGACGGGTCGTGCAGGCCAAACATCCGCTGGTAGAAGTACAGCTCCGCTTCCAGCGTGCGGACGATGTTCTCGCCCTTGCGGAAGCCGTGGCCTTCGCCTTCCAGTGGCACGTAGGCCACCGGCACGCCGCGCGCCTTGAGCGCCTCGACCATCATTTCCGACTGCTGCGGCGGCACGACCTTGTCGTCCAGGCCCTGGAAGAAGATCATCGGGCGCGCCAGCTTGCCGGTGTGGTTGATCGGCGAACGGGCCTGGTACAGCGCTTCGGCCTGCGGCTGCGGCGCGATCAGGTACTCATTGTAGTGCGATTCGAATTTGTGCGAATCCTGGTCCAGGCCTTTGAGGTCGGAGACGCCGTAGTAGCTGGCGCCCACCTTGAACACATTGTGGAAGGTCAGCGCGCACAGCGTGGTCAGGCCGCCGGCGCTGCCGCCACGGATGATCAGGCGTTCGCCGTCGGCCAGGCCGCGTTCGACCAGCGCCTTGGCGCCGGCCACGCAGTCCTCGACATCGACGATGCCCCACTGGCCCTTGAGCAGGTCGCGGTAGGCGCGGCCGAAGCCGGTGCTGCCGCCGTAGTTCACATCCAGCACGCCGAAGCCGCGGCTGGTCCAGTACTGGGTCTTCAGGTTCAGCGTGTTGACGGTCATGCCGGTCGGGCCGCCGTGGCTGATGACGATCACCGGCGGCTTGCTGCCCTCGGGCGCTATCACGTCGCGGTTGCGCGGCGGGTAGAAGAAGGCGTGCGAGGTGCGGCCGTTGGCGCTCGGATAGCTGATGCTGGTCGGGATGGACAGGTAGTCTTCGTCCGGCAGCTCCTCGATCGACTGCGCCAGGATTTCCACGCCCTCCTCGGTGAAGTCGATGCGCGCCAGTTCCATCGGGATGGTTGGACCGCCGGCCAGCATGGCGATATAGCCCTTGGCCACGCGTAGTTCGCGGATTTCCTCGTAGGGGTTGGCGATCGCTTCCAGCTTGCCGCTGCCCGGCAGCAGGCGCGCCAGGCGGCTCACGCCCTTGTCGATGTAGGTGCAGATGATTTCGGAGGCCGAGCGGAAGCCGTACATCGAGTTCCCGAAGGTCCAGTGCGGCGAGGCGAATTCCGCCTCCATCGGGCACAGGCCCTCGGTGCGATCGCGTTCGCGGCACAGGCGGTACAGGTTCCACCAGCCGCTGCGGTCGGAGACGAAGTGCAGCAGGCCGTCCGGCGACCATTCGGGCTGGCAGATGGATTCCTCGGCGCCGCCGGCGATGCGCTTCGGCGCGGACGGCAGGCCGTCGTCGCCGATGTCGGCCAGCCACAGGGTCGTGCCCTGCCACGGCATGCGCGGATGGTCCCAACTGAGCCAGGCCAGCGAACGGCCGTCCGGCGACAGGCGTGGCGACGAGTAGAAGTCGGCGCCCTGCGCCAGCACGGTCTCGCTGCCGTCGGCGCTGATGGCGCACAGGGTGTTGGCCGGCTGCGCATGCGGATCATCGCCATGCAGCTCGCGCACGGCGACCAGGCGGTTGCGCGCGCGGTCCACCACGAAGTCGGCGAAGCGCTGCTTGCCGGCCGTGGTCAGCGCGACCGGCACGGCGCCATCGTCGGCTACATCAAGTTTGTAGACGACGTTGTCGGCGAAATGCGAAAAATAGATGGTATCGCCGTCCACCGCATAGGCGCCGCCGCCGTATTCGTGTACGCGGCTGCGCACATTGAAGGGGGCCGGCGTCAGTTCGCCGGTGGTCACGCCATGGTGGCGCAGCAGGGTGTTGCGACCCGCTTCGGCGGCGCGGCCCGCCAACCAGAAGATATCGCTGCCATCGGCGCCGCCCAGCATCAGCGTGGACAGGGGCGTGGCGCCGGCGGCCACGCGCGCGGCGCTGATGGTCGATGGCCAGGCGCCGTAGGGCGCGGTGATAGGTGCGGCTGATGTCATGGCGTCTCCAAAGTCGGGTGCTACGCATGATAGTGAATGAACGGCCTATCATCCAGCAAAAAAAATCCGCGCAGGATGCGATAATAGTCTTTTGACCGATTTCGATTGCCTTCCATGCCACAATTTGCCCCGCTCCAGAACGACACCTTCTTGCGCGCGTTGTTGCGCCAGCCGACCGACCACACGCCTGTGTGGCTGATGCGCCAGGCGGGGCGATACCTGCCGGAATACCGCGCCACGCGCGCCAAGGCTGGCTCCTTCATGGGCCTGGCCACCAATCCCGACTACGCCACCGAGGTGACGCTGCAGCCGCTGGACCGCTTCCCGCTGGACGCCGCCATCCTGTTCTCGGACATCCTGACGGTGCCGGACGCGATGGGCCTGGGCCTGTACTTCGTCGAAGGCGAAGGCCCGAAATTCGAGCGTCCGCTGAAAACCGAGGCCGACGTGCTGGCCCTGCGCGCGCCGGAACTGGGCTCGCTGGACTATGTGTTCAAGGCCGTGACCCAGATCCGCACCGAGTTGAACGGCCGCGTGCCGCTGATCGGCTTCTCCGGCAGCCCTTGGACGCTGGCCTGCTACATGGTCGAAGGCCAAGGCTCGCGTGAGTTCCACACCATCAAGAAGATGCTGTACAACCGCCCGGACCTGATGCACCACATCCTCTCCATCAACGCCAAGGCCGTGGCGGAGTACCTGAACGCCCAGATCGACGCCGGCGCCCAGGCTGTGATGGTGTTCGACTCGTGGGGCGGCGCGCTGGCGGACGGCGCCTACCAGGAGTTTTCGCTCAAATACATGCAGCAAGTAGTTTCCCTGTTGAAACGCGACAAGGATGGCGTCAAGATCCCGGCCATCGTCTTCACCAAGGGCGGCGGCCAGTGGATCGAGCAGATCGCCGACATCGGCGCCGACGCGGTCGGCCTGGACTGGACCGTCAACCTGACCCAGGCGCGCAAGCTGGTCGGCCACAAGGTTGGCCTGCAGGGCAACCTGGACCCGGCCATCCTGTTCGCCAGCCCGGACCAGATCCGCGCCGAAGTCCACAAGGTGCTGGACGCCTACGGCAAGCCGACCGACGGCAACGGCCATGTATTCAACCTGGGCCATGGCATCTCGCAGTTCACGCCGCCGGAGAACGTCGCCGCCATGGTCGAAGCTGTTCACAGCCATAGCAAGGCTCAGCGCGCTGGTTGATGTAGTCTGCAGAAACCCCCATCCGCACTGAGCGCGATCTTGAGCGCGTTCAGGCTGATGGGGGTTTTTTTATAGCTGCGCGGAGGAAAGCAATACCGACTTATGCACAATTTTTTTTGCTGCGGAAATAATAGGCAGTGCTTTTTTCGTAGCCCGTGGAGACTCCGCAAGTCATTGATTATGAACGGTTAATTTTTTTGCCGAAGAGGCAATAGATGGCAAGTCGTAAACCTTGACGGGGGACTGAAACTAGTTTATTTCCTCATTGTCCACAAAGTTATCCACAAAAACTGTGGATAAAAAATAAAAGTACTTAGTAAACCGTGACTTAGCCATAATGTTGCTGTTTTGCCTGAGCTTTATGTTGCGTTGCACGATTTTTAGGCAAAGTTTGGGCCGTGATAACGAAGTTGCGAACAGACAAACCTTACACATAAGGTATCTGTTCAGTAGTCCACTGAAAGTACCGTGTTGTGCTTTGCAATATCGGTGGATAAGTTCTAAAAAGTGCTTGATTTCGCCAAAAAAACCATCCTAAATACTTCACTTATGCACAGCGACGGAGAAAAAACGCGAATTTTTCTTCTCCTAGGAAGCATTTTCCAAGTGTTTGATTTTAAAGAGAAATAATTTTGAATTTTTGCCCGGTTTACGACGATACCAAGTTTGATGTCTATGCTTTCCGGGGATTAAGATTCCTTTGTCCACAAAGTTATCCACAAAAACTGTGGATACATCAAAGCGCCCCAGTCGGGGCGGTATTTGCGCCCAATTACCGCAAGAATTTTCTACTGTGACGGGATCTATGCAGGGCCTTTTCCACCATTGCATTCTTCAGATTGCGCTCGACACGCCGTTGAACGCGATTTTCGACTACCGCTGGCATTGCGATGCGGCAGAGCAGCCGCAGGTCGGCCAGCTGGCGCTGGTGCCCTTCGGCCGCCGCGAGGTGATGGGCCTGATCGTCGGCGTCGCGGCCGAGACCGATGTGCCGGTGGATAAGTTGAAGGATGCGCTGGCCGTGCGCAGCCAACTGGGGCCGCTGTCGGCGCAGTGGCTGGCGCTGGCCGGCTTTGCCGCCGACTACTATCAGCGTCCGCTGGGCGAGGTGGCGCTGCCGGGCTTGCCGAAGAATCTGCGCGTGCTGACCACGGTGGCGCTGGACCGGGCGCTGAAGAAGCTGGCCAAGCTGGACGCGCCGCACGACGGCACGCCGCTGAACATGCCGCAGCTCAATCCCTCGCAGCAGGCGGCGGCGGACGCCATCGGCGGCGCCGCCGGTTTCAAGCCAACTCTGCTGTATGGCGTGACGGGCAGCGGCAAGACCGAGGTCTACCTGCAATCCTGTGCGCAGGTGCTGGCGCGCGACGCCGACGCCCAGATCCTGATCTTGGTGCCGGAAATTAATCTGACGCCCCAGCTGGAGGGCAATATCCGCGCGCGCTTCCCGGGCGTGATGCTGGCGACCTTGCACAGCAGCCTGTCCGAAGGCGAGCGCATGTTGCACTGGCTGGCGGCCCACCAGGGCAAGGCGCGCATCGTGCTGGGCACGCGGCTGGCGATCCTGGCGTCGCTGCCGAACCTGAAGCTGATCGTCATCGACGAGGAGCACGATCCCTCGTACAAGCAGCAGGAAGGCTTGCGCTACTCGGCGCGCGACCTGGCAGTGTGGCGCGCCTGGCAGCTGGCCATCCCCATCGTGCTGGGCTCGGCTACGCCGTCGCTGGAGAGCTGGCACCACGCGCAGTCGGGCCGCTACCGCAAGCTGGAGCTGCGCGAGCGGGCCGTCAAGGACGCCGTGCTGCCGCAGGTCAAGCTGCTGGACATGGAGCGCGACAAGCCCAAGGACGGGCTGACGTCTCATTTAATCGCGGCGATCAGGCAGCGCATGGAGCGCGGCGAGCAGTCGCTGCTGTTCCTGAACCGGCGCGGCTATGCGCCGGTGATCTGCTGCGAATCCTGCGGCTGGATCAGCGAATGCACGCGCTGCACCTCGTTCATGGTGCTGCACCGCCCGGAGCATCGGCTGCGCTGCCACCATTGCAGCCTGGAGATGCGCATCCCGCGCCATTGCCCCACCTGCGGCAACGTCGACCTGCAACCGCTGGGCCGCGGCACGCAGCGCGTGGAGGAAGGCTTGCAAGCGATGTTCCCGGAAGCGCGGGTGCTGCGCATCGACGCCGATTCCACCCGCAAGAAGGGCAGCGCGCAGGCGGCCTTCGATACCGTGCACCGGGGCGAGGTCGATATCCTGATCGGCACGCAGATGGTGGCCAAGGGGCATGATTTTAAAAGGCTGACGCTGGTGGGCATTCTGAACCCGGACACGGCGCTGTTTTCGCAGGACTACCGCGCCAGCGAGCGTCTGTTCGCGCAGTTGATGCAGGTGGCGGGCCGCGCCGGCCGCGCCGCCCGCACCGAAGGCGGCAGCGCCAGCGAGGTGCTGATCCAGACGCGCTATCCGCAGCATCCGCTGTACGGCGCGGTGGTGAACCACGATCACGACCACTTCGCGTCGGCCTTGCTGGAAGAGCGCGAGCAGGCCGCCTTGCCGCCCTATCTGTTCCAGGCGCTGCTGCGGGCCGAGGCGCCGGAGCTGGCCACGGCCATCGAATTCCTGACCATCGCCCGCGATTGCGTCGAGCATCCGGGTATCACGATCAACGATCCGATTCCGATGAGCATGACGCGGGTGCACAACGTCGACCGCGCCCAGTTGCTGGTGGAGTCGGCGTCGAGGCCCATGCTGCAAGCGTTTCTGAGGGAGTGGTTACTCACTCTGCGGGAAATGAAGAGCCGCGTGAAGTGGTCGCTGGAAGTCGATCCGCTGGATATCTAGATCAAAAAGCGCCTGGCGGTGGCGACGATCTGCTCGGTCAGCGCGCGGGTGAACGGCGTGTCCAGGTTCCAGGCGTGCCAGTTCAGCGCCACGTCGACGTAGTGTCCGGGCGCCAGGTCGACCAGGCGGTCGTTGGCCAGCGCGCTGGACACCTGGATCTGCGGCATCAGCCCGTAGGCCAGGCTGCCGTGGATGCACTCGGTCACGGCGGCCGACTGCGGCATGGTGTGGTGCGGATAAGGGCCGTTCAGGTCCAGCACCGTGCGCAGGAAGCCGGCCATCATGTCCTGGTCGCTGACCACGGCCGGCGCCAGCCGCGCCGCCTCCAGCGAGAAACCATCGCCAAACCAGTGGCCGGCAAACGCCGGCGTCGCCACGCACACGTAGCGCAGCTTGCCCAGCGGGGTCACGTCCGGGCCGTTGGCGTGCGGGTCGGGATGCTCCTGGGCGGCGGCGATGCTGCCGAATACGCTACCCTCCTGCACCAGATGCAGGGCCATGCGCTGGTCGGCCAGCTGCACCTTCAACTGGCAGCGCGGCGGCGACAGCAGGGGCTGCAAGCTCATGGGGAACCAGGTCGCCAGGCTGGCGGCATCGACCGCCAGCGCGATTTCCGGCATGCTGACCTTGTGGCCGAGGTCGATGTCCAGCGCCGCTTCCATCAGCTTGACGTTGCGATGGTGCGACACCAGCCGCTGGCCCAGCCCGGTCGGCACGGCCGGCTGGCCGCGCACGATCAGCAGGCGCCCGGCCGCGTCCTCCAGCGCCTTGATGCGCTGGGAAACGGCGGATTGGCTGATGCCCAGCGCCAGGGCGGCTTTTTCGAAGCTGCCCTGGCTGGCGACGGCGTCCAGCACGGCAAGTGCGCGATAGTCCAGTGTTCCCATAAGCTGCACTTATAAAAATTGAAAACGATAAGAGATACTAATACTCTTTTGCCCTGAAGTAAAACTCGATTACAAGCTATCGTGCGCGGCCGCCGGATTTGCCCGCCGACGATGTCCGCCCGCCAAACGGTGTAGACTTTGCGCATGAAAACGCTACGTACTGAAGTCGCCGTCATCGGCGCCGGCACCGCCGGCATGACCGCCTACCGCGCCGCCACCACCGGCGGCAAGAAAACGCTGCTGATCGAATCCCACGTCTACGGCACCACCTGCGCCCGCGTCGGCTGCATGCCCAGCAAGCTGCTGATCGCGGCGGCCGAAGCCGCGCACGCGCTGCATGCGGCGCCGGCCTTCGGCGTGCATGCCGGTGAAGTGCGCATCGACGGCAAGGCCGTGATGGCGCGTGTGCGCAGCGAGCGCGACCGGTTTGTCGGCTTCGTCGTCGACAGCGTCAACGGCTATCCGGCCGAGGACAAGATCCACGGCCATGCGCGCTTCCTCAGCGCGACCCAATTGCAGATCGACGAGCACACGCTGATCGAGGCCGAGCGCTTCGTCATCGCCACCGGCTCCACGCCCATCGTGCCGGACGAGTGGCGCGCGGCCGGCCCGCGCGTGATCACCAGCGACGAGGTGTTTTACTGGGACGATCTGCCGGAATCGATCGCCGTGGCCGGCACCGGCGTCATCGGCCTGGAGCTGGGCCAGGCGCTGGCGCGGCTGGGCGTGCGCGTGACTGTGTTCGGCCGTGGCGGCAGCGTCGCCCAGTTGAGCGATCCCGAGGTGCTGGACGTGGCGCGCCGCGCCATGGCCGACGAACTCGACGTGCGCTTCAAGACCAAGGTGGTGCAGGTGGTGCAGCGGGGCGATGGCCTGGACGTGACCAGCGAGGACGCCAGCGGCCAGCGCCGCACCGAGCATTTCAGCTACCTGCTGTCGGCGATAGGACGGCGCCCGAATGTGCACAAGCTGGGCCTGGAGAACACCGGCCTGGAGCGCGACCACCAGGGCATACCGCTGTATGACAAGCAGACGATGCAGTGTGGCCGGAGCGCCATCTTCATCGCCGGCGACGCCGACAACGAACGCCCGCAACTGCCGGAAGCGGCCGACCAGGGCCGCATCGCCGGCGACAACGCGGCGCGCTACCCGGCCGTGCAGCCCGGCCTGCGCCGCACGCCGTTGACCATCGCCTTCACCGAGCCGCAGATCGCCACGCTGGGCGCCAGCTACGAGGAATTGTGCGCCTCCCATGCCGGCCGTTTCGCCGTCGGCAAGGTGTCGTTTGAAAACCAGGGCCGCAGCCGCGTGATGTTGCAGAACAAGGGCATGCTGCGCGTGTACGCCGAGTATGCCACCGGCCGCTTCCTCGGCGCCGAGATGATAGGCCCGCGCGCCGAACACGTCGGTCATCTGCTGTCCTGGGCTTGCCAGGCCGGGCTGACCGTCAGCGCCATGCTGGACATGCCGTTCTACCACCCGGTGGTGGAGGAAGGCGTGCGCACCGCGCTGCGCGACCTGGCGCACCAGCTGGCCAACGCGCCGGCCCACGATTGCGCCTGCGTCGATTGCACGCCCGGACCCTAGAACAAAAATACAACAAACTCACACATTCTCACTGAAACCCCGTATGCTGCTGGCTCGATAGTTTTTTATCAACGGCAATGAAGATACGTAGAGTGACGGCGGCCGATCTGAAACTGGGCATGCTGATACCGTGGAATGTGTACGGTGAGAATGGCGCTCTGCTGGTCCGCAAAGGTCATATGATCGCCAGCGCCAACCAGATCGATTATCTGGTGGAGCGCGGTTCCTTCGAGGATCACAGCGGCCAGCAGGATGCGGCCAGGGAGCCGGACTCGGCGCTGCGCAAGCTCAACGCCGCCAGCCTGGCGTTGCAGACCCTGCTGCCTTCGCTGGCCGCGCACGCCGCGCCGCCCGATCTGCGCCGCCGCCTGGAAGAAGTGGCGCTGCTGGTCGCCGACGCCGTGGCCGTCAACGTCGATGCCGCCACCGCCACCCTGCTGCACAATCAAACCGCCACGCCGTACGCGGTGCGCCACAGCGTCGATACCGCCGTCATCGTGCAGGTGCTGGCGAAAGCGAAGCAGCTGTCGCCGGCCGACACCCTGAGCCTGACGCTGGCCGCGCTGACCATGAATGTCGCCATGCTGGCGCAACACCAGCGCCTGCAGGACAGCCGCGCCGAGCCCTCCGCCGCCGACCGCGCCGCGATGCTGGCCCATCCCGAGGCCGGCGTGCAGCTGCTGCGCCAGGCCGGCATCACCGACCAGGCCTGGCTGGACTGCATCCTGTACCACCATGAAAACGAAGACGGCAGCGGCTATCCGCTGCACAAGTCGGGCGCGCAGATTCCACCGCTGGCGCGCCTGCTGGCGCTGGCCGACCGCTACGCCGCCCGCGTCGCCGAGCGCGTGTGGCGCAAGACGCTGGCGCCGCACGCGGCCTTGCGCGATCTGTTGCTGGAGTCGAACGTCACCATCGACGGCAATCTGGTGACGCTGCTGATACGCGAGCTGGGCATCTATCCCATCGGTACCTGGGTGCGCTTGATCAACGGTGAGATCGGCGTGGTGTCGCGCCGTGGCCTGCAATCGACCACGCCGCATGTGACGTCGGTGATCGGTCCGCGCGGCGCGCCGCTGGAGTTGTTCCTGCAACGCGACACGCGTGGCGAACTGCACGCCATCCGCGAAGTGCTGGGCACGGCGCAGGTGGCCGCGCTGCAGGCGCCGCCGCTGCGCATGGAGCAGGTGTGGGGCCGCAGCGCGGCCGTCTGACTCAGTTCAGCAGCGCATCCAGCCGGCCCTGCTGCGCCAGGTCGCGCAGCACGCGGATGGTGTCGATATCCGATTCCTGGTAGGCCGAGCGGCGGAATTCGTCGTACATCGCATTGGCGGCATCGGTCGCCGCGTCGTGGCCGTCGTCGTACTGGAAGCGCACGTACAGCGCATCGGCGCTCGGCGTTTCGATGGTCATCGTCAGGCTGGACTGGCTGATGTCCTGCTGCGCCGCCACCTCGTAGCGCACCTGGCGCATCGGTTCCAGCACCACGCGGTCGTCGATGACCAGCTCGCCGTAGCGCAGGCTGCGGCTGAAGCCGTTCTCGCTGCGTTCGGTGATGGTGCACTCGTCCAGATGCGGCACGAACAGCTTCGGCGATTCGGCGCGCAGCACCAGGCCGCTCCACAGCTGCTTGATGCTCAGCGCATCGATCAGCGGATTCAGCGGGTCGTTAATTTCTATCAGATGTTCGAATTTCATAGGGAAACCATGTCAAAGCCAGGCGCTTGTGCGCCTCATCCCCGCATGGTAACGCATCTGTCACAAAGACGACTGCGCCGGCTCAGGCGATGCCCTCGTCCCAGTACGGTTCCGGCCCGAAGCGCCGGCTGAAGAAGTCGATGAAGGCCTGGCTCTTGGGCGGCAGGAAACGGCGGTTCAGGTAGACGGCGGAAATCACCGAATCGGTGGTCTGGTAGCCCGGCAGCACCCGTACCAATGCGCCGCTGCGCAGCTGTTCCGCCACCAGCCAGGTCGACGACAGGCTGATGCCGAGGCCGGCGATGGCGGCGTCGCGCAGCGCCTCGCCGTTGTCGCTGCGGAAGCGGCCGCTCACGCGCAGCAGCAATTCACCGCCGTCGCGCTCGCGCAAGCGCCACGGGTTCATCGCCTGCAACACCAGGCATTCGTGCTGCAGCAGGTCGGACGGCTGCTGCGGCACGCCGCGCTGGCGCAGATACTCGGGCGAGGCGCACAACACCAGCTTGCTCGGCGCCAGCGGCCGCGCCACCAACGCCGAATCGCGCAGCGGACCGATGCGGATGGCGACGTCGATGCCGTCCGCCGCCAGGTCGTGGGTGCTGTCGGACAGGCGCAGGTCCAGCTGCACGCCGGGATGCTCCTTCAGGAACTGCGGCACCTCCGGCACCAGGTACAGCCGGCCGAACGTCACCGAGGCCGCCACCCGCAGCAAGCCTTGCGGCTGGGCATTGCCGTGGCCGACCGCCGCCGACGCCTGCTCGGCCGCGTCCAGCAGCGCCATCGCCCGTTCGAGGAACACTTCGCCGTCCTGCGTCAGCGTGATCTGGCGCGTGGTCCGGTGCAGCAGGCGCGCGCCCAGCTGCTTTTCCAGCTGCGCCATGCGGGTGCTGGACGCTGCCGGCGACAGGCCGAATTCGCGCCCGGCGGCGGACAGGTTGCGGGTCGCGCACACCCGCACGAACAGCGCCACGTCGGTCAGGTCCAGAGCCATTTGATTGTTTAGATGAAGAATGATTTCATCATTATGCCAATTATCAAATCAAATGCGGCAATTCATACTGCGTCCATCCAAACTTATTTCAAGGAAACGCCATGAAAGCCATCGCCGTCACCAACACCGCCCTGCAAGACGTGGAAATCGCCGTGCCTGCCGCCACCGGCCACGATCTGCTGGTCAAGATCGAAGCCATTTCCGTCAATCCGGTCGACACCAAGGTGCGCGCCGGCGAAGCGGCCGACGCCGCCCCGCGCGTGCTGGGCTGGGACGCCGCCGGCACCGTCACCGCCGTCGGCCCGGACGTGACGCTGTTCAAGGTCGGCGACACCGTCTACTACGCCGGCAGCATCGTCCGCCCCGGCGCCAACAGCGAATTCCATCTGGTCGATGAACGCATCGTCGGCCGCAAGCCGGCCAGCCTGGACTTCAAGCACGCCGCCGCCCTGCCGCTGACCTCGATCACCGCGTGGGAAGCGCTGTTCGACCGCCTGGCGATCAGCCGCGACGGCGCCGACGCCGGCAAGCGCGTGCTGGTCATCGGCGGCGCCGGCGGCGTCGGCTCGATCGCCATCCAGCTGGCCAAGCAGCTGGCCGGGCTGACCGTGATCGCCACCGCCTCGCGGCCGGAATCGGCCAAGTGGGTGCGTGAGCTGGGCGCCGACCATGTGATCGACCACAACGGCGACATGGCGGCGCAGCTGCTGGCGCTGGAGATCGCCAACGTCGACTACGTGCTGTGCCTGAGCGACACCGACCCGCACTTCGACGCCATCGCCCAGGTGGTGGCGCCGCAGGGCAAGGTGGTCAGCATCGTCCACAACACCGCGCCGCTGGACATGGACAAGCTGTTCGCCAAGAGCGTGACCTGGGTGTGGGAAATGATGTTCACCCGCTCGATGTTCGGCACGCCGGACATGATCGAACAGCACAAGCTGCTCAATGAAGTGGCAGCGCTGATCGACGCCGGCAAGCTGAAAACCACGCTGGGCGAGGTCTACGGCAAGATCAGCGCCGCCAACCTGCGCCGCGCGCACGAGGCGCTGGAAGGCCGCCGCACCATCGGCAAGATCGTGTTGTCGGGCTTCTAAGCGGCCGGGGGCTGTACAATGACTGGCTGTTCCCTAGCCAGATCGTCGCCCGATGTCCAAAGCCCCCCAATTCGGTCTTAATGTCCCGCAAAGCGAGGCCGTCATGTACCTGGACGGCCCATGCCTGGTGCTGGCCGGCGCGGGCTCGGGCAAGACGCGCGTGATCACCCAGAAGATCGCCCACCTGATCGAGGACCGCGGCTACGATCCGCGCACCATCGCCGCGCTGACCTTCACCAACAAGGCCGCGCTGGAGATGCAGGAGCGTATCGCCAAGCTGCTCAAGCAGCCGCGCCAGGCCAAGCAGCTGACGGTGTCGACCTTCCACTCGCTGGGCGTGAAGATCCTGCGCCAGGAAGCCAACGGCGTCGGCCTCAAGGACCGCTTCTCCATCATGGACGCCGACGATTGCGGCTCGCTGATCCAGGACCTGGCCATCACCACCGACAAGCAGGTGGTGCGGCGCATCCAGACCGACATCTCGCTGTGGAAGAACGGCCTGGTCGATCCGATGATCGCGCTGGACAAGGCCAAGGACGAGGACGAGGCGCAATCGGCCCGCATCTACGCCAGCTACGTGGCCACGCTGTCGGCCTACCAGGCGGTGGACTTCGACGACCTGATACGCCTGCCGGTGGAACTGTTCCGCAACAACGAGCCGATCCGCGACAAGTGGCAGCGCCGCCTGCGCTACCTGCTGATGGACGAGTACCAGGACACCAACACCTGCCAGTACGAGCTGGTCAAGCTGATGGTGACGGGCGTCGGCAAGAAGCCGATGTTCACCGCCGTGGGCGACGACGATCAGGCGATCTACGCCTGGCGCGGCGCATCGGTGGAAAACCTGAAGACGTTGCAGACCGACTTCCCCGACCTGGCGGTGATCAAGCTGGAGCAGAACTACCGCTCCACCACCCGCATCCTGCAAGCGGCCAACGCGGTGATCGGCAACAACCCCAAGCTGTTCGAGAAATCGCTGTGGTCCGAGCACGGCCTCGGCGAGCCGATCAAGGTGCTGGGCATGGCCAACGACGACCAGGAAGCCGAGCAGGTGGCGATCATGATTTCGGCCGACCATTTCGAGCGCAAGAACAAGTGGTCCGACTACGCCATCCTGTACCGCGGCAACCACCAGGCCCGCATCATCGAGCAGTCGCTGCGCAAGGAACGGATTCCGTACACGATCTCCGGCGGCCAGAGCTTCTTCGACAAGGCCGAGATCAAGGACATCATCAGCTACCTGCGCCTGCTGGCCAACACCGACGACGATCCGGCCTTCATCCGCGCCGTCACCACGCCACGGCGCGGCGTCGGCCAGTCGACCATGGAAACGCTGGGCACCTTCTCCGGCCAATGGCAGTGCTCACTGTTCGAAGCGGTGTTCAAGGGCGGCATCGAAGCCCTGCTGACCGACCGGCAGCTGGGCCCGCTGCGCGACTTCTGCAACTTCATCAACAACCTCGAAGCGCGCGCCAGCCGGCCCGGCCCGAGCGGCAGCGGCGACAACGCGGCCCAGGTACTGGACGATTTGCTGGAAGCGATCAACTACGAATCCTATCTGTACGATATGTTCGACGAGCGCGCCGCCCAGGGCAAGTGGCAGAACGTGCTGGAGTTCACCAATTGGCTGAAGGAGCGCGGCCGTGGCGGCAAGGACCGCGACGGCGAGGAAAAGAACGTGCTGGAACTGACGCAGATGGTGGCGCTGATGTCCATGCTCGAAGGCCAGGACGAAGACCCGGACGCGGTGCGCATGTCGACGCTGCACGCGTCGAAGGGACTGGAGTATCCGCACGTGTTCCTGGTCGGCGTCGAGGAAGGCATCCTGCCGCACAAGGGCGACGCCGATGCGCCGGCCGAGACCATTGCCGCCCGCGTGCAGGAAGAGCGGCGCCTGATGTACGTCGGCATCACGCGCGCGCAGCGCACGCTGCAGATCACCTGGTGCAAGAAGCGCAAGCGCGCGGGCGAGCAGGTGCATTGCGATCCGTCGCGCTTCATCAAGGAGATGGAGCTCGACGTCGGCACCGCCGTGCCGGCCGAGTCCGAAGTGATGACGCCGAAAGAGCGGCTGGCACGGATGAAGGAACTATTAACCACACCGAAGACGTAATCGGGCCGGCCTTGTGCTAGCATCGGCTTGTGCCGTTCCGGCGCGATACCGACGGAGGTGATTCTTGCGTACCCCACTCATTGCGGCTCTTGTTTTCGCCTGCGCCCTGCTGCCGATGGCACATGCCGCAGACTTCGCCACCAAGCCGGAAGCCGAGGCGATGGTGAACAAAGGCTTGAAGTTTTTGAAGGCCAACGGCAAGGACAAAACCTACGCCGAGATCAACAAGAAGGACGGCCAGTTCACCGACCGCGACCTGTACCTGACCGTGTACGGCCTGGACGGCGTGGTGCGCGCGCACGGCGCCAACGCCAAGATGATCGGCAAGAACCTGCTGGAAATTAAGGACGTCGACGGCAAGGCCTTCGTCAAGGAGCGCGTCGAGCTGGCGAAGAAAAAGCAGCCGTTCTGGCAGGACTACAAGTTCACCAATCCGACCAGCGGCCAGATCGAGCCGAAGTCCATGTATTGCGTGCCGGAAGACGACATGGTGGTCTGCGGCGGGGTCTACCTCAAGTGAGGCTGTAGAATGCGTGCTTTCCAGCAGGGAGTATGCCGTGAGCACCACCGAAGACCGCTTCATCGATATTGAAACCAAACTGGCGCACCAGGAGTACATCGTGGAGTCGCTGAACCAGCGCGTCTACGAGCAACAGCAGCAGATCGACAAGCTGGAGCAGATGTGCGCGGCGCTGGTCCAGCATGTGCGCGACCAGGCCCAGGGCAGCGGAGGCGGCGGCGCCTTGGCGCACGAACCGCCGCCGCATTACTGATCAGGCCAGTACGGCCCGCAGCGCCTCGACCACGATGGCATGGTCTTCCGCCTGGCGCAGGCCGGAGACGGTGGCTGTGCCGATCAGGCCGACATTCTTGACCACGACCGGGAAGGAACCGCCGTATGGCGCGTATTCCTTCGGGTCCAGATACTTCACGTCCTCGAACACCACGCCGCGATTTTTATAATCGGTGCCGATGTGGAAGGAGCAGCGGCCGAAGCGCGTCACCACATTGCTCTTGCGGCGTATCCAGTCGGCCTGGTCCGGCGTGGCGCCCTGCATCGCGTGATGGAACAGCACCTTGCCGTTGACGGTGACGTTGACCGTGACGCTCTTGTCGCGCTGCCTGGCGAGCTCGATCACTTTCAAGCCCAGCGCCAGCGCGGTGTCGCTGGTGAAGGTGGTGAATTGCAATTCCTTTTCCTGTAGCGCCAGGGTTTCCAGCAGCTCGGCGTAATTTTCCATACTTGATCCTAGTCCGGTACAAGACGGCAGTGTAGCCGAGCCGCCCGGATTAGCGGAAGACGAATCGCGGGGCGGCGGCCCGCTGCTCGGCCTTCTCCCGCCACTGCTGGGCTTGCGCCGCATCCGGCTTGAGGCCCAGCTCGCCTTTTTCGTAGGCGGTGGCCAGGCGGCGCATGGCGGACAGGAAATTCAGCTCGGCCGAACGCCGGTACATATCGACCGCGTCCGACGCGCTTTTCGGCACGGCGCGGCCGGCCTCGGTCAGCATCGCCAGGCGATACAGGCCGTCCGGATTGTTTTGCGCGGCGGAAGCCTGGTACAGCGAGGCCGCCTTGCTCAAGTCTTTGCTCATGCCCTTGCCCTGTTCGTACATGCCGCCCAGCGCAGCCTGCGCGTTGCCGTTGCCCTGGGCGACGGCGCGCGTGTACCAATCGCGCGCGGCCGCATAGTCCTGCGCCACGCCGCTGCCGATTTCGAAGGCATAGCCGATGTTGTTCTGGGCGGTGGCGTTGCCGGTCTTGGCGGCGGTGCGCTGGAAGGCCAGGCCCTGGACCGGATCGGCCTTCTCGCCGAGCAGGCCGTAGGTCAGCACGAGGCCCCAGCGGATTTGCGAGGCGATGTCGCCATCCTGCGCGGCCCGGCGCAGGTAGAGGGCGCCTTCCTCGTCGCTGTGGAACACGCCTTCGCCGCGCAGGTACATCGTGGACAGATCGCGTTCGGCGGCGGGATTGCGTTGGGCCGCGGCCCGTTCCAGCCATTGCTGCGCCAGCGGCAGGTCTTTCTCCACGCCCCGGCCGTACAGGTAGAACATGCCCAGATTGGCCTGGCCCCACGCATGGCCGCCCTCGGCCGCCTTGCGGTACCACTCGGCCGCGACCGCGCGGTCGAGCGGCACGCCACGGCCGTAGGCGTGCAACAGGCCGATATTGTTTTCCGCCTGATGGTCGCCTTGCTCGGCCGCCTTCAGATACCAGTCCATCGCCTGCGCGTAGTCTTGTGCGACGCCGTTGCCGCGCTCATAGCGGTAGCCTGTTTCAACCTGTGCCTGCACGTGGCCGGCTTCGGCGGCCTTGTGGTACCAGATCGCGGCTTCGACCTGGTTGGATGGCGCGCTGTGGCCGGTGGCCAGCCGCAAGCCCAGCAGGTACTGTGCTTCCGGCAGGCTGTGATCCAGCAGTGTGCGGAACTGGCCCAACGTGACGGCCTGGTTGGCTTCGCCGTTGCTGTAGGCCTTGGCCAGCTGGTATAGCGCATCGGCATCGCCGGCCAGCGCGGCGTCGCGGTACTGGTTGACCGCCGCCAGGTCGGGCTTCAAGGTGGATGGGCCGTCCAGCGTCCAGACGTACTGCATCTGCTGCCAGGCGCTGACGGGCTTGCCGTCCACCATGCCGGGCTTGAAGCGGCAGGAGCGCAGGCCGGCCACCGCCGCGTCGTCCAGCAGCGGGAAGCCGCTGGAGCGGGTGATTTTGGCGTCGGCGACGCCGCCGTCGGTGCCGATCAGGAAGGCCAGCGTGACGGTGCCGGTCTGTTCCTTGCGCAGTGCTTCCTTCGGCCAGACCGGCTTGGCGCAGCCCTGGAAATCCGCAGTGCTGAGCTTGGACGTATCCGCGGCGCAGGCGCCCAGCGAGATCGTGGCGCCCAGTGCCGCAGCCAGCAAGCCTTTGGTGGAAAAAGTCCGGGCCATAGCGTATCCTTAATGTTTCATATTTGAAAACAAGCAGGATAGGTGCAAAGTCCTTCCCTGTCTATTACGGACAGGATAGGTGCGGCCACCGTCATCCCGCGTGTCGAATTGTCCGGGCGTCGTTCGTCGTATGGATGGAGGGACGTCCTCTACACTCACTGGAGCAACGATCATGACGACGAATACCGTACAACTGCACCGCGTTTTCAAATCCAAGGCCGAGCGCGTCTACCGCGCCTTCCTGGATGCGGCTGCGCTGGCCAAATGGCTGCCGCCGCATGGCTTTACCAACACCGTGCATGAACTGGACGCCAGGGTGGGCGGCAGCTACCGCATGTCGTTCACCAACTTCACCACCGGCGGGCAGCACAGCTTCGGCGGCGAGTATCTGGAATTGGTGCCGAACGAGCGCCTGGTCTACACCGGTACGTTTGAAGACCCGAACCTGCCGGGCGTGATGAAGACCACGGTGACGCTGCGCGACGTGTTCTGCGGCGTGGAGTTGAAGGTGGTACAGGAAGGCATCCCGGCGGTGATCCCGGTGGAAGCCTGCTACCTGGGCTGGCAGGAATCGCTGGTGCTGCTGGCGCAGTTGGTGGAGCCTGAGATACGCGAGTGATGCCGGCTAGCGCATTAGAGCAGGCCGAAGAGTTTCACGACCAAGCTCATCGTGCCTAGGGCTGTGCTCAGGCAGATGCCTAGCAGAATGCGGAAGTCGACGGTGCGTATTTTTGTCAGTTGCTCATGCACGCGAACAAACTCGGCATGTACACGAGCAAATTCGGCATCCACACGAGTGAAGTTGGCATCCACACGGGTGAAGTTGGCATCCACTCGAAGGAAGCCGACGTCCGTACGAACGAAGCCGGCGTCCGTACGGACGAAGCCAGCCAGCATTTCCTCGCGTAGCCGGGATATGGCCTGGCCTTGGTAGTCGATTGCGGTCTCAAGATGCGCAACGCGCTCGGCGATGTGGTGCAGTTCCTGCTGGGGCTGATGATTGCCATTCATGGTGAACTCCTCGGAGGCATTCACCACTCTACGCCGGCATGCATGCGCAGCATAGCGCACACGATTGATGCAGGTCTCAACGGGACGGCGACCCCGGCAGTGAAGAAAACAGCCTGGCGTACTTACCTTGGCCGTCAATGTGGGGCGCCTGGCAAGTGAAGTAATGTTGGTATAATGAAACACTTGCTAAATTCATAGTTTTTGGCAGGAAATTTCAACGATCTACTTCACCTTTAGGAAAACCAGTGTCCAACTACAGCTTAGTAAAAAAACTCGCAGTCGTCGTTTCTGTCCTCGTTATGACCGGGTGCGCAAGCATCAACAAAGCGCCTGCAACCGTTGATGCGGAGTCGAAGCTGTTCAAGCCAAATCCAGCAACGTCGCAAGTCTATGTTTATCGCAACGAAACCCTGGGTGCGGCGCTGTCCATGCCAGTCACGGTTGATGGCAAACTGGCCGGCAACACCGGACCGAATTCCTTCTTCAAGTTCGATCTGCCAGCTGGCGCGCATAAAATCACTTCCCAGGGTACCGAGTCCGAATTGACCATCAACACCGAAGTTGGCAAGCTTTACTATGTGTGGCAGGAAGTGAAGATGGGCCTGATGTCGGGCGGTTCGAAGCTGCAACTTGTGGCGGAAGAAGTCGGTAAAAAAGCTGTTGCCGAGTGCGCGCAAATTCAGGCGGCGTTGCAATAAAAGTGAGGCGGGCCTAAGCTACCTGTTGTCTTTTTTGGGAGCATATTCGGCTCGCTTTCTTACGCTAGCGGATGCGATGTAGCGTGACTAGAGCAGACCAAAGACTTTGATGACCAAGCCGACGGTACCCAGAGCCGTGCCCAGGCCGATACTCAATAGGATGCGGAAATCCGTGGTGCGTATCTTCATCAGTTGCTCATGCATGCGAACGAACTCGGCGTCGTTGCGGGTGAATCCAGCCCGCATTTCCTCGCGCAGATCCTGCACAGCCTTGCCCTGGTAGTCGATCGCCGTCTCAAGGTGCGCAACACGTTCGGCGATGCGGTGTTGTTCCTGCTGGGGCTGATTATTGCCATTCATGGTGGACTCCTCTGCGGCATCCTCCACTTTACGCCAGCGTGCATGCGCAGCCTAGCGCGCACGATTGATGCAGCTCTGAACGCTACGGCTGTCCCCGGCAGTGAAGGATTCGGTTAAGCTTGCCGTAATTTTTCTAGACGAGTGGGGAGCAGGCATGGGCAAGGGCAGGTTGGAAGCATTCAGCGATGGCGTCATCGCCATCATCATCACCATCATGGTGCTGGAACTGAAGGTGCCGCATGGTGCGGATTGGGCGGCGTTGCAGCCTTTGTGGCCGGTGTTCCTCAGCTATGTGCTGAGCTTTATCTACGTCGGCATCTATTGGAACAACCACCATCACCTGATCCACACCGTCAGCCACATCACCGGCGGCGCGCTGTGGGGCAATCTGCATTTGCTGTTCTGGCTGTCGCTGGTGCCGTTCGTCACCAGCTGGGTCGGCGAGAACCATTTCGCCGCGCTGCCGCTGGCCTGCTATGGCTTCATCCTGTTCATGTCCAGCAGCGCCTACTTTATCCTGGCCAAGTGCCTGGCGAATAACAACGAGGCGCTGCGCATCGCCTTGGGCAAGGACCGCAAGGGCAAGCTGTCCTCGCTGCTGTATTTGACCGGCATCGGCGTGTCCCTGCTCGCACCGATGGTCGGCTTCGCCATCTACGTGGTGGTGGCGATGATCTGGTTCATCCCCGATCGCCGCTTCGAACGCCGCTGATCTAGCTGCCGCAGTGCTCGGCAATGCGCGTCCATATGCGGCGCGCATCGGCCTGCATGCGGACTCCCGTTTGCCCCATCGCCTGCATGGCCTTGGCCACGGCCGCCGCCTCTTGCGGCGTCTTGGCGTCGGCCTGCGCTTTGGCCAGCGCCGCCATGGCTTGCGCACGCCCCGCGTCCATCGCGGCCTGCTGCTGAGGCAGCGTCGCCAGCGCCTGCTGCGCTTTGGCGCGCTCTTCCGGCGTGCCGTTCTTCGCCATCTGCTCCATCATCGGCCGCAGCGCTTCCATGCTGGGTGCGCCTGGCGTGGGCGCCAGGTCGGCATGGTCGATGAATTCCCAGGTGTTTTCGCTCAGGCGGCGCACCGTCAGCTTGTAGCGCCCTCCTGCGCACTGGGCGATGTGGACGATGCTGTCGGCGCCGCCAGTGGTCGACAGCGTCTTGCAGGCTGCCGCCCCCAAGTTCGGCGGCAGCACCGGCGTGCCGCCCGGATGCGCCGGCACGCAAAAGCGGATCGGGCCGTCGCCCTTGAAGTCCTGCCGGGCTTTCCCGCCGGGGACGGTGGTGGTGGCCGTGACGTCGCCGCTGGCGCCGTCCGTTTGCTGGCGGGCGCTGGTGCCGGAGTCGGGCATGCGCATCGTGCCGTCGGTATCGATCTGGTACAGGCCCGGCGGCGGCATCACTTGCTTGAAGGTGGAGACGGCGACGGCCGCGGCGCAGCAGCCGGTGGCCAGCAGGCCGGCCAGGGGAAGCAGGCGGAACATGGGCTTGTCCTTATTCATCGTGCGTTGCCAGCGCCTTTTGCCTGGCCTTGCTGAGCGACTCCACCGCGCGGCGGTACGACGCCGCCACCAGCTCGGTCAGGTAGTCGGCCGGGAACTGGCCCACATCGACGATAGTCACCCAGTGAAAGCGGCCCATGTAGCGGGCCGGCTTCACGCCCGGCCTATCGGTCAGCTCCAGAAAACGGTCCGGCGTCACGCGCAGGCTGAAGCGCCATTGCTCCGGCTCGCTGGTCTTGAAGTACGCGAAGGTCTTGTCCCCGACCTTGTAGACCAGGATGTTCGACGGCTCGCCGTGCAGGGTTTCCACCGCGCCGGGGTACTGCCGGCAATGCCGTTTCAGCTGTTCTGTATTCATGTGTATGGCCACGTTGCATCGAAACGTCAGTGTGGCTGCAAAAATGACAATTCGACAAAGCTTTCTTCGGGAAATGCCCCCGCTTTCCAATCAAGTGCAGTGCAGCATTTTTTGCCAGTGACTGCCGCCATGTCACCCTGATATGATCTTGCGCTTCCATGCTGCGCTTCGCTGCGTCAGCATTTTCCTTCGTCGTTTAAATGAAAGATGTGATCATGTCCCGTCCTCAGATGCTCGTTATCGCGGCCGCCCTCGGCCTGGCTTTCACCCAGACCGTGCTGGCAGCTCCCGCCGCTGCGCTGGCCGGCAATCCGCTGGCCGTCGCCAGCAAGCTGCCGTTCCACTACCCGGCGTTCGACCAGATCAAGGACGAGCACTTCCAGCCGGCCTTCGTCGAAGGCATGCGCATCCAGCTGAAGGAAATCGAGGCGATCGCCAACAACAAGCAGCCTGCCACCTTCGAGAACACCGTCGTCGCGATGGAAAAATCCGGCGAGCTGCTGACCCGCGTGCAGACCACCTTCGGCAACCTGCAGGGCGCCAACACCAACGACAAGCTCGACGCGATCGACAGCGAAATGTCGCCGAAGATGGCCGCCCACGGCGACGCCATTTACCTGAACGCCAAGCTGTATGCCCGCGTCAAGTCGCTGTACGACAAGCGCGACAAGCTCAAGCTGGACGCCGAGTCCAAGCACCTGCTGGAACGCTACCACACCGATTTCGTCCGCGCCGGCGCCAAGCTGTCCGCCGCCGACAAGGAAAAACTGAAGACCATCAACGGCGTCATCGCCACGCTGCAAACCACCTTCACCCAGAACGTGCTGAAGGAAACCAATGCTTCGGCGCTGGTGGTCGACACCCGCGAAGAACTGGCCGGCATGACCGACGCCGCCATCGACGCCGCCGCAGCGGCTGCCAAGGCCAAGGGCCTGGATGGCAAGTTCCTGGTCGCCATCGTCAACACCAGCGGCCAGCCGCCGCTGGCCGTGCTGACCAACCGCGCCGTGCGCGAACGCCTGATGGCTGCGTCGCTGACGCGCGGCAGCCACGGCGGCGAGTTCGACAGCCGTGAAACAGTGCTGAAAATCGCCAAGGCCCGCGCCGAGAAAGCCACGCTGCTGGGCTACGCCAACTTCGCCGCCTACTCGCTGGAAGACCAGACCGCGCACGACACCAGCGCCGTCAACAAGCTGCTGGGCGAGCTGGCCAAGCCTGCCGTCAACAACGCCAAGAAGGAAGCGGCCGACCTGCAAGCCGTGGTCGATGCCGACAAGGGCGGCTTCCAGATCAACGCTTCCGACTGGGCCTTCTATACCGACAAGGTGCGCGCCCAGCGCTTTGCCTTCGACGAGAACCAGCTCAAGCCTTACTTCGAACTGGACAACGTGCTGGTCAACGGCGTGTTCTACGCCGCCGGCAAGCTGTACGGCCTGTCGTTCAAGGAGCGCAAGGATCTGCCGGTGTACAACCCGGACGTGCGCGTGTTCGACGTGTTCGACGCCGACGGCAAGCAACTGGCCATCTTCCTGGCTGACATGTACGCCCGCAGCAACAAGCAGGGCGGCGCCTGGATGAACGAGTACAGCTCGCAGTCGACGCTGCTGGGCACGCACTCGGTGGTGGCCAACCACCTCAACATTCCCAAGCCGCCGGCCGGCGAGCCGACGCTGCTGACCTACGATGAAGTGAAGACCGCCTTCCACGAGTTCGGCCACGCGCTGCACGGCATGTTCTCCAACGTGAAGTATCCGCGCTTCTCCGGCACCAGCGTGCCGCGCGACTTCGTCGAATATCCGTCGCAAGTGAACGAGATGTGGGCCGTGTGGCCGGAAGTGCTGGCCAACTACGCCAAGCACTACAAGACCGGCGCGCCTATGCCCAAGGAACTGCTGGACAAGGTCATCGCCTCGAAGAAATTCAACCAGGGCTTCCTGACCACCGAGTACCTGTCGGCCTCGCTGCTGGACCAGCGCTGGCACCAGCTGACTCCGTCGCAAATCCCGACCGACGTGCTGGGCTTTGAAGCGCAGTCGCTGAAGGACATGGGCGTGGACTTCGCGCCGGTGCCGCCGCGCTACCGCACCACCTACTTCTCGCACAGCTTCAGCGGCGGCTACTCGGCCGGCTACTACGCCTACCTGTGGTCGGAGAAACTGGATGCCGACACCGTCGAATGGTTCAAGGAAAAAGGCGGCCTGAAACGTGAAAACGGCGACTGGTTCCGCGCCAAGCTGCTGTCGCGCGGCGGCACCGACGATGCGATGAATTTGTTCCGCAACTTCCGTGGCCGCGATCCTATCATCGAGCCGCTGCTGGACCGTCGTGGCCTGAAATAAGATAAACCGTTTATAAGAAAACAGATGAACACCAATATGATTATCGCCGCCGGCGTGGCGGCCATTTGCAGCGTCGCGCACGCGGCCGAGCCGGCTTCCATGCTGCCGGCCAGTAACGCCTTCGCCAAGGCCAGCACGCTGCCGTTCGGCTACCCGCCGTTCGACCAGATCAAGAACGAAGACTACGGCCCGGCCTTCGCCGAAGGCATGCGCATCAACGCCGCCGAAATCGAAGCCATCGCCAACAACAAGCAGCCGGCCACGTTCGAGAACACCATCGTCGCGATGGAGAAATCCGGCCAGCTGCTGTCGCGCGTGTCCAGCGTGTTCGGTAACCTGTCGGGCGCCAACACCAACGACAGCTTCAAGGCGCTGGAGCGCGAGCTCTCGCCCAAGCTGGCGGCCCACAGCGACGCCATCCGCCTGAACGCCAAGCTGTACGCGCGCATCAAGTCGCTGTACGACAAGCGCGCCAAGCTGCATCTGGACGCCGAGTCGCTGTACCTGCTGGAACGCTACAACACCGACTTCGTGCGCGCCGGCGCCAAGCTGTCCAACGCCAACAAGGAAAAACTGAAGGCGCTCAACGGCGAGCTGGCCAAGCTGTCCACCAGCTTCGCCCAGAACGTGCTGGAAGAAGCCAACGCTTCGGCGCTGATCGTCGACACCCGCGAGGAACTGGCCGGCATGTCGGACAAGGCGATCGACGCCGCCGCCGTCGCCGCCAAGGCGCGCGGGCTGGAAGGCAAGTTCGCCATCCCGGTGGTCAACACCACCGGCCAGGCCAACCTGTCGGTGCTGACCAACCGCGCCGTGCGCGAACGGCTGATGGCCGCTTCGATGGCGCGCGGCAGCCACGGCGGCAAGTTCGACAACACGCAAGTTGTGCTGAAGACCGCCCAGCTGCGCGCCGACAAGGCCGCGCTGCTGGGCTATGCCAACTTCGCCGCCTACTCGCTGGAAGACCAGACCGCGCACACGCCGGAAGCGGTCAACAAGATGCTGTCCGAGTTCGCCCGTCCGGCCGTCGCCAACGCCAAGAAGGAAGGCGCCGAGATCCAGGCGGTGATCGACAAGGAACAAGGCGGCTTCCAGCTGGCCGCGCAGGACTGGTCGTTCTACAGCGACAAGGTGCGTGCCGAGCGCTTCAACTTCGACCAGAACCAGCTCAAGCCCTACTTCGAGCTGAACAACGTGCTGGTCAACGGCGTGTTCTTCGCCGCCAACAAGGTCTACGGCCTGACGTTCAAGGAGCGCAAGGACTTGCCGGTCTACGATCCGGACGTGCGCGTGTGGGATGTGTTCGACGCCGACGGCAAGCAGTTGGCCATCTTCATCGGCGATTACTATGCGCGCAGCAATAAGCGCGGTGGTGCCTGGATGAATGCCTACGTGTCGCAGTCCAAGCTGATGGGCACGCAGCCGGTGATCGCCAACCACCTCAACATTCCGAAGCCGAACGCCGGCGAGCCGACGCTGCTGACCTACGACGAGCTGCGCACCACCTTCCACGAGTTCGGCCATGCGCTGCACGGCATGTTCTCCGACGTGAACTATCCGCGCTTCGCCGGCACCCGCGTGCCGCGCGACTTCGTCGAGTTCCCGTCGCAGGTCAACGAGATGTGGTCGGTATGGCCGGAGGTGCTGGCCAACTACGCCAAGCACTACCAGACCGGCGCGCCTATGCCGCAGGAGTTGCTGGACAAGGTGATCGCGTCAAAGAAATTCAACGAGGGCTACCGCACCACCGAGTACCTGGCCGCTTCCATCCTGGACCAGAAATGGCACCAGCTGGGCGCGCAGCAGATCCCGGCCGATGTGCTGGGCTTCGAGGCGGCATCGCTGAAGGCTGCCGGCGTCGACTACGCGCCGGTGCCGCCGCGCTACCGCACCACCTACTTCTCGCACGTGTTCGCGGGCGGCTACTCGGCCGGCTACTACGGCTACCTGTGGTCGGAGAAGCTCGATGCCGACACCGTCAACTGGTTCACCGAAAACGGCGGCATGCTGCGCAAGAACGGCGACTGGTTCCGCAAGATGCTGCTGTCGCGCGGCGGCACCATGGATGCGATGCAGATGTTCCGCAACTTCCGCGGCCGCGATGCGCAGATCGAACCGCTGCTGGAGCGCCGCGGCCTGACTGAAAAGTAAGCTGCCGTTCAGCAAGGAACATGGGGCCGGGCTCGATTTGTGTAAGAATCGAGTCCGGCCCTTTCATTTTGTGAGTAAGATAGAACTATGAGTAACGAACTGCACGGCGTGACGCTGGAAGCCATCGTGACCCGTTTGCACGCGCATTACGGCTGGGAACAGCTGGGCCAACGGATCGACATCAACTGCTTCATCAGCGATCCCAGCGTCAAGTCCAGCCTGAAGTTTTTGCGCAAGACGCCGTGGGCCCGCGCTAAAGTCGAAGAGCTTTACGTCGCCACGAAATTTACCGACTAGGGGACTATTATGGACAGCAACCTGAAGGCATCACTGAGTTCTCTGCGCTCCAACCTGGCCAGCGCCGGGCCGATCGACGAGGAATTGCAGGATTTGCTGAAGCAGCTCGACGGCGATATCAGGCTGCTGCTGGAGCGCCGCGCCGCCGCCGAGGCCGCGCCGGGCGAAAGCACCACCTACGGCCTGGCCGAGCGTACCCAGGAAATTTCCGCCAAATTCGCGGCCCAGCATCCAAAACTGGAGCCGGCCTTGCGCGAATTGGGCAATATCCTGTCCAGCATGGGCATCTGAACCCGCCCTGCGGCACGGCAAGTGTTCGAGGACCCGGGGAACCCAGGTCCCCGGGCAGCCGGCGTTACGGAAACGCCAGCATCGGCGGTTCCATACCGCCAAAGCTGATTTCGGGATGACGCTTGGCGATCATCTCTTCGATTTCGTCGACGCGCCCCACCGGCACATCGACGATCAATAAAACCTGGCCCTGCTCGATGCGCTCGGCGAAGGGCTTGAGCCGCGTGTTCGGCACGGCCGCCGCATTCATGCCCGAGGCCCAGCCGCCGAAGATCGCCCCGCCCAGCGCCACCAGCAGGATGGCGGCGGTGCGCAAGGTCATGCCGTCCACCGGGAACATGGTCAGGAAGACACCCGCCCCGAGGCCGACGATGGCGCCGATCACCACGCCCAGCTGGGCGCCGTGCACCAGATCGGTTTTCTGCATGAAGCTGACGTCCGGCATGTCCGACGGCAGCGCATCCCTGGCCATGAAGCGCATGTGGCCGATTTCGATACGGGCCAGCAGCAGCTCGTCCAGCATGGAACGGGCGCTCGGTACGTCCGGCAGCATGAAATACAGTCGACGTCGCATGATGGTCTCCTGACGATGGGTATCTCTCCGTTATAGCAAAGCTGCCGGGCAAAGCAATGTAAATCCGTCATCATTTACACACAAGTGTTTGAATACTAAAAGAATTTTTCTTTCCATCATGAGCGGAGCGGGGGCATTTCCGGTACAATGCTGTCCGATATGAACACCCCTACCAATTTATTTGCGGCCGTCCCCAAGCGGTCTGCCCGCGCTGCCACAGCGCCTTTCCTTCCCATGTCCCGCGCCGAGATGGACGTGCTGGGCTGGGATCAGTGCGACGTCATCCTGATCACCGGCGACGCCTACATCGACCATCCGAGTTTCGGCATGGCCCTGGTCGGCCGCCTGCTGGAGGCGCAAGGCTTCCGCGTCGGCATCATCGCCCAGCCGGACTGGCACTCGGCCGACGCCTTCCGCACGCTCGGCAAGCCGCGCCTGTACTACGGCGTCACCGCCGGCAATATGGATTCCATGGTCAACCGCTACACGGCCGACCGCAAGCCGCGTTCCGACGACGCCTACACGCCCAACGGCGAGCCGAACAAGCGCCCCGACCGCGCCGTGTCGGTCTACGCCCAGCGCTGCCGCGAAGCCTTCCCCGGCATCCCGGTGGTGATCGGCTCGATCGAAGCGTCGCTGCGCCGCATCGCCCACTACGATTACTGGTCGGACAAGGTGCGCCGTTCGGTGCTGTTCGAATCCAAGGCCGACATGCTGATCTTCGGTAACGCCGAGCGCGCGCTGGTCGACCTGACCCGCCGCATGGCCGACGGCGAAAGCATCAAGACCATCCGCGACCTGCGCGGCACCGCCTTCCTGGTGCCGTCCGGCTGGATGCCGAGCGAAGAGTGGGGCGTGCACAACAGCACCCGCGTCGACATGCCGGGCAAGATCGACAAGCATATCGATCCTTACCTGATGGTCGACAAGAGCTCGCCGACCACCTGCGCGACCGGTAACAAACCGGCCGACGATGTGAATCCGGCCATGGTCGAGCCGACCAAGGCCGCCCTCATAGCCGAGCCTGCGCCTGCGCCGGCCGAGGTGTACAAGCCGATCCGCATCATGAGCCGCGAAGAACGCCGCGCCATGGAGCTGGAAAAGCACCACAAGACCGTGGTGCGCCTGCCGTCGTTCGAAACCGTCAGCGCCGATCCGGTGATGTACGCGCACGCCTCGCGCGTGTTCCACCTGGAATCGAATCCCGGCAATGCGCGCGCGCTGGTGCAGGGCCATGGCGACCGCGACGTCTGGATGAATCCGCCGCCGCTGCCGCTGCAGATGGACGAGATGGACAACGTCTACGACATGAACTACGCGCGCGGCCCGCACCCGAGCTACGGCAACGCCAATATCCCGGCGTGGGAAATGATACGGTTCTCGGTCAACATCATGCGCGGCTGCTTCGGCGGCTGCACCTTCTGCTCGATCACCGAGCACGAGGGCCGCATCATCCAGAGCCGTTCCGAGCCGTCCATCCTGCGCGAGATCGAGCACATCCGCGACAAGACCAAGGGCTTCACCGGCATCATTTCCGACCTCGGCGGCCCGACCGCGAATATGTACCGCCTGGCCTGCAAGGACAAGGAAATCGAGACCACCTGCCGCCGCCTGTCGTGCGTCTACCCGTCGATCTGCGTCAACCTGGGCACCAACCACAACCCGCTGATCAAGCTGTACCGCAAGGCGCGCTCCATCCCCGGCGTGAAGAAGATCCTGATCCAGTCCGGCCTGCGCTACGACCTGGCCGTGCGTTCGCCCGAGTACGTCAAGGAACTGGTCACGCACCACGTCGGCGGCCTGCTGAAGATCGCGCCCGAGCACACCGAACCCGATGTGCTGAGCAAGATGATGAAGCCGGGCATCGGCGCCTACGACGAGTTCAAGGCGATGTTCGAGAAGTATTCGCTGGAAGCGGGCAAGAAGCAGTACCTGATTCCCTACTTCATCGCCGCCCACCCGGGCACCACCGACGAGGACATGCTGAACCTGGCGCTGTGGCTGAAGAAAAACAACTTCCGCCTCGACCAGGTGCAGACCTTCATGCCGACGCCGATGGCCATGGCCAGCGCCATGTACCATTCGCGCAAGAACCCGCTGAAGAAGGTGACCGAGGATTCGGAAGCGGTGGAAACCCCGCGCAGCCTGAAGCAGCGCCAGTCGCACAAGGCTTTCCTGCGCTATTACGATCCGAAGAACTGGCCCATCCTGCGCGAAACGCTGCGCCGCATGGGACGCGGCGACCTGATCGGCACCGGCGAGCGCCACCTGATCCCGCCGTACGTGGTGGGCGAGGAAAACTTCAAGTCCTCGCAGGGCAAGCGCGCGATGCCGATGCTGGCGCCGGGCGCGGACAAGCGCGGCGGCAGGCTGGCGCCGCCGGCCGGCGCCGGCCGCGGCAAGGCCAATGCGCTGACCGGTTCGCTGACGGCGCGCGCCTCGCTCGACACCAAGCCGCGCGCGTCCATTCTTGACACCATCAAGATCAAGAAGCCGGCCGCGATGGCGCCGGCGGTCAAGGCCAAGGCCGGCAGGCCATCGCGCAGCGGCAAATAAGCCGTCCGTTCTGCCCAAAAAAGCAGCGCCCCTCACCGGCGCTGCTTTTTTTTTCGCCAATTCCTCTAAAGAAATGTTGTTAAATACCCCTATCGCTGCAATTACATGGATAATTCAGTCCTGCTCCGGCGATGTGCGCAGCCCGCTTGCGGCTACACTGATTGCTCCGCAGACCTCATTCTGTGAACTGGAAGATCATGAAAAACTTTAAATTCTCGACCCTGTTGATGATCCCCGTGCTGGCCGTGCTGGCGGCCTGCGGCGGTGGTGGCGGCGGTTCGTCCACCGCCACGGCTACGCTGCAGAGCATCACCATCACCAGCTCCGACAACGCCACCACCATCGCCATCGGCGCGGCCGCCAAGCAGCTGACCGCCACCGGCCGCTATTCGGACGGCAGCAGCAAGGCGCTGGCCTCGACTGGCGGCCTGGTGTGGGGACCGTCCAATTCCACGGTGCTGCAGATCGCCACCAACGGCACGGTAACCGGCAAGCTGGTCGGCACCGACACCATCACCGCCACCCAGGACGGCGTGACCGGCAAGCTGGCCATCACCGTCACGGCGCCATGGGGCAGCGTGGTGGCCGGCGGCTACCAGACCATCGCCCGCAAGGCCGACGGCAATCTGTACAGCTGGGGTGAAAACATCAAGGGCCAGCTGGGCGACAGCACCACCATCAACCGCAGCGCGCCGGTGCTGGTGTCCGGCGGCGGCACCAGCTGGAAACAAGTGGCGCTGGGCGACCAGTTCGCGGTGGCGATCCGCACCGACGGCACGCTGTGGGCCTGGGGTTACAACCAGGACGGCCAGCTGGGCGACGGCACCCAGATCAACCGCACCGCGCCTATCCAGATCGGCAAGGACAAGGATTGGAGCCTGGTCGCGGCCGGCAAGGCCCATGCGCTGGCGATCAAGACCAGCGGCGCCCTGTACGCCTGGGGCCGCAACGACCGCGGCCAGCTGGGCGACGGCACCGTGATCAACCGTACCGCGCCGCTGAAGATCGGCCTGCTGTTGTGGTCGGCGATCTCGGCCGGTGAAACCCATTCGATGGCGATCCAGCGCGACACCAATGACTTGTATGGCTGGGGCGGCAACAGCTACGGCCAGGTCGGCAACCTGCTCAAGGTCGACGTGCCTGCGCCGGTCAAGATCGGCACGCTGAAATGGACGTCGCTGTCGGCCGGCGCCTTCCACACCATGGCCATCACCAACTCGGGCACGCTGTACGCCTGGGGCCAGAACACCTACGGCCAGCTGGGCAACAACGGTTCGCTCGACCTGACCTCGCCGGCGCAGATCGGCACCGACAGCAACTGGTCGCAGGTCGCGGCCGGCACCCAGCACACCATCGGCGTGCGCAACGACGGCACGCTGTGGAGCTGGGGCGCCAACACCGAAGGCCAGCTGGGCACGGGCGGCACCGATGTCGTCATCCCGCAGCAGATCGGCAACGGCAACAACTGGAAATCCGTGGCGGCCGGCAAGGCGCACAGCTTCGCCCTGAAGACCGACGATACGCTGTGGGGCTGGGGCCGCAACCAGGAAGGCCAGCTGGGCAACGGCCAGACCGCGGCCTACGCACCGATCCCGGTCAACGTGCCGAACTAAGCGTTGAACTGAGCGCCGTTCGCGGCGACCTCGACGGACGGCGGGCGCAAGCCCGGCCGTCCGTTGCTTTTTGTGCTTGAATATTGTCAGATTGCGACGATATTCTTGCCCGAAGCGGATACAATTTGGACTAGTCCGTTTCCCCTGGAATCCCTAGTGCCCCCAAGCGCCTCCGTCTTTCCTCCCGTCCGCCTGCTGCGCCGGTGCTGCGTCATCGCGGCCTTGCTGCCGGCCTGCTGGCTGCCGTCCGCCGCCGCCCAGGATCCGGTCACGCTGCAGCTCAAGCACAGCCACCAGTTCCAGTTCGCCGGCTACTACGCCGCCGTCGAGCAGGGCTATTACCGCGAGGCGGGGCTGGACGTGCGCATCCTCGAAGGTTCGGACGGCAACGAGCCGGAGCGCGACGTCGTCTCCGGCAAGGCCGAGTACGGCGTCGGCGCCAGCAGCCTGCTGCTGGCGCGCCTGGCCGGCAAGCCGGTGGTGGTGCTGGGCGTGGTGTTCCAGCACTCGCCGTACGCGCTGGCGATGCGCCAGACCAGCGCCGAACCGGACATCCGCCGCATCATCGGCAAGCGCGCGATGATAGGCTCGCTGACCGACGAGCTGGGCAACGCCGACGAGCTGCTGGCCTACCTGATCAAGGAAGGCATTCCCGCCAGCAGTTTCCAGCGGGTCGAGCCGACCTACAACACGGCCGACCTGATCAGCGGCAAGGTGGACGCCATCGCGGTCTACACCACCAACGAGCCGGACACCTTCGACCGCCTCGGCTTCCCCTACGATATCTACAGCCCGCGCGCGGTCGGCATCGACTTTTACGGCGACAACCTGTTCACCAGCGAGCGCGAGATCGCCAACCATCCGGCCCGGGTGCAAGCCTTCCGCGCCGCCAGCATGCGCGGCTGGCAATGGGCGATGAGCCACCAGGAGGAGATGGCCGACATCATCCTCAACAAGTATTCGCGCCGCAGCGACCGCGCCCACCTGCTGTACGAGGCGCGCCAGATGGTGCCGCTGGTGCAGCCGGTGCTCGTCGAGATCGGCTACCAGAACCCGGAGCGCTGGCGCCACATCGCCGACGTCTACGCCGGCCTGGGCATGGTGCCCAAGCACGCCAATTTCGACGGCTTCATGTACCGCGTCGAGTCCGGCGGCACCAGCCTGCTGTGGCTGTACCGCGTGCTGGGCGGCGCGGCGCTGGCGCTGGTGCTGGGCGCGGCCATCCACTTCAGCCTGCTGGCGCGCGAGCGCCGCCGCGCCAGCGTGGCCATCCGCACCGGCGAGCAGCGCTTCCGCACCATGTTCGAAGCCTCGCCGCTGGGCATCGCGCTGGTCGATTCGATCACCTACGAATACCGCGACATCAACCCGCGCTACCAGGAAATCGTCGGCCGCTCGCAGGCCGAGCTGAACGCCATGCGCTGGCTGGAGGCCGGCCATCCGGAGGACGTGGCCCAGGTCAAGCAGCAGATGGGCCGCCTGACCATGCACGAGATCGGCAGCTTCAAGGTCACCAACCGCCTGTTCCGTCCGGACGGCGAGCTGGTGTGGATCGAAGTGTCGGTGACGGCCATCGAGACCGAGGCCGGCAGCCATCCGCACCACCTGTGCATGATCGAGGACGTGACCGACAAGAAGCAGAGCGAGGCGCTGATCTGGCAGCAGGCCAACTTCGACCCGCTGACGCAGCTGCCGAACCGCCGCATGTTCCACGACCGCCTGGCGCACGACATGCTCAAGAGCCAGCGCGACCGTTCGCACATCGCCATCCTGTTCATCGACCTCGACCACTTCAAGGAAGTCAACGACACGCTGGGCCACCACCAGGGCGACATCCTGCTGATCGACGCGGCGCGCCGCATCAGCGCCTGCGTGCGCAAGTCGGACACGGTGGCACGGCTGGGCGGCGACGAGTTCACCGTCATCCTGTCCGAGCTGGAGGGCACCGAGCGGGTCGAGCACATCGCCCAGCACATCATCGACAGCCTGCGCCTGCCCTTCCCGCTGGGCCAGGAGCAAGCCTTCGTGTCGGCCAGCATCGGCATCACGCTGTTCCCGGACGACGCGCTCGACATCGACGACCTGCTCAAGCACGCCGACCAGGCCATGTACGCCGCCAAGGGCGCCGGCCGCAACCGCTACAGCTATTTCACGCCGACGCTGCAGGTGGCCGCGCTCAACCGCATGCGCCTGACCAACGACTTGCGCGGCGCGCTCAAGGCCGGGCAGTTCGAGCTGTACTTCCAGCCCATCGTCCACCTGAAAAGCGGCCGCATCCACAAGGCCGAGGCGCTGATACGCTGGAACCATCCGCAGCGCGGCGTGGTCAGCCCGCTGGAATTCATCCCGCTGGCCGAGGCCAGCGGCCTGATCGTCGACATCGGCGAATGGGTGTTCCGCGAATCGGCGCGCTGCGTGCAGCGATGGCGCCAGCAGCACCATCCGGAATTCCAGGTCAGCGTCAACCAGTCGCCGCTGGAATTCCAGCGCGAGGACGGCGCCTACGACGCCTGGCTGCACTATCTGCAGTCGCTGAACCTGCCGGGACAGTCGGTGGTGGTGGAAATCACCGAGGGATTGTTGCTTGACGCCAATGCCACGGTCAGCAACAAGCTGCTGCAGCTGCGCGACGCCGGCATCCAGGTGGCGCTGGACGACTTCGGCACCGGCTACTCGTCGCTGTCCTATTTGAAGAAGTTCGACATCGACTACCTGAAGATCGACCGCTCCTTCACCCGCAACCTGGCGCCCGACTCCAGCGACATGGCGCTGTCGGATGCGATCATCGTCATGGCCCACAAGCTGGGGCTGCGGGTCATCGCCGAGGGCGTGGAGACGCCGGAACAGCGCGACCTGCTGGCCGCCGCCGGCTGCGACTACGGCCAGGGCTATTTGTTTGCCCGCCCCATGCCGGCCGAGCAGTTCGACCAGCTGCTGCGCCAGCAAGCCGGCTGATTTCAATCGTATCACTCTTGCCCAACCGGGCTAACTCAGGTGTAATGCCGGATAAATCATAGTAATTTACTAATTCCGGCTTCACATTTGAGGGGTGGCATTCATGCTTGCGCTGTTAGACAGTTTGACCCAGGACCACCGTATTCTCCGGCTGACCACGCCGCTGGGAGCGGACACCCTGGTGGCCGAATGCCTGCGCGGCGAGGAGGCGCTGAGCCAGCCCTACCAGCTGACGGTGACGGCGCTGTCGTCCGACGCGGCCATCTCCCTGAAGTCGCTGCTGGGCCAGCCGGTGCTGCTGGAACTGATGACGGCCGCCAGCCGCGACCAGTTGCGGCCCTTCCACGGCCATGTGACGGCGCTGCGCATGCTGGGCGCCGACGGCGGCCTGGCGCGCTACGAGCTGAGCATCGGCCCCTGGTACGCCTTCCTGGCCGCCGGGCGCGACAGCCGGGTGTTCCAGGACCAGACCGTGTTCGACATCCTCGACGCCGTGTTCAATGGCTGGCAGGACGCCGGCAAGCTGGTGCCGCAGTGGCGCTACGACATCGCCGACCGCGCCATCTACCCGAAGCGCTCGCTGACCTGCCAGTACCAGGAATCCAACCTGGCCTTCGCCGAGCGGCTGATGCGCGAGGAAGGACTGTTCTACTATTTCGAGCACAGCGGCGACGCCGCCAGCCCCGGCCTGGGCAGCCACACCATGGTGATCGCCGACCACAACGGCAGCTTCCAGCCCAACGCCCAGGCCACGGTGCGCTACACGCAACCGGGCGCGGTGATGAAGGAAGACGCCATCGACCGCTGGCGCAGCGAGCTGCGCTGGACCGCCGGCGGCGCCGACATGGCCAGCTGGGATTACCGCAGCCATGGCACGCGGCCGGTGTCGGCCGCCAGCGTCGGCGCCGATCCGGCCGCGCCGGTCAGCCGCGACGCGCCCGGCGCCTACGCCTACACTTCGCGCGAGCACGGCCAGCGCATCGCCCAGCGCCAGGTCGAGGCGCTGGAGGCGGGCCGCGAAATTTTCACCGGCGCCGGCACCGTGCGCACGCTCAGCCCCGGCACCACCTTCACGCTGGAAGGCCAGGCGGTGCTCGACGCCGACGAGGCCGGCGAGCGCAGCTTCGCTATCACCCGCGTGCTGCACCTGGCGCACAACAACCTCAGCACCGATATCCGGCATGCGGCGACGCAGGCGCTGGGCGTGAGCGCGCTGGCCGAGGCGATCGCGCGCGAACAGGGCGGCAGCCTGCACGCGGTCGGCGCCGACAAGGGCGAGCGGCCGCTGTACCGCAACCGCATCGACGCCATCCGCAGCAAGCTGCCCTACCGCAGCAGCGACGCGGACGGCCACGGCCTGCTGCTGCATCCCAAGCCGACCGTGCGCGGCCAGCAGACCGCCATCGTGGTCGGCCCGGCCGGATCGGTGATCCACACCGACCGCGACCACCGCATCAAGGTGCAATTCCACTGGCAGCGCGGCGAGCAAAGCCACAGCCGTCTGACGCATCCGGCGCCGGACGGCCACAGCGGCGCGCCGGCCGACGACCAGGCCGGCACCTGGGTGCGCATCGCCACCTCGATGGCGGCGGTGGCCGGCGCCAACTGGGGCGCGGTGGCGGTGCCGCGCGTGGGCAGCGAAGTATTGATCGACTTCATCGACGGCGACATCGACCGGCCGGTGGTGATCGGCAGCGTCTACAACGGCAGCGGCGCGCGCGACGCGCAGAACAACCAGGTGGGCCAGGGCGCCGGCGCGGCGACCGGCAACGCCCCGGCCTGGTTCCCGGGCGAGGGCGGCGCGCACGCGCATCCGGCCGCGCTGTCGGGCATCAAATCGCAGGCCATGAACGCCAGCCAGAGCGGCGCCGGCGCTTACAGCCAGCTGGTGTTCGACGACCATCCGGGCGAGCCGCGCGTGGCCCTGCAGCGGCACGCGTCGCCGCATGCCGGCACGGACGAGCTAAACCTGGGCCACCTGCGCCACCAGAGCGACAACCAGCGCCTGCAGACGGCCGGCTTCGGCGCCGAGCTGAAGACCGCGCACAGCGCCGCGCTGCGCGCCGGCCAGGGTTTGCTGCTGTCGGCCGACGCCCGCAACGGCGCCAGTGGCGGCCAGCTCGACTCGCGCGAGGCGCAGGCGCAGATCGAGCAGAGCCGGGAGTTGCAGCTGTCGCTGGCCGAGACCGCGCAAAAGCACAACGCCAAGCTCAAGGATGAGGCGGAACCGGCCAAGCTGGGCGCGCTGGCGCAGATGGAGAACAGCGGCAAGGTGGTGTCGGCCACGGCTGCCGGCGGCGGTGGCGACCATGGCGGCGATGGCGATGTGACGGCCTACAGCGAGCAGCATCTGCAGCTGTCTAGCCCGGCCGGCATCGCGGCCGTGACGCCGGCCAGCGCGCTGCTGGCGGCGGGCGGCACGAGCAGCCTGAGCGCCGGGCAGGATATCAATTTCGCCGCGCAGGGCAATGCGTCCCACCTGGTCAAGGACGGCATCAGCCTGTTCACCTACGGCAAAGCCAGCAGCGCCGACAAGCCCAACCAGGAAACCGGCATCAAGCTGCACGCGGCCAGCGGCAAGGTCAGCGTGCAGAGCCAGTCGGACGCGACCAAGCTGACGGCCGACAAGCTGATCACCGTGGCCAGCGTCGGCAAGAGCATCGCGGTCAGCGCCAAGGAGCACGTGATGCTGACGGCGCAGGGCGCCTTCCTCAAGCTCGAAGGCGGCAACATCATGCTGCACGGGCCGGGCACGATGACGTTCAAGGCCAGCATGAAGGAGTTGACCGGGCCGGCCAGCGCCTCCAGCCAGGCGACGCTGCCAACCGGCAAGCTGGCCGAGTGTCCGTCCGCGCTGTCCGACGCCGCCAGCGGAGGCGCCAGTGCCATCTAAGCTGGAGCAACTGCGCAGCGGCATCGATCGTCTGACGCCGCTGTTTGTCTTGATCGATCCCATGGTGGGCGAGCCCTTGCCAGGCATCGGTGCGCCGGAAGCCGGCGCCGATATGAACCTGCTGCGCAAGCAGCTGTGGCAAAGGGAAGTTGTGGGGATCGCGTTGGCGAAGGAGATCGCCTTGCCGCCGTATTTGCATCCCTATCTGGTGCAGTTGCAAGGCCCGGACGATCCGCTGCTGGGTTTGAGCCTGGACCTTGCGGAGGATGAGCGGGCTGCCGCCCAGGCTGGCGGACTCGATGGCGAGGGACGCGCTGCGCATCGCATCGGCGGCTGGCTGCAAAGCAGCATGCAGCCCGAGGAATTGGCCGGAATCGTGGCAGGCATCTGCCGTCTCGACACCGATGCCTACACCAAAGCCACTTATCTTCGACTGGGCGACCGCCGGGTGCTGGATCTGTTGTGCCACGTGGTGGACGACAGCCGCGTCGCCAGCCAGTTCGGGCGTTTGCAAAGCTGGGATTATCTCGACCCTGCAGGGCGGCTGCGCCGCTTGCGTTCGCCCGGCGAACTGGCGGCGCCACTGCGTTTGAATGCAGGGGAGTGGCAGCGCCTGGTGCGCGGCGAGCTGTTGCACCGGACCGTGGCCCAGTGGCTGGGGGAGATTGCGCAAACGGACGGCGTGCCGCCGGAGGCGCTGTACGCCGCCGCCGAAAGCGCGGTGGAGCATGCCGCCAGTGCGGCGCGGGTCTGGCCGCACAGATTCAAGACTGCCGGCGATGAGGCGGTATGGGCCGTGCTGTCGCTGCTGCATCCGTCGCTGCCGCACGCACCCGCTGTGCTCAAGCTGCTTGCCGACTCCGGCTCGGAAGACGATCCGCCCGAACCCATGCGCTATTTGCACCGCGATGTCCGCGGCCTTGCGCAGCAGGCCAGCGCCGTATTGATTCGATAGAAAATCAGGAAACCATGGTAACGACTACCGGTTGCGATGTCTGCAACAAGAGCTCTCTTTCGCTGCTGCTGTTACGCCCCAGCCCGATCGCCAACAGTCCGCTGCTGGCCGCAGCCGGCGCCCGGGGCGTGGCCGCCGACCCGGCCGTATTGACCGGCATGCTGCCGAATCCCGCGCCCAAGCAGTCGCGCTTTGCGCTGCGCCTGCTGCGTGCCGGCTATGTGCATATCTATCTGCCGTCGCCGCCGGCCGGCGTGCCGAGCTGGCTGGTCTACCGGGTGACGGAACAGGCCGACCTGGTGCCCGAGAGCAGCGAACTCTTCGCTCAGGCTGACGCCAGCGTGAGTTGCAGCCGCAGCGGCCACATCGCCATGGGCTTGAAGGTCGTCAGCATTCCACAGGCACACAAGGTCACTGAGCTGTGGGTGGCGTACAGCGCCAACTTGTGGAACGACACGTTGCGCGGCAAGAACAAGGCCGACCCTGCGGTCATGCAAAAGATCTCCTTGCAGAGTTGTGGCGTCAACAGCTTTGTCCCCACTGCGGACAAGCTCAAGGCGCAGGTGCTGGAATGTGCGCTGAACAAGCTGTCAATCGACGGCGCGTCGGATCACGATTTTCCATTCAATAGCATCGCTTCCAGCGCGGAGGACCTGGCCACCAATCTGAAGCTGGCTGCCGCCAAGCATCCCAAGACTGCCGGCAAGGAAATCGCGGTTGTCCTGCGCGATCCGGTCGGGATCGCCACCGAGCTCAACGCCCTGCGCGTACGGCGGAACGAACTGATCAAAAAGGAAATCGCCAAGCCGGAAAACCTGCATCCGCTGAACAGCTCCGCTACGGTGCTGGGCTTGAAGCAAAGTCTGGTGGGGGCGGAAGACCTCAACAGCTTTGAACAGGTGAGTCCGTTGCGTACGCTGTCGGCCTATATGCAGGACGACTGGCCGGCCGGCACGGAATGGCAGGCCGTGACCGATGAAGACCGCAAGATGCTGCTCAGTCGCGTCAAGGGCGACGGGGCGTTCAGCGAATTCGTGCTGTCGCCGTACAAAGCCGTTTTCGAAAAAAAGAATCTGGGACGGGTTTTCTATCCCGACCATGACAAGCGCGCCGCCGAGTGGACGAAGAAAAAGGCCGAGGAAAACTGGTCGAAACTGGCCAAGTATCACGACGAGGAGGCACGCGCCGCCTGGATCAAGAACTTCGATGCCAAGATGAAGACCCTGCACTACGATCCGCTGGCATTGTTCGAGGAAGACTGGCACGCGGCGACGGAAGACAAGCAGACGCTTGCGTATTTCGACCGCCATTTCGATCCGCTGGCGAAGGCCGATCCCTTGAAGCAGCCAGCCTCCAGCGTGCTCTATGCACGTGAAAATCATCTCATCAATCAGCCCGCGCCTTTTAGCGAGAGCTTGCTGACGCGCTATCTTGCCAAAATCGGCCGGCCGATCACAGACACGGAAGCGGTCGTGCTGCGCTCGCTGGTCGGCAATCAGGATGCGATGATCAAGATGGTGCACGTCCAGTTGACCGGCGACCCGGGCGCCGCCGGCATGCGCGACAAGAGCTACGACCTGGTCAAGGGCTTCAGCGAGCTGAGCATGTCGAAAGGTGCGCTTACCGCCAATTCCTGGATGGGCCACGCGATTGCGCTGTTCAGCGTCGGCCAATTGAGCGCGTTGAGCGGCGCTGCGCTGACGGTCGCCGCGCGTGAAGCCAAGACCAGCAGCGTTACCGCGAGCATCATGGCCAAGCTGCAGATGATGGCGCACGTCCAGCGCTGCCTCGAATATTCGGTACAGGGGGCGCTGCATGGCAATGCGCCAAATGTGCCGGTGCTGCTGAAGATGCAGGTCAGCGCGGACGACGCGCTCAAAATCTTTGCGGCACGTTCCGGACAGCCTATGGGGACCAGCAAGACGCGCATCAAGAAAGCCAAGTCCAACAACGCCAAGGTTACGCTCACGCTGGCGACGGACACCGATGCAATCAAGGCCGCCAACGGCAACCTGGGCGACATCACGCAGAATCCTGCTTCCGGCTCCGTCAAGATGGGCAAGGCGGCGACCTCGGCGGCGGTCGGCGCGGCAGGTTCGACGGTCGTCCTGACCGAAGAAAAATTCCTGCAGCTGTATCAAAGCCAGGCGGGGGCGGGAGCGAAGGCCGCGAATATGCTGCGGTCCGCATTGCCCAACCTGGCCAAGACCAGCGGCGGCGCCTGGTTGATGGCGATGGCGAAAACGCTGGACGCGCGCCTCGCCTTGGGCAGCATGATTATTCAGGCAATAGGCGTCTGGAATGGTATGGACGCGGCCAGTCAGGCGAAGTCGGAATCAAGTTTGACGGATGCCAATTACGGTGTGCTAGACAGCGTCTTAGGTTTTACCGGCGGAGCTTTGGCGTTGTGGAGTGCCGGAGCCGAGCTGCGAGTAGTGGCGCGGGTGGGACATCAAGCTGTGGGAGCCCATATTGGAATTGGCTTGCTTAAAATTGGTGGGTCCATCACGGGGATCGCGGGTGGTGCGGTGAACTATGTCGCCTCCCAGAAGAAGAGTGACGATCAACGAGCTCTCGGCAATAAAGATGCCGCGCGCCTATACAATTATTCTGCTATCGCATTCCTGGCCACGGGCGCAACCTCAACCCTTTTAACTGGGGGCGCAATTGCCGGTGCCTTAGAGGCCCGCGCCATCGGTGGCGCAGTTGTGCGAACGGTTGCCACCCGCCTCGCAGCCAATGCGGTTTTTGCCACAGTGGGTGGAATTGGCCTCACCGTGTCGGGTATTGGATTATTGCTGCTGGGAGCTGGTGTGGTGGCACAGATTGGGGCTATCGTCCTCACCCCCAATGATATGCAGCGCTGGCTAGGCCGAAGTTATTTTGGACGTGACGGTGGTCTGATATTCTCAGGAAAAAGAGATGACATGTTTAAAAAAGGCGACTGGGCGGCTGAAAAAGCGGCGCTAGACGAAGTAATTTCCGACGCTGCCAAAGCGCAACAAAGTGAAAATAAAGATACAAAAAAAGTAGAGCAATCCGCTTAATGAAAGAGGCAAAATTGCCATGAAAAAAAAACGTGAAATTGAAGCTGTCTTGACCACGGATGAAGAAAAATCAATGGCGAATGGAAGTGCTCCACGCTCAGAGGGGGAAACGTCAGGTATTGTCAGTAGATATAAAAAATATCAATCTGCAGGAACAGCGTCAATTTCCTTTGGTTTGATTAAAAAAAACTATGAAAACGCGATTGAATATACCGGCATCGCAAAAGGAACACGCGGAATCCTGATGCTCACTGGCTTGCTCGCGTTATGTTTCACATTTTGGGGCGGGCAAGATATCCTTTTCAGGATGTCAAATAGAGAATCAGATGGGTGGTTTGATGTAATCCCAGTTCTCGCCGCAATTGCCTGTTTTGCTATCGGCAGCTATATGGGAGTAAAGTACACGCGCTTTGAACTCTTTAGGCCTGAGGACGAACCGACTATTTTTGATCGAAAAAACCGCAAGGTGTACCGCATCTTTAGAGAGACGTATGCGGGTTGGCGAGGTTTGCTTCTCCCTTGGCCTTTGAAGAGCGCCGAGTATGACTGGGATCTGGTGGATGCCGAGCATCAGGCTGCACTGACTACCACTGGTTCGACAGTCAATCGTATCCATGCGTTGATTTTTCTGGTCCGCAAAAGCGCTGACGATCCAACGATCGTCGACAGCTTCACCATTGGGAACAGCATGCAAATGGGCGAAGTGACTGTGCCAGCCGTGTGGGAACATATCCGTCGGTTTATGGAGGAAGACGGCCCCCATCTGGCGCCTGGTGAAGTACTGCAGTCCTTCGACCCGCCCAAGGGCTTTTTGCCGTGCATGGCGGCCACCGGCCCGTATGGGAAGAATTTTCGAACCTGGTGGAAGGACCACCCTTTGCTCATGATCATGGGCCTGGTCTTCTTCCCCATTGTTTTTCCGCTGATGACACTTGTAGGTATTTTTAGCTGGCTCAGCTACAAAACGGCTATTCCCATCAAATGGTCTGCTGCGGTGCTGGCGGCGGTAGGGCCGGCAGTAAAACAGGCTAAATAATATGGCGGAGCGATTCGTTAAGCGTGCCGGAGTAGTGGAGGATCTGCATGTGGAACGAGACGCTAGCGGAGACCTAGCGATGGATGTCTTTTCCTGCACCGTGGCCGGCGAGGTGTTGAAAGGCGGATTTTACAAAGTCGAATTCCGCAATGGCGACTTCATCGAGTTCGCCGTCGGCTTCGAGACCGGCGACGCGACGGTCTACGCCGTCCGCAGCCCCAGCCTGCGCATCCTGTGGATGCCGCCGCACCGCGTGCGCGGACACGCGATACAAAAGATCTGCGATATCAAGTGGAGTTTGCTCTTCCCCACGCTGACGATCCTTTTGATCGGGATCGCCGAATTTTTGATGGGCAGGAATTTTGGCGAGGACGGCCTCGCTGCCGATGCCTGGTTTTATTCCATGTTCTTCGTGCTCACCTTGATCATCACCGTGTGGATACGGTCGCGCTTCAGGGCGGTCGCCGTGGAGACGACCGAGGTGATGCGTGCACTTGGCTACGATCACCCGGAACAGGTCGATTTGTGGGTGCGTCACAAGGCGGCGCAAAAAGCACTGGCCGCGTCGACGAACACGCTGCCGCCATTGCTGGCACCCTGGAGCTACCGCTATTGACGCCGGCTCACGAACTGGCTTGCTGCACCAGCCCCGCATGGGCCGAGCGGTTCAGCTTGGGGTGCACGAAGGGGATCGTCAGCATGGTGCTGCTGGCCGCCATCAGCAGCAGGGCCGTGAAGGTTTCGTTGGTGATGATCTGCTTGTCGAGCAGGATGTTGGCGAAGATGATTTCAATCAGGCCCTTGGTCTGCAGCAGCCAGCCGATGATCGACGCTTCGCCCGCTTTCCACTTCAGCATCCTGCCGGCGATGTGGACGCCGACCAGCTTGCCGCCGACCGAAGCCAGCAGCAATAAGCCCGCGACGAAGAACACCGAATAGCCGCCCAGCTCCCACTTGGTGCGCAGGCCGGTGCTGAGGAAGAACACCGGCATCAGGATCAGCAGCACGTGCTTGAACAGCGTATCGAGCGTGGCACGGTCGAACCAGTCCGCATCCATCACCACGCCCGCCAGGAAGGCGCCCACCATGAAGTGCAGGCCGGCCCAGTCGGAACCGAAGCTGCACAGCACCAGCCAGATCAGCGCCGCATACCAGCGGTCGCTATCGCCCAGGCGCGCCATGACGCGGCGGAACACGAAGGTCAGCACGCCGAACGCCAGGATGAAGCCGAGCTGGCGGCCGACGCGCTGCCAGTCGAGCAGGATCAGCGCCAGCACGCCCCAGATCGCCACGTCGTCCAGGCTGGCGTAGCGCAGGATGCGCTGGCCCATAGGCTGGCGCAGGATGTCGAGCTTCTCCAGCAGCATTACCAGTACCGGCAGCGCGGTCACGGCGCAGGCCATGCCCACGCCCAGCGTGAATTGCCAGTCCAGGCCCTTGGCGCCTTTCCAGCCCTGGTAGCCCAGCAGCAGCGCTGCGGCGGCGCAGCCGAACAGCAGTGGCATGCCGAGCGCGAAGCCGGCGGTGGTCGCGCTCTCGCGGCGGTATTGCCAGACTTTTTTCAGGTCCAGCTCTATGCCGGCGAGCATCACGAACAGCATCACGCCCCACCAGGCGATGCCGTTCAGCGCCTTCACCACATCGGGCGCGAAGACAAACTGGTGATACTCGGGGAAGGCCGCGCCCAGCACGCCGGGTCCCAGCAAAATCCCGCCGACGATCTGGACGATGACCAGCGGCGCGTAATAGTCGGTCTTGAAGATGCGCCACACCAGATAGGGCGCGGTAAAGATCAACAGCATCGCGATCAGGAAAATTTCGGTGGTGTTCATGGGGGGAAAGGACTCCTCGTAATATTCCGGCAATGTTATCCAACTTTTCTCCCACGGCGCAATCGGAATAAAGGGATGTGGTAACGGTTCCACAGCGCGCACGGCTGCGCCGGGCTGCCCGAAACGGGGATAATAGCTATTCGCTTTGCTTGTTCTATAGCCAGTAGCTATTGAAACTATTGGAACAATCAATTTTGCAAATGAGGCGAAAGCCCTTAAACTGGCGTCTCAATGATTCACAACCCAACGAGGAAACCACAATGTCCCTGATCAATACCCAAATCAAACCATTCAAGGCTACCGCTTACGCTAACGGCAAATTCATCGACGTCAGCAACGAATCCCTGAAAGGCAAGTGGTCCGTTCTGATGTTCTACCCAGCCGACTTCACCTTCGTGTGCCCGACCGAACTGGAAGACCTGGCCGACCACCAGCCAGAATTCGCCAAGCTGGGCGTGGACGTGTACGGCGTGTCGACCGACACCCACTTCGCGCACAAAGCATGGCACGACACCTCGGATGCAATCAAAAAAGTTAACTACCCGCTGATCGGCGACCCAACCGGCACCCTGTCGCGCAACTTCGAAGTCATGATCGAAGAAGAAGGCCTGGCGCTGCGCGGTACCTTCGTCATCAATCCGGAAGGCTTCATCAAAGTGCTGGAAGTGCACGACAACGGCATCGGCCGCGACGCTTCCGAACTGCTGCGCAAAGTGAAAGCCGCTCTGTACGTGGCATCGCACCCAGGCGAAGTTTGCCCAGCTAAATGGACCGAAGGCGCAGCGACCCTGACCCCATCGCTGGACCTGGTCGGCAAGATCTAAGTCTGAGCACGTCTTGAAAGAGACCGCAGCACACAAGTAATACCGCGATGCCGGTCCGGGCGTCCGGCCCGGCATACGCCTAAATATTTGTAAAAAGGAAGAAAAATCATGTTAGATGCAACTCTCAAAACCCAGTTGAAAGCCTACTTGGAAAAAGTGGTGCAACCGATTGAGATCGTCGCTTCTCTCGATGACAGCGCCAAGGCCCGCGAGATGGAAGAACTGCTCCAGGACATCGTCCTGTTGAGCGACAAGATCACGCTGGTCAAGCGCACCGACGATGCCGAACGCAAACCGTCGTTCAGCATCAACCGCCCGGGCACCGATATCGGCGTGCGTTTCGCCGGCGTGCCGATGGGCCATGAATTCACCTCGCTGGTGCTGGCGCTGCTGCAAGTGGGCGGCCACACCATCAAGTTCGACGACGCCGTGATCGAGCAGATCCGCAACCTGGATGGCGATTACGAATTCGAAACCTTCATCTCGCTGAGCTGCCACAACTGCCCGGAAGTGGTGCAGGCGCTCAACGCGATGTCGGTGATCAACCCGCGCATCAAAGTGACCACCATCGACGGCGGCGTGTTCCCGCAAGAAGTCGAGGCGCGCCAGATCATGGCGGTGCCGATGATGTTCCTGAACGGCGAGCATTTCGGCCAGGGCCGCAGCAACGTCGAAGAGATCCTGTCCAAGCTGGACAAGAACGCCGGCGCCCGCCAGGCAGCCGAGCTGAGCAAGAAAGACGTGTTCGACGTGCTGATCGTCGGCGGCGGCCCTGCCGGCGCGGCAGCGGCCATCTACGCCGCCCGCAAGGGCATCAAGACCGGCGTGTTGGCCGAGCGTTTCGGCGGCCAGGTGCTGGACACCCTGGCGATCGAGAACTTCATCTCGGTCACGGCCACCGACGGTCCTAAATTTGCCGTGGCGCTGGAGCAGCACGTCAAGGAATACGAAGTCGACATCATGAACACCCAGCGCGCCGCCAAGCTGGTGCCGGGCAAGCTGATCGAAGTGCAGACCGCCACCGGCGCGACCTTGAAAGCCAAGTCGGTGATCCTGGCGACCGGCGCGCGCTGGCGCGAGATCAACGTGCCGGGCGAGAAGGAATACCGCAACCACGGCGTGGCCTACTGCCCGCACTGCGACGGCCCGCTGTTCAAGGGCAAGCGCGTGGCGGTGATCGGCGGCGGCAACTCCGGCGTGGAAGCGGCGATCGACCTGGCCGGCCTGGTCAAGCACGTGACCTTGATCGAGTTCGGCGCCGAGCTGCGCGCCGACGCGGTCTTGCAGCGCAAGCTGCGCAGCCTGGCCAACGTGACCGTGATCGTCTCGGCGCAGACCACCGAGATCCACGGCGACGGCAAGATCGTCAACGGCCTGAGCTACAACGACCGCGTGTCGGGCGAGGCGAAGAAGGTTGAGCTGGAAGGCGTGTTCGTGCAGATCGGCCTGGTGCCGAACACCGAGTGGCTCAAGGGCACGGTGGCGCTGTCGCGTCATGGCGAGATCGAAGTCGATGCGCGTGGCCAGACCTCGATCCCCGGCGTGTTCGCGGCCGGCGACGTCACCACGGTGCCGTACAAGCAGATCATCATCGCCACCGGCGACGGCGCGAAGGCGGCACTGTCGGCCTTCGATCACCTGATCCGCTCGGACGACGAGGAGGCCGTCACCGAGTCGGCCGGCAAGCAGGCGATGACCGCGTAAGCTGAGGTAGCATCAAATGAAAACCGGGAGCATGTCTCCCGGTTTTTTATTTGCTGAGCACGCTGGAGTTGCGTCCGAATTCGTTCAGCATCTGGTCCAGCCTGCGGAAGCCGAACAGCAGCGCGGCGATGACCAGGATCGTGACAAAGTTGACCGCGAGATTGCCGCTGACATCGGCGGCCCAGCCTTTCCAGCTGCGCTTCTGATTTTGAGCCATCTGAATGGCTTGCAGTTGCGCTCCTATTTTCGTTGTTGTGAAGTTCTCTTCCAGCTCACGCTTGCGAGAACCGAGTGTCTCGTCCAAAAAGTTTTGCAAAGCGGCTTCAGCTCGCAGCCTATACATGGCGTGCATTACTTCAACTTTATGTTGTTTGTAGACTGCGTAAGCGAATGTCGCAAGGACGTCGCCACAATCTTCGGCCAATAGTTGATACATGGCAGCCATGAAAATTGCTCAGTGTGGGTTGTTCAGCTTTTTAAATGCCGCATCCAAGGCTGACCGTATTTCTGCGCTGGTGAACCGTGCGCTGGGCCAGTCATGAAAGAAATATTTCTCTCTCTTCGGGGGCGATACGGAAAGCTCCGCCCTCATACGGTCGCTGACGCGCTGGCAGATTTCTCGCAGTTCTTCCGAGCTGATATCGTTGAACATGATCTAGCCCTCCTTGCCCAATTATCCGACGGCTTTCCTGCGCTGTCGATAGCGCACTTTTGATGCAAGTCGCGACCTGATTCAGGCCATCAGGTCGGCGCTGGCCTGCCTGGTGCGCAGCTCCATGGCGTTGCGGTGGCGCGCGCGCAGGCGCGGGTCGGTGATCAGGCGACCCAGCGTTTCACCGATCACCATCACCACGCCCAGCAGCGGCAGCACCAGCATCAGCCCCGCCACGCCGGCCACCGAGCCGCCGATGAAGATCATCAGCACCGTGATCAGCGGATGGATGTGCAGGCTGCGGCCCAAGGTCAGCGGCATGAAGACGAAGTCGTCCAGCAGCCGCACCGTGATGAACACACCGATCGCCATGTAGGCCACGGATGGATCGGCCGGCGCGTCGGTCGAGGCCACCATCACCACCAGCACGCAGCCGACGATGGACCCCACATACGGCACCCACGCCAGCATCGCCGCGATCAAGCCCAGCACCAGCGGCGACGAGACGCCGATCGCCCACAGCCCGAAGGCCAGCACCGCCGTGTCGAGCACGGTCAGCTTGATCAGGCCCTGGAAGTAGCGGTGCGCGGTCTGGTCGACTTCGTGCAGCAGGTACAGCGTGCGTTCGAAGAAAGCGTTCGGCACGGCGCGCGCCAAAAACTTCTTGAAGCGCAGGCCGTCACGCAGGAAGAAGAAGGTCAGGAAGGGCGCCAGCAGCAGCGACGGCAGCCACGCCGCCACCGACACCAGGATGTCGGTCAGGTGCTTTTGCACGAAGGTGCCGGTGAAGGCGCTGACGCGGCTGTTGACGGTGCGCGCCAGCTTGATCTGCTTGAGGATGGGGAATTGCTGCTCCAGCGACAGCATCGTGTGGCGCACGAACTCCAGGCCGCCGCTCAGGTACTTGCCCAGCATGTCCTGCCACGAGTCGGACGGGCCGGCGTCCCAGTAGATGAAGACCAGGCAGGCCGCCACCAGCAGCAACAGGAACACGCCGCCGACGATCAGCGTGGCGGCGTTGTGGCTCACGCCCATGCGGATCAGGCGCTGCATCGGTGGTTGCAGGATGTAGTACAGCACGATCCCCAGCAGGAAGGGAATGGCCAGGAACAGCATCTGCTGCAGCAGGAACAAGAGCACGCAGGTGGCGGCGATGATGCCGCTCCACACCACCGGCCCGGCGCGCTGCTGGGTGGGCAGCAGGTTCATAAGGCCTCGACTTGCGGCTTGCCGGTCATCCAGTCGCGCAGGCGGCTGCCGATGTGGCGCGCCAGGGCCAGCGAGATCTTGTAGCCGATCACGGCGTCGGTCTCCATCAGGCCCATGAAGTCGGCGCGGAAGAAGACCGCCAGTTCGCAGTTGTCCAGCGCGCGCGTCTGCGCGTTGCGGGGCGTGTTGTCCAGCAGCGCCAGGTCGCCGAAGAAGGAGCCGGCCGACAGCTCGGCCACCACCTCGCGCGTGGCGCCCAGCTTGCGGCTGATGATGACGCGGCCCGACATCACCAGGTACAGCGCCTGGCCTTCCTCGCCTTCGTCGAAGATGATTTCATCGGCCAGGTAGCGGCGCTCGTGCATCAGGCCGTCGACGATCTTCAGTTCGAGCGGGGTCAGCGTGGCGAACAGCGCCGACTCCTTCAGGCGCAGCAGGCGCGGCGACAATGCGGGCGATTTGAGGAAACCAAAGATCAAGGGAACTCCGTGCAGGACTGGGCAGGCCGGCCGGGCCGGCTCGGCTTATCGTTCCAATGATAACTTAAAGTTGCACGGTACCGGCCAGCGGCAGGGCCGGATCGAGGTGGCTGGTGAGCAGGATGCACTGGCGCGCCAGCCGCTCCGGCGCCGACAGCTGCCGGCGCAGATAGGCCATGGCGTCGGCGTCGAGGCCGTTGAAGGGTTCGTCGATCAGCAGCAGCCGCACCGGCAGCGCCAGTGCCAGCGACAGTTGCATCTTCTTGTGCTGGCCCAGCGACAGCGTGGTGACGGGCTGGTCCAGCGTGTGCAGCAGGTGGAAGGCTTCCAGCTCGGCGTTGAGCAGCGCCGGGTCGGTGTGGGGATACAGCGACAGGTGCAGGTCGAGGATTTCGCGCACGGTCAGCCACGGCAGTTGCGGCGTGTCGCCGCCGCAGTAGCAGCATTGCAGGCGGTAGGCCAGCGGCTGGGCTTGCAGGTCGACGCCGTCCAGCGTGATGCTGCCGCCATGCGGCGTCAGCGCGCCGCCGGCCAGCTTCAGCAGCGTGGTCTTGCCGGCGCCGTTTTCACCGCGCAGCCAGGTGATGCCGGCGCCCAGGTGCAGGTCGAAACGGCGGAACAGCGGATGGCTGGCGAATTCAAAGGTCAGCTGGTCGATGCGCAGCACGGGGTTCAATTCCATAGTTCACTTCCAATGGCAATCAGGATGATGATGGAGCTGATGACCAGCCCCACGCGGCCGTTCACGCTCAGGCGGCGCAGCGAGATCACGGCGACCTGGGCGACGCCGGCAAAGCACAGCCAGACGGTGGCGACGGTGGTGCTGTAGCCGGCATTGCTGGCGCGGCCCAGGTGGCCCAGCGTCAGCAAGGCGAACCAGGCCATCACGGCCAGGCCGGGCAGCAGCGCGGAGATGCGGGCAAAGCGGAACAGGTTTTCTATGGGCACCGGCCACGCCGCAGCGACGGGGCGCAGCAGGGCGATCTGTTCGGTCACGGCCTTGTCGCCGCGGTCGGTCAGCAGCATCAACAACAGCGCGGCGTTGGCGGCCCACAGCGTCGGTGGCACTGCGGGCGGGCGCCACAGCCACACGGCGATGCTCAGCAGCGCGCCCAGCAGCAGCACGGTCTGCTGGATGCCGACCACGTTCTCGCCCCGCCAGAACGGCAGCCAGAACAGCTGGCGCCAGTGATGCAGCGCGGTCCAGGCGCGGCGCGGCTGGCTGGGCACGCGCGGCACATATGGAGCTGGAGGTGGACGGTGGGCATGGAGTCTGGCGGCTGCCGGCATGCGGCAGCGTCGGGCCAGCACCAGTGTCGAGACGATCCAGCCCAGCAGCAGCGAGCCGGCGGTCAGCAGCACGGCTTGCGGCGCGACCGGCCGCAGCCAGTCCGGCCACTGCCACAGCCAGATCGCGGTGGACAGGGCGTAGGCCATGCTGAGCGGGACGATGATGATGCCGGCCACGGCGATGTTGGCGATCCATTGCGCGCGCGCGGGTATCGGCAATGGGCGGCACCACAGCAGCACTTGCTCCGGCAGCAGCCGCTTGCGTAGCAGCCAGACCGGCGCGCTGGCCAGCAGCGCCTGGCCGGCGAACAGGCCCAGCGCCTGCGGCCACGGCCGCGTCGCCGCGAACAATCCCGGCAAGGCCAGGCAGGCGATCAGGCCCACCAGCACCTGGCCGAAGCCGAGCATGATGTAGCCCAGCGAAGAAGCGAAGCTGGCCACGAACTGCACCATCGCCTGGTGCGCCATGCGGACGCGGAAACGCAGATAGGGGGGCAAGGAATTTGCGGAGAGAATCATGCCGGGAGAATAACACCGGCGGCATGGGCCGAAGCTTAACCTGGCATTAATAGCTGGCACTAGTGACACTAGGCGGCGCAGAAATGATTAAGGGCCCGACGAATCGGGCCCTTAAAGGAATTTGGCGGAGCGGACGGGACTCGAACCCGCGACCCCCGGCGTGACAGGCCGGTATTCTAACCAACTGAACTACCGCTCCAAATTTCGTTTTCTCTGTTTTCTTGGTGGGTGCTGAGAGGGTCGAACTCCCGACCTACGCCTTGTAAGGGCGCCGCTCTACCAACTGAGCTAAGCACCCAGAAAACATATCAGCTTTGCTTCACTACTTTGTCACAACTGCTGAACGAGGCCGTATTCTACAAGGTGGTTTATCCGTTCCGCAAGGGTTTTTGAAAATAATTTAGAAAATTATTCGTTGATGCCCCATTGCGACAGCATCCAGGCCAGTTCAAACGCCGTGCCGTCGATGGCGTCATAGCGCCCGGAAGCGCCGTAGTGGCCGGAAGTGAAGTCGGTCTTGAGCAGCAGCGGCCGGCTGTCGGTCTTGTGCGCGCGCAGCCGCGCCACGTACTTGGCGGCCGGCCAGTACTGCGCCTGGGTGTCCTTGAAGCCGGCCGTCACCAGCATCGCCGGATAGGCCTGGCGCTTGATGTTGTCATACGGCGAGTAACTCTTCATGTAATCGAAGGCGGCCTTCTGCTTCGGGTCGCCCGATTCCAGATATTCGTAGGTGACCATCGGCAGCGTCGGATCGGTGATCTCGTGCAGCAGGTCGGCCTGCGGCACGGACGCCAGCACCGCATGGAACAGCTCGGGCCGCTCGTTGGCCACCACGCCCATCACCATGCCGCCGAAACTGCCGCCCTCGGCGATCAGCCGCTGCGGCCGCGTGTAGCCTTCGCGCACCAGGTGCTCGGCGCTGTCGATGAAATCGTTGAACACATTCTTCCGCTTCATCAGCTTGCCGTCGTCGTGCCATTGCTCGCCCAGGTCGTTGCCGCCGCGGATCTGCGCTTCGGCGTAGATGACGCCGCGCTCCATCAGGCTCAGGCGGCGCAGGCTGAAGTCGGCCTCGCTGGGGAAGCCCCAGCCGCCGTAGCCGTACAGCAGCAGCGGCGCGCTGCCGTCGAGCTTGACGTCCTTGCGGTAGGCCAGCCACACCGGCACCCTGGCGCCGTCGCGTGCGGTGATCCAGATGCGGCGCGTGACAAAGCGCTCCAGGTCGACGCCGGCCAGCGGCTGGCGCTTGAGCACCTTGCGCGCGCCGCTGGCCATGTCGATCTCCAGCACCATCGGCGGCGCCACCGGCGACTGGTATTGCAGCCGGTAGCTGCGGTCGTCGTAGCCGGCGTTGCCGGTCTGCTGGAGCAGGTAGACCTCGTCGTCGAACTGCACGCTGCGCCATTGCCCGGTGGCGAAGTCGAGGATGCGCGGGCGGCTGAGCGCGCTGGCGCGTTCGCTGAGCACGAGGAAATCGCGGAACACGTCCATCGATTCGATCAGCGTGCCGGCCTCGGGCCGCGTCACCTCGGTCCACTCCTGCGGCGAGGCCAGCGGTGCGCTGACCACGCGGAAGTTGGGTGCGTCCCTGTTGGTGCGCAGGTAGAGCCGGTCGCCGCGCGTGTCGGCGTCGTAGCGGTGGCCGGTGGTGCGCGGCATCAGCAGGCGCAGCGCGCCGGTGGGCTGGTCGCGCGGCAGCAGCCAGGTGTCGCTGGTGTCGGAGCTGAGGGCCATCAGCTGGAGAAAGCGGCCGTCGTGCGTGCGGCCTACGCCGAGCAGGAAATTGCCGTCGCGCTCGCGGTACACTTCCACCGGCTTGCCGCCCGCCGTCGACACGCGCAGCAGGCGGTCGGGGCGCAGCGTGGACGGATGGGCTTGCGTCAGCAGGATGGTGCGGTTGTCGGCGGCCCATTCCATCGATGTCACGCGCGCTATGCTGAGGGGCAGCTCGCGGCCGCTGCGCAAGTCCTTGATGTGCAGCTGGAACTGGTGATTGCCGTTGGTGTCGGCGCGGTAGGCCAGCAGCTGGCCGTCGGGGCTGGGCATCATGCCTTCCAGCGCGAAGAATTTCTTGCCTTGCGCCAGGCGGTTCTGGTCCAGCAGGATATCTTCCGGCGCGGTGTCGTCGTAGCTGCCGTCGGCGGCCGCGCGGCGGCGGCAGTTGAGCGGGTATTGTTTGCCGGCGACGATGCGCGCGTAGTAGTAGAAGTCGCCCTGGCGCCACGGCAGCGTCAGGTCGCTGGCCGTGGTGCGGGCGGTGAGTTCGGCCGCCAGGCTTTTCGCCAGCGGCGCGATGGCGGCGGTGGCGGCCTCGGTGTAGGCGTTCTCCGCCTTCAGATAGCTCAGCACCGCCGGATCGTTGCGGTTTTGCAGCCAGTGGTATTCGTCCGCCAGCGCTTGTCCGTGGTAGCGTTGGCTCCACGGCTTCTGCGCCGCGACCGGCGGCACGGCGGGATTGGCCAGCGCCAGAGCGGCGGGCAAGGCGAGGAAGGCGGGCAGGATGCGTATCATGGGTAATCCGGGCTGATCGTCAGCCGCAAATTGTATTGCAGAATAAGCAAATGAAAACAACTATTTCCGACGCCATGCTCGACCCCTTGTACCGCCGCGTCAGCTGGCGGCTGATGCCGTTTCTGTTCCTGTGCTACGTGGCTGCTTACCTGGACCGCGTCAACGTCGGCTTCGCCAAGCTGCAGATGCTGGCCGAGTTGCGCTTCAGCGATACGGTGTACGGCCTGGGCGCCGGCATCTTCTTCATCGGCTACTTCCTGTTCGAGGTACCGTCCAACCTGCTGATGACGCGCACCGGCGCCCGCATCTGGATCGCCCGCATCATGATCAGCTGGGGCTTGATCTCGTCGGCGCTGATGTTCGTCGACAGCGTGGCGAGCTTCTACCTGCTGCGCTTCCTGCTCGGCGCGGCGGAGGCCGGCTTCTTCCCCGGCATCATCCTGTACCTGACCTACTGGTATCCGGCGCGGCGCCGCGCGCGCATGGTGGCGCTGTTCATGAGCGGGGTGGCGGTGGCCGGCGTGGTGGGCGGGCCGCTGTCGGGCTGGATCATGCAGGCCTTTGGCGGACGCTACGGCCTGAGCGGATGGCAGTGGCTGTTCCTGCTGGAAGGCTTGCCGTCGGTGCTGATCGGCGTCTGGACGCTGTTCTACCTGGACGACGGCATCCGCGCCGCCAAGTGGCTCAGCGAGGACGACAAGCTGCAACTGGAACGCGCCATCGCCGAAGACGGCCAACACCAGCAACGCCTGCCGCTGGCGCAGGTGTTCCGCAGCGGCACGGTATGGCTGCTGGCGCTGGTGTACTTTTTGTTCGTGATGGGCTTGTATGGCGTGAGCTTCTGGCTGCCGCAACTGATCAGGAACAGCGGCGTGAAGGACGTGCTCGACATCGGCCTGCTGACGGCGATTCCGTATTCGGTGGCGGCGGTGGTGATGGTGCTGGCCGCGCGTCATTCCGACCGCAGCGGCGAGCGGCGCTGGCATGCGGCGGCCGCCGCCGTGGCCGGCGCGCTGGGCCTGGTGGCCGCCACCATCTACAGCGACAACACGGTGCTCGCGATGGCCGCGCTGAGCGTGGCCACGGCCGGCATCCTGACCACCTTCCCGATCTTCTGGAGCCTGCCGACCGCGCTGCTGGGCGGCACGGCGGCGGCGGCCGGCATCGCGCTGATCAACTCGGTGGGCAACCTGGCCGGTTTCGCCAGCCCGTATCTGGTGGGCGCGATCAAGGACGCCAGCGGCAGCACCGCCAACGGCATCTACCTGCTGGCCGCCAGCCTGGTGGCCGGCGCCGTGCTGGTGCTCACGCGGCGATTACCTGGGACGTAATCGCCGCCGCGCAGCGATTTCCGGAGAATGGTTTCTGTCGCTACGACACAACCCACTCAAGGAGATCGCCATGACCACCCCATCCCACATCGCTACCCAATATCTGGCCGTCTGGAACGAACGCGACGCCGCCGCCCGCCGCGCGCTGGTGGCAAACGCCTTCGCGCTGGACGCCAGCTACCTCGATCCGATGATGCGCGGCGCCGGCCACGACGGCATCGACGCCATGATCGCCGGCGCGCAAGGCCAGTTCCCCGGCTACCGTTTCGAACTGGACGGCACGCCGGACGGCCACAACGACGTGGTGCGCTTTTCGTGGACGCTGGCCGTGCCCGGCAGCGCGCCGGTGGCGCACGGCACCGATGTCGCCGAACTCGGCGCCGACGGCCGCCTGACCCGCGTCACCGGCTTCCTGAACGCGCCGTGATTGCAGCCGGGCTATCATTGCCGTTCAAGGAGATCATCATGCCTGCACCCAGCACAACCAACGATGGCGCCGGCCCGGCGGAATGCCCATGAGCGGCGCGGCCGACTACTTCAGCGACTTCGCCGCCGCGCTGAAGTACTGGCGCGGCAAGCGCGGCTACAGCCAGCTGCGTTTGTCGACCGAGAGCGAGATTTCGCAGCGCCACATCAGCTTCCTGGAAAGCGGCCGCTCGCAGCCGAGCAAGGACTTGATACTGAAGCTGGGCATGGTGCTGGAGATCCCGCTGCGGCAACGCAATGTCATGCTGCTGTCGGCCGGCTTCGCGCCGGCCTACCAGGAGCGCAAGCTGTCCGATCCCGAACTGGGCGCGGTGCGCCAGGCGCTGGACTTCATGCTGGCGCAGCAGGCGCCGTATCCCGCGCTGGTGGTGGACCGACTGTGGAACCTGGCGATGGCCAACGCACCGGCGGCCGGCATGATGCGCTGGCTGCTGGGCCTGCCCGACGATGCGGCCCTGCCCACCGACGGCTCCGTCAACGTGCTCAAGCTGATGCTGGACCCGCACGGCGTGCGCCAGTATCTGCACAACTGGGAGGAGGTGGGCGCCGACCTGCTGCACTGGATACAGCGCGAGGCGATGAGCGACGGCCCCGGCAGCGCGGCCACGGTGCTGCTGGCCGAACTGCTGGCGCTGCCCGGCGTCGCCGGCATGCAGGGCGTGGGCCATTTGGCGCCCAACCTGGACCGCCGCGCCTTGCCCTTCCTGCCGGTGACGCTGCGCAAGGATGGCGTGGAACTGAACCTGTTCACCACCATCGCCACGCTGGGCACGCCGCATGACGTGACCGTGCACGAGTTGCGGGTCGAATCGTTTTTCCCGGCCGACGAGGCCAGCGCGGCGTGGTTCCGCGCCCGCTACCGCTAGCTTGCCGGCATCGCGTCCAGGATATCGCGCACGCCGCCGCTGAAGATGCGGCGGGTGATTTCCTCGCCCAGGTAGCGCTCGTAGATTTTCTGCACCGTGCCGTCGCCGACGATGGCGCGCAGCGCGTCGATGTAGCGGCGCCGCGCCGCCGCCGGCACCTGCTTCGACACATACATGCCCACCATCGCGCGCGGCGATTCCGCGAACGGCGTGCCGGTCATCTTGCCCAGCATGTGGAACTGGCGCTGGTGCAGCACGTGGATGGCGGGCGGCGCCAGCGTGCCTTCGGCCCGCCCGGCCAGGATCTTGCGGAACACCACGCCGTAGTCGTTGACGTATTCCAGCCGTCCCAGCTTTTGCAGGCGCTCCATTTGCACCATCGTCGCGGCCGAATACGAGATGCCGCGCGTGACGTTCAGGCGCGCCTTGCTGCGGTCGACGAAATCGGCCAGGCTGCGGAACTTGCCGGCGTCTTTGTTGAGCAACAGCAGTTCGAAGTGGGTGTAGGTGTAGGGCAGCCACAGGCCGTGGCGGTCGCGCTCGGGCGTGCGCAGCGAGGCGCCGGTGAGGTCCAGGCTGCCGTTGAAGAACTGCGCGTACAGCCGGCCGTGCGGATACCACGCCAGCTGGAAGGCGCAGCCGCTGCGCCGGCGCATCTCTGCCAGCACGTCGACCGTGCTGCCGAGGATGACGCCGCCTTCGCGGTAGGCCGAGTAGCCCAGGTCGCTGAGACCGGCCCGTGCCGGCGCGCACGGCGCGGCCGCCGCCCGGGCCGCAGGCGCGGCCAGCAGCAGGATGGCCAGCAAAACGGTGCTCAGTCTTTCGGTCATGGCGGCGATGCGGTGTTGGTATAGTTGTCTCAGTGTAACACTTGGTCACGCGGAAAAGTGCATGCTTGCAGACTGCGGGATTTCCGTGGATACTGTATGTATTCACAGTAATTGTTCCCGCACCATGGCTGAAGACCTGCGCCGCATCGCCCACCTCGACATGGACGCGTTCTACGCGTCGGTCGAGCTGCTGCGCTACCCGGAATTGCGCGGCCTGCCGGTGGTCATAGGCGGCGGCCGCGACGCCCAGCCGGTGGCGCAGGCGGACGGCAGCCGCAGCTTCGCCCGGCTGCGCGATTATGTCGGCCGGGGCGTCATCACCACCGCCACCTACGAGGCGCGCGCGCTGGGCGTGGGCTCGGCCATGGGCATGATGAAGGCGGCCAAGCTGGCGCCGGACGCCATCCTGCTGCCGGTCAATTTCGACTCCTACCGCCATTATTCGCGGCTGTTCAAGAACGCCGTGGCCGCCATCGCGCCGGATTTCGAGGACCGCGGCATCGATGAAATCTATATCGACCTGACCCATGTGGAAGGCGAGACGCGCGAGCTGGCGCAGCGCATCAAGCAGGCCGTGCGCGACGCCACCGGCTTGTCGTGCTCGATCGGCGTGACACCCAACAAGCTGCTGTCGAAGATCAGCTCGGACCTGGAAAAACCCAACGGCCTGACCATCCTCGGCTACGACGATATTCCGGCGCGCATCTGGCCGCTGGGCGTGCGCAAGATCAACGGCATCGGCCCCAAGGCCACCGAGAAGCTGGCGGCGCTGGGCATAGAGACCATAGGCCAGCTGGCGGCGGCTGACGCCGGCCTGTTGCAGGACCATTTCGGCGCGCATTACTCGGCCTGGCTGGCCGAGGCCGCGCGCGGCATCGACCACCGCGACATCTCCACCAGCTCGGAGAGCAAGTCGATCAGCCGCGAAACCACCTTCGAGCGCGACCTGCATGCGCGCCAGGACCGCGACACGCTGTCCGGCATCCTGACCCAGCTGTGCGCGCGGCTGGCGGACGACCTCAAACGCAAGGGCTACGTCAGCCGTACGATCAGCATCAAGCTGCGCTACGACGATTTCCAGATCGTCAGCCGCAACGTCACACTGCCGCAGCCGGTGGCCGACACCACCGGCATCCTGCATGCGGCGCGCGAGTGCCTCAAGCGGGTGCCGCTGCAACGCCGGCTGCGCCTGTTGGGCGTGCGCGCCAGCACGCTGGAGCCGCCCGGCTCGGGCCCGCAGGCCACGCTGCCCCGGCAAGGCGAATTGTTCGCCTAGGTCAGCAACAGATTCGGTCCGGCGCCGCCATCACCGTGTAAAATGGCGCTCCCCTGGCATTACTGAAACAAGGCTCAATACATGTGGTTCAAGAATCTACAGATTTACCGTCTGCCGGCCCCTTGGGCCTTCACCCCCGAACAACTGGAAGCAGCGCTGGCTCCTCACGCCTTCGTTCCGGCCAGCAGCAATGAGCTGCTGCGCCAGGGTTGGGACACGCCGCGCCCGAACGGCGGCCTGGTGCACGTGGTCAACAAGCAAATGCTGATCCTGCTGGGCACCGAGAAAAAGCTGCTGCCGAACACCGTCATCAACCAGGTCGCCAAGGCCCGCGCCGCCGAGATGGAAGAGGCGCAAGGCTTCGCCCCCGGCAAGAAGGCCATGAAGGAATTGAAGGAGCGCGTCGCCGACGAGTTGCTGCCGCGCGCCTTCTCGATCCGCAGCAATGTCTGGACCTGGATCGATCCGGTCAACGGTTGGCTGGTGGTCGATGCCGCCAGCCCGGCCAAGGCCGACGAAGTCATCAAGCTGCTGCTCAAGGCCGTCGACAAGCTGCCGCTGGAAAGCCTGCGCGTACAGCGCTCGCCGGTGGGCGTGATGACCGAATGGCTGCAGGCCGACGATGCGCCGGCCGGCTTCACGGTCGACATGGACACCGAACTGCGCGCCACCGGCGAGAGCAAGGCGGCCGTGCGCTACGTGCGCCACACGCTGGAAGCGGACGAAGTGCGCCGCCACATCGCGGCCGGCAAGCAGTGCACCCGTCTGGCGATGACCTGGGACAGCAAGATTTCCTTCGTGCTGACCGAATCGCTGGCGATCAAGGGCATCAAGCCGCTGGACGTCATCGCTGAAAAGGAATCGAGCACCAAGAACGACGACGAGCGTTTCGACGGCGACTTCATGCTGATGACCGGCGAACTGGCCAAGCTGATGACCGATGTGGTCGAGGCCCTGGGCGGCGAAGCGAAGGCTTGATCGGACTACAACAAAGCCGTTGCCTGTTGGTTAAAGATGCCGCAAAGTCTTTGATTTTGCGGCTTTTTTCATGTAATTTTTGATAAAAACCAGGGAAAATAGTTTCGTTGCTCCATAGAAATTGACGCGATTTCTGCTATAGTGAAAGATGTTATCAAATTAGGAACTCGCAATGAGCACCCTCGTCCCGATTCTTTCCACTGACCAGATCGCCAACATCCTGACTACGCAGGATGTGTTGAGCTGGACCAGCGAAGATATCGTGGCGTTGAGTTCGCTCCAAGTTCCCGCGCTGCGCACCGATCACGTGTTCGTCATGACCAGCCAGCAGCTGGCCTACTTGGCCGCCAGCAATGTCGCGGTACTGACCACGCAAGACCTGGCCGCGATCAAGCCGGCCATCCTGAACGCTGTCGGCGCGCTGCCGTCCGGCTTCATGGGCGCGCTCAACAGCGCCCAGATCGCCGCACTGACCACCGCCCAGGTCGCCGCACTGGGCACCAGGGCTTTCACCAGTCTCAGCAGCCAGGCCATCGCCGCGTTTGAAACGGCCGACCTCGCGGCCTTGAGCACCGCCAATATCGCCAGCCTGACGTCCGACCACATCGCCCTGATGAGCACCAGCCAGTTGGGCGCGCTCAGCACGCGCCAGCTGGCCACCTTCTCGGCCGATGAAATCCTGGCGATCGGCACCGGCGGCATCGCCGCGCTGGGCACGCGCGGCGTCGCTGCGCTGGCCACGGCGCAGCTGTCGGCACTGAGCTCCGACCAGGTCGTTGCGCTGAGCACGGCCCAGGCCGCCACATTGAGCGGCGTGCAGTTGAACGCCCTGTCCACCGACCTCATCGCGGCGCTGGAGACGGCCGATATCGCCGCCCTGAAAACCGCCGCGATCGCCGCGCTGTCGACGCGCCAGATCGCCGCGCTGGGCCAGGCCCAGCTGACCGCCTTCACCACCGCCGATTTCGCCGCCCTGAACAGCGCCCAGTTGGGCGCGCTGTCGGCGGCCGGCATCGCCGGGCTGGAGAGCCGCGACCTGGCCGCGCTGAGCCTGAACGCGCTGCCGGCGCTGGGCACCGGCCTGTTGTCTGCACTGAGCACCGCGCAATTGACCGGCTTCGGCTCGGGCCAGCTGGGCGCGTTGAGCAGCAACCAGGTGGCGGCGCTGACGTCCGATCAAATCCACTCGCTGAGCGCGGCCCGCATCGCCGGCTTCGGCTCGCGCCAGGTGGCCGGCTTGTCGACGCAGGATATCGCCGACCTCAGCTATGCCGCGCTGGCCGGCCTGAGCACCGCTTTCATGGCGGCGCTGTCGTCGGACCAGTTCGCCGAGCTGGGCACCGGCTCCATCCAGAATACCGACCAGGTGTTTTCCGACCTGGGCACGGCGCAGGTCGCCGCGCTGCGCACCGCCACGCTGGCGGGCATGAACACGGCGCAGCTGGCCCATTTGTCGACCGCGCAGGCCGCCGCGCTGAGCAGCGCGCAGCTGGCCAGCTTGTCGACGGCGCTGATCGCGGCGCTGGGCACGGAAGATCTGCGGGCGCTCAAGACGGCGGCCGTCGCCGGCCTGACGACGCAGCAGATGGTGGCGCTGGATAGCGACCAGTTGCGCGCGCTGACCACGGCCCAGTTCGCCGCACTGAACAGCCGCCAGATCGGCGCGCTGTCGAGCGACGCCATCGCCGCCCTGCCGGCGGCCGATCTGCTGGCCCTGAGCGGGGGCGCCATCGCATCGCTGAGCCCGGCCGTGATCGCCCAGCTGACGACGACGCAACTGCACAGCTTGAGCACCCGCCAGTTCGCCAGCCTGACTACGGCCCAGATCGCTGCCTTGTCCACCGATCAGGTTGGCGGCTTTAGCGCCCAGCAGCTCGCGGTCCTCAGTACGGCACAGCTGGCGGCGATGTCGCCGGGCGATATCGCGGCATTGTTTTTCGGCCCGCCCCTCACGGGGCAGGCGATCAGTACCGCGACATTCGCCGCCTTGTCGTCGGCGCAGTTGAATGCCATCGGCTATGGCATTGGACTGGGATTGCAAAACATCACGACGGCGCAGATCGCGGCCTTGCGCCCGGCGGCCCTGACCGGCTTGCTTCTCAATCCTTTGTTGAGCCAGAACCTCACCACCGCGCAGGCCGCCTCGCTGAGCGGCGCGCAGTTGAGCAGCCTGTCCACGGAGCAAATCTCCTGGTTCGTCACGGACGACGTGCCGGCCCTGAAAACCGCCGCCATCGCCGCGTTGACGACCCAGCAGGTCGCCGTGCTGAGCAGCGCCCAAGTGCGCGCCATGACGACCGCCCAGATCGCCGCGCTGAGCAGCCGCCAGTTCGACGTCCTCAGCAGCGACGGCCTGGCCGGCCTGGAATTCGCCGACTTCGCCGTGCTGGGCGCCGGCGCGATCGCCGCGCTCGACACCGCCAGCCTGGCCGGCCTGACCACGGCCCAGCTGGCCGGCCTGGGCACGCGCCAGATCGCCGCGCTGAGCACCGCCCAGTTGAACGCGCTCAGCAGCACGCAAATCCACAGCCTCACGTCGGCCCAGGTCGCCGCGTTGAGCTCGCTGCAAGTGGGCAGCCTGGCCACCGGGGACATCGCCGGCCTGGCGTCGGCCACGCTGTCGTCGCTGCGCACGGCCGCGGTTGCCGCGCTCAATTCCGACCAGTTGGCCGTGCTGGGCGCCGCCGACGGCGGCGTCGGCATGGTGCAGTTGCTGACCACGGCGCAGATCGCCGCGCTGCGCAGCGCCGCGCTGACCGGCCTGAGCACCGCCGAAACGGTAGCGCTGACGGCCGGCCAGGTCGCCGCCCTGAGCAGCAGCCAGTTGCGCGCGCTGAGCACGCAGGCCATCGCCGCCATGGAACCGCTGGACCTGGCCGCGATCCGCACCGCCGCCATCCCCGGCCTCAGCTCGGCCCAGGTGGCCGCGCTGTCGAGCAGCCAGCTGGCCGCGCTGACCATGGGCCAGTTCCTGGCCATGAATGCCGCGCAGCTGGGCGCGCTGTCGTCCGACACCATCGCCGGTTTCTCCAGCGCCAATATGGCCGCCTTCGGCACGGCGTATATCGCCGCGCTGAGCCCGGCCGCAGTCGCCAACCTCAGCGTGCTGCAATTGTCCAGCCTGACTTCGCAACAGTTTGCCGTGCTGTCGAGCGACCAGCTGGCGGCGCTGCGCACGGTGCAGGTCGCCGGCCTGGCGGCGCAGCAGGTGCTGGGCCTGAGCTCGCGCAACATCGCCGGCCTGTCGAGCGCCGACGTGGCCGTGCTCGGCTCCGCCACGCTGCGCGCGCTGAGCACCTCGGCGCTGGCCGCGCTGCGCGCCGACCAGTTGGCCGCGCTGGCCAACGATCCGTCCGGCAGCACCTTCGGCAGCCTGGGCACGGCGCAGATCGCCGCGCTGCGTCCGGCCAGCCTGGCCGGCCTGACCAGCAGCCAGGCCGTGGCGCTGACCACCGCGCAGGCGGCCGTGCTGAGCAGCAGCCAGCTGGCCGCGCTGTCCACCAACGATATCGCCGCGCTGGAAACGGCCGACCTGGCCGCGCTCAAGACCAGCGCCGTGGCCGGCTTGAGCGCCCAGCAAGTGGCCGCGCTCAATAGCGACCAGGTGACGGCGCTCACCAGCGCCCAGGTCGCCGCGCTGAACAGCAGCCAGATCCTGGCGCTGCAATCGTCGGCCATCGCCGGCTTGCAGACCAACGATATCGGCGCACTGGGCACGGCGGTGATCGCCGCCATGCCGGTCAGCGTGCTGGCCGGCCTGAGCAGCGCGCAAGTGGCGTCGCTGAGCACGCGCCAGATCGCCGCGCTGAGCACCGACCAGTTGACCGGCCTGAGCGCGCAGCAATTGTCCGCGCTGGGTTCGGCGCAGCTGGGCGCCTTCGGCTCGCGCCAGATCCTGGCGCTGTCGCCGTCCGGCATCGATGCGCTGGACGCGCTGGCCGTGGCCGGCCTGAAAACCGCTGCGCTGGCCGCGCTGAGCGCCGCCCAGCTGGCGCAGCTGGCCAACGACGCCAGCGGCGCCAGCCATATCGACGTGCTGTCCACGCAGCAGATCGCCGCCTTGCGCGCCGCCGCCTTCGCTGGCCTGAGCACGCGTCAGATCGTCGCCCTCAGCACGGCCCAGGCGGCCGCGCTGAGCAGCGCGCAGATCGCCGCGCTCGGCACCGCCGATATCGCCGCGCTCGAAGGCGCTGACGTGACGGCGCTGCGCACGGCCGCGCTGACCGGCCTGTCGACCGACCAGATGCGGGCCCTGACCGCCGTCCAGCTGACCGCGCTGACCCCGCAGCAGTTGGCCGCCCTCAACAGCCAGCAGCTGGGCGCATTGTCCAGCGATACGCTGGCGGGCTTGTCGACCGCTAACTTGTCGGCGCTGACCACGGCCGCGATCGCCGGCCTGAGCACGCGCGTGATCTCGCAGCTGACGCCGTCGCAACTGGCGGCCCTGAAATCGCAGCAGGTGGCCGCCTTGAGCAGCGACCAACTGGCCGCGCTGGGCACCCAGCAGCTGGTCGCCCTCAGTTCGACGCAGCTGTCCGCGCTCGGGACCAAACACATAGCCGGCCTGTCGACCAACGACCTGGCGGCGCTCGACAGCCGCGGCTTGCCGGGCTTGAGCACGGCCGTCATCGCCGCGCTGACGGCGGCCCAGCTGGCCGCCATCGGCGGCGGCGTCGCCAGCGCCCAGTTCGCCTCGCTGCGCACCGCGCAGATCGCCGCGCTGGGCACCGACGCCCTGCAGGGCCTGACCCGTCCGCAAGTGATCGCCTTGACCACCGCCCAGGCCGCCGCATTGAGCAGCCGCCAGATCGCCGCGTTCAGCAGCGCACAGATCGCCGCGCTGGAAGGGGAGGACCTGGCCGCATTGCGCACCGCCGCCATCGCCGCGCTCAGCTCCGACCAGCTGGCCGCGCTGGGCAACGACGCCGCCGGCGCCAGCCATATCGATGTGTTGACGACGGCGCAGATCGGTGCGCTGCGCAGCGCCGCGTTGGCCGGCCTGAGCACGCGCCAGGTGGCCGCGCTGAGCACCATGCAGGCGGCGGCCCTGGCCAGCCAGCAGGTGGCCGCGCTGTCGACCCAGAATATCGCCGCCATCGAGACGGCCGACCTGGCCGCGCTGAAGACCGCCGCCATCGCCGGCCTCGGCACCGACCAGATCGCCGCGCTGACCAGCGCCCAGTTCGCCGCGTTGACGACGGCCCAGTTTGCCGCGCTGAACAGCCGCCAAATCGCCGCGCTCAACAGCCAGACCGTGGCCGGCTTGACCACCGCCAACCTGGCCTCCCTGAGTCCGCAAGCGATTGCCGGCCTCGACGAAACACTGCTGTCCCACCTGACCCAGGCCCAGCTCAACAGCCTGAGCACGCGCCAGGTGACGGCCTTGCTGAGCCAGCAGATCGCCGCCCTCGGCACCGACCAGCTGGGCGGCCTGACGGTGGCGCAGATCGGCGCCTTCGGTTCGCGCCAGATGGCCGGCCTGTCGACGGCCGACTTCGGCGCCTTCGATCCGGCCCGCGTCAGCGCCTTCAACACGGCGGCGATCGCCAGCCTGAGCTCGGACCAGCTGCCGTCGCTGGGCATGGACATCTTCGGCTTCCCGTCGCGCTTTGCCGCGCTGACCACGGCGCAGATCGCGGCGCTGGGCACCAGCACGCTGCAGGGCTTGTCCACGGCGCAGGTGATGATGCTGGCCACCCACCAGGCGGGCGCGCTGAGCAGCGCGCAACTGGCGTCCTTGTCGCCGGTGCTGCTGGCCGGCTTGTCGGCGGCCGATGTGGCGGCGCTGCGCACGGCCGCCGTCGCCGGCCTCAAGACGGCCCAGGTCGCGGTGCTGGGCAGCAGCCAGCTGGCCGCGCTGACCACGGCCCAGGCCGCTGTACTGAACAGCGCCCAGGTGGCGGCGCTCAGCGATGCGGCGCTGAGCGGTCTGCAAAGCGCCGGCCTCGGCGCGCTGAGCACCAATGCGCTGGGCGGCTTGTCCAGCGACGATATCGGCGCGCTGGTGTCGTCGCAACTGGCCGGCCTGACGTCGGCCCAGGTGGCGTCGCTGCGCAGCGCGCAGATCGACGGCTTGCTGACGCAACAGATCAACGCCCTCAGCTCGCTGCAAATCCGCGCGCTGACCTCGCAGCAATTGGTGCGCCTGTCGGCGGCCGATGTCGGCGCCATCCGCACGGCCAACCTGAGCGCGCTGAGCACGTCCGCACTGACCGGCCTGACGTCGGATCAGATGACGGCGCTCGGCGCCGACCCGCAGGGCAGTGCCGTGCAGCTGATTTCCTTGCTGAGTACGGCGCAGATCGCGGCCTTGCGCACCGGCGCCCTGCAAGGCTTGAGCGCGGCGCAGGCGGTGGCCCTGACCACGGCCCAGGCCGCAACGCTGAGCAGCGCCCAGCTGGGCTCGCTGCAGCTGACGGTGGTGGCGGCGCTGGAAACGGCGGACGTGGCGGCGCTGAAAACCTCGGCCATCGCCGGCCTCAAGACCCAGCAAGTGCTGGCCCTGACGGGCGGCCAGCTGGCGGCGCTGGGCACCGGCCAGATGGCCGCGTTCAGCAGCAACCAGTTGAGCATCCTCGGCGCCAGCCAGGTGGCGGCGCTGAGCACGGCCGATGTGGCCGTGATCAATCCGCTGCTGCTCAACGCCGCCGCGCGCGAAGGCAATCTGCTGGCGGCGATGAACTCGGCCCAGCTGCGCGCCTTGACGACGGCGCAGTATGCCGCGCTGAACTCGGCGTCGATGGTGCAGATCCAGGCGGCGTACATCGGCCTGCTGGAAACGGCCGATATCGCCGCCTTGTCCACGGCCACCATCCGCGCGCTGCAGGACGACCAGGTGCACGCACTGGGCACCGGCCAGATCGCCGCGCTGACGCTGGCGCAGGTGGCGGCCTTGCGGCCGAGCGCTTCCGGCGTCGACCAGTTCACGACGGCGCAGATGGTGGCGCTGTCGTCGGCCCAGGTGGGAGCGCTGAGCACCGCGATGATCCACAGCCTGACGGCGGCCAACCTGACTGCCATCGAAATCCGCGACATCCCCGGCCTGAGCACGCGCCAGATCGTTGCGCTGACGCCGGCGCAGATGCAGGCGATGCTGCCGGCCCAGTTGTCGGCGCTGACGCTGCCCCAGGCGCATGCGATGTCGTCGGACCAGTACAACGACATGAGTTCCACCCAGAAGGCCGCCTTCAGCCCGGCCCAGATCGCCGCCATGCCCTTCGTCACGCCGCTGGTGCTGGACCTCGACGGCAACGGCATCGCCACGCTGGGCCTGGAAGCCGGCGTGCAGTTCGACCTGGCGGCCAGCGGGCAGCGGCGCGCCACCGGCTGGGTCGGTTCGGGCGACGGCTTGCTGGCGCTGGACCGCAACCATGACGGCGTCATCAACGACGGCAGAGAACTGTTCGGCTCGGCCACCCGGCTGGCCGGCGGCGGCACCGCCGACCATGGCTACCAGGCGCTGGCGGAACTCGACAGCAACCACGACGGCATGGTCAGCGCGCTCGACGCCGGCTTTGGCGACCTGCGCGTGTGGGTCGATGCGAATGCCGACGGCGTCAGCCAGGCCGGCGAACTCAAGACCTTGGCCGAATGGCATATCGCCAGCCTGAACCTGGATGTGCAGCAGGCCAGCACCATGGATCACGGCAACCTCATCGGCCTGACGTCGAGCTACACCAGCACCGACGGCGGCCAGCACGCGGTGGCCGATGTCTGGTTCCAGCAGGGCTTGAGCGCGCAGGTCAGCGGCCTGGCGCAAGCGCTGTCCGCGTTCGACGCGACGCCGCCGCAGGCGCCGCGCCCCGGTCCGGACCTCGGCGGCGGCCAGCCGCCGGCCAGTCCGCTGGCGGCCAGCGCCGCGCGCATGGCCGATGTGCTGCAGCAGTTCCGCGAGCTGGGCCAGCCGGCTGCGGCCGGCCAGGCCGATGGCGACACCCTGCGGCTGAAGGCCTTGCAGGCGACCGGCGGCCACGCCGTGCTGGCGGTGCCTAAATAGGCCCGGCCATCGCGCCAGGAAAGCCCGCAGTGTGCGGGCTTTTTTTGCTGCTGTCAGATAGCATTTCCTCAATATTTCCTTTACCCTCAACTCATATGCGTGACCACTTCATCGAAAAGGAAACATCATGACCTTCGACAGCAGCCTGACCCCGGCGCAGTTTGCCGCCGGCGGCACTCGCCTGATCACCAGACTGACGACCACCGACATCGCCCGTCTCGGCGTCGAATACATCGCCGCGATGACCACCGCCCAGGCCCAGGCGCTGAGCGGCGCGCAGCTGTCGGCGCTGCCGGCCGCCAGCATCGCCGCGCTGGAGACGCAGGACTTCGCGGCCCTGCAGGCGTACTCGCTCAACCAGGTGTCGAAGTCGACCGGATTCATGGCGGCGCTGTCGCCGGCGCAGCTGGCGGCGATGACGCCGGGGCAGGCGGCCATGCTCAACGCCAATGGCATACGCGGGCTGTCGCCCGAGGCGCTGGCGGCGCTGCGCACGCAGCAGATCAGCCGGCTGGCGGTGACGGTGATCGGCAACCTGTCGCCGGAGCAGGTGCATAGCCTGAGCACCGGACAGATCGCCGCGCTCAAGGCCGGCCAGGTGGCGGCGCTGCCGCTGGCGCGCAGGGCCGGGGAGGACATGTTCAGCGCCGAGCAGATCGCGGCCTTCACCACCGGCCAGATGGCGTCGTTGAGCACGGCGCTGATCAAGCAACTGAGCGCCGCCGAACTGGGCGCCATCGAAACGGCCGACATCGCGGCGCTGAGCTCGCGCCAGATGGGCGTGCTCAGCGTGGAGCAGCTGCTGGCCCTGAGCCTGGACCAGCTGCACGCGCTGCAGAGCCGCCAGGTGATGGCGCTGGGCAGCGCCCAGATCCAGGCGCTGGACGCGGAGCGCCTGCAAGTGCTGCGCACCGGCGTGATCGCCGGCCTGAGCACGGCGCAGATCCACGCGCTCAAGGCCGAGCAGCTGCACGCGCTGAGCAGCGCCCAGCTGAGCGCCCTGAGCGCGCGCCAGTTCGGCGTGCTGTCGATCGATGACATCAAGGCGCTCGACGGCGCCAGCCTGACGGCGCTGCGGGTGGCGGTGATGGCGGCGCTGAGCTCGGCCCAACTGGCGGCCCTGGGCGCCAGCGGCGACGGCGATTTCGGCAAGTTCACCACCGCGCAGGTGGCGGCGCTGAGCACCGCCGCGCTGACCGGCCTGACGGCGCAGCAGGCGTCGCAATTGACCACCGCCCAGGCCGCCGCGCTGAGCGGGCTGCAACTGGGCGCGCTGTCGACCCAGACCATCGCCCAGCTCGACGCCGGCGACCTGGCCGCGCTCAAGCCGGCCTCGGTGGCGGCGCTGAAGACGCGCCAGATCGCGGCCTTGAACGGCGAACAGTTCGCCGCGCTGAGCACGGCGCAGGTGGCCACGCTCAGCAGCAGCCAGATCAACGCGTTGAGCAACGACACCTTTGCCGTCATCGAGACCACCGACCTGGCCGCGCTGAGCCTGAACGCCATCGCCGGCCTGTCGACCCGCCTGCTGGCGGTGCTGGACGTGGAGCGCATCGCCGCGCTGGCGCCGCGCCAGATCGCGGCGCTGAGCTCGGCCAGCCTGAACGCGCTGAGCGTGGACCAGTTCCAGGCGCTGAGCACGGCGCAGATCGCCAAGCTCAACCCGATCGCGGCCGGCGGCCTGTCGATCAACAATCTGGCGTCGCTGACGCCGGCCGCGCTGGCGGCCTTGCCGGCCTCGGTGTTCGGCGCGTTCAACTCGGCGCAGTTTGCCGTGCTGGGCGGAGCGGAGCACCAGATCGGCACGCTGAGCACGGCGCAGATCGCCCAGCTGAAGGCGGCCGCGCTGGCCGGCATGACGGTGGAGCAGGCGATCGCCCTGACCACGGCGCAGGCGGCCACGCTGAGCGGCGCGCAGATCGCGGCGCTGTCCTTGCAAGCGGTGGCGGCGCTGGAATCGCAAGACTTCGCGGCGCTGAGCGCGGCGGCGATCTACGGCTTGCGCACCGAGCAGCTGGCGGTGCTGGGCAACGACCAGATCCTCGGCCTGACCACCACCCAGGCTTCCGGCCTGGGCAGCCAGCACATCGCCGCCCTGTCGGCCGACGTGCTGGGCCACATGCAGACGGCGGAAATCGCCGCGCTGCGGCCGATGGCCATCTACGGCCTGCGCACCGACCAGCTGCAAGCCATGAACAGCGACCAGATCAATGCGATGAGCGGCGTCCAGGTCTCCATGCTGAGCAGCGCGCAGTTCGCCGCGCTGTCGGCCGAGGTGGTGGCCAACCTGCAATTGAGCGACCTGGCTGCCTTGAACACCTCGGTGATCGCCGGCCTGTCGGCGGCCACGCTGGCGGCGCTGACCACGCGCCAGATCGGCTCGCTGGCCGGGCGCCAGGTGGCGGCGCTGACCACCGCCGCGCTGGCCGGCCTGAGCATCGAGCAATTCCTCGGCCTGACCCCGCTGCAGTTCGGCGCCCTCAGCGCGCGCCAGTACCAGGCGCTGACCGCGGACGAAGTGGCGGCGGTCGGCACCGGCCAGCTGGTGGCGCTGTCGTCGCAGGTGATCGCCAGCCTGAACACGGCGCAACTGGCGGCCTGGTCGACCACGCAGGTGGGCGCCCTGAGCGCGGCGCAGGCTGCCGCGCTGGCGGCGGCGCAGGTGCGCGGCCTGGGCAGCGATGCGCTGGCGGCGTTGAACACGTCGGCGGTCGGCGGCCTGGGCACCGGCGTCATCGCCCAGCTGCTGCCGGGACAATTGCAAGCGTTCGGCACGGCGCAGATCGCCGCGATGACGCTGCGCCAGATCAACGCGCTGCCGACGGCGCACCTGGCCGGCTACGACGTGCTGACCACCGATCAAATGGTGGCGCTGACGTCCAGCCAGGTGGGCGCCTTGAGCAAGCCGCTGCTGGCGGCGCTGGGTTCGGATGACCTGGCGGCGATCGAGACGCGCGATTTGCTGGCGCTGGGCAGCGCGCAGCTGGCGGTGCTGTCGACCGCGCAGATCAGCGCGCTGACGACGGCGCAGGCGGTGGTGTTCACGACGGCGCAGACGGCCGGCCTGAGCTCGGCGCAGCTGGCGGCGCTGGCCGCGGCCAAGCTGCCGCATCTGGTGGCGCAGGGCGCGCCATCGTCGTTGCGGATCAAGGTGGGCGGCATGGTGGAGGCGCTGGCGGCCTTCAATGCGGCCGAGCAGCCGGCCGCTGCGGGGGCGTCGTCGCTGACCATGCCGGGCGGGCTGAAGGAGGCGGCCGGCATGCTGGCCGCACCGGACAGCTTGCGTTTGACTACCCTGTTGCCGGAGGCGAAAGACTTGCTGGCGCCTCCACGCAAGTAAGGGCTTGCTTTACAGCGGCTGGAACACCCCAGCCGCTTTGTTTTTCTGCACGTTATCCCACGCGAAAATCTTGCCGTTCATGGCCACGTACACGCCAGGCGGCAGGGTTTGCGCCACGCCGGCGGCAAAGCCCAGGTTGAACATCGCATCCGAATTGGCGATCTCGTAAGGGATCATGGCGCCGGTCAGCACGATGGTCTGGCCCAGGCCGGCAGGGCCAAGCACGGCGGCGGTCTGCGGCATGGTGTCGGTGCCGTGGATGATGACGATCGCCTTCTCGCCGGCGGCGCGGCACGAGGCCAGGATGCGCTCGCGGTCGGCGTCCACCATGTCCAGCGAATCCATCAGCGGCAACTGTTCCAGCGCCACGTCCACCGTCAGGCGGCAGCGCGCCAGCACGGCCGGCAGGTGGCTGTCGGCGAAGCCCAGGGTGCCGTTCAGTTCGTTGTAGTGTTTGTCGAAGGTGCCGCCGGTGGCGAGGATGCGCAGGGTCATGGTGAAAGCTCAGGCAGATTAAAATGATCTGCATCATAACCCAAACCGCAGCCGCCCAAGAACGCGAAAACAGTCCGTCGGCGGGCTGGAAACTTGGGCATACTATGGCTACACTGGTTTCTTTGTTCGTTTCAATACCATGAAAGCGCTTGCCCCCGGAACCGTCATTTTCCACCGCCATCGCGGCTACGGCGTCATCACGTCGGTCAATCTGCTGACCGGCTGGATCTCGGCCCGTTTCGGCAGCGAGGCGCGGACGCTGGACTTGAACCTGTCCACCGACGAGGTGCAGTTCGCCGACGGCGAAGCCATCCTGTTCCGCCGCGCCCCGCCCGACCGCATGCCGCACGCGCGCCTGATGGCGGTGGTGCGCGCACTGCACCAGGCCGGTTACCAGCGGCTCTACCTGTATTCCTGGCCCAAGCCGTCCGGGCTGCACTGGCGCTGGCATTTGTTCACCGGCCGGCGCGACTGGATGCAGCGCTCGTGGCGCGAGGGCTGGTATGGCTCGGGCGCCGACTACAACGTCAATCCGGTGATGGGCTGGGGCGACACGCCGGGCGCCAGCACCGAGGAGCTGATCCACGCGCTGGCGCGCTTCGACCCGCAGGGGCTGGCACAGGCGCTGGGGCGCGACGAAGACCACACGGCCTGGTTCGCCGGCGTGTGCGACGCCTTGCTGCCGGGGTATATGTACAGCCTGGACATGCAGCGTCCGGACGGCGGCCCGCTGCTCGACATGCCGCCGGTGCCGGTGGTGCCGGTGCGCGCCTCGCTGCCGCCCTACCCGGGGCCGGACATCGCCTGGCCGCCCGGCTGGGCCGGCTTGTGGAGCAAGGTGCACGCCATGCCCGCGCCGCGCATCAACCTGACCGGCCTGCCGGAAATCCCCGAACAGGCCGACTAGGGGCTAGCGGGCGTTGGCCTGGTAGCCCGGGTTGTTGATCTTGTCGCAGCCGCCGGCGGCGAAGTCGACGATGTTCTGGAACGCGTGGCGGAAATACAGCTCGTAACTATCCTGCTCCACATAGCCGAGGTGCGGCGTGGCCAGCACGGTCGGCATGCGCAGCAGCGGATGGTCGGCCGCCAGCGGTTCGGATTCGAACACGTCCAGCGCCGCGTAGCCGGGCCGGCCTTGCGGCAGCGCCTGTTCCAGCGCGCCGGGCTGCACCAGCTCGGCGCGGCTGGTGTTGACCAACAGCGCGCTCGGCTTCATGCGCGCCAGGTCCTCGGCGCTGACGATGCCCCGCGTGTCCGGATGCAGCCGCAGGTGCAGGCTCAGCACATCTGATTGCTCGAACAGCGCCGCGCGCGAGGCCGCCGCCGCATGGCCGTCGGCCACCGCCTTGTCGCGGCTGGACTGGCTGCCCCACACCACCACTTGCATGCCGAAAGCGCGGCCGTAGCCGGCGACGAGCTGGCCGATCTTGCCGTAACCCCAGATGCCCAGCGTGCGCCCCTTGAGCACCACGCCCAGCCCGTTCAACTGCGGATTGATGGACGCGGTTTGCCACAGGCCATCCTTCAGGTTGGATGCGTAGGGCACGATCTTGCGCGCCGCCGCCATGATCAGCGCCCAGGTCAGCTCGGCCGGCGCGGTCGGCGAGCCGACGCCCTCGGCGATCGCGATGCCCAGCTCGGTCGCGGCCTCGACGTCGACGTGGCCGGCCAGCTTGCCGGTCTGCGAAATCAGCTTCAGATTGGGCAGCTTGGACAGCAGCGCCCGGTTCAGCGCGGTGCGTTCGCGGATCAGCACCAGGGCGTCGAAAGGCGCCAGCCGGATCGCCAGCTGGCCCAGTCCCCGGGTCGAGTTATTGAACACTTTAACGTCGTGTCCGCGCAATAAATCAAAGCAGGCGAGTGTGGTCGTGGCATTCTGATAATCGTCGAGAATCGCAATTTTCATGGAAGATAACCGATTTTATGAGGAATTTCGTAGGGAAATAACGGCTTGCAAAAGAACCTGAATAGCTTACTACTTTACTCAACTAATTCTCCTACATTTTTGACTGGAACAGCTATTGACGGGTGTACAATCGCCTCAAAAAACAGGCCTGTCGATCATGCATCCGGGCCGCGCAAGACCGCCGTGATACCGCCGACCCATTTCGAATGGGCATCTGAGCGCAAGCCAAAAGCTGACGACGATCCTGCCGCATGCAGAGCAGAATTTTAATTAGCATTGGAGGTAGTATGAATCAACCCGTCATGGGTGGCGTTGCAGCACTGCTCAACGTCCCAGCTTACATCAAGCAGCAAAAGTTGATCAACTGGGTAGCGGAAATCGCGGCCCTGACCAAACCGGCACGCATCTACTGGTGCGACGGTTCCCAGGAAGAGTACGACCGCCTGTGCGGCGAAATGGTTGCCGCCGGCACCATGAAAAAGCTGAACCAGGAACTGCGTCCGAACTCCTACCTCGCCTGCTCGGACCCGACCGACGTCGCGCGCGTCGAAGACCGCACCTTCATCTGCTCCAACACCAAGGAAGAAGCCGGCCCGACCAACAACTGGATGGCGCCGTCGGAAATGCGCGCCACCCTGAACCCGCTGTTCGACGGCTGCATGGCCGGCCGCACGATGTACGTGGTGCCGTTCTCGATGGGCCCGCTGGGTTCGCCGATCGCCCACATCGGCGTGGAACTGTCGGATTCGCCATACGTGGCCGTCAACATGCGCATCATGACCCGCATGGGCAAGGCCGTGTACGACGTGCTGGGCACCGATGGCGAGTTCGTGCCATGCGTGCACACCGTCGGCGCGCCGCTGACCGCCGGCCAGAAGGATGTCGCCTGGCCGTGCAACGCCACCAAATACATCGTGCACTTCCCTGAGACCCGCGAAATCTGGTCCTACGGTTCGGGCTACGGCGGCAACGCGCTGCTGGGCAAGAAGTGCTTCGCGCTGCGCATCGCCTCCAACATGGGCCACCAGGACGCGCAAAACGGCGGCACCGGCTGGCTGGCCGAACACATGCTGATCCTGGGCGTCGAATCGCCAGAGGGCAAGAAGCACTACGTCGCGGCGGCCTTCCCTTCGGCCTGCGGCAAGACCAACTTCGCCATGCTGATCCCGCCGGCCAGCTTCGACGGCTGGAAAGTCACCACCATCGGCGACGACATCGCCTGGATCAAGCCGGGCGCCGACGGCCGCCTGTACGCGATCAATCCGGAAGCCGGCTACTTCGGCGTGGCGCCGGGCACCAACACCCGCACCAACTCGAACTGCATGGCATCGCTGGGTTCGGACACCATCTTCACCAACGTCGCGCTGACCGACGACGGCGACATCTGGTGGGAAGGCCTGACCAAGGAAGCGCCTGCGCACCTGATCGACTGGCAGGGCAAGGACTGGACGCCGGCCTCCGGCACCAAGGCCGCCCACCCGAACGCCCGCTTCACCGTGGCCGCGACGCAGAACCCGGTGATCGATCCGGCCTGGGACGATCCGGCCGGCGTGCCGATCTCGGCCTTCATCTTCGGCGGCCGCCGTTCGACCACCGTGCCGCTGGTCACTGAAGCGCGCAACTGGGTCGAAGGCGTCTACATGGCCGCGACCATGGGTTCGGAAACCACCGCCGCCGCCGCCGGCCAGATGGGCATCGTGCGCCGCGATCCGTTCGCGATGCTGCCTTTCATCGGCTACAACATGAGCGACTATTTCCAGCACTGGCTGAACCTGGGCGAGAAGCTGGGCAAGGTCAACGCCGCCACGCTGCCGAAGATCTACTGCGTCAACTGGTTCCGCACCGACGAGCAGGGCCACTTCGTCTGGCCTGGCTTCGGCGACAATATGCGCGTGCTGAAGTGGATGCTGGAACGCATCGAAGGCACGGCCGGCGGCATCGAGAACATCTTCGGCACCACCCCGCGCTTCGGCGACCTGAAGTGGGACGGCATCCCGTTCTCGCCGGAAGAGTTCGAAACGATCACCTCGATCGACAAGGACGCCTGGCGCGAAGAGCTGAAACTGCACGATGAACTGTTCGCCAAGCTGGCCTACCATCTGCCTACCGAACTGACCGCCGTCAAGGCTGAGTTGGAGAAGCGCCTGGCACGATAAGCCGGCCGGAGGAGACCGAAAGCGGCGCGCGTGGGTGATCCCATGCGCGCCGTTTTTTTTTTGCGCGACGGACCAGCATGCTAGTATCGGCCGACTTCCACCTTCCCCTTCCGATCGGATAATCATGTCGCGTCTGCCAGCCCTGCTGCTTTTCCTGATCCTGCCGTTGGCCAGCGCCGCCGACGATGCCGCGCTGCGGCACGCGCGGGCGCTGCTGAAAACCACCATCCTGCTGGACGGCCACAACGACCTGCCGTGGACCATACGCGAAGACCCCAAGGCGCCGATGGATGTCGATGCCTATGACATGCGCAAGACCACCAGCGGCGAAACCGATGTGGCGCGGCTCAGGCAGGGCCAGCTGCGCGCGCAGTTCTGGTCGATCTACGTGCCGGGCGAGACGAAGGAAGGCTACGCCAAAGTGCAGCTGGAACAGTTCGACATCGCCCGCCGTATGATCGCCAGATATCCGGAGGCGATGGAGCTGGCGCTGTCGGTGGCGGACGTGCGCCGCATCGCCGCCCAAGGCAAGGTGGCGTCGCTGCTGGGCATGGAGGGCGGCCACGTGCTGGAGAATTCGCTGGGCGCCTTGCGCATCTACTACAGCCTCGGCGCGCGCTACCTGACGCTGACCCACAACGTCACGCTGGACTGGGTCGACGCCGCGCTGGACCAGCCGCGCCACCATGGCCTGACCCCGTTCGGCAAGGAAGTGGTGCGTGAAATGAACCGGCTCGGCATGATGGTCGACATCAGCCACGTCTCGCCCGACGTCATGCGCGACGTGCTCGACACCAGCGCCGCGCCGGTGATTTTTTCGCACAGCTCGGCCTTCGCGCTGGTCGCCCATCCGCGCAACGTGCCGGACGCCATCCTGAAGCGCATGGCCGCCAACGGCGGCGTGGTGATGGTGACCTTCGTGCCGCCGTTCGTCAACCGCGACGCCATGGCCTGGGACGCCGGGCTGGAGAAACTGAGCAAGGGCATCGCCGGCGAAGCCGAGCTCAAGCGCATAGAAGAGGCCTACATCAAGGAACATGGCCCGTCACCCAAGGCCACGCTCAAGGATGTGGCCGACCATATCGACTACGTGGCCAGGACAGCCGGCCACGACCACGTCGGCATCGCCAGCGATTTCTATGGCGGCACCACGCCGGTCGGGCTGGAAGACGTGTCCAAGTATCCCGAACTGTTCGCCGAGCTGATCCGCCGAGGCTGGCGCGACGCCGACCTGAAGAAGCTGGCCGGCGAAAACATGCTGCGCACTTTCGGCCAGGCCGAGCGGGTCGCCGGGCGCTTGCAGCGGGAACGCCCGGCCAGCACCGCCACCATCGCCACGCTGGACGGCAAGAAGGAAAAATAACGCTGGCTATTTCGCACGGGTGTGCTAAAGTTCGATGTATGGACACCCTGACCGCAAAAAGCGAAGCGACTTTCGCCACCATCATCGACGCCGCGCTGGACATGGCGGCGGCCGACGGCATCGGCAAGCTGTCGCTGGGCGAGCTGGCCAAGCGCACCGGCATCAGCAAGAGCGGCGTGTTTTCCCGCGTCGGCTCGCTGGAGACCCTGCAGGCGGCCGTGCTCGACGAATACGACCGCCGCTTTGCGCAGGACATCTTCCTGCCGTCGCTGCAGCAGCCGAAAGGCTTGCCGCGCCTGATGGCCATGGTCAGCGCCTGGTCGCGGCGCGCCTGCAACGAAGGCTTGAACAACGCCTGCCTGTACAGCGCCGGCGCCTTCGAGTTCGACGACCAGGCCGGCCCGCTGCGCGACCGTTTGCAACAGGGCGTGATGGCCTGGCGCGCATCGCTGCGCAAGACCATCCTGCAGGCGATGGAGCTGGGCCACCTGCGGCCCGACACCGACGCCGGCCAGCTGGTCTACGAAATCTACAGCCTGATCGTGGGCCTGATGCACGATACCCGTTTCCTGCGCGACGAGCAGGCCGGGCGCCATATGCAGCGCGCCTTCAGCCGGCTGATCTCGACCTACAAAAGCTTCAACGACATGGAATAAACCCGGCCGCAGCGCGTCTGCGGTTTTCTTTAAACCAGTTTCGCACACATGTGCGAAAAAGGAGAATATGATGGCCGCCTTGCTGATGTTGATACCGATCGGACTATACTTCGCCTACCGCAGCCCGCTGTGGTGCGTCCTGCGTGCGCTACCCAGCTGCAACGAGGATTTCGTACTGTTCTGAGGACCGCTTGAACCGCAAACTGATCATCTTCGATTTCGACGGCACGCTGGCCGATACCCTGCCGGTATTCGTCAACGTGTTCGACCAGGCCGCCGACAAATACGGCTTCAAGCGCATGGACCGCAGCCGCACGCAGGCGCTGCGCCAGCTCGACGCCCGGCAGATCATGGCGGTGCACGAGATTCCGTTGTGGAAGGTGCCGGCCATCGCCACCTTCATGCGCTCCACCATGGGGCGCAGCGTGGCCGACATCCGCCTGTTCGACGGCATGCCGCAGGTGCTGCGCGCGTTGAAGGCGCGGGGCGTGATCCTGGCCGTGGTCAGCTCCAACTCGCGCAGCAACGTGGTCAATGTGCTGGGCCCGGAACTGGCCGGCCTGTTCAGCCATTTCGAATGCGGCGCCTCGCTGTTCGGCAAGCTGCCTAAGATACGCAAGGTGCTGGCCGCCACCGGCGTCGCCCGCGAGCACGCGCTGCTGATCGGCGACGAGATCCGCGACGCCAAGGTCTCGGCCGAAGCCGGCATCGATTTCGGCGCCGTGGCCTGGGGCTTCAACACGCTCGACGCGCTGATGGCGGAAAACCCCAGCCGGGTGTTCCGCGCCGCCGGGGACTTGCTGGAGCACTGATTTCGTCTGTCGCGGAAATCTGCATTTCATGCCCTTGTTTCAACATTCCAGCGCAATTCGCGCGCGCCTGCGCGGGCGCGGGCCTACAGTGCATGCTCACCATTTTTCCTGATAGGCCTATAACATGACAACCGCAACCACCCGTATCGGCGTCGCCAGCGCCCTGTTGTTTTCCCTGATCCTGGGCACGGCCCACGCCCAGTCCGGCGGCGCCGCGCCCGACCTGGCCGGCCGCCGCGAAGCGTTGAACAGCCTGATCAAGGAACAGTGGGAATACACGATGCGTTCCAGCCCGGAATGGGCGTCGCTGCTGGGCGACAAACGTTACAACGACAAATGGTCCGACTTCTCGCAGGCCGGCATCGAGAGCGACCTGAAAATCACCGCCGACTTCCTCAAGCGTTTCGAAGCGGTGGACACCAGCGGCTTCCCGCTGCAGGAACAGCTGAACCGCGAGCTGATGGTGCGCCAGCTGCGCCAGAACGTCGAAGGCGGTCGCTTCAAGGATTGGGAGATGCCGCTGGCGCAGAACTCCGGCATCCACATCGATGCGCCGCAGCTGGTGTCGGCGCTGCCGTTCGACACGGTCAAGGATTACGAGGACTACATCGTCCGCCTGCACGCGCTGCCCAAGCTGTTCGACGAGACCCGCGTGCAGATGGAAAAAGGCGTGCAGGACAAGCTGATGCCGCCGAAGTTCCTGATCCCGAAAATCGTCAAGCAGTGCGAAGACGTGGCGGCCATGAAGCCGGCCGATTCGCCGTTCGCCGAACCGCTGAAAAAATTCCCGAAAGAGTTCTCGGACGCCGACAAGGCGCGCCTGAGCAAGGAAGTGCTGGCGGCGGTGCAGAAGGACGTGATCCCGGCCTACAAGAAGCTGGCCGTCTACACCAAGACCAAGTACGCGCCTTACGGCCGCAAGGATGTCGGCATGTGGTCGCTGCCGGACGGCGTGGCGCGCTACTCGTACAAGGCCAAGTCCTCGACCACCACCGAGATGGCGCCGGAAGAGATCCATCAACTGGGCCTGTCCGAAGTCAAGCGCATCGAATCGCAGATGCTGGCGACGGCGCAGAAGCTGGGCTACAAGGATCTGAAGACTTTCAACAAGGCGGTGGCCGCCAAGCCGGAGCTGCATCCGAAATCGCGCCAGGAAATCATCGACCTGTACCAGAAATATACGGACCAGATGTACACCCAGCTGACGCAGCAGTTCGGCGTGCTGCCCAAGGGTAAGGTGGAAATCAAGCCGGTCGAGGAATTCCGCGAGAAGGGTGCGTCGGCGGCCGCCTACATGCCGGGCTCGCCGGACGGCAAGCGCGCCGGCCGCGTGATGGTCAACACCGGCGATTTCGCGCAGCGCTCGACCATCGGCATCGAGACCACGGCGCTGCACGAAGGCGTGCCGGGCCACCACATGCAGCTGACCATCGCGCAGGAGATCGAAGGCTTGCCGACCTTCCGCCAGCAGGGCAACTATACGGCGTATGCCGAGGGCTGGGCGCTGTATTCGGAGCGTCTGGGCGAGGAGCTGGGCTTCTACAAAGATCCGTACAGCTACTACGGCCACTTGCAGGATGAGATGCTGCGCGCGATCCGCCTGGTGGTGGACACCGGCCTGCACGCCAAGAAGTGGAGCCGCCAGCAGGTGGTGGACTTCTTCCACGCGCACTCGGGCATCGAGGAAGTGGATGTGCAGAGCGAGACCGACCGCTACATCGTGTGGCCGGGCCAGGCGCTGGGCTACAAGATCGGCCAGCTGAAGATACTTGAGCTGCGCGACTACGCCCGCAAGGAGCTGGGCGCCGGCTTCGATATCCGTAACTTCCACGACCAAGTGCTGGGCGCGGGCGCGCTGCCGATGGATGTGCTGGAATCGCACATCAAGGACTGGGTCGGCGCCGAGAAGCTGAAGCAGACCCGCACCGCCGCGCAGTAAAGGCTGTCACCCCGCACTGCGGCCGAAAGGGGTCGGACCCCATGCGGGGTCCGACCCCGGCGTCCGGGTTGCGGGGTAACTGCCTGCTTATTTCAGCAAAGGCTGCAGGTACTTGCCGGTCACGCTGGCAGGGTTGGCCGCCACGTCTTCCGGCGTGCCGGCGGCGATGATCTTGCCGCCGCCCGCACCGCCTTCCGGTCCCAGGTCGACGATCCAGTCGGCCGTCTTGATCACGTCCAGGTTGTGCTCGATGATGACCAGCGTGTTGCCCTGGTCGCGCAGGCGGTGGATCACCTTCAGCAGCAAATCGATATCGTGGAAGTGCAGGCCGGTGGTCGGCTCGTCCAGGATGTACAAGGTGCGTCCGGTGTCGCGCTTGGACAATTCCAGCGACAGCTTGACGCGCTGCGCCTCGCCGCCCGACAGCGTGGTCGCGCTCTGGCCCAGCTTGATGTAGCCCAGGCCCACGTCCAGCAGCGTGTGCAGCTTGCGCGCGATCAGCGGCACCGGCTTGAAGAACTCGTGCGCATCTTCGACGGTCATGTCGAGGATCTCGGTGATGTTCTTGCCCTTGTATTGCACTTCCAGCGTTTCGCGGTTGTAGCGCTTGCCGTGGCAGACGTCGCACGGCACGTACACGTCCGGCAGGAAGTGCATCTCGACCTTGATCACGCCGTCGCCCTGGCAGGCTTCGCACCGGCCGCCCTTGACGTTGAACGAGAAGCGCCCGGCGCTGTAGCCGCGTTCCTTGGCGGTCGGCACGGTGGCGAACAGGTCGCGGATCGGCGTGAACAGGCCGGTGTAGGTGGCGGGATTCGAGCGCGGCGTGCGGCCGATCGGCGCCTGGTCGACGGCGATCACCTTGTCGAAGTGCTCCAGGCCGCTGATGCTGTCGTGCGGCGACGGTTCGGTCTGCGAGCCGTACAGGTGGCGCGACAGCGCCGGGTACAGCGTGTCGTTGATCAGCGAGGACTTGCCGGAACCGGACACGCCGGTCACGCAGGTCATCAGGCCGACCGGCAGGTGCAGGTTGACCTTCTTCAGGTTGTTGCCGGTGGCGCCGGTGATGACCAACTGCTTGTCTTCGTTGGCCACGTGGCGCTTCTTCGGCACGGCGATCTTCAGCGTGCCTTTCAGGTACTGGGCCGTCAGCGAATTCTTGTTCTTCAGGATGTCCTGCAAAGTGCCCTGGGCGATGACGTCGCCGCCGTGCACGCCGGCGCCCTTGCCCATGTCGACGATGTAGTCGGCGGTGCGGATCGCGTCTTCGTCGTGCTCCACCACCAGCACGCTGTTGCCGATGTCGCGCAGGTGCTTCAGCGTTTCGATCAGGCGGTCGTTGTCGCGCTGGTGCAGGCCGATCGACGGTTCATCAAGCACGTACATCACGCCGGTCAGGCCGGAGCCGATCTGCGAGGCCAGGCGGATGCGCTGCGCTTCGCCGCCGGACAGCGTGTCGGCGCTGCGGTCCAGCGACAGGTAGTCGAGGCCGACGTTGTTGAGGAACTGCAGGCGCGAGATGATTTCCTTGACCACGCGGTCGGCGATCTCTTTCTTCGCGCCCTTCAGTTTCAGTTGCTCGAAGAAGGACAGCGTGTCGCGCAAAGGTTTCTCGGCGATCTCGTAGATGGCCTTCTCCTGCTTGCCGGTGCCGACCTTGACGAAGCGCGCTTCGACGCGCAGGCGCGCGCCGTGGCAGGACGGGCACTGCTTCTCGTTGATGAACTTGGCCAGTTCTTCCTTGACCGCCATCGAATCGGTCTCGCGGTAGCGGCGCGCCAGGTTGGTGACCACGCCTTCGAAGGCGTGTTCCTTGACCACGGTGCGGCCGCGCTCGTTGACGTAGGTGAACGGGATGTTGGTCTTGCCCGAGCCGTGCAGGATCACTTCCTGCGCGGTCTTGGGCAGCTGCTCGTACGGCAGGTCGAGGTCGAACTCGTAGTAGGCCGCCAGGTTGGACAGCATCTGGAAGTAGAACTGGTTGCGGCGATCCCAGCCCTTGACCGCGCCGGAGGCCAGCGACAAATTCGGGAAGGCGACGATGCGTTTCGGATCGAAGAACTCGATGTGGCCGAGGCCGTCGCATTCCGGGCAGGCGCCCATCGGGTTGTTGAACGAGAACAGGCGCGGTTCCAGCTCCTGCAGCGAATAGCCGCACTCGTTGCAGGCGAACTTGCTGGAGTAGACGTGCTCGGTGCCGCTATCCATTTCCAGCGCCACGGCGCGGCCGTCGGCCAGGCGCAGCGCGGTCTCGAAGCTCTCGGCCAGGCGCTGCTTGATGTCGGCGCTGACCTTGACGCGGTCGATCACCACGTCGATGGTGTGCTTCTCGGTCTTCTTCAGCTTGGGCAGGTCGTCCACTTCGTAGATCTTGGCGTCGTGGGTGCCGCTCTGCACGCGGAAGCGCACGAAGCCCTGGGCCTGCATCTGCTCGAACAGGTCGGAATGCTCGCCCTTGCGGTTGGCCACCACCGGCGCCAGTATCATCAGCTTGGTCGCTTCCGGCATGGCCAGCACGGCGTCGACCATCTGCGAGACGGTCTGCGCGGCCAAGGCGTGGTCCGGGTGGTTGATGCAGTAGGGCGTGCCGACGCGCGCGTACAACAGGCGCAGGTAGTCGTGGATTTCGGTCACGGTGCCGACCGTCGAACGCGGATTGTGCGAGGTGGCTTTCTGCTCGATCGAGATGGCCGGCGACAGGCCTTCGATCAGGTCGACGTCGGGCTTTTCCATCAGTTGCAGGAACTGGCGGGCGTAGGCCGACAGCGATTCCACATAGCGGCGCTGGCCCTCGGCGTACAGCGTATCGAAAGCCAGCGAGGACTTACCGGAGCCGGACAGGCCGGTAATCACGATGAGCTTGTTGCGCGGCAGGTCGAGGTTGATGTTTTTGAGGTTGTGCGTGCGTGCGCCGCGGATGCGGATCTGTTCCATGGATTTTTTGCCTTTCGGGTCAACCCGCTACTATAGCTGGGTTTGAATATATGCGCCGACCTTGCGCCAGATCGAACTTGGGCGTCGCGGCACTGTATATAATACCAGTATTTTCTTGAACGGCCGCAATGGAAATTTTGGCGAGCGGCTGGCCCGTTCGACTATAATCGCTGTTTGCGCATCACATAAACAGCCCGCTTGAGGCGGCCGCCGTTACTCAGGAGTTTCATACATGGCATCAGTCAACAAAGTCATCATCGTCGGCAATCTGGGTCGCGATCCGGAAATTCGCTACATGCCTAGCGGTGACGCGATCGCCAACATTGCTGTGGCGACATCGTACAAATCGAAGGACCGCAACACCGGCGAGCAGAAAGAGCTCACCGAATGGCACCGTATTTCCTTCTTCGGCCGTCTGGCCGAGATCGTTGGTCAATACCTGAAAAAAGGTTCGTCGGTCTACGTCGAAGGCCGTCTGCAAACCCGCAAGTACACCGATAAGGATGGCGTCGAGAAGTACGCAACCGACATCATCGCCGAGCAGATGCAAATGCTGGGCGGCCGTCAAGGCATGGGCGGCGACGCCGGCATGGACGACGGCGGCGGCTACGACGCCCCGCCACAGCAGCAGCGCCAGGCACCGGCTCCGCGTCCGCAGATGGCGGCACCGGCACCAGCTCCGCGCCCGGCCCCACGCCCAGCGCCGAACTTCTCGGACATGGATGACGACATTCCGTTCTAATCCAGAATAAAGTTGTTTTAAACGAAGCCTTATAAGTCTGACTTATAAGGCTTTTTTTTGGATCAGCATAGAGGCAAGCTTGCGTCACGAATTGAGGCGGTGTTAAGGCACTCCCATGCGACTTCTAAGTTTTGCTGGAGGCTACGCTAAACTCCAGCCCCGCAATCACCCTATCCATCCGTTGCTGTAACCCGAAGGAGTAGAGATTGATGATGTGGAAGATCAGGATGATGGGCACGAGCATTACTGCCCAGCTTCCAATCGGCGAAGTGGACAACTGACCCCAGAGAAGCACCACGGCGCCGATTGTTGGAAACAGTCCAAGCTTGTCGATATTTCCGGAAAGTGTACCTCCTCGTTTTTCTAATCCTACGCGATGATATTGATAATGTTTTGTAACGTAACGAACGGCAGCTGGATCACAGCGAGCAAGTTCGCTGATCATTAGCAGATCGAATGCGGTTGTCGTGCGAAGCTGGGTGAAGAAAAATTTAAAAGGTTTTTTCTTTAGCTGATAAAGCGTGGGAACTGCGACCAAAATCTCTGACAAGAGAATAGAAAGGCAACACAGTTCCACGAGTGAGCCTATGACCAGAGCCATCGGGAATAAAGCTTGTTTTGGAAGGATATCTTGGAGGAGCACCACGCCTCCCAAGAGAAGACTGAATGCAAAAGCTGCCCAAGAAACTTTCTTTTTGTGCATCTCGATGAAATTGACAATACTCCGCCACGCTCCGCTATGCTCCTCTTTTTGTGCAGATATCGGAATAGCTGTCGATGTTGCTCTCTCAATAATTTCTATTACTTTCTCTATTTCCATTTGCACCGCAGAATCGATCACTGTGTCGGTCGATACATTGTGAGCTTCATTTTGGTCCATAAGTTCCTTATTTAATTGATTTGCCGACGGTGGCGAATTACAAGGTATGGGCGACACTCCCCAAATGAATAGGTCGTTGAACTACCTGTTACGAAGGTAGGTGACTTCACTCCGCTAACTTTGGTGTTTGGCTTGCTGCTTCGGAGCCATCTGGGGGGGGATTTTTTGTGCACATTCAATTGGCGGCAGAAAGCGTGACCGGTTCGACCAGGTATCCTGCTTGCGTAAGCAGAGCTTGCAGGCCTTGCCGGCCTCCTAGATGTCCGGCGCCGACCGCAACGACAGCCTTGCCCTTGTCCAGGGCATGACGCAAGGCCGGCATCCACGCCAGATTGCGTTCGACCAGCATCGTATTTTGAAACAGTGCTTTATCTGCCGCATTGCCCAAACCGTCGGCCGCATGGGCCTCAATGTAAGAAAAATCTCCACGGTTGAAGGCGGCAACCAGGCTTTGATACAGCTTGTCGAGGTCGGTATTCAGCGCGTAGTCCAGGGATTTTTCGTAGAAGTGGTCCGGTAGCACGGAACGCCGGGCGCTGACCTCCTGCTGGGATTCCAAAGCCGTCACCGGGACCTGGTACTGAGCCGCGGCCTTCGCCAATAAATCGTCCCGTGAAAGCATGCCGGGCGGCGTGCAAGGAATAAACGCGAGCATCGACATCAAGCGCGCTGTCCGGAGTTTTAATAGCAGCTCGACATCAGCGCGGGTGAGCGGCTTTTCCGCCGCACAGTTGTAGCGCTCGACGATGAGGGAGATTTGTTTTTCCGTGATGCCGCGCGCCCAGGGAGCCCTCACGTTTCGCGATTCGAGCAGCCCCGCAAAGGCCTCCGGATCCAATCCGTCCGGCCGCTCGTCGTGGGTCGTGTGCTCCATGACGAAAGTCCGCATGCCATGCAATATGACGCCGCTTGGTTGGAGCAAGGCCGGGTGGGGAACGTGCATGGTACCGATCAGAAGACTGGATTCTCCATTTGGCGCGGTGACGCGAAATGCCGGAACGCCAGCCATCGGGGCCGCAGCGGCGGAAAATGAGATCCATGCCACGGCAAATGCCAAACGGATTTTTTTCATCATGACGGCCCTGTTTGTTGGTCGCTGCACTGTGCCAGCAATAGATCCAGCATCTCGCCTTCATGCTGCATGACTTCGTTCTGGCTCCAGCAGTTATTCTTCTTCATCAGGGTGAGCATGGCAAGTAGCTTCAGGCTGTCGATTTGATTATTCTTGAGGCTGGCCTCGAAATGTTCCCGCTTCTGCGTCGGCTGGAAATTGCTCAGCCGGGAGTTCTTGCTGTGGCTAATCAGGCAGAGGTTGCCAAAGGCGTGCAGCGGCGCATCGTCCATCGGGGCGTAGCCGTCTATCGGGTGTTGCGGGGAGAAGTGCTCGACCGAGCTGCGGAAGGTGAACTCGTAGCGCCGGATCGTCTCGCCGCCATCCCTGTCCCGGACCCAAAGCAGGTAGTCGAGGAAATTGAACACGAAGTTGTTCTCGATGGTGCGGTAACGCATCTTCTGCCTGATCGCCTCGCGATCGACACGCTCGTTGTCGACCGCCAGCGGGCGCCCGCCATCGTTGTAGATCATCGCGTAGTAGGATGCCCCCTTGTCCGATGGCGCCAGGAACCGCAGGAAGACAAACCGCCTGGCCTGCTCTTCCAGATGAGCGAGGTAGTCCGTGGCGTTGATGAAGACCCCTGGCTGATGAGTGTCGAAGAGGTAGCGCAGCGCGCCATTGAGCCAGTGCTTGTAGACCAGGGTCGGCGTCGAAACATGGAAGGCCGACAGCAGCATCAGGATTTGCCGGTTAATCCCTTCGTAGCCGCCTTCGCGGTCATCAAAGGTATTGATGTAGCTGACGCTTTTCTCCGAATACCATCGCAGGCGCTTGAGGCTCCAGCCATCGCCGTCCGGGGCGTACTCGCGCTTGATAACGAATTGGTCGAACAGGTACTTACACTTGAGCAGCGCGTAGGCAAACTTCTGCACTGCCTCGATGGGATGCGGCCGTTTCAGCACGCGCTGCTCGAACTGGTCGAGCAGCTGCTTGTCGTCCAGCGGCACCCCTTCCGATGCGCCGGTGTCGCGGCTGACCACGCGCAGCACGTGCAGCAGGAAGTTGGAAAAATTGATGACGCTGTTGAAGCGCTCCGATCCCGCCGGTTCTTCTTTCCCGGCCTGGCCGGCAGCCGGCGCCGGGTCCGCCAGGATGTCGCTGAGCGTGCGTCCATCGCCGGCTGTCGAAGCGCCTGAACTTTGCATCGAAGGCGCATCCAGGGCCTCCGCCAACTCCTCGAAATCGCCCGGCACAAAGCGTCCCCAATCATTGCACCCAAACAGGAGATGGCGTTCTTCCGGCGTAAAGCCGTATTGCACGTAGCGCCCCATGTTGGCACAGGCTTCCCAGATCTTGGCGATGGCGTTCAGGCTCCGCTGGCGCTGCTTGGCATCGTCTATGCGGTTGAGCGTGTCCATCAGGCGCGCTTTGACCACTTCGTGTTTTTCCAGTTGTTCGCCGCGGCTGTTCATCACCTCAAAAAAATGATTCAGCTCGGTGTCGTGGGGCACCGCGATACGGCTGATCTGCACGCGGTTGAACAGGTAGTTGCAGAAGTCCGCCAAGGCCTGGTCGTGCAGCTGGAGGTCGTGCAGCGCTTTTCCTATCAGCTCGTAGCCGTTGACCAGTCCCTCGTTGTATTCATCGCCCCGCAGCTGGTGGGCTTGCATCTTTTGCCCCAGCGCCTCGAAGGTCAGGCTGGAGATGGGGCGGCTTTCGAAATCGAGGTTGACGCCCGTGTACCAAGCCATGTCCAGCACCGGCGGCGCATGGGCTGTCAGCCAGTTGGCGAGCAGGGAGAGCGTGGTGAAGCGCTGCTGGCCGTCGATGATTTCATAACGGCCGTCGCCGCGGACGAAGACCACCAGGGTGCCGATGTAATAGGTGGGCGGGTGCGCGCACGTTGCCGACTTCCGCTGGTAGTCGAAGATGTCCTGCACGAATTGCTTGATTTCCCCTTCTTCCCAGGCGTAGTTGCGCTGGTACATGGGCACGACGTAGCGGGCTTCGTGCTGGAGCAAGTCCCGGACAGAGAGTGGTTGGACGCCGGCATCATTCATAGTATTTCATCTCCTTGAAGAGCTGGAGCAGCTTATCTTTTGCATCGCTGGCGGCGCCCTTGCTGTTCTTGTAATCCGAGGCGGTGAGCGTGGGCCAGGCCAGGGCGTGGATATCGTCCGGCAGCCGCGCATCGTGTATCGCACGGATGAGGTTGTGTTTCAGGACGTAGTTGTCCATGGTGGCAAGCTGCACGACCTGCTGGCGGAGGCGGCAGCTGTAGGCCCAGATAAAGCACTTCTCCACCGCGGCCGACAGGCCGTGCGTGCCGAACTTGTCGATATAGAAGATCAGCGCGCAATCGAACATGGCGCGCACGTAGCGGTCGCCGGGCCGCGTGCGCCGCTTATAGCTGTTGAGCGTGCGGATGATGCGGCTCGCCTGCGGCGTCAGCTCGGTGTCGAGGATCGCGACCGGCTGCTCGCTATCGGTCTTCTGCCCGCCCGCGATGATGGCGGACACCTGCCGTTGATAGTGTTCCGCCATTTCGAAAAAGCGCCGGCCGTTGATGATCATCTGGTCCAGGTGGAAGGGGAATGCCGTCCCGGATTCATCGGCGGACTGATGCACGATACGCAGCGCATCGACATAGGGGAAGTGTCCGCCGCGATCGAGGTTGACGCCCTTGAACAGATCCACCTGTTCCTTGCCGAAATAGCGGGCCGGCTTGCCCTCGGCCCATTGCCGCACGCGATAGAGATAGCTGGCGAACAGCGTTTCCAGATGCGCGCTTTGCAGGCGTTCCCAATGGGCCACGGCGCCGGCCTTGAGCGCCTCCTCGTCGCCGGCGAACTCGCGCAGGTGATAGGCCTTGAGCAGGTCATGGGGCGCGAGGTCGCGGCCGCGCGCATTCTGCGAGTCGAAAAACTGGAACGCCTCGGAGACGTCGTCGAGCACGAAGGACACCAGCTCGCAGCGGTTCAGCAGGAAGTCGATATGCTGCTCGGTGAATTCGGGCCGGCCGACCAGGCGCCGCAACTCCTGATAGTTCTGCCGGAGGTTGACCTCGGAGATCCGGCTGGCAAAGCGCTGGCGCGTCATGAAGGCGTCGATGGCCGGGCCGAGTTCGGTCAGCATGTTCGCCAGTTCCGGCCGCTCCAGCGTCCCGAGGCGGCAGGCGATGATGGCCTTGACCGCCAGCAGCAGGGTGAGCGTGCGTTGCTGGCCATCCACGATGTCGAGCCACGCGCCGCCGCCGTCCGCGCGCGCGTGAAACACCACCGTCCCCAGGCGGTAAGCGGTCTTGCCGAGGTGGCGGCCTATGTCCGAGAACAGGTCGCTGATATTTTTCAGCCCCCACTTGTACGGACGCTGATACGCGGGGATGGAGAGCTGCCTGAGGCCAAGCAGGGCGTGCACCGGCAGAACGGTTTTATCGAGATCTGGCTTCATGCGTGCGGCTCGGGCGCCGATTGTGTAAAGGAACATTATAGGGGGGGCCGGCCACGCCGGCCCGCATTTTCTCCTGTAGTAAGATAGATGCTCTGCCCTGCCGAGCCTGTGACCATAATGACGATGCGCGGACACTTCCTGTTGATGGCCTGCCTGCTGGGCGCCGCCGCCGCCGCGCGGCCGGCCGAGCTGGTCGTCATGGTCGACAGCACGGCCAATATGCCGATGGCGCTGGTGGACAACGGCCGGCTGGTCGATGGCGTCCACAAGGAAATCGGCGAGACGCTGGCGCGGCACATGGGGCGCCAGGTGCGCTTCGTGATGCTGCCGCGTAAGCGGCTCGAAGCCGCGCTGCAAAACGGCGAGGCCGACATCCTGTGCGCCTACATGCCGGAGTGGATGACCGGTGATTATCTGTGGAGCCGGACCGTCTTCACCACCGAGGAAGTGCTGATCACGGCGCGCAGCGCGCCCCGGCTGCACGCGGTCGCGGAGCTGAGCGGCAAGCCGGTGGGCACCATCCTGGGCTACCTGCATCCGGAGATGGATGCGCTGCTGGGCAAGGGCTTCGTGCGCGACAACGCGCCCAATATGGAAAGCAATATGGAGAAGCTGGCGCACGGCCGCGTGCAGCACATCCTGATCACCCAGGTGGTGCTCGACTACTACCAGCGCATACGCCGGCAACCGCTGGCCATCCATCCGCCGCTCTCGGTCGCCACTTTCACGACGCGCTGCGCGGTGTCGCGCAAGGGCCGTGTCGGCCTGGAGGAGGTCGACCGCGCCATCGGGCTGGCGACCAGGGACGGCAGCCTCGCCAACCTGCCCGCGCATCCGCGCTGACCTGCGGCTTCACGGCCCGGTCTTAAGCTGGCGACAAGGTTGGGCGGCATACAATCAAGCCTCCGTATCAGCGAAGGGCCACGATGAACGAGTTCCATACCCGCGCCGTGCTGGCGGCGGCGCTGCTGCTGCCTGCGGCCGTATCGGCGGCGGACCAGGGCCAGGCCGCCGCCGTCGTGGAAGTGCAGGGCGTGCGCGACGACCGCGATGAAAAATCCTATCGCAAGATCCTGGCGGGCATGCAGGTGTTCGACAGCAACCGCCAACTGGCGCCGGGCGCGACGCTGCGCTTCAAGGTGCTGCCGCGCCGGGCCGGCGTCAGCCTGCAGGGTCTGAGCCTGCAACTGCGCGGCGCGCACACCAAGGTCGCCATCCCGCTGGACGCGGACATGACGTTCGAGCTGCCCAGGGACGCCGCCGCCGCGCAGGACGACGCCATGGTGACGAGCAACCGCAAGGCCGGCAGCCTGACCTGGCGGGCCGAGATCCGCAGCCCCGGCACGCCGGACAAGACGCGGCGCCTCGGCGACCTGCTGCTTGAATGTAAGGTCGGCATGGTGGCGGACCTGGTGGCCTATGTGCCCTCGCCGGTCAATGTCCTGATCACCAAGCTGCCCGACCCGTGCCGCACGCTGTCGATCAATATGTTCTATTTTACGGAGCGCCCCCTGTTCAGCGTCGCCCTCATGCAAGGCGCGCGGCGCGTGGTCTTGCCGGCCGCCCAGCTGCACGGGCCGGACGCGCCCATCCTGACCGACTTGCAGGACTGGTATTTTTTGCGCGACAAGGCCTTCATGATGCAGTTCAAACCCCTGTACGAACAAGGCTGGCTGGATGACACGCTGCTGCAGTTCGACTACATGGACGACGACCCGCCGGGCGGTGCGCTGTGACGGCGGCCCTGCTGCGGCATGGCGCGGCCGCGCTCTGCGCGCTGGCGCTGACGGCCTGCGCGACCACCGGCAACGGCAGGGCCGGCTCGCTGACGGCGGCCGAAGCGGCGCAGACGCTGGTGGTGGGAAAATCCTCCCGGGCCGACGTCAACGCCGCGCTCGGCGACGCCCACATCACCCGCTTCGACAATGGCTACGAGCTGTGGCTGTACCAGGTCGGCGTGCCCAAGATCGTCGACTCGCTGCCGTGGCTCAACCTGGTCATGCGCAGCAGCGACAACGCCCGCGAGGTCTCGGTGCTGTTCGATCCGTCCGGCCTGGTCAAGAAGTACCAGGTGCGCGACAAGTAGGCCGGGCCTCTATATTTTCTCCACAATTGGCGGCGATAATGGGGCGCTCTCCACCCGTTACCGAAAGGACCATCATGTTACGCCTCGCCCCCCTTGCCTTGCTGCTGGCCGCCGCCGGCGCCTGCGCGCAGCAGCAGCCCCCCAACCCGCCCGGCCAGCAGCAGGAACACCGCGGCCCGCCGCAGGAAGCCTTCGACGCCTGCAAGGGCAAGAAGGAGGGCGAGCCGGCGCAGATGAAGACGCCGCGCGGCGACGCCGTGGCCGGCACCTGCCGCATGGTGCTGGTGCCGGGCCGCGCGCCGGCCGAACGCACGCCGCCGCCGCGCGAGCGCCAGCCCGCCAAGTAAGGCGGGCTGACGGCGGCTCAATGCCCTTCGGCGGCGCCGAACATGGTCTTGGCGTACACCAGGCCGAGGCCGTAGCCGCCGCCGTGGGCGATGGCGGTGGCCACCGTCTCGTTGTAGCTGTCGCCGCGCGCCCAGTCGCGCTGCAGCTCGAGCAGGTATTGCAGCGAGGTCATCGGGCGGGCGCCCAGCTGCACCATGCGTTCCACGGCGCGCTCGTGGGCTTCGTCGGAGACGTCGCCGCTGGCGTCGGTGATGACGTAGACCTCGAAGCCCTGGTCCAGCGCCGACAGCGCCGGGCCGACGATGCACACCGAGGTCCACAGGCCGGCCAGCACGATCTTGCCGCGGCCGATGGCGTTGACGCGCTCGGCGATGCGCGGGTCTTCCCAGGTGTTCATGGTGGTACGGTCGATGGCGGCCTGGCCGGGGAAGACCGACTGGATTTCATCGAAGATCGGGCCGGAGAACGATTTCTCGGCCACCGTGGTCAGGATGGTCGGCACCTGGAAACCCCTGGCGGCCTTGGCCACCAGCGCGGCGTTGTTGCGCAGCTGGACCGGGTCGATCGACTTGGTGGCGAACGCCATCTGCGACTGGTGGTCGATCATGATCAGCGTGTGGTTGCTTGGGTCCAGCAGCGTGCGGCCTGGTTGGGCGATGGCGGTTGGCATGTGTATCTCCTTGATGTTCAATAATTTCGATTGGGTTGTTTGCGCGAATTTCGGTGTTTCGTGCTGCTGGAATGAAGTATCCACCACCTGTGCAAAAAATTAAAACGGAAAACTTTGCGGCGTATATTCGAAAATTTCGATGATCCGCCGCCGCGCTACCTATTTGCAACAGTCATACGCTGGCTGTTCAGCTGAAAGCGACTTCGTGTAATACTGGTCCGACGCGCAAGGTCGCTATGGGGGCAGGGTGATGTCTGCATCTGAAACACGTTCATATGCCGTGACCGCCGGCGAGGTGGCCGAGGCCGAGCAGCAGCTGCAAACGCTGCGCGAGTGCCTGATGGCGCACGAAATGGCGCACTTTTCCTCCATCCTGCAACAACTGGCGTCGGCCAGGCTCAACGCCTCGCAGGCGCTGGAGCTGGAAGCGTTCCAGCTGCTGGCGCGCGCGGCCGACGTCACGCTGGCGCCGGACGAACTGCTGATGCCGGCCAAGAGCCTGCAACTCCAAGCCCAGACCGAACAACATCCGCTGGCCCAGGCCGCCGCGCTGCGGGCGCTGCACTGGGTGCAGATGCGCATGCGCCTGCACCACGCGGCGCTCGACTGCCTGGCCAAGGCGGCCGAGCTGTACGAACGCTGCGCGCTGCCGCGCCTGGTCACGCAGATGCGCGCGGCCCGCTGCCGCGTCATGCTCAGCGCGGAGATGCACCTGGAGCTGCAACAGTTCTGCCGCGAGATGCTGGACCAGCCCGGCGAGCTGGCGCCGGCCATCCACGTGATGCTGCTCGATTACGCCGCCTCGGCCGCCTACTACCTGGCGCTGGAGGAGGGCGACGACGACGGCGCCGCCGCGCTGTGGCGCGACTGCCTGGCGCGGCGCGAGCTGGTGCTGCGGCGCGCGCGCGAGCACGGCCTGGCGTCGCAGGAATGCCTGGCGCTGCTGAACCTGGCCATGGTGACGGCCACCTGCGAGCGCGCCGCCGACTGCCGCGACTACATGCGCCAGCTGCGCGCCAGGTTCGGCCGCGACGGCTACTGGGAACCGTGGCTGGCGCTGTGCACGCTGCTGGCGGACTGCGCGGACGCCGATGCCGAGGCCGGCGGCGCGCGCGGACCCGCCTGGCAGGCGCTGCTGGCCTACGACGCCGGCCTGGCCGGCGACACGCTGGCCAGCGCGCGCCTGCGCGAGATCAGCTTGCAGGCGATCCGCCGCTACGGCCGCCGCTGGGGCTATCTGGAGCAGGCCTTGCAGGCCACCATCGGCCAGGTGGCGATGGAGCGCCGCCACAAGCGCGAGCTGGCCACCTCGCTGGGCGAGACGCTGAGCGCGGTGATGGAGCGCCCGCAGCTGCTGTACCAGAACGCCCTGCTGGCGCAGCACGGCACGGTGCTGGAAAACTCGCTGGTGCAGCGCAACCAGGAACTCAACAGCGCGCTGGCGACGCTGCGCCAGGAAGTGGCGGTGCGCCAGGCCACCGAGGAGGCGCTGCAGCTGGCGCACGACCGGCTGGAGCAGCAGGTGCGCGAGCGCACCGCCGACCTGGGCGAGGCGATGCGCTCGCTGATGCAGCAGGAGAAGCAGCTGGGCCTGTCGCGCATGGTGGTCGGCATGGCGCACGAGCTGAACACGCCGCTGGGCAATGCGCGGGTGGCGGCCAGCGCCATCACGGCCCAGGCCGAGGACTTGCGGCGCGGCCTGGACGCCGGCGCGCTGCGCCGCAGCCAGCTCGAAGGCTTGCTCGACGACGTCACCCAGGGCGGCGAGCTGGTCGACCGCGCGCTGCGCCAGATCGGCCAGCTGGTCGAGCGCTTCAAGGGCTTGTCCGGCCACACGACCCAGGAGCCCGCCACGCTGTTCGACCTGGCCGACCGCCTGCGCTTTTGCGCCGACAACTGGCGGCGCGGCCTGCAGGCGCGCGGCATCACGCTGACGCTGAACACGCCGGAGCAGCTGTGGCTGCACGGCTATCCGGGCACCTGCCAGGTGGTGTTCCAGCACCTGCTGGACAACTGCCTGCTGCACGCCTTCGGCCGCCACGAGCGCGGCGCCATCGTGGTCGAGGCGCGCGCCGGCGTCGACGCGGTGGTGGTCGACTGGATCGACGATGGCGCCGGCATCGCGCCCGAGCACCTGTCGCAGGTGTTCGAACCGTTCTACACCACCCAGCTGGGCCAGACCGGCACCGGCCTCGGCCTGGCCAGCGTGCACAGCATGGTGGTCGGGCTGATGAAGGGCCAGGTCACGCTGGACAGCGTGCCGCGGCGCGGCACGCGCGTGTCGCTGAGCCTGCCCTACGGCGAGGCGCCATGACGCGGCGTCGGCACTTGCTGGCGCTGCTGCCGGCCTTGCTGCTGCCGGCCGCCGCGCCGGCCGCGCCGGCCGAGGCGCTGCGGGTGGTGGCGGCCGACCTGCCGCCGTATGCGGTGGCGCAGGGCGGCGCCCATCCCGGCTTGCTGGTGGAAATCGTGCAAGACCTGGCGCGCCGCCTGGGCACGCCGGTGACGGTGGAGTTTTATCCGTGGCAGCGGGCGCTGGCGATGGCCGGCGTGCTGCCCCATATCGCCGTGCTGCCCGTCACCCGCACGCCCGAGCGCGAGGCGCTGTTCCGCTGGCTGGTCAAGCTGCACCAGCAAAACTTCGTGTTTGTCGCGCTGCGCGGCGGCGTCGATGTGCGCGACCTGACCTTGTTGCGGCGCCAGCGGCTGGTGGTGCTGCGCGGCTCGCCGCACAAGCGGGTGCTGCAGGAGCTCGATTTCATCGACGTCGCCGAGTGCTCGACCGTGCGCGAATGCATGCGCATGGTGAAGAAGGGCATCGCCGACGCCACCTACGGCGGCGAGGACATCCACCGCCACGCCGCCGGCGCCGACGGCCATCGCGAGGCCGAGTTCGATTTCAGCCCGGCTTTCCGCAGCGGCGATATCTGGCTGGCCGGGTCGCTCGACTTCAGCGAGGAGGACAGCCGCAAATGGCGGGCGGCGCTGGAGGCGGCGCGCGCCGACGGCACGCTGGCGCGCATCCTGCGCAAGTACGGCCTGGCCGGCAACTGAGGCCGCGTCTACTTCGCCGGCCTGGCGCGGCGGGCCTGGATCTCGGCGATCAGCTTGCGTTCCTTGTCGCTGGCTTTTTGCAGCAGCGCCTCGTGCTTGCGGCCCTGCTCGGCGTAGCCGGCGATCTCGGGCGGCAGCGGCGTGTCGGGGTGCAGCTTGTGGGTGGTGTAGGCGGTCAGCAGGCACATCAACAGGGTGACGATGACGTAGGCGGCGATCCACAAGCCGGTCTGGCCGCGGCTGCGGTGCACGGCCTGGCACACGAGTTCGGCCTCTTGGGTGGCGGCGCGCAGCTGGCCGACCAGGCCGGCCACGGCGGCTTCGGCCGCCTCGGTGGCGGCGCGCGCGGCCTCGCGCGCCACCGCCTCGCGCTCGGCCGCCGCGCCGGCCTCGATGCGCGCCGCCTCGGCGATGCGGGCGTCGATCTGGTTGAGGCTGATATGGGCCATGCGCACCAGCTTGTCGCAGCCGGCGATTTGCTTGGAAAAGTTTTGCAGTTCGGCGTGGAAGCGGTCGACCAGCGCGCCGTGGGCGTCGACCTTGTCGTTGAGCGTGTTGAAGAAATCGCCTTGCTCGTCTTGGTTCATGCGATGCGCCTCTCCGGTGTCAGGATAGCCTTATTGTAAATTCAAGCTACAATAACGGCGTGAAAAAAATCCTGCTCATTTTGCTGCTGACAATATTGCCTATCCAGTATTCCTGGTCGATGGCGGCCGTCTATTGCCAGCATGAGTCGGCCCCGGTCACGCATTTCGGCCACCATGGCCATCACCACCAGGCGCAGTCCGACGACGGCGCCGATAAAAGCAAGCCGGTCAAGGTCCACAGCGACTGCGAGGTGTGTCACCACGCGGTGCAGGCCTCGCTGCCCGGCGGCGCCGCGCTGGCGCTGGCCGTCGCGGTGGACGGCCACGCGCCGCCGCTGCTGCCGCGCTATCTGTCCTACATCTCCGATGGGCCCGCCCGGCCCAATTGGCTGCTCGTCGCCTAGCGCGACGAGGCCCTCGCCCCTTTCTTTTCAGACGCCTGAGTCTCGTCGAATTCCTGTTCCTATCGTTGGGAGAATTCGATGTACAAGTATTTGCTGCCGCTCGTCGTAGCGGCATGGCCTGCCCTTGCGCAGGCCGAAATCGAGCCGTCCGCGCCGCTCACGCTCGAGGCCGCGCTGGCCTTGGCCGGCGGCGCCAACGCCGGGCTGTCGGCCGCCCGCCATGAGCTGGGCGCGGTCGATGGCGCGGTGCGCCAGGCCGGCCTGCTGCCCAATCCCACGCTGTCGGTGGAACGCGTCGACACCCGCCGCGCCGATGGCGACCGGCGCGAAACCACGCTGCAACTGAGCCAGCCGCTGGAGCTGGGCGGCAAGCGCGCCGCCCGCGTGCAGGCGGCCGAACGGGGCCGCGACGGCGCGGCGGCCGAACTGGCGCTGCGCCAGGCCGAGCTGCGCGCCGCCGTCATCGACGGCTGGTTCGCCGTGCTGGCGGCGCAGGAGCATGTGCGGCTGGCGCAGCAGGCGGCCGAGCTGGCCCAGCGCGCGGCCGGCGCCACCGCGCGCCGCGTGGTGGCCGGCAAGGTGTCGCCGGTGGAGGAGACGCGCGCCCGGGTGGCCGCGTCGACCGTGCAGCTGGACCTGCTGCGGGCGCGCAGCGCGCTGGCCGGCGCGCGCCAGCGGCTGGCCGTCCTGTGGGGCAATCCGTCGCCGCGCTTCGAGCGCGTGGACGGCGCCATCGAGGCGCTGGCGCAACTGCCGGAACTGCCGCCGGCCGCCGTGCTGCGCGGCCGCTTGCAGCAGGCGCCGGCGCTGGCGCAGGCGCGCGCGGAGCTGGCGCGGCGCCAGGCGCTGGCGCAGCTGGAGCTGAGCAAGCGCACGCCGGACGTCACCTTCAACGTCGGCGGCAAGCGCTCGGAGGAGCTGGGGCGCACGCAGGCGGTGTTCGGCCTGTCGCTGCCCTTGCCGCTGTTCGACCGCAACCAGGGCGGCGTGCTGGAATCGGCGCGCCGCGTCGACAAGGCGCGCGACGAGCTGACGGCCGCCACGCTGCGGCTGGAGTCCGAGCTGGCCCAGGCCGGCGCCGATTTCGAGCTGGCGCGCCAGCAGGCGCAAGCCCTGCGCGCCGACATCCTGCCCGGCGCGCAAAGCGCCTACGACGCCGCCAGCACCGGCTTCGATTACGGCAAGTTCGGCTTCCTCGACGTGCTCGACGCCCAGCGCACCTTGCTGCAAACCCAAACCCTCTATCTGAACGCCCTGGCGGACGCGCACCGCGCGCTGGCCGCCATCGACCGCCTACTCGGAGTTTCGCATGAATAAGCAACAGAAAATCATCATCGCCGTCATGGCGCTCATCGGACTACTGCTGGCGGCGTGGATGCTGCTGCCCAGGCGCGCGGCCGCTCCCGCTCCCGCTCCTGCGCCGGCGGAGGCGGAGCACGGCGAACACCGCGAGGCCCGGCCGGAGCAGGTCACGCTGGACGACGCCCAGATCAAGGCCGCCGGCGTGACGCTGGCCCTGGCGGCGCCGGCCGACATCGGTGTCGCCATCACGCTGCCGGGCGAGATCCGCTTCAACGAGGACCGCACCGCCCACGTCGTGCCCAAGCTGGCCGGCGTCGTCACCAGCGTGCTGGCGGAGCTGGGGCAGAACGTCAGGCAGGGACAGGTGCTGGCGGTGATCGCCAGCAGCGGCCTGTCCGAGCAGCGCAGCGAGCTGCTGTCGGCCGAGCGCCGGCTGGCGCTGGCCAGCACCACCTACGAGCGCGAACACCGGCTGTGGCAGGACAAGATCTCCGCCGAACAGGACTACCTGCAAGCCAGGCAAGCCCTGAGCGAAGCCGAGATCGCGGTGCGCAACGCGCGCCAGAAGCTCAGCGCGATCGGCGCGGGCGTGGGCGCGGGTGCCGGCGCCGGCGCCGGTGCCGGCGCGGCGGCGGGCGCGCAGCTCAACCGCCTGGAACTGCGGGCGCCGTTCGACGGCGTGGTGATGGAGAAGCACCTGGCGCTGGGCGAGGCGGTCAAGGAAGACGCCGCCGTGTTCACCATCTCCGACCTGTCCAATGTCTGGGCTGAAATCGCCGTGCCGCCCAAGGATCTGGCGCTGGTGCGCGTGGGCGAGACGGTGGTGGTCAAGGCCTCCGCCTTCGACGCCCAGGCCAGCGGCAAGATCACCTACGTCGGCTCGCTGCTCGGCGAGCAGACCCGTACCGCCAAGGCCCGCGTGGCGCTGGCCAATCCCGAGCGCGCCTGGCGCCCCGGCCTGTTCGTCAGCGTCGACGTGCTGTCCGGCCGCGCCGCCGCCGCGGTGGCGGTGGCGGCCGACGCCATCCAGACGGTGGACGACAAGCCGGTGGTGTTCGTCAAGGTGGCGGGCGGTTTCCGCGCCCAGCCGGTGGTGGCCGGCCGCAGCGACGGCCGCCTGACCGAGATCGTCAAGGGGCTGGCGGCCGGCGCCCAGTACGCGGCGGCCGGCAGCTTCGTGCTCAAGGCGGAACTGGGCAAGGACGGCGCCGAGCATGCGCACTGAGACGGGGGACACCATGTTTGAACGCATCATCCGACAGGCCATCGCCCAGCGCTGGCTGGTGCTGCTGCTGGTGGCCGGCATGGCCGCCCTCGGCGTCTACAACTACCAGAAGCTGCCGATCGACGCCGTGCCCGACATCACCAATGTGCAGGTGCAGATCAACACCGCGGCGCCGGGTTACTCGCCGCTGGAGACCGAGCAGCGCGTCACCTTCCCGATCGAGACGCTGATGTCCGGCCTGCCCAAGCTGGAGCAGACACGCTCGCTGTCGCGCTACGGGCTGTCGCAGATCACCGTCATCTTCAAGGACGGCACCGACATCTTCTTCGCCCGCCAGATGGTCAGCGAGCGGATACAGGAAGCGCGCGCCCAGCTGCCGGCCGGCGTCACGCCGGCCATGGGGCCGGTGTCGACCGGGCTGGGGGAAATCTACCTGTGGACGGTGGAGGCCAAGCCCGGAGCGAAGAAGGCCGACGGCACGCCCTACACGCCGACCGACCTGCGCGAGATCGAGGACTGGATCATCAAGCCGCAGCTGCGCAACGTGCCCGGCGTGACGGAAATTAACGCCATCGGCGGCTACGCCAAGGAATACCAGGTGGCGCCCAATCCGCAGCGCCTGGCCTCCTACGGCCTGACCCTGCAGGACGTGGTGACGGCGCTCGACCGCAACAACGGCAACGCCAGCGCCGGTTACATCGAGAAGCGCGGCGAGCAGCTGCTGGTGCGCGCGCCGGGGCAGGTGCAGTCGCTCGACGATATCCGCAACGTCATCCTCAGCAACGTGGACGGCGTGCCGGTGCGGGTGCGCGACGTGGCGGAAGTGGGCATCGGCCGCGAGCTGCGCACCGGCGCCGCCACCGAGAACGGCCGCGAGGTGGTGCTGGGCACGGTGTTCATGCTGATCGGCCAGAACAGCCGCGCCGTGTCGCAGGCGGTCGACCGCAAGATGGTCGACATCAACCGCAGCCTGCCGCCCGGCGTGCAGGCCATCACCGTGTACGACCGCACCACGCTGGTCGACAAGGCCATCGCCACCGTCAAGAAGAATCTGCTGGAGGGCGCGGTGCTGGTGATCGTGGTGCTGTTCCTGTTCCTCGGCAATCTGCGCGCGGCGCTGATCACCGCCATGGTGATCCCGCTGGCGATGCTGTTCACCTTCACCGGCATGGTGATGTACCAGGTCAGCGCCAACCTGCTCAGCCTGGGCGCGCTGGACTTCGGCATCATCGTCGACGGCGCCGTGGTCATCGTCGAGAACTGCGTGCGGCGCCTGGCGCACGCGCAGGCCCGCCACGGCCGCGTGCTGACGCGCGCCGAGCGCTACGAGGAAGTGTTTGCCGCCGCGCGCGAAGCCCGCAGGCCGCTGCTGTTCGGGCAGCTGATCATCATGGTGGTCTACCTGCCGATCTTCGCGCTGACCGGCGTCGAGGGCCGCATGTTCCACCCGATGGCGCTGACGGTGGTGATGGCGCTGGCGGGCGCGATGCTGTTGTCGGTCACCTTCATCCCGGCCGCCGTGGCGCTGTTCATCGGCGACCATGTGGTGGAGAAGGAGCAGCGCCGCATCGGCCGCTGGTATGCGGCGCTGCTGGAGCGCGTGCTGGCGAATACGCCGGTGGTGCTGGCCTTCGCCGGCATCGCGGTGGCGCTGTCGGTGCTGCTGGCCACGCGGCTGGGCAGCGAGTTCGTGCCCAGCCTGAACGAGGGCGACATCGCCATCCAGGCGCTGCGCATTCCCGGCACCAGCCTGACGCAGTCGGTCGAGATGCAGAAGCAGGTGGAGCTGGCGCTGACGCGGCAGTTCCCCGAGATCGAACGCATCTTCGCCCGCACCGGCACGGCGGAAATCGCCTCGGACCCTATGCCGCCCAATGTCTCGGACGGTTACATCATGCTCAAGCCGGAGTCGCAGTGGCCGGCGCCGAAGAAGACCCGCGACGAACTGCGGGCGGCGATCCAGGCGGCGGCCGAGCGTCTGCCGGGCAATGCCTTCGAGTTCTCGCAGCCTATCCAGCTGCGCTTCAATGAACTGATATCGGGCGTGCGCAGCGACGTCGCCGTCAAGCTGTTCGGCGACGACATGGCGGTGCTGGGCGAGACGGCGGGGCGCATCGCCGCCGCGCTGGGCAAGGTGGACGGCGCGGCCGAAGTCAAGATCGAGCAGACCAGCGGCCTGCCGGTGCTGACCGTGGAGATCGACCGCAGCAAGACCGCGCGCTACGGCTTGAATGTGGGCGACGTGCAGGAGACCATCGCCACCGCCATCGGCGGCAGGGAGGCCGGCACCATGTTCGAAGGCGACCGCCGCTTCGACATCGTGGTGCGGCTGCCCGATGCGCTGCGCAGCGACCTCGATGTGATGCGGCGGCTGCCGGTGCCGCTGCCGCGCGCGGGCGGTGCTGCGGCCAACTTCATCCCGCTGGGCGAGGTGGCGACCTTCAGCATCGCGCCGGGGCCCAACCAGATCAGCCGCGAGAACGGCAAGCGACGGGTGGTGGTCAGCGCCAATGTGCGCGGGCGCGACATCGGCTCCTTCGTGGCGGAGGCGGAGCAGAGCCTGCGACAGGTGGCGATACCGGCCGGTTACTGGACCAGCTGGGGCGGGCAGTTCGAGCAGTTGCAGTCGGCGTCGCGGCGCCTGCAGATCGTGGTGCCGGTGGCGCTGCTGCTGGTGATCGTGCTGCTGTTCGCGATGTTCGGCAACCTGAAGGATGGTCTGCTGGTGTTCAGCGGCATACCGTTCGCGCTGACCGGCGGCATCGCGGCGCTGGCCTTGCGCGGCATACCGTTGTCGATTTCGGCGGCGGTCGGCTTCATCGCCTTGTCGGGGGTGGCGGTGTTGAACGGGCTGGTGCTGATCTCCTTCATCCGCAGCCTGCGCGACGAGGGGCGCACGGTGGAGCAGGCGATACGCGAAGGTTCGCTGGGCCGCCTGCGGCCGGTGCTGATGACGGCCTTGGTGGCGTCGCTGGGTTTCATCCCGATGGCGATCGCCACCGGCACCGGCGCCGAAGTCCAGCGTCCGCTGGCGACGGTCGTCATCGGCGGCATCCTGTCGTCCACCGCGCTGACGCTGCTGGTGCTGCCGCTGCTGTACCGGCTGGCGTATTTGCACGGGCGGCCTGAGACGGCCTAAGGCCAGGAGGGGCAAACGAGAAACAGACTAAATCGTTTGCCTCTTTTCGTCAGCTGGTCTGGGACGGGCGTGGACTCATCGACCATCCCCGGCAGCATGCCGGGGAGTTGAGCATGAGAGCGCAGTGCAAGTCAGGTTGCACGCATAGTGTGACGAGCAAAATTTCTCATTGCCATCCTGTTGTTCAAAATATCCCCATACCTTTGCATCACATGATTTTGGTGAAGTGGGCGGAGCGGTGATGTCCCGCATTAACGCATCATTGCGCGACATGTAGAATTCCGATGACATATGCAGAAGGCCACTGTTCGCATGATTCAATGCAAGTTCGGTAAGCTTACTTTGTCTGCGGCTTAGAAGTTCCCTCGCCTGTTTAACGCCCATTTGATTTTCAGTGACTTCCCGGTTGCCGTTAACCATGATGCTAAGTTCTCTTAGCGTAGGGTTGAGATACTTGCCACTGAACGAAAAAATCAGGAAGTTCTCAAAAATGGCGGCGCTGCCCTCCTCAAGGTCACTCGATTTGTCTTGAAATTGCAAACATGCTTCCACCACAGGTGGCGTCATGATCATCGCTACCGCGTTTCCACACACGATTGCGGCCATAACGAAGAGGAGACGAGGTATTGTTGAGAAACTCATGGTCACTGACGTAAAAAAATTTGATGTAAATGAGCGACGCTGGCGGCGTTTTTACCTCGGCGTCAGGATCATTTCCTGCCGCTCGCGCCGCATGCTGAAGCGGTCCAGGAAATTGCTGCCCAGTAGGATGATGGGCAGGCCGCTTTCCTGGACGGTGGCTTCGAGATTGCGCAGCTCTAATTCGCCGATGCGCATCCGCTCCACGTGCACCACAAAGACGCTGATGACGCCATTGGCCGTCGAGGCGCTGCCGGGCCGGCCTTTGCGGTAGTCGATGCCGAAGCGGGTGGCGTCGGCCGCCGGCATGGCGATGGTGGTGGCGCCGGTGTCGACCAGCATCCGCGCACTCATGCCGTTGATGCTGCCGTTGGTGTAGAACTGGCCGACGGCATCGGCGTGCAATACCAGCGTCTGGCTCACTCCGTTCGGCGCCGGATAGCGGCCCACGGCGATCGTCACCGGCTTGCCATGGTCGGCGATGGTGGCGCCGTCGCTATTGATAGCCAGCAGCCGATAGCCCGGCGCGATGGTGCTGCCGACTGCGTAGACCGTGGGTTCGCCGCCGTCCACCGTCAGCAGCGCGCGGTCGCGGATCACGCCCACCAGGTTGATGTCGGCGGCGCAGGCATGGGCGCTGGCAAGGATGAGGCTGGCCGCTAGGGCGTAAGTCGGGAGGCGCATGGTGTCGGCGGCACAATCTTGAAAGTTGCTTAATTGCCGTAGAGCATATCATTTCAACGCGGGCTCAAAATGCGCCAATCCTCACGCTATGTATGGGGTGCCAGATTTTTCAGGGGCTCTAAAAGCTCTAAAAGCTCTAAATCACTAGAGAACGAACTAAATCGTTAGAAATCGCTCTAAAAATGAGGCCGGGCGTAGAAAAAATAGAGGAATTAGAGCCCGCTGCGCTGATTTTTAGAGTTTTTAGAGCCGAAATTAGAAAAATTAGCGCGAAATCTAGTGAATTAGAGCGATCTATACGATTTAGAGCTTTTAGAGTGGGAGAAAAAAATGAGCTACCCCATACCCCTTCACCTGCCGGACGATGTATTTCACGCGCTGACGGAGCATACGGGCGAAGGCTGGTATGGCCCGAAGACGGAGGCCGCGCTCAGCGAGCTGATCCGCAACTGGATCCGCAACACCGCCGCCGCACCGAGCGAGCTGGAAGGCGAAGCCGACGAAGCCGACGAACCCGCCCAGCCCGCCCAGCCCTCCCAGCCCGAGTCGACACCAAACCTGCCGCAAGACGCCAGCAAAGGCTATCAATGGAAGCAGCTTTTCCTGCCCAACGGCACCGAACTGCGCGCCACCTTCGGCGGCAGAAGCAGCTACGCCAAAGTACAAGACGAAGCCATGCTCTGCGGCGGAGCGCCGACCACGCCATCGCGGCTGGCCAATGCGCGCGGCTGCGGCACGCGCAATGCCTGGCACAACGTCTGGCTGAAATTTCCCGGTGAGGCGACCTGGAAGCTGGCGCGCCGATGCCGGCCGTAGAGAATTTTCGAGCGCATGTCGATTTCCTGTGCCATCGTTCGTCGTCAGCATGGAGTCCCCCTTAATCTTTGAACGAGGCGATGTCATGAACAAACAAATCATCTTCAACCTGCCGGTGCAGGACCTGGACAAATCCAAGGCCTTTTTTGCCGCGCTGGGTTTCAGCTTCAATGCCCAATACAGCGGCGAGGGCGCGGCGTACATGAACATCGTGGATGGCCATATCCACGCCATGCTGATGACCGAGCCCTTCTTCGCCTCCTTCATCGACAAGCCCGTCATCCGGGCAACCGAGGGCAACGAGGTGATCATCTGCCTGAGCTGCGAGAGCCGGGAAGAACTCGACAGCCTGATCGCCAAGGCCAGCGCCGCCGGCGCGCGCATCCCGCACCCGCCCGAAGACCATGGCTTCATGTACGACCAAGGCTTCGAAGACCTGGATGGCCACCTGTGGAATCTGGTCTGGATCGCACCGCAGGACTGACCAGCGGTTACAAACCTTGGCAAAAGTGTCATAGAATGCGGGATCCGTTTTTTACAGAAACTCGCACATGAAATATTCCAAGCAGTTGGCCGTCGCGGCCGTGGTGGTGGCCGTGGCCGGCGTCGGCGCCTTCGTGGCGCTGCGCGGCAAGCAGCCGGCCGCCGCGCCCGCCGCCGCAACGGTGGCCGGCGCCACGCCCGAACTGATGCCGGAGCTGCACGCCATGCTGGCCGCCTACCGCAAGATCATCGTGCTGCTGGCCGACGAGAAGACGCAGTCCGAATCCGAGCGCAAGGCCGCCGGCCAGGTCGGGCAATCGCTGTTCCACGAAAACCTGGCGCGCCTGGGCAAGGTGCAAGCCATGCTGGCGCAAACCCAGGCGCTGCCGCCGGCGCAGCGCGACGCCGCCGCCGACGCGCTGCTGTCGTATATCGAATCGGCCGCCGACCTGTACGACGCCGACCGCCTGGCCTTCCGCGAAGTGCTGCTGTCGTTGCAAAAGCTGGCGGCCGCCGACCAGACGCTGCCCGCGATCAAGCTGCACAAGCGCGTCAGCGAAGACCTGGCGGCGCTGGAGGATATCGAAAAGCAGTACGACAAGGAGATCAACGACATCTTCTCGCGCTTCGACACGCGCGCCATCACGCCCAAGCGCGAGCGCTGGGACGACTACGTGGCCCACCTGCGCAAGCTGTACGCGCGCGAGCAGATCATGAAGGATTACGGCGTCATCGTGCCGTACCCGGAGCCGCCGAAGTCGGTGGAACAGGAAGTGCAGGCCAAGGAAATCTTCGGCAACGCGCTGCCGCCCAAGACCGTGGTGCTGACCTTCGACGACGGCCCGCACAAGAGCTACACCGAGGAAGTGGCCGCCATCCTCAAGCAGTACAACGTGCCGGGCGTGTTCTTCCAGGTCGGCCAGAACCTGGGCAAGCTCGACGCCCAGGGCAAGCAGACGCTGAGCGCCAACGCCGCCGAAAGCCGGCGCCTGATCGACGCCGGCCACACCGTGGGCAACCACAGCTTCAGCCACGCGCTGCTGTCCAAGCAGAAGGGCGACCAGTTGTACGGCGAGATCGCCAACGCCGACCAGCTGCTCAAGGCCACCGACGCGCGCCGCTCCGACCTGTTCCGCTTCCCCTACGGCGCCCACAACGCCGAGGGCCTGAGCATCCTGTCCAAGCTGGGCCTGCGTTCGGTGATGTGGAATATCGATTCGCTGGACTGGGCCGACCCGGTGCCGAGCTCGATCGCCAACCGCGTGCTGACCACCCTGAGCAAGGAGCAGCGCGGCATCATCCTGTTCCACGACATCCACGAGCGCAGCGTCAAGGCGCTGCCGATGGTGCTCGACAAGCTGATCGCCGACGGCTACAGCTTCGCCGCCTGGGACGGCCACGAATTCAAGGTCGCGCGCGGCGGCAAGCCGGAGCCGGAAAAGATCGCCGTCAGCACCGGCTACGCCAACAGCTACGCGGTGGTCATCGGCATCAACGATTACCAGAAGTGGCCCAAGCTGCAATACGCGGTGCAGGACGCGAAGGCGATCCGCGACACGCTGGTCAACCGCTTCGGCTTCGCCGGCGAGCGGGTGTTCACGCTGTCGAACGGCGAGGCCACGCGCAACAACATCCTGGCGCTGTTCCACGACAAGCTGGCCGACGCCCAGCTGAAGAAGGATGACCGCATCTTCGTGTTCTTCGCCGGCCACGGCGCCACGCGCCAGCTCAGTTCGGGCCGCAACCTCGGCTACATCATCCCGGTCGACTCCGACCCGCAGCAGGTCAGCTTCGACGCCATCCCGATGACGGACTTGCAGAACATCGCCGAAAGCCTGAACGCCAAGCATGTGCTGTTCGTCATGGACGCCTGCTACAGCGGCCTGGGGCTGACGCGCGGCGGCGGCAACAGCGCCTTCCTGCGCGACAACGCCCGTCGCCTGGGGCGGCAGATGCTGACCGCCGGCGGCGCCGACCAGATGGTGGCCGACGGCGGCCCGAACGGCCACTCGGTGTTCACCTGGACCCTGCTGCAAGCCTTGAACGGCAAGGCCGACCTCAACGGCGACGGCCTGATCACCGCCACCGAGCTGGCCGCCTATGTGGCGCCGGCGGTGGCCAGCGTGTCGCAGCAGACGCCGGCCTTCGGCAGCCTGCCCGGTTCCGAGGGTGGCGAGTTCGTGTTCCAGCTGCCGGCCGAGGCCGAATTCCTCAGCGCGCAGTCGGCGCAGCTGTCGCCGGACGCGATCGCCCTGAACAGCAAGTTGGACAAGGGCCGCGACCAGAAGGCCGAAGGCAACACGGTGGTGGTCAGGAATTTGCAGGGCGAGGAGCAGAAGATCGCCGCGCCCAAGCCGGTCGACGCGTCCAGCCGCCAGCTGGCGCAGCGCGCCAACGACAAGGGCTTGCAGTTGTACAAGGAGAAGCAGTACGCGCAGGCGGAAGCGGCGTTCACCGAAGCGTTGAAGTACCGTCCCGACTTCGGCCTGGCCGCCAACAACCTGGGCTTCGTCTATTACAAGCAGGAGAAGTACGCCGAGGCGGCGCGCTGGTTCGAGAACACGCTGCAGATCGACACCTCGCGCGCGATCGCCTACCTGAACCTGGGCGACGCCCGCATGCACCTGGGCGACGGCGAGAAGGCGAAGAAGGCCTACGCCAGCTTCCTGGAGCTGGCGCCCAACCACGCCAACGCCGGCTACGCGAAAGAGCAGCTGAAGAAGCTATGAAAAAATCCAAGGCCGACCTGGACGTGATCAGCATCGCGATCGCGATCGCCACCTTCGTGCTGGCGGCGCTGGCGATGTCGGGCAGCCTGTCGGGCGGCTCGTCGCAGTGCGGCGACTTCGGCTTCACCTGCCTGGGCAACGCCATCATCGTGCTGGTGCTCGGCACGCTGGCCGGCTTCATCACCGCCGTCATGGGCCTGGTCCTGGCGCGCTGGCGCTCCTGGTACGGCTGGCTGGGCCTGTTCCTCAACGGCCTGCCGGCGCTGTTCATCGGCGGCTGGCTGCTGCTGGTGTTCGTGGCGCGCAGTTAGGCCGCCCCCCGGGCCGGAACTTCAGGCCTCGCTCCAGTCGTATTCCATCTGCAGCGCGGTGCGGGCGGCCAGTTCGCGGCCGGCCAGCCGCTCGACCAGGTGCAGCGACATGTCCATGCCGGCCGAGATGCCGCCGCTGGTGACGATGCGGCCGTTGTCGATCCAGCGCCGCTCGCCGGCCACCGTCAGGCGCGGGAAGGCGGCGCGCAGGTCGGCGAGGTCTTCCCAGTGGGTGGTCACCTCCTGCCCGTCCAGCAGCCCGGCCTGCGCCAGCAGGAAGGCGCCGGTGCACACCGACGCCACCAGCTCGCAGGCCGGCGCGGTCGCGGCGATCCAGCGTATCACGTCCTGCTTGTCCTGCTCGGCCGCGACCACGCCGCCCGGCACGATCAGCACATCGAGCGGGCCGGCGTCGCCGAAGTCCGCCTCCGGGAACACGCTCAGGCCGGCGCGCGCGCGCAGCATGGCGCTGCGCTGGCCGATGGTGCGCACGCGGAACGGCGCCGCCGCCCCCGGCGCCAGTTTGGCCGCCACCCGTGTGGCGCAGGTGAATACTTCGTACGGTCCGGCGAAGTCGAGCACTTCAACGTCGTCGTAGACATAGATGCCGATGGTGCGTGTCATGGGATCCCCCTTGAATAGAAGCGTCCATCATGCGCGCGCGGCGGTTGACACAAATGACATTGATGGTTGAATATCTGCCACATGAAACCCATCGACATCTGGCTGCTGGTCTACCCCGGCTTCGTGCTGCTGGACGCCACCGGCCCGGCGCAGGTGTTCGCCAGCGCCAACGACGAGGCGCGCGACGCCGGCCTGCCCGAGCCCTACCGCATCCGCATGACGGCGGCCGGCGGCGGCCTGGTGGCGTCCACGGCCGGCGTCGGCGTCATGACCGAGCCGCTGCCGCGCGCCGGCCGCGCGCTGGCCGGGGCGACGCTGATCGTCGCCGGCGGCCGCGGCCTCGGCAGCGGCGACAGCCCGGCGCTGGACCCGGCCACGCTGCGCTGGGTGCAGCGCGCCGCCGCCGGCCTCGGCGGCCCGGGCCTGCGGCGCTGCTGCTCGGTGTGCACCGGCGTGTTCGTGCTGGCGCGCGCCGGCCTGCTGCACGGGCGCAGCGTGGTCACGCACTGGATGGATGTGGCGCAGTTGCAGGCCAGCCACCCGGAGCTGCAGGTGCTGGACGACGCCATCTACGTCAAGGACGGTCCTTATTACACGTCGGCCGGCATCGCCGCCGGCATCGACCTGGCGCTGAGCCTGGTCGAGGAAGACCGCGGCCGCGGCGCCGCGCTCGACACGGCCAAGCGGCTGGTGGTGTTCTTCAAGCGCCCCGGCGGCCAGCGCCAGTTCAGCTCCGAGCTGCTGGCCCAGGCCGATCCGCAAGGCTTGCACGGCCAGCTGACCGCGTGGCTGCGGCCGCGCCTGAAGCGGCAGATCGATGTCGAGCAGATGGCGGCGGCGTTCGCCGTCTCGGTGCGCACCCTGCACCGGCGGCTGCAGCAGCAGGCGGGCGTGTCGCCGGCGCAGCTGCTGCTGCGGCTGCGCATGGAGGCGGCCTGCGGGCTGCTGGAGCGGCCCGGCATGAGCGTCAAGCGGGCCGCCAGCCAGAGCGGCTTCGGCAACGAGTACAATCTGCGGCGCGCGTTTTCCGCGCAACTGGGCGTGGCGCCCAGCGCCTACCAGGCGCGATTTGGCTGAACCGGACCAACGAGATGATGCAGGAATTCGAGAAGTGGGTGGCGCGCGTGCTGCTGTTAAATAGCGCGCTGGCGCTGGGCGTGTGCCTGGGCCTGCTGGGCGAACAGCAGCCGGCCGACGCCCTGCCGCTGCTGTACGGCGCGGCCATGCTGGGCTTTCTGTCGGCCGTGCTGTCGCTCAGGCGCTGGAAGCTGGGCCTGTGGGGCGGCGTGCTGTATTACGCGCTGCAGCTGGTGAGCATCTTTCCGTTCGACGGCGGCTGGCGGTTCGCCGTGCGGGCCGGCGTCAGCATCGGCATGGTGATGCACTTTCCCCGGGGCGTGGTGGTGCTTAATATGGTGGCGCTGGCGCTGCTGGCGGCCACCGCCGCCGTGCTGGCCTGGCGCTACCGCGCGCCTAAGACCTGACCGCCCAGATAGCTGTAATAGAAACGCTGCTGGCTGGCCGACAGCAGCACCCGGTGGGCGGCGGCGTGCGTGGATGTCATGGCTTGCGGAAGCGCAGCATGAACTGGTCGGTGTGGGCGCGGATGCCGGTCTCGAACACGCGGGCGGTGCGCGGGTCCTGCGGATTGCGCAGCGCCTGCGACTCGCCGTCCAGCACGAAGCCGGCCGCCAGCACCTCCTGTTGGACCAGCGCCTCGTCGATGCGGTGCAGCCTGGCCATGCCGTCCTGGTCCAGCCCCGCCGGCCCGGCGTGGTCCAGCACTATATAGTAGCCGCCCGGCTTGAGCGCCGCGAACACCGCCTGGTTCAGCTGGGCCGTGGCGGCGGCGCCGCCCCAGATGCGGATGTCTTGGTAGTTCTGCGACGTCCACACCAGGTCGGCCCCGGCGAGGCCGCGCCCACGGTGTCATGGACGTGGGCCCGGCCCGGCTCGGCCGACACCGGCGGCGGCAGCGGCTTGCCCTGCAGGCGGTCGAGCAGCAATTGCGGCGTCACCGCGTACACCGCGCCCTGCGGACCGACGGCCGTGCTGAACAGCCGGGTGAAGTAGCCGCGGCCGGCGAAGTAGTCCACCACCGTCTGCCCCGGCTGCACCCTGGCGAAGGCCAGCATCTCGGCCGGCTTGCGGTCGGCGTCGCGCGCGCGGTCGGCGTCCGGGCGGGTGGCGTCGGCCACGGCGGCGGCGGCCAGCGGCGCCTGGCCGGCGGCGTGGGCCTGGCCCAGGCAAAGCAACAACAACAGCAATGGCAATTTCATGGCGGGTCTCCAGTGTCGGGTGGGGGGCGTGAGCGCATTCTGCACCGGTCATCGGCCGGTCACACAGCCGATGCAAAATATCCGTGTGGATACATTTTCGCCAGCCGGCCGGGCGCATCGCCTATGCATTAAAACAACTTTTTTATAAGATAAATATTCCTTTCCGGGCAGGTTGCGCGGCCGCGACAACGCTGAAAAAAATTCTTTTGGGAAATTTAGTGCGATATAATCGCCCTTCTGAAATTCCGTTCAAGCACCTTTTCCACTTCGCCGCAGCGAAACTTGATGGTGAGAAAAAAGTTTACTTAATGAAATTCAAAATTCCGTCGTTATGTACAGTACAAGCCGGATTTTTCCCGGCGGCATCATTAAAAAGTTTTTAAAATAGCAACACCATCCATTACAGGGGTCGGATGTCAGGCACAAGCTGACTGTCCGGCTTGCTTTGTGAGCTGACAGCGTAGTACCTCCAGGAGAAATAGTATGAGTTTCGTGACCACCTTTACCACCGAACAACTTGCCACCCTCAGCACGTCCCAGATCCTCACCCTGGCGACGGCCGACATCGCGGCGTTCAATTCGGACCAGTTGGGCGCGTTCACGACCTCGCAAATCCCGGTGTTCACCACCGCCCAGCTGGCGGGCGGCATCACCACCACCCAGGCCGCCTACCTGACCACGCTGCAGATGAGCGTGCTGACCTCCAGCCAGATCGGCGCCCTGCAGACCGCCAGCTTCGCCCTGCTGTCGACCAATGACATCGCCGCGCTGTCCACCTCGGCCATCGGCGGCATCAGCGCCAGCCAGGTCAAGGCGCTGACCACCAACCAGGTCGTCGCGCTGACCAGCAACCAGGCCGCCCAGCTGAGCTCGACCCAGGTCGCGGCGCTGAGCACCAACGCCATCGGCGCGCTGGAAACCGGCGACCTGGCCGCGATCAAGACCGCGTCCATCGCCCTGCTGAGTACGGCCCAGGTGGCGGCGCTGAGCACCGCCCAGATCAATTCGCTGTCGACCGGCGCCGTCGCCGCCCTCAGCACCGCCGGCATCGCCGCCCTCAGCACCGACCAGGCCGTCGCGCTGACGTCGTCGGCCATCGCCGCCCTCAGCACCGCCCAGGTGGCCGCGCTGTCGAGCAAGGCGCTGGGCGCCATCGAGACCGCCGACATCGCCGCGCTGTCGACCAACGACATCGCCGCGCTGCGCACCGCGCAGCTGGCCGGCCTGTCGACCAACCAGATCGCCGCGCTGTCGACCAACCAGATCGCCGCCCTGAGCGCCGCCGGCGTCGGCGCGTTGTCGACCAACCAGATCGTCGCCCTGACCACCGCCCAGGCCAGCGTGCTGGGCACGGCGCAAGTGGCCGCGCTGTCGTCCAACGCCGTCGCCGCGCTCGAAACGGCCGACATCGCCGCGCTGTCGACCAACGCCATCGCCGCGCTGAGCTCGGCCCAGGTCAAGGCCCTGGGCAGCGACCAGATCGTCGCGCTGACCACCAATGAGGCGGCCGCGCTGAGCGCCGCCCAGGTCGCCGCGCTGTCGACCGCCGCCGTGTCCGCGCTGGAAACGGCCGACCTGTCGGCCATCAAGACCGCCGCCATCGCCGCCCTGACCACCGCCCAGGTGGCCGCGCTGAGCACCGGCCAGCTGAACTCGCTGGCCACCGCCTCGGTCGCCGCGCTGTCCACCGCCGGCATCGCCGTGCTCTCCACCGACCAGGTGGTGGCGCTGACCTCGGCCCAGCTCAACAGCCTGGGCACCGCGCAAGTGGCCGCGCTGACCAGCAAGGCCATAGGCGCCATCCAGACCGCCGACCTGGCCGGCCTGTCGACCAGCAGCATCGCCGCCCTGCGCAGCGCGCAGCTGGTCGGCCTGACCACCGACCAGGTGGGCGCGCTGTCGACCAACCAGGTGGCGGCGCTGAGCAGCGCCGCCATCGCCGGCCTGAGCACCAACCAGATCGTCGCCCTGACCACCGCCCAGGCCAGCGTGCTGAGCACCACCCAGGTGGCCGGCCTGTCGACCAACGCCATCGCCGCGCTGGAGACGTCCGACTTCGCCGCGCTGTCGACCAACGTGGTCGCCTCGCTGAGCACGGCCCAGGTCAAGGCCCTGACCACCAACCAGGTCGTCGCGCTGACCACCAATGAAGCGGCCTCGCTGAGCACCGCCCAGGTGGCCTCGCTGTCGACCAACGCCATCGCCGCGCTGGAGACGGCCGACCTGGCCGCGATCAAGACCGCCGCCATCGCCGCGCTCGGCTCGGCCCAGGTCGCCGCGCTGACCACCGGCCAGATCAACTCGCTGTCGACCGGCGCCGTCGCCGCCCTCAGCACCGCCGGCATCGCCGCGCTGGACACGGAACAAGTGGTGGCGCTGACCTCGGCCCAGATCGCCACGCTGAGCACCGGCCAGGTGGCCGCGCTGAGCAGCAAAGCCATCGGCGCCATCGAGACCGCCGACCTGGCCGGCCTGTCGACCGCCAGCGTCGCCGCGCTGCGCAGCAGCCAGCTGGCCGGCCTGACCACCGACCAGGTGGGCGCGCTGTCGACCAACCAGATCGCCGCGCTGGGCACGGCCGCCGTCGCCGGCCTGACCACCAACCAGATCGTCGCCCTGACCACCACCCAGGCCAGCGTGCTGAGCACCGCGCAAGTGGCCGGCCTGTCGACCAACGCCATCGCCGCGCTGGAGACCGCCGACTTCGCCGCGCTGCGCTCGGACGCCATCGCCGCCCTGAGCGTCAACCAGGTCAAGGCCCTGACCACCAACCAGGTCGTCGCCCTGACCACCGGCGAAGCGGCCGCGCTGAGCACCGCGCAAGTGGCGGCGCTGAGCACCAACGCCATCGCCGCGCTGGAGACGGCCGACCTGTCGGCCATCAAGACCGCCGCCATCGCCGCGCTGGGCTCGGCCCAGGTCGCCGCGCTGACCACCACCCAGGTCAACACCCTGGCCACCGCCTCGGTCGCCGCGCTGAGCACCGCCGGCATCGCCGCGCTGACCACCAACCAGGTCGTCGCGCTGACCTCGGCCGCCATCGCCGCGCTGAGCACCGGCCAGGTGGCCGCGCTGAGCAGCAACGCCATCGGCGCCATCGAGACCGCCGACCTGGCCGGCCTGTCGACCGCCAGCGTCGCCGCGCTGCGCAGCAGCCAGCTGGCCGGCCTGACCACCGACCAGGTGGGCGCGCTGTCGACCAACCAGATCGCCGCGCTGGGCACGGCCGCCGTCGCCGGCCTGACCACCAACCAGATCGTCGCCCTGACCACCACCCAGGCCAGCGTGCTGAGCACCGCGCAAGTGGCCGGCCTGTCGACCAACGCCATCGCCGCGCTGGAGACCGCCGACTTCGCCGCGCTGCGCTCGGACGCCATCGCCGCCCTGAGCGTCAACCAGGTCAAGGCCCTGACCACCAACCAGGTCGTCGCCCTGACCACCGGCGAAGCGGCCGCGCTGAGCACCGCGCAAGTGGCGGCGCTGAGCACCAACGCCATCGCCGCGCTGGAGACGGCCGACCTGTCGGCCATCAAGACCGCCGCCATCGCCGCGCTGGGCTCGGCCCAGGTCGCCGCGCTGACCACCACCCAGGTCAACACCCTGGCCACCGCCTCGGTCGCCGCGCTGTCCACCGCCGGCATCGCCGCGCTGTCGACCAACCAGGTGGTGGCGCTGACCTCGGCCCAGGTCGCCAGCCTGGGCACGGCGCAAATCGCCGCGCTCAGCGCCAACAGCGTCGGCGCCATCGAGACCGCCGATCTGGCCGGCCTGAGTAGCAACGCCATCGCCGCGCTGCGCACCGCCCAGCTGGCCGGCCTCTCCACCGACCAGGTGGGCGCGCTGTCGACCAACCAGATCGCCGCGCTGAGCAGCGCCCAGGTCGCCGGCCTGTCGACCAACCAGATCGTTGCCCTGAGCACCAGCCAGGCCAGCGTGCTGAGCGCCGCGCAAGTGGCCGGCCTGACGACCAACGGCATCGCCGCGCTGGAGACCGCCGACTTCGCCGCGCTGTCGACCAACGCCATCGCCGCGCTGAGCGCCAACCAGGTCAAGGCCCTGAGCACCAACCAGATCGTGGCCCTGAGCACCAATGCAGCGGCCGCGCTGGGCACCGCGCAAGTGGCGGCGCTGACCAGCAACGCCATCGCCGCGCTGGAAACGGCCGACCTGGCCGCGCTCAAGACCGCCGCCATCGCCGTGCTGGGCACCGGCCAGGTCATGGCCCTGACCACCGGCCAGGTCAGCAGCCTGGGCACCGCCGCCATCGCCGCGCTGAGCACGGCCGGCATCGCCGTGCTGTCCACCAACCAGGTTGCCGCGCTGAGCTCGGCCCAGATCAACAGCCTGGGCACCGCCCAGGTGGCCGCCCTGTCGAGCAACGCCATCGGCGCCATCCAGACCGCCGACCTGGCCGGCCTGTCGACCAACGACATCGCCGCGCTGCGCAGCGGCCAGCTGGCCGGCCTGACCACCGACCAGGTGGGCGTGCTGTCGACCAACCAGATCGCCGCGCTGACCACGGCCGCCGTCGCCGGCCTGACCACCAACCAGATCGTCGCCCTGACCACCACCCAGGCCAGCGTGCTGAGCACCGCGCAAGTGGCGGCGCTGAGCACCAACGCCATCGCCGCGCTGGAAACGGCCGACTTCGCCGCGCTGCGCTCGGACGCCATCGCCGCCCTGAGCGTCGGCCAGGTCAAGGCCCTGACCACCAACCAGGTGGTGGCGCTGACCACCGGCGAAGCGGCCGCGCTGAGCACCGCGCAAGTGGCCGCGCTGAGCACCAACGCCATCGCCGCGCTGGAGACGGCCGACCTGTCGGCCATCAAGACCGCCGCCATCGCCGTGCTGGGCTCGGCCCAGGTCGCCGCGCTGACCACCACCCAGGTCAACACCCTGGCCACCGCCTCGATCGCCGCGCTGTCCACCGCCGGCATCGCCGCGCTGTCGACCAACCAGGTGGTGGCGCTGACCTCGGCCCAGGTCGCCAGCCTGGGCACGGCGCAAATCGCCGCGCTCAGCGCCAACAGCGTCGGCGCCATCGAGACCGCCGACCTGGCCGGCCTGTCGGCCAACGACATCGCCGCGCTGCGCACCGCCCAGCTGTCCGGCCTGACCACCGACCAGGTGGGCGCGCTGTCGACCGCCCAGTTCGCCGCGCTGACCAGCGCCCAGGTCGCCGCGCTGTCGACCAACCAGATCGTTGCGCTGAGCACCACCCAGGCCAGCGTGATGACCACCGCCCAGGTGGCCGGCCTGACCAGCAACGGCATCGCCGCGCTGGAGACCGCCGACTTCGCCGCCTTGTCGACCAGCGCCGTCGCCGCGCTGAGCGCCAACCAGGTCAAGGCCCTGACCACCAACCAGGTCGTGGCCCTGAGCACCACCGAAGCGGCCGCGCTGAGCACCGCGCAAGTGGCGGCGCTGACCAGCAACGCCATCGCCGCGCTGGAAACGGCCGACCTGGCCGCGCTCAAGACCGCCGCCATCGCCGTGCTGAGCACCGGCCAGGTGATGGCCTTGACCACCGGCCAGGTCAGCGCGCTGGCCACCGCCGCCATCGCCGCGCTGAACACCGCCGGCATCGCCGTGCTGTCCACCAACCAGGTGGTCGCGCTCGGTTCGGCGCAGATCGCCAGCCTGGGCACCGCGCAAGTGGCCGCGCTGTCGTCCAACGCCATCGGCGCGATCCAGACCGCCGACCTGGCCGGCCTGTCCACCGGCCACATCGCCGCGCTGCGCACCGCCCAGCTGGCCGGCCTGACCACCGACCAGGTGGGCGCGCTGTCGACCGGCCAGATCCTGGCGCTGTCGTCGGCCGCGCTGGCCGCCCTCTCCACCAACCAGATCGTTGCGCTGTCCACCACCCAGGCCAGCGTGCTGAGCGCCGCGCAAGTGGCCGGCCTGACCAGCAACGGCATCGCCGCGCTGGAAACCGCCGACTTCGCCGCGCTGTCGACCGCCGCCATCGCCGCGCTCAGCGCCGGCCAGCTCAAGGCGCTGACCACCAACCAGGTGGTGGCGCTGACCACCGGCGAAGCCGCCGCGCTGGGCACCGCCCAGGTGGTGGCGCTGACCGCCAACGCCATCGCCGCGCTGGAAACGGCCGACTTGTCGGCCCTCAAGACGGCCGCCATCGCCGCCCTGACCACCGCCCAGGTCGCCGCACTGACGACCACCCAGGTCAACACCCTGGCCACCGCCTCGCTGGCGGCGCTGAGCACGGCCGGCATCGGCGCGCTGTCCACCAACCAGGTGGTGGCGCTGACCTCGGCCCAGGTCGCCGCGCTGTCCACCGCGCAAGTGGTGGCGCTGAGCACCGCCAGCCTGGGCGCGATCGAGACGGCCGACCTGGCCGGCCTGTCGACCGCCGACGTCGCCGCGCTGCGCAGCGCCCAGCTGGCCGGCTTCTCCACCACCCAGGTCAGCGTGCTGAGCACCGCCCAGATCGCCGCGCTGTCCACCTCGGCCTTCTCGGCCGGCCTGAGCACCGCGCAAATCGCCGCGCTGACCACCGCCCAGGCCGCATCGCTGAGCGCCGCGCAAGTGACCGCGCTGTCGACCAAAAACGTCGCCGCGCTGGCCACCGCCAGCATCGCCGCCTTCTCGACCACCGAGATCGGCGCGCTGACCACCGTCCAGCTGGGCGCGCTGAGCTCCGACCAGGGCGTGGCGCTGACCTCGGCCCAGGTGGCCGCGCTGACCGCCGCGCAAGTGGTGGGCCTGTCGACCACCGCCCTGGCGGCGCTGGACACGGCCGACCTGGTGGCGCTGGGCACCAACGCGGTCGCCGCGCTGAGCACGCGCCAGATCGCCAGCCTGCGCACCGCGGAAATCGCCTCGCTGACCACCAACCAGGTGCATGCGCTGACCTCGATGCAGCTGCACGCCATGACCAGCGACCAGATCCACGCGATGAGCACCGACCAGACCCACGCGCTGTCCTACCTGACCCCGATCGTGCTGGACTTGAACGGCAACGGCGTGCAGACCACCGCACTGGGCCAGGGCGTGCAGTTCGACCTGCTGGCCAACGGTAACAAGGTCAACACCGGCTGGACCGCCGGCGGCGACGGCTTGCTGGCGCTGGACCGCAACCACGACGGCGTCATCAACGACGGCGGCGAGTTGTTCGGTTCGGGCACCACGCTGGCCAACGGCCAGAAGGCGGCCACCGGCTACGAAGCGATGGCGGAACTGGACACCAACGGCGACGGCACCATCGACGCCAAGGACAGCGGCTACGCCGACCTGCGCGTCTGGGTCGACGGCAACGCCGACGGCGTCAGCCAGGCCGACGAGCTCAAATCGCTGCAGGACCTGGGCATCACCAAGCTCAACCTGGACGTCAAGAAGGATGGCGCCGTCAACAACGGCAACATCCTCGGCTTGAGCTCGACCTTCGAGACGGCCGACGGCGCCACCCACGCGGCGGCCGACGTCTGGTTCGCCACCACGCCGACCAGCAACCTGAGCGGCAGCGTCAGCGGCCTGGCCCAGGCGCTGTCCAGCTTTGCCGGCAGTGCCGCGGCGGCGCCGGCGGCGGCCAAGCTGGAATTGCCGGGTAGCGGCGTCAGCGGCAACGTGGCGCAGCTGGCCGGGGCGATCAAGCAGTTCAGCGACAAACCGCTGGGTGCAGAAAACCAGGCCGCGACCGACAGCGATCTGCGCCTCAAAGCGCTGCAATCGCAAGGCGGCCACGGCTTCCTGGCCTCACCCGCCAAGTAACACCGACCAGCAGCATTGAACGGCAGGGCGCAAGCCCTGCCGTTTTACCCTCCGGACCCGGTTTTTGATGCAATTTGGAAAAGTTGGCCCGGTTTTTGCATTGCACTCAGTAAACAAAAAGACTTAATGCGGTAAGGAAAAAAGTCGCTTTGTACGGTCAGGGCGGCTGCCGGCGCCAAATTTTGCCACCGATTAAACGAAACTATGTGATGCCTCAAGGCCATATAAATGTTAACGGGAGGCAAAATCTTGGCGCTGGGATCTAAAGTTGGCTTCGATATTGACGTTAAGAACTAAAGTGCGGCGCTTTTCCCGCGTTTAGCTCAAGCATTTCAGCAATAAAATCGCCGGTAACACCCAATTTGACGTTGGAGCCTAGGGGGAAAGTCCCTGCCGGCTCCGATATTTGTCTGTATAGAACTGTGCAGTGCCCCAAGGAGAATGGAAATGAGCCTCGTAACAAGCATGAGTACCGACCAGATTGCAGCTCTGTCGACCCAAACAATTGCTGCTCTCGCGACTTCTGATATTGTTGCGCTCAATTCGGCACAGACCCGGGCCCTGACCACGGATCAGACCGCCGCGCTGACGACCCTGCAGATCACCGCGCTGAGCACCAAACAATTGTCGAACGGCTTGACCACCGACCAGATCGTGGCGCTGACGTCGAACCAGGTTGGCGTGCTGAGCTCGGCTCAGTTCAACGCGCTGGCGACCGAGTCCATCGTCGCCCTGGAAACGGCCGACTTCGCCGCGCTGCGCACCGCCACCATCGCCGGCATCACCACCGCCCAGATGTCGGTCGTCACGACCGACCAGATCGTCGCGCTGACCACCGCGCAAGCGGCCGCGCTGACCAGCACCCAGGTCATGGGCCTGAGCACCAACGCCGTCGTGGCGCTGGAATCGGCCGACCTGGTCGCGCTGAAGACGGCGGCGATCGCCGCGCTGACCACCGCGCAGTTCAGCTCGCTGACCACCGACCAGATCACCAACCTGACCACCGCGCAAGTGAGCGCGCTGAGCACCGCCGACCTGGCGTCCGGCCTGACCACCAACCAGGTCGTCGCGATGAGCTCGACCCAGCTGTCGCTGCTGAGCAGCAACCAGTTCGGCGCCCTGACCACCACCGCCGTGGCCGCCATCGAGACCAACGACCTGGTCGCGATCAAGACCAGCATCATCGCCTCGCTGAAGACCGCGCAACTGGCGTCGCTGACCACCGACCAGCTGTCCAACCTGACCACCGCCCAGATCGCCTCTATCAGCACCGCCAATATGCAGGCGCTGACCACCGACCAGGTCGTCTCGCTGTCGTCGCAGCAGGTCGGCACCCTGAGCTCGGCCCAGGTGGCCGCCATGAGCACGCTCAACATCGCCACCCTTGAAACGGCCGACATCGGCGCGCTGAAAACCGCCGCCATCGCCGGCCTGAGCGTCAACCAGGCCAAGGCCCTGACCACCGACCAGATCGTCGCGCTGGGTTCGGCCCAGGTCGGCGCGCTGACCAGCGCCCAGGTCGCCGCGATGAGCAGCACCCAGATCGCCGCGATTGAAACGGCCGACATCGCGTCGCTGAAGACCGCCGCCATCGCCGCCTTCACCACGCAGCAGACCGCCGCGCTGACCACCGACCAGATCGGCGCCATGAGCACCGCGCAATTCGCCGCGATGACGCTGGCCAACCTGACCTCGGGCTTGACCACCGACCAGATCGTCGCGATGACCTCGAACCAGTTCGGCGCCTTCAGCACCGCCCAGTTCGGCGCGCTGACGACCACCGACATCGCCGCCATCGAAACGGCCGACATCGTCGGCCTGAAAACCTCGATCATCGCCGCGCTGAAGACCGGCCAACTGGCGGCGCTGACCACCGACCAGCTGTCCAACCTGACCACCGCGCAGATTTCCGCCATCACCACGGCCAACATCCAGGCCTTGACCACCGACCAGGTCGTCGCGCTGTCGTCGCAACAAGTCGGCACCCTGAGCTCGGCCCAGGTCGCCGCCATGAGCACGCTGGACATCGCCACCATCGAAACGGCCGACATCGGCGCGCTGAAGACCGCCGCCATCGCCGGCCTGAGCGTCAACCAGGCCAAGGCCCTGACCACCGACCAGATCGTCGCGCTGGGTTCGGCCCAGGTCGGCTCGCTGACCAGCGCCCAGGTCGCCGGCATGAGCAGCACCCAGATCGCCGCGATTGAAACGGCCGACATCGGCGCGCTGAAAACCGCCGCCGTCGCCGCCTTCACCACGCAGCAGACCGCCGCGCTGACCACCGACCAGATCAGCGCCATGGGCACCGGCCAGTTCGCCGCGATGACCACCGCCAACCTGGCCTCCGGCCTGACCACCGACCAGATCGTGGCCATGACCTCGAACCAGTTCGGCGCCTTCAACACCGCCCAGTTCAGCGCGCTGTCGACCACCGACATCGCCGCCATCGAAACGGCCGACATCATCGGCCTGAAAACTTCGATCATCGCCGCGCTGAAGACCGGCCAACTGGCGGCGCTGACCACCGACCAGCTGTCCAGCCTGACCACCTCGCAGATTTCCGCGATCACCACGGCCAACATCCAGGCCCTGACCACCGACCAGGTCGTCGCGCTGTCGTCGCTGCAGATCGGCACGCTGAGCTCGGCCCAGGTGGCCGCCATGAGCACGCTGGACATCGCCACCATCGAAACGGCCGACATCGGTTCGCTGAAAACCGCCGCCATCGCCGCGCTGTCGACCAACCAGGCCAAGGCCTTGACCACCGACCAGATCGTCGCACTGGGCTCGGGCCAGATCGGCGCGCTCACCAGCGCCCAGGTCGCCGGCATGAGCAGCACCCAGATCGCCGCGATTGAAACGGCCGACATCGGCGCGCTGAAAACCGCCGCCGTCGCCGCCTTCACCACGCAGCAGACCGCCGCGCTGACCACCGACCAGATCACCGTGATGGGCACCGCGCAGTTCGCCGCGATGACCACCGCCAACCTGGCCTCGGGCTTGACCACCGACCAGATCGTCGCGATGAGCTCGAACCAGTTCGGCGCGCTCAACACCGCGCAGTTCAGCGCGCTGTCGACCACCGACATCGCCGCCATCGAAACGGCTGACATCATCGGCCTGAAAACCGCCATCATCGCCGCGCTGAAAACCGGCCAGCTGGCGGCGCTGACCACCGACCAGCTGTCCAACCTGACCACCTCGCAGATTTCCGCGATCACCACGGCCAACATCCAGGCCTTGACCACCGACCAGGTCGTCGCGCTGTCGTCGCTGCAAGTTGGCGCGCTGAGCTCGGCCCAGGTGGCCGCCATGAGCACGCTGGACATCGCCACCATCGAAACGGCCGACATCGGTTCGCTGAAAACCGCCGCCATCGCCGGCCTGTCGACCGGCCAGGCCAAGGCCTTGACCACCGACCAGATCGTCGCACTGGGCTCGGGCCAGATCGGCGCGCTCACCAGCGCCCAGGTCGGCGCGATGAGCAGCACCCAGATCGCCGCGATTGAAACGGCCGACATCGGCGCGCTGAAAACCGCCGCCGTCGCCGCCTTCACCACGCAGCAGACCGCCGCGCTGACCACCGACCAGATCACCGCCCTGAGCACCGGGCAATTCGCCGCGATGACCACCGCCAACCTGGCCTCGGGTCTGACCACCGACCAGATCGTCGCGATGAACTCCAACCAGTTCGGCGCGCTCAACACCGCGCAATTCAGCGCGCTGTCGACCACCGACATCGCCGCCATCGAAACGGCCGACATCATCGGCCTGAAAACCGCCATCATCGCCGCGCTGAAGACCGGCCAGCTGGCGGCGCTGACCACCGACCAGCTGTCCAACCTGACCACGTCGCAGATCGCCGCGATCACCACGGCCAACATCCAGGCCCTGACCACCGACCAGGTCGTCGCGCTGTCGTCGCTGCAAGTTGGCGCGCTGAGTTCGGCCCAGGTCGCCGCCATGAGCACGCTGGACATCGCCACCATCGAAACGGCCGACATCGGTTCGCTGAAAACCGCCGCCATCGCCGCGCTGTCGACCAACCAGGCCAAGGCCTTGACCACCGACCAGATCGTCGCGCTGGGCTCGGGCCAGATCGGCGCGCTCACCAGCGCCCAGGTCGCCGGCATGAGCAGCACCCAGATCGCCGCGATTGAAACGGCCGACATCGGCGCGCTGAAAACCGCCGCCGTCGCCGCCTTCACCACGCAGCAGACCGCCGCGCTGACCACCGACCAGATCACCGTGCTGAGCACCGCGCAATTCGCCGCGATGACCACCGCCAACCTGGCTTCCGGCTTGACCACCGACCAGATCGTCGCGATGAGCTCGGTCCAGTTCGGCGCCCTGAACTCCAACCAGTTCGGCGCGCTGTCGACCACCGACATCGCCGCCATCGAAACGGCCGATATCGTCGGCCTGAAGACTTCGATCATCGCCGCGCTGAAGACCGGCCAACTGGCGGCGCTGACCACCGACCAGCTGTCCAACCTGACCACGTCGCAGATTTCCGCGATCACCACGGCCAACATCCAGGCCCTGACCACCGACCAGGTCGTCGCACTGGCGTCGCAACAGGTTGGCGCGCTGAGCTCGGCCCAGGTGGCCGCCCTGAGCACGCTGAACATCGCGACCATCGAAACGGCCGACATCGGCGCGCTGAAAACCTCGGCCATCGGCGCCCTGTCGACCGGCCAGGCCAAGGCCCTGACCACCGACCAGATCGTCGCGCTGGGTTCGGCCCAGATCGGCGCGCTGAACAGCCTGCAGATCGGTTCGATGACCAGCACCCAGGTCGCCGCGATTGAAACGGCCGACATCGGCGCGCTGAAAACCGCCGTCATCGCCGCCTTCAGCACGCAGCAGACCGCCGCGCTGACCACCGACCAGATCACCGCGCTGAGCACCGCGCAATTCGCCGCGATGACCACCGCCAACCTGGCTTCCGGCCTGACCACCGACCAGATCGTCGCGATGAGCTCGGTCCAGTTCGGCGCCCTGAGCTCCAACCAGTTCGGCGCGCTGTCGACCTTGGACATCGCCGCGATTGAAACGGCCGATATCGTGGGCCTGAAAACCTCGATCATCGCTTCGCTGAAGACCGGCCAACTGGCGGCGCTGACCACCGACCAGCTGTCCAACCTGACCACCGGCCAGATCGCCGCCATCACCACGGCCAACATCCAGGCCCTGACCACCGACCAGATCGTCGCCCTGGCGTCGCAACAGGTTGGCGCGCTGAGCTCGGCCCAAGTGGCCGCCCTGAGCACGCTCAACATCGCCACCATCGAAACGGCCGACATCGGCGCGCTGAAAACCGCGGCCATCGGCGCCCTGTCGACCGGCCAGGCCAAGGCCCTGACCACCGACCAGATCGTCGCACTGGGCTCGGGCCAGATCGGCGCGCTGACCAGCCTGCAGATCGGCTCGATGACCAGCACCCAGGTCGCCGCGATTGAAACGGCCGACATCGGCGCGCTGAAAACCGCCGCCGTCGCCGCCTTCACCACGCAGCAGACCGCCGCGTTGACCACCGACCAGATCGGCGCCATGAGCACCGCGCAATTCGCCGCGATGACCACCGCCAACCTGGCCTCGGGCTTGACCACCGACCAGATCGTCGCGATGAGCTCGGTCCAGTTCGGCGCCCTGAGCTCCAACCAGTTCGGCGCGCTGTCGACCACCGACATCGCCGCGATTGAAACGGCCGATATCGTGGGCTTGAAAACCTCGATCATCGCCGCGCTGAAAACCGGCCAACTGGCGGCGCTGACCACCGACCAGCTGTCCAACCTGACCACCGGCCAGATTTCCGCGATCACCACGGCCAATATCCAGGCCCTGACCACCGACCAGGTTGTCGCACTGGCGTCGCAACAGGTTGGCGCGCTGAGCTCGGCCCAGGTGGCCGCCCTGAGCACGCTGAACATCGCGACCATCGAAACGGCCGACATCGGCGCGCTGAAAACCGCGGCCATCGGCGCACTGTCGACCGGCCAGGCCAAGGCCCTGACCACCGACCAGATCGTTGCGCTGGGTTCGGGCCAGATCGCCGCGCTGACCAGCCTGCAGATCGGCTCGATGACCAGCACCCAGGTCGCCGCGATTGAAACGGCCGACATCGGCGCGCTGAAAACCGCCGTCATCGCCGCCCTGAGCACGCAGCAGGTCGCCGGCTTGACGACCGACCAGGTCGGCGCGCTGAGCACCGCCCAGCTCGCCGCGATGACCACCGCCAACCTGGCCTCCGGCCTGACCACGGATCAAGTGGTGGCGCTGACGTCCAGCCAGCTGGCCGTGCTGAGCACCGCCCAGGTCAACGCGCTGACCACCAACGATATCGCCGCGATTGAAACGGCCGACATCGGTGCGCTGAAAACGGCGGTCATCTCGACCCTGCGTTCGGCCCAGGTCGCCGCACTGACCACCGACCAGATCTCGGTGCTGAGCACCGGCCAGATCTCCGCGCTGAGCACCGCCAACCTGTCGTCGGCGCTGAGCACCGACCAGGCCGTGGCGCTGACCACGACCCAGGTCGCGGTACTGAGCTCGGCTCAACTGAGCTCGCTGACCACCAACGCCGTCGCGGCGCTGGGCACGGAAGACATCACCGTGCTGCGTACCTCGGTGATCGGTGGCCTGCAGACCGCCCAGGTGGCGGCGCTGACGACCGACCAGATCGTGGCGCTGTCCAGCCAGCAGGTTGCTGCGCTGAGCTCGAACCAGGTCAAGGCGATGACGACCAACCAGTTGGCCGCGCTTGAAACGGCCGACCTGGTGGGCATGAAGTCCGGCGCGATCGCCGCGCTGAGCACCTCGCAGATCCGCGCCCTGACGACCGACCAGATCCACTCGCTGACCACGCAGCAAGTCTGCGCGATCACCAGCGCCCAGGTGCCTGGCCTGTCGACCGACCAGATCGCAGCCCTGCCTTCGCCACTGGGTACGCCGATCGTGCTGGACCTGAACAACAACGGCATCAACACCCTGGGCCTGTCGGCTGGTGTGAACTTCGATCTGAATGCCACCGGCACCAAGGTCAACACCGGTTGGGTGGGCGGCGGCGACGGCCTGCTGGCCCTGGACCGCAACCATGACGGCGTCATCAACGACGGCGGCGAGTTGTTCGGTTCGGGCACCACGCTGGCCAACGGTCAGAAAGCGACCAACGGCTACAGCGCATTGGCCGAGCTCGACACCAACCACGACGGTGTGGTCGACGCCAAGGACAGCGCCTACGCCGACCTGCGCGTCTGGGTCGACGGCAACGCCGACGGCGTCAGCCAGGCCGACGAGCTGAAATCGCTGCAGTCGCTGGGCATCACCAAGCTGAACCTGGATGCCAAGGAAAACGCCTCGCTCAACAACGGCAACATCGTCGGCATCACCTCGACCTACGAGACCGCCGACGGCGCCAGCCACGCGGCAGCGGACGTCTGGTTCCAGACCGGCGCGGCGACCACCAGCCTGACCTCCTCGGTCAGCGGCCTGGCCTCGGCGATGTCGAGCTTCGATGCGGCGGCGGCGGCGACCACCGGCGCGACCAAGCTGGAAGTGCCGAACAGCGTCAACACCGCGGTGGCGGCGATGGCCGATGCGATCAGCAGCTACGACAACAAGCTGACCGCGACGACCAGCCAGGCTGCCAGCGAGGAAACGCTGCGACTCAAGGCGCTGCAAGGCGGCAACCACCAGGGCTTCCTGGCTGCCAAGTAAGCACCAAGCAGCAGCTTCCTGAACGGAAGTAAGAGCGGCAAGGCCTGACGGCCTTGCCGCTTTTTTTTGACCCGCACGGCCGGGCGGGGTCTGACCCGCCCGGGGGTCAGACCCCTAAGTGGCGCCACTGGCGTATCGCCAACAGCATGCGGGCTTGAAGCGGCGAACAGGCGGGTAAACGGGGCTGTGTTTCTACAACACAAAAAGCTCCGGGAACTACCCCACTAGGTTAGAATCCGAAGGCTGGCACGATAGTGCGCTAATGCAAGCTTTTTTCATCAACCAGGCCTATGCACGATAAATTCCCCCACACCGCGATCCAGTGTCTGACTGCCATCGCACAGCATCATGGTCTGCAAATCAATCCCGAGCGACTGATCGACGACTACGCGCTGCGCGCCGAGGAACCGGGCACCGGGGCCTTGCTGCGCATCGCCTCGGACATCGGCCTCAAGGCCAAGGCCGACAAGCTGACGTGGTCGCGCCTGATGGCGCAGGGCGGCGTGTTCCCGCTGATGGCGCGCCTGGTCGACGGCAATATGGTGATCGCGGTCGGCGTCAAGCCGGGCGAGAACGGCGCCGAAGACCAGGTGGCCGTGCTCAACCCCGCCAACGCCAACGCCGCCGTGGTCATGGTCGGCCGCGCCGACTTCGAGCAGCGCTGGGGCGGCGACGTGCTGTTCATCAAACGCCAGCACAAGTTGAACGACCCCAACCAGCCGTTCGGCCTGCGCTGGTTCATCCCCGAAATCCTCAAGCAAAAGTCGGCGTTCCGCGACATCTTCATCGCCGCCATCGCCATGCAACTGCTGGCGCTGGCCTCGCCTATCTTCTTCCAGCTGGTGATCGACAAGGTGCTGACCCACCAAAGCGTCACCACCTTGCAGGTGCTGGCGGTGGGTATCGTCGCCGCGCTGGTGTTCGACGCCACCTTCGGCTTCCTGCGCCAGACGCTGACCTTGGCCGCCTCCAACAAGATCGACATGCGGCTGACGCGCCGCGTGTTCAGCCACCTGCTGTCGCTGCCGATCGACTTCTTCGAGACCACCAGCGCCGGCGTGGTCACGCGCCACATGCAGCAGCTGGAAAAAATCCGCAGCTTCCTGACCGGCCGCCTGTTCTTCACCGCGCTCGACCTGATCGCGCTGCTGGTGTTCGTGCCCATCCTGTTCAGCTACTCGTTCAAGCTGGCCATGATCGTGCTGCTGTTCGCCGGCATGATCGCGGCGGTGGTGATGGCCATGGTGCCGACCTTCCAGCGCCGCCTCAACGCCCTGTATTCGGCCGAGGGCCAGCGCCAGGGCATGCTGGTGGAAACCATCCACGGCATGCGCACCGTCAAGGCGCTGGCGATCGAACCGTCGCAGCGCCGCATCTGGGACCAGCGCTCGGCCGAAGCCATCACCATGCACTTCCGCGTCGGCCAGATCTCCATCGCCGGCAACGCCGTCACCGATTTCCTCGGCAAGCTGCTGCCGGTCACGCTGATCGTGGTCGGCGCTGCCGACGTGTTCGACAGCACCTTGTCGGTCGGCGCGCTGATCGCCTTCCAGATGCTGTCCGGCCGCGTCACGCAACCGCTGATCTCCATCGTCGGCCTGGTCAACGAATACCAGGAGACCGCGCTGTCGGTGCGCATGCTGGGCGAGGTGATGAACCGCGCGCCCGAAGGCCGCGCCGGCGCCAACGGCCTGCGTCCCATCCTGCAGGGCGAGATCCGCTTCGACGACGTCACCTTCCGCTACCCCGGCGCGCAGGCGATGGCGCTGGACAAGGCCCGCTTCACCATCGAGCCGGGCACGGTGGTCGGCATCGTCGGCCGCTCCGGCTCCGGCAAGACCACCTTGACCAAATTGATCCAGGGCCTGTATCCGGTGCAGGAAGGCATCGTCCGCTTCGACGGCATCGACGCCCGCGAGATCGAGCTGTCGCACCTGCGGCGCCAGATCGGCGTCGTGCTGCAGGAGAACTTCCTGTTCCGCGGCACGGTGCGCGAAAACCTGTCCGTCACCAAGCCGGACGCCACGTTCGAGGAACTGGTCGAGGCGGCCGCCGCGGCCGGCGCCGACGAATTCATCGAACGCCTGCCGATGGGCTACGACACCGTGCTCGAAGAGAACGCGTCCAACCTGTCCGGCGGCCAGAAGCAGCGGCTGTCGATCGCCCGCACGCTGGTGGCCAAGCCGCGCATCCTGATCCTGGACGAAGCGGCCTCGGCGCTGGATCCGGAATCCGAAGCCATCTTCATCAGCAACCTGTCGCGCATCGCGGTGGGCCGCACGGTGGTGATGATCTCGCACCGCCTGTCGACGCTGGTCAACGCCGACAAGATCATGGTCATGCAACAGGGCCGGCTGATGGATGCCGGCCGCCACGAAGAACTGCTCACCCGTAGCGACACTTACCAGCACTTATGGAACCAGCAAACAAGTCACCTCTAAGCTTCAAGCGCCGCCGCAAGGACGAAACCGAAATCGAGTTTCTGCCGGACGCGGACGCCATCGAGCGCGGCCCGCTGCCGCGCTTCGTGCGCATCACGCTGCACGTGCTGCTGGGGGCGTTCGCCTTCTTCATCATCTGGGCCAGCGTCTCGCCGGTGGAGAAGATCGTCGTGGCCCACGGCCGCCTGGTCAATCCGCTGCCCAACATCGTGGTGCAGCCGCTGGACACCTCCATCATCGCCAGCATCGACGTGCGCGTCGGCCAGGTGGTGAAAAAAGGCCAGGTGCTGGCCACGCTGGACCCGACCTTCACCACCGCCGACGAGCAGCAGCTGCGCGTGCGCCTGAACAGCCTGAACACCCAGGCCGCCGGCCTGCGCGCCGAGCTGGCCGGCCAGCCGGGCGCCGTCACCGGCAGCGGCTCGACGCCGGACGCGCTGCTGCAGGCGCAGCTGTCGACCGAGCGCAAGGCCAACTTCGAGGCGCAGAAAAACAAGATGGACCAGAACATCGCGCGCCTGCAGCACGGCCTGGAAACCAACAAGCACGACCAGTCCATCCTGGCCCAGCGCGTCAAGTCGCTGCGCGAAGTGGAAGCCATGCAGGAACAGCTGATGGCCGAGCAGTTCGGCGCCAAGATGCACTTGCTGGAAGCGCGCGACCGCCGCCTCGAAGTCGAGCGCGATATGGACTTGCAGCGCAACAAGGCGATCGAGATGGCCAGCGAGCTGGCCGCCGCCCAGTCCGAGCGCTCCGCCTTCGACAAGAGCTGGCGCCAGAAAGCCATGGAAGACTTGCTGAGCGCCACCCGCGACCGCGACGGCATCAACGAGCAGCTGGCCAAGGCCGACAAGCGCGCCAAGGCGATCCGCATGGTGGCGCCGGCCGACGGCGTGGTGCTGGAGATCGGCAAGCTGTCGGTGGGCTCCATCGTGCGCGAAGCCGAGCCGCTGTTCACGCTGGTGCCGCTGGGCGCGCAGCTGGAGGCCGAAGTGCAGATCGATTCGCTCGACATCGGCTACATCAAGCAGGGCGCGCCGGCCCACATCAAGGTCGACGCCTTCTCGTTCCAGCAGCACGGCATGCTGGAAGGCAAAGTGCGCACCATCAGCCAGGATTCCTTCAAGCGCGAGGCGGCCGACAAGAACGGCGGCGGCCTGGACGCCTACTACCTGAGCCGCATCCCCTACACCGGCAAGCTGAAGAAGATGACCGACGGCGCCCAGCTGCTGCCCGGCATGACGGTGTCGGCCGAAGTGGTGGTGGGCCACCGCACCGTGATGTCCTACCTGCTGTATCCGCTGACGCGGGCCATGGACGAATCGATACGCGAGCCATGATTCCCTACTACGCCGACAACAAGTTCGAGCTGCATGCGCTGCCCGAGCTGCAGCAAGACCTGAAGATCGCCTTCATCGGCAACAGCCTGACCCTGCATGCGCCCAGCGCCGAGATCGGCTGGTTGCACAACCACGGCATGGCCGCCAGCCAGACCGGCAACGACTATGCGCACCAGCTGCTGCAGCTGCTGCGGCTGACGCCGGCCCAGGCCTATGTCCGCAACTTCTATCCCTTCGAGTCGGACACCGCGATCGCGGCCAGCCACATGCAGTCGCTGCAGGAGGTGCTGGCCAAGCGGCCGCCGCTGATCGTGATCCAGCTGGGCGACAACATCGGCACCCAGGAGCAGCTCAACAGCTTCGCCCACAATCTGCAGCTGCTGGTGCACGCCGCCTGCGCCGCCAGCCCCAACGTGTTTTGCGTGTCGACCTGGTGGCAGTCGCCGCCCAAGGATTATGTGATTGAAAAAGTGTGCGAGATCTACGGCGCCCACTACGTCCACATCGGCGACCTGTTCGGCAGCGCCGACAATATCGACCGCGCCCAGCCGACCTACGCCCACGGCGGCGTCGAAGCCCACCCCAAGGACTGGGGCATGGCGCAGATCGCCGAACGCCTGTTCCGCGCCATCCTGGGCCGCCTGCCCGGCATGACGCCCACCGGAGCCTGAGCCATGTTCACCATCATCATCGCCACCCACGACCGTCCGCTGCTGCTCAAGCGCACGCTGGAATCGCTGATCGCCCAGACCTGCCAGGACTTCAACGTCGTCATCGTCGCCGACACGGCCGGCTACCTGCCGCCCTACCAGGAGCTGACCCGGCTCGACGGCCGCTTCGACTACGTGATACGGCGCAGCGGCAAGAACGGCCCGGCGGCCAGCCGCAACCTCGGGCTGGCCATCGCCGAGGGCGAATACATCCTGTTCCTGGACGACGACGACACCTTCCGTCCCGGCCACCTGGCGGCGCTGAAGGCGCGGCTGCTGCGCGACAAGCCGGAGCTGCTGTTCTGCGACTTCCAGGTGCAGAACGAAGACCGCACCGCCTATCCGCCGACCGCCTTGTCGACCCAGCCGATCTCGATCGCCGACGTCAGCTTCGACAGCATCTACGTGCGCAACCGTATTCCGAACAGCTGCGTGGCCTACCGGCGCGACGTGCTGGCCGGCGTGCGCAACGAGGCCGATCTGATTTTGTACGAGGATTGGGATTTCCTGCTGGCCGCGATGCACGGCCGCAAGCTGGTGCACCTGGCCACCGACGGCGTGGTGATCCACAAGAGCCAGGCCACCGCGCCCGAGAACATGCGGCGCGGCAATTCGCAGGACGACAAGATCGTCGAAGTGATGCTGCAGCTGTACCGCAAGCATCCGGCGCCGAACATGGCGACCCGCCAGGCCCGCCAGGCGCTGCTGGCCGGCGCCGGCGTGGTGCTGGACCTGGCCTACTTCTGATTGGGGGTTACTGGGCGCCCATCAGCTGGTCGATGATGGCGTCGACGTTGTCCAGCGTCAGCGCTTCATACAGCGACTCGCGGCTTTGCAGGATGGCGGCGTCGCTGACCCTGGAATAATCGAGGCGCTGCATCTTCTCGACGATGGCCGGGGCGAAGCGGTGCTTGATGAACCTGGCCGGATTGCCGCCGACGATGGTGTATGGCGCCACATTCTTCGTGACGACGCTGCCCGCCGCGACGATCGCGCCCTGGCCTATGGTCACGCCCGACATCACCAGCGTCTGGTAGCCTATCCACACATCGTCGCCCACCACGATCGCGCCCTTGGTCGACGATTCCAGACCCTCGCCGAAATACTTGACCCGGAACGGATAGGTGGACACGCCTTCGTACGGGTGGTTCCCGCCCAGCATGAACTTGACCTCGCTGGCGATGGAGACGAAGCTGCCGATGCTCAGGCGCTCGGCGTCGCGGCCATAGGCCATGATGTTGAGCTCGCCGTACGTCATGCGGCCCACCGAAATCTTGCTGAAATCGAAGGCGCCGGCCGACATCAGCAGGTCGGTCTGGTTGTGCGGATTGAGCGCGCGCCAGTAGGCGCGCTTCTGCTGCTCCAGCGACTGCTCCGGCGCCGCGGCGGGGGCGGGCGCGGGCGCCGGTACGGCGGCCGGCCGCGCCGGCACGTCGTGCGGCAATCCCTTCAGCGCTTCGTAGAAGTAATCGTCGTGCAGGTAGTCCTGCATGTATTCGAAGAAGCCGGTCTTGTCGAAGGCGTTATTGTGGTCGAAGTAGTAGGGGATGATGTGGCGCGTCAGGATCAGCTTTTTTTCCTGCTGGAACACGGCCTCGCTGAGCATGCCCGCGCTGACGTACTCGCGCAGCAAGCCCAGGTAGTTGCGCCCGAACACCTCGGCGATGTTGTAGCCGCCCTTCTTGTGCACCGGCTTGCCGGTGAAGTAGATGCCGAACAGCGCGATCACGCGCTTGCCCTTGGCCAGCAGGCGGAACAGCACGTCGGTATGGATCAGCTTGAGTTCAGGGTAGCGGACGAAGTTGTCCATCGCCTCGAATTCCTCGCGCCAGATGCCGAAGCCGCCCATCCAGGTCGAGAAGAACGAGATCCGCGTGACGTACTCGTCCATGCTGGTCAGCACTTCGATCGGATTGCCCTGGTTCTGGTTGCCGTTGGTGAAGGCGATGATGGGGCGCTCGGCGGCGGTGGCGCGTATCACCTTGAGGATTTCCGCCAGCGTGCCGTCCAGCACTTCCAGGTTATCGTTGTGCAGCTTGAGGAACTTGCCGCTGGCCATCTTCAGCGCCGCCTCGAAGTTCAGGTCGGGCAGTATCGTCACCGGGTGGCGGTGGTAGCGTATCTTGCCCGGGAAGGCGGCCAGGAAGCCGGCCACCACCTCGGTCGTGTGGTCGGCCGAGGCGTTGTCCGAGACGATGATCTCGATCTCGTTTTCCTGCGAAAACACGGCCTGGCTGGTGATCGTCACCAGGGTTTCGCGCAGCAACTCGGCGCGGTTGTAAGTGGGGATGCAAATAGACAGCAGGATGCCGGATGGTTCCATCGTACTCTTTCAATTAAGCCGGTTGCACGTAGCGGCGCATCAGTTCCGCGTGGCGTTCAGGGTGCAGGAAGAAGAAGTTGTTCGGCACGGTGTGCTCGTCCATCGTGCCGAACGGCACCAGGCGGCCGCCCTGGGCGGTGAAGGACTGGTAGCCCAGGCCGCGGAACAGCGTGAAGATCTCGTTCGGATCGTAGTTGAACTTGGCCGACCACTTGCGCAGGATCTCGGCCAGCACGGCCGGCTTGTCGCGGGCGATGGTGTCGCGCCCGCCCTGGAACACCAGCAGCTCGGCGCCTTCGACGTCGCACTTGATGAAGTCGGCGCGGATGCCGGTTTCGGCGGTGTAGTCGTCCAGCGTGCGCACCTTGCACTGGGCGGTGGCGATGTCCTCGCGGCCGGTCAGGTTGACGGCCGAGGCGTTGCCCGAGCCCTCGGGGTAGTAGTAGTAGGTGAACTCGCCGGCCTGGTTGGACAGGCCGAAGTTGTGCGCCTTGACGTTGGCGGTGGCGTTCAGCGACAGGTTCACGCTCAGCGAGGCATAGGTGGTCGGAATCGGCTCGAAGGCGTACACCCGCGTCTTGCGGCGCGAGGCGGCGATGTTGATCGAGTACCAGCCGATGTTGGCGCCGATGTCGAAGAAGTTGTCGCCATCGGCGACCAGGTTCTCCATCATCGTCGATTCTTCTTTTTCGTAGTCGAAGAAGTTCAGCGTCTCGACCGGGGCGATGCGGAAGTCCACCGGGCTGCAGGCGATGCGCACGCCGCGGTCGCGCGAGGTCATGATCACGCGGCCGTCTTCGATCTCGATCTTCTTGACGTTGGTCTGCGCCAGGTAGGAGGAGTAGTCGAACAGCTTGGCGTGGTGTTCCTCGAACATGGTGCGGATATAGCTCGCCTTGTCGATGGCGCCCGCTTGGAATTGGTCCAGGGTTGCGTTCAGTTTGATCATCTTGGCGTACTCGTGGTTAGATTAGGAAGGAATCGATGGTGCGGCGGAAGCCGTCGGCCAGGCCGGTCTCCGGCGCCCAGCCCAGCGCGGCGATCTTGTCGATCGACGGGCAGGAGCGGGCGATGGGGCTTTTCAGGTAGGCCTTGCCGTCCAGCGGCTTGGCGAAGCGGGTGGCGATGCCGCGTTCCGGATACAGGCCGGCCAGCAAGGTGGCCAGGTCGCGGATGGCGATCTCTGCGTCCGGGTTGCCGACGTTGTAGGCGGCGCCGCGCTCGCCCTTGAGCAGCACGGTCAGGAAGCCGATGGTGGCGTCGGCCAGGTAGCAGAAGGGGCGCAGCGCGGCGCCGTCGCTGTTGAGGACGATGTCGCGCCTGGCCACCACGTCGGCGACGAAGTCGGCGAACACGCGGCCGTCGTCGAGCGCCATGCCGGGGCCGTAGGTGTGGAAGGGCCGCACCACGGTGGCGTGCAGGCCGTGCTGGGCGGCCCAGGCGGTGCACATGGCCTCGCCCATGCGCTTGCTCTCGCCGTAGCAGGCTCGCACATTCATCGGGTCCAGGTAGCCGTAGTCGGTCTCGCCCACCGCCTGCTGCGGATCGCGCGGCACGCCGTACACCTCGCCGCTGCTGAAGAACAGGAAGCGCCCGGCGCCGGTCTGGCGCGCGTGCTCCAGCAGGTACTGGGTGCCGGCCGAATTGGCCAGCAGCGTGCCGACCGGGTCGACGCCGTAGTATTTGGGGCTGGCCTGGCTGGCCGCGTGGACGATGACGTCGGCGCGCGGAAAGCCGGCCGGCAGCGGCAGGCCGATGTCGTGTTCGACCACGCTGAAGTTGGGCAGCCGCAGGCAGCCGGACAAGCGCAGCGCGGCGCTGGCGGCCTTGCGCGCCACGCACACCACGCTCAGCTCCAGCGCGTGCGCCTGGCTGGCCGCCAGCAGCGCCTTGACCAGGTAGGCGCCCAGGAAGCCGGCGCCGCCGGTGACCAGCACGGTGCGCCCGCGCAGCGTTTGCCACGGCAGGTCGGCGGCGGCGATGCGCGCCAGGTCGGCCGCGATGACGGGATTCGCTTCCAGCGCCATCAGCCGCGCGCCCCCGCCAGCCAGCGGTAGGTCTTGTCTATGGTCTGGTTCAGCGGCGAGCTTTCCTTCACGCCCAGGCGGCGCGCGGTGAAGCTGACGTCCGGGAACAGGTCGTCGTCCTTGCGCGGGCGGCCGGGCGCGGTGTTGAGCGCCACCCGCGGCTTGGGCGAGACGCGCTCGCCGATCAGCGCCACCAGTTCGTTGTGGCTGACCGGGGTGGCGCTGCCCAGGTTGTAGACTTCGCCGTCGGCGCCGTGCACCAGCGCGCACAGCGTCCACCAGGCGGCGTCGCTGCCGTACAGATAGCTGCGGCGCGCGCTGCCGTCGCCGTGGATGCGGATTTCGCCGCCGGTCAGCACGTCGCGCAGGAAGTTGTTGATCGCCCACGGGCGGTCCAGCTCCTGGTAGGCGCCGGTCAGCGTGAACGGCCGCACCGTCGATACCGGCAAGCGGTACTGGCTGCGGTAGATGGCCGCCGTCATCTCGGCGGCGCGCTTGGCGTCGGCGTAGACGGTGTTGAGCTGGCCCGAGGCCAGCGGGAAGTAGTCGTTCTCGGTCAGCGCGCCGGGGCGCTGCGGCGTGCCGGCCACCATGCAGGAGCTGACGTTGACGAAGCGGCGCAGGCCGTCCAGCTGCGAGGCCGCCTCCAGCGCGTTGGCGATGCCGGACACGGTGGTCTGGAACACCCGCAGCGGATCGGAGGCGTGCACGCGGTTGTTCGGGATGCCGGCCGCGTGGATCACATAGCTGGTGTTCTTGGCGAATTCAAACGAGGAGCGCACGTCCTGCGAGCGCAGGCGGATGTCGGCGCGGCCCGCCAGGTGCGGATACTTCTGCGGCCATTCGCTGATGTTGCGGGCGTACAGGTCGAGCGCGATGCCCAGCTGGTACTGGTCGTTCAGCGCGGCCACCAGCTCGGCGATCCAGGTGCCGAGGAAGCCGGTGCCGCCGGTGACGGCGATGTGCTGGCGCGCCAGCGCGGCGCGCACGTCGGGCTGGTCGGCGCAGGCGGCCAGGGCGTCCTGGCGCATTTCGGCGTAGCGTGGGTCGCTCATGGTTTAACCTTTCTGTGCTGCTGCATTTTTCTCGGCCAGGTCGCGCGCCACCTCGATGATCAGGCTTTCCTGCCCGGCCACCGCGTTGCGCTTGCCGAGGCCGAAGAAGATGTCGCGCGGGTCGACCTTGTAGTCCTCGGCGGCGCGCGCCACCGGCTTGGCGAAGCCGGAAAACACGCCGGCCAGGCCGGAGACGATGGACAGCGGCGAAATCGACGGCGCCACCGGATTGAATTCCTTCTCGGCGATGTCGGCGGCGTCGAGGATCTTGTACAGGTCGATGCCGGTCTCGAAGCCCAGGCGTTCGAACACCGCCACCAGCACTTCGAGCTGGGTGTTGCCGGCGCCGGCGCCGAAGCCGCGGATGGTGCCGTCGATGATGGTGGCGCCCTCGTTGACGGCGGTGACGGAATTGATCACCGCCATGCCCAGGTTGTTATGGCCGTGGAAGCCGACCGGGATGTTCAGGCCGTCGACCAGGGTGGCGATGCGTTCCTTGACGTCGTCCGGGAAGTAGGCGCCGGCCGAATCCATGATGACGATCGCTTCGGCGCCGTAGGATTCCATCTTGCGGGCTTCCTCCAGCAGCTGCGCCGGCGAGGCCATGTGGCTCATCATCAGCACGCCCCAGGCTTCCTTGCCGGCCTGGCGCACGTAGTGGATGTGGCGGTCGGTGACGTCGGCCTCGGTGCAGTGCGAGGCGATGCGGAACACGTCCACGCCCAGCTCGATGGCGCGCACCAGGTCTTTCTTGATGGTGCAGAAGCCGGGGATCACGTGGATGCCCAGGCGCGAGTTGTGCAGGTGCTGGCGCGACACGGTCAGGATCTCGTCGTCGCTCAGGCGGCATTCGCCGACCAGCATCGAGGACGCGCCCAGGCCGTTGCCGTGGCCGACTTCGACGATGGGCACGCGCGCCGCCTCGGCCGCCTGGCAGTAGGCGATGAAGGCTTCGCGGCTGAGCTGGTGGCGCACCGCGTGGTTGCCGTCGCGCAGGGTCGGATCGCTGATCAGGATTTTCTTAGCCATGCTTGCGCTCCTCGTTGTGTTTGGCGTGCTTGGCCACTGCGACCATTTCGGCCATGGCGATGGCGGCGCAGTTGATGATGTCCAGGTTGCCCGCGTACTGCGGCAGGTAGTCGCCGGCGCCCATCACCTTGATGGTGGTGACGACCTTGCCGCCCTCGATGGTCGGCGGCACGATCAGCTGGTAGCCGGGCACATAGGTCTTCAGTTGCGCCACCATGGCGTCGACCGAGGCGCGGATCGCCGGCAGGTCCGGGTTGGCGATCTTGGCGTAGATCGTGGTCTGCATGTCGATCGGCGGATTGGCCGGGTTCAGGATCAGGATGGCCTTGGCGCGCCTGGCGCCGGAGAAGCGCTGCAAGGCTTCCTCGGTGGTCTCGATGTATTCGTCCAGGTTGGCGCGGGTGGCCGGGCCGGCGCTGCGCGAGGCGATGCTGGACGCCACTTCGACGTACTCGATGTCGGCGTGCACCTGGCCGATGGCGGCGGCGATCGGGATCGACGACTGGCCGCCGCAGGTGATCATGTTGATGTTGCGGCTGCCGGTGTCCAGGCAGGCCTGGGCGTTGATGGCGGGGATGCAGAACTCGCCCAGCTTGGCCGGGGTCATGTCGACCACGGTCTTGCCCAGCTTGTCCAGCGCGGCCCAGTGGCCGATGTGGGCCTGGGCCGAGGTGGCGTCGAACACCAGGTCGCAGATGGCGGGATCGGCCAGGATGGCTTCGATGCCGCGGTCGGAAATGGTCACGCCCAACTGGCTGGCGCGCTTCATGCCGGCCGAGTTGAAATTGCGGCCGGCGAACAAGGTGCATACCAGATGTTTGGAGCGCATCACTTTGATCATCAGGTCCGTCCCGATATTGCCGGACCCGATGATGGCGATCTTCAGTTGCTCGGATGGTTTCATCAGCTTCACCTATTTCATTACAGCGTTTTGGACTTCTCGTGCATGCCGCCTATCATGGCCTGCTCCAGCACATCGCGCGGGATCAGCGGCGACAGGTCTTCCAGCGGCGGCGACACCAGGGTGCCGTCGGCGCGCGAGACCACGCCCAGCTTCGGCGAGAACAGCTGCTGCGGGTGCATGAACACTTCGCAAATCACCGGGCCGGTATGGGCCTGCACCTTGGCCAGCGTGGCGTCGCACTCGTCCCAGCCGCGGATCTGGTAGGCGGGGATGTCGAAGGCGGCGGCCAGCTTGGAGAAGTCCGGGCAGGACACGCCGGACTTGCGGTCGGTGCCGACGTAGTCCGACTTGAACAGCGACTTCTGCGTGTGCTTGATCATCAGGTAGCCGTCGTTGTTGAAGATGAACAGCTTGATCGGCAGGTTGTGGTGCACCATGGTCTGCAGCTCCTGCAGATTCATCATCATGCCGCCGTCGCAGTTCAGGCACATCACCTCGCCGCGGTCGTTGGCGAACGACACGCCCAGCGCGGCCGGCAGGCCGTAGCCCATCTCGCCCAGGCCGGTGGAGGTCATGAAGCGCTGGCCTTCCTTGAAGCGCAGCACCTGGTGGCCGCTCAGCAGCGCCGTGCCCATGTCGGTGACGACCACCTGGTCGTCCTTGAAGAAGCCGTTCAGGCGCTCCATGAAGCGGTAGGAATTGATGTAGCCTTCCGGGTCCGCGTGCTCGGCGCCCACCCACGGGAACTGCTCCTCGTAGGCGCGGCATTTGGCGACCCAGTCGGCCTTCGATGCGATGGCAGGCGCGCTGGCGGCGTCCAGGCGGGCCAGCAGCGCCTCGATGAAGACGCGGGCGTCGCAGACGATGGCTTCCTGCGTGCGCTTGGCGTGCTTGAGCACTTCGTCGCCGTCGATGTCGACCACGTCGATGCGCGCCAGGCGTGCCAGTTCATTGAGGTCGTAGCCGACTTGCGGGATCGCCAGGCGGGTGCCGATGGCCAGCACGTAGTCGCTGTTCTGCAAAATGAAGTTGGCGGCGCGCTGGCCGTAGACGCCGGCGCGGCCGAACACCAGCGGGTGGCTGGAGTCGAGCATGTCGATGCCGGCCCACGACACCAGCGCCGGCGAGCCGAGTTTTTCCAGCAGCGGCTTGAGCAGACGCTCGCCGCCGGCCAGGCGGATGCCGTTGCCCAGCCACAGCACCGGGCGCTCGGCCTTGGCCAGGGCGGCCAGCACGCTGTCGACCTGCGCGGCCACGGCCGCCGTCAGGTAGTCGGGCGCTGGCGGGGCGACGTAGTGTTCCAGCGTGGCCGGATCGATGCGGCCGGCCTGGATGTCCATCGGGATCTCGATCCAGGTCGGACCCGGACGGCCTTCCAGCGCCAGGTGCACGCCTTTTTCCAGTTCGTAGACGGCGCGTTCCATCTTCGTCACGCGCATCTGGTACTTGCTGACGCGTTCCACCATCTGGCAGGAGTCGTAGCCCTGCACGCCCCACATGCGCAGAGGGTTTTCCGGGAAGGTGAACTTGGAGTTCTCGTTGCCGGCGATGACGATGCACGGGATCGAGTCGGCCCATGCCGACACCACGCCGGTGACGCCGTTGGTCGAGCCGGCGCCGGTGGTCAGCAGCGCGGCGGCGATGCGGCCGTTGGTGCGGTAGTAGGTCTGCACCGCCATGCAGGCGGCCTGCTCGTGGTGGACGCAGACGATCTCGGTGTAGCCGCGGCGGGCGATGGCTTCGAACAGGTGCACATTGCCGGCGCCGATGATGCCGAAGGCGTGCTGGATGCCCAGGTTTTCCAGGGCTTCGGCCACCAGTTCGGCGACCTTGACTTTATTGTCTTGCATTAGAAGTTCACACCAAAGAAGGCTTCGAGTTTGTCGATCGTGAAGTCCAGCATTTCACGGGTCAGGCCGGGGAACACGCCGATCCAGAAGGTGTCGTTCATCACGCGGTCGGTGTTGGTCAGCTCGCCGGAGACGCGGTAGTTGCGGCCCACCATGTAGGGCTGGCGCGTCAGGTTGCCGGCGAACAGCAGGCGGGTGCCGATCTTGTGCTGGTCCAGATAGGTCAGCAGGTCCACGCGCGACACGTTCGCCTCCGGCTTGAGCGTCATCGGGAAACCAAACCACGACGGGTCGGAATGCTCGGTCGCCTGCGGCAGGATCAGGAAGTCGGCGCACGACTGCAGCCGCTCGGTTAAATAAGCGAAGTTGTCCTTGCGGGCCTGGATGAAGCCCGGTGCGCGGTCGATCTGCGCCAGGCCGCAGGCGGCCTGCATGTCGGTGATCTTCAGGTTGTAGCCCAGGTGGCTGTAGGTGTACTTGTGGTCGTAGCCCATCGGCAGCGTGCCCAGGCACTGGCAGAAACGCTTGCCGCAGGTGTTGTCCTTGCCCGGCGCGCAGTAGCAGTCGCGGCCCCAGTCGCGGAACGATTCGGCGATCATCTTCAGTTCGGCGTTGTTGGTGAACACCGCGCCGCCTTCGCCCATGGTGATGTGGTGGGCGGGGTAGAAGGACATGGTGCCGATGTCGCCGAAGGTGCCGACCATCTTGCCGTGGTAGGTGGAGCCCAGCGCGTCGCAGCAGTCTTCGATCAGCCACAGATTGTATTTTTTGCAGATCGCGGTGATCACGTCCAGGTTGTACGGATTGCCCAGCGTGTGGGCCAGCATGATGGCCTTGGTCTTGGGCGAGATCGCCGCTTCCAGCTTGGTCACGTCGATGTTGTAGGTGCCCAGTTCGACGTCGACGAACACCGGGATCGCGCCGAACTGGATGATCGGGTTGACGGTGGTCGGGAAGCCCGCCGCCACGCCGATCACTTCATCGCCCTGCTGGATCGCGCGCGCGCCCAGCTTCGGCGAGGTCAGCGTGTTGAACGCGACCAGGTTGGCCGAGGAGCCGGAGTTCACGGTGATCAGGAAGTCCACGCCTATCATCTTGGCCAGCTTGGCTTCGAACTGGTCGTTGAAGCGGCCGGTGGTCAGCCAGGCATCGAGCGAGGCTTCGACCATCAATTCCATTTCCGGTGCGCCGACCACCTTGCCGGCCGGCGGGATCACCGTCACGCCGGGTTCGAAGGCCTTGGGCACGCTGGCCAGCGCGCCGTATTCGCCCACCAGCTTGATGATCTGTGCGCGGAGTTGTTCTTTGCTTTGTGCTTCACTCATGATTGCTGCCTTAAAGATGGTCGCTTAAAGATGTGCGGTGTTTTGATACGTGTCGATTTGCGCCAGCGTCAGCGCGCGCATGTCGGCGGCCCTGGCGTGGGCCTGGTGCCAGGCGACGATCATGTCGATGGTGTGGCCCAGGTGCCAGCGCGGCTGCCAGTGCAGGCGGCTGCGGGCCTTGGAACAATCGAGTTTCAGGTAGTGCGCCTCGTGCGGCTGTGGCGCCGAATCGAGCTCCCAGCTGGCGCCTGCGCCCCAGCTTTCGCAAAGGCGCGAGATGATCCATTCGACCGGGCGGGCGTCGATGTCGTGCGGGCCGAAGTTGTAACCCTCGGCGAAATCCGCGCCTTGCAGGTACAGGTGTTCGGCCAGCGCCAGGTAGCCCGACAGCGGCTCCAGCACGTGCTGCCACGGGCGGATCGCGTGCGGGCTGCGGATGCGCACCGGCTTGCCGGCGGCGATGGCGCGCACCATGTCGGGGATCAGGCGGTCCTCGGCCCAGTCGCCGCCGCCGATCACATTGCCGGCGCGGCCGGAGCCCAGGCCGACGCCATGTTCGGCGTATTTTTCAGGATTGAAGAAGGAGGAGCGGTAGCCGGCCGTCACCAGTTCGGCGCAGGCCTTGCTGTTGCTGTAAGGGTCGTAGCCGCCGAAGGCTTCGTTCTCGCGATAGCCCCAGGCCCATTCCTTGTTCTCGTAGCACTTGTCGCTGGTGACGTTGACCACGGCCTTGACGCCGGGCGTGTTGCGCACCGCTTCGAAGAAATTCACCAGGCCCATGACGTTGGTGGCGTAAGTCTCCACCGGATGGGCGTAGGAATAGCGCACCAGCGCCTGCGCCGCCATGTGGATGACGATCTCGGGCTGCGCCTTCTGCATCGCCTCGCGCAGGGCTGCGCCGTCGCGGATGTCGCCGATGATGGAGCTCATGCCGGCGCCGACTTGCGCCGTGTCGAACAGGCTGGGTTTGCTCGGTGCTTCGAGGGCGTAGCCGGTGACGTGCGCGCCCAGTTGCTGCAACCACAGGCTCAGCCAGCTCCCCTTGAAACCGGTGTGCCCGGTCAGGAATACACGCTTGCCGTGCCAGAAGGATGGATTCATGGCCATCGCTTCCATGGGGCCTTGCCGCTTTCCCACAGGTCTTCCAGCAGGATCTTGTCGCGCAGCGTGTCCATCGGCTGCCAGAAACCGTGGTGGTGGAAGGCGTCCATCTGGCCTTCCTTGGCCAGTTTTTCCATCGGCTCTTTTTCCCAGGTGGTGCTGTCGTCGGCGATGTAGTCGATCACTTTCGGCGACAGCACGAAGTAGCCGCCGTTGATCCAGGCGCCGTCGCCCTGCGGTTTTTCCTTGAAGCTGACGATGCGCTGGCCGTCGATGTCGATGGCGCCGAAGCGGCCCGGCGGCTGCACGGCCGTCATCGTGGCCAGCTTGCCGTGCTGCTTGTGGAAGGCGATGGAGGCGGCGATGTCGATGTCGGACACGCCGTCGCCGTAGGTGAAGCAGAAGGCTTCGTCGTTCTCGACGTACTGGCGCACGCGCTTGAGGCGGCCGCCGGTCAGGGTGTCGGCGCCGGTGTCGATCAGCGTGACTTTCCAGGGTTCGGCGTGGCGCTCGTGCACTTCCATGCTGTTCTTTTGCAGGTCGAAGGTGACGTCCGAAGTGTGCAGGAAGTAGTTGGCGAAGAACTCCTTGATCACGTAGCCGCGGTAGCCGCAGCAGATGACGAAGTCGTTGATGCCGTGAGCGGAGTAGCTCTTCAGGATGTGCCACAGGATAGGCTTGCCGCCGACTTCCACCATCGGCTTAGGCTTGACCGTGGTCTCTTCGCTGAGCCGTGTGCCCAGTCCACCAGCCAGTATGACTGCTTTCATGCTATCCCCGATTATTTTGAGTTGACGCAGGCTACATTATCTATTGCGCCCGGGCTATTTTAAACGAAAAGCAGGGGGTATTTGGTGCCGCAGACTGGGCGATGGCGATTTACCACAGTTATTGCGCCAGCAGGAGCTGATAGCCAATTCGCATGGTGCGCTGCAGCGCGTCGACCAGCTGTGGCCGGTGGACGGCGCTGGCCGCCAGTTGTGTGTGATGGGTGGAAACGAGTGTGTTCAATTCGGCTAGACGAGCGGACAACAGCTGCTGGAAGCGGCCGGCCGGTTCGAAGCGGTGGCCGTGGGCGTGGGCCTGGTACAGCAGCTCCAGCGCTTCGATGCCGGCTTCCAGCTGGGCCAGCGGTGTGGCCGGCACGGCGGGCGCGGCGCGGTAGCTCGACAGCGGCTGCGGCAGGTAGACGTAATCGCCGCCGGCCAGCGCGGTCAATGCGGTGGCGACGTTGGCGCGGTCGCTGTAGGGACGTTCATGATAGTGACCAAAGGCCAGGCCGATGCTGGCGCGCTTGAACAGCAGGGCGCCGGGGGCGCAGACGGTGGCGGCGCCGCCGCTGTCGCCGCTCAGCAGCAGGTTGGCCAGCGAGCCGCCGCCGACCACGATCTCGGTGGCGAACAGCGGCGCCACCGGCAGCGCCTGGCCGTCCGGCGCGCGCGGCTGGCGCCAGCTGGCCACCAGGCCGATTTGCGGATGGTCGAGGAAGTAGGGCAGCATGACGGCGATCTTGTCGGCGGCCAGCGTGTCGCCGGACGGGGCGACGGCGATGTAGGCGCCCAGGGCCAGCGCCAGGCAGTGGTTGAGGTTGTCCAACGGGGACAGGCCGGGTGCGTGGACGTAGCGCAGGCGGCGGTGGGTTTTCAGGTGGGGCTTGAGCAGGGCGCGGCAGGCGCCGTCGGGGCTGCTGTCGCTGACGATGATTTCGCAGTTGGCCCAGGTTTGCGCCAGGGCGCTGAGCAGGGTGGTTTCCAGCGGCAGCGGGGCGTCGGCGGCGATCAGGATGCTGACCAGCGGCGCCGTCGCGCCGTCGTTCCCGCGCACGCGGGACGGTCCGCCGCCGCGCTCCATACGTCGCGTGCCGGCCGGCTCGGCATGGATACCCGCGTGCGCGGGAATGACGCGGGTGGCGCCCTTGGCCACCCGCAGGTACAGCGCTTCCAGGTCGCACACCAGCTGCGGCGTGTCGAACAGCGGCACCGTGTCGCGGTGCTTGCGCAGGCGGTTGCGCAGCCGCGCCAGTTCCTTGGGCCGTTCCGCCAAACGCACCGCCCTGGCTTCGTATTTTTTCTCGCTGGCCGTCACCAGCTCCGGCAGCCCGGCCGCCTGCAGCAGGCTGGCGCTGGTGCGGCTGGCGCTGCAATGGCCGGTGCTGGTCAGCAGCGGCAGGCCGGCCCACAGCACGTCGCCGGCCATGGCGCCCGCCGCATACGGCGCGGTGTCGAGGAACAGGTCGGCGGCCTGGTAGCGGGCCATCTGCTGCTCGGGCGCGGCCGGATCGGCAAAGCACAGCCGCTCGCTGGGTATGCCGCGCTGCATGGCCGCCACCCGCAGGTTGTCGCGCACCTGCTCGCCGGCCGCCTGCAGCCACAGCACGCTGTCCGGCACCTGGTGCAGGATGCGCATCCAGGTGGCGTAGCGCTCCGGCGTGATCTGCTCGGGCGCGCTGAAGCAGCAATAGACGAAGCCCGGCTCCGGCAAGCCGTACGCGGCGCGCGCACCGGGCGTGGATGCGGGCGGCAGCGGGCGCAGGCGGTCCTGCGGCTGGTAGCAATGCGGCAGGTACAGCGCTTGTTCGGTGTAGTGCGGCGCCAGTTCCGGCGGCAGCGTGACGGCGTCGGCCAGCACGTAGTCGATGGCGGCCATGGCGCTGGTGCCGGGCTGGCCCAGCCAGGCGATCTGCACCGGCGCCGGCCGTTGCAGCAGGATGCCGGGCCGCGCGCCAGGCTGGCGGCCGTGCAGGTCGACCAGGATGTCGATCTCATGCGTGCGTATCGATTGCGCCGCCTGGGCGTCGCTCAGCGTGGCGATCGGCACGTGCAGGTCCATGCCGCGCAGCAGGCGCTGGCGCAGCGCCGAGCCGTCCTCCGGCGTCCAGCAGAAGCCGTAGACTTCGATCTGCTCGCGGTTGTGCAGCTCGAACAGCTCCGCCAGTATGCGGCCGACGGGCTGCGCGCCGAAGCCGTTGGACAGGTAGCCGATGCGCAGCTTGCGGTGGGTGTAGCCGTCGCCGTCGGCCAGCGGCGCCGGGGCCGGCGGCTGCGTGGCGCGCACTTCGCGCTGCGCCGCCGCCAGTTGGCGGGCCGGATCGTCGCTCAGGCTCAGCATCGCCAGCGCCGAGGTGGCGTGGCGCAGCGCGCTCTCACTCAGGCCGGGCACGAAGCCGTACACCGGCCACGCGCACAGCTTCAGCCGCAGGTTCAGCCACAGCGGCGCGATCAGGGTTTGCCTGGGGTCGAGTTGCAGGCTGTGCAGCAGCGCCTGCTCGGCCTGCGGCAGGTCGCCCTGCGCTTCAGCCAGCCGGCCGATGTTGTTGTACAGCCGTATCTGCAGGGCCGGCGAGGCGGCCGAGGCGTTGTCGAGATCGTCGAGCGCCGCGTGCCACTGCGCCAGCGCCGCCTCCGGCTGGCGGCGGCGTTCCAGCAGGCCGCCCAGGCCCAGCTGGCTTTCGGTGAAGCCGGGATGCAGCTTCAGCGATTGCCGGTAGCCGCGTTCGGCGCCGGCTTCGTCGCCCGCCTGCAGCAGCACCACGGCCAGGTTGTACCAGGCCACGTATTCCAGCGGCGAATCGCAGTGCTCCAGCCATAGCTGGTACAGCGAGATGGTTTGCTCGGTCTTGCCCTGCGCCGACAGCAGGCTGGCCAGGCCGATCAGGTCGATGATGGCCAGCTCGCCCAGCTGCGCCAGCGCCAGCGCCAGCGTCCCCGCTTCGGCCAGGTTGCCGGCGGCCATGGCCTTGTGCAGTTGCTGGGACATGGGCGGGTTCCTGGCCGGTGGCGGGAAGAGCTTAGGCCTGCTCGACCAGCATCAGCACGCCGACCAGGTCGAGGTGGCGTTCCGACGCATTCGGCAGGCCGCCGGCGTAGCAGTCGAAGCCGGTCTGGGCGCCGCCGGCCTGCTCCGGCACCGACACCGCCAGCCGGGTGGCGCCGTAGCGCCGCAGCAGGCTGTGGCTCCACAGCAGCGGCAGCGGGATGCTGGAGTAGACGAAGGGCAGCGTCTCGGTATCGGCGTGGCGGGTGGCGACGCGCGAGTTGAAGACCAGGCCGTCGTCGCTGCTCAGCTCCAGTTGCAGCGCATCGTGCTGCGGATCGGATTTCAGGAACAGCGCCAGCGGGAACATCTCGCTGTTCAGTTCCAGCCGGCTGCCCGGCAGCATGCGCAGGTAGTCCAGCTGCATCAGGCGGTTGCCGGTATGGGCGCGCTGCACCGGCCCGCTGGTGAACTGCTCCAGGTTGACGCCGGGCAGGTACATCGCCTGCAAGCGCGTGAACGGCGACACGGTTTGCAAGCGCGCCACGGTGGCCGTCAGCGGCTCGGCGTTCTGCGCCTTCAGCGTCAGCAACCGCTGGGCGACGATGGCGCCGACGATGGAGGTGGCGTGCGGCGTGTCGTAGTGGGCCGGGTCGCGGTACAGCCAGGCCGGCGCGCGGCCCAGGAACAGTCCCGACAGCGCGGCGCGCACGTCGATCACCGGCAAGGCCAGTTCCTGGAAGGCGCGGATCTGCGCATCGTAGATCGGGTGCGGCGCGGCCGACGAGAAATGCTGCTGCTGCGCCAGCACCAGCGGCACGAAGGTGGCCGTCGGGTACAGCTGGGCGGCGGCCTTGAGCAGCAGGTGGAAGCAGAACAGCCAGGAATCGGCGCCGCCGGGGCGGGGCGCGAAGTGGCCGGTGTCGTTGATCGAGTACTCGTACAGCACCACGTCCACCGGCGTGCCGGCATAGGTTTCGTACAGCCGGCCGATGGCCGACAGCGAGGTGGTGGCGCCGACCGAAATCTGGATGATCTCGGCCTCGGCATAGCCTTGCAGCGACTGCGCCAGGTGGGTGACGTAGCCGTCCTTGAGCAGCGAGTTGGAACCGCCGATGATGAGTATCTTCATGGCGGTCAGGCCGGCACGGCGGTGACGATGTAGCGCTGCGCCAGCGCGTCCTGCACGGCCAGCTCGGGATCGCTGCCGCTGGCCTGGGCCAGCTGGCGCAGGATGGGCAGGAACACCGCGCTGCCAGGCTCGTTGAACACCACCGGGATGCCGCCGCTGAGTTGGAAGCCGCTCTGCTGCAGCAGTTCCAGCAGCGAGCCGCGGGTGAAGGCGTGCAGTTCATCCTGCTGCAGCACGCCGTCGGCGCGGTAGCGGAAGTCGCCCATGTTCAGCCGCACCTGGGTGCTCCAGTGCTGCAGGTTGCGCACCGACAGCACCAGCGTGCCGCCCGGCGCCATGCTGGCGCGGATGGACTTGAGCAGCGCCCACGGATCGCGCACGCGTTCCAGCGCGCCGTCCAGCACCCAGCAGTCGGCCTGCGCCAGCTGGCGCTCGCGCTGCGGGTCCGGGGTTTCGATGTCCTGGCTGTAGACGAAATCGCAGTGCGCGCGTGCCTGCTCGGCGGCGATGGCGTCGCGCTCGATGCCGGTGTAGTTGCACAGCGGGTGGCGCTGCTTGTAGGCCTTGGCGAAGGCGCCGTCGCCGCAGCCCAGCTGCACCACCTTGACGGCCGCCGGCATGAAGTCCAGCAGCTGCTGGTTGATCTGTACCGTGGCGGCCGGCTTGTCGTAGTGGTAGCCGCCGGTGCGGCGCACCGTGCCCTGCCAGTCGTGGCGGATGAAGATGCGCTGCGCCGGCTGGTCGCTGAAATCGTTGTTGACCCAGGCGATGTTGCGCATCAGCTGGTCGCTCTTGCCGGCTTGCGCCATCGCCACCATCGACGGCAGCATGGGCGCGCCGTGCTTGACCGGCAGCGGCCACTGGCGCACCACTTCGATGTTGGTCAGCATGCAGGCCGGGTGCAGATACGGCATGCTGCCTTCGCCGTAAGGCTGGCCGTCGGCGTTGACGGGCGTGACGTTGCCGACGCCGTACATATGCGGTTCCAGGTTTTCCACCATCGATTCGAGGAAGCCGCGCTTGAGGATCTCGACGTCGGAATCGAGGAACAGCACGCGGCCCGACAGTTCCAGGTTCTCGATCGCCCACGCCATGCCGGGGCCGTGGTGGATGTTGTAGCCGAAGGGGATGAAGCGCACGCCCTGGTACTGGGCGGCGATGGGCGCGATCTGCTGGGCGATCTCCGGCGCCGAACCGTCGATGATGGTGATCGGGTTGTGCGGGTAGAACTGGCGGAAGGTGCTCAGCAGCGAGGCGATCAGGTCGGGTGCGTTGTACGACACCGCGATCATCGGAATCTGGTCGATATTCATGGCTGCTTTCGTGGTGTGGGTTGGCGCGGCTGGCCGGGCGACGCCGGGCCGCGCCACGCGCTGCATGGCCGCTTCCAGGTTGCGCACCAGGCGCGGGGTGTCGAACAGGGCGCAGCTCATGCGGTTGTCGATGAGCTGGCGCTTCATGGCGGCGATGCTGGCCGGGTCGTTGGCCAGCGCCACAGCCTGCTCTTCGTAGTCGGCGAAGTTGTAGGTGATCAGCTGCGGCAGGTCGACCGCGCGCAGCAGGCTGCCCGCCATGCGCGACGCGAAGGTCGGGCCGGCGCAGGTCAGCAGCGGCAGGCCGGCCCACAGCGCGTCGCTGGCGGTGGTGCCGGCGTTGAACGGGTAGGTGTCGAGGAACAGGTCGGCCAGCTGGTAGCGCGCCAGGTAGTCGGCCGGCAGCGCGCGTTCGGCGAAGATCAGCCGTTCGGCGTCGATGCCGGCTTCGGCGGCGTGGCGCTTCAGGTTGTCGGCCACCAGCGGCGTGTCGGCCACCAGCCACAGCACGCTGCCCGGCACGCGGCGCAGGATGTTCATCCAGTGCGCGAACAGTTCGGGCTTGAACTTGTAGCTGTTGTTGAACGAGCAGAAGACGAAGGCGTCCTCCGGCAGCTTGACGCTGGCGCGGGTCGGCTTGTTGCCGATCAGGCGCTGGCGGTCGTTGATCTGGAAGGTGTCCGGCAGGTACAGCGGTTGTTCGGTAAAGTCCTTCTGCATGTCCTGCGTGATCAGGAACTCGTCGGCGATCACGTAGTCGATGCCGGGCAGGCCGGTGGTGCCGGGGAAGCCCAGCCACGTCATCTGCACCGGCGCCGGACGGTAAGCCAGGATCTGCGGACGGGCCCCGGACGTCAGGCCGTGCAGGTCGACCAGGATGTCGATCTCGTGCGAGCGTATCAGCTGCGCGGCCTGCTGGTCGCTCAGCGCGTGGATGGCAATGTAGTGGTCCATGCCGGCCTTGACGCGGGCGCGCAGCGGCGAGCCGTCTTCGCGGCTCCAGCTGAAGGCATAGACTTCGAACTGGCTGCGGTCGTGCAGGCCGTACAGCTCGGCCGTCAGGATGGACACCGCGTGCGAGCACAGGTCCGACGACAGATAGCCCACGCGCAGGCGCTCGTGGCCGTAGCTGGAACCCTGGCCGGCGGGGCCGGTCAGCGACGCCACGCTGGTGTCGATCTTCTCGGCCACGAAGCGGGCGGCGGCGGCGGCTTGCAGCGCCGGGTCGTCGGTCAGGCTCAGCATCGCCAGCGCCGAGGCGCCGTCTTCCATCTGCTTGCGGCTGATGTGCGGCAGGCCGCTCCAGGTCGGCCAGTGGCATTGCTTCTGGCGCAGGTGGACCCAGTGCGTCATCACGTGCGGCTGGTCCGGTTCCACGGTCAGGCTTTGCGCCAGCATGGCTTCCGCTTCGGGATATTGCTTCTGGATTTCCAGCAGGCGGCCGAGATTGTTCAGCGTCTGCAGGTACTGGGTGCGGCTGGCTTTCTGGTCCAGCTTGACGGTGGGGCCGAGTATGGTGCGCCACATCGCCAGCGCTTCCTCGGGCTGGCCCTGGCGTTCCAGCAGCGTGCCGAGATTGAGCCGGCCTTCGGCGAAGCGTGGATGCAGGGCGATGCACTTGCGGTAGGCCGCTTCGGCGCCGGCGTCGTCGGAATCGGCGGCCAGCAGCGCGCCCAGGTTGAACCAGGCCGCATACAACAGCGGCTGGCGCGCGCCGTGCTCGATCCAGCAGCGGTACAGGGCGATCGCCTGCTGCGGCTGGCCTTGCTTTTGCAGCGCGGCGGCGGCGTCGAACAGCTGCGGGATCGTCATGTTGCCGCGTCCCGCCTGCTTCATCCACTGGGCGTAAGGTGTGCCGGCGACGTTCATGGTTGGGCCGCGTCCCAGCCGGCGGTGATGTCGGCCGGATAGCCGCGCTTGAAATGCGTGGTCCACGGATAGGCCGGAGCGCCGCTGCCGTCCTTCAGTTTGATCTTGCTGGCGTCGCACAGGAATTGCGCCGGATTGCCGGCCACCACCGTGTGCGGCGCGACGTCGCGGTGCACCTTGCTGTGCGCGGCCACCAGCGCGCGTTCGCCCACGGTCACGCCCGGCAAGATCACCGACATCGCGGCGATGGCGGCATAGTCGCCGATGGTGGCGCCGACCAGCACATTGCTCGGCGGATGGGGATCGTTGGTCAGCACCACATACGGCAGCAGCCAGACGAAGTTGCCGACCCTGGACATCTTGCCGATGAAGACGTTGGACTGGCAGCGCACGTAGTCGCCGATGACGCAGTCGCCCTGGATATCGTTCATGGTGCCGATCTGGAAGGCGATGCCGGCCACGGTTTTCTCGCGCACCACCACGCGGTGGCCGGTGACGAGCTTGTCGCCGAAGCGCGAGCCTTCGTAGAACACCGAATGCGAACGGATGCGCGCGCCGGCGCCGATCACCAGCGGCTGGCCGTCCGCCAGCGGGGTCGGGTAGCCGATCTCGCAGTAGCTGTCGATGACCGAGCCGGCGCCGATCTCCACGTTGTCATGGATGATGGTGAACGGGCCGACGCTGACGCCGTCCCCCAGCTTGGCCTTGGGCGAGACGATGGCGCTCGGATGAATCATGTGGTTTCCTGTAATTTTATGCCGCGCAGAACTTGCGCACCGCCGCCACTACTTCCATCGCCTGTTCGGCCGTCATGGTCGGGCCCATCGGCAGGCTCAGCACTTCTTTGTGGATGGCTTCGGCCAGCGGGAAGTCGCCCTGCTTGTAGCCCAGGTGGGCGTAGGCCGGTTGCAGATGCGGCGGCACCGGATAGTGGACGATGGTGCCTATGCCCTGTTCGGCCAGCGCCTTGGCCAGCGCGTCGCGCTGGGCGTGGCGGATCACGTAGACATGCCATACCGGCTCGGCCCACTCCGGCACATGCGGCAGCGCCAGGCCGGGCAGGCCGGCCAGCTCGCGCTGGTAGATGGCGGCGATGGCGCGGCGCTTGGCATTGTCGCCGTCCAGCTTGGGCAGCTTGACGCTCAGCAGCGCCGACTGCACCTCGTCCAGGCGCGAGTTATAGCCCGGCACTTCGTTGTAGTACTTGACCTTGGAACCGTAGTTGCGCAGCGTGCGGATTTTATCGGCCAGCGCGTCGTCGCTGGTGGTGACGGCGCCGCCGTCGCCCAGCGCGCCCAGGTTCTTGCCCGGATAGAAGCTGAAGGCGGCGGCGTCGCCCAGCTGGCCCGCCACGCGGCCGCGGTACAGCGCGCCGTGGGCCTGGGCCGCATCCTCGATCAGCTTCAGGCCGTGCTTGGCGGCCAGCGCGATCAGCGGGTCCATGTCGGCGGTCTGGCCGTACAGGTGGACCGGCATGATGGCCTTGGTGCGCGGCGTGATGGCCGCTTCCACGCGGGCCGGGTCGATATTGAAGCCGTCGGCGGTCGGCTCGACCGGGACAGGTGTGGCGCCGCAGTCGCTGACCGCCAGCCAGGTGGCGATGAAGGTGTTGGACGGCACGATCACTTCGTCGCCGGGGCCGATGCCGTAGGCCTTCAGTATCATGAAGATCGCGTCCAGGCCGTTGGCCACGCCGATGCCGTGCTTGCTCTTGCAATAGGCGGCGAAGCTGGCTTCAAAGGCGCTGGTCTCGCCGCCGAGGATGTACCAGCCCGAATGCAGCACGCGCTTGAAGGCGGCTTCCAGTTCGTCGGCTTGCGACAGGTTGATGGCTTTCAGGTCGAGGAAGGGAACGCTCATGGCAAAACTCACTTAGGTTGGTGTGCCGCGGCCACGAATTGATCGTAGTCGTGGTAGTAGTCTTTGGGGTCGTACAGCGTCGAGGCCAGCACCACGCACACCGCGCCGGACGAGAAGTTTTCCACCTCGCGCCACATCATGCCGGGCACGTACAGGCCGTAGTAGGAGCGGTTGAGCGTGAACTTCTTGCGCTCGTAGCCGTCGTCGACGATGACGTCGAAGCTGCCCGACATGGCGACGAACAGCTGCTGCAGCTCGATGTGGCCGTGGCCGGCACGGGCCGAGCCGCCCGGCACGTCGTACAGGTAGTAGACGCGCTTGATGTCGAACGGGATGTGCACGCCGCCCTCGATCACCGACAGGTTGCCGCGCACGTCGTGGTGCGGCGGCAGTTCGATCAGCCGGCACTGGTCCATCATGATGCGGCTCCCGTGCGTTGCGCCGCCAGCACGTCGTGGAAGCGTTGTTGCGAGCGGGCCACCATGGGGAAGATGCCGCTCAGGCGGGCGGCCACGTCGTCCACCGTCGGCTGCATCACCACCAGCTCTTCCGGCGCGACCAGGCCGATGTCGCACGATTCGATCAGCAGGTCGATGTAGTCGGAGAAGCAGTAGCCGAAATTCGGATTGCTGTTGACGTTGCTGTTCGATTCCAGCCGCTGGTCGTGGCGGAAGTAGGACAGCTCTTCGTCGATGTAGAACACCTTGCCGTCGCGCGCCAGGTTGAAGTAGGCGGCCACATCGGCCAGGCCCAGCGTGCAGTCGTGCCGGTGGTAGCGGAACAGGTGGCGGCCGATTTCCCACAGGCGGTCGCGGCGGAACATGATGGAGCTGAACTCGCCGACGAAGTTGCGCATGCCCAGCACCATGCTGCGCTGCATGTCGCGCGCCGTCATGCTGCCGCTGGCCTGGTAGGGACGGCGCAGCTCGGTGCGCTCGTTGTCGACGTTGATCACTTGCGAGGACGAGAACACCAGCTGGATTTCCGGGTCCATATTCATCGTCGCCACCATGCGCTCGACGCAGAACGGATGCAGCACGTCGTCGTCGAACAGCGGCTTGATCAGCTGGCCCTTGGCGGCGAACAGCGCGGTCAGCACGTTCTGCTCGCGCAGCGCCGAGTTGCGCTGGTAGATCAGGTGGCCGCTGTACTTGGCGCACATGTCCTTGATGGTCTCGGTCGGGCAATTGTCGCTGACCAGGATCTCGATGTTGGGATAGCTCTGGCCCAGCGCCGACTTCAGGCAGGCCTCGAAGTGGGCCGGCTTGTACGACGGGATAACGATGCTAACTAATGGCAAACTCATAAAATGTCAGGCTCCAGGCTTAGGCGGCGACGGCCACCACGATGTATTGCCAAGGCAGCGCGTCTTCCACCGCCACCACCGGATCGAGGCCGCTGGCGCCGGCCATCATGCGGATCGCCGGCAGGTATTTTTCGCGCGCCGGTTCGTCGATGATGCGGGCGCTGCCGCCGGCGATCTGGAAGCCGGCCTGCTGGAACAGTTCCAGCATGGCGCCACGGGTGAAGATGCGCTTGCGCGATTTTTCGATGCCGCCGGGGCCGTAGCGCATGTCGCCGGCGTTCAGCCGCGCCTGCACGCTCCAGTGCTGGAAGTTGCGGAGGGTGGCGACGATGCGGCCACCCGGCGCGATGCTGGTGCGCACTTTCTGCAGCAGCGTCCACGGATCGTCGGTCGCTTCCAGCGCCTCGTCCATGACCCAGCAGTCGGCGCCGCGCACGTGGTCCCACAGGTCGGGGCCGGCGTGTTCGATGTCGAGGTTGAACACGAAGTCGCAGTGCGGACGCGCGGCCTGGGCCGGCGCCGGATCGGCTTCGATGCCGGTGTAGTTGGCCAGCGGGTTGCGGGCGCGGTAAGCCTTGGCGAAGGCGCCGTCGCCGCAGCCCAGTTCCACCACCTTGACCGCGGTCGGCGGCATGAAGGTCAGCAGGTCGGTATTGACGACGGTGTTGGCGCTCGGCAGGTCGTAGTGGTAGCCGCCGGTGCGTATCACCGTGCCTTGCCAGTCGTGCTTGATGTAGTTGCGGCTCGGCTCGCGGGCGAAGTCATCGCGCACCCAGTCGACGCCGTGCAGCAGGTCGCTCTTGCCGGCCTGGTGCATCGCCAGCATGGCCGGCAGCAGCGGCGCGCCGTGCTTGATCGGCAGCGGCCACTGGCGCATCACTTCGGCGTTCACCAGCATGCAGGCCGGGTGCAGGTAGGGGATGCCGTCGGCCTCGCGGCTGTGGCCCACTTCGTTGACCCACTGGACGTTGCCGACGCCGTACATCTCCGGGCGCAGCGCGCTGTGCAGCGATTCCAGGAAGCCGGCCTTGAGGATTTCGACGTCGGAATCGAGGAACAACACCTCGCCCGACAGGCCCAGGTGGTTGAGCGCCCAGGCCATGCCGGGGCCGTGGTGGATGTTGTAGCCGAAGGGGATGAACTCGACGTTGTCGTAGCCGTCGGTGATGGCGCGGATTTTTTCGGCGACGTCGGGATTCGAACCGTCGATGATGTACACGCGGTTGCCGTAGAACTGGCGCAGCGTGCGCAGCAGCGCTTCGATCAGGTCGGGCGCGTTGTAGGACACGGCGACGATGGGGATGTCGACGATGCGCACCGGTTCGGCCAGGGGGTGCTCCGACGGCTCCTGCGGACGCACCGCGTGTTCCGGCGCGGCCAGGCGCGGCGCGGCCGGCTTGGCGACCTTTTGCAGCGCCGCTTCCAGGTTGCGCACGAAGCGCGGGCTGTCGAACAGCGGGCAGGTCAGGCGGTTGGCGGCCAGCTGGCGCTTCATCGAGGCGATGCGGGCCGGGTCGTTGGCCAGCGCCACGGCCTTCTCTTCGTAGTCGGCGAAGTTGTAGGTGATCAGCTGCGGCAGGTCGACCGCGCGCAGCAGGCTGCCGGCCATGCGCGACGAGAAGGTCTGGCCGGCGCAGGTCAGCAGCGGCAGGCCGGCCCACAGGGCGTCGCTGGCGGTGGTGCCGGCGTTGAACGGGAAGGTGTCGAGGAACAGGTCGGCCAGCTGGTAGCGCGCCAGGTATTCGGCCGGCACGGCGCGGCTGTTGAAGATCAGGCGTTCGCGGGCGATGCCGGCTTCCTCGGCGTAGCGGTACAGGTTCTCGCGCACTTCCGGATAGTCGGCCACCAGCCACAGCACGCTGTTGGGCACGCGGCGCAGGATGTTCATCCACACCGTGAACAGGTCGGGCGTGAACTTGAAGTTGTTGTTGAACGAGACGAAGACGAAGGCGTCTTCCGGCAGGTTGACGCTGGCGCGGGTCGGCTTGGCGGCGATCAGGCGCTGGCGGTCGTTGATCTGGAAGGTGTCCGGCAGGTACAGCGGCTTCTCGGTGAAGTCCTTGGTCATTTCCGGCGTGATCAGGAATTCGTCGGCGATCACGTAATCGACGCCGGGCAGGCCGGTGCTGCCCGGGAAGCCGAGGTAGGTCAGCTGCACCGGCGCCGGGCGGTAGGCCAGGATGTTGGGGCGCGCGCCCAGCGTCAGGCCGTGCAGGTCGACCAGGATGTCGATTTCGTGGGCGCGGATGGTGCGCGCGGCCTGCTCGTCGGTCAGGGCGTCGATGCGGATGTAGTGGTCCATGGCCTTGACCACGCGGGCGCGGATCGGCGAGCCGTCTTCGCGGCTCCAGCTGAAGGCGTAGACCTCGAACTTGCTGCGGTCGTGCAGCTCGTACAGCTCGGCGGTCAGGATGGACACCGCGTGCGAGCAGAAGTCCGACGACAGGTAGCCGATGCGCAGGCGGCCGTGGCCGTAGCCATGCTGGCCGGTCAGCGGCGCGACGGCGGCGTTGACTTTTTCATTGACGAAGCGGCGCGCGGCGGCCAGCTGCTGGGCCGGGTCGGCCGAGGCGCTGAGCATGGCCAGCGCCGAGGTGCCGTCCATCATGGTAGCGACCGAGATGTGTTCGAGGCCGCTGTAGACCGGCCATTCGCACTGTTTCTGGCGCAGGTGGACCCAGTGGGTCATGACGTTGGCCTGTTGCGGATCGACGCGCAGGCTCAGCGCCAGCATGGCTTCCGCCTCGGGATAGCGCTTGCGGATTTCCAGCAGGCGGCCGAGGTTGTTCAGGGTTTGCACGTACAGGGTCGGATTGGTCTTGATATCCGGCTGCACTTCATCGGTGAGGATGGTTTTCCACATCGCCAGCGCGTCTTCCGGGCGGCCGGTGCGTTCGAGCAGCGTGCCGAGGTTGAGGCGAGCTTCGACGAAGCCGGGGTTCTGGGCGATGGCCTTGCGCAGCACGGCTTCGGCGCCGGGGTCGTCGCCGGCATTGGACAGCACCACGGCCAGGTTGAAGCAGGCGGCGTAGACCAGCGGCGACGGCGTGTGGTCGATCCAGGCGCGGTACAGGGCGATGGCGGCGGGCAGTTGCCCGCTTTCCTGCAACACGGCGGCGGCGCCGAACAGGTCGCCGATGGACAGCGCGCCCTTGACGGCCAGTGCCATAACGGTGCCCAGCGGGCTGTTATCGATGGGAGCGGGTGCGGCAGGTACTTGAGCGGTCATAGCTAGGCTTAGGATGGGATGAGCCATAAAAGGTACGCACTATCATACCTTTTTGTCGCAGGGTAAGGGGCAACTTTTGGCTCAGGAGCAAGACTGTAAAACCCCACCTGCTCAACAGATAGGCAAGGCTTAAAAACAACGGGGGTCAAGTCTGACATTTGGACACGTACTCAACCGTAGCAAGTCGCTACGGTTGAGCACGTGTCCAAATGTCAGACTTGACCCCCAGGGGGTTAGCGGTTGGGGACGCTGAACCAGCTGCCGGCGTTGCGCGCGGCGTCTTCGTGCTGCTTGCCCAGCGCGGCGGCCGCGCCTTGCAGCGCCTGGCGGCTGCGGTAGTGCTGCATGGCGTCGGCCAGTGCTTGTGCATTGGCATCGCTTGTTGCCGCATCGCTCGGCTGGGCCAGCGCCGCCTGTGGCGCCGGCGCCGCAGGGGCCGCGCTGGCATATGTCGCCATCGCGTTGCTCAGGCCGCTCACCTGCTGTTGCAGCGTGGCCGCGGCCGTGGTCGCGGTCTTCTGCGCCAGGAACCAGACGTCGGCGCTGGCGTGGGTGCTGCCGTCGGTGCCGGTGTAGCTCGACGTCAGGCCGATGGCGTTGCCGTTCTGTAGCGTCAGCGTGTGCCGGGCGTCGGTGCCGATGGCGGCGATGCCCAGCTGGCCCAGCGTCTTCAGCTCGTCCGCCTGGCTGACGCCGTCGGAATTGCCGTCCACCCAGACCCGCAGCGCACCGAAGGCGCTGTCGGCGCTGGTGATCTGGCCGTCGCCGTTGCTGTCGAGCGACTTCAGCGCGGCGTAGCCGTCGGCCGCCTTGCTGCCGTCCGCCAAGGTGGTGGCGCTGCCGAACAGTTCGCCGCCGTCGTTGATGACGCCGTCGCCGTTGCGGTCCAGGGCCAGCAAGCCGTCGTGGGCGTCGACCCAGCCGGTGTTGACTTTCTTGCCTTCGGCGCGGATGTCGAACTGCACCCCGGCCGCGATGCCCAGCGTTTGCACGCCGTTGCCGTCCAGGTCCAGCACCAGCGGCGTGGCGTAGTTGCTCGACGAAGCGTTCAGCGCCATGGTCTGCGTGACCGACATGGCGCCGACCTGGCCGCCGGTGAAGGCGTTGGCCTGGGTGACGCTGAGCGCGGCCAGGCCGGCCGTGGTCAGCGACGGCACCTGGCCGGCCGTGAACGCGGCGATCTGGTCGGTGGTGAAGACGATCAGCTGGCTGGTTTTCAGGCCGGCCACTTGCGCGTTGGTCAGGCCGGCGATCTGCGTGGTCGACAGGTAGCCGATCTGCGTCGCCGTCAGCGAACCGAGCTGGCTGGTGGTCCAGGCGCCCAGTTGCGTGGTGCTGAAGGCGTTGATCTGGTCGATGGTCAGCGCGGCGATCTGGGCGTTTTTCAGCGCCGCCATCTGGGTGGTGCTCAGCGCCGCCGCCTGGGCGCCGGTCAGCGCGTTGAGCTGGGTGCTGGTCAGCGTCTGGATCTGCGAGGTGGTCACGGCTTGCAGCTGGTCGGTGCTGAACGCGGCCATCTGGTCCACCGTCAGCGCGGTGATCTGGCTGAGCTTGATGCTGGCGACCTGCGCCGTGGTCAGCGCCTGGATCTGCGTGTTCGACAGCGCGGCCAGTTGCGTGGTGTTCAGGTAGCCGATCTGCGCGGTGCGCAGCGCGGCGATCTGGCTGGTGCTCAGCGCGAACATCTGGTCGGCCGTCATCGCGCCCAGTTGCAGGCTGGTCAGCGCCTGGATCTGGGCGGTGTTGAGGCCGGCCAGTTGGCTGACGTCCAGGCTGGCAACCTGCAAGGTGCCCAGCGCGGCCACGTCGGCCGTCTGCAAGGCGCCGATCTGGTTGGTCGACAGCGCGACGATGGCGTTGATGCTCAGCGAGGCCGCTTGCGCGGTGCTCAGCGCGGCGATCTGGTCGGTGCTGAGGACGTTGACCTGCGGTACGTCGATGGCGGCGATCTGCGCGGTTTTCAGGCCGCGGATCTGCGCCGTCGTCAGCGCGACGGTCTGGTCGGTGGACAGGCCGGTGAACTGGCTGGCGGTCAGCGCGGCCAGGTCTTGCGTGTCCAGCGCCGCCACTTGCGCGGTGCTCAGCGCGGCCAATTGGTCGGCGGTCAGCGTCGGCATTTGCGCGGTGGACAGGCCGGTGATCTGGGCCGTCTGCAAGGCGACGATCTGGTCGGTGGACAGGCTGCTGGCCTGGGCGGTGGTCAGCGCGGCGAGCTGCGCGGTTTTCAGCGCGCGGATCTGGTCGCTGGTCAGGGCCAGCAGGTTGTTGATGGTCAGGCCGTAGGCCAGCTGCGCAGTGCTGAGCGCGGCGATGTGGTCGGTATCGAGCGCCGCCACCTGGTTGATCTGCAAACCGTTGGCCAGCTGGGCGGTGCTGAAGGCGGCCAGTTGCGCCAGGCTCAGCGCGTTGAGCTGGGCGCTGCCCAGGAAGGCGATCTGGGACGTGCCGAGGGCGGCGATCTGGCGCGTGCCCATGGCGTTCAAGTCCACGGTTTCCAGCGCGACGATCTGGTCGGTGGTGAGCGAGGCGACTTGCTGCGTGCTCAGCGTCGATGCCTGCGCGGTGCTCAGCGCGACGATCTGGTCGGTCGTCAGCGCCTGCACCTGGCTGGTGCCGAGCGCGACGGTCTGCGCGGTGCGCAGCGCGACGATCTGGTCGGTGGTCAAGGCGGCGATGGCGTCGCTGCCCAGGCCGTAGGCCAGCTGGGCCGTGCCCAAGGCCGCGATGTGGGCGCTGTCCAGCGCGGCCAGCTGGGCCGTGCGCAGGCCGGTGCTGAGCTGGCTGGTGGTCAGCGCGCCCAGTTCGGCCGTGGTCAGCGCGTTCAGCTGGTCGCTGCCCAGCACGGCGATCTGGTCGCTGCCCAGGGCCACCATCTGGCGCGTGGTGAACGATGACAGGTCGGCCGTTTCCAGCGCGGCGATCTGGGCCGTGGTGAGCGCGGCCACCTGGCGCGTGGCCAGCGACGTGGCTTGCGCCGTGGTCAGCGCGGCGATCTGGTCGGTCGTGAGGCCGCCGGCGACCTGGTCGGTCGTCAGGGCCGCGACCTGGGCGGTGCCCAGCGAGGCGAACTGGTCGGTCAGCAGGGCCAGCAACTGGTCGCTGCCCAGCGTGGTGATTTGCGCGGTGCCCAGCGCGGCCAGGTCGGCCGTTTCCAGCGCGCCGACCTGGTTGCTGGTCAGCGCGGTCAGTTGCACGCTGCTCAGCGAGCGGACTTGCGCCGTGCTCAGCGCGACGATCTGGTCGGTGCCCAGGCTGCCGAACTGCGCGGCCAGCAGGTGGCTGACGGCGCTGGTGCCCAGCGCGGCGAACTGGTCGGTGCTCAGCGCACCCAGCTGGTCGGTGCTCAGCGACGGCGCTTGCAGCGAGGTCAGCGCGGCCACTTGCGCGGTGCTCAGCTGGCCGAATTGCGCGGCCGTCAGCGAGGCCAGCATCTGCGTGGTCAGGCCGGTGAAGGCGCTGGTCGACAGGGCGTTCAACTGGTCGCTGGTCAGCGCGGCGAACTGGGCCGTGCTGAACGCGGCCAGCTGGTTGCTGCGCAGCGCCACGAAGTCCATGGTGCTGAGGGCAACGATCTGGTTGGTGCTGAGGGCGGTGATCTGCGTGGTGCTCAGCGTGCCGACCTGGGCGGTGCCCAGCACGGCGATGTGGTCGGTGCTCAGCGCGGCGATCTGGCCGTTGTTCAGGCCGACGATTTGCGCGGTGCCCAGGGCGCTGACCAGGTCGGTGGTCAGGGCGGCGATGTTGGCGCTGCCGATGGCGGCGATCTGCGACGATTTCAGCGCGGCGAAGTCGGCCGTTTCCAGCGCGTCCAGCTGGTCGCTGCTGAGGGCGGCCACTTGCGCGGTGCTCAGCGAGGCGGCTTGCATGCTGCTCAGGGCGACGATCTGGTCGGTGGTGATGGCGCCGAACTGGGCGGCGTTGAGCGCGCCGATCTGCGTGCTCGACAGCGTGGCGAAGTTGTCGGTGCTGATGGCGGCGATCTGGTTGCTGCCCAGCGCGCCCAATTGGCGGGTCGCCAGGTTGTCCACTTGCAGCGTGGTCAGCGCGGCGATCTGCGCCGTGGTCAGCGAGGCGGCCTGGGCCGAGGTCAGCGCGTCCATCTGCGCCGTGGTCAGGTTTTGCAGCTGGTCCATCGTCAGCGAGATCAGCTGGTTGGTGCTCAGCGCCTGCACTTGCGCGGTTTTCAGCGCCTGCAGGTCGTCGGTGGTGATGGATTGCAACTGGTCGGTCGACAGCGCCAGCAGCTGGTTGCTGCTCAGCGCGGCCACCTGCAGCGTGGTCAGCGCGCCGATGTGGGCCAGGTCCAGCTGGGTGATCTGCAGGGTGCCCAGCGCCAGGATCTGGTTGGACAGCAGCGCGGCCAGGTCTTCCAGTTCCATCGTGGCCAGCTGGTCGGAGCTGAGGGCGGCCAGTTGCGCCGTGCCCAGTTGCGCGTATTGCTGCGTGGTCAGCTGCGCGATCTGCGTGGTGTTCAGCGCGCGGAATTGCGCCGTGGTCAGCGCGTTGAGCTGGGCCGAGCCCAGGCTCTGCAACTGGTCGACGATCAGCGCGTTGAGCTGGTCGCTGCCGAGGGCGGCGATCTGCGCGGCTTTCAGCGCGCCCAGGTCGTCGGTGTTCAAGGCCTGGATCTGCGCCGAGCTCAGCGCCAGCAACTGGTTGCTGGTCAGCGCCTGCGCCTGCGCGGTGGTCAGCGCGGCGATGCGGTCGGCCGCCAGCGCCTGCAGCTGGCCGGTGCCGAGGGCGGCGATCTGCGCGGTCTTCAGCGCGGCCAGGTCTTCGGTTTCAATCGCGCCCAGCTGTTGCGTGCTCAGCGCGGCCACCTGGGCCGTGCCCAGTCCCTGGAATTGCTGGGTGGTCAGCGCGACGATCTGGTCCGAGCTCAGCGACTGGACCTGGGCGCTGCTGAAGGCGTTCAACTGGGTCGCGCCCAGGCTCTGCACCTGGGTCAGCCCCAGCGAGGCGATCTGGTCGCTGCTGAGGGCGGCGATTTGCGCGGTCTTCAGCGCGACGAGCTCATCGCTGGTCAGCACCTGCACCTGGTCGGTGGTCAGCGCGGCGATCTGGCCGGTGGACAGGCCGGCCGCCTGCGCCGTGGTCAGCGCCTGCACCTGGTCGGTGGTCAGCTGGGTGATCTGCAGCGTCTTGAGCGCGGCGATCTGCGCGGTTTTCATCGCGGCCAGGTCTTCCAGTTCCAGCGCGCGCAGCTGGTCGCTGCTCAGCACGGAAAGGTCGGCGGTGCTCACGCTGGCGATCTGGCGCGTGGTCAGTGCGACGATCTGGTTGGTGGTGAAGGCGGCAATCTGGTCGGTGGTCAGGCCGGCGATCTGGTTCAGCGTCAGCGCCTGGATCTGGTCGGTGGTCAGGTTGCTCAGCGCGCCCAGCGCGGCCAGCTGGGCGGCGCTCAGCGCGGCGAAGTCGGCCGTGCTCAGCGCGCCGATCTGGTCGGACGACAGCGAGGACAGCTGGCCGGTCGTCATCGAGCCGACCTGGCTGCTGGTCAGCGCCATGATCTGGTCGGTGCTCAGCAGCGTGATCTGCGCGGTGCGCAGGGCGTTGATCTGCACCGTTTTCAGCGCGGCGATTTCGTCGGTGTTCAGCGCGGCCAACTGGCCGGCGGTCAGGCTGGCGACCTGGGCGGTGGCCAGCGCGGCCACTTGCGCCGTGGTCAGCGAGGTGATCTGTGAAGTCTGCAAGCCCTGGAATTGCGCGGTGCTCAGCGAGGCCAGCTGGGCCGCCGTCATCGCTTGCAACTGGTCGGTGCTGATGGCGTCGAGCTGGTCGGTGCTCAGCGCTTGCAGCTGCGCGGTGCGCAGCGCGGCCAGGTCTTGCGTTTCCAGCGCGCGCACCTGGTCGGTGGCCAGCGCCGTCAATTGCTGCGAAGTCAGCGAGGCCACTTGCGCGGCGGTCAGGCCGGCGATCTGGTCGCTGCTGAGCAGGATGAACTGGCTGGTGCCGAGCGCGGCGACCTGTGCGGTCTTGAAGGCGGCCAGGTCTTGCGTTTCCAGCGCGGCCAGCTGGGTGGCGCTCAAGGCGCGCACCTGGGCGGTGCCGAGGTTGGCCGCCTGCTGCGTGCTCAGCGCGACGATCTGGTCGGTGGTCAGCGACTGGAACTGGGCGCTGCTCAAGGCGCCCAATTGCGCGATGCTCAGGGCGCGGAACTGGTCGCTGCCCAGCGCATCGAGCTGGTCGGTGGTCAGGGCCAGGATTTGCGCGGTGCGCAGCGCGGCGATGTCGGCGCTGGAGAACACCTGCAATTGCGCGGTGCCGAGCGCGGTCAGCTGGCGCGTGCTCAGGCTGGCTACTTGCGCGGTGGTCAGCGCGGCGATCTGGGTGGTGGTGAGGCTGGCGATGACGTCGGTGCCCAGCGCGGCGAACTGCGCCGTCTTCAGGGCGGCGAAGTCCTGGCTTTCCATTGCGTTCAATTGGTCGCTGCTGAGGGCGGCGATCTGCTGCGTGCCCAGGTTGCCGACCTGCAGGGTGGTCAGCGCGGCGATCTGGTCGCTGTTGAGCGTGGCGATCTGCGACGTCTTCAGCGCGGCAATCTGCGCGGTCTTCATCAGCGACAAGCCTTGCGTGCCCAGCGCGACCAGCTGGTCGCTGCTCAGCATGGCCACTTGCGCCGTCACCAGGCTGTAGACCTGGACGGTGCTGAGGTTGGCGATCTGCGCGGTGGACAGCGCGGCCAGCTGGCTGCTGGCCAGCGCGGCCAGCTGGGCCGTGGTCATGGCTTGCAATTGGGTGCTGCTCAGCGCGTTCAGGTGGTCGCTGCTCAGGCCGGCGATCTGGGCGGTGCGCAGCGCGGCCAGGTCGCGGGTTTCCATCGCCACGATCTGGCTGGTGCCCAGCGCTTGCAGCTGGCGCGTGCTCAGGCTGGCGAACTGCGCGCTGGTCAGCGCGACGATCTGGTCGGTGCTCAGCAGGCTGATCTGGTTGGTGCCGAGGGCCGCCAGTTGCGCGGTCTTCAGCGCGGCCAGGTCCTCGGTTTCGATGGCCAGCAATTGATCGCTGGACAGCGCGGCGATCTGTTGGCTGCCCAGGTTGCTGGCCTGGGCGGTGGTCAGCGCGACGATCTGGTCGGTGCTGAGCGCGGCCAGCTGCTTGCTGCCCAGGGCGGCCAGCTGCTGGGTCTTCATCGCTTGCAGCTGGACCGTGGTGATGGCGGCCACGGCGTTCGTGCCCAGGGCCAGCACTTGCTGCGTCTTCAGCGCCGACAGGTCGGCCGTTTCCAGCGCGACGATCTGGTCGGTGGACAGCAGGGCGATCTGCTGGGTCGACAGCGCGCCCGCTTGCAGCGAGGTCAGCGCGACGATCTGGTCGGTGGTGACGGCGGCCAGCTGGTTCGAGCCCAGCGCGTTGAGCTGGCTCGATTTCAGCGAGGCCCAGTCGGTGGTGGTCAGCACGGCCACCTGTTCGGTCAGCAGGTAGCCGATCTGGGCGGTGCTGAAGGCGTTCACTTGCGCGGTGTTCAACGCGCCCAGCTGGGCGGAGTTGAGCACGCGGATCTGGTCGGACGTCAGCTGGACGATCTGCGCGGTCTTCAGCGCGGCCACCTGGCCGACGGTCAGCGTGGCGACGGCCTTGGTGCCCAGGCCCAGCAGCTGGCTGGTCTGCAGCGCGGCGAAGTCCTGGGTTTCCATCGCGTTCAGCTGGTCGGTGCTCAGCGCGTTCAATTGCGACGGCGTCAGCGCGCCCGCCTGGGCGGTGGTCAGCGCGACGATCAGGTCGGTGCCCAGCGAAGCCACCTGGACCGAGCTCAGGGCGACGATTTGCGCGGTCTTCAGTGCGGCGAAGTCGGCCGTTTCCAGCGCGTTCAGCTGGTTGGTCGACAGCGCGGCGATCTCACGCGTGCTCAGCGCGGCGGCCTGGGCGGTGGTCAGCGCGACGATCTGGTCGGTGGTCAGTGCGGCGACCTGGGCGGTGGTGAAGTTGCTCAGCTGGACGCTGGACAGCGCCGCGAACTGCGCCGTGGTCAGCGCGGCGACGGCGTTGCTGCTCAGGGCGGCGGCCTGCTGCGATTTCAGCGCCACCAGGTCCTGGGTTTCCATCGCGACGATCTGGTCGGTGCTGAGCGCGGCGATCTGCTGGGTGGCCAGCGAGGCCACTTGCAGCGAGCCCAGGCCGACGATCTGGTCGGTGGTCAGCGCAGCGACCTGGGCGGTGCTGAAGGCGGCCAGTTGCGCGGTCTTCAGCGCGGCGAGGTCGCGGGTTTCCAATGCGGCGACCTGGTTGCTGCCCAGGACGGCGACCTGGCGCGTGGTCAGCGCACCGGCCTGGCCGGTGGTCAACGCGACGATCTGGTCGGTGTCGAGGGCGGCGATCTGCTGGGTGTTCAGCGCGGCCACCTGGGCCGTGGTCAGCGCGGCGATCTGGTCGGTGGCCAGGCTGCGGATGTTGTTGGTGCTCAGGCCGGCCAGCTGCTGGGTGCGCACGGCGGCCAGGTCTTGCGTGCTCATCGCGTTCAACTGGTCGCTGGACAGCGCCGACAGTTGCAGCGAGCTCAGGGCGTTGGCTTGCGCGGTCTTCAGCGCGACGATCTGGTCGGTGCTGAGGGCGGCGATCAGGCTGGTGCCCATGGCGGCCAGCTGCTGGGTTTTGAGCGCGGCCAGGTTGGTGGTGCTCAGCGCGCTCAGCTGCGCGGTCGACAGTGCGGCCACTTGTTGCGAGGCCAGGCCGGCCACTTGCGTGGTGTTCAGGACGGCGATCTGGTCGGTGCCCAGCGCCGCCAGTTGCGTGCTCTTCAGCGCGCCCATTTGCAGCGAGGTCAGCGCGGCGATCTGGTCGGTGCCGAGCGCGGCGATGCCGCCGGTGGCCAGGGCGGCGATCTGCAGGGTGCGCAGCGCGGCCAGGTCTTGCGTTTCCATCGCGGCCAGCAGCGTGGTGCCCAGGGCCGCCAGTTGTTGCGTGGCCAGGCCGGCCGCTTGCGCGGTCGTCAGGCCGGCCAGCTGGGCCGTGCCCAGCGCGTTGATCTGGGCGGTGGTGAAGGAGGCCACTTGGGCCGTCTTCATCGCGATCAGGTCGCGGGTTTCGATGGCGGCGACCTGGTCGGAGGTCAGCACGACGATTTGCTGCGTGCCCAGGGCGGCCACCTGCGCGCTGGTCAGCGCGACGATCTGGTCGGTGGACAGGCCGCGCAGCTGGCTGCTGCGCAGGGCGGCGATCTGGGCCGTGGTCAGCGCTGCGACCTGGTCGGTGCTGAGCACGGCGGTGGTGGCGGTGCTCAGGGCGTTCAGCTGCTGGCTCTTGAGCGCGGCGAAGTCCTGGGTTTCCATCGCGGCCAGCTGGGCGCTGGACATCTGGCCCAGTTGCAGCGTGGTCAGCGCGGCGGTCTGAGCGGTGGTCAGCGCGACGATCTGGTCGGTGCTGAGGGCGGCGAACTGCTTGGTGGTCAGCGCGGCGATCTGCGCGGTCTTCAGCGCGGCGAAGCCGTCGGTGCCCAGCGCGGCCAGCTGGTCGGTGCCCAGGGCGCTGATCTGCGCGGTCGACAGATTGCTGCTTTGCGCGGTGCGCAGCGCGGCCATCTGCGTCGTGGTCAGCGCGCCCAGCTGGCTGGTGGTCAGCGCGTTCAATTGCTGCGAGCCGAGCGCGGCGATGTCGTCGGTGTCGATCGCGGCCAGCTGGTTGCTGCTCAGCGCGGCGATCTGGCGGGTTTGCAGCGAGGCGGCCTGGCTGCTGCTCAGCGAGACGATCTGGTCGGTGGTCAGCGCGCGCAATTGCGCGGTGCTCAGCGCCACCAGCTGGCTGCTGCGCAGCGCGGCGATGTCGTCGGTGCCGACGATGGACAATTGCTGCGTGCCGAGCGCGGCCACCTGCACGGTCGCCAGTGCGGCGAACTGGTCGGTGGTCAATCCATTCACCAGCTGGTTGGTGCTCAGGCTGACGATCTGGCCGGTGGTCAGCGCGGCGATCTGCTTGGTGGTGAAGCCATAACCCAGCTGCTGCGTGTTGAGCGCTTGCAGGTTCTGGGTGGACAGGGCGCGTAACTGGCTGGTGCCAAAAGCGGCGAGCTGCGCGGTGCTCCATGCGGTCATTTGCAAAGTCGAGAGCAGCACGATATCCGCAGTCGTCAGAAAAGCGATCTGATTGGTCTGCAGGCTGGCGATTTGGTCGGTGTTTAAACCAGGTACGATAGATGGCATGTTAAGTAATCTCCTTACGGAAATATATAGTACCGCCAAACGAACTCATACGGAGAGTACAGAGGCAAAAGTAGTTTAAATCTTGGTCTGAAAACAATGACTTAGCGCGCTTTGCGTCATCCAATTGTCATCAATTTCCACGGCCTAAAATAATCATTTAGGAAACACTGTAAGATCATGTTTTGCGATCAAACCAGAGCTTCCCCGCCATGCTGCTGACTCCCGCCACATTTACCCCGCTGATACGCCCCCAAAATCATGACCATCCGCTAACTTTCGTGTTCCATCGCGGAGAGTTGCTTCTGCGCAACGAAATTCTGGGCTTGCCCGACGCGCAGGCGGTCGCCGCGCTCAATCTGCCGCCGGAGCGCTTCCATGCGCTGGGCGAGTGGGAGGGCCGCTACTACCAGCTGGCGTGGCTGGAGCAGCCCGATGTGCCGGGGCCGGAATACGGTTATCACGGCCTGCGTTCGCTGTTCGGCCTGGTCGACGAGGGCTTCGCGGCGCTGGCCGGGCGGGCGTTCCAGCTGGCCGAATGGGCGCGCACGCACCGCTATTGCGGCGTGTGTGCGACGCCGATGCGGCAGCTGGAGGCCGAGCGCTGCCAGCAATGCCCGAACTGCGGCATGAGCGCCTATCCGCGCATCTCGCCGGCCATGATGGTGTTGATACGCAAGGGCGATCAGGTGCTGCTGGCCATGCACGCCAACGCGCCGTACAAGCGCTACACGGCGCTGGCCGGTTTCCTGGAGGCCGGCGAGTCGATCGAGGAGGCGGTGCACCGCGAGGTGTACGAGGAGGTCGGGCTGCGGGTGCACAACTTGAAATACTTCGGCAGCCAGTCGTGGCCGTTCCCGCATTCGCTGATGATCGCCTACACGGCCGAGTACCTGGATGGCGAAATCCGCGTCGATCCGAGCGAAATCGCCGACGCCCGCTGGTTCGGGCCGGGCGACGAGTGGCCGGACATGACCGTCACGGTGTCGATCGCGGCCGAGCTCTTGAACGCTTACCGGCCCAAGCCTTAGCCCATGCGGTGTCGCAGTTTTCTATATACTGTCGGCAATCGTAAAAAAAAGGTGTTTCATCATGTCTCAAAAAGAATTCTCGGAAGGCGACTGGCGTCGCCTGATCGCCAGTTTCGGTGAAGATCCTGACCGCCCAGGCCTGGTGGAAACCCCGGCCCGCGTCAGCAAGGCATGGAAACACTGGACTTCCGGTTACGGCCAGGATCCGGTCGAGCTGCTGAAAGCCTTCGAAGACGGCGCCGAGCAGTACAACGAACTGATCGTGGTGCGCGGCATCCCGGTCTACAGCCATTGCGAACACCACCTGGCGCCGTTCTTCGGCAAGGCCACGGTCGGCTACGTCCCGAACGGCAAGATCGTCGGCCTGTCCAAGCTGACCCGCCTGGTGGACTGCTTCGCCAAGCGCCTGCAGGTGCAGGAACGCATGACCATGCAGATCGCCAACGCGCTGATGGAAGTGCTGGAGCCGAAAGCGGTCGGCGTGGTGGTCAAGTGCCGCCACCTGTGCATGGAAAGCCGCGGCATCCGCACGCCGGGCGAAGAGACCGTCACCTCGGCCATGCTCGGTGAGTTGCAGCCCAACCTGGCGATGCGCACCGAGTTCCTGGCCCTGGCGCGCGAGAACTAAGCGGCATGGCGGCGATCGCATGGCAGCACGGCGGCCTCGACGCCGCTTTCGCACTGGCGGCCCAGCAGCAACGGCCGTTGTTCCTGTACTGGGGCGCGCTCTGGTGCCCGCCCTGCAACCGCGTCAAGTCCGACATCTTCGCGCGCGACGAGTTCGTGCAGCGTTCGGCGGCGGTGGTGTGCTATCACCTCGACGGCGACAGCGCCGGCGCGCAAGGGCTGGCCGCGCGCTACGGCCTGCGCAGCTATCCGACGCTGGTGCTGTACGCGCCGGACGGCAGCGAAATCACGCGCCTGCCCTGCGAGCTGGATGGTGAGTTGTTCGTCGCCGCCTTCGACGCGGCGCTGGCCGTGCATGCGGCCGGATCGTCGGCCGCGGCGGCGCTGGCGGCGGCCTTGTCAGGCGAGCGCAAGCTCAGCGCCGGCGAGTGGTCGCTGCTGAGCCATTATTCCTGGGATACCGACGAAGGCCGCCTGCTGGGCACGCGCGCGCTGGCGCCGACGCTGCTGGCGCTGGTGCATGCCTGCGACGACGCCGACGCCTCGGTGCGCCTGCAACTGCACGCGCAGCTGGCCACGGCCGGCAAGGATGTCGATGCGGCGGCCAACGCCGCCTTGCTGCTGAAGGTGTTTGGCGATGCGCGCCTGGCGCGATCGAACATGGACATCCTTGGCAACAGCGGCATCAACCTGATCAAGTACGCCACGCGCCGCGAAGAATTGGTGGCGGCGCTGGGCGGCGCGGCCGCGCAATGGGCCGACGATTTCTGGCTCGGCGCGCCGGACCGCTTGACGGCTGTGCGTCTGCAAATGCGCCTGGGCCGTTTGCTGGCGCCGACGCAGGGCTTGCAGGAACATGTGAAGGCACGGGTGGAAGAAGCGCTGGCCGCATCGACCGACCCGTATGAGCGCCACACGCTGGTCAACACGGCGGTGAGCGCGCTGAACGACGCGGGCCTGTCGGCGCAGGCCGAGCAGGTGCTGCTGGCAGAATTGCCGCGTTCGCATGCGCCGTACTACTTCATGTTGAGTCTGGCATCCAGCGCCAAGCGGCGCGGCGATGCGGCAGCTGTGCTGGACTGGTACGGCAAGGCATGGCAAGCGGCCGTAGGTCCGGCGACGCGCCTGCAATGGGGCGTCACTTATGTGAGCAGCCTGCTGGAACTGGCGCCGCAAGACAGCGCCCGCATCGAAGCCGCCAAGCAAGCCCTGCAGGCCGACATCGCCATCGCCGGCGCCGACGCCCAGCAACAACGCAACCTGGCCCAGCTACAAAAACTCCGGGGTCAAGTCTGACATTTGGACACGAGCTCATCACTCGTGTCCATCATCGGTGAGTTCTGTTTGTTCCGATGCGGCGACTGCGCGGCTCACCGTCTTCAGCGACACACCGAAATGCGCGGCGATTTGCTGCATCGAAAATGCTGTGGACCGGTAGGCTTCCGCCATGGCGACCTGGCGTCGCGTGAATGTCAGCGCATACTCCTCAAGCGACATCGCCATTGCGCGGCGTTGCACCCTGGCGATTTCCACCGACTTCGCTTCCTTGGCAGATGCCCTGTGCCGTGCGATGAACGCCGCGTCCCCTAGAATGCATCGGAAACAGACTTTTTTTAGCGGGCTTTCAGCATGCAGTCCCGCCATGACGAACTGGTGATAGGCTGCTCTCGCCGCCATCGGGTCCGGACCGAAGCAGGCCAGCAGCCATTCCGTCGCCATCCAGCCCGCAGCAGGTGTCTGGCCGGTCGTGACGCGATAGCTGCTCCATTCCCAATCCCCGGGCGCTTCCACCATGCCGCCGCGCACGGGATTCAAAACGATGTACCGCGCCAGTTCGCGCAGGTAGCCTTCCTTCTGCACCAGTATGGCGTGGTAACGGCCCTGCATAACGTGCCCGACCAGTTCATGACGGCGATTGACATATTGCGAGTACGCGCTGTTCAGCTGGCGCATGCCCTGCCCGAGATTGCCTTCGGGTGTTTCGATCAGTACGTGGTAGTGGTTCGTCATCTGGCAATACGCGTGGACAACGAAATGAAAACGGCGGCAGACGCGCTCGATTTCCATGAGCCAAGTCAGGCGGTCCGTGCGATCGCGAAAGATCGGCTCACGTCGATTGCCTCGGCAAGTGACGTGATAGAGTGCTCCGGGGAATTCGAGTCTGAGAGGGCGGGCCATCTCCGCAATGTAGCCGGTGCGCCAAGGTGCGGCGCTGACGAAACGCAGAAGTCGTCGCAGTCCCGGCCACACGCGGCTTGCTTTGCCGCTTAGCTAGGGCAGAGCCCGTGTCCAAATGTCAGACTTGACCCCGGGGGGGGGCCCCCGGATTGTCAGCGCTTGAACTCGGCGTTGTCTTTCCACTGCGGGCGGTCCTTGCCCTGGGCGGTCTGGTAGCCGGCTTTGAACAGCAGTTCGATGTCTTCCACCGCGCCGCTGGTGTCCCACTTGGCTTGCACCGTGTCGTTGACGGTGTGGTACTGGTGGGCGCTGTAGTTCAGCAGCTTTTCACGGCCGTAGCCGGCCGCCTTGCCGATGAAGTTGGAACTGCTGCGCAGATACACCACCGGCACGCCGCCCCGCGCAAACTCGAACTGGTCGCCACGGTAGAAGCTGCCATAGTCGGCGTTGCTGTCCGGACGCACCGTCCGCCCCTGGCTGCGGGCGATGCCGGCGACGATGTCGTCGGCGCTGGATTTGCCCATGCCGCTCAGCTCGACATCGCGGGTGCGGCCCCACATGTTCAAGCCGTCGACGTTGATGTTCAGCAGCGTCTTGCTCAAGGGGTAGAGCGGATTGCGCGCGTAGTATTGCGCGCCCAGCAGGCCGCGTTCCTCCGCCGTGGTCAGCACGAACACGATGGTGCGCTTGGGCGCGACCGGCAAGGCCTTGTAGGCGCGCGCGATTTCCAGCAGCGCGGCGACGCCGGTGGCGTTGTCCATCGCGCCGTGGAAGATCTGCTGCGTGCGCGGTCCCGGCAGGCTTTCGTCGACGCCGAAATGGTCCCAGTGCGCGGTGTAGACCACCACTTCATTCTTCAGCAGCGGATCGGAACCGGGTATCTTGGCCACCACGTTGTGCGAGGCGACTTCGCGCCAGGCATTGAGCGCGGTGACGTTGAGCTTGACGCCCAGCGGCACCGGATGGAAGTTGCGTTGCAGCGCCTGCTGCTTGAGCGCGTCGAAATCCTGGCCGGCGGCCTTGAACAGCTCGCGCGCGCGGTCGCCCTGCAACCAGCCGGGGATGGCCGGGAAGGCCGGGTCCGGCGTCTTGCTCTTGATGGCGAAATTCTCGCGGCCCCAGCTGTTGCGCACCACTTCGTACGGATAGGTGGCCGGCTTGGTCTCGTGCACGATCAGCGCGCCGGCCGCGCCCAGCTTGGCCGCCATCTCGAACTTGTAGTTCCAGCGGCCGTAACGGGTGATCGCATTGCCGCCGAACACGGCCGGGTCCAGCTGCTTGGGACGCTTGGGATCGGCCAGCTGCGGGTCGTTGATCAGCATGACCAGCGTCTTGCCCTTGAGGTCGACGCCCTTGTAGTCGTCCCACTGGAATTCCGGCGCCTGCACGCCGTAGCCGACAAACACCAGCTCCGAATTGGCGACCTCGACTTTTTTCTCGGTGCGCGCGGTCCAGGCGACGTAATCGTCGCCGAAGGTCAGCTGCCTGGCCTGGCCGTCCTTGACGTAGCTCAGGGTCGGATGGCTGGAAATGGCCACCAGCGGCACCGCCTGCAAATAGGTGCCGTCCGGGTTGCCCGGTTCCAGCCCCAGTTTCTTGAACTGCTGTTGCAGGTAGTCCAGGGTGACGGTTTCGCCGCGCGTGCCCGGCGCCCGGCCTTCGAACTCGTCGGAGGCCAGCATGGTGATGTGCTCCAGCAGACGTTCTCCGTCGATGCTGGCCTTCGCTGCCTCGGCCGGCTTGCCGGTCTTGGGTGGGGCGGCGTGGACATGGCCGCTGCTTAACGCCAGCAGCGCCATCGACAGTAAGAATTTCATGTGGAAATGATTGTTAAGAAGGAATGCCTCATTCTGACACACTTTGTTGCTCAAGAACACTAGCAAGCCAGTCGACAAACACCCGCACCCGTGGCGACAGGTGGCGGTTATGGGCATAAATGATGTTCAGCGGCAGCGGCGCGGGCCGCCATGCGGGCAGGATTTCCTCCAGCTGGCCCGTGGCCAGCAGCGTGCCCAGGCCACGGCGCGGCATCTGGATCAGGCCCAGTCCGGCCAGGCAGGCGGCCAGGTAGGCCTCGGTGCCGCTGACCGACACCTGGCTGTGCATCGGCTGGGTGCGGGCGATGCCGTCGGCGTCGACATATTCCCAGTCGAGGTCGCGTCCGCTCTGGCTGGAGAAGAAGTTGACCGCCGTGTGCTGGCGCAAGTCGTCCAGCGTCTGCGGCCGGCCGTGGCGGGCCAGGTAGGCGGGCGAGGCGACGTTGATCTGCTCCATCGCGTCGATGCGCCTGGCCACCAGCGTGGAATCGCGCAGCGTGCCGCCGCGCACCGCGCAATCGATGCCTTCGCCGACCAGGTCGACGAAGCGGTCGTTCGAGCCCAGCCGCACCTGGATCTGCGGGTGGCGTTGGAAAAACTCCGGCAGCGCCGGGATCACGTACAGGTGCGCCAGCCGCTCGGGCAGGTCGACCCGCACCGCGCCGCTGAGCAGGCGGCCGTCGCCGGCGAACAGGCCGTTGAGGTTGTCCAGGTCGTTGAGCAGGGCGCTGCAGCGTTCCAGGTATTGCGCGCCTTCCACTGTCAGGCTGACCTTGCGCGTGGTGCGCTGGAGCAGGCGCACGCCCAGCTGCTGCTCGATGGCTTGCACGGCGTTGGTGACGGTGGGCTTGGGCAGGTCCAGCTGCTCGGCGGCCTGCGTAAAACTTTTGCAGTCGGCCACCGCCCGGAAGATCTGCATGGCCTTGAATTGGTCCATGATTGTTAGCTATGCTCGAATAAAGTAATAGGATTTACGGTATTTATTGTTGCAATCGATAATAGCATACTGAATCCACTCGTTCACCACCTTGGAGATTCATGATGCAAACCCGCAAACTCGGCCGAACCGGCCCGCAAGTCGCTCAACTGGGCCTGGGCCTGATGGGCATGTCCGATCTGTACGGTCCGGCCGACCGCAGCGAAAGCCTGGCCACCATCCGCGCCGCCATGGATGCCGGCGTCACCCTGCTCGACACCGGCGATTTCTACGGCATGGGCCACAACGAACTGCTGCTGCACGAAGCGCTGGCCGCCGGCGGCCGCGACCAGGTGCAGATCAGCGTCAAGTTCGGCGCCATGCGCGACCCGTCCGGCAACTGGATCGGCGTGGATACCCGCCCGGCGGCGGTGAAGAACTTCGCGGCCTACTCGCTGAAGCGCCTGGGCGTCGAGCACATCGACATCTACCGCCCGGCTCGCCTGGATCCGAACGTGCCGATCGAGGACACGGTGGGCGCCATCGCCGAGCTGGTCCAGGCCGGCAAGGTCAAGCACATCGGCCTGTCCGAAGTGGGCAGCGAGACGCTGCGCCGCGCCCACGCCGTGCACCCGATCGCCGATTTGCAGATCGAATATTCGATGATTTCGCGTGGCATCGAGAACGGCATCCTGCAAACCTGCCGCGAGCTGGGCATAGGCGTTACGGCCTACGGCGTGCTGTCGCGTGGCCTGATCAGCGGTCACTGGAGCAAGCAGCGCGAAGGCGAAGCCGATTTCCGCGGTCTGGCCAGCCCGCGCTTCCAGGGCGAGAACCTGGACCGCAACCTGGCGCTGGTGGAGAAGCTGCGCGCCATCGCCGGCGAGCTGAACGTGTCGGTGGCGCAGGTGGCGATCGCCTGGGTGGCGGCGCAGGGCGAGGATATCGTGCCGCTGGTCGGCGCCCGCACCCGCGTGCGGCTGGAAGAAGCGCTGGCCTCGACCAGGCTGCAACTGTCGGCCACCGACCTGGCGCGGCTGGAGCAGGCGGTGCCGGCCGGCGCCGCGGCGGGTGACCGCTACGGCGCGCATTCGGCCGCGTCGCTGGATAGCGAACGCGGCTGATATATCGGATAAGCGGATGGATTTGTGCGGATATTTGCGCTTTTATATCTGAAAAATTAATCCTAATATGACTCCATCGACGACGCAAAGCCGGTTGGCGCCCAGAACTGGGCGCCACACTTCATCTGACAAGGAGCATCAAAATGAACGCCAAATCCATCATCGCATCGCTGTCCCTACTGCTGGCTGCGGGCGCAACTTACGCCCAGAGCCCTGTGGAACAGAACGAGGCCACCGCCGACATCGCCTACACCAACCCGGCCCCGAGCACCCTCACCCGTGCCCAGGTCAAGTCCGAGACCCTGGCCGCCATCAAGGCCGGCGCGCTGGAGCAGAACGAAGCCACCGCCGACATCGCCTACCAGGCGCCACGCGCCAAGACGCCGTATGTCGACGCGCAACTGGCCGCCAAGGCTGTCAAAGGCAATAGCGCGCAGTAAGCCGGTGCTGTAGCAAACACGGGCGCCGCGATGCAGATCGCGGCGCCCGTGCGCATTTTTGATGCTGAATTTGCAAATATACGACAGTCCCGGCGTCACAATTCAGGTATTCTGGTTTCCACAAGACAATACGGAGACTCTGTACCATGAATAAGTTGTCCTTCCAACAGAAGCTCTGGGTACCGTTGATTTGCAGCCTGCTCTGCATCACCGCCATCTTCATCTATCAAACCATGCAGATGCGCGACGTGCGCATCGAGGAACGCCAGATCGACTTGATGAACCTCGATGACGCCGGCCTCAGCGTCCTCAAGCTGTACGGCGACAAAGCCACCTCCGGCGCCATGAGCAAGGAAGAAGCCCAGAAACAGGCGATGGCCGTGATCGCCGGCCTGCGCTTTGGCAAGGATGGCTACATCACCATCACCCAGGGCACCCGTTCGTTGATGAATCCCTTCAAGGCTGAAAACAACGGCAAGGACATGGCCGACTTCAAGGACCCGAACGGCGTCTATCTGTACCGCGACATCGCCGCCGCAGGCGCCAAGCCTGAGGGTGGCGGCTTCGTGCGCTATTCCTGGACCCGGCCGAACACCAAGGAGCCGGTGCCGAAGATGAGCCGCGTGGTGCACTTCGCGCAGTGGGACTGGGACCTGGTCACGGGCGCCTACATCGACGACATCGACAACGCCTTCTACCAGTCGCTGTACAAATCGGCCGGCGTGCTGGCGGCGGTGTGCCTGGTGCTGTGGGCGATTGTCAGCATGGTCAACAAGAGCTTGCGCCACACCATCGGCGGCGATCCCGAGTATGTCAGCGAGATCGCCCAGCAGATCGCCGGCGGCGACCTCAGCGCCAGCATCAAGACCCATGAATCGGACCGCGCCAGCATCCTGTACGGCATGAAGTCCATGCAGGCGCGGCTGGCCGACACCATCGGCGAGATCCGCCGCAGCGCGGACACCATCGCCACCGCGTCGGGCGAGATCGCCTCGGGCAATATGGATTTGTCGGCGCGCACCGAATCGCAGGCCAGCTCGCTGGAAGAGACGGCCGCTTCGATGGAAGAGCTGACCTCGACCGTGAACCAGAACGCCGACAACGCGGTGCAGGCCAACCAGCTGGTGCTGTCGGCCTCGTCGGTGGCGGAGAAGGGCGGGCGCGTGGTGTCGCAGGTGGTGCAGACCATGGATACCATCAACGCCTCGGCCACGCGCATTGTGGACATCATCAGCGTGATCGACGGCATCGCCTTCCAGACCAACATCCTGGCCTTGAACGCGGCGGTGGAAGCGGCGCGCGCGGGCGAGCAGGGACGCGGCTTCGCGGTGGTGGCGTCCGAGGTGCGCAACCTGGCCCAGCGTTCGGCCGGCGCGGCCAAGGAAATCAAGGAGCTGATCAACGCGTCGGTGGAAAGCATCAATGCCGGCAGCGCGCTGGTGGCCGAGGCCGGCACGACGATGGATCAGGTGGTGGCCAGCGTGTCGCGGGTGACGCAGATCATGTCGGCGATCACCGAGGCGTCGAGCGAGCAGAGCACGGGCATCGGCCACGTCAACATGGCGATCACGGAGATGGATTCGGTGACGCAGCAAAATGCCGCGCTGGTGGAAGAGGCTGCGGCCGCCGCCGGCAGCATGCAGGAGCAGGCTGGGAAGCTGGCCGAGTTGGTCAGCCGGTTCAAGCTGAGCGGCGACCAGGCCGCCGGCGGCAAGCGCACCAGCCGCCTGGCCTTGCGCTAAAACTTATTTGCTGGGGGCTGTGGTGTCGGAGCCGGCCGGTTCCAGCACTGCCGCTTCGAACACCAGCTTGTTGCCATCGACCCGGAACACGCCGAGCAACTCGCCGCCGTCGCCTTTGACGTCGGGATACTGCGTGCAGCTCTGGGTTTCAACCTGCCACATCTCCTTGCCGGCGCGTAGCGTCCAGACGTTGTCGCCGCCGGACAGCAGTTCTATCTCCACTTCATCGGCCGGCATCTCGGTCAGCTCGATGCGACGCAGGCATTCCGGCAGCCGCTGCATGATCAGCTCGACGCTGCTGTTCTTGCTCCAGAAGTGCTTTTGCGCGCGGTGCAGCGTCAGCGCGTGATTGCCGGTGCTGCCGTCCGCATAGTACGAGGCCGTGTCGTCGACGCATGCGGTCAGCAGCAGGGAGGTCAGGACTATCAGGATCTTGCGCATGGGCCGGCTTTCCGTTGGGGATGAATGCTATCGATTGCGTAACATTATAGCGGTCCCCGGCGCCGCGCCGGTTTTGAAGAAGCCCACCACCTGCGCCAGCGTCGCCGCCTGCTCCTGCATGCTTTGCGAAGCCGCCGCCGCCTGCTCCACCAGCGCCGCGTTCTGCTGCGTCACCTCGTCCATCTGCGTGATCGCCATGTTGATCTGCTCGATGCCCATGGTCTGCTCCTGGCTGGCCGAGGTGATCTCGCCCATGATGTCGGTCACGCGCCGGATGCTGTCGACGATGTCGCCCATGGTCTGGCCCGCTTCGCCGACCAGCCGCGAGCCGTCGTCCACATTGGCCACCGAAGCCGAGATCAGCTCCTTGATTTCCTTGGCCGCCGCCGCGCTGCGCTGCGCCAGGTTGCGCACCTCGGACGCCACCACCGCGAAGCCGCGCCCTTGTTCGCCCGCGCGCGCCGCTTCCACTGCCGCGTTCAAGGCCAGGATGTTGGTCTGGAAGGCGATGCCGTCGATGACCGCGATGATGTCGACGATCTTGCGCGACGAGGCGTTGATGTTGCCCATGGTGTCCACCACCTGGGCGACGATGGCGCCGCCCTTGGTCGCCACCTCCGACGCGCTGCGCGCCAGCGTGTTGGCCTGGCGCGCGTTGTCGGCGTTCTGCTTGACGGTGGAGGTCAGCTGCTCCATCGACGATGCGGTTTCCTCCAGCGAGCTGGCCTGCTCCTCGGTGCGCGAGGACAGGTCCAGGTTGCCGGCGGCGATTTCATTCGATGCGGTGGCAATGGTGTCCGTACCTTGCCGTACTTTGCCGACCACGGTGAGCAGGCTGTCGTTCATCGACTTGAGGGCGCTGAGCAGGCGGCCCGTTTCATCGGTGGCGCTGGCGTCGATGTGCGAGGACAGGTCGCCCGACGCCACCGTCTCGGCCACGTCCACCGCCGCGTTCAGCGGCACCGTGATCGAGCGCGTGATGAACCAGGCCACGCCGCAGCCCAGCGCCATCGCCAGCGCGCCCAGGCCCAGCTGCACCATCTGGGCGTTGCGCAGCACTGCCTCGACTTCATCGCCCGCCTGCCTGGCCTGCGCGGTTTCGTAGACGAGGATGTCGTCGAGCGCCTTCAGCACGCCCTTCAGGCTGGGCGCCGCGACCTGGGTCAGGTAGGACGTGGCGTCCTGGATCTCGCCTTCCTTGCGCAGTTCGATCACCTTGTTGTTCTTGGCCGCGCCTTCCTTCAGCAGGCCGTCCAGCGTGGCCAGCATGGCTTTTTCCTTGTCGTCGGCGATGTGCTCCATCAGCACCTTCTTCGCCTCGCCGTACTTCTTGCGCGACTCGCCGATCTTCTCCAGCTCCGCATTGACTTCCGCCGTGCTGGGCACGACCACGATGTTGGTCAGCGACAGCGTGATGTTGCGCACGTTGTCCACCATGCGGTTGGCCGCCTCCATCTTGACGTTCTTGTCGTCGATGATGTCGTGCGTGCGGTTGCCGATGCGGGTCATGGAGCTGAGCCCCAGCACGATCACCGCGACCAGCAGCGCCAGGACGATGGCGAAGCCGATGCCGAGACGGGTTCCGATTTTTACGTGGTCGAACGACATGGTGGTATTCCTTCCGTGGATAGCAAAAACGGGTGTTCAAGGAACTTGATTGTTCCTCAAACACCCGTCCGTGTCACTGGAATGCTGGGTCTGTCGCGATGCCGCAACGTTGATTCAACGTTAAGCGTGGCGCACCAGGTTCAATACCGGCAGTGGCCCGCCGGGGAATTGCGCCAGCCGTCCGCCGCCATCCAGCGTGCCCAGGTCGATGCCGGCGTAACCCAGTTGTTCGATCAGCCTGGCGACGGTTTGCTTGGCGTCGGCATCGTCGCCGGAGTAGAACAGCACGCGGCGCCCGCCCTCCGTCTGCGGATCGGTGGCCAGCAGCGCGGCGACCAGGTGGTTGAAGGCCTTGACCACGCGCGCACCGGGCAGCAGCCCAGCAACGACGGTACTCGAAGCCCGCCCGCCCAGGTCGACCGCCTGGAACGACGGCGCTTCGATGGCGTTGTTGGCGTCGATGACGATGCGGCCGTTCCATGCGGGCAGGCCGCGCACCGCGTCGGCCAGGCGCCCCCACTGGACGGCGAGGAAGACCACGTCGGCCTTGGCCGCCTCTTCGACGCTGACGGCGGTGATGTGCGGGCCAAGTTCCGTGGTCAGCGCGGCCAGCGAGGCCGGGCCGCGGCTGTTGGCGATGGAGGCGGCGATGCCGGCACGGGACAGCAAACGGGCGATGGCGGAACCGATGGCGCCTGCGCCGATAATGGAGATGTTCATGATGTAGATCACTTATATGTGGTTGGGATGAAGCAAGTATGGTCATGCGCGCTCCATAGCGGTAGTATCAGCCGGATAACATCACTTTCAAGCAAACATTGAAGGCCCAACACCATGGAAACCCTGTCGAATCTCGAATCGTTTGTGCGCAGCGCGGAAGCAGCCAGCTTTTCCGCCGCAGCGCGTCGGCTGGCGCTGACGCCGGCGGCGGTCAGCCGCAACGTGGCGCAGCTGGAGCGCAACCTGGGCGTGCGCCTGTTCCAGCGCAGCACGCGTGGCCTGACGCTGACCGAGGCGGGCGAGCGCTTCCTGCATGCGGTGGGCGCGGGGCTGGACAGCATCCAGGGCGCCATCGCCGACGTGACGACCAAGGCGGGCGAACCGGCCGGCGTGCTGAAACTGAGCGTGGCGCCGCGCTTCGGCCGCAAGCAGGTGCTGCCGCTGATGCCGGCCTTCCTGGCGCGCTATCCGGGCGTGACGCTGGACCTGAGCTTCGACAACCGCCCGGCCGACCTGATCGCCGGCGGCTACGATGCGGCGATAGGCGGCGGCTTCGAGCTGACGCCGGGCGTGGTGGCGCGCGAGCTGGTGCCGGCGCACATGGTGGTAGTGGCCGCGCCGTCGTATCTGAAGGGCCGCAAGCGGCCGGCCACGCCGGCCGACCTGGCGCAGCTCGATGCGATCGCGATGCGCTCGCCGGAAAGCGGCAAGGTCAAGGTGCGCAAGATGCGCAACCGTCACGGCGAGGAAATGGCGGCGCAGCTGCAGCCGCGCGTGTTCATCAACGACCCGGATGCGATTTGCAGCGCGGCCTTGATGGGCATGGGGATCGCCACTCTGGTGGTGGCCGATGTGGTGGAGCATCTGGAAAGCGGCGCGCTGAAACGCGTGCTGCCGGACTGGTATGAGGATGCCGGCCCGATCTCGCTGTACTTCACGAGCCAGAAACTGCTGCCCGCGAAGACGCGGGCCTTTGTGGATTTCGTCACCGGCGCGTTCCGCCAGCGGGGGCTGGCGAAACGCTATTCGGCGGTGTGACTTAGAAGCGGTAGCCGACGCCGACGCCGACCATCAGCGGATCGACTTTCACGCGGCTGACTTTTGCGCCGGCGATGAAGACGTCGCTGCGGATCTGCACTTTCTTCACATCGAAGTTGAGCGACCATTTTTTGTCGATGGCGTAATCGACGCCCGCTTGCAGCGCCAGGCCGAAGCTGTCATGTTCCAGGCCGCCCTTGCCGCCCAGGATGTCGACCTTGGACATGGTGGTGTAGTTCACACCCGCGCCGAGGTAAGGCTTGAACGGCGAATTGTTCACGAAGTGGTATTGCAGCAGCAGCGTAGGCGGCAGGTGCTTGAAGCTGCCGATTTTTGCGCCGTCCAGCATCACGTCATGGCGTTGCGGGTAGGTCAGGATCAGTTCCGCCGCGATATTGGGCGTGAAGAAGTAGGAGACGTCGAATTCCGGGATGGTCTTGCTGCTGATGGTCAGACGGTCGGACGCACCGGTGCCGCCTACCTGGTCGGATTTGTCGGCCGGGTCCAGATGCACCGCGCGCACGCGCACCAGCCATGGGCTTTCTTCCGCCATCGCGTTGCTGCCTGCTACCAGGCTCAGGGTGGCCAACACTGCTGCTGCTAAAGACTTGCTCATTTCACTTCCTCTTTTGTCGTCGTTAAGTAACGTAGTGAAGTCTATTGATGCAGCGCAGTAAAAACTTTGATCCAAGTCAAAAGACAAAATATTTTTCAAAAGTGTGTAAGTAATCGCGAAGTGGCCGCGACAGAGTCATGCAGCACCAACCCAACTTACCTTTTTTGGAGAATCACATGAACCACATCACCCGCATCGCAGCAATGGCAGCAACCGTCGCAACCATGGCCATGTCGGCATCGGCCATCGCCGCCACCACCACCATCAGCGCCGACGACACCGTGCATTGCGCCGGCATCAACAGCTGCAAGGGCACCAGCGATTGCGCCACCGCGGAAAACGCCTGCAAGGGCCAGAACTCCTGCAAGGGCCACGGCTTCCTGGCCACCAAGGCCGGCGCCTGCTTCGCCAAAAAAGGCAAGATCGTCGACCTGGACAAGTAATCTTCGATATGGCGCCGGCATGTCCGGCGCCATGCAAACCATGACCACTACACTGCCATCGCCGGGTTTCGGACTCGGTCTGCGTCCCACGCATTACAACGACATCATCGCCACGCCGCCTGCGGCGTCGGGCATCGACTGGTTCGAGATCCTGTCCGAGAACTACATGGTCCCCGGCGGCAAACCGCTGGCGATGCTGGACCGCATACGCCGCGACTATCCGGTGGTGATGCATGGTGTGTCGATGTCCATCGGTACGCCGCAAGGCCCGTCCGACGACTATCTGCGCGAACTGAAAAAGCTGATGCGGCGCGTGGAGCCGCTGTGGGTATCGGACCATCTGTGCTGGACCGGCACGCACGGCGCCAATATGCATGACCTGTTCCCGCTGCCGTACACCGAGGAGGCCGTGGCCACCGTGGTGCGCAATGTGCGGCGCGTGCAGGATTACCTGGAACGCCCGCTGTTGCTGGAGAATGTGTCCAGCTACCTGTCCTTCGATTCGGACACTTTCCAGGAATGGGATTTCGTCGCCGCCGTGGCCGAGGAATCCGACAGCCTGATACTGCTGGACGTGAACAACGTCTACGTCAGCAGCGTCAATCACGGTTTCAATCCGATCGCTTATCTGGATGCGCTGCCGGCGCGGCGCGTGCAGCAGATCCACCTGGCCGGGCACAGCGTGCAGGAAGGCTGCATCATCGACACCCATGACCAGGCGGTGGCCGATCCGGTGTGGGCCTTGTACGCGCAGGCCTTGCGCCGCTTCGGCAAGGTCGCGACGATGATAGAGCGCGACGACAATATCCCGCCGCTGTCCGAGCTGTCGGCCGAGCTGCGGCGCGCACGCGCCTTTGCGGAGGCGATATGAGCGCGCTCGATCATCTGCAACGCGACTTCCAAGACTACATCCTGGCGGACGAAGCACCGGCCGCTATCTACGCCGCCGTGCGCGAACAGTACGGCCTGAGTGCGGGTGCGCGGCTGGCGATCTACCACCGCGCTTACCGCAGCCGCCTGCGGCAGGCGCTGTGCGAAGCCTATGACAAGACCTGGACCTTCATCGGCGACGATATGTTCGCCGACCTGGCCAACAGCTACATCGCCGCGCATCCGTCGCGGCACGCCAACCTGCGCTGGTTCGGCGGCGGCCTGGCGGCGCATGCGGCGCTGGCGCTGGACGACTATCCCTTCATCGCCGAACTGGCGAGCCTGGAATGGGCGCTCGGCCTGGCCTTCGATGCGGAGGACACAGCGCCGCTCACGGCCGCCGGCATGCAAGCCATCGCGCCCGAGTTGTGGGGCGATCTGCAATTCCGCCTGCATCCATCGGTGCATATCCTGGACTTGCGCTGGAATGCGGTCGCGCTGTGGCAGGCGCTGGCCGTGGAGGCCGATCCGCCGGAAGCGGTGGAGTCGGACGCGGTCCAGCACTGGCTGGTCTGGCGCCAGGACGAGCAGCCGCATTTCCGCTCGCTGCCGGAGGTCGAAGCCGAGGCCCTGTACCGCATCGCCGAAGGGGCGAGCTTCGGCGAAGTGTGCGCGGCTGCCGGCGAGGAAGCGATGCTGGCGCTGGCGGGCTATCTACAGCATTGGCTGGCGCAAGGCGTGTTGGCCCGCTACTGACCCGCCAGCCAAGCCGTACAGGCTTGCCACTGGTCCCGCGTTTTCGAGTTCATGTCGGCGGCCGCTTCGAGCATGGCGTTGCGCCAGCTGTCGTCCTGGCCGTGGGCGATCAGCGCGTCCGCCCCGGCGGCGCCGGCGCGGCCCGCTGCGCGCAGCTGGTCCCAGGCCAGGTTGCAGCCCATGGTGGCGATCACTTCTTCCAGCCATTCCAGCTTCTTGCCCCATGCGTCCAGCGCCACTCGGTCCTCCGACGGTTGCAGGCCGCGCAGCACCCACGAGCGGCCGTCCAGCGCGACCGGGTGCAGGAAGGCGTGATCGACCGCCTGCATGCGCTTCTGCACCGCCACGACGCGGCTGGCCTGGTCCGGCCAGGCCGGCTGTGCGATCTTCCACGCGGCCAGGCGCGGCGCCAGCGCCGACGGCTTGCATTCCTTGATGTCGAGCAGGTAGTTCCCGTCCGGCGAGCCCTTGCCGTCGACCAGCACCACGAAGCGCATCAATCCCAGGCTGCCGGTGCCGGCGATGCGGCGCGCCGCGTCCAGCATGGTGTAGAAGCCCGGCTGGTCCTGCGTGGCGGCGAAGCGGGGCATGAAGTCGGCCAGCAGTTCGCGCTGGCCGGGCAGCAGCGGCAGCGCCTTCTCGCCGTCGAGCTTCAGGCTGCGGCGTCCGTTTTTGCGCGTGGTGCGCTTGTCGAGGAAGTCGGCGCGCTTGCGGTCTTGCAGGCCGCACAGCAGTTCGTTGACCATGCCCACGCTGGTCTCGCGTTCGACCCAGCGCGGCTTGCCCTCGGCCAGTGCGGTGCGGTAGGCATGGAGGCAGCGGCGACTCAGCATGACGGCGTCGCCGGGCGTGACGCGCAGCGCTTCGGCGCCGCACTGGATGCTGGCCAGCAGGCGCACCAGGTCCCAGCTGGCCGGCGCCAGCGCCGCTTCGTCGAAATCGTTTATATCGAAATACACCTGGCGGTTGTCGCCCTTGTAGCTGCCGAAGTTTTCCACGTGCAGATCGCCGCAGCTCCAGGCCAGCGGCGCTTCGCGGAACAGCGGATGGTCGGGCAGGGCGTCGTAGAACAGGTGGTCGGCTCCGCGCAGGAACAGGAAGGCGTTCTGCGCCATCTTGCGGTATTTCAGGCGCAGCAGCGTCGGCTCGCGGCCGGCGTTGTGGGCTTGCAGGGCGGTGATCAGTGCATCGGCGGACATAGGGGACTCCTAACGGTAGCGCGCCAGGATCTGGTCGATCACGCCTTCCTTGAGCAAGGCGTCGATCGCGCGGTTGGCGTCGTTGAAGGGGACTTGCGATTTGCGCGAGAACGCGCACTGCGCCTTGAACGAGGAGAATACCAGTTCGGGGCGCAGCTTCAAATGGGGATGGATGCGCTGCAGGTAGAACAGCGTGCTCTCGCCGGCCAGCGTGTATTGCACCTTGCCGGCGATCATCTGCTGGACGTTGAGGTCCATGCTGGCGGCGTCCGCGCGGGAAAATTGCTTGCCCAGCACCTGCTCGACACGCGGATAGCGGTAGCCTGCGACGGTGCCGATCGGCGTGTCCTTGAGATCCTTGAGCGAACGCAGGTGCGGCGCATCGGCGCGCGCCACCACCATTTCGGTATCGGGCAGCAGCGGCATGCTCCAGTCGTAGTCGCCGTCTATCCAGAACGGCAGCACGTAGCACATGGCGTCGGCGCGGCCGCTGCTCAGGGCCGGGGTGACGCCGGCCACGTCGACGTTGAGATAGACGGCGCGGCGGCCCAGCCGCTGTGCGAGTGCGTCGCCGACATCCTTGATGATGCCGCCGGCGAGCACGCCGTTGCTGAAGCGGACGATGGGCATGGTCTGGTCCAGCGGCGCCAGCATCACCAGCTCTCCCGGTGCGGCGCGCGCGGCCAGCGCCGGCAACATAGTCAGCGCGACGAGCAGCAGCAGCGGCGAGGACTTCGGCATCGAATATGTTCCAGTGGGCTGGGGGACGATCCATTATAGACTCAGTGCCACAGTGGGCAGTGGGAATTGAATAGAATCGCAATGATTAATTTTTGATAAGATTATTGTCCATTCAGACTTTCGTCTTTCAAATCTATGAGCGATGACTATACCTCCGACGTTCTGACCAAGGCTCATCTGGAAATAGGCTATTCGGAGCGCGCGCGCTTTGACGATCTGTTCGATGCCGACTGGTTCCGCGTATCGCTGTTGGCGGGACAGACCTACAGTTTCCGCCTGCGCGACGATGGCTCGCCTTTCGATCGGCCCCTGGACCTGGACCAGGTCGAGCTGGCCATGTTCGACGGGGGGGGCCGGCGCCTGGCGTATGGCCACAGCGATTCGTCCGTTGCTGATTGGCGACTGACATTCACGGCGGAAGCCAGCGGCGACTATTTCCTGTCGGCTCAGACCATGGGGCCGCAGACGGGCGCCTATCGCGTGTCCTACACGCTGGCCGACGACTACAGCAGCGACAACAGCCATCCCGGCAGCCTGGCGCCAGGCGCGGAAATCCACGGCGCGTTGCAGTTTCCGGGCGACATAGACAGCTTCACGTTTGAGATGGTGGCGGGACGCACCTATTATCTGCAGGTCGCAAGCCCATTCAGCACCCAGTACGCTCCCGTTGAAGGCGGTATCAGGGACAAGGCCGGCAATTATGTGGTGTGCACCCCAAGCATTGCGGAAGACGGCACGAAAACCGTGGCTGTCATTGCACCCCATAGCGGCACCTATGTGTTTAATGTCGGACTGAGTTCCGGCTATAGCTACGATGGCATTCCCTATACGGTGCGGGAGTTGGCGGTGGCTGACGACGATTACGGCAGCACGCCGATCGCTGCGGGTTCGATCAGCGTCGGCATGCCGCTGTCGGGTGTGCTGGAGGCGGGACTGGACCACGACATGTTCCGTGTGAACCTGAGCGCCGGTGCGAGCTACGCCATTGATCTGCATCGGGATAGCGGCAAACCGAATCCGTTCGGCCTGGATTTCACGCTGACCGACAGCGGCGGCGCCAAACTCTCGCCCATCTGGCGGAGTGACGGGAGCTACACATACACGCCCACGCGCAGCGGCAACTACTACATCGACGTCAGCAATTCGAATACTGTGCCTGCCGAGCCTACGCTGGCCTACTCGCTGTCAGTCTCACTGACGGCGGACGACTACGGCGCCAATATCGCCGGCGCCGGCAAGTTGGCGATCGGCCAGCCGCTGGTGGCCAGGATCGATGCTGGTGGCGACCGCGACTGGTTTGCCGTCACGTTGGATGCCGGCGCCACCTACTGGTTCGACCTGCAAGGCGTGCAGGGCGCCGGCGGTGAACAACGCATCTATTCAGGTCAGTTGCGCGTGTTCGACGCGCACGGTGCAATGCTGGCTGACACCAGCGGGAACTATAACTGGGCCACCCAGCGCCTGTCGTTTGCGCCGGCCGCTGGCGGCACTTACTATCTCGAGGTGGCGGACCCGAATAACGGCACCGGTTTTTATGAAGTGCTGGCGCAGACCGGCGTGGCTGACGACGTCGGCAACGACATCGCCCATGCCGCCGTTCTGAAGCCGGAGACGGCCGTTAACCGCAACCTGGAAGTGCCGGGTGACATCGACGTCTACAAGCTCAGCGTAGTGGCTGGCCGGACCTACAGCGTGGCGTTGTTGTCGCCCACCTATGTCAGCGACTACCACGCCTCCAGCCTGCGGCCAAGCGTGGTGGACGCGGCGCGCCACGACGTCGCGGTACGGCATCCCAAGGAATCGCTGTTCTTGTTCGAAGCGACCAGCACGGGCGACTACTATCTCACCGTGCGCGACGACAGCCTGCTGGCGCAAGACTATCGCCTGAAGGTCACTAGCTACCAGGACGACTACGCCGCCAATGCAGGAACGCGCGGCGTCGTGGAGGCGAATGGCCGGACCCACGGCGTGATCGACAGTGCTGACGATGTGGACTGGATCAAGGTGCATGTCGATGCCGGCCAGAAGTATGCTTACGATCTGCTGGGCAATTTGGGCGGGGGCGGCACGCTGACCGCCAGCGTGCCCTGGTCTGGCTTCAGCCTGAACGACAGCACCGGCAGGGTGGTGGGCAACGCCATTGGCGCCACTGGCGCCGAGGCGCGCCTGCTCTATACCGCCACCACGAGCGGCGATATGTACTTGGCGGTGCACGGCGGCCTGAACACCATGGGCAGCTATACGGTGGTGGCCACGCAGATCAGCGGCGACCATACGGCGCCGACGCCGACCGGCGTATTCCTGCTGAATGGCGGCGTGCTGGGCGACGGTGCCACCGGCGTGCCGCTGGCCGCGCGCTACGCGGTGAAATTTGATGAGATCATCAAACCTATTGCCCTGTCTGGCGTGACGCTGACTGACGCCAACGGTAGCAAGCTTGCAGAGGGCAGTATCTGGGTCTCGGGCGACAGTATTACGATCCGGGGCAACTATCTGCAGAAGGACGCGGATTACACGCTCAGCGTTTCTGCCGGCGCAGTGCAAGACCTGGCCGGCAACTTCAGCCAGACGGCGATTTCCTATCATTTCCATACGTCGCCATTCTCGGCCGGCGCCAGCGGCGGCGACGACATGCTGCGCGGCGGCAGCATCACCGGCAAGCAGATCGATGGGCAGGCGGGATGCGACACGGTGTTCTACGACATGGACTCGTATGGGGTGAATGTTAAGCCGGATGGCGACCAGATCAAGCTGTGGTTCTATGGGACCACGCCGACCGATACGCTGCACGGGATCGAACGTATCGTGTTTGCCAATGTCGCAATGGCCTATGATGTCGGCGGCAACGCCGGCCAGGCTTACCGGCTGTATCAGGCCGCCCTCGACCGCTCGCCCGATGGGGATGGCCTGGGCTACTGGATCAACGCGCTCGATCACGGCTACAGCCTGCAAGGGGTGGCGAAGAACTTCATTGCCAGCGCGGAGTTCCAGGGCAAATATGGCGCCGCGCCGAGCGATGCCGACTTCGTCACCAGCCTGTATCACAACGTGCTGCACCGCGCGCCGGAGCAGGCCGGCTACGATTACTGGATCAACGCGCTGGGGATGGGGGCGCCGCGCGAGCAAATCCTGGTCAACTTCAGTGAAAGCGCTGAGAACCAGGCCGCGCTGCTGCCGTTGATCGGCAAGGGTTTCGCCTATACCTACTACGGTTAAGGGCCGCCGCCGCGATTAGAGAGAGAATTCTAATCGCGGCGCGGCACCTTTACCTTTGACGGCGATGTGCAAGAATGAGCAGCACGAACTCATTGAACGGTAATAACAAAAACATCGTGTTCACCCCACTCGTCAGTGCCCTCGCGGCAACCGCAGCAACCTCCCCACACGCCCGCCTGATCTTTGCCAGCCCGCCGCGCTAGCTTCGCCAGACCGCACACGCTACATCTGCATCCACAGCTTTTTCCACAACCGAAAGGTTTGTATGTTTACCCTGCTTGGCAGTGAAGTGACCGTTGTCGTCTTATTGATTGTGATCGCCGTCTTGATCAAGCTCTCCGGGGCCATCAAGTACATCCCCAACGACCGTGTCGGGGTCATTGAAAAACTATGGAGCTCGTCCGGTTCGGTGCAGAACGGCCTGCTCGCGCTGAACGGCGAGGCCGGCCTGCAGCCTGAGTTGCGCCGGGGCGGTTTCCATTTCTTCGCACCGTTCCAATATCGCGTGCACATCCATTCCATGGTGTCGGTCACGCAGGGCACGATCGCCTACGTGTTCGCCCGCGACGGCCTGGACCTGCCGGCCGGCCAGACGCTGGCCGACAACTCGCGCATCGTCGACTTCCGCAACGTCCGCGACTTCCTGCGCGACGGCGGCCAGAAAGGCCCGCAGCGCATGGTGCTGCGCGAAGGTACCCACATCATCAATCCCGCGCTGTTCGTCGTGATGACGGAAGAGACGACGTACTCGATGTCGCTGGACGCGCTGGAAAAAGCCTACTACCAGCAGATGCGCGGCGTGCTCGACGAGCGCGGCGGCTTCAAGCCGGTGGTCATCAAGGAAGTGACCGGTTCGCATGACTCGGACCAGCTGGCCGTGGTGACGGTGCAGGACGGCCCCGGCCTGCTGACGGGCGAGCTGCTGGCGCCCGACGTCGGCGACAGCCACAACGCCTTCCAGGAGCCGGAGAAATTCCTCGCCGCCGGTGGCCGTCGCGGCCGCCAGGAGCGCGTGCTGGTGGAGGGCACCTACTTCATCAACCGCCTGTTCGCGACGGTGGAGTTCATCAAGAAGACCATCATCCCGGTCGGCTTTGTCGGCGTGGTGGTGTCGTACACGGGCCGTACCGGCGCGGACTTGTCGGGCAACGATTACTCGCACGGCGAGCTGGTGGAAACCGGTTGTCGCGGCGTGTGGCGCGATGCGCTGATGCCGGGCAAGTACGCGTTCAACACCTACGCCGGCAAGATCGAGCTGGTGCCGACCACTAACTTCGTGCTGATGTGGAAGTCCGGCGAGAGCGGCTCCAGCTTCGACAAGAATCTGCGCGAGATTACCTTGATTACCAAGGACGCATTCGAGCCGCAGCTGCCGCTGTCGGTGGTGGTGCACATCGACTACCGCAAGGCGCCGATGGTGGTGCAGCGCTTCGGCAACGTGGCGCAGCTGGTCGAGCAGACGCTCGATCCGATGGTGTCGTCGTACTTTAAAAACGTATCGCAGACCAAGACCTTCATCGACCTGATCCAGTCGCGCAGCGAGTTGCAGAACAATGCGTCGAGCGATATGAAACAGCGCTTCCAGGCGTATTCGCTGGAATTCCAGGAGGTGTTGATTGGCACGCCGAAACCCCAGCCCGGCGACAACAAGATCGAGGACATCATGGCCCAGCTGCGCGACCGCCAGATCGCCCGCGAACAGGTGGAAACCTTCGCGCAGAAGCAGATCGCGGCCGACAAGCAGCGCGAGCTGAACGAGGCCGAGCAGCGCGCCGCCAAGCAGAAGGAGCTGACCGGTTCGCTGGTGGATATCTCGATCAAGGAGAACCAGGGTTCGGCCAGCGTGAAGGCGGCCGAGAAACGCCGCCAGGAGATCGAAGCGCTGGCGCAGGCCGACAAGTTCCGCCAGGAGATGGAAGGCGCGGGCCGCGCATCGGCGATCCGCTCGGTGGGTGAGGCGGAGGCGGCGGCGATCCAGGCCAAGTCCGAGGCGATGCAGGGCGAGGGCGCGGACAAGCAGCTGATGCAAACCGTGATGCTGCGCCTGGCCGAAGCGTTTGAAACGGCCAAGGTGCCGCTGGTGCCGCAAGTGCAGATGGGTGGCGGCGACAGCAACGCCTTCGGCACGCTGATGGGCCTGATGAGTGCGATGAAGGCTGGGGAGTTGACCCAGGCTATCGAAAACAAGGGCTGATCGTCAGCCCAGGGCGGCGATGACGGATGCGTCGCTGCCGCCCCGGGCCGTGAAGCGGCCCGCTTCATATCGCTGGCAATAGGAGGTGGCGCTTGCGCTGACGGCGCTGTCCGCCTTCGATGCCAGGGTCACGGTGCAAGTGAAGGGCTCGCCGTAGGCGAGGCGCGGCCCGGTGTGGGGCGCGTTGAAGCGCACGTCCACCGTGGCCAGCGCCAGTTCCTCCCAGTCGATGCCATGCTTGCGCAAGGCGCGCCGCAGAAATTCCGCGTAGTTGCGCATCACCAGCATTGCTGCCGGAGTGGCTGGCGCGGCAGTGCGATCCGTCAGGCGCAATTGTACGGCGAGGCCCGCAGCGGCGTCGCGGTACAGCAGCCCTGGCGCCCAGTAGCCGCCGACATCGTTGTTGCGGCTGACGAAGCTGCTCGCCAATCCCGCCGCCGCATGTTTCAGTTTTTTATTGATACCCATCTGTCTATCCCTTGAAATGGCATGCGTATGGTACGCCATTCGCCATGCCGCTATGTTCGTGTGCGCACATGCCTTGGCGCGCAGGTGTGGCACGCTTTCCGTTCACATACATCGAGGAGGCACCATGGCCAACCAGGACAATTCCTAATTAAAAGACAAGCACGTCGCGATCCTGATGACGGACGGCGTCGAGCAGGTTGAATACACCGACCCGCGCAGTTTTCTGGAAGAGCACGGCGCGCAATGGAGCGACGAGGAAGTGATAGTCGACGGCCAGCTGATCACCAGCCGCAAGCCGGATGACTTCCCCGCCTTCAACAAGGCATTGCAGCAACAGCTGTTGGCGGGCTGAACGGCTTAATTTCCGGTTGGCAAACGGGCGCTACCCTCGCGTCATAGAACGTAGACTGGAATGGAACTCTCTCGCGTCTTAACCAGGAGCCCATCATGACACATACATTGGCAGCCGTATTTGAAACCCGTGCCGAGGCCAACCGAGCCAAGGACGAATTGATCCACAGCGGCTATGCCGCCGAGAGCATCAGCGTGACCGACTCCGGCAGCGTGGCCGGCACGCCGCGCATCAACGACGACGAGTCCATCCTCAGCTCGATCAAGCAGATGTTCAGCGGCTTGCTGGGGCGCGAGCACGCGGACCGCCATATCTATGCGGAAGCGCTGAACCGCGGCCACGTGGTGCTGACCATACAGACTGCCACCATGGAAGCGGCAGACCGCGCGGCGGATATCGTCGAAGATTTCAATCCGATCGATATCGACGAGCATGAGGCCATGTGGCGCGCCAGCGGATGGAGTGGCGCCGGGACGCCGCAGACCAGCTTGGGCGCGCAGCAAAGTGCGCCAGTACAGCACGGCATCCGTCCGCGCGAGGAGGCGGTGGACTTCGCACGCTCCGAGCAGGGCTTGTTGACGCCGGGTTCGATGCAGCGCGGCGACACGGTGTCGCCCGCGATGACCGGCGTGAACGTGCCAATCTCGGAGCAGAGCACGGTGCAGCGCAGCGGCATGCGCATCTACCCTCGCGATACGGGCACGCCCAACCAGGACAGCCTGAACATCCTGCGTGGCGACGAGACCGACGATGACGCCGTGTACTTCCGCACGCATTGGGAAAAGACCATGTCCTACGGCGGCAATACGTATCAGGAGTTCGATCCGGCGTACCGCTATGGCGAATCGATGGCCGGCAATCCCGGCTACAAGGACAAGCCGTGGGAAGAGGTCGAGCCCGAGCTGCGCAGCAATTGGGAAAGCAAGCACGCGCAATCGAGCTGGGAGAAGTTCAAGGATGCGGTGCGCGCGGGTTGGGAGCGGGTGACGAAGTAAGTTGCGTTGCTGAAGATCAAATTGGAGAGTCTGCTGTCGTGACATGATCGGCAACCTGTGCGGTCCACAAATTTCTGTGGGCCGCGCAATTTGCCACGGATGCCACGATGGAAAAACTGCTGCCTTACTTCGAACGCGAATTGAGCATGCTGCGGCGCACCGGCTCCGAGTTTGCAAGTCGCTACCCCAAGCTGGCAGGCAGTTTGCAAATGAGCGGCGAAACCTGCGCCGATCCCCACGTCGAGCGCTTGATCCAGGCTTCGGCGTTTCTCAACGCCCGCGTCGCCAAGCTGCTGGACGACGGCTATTCCACCTTCACCGAAGCCCTGTTGGGCATGTTGTACCCGCATTATCTGCGGCCGATTCCCTCCTGCTCCATCGCCCGCATCGACTACAGCGGCGCCAAGGCCAATGAAGTGAGCAGCGTCACCACGCTGCCGCGTGGCACGGCGATGAAGTCGCTGGGACGCAGCGCGGTGACATGCCGCTTCCGCACCGTCTACGATGCGACGGTGGCGCCGGTGACGATCAGCGCTGCGTGGTTTGAGCCGTACATCCAGGCGCCATCGACCCTGCCGCTGCCGCCGGAGGCTGGCTCGGCGATCTGCATCACCATCGAAAGCACCGCTGCCGCGCGGGGATTGGCTGCGCTGGATTTGCCCAAGCTGCGCGTGTTCATCGACGGCGAGGCTTCGTTGCGGGCGACTCTGCGCGATACGCTCTTCATGCGCGCAGCCTGCGCCTGCGTGGAAGCGGATGGCCAGTGGCGCATGCTGGATCGCTTGCCGATCGCACCGGCCGGCTTCGCCGCCGAAGAAGCCTTGTTGCCAGCAGCGCCTTCGGAGCATAGCGCCTATCGGCTGTTGAGCGAGTACTTCGCCTTCCCGGAAAAATTCGATTTTTTCGATATCGACCTGCATGCGCTGCTCGCCGCAAGCCCTGCCGGTTGTTCGCGGTTGACGCTGCGGATCGCCTTGTCCGATTTACGGCCCGATGCGCCGTCCGCGCGCATCCTGCGCACGCTATCGGAAGACAACCTGGTGCTGGGCTGCACGCCAGTCATCAACCTGTACACGCAGTCGGCCACGCCGATACGCGTCAACCATCGCCGCAGCAGCTATCCGCTGATGCCGGATGAAATGCCGGGCGGCGGCTGCGAGATCTACAGCATCGATACGGTGCAATTGCTGCGCAAGACGGCGCAGGGTAGCTCGATCACCGAATTCTTTCCCTACTATTCGCTGCGACACGGCGAGGAGGCCGGCCGCAAGGGGCACTACTGGCTTGCCCGACGCGACGAGGAGTTGGCCGATGCGGCGGCGGGCCATGAATATTCGCTGACGCTGGTGGACCGCGATTTTTCGCCGTTGAAGCTGGATGAAGGTACGGCTTCGGTACGCCTCACCTGCACCAACCGCAACCTGCCGCACGGCCTGCAATATGGCCGCGCCACCGGCGATCTCAGCACCGAGACGGCAGCCGGCAGCCTGCCGATCCGCATGCTGCGCCGGCCGACGTTGTCGTATCGGCAGGGGAGCGGCGGCGATCAATGGGGGCTGATTACGCAGCTGGCGCTCAATCACCGGTCGCTGACGCAGGAGGGGCTGCCGGCGCTGACCGCCATGCTGCGACTGTACGCGCAGCAGGACAGCGCAGTGTCGCAGCGGCAGATCGACGGCATCATGGCACTGTCGCACCAGCCGGCGACCGCGTGGGTGCGGCAGGCGCGGGGGAGCGCGTATCTGCGCGGGGTGGAGGTGCGGGTGTCGCTGGACGAGGAAGCCTATGCGGGCACCGGCTTGCACGCGTTTGCGCAACTGCTCGATTATCTGTTCGGCTTGCACGTGCATTTGAACAGTTTTACGCGACTGGTCGTGCTGTCGCATGTCAGCGGAAAGGAGTTGCTGCGATGCCTGCCTCGCAACGGCGCATTGACGCTGGCCTGATCGGCGAATTGCTGGCGGAGCCGCAGGGCTTCGATTTCTTCCAGGCGGTGCGCCTGGTCGAGCAGCTGCGGCCGCCGCGCAGGCTGCGCTACCGCAACCGGCTGTCGCTGGCGTTCCCGCCGAATCAGATCGAGAACATCAGCGACGACGGGGAGGAGGTGATACGCCTCACGCCGGCTTTCATGGGACTGCTGGGCAGCCATGGCGCGCTGCCGCTGCACTACTCGGAGCGTATCAACCGTTACGAGCGGACCCATAACGACGGTGGCCCGCGAGCGTTCCTGGACATGCTGTCGCACCGGTCGTTGGGGATGTTTTATCTGGCGTGGGCCAAGCACAGGCCGGAATGCATGACGACGCAGGCTGGCGATGATGGTTTTCTCGCGATGCTGCTTGCCCTGTCCGGCGCGCATCCCGACGGATCCGTCGATCGCGAGACGCTGGCGCGCTACGCGATGCAGATCAGGAGCCGCAGCGTGTCGGCGCCGCTGATGGCGGGGATCTACTCGGAATACTTCAACGTGCGCTTTGTCGTGGAGCAGTTGGTTGGCCAGTGGCTGCCACTGGCAGATGCGGATCAGGCGCAACTGGACAAGGCTAATGTCGACCTTGGCGCTGGCGTGATGCTGGGGGAGCGCATCTACGGCTGCGATGCGCGCGTGCGTTTGCGTATCGGCCCGCTGGGGCGGGATGCCTACGAAGACTTTCTGCCTGGCCGCAGCGCCGCAACGCGGCTGGAAGCGATGCTGGGCCTGCACTGCGGCGTGGGCATGACGTATGAGGTGCATCTGATCCAGCGGGCGGACGATGTGCGCGCTCCCGGGTTGGATGGCGGCTGCCGGTTGGGCGTCAACACATGCCTGGTTGACGGACCGCAGCGGCAAGACCGCGAAGAGCTGATGTATCTGCTGCATACCTGAGGAGCGATTGTGGAAAGCGATAATGACTTCTTCAGCTTCATGGGCCTGGCCAAGGAGCTTGTCACCAGCAACCGGCCTTTGCGTTTGCGGCTGGATTTGGCGGGCGGTGTCAATGACGACATGCTGCTGCCACAGCGGGTGTTCGGAACGGAGGCCTTGTGCGGCGGGATCGAGTATCGCGTGCTGTGCGTGTCGTCCAATGCCAGCTTGCCGCTGAAGGAAATGATCGCCGTGCCGGCCGCGCTGGAATTCGTTACGGATAGGGGAGACTTGCGCAGCGTCTGCGGCATCGTCACCGAGGCCAGCTCGGGCGACAGCGACGGCGGCCTGGCCAGCTATCAACTGGTGCTGCGCGATGCGCTGTCGATACTGGAAAAGCGCATCAACACCCGTGTGTTCCGCAACATGGATGAGGTGGAGATTGTTCAGCGGATTTTGAATGAATGGCGGCAGAATAGTTCCATCCTGGGAGTGTGTTTCAAGCACGAGGTGGACGAGGCCTTCAGCCAGCGCGAGTATCCCAAGCGCGAATTCACCATGCAGCACAATGAATCGGATGCGGCATTCATCCGGCGCTTGTTGAAGCGGAGGGGGATAGGCTGGTACGTACGCGCGGAAGGCGGCGAGTATCCGATGCACACGCTGGTGTTGTTCAACAACGCTGACAGCTTGCGGCGGAACGCTGCTGGCACGATCCGCTATCACCGCGATGCGGCGACCGAGGAGCGCGACACGATCACTTCCTGGAGCGCGGTGCGCAGTCTGCAACCGGGCGTGGTCACGAGGCATAGCTGGGACTATCGCAATTCGCAAGGCCGTGACTTCATGATGGCGGAGGCCAGCAGCGGTGTGGACCAGGGCGTGAGCGGCAACGATCTGGCCGCGAGCCTGGACGATTATCAGATCCTGGCGCCGCATGCGGGCGATGACAATGAAGACCTGTGCCGCCTCGGGAAACTGCGCATGCAGCGGCACGACTACGAAACTAAATGTTTCCACGGCGAGGGCAGCGTGCGCGATCTGTGCGCGGGGGAGTATTTCACGCTGGCCGAGCATCCGGAGGTGGACGGGCATCCGGCCGAGGAGAGGGATTTTGTCGTCACAGCCTTGCAGGTGAACGCGCAGAACAACCTGCCCAAGGCATTGGCCGCGCGCGTGGAGCGGTTGTTTTCCCGCAGCCGCTGGATGCAGGGCGCGCAGGAGTTGCAGATGCAGAGGGATGTGGCGGACAAGGTGGCATCGGGGCCGCTGCGCATGCATATCCAGTTCACGGCGGTGCGACGTGGAGTGATTATCGTGCCGGCTTACGATCCGCGCACGGACTTGCCTCAGGCGCTGATGCAAAGCGCGATCGTTGTCGGGCCGGAAGGCGAAGAAGTCCACTGCGACCAGATGGGCCGAGTAAAAATCCGCTTCCCTGGCACGCGCGAGGTTGATCACGAAGAGGCCGCGAATGCCGGGGCATCGGATACGGAGACAGACTCCGCATGGGTACGCGTAGCCTCGAACTGGGCTGGCAACGGACCCGGAAGCCTGCAACAATGCGGCACTATCGGCTTGCCGCGTGTCGGTACTGAAGTACTGGTCAACTTCCTTGGCGGAGACCCGGACAAGCCAGTCATCGTTGGTCAATTGTATAGCCAGCAAGCGCTGCCGCCAGCGCTCAGCAACGCCGGTGAGCTGCCTGGCAATCGCTACCTCTCCGGGATCAAAAGCCGCGAAGTAAAAGGGTCGCGCGCAAATCGGCTTCGTCTGGACGATACCAATGGTCAAATAAGCGCGCAGTTGTCTAGCGATCATGGCGATTCGCAACTCAACCTGGGTTTTATCACGCAGGCGAGATCGAATGGTGCTGGCGGAGTTCGCGGCGAAGGGTGGGAGCTGGCAACCAGTGCTTGGGGCGTCGCTCGCGCCAACAAAGGGATGCTCATTACAACGGAGAGTCGCACGCCTGGAGCGTCTCCGGTCAAGGATCTTGGCGAAACTTTGCAGCGACTGAAAGCGGCCCAAAACCAGCATGAGACGCTGGCTAAGCTTGCGCAAGGTTCGGCTGCCCAGGACGGAGAGGAGCAAGCCACAGTAGCTGATGTGGTCAAGACCCAGAACCGGGATATTCACGGCGGAGAGAAAGGGGAACTTTCGCAGTTAGGCAAACCGCATCTGCTGCTTGCAAGTCCAGCCGGTATCGAAACTTCAACGGGCGGGAGCACACATATTGCCAGTGACCAGCACACGGCACTCACTACAGGGATGGATCTTTCCGTCGCCAGCGGCGGAAGCTTATTTGCCAGTGTTCGACAAGCGTTGCGTGTATTCGTGCACAAGACAGGAATGCGACTCGTCGCGGCGGCCGGCGACATCGATGTGCGTGCGCTGTCGGACAGCGTCAACATCTTGGCCAAACTCAAAATTACGCAGACGGCTAATAGCATCAACATCAGCGCCAAAGAGGAAGTCGTCATCAACGGTGGCGGAAGCTATGCCAAGTTCGGCGGAGGCGGCATTGAGATTGGCACTAGCGGTAACTTCGTGGCGCACGCAGCGAAGCATAGCTTTATTGGACCCAAGACCATGGACATGGCAAATGTGCAGCCGTCCCAACAGAAACTTGACGGTGCAGGCACGTTCCATTTAAGCAGCCATCCGGCTGCAGGCGGCAGAGCCAATGCTGGACTGCCTTACAAGCTCTACAAGAACGGCGCTATGGCGGAGCAAGGTAGCTTTGATGACGACGGCAACATGACCTTCAAGCATGAAGTGGATGCGCAAGCCGCATACCATCTTGAGCTTCCAAACGGCAACCGCTTCGCCATCGATCCCAACCCCCACGAGGCGCAGCACGAGATGAGTTCCGGGATCGGCTATCACGGCTACACCAATGAAGGCGGTTCGCTTAACGACGCGCATGCTTCGCTGGAGAAAAGCAGGTTGCTTTCCAATCCGTCCGCACCTGCCGATGACGAATTGCCCGAGACCTGACCTGGTCCTTCTGGTTTAAAGGATAGCCCCATGAATACCATGAGTACTAACGCGGACTTGTATCAACAAACCCTGTCCTATCGGAACAATGCTCCCCCCAGCCAATGTCTCGCTCCATGCTGGTTTGTTCACCTTCCGAATCCAGTCTATTACGTGCGCTATCGCTGTCATCTTGAACCATTGATTTGCGGAGAAGATGTCTTCGGAAAGATTGCAGAGGACTTGATGAACGCTCAGCACAGCGTAGACATCATCACATGGGGATTCGATCCAGGTATGGTGCTTGTTCGCGGCACTACTGCAGAGGATGGAATACGATATGGCGATCTGCTGAAAAAAATCGCGACGCGAGAGAAAAATCCGGTCAAGGTGCGGCTTCTGGTCTGGCACGATGATGTACTGTCACAGGAATTTACGAAGAGTATTCCTGGCTATTACGGCAAAAGGTTCCCGAGCATTGATTGCCTCTTGAACAGCTACTATAGCGAGTCCCATCAAGCTTACAACGCGGAGTGGTTTACGCAGGTGTGCGCCGAAAATATCCCTAATATTCACTTCCATGTACGCGACGTTCCGCACGAGTTGCTTGAGCAGTCGTTGTCGGGAGAGTCTGTGCCATCGAACATCGCGGCAAGACTAGCCAAGGCCTATGCGGCCCACCATCAAAAAATGCTGTTAGTCGACTATGAACTGCCCAATTTGGCAAGGGGTTATGTAATGGGGCATAACTCCATCACTGATTTTTGGGATACGAGAGAGCACAAGTTCCGGGATAGACGTCGTGAACGCTTTTACACCGAGGATCATGTGGATCTTCAGAAAGCCGCTTGGAAGAAGGGGCAGCGATTTGATAATTTCAACTTCAATATGACGGAGGCGGAGCAACGCGAAAAGGAGCGTGTTGTGCAGGCTCACATTGACGCTCATAGCCATGTGACTCAGCCCTTACAGGACGTCTCCTGTCGTGTGCGCGGACCGATACTTTATGACCTCAATCATAACTTCTGCCAGGCGTGGGAAGAATCCAGGCCCCCTGCTTCTTTCCTTTGCGAGCTCTCTAGGTTGGTCTGGCTTCCTCCCATTCATCCGATCAAGATAGCGTGCAAAGTCGCCGATGCATTGCATAGAGAAATGGATCCTGGCTTCATCGCACGACGCGCACGCTTGGATTCAAGCGCCTTTAACCTACGTGACGGACATCATAATTTGCAGTTGATTCGCACGCAGCCGCTGCACGCTGAGAAGACTGTGAAGGAGTGTTACGCAAATCTCACCAGGCAGATGCTTCACTACATTTTTATCCAGAACCAATACATCCAATATGGTCCATGGGCCGCCTACTTGCTCGAATGTGTGAGCCGTTTGCGTTTAGCTGGTTATCTCAAACCGATTTATGTATTCATGCTGACATCAACCCCAGAAAGGGATGGCATGGATCGACCGACCTACGATGTGGCCAGTCAAGTTGGGAAGAGCGAATCAATGCCTGTTGAGCACAAAGAAGCTGTCGAAGAGGCGCGGAAGCAGAAAACCCAGCAACCGATAACGCCGAAGGAGCTCGCCAGACGAGGGGTCAAGGTCTTCATGGGCTCCCTTTGGACATGCGCTGAAGAAAAGGAAAAGTTGAATTCAAAGGACTATGAAGAAATCTATATTCACTCGAAAGTAGCAATAGTAGATGACGCGGCTTTCACCATCGGTTCGGCCAATCTGAATTTGCGCAGCATGGCATTCGATAGCGAACTTAATGTGCTAAGCGAAGCAAAGGATGTAGCGTACCAGCTGCGAGTCGATCTGTTCAGCCAATGTGCACATGATGCCGGTCCCCAGCAATTTGGTGACATGGAAAGTACCTTCAAGATATGGGAGATAAAAGCTTCTCAAAATCTAAGTGGTAAGAAATCTGGGGGGAAGCTAACGGGACAGTTACTTCCTTTTTTTGTTGATAGAAAGCCTGGCATGCCGGTGGTCTAGCTATGCAAAGTCTACGAAGACGTTGGATGCTAATTCTTGCATTACTTGTCGCCGTTCCGGCAGGAGCATTTTTCACTCATGAATATTTACAGGAGAGAGCCTTGCATGCTTTACCCCATGGATTCAAGAAATTCAAATTGTCCGACCCGCTTCCCACATGTGATCAGTGGAAGCATCATATGCCTTCGGTACGTGACCCCTCGACTTATCGCCTTTATATCGAAGCAAGGCAGGTCTGGCGCAGCAAGATTGAATGGCAACTTTCCCACGCGGAAGCTGACAGAATACTAAAAGACGTCAGCAAAGCGGCAGAATTGGGTGACTGGGGAGCGCGAGCGCTACTCGCGTACTTTTACCTTTATGGATTAGGTGTTCTGGACTCAAATCATGTGCTAGATGCCATGCCCGAAAAGAGCGTAGAAATTGCTCGTATGGCAGCTGAAGCGGGACAGCCTTGGGGGCTATATGACCTTGGCGTTGCATATGAAAATGGATATGGAGGTGTGCCATACGATCCCGATCTTGCTTGGGCTTATTACCTACGAGCTGCACAGTTTGGAAGTCCCGACGCTCAAATGACCTTAGCAAAGGCATACAGCGATGCTGGGAGGCTTGCCGATGAAGCCACTATGCTCCAATGCGCATTCCAACAAGGACATGGTCCTGCCGCTTTTGATCTCGCCATTAAGGCGCAGGTGGAGAAGCGCTTTAAAGACGCAATTCGATTATTTCAGGAGGGCGTGAAATTTGGAAGTAAGGAGTGTGCAGCAGCCTTGGAACTGATTTTCTCATATGGACATAGCCATGGCGCGACTGAAGAAGAAGCAGCAGAGATGAAGCTGCTTGGCGTACTGACTGATCCAGAACGGGCGAGCCGATACAACGCGATATACGCGGCGTTAGACATTAACCCTGACCTGAGACTTGGAAAACTAGATGAGGTATTGCCTCTTCCCCCCGCCGAGTTGCGTGGTTGGTCTGGAGTTGAGGATGCCGTCGAACCTGAGCCGAAGGGCCCACCGACTTACTGAAGCTTGGAGGAAAAATCATGCCCTTGAAAATCATCACCGTAGGTGACTCGACGGATCACGGTGGGAAGGTCATCAGTGGTTCGCCTATCCATGACATAGGAGGCAAGGCGATTGCGCGTCTCCACGATACTGTCTCCTGCCCTCAGGTTTATCCCGGAGGTGCACCGCATGGCGTCAATAAGATTATCACCGCTCACAAAACACTGACCGTCGGCGATATCCCTGTCGCAGTCGAAGGCTGCAAGACGGAATGTGGTTGCACGCTCATCGGCTCCTCTAACGCGACAGTCGATTAGACACAGCATCGCGCTTCATTTCATCATTGACGATAGGGTCTAAGCGCCTTTCTGCAGCGCTAGGACTACTGCACAAGTAGCCTGAGGGCTTGTATTTTTTTGCGTGACAAGAGATATTTCAAGTTAAACCGAGGTCTAACTAGTTTGCCCTACAAGGTCGAAAGTAATTGATGTGGGGCGATTGGAAACAGAAATATCGCACACCTGCGTGAGAGCTACCTGCGATAGCACGGCCGCGCACATCCTGCTTTCACGGTTCATATCAGGAGCAACCGATGACCAAGACCTCTGCGTCAAAGATATTTTTAAACCAGGATGACGCGATTGCCGTCGCTCTCTATGTCATGACGTCGAAAGGGACGATCCAATACGAGTGCTTGCCAGGAGGGCAAGCGCGTATCACGGTTGATCAAGAAAGTGCCGCATTGTTGAAAGAAAAATCAGCACCGTCATACGCCTACGTGCAAGAGGGCGGCACGATGTCAGAATTGTATTTGCATGAATACGAGACCAAGTTGGGAGCCCTCGCCGGTCGATTTGATTGCGCATCGGCTGGTGCATATAAGACGGGTGCGGTTGTCGAAATCGCTCCATGTTTACGGGCATTGGGGAGGGTTTTTTATGCTACTGCGGAAGCTCTCGTCGGCACGGTCCCAAGCCTGGTGCTCTATAGGTAAATAATATAAATCGTTTATATTATAGATTCGGCGGTGATCAGTGCCGGTGTGCCAGTGAAAAATCCGTTGCTGGCGATATGCAGAATTTTTTCGGAGAACGTTTCAGTATTCTTCCGAAGATGCCGTCCGCTGATCCAATGGGCGGCGTCCGACACGGTAAGGGCGTGCTTGAGGTCGAGGCTGAAAGTGGCTCGGATTTCGAGATTACTACCGATATCATCGAAGACCTTCGTCCCGGCTGGACTGATTTTGGCGAATAGGGATTCAGACACCTTTTAGAACACTGAAGCGCCGAAAAGCTTCGACGGGCATAGGCACTTCCAGTTTCCACTCTATTGAAATCGGCTTATCGCCTTCATGTTTCTCAAGCACCACTGGTCCGAGTGCGATGAATGCACTGTCTGCATCTTCCCGAACAAATAGCTGGAAAGTCCAACCATTCGAAGCGCTTTCAAGATAGCGTCGTCCTGTAGCGTTATTTGCACCTGCTTTGTTTTGCGTCTGCCAGTGGAATTTGTCGATGCTGAGTGCGTAGTCTTTGTATTGAACCCGCTCTCCAAAGCCTTCCCGCTTGTCTAACGTTACAAACATCAGTTCAATTTTTTCTTGGACGAGAGGTAAGCAACCTTCGCGAAAATGTGGCCGGGCGCTTGAGGTTAAATGCCCAACTGCTGTTTGAATCTCGCGTCGTTCATAGCGCGCATGCAGAGTTAGCGGCCACGTCGACGGTACCCCGGGTAGCGGCCTCACTTCGACCACAGTTGTATCGCTGAGCCAATCAACGATTTCATACAGTTCATTGCGTAACGCAGGGTGCTGGACCATTAGCGCTGCAAATGATTCCGGAGTAACCAGATCGGATGCATCATGCAGCAATTGATACGCCAGCATTTGGACTCGGGTAGCATCAACATCACCGGTGGTCAGCACAGTCGTCCATGCAGCCAAGGCATTTGGATCATTCGCATGCAGAATTGATTTCATGCGGCGCCCCAGTTCTTCTTCACGAGGGCCTGCAATAGGTACGGGCAGATTGATGTCACGCTTGTAGCCGGTCCATGTGCCCTTGCCTGCGTAGATGTCACTGATCTCTAGCTCGTTATCGACTAAAAAACTCTTTAGCGTAAGCGGCCGGTCGCCTCGTTGCGCGGCCCATGCTGCGAGCTCCTGTCGCAATCTGACAGCGTTCAGTTGAAGCGCTTTACGCAAACTGGCGAGTACCCGCTCCCGCGATACCCGGTCGAATTGGATATGGCAGCCAGTTGGTAGAGATGCAAATCCACATTCTGCGGAGTTCTTAAGTTGCGACCGAGTCTGTCCTGTGATGGATCTGAACAGCGTGTCGAATCGGAAGCCCTCACCATATAGACCAATAAAATCGAGAACCAGACAGCTCTCTTTTCCATCAGAAAGCCTTAAACCACGGCCGATTTGCTGCTGGAAGATAACTGGACTCTGGGTTGGGCGAAGCAACAACAGAGTGTTAATCTCTGGGATATCAACACCTTCATTGAACAAATCACAGGTGCAAATTAGCTTGATCTTGCCCGAGCGAAGATCGCGCACAGCCTGCTCGCGTTGGTCAGTCGAGTTCGCCCCCGTTAAACTGCAAGAAGGAATTCCTGATTGCTCAAACCACGCCGACATGAACTGAGCGTGAGCGACGCTGACGCAAAAAACGATGCCCTTGAGTTGATCCAAGTTCGATACGTATTGACGGAGCGCGTTGATCACTAACCGCCCCCGCACAGTGTTGCTAGAAATTAGAGCGTCAAGCTGCGCTGACTCTTCCGGGCGATTCCATTTGATATCCGAAAGGTCCGTTTCATCGGCGGTCGCGTAGTACTCAAATGGAGCCAGCAGTTGCTGATCAAGTGCGTCCCAAAGACGTAGCGATACGGCCGGCGAACCGTCAGGCCGGCAATCGAAGTAGGTGTTGAGTGTCTTGCCGTCGGCCCGTTCTGGTGTCGCGGTCAATCCCAAGAGGATGGTTGGACGTACCGCTTGCATAAACTGATCAAACGTATTGGCCGGCAGGTGATGTGCTTCATCGACGATTACGACGTGCCAGTAATCAGCGCCAAGTTCCGCTGCCAGATTTCGACGATGTACGGTTGTAATCGTCGCAAACAAGTGGGTGAACTGTGATGGTTCATTTTCACCATCCAACAACTCGCCAAAACTTGGATCGCGTAGTACCTGTCTGAAGGTGGCTAGTGCCTGCTTTAGGATCTGAATGCGATGCGCGATAAACAGCAGCCGCGGTGGGCTTCCCGCTTCACGCGTTTGGCGTTCGTAATCAAATGCGGCGACCACAGTTTTTCCGGTGCCGGTAGCCGCAACAATCAAATTACGCTTCCGGCCGTGCCTACGTTCTGCAGCGAGGCGTTCGAGCATTTCTGCTTGATAGGTCTTTGGTCGGAGCTCGAACCACGTGTGTAGAGCAATGGGCTCGTTGGATTGCCCATTACGTGTTGGCAGACGCCGTTGTTCTTGCAGAGCGGTTTTTAGAGCTTGTCGTTGCGTTTCATCTTTCGGATTGTATGGCTGGAACTCACCATCGTTCCACAGCGTCTCGAAGTTTGCCGCTGCGGCCATGTACAGATCATTGTCATTCGCTTGCGTGAACTTTACCGTCCACTCAATACCGCCAATGAGTGCAGATTCTGACAAGTTTGCGCTGCCGACAAACGCCGTTCCGAAGCAACTATATCGATGGAATAGCCAGGCTTTTGCGTGAAGGCGATTTCTTCTGCCATCAAGTGATATGCGAAGTTCTACGCCGGGTAATTCCGCCAGCGCATCGACAGCACGTGCTTCCGTCGCACCAATGTATGTCGTGGTAAGTATGCGGAAACGAGTTTGTGGGTTTCCGTTGGCGTCGAGTGCGGTCGCCGCTTTCAGAACATCAATTAGCTTGCGAACACCGCTCCAGGTGATAAAGCTGACTAGGATGTCGACGCGGTCCACGCATGCCAACTCCGCGCGCAGCTCATTTAAAAGCGATGGATCGCTGCGGGCCGATGTGAAAATCCATGGATGCCGTAGTCCGGTTTCAGGTATGTTTGGAGACCTATTCGGTTCATGCACGGCATGTAAGAGCTGTAATGGTTCTAACGGCAGCGCGGCGGTGCTTTCCTGCTTCGCGGATAGGCGAGCTTCGCGCAATAGGTGAGCGATTAACTTTAGCTCTGCCCGTGCTTGTTCGTTATTACCAGTTAACGGGCTTGATATCGCATCCAGCAATTCCGGTAGCTGCGCTGTAAGTTCGTTGATTAGGTACTCGCGCCGCTGTGCTTGAGAAGGAACGCTGACAAGGGCCATATTTGATGCAACTAACCTGCCTATTTCGGCAGATTCGCTATCCGACACGAGGCGCTCATATAGGCCGGAAATTGGGATTGCAGAATTTCGCTTGCTGTCCGTCATTGATTGCGCCCGTCGTATTGTTTGTTCATTTTGCGGCGAATGAAAAAGGCCAACCACGGATGGTTGGCCTTTCCAGAAAACGATTTACATCGATCTCATAAAGATGCTTAAGTTTTATTACTAAACGTCGATGTTGCCTGCACGCAGCGCATTGTTTTCGATGAACGCACGACGCGGTTCAACGTCGTCACCCATCAGCGTAGTGAAGATCTGATCCGCAGCAATCGCATCCTCAATCTGCACCTTCAGCAACCGGCGCACGGTCGGATCCATGGTGGTCTCCCACAGCTGATCCGGATTCATCTCACCCAGACCTTTGTAGCGCTGCTTGGACACCACACGTTCCGCCTCATCACGCAGCCACTGCATCGCCTGGTGGAAGTCCACCACGGCCGATTCCTTGGTACGCTCGCCTTCACCGCGACGCACATACGCGCCTTCGCCGATCAAACCCTTGAACGTCGCTGCCGCGCTGGCCAACACGTTGTAATCCGCACCCTGTACAAAGTCCGCATCGATCGAGCTGACCTTGATATTACCGTGATGCATACGCTCAATGCGCAGCGCGTGCTTCTCGGACAGCTCGTCCGAAATCACCGTGATCTTCACCGCGATATCGCTGATCTCCGCCATCATCGCGCGGGCCGATGCCTCTGCCTGCTCTTGCGTGCTCAGATCCAGCGTCACACCAGTCATGATGGCCGTCAGCGCAGCACGGTCGATCACGCGCGTCAGGCGCGTCATGATGACGTTGGCCAGGTTGAACTGGCGCACCAGCTCGCCCAGCGGTTCGCCGACGATAGGGTCGGCGCCTTCGCGCGGGATCAGCACGGCGGTGTTCAGCGCCACGTTCATCATGTAGCCGGCTTCTTCCGCGTCATCCTTCAGATAACGCTCGTCGCGGCCGGCCTTGACCTTGTACAGCGGCGGTTGCGCGATGTAGATGTGGCCGCGCTCGACCAGCTGCGGCATCTGGCGATAGAACAAGGTCAGCAGCAGCGTACGGATGTGGGCGCCGTCGACGTCCGCATCGGTCATGATGATGATGCGGTGGTAGCGCAGCTTCTCGACGTTGAATTCATCCGGGCCGATCGACGTGCCCAGCGTGGCGATCAGCGTGGTGATCTGCTCCGACGACAGCATCTTCTCGAAGCGCGCCTTCTCCACGTTCAGCACCTTGCCGCGCAGCGGCAGGATAGCCTGGAACTTGCGGTCGCGGCCCTGCTTGGCGGAGCCGCCTGCGGAGTCACCCTCGACGATGTACAGTTCGCACAGCGCCGGATCTTTTTCCTGGCAGTCGGCCAGCTTGGCCGACAGGCCCAGGCCGTCCATCACGCCCTTGCGGCGGGTCAGGTCGCGGGCCTTGCGGGCCGCTTCGCGCGCGCGCGCCGCTTCGACGATCTTGCCGCAGATGATCTTGGCGTCGTTCGGTTTTTCCTGCAGGTAGTCCGACAGCGTCTTGGCGACGATCTCTTCCACCGGGCCGCGCACTTCGGACGACACCAGCTTGTCCTTGGTCTGCGACGAGAACTTCGGCTCGGGCACCTTGACCGACAGCACGCAGGTCAGGCCTTCGCGCATGTCGTCGCCGGAGATTTCCACCTTGGCCTTCTTGGCGAATTCCTGCTCGTCGATGTACTTGTTGATGACGCGGGTCATCGCGGCGCGCAGGCCGGTCAGGTGGGTGCCGCCGTCGCGTTGCGGGATGTTGTTGGTGAAGCACAGCACCTGTTCGTTGTAGGCGTCGTTCCACTGCATCGACACGTCCACCGAGATGTTGGTGCCCTGGTCCGACAGGCGTTCGCCGGTGGCCTGGAACACGGTCGGGTGCAGCACGGTCTTGGCTTTGTTGATGTACTCGACGAAGCCGCGGGTGCCGCCTTCGAACGCGAAGATTTCTTCCTTGCCGGTGCGCTGGTCGGTCAGCTTGATGTTGACGCCGTTATTCAGGAACGACAGTTCGCGGATACGCTTGGCCAGGATCTCGTAGTGGAATTCGACGTGGGTGAAGATTTCCTCGTCGGCCCAGAAGTGCACGTCGGTGCCGCGCTTGTCGGTTTCGCCGATAACCTTGATCGGCGAGACGGCGAAGCCATCCTTCTCTTCCAGCTCGCGGTTCTGCGGCACGCCACGGACGAACTCCATGTAGTGCACCTTGCCGTCGCGGCGGATGGTCAGCTTCAGCAGCTTCGACAGCGCGTTCACGCACGATACGCCCACGCCGTGCAGGCCGCCCGACACCTTGTACGAGTTCTGGTCGAACTTGCCGCCGGCGTGCAGTTCGGTCATGACGATCTCGGCGGCGGAGCGCTTCGGATCGTGCTTGTCGTCCATCTTCAGGCCGGTCGGCACGCCGCGGCCGTTGTCGGTGATCGAGATCGAGTTGTCCGAGTGGATGGTGACGTGGATTTCCGTGCAGTGGCCGGCCAGCGATTCATCGATGGAGTTGTCCAGCACTTCGAACACCAGGTGGTGCAGGCCGGTACCGTCCGAGGTGTCGCCGATGTACATGCCGGGTCGTTTGCGTACTGCTTCCAGACCTTCGAGGATCTGGATCGATGCTGCGCCGTATTCTTCGGTTTTGGCCGGTACTGGTACTGGATTCTCTTCTGGGATGGCGGACATGTGCTGCTTTCTCTGTTATCGATTACTGGTGTTCTGACGGCTGTAGCAAAAACTCAAATGCGCATCGGCATGACGACGTACTTGAAGTCGGCATTGTCCGGGATCGAGATCAGCGCGGACGAGTTCGAATCGCCCAGCGCCACGTTGACCTGGTCGCACTTCAGGTTGTTCAACACGTCGAGCAGGTAGGTGACGTTGAAGCCGATGTCGACGCTGTCGCCGCCGTAGTCGATTTCCAGTTCTTCGACCGCTTCTTCCTGGTCCGCGTTGGTCGAGCTGATCTTCATGCTGCCCGGGGTGATGATGCAGCGTACGCCCTTGAACTTGTCGCTGGTCATGATGGCGGCGCGCTGCAGCGAACGCAGCAGCTCATCGCGGCCGATCGTGAACTCGTTCTTGTAGCCTTTCGGGATCACGCGCGTGTAGTCGGGGAACTTGCCTTCGACCAGTTTCGAGATCAGTTCGATGTCGGCGAAGGTCAGCTTGACCTGGTTGGCGGCGATGTCCAGCTGCACGGTCTCGTCGTTCTCTTCCAGCAGGCGCTGCAGTTCGATGATGGTCTTGCGCGGGATGATCACTTCCTGGCGTTCGAACGATTGCTCGGTCTCGACCTGGCAGAAGGCCAGGCGGTGGCCGTCGGTGGCCACGGCGATCACGTTCTTGCCGTCCAGGACCAGCAGCAGGCCGTTCAGGTAGTAGCGGATGTCCTGCTGGGCCATCGAGAAGTGCACCATGTTGAACAGGTGCTTCAGCGTCTTCTGCGGCAGCGTGACGGACGCGCTGTAGCTGTCGGCCTGCTGCACGGTCGGGAATTCCTCGGCGGCCAAGGTCTGCAGGGCGAAGCGCGATTTGCCGGTTTGTACCGTCAGGCGCTTGTTCAGCAGCGTCATCGTCACGTCGCCCGATTCAGGCAGCGCGCGCAGGATGTCGAGCAGCTTGCGCGCGGCCACGGTGGTGCCGGTCACTTCGCTGCCGGAACCGATCTCGGCGTTGGTGGTGATCTGGACTTCCGTGTCGGTCGACAGGAAGGATACGCTCTCGCCCTCTTTGCGGATGAGGATATTGGCCAGAATCGGCATAGTGTGCCGACGCTCGACAATACCGCTCACGATCTGCAGTGGCCGGAGAAGGGTATCTCGGGTGGTTTTGACCAATTGCATAGATTATCCTCAATAGTAAAGATTAAACGATATTTTTATAACAATGTTGCCTTGCGAGCAGACGTGCTTTTTTGCCTAGATCATAAGGCCAAACCCGGTGTCAGGCTAGCCCTTCAGCGTTTGCTCCAGCACGTGCAGCTCGTGGTTGCATTCCGGGTTCTTGGTGCGGTCCAGCGCGATCTTGCGCACGGCGTGCAGCACGGTCGTGTGGTCGCGGCCGCCGAACAGTTCGCCGATCTCCGGCAAGCTCTTCTGCGTCAACTCCTTGGCCAGGTACATCGCGATCTGGCGCGGCCGCGCGATGTTGGCCGGGCGACGCTTGGAGTACATGTCGGCCACCTTGATGTTGAAGAAGTCCGCCACCGTCTTCTGGATGTTTTCCACCGAGATCTGGCGGTTCTGCACCGACAGCAAATCCTTCAGCGCTTCTTTCACGATATCGATCGTGATGTCCTTGCCGTGGAAGCGCGAGTACGCCAGGATCTTGCGCAGCGCGCCTTCCAGCTCGCGCACGTTGGAGCGCAGGTGCTTGGCCACGAAGAAGGCGACGTCGTCCGAGAAGGTCACGCCTTCCTGTTTGGCTTTTTTCAAAAGAATCGCCACGCGCATTTCCAGCTCCGGCGGCTCGATCGCCACCGTCAGGCCGGAATCGAAGCGCGAGATCAGGCGGTCGTCCATGCCGGTGATTTCCTTCGGATAGGTATCCGAAGTGATGATGATCTGCTTCTTCGCCGCGATCAGCGCTTCGAACGCATAGAAGAACTCTTCCTGCGTACGGCTCTTGCCGCCGAAGAATTGAATATCATCGATCAGCAGCATGTCGAGCGAATGATAGTAGTGCTTGAAATCGTCGAAGCCCTTGCGCTGGTAAGCCGTCACCACGTCGCGCACGTACTGCTCGGCGTGGATGTAGCGGATCTTGGCGCCCGGCTGGTCGGCCATCACCTGGTTGCCGATCGCGTGGATCAAGTGGGTCTTACCCAGGCCGACGCCGCCGTAGAAGAACAGCGGGTTGTACGACACGCCCGGGTTGTTGGCCACCTGGATCGCGGCGGCGCGCGCCAGCTGGTTGGCCTTACCGGTGACGAAGCTGTCGAAGGTCAGGTCGGTGTTGATGCGGCTCTGTTCGCGGCGCGGCGCGGCCGAAGCCGGCAGCTCGGGCACCGACGGCACCGGGTCGGCCGAACGCATATTGCCGTTCGGGGCGCCGTCGTTGTAGTCGGGCGCGGGCACCACGGTGGCGGCCTTTTTCGGCAGCGCCAGGCGCGGATCGAGCACGAACTGCACCTCGGTCGGCGCTTCCCAGTACTGGCAGGCCAGTGCCGTGATGCGGCTGGCGAACTGGGACTTGACCCAGTCCAGCTTGAACCGGTTGGGCGCGGCCACACGCAACTTGCCCGCCTCGTAATCGAGGGGGATGAGCGGTTTTATCCACGCGCTGAATTGTTGCGGCGTCAGCTCCAGCTCCAGCTGGGCGGAGCAGGTCTGCCAGAAATTTTCCATGAATCTTTATCTATTCTTTACTGCTGATGAGGGTGTCGGCGACCTTGGGTGCGCCACACGTAACGCGCTATTCTACTCTCGACCGCCAAAGTTATCCACAGGCACGACGCTTATTTTCGTACTTTTGGCAGCCCCCGGATGGCGGCCCGGGACCATCAGTTGTTGACAAGCGGGACCGAAATGCTGATAATTCAGGGTTCCCCGCCCGTATTCCTAGTTTATTCACATGAACGTCAATATGGAGTAAGCGTGGATTTAGCGGGCGATGAGATGGACCCAGCTTGTGCCGGCAACGGTGGCATAGGTGCGCGAAGTGTCATTGGCACCAAAAACTGACGGGGCCACAACCCGATTTTGCATTTTTTTCTGCTTTTAGCGAGACCAACATGAAACGTACTTACCAACCTTCCGTTGTACGCCGTAAGCGTACCCACGGCTTCCGCGCACGTATGGCTACCCGTGGTGGCCGTCAAGTGCTCAACGCACGTCGCGCCAAAGGCCGCAAGCGTCTGGCTGTATAAGCCAACTGCTTGTTAGCTGATCGCGTGGAAAGCTGTATTTCAAGCGGCTCGACAGGCGAAGGTTCACACGACTTCGCGCGCGTTCGGCGTATCGTTAAAACGGATGAATTTTCATCCGTTTTTCGTTTGCGCCCTACCCAAAAAAGCGCGCACTTCGTGCTCTACACCCGTCTGAATGAATTGCCGCATGCGCGGCTGGGCGTCGTTGTGGCGAAGCGGTTCGCGCCGCGCGCCGTCACGCGCAACACGATCAAGCGCGTTACCCGCGAACTGTTCCGCCAGACCAGCCTGCCGGCGATCGATTGCCTGATCCGCCTGGCCAAGCCGGTCAACAGCAAGGACGGGCCTGCCACCACTGCGAAGCTGAAAGCGGCTTTGCGGGTGGAATTGGCACGTCTGTTCGCCCAGGCCAAGACGGCCAAGCCGCCCAAACCGGCCTTGCCTTCGGCGCCGCCGCCTCCACCTGAGGCATCATGAAAAAACTGCTACGCTTCCTGCTGCGCTTTTACCAGCTGGCCATCAGCCCGCTGATGGCGCCGAGCTGCCGGTTTCATCCGAGCTGCTCGAACTATGCGCTGGAAGCGTTGCAGGTGCATGGCGCCGCCAAGGGCAGCCTGCTGGCGGCCAAGCGCATCTGCCGCTGCCATCCGTGGCATCCGGGCGGGCATGATCCCGTTCCGCCTGCGGACGGCAAAACGAATACTTCTACGACCGCTTGCGGTTGCAACCACTCCTGACAAATAGCCTAATGGATATCAATAAACGTACCATCCTGTGGATCGTGTTTGCCGTGTCGCTGGTAGTTCTTTGGAACAACTGGATGGTCTCGACAGGCAAGCCTTCCATGTTTGCTCCAGCGCCGGCTCAAACCGCCAAGGCCCCGGAAGCGAAGAAATCCGAACTGCCGGCCGCCTCCGCGACCGCAGCAGCTGGCGCCGTCGCACTGCCTGGCGCCCCCGCCGCGGCCGAGCCGTTCAAGAGTGAGCGCATCACCGTCACCACCGATCTGTTCCGTGTCGATGTCGACACCCTGGGCGGCACCATCAAGCGCCTGGAACTGCTGAAGTTCAAGGACGGCGTGGACGCCACCAAGAACCAGGTGCTGTTCGACGTCGACGCCGGCACCGGCAAGACCTACCTGGCCCAAACCGGCCTGGTCGGCGCCGCCGGCCTGCCGAACCACCAGACCGGCTTCGTCGCCAAGCCTGGCCCGCGCATGCTGGGCGACGGCAACCAGGTGCAACTGGTGCTGGAAGCGGAATCGGCCGGCGTCAAGCTGACCAAGACCTTCACCTTCAAGCGTGGCGACTACACGATCGACGTGCGCCACGATGTGACCAACGTCGGCGCCGCGCCGGTCAAGCCTGAGCTGTACCTGCAGCTGGTCCACGACGGCAACAAGCCGGCCGGCGACTCCTACTTCAACAGCAGCTACACCGGCCCGACGCTGTACACCGACGCCGACAAGTACCACAAGCTGAAGTTCGAAACGCTGGAAAAAGAAGCAGCCGAAGCCGCCAAGACCGGCAAGGACGCCGTGCAGGATCACCCGACCAAGGCCGACAACGGCTGGTTCGCGATCTCGCAGCACTTCTTCGTGTCCGCCTTCGTCCCGCAGGACAAGCTGGCCCGCACCATCTTCACCAAGAAAGTGACGACCAACCAGTACGCCATCGGCACGATCCAGCAACTGGGCACGCTGGCTCCGGGTGCTACCGTGACCAACGAAGCCAAGCTGTACTCCGGCCCGCAGGAATCGAAGCTGCTGGAAAAAGTCACCCCTGGCCTGGACCTGGTCAAGGACTACGGCTGGCTGACCATCATCGCCAAGCCTATCTTCTGGGTCATGGACCAAATCCACCAGGTGCTGGGCAACTGGGGCTGGACCATCATCGCCTTCACCATCCTGATCAAGCTGGCGTTCTTCCCGCTGTCGGCTGCCGGTTATCGCAGCATGGCCAAGGTCAAGCTGGTCACGCCTAAGATGCAGGCGATCCGCGAGCGCTACAAAGGCGACCCGGCCAAGATGAACCAGGCCACCATGGAGCTGTACAAAACCGAGAAGATCAACCCGCTGGGCGGCTGCCTGCCTATCCTGGTGCAGATGCCGGTCTTCATCGCCCTGTACTGGGTGCTGCAAGCGTCGGTGGAAATCCGTGGCGCACCATGGATCGGCTGGATCACCAACCTGGCCGCACCAGATCCTTGGTACATCCTGCCAGTGCTGTACGCGATCTCGATGTACATCACCACCAAGCTGAACCCGGCGCCTGCCGATCCGATGCAAGCGAAGATGATGTTGTTCATGCCGCTGGCGTTCTCGGTCATGTTCTTCTTCTTCCCGTCCGGCCTGGTGCTGTACTGGGTCGTGAACAACGTGCTGTCGATCGGTCAGCAGTACGTGATCTCCAAGAAGTTCGCCGCGCCTGAAGCCGCGAAGTCCTGATCTCCGGATAAATGCTGTTGCAGAAAAGCCCGTGTTAATCGCGGGCTTTTTTTTACTTTACAATCCCCCTATGAATATCGACTCTTCCCCCATCGCCGCCATCGCCACTGCACCAGGGCGCGGCGGCATCGGCGTGGTACGCGCCTCCGGCAAGAACCTCAAGCCGCTGATCGCCGCGCTGTTCGGCGACACCGCATTGCAACCGCGTCACGCCACCTACATTCCGTTCAAGCAGGCCGACGGCGCCCTGATCGACCAGGGTATCGCCATCTGGTTCAAGGGCCCGCACTCGTACACCGGGGAAGACGTGCTGGAACTGCAAGGCCACGGCGGCCCCATCGTGCTGCAACTGCTGCTGGCGCGCGTGCTGGAAGCGGGCGCCGAGACGGGCTTGCGGCTGGCCGAGCCGGGCGAGTTCACGCGCCGCGCCTACCTCAACGACAAGCTCGACCTGGCGCAGGCCGAGGCCGTGGCCGATCTGATCGACGCCTCTACCGAAGCGGCGGCCAAGTCGGCGTCGCAGTCGCTGTCGGGGGCCTTCTCGAAGACGGTCAACGCGCTGGTGGACGGCGTGACCGGCCTGCGCATGCTGGTCGAAGCCACGCTGGACTTCCCGGAAGAGGAAATCGACTTCCTGGAAAAATCCGACGCGCGCGGCCAGCTGGCCGGCATCGTCCAAGCGTTGGAGCAGGTGTTCAAGCAAGCGTCGCAAGGCGCGCTGCTGCGCGAGGGTTTGAATGTGGTGCTGGTCGGCCAGCCCAACGTCGGCAAGTCCTCGTTGCTGAACGCGCTGGCGGGCACGGACGTGGCCATCGTCACGCCGATCGCCGGCACCACCCGCGATAAAGTCACCGAGACCATCCAGATTGAAGGTATACCTCTAAACATCATCGACACCGCCGGCATCCGCGCCATCGACGACGGCGTCGACGTGGTCGAACGCATCGGCATCGAGCGCACCTGGGGCGAGGTCGGCAAGGCCGACGTGATCCTGCACCTGCTGGACGCCGATCATGGCCCGTCGCGCGCGGACGAAGGCATCGTCGCCGCCTTCCCGCCCGGCGTGCCGGTGCTGCGCATCTGGAACAAGATCGATCTGTCGGGCCACAAGCCGGGCGTCGATCCGATGGAGGATGCGACGCATGTGTACCTGTCGGCGCACGAGCACATCGGCATTGATTTGCTGCGCGCCGAGCTGCTGCGCATCGCCGGCTGGCAGCAGACGGGCGAGTCGCTGTACCTGGCGCGCGAACGTCATCTGATCGCGCTGAAGAACGCCGGCGCCCATCTGGAGCGCGCCGGCGAGCACGCGGCGCAGAACGACCAGTCGCTGGACTTGTTCGCGGAAGAGCTGCGGTTGGCGCAGGTGCAGCTGTCGAGCATCACCGGCGCGTTCTCGTCGGACGATTTGCTGGGTGTGATCTTCTCGCGTTTCTGTATCGGGAAATAAGGAGCTCGCGGTTCAGGCCCCGAGAGGCGCGGGCTGAACCTGCATGGGGGTATCGAGGAAGCGTTGCGCGGCTTGCCAGACATCGTAGGCACTTTGCTCCGCCAGCCACAGGCGCGCAGCAACGCTGCGCGCTTCCATGCGCCATGGGCACGGACGCGGCCACCGCCGCGTCGGTCGCCGCACGATTGCAAGAATTCGATAGACTACGGCTTGTTGATTTTCCTATAATGCGACAGGGTCTGCGGATTGCGGCAAGCGGAGTTTCCGAAGTCAGGCTCCGCCTCCAGACCGTCTCCGCAGCGCGGACCAATAACCCACTCAAGAAACGTACCCCACTATTCATGTTCAAACGCCTGCTGTCCGCCCTGTCCGGTAAAAAAACCGAAGCTTCCGACACCACGCCAGTTAAAGAAGCACGACAGGGCGGCGAGGAAATGATCACCGTCTATGACGCCTATGGACGCGAACTGAACATCACCCGCAACGAGTGGCACGACAAGATGTTCCTGCCGAGCCTGAAGCAGCAACGGAACAATCCGGACGAGCTCTATCGCCTGATATTCTCGGGCCTCGACGATGGCTTCGCGGCCGATCTGCAGCGGGCGGCGCAGCGCCTGGTGGAAGTCGACAAGATCCCCGAGCGCAGCCACACCATGCTGGGCATCGTGCTGTTGAAGAACGGCCAGTTCGACGCGGCGGAAGCCACGCTGCGCGCCGGCATGGAGAAGGTCGGCGAGACCGGCACGCTGTTGACCAACCTGGCCAAGGTGTACGCCGAGCGGGGCGACGAGGCGCTGGCGGACGAAACGCTGTGGCGCGCGGTCCAGGCTGATCCCAACCAGGAAAACGGCTTGATGTGGTGGGCCTCGATCCAGCAGGAGCGCGGTGGCGAAGCCGCCTACGTTCAGGCGCTGCACACCGCCGCCGCCTTGCCGGGAAGCTGGCGCGCGCAATTGTGGCTGGCGCGCCATCATCTGGAGAAGGAGGACGTCGCGGCGGCGCGCGCGCTGTACGCGGAGGTGCTGCAAGGCGGCCAGTTCGACGGCAACGCGCTGATGATGATGTCCGGCGACCTGGGCAACAGCGGGCAAATCCCGCTGATGCTGGAACTGATAGGCCCGGCCTACGATGAGCATCGGCACGATCCAATGGCCGGCATCAACCTGCTGCGCGCCTGTCAGGAACTCGGCAAGGCGAATCAAGGGGAGGCGCTGCTTGAGCGCATGTACGCGCTCGGCTTCCCGCCCATCAAGCAGTACCTCGACCAGTTCGCGGAAGCGTTTCAGGAGATGCGCACGCAAGCGGCGCAATCCACGCCGCTGGATGAGGCAAACCTGAAGATCGCCACCATCTCCCTGACCCAGCCGGTCTGGCAGTATGGCCTCCACAACGCGGACTGGCTGTTCGCGCGGAAGCCCGAAGGCGCCCCGGCGATTGGTTTCTTTGCGCTGACGAAAATCACCGACGGAACCGTGCGCGCCGAATCCCAACGCGAGGACGACTTCGGCCGCTACACCCGCGCGATTCCGCTGTACCTGGCGGAAGCCGCGCACTACTGGACCGACTACGCGGCCAGCTGCAACATCCACATCGTCGAGGGCAGCGGCCCGGTCCTGTCGGGTACCGAAACCGACGGCCAGGCGCTCTTCGACATCGTGCCGGCGGGGATGAAATATTTCGTGACCGGCGAAATCGGCTGCGCCGGCGAAGGCAAGTCCGCCCGCTGGAGCATCGCCCTGCATCTGTGGGATTGCGGCACGCGGACCAAACAGAGCAGCGAAAGCGGCGGCGCGACCGAAGACGAATTTGGCGCCCTGGTGCTGTCGCTGGAAGAACGCCTGCTGGCGCGCATCGGCCGCAAGCGCGTACAACCCCTGGACGCCTTCTATCTGCGTCCGACATTCGAAGCCATCGGCGTGTATCTGACCGAGCTGGGCCAGTCCTTCATGCTGACCCTGCTGGACAACGGGCACATGCCCAAGTCCGCGATGTGGGGCGAGCGCTCGATGCTCGAATGGCCGCTCACCATGGCGCTGCACTGGCCCAAGGCCGAGGTGCCCAAGCTGATGTACCTCTCCACCTTGGGCAAGGCGCGCGGCTACAAATCGGACGTGCTGCCGGAATACAAGGAACGCAGCCTGCAACTGCTGCGTGACGCCGGGCAGACCGACAGACCCGCCTCCCGTCTGGCGCCGCTGGTCTGGGCGCTGTTCGGCATGACGGACGAGCTGCAGAAATTAATCCAAACCCAGCCAGCCGACACCAACCCGGCCTACGTGGCCTGGCTGAAGCGCATTGCGGAGTAAGCCATGATCCTCTACCACAGCATCTCCGCGCGTTCCTTCCGTCCGTTGTGGATGCTGGAGGAGCTGGGACTGCCCTATGAACTGCGCATGATGGCCTTCCCGCCGCGCGTGCACGACAAGTCCTACCTCGACATCAACCCCTGCGGCACCGTGCCGGCCTTCTTCGACGGCGACATGCGGATGACGGAATCGGCGGCGATCTGCCAGTACTTGGCCGAGCGCAATCCGGCGGCCAGGCTGAACGTCGCGCTGGATGAGGCGGACTACGGCGCGTGGCTGAACTACCTGCATTTCGGCGAAGCCACGCTGACCTTCCCGCAAACACTGGTGCTGCGCTACAGCCGCTTCGAATCGCCGGAGCGCTTGCAGCCGCAGGTGGTGGAGGATTATTCGCGCTGGTTCTTATCGCGCCTGAAGACGCTGACGCCGCGCCTGGAGCAGAATGAGTTCCTGTGCGCCGGCCGCTTCACGGCGGCCGACGTCTCGGTCGGCTACGCACTGCTGCTGGCTGAGCAGCTGGGCTTGCACACATCCTTCACGCCGGCCGTCGCCGCGTACTGGCAGCGCTTGCGTCAACGCCCAGCTTTCCTGCGCGCGCAGGCCGCCGAGCTGGCCGCCGCGTCGGCGCAAGGCGTTTCGCTGCTGCCCGCCACCCAGCTTCCAAGCTAGGCGCTTTGGGTTGTTGTGGTGGATTGCAGTCCAGGATCATTGGAGTATAGTGTTCTAAACATGTCATTGTTCCCCTGATGAATATTCCTCTTAAAAGACCTGCCGATTTGCCTGACTTCGACGCTCCTCCGCTCGATGAGGTGGTTCTTGGTGTGCAATTTGACTCTCTTGCTGGATATCAGCAGATAAAGTGCGGTGAAGTTTGGGCGCTATATCGTGATCGATATCCTCGCGTTGAGGAACGCTCGCCGTTGCCTCCTTCGTTTGAAATATTCGGGGGGCATGCGCCCATCAACTCCATAAATCAGCTGAACTTGATCGATGGCCCGCTGCATGATCGATTTTGGTTTTTGGATCCGACAGGCAGTCAACTTATTCAGTTCCAGCCAGACCGGCTTCTGCATAATTGGCGCAACGTCGAGGGTTCCGGTATCTATCCTCACTTCGAAGCAATGGCTGACGCCTACAACAACGAACTTGCTCTTCTTGAGGAATATGCGGGCAAGCTTGAAAAGCAGGCGCTCGCCATCAATCAATGCGAGATTTCGTATATCAACAAGATCGCGATCGATTCGGATGCTGAAAGGGCGCTCGCGAAGTGGGTCTCACTTTGGGCTGGAAACACGGCGGAACCGGAGAGCGTAGGCATTAGCCTGCGGTATGTTCTCGCGAGAGACAATGGATCGCCTTACGCAAGAATGTTTATCGATTGCGGCTCCGGGGTTGATGTAAAAGGCAAGCCGACATTCGGATTGACTATCTCGATTCGGGGAACACCGCTTGAGCCTACCGTGGCATCCGCAATGGACTTCATGATTTGCGGTCGCAGCGCAATCGTGAAAAAATTCCGAGAAATTACGACTCCATATGCGCATGAGAAATGGGGAATCAAAAATGTCTAACTCAACATTTTCCAGAAGCGTGACGCGCCACGAGCGGGCTCAAACCATTGATCGGGCGATCAGCATGAACGCGTCCAGTTCATCGTTGATGGACGCGGTCCTTGCCAAGCTCACTGTGCTGCGGCGATTAGCATATGGCTGGGATGGCTACAGCGGTGTGGCGGTCTCTTACGAGAATGCGCATTTTGCGGCGCAGCTTCTAGCGCAGATATGCGGAGCAAACACTCCGGTGCCGGCAATTGTCCCAGGATCTGTTGGCGACCTTCAGATCGAATGGCATACCGTGCATGGAGATTTGGAACTGCATATTGTGAAGCCGTATGACGTCCGCGCGTTTGCCAGCTTTGCTGACGAGAACGACGAGGAGTGGTCGCTTACCAGGGATTTCTCTCAAGTGGCAAAGTGGCTGCTTGTGATCACCGAGGGCGCAGGTGTTATCCCCGCCGCCGCGTGATGCAGATGGAAGCGTAACACCGCACGATCACGACGGGATACACGATACCGACGGCATTTTGCGGAAGGTTACGGAACATCATCTGGTCCCGGACGGGAAGGGGGGACGTCGGCTTTCTTCTCTACTGCTGAAAATTAGTTCTCCAACCACCGGTATCTCCGTGGACCTTGAACAGTTGATACTGGATGACGGACTTGATCCACGCGTTCAGATCATGCTTCCCCCGCCTGCGGCGATTGGCGCCGTCCGATTTGTCGCACGAGACTTTCGGCAAGAAACCCTTATGGTGGGTTTTGATCCTATCTACGACGACCCCGTTCGAGTGAACCCTTATCACGGCCAAATCTGGGGCGACATGACCCAAGGGAAAATCAAGCGGCTGTTGCGGCAGGCACGATGGTTCGTTGAAATTTCAGATGTCAGGATTGCGAATTAGGGGAGAGATCCTGCTCCCGCGCCTCATCCCGCAGAAAATCCGAGAACCACGCCAACGCCTCCTGTTCCGTGCGGGTAGGGCGCCAGCACATGTAGTAGGCGCCTTGCGTGGACAGCGTCTGGCTGAACGGGCTGACCAGGGTGCCGCGCCGCAGGTCGTCGCGGATCAGCGCCATGCGGCCCAGCGCGATGCCCTGGCCGTTCAACGCCGCCTGCATCAGCGCATTGCTGTCGTCGATCAGCGGCCCGCGCAGCGCCAGCGACGGCGCCAAACCCGCCTGCTCGAACCAGCGCTCCCAATCGTCGCAACTATCCTCGTGCAGCAGCGTGTAATGCGCCAGATCGGACGGCTCCAGCAACGGCGGGCCATCCTTCAGTAAAGCCGGCGAACACACCGGCAGCAGCTCAGTGCCGAACAGACGCTCGCACTCCACCCCCGGCCACTTGCCATCCCCCCACCGTATCGCCAGGTCGATGCTGTCGCGACCCAGATCGGTGTGCATCACCGTATGCACCAGCCGCACTTCAAGCTGGCTATGCGCCGCCAGGAAGCGGTCCAGCCTGTGCACCAGCCAGCGCGAGCTGAAGGCCGGCGTCACCGCCACCGTCAGCCGCTTGCGCGCCCGGCCTTCGGTCTGCGCCAATTGCGCCAGCACGCGGTCGATGCGCCCGAAGGCGTCGACCAGGCTGCGTTGCAAAATCGCCCCCTCCGCGGTCAGCGTAATGGCCCGCGTCATGCGCTTGAACAGCTTGATTTGCAGCGCCTCTTCCAGCGTCTTGATCTGGTGGCTGACTGCCGCCTGCGAGATGCACAACTCATCGGCCGCACGCGTAAAACTCATGTGCCGAGCCGTGACCTCGAACGTTTTCAACTGCCTTAAAAGACTGGAAGAATGAGCCAAAAGAGTTCTCCACGCATGAATTTATCTAATGTATCGCATGCATACTGATCATTTGTCAATGTTATTTCGCTCCTACAAGATGGGGTATCCGACCTCGATAACAGGAAATGACATGGAACCAGGCAAACCCTTTACACACCCCTACATCCCCAACTCGGTCCCCGCCGTGCGCGAGGCCATGCTGCACGCCGTGGGCGCCGCCAGCGTCGAAGAATTCTTTGCCGATATCCCCGCCGCCCTGCGCATGCAGGCGCCGCTGGCGATCGCCGCACCGCACCTGTCCGAAGCACGCCTCAAGCGCCACGTCGACGGCCTGCTGCGCAAGAACAGCCACTGCGCCGGGCAGCTCAGCTTCCTGGGCGGCGGCTGCTACCAGCACCATGTGCCGGCCGTCTGCGACGAGATCAACGGCCGCAGCGAGTTCGCCACCGCCTACGCCGGCGAACCGTATGACGACCATGGCCGCTTCCAGGCGTTGTTCGAATACTGCAGCATGATGGGCGCTTTGCTGGAGATGGACGTGGTCAACGTGCCGGTCTACGACGGCATGCAGGCCGCCGCCACCGCCGTACGCATGGCGGGCCGCCACACCGGCCGCCGCCGCGTCGTCGTGGCCGGCCACGTCAACCCGGACAAGCTGTCGATGATGACCACCTACGGCCGCGCCGATCTCGATTTCATCACCGCGCCCTTCGATCCGAACACCGGCCTGCTCGACCTGGCCACCGTGACGCGCCTGCTCGACAAGGACACCGCCGCACTGTACGTGGACATCCCATCCTTCCTCGGCACCATCGACGACGGCGCCGCGCTGGCCGCCGCCGCGCACGCGGTGGGTGCGCTGTTCGTGGTCGGCGTCGACCCGGTCTCGCTGGGCGTGCTGGCGCCGCCGGCCAACTACGGCGCCGACATCGTCTGCGGCGACATCCAGCCGCTGGGCATGCACATGAACTACGGCGGCGGCCAGGGCGGCTTCATCGCCAGCCATGACGATCCCGCCGTCGTCATGCAGTATCCATCGCGGCTGTTCGGCATCGTGCCGACCAGCGTGCCGGGCGAGTACGGCTTCGGCGACGTGGCCTACAGCCGCACCTCCTTCGACAAGCGCGAGAACGGCAATGAATTCGTCGGCACCGCCGCCGCGCTGTGGGGCATCACCGCCGGCGTCTATCTCGCGCTGATGGGCCCACAGGGCATGACCGAACTGGCCGCCGGCATCGCCCAGCGCACCGCCTACGCCCGCCAGCGCATGGCGCGCGTGCCCGGCGTGCGCGTCACGCATGCCGACAGCTGCCACTTCCGCGAGTTCGTCGTTAACTTCGACGGCACCGGCCTGCCGGTAGCCGCCATCAACGCCGCCTTGCTGCAGCAGGGCGTATTCGGCGGCCACGACCTGAGCGCCGCCTTCCCCGCGCTGGGCCAGTCGGCCCTGTACGCCTTTTCCGAAGTCCACACGCAGGAAGACATCGACCTGCTGTGCGCAACGCTAGAGAAAGTCCTCACCCAATGACCGCCATGGAAAACATCGCCACCCACCGCAAACAGCAGATGCGCCGCTACCACCAGGCGCGCTGGGATGAACCCGTGATCTTCGAATTGAGCCAGCCCGGCGAACGCGGCATCCTGGTGCCGGAAGTGGAACCGGACATCGTACGCGCAGCCGGCCAGCCGCTGGCCGGGCTGCCCGCCGCCATGCTGCGCCAGCGCGCCCCGGCGCTGCCGGAGATGTCGCAGAACCGCGTGCTGCGCCACTATCTGCGCCTGTCGCAGGAAACGCTGGGCGCGGACCTGAACGTCGACGTCGGCCAAGGTACCTGCACCATGAAGTACAACCCCAAGATCAACGACCAGCTGGCCCGCCAGCCCGGCATGGCGGAGCTGCACCCGCGCCAGCCCGACAGCACCGTGCAGGGCATGCTGGAAGTGATCGCCAAACTGGAAGGCGTGCTGTGCGAAGTGTCCGGCATGGATGCCGTATCGCTGCAGCCGCGCGGCGGCTCGCAGGCCATCTTCGCCAACATGGCGATGGTGCGCGCCTGGCATGAAAGCCGTGGCGATGCTGCGCAGCGCGATGAAGTCATCACCACCATCTTCTCGCACCCGTCGGATGCTGCTTGCGCCAAGCTGGCCGGCTACAAGGTCATCACGCTCTACCCGGACGCCAACGGCTACCCGGACCTGGCGGCCTTGAAGGCGGCCGTATCGCCGCGCACCGCCGCGCTGGTCATCACCAATCCGGAGGACACCGGCATCTTCAACAGCCGCATCCGCGAATTCGTCGACGTGGTGCACGCGGCCGGTGGCCTGTGCGTGTACGACCAGGCCAACGCCAACGGCCTGCTGGGCATCGCCCGCGCACGCGAGGCGGGTTTCGACCTGTGCCACTTCAACCTGCACAAGACCTTCGCCACGCCGCACGCCTGCGGTGGCCCGGCGGTGGGCGCGGTGTGCTGCACGGCCGCGCTGGCGCCATTCCTGCCAGGCCCGCTGGTGCGGCATACGGACGGCCGCTATCACCTGGTGAACGGAGCCGCGCAGTCGATCGGCAAGATCAGCAGCTTCACCGGCACCGCCTCCATCATGCTGCGCGCCTACGCATGGATCATGAACCTGGGCGCAGATGGCTTGCGCATGGTGTCCGAGATCGCAGTCCTCAACAACAACTACATGATGCACGAACTGCTGAAGATCGATGGCATGACCGCGCCCTACGCGCCGGGCAAGCGCCGCATCGAGCAGGTGCGCTACAGCTGGCAGGGTTTGACCGAGGCCACCGGCGTGACGTCGGAAGAAATCGGCCTGCGCGCCGCCGACTTCGGCGTGCACTACTGGACCAGCCACCACCCTTACGTGGTGCCGGAGCCGGCCACCATCGAGCCGACCGAATCCTACTCGCGTGCCGACCTCGATGAATTCATCGGCGTGATGCGGCATATCGCCGGCGAGGCGCACAGCGATCCGGAGCTGGTCAAGACCGCGCCGCATAACTGCCCGGTGCACCGCGTGCAGGGCGAGATGCTGGACGATCCGGAACGCTGGTCCATCACCTGGCGCGCCTACCAACGCAAGCTGGGGGAGCGCGGGCTGGCATGAAGATAGGACTGGTGGTCAATCCCTGGGCCGGCATCGGCGGCCCGGCCGGCCTCAAAGGTTCGGACGGCGCAGACAGCGTGCAGGCCGCGCTGGCGGCTGGCAGCCTGCCGCAGGTGTCCGCACGGCTGGCCGCCATGTTCGACGCCTGTGGAGAGGCCGCGCAAGCCGTCAATTGGTACACCGCCGACGGTGCGATGGGACTGCACGCCTTGCAGGCGGCAGGCCTGCAAGCTTGCGCCGTGGTGCCGGTGGCCTCGCCGTCGCAGGCGATCGACACCCGACGCGCCGCCTGCATCCTGGCCGGCATGGGGATAGACCTGTTGCTGTTCGCCGGCGGCGACGGCACCGCGCGCGATGTGCTGGATGGCCTGCGCGATGCCGGCGCGATGGGCAGCCTGCCGGTGCTGGGCGTGCCGGCGGGCGTGAAGATGCAGTCGGCGGTATTCGCCAACCATCCGCTGGCGGCGGCGCAGCTGCTGCGCCAGTTGGTGCAGAACGGCCTTGCCGTGTGCTGCGACGCCGAAGTGATGGACCTGGACGAAGAAGCGCTGCGGCGCAATCAGATCGTGCCGCGCCTGTACGGTTACCTGCAACTGCCGCTGGCGCCGACGCTGACGCAGGGCGGCAAGGCGCGGCATGTCAGCGGCAGCGGCGCGCAGCGCATGGCCATCGCCCGCAGTTTCGCGGAATCGATGGAAGCCCGCTCGCTCTACCTGATCGGCCCCGGCTCCACCACGCAAGCCTTGCTGGCGCTGCTGGGCGTGGACGGCACCTTGCTGGGCGTGGACGCGGTGCTGGGCGACGGCACGCTGCTGGCGCGTGACGCTTCGCGCCGCACGCTGGAGGACTTGGCCGATAGCTGGCACGAGCCGCTGCATCTCGTGCTATCGCCGATAGGAGGGCAGGGGCTGGTGCTGGGACGCGGCAACCAGCAGATTTCACCGCGCCTGTTGCGCGCAGCAGGACCGCGAGGGCTGCACGTGCTGGCGCCGCCCGGCAAGTTGATGTCGCTGCACGGCGGCGTGCTGCGCATCGACAGCGGCGACGCGGAACTCGATGCTGAGTTCAATGGGTATTTGTCGGTGACGACCGGCTACCGGGAACAGACGATGTGGCCTGTCTCGGTGTAGTGGCAGCAAATACAAGGCAGTAAAAAATAACGATAACTATCTGGAGATTCCAAATGAGACAAAAAACCGGGCTGACCCTTTCGGTCGCCACACTGGCCCAGCTGGCGGCCATGCACGGCGCGCAGGCGCAGACGGCGCCCGAAGCGGCTGGCGTCACCGACAAGGGGGCGCCCATACCGGAGGTGGTCGTCACCGGCACCACCGCCAGGAACCGCACCAAGCTTGAATCCTCGGTCGCCATTACGACGGTGGACCTGGCCAAGCTGGAAAAGCTGGCGCCGCACAGCCTCGCCGATTCGCTGCAACAGGTGCCTGGCCTGTGGGTCGAGGCGTCCGGCGGCGAAGTATCGAACAACGTCTCGCCGCGTGGCTTGAGCGGCGGCGCGGCCTTCCAGTTCATCAGCCTTCAGGAAGACGGCCTGCCGGTGATCTACGACGGCGAACTGGTGGATGTGTTGATGCGCGAGGATGTCACCATCAAGCGCTTCGAAGCGATCCGTGGCGGCACCTCGGCCATCCTGTCCACCAACGGCCCGGCGGCCATCGTCAACTTCATCAGCCAGAAGGGCACGCAAAAGCCGCAGGGCGAGGCCAAAGTCACCATCGGCGACTACGGCATGGTGCGCACGGAAGGCGTCTACTCGGGACCGATCAACGACGACTGGACTTACGCGGTCGGCGGCTACTACCGCGAAGGCAAGGGCGTGCGCCCGATCGGAATCACCGCCGACCACGGCGGCCAGCTGCGCCTGAACGTGACGCGCAAGCTTGAGCGCGGGGAGTTAAACCTGTCGGCCAAGTACGTCAACGACCACAACACCTTCTACCTGCCTATCCCGCTGACCAATCCTGGCAGCCCGACCGGCGTGCCGGGCGTGAATCCGCACTACGGTTCGCTGGACGGCCCGGATGTCGCGCACATCACCAACCAGACCACCAACGGCGCCGTGACCACCGACCTCAATACCGGCTTCCACGTGCTGGCCAAGGTCTTCGGCGCGGACTTGCAGCATGAGCTGGGCGGCGACTGGTCGTTCCGTAATAATGCGCGCTACACCCGCTACGATGTCGCGCCGCATTCGGTGTTCAATGGGCCGAACAGCTATCTGGTCCGCGCCAGCAACCGGCTCGATCCTGCGCAGTCCAGCGACGTCGCCGAGCTGCTGAAGCGCTTCGGCGGCACCGCCAAGCTGGCGTATGCCGGCACCGGACAGCTGATCAACGATCCATCCACGCTGAACGGCAACGGCTTCACCACCGACGCCGTCGCCGAAACGCGTTTCCGTTCGCTGGGCCACTTCGTCGACAAGCTGTCGGTGACGAAGGAGAATGACAAGAACAGCTTCACCGCCGGCATCCTGTTCGCGTCGCAGAAGCTGTATGATGATTCCGACTACGGCGCCCGCATCATCACCGACGTGCGCGATCAGCCCAGTCGTCTGGATATCGTTGCTGTCGATGCCAACAACAAGATCCTCGGCTACCTGTCGGACAAAGGTGTTCTGCGTAACGGCTACTTCTACGAGCGCCACAAAGGCGATATGAAGTCGCTGTCCTACTTCGTCAACGATGAATGGAAGGTCAGCAGCAAGCTGCGTCTGGACGCCGGCGTGCGTTACGAGATCGCCCGCTACGACGTGCAGGACGAGGGCGTGCTGGCCGCAGGCGACGACCTGCCTGGAAACAGCCTGACCGGCGGCGCGGTGATACCCGGTTCGCTCAACCCGGATGGCAGCGACAAGGACAACGTCATCGCCAACAACTACATGCGCCGCGCAGGCACCGGCGTGTGGACGCGCAAGCAGAAGACCATCAAGGAAGCGTCGTACACGGCGGGCTTCAACTACGCCTTCAACGACCACGTGGCTACGTACGGACGTTACGCCAGCGGCACCAACATGCCAACCCTGTACAGCACCGACAGCTTCGTCGATGGCGCCAGCCGGCTCAGTTTCACCGAGGCGGGCGTGCGTTACATCTCGCCGTTCTGGACCACGTCGGCTACGCTGTTCCACACCAAGTTCGCCAATCTGTCCTTCGGCGAAACCAACCAGGCCACCGGCGACTTCCGCCAGGTGTTCGTGAAGACTCTGTCGACCGGCGTTGAGCTGGAGGGCATTATCAATCCGTGGAAGCAGTTCTCGCTGGAGTACGTGGCGACTTTGCAAAAGGCCACCATCAACGGCATCGATCCGAACGCCGAGGAAGCCAAGCAAAACGGCAACCAGGTGATGCGCACGCCGAACACGCAGATACGCCTGATTCCGACGGTGCATTTCGACTTCGGCGATGTGTTCCTGGTGTACAGCCATATCGGCAAGCGCTTCGCCGACTTTGAAAATGCGCTGGCGCTGCCTGCCTATCACGTGATCGACATGGGCGCGGAGATCAAGATCGACAAGAAGTGGAAGCTGAACGTGAAGGTGAACAACGTGACCAACTCGATCGGTCTGACCGAGGGTAACCCACGCAGCGGCTTCAATCAAAGCTCGAACGGCAGTCTGTTCTACGCGCGGCCTATCCTGGGGCGCAATGCCACGGTTGCGCTGTCCTACCGCTTCTGATGCATCCGGGGCCGTGCGCGTTCTGCGTCCGGCCCCATCGTGTTACCCTCCCTGACAACTCGTTTTCATTCCCGCCTATGTCCTCATCTGTTCGCAACCTGCTGCTGATCGCGGCATGTACCGCCGCCTGGGCCGCGCAAGCGCAGTCCCCCTCCATCAACCGCCATGGCACGCCGACCGCCGTGCGTGATTTCGACGCCGAGCAAAACCAGCGTTTCAATCCGATGTTCGACGCCGGTAGTTGGCACGGCTATCTGTTGCCCGATGCGCAGGCGTTGGCTGGCGCCTTCACCGGCCCGATGGTGGTGGCCGAGGAGTACAGCCTTTACATCGCCTCCGCGCTGGAGCGGCTGGATCTGGCCGACCGCCGTACGGGCCGCAGCTTCAAGCCGGAGCAGGCCCAATGGAGCAGCGTGGCGCGGCCGGGCGTATTGAGCCAGCGGCTGGTGTGGCCGGGGTTGCAGATGGATGTGGATCTGCATTTCGTCAGCTCCACCAATGCGCTGGTGCGCTACCGCTTGCGCAATACGTCCGGCAAACCGCTGTCGCTGCGCGCGCACTGGCAGGGCGACTTGATGGCGCAATGGGGCAAGGATGGCACGGTGGCTGAGCGCCAACCTGCGTGGAAGCCTCAACTGGTGCGGGATAGTGGCGGTATCAGCATCACCTTCGGCAAGGTGCGCGACGCCGGCAATGTGATGACCAGCGGCCGCTCGCGCTACCGCATCGAACGCAGCGTGCGGGCGCAGGACAGCGTGGACGGCCAGCACTACGACAGCAGCGCCGACCTGCCGCCGTTGGCCGCCGGCCGCCAGCAGACCATCTACAGCACCTACAGCTACCAGCTGGACGCCGGCAATGCCACCGCGCGCGCGACCTCGCCGCTGGGCAGCGCCGCGAGCCTGGAGCAGGCTATCGCCGCGAACGAACGCCGCTGGGCCGGATGGTTGGCCAAGCTGCCCGCATCTGCATCCACATCCGCGCTCGGCGCCAAGGCGCTGCAAACCCTGATCGGCAACTGGCGCGCACCACGTGGCGCTTTTCGCCACGACGCGATGGTGCCATCCACCACGGCCCGCTGGTTCAACGGCGCCTGGACCTGGGACACCTGGAAGCAAGCCTACGCGCTGGCCGCCATCGATCCAGCACTGGCCGCCAACACCGTCCGTTCGCTGTTCGACTACCAGGTCCAGTCCAACGACACCGTCCGTCCGCAAGACGAAGGCATGTTACCCGACAACGTCTTCTACAACATGGACGCCCAGCGCGGCGGCGATGGCGACAACTGGAATGAACGCGACACCAAGCCCCCACTGGCCGCATGGACCGTATGGGAAATCTACCGCCACTCCCACGACCGCGCCTGGCTCCAAGAGATGCAACCCAAACTGGTGGCCTACCATCGCTGGTGGTATCGCAACCGCGACCACGACCACAACGGCCTGGCCGAATACGGCGCCACCGTACACCCCCTGCACAACGACGATGCCGGCCAACTGCGCTTTCGCGTCAAACCGCTGTCTCCCGCGCCGCTCGACGGCTGTGGCGTAGAGCAGGACGGCATGCGCGATTGCCTGGGCCTCGCCGCGTACAGCCGCATCGTCGACACCGGCCAGTACGCCGCGATCGAACTGCCGGTGCAGCAGGCGGCAGGCTACGAATCCGGCATGGACAACGCGGCCCGCTTCGGCTTCATCGAACCAGCCGCCCTGCAGCGCTACGCCGACAAGACGCACGGCGGCAACCTGGCGGCCGCACGGCGCGACTGGCAAGTACGCGTGGTGGAAAACCGCGACAGCCATGGCAAGCTGCTGGGCTACTCCATCGACCAGGAGTCGGTAGACCTGAACGCCTTCCTCTACCGCGAAAAGCTGATCCTGGCCGACATCGCCCAAGAGCTGGGCGACCCGACAGCCGCACGCACCTGGCGCGAGCAGGCCGCACAGCTGCGTGAGCTGATCAACGCCAGCTTCTTCGATCCCGTCAGCGGCTTCTATTACGACCGCCAACTGGGCGGCAAGCTGCTGACCATGCGCGGGCGCGGCCCCGAAGGCTGGACCGCGCTATGGGCCGGCGCCGCCGAACAGCGGCAGGCCGATGCCGTGATCGCAAAAATGCTGGACCCCGCCGAATTCGGCACGCCCGTCCCGATGCCGACGGCCGCCGTCTCCAATCCATCCTACGATCCGGAGATCTACTGGCGCGGCAGGGTGTGGCTGGACCAGGTCTACTTCGGCGCGGCCGGCCTGCGCAACTACGGCCGCGCCGCCGAGGCGGACGCCATGGCGGAACGCTTCGCGGCCGGCGCGCAAGGCCTGCGAGGCGATGCGCCGATTCGGGAAAACTACAATCCCGTCACCGGCCGCATGCAAGGCGCCACGAACTTCAGCTGGAGCGCCGCGCACCTGCTGATGCTGGCGCGAGAGGCTCAAGCAAAGCCGCCTCGGAAGTAGCCAGACCACGCTCGTACTGGCGGTACTTCCACAAAGCCCATCCCAGGAACAGGACCACGCCGCCCACGTTGTAGCCCAGCGTGAGCAGCAGGTTCTGGCCCGCCGGGAAAATCGCGGCGATGAAGGCGACGCCGAAGAAGGCCAGCAGCACGCTGGTGATCGCCAGCCCAACGCGGCGCGATCCCATGCGGAAGTCACGCGGCAGATGGTCCAGCCGCAGCCGCAGATGGAAGTAAGCGGCCATGATGATCAGTGGCGGCAGAAGCGCGGTGGCCGCCGTCATGTTGATCACCACATTGAGCAGCTGGTTCACGTTGGACGATCCCAGCGCCGGTATCACCACCAGCGGCACCACCACGCAGAACTGTATCCACGCGGCGCGCTCCGGCATGTCGTGGCGGTTCAGTGCGATGGCGCGTTCGCCGAAGATACCTTTCGGGATCTCGGAGAACAGCGCCTTGACCGGCGCCGCCGTCCACACCATCAGCGTGCCGAAGGAACCGAGCAGCATCACCGCGCCCACCAGGCGGTTCAGCAGCAGGGGCGATACGGCGTGATGCGCGCCTAGGGCGCCGAACACCTGGAACACGCCCGACGTATAGCTCAATTTGGACGCCGGCACATACAGGTTAAGCACCAGCGCGGACACCGAATACAGCGCGCCGATCAGCAGCCCCGCGAAGACGATGGTGCGCACAAACGTCCTGGCGCCGCCGCGCACGTCGTTCAGGAACACGCCCACCGATTCGGCGCCGCCGGCGGCGAACAGTATCCACGCCATCGCGCCCATGAAGGACCAGCTGAACACCGGCGTCATCGCCGCCGCCGTGACGGGCGTTGCGGGCGCTACGCCGCCTATCCAGTCGGCCAGGCTCAATCCCACGAAGCCGAACGCCATCACCAGCACCAGCGAGCTGCCGATGGACGTCACGCGCCCCACCCACGCAGCGCCCTTGGTCGACACCCAGGTGGCGAAGGCGAACAGCAGTATCGACAGCACCACCGTCGTCAGCGACGAGAACTGGTATTCGTAGCCCAGCCACGCGTAGGACGAATACACCAGGATGTTGGGCAGCACCGACGTGAAGTAGAACAGGTTGACGAACCAGTAGCAGTAGGCGCCGACGAAGGCCCACTTGTCGCCCATCGACGAGCGTATCCACTGGTAGATGCCGGACTTGGCGTCCTTGTTCAAGCTGACGAATTCCGCGATGATCAGCACATAGGGGATGAAGAAGGTCGCCGTGGCGAACAGGAAGGACGGCACCGCCACCATGCCGATGGCGATATTGCTGTTGACGACATTGCGGATGTTGAAGATCGCTGCCACTGCCATCGATAACAGCATGAAGCGGCCGATTTGCGTGTTGCTGGGGTTAGCCATGGACAGCTCACTTATTGTGGAAAGTCGCACCTTCTATCGTCACCATCAGCACCATCTTGCGCAGATGCTCCGAGCCCTGCGGCTGGTAGGCGTAGTCGTTGTCGAACACCAGCAGCTGGCCGGCGCTGGCGGTATGCCGGGCGGTGGCTTCGCCGCTGAAGGTTTCGCGGTCGGTCTCGTCGCTGTAGGGCGACAGCCGGGCCAGCGACGGCTTGGCCGCATACGCGACGGTTTCGCTGCCGGACAGGTAGTAGTGGATCTCGACGTAGCGCCGGTTGCCGGTGAAGCAGAGCGCAGCGGGCGCCTTGCCATCCACCAGCCGGTAGACCAGCGAGTCGCCGATGGAGTGGCACACGCCCGGCTTCAGCAAGGGCAGGTTGGCGATGGCTTCGGCGCAGCGCCGCCATTTTTTCGCGGTGTGGTAGCGCTGGCGGAACTCGTCCAGGCTGTTCAGGATGATCACAGGCGGTCCTCCTTCTTCATCGGCGACAGTTCCACGCTGTAGCTGAAGGCTTCCAGGTAGACGCGGTAGGAGTCGAGCACCTCGGAGCCCCAGGAGTTGGAACCCAGTCCGCTCATCTTGTGATCCAGGTTCACGGTCCAGTAGTCGTCCTCTTGCAGCTCATTGTCGTGCCGCGCCGCAGCGATCTTCGCGGCGCTGTACGGCCACACGCTGAAGTGGATGCCTTGCGGTGCTTCGATGCGCAAGCCTTTGCCGCCGCTGTCCCGCAGCGATGCGCGGGTGACGTCCTGGCGGTTGCCGTTGTCCTGCGGCTTGGGGTAGTGCTCGAACATGGTGGCCGCGCTGCTGCGATAGCGGTCGACGATGCTGCATGCCCGGCTGTCCGGGTAGTTCTCGCCGGGGCCGCGGCCGAAGTATTCGACCTGGTCCAACCGGCGGTGCAGGCCGAGCGTCATGCCGATCTTGGGGATCATGTCGCGGAAGCCACCGTACGGCGTGCCGGACAGGGTGAGCTGCATCCGGCCGGCGCCGTCGATGCGGTAGTGGTAGCGGCAGCGCATGCCGTAGCCCAGTATCGGTGGTGCGATCTGGCAGTCGACGATGATTTCCACCGTCGCGCCGTCGCGCCGCACCTCCATGCCGCGCAGGTGCTCCTGCATGATGTCCAGGTGCTGCGGCAGCCACAGGGCTTCGTTCTCCTGCTTGTGGTTGTCGATGCAGGGTTTGTAGAAGGTCAGCTGTGGCGGGCGAGCCAGCAGCGGCAAGCCTTGCGCCATCCATTCCTTGAGTTTTCCGGTGAGCTTGCAGAACACCATGTGGAAGTCATGGCCTTCGATGCGGTAGTCGAGGCGATGCTCTATCAGCTCGGGCGGCGGCGGTGGCGCTGCCACGGCTGGCGGCTGCGCGGGCGTGGATGGCAGCGCGAACTGGTACACCGCCATCTCATGCTGCGCCGCGCTGTAGGCGGTGGCGTGGTCGCGGATCACGCGCACGTTCAGGTGGCGCGGGCCGCTGCCGGCCGGCGGCTCGGCGATGCGGATTTCCTGCCGCTGGCCAGGCGGCAGCGGCGACAGCGGCACGCGCTGCAAGCGCAGCGCTTCGCCATCCGCCTTGGTCTCGACCAGCAGCGTGATGCAATCGAGGCTGCTGAACCAGTAGCGGTTCTCCACTTCCAGCCTGCCTGCCGCGGCGTCGATGGCGCGCACCTTCACCGGTGCGATCACCTGCTTGTATTCGCGCAGGCCGGGGCCGGGGCGCTGGTCGGGATAGATCAGGCCATCGCAGCAGAAATTGCCGCTGTTCGGATAGTCGCCGTAGTCGCCGCCGAAGGCGTAGAACGGCCGCCCCGGAACGTCCGGTTGCAGGATGGCGTGGTCGCACCACTCCCACAGATAGTGCCCCTGGATGTGCGGATGGCGGTCCATCACGGCCTGGTATTCGCTCAGGCCTCCCGGCCCGTTGCCCATCGCGTGCGCGTATTCGCACAGGATGCGCGGCTTGTCCATCGGGTACTCGCCGAAGGCGTTCATCATCTGCACTCGGGAGTACATGGTGCTGACCACATCGCACACTTCGGCGTCGCGGTCTTCCTCGTAGTGGATCAGGCGCGTGGGATCGAGCTGGCGGCAGCGCGTGGCCATTGCGCGGATATTGCAGCCGTAGCCGGACTCGTTCCCCAGCGACCAGATGATGATGGACGGATGGTTCTTCTGCGCGTGCACATGGCGCTCGATGCGGTCGACGAAGGCCGCCTCCCAGGCCGGATCGTCGGTGATCTGACTGAGGTTGCCGACGTTGACGAAGCCGTGCGTTTCCACATCCGTCTCGGCCATCACGAACAGGCCGTACTGGTCGCACAGTTCGTAGAAGCGCGGGTCGTTGGGGTAGTGCGCGGTGCGCACCGAGTTGATGTTGTGCTGCTTCATCAGCACGATGTCCTGCTCCATGCGCGCCATCGTCACGGCGCGGCCGCGCAGGTGGTCGTTGTCGTGCCGGTTCACGCCGTGCAGTTTCAGATAGCGGCCGTTCACGTACATCAGGCCATCCTGCACGCTCACTTCGCGAAAGCCCACGCGCAGCGGCACCACTTCCAGCAGCGTGCCCGCATCGTCGAACAGGCTAATCTCCAGGCGGTACAGATAGGGGTCTTCGGCGTTCCACTGGCGCGGCGCGGGCACGTTCACCTCCCAGGCCGGCTTGGCGCCCGAGCCTTGCAGCAGCAAGCGCGCTCCGTCGTACAAGGCCCAGTCCACGCGCCAGCCGGCGCCGCCCGACACGCTGAGCGCACAGGACAGGCGCGCATCGCGGCAGGCATCGTCGAAGCGGGTCTGCACGCAGACGTCCTGCACGTGTATGGCTCCCTTGCCGATCAGGTAGACGTCGCGGAATATGCCGGCGGTCCACCACATGTCCTGGTCTTCGAGGTAGCTGGAATCAGCCCATTGCAGCACGCGCACGCTGAGCAGGTTCTCGCCCTCGGCCAGCAGCGCGGTGATGTCGAATTCCGCCGCCAGCCGGCTGCCCTTGCTCATGCCGGCGTAGCTGCCGTTGACGTAGATTTCGAAGTAGGTCTCGACGCCGTCGAAGCGCAGGATCGTGCGCTGGCCGCGCCACTCCGGGCCCAGCGTCCAGCGGCACTGGTAGGCGCCGGTGGGATTGGACGACGGCACATAGGGCGGATCGACCGGGAAGGGCATGCCGTCGTCGGTGTACTGCAAGTGGCCGTGGCCCTGCATCTGCCACATGCCGGGTACTTCGATCCGGCCCCAGTGCGTCATGTACTCGCTGTAGAACTGCGGCGGCACTTCCAGCGGATGGCCGAAGTACGCGAATCGCCACGCGCCGCTCAGGGACTGGAAGCGGCGGCTGCGCTCACGCTCGAAGCTGCGCGCGGTATCGGCGTCGTCGTAGGCGAAGAAGTAGGCGTGCGGAGGCAGCCGGTGCTCCTCCAGCAGCTGGGGGTTCTCCCACTTGTTCACGGTTTATGCCGATCCGGCCAGGCCGCCGCCGTCCACCACCAGCGCGTCGCCGGTGACGAAGGAGGCGCGATCCGATGCGAGGAACAGCACCGCCTGCGCGATCTCGCGAGGCTGGCCCACGCGCATCAGCGGACGGCCGGCGCCGGCCGCCACCAGCGCGGTTTCTTCAAGCCCCAGCTGCTGCGCTTCGTTGCGCAGCATGGGCGTGTCGGTGTCGCCGGGGCAGACGCAGTTGACGCGGATGTTCTGCGGGCCGTGGTCCACCGCCATGGCCTTGGTCAGGATCACCACCGCGCCCTTGGAAGCGCAGTAGGACACGGCGTCCTTGCCGCCCACCAGCCCCCAGCCGGAGGCGGTGTTGATGATGCTGCCGCTGCCCTGCTGCTGCATGACGGGCACCGCGTATTTGCACATCAGGAAAATCGATTTGACGTTGACCGCCATGACCTGATCCCATTCCTGCTCGGTGGTGTCGATGACGTTGGCGCGGCGGGTGATGCCGGCGTTGTTGAACAATACGTCGAGCCGGCCGTAGCGCGACACGGCCGCCGCCACCGCCGCCGCGCAATCGGCGGCCACCGCGACATCGGTGCGGATGAAGGAGGCGCGTGCGCCGGTGGCGACGATGGCCGCCACCGCCAGCTCGCCGGCAGCGCCGTCGCGGTCGGCGATCAGCACCGTGGCGCCTTCGCGCGCGAACAATTCCGCCGTGGCGCGGCCGATGCCGGATGCGCCCCCCGTGATCAACGCCACCTTGCCTGCCAGTTCGCCTTGCTGATGCATGTGCTGTCTCCATTTTATGGGTTATGCGCTATGTTGCCCTCATTTTGTCCGCGTTGACAAATGAATACTCTGCATGGCATGCATAAAATTAAGTAATGGGTCGCGCAGCGCCGCGCCCGAGGCAGCCATGCATGCAGTTGATGGATGGGAGCGCGAAATTGATTGTTCTTGTGATAAATGTTGCTTTGTTGGATACTCTGGCGGCTGTCTTTGATTCTTACTCTTAAAGGAGACCCCATGTCAAAAACACTGCCTGTCATGCGTTTGCTGTTGCTGTCCATGTTGAGTGCCACCGCCATGGCCGACGATGCCGTGCTGGCGCCGCCTGCCGCGCTGGTGATGGAGAACGTGCCGCCGGTGCCTGCCGCGCTGGCCAGCCAGCTGACCAGGTACACCGAGTTCAAGCCCACCGGCTTCACCGACTGGCATCCGACCAAGCAGGAAATGCTGGTGGTGCGTCGCTACAAGAACACGCCGCAGATCTACCGCGTGCCCAAGCCCGGCGCGCCGCTGGAACTGCTGACCGACTATCCGGAACCGGTGCGCGGCGCCAGCTTCCAGCCCAAGCATGGCAAGTTCTTCGTGTTCATCAAGGATAGCGGCGGCAATGAAGTATTCCGCGCCTATCGCCGCGACGTGGCCGGCGGCGACGCCGTGCCGTTCACCCCGGACGGCCAGCGCGTGCAGGACCTGGCCTGGAGCAGCAGCGGCAAGCAGGTGCTCTACACCACGGTGCCGGTCGGCCGCACCGGATCGGCCGACAAGATCAATTCCACCATCGCCATCGTCGATCCGCTGAAGCCGGACGGCGCGCGCACGCTGACCGAGCTGCCTGGCGGCGGCTGGGGCGGCTTCAAGTTCTCGCCGGACGACAAGCAACTGGTCTACAGCGAATTTGTGTCGGCCAATGAAAGCTATCTGTGGCTGATGGACCTGGCGACCGGCAAGACGCGCCGCATCACCGGCAAGAACGGCGACGAGCCGGTGGCCTATTCCTCCACGCTGTTCAGCAAGGATGGCAAGGGCTTGTACCTTGTCACCGACGCCGGCAGCGAATTCCAGCGCCTGGCGTATCTCGACCTGAAGACCATGAAGTCCACCGTGCTCACTGCGGATATCCCATGGGACATCGACGGCGTCGCCCTGTCCGAGGACAATAAGCTGCTCGCGTTTGTCGCCAACGAAGACGGCACCAGCGTGCTGCGTGTGATGCGCACCGCCGACCGCAAACTGCTGCCCGCGTTCAAGCTTCCGAAGGGCACCATCGCCAATTTCGAGTGGCACAAGGACAGCCGCCACCTGGCGGTGGCGCTGACCTCGGCCACCAGCCCGTCGGAGGTGTACGCGGTCGACGTCAAGACCAACGCCGTCACGCGCTGGACCGAGCATGAGAAGCTCGACATCGACAACAGCAAGTTCGCCGAGCCGACCATCGCCCGCTGGACTTCGTTCGATGGCAAGTCGATTTCCGGCTTCGTGTACCGCGCGCCGGCCGGCAAATTCCCCGGCAAGCGGCCGGTATTGATCAACATCCATGGCGGGCCGGAAGGCCAGTTCCAGCCAGGCTTCATGGGGCGCAGCAATTACTTCACGGACGAGATGGGGCTGGCCGTGATCTACCCCAACGTGCGCGGCTCCAGCGGCTACGGCAAGACCTTCCTCAAGCTGGACAACGGCATGCAGCGCGAGGATTCGGTCAAGGATATCGGCGCGCTGCTGGACTGGATCGCCACGCAGCCCGACCTGGACGCCACGCGCGTGGCGGTGATGGGCGGCAGCTACGGCGGCTACATGTCGCTGGCGGTGTCGACCAACTACGCCGACCGCATCAAGGCCTCGGTCGACATCGTCGGCATCTCCAACTTCGTCACCTTCCTGGAGAAGACCGAATCCTACCGCCGCGACCTGCGCCGCGTGGAGTACGGCGACGAGCGCGATCCTGAAATGCGCAAGTTCATGGAGAAGATCGCGCCGCTGAACAACGCGGCCAAGATCAAGCAGCCGCTGTTCGTGGTGCAGGGCAAGAACGATCCGCGCGTGCCTTACCAGGAAGCCGACCAGATCGTCGCCACCGTCAAGCAGAACGGCACGCCGGTCTGGTACATGATGGCCAACGACGAAGGCCACGGCTTCAACAAGAAGGCCAACGCCGATTACCAGTTCTACTCCACCATCAACTTCCTGAACCAGCACCTGCTGGCGAAGTAAGCTGCCTCAGTACGGCGAGCCGGTGACGTCCAGGTCCAGTTTCCAGACGGCGCCGGCGCCGGTGATGTAGAGCGTCTTGCCGCTAACGCCGCCGAAAGCGGCGTTAGTCACATTGGCGTCCACCTTGATGGTGGCGATCTGCTTGCCCTTGGGTGTGAACACGCGCAGGCGCTTGTCGGTGTGCTCGGTGACGTAGATGTTGCCGTGGCAATCGACCGCCATGCCGTCCGGGATGCCCAGCGGGGACACCAGGTCGCGTCCCTGCTGCGGCTTGCCGTCGACGATGGCGTAGGCGCGCAGCACGCCGTGGTCGCCCACCATGCCGTTCACATACAGCACATCGCCCTTAGGCGACAGCGATACGCCGTTGGGGTTGATCAGCGTATCGTCCACCACCGTCACGCCGCCATCGACGGCCACGCGGTAGACGCGGGTCTTGTCCTGGCCGCCCGGCGCGGCGTCGCGCTGGAAGGCGGGATCGCTGAAGTACAGCGTGCCATCCCTGGCCATCGCCATGTCGTTGGGCGAGTTGAAGACATTGCCCTGGTATTTGCCCGCCACCTCGCTGCGCTGGCCGTCCAGCGTGTAGCGCGACACGCTCTTGTACTTGTGGGTGGCGGCCAGCAGCTGGCCGTCGTTGTCCACCGCCAGGCCGTTGCTGCCGCTGTCCTCGATCACCGTGCTGACCCGGCCCGCCGCGTCGAGCTTGCGGATGCGCGAAGGGAAGCCGGGGCCGAAGGTGAAGTCGGAAAAATACAGCGCGTCCTTGATCCAGACCGGGCCTTCGTACAGGCCGGGTTCCTTGCGGTCCGGGTTGGCGGCGGCGATGCGCTGCGCCACCAGTTCGCCGGCGGGCGCCTTGCCGGTGCAGGCGGCGGCTTGCGAGGATGGCGCGCACACGATGGCGGCGGCGATCGCCACCAGGGAGGTGAAAGTCTTCATCGTATCAGGCGGCATTCTCGGTAGGGCGGTGGATGATCACGCAGTCGCGGCCGGCGTGCTTGGCGGCGTACAGGCAGCTGTCGGCGGCGGCCAGCATGGTGGCGGCGTCGTTCAAGTGGTTCTTGTCGTAGGTGGCCACGCCTATGCTCATCGTCACGTGCGGGCGGGTGGCGGCCGGCGCGTGCGTGATCGCCAGCGCGGCGATGCGGGCGCGGATCGCCTCGGCGTGCAGGGCCGCCTGTTCCGGGCCGGTGTCCGGCAGCACGGCGGCGAATTCCTCGCCGCCGTAGCGGGCGGCCAGGTCGGCCGGGCGTTGCAGCATGGCGGCGAAGGCTTCCGCCACCAGCGTCAGGCAGGCGTCGCCCTGCTGGTGGCCGAAGTGGTCGTTGTAGGCCTTGAAGGAATCGATATCCATCAGCAGCAGCGACAACTGGCCGTTGTTGCGCTGGGCGCGGCGCAGTTCGCGGTCCAGCGCGACGTCGAAGTGGCGGCGGTTGGCGATGCCGGTCAGGCCGTCCACATACGATTGCGCGCGCAGCGCCTCGGCCTGGCCGCGCAACTGCCGCTCGCGGCCGACGGTGGTGCTGATGTCGCTCACTTCGATCAGGCAGTAGCGTTCCTTGCCTTCGGTGAAAGGCGTGACCGACACCGCCTGTTCGACGCGTTCGCCGCCCCAGGTGCCGGTCGGGTATAGCGGGAAGGGCGAGCGGTTCAGCGCCGGCGACAATTGCTGCGGCAGCTTGCTCTGCATGGCGCTCTGCACCGCCTGCTCCAGGCGCTGGCCGCGCAGCTCGGGGAACAGCTCGAACAGTTCGCAGCCCTGCACGCGGTGGGCGGACAGGCCGGAATGGCTGGCCAGCCACTGGTTCCACATGACGACGCGGCCGTTGGCGTCGAGCACCATCAGGCCCAGGTTGGCCAGCCCGAGCACGCGCCCGGACAGATGGGCGTGGCTGCCGGCGGCAGGCGGGGTGACGATCGTGTTTTCTTGCATGCGCTGTTTCCCTGGCGTGACCATGTATCGTGCCACGATTATAAGCGCAGCCGCGCCGCCGCCGGCGATTCTATGCCTCCGCCATGCGGTGGCTGATCGGCAGCGTCACGCGGAAGGTGCTGCCCTGGCCGGGCGCGCTCTGCACCTCGATGCGGCCGCAGTGGTTTTGCACGATGCCGTAGGACAGCGACAACCCCAGCCCCGTGCCCTTGCCGATGGGCTTGGTGGTGAAGAAGGGGTCGAAGATGCGCGGCAGCACCTCGGCGGGGATGCCGCAGCCGGTGTCGGCGATCTCCACCCATACCTCGCCGCCCTGGCCGCCGGTGCGCACGGTGATGCGGCCGCGCTGCGGGCCGATGGACTGGGCGGCGTTCAGCAGCAGGTTCAGGAACACCTGGTTCAGCTGCGACGGCAGGCATTCGATTTCCAGGATGGGCGAAAAATCGGTATGGACGTCGGCCACCGGCGCCAGGTCGCTGCCGATCAGGTTCAGTGTCGATTGCAGGCCCAGGTGCAGGTCGCTCCACTCCCAGTCCTGCTCCGACTCCACGCGCGAAAACTGTTTCAGGTCTTGCACGATCTTGCCGACCCGGTCCATGCCGCCGCGCGACTCGGCCACCAGCGCCGGGATGTCTTCCTTCAGGTAGGCCAGGTCGACCCGGTTGCGGGTCTGGCTCAGGTGGGCGGCGGCCTCGCGCGAGCTCACGGCGGGCTCGGCCTCCTCATAGGCATTGAGTAGTTCGAACAGATTGTCCAGATAGTGCTCCAGCATGCCGAAATTGGACGCCAGGAAGGACAGCGGATTGTTGATTTCATGCGCCACGCCGGCCGCCAGCTGGCCGATCGAGGCCAGCTTTTCCGATTGCACCAGCCGGCTTTGCAGGGCCTTGCGCTCGTTCATTTCCTTTTGCAGATGGCCGTTCGCCTGCAGCAGCTCGGCGGTGCGTTCCTGGACCCGGGCTTCGAGGTGGTCGTTGGCGGTCTTCAGTTCGGCGTTGACGCGGTTGATGGTGGCGTGGCTGCGCGCCAGCCGCAGCGCCGTGTAGCCCAGCAGGCCGACCAGCAGCGTCGCCAGCAGCGACAGCCAGATCCGGTAGTTGTGCAGGTGCTGCACGGTCAGCTGCTGCTGTGCGCCCAGCAGCGCGCTGATGGCGTCGATGCGCTCGCCGGTGGGCGCGGCCGAGATGGCGGCCAGCAGGCGGTTGACGGTGGCTTCTTCGGCGATCACGGTGCGCACGTGGGCGGCCAGGGTGTCGACCCGCTCCCGCAGTTCGGGCGAGACGCGGGCGCTGGAGGCGGCCATGTCGGCCATTTCCATTTCGATTTCCATGACGCCGCGGTCGGACGGCGCGTCGCTGTAGACCAGTGTGGCCAGCAGCACCCGGTTGGCGGCGGCTTCCACGTGGCCCATGGCTTCCAGCCGGTGGTCGCGATGCTGGTTGACCAGCGCGCCGATGTCGTCGACCGCGGTCGGCAGGAAGCCCAGCGAATTGTTCAGCACCGAGTTGTGCGATTTGAAGGCTTCCATCAGCGCCGTTTTCTCGTGCAGGGCCTGGCGGTAGGCGGCCAGGGCGGCGCTGACCGGCGCCGACGGCGCGTCCAGCTGCAGAGGCAGTTCCTCCAGCGCCTGCAGCGGATTGACCAGCTGGTCGTAGCTCCGGTTCAGGCCGACGCGCGACTTGAGCGCATCGAGCTCCCACTGCGCGTCGAGCTGGCGGATCTGGCGCAGCAGCGCGACGTTGGCGAAGTAGTCGTTGTTGTCGTAGCCGAGACTGCGCGCATAGAGCACGCCCAGCAGGCCGGTCAGTAGCAGGCACAGCAGCGGGAGCGGCAGCATCAGCCGCCGCAGCCGCCGTTGCAGCCGCATCAGGCAAAGGTGGTAGGCGTTCATGGCTGCTCCGTCGGCACGCTGTTCAGCGTAGTGAGAAATAAGATGATGGCGGCCTTGTCTTCCTTGCTGCCGGTGCGTCCCAGCTGGAACTTGAACATGACGTCGATCGCCTGCTCCAGCGTGGCGGCCGAGCCGTCGTGGAAGTAGGGCGCGGTGCGCGCCACGTTGCGCAGGCTGGGCACTTTGAAGACATGCAGGTCGTCGGTGTTGTGCGTGACCATGTAGCGGCCCAGGTCGGCGTCGTTGACGCCGCCGCGGCTGGCGAAGTAGTCGCCCATGACGCCGAATTTCTGGAACATATTGCCGCCGACGTTGACGCCCTGGTGGCAGGACACGCAGCCGTACTGCTTGAACTTGGCGTAGCCGGCTTTTTCCGCGTCGCTGATGGCGTTGGGGTTGCCGCGCAGGTACTGGTCGAAGCGCGCATTGGGCGTGATCAGCGTGCGTTCGTAGCTGGCGATGGCGTTGCGCACATTGGCCGCCGTCAGGCCGTCGCGGTAGGCCGCCGCGAAGCCGCTGCGGTAGCCGGCGTCGCCGGCCAGCTTGCCCATGATCTCTTGCCACGACGAACCCATCTCGACCGGGTTGCGGATCACCATGTCGATCTGCGCTTCCAGCGTGTCGGCGCGGCCGTCCCAGAACTGGCGGAAGTTCAGCGCGGCGTTGAGCACGCTGGGCGTGTTGACCGCGCCCAGCTTGCCGCGCAAGCCGGCCGAACGCGCCCGCAGGTCGCCGCCGCCGTGCGCGACGTCGTGGCAGCTGGCGCAGGAGACGGCGTTGTTGGACGACAGCCGGGCGTCGTTGAACAGGCGCTTGCCCAGCGCGGCCCTGGCCGGGTCCTGGTGCAGCGTCAGCGGTACCGGCTTGATCGGCTCGTCCAGCGGCGCGGCGCCGGCGGCGAGGGCGGCGGCGGCCAGGCACAGCGGTCCGAGGCGGCGGTAGATGGGGGACATGGGGTTCTCCTGTGGCGCTCAGGCGGCCCGGTGCAGGCCGGCGGCGCCGTGGCGCTGCGGCAGCACGACGCGGAAGGTGGTGCCCCGGCCCAGCTCGGAGCTGACGTCGATGCGGCCGCCGTGCTTGCGCACGATGTCGCGCACCATGGCCAGGCCGAGGCCGGTGCCATGGCCGGCCGGCTTGGTGGTGAAGAAGGGCTCGAACAGGTGCGGCAGATGATCGGGCGCGATGCCGCAGCCGTTGTCGCTGACGCTGAACCAGGCGTCGCCGTCGTCGACGCCGGTGCGCAGCGTGATGCGGCCGCGCCGCGGACCGAGCGCGTGGGCGGCGTTGATGACCAGGTTCATCACCACCTGGTTCAGCTGCGAGGGTAGGCAGTACAGCGGCGGCAGCGTGCCATAGTCGCGCACGATGTCGGCGCGGTGTTTGAGTTCGCTGCGCAACATGTTGAGCGTGGCGTCCATGCCGCGGTGCAGGTCGGCCGTTTCCCATTGCTGGCTGTCGTCGCCGCCGTGCGAGTATTCCTTCAAGTCCTGGACGATCTGGCGCACGCGCAGCATGCCGTCCAGCGATTCCTGCACCAGTTGCGGCAGCTCGGCGTCGCCGTGGGTGTGCAGCAGCGGCTGCAGCTGCTCTTGCAACATCTCCAGGTTGGAGCAGACATAGCCGACCGGGTTGTTGATCTCGTGGGCGAGGCCGGCGGCGATCTGGCCCAGGCTGGCCATCTTGCCGGCCTGGGCCAGCTGGCGCCGGCTCAGCTCAAGCTGCTGCTGCAGGCTGCGCAACTGCTCGTCGTAGCGGGCGTAGCTGGCGTCGATGGCGGCGGTCAGCGCCCTGGCGTCGGGCTCGGCGGCACCGGGGCCGAACAGGCTGAACTGGCGCGACAGCAGCGGGTGCATGTCAGCATGCTCCGCTGGCCGACGGCAGAGGCAGAGGCAGAGGCATGGGCATCGGCGCCGCCTCGGGCTCGGCCAGGCCGTGCAATTGCCAGTAATGGCGGAAGGCCGAGCGGATGTTGTCGCGCAGCGTGCGGTTGTCCCAGGGCTTGGTGTAGAAGCGGTACAGGGCGCCGCGGTTGATCGACTCCATGATGGTCTTCAGGTCGGTGTAGCCGGACAGGATGATGCGGAAGGTGTCCGGGTAGATATGCTTGATCTTGTCGAGCAGGTCGGTGCCGCTCATTTCCTCCATGCGCTGGTCGCACAGGATCAGCTGCACCTGGTGTTCGGCCAGCAGCTGGAAGGCCTGGGCCGCGCCGTTGGCGGTCAGCACCCGGTAGCCGTCCTGGCGCAGCAGGCGTTGCAGCGCGGTCAGCACGTGCGGCTCGTCGTCGATCAGCAGCAGCGTGCGCTCGGGCGCGTTGCCGGCGTCGGCCGGCAGTTGCAGGCGGACATCGTCGCGCAGCATCTGCTCCATCTGCTCGGCCGGCAGCGGCCGGCTGAAGTAGTAGCCCTGGATCTGGTCGCAGCGGTGGCGCCCCAGGTAGGCCAGCTGGGCCGCCGTCTCCACCCCTTCGGCCACCACGTCCAGCTTCAGGCTGTGGGCCATGGCGACGATGGCGTCGACCACGGCGGCGTCGTCCGGGCTGCTGGTCACTTCGCGGATGAAGGCGATGTCGATCTTCAGCGTGTCGACCGGGAAGCGCTTCAGGTAGGCCAGGCTGGAGTAGCCGGTGCCGAAGTCGTCGATGGCGATGCGCACGCCCATCGCGCGCAGCTCGGCCAGCGTGGCGGCGGTGCGGCCGATGTCGTCCATCAGCGCGCTCTCGGTTACTTCCAGCGACAGCAGGCCGGGGTCGATGCCGTGGCGGGCGATGGCGGCGGCCACCGTCTGTTCCAGCTTGGCGTCGGCGAACTGGCGGCTGGCGACGTTGACGGCGATCGGCAGCGGGCCGTTGCCGAGCCTGGCCCAGGCGGCGATCTGGCGGCACGCCTCGTCGATGGCCCAGGCGCCGACCTGCACGATCAGGCCGGTGCGTTCGAGCAGCGGAATGAACTCGCCCGGCGACACCCTGCCATGGCCGGGGCGGTTCCAGCGCAGCAGCGCTTCGGCGCCGACGATGCGGCCGCTGCTGATCTGCACCTTGGGCTGGTAGTGCAGTTCGAACTCGCCGTTGACGCAGGCCGCGCGCAGCGCGTGTTCGAGCTGGTAGCGGCTTTGCGCCTGCTGGTTCATGGCGTTGGTGAAGTAGCAGCAATGGTCGCGGCCTTCCTGCTTGGCCTGGTGCAGCGCCATGTCGGCGTAGCGTACCAGCGTGGCGACCTCGTCGGCGTCGCCGGGGCAGGTGGCGATGCCGATGCTGACCGTCAGCGTGGTCGGGCCGGTCGGCAGTGCGAACGGCAGCAGCAGCGCGGTGCGGACCTGGTCGGCCACCGCGCTGGCTTGCTGGATCTGTTCGAGCGCCGGCAGCAGCAGCGCGAACTCGTCGTTGCCCAGGCGGCCGAGGACGGCCTGCGGCGGCGCCAGCGCCTTCAGCCGTTGGGCGAACTGGTGCAGCACGGCGTCGCCGGCGGCGTGGCCCTGCGTGTCGTTGACGGCGGTGAAGCCGTCGAGGTCGATCAGCAGCAAGGCGCTGGCGCGCGGCCAGGCCGCCGTCAGCTGGCGTTCCAGCGAGTCGACGAACAGCTGGCGGTTCGGCAGGCCGGTCAGGCTGTCGTGGCTGGCCATGCGGCGGCCGTAGTCGCGGCTGCCGGTGTAGAGCAGCCGCACCTCCAGCAGGTTGCGGATGCGCGACAGCAGTTCGCTGTAGTCGCAGGGCTTGCTGATGAAGTCCCTGGCACCGGCTTCCAGCGCGCGCAGCTTGTATTCGGGCTCGGCCGACATGACCAGCACCGGCAGGTATTGCTCGGACTCGATCTGGCGCAGACTGTCGAGCACCTGGAAGCCATCCATGTCCGGCATGTTCAGGTCCAGCACGATCAGGTCGTAGCGGTGCAGGCGGTGCAGCGCGGCCACCGCCGGCGCGTCGCTGGTGGCGCTGACCTCGGTGTAGCCGGCGCTGGCCAGCAGGTGTTCCAGCACGGTGATGTTGAGAGGCTGGTCGTCGACGATCAGGATCTTGGCGCTGTGCAGTGGGGTAGTCGGGATCATGGACGTAGGCCTCCGGTGGCGGACGCCGCCGCCGCGCCGCAGGCGGTGGCGATGGCGTCCAATAGCAGTTGATCGTTGACGGGTTTGTTCAGGTAGGCCAGCGGCTGGTGCAGCAGCGCGCGGGCTTGTTCGGCCGGCGTCTGGTGGCCGGTGATCAGGATCACGCCGATGGCCGGCGCCTGCGCCGCCAGCGTGGCCTGCACCTCCAGCCCGGACAGGCCCGGCATGTGCACGTCCAGCACCACGCAGCAGGGATGGCCGCCGTCCAGCGCGGCCAGGAACTCGGCGCCGCTGGCGTAGGCGCGGGCGGTGACGCCGGCGGCGCGCATCAGGCGCAGCAGCGCCCGGCGTATTCCGTCGTCATCGTCTACTACGGCTATCCAGGGCGTTGAGGTCTCCATGGATGCCACGATATCGCGGCGGGGCGAACGCGGCTATTGGACCTTGGGCCAATACGGCCGGCTAATTCTGCCGCGTGCGGTCGACCAGGCGCACCAGCGCGGTCAGCGAACGCACTTGCATTTTCGCCATCACGCGCGCGCGGTGCACCTTGACGGTTTTCTCCACCGTGCCCAGCTGGGCCGCCACCTGCTTGTTCAGCAAGCCTTCGACCACCAGGTTGAGCACCTCGGTCTCGCGCGGGGTCAGCGTGGCCAGCCGCGCGCGGATCTCGCCCAGTTCGGCGTCGCCGCTGTGCGCGGCGCGGTGTTCGGCCAGCGCCGCGTGGATGGCGGCGATCAGGCGTTCGCCGTCGACCGGCTTGGTCAGGAAATCGGCGGCGCCCAGCTTGATCGCGCGCACGCCGGTGTCGATGTCGCCGTGGCCGGTCAGGAAGATGATGGGCAGCGTGCTGGCGCGCTCGGCCAGCGCCTGCTGCAGCGCCAGCCCGCCCATGTCGGGCATGGACAGGTCCAGCACCAGGCAGCCTTCGGCGTCGTGCTGCGCCGCATCGTCGAGGAAGGCCTGGGCGCCGGCGTAGGTGTGCACCGTGAAGCCGGCCGCGCCGAGCAGGCGCGACAGCGCTTTCAGCACGGCCGGCTGGTCGTCGACCAGGAACACGCGGCCGGCGCTCACGGCGCGCTCCCGCCGGTACCGGCCTGCGCCAGCGGCAGGCGCAGGTGGAAGCTGGCGCCGCCTTCCGGATTGTTCTGCGCCCACAGCGTGCCGTGGTGGGCGGCGGCGATGTTGCGGCAGATCGACAGGCCCAGCCCCATGCCGCGCGCCTTGGTGGTGTAGAAGGGATCGAAGATGCGGGCCAGCATGTCCGGCGCGATGCCGGCGCCGTGGTCGATCACGCTGAACTGCACGGCGTCGCCGTCGCGGGCCACGCGCACCACGATCACGCCGTCGGACGGCTGGGCGTCGCAGGCGTTCATCAGCAGGTTGATCAGCACCTGTTGCAGCTGCACCGGATCGGCGTCGACCGCCAGCGCTTCCTCGCCCAGCTCGGCGCGCACGGCCAGGCCGTGGTTGATCAGGTCGTTGCGCACGAGGCGGATCACGCCGACCACCAGCGCGCCGGCGTCGAGCCGCTGCGGCGGCATGTCCTGCTTGCCGAACAGGCGGCGCAGGCGCTGGATGATGTCGCCGGCGCGCTTGTCCTCGTCGACGATGTCGGCCAGGATCTCGGCCACCTCGGTGAGATCGGGCGCCGGCTGGGCCAGGAAGCGCTGGGCCGCCTGGGCGTTGCTGAGGATGGCCGTCAGCGGCTGGTTCAGCTCGTGCGCCAGCGCGCCCGACAGCTCGCCCAGCATCGCCACCCGCGACAGGTGCGTCACTTCCTTTTGCTTTTGCAGCACGTCCAGCTCGGCCTGCTTGCGCTGGGTGATGTCGAGCGAGACGCCGCGCACCCGCAGCGGCCGGTCCTCGGCGTCGTGCTCGACGCTGCCGTGCGAGCCTATCCAGCGCTGCTCGCCGCCGTCCAGCAGCACGCGGTATTCCATTTCGTAGCGCGGCGTCCCGTGCATGGCGTTGTTGAGCGTGCGCTCGACGGCGGCGCGGTCGTCCGGGTGCACCTTGGCCAGCAGGTGGGACAGCGTCAGCTTTTGCTCGGGGCTGAAGCCGAACAGCGCGCGCCACTGGTCCGAACCCCAGATGTCCTGGCTGTGCAGCTCGCGGGTCCAGATGCCCAGGTGGGCGGCGTTGGCCGCCAGCGCCAGGCGCTGTTCGCTCTCGCGGGTGTCGGCGCGGGCGCGCTGCACGCTGAGGGCGGCGTCGTGCAGGGCCAGGCCCAGCTGCTGGGCTTCGCGGAAGTGCAGCGGCGGGATCGCTTGCAGCTGGCCGCCGCCGACCGCGCGCGCCGGCGCCACCAGCGCCTGCACCGAGCGGGCGATGCGTCCGCCCAGCAGCCACGCCAGCGCCATGCCGGCGGCCAGCGCGGCGATCGTCACCGACACCAGCCAGGTCAGCGTGTCGTACAGCCCCGCCGTCAGCTCGGCGCGCGGTATGCCGAGCACGGCGGACCAGCCGGTGCGGGTCGAACGGCTGTAGACCAGGTAGACATCCTGGCCGTCCAGGGTGCGCGTGGACAGTCCCGATTCGCTGGCGCCGGCCAGGTGCTGGCGCAGCGTGGCGCCCACTTGCTGGCCCGCGTACTTGGCCATGTCGTGCGAGCGCGTGACCACCCGTCCCTGGGTGTCGAGCACGCTGGCGCGCCAGTTGGGCGGCAGCTTCTGTTCGGTGAGCACATGCAGCAGGCGGTCCGGCGTGAGGATGGCGTTGAGCGTCATGACGATGGCGCCGTCGCGCACCACCGGCACGCCGACGGTGCAGATGGGCTTGCCGACCACCGGCCCGATGAACATATCGGACACGCCGGGCTGGCCGCTGGCCAGGATGCGTTGCAGCAGCGGCGCCCGTCCCAGCTTGGCCAGCGGGGCGCCGTAGGGGCGGCGGGTCGACAGCAGCAGCGTGCCGTCGGTATCGATCAGGACGATGCTGTCGGCGCGCAGCTTGCCGACCAGGCCGCTGGCGCGCTGGTGGAAGCCGGCCAGGTCGCCGTTCAGCAGCATGGCCGAGGACGACAGCGCCTGCAGCGCCAGCTGGGTGCTTTCGATGTCGTGGTCGGTGGCGGCGATCACGGCGCGGGCGCGGCTGACGGTGTGCTCGATCAGCTGGGCCCGTTCCTTGTTGTAGAAATTGACGATCAGGAAGCTGGCCACGGCCGCCACTGGCAGGATGCAAGCGACGACCAGGAGCGCAAGACTGGCGCGCACGCCGGGAGCGTGTTTCCAGGTCGAGGCCGGCGCGGAAGTCATGGATGCAGGGGCGGTGTCAGCGGCAGGAAGGCGATGCTATGCAATATAGCGCCCGGCCGCAAGGCAAGTCACGACAAATCATCATCGAACGTTGCCGTATGGACTCACTATCATCATCAACTTTTCCATAAAAAAATTTTTCCTCATTCGGCAGCGGGGGCCATGCGCTGGAACGCCACGGATTTTGGGCTTTCGACGCATGTGGCCGCCACGCCGAACCTGCTATCATGGATTCGTTGAGAATTCTCATACATGGGATATTCCGCTGAAGTAATCTTGCAACGTTGACCTGAGCACTGCCTGGAAAGGAGGCGATCGTGGAACCGACACAAGAGAGCGTACCGGGTGATGGCGCCGCGCCTGCGGACCCGGCTGCGCCGGCGCCCGTTCGTACCCGGCAGACGCTGCCTCCCAAGGGCGCGTGCTGGTACTGCGACAAACCGTTGGACAATGTGCGCCGCTTCTGCGACAAGGAGTGCGCCGACGCCTTCGACGAGGAAAAGGAATATACCCGCTGAGCGTGGCCGTTGATGCCGCCGCGCTCAAGGCGCCGTGCCGCGCCGCAGCCGCGCCAGCGCCGCATCGAAATCGAACTGCTGCGCCGCCGCCGTCACTTCCTCGTATACTTCCACACCCAGGCTGGCCGTCAGCGCCGCCGCCGACTGCTCCAGCACATCGATCGCCGCGCCGTCGCCGTCTTCCAGCAGGCGCGCCAGGTGCTGCACCAGCATCGGTTGCGCCGGTGCGCCGGCCGCTGCCGCCGGGCCCGGCGCGGGCGCGCCGCCGCTTGCCGACAGCAGCTGGTCGATCTCGCGCAGCAGCCGCTGCAGCGCCTGCTCCAGCGGCGCCAGCGGCAGGGTGCAGGAGGTCGCCTCCAGCTGCGCCGCCGTCTGCTGCAATTGCTGCGCGCCCAGCATGCCGGCCGCGCCCTTGAGCGTGTGGACGATGCGCACCGCGCCGGCGCTGTCGCCGCCGGCCAGCGCCGCGCGCACCTGCGTGACGGACTCGGCGTAGCGCTGGCGGAAGCGGCGCAGGATCTGCAGGTACAAGACCTGGTCGCCCATCAGCTGTTGCAGGCCGCCGGCCTGGTCCAGCACCTCGGCGTCGCTCGCGTTCATCGCGTGGTGAACGACCAGTTGCGCGTCACCGGTACGCCGGCCACCACGCCGCTGAAGCTGACGTCGTAGACGGTGGCGCCCTTGAGCGGCGCCAGCGGGATGATGGCGGCGGCCGTCTCGGGCGTGTCGGCGTCGTTGGCGTGGCTGAGCAGGCGCACCGCCAGCGCGGCGCCGCCGCGCGGCGTCACCGTGAAGCTGGCCACCGTCACGCCGACGCCAAGGCGGATGGTGTCCGCGTGCACGCTGATCGGGTAGCCGACTTCGTTCTGGCCGGGCACCGGATCGGGCGATTCGCTGTCGCTGAGGAAGTTGACCGGCACGTTGGCCTGGCCGGCAACCGGGTAGTTGGCGATGCGGCCGGCGCCGAGGCCGGGGCCGTAGCCGCCCACGGCCGTCAGGTCGGCGGTGAAGTAGGTGTAGTTGGCGCTGGTGGTGGCGGCGCCGGTGCCGACTTCCTTGAAGATGGGCTCGAACATCACGAAGCGGTGGTAGATCGCCGTGATCAATTCCTCCGCCTGGTAAAAGCCGGACGGATTGCTGGTGGCGGAAATGACTTCGCCGATGGCGTATGGCCGCGGGATCGGGTAGCCGGCGTTGGTCAGGCGGTCGACCAGCGTGGCGCCGGTGAAGCCGGGCAGGCCGGGTGTTTGTTCGTGGGTGACGGTATTGTTCTGGCGCTGGTAGTTGGAATGGCCCTGGGCCGCCAGGTCGATGCCGGCGTTGCGCGCCAGCATGGACAGGCCCAGCATCCCGCGCCGGTAGTTCATCCAGTTGTAGCCGTCCAGCGCGGTGTTGCCGGTGAAGGCGGGCGCGCCCGGCGCCTGGGTCAGGTCGACCGGCGCGACCGGGCCGCCGCTGCTGGCGGTGCCGCCTCCGCCGCCGCCGCAGGCCGACAGCAGCGCGGCTGCCAGCAAGGCGGAAAGCATGAGGGCGCTGCGTCGACGATCGATGATCATGGAAACTCCTGTGCGGTGTGCCGCCGGGCCGTGGCAGGCTGACCCAATTCTATGCCAGATTCCAGTCCGGCAGCACCCGGTATAAGCAGAGGGCGGGCGGTTAAAATGGTAAGCTTGCAGTTTGGCGCCGGTCTCGCTGCGCCGCCCTTTTTGATTGCCTCCAATTTGAAGCCACTACACCATGCGCGCGTGCAGCGCGCCAAGTTTGCCTTGCCCAGCCTGGTCACGCTGATGTCGATCGCCTGCGGCTTCGGCAGCATCGTCATTTCAGTCGACAACGCGCTGATCGGCTCCGCCCACGATTACCGCTTGTCCGCTGTGCTGCTGGTGCTGGCCGGCGTGTTCGACGCGCTCGACGGCATGGTGGCGCGCGCCACCAATACCACCTCCGAATTCGGCATGCAGCTCGACTCCATCGCCGACGTGATGAACTTCGGCTGCGCGCCGGGCTTGCTGTTGTATTGCTACGGTTTCGTGCAACTGGGCGCGCACGAGCCGACGCTGTTGCGGCTGGGCGGCATCGCCAGTTTCTTCTTCGTCGCTTGCGGCGCGCTGCGGCTGGCCCGCTTCAATGTCAACGTGGGCCGCACCGATCCGCGCTATTTCGTCGGCATGCCGATCACGGCCGGCGCGGCTTGCGTGGCCTCGGTGGTGGTGGCCTGGCCGGACCCGGCGGCCAGCACGCTGCACGGCGGCCTGATCGTCGCGTTGCTGTTCGCCGTGGGCAGCCTGATGGTGTCGACCGTGCGCTTCCCCAGCTCCAAGCAAAAGAAGAGCTGGACCGCGCTGGTCGTGCTGGTGGTTAACCTGGGCTTGCTGGCCTGGTTGCAAGCCATGTATTTCGCGCTGTTCTTCGCGCTCTACATCGCCGCCACGCTGGCGCTGAACCTGGCGTGGAAGCAGGGCTGGCGCGGCATCGCGCCGCCGGTGGTCTACGAGGACTGAGCTCAGGCCACCTCGTGGCCGCGCGCCGCGCGCAGGATGGCGAACCACTGGCTGCGGCTCAGGCTGAACTGGGTCGCCTCCACCGCCTCGGCCACGGCCTGGATGCGGCCGGAACCGGTCAGCGGCAGCGGCCGGCTCGGCAACTGCATAATCCACGCAAACACCACGCTGCCGAACGGACGGCCCAGTGCATCGGCCACCTGCTGGATCGCGGCCCGCACGCGGCTGCCGTCGGCGTCGTCGCGGCTGAACAGGCGGCCGCCGGCCAGCGGCGACCAGATCATCGGCGACACGCCCAGGTCTTGCAGGCCGTCCAGGGTCTCGTCGAACATCGGCGCCACCTGCAGCGGCGAGAGCTCCACCTGGTTGGTGGCCAGCGGAATGCGGCGGTTCAGGCATTCGAACTGGTGGCGGGTGAAGTTGGATACGCCGAAGTGCTTGACCTTGCCGGCCGCACGCAGGCGCTCGAAGGCGCCGGCGATCTCGTCGAAATCCATCAGCGGATCGGGGCGGTGGATCAGCAGCAGGTCGAGGTGGTCGGTGCCGAGCTGGCGCAGCGAGTTTTCCGCCGAGGCGATGATGTGGCTGGCGCTGGTGTCATAGTGCTGGATGGTGTGCTCCGGCCGCGCCGGGTCGATCAGCTTGATGCCGCACTTGCTCACCAGCTGCATGCGCGCGCGCAGCGACGGCTGTAGCGCCAGCGCCTCGCCGAACACCGCCTCCACGCCGTAGCCGCCGTAGATGTCGGCATGGTCGAAGCTGCTCACGCCCATGGCCAGGCATTGCTCGATGAAGCTCACGCGCTGCTGCGGCGTCAGCTGCCATTCCTTCATGCGCCACATGCCGGCGACGATGCGCGACAGGGTCAGCCCGCCTTTGCTGGTGGCGATGGACGGGCAGGACAAATCGGTCGGCGGGGCGTAGCTCATGGTCGCACTTTCTCGGTGGGGAAGGATGCGGAGATTATAGCGACAAGCTTGTAGCTTAGTTACATCGCGGTGCGTTTATCTGGCGATCAATTTTTTGGCAAGGAGCGTTTGCGGCCCGGTTTTTCATTGTATGATCGAAACACACAGGCGGAGATGGAGGGCAAGCACGTGGGCTTTTTATCGTTTCTGAAATCCAAACCGGAACCCGCGCCAGCGCCGGCCAAGGCCGCTGCTGCGCCGTCCGTTGCGCCGCCGATGGCCGCGCCTTCCGCACCGGATCCCGAAGGCGATCCCGAAGCCATAGTCGTCCGCACCGAGATCGTCGACGAACAACACCGCCTGTGCGGCTACCGTTTTTCCGTGCCCTTCGGCGGCAACCGCGCGCCGCTGCCGGAGCCGGTGCTGATCGAAACCCTGGTCGCGGCCCGCCTGCCGCAGTTCGCCCAGAACCGGCTGGCGCTGGTGCAGCTGAGCATGGACGCCGTGGTCTTCAACCGCCACCTGCCGCTGGTGGCGCCGCATACGGTATTCCTGCTGGACCGCAAGGCCGGCGACTTGCCTGTGGAACAGATTGCCGGCCGCATGACGGCGCTGCGCGAGACCGGCTGCAAGGTCGCGCTGCGCGGCATTTCGCTGGACGCGGCCGATGCGCCGCTGCTGGCCGTGTGCGACATCGCCATGCTGTACCTGAGCGAACATACGCTGGCCGAATTCCAGTCCCTGATCAAGCAGCTGCGGATGCGCTATCCCGACATGAAGCTGGCGGTGGACGGCGTCGAGACCTGGGACGAGCAGCGCATGTGCCTGTCGTGGGGCTGCAATTATTTCCTGGGCCACTTCCTGACCACCAGCGACAAGGTCGACCCGGACGCCAAGGTCGACCAGAGCCGCATGACCTCGATCGAGCTGCTGAACCTGCTGCGCACCGACGCCGAGCTGCCGGCCATGATCGAGGTGGCCAAGCGCGATCCCGGCATGACTTACCAGGTGCTACAGTGGGCCAACGCGCCGAGCAACGGCCAGACCACCAAGGTCACTAGCTTGCAGCAGGCCTTCATGGTGCTGGGCCGCAACCAGCTGTACCGCGGCCTGACGGTATCGATGTTCCGCCTGGGCGGCGGCGCCAACAAGGCGCGCGACGAATCGCTGCTGGAAGTGGCGCTGACCCGCGCACGCTTCCTGGAGACGTGCAGCACGCTGCCGCAGTCCAAGCGCGACGAGCTGTTCCTGGTGGGCCTGCTGTCGCTGTTCGACGTGCTGCTGGGCGTGCCGATGGCCAGCCTGGTCGACAAGATGCACCTGTCGGACGATATTCGGGATGTGCTGCTGAGCAGCGAAGGCGTCTACGGGCCTTACCTGATGATGGTGATGCTGCTGGAGCGGGACAAGGTCGACCGCGCGCTGGAGATCGCCGAAAAGCTGGGGCTGGACATGGATGGCCTCGGCCAGGTCGGCCAGGCAGCCTTCAAGTGGGCGCAGGAATCGATGCAGCACACCAGCGGCGACGAATAAAAAAAGCCCGCGTTCAGCGGGCTGTCTTGCAGGGCTTACTTCAGCCAGAGGCGGATCGAATCCCAGGCGCGGCCGAAGATCGAGGCTTGGTCGACGGTTTCCAGCGCCACCACCGGCAACTCCAGCAGCGGTTTGCCGTCCACCATCATCTTCAGCGAACCGACGCGGCTGTTCTCGGCCAGCGGCGCGACCAGCGGATCCTTGCGCTCCAGCAGCGGCTTCATCTTGGCGGCCACGCCTTTCGGCACCGTCACCAGCACGTCGTTGGCGAAGCCGATCTTGACCACGCCTTTCGAACCCTTCCAGATTTCCGGCGTCGCGATGGCCTGGCCCTTGGAGTACAGCTTGACCGTGTCGAAGTTCTGGAAGCCCCAGTTCAGCAGCTTCTGGCTTTCCTGCGTGCGCGACTGGTCGGACGAGGTGCCCAGCACCACCGACACCAGGCGGCGCTCGCCGGCGCCGTTCGGACGGTGGGCCGAGGCGATCATGCAGTAGCCGGCCGCTTCGGTGTGGCCGGTCTTCATGCCGTCAACGGTCGGGTCCAGCCACAGCAGGCGGTTGCGGTTGGGCTGGGTGATCTTGTTGTAGGTGAAGCTCTTGACCGAGTCGATCTTGTAGAACTCGGGGAAGTCCAGGATCACGCGCTTGGCCAGCACCGACAGGTCTTGCGCGGTCGAATAGTTCTCCGGGCTAGGCAGGCCGTGCGGGTTGGCGAAGCGGGTGTTGGTCAGGCCCATGCGCTGGGCTTCCTTGTTCATCATCACCACGAAGGCGGACTCGTCGCCGGCGACGGCTTCGGCCAGCGCCACGGCGGCGTCGTTGCCCGACTGCACCATCAGGCCGTACAGCAGGTCGTTGATGCTGACCGGGGTGGCCGGGTCGATGAACATCTTGGAGCTGCTGGAATCGACCTTCCACGCCTTGGTGGAGACGTTGACCATCTGTTTCAGGTCGATCTTCTTGTCGCGCAGCGCGCCGAAGGTGACGTAGGCCGTCATGATCTTGGTCAGCGAGGCCGGCTCGATGCGGGCGTTCGGGTCTTGCGAGGCGATGATCTGGCCGCTGGTGGCGTCCAGCAGCAGCCAGGACTTGGCGGCGATGGTCGGCGGAGGCAGGGTTTGCGCTACGGCGGTGGACATCAACATCACACTGGTGGCCAGTGCCGCGATAATTTTTTTCATGGGTTGCTTTGTTCGGTGAAAAGTTAAAGGCGTAGGGATTATAGGACGTTAGTCGGCGCTTGCGCTGTCCGTTTCCGTCTCGGCAACATCGGTGCTGCGGTGCCACAGCTGCGTCACCCAGCTCTTGATGTGCTGGAGTTTGCGATGGAAGAAGTGGTCGGCGCCGGGAATCACGATCACCGGAATGTCCTGCGGACGCAGCCAGTCCAGCACGTCGATCAGCGGAATGGTGTCGTCGTTTTCGCCGTGGATCAGGATGGTGTCGGCCGGGATGTCGGCCATTTCCCATTTCTTGGCGGCGGCGCCGACCAGCACCAGGCGCTCGGCCGGCGTGCCGGCGGCGGCCAGGCGCTGCGCCAGCTGCGATTGCACGAAGGTGCCGAAGGAGAAGCCCGACAGCGCCACCGGCAGGCCGGGATACTTGGCCGTCATCCAGGCGTGCAGCAGGGCCATGTCGTCGGTCTCGCCATGGCCGTGGTCATGCACGCCCTCCGAGGCGCCGACGCCGCGGAAGTTGATGCGCGCCACCACGTAGCCCAGGTTGACGAAGGTGCGCGCCAGCGTGACGGCGACCTTGTTGTCCATGGTGCCGCCGTACAGCGGGTGCGGATGGGCCACCAGCGCGACGCCGCGCGGCGCGCTCTTCGGATAGTCGAGGATGCCTTCCATTTGGCCGGCGCCGCCGGCCAGGGTGAATTTTTCGTTCTTGTTCATTTGCTGTGAAAATGCGTTCAGATTTTGAGACGGTCGACAACCTTGCCCTGCACCAGATGGGTATCGATGATTTCATCGATGTCGCTGGTGTCGACGTAGGTGTACCAGGTGCCTTCCGGATAGACCACCAGCACCGGGCCTTCTTCGCAGCGGTCCAGGCAGCCGGCCTGGTTGATGCGGACCTTGCCCTGGCCGTTGATGTTGAGTTCCTTGCAGCGCTTTTTGGCGTGCTTCTGGGCGGTTTCCGCGCCGTGGTCGCCGCAGCTGTTGCGGCCGTCGTCACGCTTGTTCATGCAGAAGAAGACGTGGTGTTTGAAATAGGGTGTATCGCTCATCGCTGTATCTCGGGGGTAGGGGGGTAGCCGCTATGATACCCGCTAAGGCTTAGTCACGGCTTATTGAGCTTGTGAGAAGGCAGCCACAGGAACCAGACCGCGAAGAAGGGCCACAGCAGGGTCAGGAACTGGGCCGCGCCGTTGAAGTTGAGGAACTTGCCCTGCACCCAGGTCTGCAAGGTGGCCACGAAATACGGGTTGGCCGGCGTGGTGTTGACGATCACCAGGCTCAGCAGCAGCGTGGTGACGGCCAGCCGCCGCTGCGCCACATGCGGCGCGAACGTCAGGCCGGCCAGCATGATGGCGCCGATCAGGAAGCCGCCCTCGGCGCCGGGCGTCACCCAGACGAAGGCGTTTTCCGGCGAGAACAGCAGCGCCGTCGCCAGCGCCTTGACGACGATGGCGGAGGCGATCAGCGCGCACACCAGCAGGCCGCGCGGAGCCGGCTTGCGCAGCAGGCACAGCAGGGTCAGCGCCGCGCCCACCATGCCGCAGGCGGTGATGATGGTTTCCGACAGCCAGTATTGCTCCACCGTCAGGACGGCGTCCGGCCGCACGTAGCTGGCCAGGTCGATCTCGGTGTCGAGCAGCTGCGACAGCCAGTCCGACAGGATGGGCAGCAGCTGGCCCAGGCCGAACAGAAAGCTTTGCGGATACATCTGCGCCAGCGGCCACAGCGCCAGCAGCACCAGGCCCTGGCTGGCGTGCGGCGCGACCCAGGCCTGGCGCAGGCGCTGCAACTGGCTCTGGTCCAGCAGGCGGCGCACGGTCAGCACGCCGAGCAGCGCGCCGATCGCGCAGCCGGCGGCGTTGGTGTAGAAGTCCAGGTTGGAGGAGACGCGGCTGGGCAGGTAGGTTTGCACGCCCTCCATCAGGCCGGAGACCAGCAGGCCGCTGGCGGCCGCCATCAGCCAGGCGACGACGCCCTTGAAGCGCGGGTACAGCGCGTAGACGATCAGCGTCCCCAGCGGCATGTAGCCGACCACGTTGATGACGGCGTCGAACTTGGTCCAGTAGCGCGGCATCGCGGTGGTTTCAAGGAAGATCAGCGGCGACAATCCCTGGTTGTGCCAGCCCGAGAACGGGAACCAGCTGGCGTAGACAATCAGCAGCACGTAGGCCAGCAGCGCCGCCCGCGTGAACGGCGACGGCTTGCTGGCCGGCTCCGGGACCGGCTTGCCGGGCGCCGCTGGCGCGCTGGTCGGAATCTCGGCCATGCCTACTGCGGCGGCAGTGCCGCCAGCCAGACCAGCACATCGGCCGTGACGGCGTCGGTGGCTTCGGCTAGCGCGCGCGCGCCGCCGGCGGCGTCCGGGCTCGGGGCCGCGCTGCTGCGGACGAAGGTCTTCTGGTCGACCAGCTTGTGGTTGCGGAACAGCGAGGCGCGCAGGTTGACGATGCCGCTGCTGCTGGTGGCGCTGTCGAAGTTCTGCGCGAAGTCGTTGACCTCCATGCGCAGCACGGTGGGGCTGGCGGCGGCGTCGGTGGTCGACAGCACCTTGACGCCGGCCTGCGCGATCTGCGCCTTCATGCGCTGGGTCATCAGCTGGAACGGCGTGGCGGTCCACTGGTTGTAGGCGTAGGGCCGCGACTGGCGCGCATCGGCGTACAGCAGGCGGTATTGCATGCGCTCCGTGTCCAGCGCGGCGGGGCCGACGATGTCGGCCACGATGATGGCGCCGATGGCGGCGCCGGCCTTCGCCTGCGGTTGCGGCAGCGGGCCGAAGTCGTACTGCGCGGTGGACTGGCCCTTGCTGGCGCAGCCGGACAGCAGCACAGTCATGCCAACGGTGGCGGCAAGGACGGCGATGGCGTTACGGATAGCGGAAGTCATCTCGGTGATCCTTATTTGGACGAGGCGGAAAAGCCTTCTTCGCCGGGGCCGGGCGGAGTGCCGGGCGAACCGAAGATCAGGCTTTGCGGACGGTCGTTAATCTTGTTCATGGTCTTGCGCAGCGCGCGCATCGAGGCCTTGGTGTCGTCGGACAGCGAGTTCACCTGCGGCAGCGTATCGAGTTCGATGCCGCCGGCCACCGCCTCCACCGAGCCGCCGATGCGCTCGGCCGTGTTGGCGATGCGGGCGATCGGGCCGTCCGGCGCTTGCAGGTTTTTGACCATGCGGTCGGCGTCGGTGGCCAGCGTGTTGAAGGAGTTCAGCGTGTGCTGGGTTTGATCGGCCAGCGCCGGCAGCCTGGCGATGGTCGGCTCCAGCTTGGCCGGCAGTTCGCGGTAGGCGTTGGCGGTGGCGCTGACGTCGGAGAAGGCGGCCAGGATGGTCTTCTGGTTCTCGGCGCTGAGCAGGGCGTTCAGCTTGCGCGTCACTTCTTCCGACTGCGACAGGATTTCCTTGCCGCGCTTTTCCAGCTGGTCGAAGAAGCCGGCGCGCAGCGGGATGCGGGCCGGGTTGTCGCTGTTGGTGGCCAGCAGCGGCGAGCCGACCTTGTCGTCGTCGAGCTGGATGAAGGCGATGCCGGTCACGCCCTGGTAGCCCAGCGTGGCGAAGGTGGTCCTGGTGATCGGCGCGTCGGTGTTGATGTTGAGGGTGACGAGGATCAGGCCCGCCACCTTGGGATCGAAGGCGATGCTGCCGACCCGGCCCACTTCCAGGCCGCGATAGCGCACCGGCGCCTGCGGGTTCAGGCCCGGCACCGATTGCGCGGTGGCGATGACGTAGGGCGCGCGTTCGACGCGGTCGCGGTTGAACCACAGGCCGAACAGGATGGCCGCGATCAGCAGCGTGATCGTGAAGAAGCCGGTGGTCAGTGCGTGGGATCGGTTTTCCATCAGTGGTGCTCCGTATTGGTTTTTTCGTCCAGCGCTTCGAGCGCGCGGCGGCCGCGGTCGCCGAGGAAGAACTCCTTGATGAACGGGTGGTCGATGGTCAGCAGATCGCGCAGCGGTCCAAGCGCGATCACATGTTTTTCGGCCAGCACGGCGATGCGGGTCGACAGGGCGAACAGCGTGTCCAGATCGTGCGTGACCATCACCACCGTCAGCCCCAGTTCGCGGTGCAGCGATTTGATCAGCGAGACGAAGGCTTCGGACAGGTCGGGATCGAGGCCGGCGGTGGGCTCGTCGAGGAACAGCAGCTTGGGTTCCAGCGCCAGTGCGCGCGCCAGCGCCACCCGCTTGACCATGCCGCCCGACAGGTCGGACGGCATCTTGTTGGCGTGCTCCGGCCCCAGGCCGACCATGTTCATCTTCAGCAGCACGGCGTCGAGTATCAGGTCTTCGGGCAGCACGTGCAGTTCGCGCATCGGCTGGGCGATGTTGTCGAACACCGTCAACGCCGAATACAGCGCGCCCTGCTGGAACAGCATGCCCCAGTGGTTGCGCAGCTGCTGCAGCTGGTCGGAGCCGACTTCGCTGATGTCTTCGCCGAACACGCGCACGCAGCCGCGCGCCGGCGTCTCCAGGCCCAGCATCTGGCGCAGCAGCGTGGTCTTGCCGGTGCCGGAGCCGCCGACGATGGACAGGATCTCGCCCTGGACGATTTCAAGGTTCAAGTCCTGGTGCACCACGGTGCGGCCGTACTTGGTCCACAGGCCGGTGATCTCGACGATGGGCACGCTGCCGTCCAGCGTCAGTTCGCCGTTGCCGGGGCCGCAGGCTTTTTCGGGGATGAGCGCGTGGCTGACCATCAGAACCCCACGCCGCTGAACAGGATGGCGAATACGGCGTCGGCCAGGATCACCGCGGTGATCGCCGTGACCACCGAGGTGGTGGTGCCGCGTCCCAGGCTTTCCGTGTTCGGCTTGATGCGCAGGCCGAAGTGGCAGGACACCAGCGCGATCAGGATGCCGAACACCATGCCTTTGCCCAGGCCTATCATGTAGTTCGCCAGCGGCACCGCTTCGGGCAGCTTGAGCGCGAAGTATTGCGGCGACAGGTTCAGTTCGACCTTGGCCGACACCATGCCGCCCAGCAGCGCGATGGTGTCGGTCCAGATCACCAGCAGCGGCATGGCGATCGCCAGGGCCAGCACCTTGGGCATGATCAGGCGGAAGCCGTGCGAGATGCCCATCACCAGCATGGCGTCGAGTTCCTCGGTCACGCGCATCACGCCCAGCTGCGCGGTGATGGACGAACCGGAGCGGCCGGCCACCAGGATCGCCGCCAGCAGCGGACCCAGTTCGCGGATGATGCTCATGCCGAGCAGGTTGACCAGGAAGATGTCGCCGCCGAAGTTGCGCAGCTGCTGGGCCGACAAATAGGAAAACACCACGCCGATCAGGAAGCCCACCAGCGCCGTGATGCCCAGCGCCTGGAAGCCGGCGTGGAAAATATTCGCGGAGATTTCCTTCCACGGCCCGCGCATGGGCGCGCGCAGGAAGCGGCCGAGGTCCAGCGTGACCTGGCCGATCAGGCGTACGAAGGCGGCCAGGTGCTCGAAGAACAGCAGCATCGCGAAGCCGAGCTTCATCACCCACGTCAGGCGTTGCGCGCGGGCGCGCGGCAGTTCGAGCTTGCCGGTGGTTTCAAGGCGGTTGAAGAATTCTTCCTGGCCGGGCGCCAGTTGCAGGTCGGCGGGGCGGGTCTTGCCCCAGGCGTTCCACAGCAGCTGGGCGCCGATGTGGTCCATGCTGTCGATCGCCGTCAGATCCCATTTGACGTTGTCGGCCTTGAGCGTCTTGATCAGCGCCGTGATGGTGGCCATGGTCTTGCCCTGCGCCAGCGCGTGGACTTGCCAGGTGCCGCCGGCAGCGACCGAGGGCCCCTTGGCAGCGCCGGGATTGAGAGTGAGGGTGGGCTCTTTGGCAATAGGCATTCCGTCAGTTTAAGGGAGTTTCGCGCTGACCGCTACCTATGGATGCGCGCAGCCGTGCGCTGGCTCGCTCAGGCGGCCAGCCTGCGGGCCTGGCGCTTGGGCGCGGGCGTCTCGACGGGTTTCGGCTTGGCGCCCGCATAATCGCTGGCCAGCAGGGCTTCGGCGGCGTCCTTGGCCATGCCCCTGGTTTGCAGGTATTTCGCCACCATCGCCACCAGCCGCTCCAGCGCGATGCGGTGGGTGGCGTCTGTGTTCGCGTACAGCCAGTCGGAAAACGCCATGAAGCTGCCGAAGGCGTCGTCGCCCAGCAGCACCGGCAGCGTGTGGCCGAAGCGGCCGGAGTTGGCCACCAGGTCCCAGTAGCGCGCGAAACGCACCAGGCGCTGCATGGTCGGGAAGTCGATGTCGCGGTTGGCCAGGATGGTGTAGGGCGCGTAGGGCTCGAACACCAGCCCGTATTCCTGCGTGTGGCGGATGATGGGCGTGCCGCGCAGGCGCTTGAGGATGCCGAACTGGATCTCGTGCGGATTGAGCGCCCACAGCTTGTTGAAGCCTTCGGCGAAGCTCTCCACCGTTTCGCCGGGCAGGCCGGCGATCAGGTCCACGTGCATGTGGGCGTTGGAGTGGTCGGTCAGCCAGCGGATGTTGTCGGCGGCCTTCTGGTTGTCCTGCTTGCGGCTGACCAGCGTCTGCACCGCAGGATTGAAGCTCTGGATGCCGATCTCGAACTGCAGCGCGCCGTGCGGGAATTTGCTGATGCCCTCTTTCAGTGCGTCCGGCAGGTGGTCCGGCACCAGCTCGAAGTGGGCGTAGACCGGGTCGTCCGGGTTGGCTTCCAGCTTATCGAGGAAGAACTGCATGATCTTCAGGCTGGTCTTGATATTCAAATTGAAGGTGCGGTCGACGAACTTGAACAGCCGCGCGCCGCGCGCGTGCAGCGCCTCCATCTCCGCCAGGAAGTTATCCAGCGCGAACGGCCATGCCGTCTTGTCCAGCGCGGACAGGCAGAACTCGCACTTGAACGGGCAGCCGCGCGAGGCTTCCACATAAATGGTGCGGTTCTTGATGTCGTCATCGGTGTAGAGCGAGTAGGGCAGCTTGATCTCGGCCATCGGCGGCTGCACGCCGGCGTGGATCTTCATCAGCGGCTTGGGGCCGTTGAGGATCTCGCCGCACAGCTTGGGGAAGGTGACGTCGCCCCAGCCGGTGATCAGGTAGTCCGCCAGCTTGACGATCTCCTGCTCGTTCGATTCGTAGGACACTTCCGGCCCGCCCAGCACCACCACTACATGCGGCGCCACGCGTTTGAGCATCGCCACGACTTTGGTGGTTTCTTCGACGTTCCAAATATAGATGCCGAAACCGACGATGCGCGGCGCATGCGCCAGGATGCGTTCGACGATCTCGGTGGTCTTGGCGCCGATGACGAATTCCTGCAAGCGCGTTTGCACCTGTAGCTCTCCCATGTTCGCTAATAGATAGCGCAGTCCCAGCGAGGCGTGGGTGTAGCGGGCGTTGAGGGTGGTGAGCAGGATGGACATGACGGGCGTATGAATCGGCTAAACCGCTATTTTACGCCTTCGTCCCGTGCGCGCCCTCTGCGGCAGGGGCTGCGTGTTATTATTTGTTTATGTTTATTAAGATGGCAATCCTCGTCCATGAATAAAAAAGTGCTGGTCAGATCGCTCGCCGGGATAGCGGTGGTGGCAGCCGCATTGGCCGGCTACCGTGCGCTGGGCTGGAGCCTGCTCGGGCAGGTCAATAGCCTGAACCTGGACTTGTCCCGGCCGGACGCGCTGGTGCTGACGAAAAGCCTGTCGGCGCTGCCGCGCGATTTGCTGACGGTGCCGCTCGCGCGCGATGTGCTGCGTGAGGAATTCCTGTTCTACTACGAGCAAAGCGAGGACAGGCTGGGACTCAAGGGCAGCCTGCGCCGTATCGCCTACGAACATGAACTGGGCTGGGGCGACCAGTTGCTGCGCATGGTGCTGGACCAGCCGGCGGAAGTGGCCTTGTGGCGCGATGCCGACGGCTCGCTCAAACACTACGCGATCGCCGTGTCGCGCAGCCAGCTGACCCGCGTGCTGGAGGAGGCCGCGAAGGTCGCGCTCAAGGACAGCCAGATGACGGTGGCCGGCGCGCTGCGCGTCGATGGCGACAAGGTCCCCGTCTATGCGCTGAACTACGCTTACCACCGCACCTTGCTGTTCGCCGCCCACGGCCAGCGGCTGGTGATCCTGTCCCATCCCGGCATGTTGTACGGCGGGCCGCAGGGCAAGAACGGCGACAGCGCGGCCGAGAAGACCGTCGCCAGCCTGCTGGCGTCGGACCAGGCCAGGCAGCAGCTGTTCCATCCGCAGTTCCACTTCGACCAGGCCGCGCCGGATGGCCACAGCATCGCCGTCAAGGCGGACTTCCTGTCCTTCGGCTACCAGCCGTTCTTCGGCGCCCTCGAAGCGCTGCGCTTCGATTTCAGCAAGGGCGCCTGGCGTTCCGGCGTGCTGCTCAACGCGGACAAGCTGCACAAGGGCAGCTACGACAGCGGCGCCCTGTGGTCGGTGCTGCCGCACAGCCCGAGCGCCTGCTTCAGCGTGCCGGTGGAGTGGGCGGCGCTGGAGCCGGTGCTCAAGCGCATGGGCGGCAAGACGACCGAGCCGGTGCTGCCGCTGGCCGGGCAGTTGCAGGGGCCTGCCGCCGCCTGCTGGTACGGCAACTCGCGCCTGCATACGCCGGTGTTCGTGGCCACGCGCCAGGCCAAGGCGGGCGGCGATGCGCTGTACGGCAGCCTGTTCACGGCCGCCATCGGCGGTGGCGGCGCGGTGCGCAAGACCGAAGCCAAAGGCGTCACGCGCTGGGAGCGTACCGTGGCCACGGCCATGGGCGAGGCCAAGCCGGCGCTGGCGGTGGCGGACAACACGGTGGTGTTCTCCGCCGACGGCAAGCTGGTGGACCGGGTACTGGCGGTGCGCCGCAAGCAGGCGCCGGCTGCTGCCGATCTGCTGCCCGACGCCGGCCATACGATAGGCCTGATCGCGCCAGCCTCGCTGGCGCAGCTGATCCAGCTGGAAGCCTTCGATACGCTGCCCGCCAATAACGAGCCGGTGCTGCGCGCGGCGGCCGACGAACATCTGGTGCCGCGCTTGAACGCGCTGAAGAAATACCCGCCGTACCGCATGGTGCTCAAGCACCTGCCGGCCAGCGGCACGGCCTGGGAACCGCTGGAATGGCAGGCGGCCCAGCGATGACGCCGCGCCGTACCTGGCTGCGCTGGCTGGCTGCGGGCGCCGCTGCGCTGGCCGCGCCTCCCGCGCTGGCCTTGCGCCAGTCCGTGGATGCGTCCGCGCGGCTGTCGCAGGCGCAGAGCCGGGCGTTTCAGGCGTGGATGCTGCGCATCGTCACCGCCCAGATCGAGCGCGGACCCTCGCCGCGCTGGACCCACCGCGATTGCGCGGGCCTGGTGCGTTTCGCCGTCAACGAGGCGCTGGCCGTGCACGACGCCCGTTGGCTGCGCGCCAACGGCATCGCCAGCGACCGCCGCCTGCCGCCCGAGCTGGAACTCGACGCCAGCCAGGCCGCGCTGCGCAACCGCTGGGTGCAGACCGGCGGCACCGTCGGCCACTTCGTGACTGCACTGGCGCTGGTCCAGCACAACAGCCGCTTCATCGCCCGCGAGATCAGCCAGGCGTTGCCCGGCGACCTGCTGTTCTTCGACCAGGGCGATGAGCAGCACCTGATGGTCTGGATGGGCGCGCGCATCGCCTACCACACCGGCACCGTCACCCCCGACGACAATGGTCTGCGGACCGTCGATATCAAACAACTCACGACCTGGAAGGACACGCGGTGGCAACCTGCGTCCAACAATCCCAATTTCGCCGGCGTATTCCGGCTCTCATTTCTGTCATGAAGCTGCTGCTGGCCAGTGTGCTTTCCCTGTTCCTGTTCGGCAGCGCCCTGGCGCAGCCGGAGCCGAGCTACTACACGACATTCAAGGGCGAACCGTTCTTCCTGTTGTCCGACGCCAGCTACGGCAGCGCCGACGAGGCGCGCGTGCGCCTTGAGGTGCCGGGCCGCGACATGGGCCGCATCAACCTGGAGGCCTATTCCGGCGCCGACATCGTGCTCTATCGCGTGCCGGAGCCGATGGCCTTCCTGAAGAAGCAGCGCAATCTGCACCGCATCCAGGTCGAGGGCAACTACCAGGGCGAGGGACTGGCCAACACGCTGTCCTTCCTGTGGGACAGCTGGTGGAAGCAATCGCGCCTGGCCTGGCGCAAGCTGTTCTCGTCGGACGCGCGCCGCTCGGTGACGAAGGAGCAGCCCAAGCTGGCCACCAATGACGCGATCCGCCGGCCGACGGTGTTCGCCAACCATCCGCAGTACAAGCCGATCAAGGGCATGGAGATGGTCGACAGCTTCCGCTATCCGATCTGGCACGCCGCGCCTATCGCGCCGCCGAAAGGCGTGAAGCTGGATGGATCGAGCAGCGAGTTCACCACGCCCGGCGCCGGCAATGTGATGATCCCGCTCGGCAAGCGCAAGCCCGGCTTGTATCTGGTGGAAGCGATCATCGGCGAACACCGCGCAACAACGCTGGTGTTCGTGTCCGATACGATGGCGGTGACCAAGGTGTCGTCCAACCAGATGCTGGTGTGGACCGCGCGCCGCGACAACAGCGCCGCCGTCGCCGGCGCCAATGTGGCGTGGACCGACGGTACCGGCGTGCTGCAATCGGCCACCACCGGCGCCGACGGCGTGGCGTCGATGGAGCGCGGCAGCCCTGAACACACCTACGTGCTGGGCGAGGACCGCGCCGGTGGTGTGTTCGTGTCCGAGAACTTCTACTACGACAGCGAGATCTATAACACCAAGATTTACGCCGTGACGGATCGCCCGCTGTACCGGCCCGGCGATGAAGTCAACGTCAAGTTCCTGGGACGGGAATTCATGTCGGCGCGTCTGTCGCAGGCCGCAGCGGCGGCGCCCATCGGCCTGACCGTGTTCGACCCGAACGGCACGCCGCTGCTGACGCAAACGCTGCAACTGTCCGGCGAAACCGGCGCCGATACCCGCTTCCGCCTGCCCGAGCAGGCCACGGCCGGCGGCTATGAACTGCGCTTCAGTTACAAGGACGGCGTCTACGGCGCGGCCTTCCGCGTGGCGGAATACGTCAAGCCGCATTTCGAGATCAACGTGCAGCCATCCAAGCCGGAGTTCAAGACCGGCGAGGCGGTCAAGGGCAGCATCGCACTGCGCTACCCGGACGGCAAGCCGGTGAAGAACGCGAAGATGACGCTGTCATTGCGCAGCCAGCAAAACAGCATGGTCGACGGCGAGCTGCGTTACAGCGGCTTGTTCCCGGTTGCGTTGAAGACCGAGGAAGTGGCCAGCGACGGCAGCGGCAATGTGGATTTCTCGCTGCCGCCCGCCGCCGATCCGTCGCGCTACATCCTGACCGTGCTGGCGACCGATGGCGCGGCCTATCGCGTCAAGGCGACGCGTGAGCTGATGATCGAGCGCTCCAGTACGACCTATCAATTGAAACCGTCGCGCCAGTTCTCCGATCCGGGGCAGGCGGTGCATTTCGATCTCGTGTCCGATGGGGCGGGTGCGGTGCGTCCTGTGCGCTGGGAGATGGTGCAGCTGGAGAAGCAGGCCAAGACCTCTGGCGCTTTCGATCCGGCGGCCAAGGGATGGGACGTAACCTTCCCTGCATCCGGTTCGTATCAGCTGTCGTTGCGCGACGAGCGCGGCAACCTGCTGGCCGCCGCCAGCCACTGGGTCAGCGGCGACGGCGTGCAGGCCACGCCGGGCAGTATCGAGATCGTGCTTGATCGTGTGCGCTACCGCCCTGGCGACACGGCGGAAGCGCTGATTACCTTCTCCGACAAGGTGGACCAGGCGCTGCTCACGCTGGAGCGCGACAAGGTTGAGCAGTATGGCCTGATGGCCGGTGGCGCCGACTGGTACAAGGCGCAGCGCGTAGGGCCGAAGCAGTGGCGCGTGCGCATACCGGTGAAGGAGGAGCATGGCCCCAACATGACGTTCTCGGTGGCTTACACGCGCAATGGCGACTTCGTGTTCGAGAACGCCGGTCTGCAGGTGATCGAACCGCGCATCGCGTTGCAGTTCAAGACGGACAAGGAGGTTTACCAGCCCGGCGACAAGGTGACGCTGGACGTCAAGGCCACGCTGGACGGCAAGCCTTTGAGCACGCTGGTGGCGCTGGGCGTGGTCGATGAAATGATCTACGTGCTGCAACCGGAAATAGCGCCGGAGATCGGCGACTTCTTCTACCACCCGCGCCGCAACAACGTGCGCACCACGGCCAGCCTGTCCTTCATCAGCTACGACATGGCGCAGGGCCGCAGCAGTGGCGCGCCGGCGCGCCACAATTACAATGAGCGCGGCGTCAAGGTGCTGGAGCGGCCGCGCCGCGACAACGTCGATACCGCCTACTGGGCGCCGTCGCTGAAGACCGATGCGGACGGCAACGCGCGCATCAGCTTCACCATGCCGGATGCGCTGACCCGCTGGCGCATCACCGGCCGCGCAATGGATGGGCAAGGGCGCGTGGGGCAGCGCACCGGCTATCTGCGTTCGGACAAGAGCTTCTACGCCAAGTGGACCGCGCCGGACTGGATGCGCGCCGGCGACGCGCCGCGCGCCACGGTGGCTGTGTTCAACCAGACCGGCGCGGCGCAGGCGCTGGACGTCACGCTGTCTGGCGGCGCCCAGCCGAAGACGGAAAAGCTGAACGCCAGGCCGGGTGTTAACTATGTCGAGTTCCCGCTGGCTGCGGTGAATGGCTCGCTGCGGCTGGAACTGAGGCAGAACGGCAAACTGGTGGACGCGCTGGACACCACGATGCAAGCTTTGCCCGCCGCCTGGCTTAGCCCCCGCACTGTGGCCTTGCCGTTGAACGGCGCAGAGACTGCGCTCAAACTGCCGGCCGATGCGCGCAATATCCGCGTGTCGTTTGCGCAGGGCGCCGCCAGCCACTTCGCGCGCATTGCCGACGATTTGATCGACTATCCATACGGCTGCGTAGAACAGACCTCCAGCCGCCTGATTCCGTTGACGCTGGCGCTGCAAAGCCTGCCGGCCGACGCCACGTCGCTGCGCGAGCGGCTGCAAGCAACGTTGACCGCACAGCGTCTGCGCCTGGTGGCAATGGCGGGACCGAACGCGGTCTTTGGCTGGTGGGGCAACACCACGGCGGGCAGCGCGTTGATGACGGGCTATGCCTACTACGCCGACTGGTATGCCTCGCGCGCGCTGCGCATCGAGCTGCCGCCGGAGCACTGGAATAATCTGCTTGGCGTGTATAGCGAACAGGGACTGAAGGACGCGCCGATCGACCGCGCGCTGGTGTTGTGGATGGCGCACGACATCGGCCTGCCGACCAAGACGCTGGCCGCAGGCCTGGTCGACGACATGGCCGCCGCCACGCTGTCCGGCAAGCCGCATCCGCAGGGCGATACCAGCAGTCTGCTCCTGGGCGCGGGCGACGACCGCGATGCGCAGGCGATGGCACTGGGCTTGATGTCGGTGGTTGCCAGCCAAAATGGCGTGGCGCTGCCGCCGGCCTTGCAGCAGCAGGTTGCTGCGGCGTGGGGCGTGTTGCGCGGATCGCGGGCGCCGGTGGCGCAGGCCTTGCTGATGCTGGCCGGCGAGCTGCCTGCGGCGCAGGCCGACGCCGTGCTGGCCAGTGTACGTTCGGACATGCCGACGCTGGATCGCGCGATGACGCTGCTGTGGGTGCAGAAAAAACTGGGCGGGGCATCGTTCGGCAAGGCGCCGGTTGTCGCGCTGGACGGGCCTTGGCAAAAACTGGAAAGCCGTAGCGGCCAGCCGGTCTGGCGTTGGACTGACACCAAGGCGCTGCCGGACCAGTTGCGGTTGGCGGCGGCGTCGGCCGCCGTGCCGGCGGGTTCGGTGGCGGTAGTGCAGTACGAGAGTCGCGCCACAGAGGCTGCGACGCTGCCGGTGGCCGTCGAACGCCGCATTCTGCGGATGAAGTCGGGCAAGGATGGCTATACCACGGAGCTGGTCAAGCCTGGCGAAGCGCTCAGCACCGGCGAGTTGTATCTGGACGAGATCACGCTGAAGCCGGCCGGCGGCGCGAAGCACCGCTTTGGCTTGCTCGAAGTGGCCTTGCCGCCGGGAGCGATGGTTGAATCGACCACTTGGGGCATGGTGATGGCGGGCGCCGAGCCGGCGCCGCTGGAACGCGCGCGCCACACCGAACGCCGCGACGGCTACGCGGTGCCTATCGATGCGCTGGAAGACACCGTGACCGTACGCCATCTGCTGCGCTTTGCGCAAAAGGGCAGCTATGTCCTGCCGCCGACGCGCTTCTACCGCATGTATCAGCCGGAGCAGAAGGCGTTTGAAGGCGGCGGCAAGACTCAGCGCACGCTGAAGGTTGAGTGATGCGACGGTTGACGCTCTCCCGCGTCTTGCGGCCGGCCGCGCTGGCGGCCCTGGTGGCCGTGCAGCCGCTGGCCGTGTCGTCGCGGGCGTCGTCGCTGGACGTGGCATGGTGGCGCGACGGCCGGACCGAAGTGCTGCAATTGCGGCAGGGCGGTCCCGCGCCGCAGCCGTTCGACGGCAGCCGGCAGGTGCCGCTGGCTAGCTTATGGAAGCTGTTCGTCTATATCTATGCTGACGACAATCAGGTGGCTATGCCGGACTATCGCTGCGGCGGGCGTGATCCCGACGAAGTCTATTGCTGCGAAGTGGGGCAGAGCGTGAGCCGCGACGCTGCGCTGGCGCAGTCCTGCGGCCCGTTCTTTTCGCCGAGGCGCCTGATGATCGCGCCGGCGGCGTGGCGTGACTATTGGACGCGTCGCCTTGGTACGGCGCCATCCGGCGAGCTGGCGTGGCTGGCCGATCCGGCGCAACTGACGCCGGCGCGCGTGGTTCGACTGGACAGTCTGCTGCGCGCATTGGCCAGCATCCCTGCCGCCAGCCGTGCCGATGCCGAGGCGGCGCTGTTGCGCGTGGTGCTGGACGGCCGCGGCGCGGGTACGGCGCGCTGGTTCGGCAGCCAGCTGCGGGTGAAAACTTATTCCTGGCATCAGCCGCAGCAAGCAGGCAAGGAGCGTGAGCGTCTTGGCGGCGCTGCCGGTTGGCTGGCCGACGGCACGCCGGTGTGGTTCGGCGGTGCCGGTGGCAGCAGCGGCGTGTTGCAGCAGTGGGCGCCGCGCCTTGCCGCCAGCCTGCCGCCGGTGCGACCTACAGAGGATAGCGGTTGCGTCGTTGTCGATTACTTTAAGCGCTATCCCATCAGCAGTGTGCGCGGCGCTGACGGGCCGGCGGTGGCGGGGCCGTTGAACGGCCGCTATCAGGTGAGCTTCGAGAACGGCAAGAACCTGGCGCTGCGCAGCACCGGTGAGATGATGCTGTCGACCGGCGCCGATGGCCGTCCGCAACTGCGTGGCCGTTTCGGCGTCAATGAATATGTGGCGCGGGTGCTCGATCGCGAGGCGGGCGCCGAGGAGCCGGAAGCCGCCAAGGCGCTGGCCATCGCCGCGCGCAGCTATCTGCGGCAGAACGCCCGGAGCGTGGCCGGCTGCCAGCAGATTGCCGACAGCAGCGCCACCCAGCGGGTCAGCCCCAGTCCTGCCACGCCGGCGGCGCTGGCGGTCGCGCGCTGGACCGACCAGTTGATTGTCGATGGCGTCACGGTGCGCTATCACAGCGATCTGGCTTCGCCGGGAACCTTGGTGTGGGCCGACGCCGTGCGTCAGGCAAAACAGGGCAGGCATTTCGATGAATTATTGGCGGCGGCTTATCCCGGCGGTGCCTTGAGCACCGCTGGCAATGCCGGGGCGCGTTGCCAGCGCCTGGCGCAAAATGAGGCATGGCTGGCGCGCGCCGTGCCGCGCTGGCAGCGCTTGCTGCTGGGCGAAGCGGGCTATGAGGCGCCGGCGCAGGCGCCGCTGGTGTGCGCGCTGGCTGCCGGCGCGCCGTATTCGGAGCAGTCGCGCAATCGCATCTTTATGCGGGCACTGAGCACGCGCGAAGACCGCATCACGCTGGCCCATGAATACCTGCATCTTGGTTTGCGCCGGCACCCGCGCGGCCAGGATGAGGACTATGTCGAACGCCTGGCGCGCCGGCTGGTTGATCTTAACCTGGAGGCGCTGTGACTTCCCGCATCCGATTGCTCAACATCACCAGCCGCATCACGCTGGCCCTCAACGAAAACAACCCGCGTGAGCGGCGCGACGCGTTTGTCGTGCCCTTGCACGATATCGGCGAGCTCACCCTCGTCAAGACTTTCAGGTACTGATTATGAATCTGCGCTGGTCATTGTTACTGGTATTACCGCTTTGGGCGCAGGCCCAGGTCGCCATCGATACGCCCAAGGGCGGTTGGCGCAACTCCGCCGGTGCGCGCGAGGAATATACGCAGCCGGTCCACTATCCCGCCGCTGCCGTCAGCCTGCAGCCGGGGCAAAGCGAGACGGCGCAGATACGCGGCCGCATCGCTGGCGCGCCCAAGGGCAAGCCGGCCACGCTGATTGTCAATGGCGTGGCGATGCCGCTGGAAGTGGCGGCGGATGGGACGTATGGCCGTCCGTATGGTTTCGGCAGCGGCTCTAATAGTGTGGAAGTGCGCGCGTCGGACGGCAAGAGTCGCGCCCGTACCCAGTTTGTCGACGGCTACCAGGGCAAGACGCAGGCGCGGTTGCGCGTAGTGCTGTCGTGGGATAGCGCCGGGACCGATCTGGACCTGCATGTGGTGACGCCGGATGGCGGTCATGCCTGGTATGGCAATCGCGTGCTGCCGGACGGTTCCGCGCTGGATGTGGATGTGACGACTGGCTACGGCCCGGAGATCTTTTCCAGCGCCGCGCCGCAGCGAGGCAATTATCACGTCTACGTTAATTACTTCGGCAGCGGCGCGGACACGTCTGTATTGACGGTCGCCAGGGTGTCTATCATCACCAATGAAGGTACGCCGCGTGAACGGTTGCAAAGCTATCAGGTACCGATGCGGGCCGCCGGGGAATTGACGCTGGTGAAATCTTTCGTGTTCCCGTAAATAGCTCTTGCGGATATGGCAGAGGCTTTGCTATAGTTCGCCTCCCCGCAAAACGCAGCATGCAAATGCAGCGAAGAGCAGGAAAAAAGAGGGTTGACGAAAACAGCGAAACGCTTCATAATCTTCCTTCTTCGCAACTGACAAACACAACGCTTTGTCAACGGTTGCAAGCAGTGCCGAATAAGTTCTTTAAAAATTAACAGTCGATAAGTGTGGACGTTTGATGAAAGTGCACAGCAGGCTAGTCCTGCTGATACTTAAAATATCAAATGTTCACAAGAAGTAATGAAATAGGCGCTACGAAAGTAG